>BFBZ01000002.1_pt15 | contig 846316 bp, 797 predicted proteins | sample 1888401 | NCBI WGS metagenome assembly BFBZ01 (sample SAMD00112614, study PRJDB3348) | symbiont metagenome | host: Chara braunii
GCGCAGGCCATTGGTGCAGCGCTTGATTTGGACGCAGTGCTGGCCGACCGTGTCCCTTCGGACAAGGTCGAGGCGGTGCGCAGCGAGCAGCGGTTGCATCCGACCATCATGGTCGGCGATGGCATCAATGATGCCCCGGCGCTGGCCGTCGCCGACATCGGGGTTGCGCTCGGCGCCCGCGGTGCGAGCGCTTCATCCGAGGCGGCCGACGTCGTGATACTGGCCGATCGGCTCGATCGCGTYGGCGARGCGATMATCATCGCGCAGCGTGCACGAGGCATCGCCCTGCAAAGCATTGTTGTCGGCATGGGTCTATCCTTGGTGGCAATGGTAGCTGCCACCGTTGGCTGGCTAGATCCGGTGCCAGCAGCTATCGTTCAAGAGGTAATCGACGTTGCCGTCATTTTGAATGCACTACGGGCACTCACCCCTGGGTTCACCGGGGGCGGCGCGCGCATCAGCGCGGAGCAGGGGCTGGCACTGCATCACGATCATCTGACCTTGTTCAAGGACCTCGACCGCTTGCAAAAGATCGTCGATGCGTTGGACGATGCGACGCCCGAATCCGCCTCAACGCTGATTGCCGAAGCTCAGCGCCTTGTTCAGAATAGCGTGGTCAGGCACGAGCGCGAGGATGAGGACAGCGTCTATCCGAAGCTTGCCGAGGTGCTGCGCGAACGCCACGGCCTCTCCGCCATGAGCCGTGCCCATCGGGAGATCCTGCATCTTGCTCGCCTGCTCGATCGGATCGTCGACGATCTGCCGTCGGAGAAGGTCGATCGGTATCTTGTCCGGGACGCCCAGCGAGTGATCGAGGCGATCGAAACGCTGGTACGCATGCATACGGCCCAGGAAGAGGATATCTACGAAGCCGTGGCGGCCCAAGCGGCGGCCTAGTTGATTCGGCGCTATGGCCCCGTGGCATGAGGCGAAACGCGAGTCGAATGCGCAAGCGAGAATTCGCCTAGTCGTTGCATGGTCCGTAGTAGTGCTTCACCAACCGGTAGCGCGCGCCGGATGCGATGAACTCCTGATGCAGGCAATTGTCACCGCGACGAAAACTCTGCTCGCCATCGCAGCGAAAATTTTCAAAATGGAGCCTTACCGTCCGCGCATGATCGAGGTAGGTTGCAAAGTAGTGTGCGGCTTGGGCGTGCCCGTGGCAGCTGTGGAGAACGGCCTTTCGAACGTCGGGTGGTAGCCGGTCAATATGATCGGGGTTCCAGGGCCCGTCGTGCGAAACGGCACTTCCGAGAGCCTTTGCCGTGCCTTGGAAGCAGGTCATTGGCAGCAAAAGGCCGGTCATGAGGAGCAAGAGGTCGTTCAATTTCCGTTTGCGCATCGCAGTACAGCAAGGACGTCCGTTTGATGGACCGATCCTAGCGGAAAATCGGGGCGTCGGGAAAAAGAAGCATCAGAATTGCGTGTGCAGCCGCGTGGCGACGATCGAGACCGGTCCGCGATCGCGGTTGTAGGCGGGATTGTCGATGAACTGATAATCGAAGGTGAGCATCCAGGTCGCGATTGGAAGCGTGTAGTATATTTCCATGATCTTCTCTGCGCCCGGATGCGGAAGCTGACCGTCGCCGATCAACGCGCTGTAACCACCCGCCGCAAAATAAGCCTGGTGCGCTACGGAGATCATGTTGCGAATGCTTGCTATACCGAGCGTGTCGTTCGGCCTGTTCCAAAATTTTCCCGAGATTGAGGCGCCGCCTGCGAGCGTCGCATCTGCATCGGTAAATGCGTAGGCTTCCAGCCTGCCAGGCGTGTAACCGGCTCGTGCAAACAGGCCCACGCCTGGGATGATCTGCTGCTCGATGTTGCCGGCAATTCCGAGCTTGCTCGTGTACGTACGCACGAGCGAGAGATCCGGCGCGGCGCCGCTCAGGTTGGCGAGATCGACGGCATCCTGGAAATTGCCCATTCGCGCGCGCGTCAGATAGCCGGTCACGGCGATCTTGCCGGGCTGGTCCATGACCTCGTAGCGACGCTCTACCTCTCCGACCATCTGGAATTGGCCGAAGGCCGGATCGAGATTTGTGCTGTTCGGCACCACAGGGCCATCGAACACGCCAGCGCGGAAAGTCCAGGGCCCGGTGTACCATTCAGCCGCGACGCCATAGGTAAAGGCCCAAGCATCCGCGGCGTAGTCGAATGCGCCGGTGTTGACCAGCGTCCAGTTGAGGAAGTCGCCGCGCGGGTCGTGCGCGTATTTGTTGGAATCGAATATGTCGACGACGCTGAACTTGCCGACGGTGAGCACGAGCCGATCGCTGGTCTGAGAGCCCGCGAACTGCATGGGCCCGGACTCAACTTTCTGCACGTCGCCGCCGAGATCGATGGTTTGCCGCAGAAACGCGCGCGGGATCCTCGCGTAGGGGTACGTAGATCCGACCTTGTAGGCCTCAGCGCTCGGGAAGCCGGCGAGCCCGAACGTCCCATTGAGGCCGAAGCCCTGGTCGATTTCCGGATTGATCCAGATCTCACCCCCGTCCCAGGGGCGAAAGCCGACGAAGAGGTCTGCATCGAAGGTCTCCCGCACCTGATCGGGTGAGAGGCTGTTCTGGCCCGCATAGGGCGCGCGGAACGGCAACGCATATTGCGTGACGATCGTTGTCTGGCCATGTACGGCAAAATTGTTCGTCTCCGCGGGCGCAATGCCTTCTACGGCAACATCAGTGTGCGCGGGATCGGGCCCGAGTTGATAGTTGAGCCCGACCTGGAGGCGTTGGACCGAAAGGTTGGAGTTGAGTTGCTCCGCCGAGGCCGCGAGGCTCTTGCGATGATCACCAAACTCCGAAGCCAGGAATTCGGCTTTGGCGGTCCAGTGCGGTGCGACCGGCATCTCCGCTCCGATACCGGCAACCCAGCCGAGGCGCCATGTCAAGGCCGTATCGACGGTGCCGATGGCCGCGTTGCCGACCAGTGGCGTACCCGCAAGTTGGGTCCGCTCCAGCCTATCATAGGACCAGGCGAATCCGCCGGTCGCATAGAGCAGCCAATGATCGAAGGCATAACCCAGCCTGCCGCGCGCCGTCCCCATGCCGAGGACAGTGTCGCGGTAGCTGGCGGTGCCGCCGGAGACGGAGGTGACCGTCTGTCCTCCCGCGATCGTATTGGGGGCGGAAAAGTCGGCCTCGAATCCGATCACGAGGCGTGACGGCAACATCAGATTGTAGCCGCCCTGTAGGCCGAACAGATAGCTGCCCGTACCCTTGAACGCGTCATAGGAGCTGAACAAGCCGGCAGATCCGTTCGCTGCGGACAAACCGTCGGTCGCGCTCCAGGCGGACCGACCACCAGCATATCCGAAATGACTACCCAGATAGAATCCGGTCCACTGCGTGAACTCGGGCTTTGGCGCCTTGGTCGAATAGGACTCGGCCGCGCCCGCTGCAACGGGCACGGCAAAGGCGAGCCCCGCAACTGCGCTTGTCAGGCTTATCCACTTCATCTCGTTCAACCGGCCCATCCAAAGTCGTACTTTAACCAGCGGAGAAACGGCTCTCCTTCTTGCATGCGCGTGTGACAAAGTACCAACAAACGGCTCATCGTAAACAGTGGAACGTGGCTTTAAGGTCATGGGTTAGGCCCAAAAGCTGGAACAGGAGCTTACCAAGTCCATCGACGTTAGCGGCCTCTCGGACTTATCAAATGCCAAGCGATCCTCCAGATATCACCGCTTAGGCGATAGGCGCGTTTTGCGCAGGCCTGGTCGATCAGCCCGGCGAGATACAGATGTCGAGAAGCAAGCAGTATGCCGCGAGCGAGGCGGATCACTAAGCTCGCGGCGTAGCGTCTGGCACGATCTCCGATACGCTCCCAAGTGTTGCTGGTCGGCACGATTACAGCCATTGATCGAAGCGGCGGATGTACAGGCGCTTGATCACTTGCGTGAGCAGGCAGTAGCTCAGCAAGATTGCGAGCAGGATCGGGAAATATGCCTGCGGCAACGGCACCATTCCGACGTGGGCGCCGAGCGGCGAGAACGGCAAGTAGATGCCGATGGCCATGATGCTGGCGGTGAGCAGGATCACCGGCGTGGCAGCCCGGCTCTGGATGAACGGGATGTGTTGGGTCCGGATCATGTGCACGATCAGCGTCTGCGTCAGCAGGCCGACCACGAACCAGCCGGATTGAAATAGCGACTGCTTCTCGACCGAGTTGGCTCCGAACACGTGCCACATGACGATGAAGGTCACGATATCGAAGATCGAGCTGATCGGGCCGATGAACATCATGAAGCGGGCAATGCCGGTGGCGTCCCATTTCCGGGGCTGCTTCAGATAGTCCTCGTCGACGTCGTCCCACGGGATCGAGACCTGCGAGATATCGTAGAGCAGGTTTTGGATCAGCAGTTGGATAGGCAGCATCGGCAGGAAGGGCAAAAAGATGCTCGCGACCAGCACGCTGAAGACGTTGCCGAAGTTCGAGCTCGCCGTCATCTTGATGTACTTGATGATGTTGGCGAACGTCTTGCGTCCTTCGATCACCGCCTCCTCGAGCACAAGGAGGCTCTTTTCGAGCAGGATGATGTCGGCCGATTCCTTCGCGATGTCGACGGCGGTATCGACCGATATTCCGACGTCGGCGTCCTTTAGGGCTGCCGCATCGTTGATGCCGTCGCCGAGATAGCCGACAGTGTGGCCCTTGCTCTGGAGAGCCCGAATGACCCGCGACTTCTCCATCGGAGACATTTTGGTGAAGATGGTGGCGTGCTCGGCCGTATCGGCAAGCTCGGTGTCGGACATAGCAGCCACGTCCTTGCCCGTCGTGGCCTTATCGACGGCAAGCCCGACTTCCTTGCAGATCTTGCGGGTCACCACCTCGTTGTCGCCCGTAATGATCTTGGTCATGACGCCGTGTTCCCTTAGCGCAGCGATCGCTTCGCGCGCCGTCTCCTTAGGAGGATCGAGGAACGCTACGTAGCCTGCGAGGACGAGATCTTGTTCGTCGGAGACGGTGTAGGCGCGCTCTTCGAGCGGCAGCGCCTTGTAGGCGACCGCGAGCGCACGTAAGCCGTCCTCGTTCAGATCCGTCGTGATCGCGCGTACCTTTTGCCGCATATTGCCGGTGAATGGCACAACTCCGTCAGGCGCAGCGCCATTGTCGTCGGCGGACGTGCACAGCGCGAGCACTTCCTCGACCGCACCCTTGCACACCAGGAGATTCTTGTTGCCGTTGCGGACGATCACCGACATGCGCCGACGCACGAAATCGAACGGAATTTCGTCGACCTTCTGGTAGTGCTGAACCTTGCCCACCAGATGGTCATGCTCGGCATATTCGAGGACGGCCACGTCGAGCAGATTCTTTAGTCCGGTCTGATGGAAGCTGTTCAGCCAGGCAAGCTCCAGCACCTGGCTGTCCTCTTTGCCGTGAATGTCGAGGTGCCGCTCAAGAATCACCTTGTTCTGCGTCAGCGTGCCTGTCTTGTCGGTGCACAGAATGTCCATTGCGCCGAAGTTCTGGATGGCATTGAGTTTCTTCACGATGCTTTTGCGGCGCGCCATCATCACCGCACCCTTGGCGAGGTTGGCAGTCACGATCATCGGAAGCATCTCTGGGGTCAGGCCGACCGCAACGGAGACCGCAAACAGCAGCGATTCCAGCCAAGCGCCCTTGCCCAGCCCGTTGATGAGGAACACCAGGGGGGTCATCACCAGCAGAAAGCGGATCAGCATCCATGAGACCCGGTTGATGCCGATGTCGAAGCTGGTGAGGGGACGCCCCCCGACGATGTCCCGCGCCATTTCGCCGAAGTAGGTCGCATCGCCAGTGGCGGCGACAACGGCTGTTGCCGTGCCGCTCACCACGTTCGTGCCCATCAAGCAGGCGGTTTCCAGCTCCAGAGCGCCACGAGACAAGCTTGCGGGCTTGGTGGCTGGGGAAACCGGATATTTCTCCAGCGGAATGGATTCCCCGGTCAGCATCGCCTGGCTGACGAAGAGGTCCTTCGCGGTCAGCAGTCGCACATCCGCCGGCACCATATCGCCTGCCGACAGATAGACGATGTCGCCGGGAACTAGCTTGGAAATCGGCATCTCCTGCGGGCGCGACATGCCGGCGCGCAAGACGGCCGTCGTCGAGCTCACCATGGCCTTGAGTTCTTCGGCCGCCTTGTTCGACCGGAACTCCTGCCAGAAGCGCAAGAGCGTGCTGAGCAGCACCATAGAGATCAGGACGATAATCGTTCTGAACGAGCGATCTTCCGGCGCGGCCAAGATCACGTCGGAGAACAGCGATACGATGCTGACGGTGAACAGCACGCCATTGAACGGCGTCAAGAAAGCGTGGAAGAGCTGATCATACCAGCTCGGCGGCCTCTCATGCGTGACCTCGTTGAGGCCGTACTGCTGCAGTCGCGCCTCGATCTGGTCCCCAGGCAGACCGCTGCGAGTGGTGTCGAGCCGCGTGAGAGCGGCCTCGGGCGCGCACTCGGCGAGCTCAGTGAGGAGCCCGGACGAAACCTGCTTGTTACGGCGCAGATCTCGGCCATTCAGGATATGTCTTGCTTCGATATTCATTGCAGTTGTCTCGTCGTTTCGAGCGATGATCCGGATGCTGACTCGAAGACGCAACAAAGCGTCCCCGCCGCACAGGCGTTCGTGCGGCGGAGGGTTTCGGGATCCAGATCTGGGGAGAGAGGTGAACTAGGCGGCGCAATGTAAGGTATCGCGGCAACTGACGTCCTCGTCAGTTGCGGCACTGCGCTCCGTCACCCATCGACATTCTGGGCGCTTGCTCTTCGGGTTGGTGTGCCAGACCATGACGGGCACGCCCCGATTTGTCGGCCGCGATGCGTCGGCGCTACGGCGATGTTCAGCGCGGCAGTCCTGGATGACGATGTTCGCCCGACCCCTGTGGAGTCCGGGCGCGGCAACATTGCCGCGAAGAAAGACGATGTTGTTGATGCTCATAGCTCACCTCCGGACCGGCCCGACGGTCCCGGAAGGCGAGCAGACAGGACGCTAGGCCCGGCGCGTGCTCGCCCGGCGGGTAACGCCGGGAGCAGTCCCAGTTGATTGGGTTTGTGTCCGACGAAGCCGGCTTGGCCCCACCGGACAGCGACTAGGGTAGCTGTCCATTTCTCGTTTCAATTGGTTTGAAATGAGCTCGGAACTCCGAGTTCATTTGGTCCGAATGCTCCCGCTCCACGCGACTGTCAAGCAGAAATTGCCAACGGGAGCGCAAATCGAAGTGTGCCATTGGAGATGAGCAATCTACTGAGATGGAATTAAACGACGTTGCGTCTCATTCTCAATACCTGAAGATGCGCGCTTACCCGAAGAGGTGCGCGAGCCAGTACGCAGCCCCGGCGGCCAACCCGCCAACCAGCAGAGTCTGCGACGCCGACTTGATCTTGTTGACGCCGGTGAAGTGTCCTTTGACGGCTCCGAAACAAAGCAGGGCCATGCCGGTCGCAGCCACAGAGATTTGTAAGGCCGTCCCGATGTTCTGGGTGAACATGTAGGGCACGAGCGGAATTAGCCCGCCCAGTATATAAGACCCTCCAATCGTGGCGGCGCTGATCGGCGCGCGCCTTGGATCGGGCCGCTCCAACCCCAGTTCGAAGCGCATCATGAAGTCGACCCATCGCTTTCGGTTTGAGGCTATCGCACCGACGACCGACTTCAGTGCATCTCCTTCGAGGCCATACTCGCGAAAAATCTGTTTCACCTCATCGATCTCCTGCTCGCGCAGGTGATCGATTTCATGGTGCTCGCGCTGTTCCTCAGCAGCATAATGTTCCGCGTCGGTGCGGGCAGCGAGATACCCACCTAGGCCCATCGCGATGGCGCCGGCGACGACTTCGGCCAAGCCAGCGGTGACAATCACGTCCGTGTTAGTGACGGCGGCCGAGAGGCCGGCCGCCAGCGCGAACGGGACCGTCAAGCCGTCGGCCATCCCAATCACGACGTCACGGACGCTTTCGGAGGCGGTGAAGTGCTTTTCGACGTGAGGGGTGGCTGGCAAAGAGACGCTCCTGATTGCGGGTTGGATTTGATGTGAGCTGCCTAATCAGCTGATCTCTTGCGGCCGGAGATCATGGAGGCCGCCAGGTTCTCGCGATGCTCGAAGCTCGCGATGATCACGCCGAGGATATGCGCCACGACCAGGCCGACGGTCAGGTTGGCCAGGAATTCATGAACGTGTTCGATCAGCTTGGAGCCCCAGTAGGCCCCCGTAGTCATCATGTAGCCCGTCGCACACGTGCTGGCCAGCGCGACGATGAGTGCGATGATCATGGCACCGCCAGCGGGGTTATGTCCGATGTAGCGGGGAGCCCTGAGCAGAGCGACATCGCGGAGATAGGCGAGCACCTCGCGCGGGGGACGAACGAAGTTCGAAAAGCGCGCATGCCGCGGGCCGACGAAGCCCCAGACGATGCGGATCGCGAGGAGGCCCGCGATGGCGTAGCCGGCCGCGACGTGCACCCGCTCGATCTCATCGCCGGTGGCGTAGGCCAGAACGAACAGGCTCGCCAGCGACCAGTGGAAGATCCGGACGAACGGATCCCAGACCTTGACCGTGGCCGGCGGCATTGCAAAGCTGGCTCCGATCGTGTTGCTCATGGTTCTCATGTGCGAACCCTTACATCTGACCGATGATCTGGCCGTTGGTCGGGTCCACGAAAAGCTCGACGCGATTGCCGTTCTTGTCGAGCGTATAGAGTTCGCCGCAGGCGTTCTTGAGCTTGGCCTTATGGACCTTGTAGCCCTGGGCCTCGACCTTGGCCTGCAACTGGGCTATCGGCAGCCATTGGGCCTGGGGGGCGGACGTGCACGGTTTGCCGAGGCTGTCAGCCTGGGCGGACGCCGCCCCGAAGGTCACTGCGGCAACGGTAAAAATGGCGATCTTGCGCATAATTATCTCCTGACGGTCGCCGACGGCACCATGCGGGGAATCTGCCAGAAGTGGCCTGACCGATGCCTGTTGAGCCAAGTCAGCGATTTGTCATGTGATACCTGCCATCAATATCTTTCGGATGACGAGTTGCTCCATGGATTTTTGCTGGGCTCGAGCCTGTACCCTGATCCTAGCGGTCGCACTTTTGAGCGCGGGTGGGCTGCCGGCGTCCGCTCGCGACCACGATGATGCGCGACGAGCAGTCGCGGCTGGCGAGATTCGCACGCTCGTCGAAATTCTGAATGTGGTGAAGGGGAAGCTTCCCGGCGAGGTCGTCGGTGTGAAACTGGAACGTGAAGCCGGAGCTTGGATGTACGAATTCCGCGTGGTCGACGAAAACGGGCGGTTGTTTGTCATCCACGTTGATGCCGGCACCGGCGAGGTCGAACGGACGAAGGAGAAGTGATGCGCGTGCTTGTTGTCGAGGATGACTGGCGGATCGCGTCCGATGTCTCGCGAACGCTCGAAGGGTCGGGTTATTTGGTCGAAAAGGTCGCGAACGGCGAGGACGCCTGGTTCCTCGGCGATACCGAGGACTATGGAGCCATCATCCTCGACCTTGGTCTGCCAGGCATGGACGGTCTCGCGGTCTTGAAACGCTGGCGGGCCAATGGCCGCCACATGCCCGTCCTCATCCTTACCGCGCGGGGAAGCTGGGCCGAGCGGGTGGATGGCATAGACGCCGGCGCCGATGACTACCTGCCGAAGCCCTTCCGAATGGAGGAATTGCTGGCGCGGCTGCGGTCCATTGTACGGCGATCGGTGGGGCACGGCTCGTCGGTCATAACCGCGGGCGAGATCACGCTGGACGAGAGGCAAATGAAGGTGACGCGCCGAGGCGTGCCGATCGCGCTTTCGCCGCTTGAGTACAGGTTGGTTGCCCATCTTCTCCGGAATCGCGGGCGGGTCGTCTCGCAGCAGGAGATCGATGAGAATGTCTATGGTCATGGGGAAGACCACGACTCAAACACTCTCGAAGTGCTGGTCGGCCGAGTGCGCAAGAAGCTCGGTGCCGATGCAATCGAGACGCGACGCGGCTTCGGCTATCTGGTGCCGGAGGCTCCCGCATGAATCGGCATTCGCTCAGGCTGCGACTTGTGGCGGGCGGGATCGTCGCGATCCTGGTCGCGCTTGCGGTGTCCGGTGCTGCACTCATCGTCCTCTTCGAACGCCATGTCTCGCGCACTTTGGCTCAGGAATTGGACGTCCATCTGAAGCAGCTTCTCTCGAACATCGACGTCGATTCTCAGGGGAAGCTGGCGTTGATGCAGCCACCTGTCGATCCGCGATTCGCGGATCCACTTTCCGGTCTATACTGGCAGCTCGGCGACGATCATGGGCAGTTGCTTCGTTCGCGCTCGCTCTGGGATTCCGCCGTTGAACTTCCGGCCGATCGGCTCTCACCCGGCGAAACCCACCAGCACGAAGCGGCAGGACCCGGCGGGCAACGGGTGCTAGTAGCCGAGCGAGCCATAACGCTTTCCGCGGGCGGCAAGCCCGTGACAATTCGGCTTGCCGTGGCCGAGGATCTGTCGCGAGTCTCGGAGGCAAGTTCGGCGTTCGCCAAGGATCTCTCGATTGCGCTCGCTATTCTTGGATGTGTCCTGGCCCTTGCGACCTGGGTCCAGGTTGGCGTCGGCTTGCATCCGCTGATCGCGCTGCGCAGCGAAGTGGCCGACATCAGAGCAGGGCGAATTCGCCATCTGCCGTCCTCGGTCCCGACAGAGGTCCAGCCTCTGGTAGAAGAAGTCAACGCCCTGATCGATGCGCAGGAACACGAAATCGAAAGGTCCCGCGGTCGTGCCGCTGACCTGGCGCATGGGCTGAAGACGCCTCTTGCTGCTCTTGCAGCAGACGCCTCGCGTCTACGGGAACGGGGCGAGCGCGTCATCGCGAGCGACATTGAGGCCGTTGGCGAAACCATGGGGCGTCATGTCGACCGCGAACTCGCACGTGCAAGGGCTCGCGGACGCACCAGGGGGAGCGCAGCAACGTCCGCGGTCGTGAAACCGCTCGTGGAGTCAATCGTAGCGACGCTGGTGCGGACTCCCGAAGGCCGGGGCGTGAAATTCGAGAACCTCGTCGTACAAGATCTTTGTCTTCCGATCGATAGGACCGACCTCGCCGAGGTACTTGGCAATCTCATCGAGAATGGTGCTCGACATGCTGCCGGATTTGTCCGCATCTCCGCCAACAACGACCGGTCATCACTTGTCATCGAAGACGACGGCGAGGGGATCGCGCCGATCTACCTATCGCGCGTTATCGAGCGCGGTGCCCGCCTCGATGAGCGAGGAGGAGCCGCAGGCCTTGGTCTTGCGATCGTCCAAGACGTCCTCGACGCGTACGAGTGGGGATTGGAACTCTCGCGATCGGACCTCGGCGGGTTGAAGGCGACGATCGCTCCGCGGCATCCGGATGTGAGCGCGATGCCCTTGAGGTCTCAAGGGTAGCATCAGCCGACTATGCGCTCGATCAGCTACCGGACAGCCACTCGAATAGTCCTCGCTTGGATCCAATCACCCGCTTTGGTTTGACAGGATTGATTGTCCCAGCGGAAATGCGCAGTGCGCGATCCAGGATCATCCGCGCAAATGCCTTCGCCTCAGCTTCACTGGGAAAAGTCCTGGTTTCGCGCCGATAGATGCGGTCCCTTTCGCGGATGGTCGGCTCGAAAGAGATGTACCATTTCGGCTCCATAACCGCTCTCACCAAGCGCGAATGCTGGGCGTATCGCTCACTGTCGGGGCTTGAGCCACGAAGCGAGACCCGCTCCAGCGGAGAACACGTGGTGCGCTGCCTGAGCGGTCCTGTATCTCCAGAAGAGCTGCGTCTGATTCACGCACCAACCGGACGTCGGGAGCCCGTAAGGCCAATACTTTCCGATATCGCCCTCGGACTGCCACGTACACCTCGTGCAGGCACCCAGATACATCACAGACAGCCTCTCTGTTGCGGCATTGGAAATCGTCGAAATGAAGAGCGACGAAGTGAGTGCTGGGCGTCGTGAGGTAAAGGGCAAACCCCCGTGCCGCAGCGATCGGGGCTCCACACATAGCCTCCCACTTTCGCACCTGAAGTCGTAACTCCGGCGGTAGATTAGCTAGGTGCGCTGGATTCCATCGGTCTTGCGCCGTACTCCCTCGTGCCGAGGCAGACGGGGGTAAACCTATCAGGCAAAGTGCGAACACTGTGGCCGCGAGAACGAGGCTCTTCAGCAGCATGGCGGGTCTCCTACGCATCTGACCGCCACCGCGCAGGCGCGATTGGCAAAATCACAATTGCCGATCCGACCTTACAATTTGCTGACATGGATCAACAGCTTCCGGTCAGTGAGGGCGCAGCATAATTCAGCCGCGCGGAAGCACTCCATTCTGTACACCCGTTACAAGGGACGGACGGGACTGATGGGATCCTGCGTCTGATCGACAGAGCGGCAATAATTGATCGCGACACCCGAATTGCCCGCTTCGGTGCTGCAATGGAATCTTCGCAATGTATCTAAGTTCACCGGCGTCAATGTGGCTGAACCCGACGCGCGTTATGATTGCGGTAGCGTTACTTGCTCTGCCGTCCAAATCTTTGGCTGAAGACCAATTGAAACTCAGTGCTGAGCAAGCCACCAGCCTTGGCGTTCGCGTGGTTCATCCTGCTGCGAGTCCGACCGACAAGACACTGCCTTATCCGGCTCAGATCGTCATTCCTACTCCACAATTGTGGGTGGTTAGCGCCCCCGTGGCCGGCATGTTGACCAACCTTTCAGTGGCACGGGGCGACCGCGTTATTGCGGGACAGCCGCTCGCGATTATGGAGAGCCCGAGTTTCGTGTCGCAGCAGCGTGACTATCTGCACGCTGTCGCGCAGGAGGTCCTGGCTGCTCAGCAACTCAACCGCAACACTCAACTTTTTCAAGGCAATGCGGTCGCACAACGAGTTCTTGAGTCCAGCCAGGCGGAAGCTCGACAGGCAATCATTGCGGTCGCAGAGCGTCGGCAGGTGCTTCGCCTTAGTGGCCTTTCGGACGAGTCAATCTCAAGACTGACCAGCGAGGCAGCGATCAGCGCGACCCTTTCGGTCGCCGCGCCGCGGCCGGCGACGGTCATCGATATCGCCGTGTCACCCGGCCAGCGGTTGGAGCAATCCGCACCGCTGATCAAGCTTGCACAGCTTTCGCCACTTTGGGTCGAGATCGCCGTCCCCGCATCAAACATCAAAGCCATTCGACAAGGCGCGACGGTCGAGGTTGACGGCTACGATACCCCAGGCCAGGTGGTGCTTGTTTCTGAAACCACCGATCCGGCCACTCAAACCGTGCTCGTCCGCGCAGAGGTGCCGAACTCAGGCGATTTGCGACCGGGACAAACTGCTGCTGCTCGAATCTCCTTTGTTTCCAAACGGGAGAGCGCTTGGGAACTCCCTTACAGCGCGCTGATCCGGCGCGGCGAGCAGGCCTCGGTCTTCGTGGCAACGCAATCCGGTTTCCGCCTGCTGCCGGTCACTCTGCTCGAGGAGGATCAGGATCATGTCGTGGTCTCCGGTGCTATCACCGACAAGGACGAAGTGGCGACCAGCGGCATTTCGGCGCTCCGGGGAATATTGCTGAAGTTGGGGGCGGGTTAGTCGTGCTCGAGCGTCTTGTCGCATTTGCGCTTTCGCAGCGGCTGTTCGTTGCTCTTGGCGTCTTTCTGCTGATCGGCGCTGGTCTAGTCTTGTTGCCTGGTCTTCCAATCGACGCTTTTCCGGATGTGTCGCCCGTCCAGGTCAAAGTGATCATGAAGGCGCCGGGTCTCACGCCGGAGGAGGTGGAACAGCGGGTCACGGTCCCGATCGAACTTGAATTGCTCGGGCTGCCAAACAAGAAAACTCTGCGCTCAACCACAAAATACGCACTCGCCGACGTTACAGTCGATTTCGAGGATGGGACTGACATCTACTGGGCGCGCAACCAAGTGTCCGAGCGCCTGGCCAATATCAGTCGCGATTTTCCAGAGGGGGTGACCGGCGGTCTCGCTCCGATTACCAGCCCGCTCGGCGAAATGTTCATGTTCACCATCGAAAGTGCGGAGCTCTCGCTGGCTGAGCGACGAAGTCTCCTCGATTGGGTAATCCGTCCGGCGCTGCGGACTGTACCAGGAGTGGCCGACGTCAATGCGCTCGGGGGCCATGTCCGGGCTTTTGAAATTGTTCCGCTCAGCGATGCGCTTGCAGCTCGGGGCATTTCCTACGAGATGTTTCGGCGCGCGATCGAGACGAACAGCCGCAATGACGGCGCCGGCCGTGTCAATCAGGGCGAAGACAGCGCTCTTGTGCGTATCGAAGGCAGCATTCGGACCATTGACGACATCAGGCAAATCGTCGTCGATACCAAAGATGGCGTTCCGATCCGGGTCAAGGATATTGCTCGCGTCCAGTTAGGGGCACTGACGCGGTACGGCGCTGTCACCGCGGATGGCCACGGCGAGACGGTCGAAGGCCTTGTTCTTGGGCTGCGGGGCGCCAATGCGCGCCAACTCGTGTCCGATGTGCAGGCGCGGCTTGACGAGATCAAGCAATCGCTTCCTAGGAGTGTCAACATCCAGGTCTTCTACGACCGTGGCCGGCTGGTTGACCGCGCGGTTGGTACCGTTATCCGCGCACTTGGTGAAGCAACCGTCCTTGTCGTCGTCCTCCTCCTACTGTTTCTCGGTAACTGGCGCGCCTCCTTGGTAATCGCTTTGAGCCTGCCGCTCGCGATCGTGATCGCCCTTATCGTCATGCGCATAGTCGGCATGTCGGCAAACCTGATGAGCTTGGGCGGCCTTGCCATCGCTATCGGCATGCTGATCGACGCGCTTGTGGTTGTTGTCGAGAACGTCGTTGGCAATCTCAGCAAGGAACCGCAGGGAAAAGCGGCCCCGCTCGTCCATATCATCTACCGCTCTGTTTCCGAGGTGCTCCAGCCGGTCGCCTCGGGCGTGCTGATTATCATGATCGTATTCGTGCCGCTACTGACGCTGGAGGGGCTTGAAGGGAAGTTGTTCATCCCTGTGGCGCTCGCGATCATCTTTGCGCTCGGTGGCTCGCTTCTCTTGGCGCTCACGGTTATTCCGGTAGCCACGTCGTTTCTCCTCAAGAGCACGTCGCACCACGAACCGTGGCTGATCCGGATCGCGTCGCGGGTTTATGCACCTGCACTTGCTTGGGCTCTGAACAATGAGCGTAAAGTAATCATCGCGGCGATAGCGACCCTCGTTGCTGCCGGCTATGCCTACACCCAGCTCGGCAAGACGTTTATGCCGACGATGGACGAAGGCGACATCATCGTCAGCGTCGAGGCGCTGCCATCGATCAAGCTGGACGAAATGATTGCGATCAACGCCCGACTTCAGTCAGCCATCCTCGCGAAGGTCCCTGACGTCAAAAGTATCGTAGCCCGGACCGGGTCAGACGAGCTCGGACTTGATCCGATGGGACCTAACCAGACCGACACGTTCCTGGTTCTGAAGCCCGCAGAAGAGCGGAAGACAATCGAGAAATCTGCCCTGATTGAAGAGCTACGGCAGGTGCTCGCCAATTTCCCGGGGCTATCGCTCAGCTTTACGCAACCGATCGACATGCGCGTACAGGAAATGATCAGCGGCGTCCGCGGCGATGTCGCAGTGAAGATCTTCGGACCTGATATCGCTAAGCTCAATGAGATTGCGAGCAAGCTGTCCGCCATTTTGTCTAGCATCGACGGCGCTGAGGATGTCTACACGACACTCAACGAGGGTGCCCAATATTACACGGTCGCCGTAAATCGGATGGAGGCGGGACGGCTCGGCCTGACCGTAGACGTCATCTCCAATTCGTTGCGCACCCAGATCGAGGGACGCACGATCGGCACGGTGCTGGAAGAGGGGCGCCGTACGCCGATCCTGGTTCGGGGCAGCGAAACGACGCGCGAGGCTCCGACACTGCTCGCCAGCCTGCCGCTAACCCTCGCCTCGGGTCAGCACGTCGCGCTTTCACAAGTCGCCCGCATTCAGCGCATCGACGGTCCCGTTTTGGTCAATCGCGAGAATGGGAATAGGATGAGCGTTGTGCGAGCCAATGTGCGTGGCCGTGACATGGTGGGGTTCGTCGAAGCGGCCCGGCAGAAGGTCGCCACGGAGCTGCCCCTGCCGGAGGGTTACAGGTTGACCTGGGGCGGCCAGTTCGAAAATCAGCAACGCGCGGCGGCGCGCCTCTCGATCGTGGTGCCGGTGGCGATCGGGCTGATCTTTGTACTGCTCTTCACGACCTTCGGTTCGATCCGACAAGCGCTGCTGGTCCTCGTCAATATCCCGTTCGCCGTGATTGGCGGCGTGTTTGCCCTAGTGCTTACCGGCGAATACCTTTCGGTTCCGGCGTCCGTCGGGTTCATAGCGCTGCTCGGAATTGCGGTGCTCAACGGCGTGGTGCTGGTCTCTTATTTCAACCAGCTACGTGCTCATGGCGTGCCGGAGGGGCGCATTGTCATTGACGGCGCCCAGCGCAGGCTCAGGCCGGTGCTGATGACGGCGAGCATCACGGCTTTGGGCTTGATCCCTCTGTTGTTTGCGACCGGCCCGGGATCAGAGATCCAGCGGCCTCTCGCGATCGTGGTGATTGGCGGGCTGTTGTCGTCGACGGCATTGACGCTGATCCTTCTGCCAATCCTCTATCGCCGGTTTGGTGGTATTGTGAAGGGGGCCAAATGAGTGCCGAATTTGTCTGCCTGACGTTGATCGCCGGCCGATCATTCCGGGACGAGTTGTTCGACTATCTGAGCGAACAACGCGATCTTGTTTCCGGTTTCACCGCATCGGACGCTGCGGGACATGGTCCCGATGTTCGACTGCAGACATCAGCCGAGCGGGTCAAAGGACATGCAGACGAGTTGATAGTGCGGACGATCCTTGAGGTACAAGCCGCGGCTGAACTGCTCGAACGACTGAAGGCGGCCTTCGTCGGGTCTAGGGTCGTCTATTGGATCGTGCCGGTTTCGGAATTTGGCGTGATCGACGTCCCCTATCGATGAAGTTTTGCCGATCTTTCGGCCTTTCATGTCAGATCGGGGGCGCGCGTCACTTCGGGCGAACTGGGGCCGTATTGCCGGAGCCCAGGGCCTCTGCTCGGCGGAAATCCGCTTCCGCACCGACCCCGTCGCCGATTTTTGACTTAACCGTCCCGCGTTCGCGGATGAGAGCCTGATTTTTGGGATCTGCTTTGATGACCACGTCGAGGTCGGCGATAGCGCGGTCGAACAGACCCTTACGGCTATTCGCCGCTGCTCGGGCACCAAAGGCTGCGAGATAGTCCGATTTCAGTCGAATCGCCTGGTCAAAATCCGCGATCGCGCGGTCTAACTCGCCCTTGGCCATCAACGCCACGCCGCGATTGCTAATGGCGACGTAGTGGTCGGGCATCAAGCGAATAGCCTGATCGTAGTCCCCTATGGCGCGGTCCAGATCTCCATTCGCCCTGAAGGCAAGCCCACGATTGTTGTAAGCGGCGACCAATTGGGCGAGAATCCGCTCGCCTGCGGAGATGATCGCCGTGCATCCTCGGATGGGACGATCAGATGATAGGTCAGCGGAACGTGCGCAGGTATCCCAATCTTCGTCGTTCAGCGCTGAAGCTGGCGAGGTGCAAAACGCGACCAGCATCGCAGTCATCGCTGCGCCTGTCAGACTGGCTCCGAGCGATGCGCGCGAGGCCATCCTTGCACTCCATTCTGCCATTTCCTGCATTTCTCGCGATTCACGCTTGGGAATGGGCTAGACACCGACGACACGAACACCGTTCGATCTGGTGTTGTTCCAATATGCCGGATTTTAGCTGACATTTGACTGACAGGGGCCAATGGACCGCTAAGTTGAAGGCTAGTGGAAGGATGCGCTTGAAAATGCAGGCGCCGCGGAAGGCGCCGTGGCCCGCCTGTTCTTCGCAATCGGTTTGTTGGCTTGTTGAGAGTGCGGCTCAGAAGGGCGAGTACAAAACGGGACGCATTCTGGCGTTTCATTCGGCTCGACGTCGGTCCGTAACCGCTTTGGTCAAAATTTCGCGATTGTTCTGAGTCGTTTTCCGCAACGTACCGAGCCAGCTTTGTCGGTTTTTCGGGGAAGTTGCGGACCGACATATTACCGAACTCCTGAATCAGCTCGCAAATTTCGTGATAAAGACCACAGCTGTCATCGACCAGTGCGAGGAGGGGAGGCAAAGAACGCTTTGTTCGCTCAGCACTCCGCTATCTTTCGCGGTCTCCAAATGGCGCGGATCAAGGCAAGCCAGCTGTGATGGCTATCTGGCTTCGCAAACGTCCCATTGAGCTCACTCTAGATTGATCGCGTCCACTCTTCGGCAAGGCAGGCACCTGTAGGCATGCACTGCTGGCAGCTTTGCAATCTTTGGGAGTGTCGCGAGGTAGTCCATTGCGCGTCTGCATTCCTTGCAGATTAGAATAGGCGGATTATTCTTTTTGCGACTGCCAGGCATTGCCAACGCTAACTTCGACGAGCGTCGCAAACTAGTTTTAGACGAGGCGGAGGACACCTCCGGTGAACTACTTATGCCTATCGGAATTCAGCAAAGAAGAGTCAATAAATGCGGCGGCAATCCTTCATCTGTTGCCGGAATGTCTCGTCGTCTAGAGTACCGCGCATACACTGGAAAATCTGCCTCAAGGAAATTTCGAGAACGCACAGATTTGGTTAGGCGACGATCGGCTTGCGCCAAGATCAGCTGCCCAAGCCGACGCGAGGATTAAACCCGAAGGATTTCATGGGATCCGATATTGGGGAGACGAAGTGTCTCCCGACTTCGCCCTTCGGCAAGCCCGCCGAGATTCCGCTTTAGAGTTGTCTAGTCCGTCCGCGAGTGCGCTGAACTTTCTCAATATCAGGCGGTGCCGAGGACGGTGCATTCGGCTCAGGTCTGCTTGCCGGTTGGGGGACGCTGGCAATCGGCCTGCTTTCGATCTCGTCACCGGGATTAGTTCGGGCGCGCTGCTTGCACGATTCGTCTTTCTAATCGACAACGCGACCGGCAACGCCGGGAAGTATTCGCCCCTAAAATCGGAAAGACATCTACGCTTACCGCTTGCAAAACATCGTCGAAGGGGCGGCGCTTATCGATGATCGAGCTCAATCTGAGCTAATTGCCAAATACGTAAATCGCGGGTTCTTCCACCAAATAGCCAGCGAAGGTAGTAAGTGTCGTGTCCTCTTGGTCGGAACCAGGCGCATAGCGGAAAGCGACAGCTAGTCGGCGCTCGAACTCTTCCGCATGGTTCTGCTCGCATCCGCCACGTTGCCCGGCGCTTTCGCGCCGGTCCACATCAATGTGCGCGTTGGCGGCGATGATTACGATGAGCTTCACGTAGATGGCCGTTTAACAAGACAAGTTTTCATCCGTCCCTCAATTGTGCACTTCGTCAATAATCTCGGATCACGACCAATAATCCGTGGCGCAAGATTGCACGTGGTTCGCAATAGTCGCATAGCCCTCGCTGGAAATCTGTAAACGACGGCTTTTTTCGGCCACACAGCGCTCGCTCTCGGCGCCCATCAAGAGCCAAGGTACTCGCGATCGCTATCGGATTTACTCTATTGCGAAATGCGACGGGATCGATTTCAATCTGGCAAGCATTCCGTCTGATTTTGACCGACGCGCCTTCCGATCGTTCATACATGCGTGCGCTCTTGACCGAGGCGACGAAATGGGAGACCAGGGCTTTTCATGGGTGAAAACCCCGCAGGGATTGCAGACGGGCGAGCAGCTTGCCGTCGCGCAACGGCGATACTGAGCCATGGCACTCTTCAGCCATAGCTTCTTTGCCATGGGTTCGGATTGCAGCGTGCATTTTGACGCTGATACCGTCGCCGAATTTGAGCGTTTCGCCGAAGTGGCAGAAGGCGAAGTCGTCCGAATTGAGCGACGGTTCTCGCGCTACCGCGCCGACAGTGAGCTTTCTCGAATCAATGCGGCTGCAGCGTATGGGGGGAGCGTCGAAATCGACGAGGAGACCGCCGCACTCGTGGATTATGCCAAAGCCTGCCTCGCGAAGAGCGATGGCCGGTTCGACATCACATCCGGCGTCCTTCGCAGGGTCTGGAATTTTTCCGCTTCGCGACCGCCGGACCAGAAAATGATCGACGAGGTCTTGCCTCTCATCGGGCTCGACAGGGTTTTGCTGTCAGATGGGCGACTGCAATTCTTGCAAGCCGGGCAAGAACTCGATTTCGGCGGTCTCGGAAAGGAGTTTGCTGCTGATCGGGCTGCCGAAATCTGCCTGGCGCTCGGTGCGCGTCACGGTTTTGTTGATTTGGGCGGGGACATACGTGTGATCGGGCCCCAACGAGATGGATCGCCATGGATGATTGGTATTCGTCACCCGCGCGAACCGAACTTGGTGATCGCAAAGGTGGCGATCACCGACGGAGCGCTCGCGACCAGTGGAGACTATGAAAGATACTTGGAATACGAGGGACGGCGGTACTGCCATATCCTCGATCCACATACGGGATGGCCTGTTCAGGGGCTTTCGTCAGTAACGATCATCTCAGATCGATGCCTCGTCGCCGGAAGCCTCTCCACCATTGCGATGCTCAAAGGCGAGCAAGGCGTAACCTGGCTTAAGCAGCTTGGCGTCCGCTGCCTTGTCGTCACCTCCGAAGGCGCCTTCGGAGGTACAGAGCCGATCGAGCTTCAGGCGCTGTAGTTGACCAGGCTGCCCGGCGCGCTGTTTGGCGAAACGGAATCGATTTGATTTAGCGACTGAAGACTGGCTGACAACGACGCCGAGCCACCTTGTGATGTACCTTCCGCGCGGAGGGACGCCATCAACTGGGACATGGTTGAAACGAAGTCCTGCTTCGACACCGATCCGCTACCCGATGGATCCAGGGAAGACCAAATCGCGTCCGCTCCCTGCTTCTGGAAGACGGCGGGAGGGTTTTTGGTCTGAAAGGCCTGCGAGAACTGGCTCTGCGTGATGCTTCCCGATCCGCTGGTATCGATTGAATCAAAGAGGTTCGACATTTTCTGCCGTGGCGGGCCGCCATAGCTCGCACCCGAGACGGCGTTCAAAGTCGACGACGAGGCAATGCCGGAAATGTTCATGGGAGACCTCCAAGGCTCAATTGCCTTAGTTTCTCAGAGGAAAGTAAAAAATTAACCAAGTTGGCTATCGAATTTGAGCGAGGGATTGCCTTAAAATTCGGATTTGCATGGCTCTTGCCACTTTTTCCCGGCCTGCGGTATTCGGCTCCTGACGCCCTCAAACGAATCGAAGTTACGATTCCCCGATGATCATCACCAAATGTCCGACATGCTCGGCAGTTTACGAAAGGTCGGTCCGTTCAACGAGCGATTGTCTTTGCGGCGAATCCCAATGTTGCTGTGGATGCATTTTGATCCGCTGACGATTACGGAAGGCCTTAAGTTCGAATTGATTGAAGCACTATCACGATAATCTCATCGAGCCGCATACGACAGGGCACCGCAAGCCGGACCCAAAACTATCATCTGGAATCTGACCGTCGGGCAACGAACCCGTAACACGCATCCACTGCATGCTGCGATGCTTCAGAGTTGATCCGTGTCAACGAGCAACGCAGACTAACTGATAAGATTAAACATCATGCTGACCCGGTTCGAGCAATTTCGGGAATACGCACGGCTCTGTGAGGAAAACGCGGAGCGGTCCCGTGAAGTTCGCTCAATACTGGAGTGGCAAGCAGCGGCTAGAGAATGGTCCCGAATGGCTCTAGAGGCTGCGAAAGAGGATCGACGCAATACCGAACCGCGGACTTTAGGAGAGCAATCGCGGGGAGCGTTCAACGATCGAGAAGGCTCTTCTTGATTTTTCTGGCTATTTCTAAAATTCTGCAAAATTTCGATAGAAACGTTTCTGCTTCGCTAACAGTCCCGAGCTACTATCACCACGATTGAGAGTTAAACAGATATCCGGGCGAAATTATCGACCTGACGCATCGGTATCCGGATGTGAGCGCACCATCCGTTTCACGCCTCATGGCCGGCTCGCTCAGCAAGATAGCGTCAAGATCAATTTGTTCGATTGGAAATTGGTTGGAAAGGGCGCACGACTTATGTCCATATTCCAAAACAAGAAGGTCAAGCACGCCGTCGCGGAAGTCGAGGCGCTCGACCGATCACAGGCGGTGATCGAATTCGCCCTCGACGGCACCATTCTCGACGCCAACGAAAATCTCCTGAAGATGAGCGGCTATTCGCTCGCGGAGATCAAAGGGAAGCATCACAGCATCTTCGTCAGCGCGGCCGAGCGCGAGAGCGCGCGCTACCGTGATTTCTGGGCGAGCCTCAATCGCGGCGAGTTTCAGACCACGCAGTACAAGCGGTTCGGCAAGAACGGCAAGGAGGTCTGGGTTCACGCCTCCTACGCGCCGTTGCTCGACGAGAACGGCAAGGTGGTCTCCTTCATCAAGTTCGCTACCGACATCACGGCGTACAAGATCAAGACCATGGAAGATGCAGGCAAGATCGCTGCGGTCAACCGCGCGCAGGCCGTCATCGAATTTCAGACCGACGGCACCATTATCACCGCCAACGAGAACTTCCTCGGCGCGATGGGCTATTCGCTCGACGAGATTAAGGGCAAACATCACAGCATGTTCGTGACGCCGGAGGATCGCGCCAGCGCGGCCTATGCGGCGCTCTGGACCAAGCTGAACCGCGGCGAGTTCGAAGCGGCCGAATTCAAGCGAATCGCCAAGGGTGGCCGCGAGATCTGGATTCTAGCGAGCTACAATCCGATTCTCGACGAGACCGGCAAGCCGTTCAAGGTCGTGAAGTTCGCAACCGACATCACCGCCCAGAAGATGAAGGCAGCCGACAATGACGGCCAGCTCGCCGCGATCCAGAAGTCGCAGGCGGTGATCGAGTTCAACATGGACGGCACGATCCGTGCCGCCAACCAGAATTTCCTGAGCGCGATGGGCTATTCGATGGCCGAGATCAAGGGCCAGCACCACTCAATGTTCGTCGAGCCGAACGAAAAGAACTCAGCCGCATACCGCCAGTTCTGGGAGGCGCTCAATCGAGGCGAATACCAGGCCGCCGAATACAAGCGCATTGCCAAGGGCGGCCGCGAGGTTTGGATCCAGGGCTCCTACAACCCGATACTCGATCTCAACGGTAGACCTTACAAAGTCGTCAAATATGCCACCGATACGACTGCTCTCGCGATCGGCCGCAAGAAGGCCGAGAATGCGCGCGGGCTAATCGACGCGGTCGCGGCCGGCAGCGAGGAAATGAGCGCGTCGATCCGCGAAATTTCCGAGACCATGGCGAAGTCGCGCGAGAACTCTAAGTTCGCAGTCAGTCGCGTCGATGCAGCTGACGGTCAAGCGAACCGGCTAAATGCGGCGGCCCAATCTATGAGGGGCATAGTCGACTTAATTGCCGGCATTACCGGGCAAATCAACCTGCTCGCCCTCAATGCCACAATCGAATCGGCCCGCGCAGGCGAAGCTGGGCGAGGCTTCGCGGTGGTAGCCTCGGAAGTCAAGAACCTTGCCAATCAAGCAAAGCAGGCAACTGACACGATTTCGTCGGAGATCGATGCGCTCAATTCTGTTGCTGGTGATGTCGCAGAATCCCTAACTGCAATCAAGACTGCGATAGAAGGGGTTAATGAGTTTATTGCTTCTACCGCTGCAGCGGTTGAAGAGCAGAGCATCGTTACCGCGGACATGGCTGCTAACATGCAACGGGCATCAGCAGAATTGACCTGACAAGCATTATTTTGGCGGGTTCAGCATAGCGTTTCAATTTGCGATGCGGCGATTGTTTCAGCATCGCATAAGACATGACTCGTCGTCCGGCGGTATTGTGACCCCGTATAGCGAGGTTTCGCGTCGGCGAAGCGGTTTGCAAAATTCCGATATGTACGAAGGCTGACAATGGATGATATCCAACATGCCTTGGGAGTCGTGCAAAGTTTAGTCGTTCGCCAGATCGTTGGCCTGGGTTGGCGATTCCCCAATTGTTGGGATCGACCTACGTGACAAGCCGGTGCTGCGCAAGAGTGTCCGTCGTAAATTGTCGTGACAACGTCGGATTGCGGATTCGTAAAGCCAACCGTTCACTACGTTTCGGAGATACGTAAATGACCGGAGTTGCTTCAAACCTTCTTCGCGATGATCATTTGCTCATTCGGAGAAACGCCATGATCCCGACAATTGCGCGCCTCAGACTGATTGCTGATGAAACTGAAAAGCACGCTCGTGCTGCATCTCTCCCACCAGTTGTCCAAGCCGAGTTGTTTGATCTCGCTGCGAGATGGCATTGGCTTGCTGGGGAAGCCGGCGGGCTATGCGCGCGTGCCAGACAGCTCACGCACACCGTCGGCGAATGCAATCACTGCGAAGAGAAATGCCGCGGAGTACGAGCTGCGTCGGCCACGGAAGCCGATGTCAGCCCGACCGCGCCCGAGTGCATAGTCTTGTCGCAAAGTACGACGAGTAGAACATGAACAATTTTTCACCGCGCAACTACGGGGTGCAAGATTCCGATACGCACTTTTGTGATCCGGCAACGAATTCAGGTTAAATTCTTCTACTGGCGATTGCCCCATTTTTTGTAAGAAACATTCTGAGGACGCCATGGGTGAACTAATACCTTTCGCATGTAGCGAACGACGCGCGTCGAGCCTTCCGACTGAGCAAGTCAAGACTAGTCGCGCCTCCGTATTTCAGTTGTGTGAGAACTTCGTTGATCTTGAGCAGATGCTTGAGCTTCTGCATTCGAGAATGGTCGAACTCCAGGCGACCCGAAAATCCCTTCCCCTTAAAAACGAACTATACATTCAGCGGGACGCGCAAATGATCGACGAAATCGAAGAGGCGCAAGCAACGTGCCGCTCGATTCTCGGCAAAATTCCGCATCATCAGGAGCGATAGAATGAGCAATTCTACGATTGCCGAGCGCATCCGCTTTCATCGAATCGACGACAAGGCCGTTGCCGCGCTCAGGAGCGGAAAGGCTTTTGTATTGAGTGTTATGCCATCAATTCTCGATGGATTTTACGATCACTTGGAGAAGTACCCATCGACGTCAGCGTTCTTTCGCAATCGCGCGCACATGATGCACGCAAAGGAAATGCAACTTAAGCATTGGGCAATCATTCTCGACGGCGCGTTCGACGAAACGTATGAAGCGTCTGTCAACAAGATTGGCGAAGTTCACAACAAGCTGGGGCTTGAGCCGCGTTGGTACATCGGAGGCTACAACGCGCTCGCGTCGGATCTGCTCGAGGAAATCGCATTGAAGATGCCCGTGGGTCGTTTTGAGACCCAGACACGGGCAAAGAGAGCAAGTCTTCAAAAGGCGATTCTCCGGGCCGCGATGCTTGATATGGACATCGCTATCTCCGTTTATATCGAGGCGGGCCGCCGTGATCGCATCCATACCCTCAACACGATTGCCACGAATTTCGAGGGCGCGATCGGTGGGGTCGTTAGTATCGTTGCATCCGCGGCGACAGAACTCCAAGCGTCTGCTCAAAGCCTTCAGAGCGCGACGAACCTAACGGCGGATGAGTCGGGAATGGCTGCAAGCGCATCGGGAGAATCTACCGCCAACGTAAACGCGGTGGCTGCGGCAGCCGAGCAGCTTTCGAGCTCGATTGCGGAGATCAGCCGGCGAGTGAACGATTCGGCTGCTATCGCCGGCAAGGCGGCCGAAGGCACCGAGCATGCCGCTAGGAAGATCGACCAACTCTCTTCGGCTGGACAGAGAATCGGGACAATTGTTGATCTGATTACTAACATCGCGTCCCAGACAAATCTTCTTGCATTGAACGCTACGATTGAAGCCGCGCGAGCGGGTGAGGCTGGTCGCGGGTTCGCGGTGGTAGCCTCCGAAGTCAAGGGTCTGGCGGAGCAGACGGCCAAGGCTACGGCTGAAATTGCGAGCCAAGTCTCGGATATTCAGAGTTCGACATCCGAGTCGGTCAAAGCGATATCTGAGATTACCGACGTTATTCGTTCCATGACGGAGGTGTCCGCGGCTATCGCGTCAGCCGTAGAGGAGCAGAGTGCAGCCACTGGCGAGATTTCGAGGAATGCGCAGTTAGCCTCGCATGGTACGCAGAGCGTATCGACAAGCGTCGAAAAGGTCAGTCGCGCTGCTGGCGAAGCGGGGTTGACCGCGTCACACGTACTAGATGCCTCCCGAGAGCTCTCTCAGCAATCTGAACTACTTCGATCAGAGGTGGCAAAGTTCCTGGAGACGGTGCGAGCGGCCTAAGTGATATGGTTGACGACGAGGCGATAAGTGATGAGTGAAGTCGCGCCGGCGCTGCTTAGACACAAATTGGCAGCGCTTGAGCGGTCCCAGGCGATCGTCGAACTCGATCTCGACGGCATCGTGCTTTGCGCCAACCAATCGTTTCTCCAGCTGATGGGTTACTTGGACGACCAAGTGACCGGTCGTTCCTACTCTATGTTTGCTCCCGCTACTGAAAGCCATGCTTGCGAGTACGATAGGCTTTTGCAGCAACTCAGGAACGGTGAGCATGCGGCAGGAGAGTTCTGTCGTTTGCACGCATCCGGCGATCAGATCTGGGTCCTGGGTGCTTATTGTCCCGTATTGAAGGATCTCGGCCAACTGCGCCGACCTTCAACTCTAATTTAATTCACGCGACCATCCGCGCGATACATTTCGAGACGTAGGGCAATCTTCAAGGACTAGACTAGAAATTACATATGTATTTCAATTACATATGAGTTCGCTGTTTTGTTCTGAATGGCGCGCCACTTTACGATTTCGCGCGATATCATGGCCGATCGTTCGCGAAGACCGCATCAAGCCGCCGAAAGCCGCACGTGACGAGACGACATGTGCGCGAGATTGCGCATCACCTCCTCGGGCCTCATGGTGGGCGCAGGCAGCGCCTTCATGCTGCCTTCTGGAATCTGATTCCGGGGCGCAGCCCTGCGCGCTCCGCAAGCCGAACCAGCATGCTCAGGCTAAACCGGTTGATCTTTCCGTTCTTGATCTCCGACACGCGAGCCTGAGTGATGCCGAGGCGCTTCGCCGCCTCGACTTGCGTCAGAGAGGACCTGCTCAGCCATTTATTGATCCCGGAGAGCAGCTTGGCGCGCATTTCAAGCTCGGCCGCTTCTTCCGCTGGGAACAGGTCGTGAAATACGGACTTTGCCATCGTGGTCACCTGATCTGTCTGAGTCGTGCCCTGGCGAGGTCGATATCGCGCTTGGCCGTTGCTTGTGTCTTTTTCCGGAACGCATGCAGGACGTGAACAGCATCGCCAATGGTCGCCAGATAGATGACGCGATATGCGCCCGACGCTTGACGTACCCTGATCTCGCGAACACCAGGGCCGATAGACGTCATCGGCTTCCAGTCGGACGGTTCTTCGCCGATCTGAACCAGAAACAATTGATTACCCAGCCTCGCGGCGGGCGTCGACCGGAAATGCTTCAACATCGGATCGGTTGCTGCCGTGCCATCGCACCTCCTTCATGACCGAAATATGCCAGAATTGGCATATTTCGGCAACGTGCTTTCGGCTCCGTAGGGCAACATCGCAGTTCGTCGCTTGCTGTCGGACCGGACCGTATGCGCGGCCGCGGCATCATAGCGCCACGGCGAAGCGATCGCCGAGGCAAAGCCCGGTTATGATCGTCGCGTCAGTGGAAGCAACGAGATTGCGGTGAGAGGCGGCTACCAATGATCGGCCAGTGCACCCCGTCAGCTCCTCGTCTCGGAAACAACGTCCTTGATTCGAATCAAGACGCGGCAGGAGCCAGCGTGCCAGGAGACATGCTGGCGGAGGGCGGTCATGCCGGTGAGACAAGAGATTTGGCGTACGGCGGCTGCCATCATTGCGACGATGGCCGTCTGGGGCGCTATCAGGCTCGTTCTTCCGTCGCTGGACTATTACCCGCCGGAAGGTCTGGCTCAAAGCCTGCAACGAAGCTGGTTCGTCGTCTCCGGCACGCACAAGGCAGCCCAACTCGTGTACGCACTGGCAACGCTCATTCTCATGGCGGTGTTCTTTGCGATGGTGCAACGGCGCTGGCCGGGCCGGAGCGGATGGAATGGTCTCACCTTCGGGGTGTTGCTCGGGCTGTTGTGGGCGTTCTGTTTCCTCAATAGTGCTACGCTTTTCGGCACTACGGCAGGCGAGGCGCTTCTGAATGGTGCTCTGGACCTTGCGGCACTGGCACTCGGTGGGTGGTTGATCGGCCTGGCGCTAGGTCGAGACCATCCAGAACCGGCGCGTGCGAGCCGCAAGCCTTGGCTCGCCATTCTTCTCATAGCCTGCGGCTTCGCATCGGCCTACAGCATCGGGGCTCTGCTGCTGCAGGGCAGCCTTGGTCAGGCAGCGGCTCTGTTCGCCCGCCCTGTGACGGCGCCGCAATACGCGACCCTCTTCATGGTCGGGCTGTGGGCCGGCCTGATGTATGTGAGCTTGCGCCCCGGACTGCCATTCGGTCCGGCTTCGGCAAAGGCGGCGTTCTTCGCCTTCGGAGTCTTCGGCCACAGCTGGACACTGTTCAAGCTTTACTCCGTGATCGAGTTCAGCGGTGTCCTGTTGACTGTTATTTTGATCGGCTTGATGGGAGCGCTCGGCGTTTTCGTCGGCGCGCTTGCCTATGAATGGGCGACAGACGCACGATTTCTCGGCCGATATTCGTTCGAATGAGTTGCGACTGTCGGGAGTGGTCGCTGAGCGGATGACGGCAGAAACCGGCCGCCGGCTACTCGGCCGGCTGTAGCGCGTGGCCGCGGCGCGCAATGCGCTCGTGCATCTGCCGGATCATGCGGCTTGCGGTGGTCTCGAACAGGCAGGGGATGACGGCGTGCACCAGGGCCGCCAATGCGGCGCCGAACAGGCGGGCCGCGAAGCCGAGCGCGAACAGGAAATGCTCGCCATAGGATTCATCGACACTCTGCGGGTGGGACAGGAACAGCCGGTGCAGGGTGGCTTGCATGCGAGGCTCCAAAGCGAGGTTGGCCTCCATGTTTAGGGGATTCGGACCAGGAATAAGTCCCAGACCTCACATCAAATGCGCTAATTCGGTTGAATTTGGACGAAAATATCCTCTATTATTGGGATAATGGACGAAACAGATTGCAAGCTGCTCAACCTGATTCAGCATGATGCGGCCCTGTCGCTGGACGAGCTCAGCGAGCGGGCCGGGCTATCCCGCAACGCCTGCTGGCGCCGCATCAAGCGGCTCGAGGATGACGGCATCATCAAGGGCCGCGTGACACTGCTCGATGCGAGCCGCATCAACGTCGGCCTGACCGCCTTCATCGCGCTGCGCACCACCGAACACAGCGCGACCTGGCTCGCCCAATTCTCGAACGCCGTGCGCGACATTCCGGAGATCATCGGCGTCTACCGCATGACCGGCGATGTCGATTATCTGCTGCAGGCCGTCATCCCGGACGTTGCCGCCTATGACCGGCTCTACCAGCGCCTGATCGGGAGGATCACCCTCGCGGACGTGTCCTCGTCATTCGTCATGCAGGAGATCAAGGCGACGACGGTGCTGCCGCTCGACTATGCGCCGGAGCGGCGCGGGTGAGGCCACGGCATGCGGCGCGGACCGCATGCGCGCGGCGAAGCAATCGTGCGGTGTCAGTGCCTGACATGCTCGAACACGACGATCACACCGGTCGGCTCGGGCTCGTGCGCCATCAGCCGCGTCAGATCCGCATCGCTCCAATCGGCGAGACTGACGACTTCGCCGGTCTCGCGCTCCGCGCTGAGCGAGGGGGTTGGCTCAAGCACCTTCAAGCCCATCTCGTCGACGAAGAAGGTATGCTCTCCAAACATGCTGTTGAGTTGAGACATGGCGGGATGCTCGTCGGGCAGCACCTGGGCGCCGAGCTGGTCGACGGTCTGCTTCACTTGTTCGGATGTGAGCTTCATGGGCTGCTCCGTTCTGTCATTCGCGTTTCGTGGCATGAACCAGGGTTTTGGCCGGAGCGCACGTGTTCCCTGCGCCTGATCGCCTGGCTCAAACTCCCGAACGGGTGCTGCGTACAAATGTTCCTGCAAATCCCAATTCGTGATCGCGCATGGCGGCTGCCGCGCGGACAGAGCGGAACACACGATCTCCACGATCGTGTGAGCGCTGACCGTCTGGTCAGCTACTCGCTGCTGATTTCGCCAACCGACAGCGCGCAGATGCGTGACAGATGGGTGTACGGCAGACCCGTCTCCTCGGCCCAGGCGTTGAACTGAGCCTGCACCTTGGCGAGATCGCCCTTCGACTTGACCTCTTCGGCGATGTCGAGACCGGCATCGCGCAGGCAGGCGACGACGTCCTTCGAGGTGACGAAGCCGTCCCAGCCGACGAAGCGCAGCAGCATCTGGCCGGTGTTGCCGCCCAGCCGGGAGCCGCGCTTGGTGAGCAGATCGAGCAGGCCGATTTCGTTGGACGGCGGCCATTTCGCCAGAAACTTGCCGAAGCTGCCATGCTCCTTGGCGATCTCCTGCACGAAGGCGGCGTTGTCGCGCACCGACATGATCTTGGCGCCGTTGCGCACGATCCGCGCATCGCGCAGCAGGCCCTCCCAATAATCCTCAGGCTGGAAGCAAAGCTTGGCCGGCTGGAAGCGCAGGAAAGCGTCTTCGAACCCGTCCCACTTCGCGTCGATCACGCTCCAGGCAAAGCCTGCGCAAAACACCCGCCTGGTCATCTCGGCGAGGATACGGTCATCACCAAGCTTGGCCAGCCGCTTCAGGTCCGGCTTGTCCGGCATCAGCTTGTCGAGCGCCTTGGGGCCGCCCTTGCGCTTCTCGGCGCGGGCACGAATGGTCTTGAAGGAGGGCATGCGATCACCGGCGTTGAAGGCCCTTGACGACAGCAGAATTCAACGATCTGGTCCAGCCCTGCGGCGCTAACGACGCTTGCGCGACGTCATGCGCCGCAGCATGCTGCCTTGATTGATGCAGTGGCAGGTCCTGCTTCCTGCGCTATAAGATTTTGGAATTCCCTGACATTTTCACGCTCCCTTCGACGGATTTTCAATGCGCTGCCTGGTCGTGGCCGATCTGCACTACTCGCTGCCGCAGCTCGACTGGCTGGTCAGCGCGGCGCCGCAATTCGACCTCGTGATCTTCGCCGGCGATGCGCTGGACATCGGCTCGATGGTGGATTTCCGCGCGCAGATCGTGGTGGTGAAAAAGTATCTTGCGCTGATCGCAGCAAAGACCAGGGTCATTCTCTGCTCCGGCAATCACGATCTCGACGAGCGCAATGCGGAGGGCGAGAAAATCTCGCGCTGGATCTCGGAGGTGCGCGAGCTTGGCATCGTCTGCGACGGCGACAATCTCACCATCGGCGACACGCTGTTCACGGTGTGCCCGTGGTGGGACGGACCGCTGGTGAAGCAGCGGCTTGCCGACCAGCTGCACGATGCCTCGCTCAACCGTCCGCAGCGCTGGATCTGGGCCCATCACGCGCCGCCGGCCAATTCACCGACCAGTTGGGGCGGCAAGCGCTTCTTCGGCGACGTCGAGCTGGTGCAGTGGATCATGCAATATCAGCCCGCGATGGTGATCTCGGGCCATGTGCACCAATCGCCTTTCATCAGGGACGGCTCATGGTACGACCTGATAGGCCAGACCTGGGTGTTCAACGCCGGCCTGCAACCGGGACGGCCGCCGACGCACATCGTGCTGGATCTGGATGCCAACAAGGCGTTCTGGCTGGCGGCCGGCGAAGCGCAGTGGATCGATCTCAACGCGCCGCTGAAGCGGCCGGCATCCTATATCGAGGAGCCGCCGGAATGGCTCACATCCTTGGGTCGGATTGCCGATCCGAGCCTGGCGAGACCTCGAGTGGCGGCAGGTTGATCATGCTCTGCAGCACCTCGCCGACCATGGCGAGATGCGTGCCGTGGCCGGCATATTGCCGCTTGAGGTCGGCGAGATAGGTGTTGGCGACGTTGAGCCGCTGCGCCAGCATGCGCGCGAGCAACAGCGCGAGCTCCGGCTTCTGCTTGAGCAGCGAGGCAGCATCCTCGAACTCGTAAACGACCGCGTCGGAACAGGCCCGCACGGTGGCCGTATGCGGCACGCCCAGCAATACGGACATCTCGCCCAGCACCGCACCGGGCTCGGCAACGGTGGCGACCACCATCTCGCCCTTGAGCACCTCGAGCTTGCCCTGCATCAGCACATAGAGATGCCCGGAGGCGCCGCCCTCGGTCAGAAGGTGCGTGCCGGCCGCAACCTGCCGCTCCGTTCCGCCGGTGCAATAGTCAAGGACTGAGCGCATCGCCGCATACTCCTGTCGCGGATCGCAGTAGAGCACGATCTGTGGAAACATGCAGCGGTTTTTGAGCATGCCTCCGCCCGACCGAACCTGATGACAGCGCAGGAAATCGTGGCGGAAGCGCTTGCTCTGCGCCGCCTCAGCGTCACGCTCGGGAAAGGGCAGGCACCTCTTCGGGCATGATCGCCTGGAGGCCACCGAAGCGACGTTCGCGGCCATGGAAGGAGGCGAGCGCGGCGGCGAGATCGCCGGCGTCGAATTCGGGCCACATCCGCTCGGTGAAATGCAGTTCGGCATAGGCGCCTTCCCAGAGCAGGAAGTCCGACAGCCGCTTCTCGCCCGAGGTGCGGATGATGAGATCGACGTCGCGCAAGCCCGCCTCGCCGGTGACGAGCTGCGAGAAGGCCTCGCGGGTGAGGCTGGTCAGCGCAGCGGCCCTCGCCGCGGCGTTCAGAATCGCATCGCGCGCCGAATAGTCGACGGCGATGCGCAGATGCAGCGTGCTGCCATGAGCTGTGGCCTCCTCGGCACGCGCGATGGCGTTGGCGATGCCGTCGGGCAGGCGGTCGCGACGGCCGATCACGTTGAGCCGCACGCCGTTCTTCACCAGGCTCTGCACTTCATTGGCGAGATAGAAGCGCAGCAGCGTCATCAGTGCTGCGACCTCGGCCTTGGGCCGACGCCAATTGTCGGTCGAAAACGCGTAGAGCGTCAGCGTGCCGATGCCCTGCTTGGGTGCGGCCTCGACGATGCGGCGAATGGTCTCGACGCCGGCCTCGTGGCCGCGGACGCGCGACAGGCCGCGCCGTGTCGCCCATCGTCCGTTGCCGTCCATGATGATGCCGACATGAAGCTTCTCGTTGGGGGACGTGACGTCACTTTGCATCGCAAAGTCTCCGGTCAAAAAAAGGGGACGATCAGGTCGAGAGAATGCCGAGACGACCGAGCTGCGGCGTCTCGCGGCCGGCGGCCTTGGCGGCGTCGCGCACCAGCCGTTCGAGCACGGCGAGATAGTCGAGAAAGCGGCGGCGACCGGTCTTGGTCAGGCGGCACGTCGTGTGCGGGCGATTGCCCTCATAACCCTTGGTCACCTCGACGAGGCCTGCCTCCTGGAGGACGGCGAGGTGCCGGCTGAGATTGCCGTCGGTGAGGCCGCAGAGCTGCTTCAGATCGGCGAACGCAAGCCCCTTCGGGTGCGCCATCAGCGAGGTCAGCAAGCCAAGCCTCGCCTTCTCGTGGATCACACGGTCGAGCCCTTCATAGGAGAAAGGCGCGCTGTCAGTCTTCGGCATCATTGTCTCCGGACGCGAAATACAGAATGGCCGCCATCACCGACTGGCCGATCACGAAAGGCAGTCCCATGGTCCATGGCGACAGCATATGAGTGCGGCTCGCCAGCACCACCACGGCAAAGCCCGAGATGAAGTACCAGGCCCCGGCGAACGCGACGCTGCGCGGCAGCGAGCGGACCGACGCGAAAATGCCGAGCGACACCAGGATCTGCCATAGCCCCGGCAGCAGCCACAGCGTCTCGGAAGCGAACTTCCACATCACCACCGCAAGCAGAACGCCGGCGACGCCCGCGGGCAGGAACTGCTCGACGGCCTGGTGGATCATGGCGTCGGCAAGACCCGAATGATGGCGCCGCGAACGCGCACGCATCTCGATCCAGATCATCGCTCCGGACACCGTCGCCGCCAAGAACCAGCCGAGAAAGAAGCCGAGCGGTTCGCTTGTGGGATCGCCGAGCAGCCAGAACTGCAGGATCGCGGTCATGAGCGCCACCGCGCCGGTCGCGGCCATCGTCGCCGGACCGTAACCGCGGAACGCCGTGCCGGCCGCGATCTGACTGCGGATCGCCACGATGTCGGCCAGTGCCTTGTCGAGATCGCGCATCGGCAACGCCAAAGCTCCGCTCCACCCACGCTCACGGACCGGCTTGCCCGGTCACTTTGTATCGCAAAGTATACCGCATTACAAAGCAAAGGCAAGCCTGAAAGTCGCTTTGCCGGGGGGCAGGACCTGTGCGAACAACTGCCGGTTGCGCCACACGGGCTCACGCAGGTAAGATGCGACCCAAGCGTTCCGGGGGAAAGTCATGTGGTTGAGGTCGTCTGTCGCTGCAGCTCTGCTGCTGGTGTGCCTTGTTGGATCAGCGCATGCGAAAGGACCATTTGGCACCGTCAATGTCGGCGGCTGGACCGGCGGCGCCTTCAGCAACGACGAGACGGGCGCCTTCTCCCATTGCGCAGCGACGGCGCCTTATGCGAACGGGGTCATCCTCGTCGTGAGCCAAAATGCCGCCGGCATATGGTCGCTCGCCTTCGCGAGTCCCAGCTACCACTTCAACACGGGCGAGAACGCCGCGATCGACGTGACCTTTGACGGGCAGGAGCAAGCCAGGCTGTTCGCAACGGCGTTCCGGCCCGACATGCTCACGGCCGTCATGCCGCTCAACGTCGTGCGTACGTTTCAGAAGGCGAGCCTGATGGTGGCGACAGCCGGCCATGCTGTCCTGAACTTCGACCTAAGGTCGACCGGGCCAGCGATCGCCGCATTGGCCAATTGCGTGACCAAGGTGAAGGCCGACGGGCTCGACAAGGCCGGCGATTTCACCAAGGGCGCGGCGAAGCCGGCGGCCACCGCAGACAAGCAAGGCCAACCGCCAGCCGGCAAGTCCGGCAAAGGGACCAGGAGTAGCAGCGGCTTTGGTACCGGCTTCGTGGTGAGCGCGAGCGGACACATCGTCACCAATAACCACGTGATCGACGGTTGCAGCGAGCTCAAGGGCAATCTCACCGGCGAAGCCGCGATGGTGTTGCGCGTCGTGTCTGCCGATGCGAACAACGATCTGGCTTTGTTGCAGCCGACGGTGACGGCGACATTCAAGGACTTTGCCCGGATCCGCGATCGCTCCTTCCACTCCGGCGATTCCGTCGTCGCGATCGGCTTTCCCTATCACGGCTTGCTGACGTCGGACTTCACCGTGACGACCGGGATCGTGAGCTCGCTCAGCGGCATGCGCAACGACACGCGTTTCCTGCAAATCAGCGCGCCGGTGCAGCCCGGCAATAGCGGCGGCCCGCTGTTCGACACCAGCGGTCAGATCGTGGGCGTGGTCACCGGAAAGATCCCCGGATTGCGCATTGCCGCGCTGACCGGCGACATCCCTGAGAACATCAATTTCGCCATCAAGACCGGAGCGCTGCGCGACTTCCTCGACAATTCGGTGGTGCCCTACCAGACGGCCGAGCCGAAGGGCGAGCTGAAGACCCCCGAAATCGCCGGCAACGCGCGGGCTTATACGATGCTGATCTCCTGCAAGGGCACGGAAGAGGCTGACGCGAAGAAGTAGCTGGCCGCAGACCGAGCCTTATCCTCCGATGTCGTCCTGGCGAAGGCCAGGACCCATTACCCCAAGAAGGAGCTTGGCGAAGACTGGGGCTTCGGTACTGAGATCACGCGCCGTCGATAGATTCCGCGGTATGGGTCCTGGCTTTCGCCAGGACGACCCCTGTGAACCTATCGCCCCCTCACCCGTGGCAGCACGCGCCGTTCGCTTGCGGCTCGTACTGGTCGCGCAGGCGGACCCAATCCATCGGATAGGGCAGGCCCTCCTCGTGACGGCCGAGCGGGGTGAGATCGAGATACTGATAGGCCGCATTCATCATGTCGAGGCCGCGGGCGAAACACGAATAGGTATGGAAGATCTCGCCGGCCTCGTTGCGATAGAATACGCTGATGCCCGGCAGCTCCGGACCATAGAACGGCGTGGTGCCGAAATTGTACTTCGGCACGCCCTTTTCGATCTGCTCGCGTGTGAACGAGACCTCGTAGTCATAGTTGAAGTCGTTGCCGCCTGACGACACCCAGTCGAAGCTCCAGCCCATCCGCTTCTTGAACGCTTCGAGCTTTGCGACCGGCGCCAGCGAGATCGCGACCATCGTCGTGTCGCGCGCCGCCAGATGCGGCACCATGCGCTCGAAGCCATCCGCCCAGAAAGAGCAGCTCTTGCAGGCGGCGTCCCAATCGGCTGCGTACATCACGTGCTGGACCACGAGCTGCGGACGCCCCTTGAAGAGATCGCCGAGCGTCACCTTGCCATTCGGCCCGTCGAACACATAGTTCTTGTCGACCTTCACCCAGGGCAATGCGCGGCGCTCCTCGGCCAGCCGCTCGCGGGCTTGCGAGAACGCCTTCTCGTGCGCCAGATGAGCTTTGCGAGCTGCGACCCATTGCTCGCGCGAGACGATTTGATGCTGCTGCATGGCATCCTCCTCTGACAGGGTTCAGGCGACGAAGCTCTCGAGCTTGTCGAAGAACGAGCTCCAGCCACGCTGATGATTGTCGCGCGCGGTTTCGTCGAAGAACTGGGCATGATGAAAGATCATCAGCGTGCCGGCGCTGTCGGGCTTCAGCGTGATCGTCACGAGCGATTCACGCTCGGGCGTCGAATGCCAGGCCCAGGTGAAAACCAGCCGCTCGTTCGGCACGACCTCGCGATAGATGCCGCCGGCCTCGAAATATTCGCCGTCGTCGCGCGTGAACGAGATGCGGTAACGGCCGCCGGCGCGGACATCGAGCTCGGCGCTCAGCGTCGCCGGCTTCATGTTCGGCGGCCCGAACCATTGCACTAATTGCTCGGCTTGCGTCCAGGCGGCGAAGACTTTTTCCGGCCGCGCCCGGAGCCGGCGCGTGAGCGTGAGGCTCGGACCTTCGATTGTCCGTTCGGCGGCGTTGGCGGCTGTGTTGACCATGGTTTGTCCTCCACAAAGGCGGCAAGGCGGTCGAAACTGTCGGACCAGAATTGTGCGTAGCGATTGAGCCAGTTCATCGCCTGCTCCATCGGCTGCGCGGTGAGCCGGCAGGACACCGTGCGCCCGGTCTTCTCGCGCACGATCAGGCCCGCATCATTGAGTACGTCGAGATGCTTCATGATCGCCGGCAGCGAGATTGCGAACGGCGCCGCCAGCTCGCTCACGGACAGGCTGTCTTTTTCGCCAAGACGAGCCAGCAATGCGCGCCGCGTCGGGTCAGACAGCGCCGCAAAGGTGCGATCGAGCGTCTCATCCTGATACTTAACCATACGGTTTACTATAAGCGCAAACGGAACGTCGTCAAGCATGAACCCGCAAAAGAAAAAGCCCCGCCTTTCGGCAGGGCTCCATTCCAGTTCAATCACGAGATCGCTACTCGACCTTGAGGCCCGCGAACTCGACGACCTTCTTCCACTTGGCGGTCTCGGCCTCGATCTGCTGGCCGAACGCCTCAGGCGTCTCGACCAGCGGATCGCCGCCGAGCTCGACCAGGCGCTTGGTCATCTCGGGCTCCTTCATCAGCGTGTTGATCTCATTGTTGAGCTTGGCGATCAGGTCTTTGGGCATGTTCTTCGGCGCGCCGATGCCGAACAACGCGCTCGCCTCGTAGTCCTTCACGGTCTCACCGACGGTAGGCACGTCGGGCAGTTGCGGCGAGCGCTGTGCCGTGGTGACGCCGAGCGCGCGAAGCGAGCCGGAGCGAATGTGCTGAATGATCGAGGGCATGTTGTCGAAGATCACCTGCACCTGGCCGCCGAGCATGTCGGTGATCGCGGGCGCAGCGCCGCGATAAGGCACGTGCTGCATCTTGCAGCCGGTCATCGCCATGAACATTTCGCCGGACAGATGCACCGAAGTGCCGTTGCCTGACGAGGCCATGTTCACCTTGCCGGGATTGGCCTTCACGTAGTCGATGAACTCGGCGACGGTCTTGGCCGGCACGTCCTTGTTGACGGTCATCACGTTCGGCGTGCGCTGGAATGCGGCGATCGGCGCGATGTCGCGGACGAAGTTGAACTTGAGGTTGGCGTAGAGCGTCGCGTTGATGTAGTTCGCCGGATTGACCAGCAGCACGGTGTAGCCGTCCGGCTCGGCGTTCACGACCGATTCCGTGCCGATATTGTTGCCGGCACCTGGCTTGTTCTCCACCACGAATTGCTGGCCGAGCCGCTCGGACAGCCGCTGGCCGATCAAGCGCGCCAGGATGTCGGTGGCGCCGCCTGGCGGATAACCCACCACGAACTTCACTGGCCGCGACGGATAATCCGCTGCAAAAGCCCTCGACAGCGGGCTGGCTGCAAGCGGAGTGGCGGCGAGCAGGCCGAGCGCAGTACGGCGAGTGATCATCTCAAGGATTCTCCCAGTGTTGTTCTTGAAGGCGTTGTTCTTGAAGACCGGTTGTCTTGAAAACGGCGTCGGCGGCGTTGTAACAAAGCTTGCTACTTGCGGAAAGTGCGCGAGCCGCATGGCGACGAAAGGATAAGGCATGCCGGTGAAGGTTCAGGCGCTCGATCACCTCGTCATCAACGTCGCCGACGTCGCAGTTACCACCGAGTGGTACCGCAAAATCCTCGGCATGGAAGTGAGGGTGTTCGACCCCGGCGGCGGCAAAGCGCCGCGGACCTCGCTTCAATTTGGTCAACAGAAGATCAATGTCCGCCCGCGTGACGCCGACAAGGCGGAGTGGTTCACCGCGGACCACCAGACGGCCGGCAGCGAGGATCTTTGCTTCCTCACCTCGGCCACACCGGACGAAGTCGTGGCGCATTTGCAGGCAAACGGCGTCGCGATCGAGGAAGGCCCGGTTCGCAAGCAAGGCGCCCGCGGCACGCTGCGCTCGGTCTATTGCCGGGATCCGGACGGGAGCCTGATCGAGATTTCGTCGTACGAGGATTAGCGAGCCCACAACCTGCCACACGCTCCATCGTCATGCCCGGGCTTGTCCCGGGCATCCACGTTCTTCGTGCGGCGAGGCGTGGATGGCCGGGTCGAGCCCGGCCATGACGGAGAGTGAGCGCGCGGGTCACGCACCACCGCATGGGTTTCCCGATTTGCGCCCGGCGCCATCCGGTGGCAGGAAGACGCAATCATCAAGAGCCAGCCGCCATCAAGATGCAGGCTGCACGGGAGGATTCATGGCCATCCAACAAACTAACGCCGGTGTCGTAAGCCCGTTCGACGGGCTCGACGTGCCATGGCTGCTCAAGATGCGCGCCGAGGTGCGCCGTGATCATCCGTTCCTGATCTGGGCGCCGTTCGATGCGCCGGCGCGGCTCTGGAGCTATGGCGCGTTTCACGAGCGGGTCGGTGCGCTCGCGGCGGGGCTCGTCAAGCGCGGCGTGAGGCCGGGCGAGTACGTGCTCATTCACCTGGACAATTGCATCGAGGCATTGCTGGCCTGGTTTGCCTGTGTCGAGCTCGGCGCGATCGCGGTGACCACCAACACCCGCTCTGCGCCGGCGGAGATCGAATATTTTGCCGACCATTGCGGCGCGGTCGCAGCGATCACGCAACCGGCCTATGCGGAGATCGTCGCGCAGAACTGCCGCAACATTCGCTGGATGGCGGTAACGTCACACGACGCAGGCGCTGCGACCGCGCAAGCGGTCGCGCGCGGCGACAGTTTTGATGCGCTGTTCGCCGACAGCGCCGATCGCCCCAGGCGCGCGACCGATCCACTCGCGCCATGCAGCGTGCAGTACACGTCCGGCACGACATCGCGCCCAAAGGCGGTGCTCTGGACCCACGCCAATGCGCTGTGGGGCGCCAAGATCAACGCCGCGCATGAGGATTTGCATGCAAGCGACGTGCACCAGACTTATCTGCCGCTGTTCCACACCAATGCGCTGGCCTATTCCATGCTGGCGACGCTGTGGGTCGGAGGATCTTGCGTGATCCAGCCGCGCTTTTCCGCGAGCCGATTCTGGGGCGTGGCGCGCGAGCACGGGTCGACCTGGACCTCGACGATTCCGTTCTGCATGAAAGCCCTGCTCGAGCAGGAGATCCCGAAAGATCACAAATTCCGCCTTTGGGGCTCGGCGATCAATGAGCCGCCACCCTTTGCGGCGTTCGGCGTCAAGATCATCGGCTGGTGGGGCATGACCGAGACCATTACCCACGGCATCATCGGTGAAGTCGACCAGCCCAACATCCCGATGTCGATCGGGCGTGCCGCGCCGGAATATCAGATCCGCATCACCGACGATGACGGGCGGCCGACCGCGGTCGGCGACACCGGCAATCTCGCGATCAAGGGCATCCCCGGGCTCACGCTGTTCGCCGAATATCTGCACAACGAGAAGGCGACGCGCGAGAGCTTTGACGAGCACGGCTTCTTCCTCACCGGCGACCGCGTCGAACGGCTGGAGAACGGCTTCATCAAGTTCGGCGACCGCGCCAAGGACATGCTGAAGGTCGGCGGCGAAAACGTCGCGGCGTCCGAGATCGAGCAGGTGATCGCCGTCGTTCCCGGCGTGCGCGAGGCGGCCGTGGTGGCGAAGAAGCATCCGATGCTGGACGAAGTGCCCGTCGTCTTCATCATCCCGCATGGCGGCGTTGCGGGCGCGCCGCCGGACCTTCAGGACCGCGTGATGGCGGCCTGCCGCAAGAGCCTTGCCGATTTCAAGGTGCCGCGCGAGATCAGGCTCGTCGACGACATGCCGCGCTCGACCCTGGAGAAGGTGGCGAAGGCCGAGTTGCGGAAGATGGTGGGGTGACCACTGTCGTTCCGGGGCGGTGCAGAGCACCGAACCCGGAACCTCGAGATTCCGGGTTAGCGCTTCGCGCGCCCCGGAATGACGGGCTAAATTGTCAGAACGATCCCAGCGCCACGGGCCGGAACGCCTGCAGCAGCTGCTGGTCCAGCTTGCCGCCCATGCCTTCCATCATCGTGAAGGCACGCTCGTGCGTGAAGGGCATGCGGTAGGCCCGCTTCTCCACCAAGGCGGCATAGATATCGACGATCGTCGTCAGGCGCACGATGTCGCTGATCTGGTTCGACGACAGGCCGTTCGGATAGCCGCTGCCGTCGAGGAATTCGTGGTGATGCAGCACGACATCGAGCATCTCCGGCGGGAAACCGCCTTGCGCGGCGAGCGCATCATAGCCGCGGCGCGGATGCTGGCGGACTTCGGCCATTTCCTCGTCGGTGAGCTTGCCGGCCTTGTCGAGCAGCGCGGAGGGAACGAAGGCCTTGCCGACGTCGTGCAGCAGGGCGGCGCGGGTCAGGCGACGCTGGTCGTCCTCGCGCATGCCCAGATGCTGGGCGAACGACACCGCAAAGCCGGTGACGAACAAGCAGTGCCTGTAACTGCCGACATGGTGGCAGCCGACGGTGGTGAGCCATTCGCGCAGCGAGGAGTGCTTGATCGCCTTCAGGATCTTGTTCTCGGCGGCGATGACGTCGTCGAAGGTCAAGGGCACGCCGAGCGGCAGCTTCTCGAACATCTTCTTCAGCACCGCATGCGCCGCCTCGACGCCGCGGTTGAGTGTCTTGCCGCGATCGGTCGCGTCATAGGTCGCGGTGTCCGGAAACGCGGCGCGGATGCGCTGCAGGATCGCCTCGGGCTGCAGCGGCCGCGAGATGGTGTCGGTGGCGCCAAGCGCCCAGGCCTGCATGGTGCCGTGATGCAGCGCGTCGGCCAGCACGAACAGCCGCGGCATCGCGCGATAGGCGTCGCCGCGCAGCTTGTTGCGCACGCGCTGCACACTCTCGGGCGAACGCAGGTTGATGTCGACGACGAGGCCGGAGAGATCGCGCGACGGCTGCTCCGGGATCTCCTGCGTCGTCACGGTCGAGACATCGCCGACCGCCTTGAGGATGCTGGCGAGCTCCGTGCTCGCATCGCTCCGGTCGGAGGCGAGCAGAAGCCGGCGTTTGGCGGCGGATTTGGCTGGCGCGTTCATGGCTTCCCCAAAAGCACGGGAGTGTATTTGGCGTCAGCCTAAGCCGGATCAGGTTCTCCGGCCCTTAAGAGGTGTGCTCAACGGAACCTACCGGAATTGCGCGCAATTTTACGGATCATGATTCCGGCCAAACGGCGAAAACAACCCCATGCACAGTAGACGAGTCACTGATGACAAAGGGGATTTCAGCCCCGCTGTCGTCGCCCGGCCAAGTGCGCAATTGCGCACTAGGACCGGGCGACCCAGTACGCCGAGACGCGGCGGCAGGAATCGAGAGGCCGCGGCGTACTGGATGCCCCACTTTCGCGGGGCATGACAGCGAGGGTGTGGAAGCGGCTCCCCAAAAAGAAAATCCGCCGGAGGTGGCCCTCCGGCGGATCGTCTCGCGTCACATTTGCAGCCCAGTCTACGCCTTCATCGCCCCCTTCACGGCTTCCGCCGTGATCGGCAGCGCCCGGACGCGGGCGCCGGAGGCGTTGAAGATGGCGTTGCCGATGGCGGGTGCCACCACCGTCACCGCGGGCTCGCCGACGCCGGTGGCCTTCTCGCCATTGGCGATCACGGCGACCGCGACCTCCGGCATCTGGCTCATGCGGAGCGGCCTGTAGCCATCGAAGTTGGTCTGTTCGATGCCACCGTCCTTCAGCGTCGCCTTCTCATACATCGCCAGCGACAGGCCCCACAGCGCCGCACCCTCGACCTGGGCGCGGATGTTGTCGGGATGCACCTGCGTGCCGACATCGGTTGCGACCGTGAGCTTCTTCACGGTCACCTCGCCCGAGGGCGCCACAGCGACGTGCGCAACGCAAGCGGTCCAGCTTGCGGTCGCACGTTCCTGCGACGACACGCAGGCGACGCCCATGCCCTCACCCTTCGGCAGTTTCTTGGTGCCGTAGCCGGCGAGGCCCATTGCAGCGAGCAGCGTGTTGCGCAGCCGCTGCGCGCCACCCTCGTTCTTGCCGGCGCCGTCGAGCAGCGAGATGCGGAATTGCGCCGGATCCTTGCCGGTCGCCGCCGCGATCTCGTCGATCATGCTTTCGACCGCCCAGAAGGTCCAACCCGGCGCCACCGAGCGGAGCTGACCCGACGGGGTGGCGTTGTGCGCCATCTCGTTCTTGATCGCGCGCACATTGTGGTTCGGCACGGTGTAGAAGAAGTCCGAACCGTTCACCGTGAACGCGTCGAGCGGGCCCTTCTTGTCGACCGAAGGCGACAGGAAGTCGGGGATACCCCAGCGTTGGGTCGGCCAGGCCGAGACAACGTCGTGGCTGAGCGCAACGAGCTTGCCGTCGCCGTCCACGCCGGCCTTTACTTTTTGATAGGTGAGCGGACGCGAGAAATCCATCGTCATGTCGTTCTCGCGCGAGTAGATCACCTTCACCGGCTTGCCCACGGCCTTTGCCGCCTGCACCGCCGGCACCATCATGTCGGCATCGAGCCTGCGGCCGAAACCGCCGCCGAGCCACATCTGGTGCATGACGACGAACTTCGGATCGATCCCGGCAGCACCCGCCGCAATCGCGCCGGAGCGCGTCGCAAACTGGTTGCCGGAATAGATGTGCAGGATTTCGCCCTTGAACTCCGCGGTGGCGTTCATCGGCTCCATCGGCGCGTGGATGTTGATGCTGGTGGTGTATTCCGCCTCCAGCACCTTGGCCGCCGAACCGAGGGCGGCTCCGACATCACCGTCCTTGACGAAGAACTGGCCGGAATCGTCGAGCTTCTGAAGCCGCTTGGCCTCATCGAGCAGCGACTGGCTCGACAGCTTTGCGTTCGGACCACCGTCATAGCTGATCTTCAGCGCCGCCGCGGCCTTCTTGGCGTTGGCATAGGTGCTCGCGACCGCAACCACCCAGCCCGTCGTGGTCTGGGTCTTGTCGTCGAGAGTGACGGCCTTGATGAAGCCCGGCACCTTCTTCGCTTCGCTGTCATCGACCGATTTCACCGTGGCGCCGTAGCGCACCGGCGGCGTGACGATCGCGCCATAGGCCATGCCCGGAATCATCACGTCCATGCCGTATTTGGCCGTGCCGTTGGTCTTGGAGGGAATGTCGATCTGCGGCACCGACACGCCGATCATGGTGTATTGATCCGGCGTCTTCAGCTTGATCGCCTTCAACTCGTCCGGCGTGAAGGTCTTGGTCACCTTTCCGCTCTTGACGATGTCAGCGAAGCTCATCGACTTCTTGGACTTTGGATGCATGACCATGGAGTCGCGCACGACCAGCTCGTCCTTGAAGTAAGGCGGCAGGCCCATGGCGGCCGCCGCGCCTTCCGTCAGCGCCATGCGCCCGGCGGCCCCCGCCCGGCTCATCGCGTCGAAGTTCATCATGGTCGACCAGCTGCCGCCGGTGATCTGCGCACCGAGCACCGGATCGTTGAACTTCGGATCGTTGGAGGCGAGGTTGACCCGCATGTCGCTCCACTTCGCGCCGAGCTCTTCGCAGACGATCTGCGCCATGGTGGAGGCGATGTGCTGGCCCATGTCGGCCTTGCCGCAGGTCACGGTGACGAGGCCGTCCGGCGAGATCGCGTACCAGACGCTCGGCTCGAAATTGGCGGGCGCTGCAGCGAGCGCTTCACCGATGCCGGGGACGCCGGCATAGCCGAGCACGAGACCGGTCGCGGCCGTGCCGACCAGGAATGAACGGCGGCTGAGGTCGGTCGTTTCGGGTGTGATGTTCTTCACGTGCTTGTTCATGTGGGCCTCCGGTCGTTGCCGGCGGCGGATGCGGTGCGCATCTCGGTGGCCGCACGCATGATGGCCTTCTGGATCCGCGAATAGGTCATGCAACGGCAGAGATTGCCGTCCATATGTGCCACGACCTCTTCCTTGGTCGGATTGGCGTTCTTCGCCAGCAGCGACGCCGCCTGCATGATCTGCCCGGACTGGCAGTAACCGCATTGCGGCACCTGCTCGGCAATCCATGCCTTCTGCAGGGGATGGTCACCCTTGGCGGAAAGGCCTTCAATGGTGGTGATCTTCTTGCCGGCGACGTCGCCGACCATGGTCTGGCACGAGCGCACGGCTTCGCCGTTGACGTGCACGGTGCAGGCACCGCACAGGCCGGCACCGCAGCCGAATTTCGTGCCGGTCATCTGCAATTGTTCGCGGATGGCCCAAAGGAGCGGCGTGTCGTTCGCCGCATCCACGGACATACTCCGCCCGTTGATCGTGAGCGTTGGCATAGGCGTCTTCCCCTGCCGGTGCATGAAGCCGCTTACGGCGGCAACTTGATATGACGGACGCCCACCGGGCTGGCGTCCGTCTTGCGCGCGAGAATGATCGCGTTCGCGCGCAGAGGCAAATGCAATTTGGAATCGATCGAAACTATCTCGATATCTGACTGTTGTGCGTTGCGACAACGGCGCTGACGTTAGCGACTGGACACAACAAGACGACGCGCTACGCGCACATCCGATCGCAGCGAGGCAGTTTCTTCGAGGTAACTTAGCGAGCTAAGGTGTCTCCGCGAACGCGGACTTCCCTTCTCCCCTTGTGGGAGAAGGTGCACCATCGTTGTGGTTAGAATAAACAACAAGAAGAAAGAGGCGGAAACAATGCCAAGGATCGATCGGGACGGCGTCGGCATCTACTACGAGGTTCATGGCGACGGGCCGCCGCTGCTGCTCACGCACGGCTATTCCTCGACCTCGGCAATGTGGCACGGTCAGGTCGAGGCGCTCGCGCGCGACCATCAGCTGATCCTGTGGGACATGCGCGGGCACGGCCAGTCCGACTACCCTGACGATCCCAAAGCCTATAGCGAAGCGCTGACCGTCGGCGACATGGCGGCGATCCTCGATGCGGTCGGCGCCATCAACGCTGTCATCGGCGGGCTGTCGCTCGGCGGCTACATGTCGCTGGCGTTCTACCGCGCCCATCCGACACGCACGCGCGCGCTGCTGATCATCGACACAGGCCCCGGCTTCAAGAAGGACGACGCGCGCGAAGCCTGGAACGCGCGTGCGCTCGCCACGGCCGACAAGCTCGATCGCGAAGGCCTCGATGTGCTGAAAGCGGCCACGCGCGAGCGCGCCACCGCGAGCCATCGCAACGCCAAGGGGCTGGCGCTGGCCGCGCGGGGGATGCTGACCCAGCGCGATGCCGCGGTGATGGAGCTGTTGCCTGATATAAACGTTCCGTCTCTGATCGTGGTCGGCGCCGACGACACCCCGTTCCTGGCGGCGTCGGACTACATGGCGGCAAAAATCCCCGGCGCACAAAAGGTCGTGATCCCCGCGGCCGGACACGCCGTCAACATCGATCAGCCGAAGGCTTTTGTTGACGCGGTGGTGCCTTTCCTGAAGAACTTGCCGGCATCAACGGTCGGACAGGGATCAGGACGATGAGACGGATAATCCTGGCGGCGGGCGCAGCGCTTCTCTCACTGGCGGCGTCCGCGCAGGCCGAGCCGTTCGGCACGGTGCCGCTGCGCCGTCCCTTCGTCGAGACCTTGTCGAACAACACGCCTCTGGCATTCGGCATGGATGCGGACCAGACCGCGCGCGCCCTCGGACAGCCCCTGCAATATGTCAAGGGACGGCCGGGCAACGAGATCTATCTCGCCCTTCGCGACCTCGGCGGCAGCGGCCTCGTGCCGTCCCGCCACCGCCTGTTCCTGCAATTCCGGCATGGACGGCTGGCGGGATGGAAAGAGGATTACGGCGACAACTGGATGTGGGAGTGAGGTGTCACAGCGAGCCCCCGCATCAACGATCAACCAAGAAGGACAACCCGCGTGGGACAAGACATCAAACTGACGGCGTCGGACAATTTCCAGCTGGGCGCCTATCGCGCCGATCCCGCAGGTCACCCGAAGGGCGCGGTGGTGGTGATCCAGGAGATCTTTGGCGTCAACCATCACATCCGCTCGGTCTGCGACCGCCTCGCCGGCGAAGGCTATGTTGCGATCGCGCCGTCGATCTTCGACCGCACCACGCCGGGCTTCCAGTCCGGCTATACGCCGGATGAAATCGCCGAAGCGCGCAAGTTCGTCGCCAATCCGGACTGGGCGGCGATGCTGCGCGACACTCAGGCCGCGATCGATGCAGTGAAGAACGTCGGTCCGGTCGGCATCATCGGCTTTTGCCTTGGCGGCAGCATCGCCTTTGTCGCGGCGACGCGGCTGTCCGGCCTCAAGGCTGCGATCGGCTATTACGGCGGCGCCGTCGTGCGCTTTGCCGACGAGACGCCGAAGGTGCCGACGCAACTGCATTTCGGCGAGAACGATGCCGGCATTCCCCTCACCGACGTCGAGACCGTCAAGGCGAAGCGGCCTGACGTCGAGGTCTTCATCTATCCCGGCGCCCAGCACGGTTTTCATTGCGACGAGCGGCCGAGCTACGACAAGGCGAGCTCCGACATCGCCTGGCCGCGCAGCATGGCGTTTTTCGCCAAGCATCTGACATAGAGCGCGCCTCTCTCCTCCGTCATTCCGGGATGCGTCGCGAAGCGGCGCAGGCCCGGAATCCATCAGGCGTCAGAGATGGTGGAGGAATGGATTCCGGGCTCGCGCTTCGCGCGCCCCGGAATGACAGAAAACTAGAACCAGCGCTCGCCGACGAACACGGTGTCGCCGGGGCTGACGGGCGTGCCGAGCGGCACGACGGCGCGCATGGCGCCACCGCCTTCGGTGTGCGTGACGGTGACCATGTCGCGCTTGGCGCGCGGCGAGAAGCCGCCGGCAATTGCGACCGCGCTCTCGACCGTCATGTTCGGCACGTAAGGATATTGGCCGGGCGCTGCGACTTCGCCGAGAATGAAGAACGGGCGATAGGACTCGATCTCGACGGCGACCGAAGGCTCGCGGATATAGCCGTTGCGCAGGCGCGCGGCGATTTCACCGGCAAGGCCCGCCGTGGTGCGGCCACGCGCCGGCACCGCGCCGATCAGCGGCATGGTGATGGAGCCGCCGGCATCGATGGCGTAGCTGTTGGTGAGACCTTCCTGGCCGTAGACCACGACGCGCAGCTTGTCGCCGGCATCGAGATGATAGGAGGCATCGTAGCGCACGGGCGCGGCCATCACCGGTCCGCCATAGGCGACCGGAACGGGTGCGGGACCCGAGGCAAAGGAATTGCTGAGCGCATCAATGGCGCCGCCGCCGCTGTTGGCAACGACGACCGGGCGCGGTGCGCTGTAGGGCTGGCCATAGGCCATGGCGTCGAGATCGGGGCGCGGCTGCACATAGGCGACGGGGCCGGCGGTCTGCATGCAGCCGCCCAGGGTCAGCGCGGCGGACGCTGCCAAGGAGACTGTCAGGATCGACCATCGAAACGCGCGTGCAACCGGCACCGGAGCCATCCCTCGGAACGAGACAGCTCAAGTCTTGCACCGGTTATGGTTAATAAAGCGTTGAGGGAGCGTGCACGGCGGCGGTCGCACCCTCCCCTGGAGGGGGAGGGTCGGCTCAAATTGAGCGCAGCGAGATGTGAGACGGGGCGGGGTGACGGTCCATCCGCGACCAACAGTGCCCGAGTGGAGAGATCACCCCACCCCGCTCGCGCTTCGCGCGATCGACCCTCCCCCTCCAGGGGAGGGTAAGCACAGCGTCGCTTCGACGACTTACACTTACACACTCACACCCATACCAATCGGGCATGACACGCCGGTGCCGCCGAGGCCGCAATAGCCGGCGGGGTTCTTTGCCAGATATTGCTGATGATAGTCCTCGGCGAAATAAAACGCGCCGGCCGGTGCGATCTCGGTGGTGATCGCCCCCAGGCGCTTTGCGCTGAGCGCCTTCTGATAGAGCGCCTTCGACGCATCGGCGGCCTTCTTCTGCGCATCGGAATACGTGTAGATCGCGCTTCTGTATTGTGTGCCGACATCGTTGCCCTGGCGCATGCCCTGCGTCGGGTTGTGGTTCTCCCAGAAGGTCTTCAAGAGCTTCTCGTAAGGCATCTTCCTGGGATCGAACACGACCAGCACCACTTCGGTGTGGCCGGTGCGGCCCGAGCAGGTCTCTTCATAGGTCGGGTTCGGCGTATGGCCGCCGGCATAGCCGACAGCGGTGGAATAGATGCCGTCACCGAGCTCCCAGAATTTGCGCTCGGCACCCCAGAAGCAGCCGAGCCCGAACACGGCCTGCTCGAGGCCATCGGGATAAGGCGGCTGCAACTTCGCGCCGTTGACGAAATGGATGCTCGCGGTGGGAATGGCCTGCGCACGGCCGGGCAGCGCGTCGGCTGCATCAGGCAATGCGGTGGACTTGCGCATGAACAGCATGATCGGGTCTCCGTGAAACGAGCTGTCGCACGCCTGAGCTCGTTGCTCGGGCGGCGTGCTCGCGATCAGGTGGGAATATAGGTCTCTACGCAGGATGCAGCAGTGTTGTTACGCGCGCTGGTCCAATCAATCCCGGCGGGAATTGAGAAGATCAATCCCGGCGGGAATTGAAGTTCAATCCCGGGAATAGCCGATCAGCGGCTTGCGCGGCCGGAACACGATCATCAGCAAAATGCCGAGCAGGCCGAGGACGGCGAAAACCGGCTGGTCCAGCACCAGGCGGATCACCGAGGTCCAGAGCCAGGGCGCCTTGGCCTCGACCCAGGTCCGGAAGGCCGACTGGCTGGCCTGGTTGATGTCGTTCCAGAACTGGCCGAACCGGGTGAAGCGCAGGGTCTGATCGGCCACCCAGCGGGCGCCGTCATAGACCATGAAGAAGAACCCGCCGGCCAGCAGCAACAAGCCAATCAGTCGGAAAAAGCCGCGGATCATGCCCCACCCAATATGGTCACCCGATCGGACGACCCAAGGAAACACTGTTCAAACGCCGTCAGCCAATAGCCAAGAGACGGCAGAAATTCAACCTCATCAGGGCGTTACGGCCCCTCCTGGCGCGCCAGGAGCCTGCTTTTCCAGCCCTAAAGCGTTGACGGTGCCAAAGACCCCCTCTATAAGGGCGCCAACTGGCGGCGGGCGCAATCCTGCCGCCGCTGTTCTTTGAGCAGTTGCAGGCTCTTTTGGGGCCTCAGAGATAGCCGAAAGGCTCATCGCTCATGCTCCGGGAACGGCCCAGCAACCGAACACCCTAAATCCGAGCGTCGATTCCGCGGTCAAGCTGCCGGCGCTACCCGACCAAGACGCGACCGGTACCCGCAAAGGACATTGAGACCATGGCCAACACTACCTCCGCCAAGAAAGCGACGCGCAAGATCGCCCGCCGCACCGCCGTCAACAAGTCGCGCCGTACCCAGATGCGTGGTGCGGTGCGCACCGTCGAAGAAGCCATCAAGACCGGCGACCGCGCCGCCGCCGTCAAGGCGCTGGCCAGTGCCGAGCCCGCGCTGATGCGCGCCGCCCAGCGCAATATCATTCACAAGAACAACGCCAGCCGCAAAGTCTCGCGCCTCACCGCGCAGATCGCCAAGCTCGCCAAGTAAGCGCGCCAAGCAAGCTGGTCGCGGCACACCGATCGCATCATTCGATCGGTTGAAGCGAACATCGCAAGTCTTCATCGCAAGTCTCAATCAGCCCGGCTTTCACGCCGGGCTTTTTGTTGGCTGTCACAATTCACGCTTGCGGTCTTTGCGCGACCAGTTCTTCAGTTGGAAGAATGTTGTCGTCGCCGCGACGTTGCGTCCGTAGTTCTACTGCTGACGTTTTGCAACAGCGGAAACTTTCACTGCGCTGCGAAAAACCCCTGCGGCATGGGCTCAAGTTGAATTCGCACGCGCGAGAGTTCTGCACACCGTAGTTTCCACGGAACATGTTTCGCGTGGAGTTACCCTGCGAAACGCGACTCAAAAAACGATGACTCGCTAACCACTTATCGACATAGCGGCGCAAAGCATTTGGAAAAATCGTCCGTGCAGCGCGTGCGTGACGCTTTTGTAAAAATTTTTTGGCGGTCGCGGAGTCGTTGTCACATGAGCCGCCGCATTTTCGAATCTGTGCACGAATCCAAAAACTTGGTCTCAAGGCTGTGAACAACTCGCGCGCGGCGTTAACGCTGGTCAAGTTTTTTGATGCCTCAAGTGTGAATCAATTTCGTTGCGAGTCTTTCCGCTTAGTGTATTCCTTAAGTCGTTCGCGGCGCCCACGATCTTGAGACCAGCGCGGTTTAGGAAACGGGGCGAGCGTGCAAATCGGCGGCGGTGTGCACGTAGGCGACGCTTCAAAAAGCGATTGTCGGTCCCAACCCATAGCAATATGGGAACGGTAGCTCTTTGTCTTGACGTCTCCAAGCGGGATCTTCGCGATTCCGCTGGCGGCAAGCGCATGAGATACGTCTTGAGACGACCCCGACGCGCGATGGCGAAGCCGAGCGAACGACACGAACAGACGGGCAGGACATCCGCGACTGGACTCAAACGGCGCGGAAGTTCTTTTACGCAGGACCTTGCCGTGAGCGATCACGGCAGGACGGGGAGGTATCATGTCCTACGGATTCAACGCGGTATTGACTGAAGTTTCATCGTCCAACGATGCCGTTTCCAATCCGTCCTGCGACCAGCCTCCCACGTGTGACGGCGCGCAGAGTACGCGCTGACCTCGCGACCCCTCCATCCCTGACATCGCTGATCTGACCCGCGGCGTTTCCGCCGAACGGTCGAGCCTTGCCTGGAGATGGACTCGCTTGAGGTCGCGCCGTGCAGAAGTCCTGGCAGGAACTCTGCATGGCGCCCACCATGAAACCTAATCTCATGAGAAAAGTCTTTTAGATGATGACGACATCGGAACAGGATCGCTGGTCACGCGTGAAGAATCGGCTGCGCTCGAACGTCGGCGAGGACGTCTATACGAGCTGGTTTGCGCGGATGGATCTTGAAGGCGTGCAGGACGAGAGCGTGCGGCTCTCGGTCCCGACCCGCTTCCTGAAGAGCTGGATCCAGGCCCATTATGCCGAGCGCGTGCTGTCGTGCTGGCAGGCCGAGATGCCGGAAGTGCATCGCATCGATCTCACCGTACGCTCCGCGGTGCGTCCCGTGGTGCAGCCGAAGGAAGCGCCGGCGCCGGTCGAGACGCGCCGCGCGCCTGCGCCCGAGCTTCGCTCCACCGCGACTGCGCCGGTTTCCGCCAATCATGACGCGCTCGGCGGCTCGCCGCTCGATCCGCGCCTGACCTTCGCGAGCTTCGTCGTCGGCCGCTCCAACACGCTGGCGCATGCCGCCGCGCGCCAGGTGGCCGAAGGCCGTCGCGGCGACCCCGTGATGTTCAACCCGCTCTACATCCATGCGGGCGTCGGCCTCGGCAAGACGCATCTGCTGCAGGCGGTAACCTGGGCCGGCAATTCCGGCAACGAGCGCAAGGTGCTTTATCTCACCGCGGAAAAATTCATGTACGGCTTCGTCGCCGCGCTGAAGACGCAGACGGCGCTCGCCTTCAAGGAAGCGCTGCGCGGCATCGACGTGCTCGTCATCGACGACCTCCAGTTCCTGCAGGGCAAGTCGACGCAGGCCGAGTTCTGCCACACGCTGAACGCGCTGATCGACGCCGGCCGTCAGGTCGTGATCGCGGCCGACCGTCCGCCGTCGGATCTCGAAAGCCTGGATGATCGCGTCCGCTCGCGCTTGGCCGGCGGCCTCGTGGTCGAGATGGGCTCGCTCGGCGAGGAGCTGCGCCACGGCATTCTCAAGTCGCGCGTCGCAGCCGCCCGCACCCATCATGCGACCTTCGACGTGCCGGAGGAGGTGCTGACCTATCTGGCGCGCGCCATCACCCATAACGGCCGCGACCTCGAAGGTGCGATCAACCGCCTGCTGGCGCACTCCAAGCTCAACAACCGGCCGGTGACGCTGGAGATGGCGGAGCACGAGGTGCGCGATCTGATCCGGCCGCAGGAGCCGAAGCGGATCAAGATCGAGGACATCCAGCGCGTGGTCGCACGGCAGTATAATGTCAGCCGCTCCGACCTGCTGTCCTCGCGCCGGACGGCCAACGTGGTGCGGCCGCGCCAGGTGGCGATGTATCTCGCCAAGACGCTGACCCTGCGCTCGCTCCCCGAGATCGGCCGCCGCTTCGGTGGTCGCGACCACACCACGGTGCTGCACGCGGTGCGCAAGATCGAGGCACTGGTTTCCAAGGACAACGCGCTGTCCGAGGAAGTGGAATCGCTGAAGCGCCAGCTTCAGGAATAAACGCCTAAGGTCTCCTCCCCCACCTCCCGCCGCCCCCGGCCATGCCTGGGGCGGCGACCTTTGCCCTGCCCCGGCGGCCGCCTTTATTTCTGCCTGTAAATCGTGGGGAACCACGCCCCAATCCCTTGAAACGGATGGCTTTACGCGCCACCTTGCGCGACCCTGACGGCTTTGGTCATATCGGCTGGATGATCCGGCTTTCAGGGGTCTTCGGTGCCGTGGCGCGCGTCCTGCCGCCCGGCTTCTCCAACGCTTCAGTTTTCTCGGGGATCGGGCGAGTAGTGCAATGAAGGTTACGGTCGAACGCTCCACGCTCCTGAAGTCGCTCGGGCATGTCCATCGTGTCGTCGAGCGGCGCAACACCTGTCTCTTATACACATCTAGATGTGTATAAGAGACAGTGCCAGAAGACGCCATGAAGGTTACGGTCGAACGCGCGCAACTCCTGAAGTCGCTGGGCCATGTCCATCGCGTGGTCGAGCGCCGCAACACGATTCCGATCCTGGGCAACGTGCTGGTCCGCGCCGAGAACGCGAAATTGTCGCTGAAGGCGACCGACCTCGATCTCGAGGTGACGGAGACGCTGCCGGCGGAAACCGCAACGGCCGGCTCGACCACGGTTCCGGCCCACATGTTCTACGACATCGTGCGCAAGCTGCCTGATGGTTCACAGATCGTGCTGGAGGCCGACGGCGACCGCGCAGTGCTGGCGATCCGCGCCGGCCGCTCGCGCTTCACGCTGCAGACGCTGCCGGAGAACGATTTCCCTGACCTCGCCGCCGGAGACCTCTCGCATTCGTTCAACCTCGCCGCCAAGGACGTCAAGCGGCTGATCGACCGCACCCAGTTCGCGATCTCCACTGAGGAGACACGCTATTACCTCAACGGCATCTATCTGCATGCCGCAGGCACCGCGAAGGCAGCGACCCTGCGCGGCGTTGCCACCGACGGCCACCGCCTCGCCCAGCTCGACCTCGTCCAGCCCAAGGGCGCCGAGGGCATGCCCGGCGTGATCGTGCCGCGCAAGACCGTCGGCGAGGTGCAGCGGCTGATCGAGGACACCGAAGCCGAGATGACGATCGAGCTGTCGCAGGCGAAAATCCGCTTCACCATCGGCAACGTCGTGCTGACCTCGAAGCTGATCGACGGCACCTTCCCCGATTACGGCCGCGTCATTCCGCAGGGCAATGACAAGGAGCTCGTGGTCGACAAGAAGGATTTTGAGAACGCGGTCGACCGCGTCTCGACCATCTCCAGCGAGCGCGGCCGCGCGGTGAAGCTGTCGCTGTCGCCGGGCAAGCTGGTGCTGTCGGTGACCAATCCCGATTCCGGCAGCGCGACCGAAGAGCTCGAGGTCGAATACGCCTCCGACGCGCTCGATATCGGCTTCAACTCCCGCTACCTCCTCGACATCGCCGCCCAGATCGAAGGCGACGTCGCCACCTTGCGGCTCGCCGATCCCGGCTCCCCCACCCTGGTGCAGGACAAGGACGACAAGAGCGCGCTCTACGTGCTGATGCCGATGCGGGTGTGAGGGGCGTGGTCCCTCATCAGCACACCCTGCTTCTGAAGCCGAACGCTATGCCCGTTGCTGTGCCCTCTCCCCTTGCGGGAGAGGGCAGCTCCGCTATTGACCAAGACGTCACTTGGGTGAGGGGTCCTCTCGCGGCACCTTCACCGCGGAGACAACCCCTCACCCGCCGCCGCTGCGCGTCGGCACCCTCTCCCGCAAGGGGAGAGGGTGCAGCCATTGCGCTACAAAGACGTTCAGAATAAGCACCGATGCAGGACGATCCGCACCATCGGCCGACAGCCAGACATCTTCGCCAATTCGCGAAGAACATGCGGCACGAACCGACAGATGCGGAAGCAGCCATGTGGCGTTTGCTGAGGGATCGTCGGCTATCAGCCTACAAGTTTCGCCGACAAGTTCCGATCGAGAATTACATTCTCGACTTCGTCTGTTTCGACAAGCGCCTCGTGATCGAGATCGACGGCAGTCAGCATGTAGAATCGCAGCGGGACGCAGCTCGGGACGCCGTACTTTCTGCTGAAGGTTTTTCAATCGCCCGCTACTGGAACAATGACGTACTTCAGCAACCCACGTCCGTATTGGAGGATATCCTTGCAAAGCTTGCCGGGCGGTAAGATACCCCTCACCCGTCGCCTCACTGCGTGAGGCGCCACCCTCTCCCGCAAGGGGAGAGGGGAAGAAGCACTCACAACGGACCCATGACCCCCTCCCGCATTCATCGCCTGACGCTGACGCATTTTCGGAATTATCGGGCGGCGGGGCTCGAGACGGCGGCTGACATGGTGGCGCTGGTCGGGCCCAACGGGGCGGGCAAGACCAATTGCATCGAGGCGATCTCGTTCCTGTCGCCGGGACGCGGCTTGCGGCGCGCCACGCTTGACGACGTCGCCGACAACCAGGGCGACGGGTCCTGGGCGGTCTCCGCGCAAGTCGAGGGCGCGCTGGGGCTCGCCACGCTGGGCACCGGCATCGAACCGCCGCGCGCCGAGGCCGCCGTCGTCAGGCGCTGCCGGATCGATCGTGAGCCCGTGAATTCGGCGGCCGCCTTCGGCGATCATATCCGCATGGTGTGGCTGACGCCGGCGATGGATGGGCTGTTCATGGGCGCAGGTTCCGAGCGGCGGCGCTTCTTCGACCGCCTGGTGCTCGCGATCGACAGCGAGCACTCCAGCCGCATCAACGCGCTGGAACGTTCCCTTCGCTCGCGCAACCGCCTGCTCGAGACGCGCAATTACGACGACCATTGGTGTGACGCCATCGAGCGCGAGACCGCTGAGCTGGCGGTCGCCGTCGCCGCAACGCGCGGCCAGACCGCGGCCCGCCTGACCGGCATGCTCAACGCGCGCGCACAACAATCCGCGTTTCCGTCAGCGCAGATCGCGCTCGACGGCTGGATGGAAAACGCGCTGCTGACCGAGACCGCGACCGCGGTCGAGGACCGCTACCGCCAGATCCTGCGCGACAACCGTCCGCGCGATGCGATCGCCGGCCGCACCACCGACGGCCCGCATCTGACCGACCTGCAGGTGATCTACGCGCCGAAAGGCATGCCGGCGCGCGATGCCTCCACCGGCGAGCAGAAGGCGCTGCTGATCGGCCTCGTGCTGGCGCATGCGACGCTGGTCGCGGAGATGACCGGCATCGTGCCGCTCTTGCTGCTCGACGAGGTCGTCGCGCATCTCGATCCGAACAGGCGCGCCGCGCTGTTCGACGAGCTGCGCAAGCTCGGCGCGCAGGTGTGGCTGACCGGCGCGGATCCGGCAGCGTTCGCCGAGATCGGCGCGGGCGGCGAAGTGTTTGACGTCGAGAGCGGACGCGTTTCCGCGCGGCAATAGCCCGTCTTGTTGAACCCTGCTTATCCGGGCCGCGACTAGGACTGTGAGGCCGCTGCTGGCGGTGTCGCAGCCGTTGCAATCGCGCGATCGAACCGCGCGATACCCCTGGAGAAAGACCATGATGACGGTAAGGCCCGGGACACGAGTCCCGGCACGATGGCGGCTGTTCGTGTGCGGCCTCGCTTTGCTCGCAAGTGGCCTCGCCGCGGCGAGCGCCACCGGCTGGGCGCCGCAACTGCCGCTGCTGTTTTCCTCCGCGCTCACGCTCGATCCCGATGCGGCGCTGCCCGCGCCGACCCGGACCAGCTATCGCGAGATCGGCACCACAAAAATGCTCGGCGTCGAAGCCCCGCTGCGGACCAAGCTCACGGCCCGCATTCCCGCCGAGCTCGGCGACGTCCTCACTTTCTACCGCGCCGAGCTCGGCAAGCTCGGCTGGCAGGAGCAGCGCGATGGCGCGGTGATTGCGAGCGATCACGTCCGGCTCGCCTTCGCGACCCCGCTGGGGCCGGCGGCGCTCGAGCTCGACCGCAAGGACGCAAGCACCTCGGTCAATCTGGTGCAGCGAAACAAGGAGGCAGCGACCAAGGCCCATGTCATGCCGAGGCCCGGCCGGGCGGCGCTGATGTTCACCAATCTCGGCGACAAAGAAGCCGTGCTCACGCTCGACAACCACACTGTCACGCTCCCGGGGCGCGCCGGCAAGGAACGCCCCGAGGCGCCGCTGTTCAACATGCCGCCTGGCAAATATTCATACGCGTTGAAGGTCGACGGCGGCCCGGACCGCACCACCACGATCGACCTCGTGGCAGGCGAAGCCTGGGACGTCACGGTCGGCCCCGAAGGCGACCTCTGGTCGCCGCTGCAGCTTTATTAAGCCTGGCGCCACCGGATACCGCTATTGAACCTGCCTGGTTCCATCAGCGACTAGCTCTCTGGGCCGCAATCGCTTCTCGCGAAATCCAGGAGACTTGCCGATGTCGATGATCAAGCGCGGGACATGGGTCCCGGCACGTGAGCTGCTGCTGACATGCGGCCTTCTGCTGATGGCGAGCACCGCGCACGCGACGCAATTCGACCCCGGCTATATCGACCCTCACACAGTGCCGATGCTGCCAGGCGCGATCGAGGACAATTCGCGGCCCGATCCCTCCCGGGTGCAATATGTCACCCCAACCGTCGTCGCCGTGACGACTGCGGCCGTGAAGAAGATGCTCAGCGCCGAGGGCTGGGTGCTCTATGTCCGGCCGCTCGACGAGACCAACCCCAATCTCGCCTTCAAGAAGGGACGGCAGGGATTGTCCGTTTCCTTTACGCAGGCGCTTGGCCGCCCCGACCAATCCGCGGTCTATTATTCCCCGACCCGGATCTATGCGAACGTCCCCTTTCCCGACGGCGCTGTTGATCTCGTGTTCGACGAGACGCGGCCCTATCTCGGCTGCATCGCGCCGGCTACGCTCGAGGCCACGCAGGATTTCTTTGCCAAGGAAATGGCCGCGATCGGCTGGCGCAAGCTCACGCCTGAAACGGCCGCAAGCTGGCCGAACGCGGACCTCACCGTGTCAGTACCGAACGGCGTGCGCGCCTTCTACGATCATCCCGACAGCGATTCGACCGGGTTCTACAAGCAGAAGCCGGTGATGCTGACATTGTCGCGCCGTGACGACGGACGGACCAATGTCGAGATCAGGATCGCGCCGTTCGCGCTACCTACCGATCTCGAAGCCGGCGATGCGGCCGGCCTGCCGGAGCCGAAGCCATTCAAATCATCCTCGGGCCGGGGCAACGCCCGAACAGCCACACGCGAGCTGATCGTCCAAGCTCTCGCCGATCTGCCCGCGGTAGAGGCGTTCTACCACCGCGAATTCGCCGCGCGCGGCTGGACAGAAGAGGGAAATGCACCTCTCGCCGCCGGCGACGAGGTCGCGCTGAAATTCTCCTCGCCCGAGGAAAACGGCGTGCTGCATCTCGGCCGCAAATACGATTTCACGATGGTCCATCTGGTCGCGCAGGTGAAGGAGAGCGTGCTCGCCGCCCGCGCCAAGGCGAAGAAAGATGCCGATGACCAGTTCATGAAGGACGCGGAGGCGATGACGAAACAGGTCCTCGCCGACGACGCTATCAGGCGCAAGACGCAGGCCGCCGCGCTGTCCGATGCGCCGTTGCAGGCGCAGGCCGGCAGCACCACGCCGGTGCCGCTGCCGGAGAATGCGCAGGACGTGGATTTCGATGGCACCGGCGGCCGGCTCGAATTCAACGCCACATCAAGCGTCAAGGCGCTCGCCACCTTTTACCGTTCCTCACTGAAGCAGACAGGCTGGAAGGAGCAGCCGTCGGTGATCAACCAGCCGAACATGGCCGTGCTGGAGTTCGCCAAGGGCGGCAAGTCGATCTCGTTCACAGTGATGCAGATGGGGCCGAAGGTGAATGTCAGCGCCGATGGTTCGGGCCTCAAGATGGCCGCAGCCAATCCCGCGTCCAAGGCCAAGCCGGCGAGCGACGATACGGCCGGCGCACAAGCCAAAGCGTCCGGCCCGCTGGAAGCAGATCCGGAGTCCGCGCTGCCCGTGCCGAAGCAGCACACATCGACCTCGCTTGGCACCGCCAAACTTCCCGGCATCGAGGCGCCGTTCCGTCGCGAGCTCGATGCCAGCGTGCCGGCTGAACTCGGTGACGTGCTCGCATTTTATCGCAGCGAACTGACAAAACTCGGCTGGCAGGAGAAGCCGGACGGCGCGGTGAAAACCGCTGATCGGGTGCAGCTTGCCTTCGCATCCCCGCAAGGACCAGCCGTATTGAAGCTTGGCCGCACCAATGGCGAGACGTCGGTCAATCTGGTGCAGAAGAACCCTGAAGCCGCGACCAAGGCGGACATCATGCCGAAGCCCGGACAGGCCAAGCTCTTGCTTGGCAATATGGGTAACCAGGAAGCCGTGCTCACCATCAACAAGCAGACCGTCAAGGTCGCGGCCGGCGCCGGCGGTCCTCAATCGCCGAAGGGCCCGATGCTCGATCTGCCGCCGGGCAAGTACCAATATTCGCTGAAAATGGCAGGCCGCCCCGCGCGCAACGACACGATCGACATTGCCGCGGGCGACGCCTGGGGCCTCATGGTGGGCCCGACCGGCGAGGTGCTGCCGCTGCAGATGTATTGATCTTCCTGTGCCTGCTAGATGTGTATAAGAGACAGGGCGCTGCAGATGTATTGATCTTCCTGTGCCTGCAACGGCCGGGTTGAACCCATCAGGTTCGCGGGGCGACTAGTTGTCTGGAAGCGGCGGCGACCATGTCGCTGCCGCGCTGGAGCGCGCGAAATTCACGACGCGCAGCATCCGCGGAGCCTGGGCATGACGACGATAAAACGCGGGACGAAGCTCCCGGCACGATGGTGGCTGTTGGTGTGCGGCCTCACGCTCGCAGGCTGTTCGCAGGAGCCGCTGACCGCAGCAGATACTCACGCCGACATGCCCGTGCCGACGCGAGCCAGCCATTCAAGCTTCAGCACCTCGCACGTATCAGGCATCGAAACCCCGTTCCGGGTCGAGCTCAAAGCCCAGGTGCCGGCGGAGCTCAACGACGTGCTCGCCTTCTATCGCACGGAACTCGGAAAGCGCGGCTGGCAGGAAAAGCCTGAAGGCGCGATGGTTACCGCCGATCACGCGCTGCTCGCCTTCGTCTCGCCGAAGGGGCCGGGCACGCTGAGGCTCGACCGTACCAAGGACGAGACCATGGTCGATCTGGTGCAGCGAAATACGGAGATCGCCGCCAAGGCCAACTTCCTGCCCCTATCAGGACAAGCGCGGCTGATCTTCGGCTATCTCAGACCTGATGTGGCCACACTCGCGATCAACGATGAGATCATCGCGATCGCGGGCGGCGCCAACCATCCACAAATGCTGGATCTGCCGCCCGGCACGTATCCCTACACCCTGCTCGTATCAGGCCGTCGGGTCCGCAGCGATAGCATTACAGTGGCCGCCGGCGAAACCTGGGGCCTCAGGTTCGATGACGATGACAGCAAGCCGGATCAGATCTACTGAACCGCGACGCCCGTTTTCGGGCGCCACGGCACCTCGGAACGCGCCTCTGCACCCCCGCAAAATCCACGCCTTTGAGGACCCCAAAACAGGCCCTCGAATCGGGCTTTTCGCAAGCCCCGGAATCGGCCTTCAAACGCCTTGAAATCAGGCAAAAAATCCCTATTTCATCAAAGGGTTGCCGGAAGATAGTTTGCGCTAGGCGCAGGCCCTCTTTCATGGCACAAATAGCCTGCAAATCAGCGCCTTTTGCGCGGCTGATTCGGGCGACATCTCGAAGGCCTCTCATGACAGAACCTGCTCGGCAGACGCCTGCCGAAAACGAGCCCTCAAATCCGAGCGATTACGGGGCGGAATCGATCCGCGTGCTCAAGGGGCTCGATGCCGTCCGCAAGCGCCCGGGCATGTATATCGGCGACACYGATGACGGCTCGGGCCTGCACCACATGGTCTACGAGGTCGTCGACAACGCGATCGACGAAGCGCTGGCGGGCCACGCCACACGCGTCGATGTCGTGCTCAACGCCGACAATTCCGTCACCGTGCGCGACGACGGCCGCGGCATTCCCGTCGACATCCACAAGGGCGAAGGCATCTCGGCGGCCGAGGTCATCATGACCCAGCTGCACGCCGGCGGTAAGTTCGACCAGAATTCCTACAAGGTCTCCGGCGGTCTGCACGGCGTCGGCGTTTCCGTCGTCAACGCGCTGTCGAGCAAGCTCGGCTTGCGCATCTGGCGCGACGACAAGGAACATTACATCGAGTTCGCCCATGGCGATGCCGTCGCACCGCTCAAGGTCGTCGGCGATGCGCCAGGCCGGCGCGGCACCGAGGTGACGTTCCTGGCCTCGGGCGAGACCTTCAAGAACATCGAATATGATTTCGCGACGCTCGAGCATCGCCTGCGCGAGCTCGCCTTCCTCAATTCCGGCGTCAACATCGCGCTCTCCGACATGCGTCACGCGGTCGAGAAGCGCGAGGAGATGTACTATTCCGGCGGCGTCGAGGAGTTCGTCAAATATCTCGACCGCAACAAGAAGGCGCTGGTGCCGGCGCCGATCATGGTGCGTGCGGAAGCCAATGGCATCGGCGTCGAGGCCGCTTTGTGGTGGAACGACAGCTACCACGAGAACGTGCTGTGCTTCACCAACAACATCCCGCAGCGTGACGGCGGCACCCATCTCGCCGGCTTCCGCGGCGCGCTGACGCGCCAGGTCAACGGCTATGCCGAGGCCAATGCGAAGAAGGAAAAGATCGCGCTGACCGGCGACGACTGCCGCGAAGGCCTCACCGCCGTACTGTCGGTGAAAGTGCCGGACCCGAAATTTTCGTCGCAGACCAAGGACAAGCTGGTGTCCTCGGAAGTGCGCCCGGTGGTCGAGAACGTCCTCAACGAGGCGCTCCAGGCCTGGTTCGAGGAGCACCCGTCCGAGGCCAAGATGATCGTCGGCAAGGTGATCCAGGCCGCCGCCGCCCGCGAAGCCGCGCGAAAGGCGCGCGAGCTGACGCGCAAGAGCCCGCTCTCGGTCTCCTCGCTGCCCGGCAAGCTCGCCGATTGCCAGGAAAAGGATCCGGCCAAATCCGAACTCTTCATCGTCGAGGGTGACTCGGCAGGCGGCAGCGCCAAGCAGGGCCGCAACCGCGAATTCCAGGCGGTGCTGCCGCTGCGCGGCAAGATCCTCAACGTGGAGCGCGTTCGCCCCGACAAGATGCTGGGTAGCGAGCAGATCGGTACGCTGATCACCGCACTCGGAACCAGCATCGGCGACGAATTCTCGGTCGAGAAGCTACGCTATCACAAGATCATCGTGATGACGGACGCCGACGTCGACGGCGCCCACATCCGCACGCTGCTGCTGACCTTCTTCTACCGGCAGATGCGCGACATCATCGACGGCGGCTATCTCTATATCGCCCAGCCGCCGCTCTATAAGGTCTCGCGCGGCAAGTCCGAGCAGTACCTGAAGGACGAGCGCGCGCTGGAAGATTATCTGATCGACACCGGCCTCGACGACTGCGTCTTCATGCCCGGCAATGGCGGCGATCGCACGGGCCGCGACCTGCGCTCGCTGGTCGATGATGCGCGCGTCGTTCGCAGCATCCTGCGCAATCTGCACAACCGCTACAATCGCAAGGTGATCGAGCAGGCCGCCATCACCGGCGTGCTGAACAAGGCGATCTACGGCGATCCCGAGAAGGCCGCCGCGGCCGCGCAATACATCGCCGCCCGCCTCGACAATCAGTCCGAGGAGGTCGAGCGCGGCTGGCTCGGTCAGTATGTCGAAGGTCAAGGCTTCCAGTTCGAGCGCACCGTGCGCGGCGTCAAGGAAGCCGCCGTTATCGACGATGCTTTCCTGGGCTCGGCCGAAGCCCGCAAGCTCGACGAATACACGGTGAAGCTCCAGGACGTATATGCCCGCCCCGGCAAGCTGCGGCGCAAGGACGTCGAGCACATGGTCTACGGTCCGGTCGACCTGTTCGAAGCGGTTACCGATGCCGGCCGCAAGGGCGTCACGCTGCAGCGCTACAAAGGTCTGGGCGAGATGAACCCGGAGCAGCTCTGGGAAACCACGCTGGACATCAATGCGCGCTCGCTGCTGCAGGTGAAGGTCAAGGAGGTCGACGAGGCCGACGACATCTTCACCAAGCTGATGGGCGACGTGGTCGAACCGCGCCGCGACTTCATCCAGGAACATTCGCTGAGCGCGACGATCGATATTTGAGGCTTTGCGTTTGACGCTCGGTGCAAGGCACGGGGCCCGGATCACCTCTCCCGAAGGGAGAGGTCGGAGTGCATCGATAGATGCGCTCCGGGTGAGGGGTTACGGTCGCACCTAGCACTGCGGCTCCTCACCCGGATTGCTGCGCAATCCGACCTCTCCCCGTCGGGGAGAGGTGGACCAACACCGCCGCCTGAACCTCATCCCCGGCCATCGCGACGAAATGGTGTAGGCGGCTCTGGAAGAGGTCCGAACGACATGTTGCCGATTTTAGCTGGACAGAGCCGAATGTACGTGCAGCAGGTCTTCGAAATGGCCGAACTCTTCGGTTTCGAAACCCGCAACAAGTACCGCATTCGCGATGAAAACGGCCGCGATCTGCTCTATGCGGCTGAACAGCAGAAGGGACTTCTCGGCTTCCTGGGGCGGCAGGCATTCGGGCATTGGCGCTCCTTCGAGGTCCATTTTTTCGACAATGCCCGACAGCCGGTCATGCGCGGGATTCATCCCTTCCGCTGGTTCTTTCAGTGCCTGGAACTGCGTTCGCGCGACGGCCGCCTCATCGGAACCATCGAGCGTCAGTTCTCGATTCTCACCAAGAGCTTCCATGTGCACGATGCGCAGGGACGAGTGGTGCTCGAAGTCAGTTCGCCATTCTGGCGCGTATGGACCTTTCCGTTCATGGGCGGAGGGCAAGAGCGCGCGCGCGTTGCGAAAAAATGGTCTGGCCTCGGCTCAGAACTGTTCACCGACCGCGATAATTTTCTGGTGGAATATCTGGAACGCAGCCTGACAGAAGATGAGCGAGCGCTGGTTCTTGCGGCTGCGATCTACATCGATCTGATGTATTTCGAAGAGAAAGGCGAGGGCGGCGTGATCAATTTGCTCCGCAATTGAAGCGCGGAGCGACCTGAGGCGTGATCTCATGAGCGCTCCCGCATTGACGCCAGTTGCCCCTTCGCGCCGGCTTGGCGTGATCGGGAGCCTCGTCGGCGTGCTGGCGTTGATCGCGGCCGTTCTGCCGCATTGGATCCTGCCGGTGATCTATCCTCCGCCGCCCGCGGATCAAATCATCGTCGACACCGGTCACCGCCTCAAAGATCGCCTGATCGCGCGTGTCAAAGGCGTGGAGTATCATGCGCCGCCGCGCGAGAAATCGACGCGGAGCCAGTTGGGTGACGCATCCTCGATCGCTGCGATCTCGTTCGGCCTGCTTGCGATCCTGTTCTCGGTCCTCGCCCTCGTTTTTCGCGAGGAGAGACTTTTGGCCGGTGTAGCAGCCACGCTCGGGACCGGCGCCATCGCCATCGAGATATCCTTCCTCGCCATGGGCGTGCTGATCCTGATCGCGGTCCTCTATGTGGTGGGAAATATCATCGGGATGTTCTGAGGAGCGCCCGGCCGGCAGACCGCCTCGTACCGCGTCCTGCACAATTGCTACCGCGCTCAATTCCCTATAGTTTCCGCCTCCCAAGCAGCCCGCCCCAACCCAACAGGACGGAGAGATCCAAGTGGCGCCCATTCAGTACATCGTCGAGGGCGGTCACCGGCTCTCGGGCTCGATCGAGCCGGCCGGCAACAAGAATTCGGCGCTGCCGATCATCGCAGCCGCACTGCTCACCGAGCATCCGGTGACGCTGGAGAACGTGCCGCGGATCCGCGACACCGAGACGCTGGTCGAGCTGATCCGCTCGGTCGGTGCATCGGCGGAATGGACCGGACGCAACACGCTTCACATTCACGCCAAGAGCATCCGCGCCGCCGACCTCGACCCCGAGCTCTGCGTCCGCATCCGCGCCTCGATCCTGCTCGCAGGTCCCCTGCTGGCGCGCTGCGGCGAGGTGATGCTGCCGCCGCCCGGCGGCGACGTCATCGGCCGACGCCGGCTCGACACCCATGTGCTGGCGCTCGAACAGCTCGGCGCCAAGGTCACCGCGACCGACCGGCTGGAATTCCGCTGCCCAAAACTCACCGGAGCCGACGTGTTCCTGGACGAGCCGAGCGTGACCGCGACCGAAAACGCGCTGGTCGCAGCGGTCGCAGCTGATGGCGTCACTTATCTGCGCAACGCAGCCTCCGAGCCGCATGTACAGGACCTCGCCAACTTTCTGGTCGCACTCGGCGCCAAGATCGAGGGCATCGGCACCAACACCATGGTGATCCACGGCCCGGCGACGCTGGGCGCTGCGACCTATCGGATCCAGCCCGACCATATCGAGGTCGGCTCGCTGATTGGGCTTGCCGCCGTGACGCGCTCGCCGCTTCGTATTGTCCGCGCCGGCGTCGAGCACCTGCGCTCGATCCGCATGGGCTTCGAGCGGCTCGGCATCGTCTGCCGCGTCGAGGGCGACGATCTCATCGTGCCGTCGAACCAGACGCTGAAGATCCAGGACGATTTCGGCGGCCATGTGCCGAAGCTGGAAGACCAGCCCTGGCCCGCCTTCCCCGCCGACCTGATGTCGATCGCGATCGTCACCGCCACGCAATGCGAGGGCGTGATCCTGATGTTCGAGAAGATGTTCGAATCGCGGATGTTCTTCGTCGACAAGCTGATCGGGATGGGCGCGCGTATCGTGCTGTGCGATCCGCATCGCGCGATCATCGCAGGCCCCAGCCGGCTGCACGGCGCGACGCTGAGCTCCCCCGACATCCGCGCCGGCATGGCGATGCTGCTCGCCGCCGTCTGCGCCGAGGGCACCTCGACCATCAACAACGCCGACCAGATCGAGCGCGGCTATGAGCGCATCGACGAACGGTTGAACGCACTGGGCGCGAAGATCCGCCGCATGCCGGAAAGGAAGGGCTGAGGCTTCGCCTCTCCTTCTAACAACGCTCTCGTGCCCCGGACGCAGCGCAGCACATCAGTGATGCGCTGCTGAGCCGGGGCCCATACTGCAACATCAACGCCCGTGACTTCTGGGTCCCGGCTCGCGCTTCGCGCGTCCGGGACACGAGAGCCATGTTTTGGTCGCGAGGCTGTGCTATTGAGCGCCCCATGCTCGACAGCGTCCAATCACAACAGCCGCGGCAAACCGGCGTCCAAGGTCACCTCGCGCAGGAATTCGCCGAGACGCTGCGGCTGGCCGTGCCGATGATGCTGACGCAGCTCGGGCAGATCGCGATGATCACGAGCGATCTCGCGCTGATCGGGCGGCTCGGCGAGGATTCGGTCGCGGCTGCGGCACTTGCGCACACCGTCTATTTCGTCAGCTTCACCTTCGGGCTTGGATTGATGGCTGCGGTGTCGCCGCTGGCCGCACAAGCATTCGGCGCCGGCGACATCAGGCGCATCCGCCTCTCCCTGCGCGTCGGGCTGTGGGTCGCGCTGCTGATCTCGCTGCCGATGATGGCCTCGCCACTTTATGGCGAGCAGATCCTGATTGCGCTCGGACAGGCGCCGCATTCGGCGGCGCTCGCCCAGCGTTATCTGAATGGCCTCGCCTGGGGCATCGCGCCGGCGCTCGGCTTCATCGCGATCCGCAGCATGATGAGTGCGGTGAACCGGCCGCAGGCCCCGCTGTGGATTACGCTCGCGGCGATCCCCGCGAATTTCGCGCTGGTCTATTGCCTGATCCATGGCCTGTTCGGCCTGCCGGAGCTGGGCCTGTTCGGCGCGGGACTGGCGACGACGCTGGTCAATCTCGGCACCTTCGTCGCAGCGCTCGCCATTGCGGCGTTGCGCAAGCCGTTCGCCGACTACCACCCACTCACGCGCCTCTGGCGGATCGATTGGCCCTTGATGCGCCAGCTGATCTCAATCGGCGCGCCGATCTCGTTCTCGCTGCTGCTGGAGTATGGCCTGTTTTCCTCGGCCGCGCTGCTGATGGGGTTGATCTCGACCACCGCGCTCGCCGCGCACCAGATCGCGCTGCAGGTCACGGCCGTGCTGTTCATGGTCCCGCTCGGCATTGGCATGGCTGCGACGGTGCGGGTCGGCCACGCCTTCGGCCGCAACGAGCCGGCGGGCGTCCGACGCGCGGGACTCGTCGCCGCCGTGCTCGGGATTGCATTCGTCTCGGCGCTGACGGTTGCCATCATCCTCGGCCGCTACGAGCTGGGACGGCTGTTCTTCGGCAACAGCGAGGCCAGCGCGTCGACGGTCGAGCTTACCGCAACATTGCTGCTGGTCGGCGCGACCTTCTTCATCGCCGATGCGCTGCAGACCATCATGGGCGGCGCGCTGCGCGGCATCAATGACACGAAGATGACATTGGTGTTTGCAGCGATCGGCTATTGGTGCGTCGGATTTCCCATTGCCTGGGTGCTCGCCTTCCATACCGGTCTCGGCGCGGTCGGCGTCTGGGTCGGACTGTCGATCGGATCGTTCGTTTATGCCGGCTTGTTGATCTTGCGCTTCCGCATGTTGACGCGCAAACTGGTGGGATGACGGGACCGGTCCGCGAAATCACACCCGACGTCGATGCCGGCGCTGTGCTATCAGGCGCGCAGTTCATCGACGCCTTTCGTGCAGAGGTCGGCGCGACGCAATTAAGCGCCCGCGAGGCCTGCACCCGGATGGTGTTGCACGGGCCGCGCTGGATCGACGCGCTGACGCGCCTGCGTAACATTCTGGTGACACCATTTGGCCTGAAAAAATCGGGTGAAGGCGCGCCAGCGCCCGGCGGCCTGATCGGCCTGTTTCCTGTGCTGAGCGAGACCCCGGAGCGGCTGATCGCCGGCTTCAATGATTCTCACCTCGATTTTCGCATCGTCGTTGACGTTGCCGGCGATGCAGCGAGCCGCGAGGTCACCCTGACCACGCTGGTGAAGACAAATAATCTCCTCGGGCGGAGCTACCTCACCCTCATCACGCCGTTCCACAAGCTCGTGGCCCGCAGCATGATGGGAAGCATCGCGGATCCGGCGCGATGACGCTGTCGGTCGACCTCTTCTTCTCGTTTCGCAGCCCCTACAGCTATCTGGCGCTGCCGAGGACGCTGAAGCTGGTCGAGGAGTACGATCTCGCTGTGAACCTGCGGCCGGTTTATCCGATCGCGGTGCGCGTGCCCGGCTTCTTCAAGAAGGCCAGCCCCCAATTCGCACGCTACATCGTGCTGGACAGCCGCCGCGTCGCCGAGCACGCGGGCATTCCGTTCCGCTTTCCGCGGCCCGATCCAATCGTGCAGGACATGACGACGCTCGATGTCGCGACAGAGCAGCCCTACATCCATCGCCTGACGCGGCTGGGTGCCATGGCACAGCTCGATGGCCGCTCGCTCGTCTTCACCGCGGCAATCGCGCCTGTGCTCTGGGATGGCTCGGTTGCCGGCTGGAACGAGGGCGATCACCTCGCCCGCGCTGCCCAGAAAGCCGGGTTCGATCTCGTCACGATGGATGCCGCGATCAGCGCCGATCCGGATCGCTACGAGCAGGTGATCGCGGGGAATGAAAAGGACCACGCGGCGTCAGGCCATTGGGGCGTGCCGACTTTCGTATTCGAGAACGAGCCGTTCTTCGGCCAGGACCGTATCGATCTGCTGCTGTGGCGCTTGCAAAGCAAGGGCCTGACGAAAAGATAGCTCACTCAGCCACTTTCACCGGGCCATCGGCCGCGGCATCCGACCACTCGCCGACGACGCGGTCGAGGTCGCAGAGATTCTGGTGCATCTGCTCCAGCGAGAAGCCGAGCGCGAAGAAGCGCTCCGCGGTGTCGCCTGGATGGCCGCGGATCACGCCGTCCTGGCGCACGGCCGCAACCGCCTCGGAATAGTGCTGAAGCGCGACGTGCACCGGATGGATCGGCGGCGCACCCGCGCCCTCGCGCAAGGCTTCTGCCGCCGATTTCAGGAAGCGAAGGATCGCCGCGCTCACCTCGGCCAGCGGACCTGCGAGTCTGACCTGCACCTCGGCCGGCAGCGGCACCACGGTGGCGCGGCCGATCATCACGACGTCGTGGCGCAGCCGCAGGATCGTCCGCAAGAGCGGGCCGGTATCGGGCCCGCTCGACAGCCGGGCTGAACGCTCGCGCTCGGCCTCGGCGCCGATGGTGTTCATGCCCACCATGGCGGTGCCGATGCCGTCCTGGATCCGATGCAGCGCATCGTTGTCGCGACCGCGCGTGAGGCCCGCGAGCAATTCGCCGAAGGCATCCGCGATCAATTCAAGCAGCGTCGCGGCGCTGGCGCGGATCTGCCGCACCGCGCGCGAGGGCAGCACCAGGAACGAGACGAGCAGCCCCGTCACCGCGCCGACCGAAACCTCGCTGACGCGATCGATCGCGGAAGCCATGGGATCGGCGTGATGCATGCTCGGAAGCACGAGCACGATCACGGCCGTCACCGTTGCAGAGCTCAGGTTCGGATAGATCGACGCAATGAAGGCGAGCGGCGCCACGGCCAGCACGAGCAGTCCCAGCAGGCCCGCTTCGCTCGAATAGGGGATCAGGATTGCGATGGCGCCGCCATAGATGGCGCCGCCAATCGTGCCCAGCATGTAGTCGCGCGTCGCCTTCAGCGAGCGACCGACACTCATCTGGGTCACGATGATGGAGGTCAGCACGGCCCAGAGCGGCAACAACAGATGCAGCGCGGTCGCGAGCGCGTAGGCCCCGGCGGCCGCAACCGTGACCCGGACCGCCAGCCCCAATTGCGTCCTGCGCGACCAGACAAGGTCGAATACCTCTCTTGCGAGTGTCATTGTCGAAAGCCTCGGTCCGATCCTCATCTCACCAGCCAAAAGCATAGCTGATGCCCACGGCCCCGAGGCCGCTTGAAAGGCAAAATCAGCCCGCCTAATTTGCCGGCCAAAACGAGGAAACACGATGGCTCACGAAACCGCAACGCTCGCCGCCTATGTCGCCAAGCTGAAATTCGCCGATATTCCGGCGGAGGTGCTGGATCGCGCCAAGGTGCTGACGCTGGACTTCCTCGGCAGCGCCATCCGGGCGCGGAGCGAGGCGGAATCGACCCCGTCGCTGCTGAAGATGCTGGAAGCGCTGTCGCTCGACACCAAGGGCTGCTCCACCGTGTTCGGCGATGCCAAGACCTGGACGCCGGCGGTCGCAGCCCTCCTCAACGGCGCGCTGGGCCATTCCCTCGATTTCGACGATACGCATGCGGATTCCTCGCTGCATCCGAGCGCGCCGGTGGTTCCGGCCGCCTTTGCCGTCGGCGAAATGGTCGGCGCCTCCGGCCGCGACGTGCTGACCGCGATCGTTGCGGGTTACGAGGTCTGCTGCCGGCTCGGCAACGCGCTCGACCCGACCTCGCATTATGCGCGCGGCTTTCATCCGACCGCGACCGCCGGCACCTATGGCGCGGCCGCAGCGGCAGCAAAGCTGTTCGGCCTCTCCGAGGCGCAGATCGTCGCCGCCTTCGGCGTCGCCGGCAGCCAGGCGGCGGGCTCGCTGCAATTCCTGATGAACGGCGCCTGGAACAAGCGCTACCAGGTTGGCGCGGCCGCGATGAATGGCGTGATCGCCGCGACGCTGGCCCGCAACGATTTCGTCGGTGCGACGGAATCGATCGAGGGCAAGCATGGCCTGCTCACCGGCTACACCGACGACGCACATCCCGACAAGGCGGTGGCCGGGCTCGGCAAGACCTACGAGACCATGAAGATCGGCGTGAAGCCTTACCCGAGCTGCCGCTACACCCATGCCGCGATCGACGCGCTGATCGCGATGCGGCGCGAGCACAATCTGACGCCCGACCAGGTCAAGCGCGTCGAGATCGGCCTGCACCGCAACGGCATCACGCTGACCGGCGATGCCGCCACCAAGCGGCATCCGACCTCGATCGTCGGCGGCCAGTTCTCGATGTTTTTCACCGGTGCGCTCGCGCTCGACCAGGGCTCGTTCGGCTGGGACGATTACGCCAGGCTCGGCGATGCCGCGATCGATGCGCTCGCCGACAAATTCGACGTGGTGCAGGACGACCGGTTAGAGGTCGGCCGCACGCATCCGTTCGGCGCACGCGTCAGCATCACGACTGACGACGGCGTGCATGAGCGGCTCTATGCCGATCCCTCCGGCGAGCCGACCTCGTTCCCGGACGCGCAGGCCATGCAGCAGAAGTTTCTGACGCTGGCGCGACCCGTGCTGAATGCTCGGGCCGACAAGTTCGCCGACGCGATCATGACGCTGGAGCGATTCGATCGCGTGGCCAAGGCGACGGAGCTGGGGCGGCAGTAGGTCGTCTAATTCGCTCCCGCCAGCTTCCCCGTCTCGCGCGTGACAGCCACGACGTCGCGGACGAGATCGAATACGCCGTCGACTTCCGGCGGCCAGTTCAGCGAGCGGCCCATCCGTACGATCACGAGCCGCTCGGACGGAATCACAATCGTGTACTGACCGATCGTGCCCTTGGCGAAGAAGGCATCGCGCGGCCAACCGTGCTCGACGCGAAACTTCGCACCGAAGCTGTTGCCCTGGTTGGTCCAGAAGCCGGCGCCGATGCCGACCCAGGCATTTGGCGTGGCGGTCGCGGAATAGTTCACCCAACCCTCCGGCAGGATCCGCTTGCCGCCGGCGACGCCGTCATTGAGATAGAGCTGGCCAAAGCGCGCCCAGTCGCGCGCCGATGCCAGCATCGAGCCGGAGCCCTCGATCGTGCCTGTTACGTCGAGCTGGAGCGTGACATAGCGCATGCCGAGCGGCGCAAACAACTCACGGCGCGCTAAGGCCAGCGCATCCGCCGGCTTGCCGCCGGCAGCATCCCGCAGCAGATGCGCGAGAATGACGAAGTTGCCGTCGTGATAATTCCACGCCGTGCCCGGCGCGGTCGCAAGCGGCGCGCGCTCGGCAAAGCCAGCCATATCGTCCTCGGCGTATTTCATCGTGTTGACCGGCTCGAGCGCGGAGCCAAGCTTGGCCTCCAGAGAGCTTCCGAGCGCGATGCCGGCGGTATGACGCAGCAACTGGTCGACGGTGATCGCATGGCGCGGATCATCAGGACTTTGCCAGGCGGCAATTGGCGCTGAAACGTCGAGCTTCAACTTGCCCTGGCGCACGAGAATGCCCACCAGCGCCGACATCACCGACTTCGTCATGGAGAAGCCGAACAGCTGCGTCTCTGGCCCGATGCCGTCGGCATAGCGCTCGGCAATGACGCGGCCATTCTTCATGACGACGATCGCGCGGGTACGGCGGTAAGGCGGCTGCGCGGGCTCGGCGAAGGCGCGGTCGAGCGCGGCTGAGAGGCCCTCGCCCTGCGGGGCGACGATGTCAGGGCCGGCGATCTCCGGCAGCAACACCGGCTGCTTGTCATCCCGCGGCAACGCCACATCGGTGAGCCCCTGGCCGTGCTCGAGCGTGCAGCCGAGCCCCTCGCGATAGACCGCGTGGCTGCGGCCGATGCCGAGCAGGGACACCGTGACATCCTTGCGGGCGCGATCGACCTGAAAATTCATCGCCCAGGTCAGCAGACCGGCGCCGGGCATCGCCTCGGTGGTTTCTGCGAGGTCGCGCCTGGGATCGAGGCCGGAGACGAACGTCTCCGCGCAGATGGTGGCGGCGATGAAGCCGGTGGCAACCTTGGGCACGTCCCGCGCCCGGGCCGCGCCGAACGCGAGGCCGGCACAGGCGATGGCGGTGGTGAGAAGGACGATCTTACGGCGACGGGTCACTGGCTTTCTCCGGCTGTGGGGCGTGTGTCGGAGAGCAGGCCGGATGCGAGCGACAGGCGCTCGCCGGATTTGAAAATCGGCGTCGCCGAAACTGACCGGAGCTGGTCGATTTCGGAATTCTTACGTGATTTCAAGGGTCTGGAATCTAGACCGCATCAACCTTGAGCCGCCGATATTCCGTCGGCGTCACGCCGGTCACCGCCTTGAAGGCGCGGTTGAACGGGCCGAGCGACTGGAAGCCGGCGTCCATGGCGATGGTGATGACGGGAACCTCGGCCTGGGCGGGATCGGCGAGCGCGGCCTTGGCTTCCTCGATGCGGTGGTTGTTCAGGAATACATTGAAGTTGCGATAGCCGAGCCGCTGGTTGATCAACCGCCGCAGCCGGTATTCCGGAATTTTCAGCCGGGTGGCCAGCACGCCGATGGTGATGTTTTCCTGACGATAGATCCGCTCGTCGCCCATCAGGCGCATCAGGGCGTCGATGAGCTTCTGATCGGGGACGTCATCGCCCGCAGGCTGACTGAAAACCAGAGGCGGTGCAGGCTCCACTGCTGCCGGAAACAGATCCGCCCCTTCAACGCGCATCATGGCATAGACAATCGCCGCCACGGTGCAGGTGAGCGCGCCGGCATTGACGGTTTCGGCGACATTGCCAACGTGGTAGCCGGCGACTGCGATCTGCAGAATCGCGTTCAACCCGCCATAAAGCGCGATTGCGCAGACGATGAACACGCGAACGCGGCGGCGGCGCTCGACCAGGTCGGCCGGCCACGACGCGATCATTTGCCAGACCGCAAGCGCGATGAAACCGAGCACGATCAGATTGACCAACGTCACCGAGAACCGCACATGGCCGCTGGGCGCAATCCACACGCAGCCCGCGAAGCTGTAGGCCGTCACCAGCGCCCAGATCAATCCGTGCCGCCAGCGGAGGCGAAACTCGTCGTCGAACAGGGCGCGTGTGAACAGCCAGAACACCACGATATCGCCGGTCGACAACGCGATCAGCGGTGCATGCCAGAGCGGGACTCGTGACGTGACATCAAGCGAATAGCTCGCCGCATGCACCGCCGTGCCCAGCGCGAAGGCGACACCAAGCCGCGCTGCGAGCACATTGCGAAAATCCGTCAGCAGCGACACCGCCAGCAGCAGCAGCAGCGTGACGCTGGCCGCGCGAAAGGCGAGATCGAGATTGGTCAACAGCATCAACTTGGTCCAACAGCTGGGTCCGATCGCTTGGGCCGCGAACTTAGGTCAGATCGGATAGCGATTCAATTTCGCCGCCACGAGGCGCGCGACGTGATCCAGGCATCGGCCGCCTTGTCGAACAACTCGATCTCGCGATCCTTCCGCGCACCGAGCCTGCGCGCGACGGCTTGCGACGGCGCATTCGTGCTTTCGATACAATGCAGGATGTCGTCAATCTCAAAGCTGTCGAACACCCAGTCGATCGACGCACGGGCCGCCTCGACCGCATAGCCCTTGCCGCGGAATTCAACGGCAATGCCCCAGCCGACCTCGAAGCCGGGCCAGCCTGGCGGACACCACGGGCCGACGCGACCGACATAGGTGCCGCTCGACTTTTCCTCGACGACGAACATGCCGAAGCCATGGAGCGCCCAGTGCCCGGCCATCACGCCCGCGTTGCGCCAGCCGACAATCTCGGTGGTAACAGGTTTGCCATCAGCGGTGATGAAACGCGCCGTGTCCGGATCGCTCAGCATGGCCGAATTGGGCGCGATGTCGCCTGCGCGCCATGGACGCAGGACAAGACGTTCCGTCTCCAGCCTCGGTCCGGTGACCTCGAGCAGCCTGGCGCCAGGCTTGAGCGGCGGAATCATCACGCTTCTCCCGTTCCCTTTGATGTTCTGCTACGATCATACCAGCAAGAAACAGGAGTCCACCATGAGCTGGCAACCCTCAAACGATCCCGTGCTCGGCGATCCCATGTCCTGCGACGCGCTCGATCTCGTCATCGTGCCGCGTACCCGCGATCTCGGCGACGGTTTCGAGGTGCGGCGCGCATTGCCGCATGGCAAGCGGCAGATGGTCGGGCCCTTCATCTTCTTCGATCATTTCGGCCCGGTGCAGTTCGTCTCCGGCAAGGGCATGGACGTGCGGCCGCATCCGCATATCGGCCTTGCCACCGTCACCTATCTGTTTGACGGATCCATCATGCATCGCGACAGCGAGGGCAATGTGCAGGAAATCGCGCCGGGCGCGATGAACCTGATGACCGCGGGCCGCGGCATCGCCCATTCCGAGCGCACGCCGGATGCGCAGCGCGCTTCAGGGCAGAAGATGCTCGGCCTGCAAAGCTGGATCGCGCTGCCTGAAGGCTCCGAAGAGATCGATCCCTCGTTCCAGCATTATGCCGCCGGTGATCTGCCGATGATCTCCGAGCGCGATTTCACCGCGCGCGTGATCGCGGGCTCCGCCTTCGGCATCGCCTCGCCGGTGAAGATGGTTTCGCCCTGGTTCTACACCGAGGTCACAGCGGTCGCCGGCGCGACCGTGCCGCTCGACCCCGATCACGAGGAACGCGCGATCTATGTCGTCGATGGCGAGGTCGAGATCGCCAACGAGCGCTACGAGGGGCCGCGGCTGCTGATCTTCCGCCCCGGCGACCGCATCACCGTGAAAGTGCTGAAGGCGACGCGCATGATGTTTCTCGGTGGCGATGCACTGGAGGGTCCGCGCCACATCTGGTGGAATTTCGTCTCCTCCAGCAAGGAGCGGATCGAGCAGGCCAAGCAGGACTGGAAAACCGGCCGCTTCGCCGCGGTTCCGCAGGAACATGAGTTCATTCCGCTGCCGGAATAGGCTAATCCGGCTTTCGGCCGCGCCATCAGGTGCGGCCGGATGCCCCTCTTCAAGCCTTCTGTCCGAAAGCTCTGCCTATGACCGCCATGCTCTCCAGCGACCTGCCCCTGACCAAGATCGGCCGCGGCAAGGTGCGCGATATCTACGCCGTCGACGACGACCGCCTGCTGCTCCTCACCACCGATCGCATCAGCGCCTTCGACGTCGTGATGGGCGAGACCATCCCGATGAAGGGCGCGGTGCTGACGCAGATCAGTGCGTACTGGTTCAACAAGCTCGAAGGCATCGTGCCGCATCACATGATCAGCGCCGACACCGACGAGATCATCGCGGCCGTGCCCGCGTTGGAGCCGCATCGCGCCGAGATCCTCGGCCGCGCCACGCTGTCGCGCCGAACCACCGTGTTTCCGATCGAATGCGTGATCCGCGGCTATCTCTCCGGCTCCGCCTGGAAGGAATATGCGGCGAGCGGGACGCTTGCGGGCGAGAAATTGAAGGGGGGCCTCGTTGAGAGCGAGAAGCTCGAGCCGCCGATCTTCAGCCCGGCGACCAAGGCCGAGACCGGCCATGACGAGAACATCACCATCGCGAAGATGCGCGAAGTGGTCGGCGACGACGTCGCCTATACGCTGGAGAGCATGACGCGCGCGATCTACACGCTCGGCGAAGAGCTGGCACGCGAGCGGGGCATCATCATCGCCGACACCAAGTTCGAGTTCGGCCGCGACAGGGACGGCCGCATCATCCTGATCGACGAGGTCATGACGCCGGATTCCTCACGCTTCTGGGCGGTCGATGCCTACAAGCCCGGTCAGCCGCAGGCGAGCTTCGACAAGCAACCCTTGCGCGACTATCTCGACGTCGAGCGCCGCGCCGGCCGCTGGAACGGCGACGCCCCCCCGCCGCCGCTGCCCGCCAGCGTGGTGGATGCGACCAGCAAGCGGTATCTGGAAGCGTATCGGCGCGTGACGGGGAAAGAGCTGAAGATCTAGCCGCGCCGTCCCCACATCCCTACCGTCATCGCCCGGCGCGACCGGGCGATCCAGTATTCCAGAGACGGCAACGGGATACGGAGAGGCTGCGGCGTACTGGATTCCCCGCTTTCGCGGGGAATGACAGCGGTGGGTGGAATGGCTTTGCCACAACGCTGCGAGCACTGCATTTCAGCTTTCTCATCAACCGTGATTGACCGTTCACACACGAATTCCCGGCATTTTTGTCGGATACCTCATATTTGCAAGAATCCTGTTGCGCTAGGCTCGCACTCGTCTACCTCTCGGGACGGGAATTTTCATGAGCGAGTGCGACAGCGTGACAGACCCTGCAATCGGCTTCGATTCGGTCACCAGGGTCAGTCCGTCCGTCAAGCGTGCACTGAACGATATGCTGGGCGGAGGTGCGGCGAGCATCCTCACCGTCACTTTCGGCTTGTCCTACGCGCTGCTGATCTTTGCCGGCCCGCTCTCGCCCTATCTGTCCTACGGCATTGCCGCGACCTTCATCAGCTCTGCAGTGCTTGCGCTCGTGATCGGGCTCGGCAGTTCGCTGCCCTTCATCATCGCCGCCCCAGATAGCTCGACAGCCGCAGTGACGGGAATCCTGGCGGCCTCGGTGGTCGAGCGCGTCCAGGCCGCCAATCCTTCCGCACCATTGCTCTCACCGGTCCTGATCACGCTCGGCCTGTCGACCGTGCTGACCGGGGTCGTGCTGTGCGGGCTGGGCCTGACGCGGATGGGCCGTGCCATCCGCTACGTGCCTTACCCCGTGGTCGGCGGCTTCCTCGGTGCCACCGGACTTCTCATCGCGCTCGGCGCGGTCCGCGTCATCACCAACACTCCGGTGCAACTTACGACGCTGCCGCGCTTCGCCAACGGCACCACGCTGCTCGAGCTCGGCGCCGCCTGCGCCATGGCGCTGGTGCTATATTTGACATGGCACCGCTCGCGAAATCCGTTCGGGCTGCCAATCATCCTGGTCGGCGGCGTGATGACAGCGCATCTGGCGTTCTGGATCGCGGGCGTCTCGCTCGACGAGGCCCATACGATGGGCTGGACGTTTCAGCCGCCGCCGCAAGCGGCATTCATGCTGCCCTGGCACACCGACGATCTCGCCCGCTATCCCTGGTTTGCCGTGCCTGATTTGCTCGGCAACCTCGTCGCCGTCATCTTCGTCACTGCCTCAAGCACGCTGTTCAACACCACCGGCATCGAGGTGGCCGTGCACCGCGAAGCCAACCTCGAGCGCGAGCTGAACGTCACGGGCGCGGCCAATATCCTGACCGGCGTACTCGGCGGCTACTGCGGCTGCAGCTCGGTCAGCCGCTCGATCCTCAACTTCTCCAGCGGCGGCCGCGGACGGATGTCCGGGCTCACCGCCTCGGCACTGTCGCTGCTGATGCTCGCGATTGCGCCGGAGCTGCTCGGCTTCATTCCCAAATTCGTGCTCGGCGGCCTGCTGCTCTATCTCGGCGCCGACCAGCTGCACAAATGGATCATCGAGTCGCGCAAGCGGCTTTCGAAGCTCGAATATCTGTCGCTGGTCGCCATCATCGTCATCATCGTGGCCTGGGGTTTCGTGCCGGGGATCCTGATCGGCGTGATCATCGGCTGCGCGACCTTCGCCTTCAGCGCGGCACGCGTCGAATCCATCAAGTACAGTTTTGACGGCGCCGAATATCGCTCCTCGCTCGACCGCTCGCGCGACGACCAGGAGGTGCTGCTGGCCCATGGAGGCAAGATCCAGGGCCTCAACCTCCAGAGCTACCTGTTCTTCGGCTCCGCCAACCGGCTCTACCAGCACGTCAAGCAATTGCTCCATGAGCGCCCGGAGTGCCGCTATCTACTGTTCGACTTCAAGCTCGTCACAGGCGTCGATTCCTCCGCCGCCTACAGCTTCGCCCAGATCAAGCGCAGCGCCGCCGACCTCGGCGTCGAGCTGATCCTGGTGCATCTGTCGGCGGCCGCCGAGAAGGTGCTGCGCTCCAGCGACTTCATCGGCGAAGGCGTCACCATCATCGGCGAGCTCGATCATGCGCTGGAATGGTGCGAGAACGAACTGATCGCGCAACACCAGGGGCTGACGCGGGAAGAAGCGAGCCTGCACGACTGGTTCGCCGGCATTCTCGGCAGCGAGGACGATGCCGACGAGCTGATCCGCCGCTGCCAGCGCATCGAGGTCGAAGCCGGAGAGATCATCGTGCAGGCCGGCGATCCCGCCGACTCCATGCACTTCATCCTCGACGGCCGCGTCGGCATCATGGTCCCTGCCGATGACGACCGCACCACGCGCGTGCGCAGCCTCGGGCGATACACCACCATCGGCGAGATGGGCCTCGTCTCTCAGACCCCGCGCAGCGCCACCATCCAGGCCGAGGTCGACAGCGTGCTCTACGTGCTCAACACGCACCAGTTCGCCGCGATCAGGGAAGAAGACCCCGCGCTCAGCCACAAGCTGCTGACCTATTTCGTGTCAGTCATGGCCGAGCGGCTGACGTTTGCGAATCGGACGATTGCAGTGCTGCGGCGGTGACTGTCGCCATCACGGAACCAGCCCGCGACGCCCCCGGTGTCGTCCTGGCTTCCGCCAGGACGACAATGGAGAGCGTCAGATGAGCTCCGCAGACCAGGGCTCATGACGGATCTCGAACGCTTGTCCTGTCTTCGACAATCGTCCAAATCCCGGGAAATTCAGGTGCATTCCGGCGACCAGCTCTCCGGTCGCAGACACGCGCTCGAGCACCTTCTTTCGGGTTGCTGCGGCCGCTGTCTGATCGGCGTCGAACGCAATCGTCACTTCGGGTCGCGGCACCTGGATATCCGGGTAGTGGACGATGTCACCCCAGATCAGCAAAGACGCATCGCCACCGTCGATCCGATAGCCGCTATGTCCCGGGGTGTGGCCGGGGAAATGTTCGATCGAGATTCCGGGCGCGACTTGCCCTTCGCTGACCGTTCGGCGTCGCGCCCCGTACGCTTCGAAGACGACGCGGGCGGCCTGAAAGAACGGCTTCATCGCATCCGGCGCCTGATTGAGGATCGCATCATCCGTCCAGAAAACGAATTCGGCATCGTGCATCACGAGCTCGGCGTTCGGAAACAAAGGCGCAGACGGCAGGGCTCCGACGAGACCACCGATGTGATCCGGATGGGCATGGGTCAGGAGGACCTGGTCGATCATGAGCGGGTTGACGTTGGCCGCGGCAAGCGAGGCGTGCAGTCGCCCTCCCCAGCCATTGATGCCGCCGCCACCGCCATCGACCAGTATGGTCCGGCCTTTTCCCTCGATCAGATAAGTGCTGACGGTCATCGCGGATGACGAGGGGCGTCCAGCCGCCACCGTCATGCGCATCGCCTCGTCAGGTCCTATTCCGGCCAGGAGATCGAACGGCACTGCGATGAAACCATCGACGATGGCGGTGACGATATAGTCGCCGATCTTCCGTCGGTTCAGGCCGGCAGCCTGCCAGGAGTTCGAATTGGTCATTCCATCATCCGCAACTGTCCCGCGAGCGTATCGCGGACCATCGTGTCCAGGCTGCTCGCGGTCACTCCCAGCAATTTCTCCGTGTCGTCGGCGTCGAGCAGCAGCGGCTTTTCGAACAGATAGGACATCTCGATTGCTTCGTCGAAACCCATGCCTTCGAGATCGGCCGAGGTGAGGCGAAGCAGACTGGGAATGTCGATGTTCAGCGCGCCCGCGAATCTTCTCACCAGCTCACGAACGGACGCGGACTGCGACGGAACGTGAAAGGGACGGCCCCATTCTCCGGTGTAGCGCGACGCAGCGACCAGTGTCCTCGCAGTGTCCTTGGTGAAACTCCATGCATGAACCGCATCGAGATCGCCGAGGAAAGAGACCGGCTCGCTCTTGAGCAACGACGGCAGCGCCAGCAGCGAAAAATACGTGACCGCACCCCTGCCCAGGTAGTCGCTTGCGCGGACCTCGATGGCAGGAGCCCCTGACCGCAAGGCGCGCTGCCACATGATGTGCCGGGTCGTGCCCTTTCGGCTGGTTGGGTCCGATTCCAGACCCGGAGTGAGAGGGCTCACAGCCTTCGCGCCATAGCCATAGACATTCCCGGCCACGAGCAGCTTCGCGCCAACCTGCTCGGCCGCCTTGACCGTTCCATCCATGATGGGAAAGAAATCGGTCGGCCATCGATGATAGGCCGCCATGGCGCACATGAAGATCGCGTCCGCGCCCTTGGCGAGGGCTGCCAGCTGTGCGGCGTCGGTCGCATCCGACGAAACCGTGCGCACATCTCCGGCATCGATCGACCCTGCATTCCTGCTGGTGAGGATGACGCCGTGTCCTTCCTCTGCCAAAAGGCGAGCCGTCTCACGTCCGACCGGACCGGCTCCAACGACAACGTAATGGCTCACTCTGCAACCTCATCGTCAAGAAAACGACAGATGAGCTCTTTGCCGCCCGGGCCGTTGAAAATCGCGCACGATGCGCCAAATATCGAACACGTTCCGCCAAGACCTTGGAGCCCGCACCATGCGAGCGAGATCGAGTTCGGTGTCGTCATCCGCCCGCGGCATCGCCGCAGCGACGCGAACGGAGTCTGATCCTGATGCCCTCGAACCGATCGGCGAGCACCGGATCATCATCCATCTCACGCCCACCACGCGCTCCCGTTGTCTTGCGACCGGAGAAGAGTATCTGCGTCGCGCCGGCGATATCGATCTGATCCCCTCGGGAACGAGTGCAGGCTTCGTTGCAGAGACGCCATACCGGTCGCTTCAGATCCGCCTTGCGCCCGGCATGCTCGATCATGCAGCATCAAGAGCAGGACGATTGACGTCAGTCCGGCTTGGCACGCATCACATGCTGCGAAATGACCGCATCATCCTGCTCGGACAGGCGCTTGAAAGCGACATGAAGGCAGGCTCGCCAGGCGGGCCCCTGTTCGCGGAGAATGTCGGAATGGCCCTGGCGGTCGAGCTGCTTGGGCTCGCAGATGATGCACCGCGCCAAACCACGCGTCTCTCCGACGCGCAACTCCAGAGGATCGCAACCTATGTCGACGAGAATCTGGATCAGCCGCTCACCGTCGACATTCTCTGCCGCGAGGCCGGCGTCAGCAGTTCGCACTTAAGGACTTGGTTCAAAGCGGCCATGGGAGTCACCGTGCACCGCTACGTCCTGCAGCGACGGCTGGAGCACGCCCGCCAGCTGCTCCTCCAGGGCGACCGCAAGCTCAGCGACATCGCCCTGGAAGCAGGCTTTTCCCACCAGTCACACCTCGCAAAGTGGATGCGCCGCGAACTCGGGCGCAGCCCCAGCGAGCTGCGTCGAAGCAGGAATTGATGGGCGGGGACTACACCCCCGCCATCATCACGTATTTGATCTCGACATATTCTTCCATGCCATGACGTGAGCCTTCGCGCCCCAAGCCGCTTTCCTTGACGCCGCCGAAGGGCGCGACCTCGGTGCCGAGAATGGCCGAATTGATGCCGACCATGCCGTATTCGAGCTCCTCGGCGACGCGGAAGGCGCGGCCGAGATCCCTGGTGTAGAAGTACGCAGCGAGGCCGAAGGGCGTGTCGTTCGCCATCGCCACGACCTCGTCCTCGCTCTTGAAGCGATAGACCGGTGCGATCGGCCCGAAGGTCTCCTCGCGCGTCACCAGCATCTTGGTGGTGACGCCGGCGAGCACGGTCGGCTCGAAGAAGGAGCGCCCGAGCTCGCTGCGCTTTCCGCCGGTGACGACCTTGGCGCCGCGCTTGACGGCATCGGCGATGTGACGCTCGACCTTGTCGATCGCCTTCATGTTGATCAGCGGGCCCTGGGTCACGCCGGCTTCCGTGCCGTCGCCGATCTTCATCGCGGCGACTTTCGCCGAGAGCTTCTTGACGAACTCGTCGTAGATCTTGTCCTGGGCGTAGAGGCGGTTGGCGCAGACGCAGGTCTGGCCCATGTTGCGGTATTTCGAGACGATCGCGCCTTCAACCGCGGCATCGATGTCGGCGTCGTCGAACACCACGAACGGCGCGTTGCCGCCGAGCTCGAGGCCCAGCCGCTTCACACCGACAGAGGCCTGCTGATAGAGGATCTTGCCGACCGGAGTCGAGCCGGTGAAGCCGACGAAGCGCACGGCCGGATGCTCGCACAACACCTTGCCGATCGGCGGTGCGTCACCGGTGACGATGTTGAGCACGCCCTTGGGGATGCCGGCTTTCTCGGCGAGCGCGGCGAGCGCCAGCGCCGGCCTCACCGGCCGACGACTTGCATCAGCGGAGCGGGATAGCGCTCGCCCTCGATATCGATCTCGGCGAGCGCGGCGGCGATGCCGGCAAGGTCCCCGGCGCGCCGACAGCGGCGTCTCGTTGGCGGGCTTCAACACCACGGTGCAGCCCGCGGCCAGCGCCGGCGAGACTTTTCGCGTGATCATGGAATTCGGGAAGTTCCACGGCGTGATGGCGCCGCAGACGCCGATCGGCTGCTTGATCGCGAGCAGCCGCGCATCGGGCCGCTGTGACGGGATGGTCTCGCCATAGACGCGGCGGGCTTCCTCCGCGAAAAACTCGATATAGGCGGCGCCGATGTCGACCTCGCCGAGCGCTTCCGAGAGCGGCTTGCCCTGCTCGGAGGTCAGGATCAGCGCGAGGTCCTCGCGATTGGCGATAATCAGCTCGAACCATTTGCGCAAAATGTTGGAGCGCTGCTTGGCGGTGTGCTTGGCCCAGGCCGGGAACGCGCGCTGCGCCGCTTCGACCGCCTTGGTGGTCTCGTCCGCGCCGAGCTGCGGCACCTTTGCGAGCTCGACACCGGTCGCGGGATTGTTCACCGCGAAGACCGGCGTACCGACCCAGGCGCCATCGATGTAGCAGGCCTCCTTCAGCAGCGAGGGGTCCTTCAAGCGATCACGCAGGGTGGCGGTGGCGTGCGGGGCGCGTGCGGCGGCGGTCGGCGTCATGGCGTTACTCCCTCAGGGGCGATCGGGTCGGCCCGGAATATAGGGACATCAGGTACGCAATGCACCGTCCCGCAACGCACATCTGCTGGGAGCTATCGTGGCAGCGCAGTCTCTTCACCTCTCCCCGACGGGGAGAGGTGGGGGACCGCCACTGCTGAGATGATCAGGCCGCGCCGCTCAGATAGGTCTCGCGCCGGCCGATCATGCGCTCGGCGGCCGCCTTGGCGTCGGCCTTGGAGGAGGTCGCGCAGGTCCGGTATTCGAGATCGGGCGCGTCGGAAGTGTCGCGGCGGCCGAACCAGGATTTCGAGCCGACCGGCAGCAGTGCCAGCGACTGCGCCAGATTGTCGACCGCGCCGAACGAATAGAGCGCGCCTGATCCGGCGATCCGCACCTCATAAATGCCGGGCGAGATCGGTGCTTCCAGATTGTCGCCCCGTCCGGGACGGGGATAGCGCTTCCATTCGCTCCAGGTCGAAATCATCTTAGGTCCCCTCGCGGCCGATGGAGGCCGCCAAATTTGTATCAAGTCCTAACGTCAGCTGCTGATCGGGCCGCAAGCTGAACGCCGCAACGCACAAAATGTTTCAAGTGCTTCAAACACCCAAACATACCGCCTGAGCCCATCCAAGGTCACGGCGAGTTGCGGCCATCCACCGCAGATTGTGAAGAAGTGTTGCAGATCAGTCGTCCCGCGCGAAGCGCAGACCGTCAAGTCACGACATCGCGACCGAAGGATGCATGTCGTCACGCTTGCCGCGCAGCGGATGCGGGAGGACAATCGATGACTTCCAACAATAATCAAACCGGAGGAAACGCGGATGCAAAGCAAAGCCCAGATCGACGAGATTCTGCGCAAGGCAAGCGACGCCAAGGACATTCCCGGCGTTGTTGCGATCGCCGCCAGCGGCGACGACGTTCTGTATCAGAGCGCGTTCGGCAAGCGCGACCTGTCCAAGCCCGATGCGATGACGGCAGATAGCGTGTTCTGGATCGCCTCGATGACGAAGGCGGTGACATCGGCCGGCGCCATGCAGCTGGTCGAACAGGGCAAGCTGTCGCTCGACGCGCCGATCGGATCGCTGCTCCCCGATCTCGCCAAGCCGCAGGTGCTGGAAGGCTTTGACGCCAAGGGCGAACCAAAACTGCGACCGGCGAAGGGCGCGATCACGCTGCGCCACCTCATGACCCACACCGCCGGTTTCTGCTACGATATGTGGAACGGCGAGTTCGGGCGCTACATGGAGAAGACCGGCACGCCGGGGATCATCACCTGCCAGAACGCCGCGCTGAAGACGCCCATCATGACCGATCCCGGCACGCGCTGGGAATACGGCACCAATATCGATTTCGTCGGCAAGGCGGTGGAAGCCGTCAGCGGCAAGCGGCTCGATGCATATTTGCGCGACAATCTGTTTGCGCCGCTTGGGATGTCCGACACCGGCTTCGAGATCACCGACGACATGCGTAAACGCCTGGTCGGCGTGCATGCGCGCGGCGAGGATGGCCAGCTCGCCGCGATGCCGTTCGAGCTCGAGCAGAATCCGGAATTCCACATGGGTGGCGGCGGCCTGTATTCGACCGCGGCCGACTACATCAAGTTCACCCAGATGATCCTGAACAAGGGCCGCGGCAACGGCAACCAGGTGCTGAAATCAGAGACGGTCGCCATGATGGGGCAGAACCAGATGGGCGATCTCAACATGACGAAGATGACGACGGCGGCGCCAGTCTACACCAACGACGTCGATCTCTATCCGGACCAGGCGAAGAAATGGGGCCTCAGCTTCATGATCAATACGGCCAAGACCGCTGAGGGACGCAGCGCCGGCAGCCTTGCCTGGGCGGGCCTTGCCAACACCTATTACTGGATTGATCCGGCACGCGACGTCACCGGCGTGATCCTGATGCAGCTGTTGCCGTTCGCGGATGCAAAATGTCTGCAGGCATTCGCGGGATTCGAGCGTGGAGTGTATACCGGGCTCGATGCGGGCAGCGGGCAGAAGGCGGCGTAAGGAAACGCACGTTCTCGCCACACAAAGACTTGTCATCCCCCGCGAAAGCGGGGGATCCAGTACGCCGCGGCTTCTCGATAGACTACTGACGCCTCGGCGTACTGGATCGCCCGGTCAAGGCCGGGCGATGACAGCGGAGTTAAACCGTCAGCCCGCGCTGCTGGGCCAGCTCCTTCAGCGACACTTGGGGGCGCGCGCCGATGTGCTGGATTACTTCGGCAGCCGCGAGTGCACCAAGCTCGCCGCACTGCTTGTGCGAGAGATCGCGCGAGAGGCCATACAGGAAGCCGGCAGCGAAGAGATCGCCGGCGCCGGTGGTGTCGACCAGCTGCGAGATCGGCGAGGCCGGTGCTGCAACGGCATCGGTCGGCGTCACCACCACACAACCGTTCTCGCTGCGCGTGACCACGCCGAGCTTCACGTCGCTGCGCAGCTGCTTGAGCGCGGTGTCGAAGTCGGAGGTTTCGTAGAGCGAGTGCAGCTCGGACTCGTTCGCGAACACGATGTCGGCGGTGCCGTTACGCATCAGCCCGAGAAACTCGTCGCGATAGCGGCTGACGCAGAACGAATCCGACAGCGTCAGCGCCACCTTGCGCCCCGCTTCGTGCGCGATCTTGGAGGCCTTGAGGAAGGCTTCCTTGGCACCCGGCGGATCCCAGAGATAGCCTTCGAGATAGACGATCTTGGCGGACGCGATTTCGGCCGGATCGATATCGGCCGGCGACAAATCCTGCGCCGCGCCCAGATAGGTGTTCATGGTGCGCTCGCCGTCGCCCGTCACCAGAATGTAGGAGCAGCCGGTGGCGGGGCCGTCCTTCGCGGGCAGCGTGTTGAAGGCGACGCCGGCGGCGCGGATGTCGTGGACATAGAGCTTGCCGATCTGATCGTCCTTGACCTTGCCGACATAGGCGGCGCGCGCGCCGAGGCTGCCGATGCCAACGATGGTGTTGGCCGCCGAGCCGCCGGAGACTTCCGTCGCCGGGCCCATGTCGGCATAGATCGCAGCAGCCCGCGCCTCGTCGATCAGGGACATGCTGCCCTTGGTCATGCCGTGCTTGACCAGAAAAGCCTCATCGGTCCTGACCAGCACATCGAACAGCGCATTGCCGATGCCGAGAACGTCATATTTCACGTCAGCCATTCACTTTGATCCCGTTGCCCGATTGCGATCCTTGCGGAAATCCGCTTCCTGTCCGTCTGAAATCTGGCTCGCGGCCTATCACGACCGGTACCGCCCGGGCAAGCAACGGTATTATGTAAGCCTGATGATCCGCTCCTTCCTGACCGTCTCGACGGGAACACTGGCCTCGCGGCTGCTGGGCTTTGCCCGCGATTCGCTGATCGCCGCGCTGCTCGGCACCGGCGCGGTGGCGGACGCGTTTCTGGCCGCCTTCCAGCTCGTCAACGTGACGCGGCGGCTGCTCAGCGAAGGGGCACTGAACGCCGCCCTGATCCCGGCCTGGCTGCGCGTCCGCGACCGTGACGGCGAAGAGGCCGCCTCCGCCTTTGCGGGACGCGTGCTCGGCACGGTCAGCGCGGGCCTGATCGTGATCTCGATTGGCATTGCTGTCGCCATGCCGCTGATCGTGATGATCATCGCGCCGGGCTTCGTCGGCAGCGCCACGCTCGATCTCGCCGTCGAGCATGCGCGGCTGATGCTGCCTTATCTGGCCTTCGCCGGCCCGGTCACTGTGCTGATGGGATTGCTGAACGCGCAAGGGAAATTTGCGCTCACGGCATTCACGCCGCTGCTGTTCAACATCGCCCTGATCGCGGCAATCGCCGTACTGCTCGTCGGGCATGCCGATGCGCCGCTCGCCGCGTGGATGCTGGCCGCGACTGTCGGGATCGCCGGCCTGCTGCAACTCGTGATGCTGGGCTCGCAGCGAAGCGCACGCCTGGCAACACCGCTGCGCATGAGCTTCGACCAGGAGATGCGCGGCTTCTTCGCCAAGGCCATTCCCGGCATGATCGCAAGCTCGGGCCCGCAATGGCTGATGATCGCGGGCGCGATCATTGCCTCGGCGACGCCGTCCGCCGTGTCCTGGCTCTATTTCGCCAACCGCCTGGTCGAGCTGCCGCTCGGCATTGTCGGCGTCGCCATGGGTACGGTGCTGGTGCCGGAATTGACCCGCGCGGTGGGGAGCGGCGATCGCGAGGCCGTCGCGCATGCGGAATCGCGCGCGCTGGAACTGGCGGCCGGACTTGCGCTACCCGCGACGCTTGGTCTCGCTGCGCTGGCCGAGCCGATCGTAAGATTGTTGTTCGAGCACGGCGCCTTCGGTGCTGAAGACAGCATGGCCACCGCGCATGCATTGATGTGGCTGGCGCTGGGCCTGCCGGCGCATGTGCTGATCAAGGCGCTGTCGCCGGCCTTCTATGCTCGCAGCGACACGATGACGCCGCTGCTTGCAACGGCAAAGGGTTTTGTGCTCGCCGTGGTGCTTGCGGTCGTGCTTGGACATGTCTTCGGCGCGAGCGGGGTCGCCGCGAGCATCGCCACTGGTGCCTGGAGCAGCGCGGCCTCGCTGCTCCGGAAAGGCACCAGCGAGTTCGGCTTCTCGGTCGATGCCGCCGCTCGCAAACGGCTGCCGCGGATCGTCCTCGCCGCCGCCGCCATGGGCGCCCTGCTTTGGCTGACGACGGGGCTGATGCCCTCGGAGGCCCATGGCCTCATCCGCTTCATCGTGCTGGGCCTGCAGATCGCAGCGGGCATGGCCGTTTATGGTCTGCTCCTGCAAATCCTCGGCGCAGCCTCCTGGCGCGAGGCTGCTGCCGCCCTGAAGCGGCCCGCCTGACCGCGAGGCCCTCGAATTGCCCTTGACGGGGCAGCGCCGCTGTTGGAAACGACGGCCGGCGACCTCTCAGGAAGACTGACCATGCCATTCGTTGAACGGGTTTTTTCGGGCGTCCAGCCGACGGGCAATCTGCACCTCGGCAATTACCTGGGCGCGATCGTCAACTTCGTGAAGATGCAGGAAACCCACAACTGCATCTATTGCGTCGTCGACATGCATGCGATCACGCAAGGCCTGGATGTCTGGGGCGGACCGGCCGAGCTCGCGCGCAACACCCGCGAGGTGACCGCGGCGTTCATCGCGAGCGGCATCGATCCCAAAAAGCACATCGTGTTCAACCAGAGCCAGGTCTCCGGCCACGCCGAGCTTGCCTGGATCTTCAACTGCGTCGCGCGCATGGGCTGGCTCGGCCGCATGACCCAGTTCAAGGAAAAGGCCGGCAAGGACCGCGAGAACGCCTCGGTCGGGCTGTTCGACTATCCGGTGCTGATGGCCGCCGACATTCTGCTCTACCGCGCCACGCACGTTCCGGTCGGCGAGGACCAGAAGCAGCATCTCGAGCTCTCGCGCGACATCGCCCAGAAGTTCAACAACGACTTCGGGGATTCCATCCGCAGCCACGGCGCCAATGACGGCCTGTTCTTCCCGCTGCCGGAACCCCTGATCACGGGCCCGGCGACCCGCGTGATGAGCCTGCGCGACGGCACCAAGAAGATGTCGAAGTCGGATGCGTCGGACAATTCGCGCATCAACCTGACCGACGATGCCGACACCATCGCGCAGAAGATCCGCAAGGCAAAGACCGATCCCGAGCCGTTGCCGAGCGAAGAGAAGGGCCTGGAAGCGCGTCCCGAAGCCGACAATCTCGTCGGCATTTTCGCCGCGCTCTCGGACCGCTCCAAGGCCGACGTGCTGCGCGAGTTCGGCGGGGGCCAGTTCTCCAGCTTCAAGAACGCGCTGGCGGAGCTGTGCGTCACCAAGCTCGCGCCGATCGCCGGCGAGATGAAGCGGCTGGTCTCAGACCCCGGCCATATCGACAGCATCCTGAACGAGGGGTCCGACCGGGCTCGCGCCATCGCCCAGGAGACCATGAACCGCTCGAAGGACATCGTCGGCTTCATCCGCCGGCGCTAGAGGCTGTTTTACCCTCCCCTGGAGGGGGAGGGTCGATCGCGCTTAGCGCGAGCGGGGTGGGGTGACAGTCTCTCCGCCTCGCAAGCTGTCCGTGTGGAGAGATCACCCCACCCCGTCGCTTCGCGCCGATCCTCCCCCTCCAGGGGAGGGTAAGAGCCCCTAACCCGCTGATCTAACAGCAAAACACCCTCACCTCCCCTTGACCGTGCGTTCTCCGTCGCCATCTGCTAGTGGATAGGGCACGCGCCGGCCTTGAACCGGCGACGTCTGGAGAAAGCCATGTTCATTCAAACCGAAGCCACCCCCAATCCTGCCACGCTGAAATTCATCCCCGGCCGCGTCGTGTCCGACGGCAGCCCGATGGAGTTTGCCAGCCGTGAAGCCGCGACGCGCTCGCCACTTGCGGAAAAGCTGTTCGAGGTGCCCGGCGTCAGCGGCGTGTTCTATGGATCGGATTTCATCACCGTGACCAAGGCGAACGGTGAATGGCAGCAGCTCAAGCCCGCGATTCTCGGTGCCATCATGGAGCACTACATGTCCGGCGCGCCGCTGCTCGCCGACGGCGAGGTCGCAAGCGATGTCGATCTCGACGACGAGGACGAGTTCTTCGACGAGGCCGATGCCGAGACGGTCGACATGATCAAGGATCTGATCGAGACGCGCGTGCGGCCGGCGGTTGCCAATGACGGCGGCGACATTACCTTCCGCGGCTTCAAGGACGGCATCGTCTATCTCAACATGAAGGGCGCCTGCTCCGGCTGCCCGTCATCGACCGCCACGCTCCAGCACGGCATCCAGAATTTGCTGAAGCATTTCGTGCCCGACGTGGTCGAAGTCCGGCCGATGTAACCGGCGGGCGAATGGCGAGTAGCGAATGGCGAATGGCATTCCGATCGGCTAGACTGTTCCCCATTCGCCACTCGCCATTCGCTTTTTCATGCTGATCCTTGCCATCGATACCGCGCTGGAGGCTTGCGCAGCCGCCGTTCTCGACACCAGCGCCGGCGAGCTGCTTGCGCAAGAGCAATTGCTCATGAAGCGCGGCCACGCCGAGGCGCTGATGCCGATGATCGCGCGCGTGATGCAATCGGCCGATCTGGCTTTCACGGCACTCGACCGCATCGCCGTCACGGTCGGCCCCGGCAGTTTCACCGGCTTGCGCGTCGGCATTTCGGCGGCTCGCGGTCTTGCACTCGCGGCCGAGTTGCCGGCCGTTGGCCTCTCGACCCTGTCGGCCTATGCGGCCGCGATCGTCGGCCAGAGCGGACCGGCACCGGTGATCTCGGCCATCGATGCGCGGCATGATCACGTCTATTTCCAGATCGTCGCTGGCGACGGCAGCCAGCTGGTGCGACCGAAGATCGCCCCCATCGACGAGGCGATCGCGGCCTCGCAATTCGGCGCGCCGCATCTGGTCGGCAACGCCGCAAGAATTCTCGCCGAGCGCTGGCCGGCGGATGCGCCACAACCAGTTTCTGTCGACGCACAACCTGCGCCCGACATCAGCTGGGTCGCCTGGCTCGGCGCCGCGGCCAATCCCGACACCAATCCGGCGCGGCCATTCTATCTGAAGGCGCCCGATGCAAAACCGGCGGCACAACCGCTTTTCACCGCTCAAGCCGAAAGCTCATGATGAGATGGCTTTCGGAATGGTGGCGTGGCGGCACGGCGGCCGTCGAGCCGGCGTCGTCGCGCGACGCGGCGCGGCTGGCGCAACTGCACGCTGCTTCCTTTGCGCATGGTTGGGGCGAAGCGGAATTCGAAACCATGCTCAGCGAGCGCAATACACTCGTGCATCGCTTGCGCCTGGGGCGCAAGACGATCGGCTTTGCGGTGTCGCGGATCGGCGCGGACGAAGCGGAAATCCTCTCGATCGCGGTTGACCAGTCCCACCGCGGCCGCGGCCTCTCCCGCACGCTGCTGATGACCCATCTCGGACACCTCGCAGGGCGCGGCGTGCGCACGATTTTTCTAGAGGTCGAGGAGAACAACCAGCCCGCACGACGGCTCTACGATAGGGGCGGATTCGTGGTGGTCGGGCGCCGCGAACGCTACTATAAACAGGCCAACGGGGAACAGTTGAACGCACTTCTGATGCGACGTGACTTGTCGTAACATTGATGGCAGAAAGCGCCTCGTCAGACGGACACGATATGACCGAACTTAAACCTTCTCCCGCATCCAAGGCGACCGGCATCGAGGCGCGATGCGCCGCCACCGGCATGCGGATGACCGAGCAGCGCCGCGTCATCGCGCGCGTGCTTGCGGAAGCCGTCGATCACCCCGACGTCGAGGAATTGTACCGGCGCTGTGTCGCCGTCGACGACAAGATCTCGATCTCGACCGTGTATCGCACCGTCAAGCTGTTCGAGGATGCCGGCATCATCGAACGCCACGATTTCCGCGAGGGCCGCGCACGCTACGAGACGATGCGCGACAGTCACCACGACCATCTCATCAACCTGCGCGACGGCAAGGTGATCGAGTTCACCTCCGAAGAGATCGAGAAGCTGCAAGATGTGTATAAGAGACAGACGGCAAGGTGATCGAGTTCACCTCCGAAGAGATCGAGAAGCTGCAGGCGGAGATCGCCCGCAAGCTCGGCTACAAGCTGGTCGATCACCGGCTCGAGCTTTACTGCGTCCCGCTCGACGACGACAAGCAGACGTCTTAAAGTTTCGTGTCCATAGGTCTCATCATCTTCGATTGCGACGGCGTGCTCGTGGACAGCGAGGTCATTTCCTGCCGCGCCCATGCCGACGTGCTGACGCGCCATGGCTATCCAATTACGTCGGAGCAGGTGCTCGTCCGCTTCCTCGGCGTCTCCGAAAAGGACGCGCGACGGATGGTCGAGCAGGAGATCGCTCGCAGTCTTCCCGACGATTTGGAGCAGCAGGTGAATGCGGCGACGCTGAAATTCTATGCGAGCGACCTCCAACCGATCATGCATGTGGCCGCAGCGATCGGCGCAATCGACCTGCCGAAATGCGTTGCGTCGAGTGGCACGCCGGAGAAGATCCTTCACGGCCTGACTTGCGCCGGGCTCTATGACCTGCTCGCTCCGCACATATTTTCGGCGAGCCAGGTCGCACGCGGTAAACCTGCGCCCGATCTGTTCCTGTTTGCCGCCGAACAGATGAAAGCTGCGCCGGAACGGTGCGTCGTGATCGAGGACAGCGTCCCCGGGGTTACCGGCGCACACGCGGCCGGAATGACGGTGCTGGGCTTTCACGGTGGCAGCCACTGCCCGCCGAGGCACGCCGAAAGGCTGCGCGCCGCGGGCGCCAATTTGACGTTCGATGATATGCGGCAGTTGCCGGAGCTGGTCCAGCGGGTCGCGGCGGGCTGAATCTCGCCCAAAATCTCCGGATTCCGGGTTCGATCGCGCCAAGAGCGCCCGGAATGACCGTATGAGCCCCCATTCGCTGGCTTTTCAGCCTTCCAGCCTATATTTGAGGGCCGTCCTCCACCTCACCTCGGGTTCCATGACGCCGCCGCGCAAGCTGCACATCAAATCATATGGTTGCCAGATGAACGTCTACGATGCCCAGCGCATGGTGGACACGCTGGCTCCGGAAGGATTCGTGGAGACAGCCAACGTCGAGGACGCCGACCTCGTCATCCTCAACACCTGCCATATCCGCGAGAAGGCCTCTGAAAAGGTCTATTCCGAGCTCGGCCGCCTGCGCGTTGCCAAGGACGAGGCTGCGCGCGAGGGCCGCGCCATGCAGATCGCAGTCGCCGGCTGCGTCGCGCAGGCCGAAGGCGAGGAGATCGTGCGCCGCGCGCCGACGGTCGACGTCGTGGTTGGACCGCAGAGCTATCATCATCTGCCCGAGCTGTTGAAGCGCGCCGGCCACGAAGGCCGTGCGATCGAGACCGAGTTTCCGGCGGCCGACAAGTTCGGCTTCCTCGCCCAGCCGAAACCCGACGCGATCCGCGCCCGCGGCATTTCCGCCTTCGTCACGGTGCAGGAAGGCTGCGACAAGTTCTGCACGTTCTGCGTCGTGCCCTACACGCGCGGCTCCGAAGTCTCCCGGCCCGTCGCGAAGATCATCGACGACGTGAAGCGGCTTGCCGATAATGGCGTGCGCGAGCTCACGCTGATCGGGCAGAACGTCAACGCCTATCACGGCGAGGGACCGGACGGGACAGACTGGGGCCTCGGCAGATTGCTGGAGCGCCTGGCAGGGATTCCCGGCATCGCGCGGCTGCGCTACTCGACCAGCCATCCCCGCGACGTCGATGACGGCTTGATTGCGGCCCATCGCGATCTCGATGCGCTGATGCCGTTCGTGCACCTGCCGGTGCAGTCGGGCTCCGACCAGATTCTTGCCGCCATGAACCGGAAACATACCGCCGATGATTATCGGCGTGTCATCGACCGTTTCCGGTCCGCGCGCCAAGACATTGCTTTTTCATCAGATTTTATCGTCGGCTTTCCTGGTGAGAGCGAGCAAGATTTTCTCGCCACACTCGCGCTTGTCACGCAAATCGGCTACGCTGCGGCATATTCGTTCAAATACTCCGCCCGGCCGGGAACGCCGGCCGCGGATATGCAGGAGACGGTGTCCCCCGCCGAGATGGACCAGCGATTGGAGCGGCTCCAGGAACTGATCGACAGCCAGCAATCGGCCTTCAACAAGGCTGCGATTGGCTCAACGGTCGACGTGCTGTTCGAACGTCCGGCGCGCAGGGACGGCCAGATCGTCGGCCGCACCGCCTTCCTCCAGCCCGCTCATGTGATGGCCTCGCCCGACATCATCGGACAGATCCTGCCGGTGCGGATCGACAGCCTCGAACGCTACAGCTTCCTCGGCGAGCTCGCCACACCGCGCCATCCGCGCGAGCCCGCTCTCTCACCCATCGCCACTGGAGCCTGAACCCTTGCCCAAAAGCGCATCGGATTCGCCTTCCCTCGCTCCCAGCCGCAAGTTTGACCGCGACATGCAAGTTCCGCCCGAGACCCAGGTCGTCATCGACTTCGACGACAACCGCGCCGCGTCCGCGCTGGTCGGCCCCTATGGCCAGAACCTGGCGCAGATCGAGCGGCGGCTCGGCGTCGTGGTGGACTCCAAGGGCAACCACATCACCATCGGCGGCTCGCGCGACGGCTGCGACGCCGCGCGCCGCGTGCTGGAGACGCTCTATGCGCATGCCGTGAAGGGCCAGGATGTCGACCAGGGCGAGGTCGAGGGTGCGATCCGCGCGGTGATCGCGCAAGGGTCCCTGTTCGAGTTCGACGCCAAATCGGCGAAATCAGCCTTCGACAGCATCAATTTGCGCAAGCGCCCGGTGCGCGCGCGCACGGCGGCGCAGGACTCCTACATTCGCGCGCTCAAGCGCCATGAGCTCGTTTTCGGCATCGGCCCCGCCGGCACCGGCAAGACCTGGCTCGCGGTCGCGCATGCCGCGCAATTGTTCGAGCGCAAGGAGGTCGACAAGATCATCCTGTCGCGTCCGGCGGTCGAAGCCGGCGAGCGGCTCGGCTTCCTGCCCGGCGACCTCCGCGAGAAGGTCGATCCTTATCTCCGTCCAATCTACGACGCGCTCTACGACCTCATGGACGCCCGCATCGTCGAGCGCGCGCTGCAGACCGGCGAGATCGAGATCGCGCCGCTCGCCTTCATGCGCGGCCGCACGCTGACCAACGCCGCGATCATCCTGGACGAAGCCCAGAACACGACTTCGATGCAGATGAAGATGTTCCTGACGCGCCTCGGCGAGAACAGCCGCATGATCGTCACAGGCGATCCCTCGCAGATCGACCTGCCGAACGGCCAGACGTCGGGCCTCGCGGAGGCGACCAAGCTGCTGAGCGGCGTTGAAGGCATTGCGCAAGTTCATTTCAAAGCCGAGGACGTGATCCGCCACGAGCTCGTCGCAAGAATCGTCGCCGCCTATGAAGGCTCGCCGCAGCGGCCACCCGCCGGCAACAAATCCTGACGGGACAACAGCCGGACCCTATGGGCGCGGACGAAGCGCCCTTTCGTTCCGAACAAAGCCATGTCGCATCCCAATCTTCCCATCACCGAGGTCCTCGTCGTCGCCGATTGCTGGCACGGCGAGCCTGACGCCGAAGCCGTGATCCAGCGGGCCGTTGCGGCCGCCGCCGAATCTGTCGACGACGACGTCGCGGATGCCGAAGTGGCCGTGATGCTGACCGATGATGCCGGCATCCGCACACTCAACAGCAACTGGCGCGGCATGGACAAGCCGACCAACGTGTTGTCGTTTCCCGCGCTCCAGCCCGAAGGCGAATGGAAGCCGGGCGATGCACCGCGCATGCTCGGCGACATCGCGATCGCCTACGAGACCCTGCGGCGCGAGGCGGACGAGGAACACAAGCCGTTCGATCATCATTTGAGCCATCTCGCCGTGCATGGTTTCCTGCACCTGATCGGCTACGATCACGAGAACGACGACGACGCGGAAGAAATGGAAGCGCTCGAAACCGAGATCCTGGCTCATCTCGGCATCCCCGACCCCTATGCAGACCGCGCAGGGACACACTGAGATGCCGGATTCGGAGCCTATTCACGACAATCCGCGCAACACSGCCAATCTCCCGGTCGTGGTGACGCAAGGCGAGGTCATGCGCCCGACCGCGGACGGCTGGCTGCTGCGTGCGATCCGCACGCTGTTCGGCTGGAAGGCCGGCTCGGTGCGCGACGATCTCCAGGTCGTGCTCGATGCGACGACGCCCGGTGACACCGGCTTCTCCGCGGTCGAGCGCACCATGCTGCGCAACATCCTGGGCCTGCACGAGCGCCGCATCGCCGACGTCATGGTGCACCGCGCCGACATCGTCGCGGTGAAGCGCGACATCCCGCTCGGCGAATTGATGGACCGTTTCGAGAGCGCGGGCCATTCGCGCCTCGTGGTCTACAACGAGACACTCGACGATCCCGTCGGCATCGTCCACATCCGCGATTTGCTCGCCTTCATGACCGCGCGTGCGCGGGTGTCGGAGGCCACCAAGACCAAGCGCAAGAAGCCGCTGCCGGCCGGGCTCGATCTGAAGGCCGTGGACCTCGCATTACCGCTGCACGACGCGCGCATCATCCGCAAGCTGCTCTATGTGCCGCCGTCGATGCGCGCGATCGACCTGCTGGCGCAGATGCAGGCGACGCGCATTCACCTGGCGCTGGTCGTCGACGAATATGGCGGCAGCGACGGACTTGTTTCGCTCGAGGATATCGTCGAGCAGATCGTCGGCGAGATCGACGACGAGCATGACAGCGACGAGCCGCCGTCGATCGTGCGGCTGCCCGACAACGCTTTCATCGCCGACGCCCGCGCCAGCCTCGACGACGTCCGCACCGTGATCGGCGAGGACTTCGTCACCGGCGAGGCCGGCGAGGAGGTGGAGACGCTGGGCGGCTATCTCGTCAGCTTCGTCGGGCGCCTGCCCGTGCGCGGTGAGGTGATTTCGGGTCCCGGCAATTACGAGGTTGAAGTGCTCGATGCCGATCCGCGCCGCGTCAAGCGGCTGCGCATCTCGACCCGGAAGGAACGTCCCGCGCCGCGCACCCAGCGCGAGAGGAGCCGCCGCGAGACTACGCCCGAGAGCGGCCAGCCGCCGGCCGGCGACACGCCGACCCCGCCGCCGGCCGACGGGACCCCGCAGTGACGGCGTTCCAGCGTTTCAGGCAGATTGCACTCGCCATCATCCTGACCTGGGGGTGGAAGCGCGCGCTGCTCGCGATGGCGTGCGGCGCACTCTCCGTGCTGGCGCTGGCCCCGTTCAACATTTTTCCGGTGCTGTTCATCACGTTCCCCGTGATGGTCTGGCTGATCGACGGCGCCGGCGCCGGACGCTATGGCGGCGTCCCCGCCGCGGCGCTGACGGGCTACTGGTTCGGGCTCGGCTATTTCGTCCCGGGGCTCTACTGGATCGGCATCGCCTTCTTCGTTGATGCCGACGTGTTCGCATGGCTGACGCCGTTCGCCGTGCTGGGCTTGCCGGCCTATCTCTCGATCTTCACCGCGATCGGGTTCGCGCTGGCCCGTCTGCTCTGGACCAAGGATGCCACCCGCATACTCGCGCTCGCAGCAAGCCTCACCATTGGCGAATGGCTGCGCGGGCACGTGCTCACCGGCTTTCCCTGGAACGCGTTCGGCTATGCGCTGTCGGAGCCGCTGCCGCTGGCACAGACGGCCTCGTTGATCGGCCAATGGGGCATGACGTTTCTGGCGATCGCGATCTTCGCGGCGCCTGCCGTGCTGATCGACCGCACGCGCGATCGCAGCCCGGCGTGGCGCGTGCCGACTGCTGCGATTGCGCTGCTGGTCGTCATGGGCCTGTTCGGCGCGATCCGCCTGTCGCTGCATCCGACCACGATGGTTGCGGGTGCGAAGCTGCGCCTGATGCAGCCGAACCTCCAGCAGGATTTGAAATTCAACTACTCCGCCAAGGCGGAGGTGATGAAGAAATATCTGGCGCTGTCGGACCGCGCCTCCGGTCCACAAGCAACCGGCGTGAGCGCTGCGACCATCCTGATCTGGCCGGAATCCGCCTTTCCGTTCTTCCTCACACGCGAAGCCGACGCGATGGCCCAGATTGCCGAGCTGTTGCCCAAGGGCACGGTGCTGATCACCGGCTCGGTGCGCGCTCCCGATCTGCCGCCAGGCACGCCGATCACGCGGGCCTATAATTCGATCTATGTCATCGACCACGACGCCAGCGTGCTGGCGGTCTACGACAAGCTCCATCTGGTGCCGTTCGGCGAATATCTCCCCTACCAGGATGTGTTGGAGAAGCTCGGCCTCGAGCAACTGACGCGGATGCGTGGCGGCTTCATTCCCGGCACAGTGCGGCACGCGCTGCCAGTGCCGGGCGCACCGCCCGCGCTGCCGCTGATCTGCTACGAAGCAATCTTCCCCGGCGAAGTCGGCACGCGCGATGAGCGTCCGGGCTGGATGGTGAACCTCACCAATGACGGCTGGTTCGGCATCTCGACCGGTCCGTACCAGCATCTGGAGCAGGCGCGGATGCGCGCCATCGAGCTCGGACTGCCGCTGGTTCGCTCTGCCAATACCGGCATCTCGGCCGTGGTCGATCCGGCGGGACGCACGGTGGCCAGCCTCGGTCTCGGGATCGAAGGCATTTTGGATGCAAGTCTGCCCGCCGCCATCCCACCCACGGTCTATGCGCGAGTCGGAGACATCCCCGCGGCCATGCTCGTCGCGCTGGCGATCGTTCTTGCGGTGCGACGACGCGTTGCAAAGCGGCACCCCTGATCGCGCCGTCGCTAGCGATTTCGGGTGAGACGGCCGGAAACTTTTGACAACCGTAGTCCCACGGTTGACAGACTGCACGCTGGCTCCCCATTCTGCACCGGCTGCACAAGACAGCGGTGCATTGCTAAATTTCTCCGCAATGTTTCCCCAATCAGAGTGAAGTTTTGACGTCGCTGTCACCTGAGGCAATACTTTCATTGCGCCGACGGTGGTGTTTGGAGGGCTGAGGAAATGTCGAAAGCGCCCAACCCTGTTGACAAATATGTCGGCAGTCGCGTGCGCATGCGCCGCATCATGTTGGGCATGAGCCAGGAAAAGCTCGGTGAAGCTTTGGGCCTGACTTTCCAGCAGGTTCAGAAATACGAGAAGGGCACCAATCGGGTCGGCGCGAGCCGTATCCAGCAGATTGCCGAGATTCTCCAGGTGCCGGTGTCGTTCCTGTTCGAGGGCGGACCGAGCGGCGTAGCCGGGCCCGACGGCTTCGCCGAAGGTGCATCGCCCTCCTATGTCTCCGACTTCCTCGCCACCTCCGAAGGGCTCGCGCTGACCAAGGCGTTCACCCGAATCACCGATTCGAAGCTGCGCCGTTCGATCGTCGATCTCGTCGAGCAGATCGCCGCCCGCGAAGGCCCGGACAAGCGCTAAGGCGCTTGTTCGATTTGAGACTGCGCCAATTCTGGCCTATGTCGTCATCTGCGGGCGCGCCTTGCGCCACCTCCGCTGAGATGATGCGATTTGAAGGCACAGATACGTCCATGGCGAACTCCAATTCATTCGATTCCCAAACTATCCTCGCTGGTATCCGCCGCTGGGTGGAGATCGAGACGCCGACGGAAGTGCCCGAGCAGGTCAACAAGCTGACCTCGATGGTTGCCGACCATTATCGCGATCTCCCCGTCAGACTCGAGCGCGTCGCCGGTGTCGATGGCTGCGGCGATCATCTCGTGGTGCGTTCAAGCTGGGGCCAGGACCGGCCCGGTATCCTGGTGCTCAGTCATCTCGACACCGTTCATCCGATGGGCTTCATCGCGCGCCTGCCTTTCAAGGTCGAAGGCGACAGCGCGTTCGGTCCCGGCATCTACGACATGAAGGGCGGCGCCTACATCGCCTATCACGCCTTTCGCGAGCTTTGCGCTGCACCCGAGCGTTCGCCACTCGGCATCACCCACATGTTCACCTCCGACGAGGAGATCGGCAGCCCGACCTCGCGTGCGCTCATTGAGAAGGAGGGACGCAAGGCCAAATACGTGCTGGTGACGGAACCCGCGCGCGACGGCGGCAAGATCGTCACCGGGCGCAAGGGCGTCGGACGGTTCCAGGTTTTCATCAAGGGCGTGCCCGCGCATGCCGGCTCGCGCCCTGAAGACGGCCGCAGCGCGGTGCGCGAGCTCGCCAACGTCATCCAGACGCTGGAAGGGATGAACGATCTGAAGCGCGGGGTGACCGTCAATGTCGGCGTGGTGCGCGGCGGGACACGCCCCAACGTCACGCCGGAAGAGGCCTATGCCGAAGTCGATTTGCGCGTGCCGAGCGCCAGCGATGCAGAAGAGTTCGTCGGCAAGATTCTCGGCCTGACGTCGAAGACCGAGGGCGTGACCGTCACCGTCACCGGCGAGCTCAATCGTCCTCCTTACGAGAAGGGCAATGCGGGCGCCTCACTGTACGAACATGCGAAGACGATTGCCGCGGAACTCGGCTTCGAGCTGGTCGACACCCACACCGGCGGCGGCTCGGACGGTAATTTCACCGCGCCTTACACCGGCACGCTCGACGGACTCGGCGTCGACGGCAAGGGCGCGCACACGCATTATGAGCAGATCTACGTTTCCTCGCTCGAGCCGCGCGCGCGGCTGCTGTATCGGCTGTACCAGACGCTGCGATGAGCGAACGCCAGTCAGACCCCGATCGCGCGGATGGCGAGCGCGCCTTCTTCGGACGCCGCAAGGGCCACAAGCTCAGGCAGCACCAGGCCGAGCTGGTCGACCATCTGCTGCCGCATCTCGCGCTCGACATCACGGGCGAGAGACCGGCGAACGCCAACGAGATCTTCGATCCCGCAGCGGAGGACGTGCGGCTCGAGATCGGCTTCGGCGGCGGCGAGCATCTCGCAGCAGAAGCGCAGGCCTTTCCGACAACCGGCTTCATCGGCTGCGAGCCCTATGTCAACGGCATGGCCAAGATCCTCGCGCAGATCGAGGCGGCCAACATTGCCAACATCCGCCTGTTCGCAGGCGACGCCGCCGAACTGCTGGCCTGGCTGCCTGATGCCTCGCTGTCGCGGATCGATCTGATCCATCCCGATCCCTGGCCGAAGCGGCGACACTGGAAGCGGCGCTTCGTCCAGGATCGCACGATCCTCGCGATGGCGCGCGTCCTCAAGCCGGGCGGTGAATTCCGCTTCGTCTGCGATATCGACGATTACTGTGCCTGGACGCTGTCACATCTTGCGCGCGCGCCGGATTTTCGTTGGCTCGCAGAACGCGCCGATGATTTCCGCCAACCCTGGGCCGGCTACACCATGACGCGCTATGGCAGAAAAGCCGCGCGAGAAGGGCGCAAGGCAGCGTATTTGCGGTTCAAGCGAAGCTAGATCGTCCGCCGGTTGCGCCAGAAATTCACGACGCGCTCTGCCGTCGACGGCATCAGGCGGGTGAAATTCGTCCGTGCCTGCTCGAGATCGGCATCAGCCGGCGTGCGATGCGGCCCGTACCACATCAGGATCAGCGCGCGTACCGTGGGCCAGCCGAGATTCAGCACGCGGCCGAGGATCAGGATCGGATCGTAGCGATCGCCGGAGATCAGGCGATCGAGGATCGGAAGCCTGACGCCGGCCATTGCCGAGAGCGTGGCGACCGATTCCTCGTATTTGTGCGCCTTGGCGAAACCGAGCAGCGCACTCTCGCCGAGATGTCCGCCGCGATGCAGGCCGAGCACCGTGCGTTGCGCATCCGCGAAATCGCGCCGCGGGCCTGCGGGCCGCGCAGCTTCCTCGATCGCAGCCATCGCGCGCTTGATCTCGACCTGGCGCGCCGGATTGACCACGGTGGAAAGCCGACGCCTGATGACGTCGAGCGTGCCGTTGAGCAGCTCTTTGAGATGATCGCCGGAAAGATCTTCACGCTGGCCGAGCTTGAGCGTCAGCACGCCATCCTGGCTCGCGCGCTTGATCAATTCCGAATAGCCACCGGCAGAGAAATGGGCACCGGCATTGCCGGCGGCGCGGCGCACCACGTCGCGATCACCGCGCTCGACCAGCACATCGGTGATCACGGTCGACAGAGTCGGCCGCTCCGTCATCGCGAGCAGATGGCCCTGGCCCTTCAGCCGGGCGATCTCGACGAGCGCGGCCTCATCGAGCACGGGTGAGCGGCGCAGCACCGGGCCCGCCACCTGGATCTCGTTTTCGCGCGCGAGCTGGCCGACCAGATGCGGCGGCGCATTGTCCAGCCGCGAGAAGCGCTCGGCGAGATCGACGCGCGATGCAAGCTCGGCGTGCGGGACGAGATCGATCAGCAGATTGTCGAAGAGATCGATGAGCTCGGGACGGAGTCTTGAGGCGTCCTGAAAGAACAGCGCGGCGATGGCGCTCGCGACCTCGCCACGACGGCGGGGATCGCCACGTTTGACGATATCGTCCAGTCCTGGAATGAGCGACGTGGCAACGGTCATGAAAACGCAACTCGGATCTGGCACGCCGTGGGCGCGCCAAAGCTCAAGCCGCCCCACAATCAGGGAATTTAGGCCCGTTTCGTGAAAGAAGCGTTGCTCCCAGGGGCGCCTCTCGGCGCTCCCTTGGGGCGTCTCTCGACGCTCCCGGGGGACGCCGCCCGAGGCGCAAAAAGCCCGCATTCGCCTGTGATGGGCCTTGTCCGGGACGGCGGAAAGGGCTATATCAGCGCCAATTCATCTTCTCATACGATCCGCGTAGTGAGAGTGGGCCCGAAAGGACCCGCTCTTTTTTATTACCTGGACGCGGCTCGGCGGAAGATGCGACCCGACAGGCTGTCGGGGGAGTTCCGAAGCGGGCCTGACGTTTTAACCGGGTCTTAACCATCGAGACGATCGAGCGCCTTGATCCCTGAGATGACCGAACCGACCATTGGTTCCACAGATGCCGAGTTGCTGGCCGAGCCGAGGCTCGTGGTCGAGCCGGGCGTCGCGGCGCGGGTGTCTGCGGTCGCTTCTCCCGTGCTCGAAGGCATGGGCTACCGCCTGGTGCGGATCCGCATTTCCGGCGAGTCTGGCTGCACCGTGCAGATCATGGCCGAGCGGCCGGACGGTTCGATGCAGCTCGAGGACTGCGAGGCAATCTCGCGGGCGCTGTCGCCCGTGCTCGACGTCGCCGATCCCATCGACCGCGCCTATCGGCTGGAAATCTCCTCGCCGGGGATCGACCGTCCGCTGGTGCGCCGCTCCGATTTCGAACGCTATTCCGGCCATCTGGTGAAAATCGACATGGCCGTCGCCCATGAAGGCCGCAAGCGGTTCCGTGGCGTTCTCGGTGCCGTCGAGGGTGATCGGGTGCATCTGCATCGCGACGACGCCAAGGCCAGCGACGATGCCGACGTTCTCTTGACGATGGAAGATATCGGCGAGGCACGGCTGGTGCTGACCGATGCGCTGATCGCGGAATCGATGCGCCGCGGCAAGGCCGAGGAGCGCCAGATGCGCCGCGATCTCGGCATCGCGCCGCCGCAGGCGCCGCACGCCGAGATCAGTGCGAAAACCACCAAGAACACCAAGCCGCAAAAGAAGCCGGCCCCGACCAATACGAAGAAACATCGCCTTGCCGCCGAACGCGCGCGGCGCGGCGAGATCGAGCCTGACGAAGGAGACTAGCTATGGCAGTCAGCGCCAATCGACTTGAACTGCTCCAGATCGCCGACGCCGTTGCCCGCGAGAAATCGATCGACCGCGGCATCGTCATCGCGGCGATGGAAGATGCCATCGCCAAGGCCGCGCGGGCCCGGTACGGCAGCGAGACTGACGTTCACGCCGAGATCGACCCGAAGAAGGGCGAGCTCCGGCTGTCGCGCCACATGCTGGTGGTCGACAAGGTCGAGAACCACTCCAACCAGATCTCGCTGGTCGACGCGCAGCGCGCCAATCCTGGCGCCCAGGTCGGCGACACCATCGCCGACACGCTGCCGCCGCTCGAATATGGACGCATCGCCGCGCAATCGGCTAAGCAGGTGATCGTGCAGAAGGTGCGCGAGGCCGAGCGCGACCGGCAATATCAGGAATTCAAGGACCGCATCGGCGACATCGTCAACGGCGTCGTCAAGCGCGTCGAATATGGCAGCGTGATCGTCGATCTCGGCCGCGGTGAAGCCATCATCCGCCGCGACGAGATGCTGCCGCGCGAAGTGTTCCGCAACGGCGACCGCGTCCGCGCCTACATCTTCGACGTCCGCCGCGAGACCCGCGGTCCGCAGATTTTCCTCTCCCGCACCCATCCGCAGTTCATGGCGAAGCTGTTCGCCCAGGAAGTGCCTGAGATCTATGACGGCATCGTCGAGATCAAGGCAGTCGCCCGCGACCCGGGCTCGCGCGCGAAAATCGGCGTGATTTCCCGCGATTCCTCCGTCGATCCGGTCGGCGCCTGCGTCGGTATGCGCGGCTCGCGCGTGCAGGCCGTGGTGAACGAGTTGCAGGGCGAGAAGATCGACATCATTCCGTGGTCGCCCGACATCGCGACCTTCGTGGTCAACGCATTGGCGCCGGCTGAAGTCTCCAAGGTCGTCATCGACGAAGACCGCGAGCGCATCGAGGTCGTGGTGCCCGATACCAACAACCAGCTGTCGCTGGCGATCGGCCGTCGCGGCCAGAACGTCCGCCTCGCCTCGCAGCTCACCGGCTGGGACATCGACATCCTGACCGAGCAGGAGGAATCGGAGCGCCGCCAGGCCGACTTCGAGAACTCCACCCGCGTCTTCATGGAATCGCTCAATGTCGACGAGGTGGTCGGCCAGCTGCTGGCGTCCGAAGGCTTCACGTCGGTCGAGGAGCTCGCGATGGTCGACCTCAAGGAACTCGCCAGCATCGAGGGTTTTGACGAGGAGACCGCGCAGGAGCTGCAGAACCGCGCCCGCGAATATCTCGATCAGCAGGAAGCCGAGATCGAAGCCAAGCGCAAGGAACTCGGCGTCGAGGACGCCGTGAAGGACGTGCCTGGCGTGACCTCGAAGATGCTGGTGAAGTTCGGCGAGAACGACATCAAGTCGGTCGAGGACCTCGCCGGCTGCGCCACCGACGATCTGGTCGGCTGGACCGAGCGCAAGGAAGGGGGCGAGCAGACCAAGTTCGCCGGCGCGCTCGACGGCCTCGGCGTCTCCCGCGACGATGCGGAAGCCATGATCATGCAGGCCCGCGTCAAGGCCGGCTGGATCACCGAGGCTGACCTCGCCAAGCCGGCCGAAGAGGCTGACGCGGCCGCAGATCAGCCGGCTTAAGGGCGAAGGAGAATGTCGCCCGGATGCTTGCCAGCACTGACAACGAACTTGATCATGGACCGCGGGCCGAAAGGACCGCGACCATGCGCATGTGCGCGGTCAGCCGCGAGGTCCGGCCGATCGACGAGCTGATCCGCTTCGTCCTGTCGCCCGGGGGCGACATTGTTCCCGATCTCAAGCGCAAGCTGCCCGGACGCGGCATGTGGGTGACCGCCTCGCGCGAGGTGGTTGCGGAAGCTGTGCGCCGTCACCAATTTAGCAAAGCCTTCAAGCGCGAGTTGCGCACTCCCCCGACGCTTCCCGCCGACATCGAGGCGCTCCTGGTCAGGAGCGTGACCGAAGCCCTTGGGATTGCCGCCAAGGCCGGCCAGATCGTCGCCGGCTTCGGCAAGGTCGAGAGCGCCCTCAAGGAAGGCACGGTCGAGGTCCTGATCCACGCCAGTGACGGGGCCCCGGACGGAATCCGTAAATTGGACACGCTGGCGCGGCAAAATGACGAAAATCGCGGTACCCGGCCGCAGATTCCCGTCATCACCGCCCTGAAATCGATAGAATTGGATTTGGCACTTACCCGGTCAAATGTGATACATGCTGCCCTGCTCGCGGGCCCGGCGAGCAAGTCATTCCTGTCACGTAGCCAGATGCTGGTCCGATACCGGATGGCGGACGCTGACAAGACTGCCGAAAAGCCCGGCCAGGATTTCTGAAGACAAACGACGACCCGATAGGACGGTGCGGCAACGCACAACACTGATAAATCAGGATTAGGACTGCTGAATGGTTGATACCAAGACCCCTGACGACAAGAAGCTGAGCGTTCCGAGCAAGACGCTATCGCTCAAGCCGCGCGTCGAAACGGGCACTGTCCGCCAGAGCTTCAGCCATGGCCGCAGCAAGCAGGTCGTGGTCGAGAAGCGCGGCAAGCGCCGCATCGACGGCAGCCCCGAGCCGCAGGCACCGACCGTTGTCGCGAAGCCGGCGCCGGCAGCGCCGACGCCTGCTCCGTCGCGCCCGGCCCCGCCGCGCAACGCCGGCTCCGGCGTCGTGTTGCGCACGTTGACCGAGGACGAACGTTCTGCTCGCGCCAGCGCGCTGGCCGACGCCAAGGTTCGCGAAGTCGAAGAGCGTCGCGTGGCCGAGGAAGAGGCCCAGCGCCGCTCGGTTCGCGAGGCTGCCGAGCGCGCCGAACGCGAAGCCGCCGAGTCCCGCCGCAAGGCCGAGGAAGAGCGCCACCGTCACGAGGACGAAGCCAAGCGCAAGGCCGAGACCGAGGCCAAGAAGCGTTTTGGCGAAGGCGAGCAGCCGGCAGCCGGCGCGCGTCCCGCCGCGGCGGCCGCAGCTCCAACGACCAGTGCTCCGCGCCCCGCGCCGACCACGACGCGCCCTGCAGCGACCACGACCGCTCGTCCGGCGACCACCACGGCGCGGCCGGGTGGTGGCCCCCTGGGTCGTGCCCCCGCAGTTGCTGCCGGACCGGACGAGGACGATGGTCCGCGCCAGATCCGTCGCGGTCCCGGTGGCGCTGCGCGCCCTGTGGTCGCGCCCAAGCCCACCCACAAGCCTGGCCCGCAGAAGGAACGCGGTCGCCTGACGGTCGTCACCGCGCTCAACGCCGATGAAGTGCGCGAGCGCTCGATCGCCTCGTTCCGCCGCCGCACCCAGCGCCTGAAGGGCCACGCCTCGAACGAGCCGAAGGAAAAGCTCATCCGCGAGGTGATCATTCCGGAAGCGATCACGATCCAGGAACTCGCCAACCGCATGGCCGAGCGCGCGGTGGAAATCATCCGCATGCTGATGAAGCAGGGCGCGATTCACAAGATCACCGACGTGATCGACGCCGACACTGCGCAGCTGATCGCCGAAGAGCTTGGCCACACCGTCAAGCGCGTCGCCGCGTCGGACGTTGAAGAAGGCCTGTTCGACGCCATCGACGATTCCAGCGACACTGAGACCCGTTCGCCTGTCGTGACCGTGATGGGCCACGTCGACCACGGCAAGACCTCGCTGCTCGACGCGCTGCGTCATGCCAACGTGGTCTCCGGCGAAGCCGGCGGCATCACCCAGCATATCGGCGCCTATCAGGTGACCTCGCCTGAAACCGGCAAGAAGATCACCTTCATCGACACGCCCGGCCACGCCGCGTTCACCGCGATGCGCGCGCGCGGCGCCAAGGTCACCGACATCGTCGTGCTGGTGGTTGCGGCCGATGACGGCGTCATGCCGCAGACGGTCGAAGCCATCAATCACGCCAAGGCGGCAGGCGTGCCGATCATTGTTGCCATCAACAAGATCGACAAGCCCGATGCCAAGCCCGAGCGTGTCCGCACCGAGCTGCTCCAGCACGAGGTACAGGTGGAATCGTTCGGCGGCGACGTCGTCGACGTCGAAGTGTCCGCCAAGAACAAGACCAATCTCGACAAGCTGCTCGAGATGATCGCGCTCCAGGCCGACATTCTCGAGCTGAAGACCAATTCGGAGCGTCCGGCCGAAGGTACCGTGATCGAAGCCAAGCTCGATCGCGGCCGTGGTCCGGTCGCCACCGTGCTGGTCCAGCGCGGCACGCTGCGTGTCGGTGACATCATCGTCGCCGGCGCCGAAATGGGCCGTGTCCGCGCGCTGATCTCGGATCAGGGCGATACGGTGCAGGAAGCCGGTCCCTCGGTGCCGGTCGAAGTGCTCGGCTTCAACGGTCCGCCGGAAGCCGGCGATCGTCTCGCGGTGGTCGAGAACGAAGCCCGCGCCCGCCAGGTCACCAGCTACCGTGCGCACCAGAAGCGCGAGAACGCGGCCGCCTCGATCTCCGGCATGCGCGGCTCGCTCGAGCAGATGATGTCGCAGTTGAAGACGGCGGGCCGCAAGGAATTCCCGCTGATCGTCAAGGCCGACGTGCAGGGCTCGCTGGAAGCGATCCTCGGTTCGCTCGAGAAGCTCGGCACCGACGAAGTCGCAGCCCGCATCCTGCATGCAGGCGTCGGCGGCATCTCGGAATCCGACGTGACGCTCGCGGAAGGCTTCAACGCCGCGATCATCGGCTTCTCGGTTCGAGCCAACAAGGAAGCTGCCGCTGCCGCCAAGCGCAACGGCATCGAGATCCGCTACTACAACATCATCTACGACCTCGTGGACGACGTGAAGAAGGCGATGAGCGGTCTGCTCGCGCCGACCTTGCGCGAAACCATGCTGGGCAATGCCGAGATCCTGGAGATCTTCAACATCTCCAAGGTCGGCAAGGTTGCCGGCTGCCGCGTCACCGACGGCACCGTGGAACGCGGCGCCAATGTGCGCCTGATCCGCGACAACGTCGTCGTGCATGAAGGCAAGCTGTCGACGCTGAAGCGCTTCAAGGACGAAGTGAAGGAAGTCCAGGCCGGTCAGGAATGCGGCATGGCCTTCGAGAACTACCACGACATGCGCGCAGGCGATGTCATCGAGTGTTATCGCGTGGAGACGATCCAGCGCTCCCTGTAAGTCCAAATCTTACCGAAGCGCCCGGATCTTTTTGAGCTGAAATTGCGGGAGTGCGATGGCCGGACTTATTCCGGCCATCCACGCTCCATTCGTTTCAACAGGACAAATGACAATGCTCGTGTCCCAACGCGGGCACGTTGAGGTGATTTCCGACTATGCCGCGCCATCATCAGAAGAAGAGTTCCGCGACCGGCGGCTCGCAGCGCCAGCTGCGTGTCGGCGAGCAGGTTCGCCACGCGATAGCCGATATTCTGGCGCAAGGCAGCGTGCATGATGCGGACCTCGAAGGTCACATCATCACCGTGCCGGAGGTGCGGATGTCGCCCGATTTGAAGCTCGCGACCATCTACGTGATGCCGCTCGGCGGACGCGACACCGAGCTCGTCATCACTGCGCTCGATCGCAACAAGAAATTCCTGCGCGGCGAAGTCGCGCGGCGCGTTAACCTGAAATTTGCACCCGACCTTCGCTTCCGCGTCGACGAACGATTCGACGAAGCGGAACGGATCGAGAAGCTTTTGCGAACGCCTGCGGTGCAAAAGGATTTGGAACAGGATCCGGATTCGGATCGGGAAGAAGAACAATGATGATGGACCCGGCTCACGGCACGATCGCCAGCGACGAGGCCAATGCGCGCGAGGCGCAGCAAAATAATTTTGCAGATGTCGGCGGCAATGCGCAGCCGCATCAGGAGGCGCGTCGCGTCAACAACGATCCGCGCGCGAACAAGCAGAAGGGCAATCAGGTGCGCCGCGACCGGCGCGACGTGCACGGCTGGGTCGTGCTCGACAAGCCGATCGGCATGACCTCGACGCAGGCCGTCGCCGTGCTCAAGCGGCTGTTCAATGCGAAGCGCGCCGGCCACGCCGGCACGCTCGATCCGCTCGCCTCCGGCGGCCTGCCGATCGCACTGGGTGAAGCCACCAAGACGGTTCCCTTCGTGATGGACGGCCGCAAGCGCTACCGCTTCACCGTGTGCTGGGGCGAGGAGCGCGACACCGACGACATCGAGGGCCAAGTCACCGCGACATCCGACCAGCGCCCGACCCGCGAGGCCATCCTGGCCCTGCTGCCGCGTTTCACCGGGGTGATCGAGCAGGTTCCGCCACGTTATTCGGCGATCAAGGTCCAGGGCGAGCGCGCCTATGACCTTGCCCGCGACGGCGAGGTCGTGGAACTGGCCGCCCGCCCGGTCGAGATTCACCATTTAACCCTTGTGGATCAACCGGATAACGACCGGGCCGTGTTCGAGGCCGAATGCGGCAAGGGTACCTATGTCCGCGCGCTTGCGCGCGATATGGGCCGGATTCTCGGCACTTTCGGCCATATCTGCGCGCTCAGGCGGACCCTGGTCGGCCCATTCGGCGAAAACGACATGATTCCACTGGATCAGCTGGAGGCTTTGTGCGATAGAGCCGCGTCCGGCGAGGGAAGCCTCGCCGACGCGCTGATGCCCGTTGAGACCGCGCTGGACGACATCCCGGCACTGGCCGTCACTCGGGCTGATGCGGCAAGGCTCCATCGGGGCCAAGCCGTTTTGTTGCGCGGACGGGATGCGCCCACAAGTAGCGGCACAGTCTATGTCACGGTGGCAGGCCGTCTTTTGGCGCTTGCTGAAGTTGGCAATGGCGAAATCATCCCCAAGCGTGTGTTCAACCTGACCGGCTTGACTGCCTCAACCGGTCGCAACGAGAGAAATTGACGATGTCGATTGCCGCAGAACGCAAAGCGGAAGTCATCAAGACGAATGCCACCAAGGCCGGTGATACCGGTTCGCCCGAGGTTCAGGTCGCGATCCTGTCGGAGCGCATCAACAACCTGACCAACCACTTCAAGACCCACGTGAAGGACAACCATTCGCGTCGTGGCCTCCTGAAGCTGGTCTCGACCCGCCGCTCGCTCCTCGACTATCTGAAGAAGCGGGACGAGGCGCGTTACAAGGCGCTGCTCGAGAAGCACAACATTCGTCGCTAACAGCTCTTGCGCGCGCCACCGGCGCGCGTTTTTACGCGTGAGTTCGAGCCAAAGCGTTTGTTTTAAGGTTTTTGATCGAGGCTTACGCGTACGTCCGGTGCGGACCCAAAGCGCGACAGGAGTCGCACTTTGGATTTTTGTTTGAGCATGATCTTTTCGGAAAACCGCTTCGCACTTTTCCGGATCATGCCCAAGCGATGTTTCGCATCCGGGGGCATGAACAGCGAAAACCACGGTTCGGTATTCGCGCTCGTGCCGACTGACAGTCCAGCAGCAATCCGGCGGCTGGGCGCAACGGGCAAGGTGCCCGTATGACCCGAAAGGATGGACGCCATCCGACATCCAAAAACCATGGCAGGATCGCAGGACGCTGATCGCCCGCTCCGATCAGCGTCCTGCAATCTTGACATGGTTTTTGTTTTTCGAGCCGTTCCTTCTTTCGAGAACCCATGAAAGAAGACCTCTATGTTCAATAAGCATTCAGTCGAGATCGACTGGGGCGGACGCCCCCTCAAGCTCGAAACCGGCAAGATCGCACGCCAGGCCGATGGCGCCGTCGTCGCCACCTATGGCGAGACCGTGGTGCTCGCCACCGTCGTCGCGGCGAAGTCGCCGCGTGAAGGCGTCGACTTCCTGCCGCTGACCGTCGACTACCAGGAGAAGACCTACGCAGCTGGCCGCATTCCCGGCGGCTATTTCAAGCGCGAGGGACGTCCGACCGAGAAGGAGACTCTGGTCTCCCGCCTGATCGACCGTCCGATCCGTCCGCTGTTCGTCGACGGCTGGCGCAACGAGACCCAGGTGATCGTCACCGTGCTCTCGCACGACATGGAAAACGATCCCGATATCGTGGCGCTGGTGGCCTCCTCGGCCGCGCTGACGCTGTCCGGCGCGCCGTTCAAGGGCCCGATCGGCGCTGCCCGTGTCGGCTTCGCCAATGACGAGTTCATCCTCAACCCGACGCTCGACGAGATGGTCGACACTCAGCTCGACCTGGTCGTCGCCGGCACTGCCGACGCCGTGCTGATGGTCGAATCGGAAGCCAAGGAGCTGAACGAAGAGATCATGCTCGGCGCGGTGATGTTTGGTCACCGCCACTTCCAGCCGGTCATCAACGCGATCATCCAGCTCGCCGAGAAGGCCGCCAAGGAGCCGCGCGAAGTCACCGTCATCGACAATGCGGCGCTCGAAAAGGAAATGCTCGGCCTCGTCGAGCAGGAGCTGCGCACCGCCTACGCCATTCCGGTCAAGCAGGATCGCTACGCCGCGGTCGGCAAGGTCAAGGAAAAGGTGATCGCCCACTACTTCCCCGAAGGGCAGGAGCCGAAATACGACAAGCTGCGCATCAGCGCCGTGTTCAAGGAGCTCGAGGCGAAGATCGTTCGCTGGAACATCCTCGACACCGGCAAGCGCATCGACGGCCGTGACAGCAAGACCGTGCGCAACATCATCGCCGAAGTCGGCGTGCTGCCCCGCGCCCACGGYTCGGCGCTGTTCACCCGCGGCGAGACCCAGGGCCTGGTCGTGACCACGCTCGGCACCGGCGAGGACGAGCAGTACATCGACGCGCTGTCCGGAACGTACAAAGAGACGTTCCTGCTGCACTACAACTTCCCTCCCTACTCGGTCGGTGAGACCGGTCGCCTCGGCGGCACCAAGCGCCGCGAGATCGGCCACGGCAAGCTGGCCTGGCGCGCGATCCACCCGGTGCTGCCGCCGCATCACGAGTTCCCGTACACGATCCGCGTGGTCTCCGAGATCACCGAATCCAACGGCTCCTCGTCGATGGCTTCGGTCTGCGGCGCCTCGCTCGCGCTGATGGACGCCGGCGTGCCGTTGAAGCGGCCGACCGCGGGCATCGCGATGGGCCTGATCCTCGAAGACAAGCGCTTCGCGGTTCTCTCGGACATCCTCGGTGACGAGGACCATCTCGGCGACATGGACTTCAAGGTGGCCGGCACCGCCGCGGGCATCACCTCGCTGCAGATGGACATCAAGATCGAGGGCATCACCGAGGAGATCATGAAGGTCGCTCTCGGCCAGGCCAAGGAAGGTCGCATCCACATCCTCGGCGAGATGGCGAAGGCGCTCACCAACGCCCGCGCCGAGCTCGGCGAATACGCGCCGCGCATCGAGACCTTCAAGATCGCCACCGACAAGATCCGCGAAGTGATCGGCACCGGCGGCAAGGTGATTCGCGAGATCGTCGAGAAGACCGGCGCCAAGGTCAACATCGAGGACGACGGCACCGTGAAGGTCGCCTCCTCCGATGGCGAGGCGATGAAGGCCGCGATCAAGTGGATCAAGTCGATCGCGTCCGATCCGGAAGTCGGCCAGATCTATGACGGCACCGTCGTCAAGGTGATGGAGTTCGGCGCCTTCGTGAACTTCTTCGGCTCCAAGGACGGCCTCGTCCACATCAGCCAGCTCGCTTCGGCGCGCGTGCAGAAGACCTCCGACGTCGTCAAGGAAGGCGACAAGGTCAAGGTCAAGCTGCTCGGCTTCGACGACCGCGGCAAGACCCGCCTGTCGATGAAGGTCGTCGACCAGACCACCGGCGAAGACCTCGAAGGCAAGGGCGGCGAGGGCGAGAAGGCTCCGCGCGAAGCAGCCGGCGAGTAAATCTCGCTCACGTACCAAAAAAGAAGGGCGGCCTCGCGGTCGCCCTTTTTTGTTTGTGTCTCGTTCGCCGTCGATCAGGCGATGTCGAACCGGTCGAGGTTCATCACCTTGGTCCAGGCCTTGGCAAAGTCCTTGGCGAACTTCTCCTTGGAATCCGACGAGGCATAGACCTCGGCGAAGGCGCGGAGCTGCGAGTGCGAGCCGAAGATCAAATCGGCACGCGTCGCGGTCCACTTCACCGCGTTGGTCTTGCGGTCGCGGGCCTCGTAGGAGCCATCGGCAACCGGCGTCCACGCCGTGCTCATGTCGAGCAGGTTGACGAAGTAGTCGTTGGAGAGCGTGCCGACCTTCGCGGTGAGGACGCCGTGCTTCGACCCGTTCGCATTGGCACCGAGCACGCGAAGACCACCGACCAGCACGGTCAGCTCAGGACCCGTGAGCTTCAGAAGCTGCGCGCGATCGACGAGCGCCTCTTCCTGCTGCAGGAACTGATGCTTCTTGCCGACATAGTTGCGGAAGCCATCGGCGCGCGGCTCGAGCGGTGCGAAGGAGGCAGCATCCGTCTGCTCCTGCGAGGCATCCATGCGGCCCGGCGTGAAGCCGACCTTGACGTCGACGCCGGCATCCTTGGCGGCCTTCTCGACCGCGGCCGAACCACCGAGGACGATCAGGTCGGCAATCGAGACCTTCTTGGCGCCTGAAGACGCGTTGAAGTCCTTCTGGATCGCTTCGAGCTTGCCGAGCACCTTGGCGAGCTGAGCCGGCTCGTTGACCTCCCAGTCTTTCTGCGGGGCAAGACGGATGCGCGCGCCGTTGGCGCCGCCGCGCTTGTCCGAACCACGGAACGTCGAGGCCGACGCCCAGGCGGTCGAGACCAGCTCGGACACAGAGAGACCCGAAGCCAGGATCTTGGTCTTCAGCGCAGCGATGTCCTGCTCGCTGACCAGCTCGTGGTTCACGGCCGGAATCGGATCCTGCCAGATCAGCGTCTCCTTCGGCACCAGCGGGCCGAGATAGCGCTGGATCGGGCCCATGTCGCGGTGGGTCAGCTTGAACCAGGCGCGGGCGAACGCGTCCGCGAACTGATCGGGATGCTCCAGGAAGCGGCGCGAGATCTTCTCATAGGCCGGATCGAAGCGCAGCGAGAGATCGGTCGTCAGCATCGTCGGGCGATGCTTCTTCGACCTGTCGAACGCGTCGGGGATGATCGCGTCGGCGCCCTTGGCGGTCCACTGGTTCGCACCACCGGGGCTCTTCGTCAGCTCCCATTCGTACTTGAACAGATTCTCGAAGAAATTGTTGCTCCACTTCGTCGGCGTCGTGGTCCAGGTCACTTCGAGACCGCTGGTGATGGAATCACCGGCGAGGCCCGAGGCGTGCTTGCTCTTCCAGCCGAGGCCCTGGTCTTCGAGCGCGCCCGCTTCCGGCTCGGGACCAACCAGCGACGGATCGCCGGCGCCATGGGTCTTGCCGAAGGTGTGGCCGCCGGCGATCAGCGCGACGGTCTCTTCGTCGTTCATCGCCATGCGGAAGAAGGTCTCGCGGATGTCCTTGGCCGCGGCGAGCGGATCCGGCTTGCCGTTCGGGCCTTCCGGATTGACGTAGATGAGGCCCATCTGCACCGCGCCAAGCGGTTCGGCGAGCTGGCGTTCGCCGCTATAGCGCTCATCGCCGAGCCAGGTCCCTTCGGGACCCCAATAGAGCTCTTCCGGCTCCCAGACGTCGGCGCGGCCACCGGCGAAGCCGAAGGTCTTGAAGCCCATCGACTCCAGCGCGACGTTGCCGGCAAGCACCATCAGGTCGGCCCAGGAAATCTTCCGGCCATATTTCTGCTTGATCGGCCAAAGCAGCCGGCGCGCCTTATCGAGGTTGGCGTTGTCAGGCCAGGAGTTGAGCGGAGCGAAACGCTGCTGACCGGCACCGGCGCCACCGCGGCCGTCGGTGATGCGGTAGGTGCCCGCGCTATGCCAGGCCATGCGGATCATGAGGCCGCCATAGTGACCGAAGTCGGCCGGCCACCATTCCTGCGAATCCGTCATCAGGGCGGTCAGGTCCTTGACGACCGCATTCAGGTCGAGCGTCTTGAATTCCTTGGCGTAGTCGAACGCCTCGCCCATCGGGTCGGACAGGCCGGAGTTCTTGTGCAGCATGTCGATGCTGAGATTGGTGGGCCACCAGTCGCGGTTTGCTGGCACGCGTTTGCCGCCCGAAAACGGGCACTTCGAAGTGTCGTCCATGAATACCTCCTCTGGTGGCGTCGCACTCGCGCCATTGACCAGGTGGAATCACTCTAAGCGCCACGTTCGATCAGGGGAAGTTGACTTTAATGATCGCTGCGATAGGTTTTTCTGATGATCAATCTGACGCTGCGCCAGCTGCGGTATTTCGATGCCTTGGCACGTCACGGCCATTTCGGCCGCGCCGCGGAGTCCTGCTCCATCTCGCAGCCGGCGCTGTCGATGCAGATCAAGGAACTTGAGGAGGCGCTCGGCGGCCTGCTGCTGGAGCGCAGCGCCCGCCAGGTGGGACTGACCCGGTTCGGCGAGGAGCTCGCACAACGCGTCCGCGACATCCTGCGCTCGGTCGATGAGCTCGGCGATTTCGCCCGGGCCTCGCAGGACCGTTTTGCCGGACGCCTGCGCATCGGCATGATCCCGACCATCGCGCCGTATCTCCTGCCCAAGATCACCAAGAATCTCACGCGCATGCATCCGGAGCTCGACATCCGCGTGCGCGAGACCATGACGCCGCGGCTGATCCAGGAATTGGTCGAGGGCCGGCTCGACACCGCCATCGTCGCGCTGCCGGTCTCCGAACCCTCGCTCACCGAGGTCGCCCTGTTCGAGGAAAAATTCCTGCTGGTGCGGCCGGGCACGGATGCGGGCACGCCAGCGCCGTCGCGCGAGATGATGCGCGAGATGCGCTTGTTGCTGCTCGAAGAGGGCCATTGTTTCCGCGACCAGGCGCTGTCGTTCTGCAACATGCAATCGGCACCGCCCCGTGAGATGCTGGATGCGAATTCGCTATCGACGCTGGTGCAGATGGTCAGCGCCGGCATCGGCGTCACCCTGATTCCGGAGATGGCGGTCTCGGTGGAGACGCGTTCGGCCTCGGTCTCGCTGTCGCGCTTCCGCGACCCCGAGCCCTCGCGCACGATCGGCATGGTCTGGCGCAAGACAAGCCCGCTGGCCCGGCAGCTGCTGCAGATCTCCGAGGTGGTGTGCCTGTCAGCCGGCAAGGCGCGGCCGCGGCAGGCCGTGCGCAGCCAGAAGGCTTGAGGCCGCGATGTCGGATCCGATCATTCGCCCCGCCCGCACCGAGGAATATGACGAGATCGGCCGCGTCTGGATGGAGAGCTGGGTCTCCACCGGCCTCGCCGAGGCCAGCGAATTCCTGCTGGCGAACCTGCGTGCGCGCATCCGGCGCGAGATCGAGGACGGCTGGAGCCTGTTCGTCGCCGACGACGCCGGCACCATCGCCGCGATGCTGGCGCTGCATCTGCCAAAACTCTATCTCGACATGCTGTTCGTCGGCCCTCCCTATCAGGGGCAATCGCTCGGCCGGAAACTGCTCGCCTTCACGCGCGCGCAGATGCCTGACGAGATATACCTGCGCTGCGTCCGCGAGAACGAAAAGGCCTGGCGCTGGTACGAGCGCGAGGGATTTGTGTTCGAGGGGGAAGAGCTCTCCCCGGTCACAGGCTTCGTGATGAAGTGCTATCGATGGAAGCGGGCCGCCGGGTAGGCACCGAACTCCGGACGCAGCTTGCGGTTGTCACAATCCCAACTTAGTCTGGCGTGTCCGACGTCTCCAGCCCCTGGTCTCCCGGAATCCATGGTTCGAATTGCTGTCTCGCTGATCGCGCTGCTATCCCTTTTGACGTCGGCAGCCGCACAAACGCCTCCCGCTCCGTCTGCCCCCGCCAAGCCTGCAGCAAAGAAACAGGCGCCGAAAGCGGCCGCCGGTGCACGGGCCCCGGCATCGACAGAAACCGGTCCCTGCCAGATCGGCGTCATTTCCGCGATCGGAGACCAGTTTTCGGTCCAGCATGTCGGCCTCACGATGTTCGGTAACGAATATCTGGAGGCGCCGATCGATGCGTGGGGCCTCGACGATCTCCTGGTCACGCGGGTTCGTGCCGCGGCTCCCGGCATCGCGGTCCGAAAGATCACTTACGCCAATGGCGCCTTCAGACCGTATTATCACCCCGAAGCAAAGCTGTTCCGTAATAACCGCGACGACCTGACAGCCCTGGTGCGTCAGATCGCCGGCGGCGCCAATTGCGAACGTTACATCGTTGCCACGAAATCCCGCGTTTCGGTTGATGGCACCAACCAGTCAATCGAAGGCGTCGGAGTCTACAAGAATTGGGCGAGTCCTTCCGGACGAGGCGTCGTGGTCGCTTATTTTCTTCTGAACGTATTCGACGGGCGCACCTTTGAGATCCACCGGGCACCCTCCCGGAATTTCGGAGATGTGCTTGCATCGAGTTTCTCGAACAAGAACGACGACATTCGCATTCTCAACGATCTCGACTTTCCCAAAACACCGGAGCAGGCGACCAACAACGCGACGCTGCGCGACTGCGCGCGTAGCCTGATCACAGCAAAGCTGGACAAGTTCTTGCCCGCGTACATCAAGGGCGAGTAAGCGCCTATGCCGACGCGACAGGCCGAAGGATCAAGTTTGGCTGCGCCTGCGAACACCGTTGCGTCCAGTATCATGGCCCGGCTGTTCGTCGTCACGATCATCCTGTGGTGTTTTGCAACCCAGGCTCGGGCACAAATTCAATTGGAGACGGCAGGATCAGCCGTCAAACAAGCCAACGGCAAGACGAGCACGCGGCGCGAGGCGACGGGTAAGCCCGCTTCCGCCGACCCTTGCGACTTCGGTGTCGTCGTCACCACTGGCGATGAGTTCACGCTTCAGACGACCGGCCTGACCATATTTCAGTACAAGAAGACGGTCATTCCGATCCCGGGCTGGGGCCTCAACGATCTGATCTTCGCGCGGATTCGCGCCACGATCCCAGCTGGCGTATCCGTTCTGAGAATCCCCTACAACCCGGCGAAATTTCCTCCCCACGATGAATCGAAGGACACGTTGAAGGACAGGTTGTTCCGCGATCTCAACGCGGAGCTGGCCGAATACATGCGCCAGGTCGCGAAAGGAACGAATTGCCGGCACTACATCCAGATCCTCAATTCGATCAGCCCAATCGGGTCATCGAACTATACGGTCCGCGGCTTCGGCATCCTCAATCAGGATGTGGTGCTCGGGCGTCGCATCTTTCTCTATGCCCTGGCGTTTATTCGCATCTTTGACGGCCGCGACTTCTCTGTCGTCAGACAGAGCTCTGCGCTGATCAACGTGCATCATTCCCTGGCGGTGCAGAGGCTTTTGGGCAGGCTACTCGGCGGTCCTTATCGCGAGTTGCCCGCAGAATCGTTTCCAACGCGCCCTGAAGATGCCGCCGACAATCCAGTGCTGCGCGACAGCGTGCGCGCCATGCTAACGGAAAGTCTCGACAAGACGCTGCCGCTCATGCTCGGGTTGCAACGAGCGGCACGCGACAGCGACGCGCGCTGATCAACACGTCGCTTCCGCTCCTTTGCCCACCCCGCGGAGTCTTACTCCGGGTCCTTCAAATCGTCCGGCCGCGGCATCAGGACGATGTTATAGCCGGAATCGACGTAGTGGATCTCGCCAGTCACACCGCCCGAGAGATCCGACAGCAGATACAGCGCCGAGCCGCCGAGCTCGTCGAGCGTGACGCCACGGCGAAGCGGCGAATGCTTCTGCATGAAGGCGAACATCGCGCGCGCTTCGCCGATGCCGGAGCCGGCGAGCGTGCGGATGGGGCCGGCCGAGATCGCGTTGACGCGGATACCACGCGGTCCGAAATCGGAAGCGAGATAGCGCACCGAGGCTTCCAGCGCTGCCTTGGCCACGCCCATCACGTTGTAGTTCGGCATCGACCGCTCGGAGGCGCCGAAGGTCAGCGTGATCATGCTGCCGCCGTTCGGCATGCGCGCGGCGGCGCGCTTGGCGGCTTCGGTGAAGGAGAAGCAGGAGATCACCATGGTGCGCGAGAAATTCTCGCGGCTGGTGTCGGCGTAGCGGCCCTTCAGCTCGTTCTTGTCGGCAAAGCCGATCGCGTGGATGACGAAGTCGAGCTTGCCCCACTTCTCACGGAGCACATCGAAGGTGGCGTCGACACTGGCGATGTCCTCGACATCGCAAGGCAGCACCAATTCGACACCGAGAGATTCCGCCAGCGGCTTGACGCGCTTGCCGAGCGCCTCGCCCTGATAGGTGAAGGCCATCTCGGCGCCATGCGCATGCAGGGTCCGGGCAATGCCCCAGGCGATCGAATGATCATTGGCGATGCCCATGATCAGACCGCGCTTGCCTTTCATCAGACCTTCCATTGCGTGCAAATCTCCGCTCTTCGTCATGCCCGGGCATAGCCGTCTGAAGGACGGCGTCGCTTCGCTCGCCTATGTCCCGGGCATCCACGCCCTTCGCAGCCAGAAGTTAAGACGTGGATGGCCGGGACGAGCCCGGCCATGACGAGAAGAATCTCTAGTGCGTCGGCAATAACGTCACACGTCCATCCGGCTGAACACCAGTGTGGCGTTGGTGCCGCCGAAGCCGAACGAGTTCGAGAGCACGGTGCCGATCTTGACGTTGTCGATGCGCTTGCGCACGATCGGCATGTCGGCGAAGACAGGATCGAGCTCCTGGATGTGAGCGCTCTCGCAGATGAAGCCGTTGTTCATCATCAGCAGCGAGTAGATCGCTTCCTGCACGCCGGTCGCGCCCAGCGAATGGCCGGTCAGCGCCTTGGTCGCCGAGATCGGCGGGCACTTTTCGCCGGCGCCGAACACGCGGCGGAGCGCGTCGATCTCAGGCGGATCGCCCGCCGGCGTCGAAGTCGCGTGCGGATTGATGTAGTCGACCTTGGTCTTCACCGTCGACATCGCCATGCGCATGCAGCGCTCGGCGCCTTCACCCGACGGGGCGACCATGTCGTAACCGTCCGACGTCGCGCCATAGCCGACGATCTCGCCGTAGATGCGCGCGCCGCGCGCCTTGGCATGCTCGAGCTCTTCGAGCACCAGCACACCGGCGCCACCGGCAATGACGAAGCCGTCGCGGTTGACGTCATAGGGACGCGAGGCAGTGGCGGGCGTGTCGTTGTACTTCGACGACATCGCGCCCATCGCGTCGAACAGCACCGACAGCGACCAGTCCAGCTCCTCGCAGCCACCGGCGAAGATGACGTCCTGCTTGCCGATCTGGATCGTCTCATAGGCATTGCCGACACAATGGTTCGACGTCGCGCAGGCCGAAGAGATCGAATAGTTCACGCCTTTGATCTTGAACCAGGTCGCGAGCGTCGCGGACGCCGTCGACGACATCGCCTTCGGCACGGCAAACGGACCGACGCGCTTTGGTCCCTTGGTGCGGGTGATGTCGGCCGACTCGACGATGGTGCGAGCGGACGGGCCACCGGAGCCCATGATGATACCGGTGCGGATGTTGGAGACTTCCTCCGGGCCGAGGCCGGAGTCCTGGATCGCCTGCTCCATCGCGATGTGATTCCACGCCGCGCCCTGACCGAGAAAGCGCATCGCGCGACGATCGACGACCGTCGCAGGATCGAGCGTGGGCGCACCCTGCACCTGCGAACGAAAGCCGAGCTCGGCATATTTCTCGGCCCGCGAAATGCCCGACTTCGCCTCGTGAAGGCTCGCAAGCACTTCCTGGGTGTTGTTTCCGATCGACGAGACGATACCCATCCCGGTGACCACAACCCGCCTCATGACAGCCTCGCCTAAATCGTTGTCTTCTCGATGATGCGCTTAGCTCAGGCTCGTGCCCTGCTTGAACAGGCCGACCTTCAGATCCTTGGCGCGATAAATAATCTGGTCGTCGACCGAAAGCCATCCGTCGGCAATGCCGAGCACCAGCTTTGAACGCATCACGCGCTTGATATCGACGTTGTACACAACCTTGCGAGCCTCGGGCAGCACCTGGCCGCCGAACTTCAGTTCGCTGAGGCCGAGTGCACGACCGCGACCTTCGCCACCGCTCCAACCCAGATAAAAGCCGACCATTTGCCACAGTGCATCGAGGCCCAGGCAGCCCGGCATCACGGGGTCGTTCTTGAAGTGGCAGCCGAAGAACCAGAGGTCGGATTTCACGTCGAGCTCGGCGCGCACCAGGCCCTTGCCGAATTCGCCGCCATGATCGTTAATTTCCGCGACGCGGTCGAACATGAGCATCGGCGGCAGGGGCAATTGCGCATTGCCGGGACCGAACATCTCACCGCGGGCACATGCCAGCAAATCTTCGTACTCGTAACCGTTGCGCCTGTTCAGCATGCGGAAGCCTCTGTTTGAACCCCGATTGAGCGGCGTTTCTGGCAAAAATGGGCCCCGTCCTGCTCGGAAGGCAACACAAATTGCCGTCGTCAGGCGCCAATAACCGAGAGCTGGATAGACCGCAGACCGGGCCCCAATGCCTGGCCGCGCCTAAATCGGTTGAGCGGAACCGCGCGCTCTCTAACACAGGCCTTTTCGGGTAGCAAAGCGGTCCCATGAAGGTAGAATGACGGGGTGTCGCGCCGGTTCCTCTGCTGATTAGAACCGCTCTAGTTGCGAGAAACTTGCATCTGCATCTATCTGTCCATATATTGCAGACAGATAGTGTTCACGCGTGCCCGAATTCTGGAAATGAGCGAAAATAACGCGATCCGTCACGACGAGGATGCCCATGCGGCCCTTCTGTCCGGCCGCCAGCCGGCCCTGACCGGCTGCCCCTGGCATGACGTCAACGAAATGCTCCAGTCTGCCGGCCTGCGCCCGACGCGCCAGCGCATGGCTCTGGGCTGGCTGCTGTTCGGCAAGGGCGCGCGCCACCTCACGGCTGAAATGCTCTATGAGGAAGCAACCCTGGCCAAAGTGCCGGTGTCGCTCGCGACCGTCTACAACACGCTGAACCAGCTGACCGATGCCGGCCTGCTGCGCCAGGTCAGCGTCGACGGCACCAAGACCTATTTCGACACCAACGTCACCACCCACCATCACTACTACCTCGAGAACAGCCACGAGCTGGTCGATATCGAGGATCCGCATCTGGCGCTGTCCAAGATGCCGGAGGTGCCGGAGGGTTACGAGATCGCGCGCGTCGACATGGTCGTGCGCCTGCGCAAGAAGCGCTGAGATCGTCCACTGCTGATTTGATCGTGGTGGCCGGGCTCGTCCCGGCCATATTGTTTTACACCGTCATTCCGGGGCGGTGCGGAGCACCGAACCCGGAATCTCGAGATCCCGGGTTCGATGCTAAAGCATCGCCCCGGGATGACGCCTTCGACGTCAGTTGACCTGCTCGTCCGTATAGACGCCCCAAAGGCGTTCCTGCTGGATCCAGCCATCAAAGCCGCTGCCGGTGATGTGGCACCAGTTGGTGGTGCATTTTTTCACCGTGGTGACGACGCCGGCCTGGAGCTTTGCGGCAACCGCGCTGTCGGGATCGGCGCGGTCATAGATCGGCGCGAGATCGTCCTTGTTCTTCATGGTGACCACCGCAGTGCGGCGGCCCGACAGCAGGGAGTGATAGACCCAGCCCTCGGCGCCTTCGGAATCGCGCACCCGGCGCCAGTTCTCGAACTCGGCGGTGATTTCGACCGGCAAGCCGGCGCGGGTGTAGACCCAGGCCACGTCATTATCCTTGGTCGGGCCGGCGCGGACGTTGACGTGATCCGATTTGAGACTGACATAGCGCGGCACCGGCAGGCCGCTGGCGGTCTGGGGGGTGGTGTCCTTGGCCGAATGCGAGGGGCCGACCGAGGCGCTCAACCAGGTGCAAACGAGCGCCATCACCGAACAAAAACGCCCCAACGCCATCAACCCGTCTCCTGTCGAAGACCGGGGCTCAAAGCCCGGCCCTCACCCCAATTCCAAACCCTGCCGCATCATTCCCTGTTCCGCCCCACGCGGGTGTTCCCGAAGCCAACTTGTCTTGGCCCGGCCTTCTGCTAGAGAGGACGGACGCTTGAACAACCAGTTTGCCCCGATTTTCCGGCCGGAAATCTCGGGAAAGCTTGAAGGAAACGCCGGGGACGACACGGCTGTTGCAGTGTCGAACAACCGGGTTAATGAGGCCTCAACGGCCGGCCTTTGGCGACAGAGGCGGCCTGCAACGCCTCATGAGGGCAGGACATGTCGGTGAAGAAAAAGCCCCTCGTCGTGGTGACGCGCAAGCTGCCGGACTCGATCGAGACCCGGATGCGCGAGCTGTTCGACGCACGCATCAATCTCGAGGACACACCGATGTCGGCCGAGCAGATCGCCGAGGCCGCGCGCACCGCCGACATCCTGGTTCCCACGGTCACCGATCACATCAGCGCCGACATCGTCAACCAGCCCGACTGCAAGCTCCGCCTGATCGCGAATTTCGGCAACGGTGTCGACAATATCGACGTCGAGGCCGCACATGCCCGTGGCATCACGGTCACCAACACGCCGAAGGTTCTGACCGAAGACACCGCCGACATGACGATGGCACTCATCCTCGCGGTGCCGCGCCGCCTCGCCGAGGGCGCCGCCTACATGCGCGATCCGGCGACGAAGTGGTTGGGCTGGTCACCGACCTGGATGCTCGGCCACCGCATCGGCGGCAAGCGTCTCGGCATCATCGGCATGGGCCGCATCGGCCAGGCAGTCGCGCGACGCGCCCGCGCCTTCGGCTTGCAGATCCACTACCACAATCGCCGTCCCGTCGCGCCCAAGATCGCCGAAGAGCTTGGCGCGACCTATTGGGAAAGCCTCGACCAGATGCTGGCGCGGATGGACATCATCTCGGTGAACTGTCCGCACACGCCGGCGACCTACCATCTGCTCTCGGCGCGACGGCTGAAGCTGATCCGGAAAGACGCCTACATCGTCAACACCGCACGCGGAGAGGTGACGGACGAAGACACGCTGATCAAGCTGATCGAAGGCGGCGAGATCGGCGGCGCCGCCCTCGACGTCTATGAGCACGAGCCCGCGGTCAATCCGAAGCTGGTGCGGCTTGCCAAGGCCGGCAAGGTGATCCTGATGCCGCATATGGGCTCGGCCACGATCGAGGGCCGCGTCGAGATGGGCGAGAAGGTGATCATCAACATCCGCACCTTCCTCGACGCCCACAAGCCGCCGGATCGCGTGCTGCCGAGCATGCTGTGACGTTCAAAACGGATCGCCCTCAGGGGCGATGGGCACTGAGATCGGTGACCACAGGACCATCGCCATTGAGCGGATTGGCGGGATCGCGGGCGTAGCGCAGCGTCTCGAAGCGCATCGCGCGGGCGTCGATCATCAGAAGGCGGCCGACGAGGCCCTCGCCGAAGCCGACGATCTCGCGGATCGCCTCCAGCGCCATCATCGAGCCCATCACGCCCGCGAGCGCGCCCATGACGCCGGCTTCCGCGCAGGCCGGCACGGTGCCCGGCGGCGGCGCTTCCGGAAACAGGCAGCGATAGGTCGGATTGAAGACGCCCTGCTCGTTGGTCTCGTGCGCGCGGATGGTGGTGAGCGAGCCGTCAAACGTCCCGAGCGCCGCCGTGATCAACGGCCGCTTCGCGAAGAAGCAGGCGTCCGAGACCAGATAGCGCGTCGAGAAATTGTCGGAGCCATCGAGCACGAGGTCGTAGTCGCCGATCAGCGATAGCGCATTGTCCGCGTTGAGCCAGGTGGCGTGGCCGACGAAGCGGACATGTGGATTGAGCTCTGCGATCCGCTCGGCCGCGCTCTCGACCTTGTGGCGGCCGATGTCGGGCGTCGTATGGATCACCTGGCGCTGCAGGTTCGACAGTGACACGACGTCGTCATCGACCACGCCCAACGTTCCGATGCCGGCGGCCGCCAGATACATCAGCGCCGGCGCACCGAGCCCGCCCGCGCCGATCACCAGCACGGAGGCCCGCTTCAGCGCGGCCTGACCGGGGCCGCCGACATCGCGCAGCACGATATGGCGGGCATAGCGTTCGAGTTCGTCCGGGCTGAGCAAGCTCTTTGACTCCTGAACCACCGCAACATTGTTCGCGACCAACGAGATGTGCTTCAATGGCAGCGCGTTCAATGGGCTGGCTGGATTTGTCATGAGATCGATGCTTGCGGCAACACTGATGTTGGCCTCTGCCACAGGCGCGCACGCCCAGATGACGGCGCCGCAGGTCCCCGGCGCCAAGCCGAAGATGGTCCAGACCGTTCCGATCAAGCCCCCCGCCCTGCAAACGCCGTCGGAAACGGCCGACGCGATGGCGCAGGCCGAGCGGCTGGCGCTGCAATCCGACCTCGCCTGGGTCGGCGAATATAACGGCGCGATCACCGGCGATGTCAGCTCGCGCATGGTCGATGCCATCAAGGAATACCAGAAGAAAAAGGGCGGCAAGCCGACCGGCGTGCTCAACCCGCAGGAGCGCTCCGCGCTCGCCGAAACCGCACGGCGCAAGCAGGATAGCGTCGGCTGGAAGATCGTGACTGAAATGACCAGCGGCGCGCGGCTCGGCATTCCCTCCAAGCTGGTGCCAAATCAGGCGACCGACGCCAACGGCTCGAAATGGTCTTCGCCAACGGGCACGGTGCAGGTTCTGCTCAGCCGTCGCAAGGAAGCAAACCCGACCACCGCAAAGCTCGCTGAAACCGAGAAGAAGGAGCCGGCCGGACGCAAGGTCGACTACACCGTGGTGAAGCCCGACTTCTTCGTGCTGTCGGGGTTGCAGGGCCTGAAGAAGTTTTATGTGCGCGGCACCTTCAAGGGCGACGAAGTCCGCATCATGACGATCCTGTACGACCAGGCGACCGAGAACACGGTCGAGCCTGTCGTGATCGCGATGTCGAGCGCGTTCAATGCGTTTCCGTCTGGTCCGCAGGCTGGGCCTGCGCCGCGCAAGACTGTTGAATATGGGACCGGCATCGTCGTCAGCGACGACGGTGCGATCGTCACCGATCGCCTTGTCACCGATAGCTGCCTCGCAATCACCATCGGCGGCTACGGCAATGCCGACCGCCTTGCCGAGGATAAGGAGCACGATCTCGCGCTGCTGCACATCTACGGCGCGCGCGGCCTCAAGCCGCTCAGCCTCACCAGCGGCGCTGCGAAGACCAGCGTGGATGTCGTCGGCATCGCCGATCCCCAAAGCCAGGGCGGCGCGACCAACGTTTCGAACGTCAAGGGCGCGCTGGCGCCAGTCACGCGCAGCGACTCTGCATTGTCTCCACCGCCCGCCGTCGGTTTCTCCGGCAGCCCGGCCATCGACAGCGATGGCAAGTTCGCCGGCGTTGCGCTGCTGAAGCCGGCGATCGTCGCGGGCCCCGCGACAGCGATTCCGGCCTCACAGGCCGTGATGGTGTCGGCGGAGACCGTGCGCGATTTTCTGAAGGCGAATGCTGTTACCGCGAACGGCACATCGACCGACACGAAAGCCGCGGTCGTGCGTGTGATTTGCGTGCGGAAGTAACCATCTTGTCCCGGACGCTCTGCAACGCTCCAGCGTTGCTGTGCCGAGCCGGGACCCATGCATCCTCACGCTCCGTGCTAGTGGCTTTCTGGGCCCCGGCTCTGCAGCGCACCGCTTTGCGCTGCGCTGCGCCCGGGGCACGAGACTAGCTCAGCCTGAATCGCACCCCGCTCTTCGCAAGGCCGCCCGAAATCCCCACTGGCGTGCCATCCGCGCGCCAGCACGCGGCACCGGTCATGGTGCCGTCGTCGTGGAAGGCGATACCATTCATGCCGCCGGCGACTGTGGCGACCGGCTGGACCGTGTGGCCGAACGCCGTGAGTTTTGTCCGCACGCTCTCCGGCACCTTCTGCTCGACCTCGAGCGCATTGCCCTCTGTCCAGACCCGCGGTGCTTCGACGGCCTCCTGCAGGCTCATGCCGTGATCGATCAGATTGACCAGCGCCTGCATCGCGCTCGGGAAAATGCGCTTGCCGCCGGGCAGGCCTAGCGCATAGCGCAGCTTGCCGTCGTGTAAAGCCATCATCGGCGACATCGAGGTCGTCACGCGCTTGCCCGGCGCTAGCGACAGCGCATGGCCCGGACGCGGGTCGAACAGGTTCATGTAATTGTTGGCGATGGCACCGAGGCCCGGGATCATGATCTTCGCGCCAAACAGGTTGTTGATGGTCTGCGTGGTCGCGATCACGTTGCCAAAACTGTCTGCCGCCGTCATGTGCGTGGTGTGTGCGCTCTCGAGCTGCGTCACGCCGGCACCAAAAGCCTGCGCGCGCGCCGGATCGATCGTGCGGCGGCGTTCCTCGGCGTAAGCCTTCGACGTCAGCTTCTCCACGGGCACGCCGACATAGTCAGGATCACCACTTGCCGCGGCGCGATCGGCGAACGCGATCTTCAGGACTTCGGCGAGGTAATGGATGGTCTCGGCTGTGCCGAAGCCAAGGCTGGCGATATCGTAGCCTTCCAGAATGTTCAGCATCTGCGCGATGTGCACGCCGGAGGCTGCGGGCGGTGGCGGCCCAAGGATGATCCAGCCGCGATAGTCGGCGCGGATCGGCTGCCGCTCGACGGTTCTGTAGTTGGTCAGGTCATTGCGACGGATGAAGCCGCCAGCCTTCTCCATGTAGTCGGCGAGGATGTCGCCGAGCGGACCCTCGTAGAGCGCGTTCTCGCCGTGATCGGCGATATAGCGAAGTGTCTCGGCATATTCTGATTGCACCACGCGCTCGCCGACCTTGAGCGGCTCGCCATTGGGCATGAACACCGCCGATATCGGCTTGTCCTTGCGCATCGTCGCGGCGCACTCGCTGATGCATTCGTGCAAGTAGGGCGTCGCCGCATAGCCGCGCGCGGCGTGCTTGATCGCGGGCTGCATGACATCGGCAAGGCTCATGGTGCCGAACCTTCGCAGCGTCTCGCACCAGGCTTTCAGCGAGCCCGGCGTGGCGACCGCCTTCGGGCCGTTGAGGTTCTCATTGCCGACGGTGTCGAACACGTCGTGCGCCGAGCCCGGCTTGGAGGTGTAGGTGGTGTCGCGAACCGCCGATGGCACCGTGCTCTGGCCATCGATGACGCGGTGGCTGCCGTCGGCCAGGCGAATATGCGCCATGCCGCCGCCGATGATGCCGACCATCATCGGCTCGACCACGGTCAGCGTGAACAGCGTGGCGATCGCAGCGTCGATGGCGTTGCCGCCGGCCGCCAGCATCTCGGCGCCGGCGCTGGAGGCCAGCGGGTGATTGCTCACCACCATGCCGCGGCTCGAGACCGCCGGCATCTTCTGACATTCGAAGTTTGTTGCCGTCCGGTCGCGCCAGTTTCCGCTCATGCTGCTGGTCCTTCTTGTTCACGATGGCAAGCACACCATAGGCACTTCTACGGGTCCAGTACTGGTACGGATTAACTGGCATTCCCGATTCTGCCATCATCGCTATCGTTGATTCGGACATCCGCGGTCCCCTTTGGATCGGGCAGGGCACGTCCTGAGCGAGAAGAGCTCAGCATCAAAAAGCGATGCACGTTCGCGTGGCGTTACCCCAGACCCAAGCACTCCAAAGGATTCAGCTTCCCATGCACACGATCGTACTGGCCACCCAAAAGGGTGGGAGTGGCAAGAGCACGCTCGCCATCGGCCTCGCGCTGGCTGCCAAGCAGGCCGGCTTCACCGTTCGCCTGATCGAGACCGACCCGCAGGGCACCCTGTCCAACTGGGCGCGCCGTCGCAACAACGATGACGTCGTCGTCGAGCCGATCTATCACGCCGCCGATTTCGCGCCGCGGCTGAACATGCTGGCCGACAGCGGTCTCCAGCTTGCGATCGTCGACACCGCGGCCGGCCTGTCCGCCGCGACCACCGCGGCGATCCGCCATTCCAACCTCTGCCTGATCCCGGCCCGCCCGAGCGTCGCCGACATCGAGGCGACCGTCTCCACCGTCAGCGTCGCACGCGCCTGGAAGCGTCCCTACAGCTTCGTGCTGAACCAGACGCCGATCCGCGGCCAGCGCATCGACAACGCGGCCAACACGCTCGCCGAGGAAGCCGCGCTCGATCTCACCGACGTGCTCGCACGCCCGCTGATCGTGATGCGCAACGACCACCAGGACTCGCTCGCCTCCGGCCTCGCCGTCAGCGAGTTCGCACCGAACGGCAAGTCGACCGAGGAAATCCGCGGCCTCTGGCGCTGGATCGAGACCCGTCTCGAACTCTCCGCCGGCAATCTCCTGATCGATCAGGTCATGTCGGCCGCAGACGGTGTGCTGCATGCCGCCGCCGAGCTTTCGGCGGACGAAACTGTTCTGGCATCCTGAGCGGGGCGATCGCTCAGGCTGCAAGACGGGCTCTTTGCCATCCGGTGAATGAGCCCAGGCGACGAAGCAATCCGGCCACCAGCCCGGCCGGATTTGCTTCGCTCGCGCTCCGTAGTACTACAACATTCACAAAACTGTCATATTGCGGCATTGTCGGAAGCGATTCGCGATCCGTTCGGGATGCGCCTCGTGTCGGCTAGGACCGCTCCATGCACACACTGGTCTTCGCTACGCAGAAAGGCGGCTGCGGCAAGAGCACGCTCGCTGCCGGCATCGCGCTCGCCGCGCAGCACGCTGGCCATCTGGTTCGCCTGATCGACACCGATCCGCAGGCCACGCTGTCGAACTGGCAAAGCCGCCGGCTTGCGCATGATGTCGTCGTCGACAGCGTTCACGAAGCTGGCGAGATCGAACCAGAGTTGCGGAAGCTGCGCCGCGAGGGCACTGACCTCGCGATCATCGATACGTCTGCCGGGATGAATGCCGCGACGCGAACCGCAATTCTCTGCGCCGACCTGTGCCTGCTGCCGACGCGACCGAGCATCGCCGACCTCGAATCGACCGTCACGACACTGCGCGTCGTCAGGGCCGCACGACGACCGTTTGCCTTCATTCTCAACCAGGCTTCGATCCGCGGAGAACGTGGCAACCTCGCCGCGTCCGCGCTAAGCCGCGAAGCCGAGCACGAGCTTGCCGAGATCGTGGCATTGCCGTTCATCGCCAGCCGCAACGATCATCAGGACGCGCTCGCCGCCGGGCTCACCGCCGTCGAATACGCGCCCGACGGCAAAGCCGCTGACGAGATTCGCCGGCTCTGGGAATGGATCGAAGCGCGCCTGCAGAGCAGGCTCGAGCAATCGGCTCCGACCGATGCGCTGAACGACGACACTGACGTGCCGTGGGACTCATGCCTGTGATTGCGCGCCTCTGCCACGCAGCCAGGCTTCACGCTGCACAATCCATCTCTCAGCCGTCGACTGTCCACCGTGATGCGGCAGCTCGATGAAGCCGACGAACTCCGCGCCGGTCTTCTGCTTGACCCGGCGCGAAGCCTCGTTTGTGGCGGCGTTGCTGACGTAGAAATGTTCGAGGCAAAGCGTGAGGAAGGCAAAGTCGTTCACCGCGATGATGGCCTCCGTCATCAAGCCGCGCCCCCAATAAGGCTCAGCCAGCCAGAAGCCGCGATTGCCTTTGGCGCCCTCTGCACGGGGCCGGAAATGAATATTGCCGATGGCCTCGCCATCACCGCCCTTCAGCACCAGCACCCAATGGTGGAGCTCTTCGCCAGCCGTGATCTTGTCGAGCTGCAACCGGACGAAGGTTTCCGCGCCATCCGCCGGATAGGGCCAGGGCACCACGGCCGCAAGATGCCGGATGATGTTCCAATTGTCGAAATGCCGCTGGATCGCCGGCGCGTCGGATAGCGCCAGCGGACGCAGGATCAGCCGTTCGGTCTCAAGCAGCGGCGTCTGCATGGCCCCTCACTTCTGACATTTCGAACACCAGAAGGTCGAGCGGCCGTTCTGGGTGAAGCGCTTGATGGTGCCGCCGCAGCGCGGGGTCGTGCAGGTCTCGCCTTCGCGATCATAGACCTTGAACGAATGCTGGAAATAGCCGAGCTCGCCGGAGGTCTGGCGATGATCGCGCAATGACGAGCCGCCGGCCTTGATGGCGTCGTTCAGCACGGTATGGATCGCACCGACCAATCGTTTTGCGTGATCCGTCGGCTCGCCCACGGCGACGCCCTTGCGTCGTCCGGACTTCGTTGACAGCGTCGCGGCAATCCGGCGCGGCGACAGATGCGAGCGGTGGAGGGCTTCGCAGACATAGATGTTGCCGAGACCTGCGACCACACGCTGATCGAGCAGCGCAGCCTTCAGGTTCGTCTTCTTGCCCTCGCATGAGCTCGCCAGCATCGCGGCGTCGAACTCGTTGCCGAGCGGCTCGGGGCCGAGGTCGCGCAGCAAGGGCTCGTCTTCGATCGCTTCGCGCGCGATCACTTTCATGTAACCGAAGCGGCGCGGATCGTTGAAGACGATGTCGGCGCCCGAGGACATCCGAAACAGCACATGGTCGTGCGCGGAATCCTTGCCCTTGGGATAGTGAAACTCGCCGGGCGCAGCCTCGTTGTCCGGCTTGATGACGCGGAACGAGCCCGACATGCCCAGATGCATCAGCAATACGTCGCCGGAGGCGAGATCGGCCATGAGATATTTTGCACGGCGCCCCAACCCCGTGACGATCTGCCCCTGCAGCCGGGCGACAAAGTCCGGCTGGAACGGAAAGCGCAAATCGGGTCTGCGGGCCTCCGCGGCGACGATTTTCGCCCCCTCCATGACGGGCTGAAGGCCGCGGCGGACGGTCTCGACTTCGGGCAATTCAGGCATGGTCAGGCATTCACCTTATGAGGGCGGTGTGATAGCGCCATTGCGGCGGCCGCGCTATGGTCCGCCCTGTGGAGTAGAGTAATGGATCGGCCGGGCGAAACCACGCATTTTGGCTTCAAAGACGTACCCCTGGGGGACAAGCAGACGCTGGTGAACGATGTGTTTCACAGCGTGGCGTCGCGCTATGATTTGATGAACGATTTGATGTCCGCTGGCCTGCACCGGGTCTGGAAGGACATCATGATCAACGCGCTGGATCCGCCGCGCAGCGACCGGCCGTTCAAATTGCTCGACGTTGCCGGCGGCACCGGTGACATCTCGTTCCGCGCCGCCAAGGCGGCAGGGGAAGGCTTCCACGCCACCGTCTGCGACATCAATTCCGACATGCTGGCGGTGGGCCGCGAGCGTGCCGCCAAGCGCCACCTCGACACCCGGGTCGATTTCGTCGAGGGCAATGCCGAGGCGCTCGCCTTCGCCGACCGCAGCTTTGACGCATATACGATCGCGTTCGGCATTCGCAACGTGCCGCAAATCGACAAGGCGCTGCGCGAAGCCTATCGCGTGCTCAAGCCCGGCAGCCGTTTCCTGTGCCTGGAATTCTCGACGGTCGAGATGCCCGGCCTCGACAAGCTCTACGACCTGTTCTCGTTCAAGGTGATCCCGCCGCTCGGCCGCATGGTCACGGGCGACGCGGAATCCTACCAGTACCTGGTCGAATCGATCCGCAAGTTTCCGAAGCCGAACGCCTTCGCCGACATGATCCGCGACGCCGGCTTTTCCCGCGTGAGCTGGCAAACCCTGACCGGCGGCATCGTCGCACTGCATTCGGGCTGGCGTTTGTGATCTCTGCCATCACCCACATCACGCGCCTGATCCGCGCTGCGTTCGTGTTTGCGCGCGAGGGCGTGTTCGGCTCCGTCGACCCGAGCCTGGTGCCGCCGCCCGGACAGCTTGCGCTGAAGCTTGCCCGCCTCGTCGAACGCCGCGGCGTCAAGCAGGGACCACGAATCTCGCGCGCGCTGACGCGGATGGGCCCGGCCTATCTCAAGCTCGGCCAGTTCCTGGCGACACGTCCTGACGTCGTCGGCTTCAACATGGCGCGCGACCTCGAAAGCCTTCAGGACCGGTTGCCGCCGTTTCCGCAAGCCGAGGCTGAAGCTGCGATCGCGACCTCGCTGGAGCGACCGCTAAAGGATGTGTTCGTCAGCCTCAGCGCACCCGTGGCGGCCGCCTCGATCGCGCAGGTGCATCGCGGCGAGGTGATGCGCGACGGCATTCGCAAGGCGGTCGCGGTCAAGGTGCTCAGGCCCAACGTCGCCTCGCGCTTCCGCCGCGACCTCTCCGATTTCTTCTACGTCGCGCACAAGGCCGAGACCTATTCGAGCGAGGCGCGGCGCCTGCGCCTCGTCGAGGTCATCAACACCATGTCGCGCTCGGTCGCGATGGAGATGGACCTGCGGCTGGAAGCGGCCGCGCTGTCGGAAATGGCGGAAAACACGCGCGACGATCCTGATTTCCGCGTGCCCGATGTGGACTGGGACCGCACCACGCACAACGTGCTGACGATGGAGTGGATCGACGGCATCGCGCTGAACGATCACAAGCGCCTGGCGGAAGCACAGGTCGACCTGCCCGATCTCGGCCGGAAGGTGATCCAGAGTTTTCTGCGGCACGCGCTGCGCGACGGCTTCTTCCACGCCGACATGCACCCTGGAAACCTGTTCCTGGATGATGCCGGCCGTCTCGTCGCGGTCGATTTCGGCATCATGGGCCGGCTCGGCATGAAGGAGCGGCGCTTCCTCGCCGAAATCCTGCTCGGCTTCATCACCCGCGACTATCGCCGCGTCGCCGAGGTGCATTTCGAGGCGGGCTACGTGCCCTCGCATCATTCGGTCGAGAATTTCGCGCAAGCCATCCGTGCCATCGGCGAGCCCATTCACAACCGCACCGCCGAGGAGATCTCGATGGCGCGGCTCTTGACGCTGCTGCTTGAAGTCACCGGCCTGTTCGACATGACGACGCGGCCTGAATTGATCCTGTTGCAGAAGACCATGGTGGTGGTCGAGGGCGTCGCGCGCGGCTTCGATCCCAAGCTCGACATCTGGAAGGTCGCCGATCCCGTGGTCCGCGAATGGATCGAACGCAATCTCGGACCTGCTGGCCGGGTGCAAGGCGCGCTCGCCGGCGGCGGCGACATCGCCCGCGTGCTGATGCGCCTGCCCGACATCGTGCAGCGCTCGGTCGCGGTGCTCGAGCAGCTCGAAACCATGACGCGGGAAGGCATCCGGCTATCGCCGGAGAGCATCGCCGCGATGGGCCGCAGCGAGGGCCGCAAGAACCGCTGGCGCACCGTGGCGGTCTGGATCATCGCCGTGACCTTCATCGGCATCCTGATCGCCGTCCGGAATCTGTGATCACCAAGAGCATGATTGCACTGCAATCACGAAGGTGATAGCATCGCTATCATCCGTGCTGGAGGGGCGTCATGGCAAGCCTGACCATCCGCAAGCTCGACGACACCGTCAAAGCCTATTTGCGCCTGCGCTCGGCCAGGAACCGCAGGTCGGTCGAGGAAGAGGTCCGGGTCATCCTGCGGGAGCTGATCGAGGGCCGTGAGGAGCCGCTGACGCCGTTTTCGGCGCCGCCCGAAGCGTCCCCCGCGCCGGCGGCCCTGCGCTCCAGTGCCGTCCCTGAGGCCGGCGTTACCCTGATCATCGGCGGCGGCATCGCGGCCTTCAAGTCGCTCGACCTGATCCGCCGGCTGAAGGAGCGGCGCATCGAGGTCCGCTGCGTGCTGACCAAGGCGGCCGAACAGTTCGTCACCCCGCTCTCGGTGAGCGCCCTCTCCCATGAGCGCGTCTACAACGATCTGTTCGATCCCCAGAGCGAGTTCGACGCCGGCCACATCCGCCTCGCCCGCGACTGCGATCTGATCGTGGTGGCGCCGGCGACCGCCGATCTGATGGCGAAGATGGCCAACGGCCATGCCGACGATCTTGCCAGCGCGATCCTGCTTGCGACCTCCAGAAAGATCCTGCTGGCGCCGGCGATGAATCCGCTGATGTGGAACAACCCGGCGACCCGCCGCAACGTCGCGCAGCTTCAGCGCGACGGCGTCCTGCTGATCGGCCCCAACTCAGGCGAGATGGCCGAGGCGGGCGAAGCCGGAGTCGGCCGCATGTCGGAGGCCATCGAAATCGCCAATGCCGCCGAGAAACTGCTGCGGCCGCCGGTGCCGCGGCCGCTGGCCGGCAAGCGCGTGCTGATCACCGCGGGTCCCACCCATGAGCCGATCGATCCGGTGCGCTACATTGCCAACCGTTCCTCGGGCAAGCAGGGTTTTGCGATTGCTGCCGCAGCCCAGGCTGCGGGCGCAGAGGTGATCCTGGTGAGCGGCCCGGTCGATCTCGACGATCCCGCCGGCGTCACGGTGAAGCATGTCGAATCGGCGCGGCAGATGCTGGAGCAGGTGCAATCAGCACTTCCCGCCGACATCGCGATTTTCGCTGCCGCCGTCGCCGACTGGCGCGTTGCCAATGAAGGCGAGCAGAAGCTGAAGAAGACGTCCGCCGGCATGCCGCCGCTGCAACTGGTCGAGAACCCCGACATTCTCGCCACGATCTCAAAACTCGCCGACAAGCGGCCGCCGCTGGTGATCGGCTTTGCCGCCGAGACCGAGCATCTCATCGACAACGCCAAGACAAAACTCGCCCGCAAGGGCTGCGACTGGATCGTCGCCAATGACGTCTCGCCCGCGACGGGCGTGATGGGCGGCGACCGCAACACCGTGCACCTGATCAGCAAGAATGCTGAGAACAACGGCGAGATCACAGTTGATTCCTGGCCTGTCATGACCAAGGAACAGGTCGCCATCGAACTGGTCGCGCATATCGTGAAGCGCGTGACCGACAAATCCGTCGACAAACCCGTCGCCTAATCCTTGGAGCCGGCATCTTGAGCACGAAGGTCACCGTCGAACTGCAGCAACTGGCCCACGCCGAGGGCCTGCCGCTGCCGGCCTATCAGACCGCTGATGCCGCCGGCCTCGACCTGATGGCCGCTGTGGCGGAGAGCGAGCCGGTGACGCTCGCGCCGGGCCAATATGCGCTGGTGCCGACCGGGCTCGCGATCGCGTTGCCATCAGGCTTTGAAGCCCAGGTGCGGCCACGCTCCGGACTTGCGGCGAAGCACGGCGTCACCGTGCTCAACACGCCCGGCACTATCGACGCCGACTACCGCGGCGAGATCAAGGTGATCCTGATCAACCACGGCGCCACGCCCTTCGTGATCAAGCGCGGCGAGCGCATCGCGCAGATGGTGATCGCGCCCGTGGTCCAGGCCGCGCTGGTTCAGGTCGCGACGCTGTCATCGACCGATCGCGGCGCCGGCGGGTTTGGGTCGACGGGGCGGTAGTTTTTTGCCTCTCCCGCTTGCGGGAGCTTTGCACAAAACTCCCGCAAAGCGGGCGACGGAGCACGCCGCCATCGGCGCAGGCAATCCGCCCGACACGCTAACGCCCAGCAATCTCAACCGAATCATCCGCAGAATTACGTGAGGCCGGAACTCCACGCCCCGCATTTTTTTGGGGCCGGGTTTGCGTTCACGGTCTGGACTCTTACCGGTGGAGTCGTGGGGAGGGTATTGTCGTTTGATTCGCGCGCGACGGGGGTCGCAGTGCGGTCAATTCGTGCGGTCTTGGGGCAACTATGTCAGACGTGATCGTGTCGATGCGTCGGACGCTGCTGTCGTGCACTTCGCTGGCGCGCAACAGCTTGTTGGGAGGCGCTCTCGCAGCGCTGCTGCCGGCTGGGCCGGCGAAAGCCGCCGACGTCGTCGATACACTCTCGATATTGCTGGATTTCAACCGGCAGGAGCTCGCGGTGCTGGCCACCGCGCTGGCCTTGCTCGGGTTCACGGTGGTGGCCGCGATCCTGTTGATGCGCACGCGCGTGCGCACCGCGAAGAACGAAGCGGCGTTGCGCGGACGGATCAGGGAACTACAGCTGCAGACCGACCGCTTCGGTGCGCTGCTGTTCGCCGAGCCGCAGGTCCTGATCTCATGGCCGGCCGGCGACGATCGCGCGCAGATCTCGGGCGATATCTCCATGGTGTTGCCGCGCGACCCCTCGCCGCAGCGCGTGCTCGCCTTCGGAACCTGGCTGCCGCCGGAACCGGCACTGCAAATGGACCACGCCGTCGATGGCTTGCGCGAACGCGGTGACGGCTTCCAGCTGACGCTGACCACAGCCAACGGCCACACGCTGGAAGCACTCGGTCGCGCCATCGGCGGCCAAGCCATTGTCCGGATTCGCGAATTGTCCGGCCTGCGGCGTGAACTTGCCGAAACCAATCTGCGCTACAAGGCGCTCTCGGATGAGACCGAGATGCTGCGTGGCTTCGCCGCAGCGGCGCCATGGCCGATCTGGGCCAAGGGCGAGAATGGCGCGCTGAACTTCGCCAATCCGGCCTATGTGCGTGCGACGGAAGCGACCAGCATCACCGACGCCCAGGAGCGCAAGCTCGAGCTGCTCGACAGCGCCGACCGCGCCGCCATGGAGCGCAGCCTGAAGGAGGCAGCGCACTTCTCCTCGCGGCTGCCGATCGTGATCGGCGGCGAGCGGCGCATGTACGACGTGCGCGCTGTCAATGTCGGCAATGGCAGCGTCGGCGTCGCGATCGACGCATCCGAAGCGGATGCGCTGAGTGCTGCGCTGGTGCGGATGGCGGAGGCGCATCGACGTACGCTCGACCAGCTCTCTTCGGGTGTCGCCGTGTTCGACGGCCAGCGCCGGCTCGCCTTCTACAACGACTCCTACCGCCGGCTGTGGGACCTCGACCGCACCTTCCTGGATGCCAATCCGGACGATTCCAGCGTGCTCGACAAGCTCCGCGCCGCGCGCAAATTGCAGGAGCAGCCTGATTTCCGCGCCTGGAAGGCCAAGCTGCACGAGGCCTATCGCGCGGTCGAGGCCGCCAAGGACACCTGGTATCTGCCGGACGGCCGCGCGCTCTCCGTCGTCACCACGCCAAATCCCGAGGGCGGCGTCACCTATCTGTTGGACGACGTCACCGAAAGCCTCGAGCTCGCCCGCCGCTTCGACGGCATGATCCGGGTCCAGCGCGAGACGCTGGACAGCCTCGCCGAGGGCGTCGCCGTGTTCGGCAGCAATGGCAAGGCGCAGCTGTTCAATCCGGCCTTCCTGCGGATGTGGAAGCTCTCGAACGATTCCATGCGCGAGGAGCCGCATATCCAGACGGTCGAAGGCTGGTGCCATCAACTGTTCGACGACGCCGTGGTCTGGCGCCAGATCCGCGAGGCCATCACCTCGATCGAGAATCGCGGCGACGTGCCGCTGAAGCTCGAGCGCAAGGACGGCAGCGTGCTCGACGGCATGATCCGCCCGCTGCACGACGGCGCGACCATGCTGACCTTCCTCGACATCACCGACACCGAGAATGTCGAGCGCGCGCTGCGCGAACGCAACGAGGCGCTGGAAGCCGCCGACCAGATGAAGGTGGATTTCGTCCACCACGTCTCCTACGAGCTGCGCTCGCCGCTCACCACCATCATCGGCTTCGCGCATTTCCTCAGCGACCCCTCGACCGGGCCGCTGACGCCCAAGCAGGCCGAATATCTCGACTACGTCACCAAATCGACCAACGCGCTGCTGGCGCTGACCAACAATATTCTCGATCTCGCCACCATCGACGCCGGCGCCATGAAGCTGGAGCTCGGTCCGGTCGATGTCAGCAAGACCATCGAGCTTGCCGCCGAAGGCATCCAGGACCGGCTCGCCACCGACCGCATCCGCCTCAAGGTCGAGATCGCGCCCGATGTCGGCAGCTTCATCGGCGACGAGAAGCGCGTGGTGCAGGTGCTCTATAACCTGCTCGCCAACGCCGTCGGCTTCTCGCCGCAGGATTCCACCGTCGGCATCAGCGCGCGCCGCACCGAGCGCAGCGTCGTCTTCATTGTGACAGATTCCGGACCTGGAATACCTGCCGACATGAAGGACAAGGTGTTCAACTGGTTCGAAAGCCGCTCGCAGGGCTCGCGTCATCGCGGCGCCGGGCTCGGCCTGTCGCTGGTGCGCTCCTTCGTCGAGCTGCATGGCGGCAAGGTGCAGGTGGATTCGGTCGTCGGCAATGGCACGGCCGTCACTTGCGACTTCCCGACCGACCAGGCGGCGCATCGCGACGCCGCCGAATGAGCGAACCCACCAAACTCTCCGTCGCGCTTCACAACGAGACGGCCACCGCGCAATTGATGGCCGATCTCGCGCTGCTGGTCGGCCCCGGCGATACCATCACGCTGACAGGCGATCTCGGCGCCGGCAAGACCGCAGCGGCGCGCAGCCTGATCCGCTACCTCGCCGGCGACGACGAGCTGGAAGTGCCGAGCCCGACCTTCACGCTGGTGCAGGGCTACGAGCTACCGGCATTTCCGGTCATGCACGCCGATCTCTATCGCGTCGAGGACGAGAGCGAGCTCGAGGAGATCGGGCTGTCGCCATTGCCCGATGCCACGCTGGTGCTGATCGAATGGCCGGAGCGCGCGCCGTCGGCGATGCCCGAAGATCGCATCGACATCGCGCTGACGCATCGACCCGCGCTGGGCTCAAATGCGCGCGCCGCCGACATCACCGGTCATGGCAAGAGCGCAGCGGTTGTTGCGCGGCTGAAGACCCTGCGCGAATTCCTCCAGGTATCAGGCTACATCGACGCGGCTCGGAAGCGCATGCCTGGCGATGCCTCGACACGCTCCTATGCGCGGCTGATCCGCGACGACGAAATCGTCATCCTCATGAATTCGCCGCAGCGACCCGATGGCGCCGCGATCTACAACGGAAAATCCTACAGCGCCGCGGTGCATCTGGCGGAAAACATCAAGCCGTTCGTTGCCCTCGACGAAGGCCTGCGCGCGGCAGGAGTCTCCGCGCCGAAAATCCATCATGTCGATCTCGACGACGGCTTTCTGATCTCGGAGGATTTCGGCAGCGAAGGCGTGATCGAAGGCGATCCGCCGCGGCCGATTCCCGAACGCTATGAAGCCGCGACCGACGTGCTGGCCGTGCTGCATGGCAAGACGCTGCCGGAAACCCTACCGCTCGACGGGCAGACCTATGCCATTCCGGCGTGGGACATCGAGGCACTGCTGATCGAGATCGGCTTGATGCCGGAATGGTATCTGCCCGATCGCAACGCGCCGCTGAGCGAGGCGAAGCACGCGGAGTTCTTTGCGATGTGGCGCGAGCTCTTGAAGAAGCCGCTGGCCGCGCCAAAGACCTGGGTCATCCGCGACTACCACTCGCCCAATCTGATTTGGCTCGCGGATCGCGCCGGCATGGCGCGCGTCGGCGTGATCGACTTCCAGGACACCGTGCTCGGGCCGCACGCCTATGACGTGGTGTCGCTGTTGCAGGACGCCCGCATCGACGTCCCTGAGACCCTCGAGCTGACGCTGCTGTCGCGCTACATCAAGGCGCGCCGGCTTGAAGATGCGAGCTTCGATGCGGCCGGCTTCGCCGAGCTCTATGCCATCATGTCGGCACAGCGCAACACGCGCCTGCTCGGCACCTTCGCCCGGCTCAACCGCCGCGACGGCAAGCCGCATTACCTGCGCCACCAGCCGCGGATCTGGACCTATCTTCAGCGCTCCCTGGCGCATCCGGCGCTCGAGCATCTGCGCGACTGGTACCTCGCCAACGTCCCGCCGCCGCGACCCTGAGCGGGAACCGGTTTACCGGCTGTTAGCCGTCGCACCGGTATCATCGCCCGCAGGCAGCCGGACAGATACGTGGCTGGAGCAAGGGCAGATGGCGGTCAAGACGGACCATCGCGGGAACGCCAGGGTTATTTTCGAACGCGGGATCGCGGCCCAGATGATGGGCATCGACGGCACCTGGCGGCGCGACTGCACCATGGAGGACGTCTCCGAGACCGGCGCCAAGCTGACCATCGACGGCTCGGTCGAGGGCCTGCATCTGAAGGAATTTTTTCTGCTGCTGTCGTCCACCGGACTCGCGTACCGGCGCTGCGAACTGGCCTGGGTGAATGGCGACCAGATCGGCGTCAATTTCCTGAAGGTCGGTGACAAAAAGAAAAAGGCGCGTTCCACAGCCGTCGGGGCGTGAGCGCAACACACGTCGTACAACCGTCACGGCGGCTGGTTAAGGCGGTTCAGATGCGGTGCGGCCTGGTCCGGTCCGTGCTAGCATTCCTGCAAACGCGCGAATTTTAGAGGTTCGAGAAAGCCGAGGCATGTCCGTCAAACCGACCAAAGCCATGGTGCTCGCCGCAGGTTTCGGCCTGCGCATGCGTCCGCTGACGGACAAGATGCCGAAGCCGATGGTGCCGGTGGCTGGCCAGCCGCTGCTCGATCACGTCCTCGACAAGCTCGGCCAGGCGGGCGTCACCGACGCGATCGTCAACGTGCATTATCTGCCGGACCAGATCATCGATCACACGGCATCGCGCCAGCATCCGCGCGTGACCATCTCGGACGAGCGCGACCAGGTGCTCGGCACCGGTGGCGGCGTGGTCAAGGCGCTGCCGCTGCTCGGCGATGCGCCGTTCTTTCACGTCAATTCCGACACGCTGTGGATCGACGGGGTGCGCTCGAACCTGGAGCGGCTTGCCGAAAACTTCGACCCTGAGCGCATGGACATCCTGCTGCTGATGGCGCCGACCGCAACCAGCATCGGCTATAGCGGCCGCGGCGATTACGGCATGCTGCCCGACGGCGCGTTGCGCAAGCGCAAGGAGAAAGAGATCGTCCCGTTCGTCTATGCGGGCGCGGCGATCCTGTCGCCGAAGATCTTCGAAGGTGCGCCGCAGGGCGAGTTCTCGCTGACCAAAATGTTCGACCGCGCCAATGAACAGGAGCGCCTGTTCGGCCTGCGCCTCGACGGCGTCTGGATGCATGTCGGCACGCCGGATGCGGTGCATGCCGCGGAAGAGGCGTTTTTGGAGAGCGTGGCGTAGGAACACTCTCTTGTCCCGGACGCGGTGCGGCGCGAAGTGCCGCTCCGCAGAGCCGGGACCCACTCTATCCTCACTTGCGGAACGAAGTTGGCTGGGCCCCGGCTCAGCGGCGCATCACTACGTGCTGCGCCGCGTCCGGGGCACGAGAGTGATGCTTAGCGAACAGCGGGGACGATTTCGCCCCGGCCCATGACCATTTGAATCCGCCTCCCTATATTGGCGCCTGATCCCGAATCAGGCGGCCCATGCGCGTTTTCAGTGTTCCTCTCTCAGTTCCGTTTCTGCGCACCATCGTAGCAAGCCTGCTCGATGGCCGGCTGGTCGAGGGATTCCAGGCACGCAAGGAACCGGCGCGGCTGGCGGATGCCACGCTTTATCTGCCCACGCGGCGCGCCATGCGCGTCGTGCGCGAGATCTTTCTCGACGAGATGAAGGCGGATGCCGTGGTGCTGCCGCGCATCGTCGCGCTCGGCGACATCGACGAGGACGAGCTCGCTTTTGCCGAGGAGGGTGAACAGTTTTCCGGCGCAACGCCGCTTGAAATTCCGCCGCGGCTCGATGAGCTCGAACGGCGACTGACACTGGCGCAGCTCGTTGCCGCCTGGGCCAAGGGCCCAGTGCTGGCGCCGCTGGTGGTCGGAGGCCCCGCCTCGACGCTGGCGTTGGCCGGCGATCTCGCCCGCCTGATCGACGACATGGTGACGCGCGGCATCGACTGGAGCGCGCTCGACGGGCTCGTGCCTGATAGTCTCGATCAATATTGGCAGCATTCGCTCGAATTCCTGCGGATCGCAAAGATCGCCTGGCCCAATCATCTCGCCGAGATCGGCCGGATCGAGCCCGCCGCACGGCGCGACCAGTTGATCGCAGCCGAAGCACGGCGCTTGACCGCGCATCCCGGAGGTCCCGTGATCGCCGCTGGCTCGACGGGTTCGATGCCGGCCACCGCAAAATTTTTGCACGCAGTCGCCTCACTACCCCACGGCGCCGTCGTGCTGCCGGGGCTCGACACCGATCTCGACGAGGAAGCCTGGCAGATCATCGGCGGCAGCAGGGACCTGCTGGGCATCATCGAGAATCCGACCTCGAACCATCCGCAATATGCGATGCATGGCCTGCTGCAGCGTTTCGGCATCAAGCGCAGCGACGTCGAGATCCTGGAGCCGCCTGCGTCGCATGGCCGCGATCTGCTCGCATCGGAATCAATGCGGCCGTCGAGCGCCACCGAGAAATGGCATGACCGGCTGAAGCAGCCTGACGTGGCGGCGAAGGTCGCGGGCGGCATGCAGAATCTCGCGGTCGTGGCGGCGCCCAATCCGGAAATGGAAGCGCTCGCGATCGCCATCGCGATGCGCGAGGCGCGGCATCTCGACAAATCGGCGGCGCTGGTGACGCCGGACCGCGCGCTGGCACGGCGGGTGATGGCGGCGCTGACGCGGTGGGATCTGGCGTTCGATGATTCCGGCGGCGATGTGCTGATGGAAACCTCGGCCGGCGTGTTTGCGCGACTCGCGGCAGAGGCGGCCACCAAGGGCCTGGAGCCGCCGACGCTGCTGGCGATGCTGAAACATCCGCTGTGTGGGCTCGGCCGCGCGAGCGGTGCGTGGAAGACGGCGATCGAGGACCTCGAGCTCGCCGTCTTGCGCGGCACGCGCCCGCCTGCGGGCACGGGCGGTTTGTTGCGCGAGTTCAACCGCTTTCGCGAGGAGCTGGCAAAGCTGTGGCGCAGCGAAGTCTCTGCGCTGCATAAGGCTGAGCCGCGCGCACGTCTCAAGGCGGAGGACCTCGATCGTATCCAGGCGCTGATCGACGCGTTGCAGAGAGCTCTGGCGCCGCTCGAAAGTCTCGCGTCGTCAAAACCATTCGACTTCGCCGAGCTCGCGCATCGCCATCGCGAGATCCTGATCGAGCTGTCGCGCGACGAGCAGGGCATCCCGCTCGCCTTCGAGGAGCGCGAGGGCCTCGCGCTCGCCGGCGCCTTCGACGATCTCCTGCGCGGCGGCACCACCAGCGGACTGATGGTGACGCTGCCGGACTATGCCGACGTCTTCCAGACCGCATTCAGCGATCGCGCCGTGCGTCGGCGGGACAAGCCCGGCGCGCGGCTGCAGATCTACGGTCCGCTGGAATCGCGCCTGATGCAGGCCGACCGAATCATCATCGGTGGGCTCATCGAAGGTGTCTGGCCGCCGGCGCCTCGGATCGATCCCTGGCTCAGCCGGCCGATGCGACACGAGCTTGGCCTTGATCTGCCGGAGCGCCGCATCGGCCTCTCCGCGCATGACTTCGCGCAACTGCTCGGCGGCGACGAGGTGATCCTCACCCATTCCGCCAAGGCCGGCGGCGCGCCGGCGGTGGCTTCGCGCTTCCTGCACCGGCTGGAGGCCGTCGCGGGCGACGATCTCTGGAAGACCGCCGTTCGCGCCGGCGAAAAATACGTGCAGTTTGCAAGTGCACTGGATCAGCCGGCCGAGGTCAGGCCGATCAAGCAGCCTGAGCCGCGGCCGCCGCGCGCGACGCGACCGCTGAAGATGTCGGTGACCGCGATCGAGGACTGGCTGCGCGATCCCTACACGATCTACGCCAAGCACATTCTGCGCCTCGACGCGCTCGATCCCGTCGACATGCCGCTCTCGGCCGCCGACCGCGGCTCGGCGATCCACGATGCACTCGGCGAGTTCACCGAAACTTATGCCGGGCATCTGCCCGACGATCCTGCCCGCGTGCTGCGCACGATCGGCGAGAAATATTTTGCGCCGCTGATGGAGCGGCCCGAGGCGCGCGCCCTGTGGTGGCCGCGCTTCCAGCGCATCGCGCGCTGGTTCGGCGAATGGGAGACGGCGCGGCGCGAGGCGATCGAGGCGATCACGGCGGAGACGCGCGGCGAGATATCGATCAGGCTCGACAATGAGCGCAGCTTCAAGCTCTCCGCCCGCGCCGACCGCATCGAGCGGCGCCAGGGCGGCGCCTACGCCATCCTCGACTACAAGACCGGCCAGCCGCCGACCGGCAAGCAGGTCCGCATGGGCTTGTCGCCACAGCTGACGCTTGAGGCCGCGATCCTGCGCGAGGGTGGTTTCCCCGGCATCGACGCCGGTGCGTCGGTGAGCCAACTCGTCTATGTCCGCCTGAGCGGCAACAATCCGCCGGGCGAGGAACGCATCCTCGAGCTCAAATACAAGCCCGGCGACGAACCGCAGCCGCCGGACACGGCGGCTGCAGAAGCGCGGGCCAAGCTGGAGGCGCTGATCCGCGCCTTCGACGACGAGAACCAGCCCTACACCTCGCTGAACCTGCCGATGTGGACCAACCGCTACGGCGCCTATGACGATCTCGCCCGGATCAAGGAATGGTCCGCGGCCGGCGGCCTGGGGATCGAAGAATGGTAAAGGCCTCCCGCCCAATCCCGGATGAAGTGCGCGCGCGGCAGGCGCGGGCGTCGGACCCGACTGCATCCGCCTTCGTGTCCGCCAATGCCGGCTCGGGCAAGACTCATGTGCTGGTGCAGCGCGTGATCCGCCTGCTGCTATCAGGCGTGCCGCCGGAAAAGATCCTCTGCATCACCTTCACCAAGGCCGCCGCCGCCAACATGGCCGAGCGCGTGTTCACGACGCTTGGCCATTGGGTGACGCTCGACGATACCGGGCTGGATGCTGCGATCCGCGCCGTCGGCATCCCACACCCCAGCGCGAAACTCCGCCGCGAAGCGCGAAAACTGTTTGCTTGCGCGCTGGAGACGCCGGGCGGTCTGAAGGTGCAGACCATCCACGCGCTGTGCACCCGCCTGCTCCAGCAATTTCCGTTCGAGGCCAACGTTCCGGCGCGGTTCGCCGTGATGGACGATCGCGACCAGACCGACATGATGGAGCGCGCCAATCTGAAGGTGTTTTTGGAGGCCGCGCGCGATCCCGACAGCGTCACCGGCCGCGCGCTGCTGACTGCGATGGCGAGCGCGGCCGACGTCACCTTCAAGGAGGTCGTGCGCGAGGCGTGCCTGAGCCGCGATCATTTCATGGCGTGGACCGATGAGGCCGGCAACGCCGGCGCGGCGGCCGAGCAGATGGCGGCCGTGCTGGGTGTGGACGCGAGCGATCGCATCGAGGTTGTCGAGACCGAGATTCTCGATGGCCCGTTCCTGCCGCGATCGCGCTGGGACGACATCGCGTTCGCCCTGGAAGACGGCAGCAAATCCGACAACGATCAGGCGAGCCGGCTCCGCGAAGCAAAGGTGTTTTCGGGCGCCGCTCAGGTCGATGCGTATCTGTCTGTCTTCCTCACCGACGAAAAGCTGCCGCGCAAGGCGGTTGTGACCAAGAAGTTCGGCGAGCACAATCCGTCCGTCGCGCGCCTGTTCGAGAACGAAGCGCTGCGCCTCAGCGGATTGGTCGAGAAACGCCGCGCCGTGACCATGCGCGACCGCACCGCGGCCCTCCTGCATATCGCAACCGCTGCGGCTGCTAACTATCGCCGCGAGAAGCAAGAGCGCGGCCTGCTCGACTATGACGACCTCATCGACAAGACGCTGGCGATGCTCAACCGCATCTCCGCGGGCTGGGTGCATTACAAGCTCGACCGCGGCGTCGATCACGTGCTGATCGACGAAGCCCAGGATACCAGCCCACGGCAGTGGGACATCGTCGCGCACATCATCTCGGAATTCACCGCCGGCGAAGGCGCGCGCGAAGGGCTGAATCGCACGGTCTTTGCGGTCGGCGACGAGAAGCAGTCGATCTTCTCGTTCCAAGGCGCGGCGCCGCACGAATTCGACGCGCGCCGGCGCGAGCTGCATCGCAAGTTCACCGCGGCAGGACTGAAATTCGATCCTGTTGCCTTCACCTATTCGTTCCGCTCGGGCGCCGCGATCCTGCACTCGGTCGATCACGTGTTCCGCGAGCCCCAGATCTACAAAAGCATCCATTCGGTCGAGATCGGCCATCCCCTGCACAATGCGCTCGCCGATGCCGGTCCCAGCGTGATCGAGCTGTGGGACCTCGCCGAAGCCGACGAGCGGCAGGAAATCGAGGGCTGGCGCGCGCCGTTCGATGGCGTCGCCGTGACCAGTCCGGAGGTCAAGCTCGCCCGCCGCATCCAGGCCGAGATCAAGCGGCTGGTCGAGAGCGGCACGCTGACGGGACACGAAGGCGAGCGGCGGCCGCTGCGCTACGGCGACATGCTGATCCTGGTGCGCCGGCGCGGCAATGCGTTCGACGCCGTGATCCAGGCGCTGAAGCACGCCGGCGTTCCCGTCGCCGGCGCCGACCGGCTGAAACTGACCGAGCATATCGCGATCATCGACCTGATGAACCTCGCGGACGCGCTGCTGCTGCCGCAGGACGATCTCGCGCTGGCGGTGGCGCTGAAGAGCCCGCTGTTCGGGCTAGACGACGACGATCTCTTCGCGCTTGCGCACGACCGCAAGGGCTCGCTGCGCCGCGCGCTCAGTGAGCATGCGGCTGGGATCGAGAAATTCGCGACCGTCCTGCATCGCCTCGAGGCTTGCGAGATGCGTGCGCGCGAGGAGACACCGTTCGCCTTCTACGCCTGGCTGCTTGGCGGCGACGGCGGCCGCGCGCGGATCCTGCGCCGGCTCGGGCATGAAGCGAACGATGCGCTCGACGAATTCCTGGAGCTGGCGCTGAATTGCGAGCGCAAGGCCCCGGCCTCGCTGCAGGGCTTCATGGCCTGGCTGCGTTCCGCCGACACCGAGGTGAAGCGCGACATGGAGATCACCCGCGACGAGGTGCGGGTGATGACCGTGCACGGCGCCAAGGGTCTCGAAGCCTCGGTCGTGTTCATGGTCGACACCACATCCTCACCGGCGGACTCGCAGCGCGTCCGGCTGATCAACGTGCCGCGCGGCAATGGCGGCGAGGTCGTGGTCTGGGCCGGCCGCAAGGCGGACGATCCCAAGCCTGTCGCCGACGCACGCAAGGCGATGCTGGAGGAGACCGAGGACGAATATCGCCGCCTGCTCTATGTCGCGATGACGCGCGCAGCCGATCGCCTGATCGTTGGCGGCTGCCTGCCCGGCAACATGAGAACGGTCCGCAAGCTGAGCTGGTACGATTTGATCGACACCGGGCTGTCAGGATCGGGGCTGGAGAAGGAGACGATCGAGACGCCGCTCGGCAAGGTGACGCGATTCGCCCGCCCCGAGGATGTCACAGCGCTGGGCACGCCGGCGACGTCCGTGGACCAGACAATCGTGCTGCCGGACTGGCTGCGGACGCCTGCACCGGGCGAGACTGTCGATGACGATCCAGTTCGTCCCTCCGGCCAATCGGCCGAGGACGGCCGCACGGTCCGGCCAGGCGAATCAGTCCGGTCGCGCGCGCTGGCGCTGCAACGCGGCACGCTGGTGCACCGGTTGCTGCAATCGCTCCCCGATATCGCCACCGAGCGCCGGCGCGAGGCCGCGCTCGGCTTCATGGCGCGTAACGCCTCTGACTGGGCCGACCCCGACCGCGCCGCGCTGGCCGACAAGGTGCTGGCCTTGATCGCCGAGCCGCGATTCGCGCCGGTGTTTGCGACCGGCAGCCGGGCCGAAGTCGCGATCGTCGGCCGGCTGGACCGGCCGGACCGCCCGCCGGCGCTCGTATCAGGTCAGATCGATCGGCTGGTCGTTCGTCCGGACGAGGTCTTGATCGTCGATTTCAAGACCAACCAGGCGGCCCCGAAAAGCGTCGCCGAAGCACCGGCCGCCTATGTCCGGCAGCTTGCGCTGTACCGGGCGGTGTTGGCGCGGCTTTATCCCCAAAGGCCCATCCGGGCGGTCCTGCTCTGGACCGAGGCCCTTGAATATATGGAGATTTCAGCCCCCGCGCTGGACGCGGCGCTGGCATCTCTTCATCTCGGTGTGAGCGTCCTTGACCCGGCAAGGGGCCGTTCATAGGTTGACGCCATGATCCCGGCGCGATTCCAGGTCGCGCCGATTCTCTTTCAACCGAGTGAGGTACTCCAATGGCCGTTGGCAAGGTTTCTGACACCGATTTCGAAGCCGAAGTGCTCAAGGCAAACGGCCCCGTCGTCGTCGATTTCTGGGCCGAGTGGTGCGGCCCCTGCCGCATGATCGCACCCGCCCTCGACGAGATCGCCGGCGCGATGGGCGACAAGGTCAAGATCGTGAAGCTCAACGTCGACGAGAGCCCGAAGACTGCGTCGAAGTACGGCGTGATGTCGATCCCGACCCTGATGATCTTCAAGGGCGGCGAGATGGCCTCCCGCCAGGTCGGTGCGGCGCCGAAGGCGAAGCTTCAGCAGTGGATCACGTCGGCGGTCTGATCCACGTCGCGACACGATGATTTTCGACAACGGCCGGCGCTTCGCCGGCCGTTTTATTGTTGGTCGGTTTCATCGACGAGCGTCTGAAACATTGCAACCAGCCGCTTGGTATCGGACGCGAGCGGCTTGAAGAACGCGGCGTCGGCGTCCTCGACGGCCACGACGGCTTTGCGCGCGAGATCGCGGCCCGCTCTGGTGACCGTGATCGCCTTGGCGCGCGGATCCTGGGGATGATCGATCCGCTCGATCCACCTGGCCGCCTCCAGCGCACGCAACACCTGCGAAGTCGTCATCGGATCGATGCCGCTCAGCTGCGAGAGCCGCGCCTGGGTCAGCGTTTCCTCAGCGCCAAACCAGGTCGCGGTCGCCAGCAGCACGAACTGCGAATGGGTGAGCTCGTAAGGCTGAAGCGCCACCCGCAACCGGCGTTGCCAGGCGTTGGAGATTTTCCAGAGCAGAAAGCCCGGGCTTTCGGCGGGGCCGGACAGTCGTGTCGGGAGCGGCGGCTTGGTCATCGCGCCCCTTCAGCCAGCTTCGCAAGGCTCGCCAGCACCTCCGGAAAGTCGGCGGAAACGGCCGGACCGATCTCGGCGGCCTGCGGGCCGCTTGCATCGACGGCGTAGACAATGCGCGTGCGCGCCGGCCCGAGCGGCTCGATGCGATGGGCGACAAGGATGGCGAGATCGCCGACCCGGGTTTCATCGACGAAGCAGACGTTCTCGCGAACATCGACCAGTTGCGAACGCAGCGGCTCCTCGCCGGGCGGCGTCATCGTGAACCAGGTGCCTGATGTAAACGGCCCGTCGATGGCAATCTGCGCGATACCCGCGTTCCAGTTCTTCCAGGCCGGGACATCGCGAAAGATGCTCCAGATCGTCTCCGGGCTTGCCGTCGTCTCGATGGCGTATTCGCTCCGCCAGGTGCTTTCGTCGTTCATGGCATGACCTCCTCTTAGTATGCGCGCTTATAATAAGCGCACATACTATCTGAGTCAAGCCATAGCCGGATGAAGCCGTCTATTTGATCCACCCTGTCGCCAGAGCGTTGGCCAGCTCCGGCTGGCCGTTGTTGCGGGCGAGCGCGGCCATCGTTTCATGGTCGTAGGCGATCTGGCGGAACGTTGCCTGCCACGCCCGATCAACAAGTTCGAGGATCGCATAGCGCGCGTGCGGCGTGCCGGCTTCGACCAGATGCGGGAACGGATGCACGTCGCGATAGCCGGGGCTGCCGACGCTGCCGGGATTAACGATCAGCCTGTTGTCGCGAAGCCGAACCGCGCGGGCGAGATGGGTGTGGGCGCAGAGGATCAGCGACTGCGTGATGGCTTGCGCGAACTGCTCGATGCGATCGAGCGGCGACAGCGCGACCGTGCCGTCAGGGTGCACGGTGTCGAGCCAGTAGACTTCGTCATCCCTGGGCGTCGCATGGCAGAGAAAGACCTGCTCGCGAAATACGCGTGTCATCGGCTGCGCGCGCAGCCAGTCGAGCTGCGCGGAGTTGAGCTGCGCATGCGCGGGGCGGTCCCACGATCCCATCTTCTCCGGCGGACGATCGAGCAGATAGCGGTCGTGATTGCCGAGCACATGCACGGCGTCGAGCGGCATCAGGATCTCGATGGTGCGGCGCGCATCGAGCGGGCCACTCAGCATGTCGCCGAGATTGACGATGTCGGTGATCCCAAGCGCACGGATGTCGGCAAGCACCGCCTCCAGTGCGAGATAGTTTCCGTGGACGTCGGCAATCGCGGCAAAACGCATTGGGTCACCCTCACTTGCCCCGGACGCAGCACAGCACATCAGTGGTGCGCTGCAGAGCCGGGGCCCATGTTGCGGCATTCTGGGTCCCGGCTCTGCATCGCGTCATTTCATGCCGCGCCGCGTCCGGGACACGAGAACTATGCAGGAGGCGTGCCGTTGAGGCCAAGCACCTGGCCGGCGAGATAGAGCGAGCCCGTGATCAGGATGCGCGGCGGCACTTCGTAGGCGAGCTTCGACAGGGAGCGCAGCGCGGCCTCGACGCCTGCGGCGATTTCGACGCGCATGCCAAGCCTGCGGACGGCATCGGCGAGACGGTCGACCGGCATCGCGTTCTCGGTATCCGGGATAGGCACTGCGATGATGTGACGGGTCAGGCCGGCGAAATTGGCGAGGAACGCCTGCGCGTCCTTGTTGGCCATCATGCCGACGATCACCACCAGTGGCCGCGACACCCGCTCCTCGAGATCGCCAAGCGCAGCAGCGGTGACGCGGCCGCCTTCGGCATTGTGCCCGCCGTCCAGCCAGATCTCCGAGCCTTGCGGTCCCCAGGCGAGCAACTCACCCGCGGTGAGACGCTGCATCCGTGCCGGCCATTCGGCACCGACGATGCCAGCCTCGAACGCTGTCTGGTTGACCTTGAACGTCGGGATCGCGCGCAGCGTCGCAATCGCAAGGCCCGCGTTATCGAACTGGTGACGGCCGAACAGGCGCGGCGCAGCGAGATCCATCAGGCCGCGCTCGTCGGAATAGACCAGGCGGCCATGCTCGACATTGACGTGCCAGCTCTCGTTGGCCGCGAACAGCGGCGCATGCATGCGCCTGGCCTGCGCCTCGATCACCGCCATCGCCTCAGGCGTCTGCTCGGCGCAAATCACGGGCACGCCGCGCTTGATGATTGCGGCCTTCTCGCCGGCGATCGAAGTCAGCGTGGGCCCAAGGAAATCCATGTGGTCCATGCTGACGGGCGTGATCACGCAGGCCGCGGGCGTATCGACCACGTTGGTCGAATCGAGCCGGCCGCCGAGGCCGACTTCGAGCAGCACGGCATCGGCAGGATTTTGCGCGAACAGCAGGAACGCGGCCGCGGTCTTCAGCTCGAACACCGTCGCAGGCTCGCCGGCATTGACGCGCTCGACCTCTTCCAGAGCCGCGCGCAATTCGTCGTCGCTGACCAGAACCCCGCCACCGACGCGACCGATGCGAAAGCATTCGTTGATGCGGACGAGATAGGGCGAGGTGTAGGCGTGGACGCGCAGGCCTGCGGCCTCCAGCGTGGCGCGCAAGTATGCGACCGTCGAGCCCTTGCCGTTGGTGCCGGCGACGTGGATCACCGGCGGCAGCTTGCGTTCGGGATGGCCGAGCCGCTCGAGCAGGCGGTGCATCCGCTCGAGCCCGAGATCGATGCGCTTCTGGTGCAGGGCCGACAGCCGCCCGATCAATTGATCGAGCGACGGCTTTGCGCTGTCAGAGGATGCGTTCACGCGTGGGGCGCAGCCGGCGCCGTCTCGGGGGCCGATACGATCTGCGCCGGTGTCGTCACCGGCTGGACCGATTTCGAGGTACCATCAAGCGCCGGCGCCTTGGTCAGCAGGCGGCACAGCCGCGCCAGGGTCGGACGCAGCTCATGGCGATGCACGACCATGTCGATCATGCCGTGCGAAAGCAGGTATTCAGCGCGCTGGAAGCCATCGGGCAATTGCTCGCGGATCGTCTGCTGAATGACGCGCGGACCTGCGAAGCAGATGAGCGCGCCGGGCTCTGCAATATGAATATCGCCGAGCATCGCATAGGATGCGGTGACGCCTCCGGTGGTCGGGTTGGTCAGCACGACGATGTAGGGCTGCTTGGCCTCGCGCAGCATCTGCACGGCAACCGTGGTGCGCGGCATCTGCATCAGCGACAGGATGCCTTCCTGCATGCGCGCGCCGCCGGATGCCGCAAACACGATGAACGGCGACTTCTTCTCGACCGCAAGCTCGAGCCCGCGCACGATGGCTTCGCCTGCGGCCATGCCGAGCGAGCCGCCCATGAAATCGAAATCCTGCACGGCGACGACGACGCCGGCGCCTTCGAGCTTGCCGTAGCCGACCTTGATCGCATCGTTGAGGTTAGTTCGCGCGCGGGCATCCTTGATGCGATCGACATACTTCTTCTCGTCGCGAAACTTCAGCGGATCGGGCGTGACGTCGGGCAAGGCCACGTCGAACCAGGTCTCGTTGTCGAAGATCGACTTCAGCCGCGCCACCGCGCCCATGCGCATGTGGTAGTTCGAGCCGGGGATGACGAACTGGTTGGCCTCGACGTCCTTGTAGAACACGAGCTGCCCGGAATCCGGGCACTTGATCCAGAGATTCTCCGGCGTCTCCCGCCGCAGCATGTTGCGGATCTTCGGCCGGACCACATTGGTAAGCCAGTTCATGGTTTGCTCCGATGTACGAGCCCCCAAGGGATCGCCTGAAAGACTATATGGCGGCCGGGCCTCTGCCCGGCAAGCCGCCCTGTCGCCCGCCCAATAAGCGGAATTATGGCCTATTCGGCCGCCTGTTTCGCAGCCCTAACGCCCTGGGCCAGGGCGGCGGTCAGCTCGGCCACCGCGTTAACGGTTTTGGCGGTCGCCCGACCTTCGGAGTCGAGGCTGTTCTTGAGCGCATCGACCAGCGCGGTGCCGACCACCGAACCATCGGCCTTCTCGGCAATGGCGCGCGCCGCCTCCGGCGTGCGGATGCCAAAGCCGACGCAGATCGGCAAGCCGGTATGCCGCTTGATGCGCGCGACGGCGTCACCGACGACATTCGCGTCGGCTGCCGCAGCACCGGTGATGCCGGCGATGGAGACGTAATAGACAAAGCCTGACGTGTTCGCGAGCACCGCAGGCAGGCGCTTGTCGTCGGTGGTCGGGGTCGCGAGGCGAATGAAGTTCAGTCCCGCCTTCAGCGCGGGAATGCAGAGCTCGTCGTCCTCCTCCGGCGGCAGATCGACGATGATCAGGCCGTCGACGCCTGATGACTTGGCATCGGCCAAGAACCTGTCGACGCCGTAAATGTAGATCGGATTGTAGTAGCCCATCAGCACCAGCGGCGTGGCATTGTCGTCCTTGCGGAAGTCGCGCACCAGCTCAAGCGTCTTCTTCAAGGTCATGCCGACCTTGAGCGCGCGCAGACCCGCCGCCTGGATCGACGGACCATCCGCCATCGGATCGGTGAAGGGAATGCCGAGCTCAATGACGTCGGAACCTGATTTCGAGAGCGCCTTGACGATCTCGAGCGACGTCGCCGGATCGGGATCGCCGGCCATCACATAGGTAACGAAGGCCGCGCGGCCCTGCTTCTTGAGCTCAGCGAAACGAGTATCGATACGCGTGGTCACTTGCTCTTGCCCTTCAGGATTTCGCCGACTTGCGGGACGTCCTTGTCGCCGCGGCCGGAGAGATTGATGACCATCAAATGATCCCTCGGCCGCTTCGGCGCGAGCTCCATCACCTTGGCGATGGCGTGCGCGGGCTCGAGCGCGGGGATGATGCCTTCGAGCCGCGTCAGCAACTGCAATGCCGCCAGCGCCTCGTCGTCGGTCGCCGACAGATAGGTCACGCGGCCGACTTCGTGCAGCCAGGAATGCTCGGGGCCGATGCCGGGATAGTCGAGGCCGGCCGAGATCGAATGCGCATCCTGGATCTGGCCGTCCTCGTTCATCAGGAGATAGGTGCGGTTGCCGTGCAGCACGCCCGGACGGCCGCCGGCGATCGAGGCCGCGTGGAGCTGCGTCAGGCCGTGGCCCGCCGCCTCGACGCCGAAGATCTCGACCGTGGGATCGTCGAGGAAGGGATGGAACAGGCCCATCGCGTTCGAGCCGCCGCCGATGCAGGCGACCAGCGAATCCGGCAGGCGTCCCTCGACCTCCTGCATCTGTGCCTTGGTCTCAATACCGATGATCGACTGGAAGTCGCGCACCAGCGTCGGATAGGGATGTGGGCCCGCCACCGTGCCGATGCAGTAGAAGGTGTTGTGCACATTGGTGACCCAATCGCGCAGCGCCTCGTTCATCGCATCCTTCAGCGTTTTGGTGCCGGATTCGACGGGAATGACGGTCGCGCCGAGCATCTGCATGCGGAAGACGTTCGGTGCCTGCCGGGCGACGTCGACCGCGCCCATATAGACGATGCATTCGAGGCCGTAGCGGGCGCAGAGGGTCGCGGTGGCGACGCCGTGCTGGCCGGCGCCAGTCTCGGCGATGATGCGCTTCTTGCCCATGCGCCGCGCCAGCATGATCTGCCCGAGCACATTGTTCACCTTGTGCGAGCCGGTGTGGTTGAGCTCTTCGCGCTTGAGGTAGATCTTGGCGCCGCCGAGATGCTCGGTGAGCCGCTCGGCGAAATAGAGCGGCGAGGGCCGGCCGACATAGGTCTTGAGATAGCCGTTCATCTCGGCCTGGAAAGCCGGATCGGCCTTGGCCGCGGTGTAGGCCTTCTCCAGATCGAGGATCAGCGGCATCAAGGTTTCGGCGACGAAGCGTCCGCCAAAAATGCCGAAATGGCCGCGCTCGTCGGGGCCGCTGCGATAGGAGTTTGGTTTGGCGATGTTCATCGTACGCTCAACTCTTGGGTGGCGCGCGCGGCGCGAATGAAGGCCTTGATCAGCTCCGGGTCCTTCACGCCGGGAGCGCTCTCGACACCGGAAGACACGTCAACGCCGCCTGCACGGGTGATACGAACGGCCTCGGCGAGGTTTTGAGTGTGGAGGCCGCCCGAAACCATATACGGCAGATCGAGCTCCAGGTTTTGCAGCAGATGCCAATCAAAGGGTGCGCCGAGGCCGCCGGGCCGGGTCGCATCCTTTGGCGCACGCGCATCGAACAGGATGCGGTCGGCGACTGCGGCGTAGCCGGGCAGCACGGCAAGATCATCAGCGGTCGCGACCGACACAACCTTCATGACCGGGCGGCCGAACTTCTGCTTGATGTCGCGTAAGCGCGCGACGCTCTCCTGGCCGTGAAGCTGGAAGATATCGGGCGACAGCGCATCCATGATGTTGTCGAGCGTGGCATCGTCGGCATCGACCGTGAGCGCCACTTTGAGCGCGCGCCCTTTCACCTGCCGGCCGAGATCGCGCCCCGTCTCCAGCGAGACGTGCCGCGGCGAGGGAGGAAAGAACACGAATCCCACCATGTCGGCGCCCGCGTCGAGCGCCGTTTGAAGCGTCTCGCGCGTGGACAGGCCGCAGATTTTGACGAGCAGGGACATGGTCTCAAAGCGGATGGAGGCCGCAAGTGGCAGCCTGGAAACGGGTTTTCAGGTCGGGGCCGCTTCTACAACGTCGCGCGCTGCTTGTCTCGCCCGATGGGCCCGTAAAGCCCCATCCCGGAGGGAACGGGGAGGCGCTGGGCCTCGGGCTTGGCTGCAGCCGCCTGGGCCCGCAGGCCGGCCAACTCGACCTGGGCGGCCCGCGCATCCGCCTCATGCCGGCGCGCGGCGCGCCGCCAGTGCCGCTGGCCAAACCAGACGGCGCACCCGCCGACGATGACGCCCAAGGCTGCCACCAGGATCAGCAGCAGGAACAGCGGCACGTCGCGCGACAACACCGGATCCCTCGCCATGAAAGGATCGAAGGAGACGGTGACGTCATGCCGATTGGCGGCGGCGAAGATCACCAGCAACACGCCCAGCGGAATCCAGAACAGCCAGATCAGAAACTTTCGCATCGCGTGACGCTCGCCTTGAATCAAGCTTGCCGCCGCATCAAACGGCCGTTCGGCTACGCCCGGACGACAATAACCTTAGTCCGGCGCGCCAGGATCCGGATGATCGCGGTTGAGCCGCTCGCGCATTTCCTTGCCGGTCTTGAAGAACGGAACGCTCTTCTGATCGACGGGGACATGAGCGCCGGTGCGCGGATTGCGGCCGGCGCGCGCGGGGCGATGCTTGACCGAGAAGGCACCGAAACCACGCAGTTCGACGCGGTCACCGCGCGCGAGTGCTGCTACGATCTCTTCGAGAATCGCATTCACAATGTTCTCGACATCCCGCTGGTACAGATGCGGGTTGTGCTCGGCGATACGCTGAACAAGTTCGGATTTGATCATCGAGAGATAGGACCCGGAAGCGTGCGGATGACCATTTCCGTGAAAATACCGTGATCTGTCAAGACGCTAAATCAAGGTTGAGCGTCGTGAAAATACGTGACAAATGCCGAAAAAGCGGGCTGGGGAGCTACCCGCCAGACGGGAAAAAGGTCTCGGGCTCGCGTGATTCCCGCTAGTTCCCGGTCAATTCGACGCAGCCGGCTGCCACAAGGCCAGCATTCCATCCAACCCGGCGCGATCGACCGCCTGTGCCACGCCTGACTGCTCGATCTGATGCGCAATCGCGCCGAATCCAAGCGCTTCCAGCGTCACTGAGGCTGCCGTTTTGAGGAACGTCAGATCGCTGAAGCGAGGCTCGAGCTTGTAATCGCGCACGGAAAGGCCCTTCTTGACGCCCTTCTGCTCCTCCAGCCAGGTCACTGCAGTCTTCTCGTCGCCGAGCTGATCGATCAGCTTGAGGTCGATCGCCTGCCGGCCGGTGAAGACACGACCATCGACGACTTTTTCGAGCTGCGTGTCATCCATGCCACGGCGCTGCTTCACCAGATCCTTGAACCAGGCGTAGGAATCCTTCACCAGCGCATCCAGCGCGGCGCGGGCTTCCGGGCTGGTCGGCTCAAACCCGTTGGGCGCAGCCTTCAACGGCGTGGACTTTACCTCCTCGACCTTGACGCCGATGGTCTTCAAGAGCTCGGTGAAATTGGGAAACTGGAACAGTACGCCGATCGAGCCGACCAGCGAGCTCTGCTGGGCGATGATGTGATCGCTGGCGATCGCGGTGATGTAGCCGCCGGATGCCGCAAGGCCCTCGACCACGACGACCAGCGGTTTCTTCGCCTTCAGACGCGTCAAGGAATCATAGAGCTGCTCGGAGCCGGCGGTGGTGCCGCCGGGCGAGTTGATGTGAACGATCACGGCGGCGGTCTGCGAATTCTCCAGCCGCTCCAGCGCGCGCGTGCGGTCGGAATCGCTACGGATCAGGCCTTCGATCTGCACACGTGCGATTGAGCCGGCGGAGGCAAACGTGCCGCGTGCGCCGGGCGTCGCGATCAGCGCAAAGCCCGCGATCGCTGCGATCGCGATCAGCGCGGCCATCACGCGCCAGAACGTCAGCTTGCGGCGGATCCTGCGGCGATCGACGATGATGTCCGAATCGAGCGACATCGAGATATCTCCAAATGAAAGGCCGCTGGCGTTGTGCCGTCACGACGTGACCATCAGCTTGTCTGGATACATCAATTGCGGCGCAATTTGAAGAAAACAAGGCTGGTGAGGGGCGAGCAAGTCGCCACAAACTCAGTCGTCATCCCCGCGAAGGCGGGGATCCATAACCCCAAGGAGACGTCGTCGCGCGAGCTGCCAACTCCGAGTCTTCGTCAAACCTCTCCCTGGGGCTATGGATCCCGGATCTGCGCTCCGCTTCGCTGCGCTTGTCCGGGACGACAGTGGAGAATGCGGCAACAAAAAAGCCCCGGCTCGCGCCGGGGCTTTGATGTCAGCAAAACCTGCGTTTCGCTTACTTGCTGTCGCGGTTCTTGAGCGCGGTGCCCAGGATGTCGCCGAGCGTCGCACCCGAATCCGAGGAGCCGTACTGCGCGATGGCTTCCTTCTCTTCGGCGACTTCGAGCGCCTTGATCGACACCTGGACCTTGCGGGCCTTCTTGTCGAACTGGATCACGCGGGCATCGACCTTCTCGCCGACGGCGAAGCGTTCGGCACGCTGGTCGTTGCGGTCACGCGCGAGCTCCGAGCGCTTGATGAAGGTCGAGAAGTCGGTCCCGGTGATCTTCACCTCGATGCCGCTTTCCTTCACTTCGAGCACTTCGCAGGTCACGACCGCGCCCTTCTTGACGTCGCCCGGCTCGGCGAAGGGGTCGCCTTCGAGCTGCTTGATGCCGAGCGAGATACGCTCCTTCTCGACGTCCACATCGAGCACCACGGCCTTCACCACGTCGCCCTTCTTGTAGTTGTCGATCACCTGCTCGCCCGGAAGCTTCCAGTCGAGGTCGGACAGATGGACCATGCCGTCGACGTCGCCTTCGAGGCCCAGGAACAGACCGAACTCGGTCTTGTTCTTGACTTCGCCCTCGACCGTCGAACCGGTCGGGTGACCTTCGACGAAGACCTCCCACGGGTTGCGCATGGTCTGCTTGAGGCCGAGCGAGATACGGCGCTTCTGCGGATCGACTTCGAGAACCTGAACTTCTGTCTCTTATACACATCTCTTGACGGAATCGACTTCCAGCACCTGCACGTCGACTTCCTGCGAGGTCGACACGATCTTGCCGGGGTGCATGTTCTTCTTGGTCCACGACATCTCGGAAACGTGGATCAGGCCTTCGATGCCCGGCTCGAGCTCGACGAACGCACCGTAGTCGGTGATGTTGGTGACGCGGCCGGTGAAGCGGGCACCCAGCGGGTACTTGGCTTCGATGCCCTGCCACGGATCGTCCAGCAGCTGCTTCATGCCCAGCGAGATGCGGTGCGTCTCGTGGTTGATCTTGATGATCTTGACCTTCACGGTCTGGCCGATCGAGAGCACCTCGGTCGGATGGTTGACGCGGCGCCACGCGATGTCGGTGACGTGCAGCAGGCCGTCGATGCCGCCGAGATCAACGAACGCACCGTAATCGGTGATGTTCTTGACCACGCCGTCGATGACCTGACCCTCTTCGAGGTTCTGCACCAGCTCCTGACGCTGCTCGGCGCGGGTCTCTTCGAGAACCGTGCGGCGGGAGACGACGATGTTGCCGCGGCGGCGGTCCATCTTGAGGATCTGGAACGGCTGCGCGTTGTTCATCAGCGGTGCAACGTCGCGGATCGGACGGATGTCGACCTGCGAACGCGGCAGGAAGGCAACGGCTCCGTCGAGGTCGACGGTGAAGCCGCCCTTGACCTGGTTGAAGATGACGCCCGTGACCTTCTCGTTGTTCTGGAACGCCTTCTCCAGCTTGCCCCAGCTCTCTTCGCGGCGCGCCTTGTCGCGCGACAGCACGGCTTCGCCGAGGGCGTTTTCGATGCGATCGAGGAACACTTCCACCTCGTCGCCAATCTTGATCTCGCTGTCACGGCCGGGGCCGGAAAATTCGCGCAGCGCAACGCGGCCTTCGGTCTTCAGGCCGACGTCGATGACGGCCATGTCCTTTTCAATTGCAACCACCTTGCCCTTGACGACCGAGCTCTCCTGCAGGTTGCCACCTGCGAAGGACTCGTCGAGCATCGCGGCGAAATCGTCGCGCGACGGGCTATAGGAATCAGCGGAAGTCGAAGCCATTTGTTCTCCAGTTGCGGAAATATTGCCGGCCGTTGGGTTCATGGGCGTGTCGCGCGCGCAGTGTCGGAAAGTCCGCAAGACCTTCGAGCGACCGCTCGTTGCTTCGGCGTGAGGCCAAAACAGCGGAAGCGGGCCGGCAGAGGCCCGCGCGTTCGATACGTGGAAATCTTTATGTCCGGAGCCTGGATCGCGTCGACCCCCAAACAGGGACCGAGAGTACCGACCTCAAAGAGCGGGAGCGGGCGCTTCCTCCAATGACGGCTGCGGCTTAACCCCGCGACCGGCCCGCTCGGACAGCCTCGATAATGTCGATGGCGGCCCGGACGCCGCCTTCTATATCCAGTTGGGAGTTATCTAGCAAGTAAGCATCAGCGGCCGGTTTTAGCGGCGCAATCGGCCTGTTCTTGTCCCGTTCGTCGCGCTGGATGATGTCGGCGAGCACCGCCGCCTCATCCGCCTGCTCGCCCCGCGCCCGCGCCTCCATGGTGCGGCGGCGGGCCCGGACCCTGGGGTCTGCCACGACGAAGATCTTCACGTCGGCATCGGGGCAGATCACGGTTCCAATGTCACGTCCGTCCAGCACCGCGCCTGGAGGATCGGCGGCGAATTGCCGCTGGAAATTAAGCAGGACCTCGCGAACCCGGGGAATCGCGGAAACGATCGAGGCGCCCTCGCCGGCGGCCTGGGTCTTCAGAGCGGGATTGCCGAACTTTTCGGGATCGAGTTCCAGCGCGGCTTGCACGGCCGCGGCCTCATCGCGGAGGTCATGGCCGGATTCCATCAGGGCGTAGGCGACCGCACGATAGATCACGCCGGTATCGAGGTGACGATAGCCGTAATGGTGAGCGAGACGCTTGCCGAGCGTGCCCTTGCCCGAAGCCGCGGGTCCATCGATGGCGATGATCATGAAAAATCGGCCCCCAGCGACCGCATCATCGGAATGAAGTCCGGGAAACTGGTGGCGATGAAGGCGGTGTCGTCGACCGTCACCGGCTGGTCGGAGGCGCAGCCCATCACCAGCGCGGACATCGCGATGCGGTGGTCCATGTGGGTGGCGACCGTGCCGCCGCCGGGGACGTGGCCGCGGCCCTCGACGATCAGGTCGTCGCCAGACACCGTGACCTTCACGCCATTGACGCGAAGCATCGCGGCGGTGGCCTCGAGCCGATCGGATTCCTTCACGCGCAGCTCTTGCAGACCGCGCATGATGGTCGTGCCCTCGGCGAAGGACGCCGCCACCGCCAGCACCAGATATTCATCGATCATCGACGGCGCGCGCTCCGGCGGCACCTCGACGCCACGCAATTTCGAGGCACGGACGCGCAGCTGCGCCATCGGCTCGCCGGCGTCGCCGCGCACTTCGCTTTCCTCGATGGAGGCGCCCATTTCACGCAGCGTCGTGAACAGGCCGGTGCGCAGCGGATTGGTCATGACGTCAGACAGAACGACATCGGAGCCTTCGACGATCAGTGCTGCGACGACCGGAAAGGCCGCGGAGGACGGATCGGCGGGTACGATGACAGTCGCACCATGCAGCTCGGGCTGGCCGACCAGCGTGATGCGGCGGCCGTGAGCGCCCTCGGCGACCGAGGTGATGTCGGCGCCAAAATGCTTCAGCATCAGCTCGGTGTGGTCGCGGCTGGCCTCGCTCTCGATCACGGTCGTGGTACCCGGCGCGGCCAGACCCGCCAGCAGCACCGCCGATTTGATCTGGGCCGAAGCGACCGGGGTCTTGTAGGTGATCGGCAGCGGATCGCGCGCGCCCTGGACGGTCAGCGGCAGGCGGCCACCCTCGCCGCCGGACACGACCTTGGCGCCCATTTTTTCCAGTGGATCGAGGATCCGGCGCATCGGGCGGCTGCGCAGCGACGCATCGCCGTCGAACACCGCCGAGATCGGGCAGCCGGCGACGGCGCCCATGACCAGCCGGCAGCCGGTACCGGAATTGCCGAAATCCAGCGCCGCCTTGGGCTGGGCAAAGCCGCCGACGCCCACGCCCTGGACCTTCCAGGCGAAATCGCCGGTGCGTTCGACCCTGGCGCCGAGGGCCTGCATGGATCTGGCGGTGTTGAGGACGTCCTCGCCTTCGAGAAGGCCCGTAATCCGGGTCTCGCCGACCGCGAGCGCGCCTAGGATCAGGGCGCGGTGGGAGATCGACTTGTCCCCGGGCACCCGTACTTTTCCGGTCAGGGGACCGCTCGAGCGCGACTTCAACGGTGTCGGCTTGTCGGAATGGGTCAAGATTGTGTCCTTGGATAGGCCCGATCAGGCTGCGGGCAGGTACCACAAGGTCTCCCCGCCGTCACGAGCATGTCTTTCTCTCGTAATGCGCTATTGACAGCGGGCCGCCAACTAGCCAAGTGAAACACCGCTTTTCAGACATCCCAGGATTCCTCTGCCGTGGCCAAGTCCGAACTCGGAACCAAACGTATTTGCCCGACCACGGGCAAGAAGTTCTACGACCTCAACAAGAATCCGGTGATCTCGCCCTATACCGGCGAGGTTGTGCCGATCGCACCGATCGCACCGGCCCGCGTGCCTCGCGGCGCCGAAGCCCGTCACGCGGCTGCCGCGGACACCACGCCGGAGCCGGCCGAGGTCGAAGAGGTCTCGCTCGAGGAGGCCGATGCCGAGGAGAACACCGGCAAGGTCAAGGCCGTCGTCCCCGAATCCGAGGACGATATCGAGGTCGACGAGACCCTCGACGACGACGATGACGATGATTCGACCTTCATTCCCGACGAAGAAGAGGGCGATGAGGACGTGACCGACATCATTGGTGATGTCGGAGGTGATGAAGAGACTTGAGATCAGTCCTGATCTGTGAAAAAGGGTGCACCGCGCGAGTCGGAAGGCTCGCCGGTCGGGAGTGATCCCCCAGGATCATCCCTAGTTAAGGGGCCATAGCTCAGCTGGGAGAGCGCTTGCATGGCATGCAAGAGGTCGGCGGTTCGATCCCGCCTGGCTCCACCAGCCTTCGCTCGCTTCGCGAGCTACGGCTCGGCAAGCCTGGGGAAGTCCCTCGTAGCGAAGTGAGCGAAGGCTGCCGCGGCGTAGCCCTAAGGGCGAAGCCGAGCTTCAGCAGATCGAAAACAAAGGTAAGCTCCTCCTCGACAACTGGGGAGTGTGCCGTGAAGTACGTCTACATCCTCGAGAGCCTAGATTCCCTGCACTTCTATGTTGGGATCACCGACGATCTGCGGGCCATGGCGGCTCAAGACTTACATTGCGTTTAGCGACGAAAGGCAGGCCTTCGCATTTGAGAAGTACTTGAAGTCAGCGTCCGGCCGCGCCTTCACCAAGAAGCGCCTCTAGCGCCCCCTACTCCCCAATCACCGCATTCAACCTATCCCTTAACGCGACGATCTCGTCCTTCATTGCGACCAGCTCGGCCACCGAGCAATCCGACGCCGCCAGGATCGACTGCGGCACGCTGCGAGCTTTCTCCTTCAGCGCGTGGCCCTGCGGCGTCAGCGCGATCAGCACCTGGCGCTCGTCCTCGCTGCTTCGCGTCCGCTTGACGAGATGCGCGGCTTCGAGCCGCTTCAGCAATGGTGTCAGCGTGCCTGAATCGAGGAACAGCTTCTCGCCGATGTCCTTCACCGGCACATCATCGCGCTCCCACAGCACCAGCATCACCAGATATTGCGGATAGGTCAGCCCGAGCCGGTCGAGCAGCGGCTTGTAGACGCGGTTGAAGGCATGCGCGGCCGAATAGACTGCGAAGCAGATCTGGTTGTCGAGGCGCTGCGGATCGAGAGTCGATAGCTTTCGGGCCATAGAGAATCTCACGGGACTTCCTCCCATTCTGGGGCCAGGGAGCGACGCATTCAATTGCGAACAATTAAATGTGAGGCATCGAAATTTCAATTGCGCACAATCTAATTGTTTGCGATACAGGTGTCGCCCCAAACCGAAGACCCCGAGGAGACGAAAATGTCCGTGAACGTTCTCTACAAGACCAGCGCAAAAGCCACCGGTGGCCGCGACGGCCATGCTGCAACCCTCGATGGCGCGCTCGACGTCAAGCTCACCACGCCGAAGGAGCTCGGCGGTGGCGGCGGCGCCGGCAACAATCCGGAGCAGCTGTTTGCTGCCGGCTATGCCGCCTGCTTCATCGGTGCGATGAAGTTCGTGTCCTCGCAGGGCGGCCCGAAGGTTCCGGCCGACGCCTCGGTGACCTCGACCGTCGGCATCGGCCCGCGCTCGGCCGGCGGCTTCGGCCTCGACATCGATCTGGCCGTCTCGCTGCCGGGCCTTGCCCGTGCGGACGCCGAGGCGCTGGTCGAGAAGGCACATCAAGTGTGCCCGTATTCCAACGCGACGCGCGGCAATGTCGATGTTCGCCTGACGGTCGTCTGATCGAACGGCGAATTGGCTGGCCCGGGATCCCCCTCGGGCCGGCCGCTTCCCGTCGATTTGCCATGCGGCGGGATTGTGCTGCGGAGGCGCATGCGGCCCTACGCAGCAAGCCATTGCTGGGGCGCGCGAACCTCGCTAGGCCTGTGATCAAAGTTCGACACAGGGAAGCGAAGGCATGACTGAAGCCGTTTTGGGCGCAATGAGCGGGCTGCGCGTCATCGATCTCACGCGCGTGCTCGGCGGTCCCTACTGCACCCAGATCCTCGCCGACCATGGCGCCGACGTCATCAAGGTCGAGCCGCCGGCAGGCGACGAAGTGCGCGACTGGGGCCCTCCCTTCCACGACGACGACGCGGCCTATTTCATCGGCATCAACCGCAACAAGCGCTCGATCGGCCTCGACCTCGCCTCCGAGGGCGGACGTGTCGTGCTGCTGAAGATGCTGGAGTCGGCCGACGTCCTGATCGAGAATTTCAAGCCGGGCACGCTGGAGAAATGGGGCATCGGCAACGATGTGCTCAGCAAGAAATTTCCGCGTCTCGTGCATTGCCGGATCTGCGGCTTCGGTGCCGACGGTCCGCGCGGCGGCAATCCCGGCTATGACGCCATCATCCAGGCCATGACCGGCATGATCGCGGCAACCGGCTCGGTCGAGAGCGGGCCGATGCGGATCGGCGTGCCGCTGGTCGACATCACGACCGGACTCTACGCCGCGATCGGCATCCTGATGGCGCTCTCCGAGCGGCAGCGTTCGGGCAAGGGCCAGTTCCTGGAGACGACGCTGTACGAAACCGGCCTTGCCATCATGCATCCGCACACCGCGAACTACTTCATGCATGGCAAGCCGCCGGGCCTCACCGGCAACGAGCATCCGAACCTCGTGCCGTACGCGATCTTCCCGACCAAGACCGACAACATCTTCATCGGCGTCGGCAATGACGGCACCTTCCGCAAGCTCGCCAAGGAGATCGGCAAGCCCGAGCTCGGTACCGATCCGCGCTTTGCCCGCAACAAGGACCGCATCGCCAATCGCGAGGCGTTGCGCGCCGAGCTTGCCGCGGTGTTCAGCCAGCACGAGGCCGAGCCGCTGTGCAATCGCCTGCTCGCGGCAGGCCTGCCCGCAGGCCCCGTGCAGAAGATCGACCAGGCGCTGACCAATCCGCACACCATCGCCCGCGGCGATGTCATCGAGAAGGACTGGTACAAGGGCGTGGCCTCGCCGATCCGGCTCGATCGCAGCAAGCCGAGCCTGCGCCGCCTGCCGCCGAAATTCAGCCAGCACTCCCAGGAGGTGCTGGGCGAGTTCGGCTACTCAAAGGCGGAAATCGACGCGATGGTCGCGACGGGCGTGGTCTGCGGGCCCGAGCGCAAGCGCTAGGATCCAGCCTCCTCACGCGGCAAATGCCGCAGTGCGGCGCGGGCATGCATGTGCAGCGCGAACGTAGGAGGGTGCCCAGCGCGCCTTCGCCTATTTAACGACTTCCCTTTTGGCGGCGCTTGCTGCTTTCGTTTCGGCCGCTTACACAGTCATGTGAACGTCATATGGCGCTGCTAGCGCAAGCGCTTCTTTATTGACGGCTGAGGGAGGTTCTTGATGGCTCTTCGATTCTTTGGGGCGGCTGCGGCTGTTGCAGTTGCGGTCGGCATGACGGCTTCGCCGGCGCTGGCCGTGACTGAAATCCAGTGGTGGCACGCGATGACGGGCGCGAACAACGACGTCATCGTCAAGCTCGCCACCGACTTCAATGCGTCGCAGAGCGATTACAAGGTCGTCCCGACCTATAAGGGCAGCTATCCCGACACCATGAACGCCGGCATCGCGGCCTTCCGCGCCGGCAACGCGCCGCACATCATGCAGGTGTTCGAAGTCGGCACCGCGACCATGATGGCCGCGACAGGCGCCGTGAAGCCCGTCTACAAGCTGATGGCCGACGCCGGCGAGAAGTTCGATCCGAAGAACTATCTGTCCGCGATCACCGGCTACTACTCGACCTCGAAGGGCGAGATGCTGTCGTTCCCCTTCAACTCGTCGTCGACCGTCATGTGGGTCAATCTCGACGAGCTGAAGAAGGTCAACGCCGAGATCCCGAAGACCTGGCCCGACGTGTTCGAGGTCGCCAAGAAGCTCCACGACAACGGTCATCCGACCTGCGGCTTCTCCGGCTCCTGGGTCACCTGGGTCAATCTCGAGCAGCTCTCCGCCTGGCACAACGTGCCGCTCTCGACCAAGGCCAACGGCCTCGACGGCTTCGACACCGTGCTCGAGTTCAACGGACCGCTCCAGGTCAAGCATCTCGAGAAGCTGGTCGAGCTGCAGAAGGACAAGATCTACGACTACGCCGGCCGCACCAACCAGGGCGAAGGTCGCTTCACCTCGGGCGAATGCGCGATCTACCTGACCTCGTCGGCCTTCTTCGGCAACGTCAAGGCGCAGGCCAAGTTCAACTTCAACGCCGTGCCGATGCCGTACTATCCCGACGTCAAGGGCGCGCCGCAGAACTCGATCATCGGCGGTGCCTCGCTCTGGGTCATGGGCGGCAAGTCTGCCGACGAGTACAAGGGCGTCGCGAAATTCCTGACCTTCCTCTCCGACACCGATCGTCAGGTCTACATCCACAAGGCCTCGGGCTATCTGCCGATCACCAAGGCCGCCTACGACAAGGCCAAGGCCGAGGGCTTCTACAAGGACCAGCCCTATCTCGAGACCCCGCTGCTCGAGCTGACCAACAAGGAGCCGACCGAGAACTCGCGCGGTCTGCGCCTCGGCAACATGGTTCAGCTGCGTGACGTCTGGTCGGAAGAGATCGAGCAGGCGCTGGCCGGCAAGAAGACCGCCAAGCAGGCGCTGGATACGGCCGTCGAGCGCAGCAACACCATGCTGCGCCAGTTCGAAAAGACCGCCGTGAAATAAGGCGAAGGCGCCGGCAGGCCGCGCGGCCTGCCGGCGCCGCCCATCATGCAAAAGCAAGCGATTTTCCAATCAAAGCTGTTGCCGTACTTGCTGGTTGCTCCGCAGCTGGCAGTGGTTCTGATTTTCTTCTACTGGCCTGCCCTGCAGGCGGTGATCCAGTCGTTCCTGCTGCAGGACGCCTTCGGTCTCTCCTCGAACTTCGTCTGGTTCGATAATTACATCGAGCTGTTCAAGGACCCCGCTTATTTCGAATCGATCGTCCGAACCTTCGGCTTCTCGTTTGCGATCGCCGTCTCGTCGCTGTCCTTCGCGCTGCTGCTCGCCGTGATGGCGGACAAGCCGCTGCGCGGCTCGATGCTCTACCGCACGCTGCTGATCTGGCCCTATGCGGTCGCGCCGCCCGTGGTCGGCGTCCTCTGGATCTTCATGCTGCATCCCTCGCTCGGCGTGCTGGCGCGATATCTGCGCGCCGCCGGCATCGACTGGAATCCGCTGCTCGACAGCAACCAGGCCGCGACGCTGATCATCCTCGCCGCCGCCTGGAAGCAGATCTCCTACAATTTCCTGTTCTTCCTCGCCGGCCTGCAGGCGATTCCAAAGAGCGTGTTTGAGGCCGCCGCGATCGACGGCGCGCGCCCGATGCGCAGGTTCTGGACCGTGACCTTCCCGCTGCTGTCGCCCACCATCTTCTTCCTGCTGGTCGTCAACATCGTCTACGCCTTCTTCGACACGTTCGGCATCATCGACACCATGACCCGCGGCGGCCCCGGCACCTCAACGGTGACGCTGGTCTACAAGGTCTATACCGACGGCCTGCTCGGCGGAAACCTCGGCAGCTCCGCGGCGCAATCGGTGATCCTGATGATCCTCGTCATCGTGCTGACGGGAATCCAGTTCCGCTTCGTCGAACGCAAGGTGACCTACTGATGGTCGAGCAAGAGGGCTTCCGGCGCTACGTCGCTCACATCATCCTCTGGATCGGGATCGCGATCGTCGCATTCCCGGTCTACATCGCCATCGTCGCCTCAACCCAGGACAACGCGCTGATCGCCAACGGCCAGATGTCGCTGTTGCCCGGCGGCCATTTCTTCGAGGTCTACTACCAGACCATCTTCGTCGGCACGAGCGGCTCGACCCGCGAGCCCGTCGGCAACATGATGCTCAATTCGCTGGTGATGGCGCTGGCGATCGCGATCGGCAAGATCGCGATCTCGATCATCTCGGCCTATGCGATCGTGTATTTCCGSTTTCCGTTCCGGATGGCGATCTTCTGGATCATCTTCATCACCCTGATGCTGCCGGTCGAGGTGCGCATCTATCCGACCTACAAGATCGTCGCCGATTTGCACATGCTCGACAGCTATGCGGGCCTCGCGCTACCGCTGATCGCCTCGGCCACCGCGACGCTGCTGTTCCGCCAGTTCTTCATGACCGTGCCGGATGAGTTGCTGGAGGCCTCGCGCATCGACGGCGCCGGTCCCTTGCGCTTCTTCTGGGATACGCTGCTGCCGCTGTCGCGCACCAACATGGCGGCGCTGTTCGTGATCCTCTTCATCCTCGGCTGGAATCAATATCTCTGGCCGCTCCTGATCACCACGCGCGACGACATGCAGACGATCCAGGTCGGCATCCGCAAGATGATCACCACCACCGACGCGCTGACCGAATGGCCGGTCGTGATGGCGACCGCCGTGCTGGCCATGCTGCCGCCGGTGTTCGTGGTCGTCGCCATGCAGAAATTGTTCGTGCGCGGCCTGGTCGAGACGGAGAAGTAGACAAAAATGGCCAACGTCACCCTGCGCAACGTCCGCAAGACCTATACCGGCGGCTTCGAGGCCATCAAGGGCGTCAACGTCGATGTCGGCGACGGCCAGTTCTGCGTGCTGGTCGGCCCCTCCGGCTGCGGCAAGTCGACGCTGCTCCGCATGGTCGCCGGGCTCGAGACCGTCACCGGCGGCGAGATCGACATCGGCGGCAAGGTCGTCAACCAGATCGAGCCCGCCGATCGCGACATCGCGATGGTGTTCCAGAACTACGCGCTCTATCCGCATATGAGCGTGTTCAACAACATGGCCTACGGGCTGCGCAACCGCGGCATGAAGGAGGCCGAGGTCAAGTCTCGCGTCGAGGAAGCCGCGCGCGTGCTTGAGCTCACGTCGATGCTGGAGCGCAAGCCGCGCCAGCTCTCCGGCGGCCAGCGTCAGCGCGTCGCCATGGGCCGCGCCATCGTGCGCCAGCCGAAAGTATTTTTGTTCGACGAGCCGCTGTCGAACCTGGATGCAAAACTGCGCATCTCGATGCGCGTCGAGATCCGCAAATTGCAGCGCCGGCTCAACGTCACCTCGATCTACGTCACCCACGACCAGCTCGAGGCGATGACGCTCGCCGACATCCTCGTCGTGATGAACGGCGGCCAGGTCGAGCAGGTTGGCAATCCGCTGGCGATCTACGAGAAGCCGGCGACGACCTTCGTCGCTTCCTTCATCGGCGCGCCGCCGATGAATTTGATGTCGACGCGCGCGGACGAGATCAAGTCGCAGCTCGGTGGCGCCGCAGGCGAAGCCGGCATCCTCGGCATCCGCCCGGAGGACTTTGTCATCACCGACCAGACGCCGACGGGCGGCGTCGCGTTGGCGCTGACGGTCGAAGCCATCGAGCGCGTCGGCGCGGAGACTTTCGTCTACGGCTCGCGCACACCGGACGAACAGCGCGTCGCCGCCAACCCGGGCGAGCTGCCACCGGGTGAGATCATCGTCCGCATCCCCGGAACCGAGGCTCCGGCGATTGGCGCGAAAATCCGCGTCGCGGCGGTCCGCAACAAGCTGCATCTCTTTAGCGGCGACGGGCGGACGCGGATCGAGGCCTGACCTGTTCCGCCTCACATCGCGAAAACAACCCCATGCACAGTAGACGGGACGCTGTTTTCATTGGGATAAATCGGTTCGAAAAATTCACCATCGCGGCAACGCCTCAAGCAGTGAATCCACAGCCCTCCGCTACGTCCTTGAACCCACACGGGGATATGCCCATATTGCTGACCAAGGGGTGCCGCCAAGGGCCCTGAAATGCCAAAGTCGCTTTCCGCGAGGACTTTGTAAACTATGTCTCGTGTTCCCACGCTTTCCAGTCCGTTCCTTCTGGGCTTCGACGAAATCGAGCGCGTGCTCGATCGCGTCGTCAAAGGTGCCGACGGCTACCCTCCCTACAATATCGAGAGGTGCGGCCAGGCGGACAACCAGCCCGAGCGCTTGCGCATCACGCTGGCGGTCGCCGGCTTCACCCGCGACCAACTCGATGTAACCATTGAGGAAAACCAGCTCGTGATTCGCGGGCGGCAGCAGGACGACAAGACCCGGCAGTACATCCATCGCGGCATCGCCGCGCGCCACTTCCAGCGCACCTTCGTGCTGGCGGAGGGAATGCTGGTGCTGGGTGCGGATCTGAAGAACGGGTTGTTGTCGATCGACCTGGCCCGGCCAGAACCGGAGAGGATCGTTAAGACAATCGCTATCAATGAGCACGAATAATGGAACGAGTAGCGGACTCGACCGCTTAGTTTCTGTGAAGGAGTCGAGACCATGAGTGAAGGTCACGTTGTATTCGAACACGAAGCCAGGAACGCCTCGCCCGAGACGCTGGCGAATCTCGGCGAAGGCCACATCGCCTATGTGAAGCAGATCCGCTCCGAGGATGTGCCCGGCCTGTTCCCCGAAGCCCCGAAAATTGCGCCCGGCCTCAAGCTGTTCGTACTCCACGCCGCCGACGGCACGCCGATCATGCTGACCGACAGCCGCGAAGCCGCTGTCGCGAATGCCTGGAGCAACGAGCTGCAAGCGGTGAGCGTGCACTAAGGCGCGCGCGTCGCACGAAGAGAGATTTGGCGGGCATGCCTTCGCAGGAAGGCGTGCCCGTTTTCATTTTGGTGCGATGACGTTTTGGTAGGGCAGCCGATCCGAGAGCGCCGTCAGTCCGGCACGCATCGACCTCAGGCGACAGCTGCGCTCTCGGTCGGTTTGGCGAGCAGCTTCCGGATATCGGCCGACGGTCTGGCGGCACTGAAGAGATAGCCTTGCATTTCGGTGCAGCCGAGTTCACGCAAGAGACCCCGTTGTCCTTCCGTTTCGACGCCTTCCGCCGTCGTTATGATGTTGCGGGCGGCGGCGATGCCAACCACCGCCTGCACGATGGAGGACGATCCCTCGGATCCGACCATGTCCCTCACGAATGAGCGGTCGATCTTGATCTTGTCGAAGGGGAAACGCTGTAGGTAACTCAGCGAGGAATAGCCCGTACCAAAATCGTCCAAAGCGATACGTACCCCGATGGATCGCAGCTGCTGCAGGATGGCAAGGGCGGCGGTGTCATCATGAATGAGAACGGCCTCGGTGACTTCAAGCTCAAGTCTGCCGGCCGAAAGGCCCGATGCTGCAAGGGCGGCGGCGACCTTGAGCGGAAACGTTGGATTCCTGAATTGAACCGGCGAGACATTGACGGCAACCTTCGTGCCGCTGGGCCAGAAGGTGGCCTCGGCGCAGGCTGTGGCCAGAACCCATTCGCCAAGTTGGTTGATGAGGCCGGTCTCTTCGGCGACAGGAATGAAGTCGACGGGCGAAATCATGCCGCGATCCGGATGGCGCCAGCGCAGCAGCGCCTCGCAGCCCGTGACCGCACCGTCGCGCAGCCGAACGAGCGGCTGGTAGTGAACCTCAAATCCGCCTTCCGCAAACCCCCTCTCCGTGCTGATCTGGCGTAGCTCCACCTCCATGAGACGCCGGGCCCTCGCGCGCCTATCCATTTCCGGTGCGAAGAAGCGATAGATTCCGCGGCCATCGTTCTTGGCCTGATACATCGCCAGGTCGGCATTCTTGAGCAGCTGATCCAGATCGAAGCTGTCTTGCGGCGCCATCGCAATGCCGATGCTGGCGTCGATCGATATCTGATGACCCAGACAGTCGTGGGGACTGCGTATGGCAGCCTGGATGCGGGTTACGGACTCTACGGCTTCCGCGGCATCGCCGACGACGGTTTGGACAATAGCAAACTCGTCTCCGCCCAGCCGTGCGATGAAACTGCTCCCGCCCACGCTTGCTCGCAGCTGCGCAGCGACCGCTTTGAGGAGTTCGTCGCCAACCGCATGCCCGAGCGAGTCATTGACGCCCTTGAAGCTATCAATGTCGATCAGGAGTACCGCGAATTGGTTGCCGTGCGCGATGTCGCGGATCTCTTGTTCGAGCCGGTCGTGGAAGAGCACGCGGTTCGGCAAATCGGTCAAAGAGTCGTAATGAGCAAGGTGGGCAATGCGGTGCTCGGCCCGACGGCGCTCGGTGATGTCTTCCAGCGTGGTGACCCATCCGCCACCTGCAACCGTTCGGTAGGCAATCTCGATCGAGCGTCCATCCGTCGTTTCCGACACAATGACCTTGTTCTGCGCAGCGTTGCGCAGAACAAGTGCGCAATGATCGTCGATGTCCTCCTTCAGCGTCCCGGTCGCCTTTCGATGAGCGATGAGCTCGCGAAGGCTGCAACCTGGTCTTGCGACGTCGGGGGAGAGTCCGAACATCTCGATATATCGTTGGTTGCATACGACCAGGCGCCGGGACGAGTCGAACAGCAGTAGTCCTTGCCTCATGTTGTTGACGGCGGTGTTGAGGCGGCGCTTCTCCAATTTGTGCTGTTGCAACAGCTGGCGGACGATCAGGAACTTTGCCGTTGCGATTACGAGCGCCAATAGGGCCGCGACACCAATCAGGAAGCGCGTCTGCTGGCGCCAGTCGGCCAAGGCAGCAGACACCGATTCCGTCGCCATAACCACAATCGGAAATCCGTTCAGCGTACGAGAGGCCCCGAGCCGGTCCTGGCCCGTAATCGGACTCTTGAATTGGCTGGCTGCGTCCTTGCGCCCGGCAAGTATCGGCCCGAACATCGGCTCTGATCTAAAGTTCTGCCCGACGATCGAATGGATGCGTGGGTAGTGAGCCAGCACCGTGCCATCTTTATGGAGCAGGACGATGGCGGCGTCTTTTCCGAGCGCCAGAGAAGCGAAGAAGTCTTCGAAGCGGGCGACCTCGATACCCCTCCCAATGACCCCCATGAATTCGCCACTGCTGCTTGTCAACCTGCGGGCGAGGACAGCTGTCCAAGCGCCAGAGATGCGGCTCTGGACCAATTCGATCAGTGCGGGCGGTGAATGTGGGTCCGATTTGAAGGTCTTGAAGAAACTTCTATCGGCAATACCGACGGCGGGAACGGGCCACGCGCCGGAGGAATTGATCAGCGCTCCATCCGAATCGAACAGGTTGATATTGCCGACATAGGACAGCGCGCCGATCCGGGTCTTGAGCATGAGGTGAATGTCTGGGCTGGACATCCGGCGCACGTAGTGCTCGCCGGTATCGATCCCTCTGGCTTGCATATCGGCAATGAGGTCGTCCTCGATGACTGCCAGATCCTGGAGCTGCTGATCGAAGTGTTGGGCCAATAGCAGCACCGTGTTCTCGAGCTCGTGTTTGCTGTTATCCAGCGCGCGCTCGCGGAAATTGCTGACCATCATCGCGGTCCCGGCGATAATGGCGAGGATCAGGACGACGCTGGAAAGCACGAGCCAGCGAACTGGATCGCGTCGGAAGCCAAAGTCGCGCCGAACGGGATCGATCGCCTCGCTCTCGCGAGACTCGAACCTCCCTGACAAGGCCGCTGTTGGCATTTCCCGATGTCCCATTGGCAGAACTAGGTAAACCGCAAAGATGGAACTGCCGTTAGGAACCTTGGTTAACCCGGCGTGCGACTGTGAGGAGGCAGGTCGATTCGCATAATAAGAAACGACTTTCGATTGGCTGAAGCTCGCAAGCCGTGGTGCCGATGGTGCGGTCGGGGCTCAGTCGCCACCAGCATACCTTTGATGGTCAGGTATCGGTTGCTGAGTGCGCGCGTCTGACGACCGTAAGCAGAATTTAGCGTCCCGCTGCGCATAATGCGTTGATCGGAACAATGAGCACGCGGCGGAGCGCTTCGAGGCATGGAGCTGTTGGCGGCCTACTGGTCGAATGCCGAATTGGTGACCAATGGTATTCTGCTGCTACATCTTGTCGGCGCGGCTGCCGTCGGACTCCTGCTCGGTTATGAGCGTTCCTATCATGGTCGGGCCGCCGGCATGCGCACTTACGCGTTGGTCTGCGTTGCCTCCACCCTGCTTACGGCGATCAACGGCTTTCCCAGCCACTGGTATGGCGGCATGGCCACGACCCCGTCTGCCGCCGATCCTACCCGTGTGATCCAGGGTCTGATGACCGGCATCGGCTTCCTCGGCGCAGGCGTCATCGTCAAGGACGGATTCACCATCCGCGGGGTGTCCACGGCCGCTTCGATCTGGATGACTTCGGCCATCGGCATCATTATCGGCATTGGCTTCTATGGCGCAGCACTTTCCGCCACGGCACTTTCGTTGATGGCCATGACCCTCTTGGGCAAGATCGAGAAATGGCTGCCGCATCAGACGATGCTGCATCTGTCGATCGTATATCCGCAAGGTATGGTCCCGACCTCGGCCGAGCTGATGGAATGCATGGGCGCCTACGGATTCGAGATCATGGATTGGTCCTACGAATACCGCGAGGCGAGCCGCCAATTCCATTTCGATTTGGTGCTTCGCGCAAATGGCCCGTTTGAGACAGCGCTCATGGCGCGCGATCTCTCGAAGGCGCAGGATGTCGTCGAATTCCGCCTCGCCCCGTCGCGGGTGTAGCAAAGCGCGCTGCGGCGCATTTTTCCGGCGCCAGACGCTTGCTACTCGTCCGAGCAATTCGCCAGCCGTGCACGGATGTCCGGCTTCAGCACCTTGCCCACTTTGGAGCGCGGCAGATCGTCCCAGACTTCGATCTGCTTCGGTGTCTTGACGCTGCCGATCCGCTGCTTGACGAAGGTGGCCAAGGCGGCCGCATCGACGCTTTGGCCGGCGCGGGGCTGCACCACGGCGACGATCCGCTCGCCCCATTTCTCGTCCGGAAGGCCGATCACGGCGCAATCCTGCACCGCCTCATGCGCCCGCAGCGCGTTCTCGACCTCGATCGAGTAGACGTTGAACCCGCCTGATATGATCATGTCCTTGGCGCGATCGACGATATAGAGGTAGCCGTCGTCATCGATGTAGCCGATGTCGCCGGTGTGGTGCCAGCCATGCGCGGAGGCTTCCGCCGTGGCCTCGGGGTTCTTGTAATAGCCCTCCATCACCAGCGAGCCGCGGACCACGATCTCGCCGCGCGTGCCTGATGGCAGCAAATTGCCGTCGCCATCCATGATGCCGGCCTGCACCAGCGGACTGATCCGCCCGGCCGAGGCGAGGCGCTCCATCGCGATGGTGCCGTCGGCATTGTAATGCTCGTCGGGCGCCATCATCGAAATCATCATCGGCGCTTCAGTCTGGCCGAACAGCTGCGCCATTGGTCCGATCCGTCGCAGCGCCTCCGCGAGCCGCGTGGCCGAGATCGGCGCCGCGCCGTACCAGAAGCATTGCAGCGATTCGACGTTGGCGGAGTCGAGCCTGGGATGATCGAGCAGCATGTAGATCACGGTCGGCGGCAGAAAGGTGTGCGTGACGCGGTAGCGAGCGATCAGATCGAGGAATTCGGCGATGTCGGGGCGATGCATGATCACGATGCGGCCGCCGAGCGTCATGATCGGAAAGCACAGCACGCCGGCGGCGTGAGTCAGCGGCGCCAATGCGAGATAGACCGGGCGGCCCCTGAAGGGATAGCCCATCAGCGTCAGGGCCGTCATGGCCTCGATGTTGCGGCCGGACAGCATGACGCCCTTGGGCTTGCCGGTGGTTCCGCCGGTGCCCGGGATCATCGCGAGATCGTCCACCGGCGCGCGCTGGTAGTCGTCATCCGAAACGTTTCGCAGCCAGGTCTGGAAGGACGGCGCGAACGGCAATTCGGCATCGAGGCAGACCAGCACGCGCAGTTTCGGCAGGTCGGACCGGACCGCCTCCACCATGGCAGCGAAGCTCGAATGAAACAGCAGCGCCGCGCAGTCGAACTGGTCGAGAATGAATTTGTTCTCGGCCGCTTCGTTGCGCGGATTGATCGGGCACCAGACCGCACCGGCGCGCGAAATGCCGAACACGCAGGCAAACGCGACCGGATCATTGCCGGAGAGGATCGCAACCTTCTCGCCCGCTGCGACGCCCGATCCTGCGAGTCCGCGCGCGACGCGGTAGCTCAGCCGCTGCACGTCGCGGTAGCTGAGGTCGCGTCCATCCATGGTCAGGCACGGCGCTTCTGGGCCGAGCGAAGCGCCTTTGTCGAGGTAATCGATGAAGCGCATGGTCAATCCCTCAAAGCCGCCGGCGGGSGGGGGGCGGGGGCGCCGCCCCCCCCCCCCAGCCCGGGGGGGGGGGGGCGGCCGAGCGCGCCGCCCGCCGCTCTTGTCAGTCGTGCACGGTGAGGATCGGCTTGCTGACCAGCCCAAAACTGCGCAATTGCCCGAGCAGCTCGTGATGGCCGAACGCCTGGCAGCCGGAGGCGAAGCCCACGCGCTTGGGCGGCTGCTGCAGCAGATGCGCGGCGGCATAGGCCTGCAACATGCCGGTCTGCTTGTAGTTGCTGTTGCCGTTGATGACGCAGTGCGCGCGCCCGAGCGGGCCGGAGGCATGCACCGAATCCAGCGACTTGTTGACGCGCGGGTTCTCGCGCGGCGGCATGGTGTTCATCACGCTGGCCGCGGTCTGCGCCAACGCGGCGTAGCGTTCGTCGGGGTTCATGTTCTTGGTCGCCTCCAGCGCGCCGGCGACGATCTGCGGCACACCCAGCATCAGGGCGCGGTTGAACACCCCGCCCAGCACCTTCACGTTGGCCACGCGGGGATCGCGCTTGAACCACACCGGGTGCGAGGTGCCGCCCCAGGGCAGCGCCAGCGCCAGCTCGTGCTGGCCGGGGATGGCGAGGTTGTATAGGCCGGCATCAGGCTGATGCTCGACGTATTTGTTCTGCTCGAGGTAGTAGGCCTTGGCCATCGCGGCGTTGACCAGGATGGTCTGCGTCGAGGCGATGGTCGGGCTGCCGCCCCAGAACACGGCGATATCGAGCGTGTCGAGGCCCGGCGTCTCCAGGCACAGCTGCGCTGCAATCTCGCCGGTGGTGTACATCTGCGCGATGCCCGGCGCCAGCAGCAGGCCGGCATTGGCGAATTTGGTGCCCCACTCCTGCTCAAGCGTGATCAGCCAGTCCTGCTCGCCTGTCGTGTCGGTGTAGTGGCAGCGGGAAGCCCAACAGGCCTGCACCACCTCGCCGCCGAACTTGGCGAAGGGGCCGACGGTGTTGAGCACCACCGAGGCACCGTTGAACAACTCCGTCAGCGCGCTCACGGTGTGCGGCACTTCCACCACCTCGTAGTCGGCGGTCTCAATGCCGGCCACGTTCGCCTTCATGGCAGCGTTGAGCTTCTCGGCGCTGCGGCCGGCGGCAACGAACGGGATGTTGTACTCGCGTAGATATTCGCAGACGAGACGGCCGGTATAGCCGGACGCGCCATAGACGATGACGGGTTTCTTCGCGCTCATGGTGTTCCTCCGAAATGTTTTGTTGTCGGGTCTTCAGCTCACATGCCCATGCCGCCATCGACCGGCAGTCCGATGCCGGTGATGAAACGCGCCTCGTTCGAGCACAGAAACACCGCGGCATCGGCGATGTCGCCGACCTCCGCGAGCTTTCCGAGCGGCGTCTGCTCCACCACTGAGCCGACAGCGGCGTTGACGTCGGGCGCGAGGCCGATCTTGACGATGTCGTTGGCGAGCTGCAGGCCCATGTCGGTCGGGATCAGGCCTGGATAGATGCAGTTGACGCGCACGCCGTAGCCGAGCTTGCCGGCCTCCATCGCAGCGACCCGCGTCATGCGGTCGACCGCGGATTTCGTGCCGGAGTAGACCGAGATGCTCGGGAAGGCGATCGTCGCCGCGACGGAGGCGATGTTGACGATCGCGCCGCCCTTGCCCGCCGGTCCGCCCGGCCGCATCGCACGGAAGGCGTGCTTCATGCCGAGCACGGTGCCGACGATGTTGACGTCGCACATCCGTCGCGCGTCCTCGGCTCTGATCTCCGATACCAGCGAGGTGATCTCGATGCCGGCATTGTTGATCAGGATGTCGTAGCCGCCGAGCGTTGCGACGGTCCTGGCAACCGCGCGCTCCCATTGGGCGTCATCGGCAACGTCGAGCTGGGCGAATCCCGTCGGGACACCTTCGTTCTTCGCGATGGCGCTCGCACTCGCACTGCCGGCGTCTTCGAGGATGTCGGCGATCATAATCGAGGCGCCGGCGCGCGCCAACGCCTGCGCGATCGCCGCACCGATTCCTCTGGCACCGCCGGTGACCAGGGCTTTCCTGCCTGCAAGGCTCTTCCCACTCATGATGCGCTCCTCCCGTTGCTGGTGATTGATTGGTGGGGCGCACGATCGGCGCGCACCAGGTCGATGGGCGCAGGGCCTTTTGGGCTGCACCCAGCGAAGCGTTCCTCCATGGTCGGACGTCTTGACGACTGTCCAAATTCTTGAGCGCGAACCTCCGCCAGAATCTTGACACTTGTCAAGAACGAATTTGACAGTTGTCAAAGGAAGTGGTTGTGAGGGGATGGAGCATTGCGCGGATGGCGCGGTATAAGTCCTTGAAAGAACGGGACTGAGGAAGGGACGAGATGGCGCGGCAGGTGACGGGAGCGGCCCGGCGTGTGGCTGATGCGGCCGAGGTGTTGCGGGACGAAAAGTTCAACGCACGGCGCATCGAGCTGGCCGAGGCCGCGCTGGAAACGCTCGGCGAGCTCGGCTTCGCGCGCACCAGCCTGCGCGAGATCGCGCAGAACTCGGCGTTCACGCACGGCGTGTTCCACTATTATTTCAGCGACAAGCTCGACCTGATCTGCTGCTGCGTGCGCCACTACAAGGCGAAGTGCGTGACGCGCTATGACGAGGTCGTCGCGACTGCAACGAGCCGCGACGAATTGACGGAGGGCTTCCTCGCCAAGCTTGCGGCAACGCTCGAGAGCGAAGCCCGCATGCACCGGCTCTGGTACGATCTGCGCTCGCAGGCGATGTTCGAAGCGGCGTTTCGCAAGGACGTGCTCGAGATCGACAAGAGCCTGGAGGCGATGATCTGGCGCATCGCGTCGCGCTATGCCGAGTTCGGCGGCAAGCGGCCGGCGTCATCGCCCGCCGCGCTCTATGCGCTGTTCGACGGCCTGTTCCAGAGCGCGCTGCTCAGGCATCTCGCGGGTGACAAGGCGGCGGTTGCCGAGCTGCTCGACGAAGTCCGGCACCTGCTTCCGACGGTGTGTTGAAGAGTTTGCACCTCGTCATTGCGAGCGCAATGACGGTGCTGAGAGAGCAGAAACGCTCTCACATTAGGCAATGGTGTGAAAGACTACGCCGCGGTCGCCGGCGGCAGGGCCAACACCGAATAGATCGCCTGGGCATCACGTGAGGCGCGGAGCTTCTTGGCGATGTCCTGGTCGCGCAGCAACCGCGCGATGCGGGCGAGCGCCTTCAGATGATCGGCGCCGGCGCCTTCGGGGGCGAGCAGCAGGAAGACGAGATCGACCGGCTGGCCGTCCATCGCCTCGAAATCGATCGGGCGATCGAGGCGCGCGAACAGGCCAAAAATCTTCTCGAGCTTGGGCAGCTTGCCGTGCGGAATGGCGACGCCGTAGCCGACCGCCGTGGTGCCGAGCTTCTCGCGCTGGAGCAGCACCTCGAACACCGAGCGTTCGTTCTGTCCGGTCAGCTCGGCGGCCTTGGCGGCGAGCTCCTGGAGCGCCTGCTTCTTGCTGTTGACCTTCAATGCCGGAAGTATCGCCTCGGGGGCGACCAGATCGGTAATCGGCATGGAAGTGTTCCGGGGTGAATTAAACCGTCAGGTTCCGAATTGGCCGGCTCGATCGAATCGAGCCCGGCCGGCGTCAAGAAGGTCAAGCAGACAGGGGACTTAGCCCAAGTCCCGTTAAGCTCTGATGTGGGGCGCTTCTACTCCAACGCAATCCCGGTGCCAACTCCCGCGTGCGGCTTTGCCACGGTCATTGTTAAGGACTGTGGTTGATACGGGGTACCCACTGGGCTAGCCCGTTTTGGCGCCCGGCGGGTCGATCCAGCCGACATTGCCGTCCGCCCGGCGGTAGATGATGTTCACCCGGCCCGAGGAGCCATGCTGAAATACCAGGCAGGGCGCCCCACTGAGGTCCAGTTCCATGACGGCCTCGCTGACCGACATCTGCTTCAGCGACGTCGTCGCCTCGGCAATGATCACGGGGCTGTAGCCGGTGACCTCCTCCTCGTCGTCGCCCTCGCCGGGGGCCTCGAGCACGTAGGCCGTGGCGTCGAGCGCAGCGAGCGCGGCGGACGCGACATGAGCCTTGCGCGCCGAGCGGTCCTTGAGCCGGCTCTTGTAGCGCTTGAGACGCTTCTCGATCATGATCAGCGCCTGGTCGGCGCTGGCATAGGCATCCTGCGCGTTCGAATCGGCTTCCAGCGTGATCCCGGAATCAAGATGCAGCGCACAGTCGGTGCGGAAGCCGAGGCCGTCCTTGCTCAGTGTGATGTGACCGGAATAATTGCCGTCGAAATATTTACGGAGGACCTCTTCGGTCCGGTCGGTCACACGCCCGCGGAGGGCCTCACCGACGCTAACGCTCTTGCCCGAGATCCGAAGAGTCATGTGATGCCTCGCTTGGTTGAGGGCCTAGCTCGGTCGCGAATAGGGGATGAGAGTAGCGCGATTTCGCGCCAGCGCAATCACGCCGGTTCGGTGTTGCGGGAGCGATCGGACATTGCGGTGGAAAGGACGTTACCAAGAGCGCTCTGCTTGTCGCGACGGCGTTGCACCGAGGACGGAATGCGYATGGCTTCGCGGTACTTCGCGACCGTGCGGCGGGCAATATCAATGCCCGAAGCGCGCAAGCGTTCCACGATGGTATCATCCGACAGGATCGCGGCGGGCGCTTCCGAATCGATCAGCTGCTTGATGTGGTGACGTACGGCTTCGGCGGAATGCGCCTCGCCGCCGTCGGCGGACGCGATCGACGCGGTGAAGAAATATTTCAACTCGAATGTGCCGCGATTTGTCGCCATGTATTTGTTGGCGGTGACGCGCGACACCGTGGATTCATGCATCTGGATGGCGTCGGCGACGGCCTTCAGATTCAGCGGCCGCAGATGCGCGACGCCGTGGGTGAAGAAACCGTCCTGCTGCCGCACGATTTCGGTCGCAACCTTCAGGATGGTGCGGGCGCGCTGGTCGAGCGCGCGCACCAGCCACGTTGCGTTCTGCAGTGCATCAGTGAAATACGACTTGTCGCCGTCCTTGCCGATCTTCTTCGACAGTTCGGAATAATAGGTCTGGTTCACCAGAACGCGCGGCAAGGTGTCGCTGTTGAGCTCGACATGCCAGCCGCCATCCGGTCCCGGGCGGACATAGACATCGGGCACCATGGTCTGAAGCCGCGCCGATCCGAACTTCATGCCGGGCTTGGGATTGAGCCGCCTGATCTCGCCGATCATGTCGGCGATGTCCTCGTCGTCGACGCCGCAGAGCTTGCGCAACGCGGCGACGTCACGCTTGGCGAGGAGATCGAGATGCTCGACGAGGGCCTGCATCGCGGGATCATAGCGGTCGAGCTCGCGGAGCTGGATCGCCAGGCATTCGCTCAAGCTGCGCGCGCAGACGCCGGGCGGGTCGAATTTTTGCAGCACGGCGAGAACGTCCTCGACGTCCTTTTGCGTTGCGCCAAGGCGCTCGGCCGCCTGGCCGAGATCCGGCGGCAGGTAGCCGGCTTCGTCGACGAGATCGATCAGATACTTCCCGATCATGCGCTGCGCCGCACCGGTGAAGGCGACCGACAGCTGCTCGGCGAGATGGTCGGAGAGCGTGGTCTCCGCGGCGACGAAAGCTTCGAGATTGTAGTCCTCGTCGCCGGAGGCACCACCGCCCCACTCCGTGTAGGTGGTCGGCGCGGCGTCCTGGGCGTTGCGCGCGGCCGCCTCGGCGGGCTCCTCGGAGAAGACGTTGTCCAGGCCCGTGTCCAGGGTCTGCTCGATCTCGGCGCGGGAGCCGAGATCCTTGCTCATCCATTCTTCCTGGCCGGGCTCGAAGGCATTGCCGCTGCCGCCAAAGCCGTCATCGGCGCCAACACCGTCAGCATGGCTGCCTGATTCGTCGCCATCGCTGAACTGACCGGTCTCGGCCGGCGCCTCGCCGCCGGGGGCCTCGTCATTGGCCCGCTCCAGCAGGGGATTACGCTCGAGCTCCTCCTCCACGAAGGTCGTGAGATCGAGATTGGACAATTGCAGCAGCTTGATCGCCTGCATCAGCTGCGGCGTCATGACCAGCGACTGCGATTGCCGGAACTCTAATCTCTGCGAAAGCGCCATGAAGCAAGAACCGTTCCCGAAAATTGGTCCGATTTTTGCTTATCCTAGTCCGAGCCCGATGTACACGTCTTGACGAAACGCAAAAAAGGGCTAGAGGCGGAATTCCTCGCCAAGGTAAAGGCGGCGGACATCCGGATCCGCGACGATCTCGTCCGGGCTGCCCTCTGTCAAGATTTCACCCGCATAGACGATGTAGGCACGGTCGGTGAGGCCGAGCGTCTCGCGCACATTGTGGTCGGTGATCAAGACGCCGATGCCGCGGTTGGTGAGGTGGCGGACGAGGTCCTGAATGTCGCCCACCGCGATCGGATCGATGCCGGCGAAGGGCTCGTCGAGCAGCATGTAGTTCGGACGCGTTGCCAGCGCGCGCGCGATTTCGACGCGGCGACGCTCACCGCCTGACAGCGCGATCGAAGGCGATTTTCGCAGGCGCGTGATGTTGAATTCGTCGAGCAGCGAGTCGAGTTGCTGCTCGCGCTTCTTGCGCGAAGGCTCGACCACTTCGAGCACGGCGCGGATGTTCTGCTCGACGGTGAGGCCGCGGAAGATCGAGGCTTCCTGCGGCAGATAGCCGATGCCGAGCCGCGCGCGCTGATACATCGGCAGCTTCGTGACATCGTGGCCGTCGAGCTCGATCGCACCGCGATCGGCCTTGATCAGGCCGGTGATCATGTAGAACACGGTGGTCTTGCCGGCGCCGTTCGGGCCAAGCAAACCGACCGCTTCGCCGCGCCGCACAAAGATGCTGACGCCGCGCACGACCTGGCGGCTGCCAAAACTCTTTTCCACGCTATGCACAGCCAGGAAGCCCGGCCGCTTCAACAATTGCGGTCCGCCCGTGCCGTTGGACTTGGCAGCGGGTCTGGCTTTGGGCGGTTGAGCCGCCGCCGGCCGCTGGCGCGGCGGGGCCTCGACACCATAGGGGTCCGAGGCCTGGATGGCCTGGTCACGGGCAATCGGCGGCGCGTCCCGCACGGGGCTCGCCACCAGGCCGCCGACGCTGTCGCCGAGCGCGGTGATGTCCTGACGGGCAAATCCTGGCCGGCCGCGCTTGGCGGGGCGCCGTCGGAACATGCTGAAGAGATCGACCATCCCCGCCTTCTAGCTTTGCGCGGTGCTCGCGCGATCTGCAGTGCCGGCCTCTCGATTCGCCGGCACAGCATGAATGAAGGGATGTCTCATGCCCAGTGAAACACGCCCGAAAAGCGGCGGACCCCGCTTCGAAAGCCCTGCGCGCTAGATACAGTGTCACCACGCAAGCTTCAACCTCGGATCGGCGACATCTGGGACAAGCGCTTGAATCTACTTCGGTTTAGTTCCGCCAGGAAGCTGCAGAGGCGAGCCTGCGCCCGGGGCGACGGGCGTTCCGCATTTGCCGCTTCCGCCGCCCTGCGACTGGATGAACAGACCCTGCACCTTGCCGCTGTCGGATTCGACCCGGGAGACGCCGGTGGTCATGTCGACCATGAGGCGGTCGCCGCGTAGCACATTCTGGCACTGGGTCAGAACCACCTGGCCGCCGGACCCGCCGAGCATGGTGATGAGGTTGGTCTTGGTGTCGAACACCGCGGTCTCGCCCGTCACCACCTGGTCCTTCTGGGTGACGACGACATTGCCGCGCGCTTCCAGCCGCTTGATCGAGGAGGCGCCGCCGGGTCCCGGCGTGGCCGACTGCATCGGCGCTCCCTTCTGGCCTTTTGCAGACGCAGATTGCGCCGGCGCCGGCTGCGGCGCGGCCTGCTTGTCGCCAGAGGATTCGTAGAACACCACCAGCGTCTTCGAGGTCATGGTGGTGTCGCCCTGCACGACCTTCACATTGCCGGCGAAGGTCGCTTCCTTCTTCTTGTCGCGCATCTCGAGCGAGGCCGCCTCGATCTGGATCGGCTGATCGCGGTTCTGCGAAAAGCCTTGCATCGCGTTGGGCACGCCTTGCATCGCGCTCTGCGCGACGGCTGCACCGGCCGCGATCAGCGCGACACCGGCCAGCGCTGCCGCTGCGACGATGGCGCGACGCCCGGCACCGGTGCGCGAAAAAAATGGGGCCATGAAAATCACTTTGGGTTTGCGGATTTCTTCGACTTCGCCGGCGGCGCCGCCGGCTGCTCGACCGGCACAGGCGCAGCGTCATCCGTGCCGAGCTTGTCCAGATGCATCACCACATTGCCTTCGAAACGAATGACGTCGCCGCCTTCGGTGATGCGCAGCTTGTCTGCGGTCAGCGTGCCGTTGGTCAATTTGACGTCGACACGCTCGTCCGAGGAGACCGTGCCCTTGTTCATGTCGACAAAGGCCGAGTTCAGCCGCGCCTCGTAGCCGGTCGAGGTGCGCAGGAAGATGTCCTTGTGCAAATCGAGCTGCTGCTGCTTGTTGTCGAAGCGGCCGTTGCGGGCATCGAGGAATATCGTCGACTGGTCTTCCATCAGCACCTTGGCGCGCAGATCGGCGAGATCGACATGATCGGGATCGGTGATGTCCTGCGTCGCGGTCTTGGCCCAGAGCTCGTAGGGCCGCAGGTCCGGCGAGAAGCCGGACAGATGCGGCGATTCCATCGTGATCTTGGTGCCGCTCACCGCGACGTTCTTGACCGAGACGGGCAGGTTCGGAATCCGGTATTTGTTGAAGAACGCGATGTAGATGATCACGGCCATGGCCACGACCACCGTCGCCGGCACCCCGATGCGCAGAATCCGCACCAGGCGGCTGTGGCGCGCCGCCTGTGCAAACTTCGCCGCAAGCGCGGCGTCGTAGGTGGGAAACTGGGCCGAATTCACCGCTGCTCCAGGGTGTCGCTCGCCTTGTCCTGACCAAGCGCGGGCCATTGTACCCGGCGCCGCCTCAATATGCAGCCTTATCAGTCTTGAACAGGCTGCACTTGGACAGGCCGCAGGAAAGTGTCCGAAACGGGGCGGTTGCTCTCCGCCCGCTTGCATGCCGTCATTCCGGGGCGATGCAACGCATCGAACCCGGAATCTCGAGATTCCGGGTTCGGCTCTTCGAGCCGCCCCGGAATGACATCAAACCAACTCTAGGAATGCGCGAAAATGTCCTCTTCCTCCCAGCCCTGGAGGTCGAGCAGGGCGCGGGTCGGCAGGAAGTCGAAACAGGCTTTTGCAAGCTGGGCGCGGCCTTCCCGGACCAGCATGGCGTCCAGCCGTTCGCGCAGGGCGTGCAGGTGCAGCACGTCGGAGGCGGCGTAGGCGAGCTGCGGCTCGGTCAGGCTGTCGGAGCCCCAATCGCTGGATTGCTGCTGCTTGGAAAGGTCGACATTGAGCACCTCGCGCACGAGGTCTTTCAGGCCGTGGCGGTCGGTATAGGTGCGGGTCAGGCGGGAGGCGATCTTGGTGCAGTAGATCGGCCCGGTCATGACGCCGAAGGTCTGGTACAGCACCGCGACGTCGAACCGCGCAAAATGGAAGATTTTCGTGATGGCGGGATCGGCCAGCAGCGCCTTCAGGTTGGGCGCGTCGGTGTATCCCTTCGGGATCTGCACCACGTCGGCGCTGCCATCGCCCGGCGAGAGCTGGACCACGCAGAGCCGGTCGCGGTGCGGATTGAGACCCATGGTCTCGGTGTCGATCGCCACCGCGCCGGTGTAGCGGGAGAGGTCAGGCAGGTCACCGCGATGCAGGCGTACGGTCATGGCGTTTCAAACCCTCAGATCGAATCGGTCGCTTCGTCATCATAGGCTAATCGGATCGACCGCGATGTATCCAGTGCGGACGGGCGGTGCAAGCGCGGAAATCCCGGTCAGATCGCCGCCAGCATGATGCAGACCATCGCCGCCACGGTGGTGCGGCTGGCGCTGTCGCGGAAGGCGTAGATGATGGGATCATCAGGCATCTCGCGGCGATGCGCGATCATCAGGGCCCGGCCGAACCAATAGAGCAGCAGGGGCGCGAGCAGCCACAACATCCAGGGCCGGCTGTAAAGCGGCGTCACCGCCGAGGACGACACGTAGAGCGCGAACACCGTCACCGCATTCATCGCGCTCGCGGCCGCCATCGCGGCGATGATGCTGAGATCACTGATGCGGTAGTCGCGGTTGGATGGATCGGAAAGGCCCTCGCCCTGGCGCATGCTGAGCTCGCTGAAGCGCTTGATCAGCGCGAGCGAGGTGAACACGAACAGCGAGAACACCATCAGCCATTCCGACAGCACGACGCCGGCGGCAACGCTACCTGCGACGATGCGCAAGCAATAGAGGCCCGCGAGCGTGACGACGTCGACCAGCATCCTGCGCTTGAGCACCAGCGAATAGGCGATCGTGGCGGCGAGATAGGCGGCGAGCACGCCGAGGAAAGTCACGGAGATGCAGAGGCTGGCAACAAGCGCGAACGCCCACAGCGCGGGGATCGCCGACAGCGCCGAGGAGATCTTCAGATCACCCGCGGCAAGCGCACGGTGGCGCTTGGTCGGATGCTGGCGATCGGCGGCAAGATCGAGCAGATCGTTCATCAGATAGGCGCCCGACGCACAGGCCGAGAACGCCAGGAAGGCCAGCAGCGCAGAGCCGAGGGTTGCGATATTGACCTGATGCGCGGTGAGAACGGGGACGAACACCAGCGTGTTCTTGGCGTATTGGTAGAGGCGCAGCGCCTTGGCCCAGGTTCTCAGGCTCGCACCACTTTTGCTGCGCGCCTCGATGCGCTCGATCGCGTTGCGATCGAACGGCAGCCTGTCGCCGGCGGCGAGATCGGCCGGGGTCACGACGCCGTCAAAGCCGAGATGCGTCGCGATGCCGGCGGCATGATCATTGAGGCGGCCGGCGACCAGAAAGATCTTCGCGCCGCGCGCCCGTGCCGCCAGCGCCTGGTTCATCACGTCGGCATCATAGGGCAGGTGGGCATAGTCGAGCTCGGCGCGCGCCAGGATGTCCGTGAGGGCCGCCATGCCTGCGCGGCCGCCCGCGCCGAAGCGGGCCAGCATGCGGGCGGGGCTGGAGAACAGCGCCTCCATCAGCAGCTCCGAGCGCAGCAGCGCGCCTTCGAGATCGACCACGAGGGTACGGGCGGGCGCCGCCGCCAGCTGCGGCGCGGCCTCGCTCCGTTCGACCTGCCAGACGGGCTGCTCCATCCGAAAACGCTCTGACTGACCGCGACACGGCCGGCCCAAGAGCTGAGAGACGCTGGGACAGGCCGGAGAAGCGGGAAAATGGACGGCCGCGAGCCTAGGCAGCATTGGCTAAGAGCGGCTTAATTTGGCGGGAGAACGGCAGCTGTTGCAGGGATCCCACAATCCGGCGCGCGCTGGATATACCAGCGGAACATGGACCCCGCGCCCGTGGACATCGGCCGCGCCGACCCCATCTGAGCCCAGCCTCCCATCACGCCCCAGGTGCCATGACAGACCAGACGCTCGCCGCGCCGATCGACGATCAGCAGGAACGCCAGCGCGGCTTTACGCGCTACCAGTCACTTCTGGTGGCGCTGCTCGCCTTCGCACAGTTCACCATCATTCTCGACTTCATCATCATGTCGCCGCTCGGCGCCATCATGATGCCCTCGCTCAACATCACGGCCGGGCAATTCGGCGTCGCGGTCTCGGCCTACGCGTTCAGCGCCGGATTGTCGGGCATCCTGGCCGCCGGATTTGCCGATCGCTTCGATCGCAAGCGCCTGCTGCTGTTCTTCTACACCGGTTTCACGCTCGGGACCCTGCTGTGCGCGCTGGCGCAGGATTATCATGTGCTGCTGGCCGCCCGGATCGTGACCGGATTGTTCGGCGGCGTGATCGGCTCGATCGTGCTCGCCATCGTCACCGATCTGTTCGCGCTGCATTTGCGCGGCCGCGTGATGGGCTTCGTCCAGACCGCCTTTGCCGCGAGCCAGGTGCTCGGCGTTCCCGCCGGCCTGTTTCTCGCCAATCGCTGGGACTGGCATGTCTGCTTCTTTGCGATCGTCGGCCTGTCGATCCTGGCGATCGCCGTCATCGCCTTCGCGATGGCGCCGGTCGATGCGCATCTGAAATTGAAGCAGGACCGCAACCCGTTCCATCATCTGGTCGCGACCGTGTTCGAGCCGCGCTACACGCTGGCCTTCGCGGTCACGACGTTGCTGGCGACGGGCGGCTACATGCTGATGCCGTATTCCAGCGCGTTCACCGTGAACAATATCGGCATCGACATCGCGCACCTGCCGACGATCTATCTGGTCTCCGGCCTGTTCAGCATCGTCACGGGACCGCTGGTCGGCCGCGCCAGCGACACCTTCGGCAAATATCCGACCTTCGTGTTCGGCTGCGCGATGACCGTCGTCATGGTGCTGATCTACACCCATCTCGGCCACGTCTCGCTGGTGACCGCGATCACCGTCAACGTGCTGATGTTCGTCGGCATCTTCTCGCGCATGATCCCGTCGCAGGCGATCATCTCGGCGATTCCCGACCAGACCCAGCGCGGCTCGTTCAGCGCGATCAGCGCTTCGCTCCAGCAGCTCTCCGGCGGCCTCGGCTCGGTGCTCGCGGCCGCGATCATCTCGCAACAGGCGGATGGTTCGCTGCTGCATTTCGAGCGGATCGGCTATGTCGTCGTCACGACGACGATCATCACGCTGGTGGCGATGTATTATGTGCAGAAATCGGTGGCGGAGAGGGCGGGGAGGAGCTTGGTGTGAGGGCTGACAGAGCCAATTTGGCCGGCTCAGAGATCATCGCGACGGCGATCTGGGGAGCGCCGTGCGGTTAGCTCCGATGATTGGAAGCCGCTCGATTTGGGGACCAAATCCCTAAAATGGTGCCCAGGAAAGGACTCGAACCTTCACGGCCGTTAAGCCACTGGCACCTGAAGCCAGCGCGTCTACCAATTCCACCACCTGGGCATGCCGTTTGGGGCACGGAGGCGGTTACTACGGTTCAGTGACGCCGTTGTCAATTCATGGTTCTGGATGCCGATTGCGCATCGCACACTGGCCCGATACAAGCCTGATATCTCGCACTCTTCCTGCAGAATCGGACCCAGGATCACTCCCATGGCATCGAATTCGGAAACTCTCGTCACGGTTTTCGGCGGATCGGGGTTTTTGGGCCGGAATGTCGTCCGCGCGCTGTGCCGGCGGGATTACCGTATCAGGGTCGCCGTGCGGCGGCCGGAACTCGCCGGATACCTCCAGCCTTCGGGCAAGGTCGGCCAGGTTCACACCATCCAGGCCAATCTGCGCTACCCTGGATCGGTCGAGGCGGCGGTGCGTGATTCGGACGTCGTGATCAATCTGGTCGGCATCCTCACCGAGGGCGGCGCCCAGACCTTCGACGCGGTCCAGGCCAAGGGCGCCGAGACCGTCGCCAAGGCGGCGGCCGCCGCGGGCGCGCGCCTGATCCATGTCTCGGCGATCGGCGCCGATGCCGAATCACCCTCGCACTACGCCAGGGCCAAGGCGGCCGGCGAGGCTGCGGTGAGCGCGGCGGTGCCGTCTGCCACCATCTTCCGTCCCTCAGTCATGTTCGGCCCCGAGGACCAGTTCACCAACCGCTTTGCGGCGCTGGCGCGGATGTCGCCGGTGCTGCCGCTGATCGGCGGCGAGACGAAGATGCAGCCGGTCTATGTCGGCGATGTCGCCACAGGGATCGCGGATGCCGTCGACGGCAAAGCCAAGGCGGGTGCGACCTACGAGCTCGGCGGGCCGGAGGTGCTGACCATGCGCGAGATCATCGAGGCCATCGTCGAGATCGCCGATCGCAAGCCGATGCTGGTGCCGCTGTCGTTCGGGCTTGCCCGTCTCCAGGCCGCCTTCCTGCAATTCGCGCCCGGTGCGTTCAAGCTGACGCCGGACCAGGTCACGCTGCTCGATCGCGATAATGTCGTGTCGGATGCGGCGAAAGCCGCCGGGCTCACGCTGGAAGGCCTGGGCATCACGGCCGATTCGCTGGAGGCGATCGCGCCGCAATATCTCTGGCGCTTCCGCCCGCAGGGCCAGTTCCAGCGCAAGAGCGCGTGAGCCGCTGCTCTCTCCGCCGTCATGGCCGGGCATAGCCGTCCGAAGGACGGCGTCGCTTTGCTCGCCTATGACCCGGCCATCCACGTCTTTCGTCGCGGCACCAAGAACGTGGATGCCCGGCACAAGGCCGGGCATGACGAGCTATAGTGCGGGCCGCAACAATCAGAACTTCAGCTTCTTGAACACCGCCTCCGGCAGCGTCTTGATGATCAGCATCACGAGACGCCAGACGCCGCTGACGTAAACGACATCCGTTTTCTTCTCGACGGCGGCAAGGATCGCGTCGCCGACGACGGGCGCATCGACCGTGAGCGGGCCGATCAGCTTCATGCCCTCAGTCATTTTCGTGCGCACGAAGCCGGGCTTCACGGTGACGACGTGCACGCCGCCGCGGCTGGCGCGGGCGCGCAGGCCCGAGAGGAATGCGGAGAAGCCGGCTTTTGCCGAACCGTAGACATAGTTCGAAGCGCGGCCGCGGTCGCCCGCGACCGACGACACGCCGACAATTGTGCCATTGCCGCGGGCCAAGAATTTTTCCGCGAACAGGCCGAGGATCAGCGACGGGCCCTCGTAGTTCGACCGCATGATCGTGGTGGCGTGTGCGAGATCGCTCTCGGCGTTTTGCTGCACGCCCAAAAGGCCGACGATCGAGATGACGACATCAGGCAAGACAGGAAGGCCGGCGACGAAGCCCTCGAACGAAGCGGTGTCGAGCACATCGAACCTCCACGTGCTCGCTTCAACATTGTAGCGCGCGCGCAGATCGGCCGCGTCAGGCGCGAGCGCGGCAACGTCGCGGCCGGCGAGGGCGACATCGTATCCAGCCTTGGCAAAGGCACGCGCCGCGGCGCGGCCGATATCGGAGGAGCCACCGAGCACCAGAACGGACTTGCGTGACGTCACGGCTTAAACCTCATCGAACAGGCGTTGTGACAACTTTGAGCGGATGTTGCCGGCAGGATCGAGCGATTTGCGGATCGCGTTGAAGCGCGCCAGCGCGGGATAGCCGGCCTCAAAGGTCGCGCGCGACTGGCGCGCATCCTTGGCGAGATAGAGCCGGCCGCCGGCGGCGACGACGAGCCGATCGATCTCGTCGAGGAAATTCAGGATGTCGCCCTTCACCGGGAAATCCAGCGCCAGCGTGTAGCCGGGCTGCGGAAACGACAGCAGGCCGTCGCCCTGGCCAAGCTTTTTGAGCACGGCGAGGAACGAGGCATCGCCACGCTGCGAGACGCGATCGAGGATATCGCCGAGCACGGCGCGCGCGCCGGCTTCCGGGATCACGCATTGATGCTGAAGAAAACCGCGTCGTCCGTAGATGCGATTCCAGTCGGCAATGCTGTCGAGCGGAAAGAAATACGGATAGAGCGAGACGATTTGGTCGCTGCCGGCACGCCGTGCGCCCATGCGATAATAGAGCTCGTTGAACGCACGGATGCTATAGCGGTTCAGCGTCATCGACGGCAGGTCGATGGGCACGGCGAGGCCTGGATTTTTGCCGACGGGGAATCGATCCGCGCCTTGGGCAAGCTCATCAGCGCGGGCGTGCTCGCCGAGATAGATCAGCGAGCGGCCGAGGTCGCGCCCGCGCGCCACGCAATCGATCCACGCCACCGAATAGGTCGCGGAGTAGCTCGCCTCGAGCGCACGCATTGCGGCGTCGAGATCGGATGCTGAAATCACCCGCTCGCGGATCCAGCCGGTCTCGACGGGGCGCAGCCGCATGGTGGCTTCGAGGATCACGCCGGTGAGGCCCATGCCGCCGACGGTCGCAAAGAAAGCATCGGAATTTTGCTCGCGCGAGGCCTCGATTGTCTCGCCCGCCCCGGTGCGCAGCAGGATGCTGTCGACATAGCGGCCGAAGCCACCCTCGCCGTGGTGGTTCTTGCCATGCACGTCGGCCGCAATCGCGCCGCCGACCGAGACGAAGCGCGTGCCCGGTACCACTGATGGCAGGAAGCCGCGCGGGCCGAAGGTGTCGATGAGATCCGAGAGCAGCACACCGGCCTCAACGCGGATGCGGCCCGTCGCCGGATCGAACGACCTGATACGGTCGAACCCGGTCATGCCGATGGTCCTGACGGCGCCGATCGCGGCATCGCCATAGGCGCGGCCGTTGCCCCGGGCGACAGAACCGGCGATGACGGCATCGGCCACCGCCTCGAACGAGCGCGGCCGCAGCACTTCGCACTCGACGACCGGGAAGCGCCCCCAGCCGCTGACTGACGTCATCGTTCAGCTCCGTCCGCGGACCACCCCGCTCAGGGACCTGCCTAGCGGTCAAAAGCTGATATTGCGTTGAGGCTTGTCAGCGACTTTTCAAAGGTTAATGGCCGAGCGCCAGCGCGATCAGGCCGAGGGTGCCGACGATGACGCGCCACCAGGCGAACACCACGAAACCGTGGCGGGTGACATATTCGAGGAACGACTTCACCACGATAATCGCGGTGATGAACGACACCACGAAGCCGATCGCGACGATGTTCATGTGGTCCATCGTCATCTCGGAGCGGTTCTTGTAGAAGTCGTAGGCGAACGCGCCGATCATGGTGGGAATGGCGAGGAAGAACGAGAATTCCGCCGCCGCCCGCTTGTCCGCGCCCAGCAACATCGCAGCCACGATACTGGCACCGGAGCGCGACACGCCCGGGATCATCGCGACGCACTGCGCGATGCCGATATAGAGATACATCAGCAGCGGAAACCGGGTGGCGTCATGCTCGCGCGGCTTGAGATCGAGCCTGTCGACCCAGAGCAGGATGGCGCCGCCGACGATCAGCGAGAAGCAGACGACCCACGGATTGAACAGCATGCTCTTGATGTATTTGCCGGCGACGAGGCCGACGACAACTGCGGGTAGGAACGCCACCAGCACGCCGATCACGAAGCGGCGCGCATAGGCATCGCCCGTGAACATGCCGATGGCGACATCCCACAGCTTCTTGAAGTAGAGGCCCACGATCGCGAGGATCGCACCGAGCTGGATCAGGACCGTAAACGAATCCCAGAAGGCGCCCTCGCCGAGGCCGAAGAAGCGCTCCGCAAGGAGCAGGTGGCCGGTCGAGGAAACGGGAAGGAACTCGGTGACGCCCTCGATGATGCCGAGGATCACTGCCCGTATTGCATCTGACATATTTACGGTCCATTTCCGCTGGAAAAGCGGGGCTCTTCTCGCCTATTCGCCCCTCGCTCGCAATCGCAAAATGCGCTATCGCGCCCTTGCGGAGCGGTTTTGAAGGACTAGTGTGGCGCCGCACAAACATTGATGGATTCTTAAGCACCATCAAATAGTCAAAGGCTTCATGTTTACGCTGTTTCATCATCCGTTCTGCCCGCATTCGCGCTTCATCCGCCTGATCGCGGGCGAATACGGGCTCGAACTGAAGCTGGTCGAAGAACGCAGCTGGGAGCGGCGCGAGGCGTTTCTGCTGCTCAATGCAGCCGGCACGACGCCAGTTCTGGTGGACGACGAACAGCCGCCGATTCCGGGCGCGGCGATCACCGCCGAATATATCGACGAGGCCTACGGCGCCGAGATGGGACCCAAGCGCCTGATGCCGGAGACGATCGCCGAACGCGTCGAGGTCCGCCGGCTGATGGCCTGGTTCAACGAGAAGTTCTTCGAGGAAGTTTCGCACCCGCTCGTCACCGAGCGCATCTACAAGCGCTTCATGAGCGAGGACAATGGCGGCGGTGCGCCCTCCGCCGACGTGATGCGCGCCGCCAAGGCCAACGTGCGCTATCATCTGGCCTATATCGGCTGGCTGGCGCAGACGCGCAACTTCCTGGCCGGCGACCGTCTGACCTACGCGGATCTCGCCGCCGCGGCGCATCTCTCGGCGATCGACTATCTGGGCGACGTGCCATGGAGCGAGGACGACGCGGCAAAGGCGTGGTACGCGCGGGTGAAATCCCGCCCGTCGTTCCGCCCGCTGCTGAGCGAATGGCTGGCCGGCGTGCCGGCGTCGCGGACCTACGTGGACCTGGATTTCTGAACTCCGATCCGACTGAACTGAAGGTGGCGCTGGCGCAGGAGGCGCGCGCGCTCGGCTTCGACTGTATCGGCATTACAGCGCCCGGCACGATCGAGAGCGCGGGAAAACATTTTCTCGAATTCATCGCATCGGGCGGCCATGGCGACATGGACTGGCTCGCGGCCAGCCCCGAGCGCCGCGTCGATCCGCGCGGGCTTTGGGCCGACGTGCGCAGCGTGATCATGCTCGGCGTCAATTACGGCCCCGATTCCGATCCGCTCGCGATCCTGAAGCAGCGCACGCGCGCGGCGATCTCGGTCTATGCGCAGGGCGACGACTATCACGACCTCGTCAAGAAGCGGCTGAAGGCGCTGGCGCGCTGGCTGGTCGCGACTGCGCCGTCGGAGGTGAAGGTGTTCGTCGATACCGCAGCGGTGATGGAGAAGCCCTTGGCTCAAGCCGCGCATCTGGGCTGGCAGGGCAAGCATACCAATCTCGTCTCGCGCGAGTTCGGCTCGTGGCTGTTTCTCGGCGCGATCTACACCACGCTCGAACTGCCGCGCGACGACGCCGAGATCGATCATTGCGGCTCGTGCCAGGCGTGTCTCGACATCTGCCCGACCGCGGCTTTTCCCGCGCCCTACAAGCTCGATGCGCGGCGCTGCATCTCGTACCTCACCATCGAGAACAAGGGTCCGATCCCGCAGGAGTTTCGCAAGGCCATCGGCAATCGCATCTATGGCTGCGACGATTGCCTCGCAGCGTGCCCCTGGAACAAGTTCGCGCAGGAGGGCCGGGAAGCAAAGCTCGCCGCGCGCGATGAATTGCGTGCGCCTGGTCTCGCTGAACTTTCGCGGCTGGATGATGCAGCGTTTCGCGCGCTGTTCACGAAGTCACCGGTCAAGCGCATTGGCCGCGATCGCTTCCTGCGCAATGTGCTGATCGCGATCGGCAACTCCGGCGAGGTTGCGTTGGCGGACGAGGCGCGGCGATTGCTTGACGATGCGAGCCCGCTGGTGCGTGGCGCTGCGGTGTGGGCGTTAGGGCAGTTGCTGCTGCCGAATGATCTCGAAGAAGCGAGGGCTGCCCGCCCGAGTGAGCGCGACGAGAGCGTCTGCGAGGAATGGCGAGCTGTTTCCCAGGCTTGATTTCCCCGCGCGTTCCCGCAAAGTCGCACATCATGACAACAAACATGCCTTTCTTCACGCGCGACGGCGAGACATTCCATCCGACGGAAGTGGCCAACGGGCCCTGGGATCCGAAATCGCTGCACGGACGCGTCATCATCGGCCTGCTCGGCTTTGCCATCGAGGAGCGCCATTCCGGCCCTGAGTTCGTGCCCGCGCGGCTCACCGTCGACATGTTTCGGCTGCCGACCATCGACAAGCCGATCGAGGTCAAGACGCGGCTGGTGCGCGACGGCCTGCGCATTCGCGTGGTGGAGGCGGAGTTCTTTTCCGGTGGCGTCGGCATGGCGCGTGCCTCCTGCCAGCTGTTGCGCAAGACGCAAAATCCTGACGGCAATGTCTGGTCGCCGCCGAACTGGGACGTGCCGAAGCCGTCAGAGATTCCGAAGCCCACCGATCCCAGGCTCGGCATGAACGGCAAATGGACGACGCGCCCCATCGTCGGCCATATGGGTTCGCTCGGTCCGCGCCGGCTGTGGATGAGCGAAGTGCGCGAGCTCGTGGCAGGCGTGCCGATGACGCCGTTCGTGCATGTCGCTGTTGGCGCCGACTTCGCCAGCCCGTTCGCCAATGCCGGCGACAAGGGGCTCGGCTACATCAACAGCGACGTGACGATCTATCTGCATCGTTTGCCGGTGACGAACTGGATCGGGTTTGACGTTGTGAACCACCAGGCCACCGACGGTGTCGCCATCGGCGAATGCTGGCTCTACGACGAGCAGGGCCCGATCGGCACCGCGACGGTCGCCGCACTGGCACAGCGCAAGCCGATGGCGAAAGTGGTGCCGCAGCCGTAGTTATCCGTCATTCCGGGGCGCGCGAAGCGAGAGCCCGGAATCCATTCAACAGCAGGCCTCGAGGCCCGATGGATTCTCAGGTGCGCGATTGCGCACCATAGCTCGCGCCAAGTGGCGCGCCCCGGAATGACGGCGTGGAGGCAGCTACGCCAGATGCCGCTTCATCTCCGGCCGCGCCTTCAACTCGGCACCTTGCTTGCCGGCGATCTTCGCGATCCTTTCGGGCGCGAATTTCAGATCGACGAACGCCGGCGCGGTGTTGGCGACCTCGTGGTAATTCACGATCTTGCCGTCGCGGAGCGTCATGATCGCAACGCCCTCGAACATCGCCCGCACGCCGTTCGCTTCCGGCAGCGTTGATGTGTAGCTGAACGTGTAGCGCGCGTAGAGCGTGGTGCCGTTGCTGACGGGATCGTGCATGTCCCAGCGGAAATCGGTCGCCGTGCGATAGAACCAGTCGTCGACCATCGCGGCGATCTTCTCGCGGCCCGCGAACGCGCCATAGAACACGTCGTGATAGACGCCGTCTTCGGTGAAGAGCTCAGCAAAGGCACAGCCGTTGCGCTGTTCGACGGCATCGCAGAAGGCGCGCAGCATCGCGGTGGTGGTCATTGGATTTGCCTCCCGGCGCTTCTTGTCGCTCCTACTTCACCCGATCTCCGCCACCGCGGCAAGAATGCGTGCGATGTCTTGCGGGCGGGAGAGGCGGTGGTCGCCATCCTGGATCAAGGTGAGCACGACGTCGTCGGCCGGCAGGCGATGCGTCAGCGCAAACGCATGCTGCCACGGCACATCGGGATCCCTTGCGCCTTGCAGGATGCGGACGGGACAGCCGAGATCGATGGCGCTGCCGAGCACGAGATGGTTGCGTCCCTCCTCGATCAGCTTGCGCGTGATCGGATAGGGCGTGCCGTCACCATATTCGGAGGGCCGCAGCCAAAAGCCCTTGGTCTCGATCTCCTGCTTCACCTCGGGCGAGAAATTCTTCCACATCAGCTCTTCCGTGAAGTCGGGCGCCGGCGCGATCAGCACCAGGCCCGCGAGCGACGCTTTCCCTGAACGTTTCTTGATCTCGCGCGCGAGCAGCAGCGCCATCCAGCCGCCCATGGAGGAGCCGATCAGAATCTGCGGACCGGTGCAGAATCGCTCGAACACCGCGACGCTATCCTCGAGCCAGCGGCCGATGGTTCCATCGGCGAACTCGCCGCTGGATTCGCCATGGCCGGAATAGTCGAACCGGACCACGGCACGGCCACGCTCTCCGGCCCACGCGTCGAGCGCCACCGCCTTGCCGCCCTGCATGTCCGACTTGAAGCCGCCGAGCCAGACCAGGCCGGGACCTTGACCAGATCCTTGGCCGGCACGGTGGCGCACCGCGATCCTGCGCGCTGACGGACCCTCGCCAATTTCGATGAAGTCGAGCACGGCATCGGGAATAGCTGAGGTCATGGAACGTTTACTCTTGTTGCGGGGTTCGAGGTCTCCGGGCGCCAAGCAACCCTATATTGGTATTGACCCTTTGGGACGCTTGCGGAACGGGAGCAAGGTGTCTATGTCGTGCACCGTGCCGATAGGCGTGGCCAAAATGCCTCGCATTTGAGGGTTTTCGCTGCTCGCAACAGCGACTTGCTTGCCGGCAAACCCATATTCCTGCAAAATAGCCACTTCCTTTCACGATCTTGGAGAACCACCCATTCGCCGTCCCAATAGAGCCCCGCCCGTTGCCAGCAAAGATGGGCCGCGCATCAATGATGATATTCGCAACGCGCAAATCCAGCTGATCGATCAGACCGGTGACAACAGAGGCACGGTCGAGACGATGATGGCTATCAAGATGGCCCAGGAAGCGGGCATGGATCTCGTTGAGATTTCGCCAAATGTCAGCCCTCCCGTCTGCAAGATCATGGACTACGGGAAGTATAAGTATTCCGCCCAGAAGAAAGCCGCCGAGGCTCGCAAGCGTCAAAAGACCGTCGAGATCAAGGAGATCAAGCTCCGCCCGATGATCGACGACCACGACTATGACGTGAAGATGCGCGCGATGCTGCGGTTCTTCGAAGAGGGCGACAAGGTCAAGATCACCCTGCGCTATCGCGGCCGCGAAATGGCGCACCAGGAGATCGGCACCAAGCTGCTGGACAAGATCAAGACCGACGTCGCCGAGCTCGCCAAGGTCGAGCAGGACGCCCGGTTCGAAGGCCGCCAGGTCGTCATGGTGCTGGCGCCGCGCTGACGCCGGCTCGCCGCAGCCGAGATTTCAACGGCCCGTCCGGATCTCCGGCGGGCCGTTTTGTTTTCAGGTTCGCGTTGCCTGCCAGGTGCCGCTGCATTGGTCGCCGGAGATGACGCCCTTCCAGGAACCGGCACCGGCCGCGCCGCCCAGACGGCCGCCGCCGGTGGCATGGGAGGCACCGACCGACACCTGAACCGCGACGGCCCCGCCGCGATTGACGGTACCGGACACACGGCCACCGCCGGCGGACGACACCCGGTTGCCTGTGACGGTGAAAGGAACGCTGTAGCCCGAGCTGCAGGCGCCGCGGGTGGTGGCGAAGGTGACGTTCCAGACGCCGTCATAACCGCCGATACGGGCATCGGCACTTGATGGAACAGCGGCCGCAGCGAACGCGGCGAACAGCGCCAGACGGCGCGGGCGGACGACGACAGACAAAATCGATTGGGAAAAATGGGCCATTTTGGTCCTGCTCCGAACGGGACAGCGTGAACGATGGGGTGGCAACCCCCAATAGTCGGCGCGGCCATTCCCGCGGTTCATCGTTGCCATCCGGCCCGTCCTCTGTCATAAGGCCGACCTTCATCGCCCGGCTGATTAAGGGCTGCCGTGGCGGTGTTTCGTGCGGGTTTCGCGCTTGTTCGTAAAACCTGAGCACAATCAACGCTCTAACGAGCATTTTTGACGGCCATGCCGCCTTCGCGGGCGGATTTCGTTGGCCATGAGGAGAGCCAAATGCCCAAGCTGAAGACCAAATCGGGCGCTAAAAAGCGCTTCAAGGTGACTGCCACCGGCAAAGTGATGTTCGCTCATCGCAGCAAGCGTCACGGCATGATCAAGCGGACGAAGAAGCAGATCCGTCAGCTGCGCGGCACCGCCGTGCTGTTCAAGACCGACGGCGACAACGTCAAGAAGTACTTCTTGCCGAACGCCTGATCGCGTCCAGGATCGTCCAAGATCATTGCCACCTCTGTCGCGGCTTCCGCGGCAATCCTAAACCGAAGTCATCTCTGAAGGATTTTTGTCATGTCTCGCGTCAAACGCGGTGTGACCGCCCACGCCAAGCACAAGAAAGTCTACAAGGCCGCCAAGGGTTTCTACGGCCGCCGCAAGAACACCATCCGCGCCGCCAAGCCGGCCGTGGAGAAGGCCCAGCAATACGCCTTCCGCGACCGCAAGCGTAAGAAGCGCACGTTCCGCGCGCTCTGGATCCAGCGCATCAATGCTGCCGTTCGTCCGTTCGGTCTGACCTACAGCCGATTTATCGACGGCATGGCCAAGTCCGGGATCACCGTGGACCGCAAGGTGCTGTCGGATCTCGCGATCAGCGAGCCCGCGGCGTTCCAGGCGATCGCCGAGAAGGCCAAGGCTGCCCTAGCCGCTTAAGAGGCTGCGCTCGCCGCCTGACCCGGCTAGCGGGCCGACTGGCCCGCGGCCTTCAGCGCGCGTTGCGAATAACGCTGGGCAACCTCCGCCCGGCAGAATGCCGTGAACGAGATGTACATGGTGCCGGACTTGTTCCGGTACTTGATGTCGCACGCGTGCATCTCGCCTTTGTACGCCTGCGTTTGTGCGGCACTGAGGCCGGGCTTGAAGTCCGCCTCGCATTTCTTCTCGACGGCGGCGCCGAGCTGGACGTCGCCACTCGCGGTCAATTGGCAATCCTGAGCCAGCTTCATTGCACTTTGGCAGCTCTTCTGGGTGCTGATAGCGTCCACGACCTCGTCCAACGTCATGGATGTGTCCATGCAAACCATGGCGCGCGCAGGCGTTGCGGCGACCGACAGGACGATGGCCACAGCGGCAAGAGAAGCGGCAAGACAGCATTTCGAAGGCATCGCAAAGGTCTCCTCGTATCCTGTCTTGGTGCCCGGGCCCCGCACGAGGTTCAACCCAGCCGCTCAGGCATCAAAATGACCGGCTTTTTGCTTGACGTTACGCCCTTCTGGCGGCGACAACCCAGCCGAATTTGGAGCCAAGGATTTGCCTGTGTCCGACCTCGCAACGCTTGAAACATCCATCCTCGACCAGATCGCCGCCGCCGGCGACGAAGCCACGCTCGAAGCGGTGCGCGTCGCAGCCCTCGGCAAGAAGGGCTCGATCTCGGCGCTGCTTGCCACGCTCGGCAAGATGTCGCCCGACGAGCGCAAGACGCAAGGTGCGGCGATCAACCAGGCCAAGGACAAGGTCGCCGAGGCGCTGGCCGCACGGCGCGACGTGCTGAAGTCGGCAGCGCTCGATGCGCGGCTCGCCTCAGAGACCGTCGACGTCACCCTGCCGCTGCGCGATGCTGCGACCGAGACGGGGCGCATCCATCCGCTGAGCCAGGTCTGGGACGAGCTGACCACGATCTTCGCCGACATGGGCTTCTCGGTCGCCGAAGGCCCAGACATCGAGACCGACGACTACAACTTCACCAAGCTGAATTTCCCGGAAGGCCATCCGGCCCGCGAGATGCACGACACGTTCTTCTTCCATCCGAAGCAGGACGGCTCGCGCATGCTGCTGCGGACCCACACATCGCCGGTGCAGGTGCGCACGATGCTGACCCAGAAGCCGCCGATCCGCGTGATCTGCCCGGGCCGCACCTACCGCATCGATTCGGATGCGACCCACACGCCGCAATTCCACCAGGTCGAAGGCCTCGTCATCGACAAGCACTCGCATCTCGGCCACCTCAAATGGATCCTGCAGGAATTCTGCAAGGCGTTCTTCGAGGTCGACCACATCAACATGCGCTTCCGTCCCTCGTTCTTCCCGTTCACCGAGCCGTCGCTGGAAGTCGACTTGCAGTGCCGCCGCGACAAGAACGAAATCCGCTTTGGCGAGGGCGAAGACTGGATGGAGATCCTCGGCTGCGGCATGGTGCATCCGAACGTGCTGCGCGCCTGCGGCATCGATCCCGACGAGTACCAGGGCTTCGCCTGGGGCATGGGCATCGACCGCATCGCCATGCTGAAATACGGCATCGCCGATTTGCGCCAGCTGTTCGACAGCGACGTCCGCTGGCTCAACCATTACGGCTTCAAGCCGCTGGAAGTGCCGACACTCGCGGGAGGGTTGAGCTCGTGATGCTGGCGATCGGCCATACGATGACTCTCTCCGTTCCCTCCCCCCTTGTGGGGGAGGGTCAGGGAGGGGGGTAGCCACGGATGCCGCACGCAGTTGTGAGCGAACGTCAGCGCAGCCGGGCGAAGCAACTTCGCCGTACGATGACGCGCGCCGAAACACTGCTGTGGCGCTACCTGAAGGCCAATCGAATTGATGGGCTTGGCATCCGTCGCCAAACGCCAATCGGAAATTACGTCGCCGACTTCGTCTGCTTTTCCTCGAAACTCATCATCGAACTTGATGGGGAGACCCACGATTTCGACGAGCGCCAGAAGGCAGATCAGCGGCGCGACGCATTCTTTGCAGCCGAGGGTTTTCGAGTTCTGCGCTTCACCAACGAACAAGTGATGTCGAATCTCGAGGGGGTTGTTGAGGCGATCCGCCAGGCCGCGTCTGCCGGAGCCCGCGGCTCACCCCCCTCCCTGACCCTCCCCCACAAGGGGGGAGGGAACACTGACACCGACCAAAGCAATTCAACCGACAAGAGCCGAGGCACACAGCCATGAAATTCACCCTCTCCTGGCTGAAGGATCATCTCGACACCGACGAGCCCCTGGACAAGCTCGCCGACAAGCTCACCATGATCGGGCTCGAGGTCGAGACCATCGAGGACAAGGCGAAGGCGCTTAAGCCCTTCACGATCGCGAAGGTGATCTCGGCCGAGCAGCATCCGAATGCTGATCGGCTGCGCGTCTGCATGGTCGACACCGGTGACGGTGGCGCGCCGGTGCAGGTCGTGTGCGGGGCGCCGAATGCGCGCGCCGGGCTCGTCAGCGTGTTCTCAGCCCCCGGCACCTACATTCCCGGCAAGGACATCACGCTCGGCGTCGGCACGATCCGCGGCGTCGAGAGCCGCGGCATGCTGTGCTCGGCGGCGGAACTGCAGATCTCCAACGACCATGACGGCATCATGGAATTGCCGGCGGATGCACCCATCGGTGCTGGTTACGCCGAATGGGCCGCGCTCGGCGATCCCGTGATCGAGATCAATCTGACGCCGAACCGTCAGGACTGCACCGGCGTGCACGGCATCGCGCGCGACCTTGCCGCCGCCGACATGGGCAAGTTCAAGGACCCGGCCATCAAGCCGATCAAGGGCGAATTCCCCTGCCCCGTGAAGGTGACGGTGGAGGACGCCGCGCTGTGCCCGGGTTTTGCGCTCCGCCTCGTGCGCGGCGTGAAGAACGGCCCGTCGCCGGAATGGCTGCAGAAGCGGCTCACTGCTATTGGACTGCGCCCGATCAACGCGCTGGTCGACATCACCAACTTCATGACCTACGACCGCGCGCGCCCGCTGCACGTGTTCGACGCCAAGAAGGTGAAGGGCAACCTCGTCGTGCGCCATGCCCGCGAGGGCGAGACGCTGCTCGCGCTCGACGGCCGCACCTACGATCTCGATCCCTCCATCTGCGTCATCGCGGATGAGCACGGCGTCGAATCGCTGGCCGGCATCATGGGCGGCGAAGCCTCGGGCTGCGACGAGAATACCACCGACGTGCTGATCGAATCGGCGCTGTGGAACGAGATCAACATCGCCCAGACCGGCCGCAAGCTCGGCATCAACTCCGATGCGCGCTACCGCTTCGAACGCGGCGTCGATCCGGCCTTCATGGTGCCCGGGCTCGAGCTCGCCACCAGGCTGGTGATGGAGATGTGCGGCGGTACACCGTCGGAGAACGTCGTGGTCGGCAACGCCTTCGGCGATGACCGCATCATCGATTTCCCCGTGACCGAGGTGAAGCGCCTCTCCGGCATCGAGGTGCCACAGGTCGAGATGAAGCGCATCCTGACCCATCTCGGCTTCATGATGGCGGGCCCCGGCCCGGTGGTGAAGGTCGCGGTGCCGTCGTGGCGATCGGACGTGCACGGCAAGGCCGACATCGTCGAGGAAGTCGTTCGCATCTACGGCGTCGACAGGGTGCCGATGACGCCGTTCGAGCGCGGCGAGGACGCGCGCAAATCCGTGCTGACGCCACTGCAGCTCCGCACCCGTCGTGCGCGTCGCGCGCTCGCGAGCCGCGGCATGGTCGAGGCCGTGACATGGTCGTTCATCACGAAATCTGCCGCGCAATTGTTCGGTGGCGGCCAGCGCGAGCTCGAAGTCGCCAACCCGATCGCCGCTGACCTCTCCGATATGCGGCCGAGCCTGTTGCCGGGTCTCGTCGCGGCCGCGCAGGCCAATGCCGACCGCGGTTATGGCGACGTCGTGCTGTTCGAGGTCGGTCAGGTCTTCAGGGGCGATCGCCCGCAGGATCAGTTCATGGCCGCGAGCGGCGTGCGCCGTGGTCTTGCATCGTCGGAAGGGCTGGGACGGCACTGGTCGGGCTCTGATCAGGCCGATGTGTTCGATGCCAAGGCCGATGCGCTCGTGGTGCTGGCTGCTGCCGGTGCGCCGATGCAGGCACTGCAGATCGTCGCCGGCGGTCCCGCCTGGCTGCATCCGGGTCGTTCCGGCACGATCCAGATCGGGCCGCAGAACGTGCTCGGATACTTCGGCGAGATGCACCCGCGCGCGCTGGAAGCACTCGGCATAGACGGCCCGCTTGTCGTGTTCGAGGTGATGCTCGACCGCATTCCGGAGGCCAAGAAGAAGCCGACCCGCGCTAAGCCGCTGATCGAGCTGTCGGCATTCCAGCCTGTTACGCGCGACTTCGCCTTCATCGTCGATCGTGGCGTGAAGGCGGGCGAGATCGTGCGTGCCGCCCAGGGCGTCGACAAGAAGCTGATCACCGGCGTTATTGTGTTCGACGTCTATGAAGGCAAGGGCATCGACGACGGCAAGAAGTCCGTCGGCATCGCGGTGACGATCCAGCCGCGCGAGAAGACCTTGACCGACCAGGAGATCGAGGCGGTCGCCGCGAAGATCGTGGCGGAGGTCACGAAAAAGACGGGCGGCACGTTGCGAGCATGACGCCGAAAAGTGTGAGGCGGTTTTCGGACAACGTCATGCTCAAGAGACATAGGGCATGAGCCTCGCTGATTTTCTGCCGAAGGACGTCAGTCTCACCATTGCGATGGCGCTCTGCGCCATCGCTTTCGTTTCGGGCACTGCGCGCGGCTTCTCAGGCTTTGGCTCGGCGCTGATCTTCATGCCGCTCGCAAGCAGCGTCGCAGCCCCGCGGCTGGTGGCGGCTTTGCTCCTCGTCATCGATTTCGTCGCCGCCGCGCCGCTGCTGCCCGACGCGTGGCGGAAGGCCGATCGCAAGGCGACCGCGGTGATCGTGCTGGGCGCGCTGGTCGGCGTGCCCGTCGGCACCTATTTCCTCAGCGTGCTCGAGCCCGTCACCACGCGCTGGATCATCTCCTGCTTCGTCGCCGCGCTGCTTCTGCTGCTGCTGTCGGGCTGGCGCTATCGCGGCAAGGACCACGTCTGGCTGTCGGTCGGCATCGGCGGCCTCTCCGGCTTCTGCAGCGGACTGGCGCAGACCGGCGGGCCGCCGATCGTCGGCTACTGGCTCGGCCGTCCCATCGCCCCGATCGTCGCGCGCGCCAACATTGTGCTGTTCTTCGGCGCCTCCGATCTGTTCTCGATGGTCAGCTATGCCACCACCGGCCTGATCTCGCGCGAATCGCTGGCGCTTTCGCTGATCGTCGGTCCGGTCTATGCGCTTGGCGTCGCCTTCGGCGCATCGTTGTTCGGCCGGGCCAGCGAAACGATCTTCCGCAGGATCTGCTACGCTTTGATCGCGCTCGCGGTGGTCACCGGCCTACCGGTGCTGGACAGGGTGTTGCGCTAATTCTGCTGCGGTCGCGGCGCGCGGCGGCGTTTGGTCGATTGCGTCGGCACGTCGGCCGGCTCGTCCTTTAGCGCGCCGATCTTGCGGAGCGCGGCGTCAGCTGCGCGCTCGCCGCTGTCCCAGGCGCCATCGACCGTGCCCCACAATGTCTCGTGCGTCGCTTCGCCGGCGAGGAACACATTGCCGATCGGCTCGGTCAAAATTTTTCGCGACAGCTGGCCGCCGGGGGAGGCCGCCGACATCGCGCCCATCACATAGGACGAGGCGTTCCAGCGCGTCACGGCGGTTTTCTGCACCAGGGCGGCAGCTTCACTGCCGAACAGCTTCGAGATCCATTCTTTCGCGAAGGCCGCCATCGCCTTCTCGCCCTGCGCGGAGAGATCGCGGCCGAACGAACCGCCGACGTCGATCGAGCACAGCGAGGAGCCCCCGATATTGGCGTACATCAGTCCGGTGCGCGTCGAATTGCTCTGCTCGATCAGGATGTCGTCGCGCGAGAGCCCGAGCGGGTTGCCCGGCAGTTGCAGCACGATGTGATCGTAGCTGCCGAGCGTGAGCTTTGAGGCCGCATCCAACGTGCGCTTGGGGATGTCGGGCGCGAACTTGATCGCGCCCGATGTGAGCACGTTGGTCGAGACCGTGATGATGGCGGCGCGAGCGGCAATCTTGCCGGCTTGCGTTTCCACGCTGACATCGCGATTGCTCCAGACGATTCGATTCGCCGGCGTCGACAGCACCGTCGGCGCCTGCTCGCCGAGTTTCGCGATCAGCGTCCCCAGACCCTGGCGGCAGGCGATCGGAGCATTGCGATCCTGCGCACGAGACTTGTCGATTGCCGACAGCTCCTTCAGATCCTTGCCCGCAAAGCTCGCACCGAGCACGAACTCGGCCGCCCCCGCCCAATCACCGAGTTCTTTCGGCAGCACCGACGCGCAGGACGTATCGAGCTTGCCGCGCGCGGCCTCGTCGATGGCCCTGTTGGCGCGCACCAGCGCCGCCAGAAACTCTTCGGTCTCCCCCGCGCGCGCGTTGCGGCGCCCGATGCGCATCTTCTGGCCGGACGGAGCAGGTGACACATCGAGCCCGGCGTTGCGTGCGAGCCGGATCATCGGGTTGGTGTCGGGATTGTGCATCCAGCGCGCGCCGCGATCGAACGGCACGTCGAAGGTGGCGCTGTCCGTAATGCAGCGCCCACCGATCTGCGCCGCCGCCTCCACAACGACAACCTTGCGATTGGCCGCCATGACGCGCCGCGCTGCAGCGATGCCGGCCGCTCCCCCGCCGATCACGACAATGTCAGCTTCGCGCGGCAAGGGCGCAGCCGTTGCGCGCAGGACCGGCGCTGCAGCAAAGACCGCCGACGCCGATAGGAAACTGCGGCGCGTGATTGTCATGTCATGGTTTCCGGGGACTTGCGACGAAAGGGAACGGCCTGAGAACCTTGCCGCATCTGATGTTGCGCAGCAACCATCATGGTGAATCAATCGTGCTTGAAGTCACAGAGCCATGAACCGAATTGCAACAGGTTTGGACCATGATACAGATGGAAAAAAGACGGCCAGAAAGGCCCGGGGGAGTTCATGGGGACAGTCCTAGATTCAGTCGGCAAGGTGATAGCCGCGTACCTCTCGAAAGAGGTGCCGGGCTACGAGCCGTTCACGCCGAGCGACCCCGAGCACCTCCGCGGCGTGATCCAGCCGGGCGACGTCATGCTGGTCGAAGGCAACAACCGCATCTCCGGCATCATCAAATATCTGACGCAGTCGACCTGGTCGCATGCTGCGCTCTATGTCGGTCCGGTGGGGGGCGCGGTCGAGCCCGACGGCGAGCCGCATGTGCTGATCGAAGCCAATATCGGCGAAGGCGTCACCTCCGCGCCGCTGTCGAAATATTTCCCCTATCACACCCGCGTCTGCCGTCCGGTCGGGCTGTCCTATGAGGACCGCACCACGGTGTGCCGCTATGCGATCAACCGCATCGGCTTCGGCTACGACACCAAGAACATCATCGATTTGATGCGCTTCCTGATCCCGCTGCCGGTGCCGCAGCGCTGGCGGCGGCGCATGATCGCGCTTGGCTCGGGCGATCCGACCAAGATCATCTGCTCGGCTCTGATCGCGCAGGCCTTTGACGCCGTGCGCTACCCGATCCTGCCGAAGATCACCAAGGCCGGCAGCCGCGCCGCCCGCCGCGAGATCCTGCACATCCGTGACTCCTCGCTCTATATGCCCCGCGACTTCGACATCTCGCCCTATTTCGAAGTCGTCAAACCCACCATCGTTCACGGCTTCGACTACACAACGTTGCACTGGGCCGACAAGCAAAAGCCGCTCGAGGAGGTAGCGGGCTCATTCGGTGTGTTTCCAGAAACGTTCCGTGCGCCGCCGCTCGTTCCTGAAGCGGTTGACGAAGAAGCGCCGGCTGAAGTTTCGGCTGAGCAAGTGATGAGCGAAGCAGCTGTTGAGGTGGGCTCAGCCTTTTCCGAGCATTTTGTGATGCTGAAAGAGCTCGCGACGCGCCGCTCGCAGGGGCCGACGCCGGATATGGCGGCTTAAGGCATCTCTCCCTCCACCGCCATTGCGAGAAGCGTAGCGCTTCGCCGCAATGACGACGTCCAGAGCCAGCCCTACCGCTCCGCCCGCCCGATCACGGCCATCAGCTCCGCGATCTTCTCGCGCTGATCGGCCTTGTCGCCGCTTGCAATCGCGTGCTCGACGCAGTGCGCGACGTGGTCCTTCAAGACCTCTTCCTCGACCCGGCGCAGCGCGGCGCGCACCGCCGCGATCTGCGTGACGATGTCGATGCAGTAGCGATCCTCCTCGACCATTTTCGAGAGGCCGCGAACCTGCCCCTCGATCCGGCCGAGACGTTTTCCGACGGACGCCTTGATGTCCTTGCGCATGGGGTCTATATACCCCTACCGGGTATAGGTTACAAGGCCGGAGTGCAGGAATGAGCGACGTGGACCACGGGCATCATCATCACGGGGACACGCAGTCCGGCTGCGGCTGCTCCGCCAAGGCCGCAGCGCCTGCTGCAAAGCCTGCAGGTTCGTCCTGCTGCGGCGGACACGGCGATCATGCCGGTCACGCGCACCATCACGCTGATGACCATGGCGCGGCCCCCGCGAGAGTTCTCGACCCCGTCTGCGGCATGACGGTCGATCCCGCGACCTCGAAGCATCGCTTCGAGGATCACGGCGAGACCTTCCATTTCTGCTCGGCCGGCTGCCGCACCAAATTCGCCGCCGATCCCGCCAAATACCTTACGAAAGACAAGGCGCCCGAGCCTGAAATGCCTGCGGGCACGATCTACACCTGCCCGATGCATCCGGAGATCCGGCAGGTCGGACCCGGCAACTGCCCGATCTGCGGCATGGCGCTGGAGCCGGAGGTCGCGAGCCTGGAGACGGGGCCCAATCCGGAGCTCGCCGACATGACGCGGCGGTTCTGGATCGGTGGCGCGCTGGCGCTGCCGCCTGTTGTGCTGGAGATGGGCGGACACCTTGCGGGTCCCCACAACTGGATGGACCCGACGCTGTCGAACTGGATACAGCTCGCGTTTGCCACACCCGTCGTGGCCTGGGCCGGCTGGCCGTTCTTCGTCCGTGGCTGGCAATCGCTGCTGACGCGCAATCTCAACATGTTCACGCTGATCGCGATGGGCACGGGCGTTGCGTATGTCTACAGCCTGCTCGGCACCATCACGCCGCAGATTTTCCCCGATACGTTCCGCGGTCATGAAGGCGCGGTTGCCGTCTATTTTGAAGCTGCCGCCGTCATCACCGTACTGGTGCTGCTCGGCCAGGTGCTGGAGTTGCGCGCCCGCGATGCGACATCGGGCGCGATCAAGGCGCTGCTTCAGCTTGCACCGAAGACCGCGCGGCGCGTCGAGCCTGACGGTAACGAGCACGAGGTCGAAATCGATACGCTGCACGCTGGCGATTCCCTGCGGGTGCGTCCCGGCGAGAAGGTGCCGGTTGACGGCGTGATCCTCGAGGGGCGCTCCTCGCTCGATGAATCCCTCGTGACCGGCGAATCCATGCCCGTCACCAAGGAGGCCGGCGCGAAAGTCATCGCCGGCACGCTCAACCAGTCCGGCAGCTTCATCATGCGCGCCGACAAGGTCGGGCGCGAGACGCTGTTGTCGCAGATCGTGCAGATGGTCGCGGACGCACAGCGCTCGCGCGCGCCGATCCAGCGGCTGGCCGACCAGGTCGCCGGCTGGTTCGTGCCGACGGTGATCGCCATTGCCATCGCCGCCTTTACTGCATGGGCCTGGTTCGGGCCAGAACCACGCCTGGCCTTCGGGCTCGTCGCCGCCGTCAGCGTGCTGATCATCGCCTGCCCCTGCGCGCTGGGGCTGGCGACCCCGATGTCGATCATGGTCGGCGTCGGCCGCGGCGCGCAGGCCGGGGTTCTGATCAAGAATGCCGAAGCGCTCGAGCGAATGGAGAAGATCGACACGCTGGTGGTCGACAAGACAGGCACGCTGACCGAGGGCAAGCCCAAGGTGGTCGCGATCGTGCCGGCATCAGGCTTTGCCGAGGATGACATTCTTCGGCTTGCCGCCAGCGTCGAGCGCGCCAGCGAGCATCCCCTCGCCGATGCGATCGTGCGCGCGGGCAAGGAGAAGCAGCTCGCTCTCGGCGAGGTCGAGGGGTTCGATTCTCCGACCGGAAAGGGCGCGACCGGAAAGGTCGATGGCAAGAGCATCGCGCTCGGCAACGCCAGGTACCTGACATCGATCGGCATCGACACGAAAGCGCTCGATGCCGAGGCCGAGCGCCTGCGTGGCGACGGCGCGACCGTGATCAACATGGCGGTCGATGGCCGGCTTGCCGGCCTGTTCGCGATCGCCGATCCGGTCAAGGCCTCGACCCCGGAGGCGCTGAAGGCGCTCGCGGCCGAAGGCATCAAGGTCATCATGCTGACCGGTGACAACGCGACGACAGCGCGGGCGGTCGCGCAGAAGCTCGGAATTTCGGATGTCAATGCGGAAGTGCTGCCCGAGGACAAAGGAAAGATCGTCGCCCGATATCGTTCGGAAGGACGTGTCGTCGCGATGGCCGGCGACGGCGTCAATGATGCACCGGCACTGGCGGCTGCCGAAGTCGGCATCGCCATGGGCACTGGCACTGACGTGGCGATGGAAAGCGCCGGCGTCACGCTGCTGAAGGGCGACCTCACCGGCATCGTCCGCGCCAGAAAACTGTCGCAGGCGACGATGAGCAATATCCGGCAAAACCTGTTTTTCGCCTTCATCTACAATGCAGCGGGTATCCCGATCGCCGCCGGCATCCTCTATCCCGCCTTCGGCGTGCTTCTCTCCCCAATCATTGCGGCAGCGGCAATGGCGCTGTCCTCGGTGAGCGTGGTCGGCAATGCGCTGCGGCTGCGCGCGACGCGGCTGTGAGGGCGACGAAATCCGTGTAGAACAGGTCCATTCGGCGGTACCCGCGGAGAGGACCTGATGCAGCGGATTACGATCACGATCGAGGATGATCTCTTGGCGGAGATCGATGCCGCGGCCGAAGCACGCGGCTACCAGAACCGCAGCGAGATCATCCGCGACCTCGCCCGCGCCGGACTGCAGCAATCGTCCGAGGACACCGCGCAGAGAGGCCCCTGCGTTGCCGGCCTCGTCTATGTCTACGACCACGCCGCGCGCGATCTCTCAAAGCGGCTGGTGCAGGAATTCCACGGCCATCACGACCTCGCTCTGGCGACGCTGCATGTTCATCTCGACGACAACAATTGCATGGAGATGACCGCGCTGAAGGGCGATGCGGGCGAGGTCAGGCATTTTGCCGATCACATCATCGCGGAGCGCGGCGTGCGTTATGGGCGCGTGGTGATGATTCCGACGGGAGAGGGGAAGCCGAGCAAGGCGCGAAAGCACGGGCATCGGCATGAGTGACCCTTCGCCTCTCCCGCTTTTCGGGAGATGCCGACGCGCTCGCAGAGCGTGGCGGGTGAGGGTTCTTTCCTCTTGGTGATTGTCCCGTTGCGGAGACACCCTCTCCCCAACCCTCTCCCGCAAGCGGGAGAGGGAGCCGAGTGCCGATGCCGCGGCATCGTTCAATCATATGCGATAGCCCTGCCCATTGCGGGGAGAGGCGAACGAACCTCACGCCGCCTTCGCAGTCCTCCCGCCCGGCAAGCCTGCCCGCGCGAGGCCGCCGTAGAGCTGTTCGTTCGGCATCTCCTCGCGCAAAATCTTGCGGACCGCGATCAGCTGATCGAGATCGATGCCGGTCGCAAAACCCTTGCTCTCGCACAGGAACACCAAGTCCTCGAACACGACATTGCCGGTCGCGCCGGGTGCGAAGGGGCAGCCACCGAGGCCGCCGAGCGAGCCGTCGAGGATGCGGGCACCTTCGTCGAGCGCGGCGGACGCATTGGCAATGCCCATGCCGCGGGTGTCGTGAAGGTGGATGCAGATCGGCTTCGAGCCCGACAGCTTCACCGCGGCGCGGGTCAGTTCGGCCACCTGCTTCGGCCCGGCGTAGCCGACGGTGTCGGCGATCGCGACGAAATCGACGCCCGCCTCGAGGCACTTGTCGACGAGGCGCAGCACCTCCGCCGGGCTGACCGCGCCGGTGATGGAGCAGCCCAGCGCCATCGAGATCGCGGCATTCACCAGGGGCCTGTGGGCACTGGCATCGCGCATCTCGCAGAGGCGCTTGATGTTGGCGATCGCGGAATCGCGCGACCGATGCGCGTTGGCCTGGCTATGCTCCTCCGTGGCCGAGATCACCGAGGCGATCTCGCCGACGCCCGAGTCCAGCGCCTCGTTCACCCCGCGCTCGTTGAGCGCCAGCGCAATGCCATGGGCGGCGGGCAGGCTTGCCACCGTCGCGACGACATCGCGGACATCGACGAATTGCGGAAAGGTCCTTGCCGGCAGGAACGAGCCGACCTCGAAATGCCGGACGCCCGCAGCGTATTCCTCGCGCACCCAGCGTTGCTTGGCCTCGGTGGAGGGAAACTTCTTCACGAGCTGGAGCCCGTCGCGCAAGCCCACCTCACGGAGGCTGACGCGGTCCGCGGGGTAGATGGTCTCGATCCGGCTCATGCGCGCCTCCCAGCGGCTTTTGACGTGGCGTCGTTGTTGTCGATCTCGGTACGGACCGCCGATGTGTCGGCGCCAAGCGGTGCGACCTTCAGGCCTTCGCCGAGATGGCTACCGTTCCACTCAATCGGCAGCGTCGGCACATGGAACGGTTTGCCGTCGGCGGTGATGTTGGTGACGAGCCCGCCGGGCCGCAGCACATGCGGGTCGGTCAGGAGATCCTCGGGCCGGTTGATCGGCGAGAAGCAGATGTTGAGCGCATCGAGCTTCTGCGACAGCTCCGCCACGTCCTGCTGCCGGATGATTTCCGCGACGCGCGGAAGGATCCGCGGCCGCGCCAGGATGCGATCGGTGGTGGTGCGCAAGCTCGGGTCGTCAAGAAACTCGGTGAGGCCGAACTCGCGGCAAAACGCCTGCCAGTGGCCCTCGGTCACGACGCCGATGAAGATGCGTCCATCGCCGGCAGCATCGAAGATGTCGTAGATCGGCCAGGCATGCTCGCGCTCCGGCATCGAGCGCGGCTTGTTGCCGGTCATCTCATACTCGACCATGTGCTGGGCAACCAGGAACAGGCAGTTCTCGAACAGGCCGATCCTGATGTCGGCACCATCGCGCTTGCCGCCGCGCTTCTGATAGAGCGCAGCGAGAATCGCGATCACGCCGAACATGCCACCCATGATGTCATTGGCGGAGGAGCCGACGCGCTGCGGCTTCTCCTTGGTTCCGGTCATGGCGGCGAGCCCCGACATCATCTGCACGACCTCGTCGAGCGCGGGACGATGCTCGTAGGGGCCGGACAGAAAGCCTTTGTGGCCGGCAATGATCAGATGCGGGTGCCGGCGGCGCAGGTCCTCGGCACCAAGGCCCTGCTTCTCCAGCAAGCCGTTGCGAAAATTTTCCAGGAACACATCGGCCGTCTCAAGCAACCGGTGCATGGTGTCGCGGTCTTCAGCCTTCTCGAAATCCAGCACGACGCTGCGCTTGCCGCGATTGAACAGCGGGAAAAACGCGGTGCCCATGCCGCCCAGACTACGCGTCTTGTCGCCGGCGGGCGGCTCGACCTTGATCACCTCGGCGCCCAGCTGCGCGAGGATCATGCCGCAGGTCGGGCCCATGACCATGTGGGTCATCTCGACGACCCGCACGCCTTCGAGCGGCAATCCGGTCATGCAACACTCCCTGTTCGTTCGGCCAAAAGACTAGGCCTTCACAAGCCTTCTGAAAAATATAATCTGTCGAAGATTGCCTTCGCAGTTCTAGAACGCTGGATCATCATGGATTCGCGCCAGCTCCGCTATTTCATCGCCGTCTACGAGCAGCGGAACCTGTCGCGTGCGGCCGACCAGGTGAATGTCGCCCAATCGGCGCTCAGCCATCATATCTCGAATCTGGAGGCCGAGTTCGCGACGCCGCTGTTCGAGCGCAAGTCGCGCGGCATGGACCCGACCGCGGCCGGCGAGCGGCTCTACGAGCACGCCCGCATCATCCTGCGCGCGATGGCTGAAGCTGAGACCGAGGTGCGCGAGGGCGCCCGCGTCATTGCCGGCGAAATCTCGATCGGCATGGCCAATTCCGGGGTCAAGGCCATCGGCGTCGAACTGATGCGCACGGTGCTGACCAAATATCCCAAGCTCAAGCTGTCGCTCACCGAGAGCCTGTCGGGCGCGACGCTGATGCATCTGATGATCTCCAATGTCGATCTGGCGCTGGTCTACAATCCGCCGTCGGAGAAGGAGCTGATCACGGAGGCCGTGCTGGAGGAGGAGATGTTCCTGGTCGGCATTCCCAAGCTGGTCGGCAAGAGCAAAACCCCTGTACGATTCGAGGAGCTGAGCCGGCTGCCGCTGATCCTCTTGCGCTACGGTCTCGGCCTGTCCTCGCGGGCGTTGCTCGACGATCCGGTCCTGCTGAAGCGGCTGGAGGGCGGCGCGATCCTGCACGCCAATTCGATCACCGGCATGACCGGTGCGCTGGTGGAGGGGCTCGGCTGCACGATCGCGACAAAGCTGTTCGCACGGGAGGAACTCGCCGCCGGCCGCCTGGTCGCACGCAAGGTGATCGAGCCGAAACTGACCCGCACGCTCTATCTCTGCCGCCTGCGCAACCGCCCGATGACCTACGCCATGGAAGAGATGCGGCGGTTGATGCTGTCGCTGATCGCCGAGCAGGTGCGTAGTGGCGGTTGGCAGGCGGAGTTGGTAAAATAGTCGACGGTGCGCTCCCTCTCCCGCTTGCGGGAGAGGGTCGGGGAGAGGGTGCCTCGACAACGAAGACTCCCCCAGAGGAGAGAAGCCTCACCCGGCGCGCGGGACGATGCTCCGCATCGCCCGGGACGCGCCGACCTCTCCCGCAGGCGGGAGAGGTGACCGAGTTTGCTGGCCGGCCGTGCTGCCTCTCGACAGCCGCCTTCGAAAATCTCGAACGCTTCCATCGATATGTTCTTCTGGATTTCCGTTCTCGACCGGCCAACATGGCGCGGTCCGGCAGAGTTCACGACACGCAACAGAGATGAGCCGCCGGGACCGCGCGTGACCTATGCGCCACGGGGAGGACATCATGAGCGTTGTCGGCATCGACACGAACATCGAACTCGGCACACCATCAGCATCAGGACCGGACGAGATCTCGCGGCGGCTCGAGGCGATGCCGGCGACGGGCTATGTCTGGCGCCTCGTGATCCTGCTCTCGCTCGCCGGCTGCTTCGAGATCTACGATCTGTTCCTGACCGGCTACATCGCTCCGGGGCTGAGCCGCAGCGGATTGCTCTCCACGACGACGCAGGCCTTCTTCGGCTTCTCCGGCATCGGCGCATTTGTCGCCGCGACCTTCGCCGGCTTGTTCGTCGGCACCTTCTTCCTCGGTTTCCTCGCTGATCGCTTCGGCCGGCGCCCGATCTTCACCTATGCGCTGCTCGGCTATACCGCGGCATCTGTCATCATGGCCTGCCAGACCTCCTCCGAAGGCCTGCTGTTCTGGCGCTTCCTCGCCGGGATCGGTATCGGCATCGAGGTCATCACCATCGATGCCTATATCACCGAGCTGGTGCCGAGCCGGATGCGCGGGCGCGCCTTTGCGATCAACCAGGCGATCATGTTCATCGCCGTGCCCGTCGTCGCCTTCCTCGCCTGGTGGCTGGTGCCGCTCGCGCCTTATGGCGTCGAAGGCTGGCGCTGGGTGGTGCTAACAGGCGCCGCCGCCAGCATGATCATCTGGGTGCTGCGGTTGTTCCTGCCGGAGAGCCCGCTCTGGCTTGCGCGCCATGGCCGCAGTGAGGAGGCATTCCGGATTCTCGCAACGTTGGAAGCCAGAAGCGGCGGCACATCGCCGCCAGCCTCAGCTGCGCTCGCACGGCCGGCGACGCAAGCCGTCGCACGTGTAAACTTCGCCGACCTGTTCCGGCCGCCCTATGTCTCGCTCGTCATTCTCTTCATGGTGTTCAACCTCTGCCAGGCCTTCGGCTTCTATGGCTTTGCCAATTGGGTGCCGACGCTGCTGGTCGAGAAGGGCATCACCGTCACCAAGAGCCTGCAATATTCCTTCATCGTCGCCTTCGCCTATCCGATCTCGCCGCTGCTGGCCGCGAGCTTCGCCGACAGGTTCGAACGCCGCTGGATCATCGCCGGAGCCTGCATCGCCATCATCATCTTCGGCATGGCGTTCGCGCAGCTGACCGAGCCTGTCCTGCTGATCGTCTGCGGCGTGCTGCTGACCGCCTGCAACACCACGATGTCCTATGCTTATCACGCCTACCAGACCGAGGTGTTTCCGACCCAGATCCGGACGCAGGCCTCCGGCCTCGTCTATTCGATGAGCCGGCTGAGCGCGACCTTCTCGGGCTTCATCGTCGCCTACATGCTGAAGGAAGCCGGCGTCATCGGCGTGTTCGGCCTGATCACCGCGGCGATGCTGATCGTTGTGATCGCGATGACGCTGTTCGGCCCGAACGTACGCGGCAAGGCACTGGACACGGTGTGACCCTCCCCCCGTAAGCACGGGGAGAGGGAAACGAGAGAGCGTCTATACAGTCACGCCGCGAGCAGATTCTGCAACGCCGCGCCGTTGGGGACACCGAGGCCGGAGCAGGCATCCCAGCCGGGACCGGCCTTGTACATGCCGTGCAGATCGCCGGTGATGTCATTGTTGCCGACGGTGACGTCGCGGAACACGCCATGCGCATGCGAGGCGTAGATCAGCGGATTGATGAAGCCGACCGTCTTGCCGAATTTCTTGGTCGTGGCCTCGTTGATGCGGGCGATCAGTCCGGCCATCAGCGGCGCGACTGCGCTGGTGCCGCCGATCGTGGTCATGACGCCGTTGAGGAAGATCTGGTAGCCGGTCGCGGGATCGGCATCGCCAGCTACGTCAGGCACGCCGCGTCCGACCGACTGTGACGGTGATTTCGGCACATGGGCGTTCGCCTGGTATTGCGGCCTGGGGAAGACGATGCTGACGCCGCCGCCGCCGGCGCCGTCCTGCGGGCCACCATTCCAGACCGTTTCGGTGATCGTGCCGTTCGACGCCCGCAGATTGGTTCCGCCGCACGCCAGCGCAAACGGGCTCGACGCCGGGAAATCGGCGTGTGGCTTGCCGTCCCAGCCTTGCGCCATATCCGCGGAGCCATTGTCGCCGGACGCGACACAGACGGTAACGCCCATCGCGGCGGCATCGCGGATCGCCTCGTTGAGGCCGTCGACGAATTGCTGCGAGCCGGCCGGATCTTCCGGTCCGCCCCAGCTGATCGAGATCACCGAGGGCTTTCGCGCGGTGTCGTGGACGGCGGCCTTCACGGCGTCGATGAAGCCGTTGGTGGTGTTGGGCGCGAAATAGACCACGATCTTGGCGCCGGGCGCGATCGCGCCGGCCACCTCGATGTCGAGCACCACTTCGCCGTCGGCGTCGGAATGGCCGGGCTTGTTGGCGCCGCCGTCGACACTCGCGGGTGCGATCTGCGGCATCGGGATGCCGGCCTTCTTGAAGAAGGTTTTCAGATCCGAGGTCTTGTAGCCGGCGCCCTTGGGATGGCCTTTGGTGTCGATGTCGTTGAGCTCGATGATGGCGATGCACTGGCCGGCGCCGGTCTCGCCGCCCGGGAAGTTGTAGAGTTGCGCGATCTGCTCGACCGAGAAGCTGCCGCCCTGGCTTGCGCGTGCGGTCGCGCCCTTCTTCGCTGTCTTGCTCGCCATCTTGCGCCGGAAATGCGGCTGCGCCACGGGCCGGTTGTCGAGGCCATGCACGCCGACCACGATGCCTTCGAGCTCGGCCGGGATCTGCACATTGCCCTTGCGCATGCGGTAGGTCGCGCCGTCATGCTTGACCTTGCTGAGCTTGACGCCGAACGCCGCGCTCATTGCCTTCACCGTGCCGGTCAGCTTTATCGTACGGGACGCCAGGTGAACGCTCTTGACGTTGAGCTCGTGGTGGTGGGCGAAATCGTCGATCTTGGCAACGTCGGCGGAATCGGCACCCATCTGTTCGGCGAACTCGGTGCGGGAAAGATACTGCCGCTCACGCGGCGGTTGCGCACCGAGCGCCATCACCTGCTCGTCGTCGGCGCGCTTGGCGCGGAGACGAACGCTGATCTCGATTTCCTGCTTGGGATCGGCCGCGCCGACGAGCTTGGCTCCCTTCGGCAATTGACGGGCGCTGTTTACCAGCGCGACACGCTTGGTCGAGCTTGCCATGACTTCCTCCGTTTGTGATTGGAAGGCAGATTGATGCACCTCAACTATAGGTGTAATCCCAGAAACAAATTGGTTCAGATGATTGTTTGATTATTTTCAGAATATCTCTTGTCTGGCGGGACAAAAGCTTCGCCGTCTCAAATCGACACGGAATTGGTCAATAACCCGGACCATTCTGTGACTACGTTTTCGATCTAGGATTGCAACCGTCGGCCGATCTGGCTGACGAAAGAAAGACGCTTGTCAAAATCAATCGGCGGAGACGAACAGATGGCCGCTGACCGCAAATGGGTCGAGAAGAATCTCGGGTTCGATCCGATCGCCACACCGCCGCCGCGCGAGACCTTCACGGTCAAGCGCATCGTGGATGCCGCCGTGAAGAAGACCGCGAAGGTCGCGCCCGAAGACTTCCAGCGCGAGATCATCGATTTCGACTCCGAAGGTACCGAAGGCCGCGAGTTCATGGCCTTCTCGACCTCGACCGGGCCGTCGCGCTTCACCGATATTCCCTGGCCCAAGGGGCTCGCGCCGCAGACCGGGTCCAAGCTGGTCGCCGTCCAGATCTACAAGGGCTTTGGTCGCTGGAGCACGGTCTGTAGCGCCATCGCCTGCCGGGCCAGCATCGTGGCGGAGCCGTAAGCCGCACCGGCCAAGGGTCGGCCAAGGGTCAGCCTCCCTTGCCGAAGCGACCAGGGGTGTCTACCTCTCGCAGAGTGTTTCGTGAGAGGTTCCCATGCTGGATGCCGCCGTGAAGGCGCTGTCGCAAATGATATCGCCGCCGATGCGCTCGATCCTGTGGCGGTCGATCGGGCTTGCACTCGTGCTGATCGTGGTGCTGGCGATCGGGTTGCAGCGGCTGCTGAGCTGGTTCGCCACCTATGGCGAGGTCTGGCTCGAGGGCCTGCTCGGGCCGAGCTGGCACGCATCGCTGGAAGTGCTGTCCTGGATCATCTCGATTGCGGCCGGCTTCGGCGTCGTATTCGGCAGCGTGTTCCTGATGCCCGCGATCACCTCGCTGGTGGCGAGCTTCTTCGTTGACGACGTCGCCGACATCGTCGAGCGCGAATATTATCCGGCCGAGCGGCCGGGCACCGCACTGCCGTTCAATCAGGCGATCCTGGAGGGCATCAAGACGGCGCTGCTGACGATCCTGGTCTATCTGATCGCACTGCCGCTGGTGCTTTTCGCCGGTGCCGGGTTCCTGATCTTCTTCCTCGCCGCCGCCTGGCTCTTGGGGCGCGAATATTTCGAGCTCGCCGCAATGCGCTTCCGTTCGCCGGAGGATGCCAAGGCGATGCGGCGCGACAATGCGGCGATGATCTTCACCGCCGGTCTTTTCATCGCGGCTTTCGTCTCGATCCCGGTGGTGAATCTGGCGACGCCGATCTTCGGCATGGCCTTCATGGTCCACATGCACAAGCGGCTGTCAGGACCGCGGCCCGAGCTGATCGAGCCGGCGCGGCAGATGCGGTGAGCACGATCAGCTCACCTGCACACCGCACCTGCGCAGCACTCTCCTCGCAAAACCGAACGGCGCCGGCGTGAACGGCCCGGGCGGGGCACGGGTGATCAACGCGATGAAGCCGAGGCCCGATATCGCCAGCCAGAAGCAGAGCCAGAAGCCGTCGATATAGGCGAGCACATTGGCCTCGCGCGCAACGTAGCTCGCGAGCGTGCCGACCGCGCGGGCCTGCGCCAAGCCAGCGCCATGGGCGGCGAAATGGTCCGCAAGCTGCTTCAGCGCATGCACCACATTGACGTCACCGATTTCCAAATTCTGCCCGATATAAAAGGAATGGATTTGCTCGCGGACACGCAGCCACGTCCCCATCAGCGCCACGCCGATCTCGGCGCCACCGAGGCGCATGATCTGGATGTAGGCGGCAAACGAGGTCGCGCGGCTCGGATCGGAATTCGACAGCGCGATGATGATGAGCGGCAGCAACGTCAGCGACTGGCCGATCGCTTGCAGCAGCACGATGCCGGCAAAATCCTCGCGCGCCCAGTCATGGGTGAGCCGGGTGCCCCAGAGATTGGCGGCCGCGAAGCAGGCAAATCCCAGCACCGTCACCGCGCGCGCATCGAAGTGACGCAGCAGCCAGATTGAAACCGGCACCAGCACGAACATCGGCAGCGCGCCATAGGTGAGCAGCAACAGCCCGCTTTGCTCCGGCCGGAGCAGGCCGACATTGCCGAGGAAGTTCGGCACCAGCGACGCGTTGGAGAGCGACGTCAGCGTGTAGAGCAGGATGACCACCAGCGACAGGCCGATATTGCGCGAGAACAGCACATTCACATGTGCCCAGGGCTGCGCTGTCAGCGACTCGTTGATCAGGAAGGCAATGAACAGCACGCCGCCGACGACGAGCAGCGCCATCACCGTGCCGGAGCCGAGCCAGTCCAGCCGATTGCCCTGGTCGAGGCCGGCATAGATCATGCCGACGGCAGCTCCTAACAGCAGCATGCCGCCCCAATCGGCCTCGCGCAGCAACGCGCGATTGACCGGGTCGCCGGGCGTCCCGAGATAGACCATCAGACCCATCAGTGGCGCGATCACCACACCCTGCCAGTACAGCCATTGCCAGCCGAGATGGTCGACATAGAAACCGACCAGCGAGCTCGACGTATCAAGGGCGAAGCCGACGCGGATCGAGTAGAGCGCAATCGCCGGCAGCCACCAGCGGATCGGCAAATTGCGGAACACGATCATCAGCGTCGCCGGCACGAAGGTGCCGAGCAACAGGCCATGCACGACGCTCAGCGCAATCAGGGTCGGATAGTCGTGCACGAAGGGAATGATCAGCGAGACGAGCGCGTAGACGAGGCTGGGAATGCCCAGCACACGTCGCAGGCCGAACACGGTCGCAAGCCACGCCACCGCGGGCGCGATGAAGATCTGCGAGCCGATGCCAGCGGTGGAGAGCCAGGCGCCTTCGTCGAAGGAGAGCCCGAACGCACCGCGTAAGTCGGGCAGGCCGACCGTGGTCAGCCGGCTGTCGAAATTGGCGAGGAACGAGCCGAGCAGAACGGCAGCCACGGCAAACAAGGGCCGTCGCGCGATGCCGCCGCGCGAGACGGGTCCACGGTCGGCGTCGTCATTTGCCGCCATCAGCGCCCTTCGTGTCGATGCGGGTGACGACCGACATGCCCGGCACGAGCCGCGCCAGCAGCGGCTGGTTGTCGTCGAACAGGATGCGCACGGGAATGCGCTGCACGACCTTGGTGAAATTGCCGGTCGCATTATCGGGCGGCAACAGCGCGACCTGCGCACCGGTCGCCGGCGCAATGCGCTCGACCCTGCCGCGCAGCTTTTCGCGCGGAAAACTGTCGACGGTGATCTCGACCAGCTGACCCGGCGCCACATGCGTGAGCTGGGTCTCCTTGTAGTTCGCGATCACATAGACTTTCGGCAACGGCACCACGTTGATGAGGTTGGTGCCGATATTGACGTAGTCGCCGGGCTGCACCTGGCGCTCGCCGACGACGCCGTCGAACGGCGCGATAATCTTGGTATAGCCGAGCTTGAGCTTGACGCTCGCGAGCGTCGCCTTGGCCGCACCGAGATCGGCGGCACGCTGCTTTCTGGTACCTTGCAAGACTTCGATCTGATGTTGCTGGGCCGCGATCACCGCGCGGCTGGCGCGCACATCGGCCTGTGCCTTGGCAAGGCCTGCGACCGCCTGCTCGAGCCGCTGCCGCGTGCCGGCCTCGGTCTGCGACAGCGATTGCTGGCGCTCCTGCTCCTGCCTGGCTTCGACTTCCAGCGCTTCGGCCGACAGCCTTGCGGCTTCTGCTTGTGCGATCGTCGCATATTGCAGCTCGATCTGGTTGGCGAGATTGTCCAGCACGGCTTGCGCGGCGGCCACCGCTGCCTCTGACTGCGCGACTTGCGCCTCGTAATCGGCGGGATCGATCTGGATCAGGAGATCGCCTGATTTGACGCGCTGGAAGTCGGTCACGGCGACGGTCAGCACCTCGCCGGAAACGCGGCTCGCGAGCCGCGTCAGGTCAGCGCGGACATAGGCGTCGTTGGTGGTCTGGACCACTTCATTGCCGACCCATTCGTCGAATCGCAGCGTTGCCAGCGCGACGAAGGCGAGCGCAACGATCACCGCGAACAGCGGGATCGCAAGCCGGCTCCACAGCGAGGTCGCCGGCCGCTGCGTTGGCTTGGACGCGACAGGTGGTGGCGGCGACGAGACTTGTTCTTGCTGACTCACGATAACCCCAAAGCGGCTTGCCTCACATCATCCCGAAACGACGGCGATACTGCCTCAGACCGTCTTCTCCGGCCACCGGCAGAGATCGTTGATCAGGCATACCTCGCAGCGCGGCTTGCGCGCGAGGCAGGTGTAGCGGCCGTGCAGGATCAGCCAATGATGGGCATGCAACATGAATTCGGATGGGATCACCCTTTCGAGACCGAGCTCGACTTCGAGCGGCGTCTTGCCGGGCGCGAGGGCGGTGCGGTTGCCGACGCGGAAGACGTGGGTGTCGACCGCCATGGTGTGCTCGCCGAAGGCCATGTTGAGCACGACGTTTGCGGTCTTGCGGCCCGCACCCGGCAGCGATTCGATCTCGGCGCGCGTGCGCGGCACCTCGCCGCCGAAATCGCTGAGCACCTTTGCCGACAGCGCGATCACGTTCCTGGCCTTGGTACGATAGAGACCGATGGTCTTGATGTATTCGCGCAAACGCTCTTCGCCGAGGTCGAGCATCTTTTGCGGCGTGTCGGCGACCCTGAACAATTCACGTGTCGCCTTGTTGACGCCGGCGTCGGTCGCCTGCGCCGACAGCACCACGGCGACCAGCAGTGTGAACGGATTGACGTGCTCGAGCTCGCCCCTCGGCTCGGGATTGGCCTGTTGGAAACGGCTGAAGACCTCGCGAATTTCAGCCGGCGTCCAAGGTTTCATAGAATTGGGCTTGATGGCCTTGAGCGATTTTTTGGCGGGGGCCTTCGGTTTCGCGGCCGCCGCCTTTGCCTTTTTCTTCGGCACCCCCGCTTTGCGCGGGGCCGGCTTGTGGGTGATTTTCGCCATAATCGGGATATACTGAGTGACGATGAGCACAGGCAACGAAATTGAGCGGGCAGAGTCTGAAGGTTATGCCGAGCAGCAGATCTTCTCCGCGCTGCTGACGCCGCATCGCTCCCTGAACCGCACCGGCTTCCTCGCCGTGATGCTGTTCCTGAGCGCCGTCAGCTTCGTCACCGGCATGGTTTTCCTGATGAAGGGCGCCTGGCCGGTGCTGGGCTTTTTCGGCCTCGACGTGCTCGTGGTCTGGTGGGCCTTCAGGGTCAATTTCCGCACCGGGCGGGCGCGCGAGGAGATCACGATCACGACCTCTGAATTGCGCGTGCGGCGCATCAGTCATCACGGCCAGGTCGCCGAATGGAGCTTCAATCCGCTCTGGGTCCGCCTCGACATGGAGGTCGACGAGGATTTTGGCATCGAGCATCTCTATCTGATCTCTCGCGGCCACCAGATCCAGCTCGCCAGGTTCCTCGGGCCGGACGAAAAGGCTAGTTTCTACAAAGGCCTGGTTGAGGCGCTGAACGCCGCCAAGCGTGGCCCGACCTACAATCCGATCACCTGATTCCCAGTCGGAAATCGGGTGGTTTCGGCGCCTCCCCTCTCCTACATTTCCGGTCATGATGACACTCGCCATACATGACCAGCGCCTGGCCAAGCCGGGCCCCCAGAACGCCGCGCTGCGCGACTATGATTCCGTGCGCCGGGCGATCGCCTTCATCTCGGAGAACTGGCGCGCGCAGCCGACCATCGAGGCGATGGCGGATGCGGCCGGCGTCACGCCGGATGAGCTGCACCATCTGTTCCGCCGCTGGGCCTCGATCACACCGAAGGCGTTCATGCAGGCGCTCACCCTCGACCACGCCAAGGGGCTGTTGCGGGACTCCGCGAGCATCCTCGACGCGGCGCTCGACTCGGGGCTGTCGGGTCCCGGCCGGCTGCACGATCTCTTCGTCACCCACGAGGCGATGTCGCCGGGCGAATGGAAGAACGGCGGCGCGGGGCTGACCTTGCGCTACGGCTTCCATCCGTCTCCCTTTGGGACTGCGATCGTGATCGCGACCGATCGCGGCCTCTCGGGCCTCGCCTTCGCCGATCCCGGCGAGGAAAAGGCCTCGCTGGCCGACATGACGCGGCGCTGGCCGAACGCGACCTATGTGGAAGATCACGAGGGCACCGCGCCGCTCGCGGCGCGCATCTTCGACACAAAGCTCTGGCGGCCGGACCAGCCGCTGCGTGTGGTGATGATCGGCACCGATTTCGAGGTGCGGGTGTGGGAGACGCTGTTGAAGATCCCGATGGGGCGCGCGGTGTCCTATTCCGACATCGCCTGCAACATCGACAAGCCGAAGGCGTCACGCGCCGTCGGGGCCGCTGTCGGCAAGAACCCGGTCTCCTTCGTCGTGCCCTGCCACCGCGCCCTCGGCAAGAGCGGCACGCTCACCGGCTATCACTGGGGCATCACCCGCAAGCAGGCGATGCTGGGCTGGGAAGCCGGGCAATTGGGGATGCAGTAGCCACGGTGCTGTAGGGTACGTCGCTACCCCGCCAGATCCAGCTTCGACGCCACCGTCGAGTCCGCATTGAGCCGATAGATGATCGGCACGCCGGTTGCGAGCTCGCGCTTCAAGATGCCTTCGGGCGACAGCTTCTCCAGCACCATGATCAAGGCGCGCAGCGAATTACCGTGGGCGGCGACCAGCGTGCGCTTGCCGTTGAGCACGCCAGGCAGGATTTCCTGCACGTAGTAGGGCAGCGCGCGCGCCAGCGTGTCCTTCAGGCTTTCGCCGCCGGGCGGCGGCACGTCATAGGAGCGGCGCCAGACATGCACCTGCTCCTCGCCCCACTTCTTGCGCGCATCGTCCTTGTTGAGGCCGGAGAGGTCGCCATAGTCGCGCTCGTTCAGCGCGAGGTTCTTCGAGGTCGGCAAGCCGGTCTGGCCGAGCTCGGTGAGAATGAGATCGAGCGTGTGCTGGGCGCGCGTCAGCACCGAGGTGAAGGCGACGTCGAACACGAGGCCCTGGGCCTTCAACTTGCGGCCCGCTTCCTTGGCTTCCGCGACACCCTGCTCGGTGAGGTCAGGATCCTTCCAGCCCGTGAACAGGTTCTTCAGATTCCATTCGCTCTGGCCGTGGCGCACGAGCACGAGAAGACGTTCGCTCATTGACTACTTTCCGTGTTGTTCAGATGTCAGCTAGGCCGAGCACGTCGGCCATGGAGTAGTGCCCCGGGTTCTTGCCATGCGCCCATAACGCCGCCTTGAGCGCGCCATGCGCGAACAGCATGCGGTCTTCGGCGAGATGCGACAGCGTCAACCGCTCGAACGGGCCGAGGAAGGTGACGCTGTGCTCGCCGGCGACGGTACCACCGCGCACGGAGGCAAAGCCGATCGCGCCGGGCTTGCGCGCGCCGGTGATGCCGTCGCGGCCGCGTTCCGAATGCTCGTCGTCGAGCGGGATGCCGCGCCCGCTGGCTGCCGCCTGGCCCAGCATCAACGCGGTGCCGGAGGGCGCATCGACCTTCATGCGGTGATGGGCTTCGACGATCTCGATATCAAAACTCTCATCGAGCGCCTTGGCGACGCGCTTGACCACGGCGGCGAGCAGATTGACGCCCAGGCTCATATTGCCCGACTGCACCACGACCGCGCGGTTGGTGACGCTCTTGATGACGGCGTTATCCGAGGCAGAGAGCCCGGTGGTGCCGATGACATGCACGATGCCGCGCTCGGCCGCGATCGCGACATTTGCGATGGTTGCGGCCGGCACGGTGAAATCCAGGATGCCGTCGGCCTCCTTCGACATCGCCCAGAGGTCGGCGGACAGCTTGATGCCGTTGGCGGGAAGGCCCGCGAGCACACCGGCATCCTTGCCGAGCAACTCCGAGCCCGGCGCCTCCAGGGCGCCAGCCAGCACCGCGCCTTTGCTGTCGGCAATCGCCCGCGTCAGGGCGCGGCCCATGCGGCCACCGGCTCCAGCAACAATCAAGCGCATGTCTGACATGGTGTGATCCTCTCAAGGGCCGTTGTAGCGGCGGGAGGCAGTTCCGGCAACCGAGGGGGATCGGGGGCGCGCGGCGTGCTCCCACCCTCCCCTGGAGGGGGAGGGTCGGCACGCGATCGAGCAACGCGAGATTGCGTGACGGGGTGGGGTGACGGTCCCTCCGCGACGAACAGTGCCCGTGTTGAGAGATCACCCCACCCCGCTCGCGCTGCGCGCGATCGACCCTCCCCTCCAGGGGAGGGTAAGACAAACTGCGCCTCAACCGTCCGCCGGCTGCGGGCCGTCATAGCCCTCGATGATGATGAGGTCGGCGATCGAGTGCGGCTGGCGCACCTTGATGTTGGCCTGGTATTCCGGCGAATTGTAGCAGCCGATTGCGGTCTGGTAGTCGGGGAATTCGATCACGACGGTGCGGGTGCGGCTGGCGCCTTCGACGGTGGTGAACTTGCCGGCGCGGACGACGAAGCGGCCGCCCCATTTCCTGAAGATCGGACCATTGGCGACCGCATAGGGCTTGTAGCCCTCGTCATTGCTCACATCGACGCGCCCGATCCAGTAGCCTTTTGCCATTGTTCTTCTCCCTGTGTTGTTGGTGGTCTCTATTTGAGCATGATCTGATCGGAAAACCGCTTCACACTTTTCCGGATCATGCTCCAAGCGCCTGTGCGATCTCGGCCTGGATGGCTTCAGCGACCGCCTTGGGGTCAGCGGCTTCCACCACCGGCCGCCCGACGACGAGATAATCCGCGCCCGCGACAATCGCACGACCGGGCGTCATGATGCGCTTCTGGTCACCGGTTGCCGAGCCCGCCGGGCGAATACCGGGCGTGACGAGATGCATCTGATGACCGACGATCTTGCGCAGGCTTCCGACCTCCTCGGGGGAGGACACGAGACCGTCGACGCCAAGCACCTGCGCCTGCTGCGCGCGCGCCTCTACCAGCTCGGAGACACTGAGCCGGAAGCCTGCCGCGTGCAGATCGTCGTCGTTGTAGGACGTCAGCACGGTGACGGCGAGGAGCTTCAGCTTCGAGGAGCCGCGGCCCTCGACGGCGCCCTTCATGGTCTGCGGATAAGCGTGCACGGTGAGAAAAGTTGCGCCCAGTCTGGTGATGCTCTCGACGCCTTGCGCCACGGTGTTGCCGATGTCGTGCAGCTTGAGATCGAGAAAGACCTTCTTGCCACTGTCGGCGAGCTTCGCGACCAGTGGCAGTCCGCCAGCATAAGCGAGGCGATATCCGATCTTGTAGAAGGTGACGCTGTCGCCGAGCCGCGCGATCATTGCCTCCGCGGCATCAACGCTCGCCAAATCGAGCGCAACGATCAGGCGGTCTTTCGGGGCGATTTCGGCTGGCGTCATGTCACCTCACATCATGCGTTGGGAAATATCGATCAACTGCCGCACCATCTCCTTCATGGAGTCGATGTCGCCCTGGCTCTTGAGCCTGTCCATGTCGTCATAGGCCTCGTCGGCAAAGGCGAGCGTGACCTGGTTGGCGATGACATTGGCGTGGCAGGACGTCAGAATCAGGCGCAACGCCTGCAGCGCGCGCGCTGCTCCAAGCCGGCTCTGCGACGCGCCAGCGAGCGCGAAGGCGCGGTTGCGGAACACCTCGCCGCGCGCCTCGTGCGGATCCTGCACACGGCTGACCCAGTCGATCGCATTCTTCAACAGCGGCGGCACCGAGGCGTTGTATTCCGGCGAGACGATCAGCACGCCATGATGCGCGCTGATCATGCGCTTGAGATTGACGGCGTGCTTGGGCACGCCTGACTTGGCCTGGAGATCGCCGTCGTAGATCGGCAGCGGAAAATCGGCGAGCGAGATGCGGGTGATGTCGACGCCGGCCTGGGCGAATTCATAGCTAGCCACCGCCGCCAGCTTCGCATTGTGCGAGCCGGTGCGCAGCGAGCCGGGAATGACCAGGATCTTCGGGGCTGACATCCTCTTCCATACGTTCGGCGAAACGAGCCCGCCGCGCATGAGAGGAAGCCGGCGGAATTAGTCCTTGCGATACACCCAGACGCGGGCCGGCGGAAGGTTCATCCAGATCCGCTCCGAAGCCTCTGTGGATACGCCGGGCAGCGATTTCGGGATCGGCGGCACCACCGCATAGGTGAACTGGACGAAGGGCGCGCCGGGCGCGAGCGCCAGGAAGGCGTCGCGAATGAGCCGCAGCCGCGTCAGCATCGGTTTTGTGACGAGCGGCAGGCCGGACACGACGGCAGACGCAGGGGCGCTCAGCACGTTCCAGAGCGTGTCGCGCAGGCGATAGGCATCGCCCTGCACCACGGTCGCCTGCGGATAGCGGTCGCGCAAAAGCGCGCAAAAGCCGGGATTGTACTCGACGAGGACGAGTCGCTTCTGGTCGACGCCGCGCTCGACCAGCGCCGACGTGATGGCACCCGTGCCGGGCCCGAGCTCGACGACAGGCGCGTCCGAATCGACATCGACGTAATGGGCCATGGTCCGGGCGAGCAGCTTGCCCGACGGCATCACCGCGCCCATGTGCAGCGGCTTTTCGATCCACGATCTGAGGAAGCGCACCTCGTCATCGAGACGGGGCTTCTTCAACGCACGCGCGGACGACGACGGCAAGGGCATGTCTGGACCGGACGGGACGACCGCGGGACCGCGGCGTGTCAGAAAATGGTCATAAACACGTATAGGCCGAAGTCGATACGGTCAAGCCGCGTCAGTTCGCCCGATTACCGAAGAAATCCTTGACCTTGGCGAAGAAGCCCTCGGATTCCGGCTGGGTGTTACCGGAGGAGAGCTTTTCGAACTCGGCCAGCAATTCCTGCTGTTTCTTGGTGAGATTCTGCGGGGTCTCGACCACGACCTGGACGTACATGTCGCCCATCTGCCGCGACCGCAGCACCGGCATACCCTTTGATGCGATGCGGAATCGGCGAGCCGACTGGGTTCCGGCGGGCACCTTCACCTTGGCCTTGCCCTTGTCGATGGTCGGCACCTCGAATTCACCGCCAAGCGCGGCTGTCACCATCGAGATCGGCACGCGGCAATGCAGATCGGCGCCATCGCGCTGGAAGAACTGGTGCTGGGCCAGCGACAGGAAGATGTAGAGGTCGCCGGGCGGACCGCCGCGGACGCCGGCCTCGCCTTCGCCGGCAAGCCTGATCCTGGTGCCGTCCTCGACGCCCTGCGGGATGTTGACCGACAGCGTCCGCTCGCGCGTGACGCGGCCCTGGCCCGAGCAGGACGGACAGGCATCCTCGATCATCTGGCCGCGGCCCTGACAGCCGGGGCAGGTGCGCTCGAGCGTGAAGAAGCCTTGCGACTGCCGCACACGGCCGGCGCCCGCGCAGGTCGAGCAGGTCTTCGGCTTGGTGCCGGCCTTGGCGCCGATGCCCGAGCAGGCCTCACAAGTGACCGAGACCGGAATCTCGATCTGCGCGGTCTTGCCGCCAAAGGCTTCCTCGAGGGTGATTTCCATGTTGTAGCGCAGGTCGGCGCCGCGCTCGCGGCCGCCGCGGCCGCGCTGCCCGGCCATGCCGAACAAGTCTTCGAAAATGTCGGAGAAGGAGGAGGCGAAGCCTGCGCCGAAACCGGCGCCGCCGCCGCCGGGACCGCCTTGCTCGAACGCAGCATGGCCGAACCGGTCATAGGCCGCGCGCTTGTCCTTGTCTTTCAGGACCTCGTAGGCCTCGTTGATTTCCTTGAACTTGACCTCGCTGCTGTCGTCCCCCGGATTGCGGTCCGGGTGAAACTTCATCGCCAGCTTGCGGAAGGACGATTTCAGTGCGCTCTCGTCGGCCGTGCGTTCGACTTCGAGGGTTTCGTAGTAGCAGCGCTTGGTGGACGTGGACATGTCTGACTCAGGTCTATCCGATCGCGATTCAAGTCGGAGCGAAACAACGTCGCCACGCGACGATATAGGCAGCCTTCTGCAAATCAGCAGCGGGCTGCATGGCAGCGTTGAAAATAACGGCTGGGAATTGATGGATCGTAACGGGACCGACTTCAAAAGAGTCTTCGCCCGCCTGTCCCGACACGAAAGCCTCCCCCCTGAGGGGGGAGGCCGTTTCAGCGTGAGGGGTCCAAGCCGTCCGCATCATACCCTCAGGGGGCTTTAAGCGGACTTCTTGTTGTTCTTTTCGTCGTCGACCTCGGTGAATTCCGCGTCGACGACGTCGTCCTTGGCAGCGTCCTTGGCCGCATCGGCCTCGGCCTGCTGCTTGTACATGGCCTCGCCGAGCTTCATCGAAGCCTGGGCCAGCGTGTTGGTCTTGGCCTTGATCGCCTCGGCATCGCTACCCTTCAGCGCTTCCTTGAGGTCGCTGACGGCGTCCTCGATGGCGCGGCGCTCGGTCTCGGCGACCTTCGAACCGTGCTCGGCCAGAGCCTTCTCGGTGGAGTGCACCAGCGCGTCGGCATGGTTCTTGGCATCGACCGCCTCGCGGCGCTGCTTGTCGGCCGCGGCATTGGCCTCGGCGTCCTTGACCATCTTGTCGATGTCGGCCTCCGACAGACCGCCCGAGGCCTGGATTCGGATCTGCTGTTCCTTCGCAGTCGCCTTGTCCTTGGCCGAGACGTTGACGATGCCGTTGGCGTCGATGTCGAAGGTCACCTCGATCTGCGGCATGCCGCGCGGAGCCGGCGGAATGCCCATCAGGTCGAACTGGCCGAGCAGCTTGTTGTCGGCCGCCATCTCGCGCTCGCCCTGGAAGACCCGGATCGTCACCGCGCCCTGGTTGTCCTCGGCGGTGGAGAAGACCTGACTCTTCTTGGTCGGGATCGTGGTGTTGCGGTCGATGATGCGGGTGAACACGCCGCCCAGCGTCTCGATACCCAGCGACAGCGGGGTCACGTCGAGCAGCAGCACGTCCTTGACGTCGCCCTGGAGCACGCCGGCCTGGATCGCGGCACCGATCGCCACGACTTCGTCCGGGTTGACGCCCTTGTGCGGCTCCTTGCCGAACAGCTGCTTCACGACTTCCTGGACCTTCGGCATGCGCGACATGCCGCCGACCAGAACGACTTCACCGATCTCGCCGGCGGTGACGCCGGCATCCTTCAGCGCCTTGCGGCAGGGCTCGACGGTCTTCTGAACGAGGTCGTCGACCAGCGCTTCGAACTTGGCGCGGGTGAGCTTCATCGTCAGATGCTTCGGGCCGGTCTGGTCCGCAGTGATGAAGGGCAGGTTGATCTCGGTCTGCGTCGTCGACGACAGCTCGATCTTGGCCTTTTCAGCGGCTTCCTTCAGGCGCTGCAACGCGAGCTTGTCGTTGCGCAGGTTGATGCCCTGCTCCTTCTGGAACTCGTCGGCGAGATAGCCAACCAGACGCATGTCGAAATCTTCGCCGCCGAGGAAGGTGTCGCCGTTGGTCGACTTCACCTCGAACACGCCGTCGCCGATTTCGAGAATGGAAATATCGAACGTGCCGCCGCCGAGGTCGTAGACGGCGATGGTGCCGGCCTTGGTCTTGTCCAGGCCATAGGCGAGCGCAGCCGCGGTCGGCTCGTTGATGATGCGCAGCACTTCAAGGCCGGCGATCTTGCCGGCGTCCTTCGTGGCCTGGCGCTGGGCGTCGTTGAAGTAGGCCGGAACGGTGATGACCGCCTGGTCGACCTTCTGGCCGAGATGGGCTTCCGCGGTCTCCTTCATCTTCTGCAGGATGAACGCCGAGACCTGCGAGGGCGAGTAGGTCTGGCCGTCGGCCTCGACCCAGGCGTCGCCGTTGGAAGCCTTCACGATCTTGTACGGAACGAGCTTCTTGTCCTTCTCGACCATCGGGTCGTCGTAGCGGCGGCCGATGAGGCGCTTCACTGCGAAGAACGTACGCTCCGGATTGGTGACGGCCTGGCGCTTGGCAGGCTGGCCGACGAGGCGCTCACCGTCGTCAGTTACGGCGACGATCGAAGGCGTCGTGCGCATGCCTTCGGAATTTTCGATAACTTTGGCGTTTTTGCCATCCATCACGGCGACGCACGAATTCGTGGTGCCGAGGTCGATCCCAATGACCTTTCCCATGGTCCCGATATCCTTCTTTTTGCGGCAGGTTGGCTGGGCCCAGAAGGCACCCGAACCGAAACCCCCTAAGATCAAACATTCGCGATATTGCGATGGTTGAGGCTCATATAGGAGGGGGGGAGGGGCCCGCAAGGACCGAACGCAAGTTTGGACCGTGAAAACATTGGGTTTTGGAAGATCGTATCCGGGCTTCGCCGTACTTGCGGGTGAGGAATTATTAACAGGTTCAGACTTCAGCCCGTCCCCGCCGCCGCGGCCCGCCCGGCCCTGTTACCCGAGCGCCAAACCCGCTAAAAGGCGGCCGGCCGGACAGCTTCGTCATGGGGCTGCTTCGCGCGACAAAGCGGCCCAATGACCAACCATCGAACGGCCTCAATGTGAACCAATCAGAGTCCCCATGAAGCTGACCCGCCCCCTCGCTGCGCTCGCCCTCCTCATTGCCACGGCTTTTCCGGCGCTCGCCGCCGATGCGGTCTTTCCGCCCGGCTTGCGCCTCGGCATGGTGCCTCTGGTCGGCCTCGGCAAGGCCAAGACCTTCCCGGGCTTCGAGAGCGAGGACGGCAGCGTCAAGGTGCTGGTCACCGAGCTGCCGCCGGCGGCCTATAACGAGGTCGTCAGTGCCTTCAACGCCAACCCGGCCGGCAATAACGGCGTCAAGCCGGACAAGATCGAGACGCCTGCGGGGCTTGCCTATTTTACCACCGAAAGCGGCAAGGCCGGCGACACGCTGGTGAAGCGCTATTCGATGATCGTGCCAGGCACCGGCTTCTCCGGCTATGTCGCGGTACAGGTCCCCGAGAACGCCTCGAAGATCTACACCGATGAGGCGGTGCGGCAGATGTTTGCGACCGCCACCATCCGCAAGGAGGTGTCGGCTGACGAGCAGATCGCCCTGTTGCCGTTCAAGGTCACCGATCTCGCCGGCTTCAAGGACATCCGCACGCTGGTGCCGGGCTCGAGCATCATCATCGCCGACGGCAATGAGAGCTCGGGCTATGAATCGAAGCCGTTCATGATCCTCGGCCTGATCGGCGCCACTCCGCAATCCGCTGACGACCGCGCCCGCTTCGCCCAGGAGGCCGCGCTGCAGATCCCCGGCGTGCGCGAGACCAAGCTCACCATGTCGGAGCCGATCCGCATCAACGGGCAGCCGGGTTTTGAGACGAGGATCGACGGCGTCAGCGGCAAGGACAAGACCCCGGTCACGGTGGTGCAGTGGATCCGCTTCGGCGGCGGTACCTCGCTGCGCATCATCGCCAGCTCCCCGCGCGACCAGTGGTCGGATGCCTTCACCCGCTTCCGCGCCGTGCGCGACGGCATTCAGCCGAAGGGGTAGAAGCGCGGGAGCTGACAGCCCAACCGCTAGCCAAAACCGGCTGCATTTTCGGGCTTTCGTTCGTACACGAACGGAATTAGGCTTGCCCCACTGGATCAACCTTGAGGGGAGGCGGACGATGCTTAATCGACGACAGATCTTGGCGGCGCTGGGAACCACGGCGCTCGCGAGCCTTGCTCCATCGATGCTGTTTGCGGCAGCCCCGATCAAGCCGGACGATTCCTCCGCGCTGCTCGTGATCGACGTGCAGAACTGCTTCCTGCCGGGCGGCAGCCTCGCGGTGAAGGAAGGCGAGCAGGTCGTGCCCGTGATCAACAGAATCGCGAAAGCGTTTTCGAACGTGGTGATGACGCAGGACTGGCACACGCCCGGCCACGTCTCGTTCGCGTCGGTGCATTCCGGCAAGAAGCCGTTCGAGACCATCGACCTGCCCTACGGCAAGCAGGTGCTGTGGCCCGACCATTGCGTGCAGGGCACCGATGGCGCCTCGCTCTCGAAGGACCTCTCGATCCCGCAGGCCGAGCTCATCATCCGCAAGGGTTTTCACAAGGACGTCGACAGCTATTCGGCGTTCCTCGAAGCCGACGGCAAGACCACGACAGGCCTCGCCGCCTATTTGAACTCGCGCAAGATCAAGCGTGTCTTCGTTGCCGGTCTCGCGACGGATTTCTGTGTCGCCTGGACCGCGCTCGATGCGCGCAAGGCCGGTTTTGAAGTCTATGTCGTGGAAGACGCCTGCCGCGGCATCGACAATCAGGGCTCGCTCGCAAAAGCCTGGGCCGACATGGCCAAGGCCGGCGTGAAGCGGATCCAGTCTGCGGATATCGCGAGCGCGTAAAAAATTTGCGCAGTCATTCCGGGGCGGCTCGCAGAGCCGAACCCGGAATGACGCTGATACTCAGTTCGCTTCGTTGCTGTTCGCCGCCGGCGCAGCCTTTGCGCCGCCCTTGGCGACGCCGACCAGCGCCGGGCGCAGCACGCGCTCGCCGATGGTGTAGCCGGCCTGCATGACCTGCACGACAGTGCCCGCGGGCACCGAGGCGTCAGGCACTTCGTACATCGCCTGGTGGAAGTTCGGATCGAACTTCTGGCCTTGCGGATCGAGCTTCTTCACGCCGTGCTTTTCCAGCGCGCTGAGCAGTGAACGTTCGGTGAGCTCGACGCCCTCGATCAGCGCGGTCAGGCCGGGATCGGCCGCGGCACGGGCATCGGCCGGAACGGCATCGAGCGCACGCTGGAGATTGTCGGCGATGTCGAGCACGTCGCGGGCAAAGCCGGTGATGCCGTAGAGCTTGGAGTCAGCGACCTCCTTGGCGGTGCGCTTGCGCAGGTTTTCCATCTCGGCCAGCGTCCGCAGCATGCGGTCGCGCGCCTCGGCGGCTTCCTTCTGCAACAGCTCGACCGAACCCGGCTCGGGATCGTCGGGCATGATGTAGGGCTTCGATACCACGGGCTCGCCGGTCGGCGCGGCCGTGTCTTCGGGTTGCCGGGTCGGATCGGTCATCGACTGCTTCTCGAACTCATCTTAAGGGGAGGTTTTCTGGCCCGGATATCGTGCTTCGGGCGCTGAAAATCAAGCGCCCGTGATCGGCTCAAATGCCGGTCAGCCCCCCAGCAGGCGACTGACAATGCGGGCGGCGTAGTCCACGGTCGGGATCACGCGGGCATAATTCAGCCGCGTCGGTCCGATCACGCCCAAAACGCCGACGATACGGCCGGCGGCATCCCGATAGGGCGAGATGATGGTCGAGGAGCCCGACAGGGAGAACAGCTTGTTCTCGCTGCCGATGAAAATACGCACGCCCTCGGCGGTTTCCGCGCGCCCCAACAGGTCGATCACGCCACGCTTGGTCTCGAGATCGTCGAACAACAGGCGAACACGCTCGAGATCCTCCAGCGCGTGCAGATCTTCCAGCAGATTGGCGTGGCCGCGGACGATGAGCTGGCGGTCCTCGTTCTCGCCGCCTGACCAGCTGGCGATTCCGGCCGCGATCACCTTCTGCGTCAATTGATCGAGCTCGGCGCGGGCCTCGGCAAGCGCGGTCTCCAGCTCGAGCCGGGCTTCGGCGAGCGTCCGGCCACGAATCCGCGAATTCAGGAAATTGCCGGCTTCGGTGATGGCCGAGGAGGGAACTCCCGGCGGCAGCGTCAGCACGCGGTTTTCGACCTGGCCGTCCTCACCGACCAGGATCACCAGCGCCTTTTCAGGTTCCAGCCGGACGAATTCGATGTGCTTCAGCCGCGTATTGGATTTCGGCGTCAGAACGACCGCCGCGGTTCGGGTAAGACCCGACAGCCGCGTCAGCGCCTGATCGAGCGCCGCCTCGACCGATTGGGCCTGACCGACGGAGATCAGCTGGCTCTGGATCGACTGCCGCTCGGCCTCGTCGAGATCGCCGACCTGCATCAGGGCGTCGACGAAGAAGCGCAGGCCGAGTTCCGTCGGCAGGCGGCCGGCCGAGGTATGCGGCGCATAGATCAGGCCGAGATGTTCGAGATCCGCCATCACATTGCGAACCGAGGCCGGTGACAGCGGCATCGCGATCAGGCGCGAGATATTGCGCGAGCCGACCGGCTCGCCGGTCGCGAGGTAGCTTTCGACAATTTGACGAAAGATGTCGCGGGAACGCTCGTTGAGCTGGGCGAGGCCCGCGCGCGCCGCGATCAGATGGATCGGATCGTGATGGGCCACAGACGGTAACTCCTCTCAGATACTCGTAATTTGTCCATCCGCGAGGGTTCTGACAAGCGTGGCGTTTGCGGGGTGGATATCAGGGGGTGAAAAAGCCTTGCTGCCCACCCTCACCCCACCTACAAGCACCGCGAATAGCCTTTATCCCTGAGTTTTGGAGGATTCCCCATGCGGCCAAGCCGCCGTGCGCCCGACGAATTGCGCCCCGTGACGCTGGAGCGCGGCGTGGTCAAATATGCGGAAGGCTCCTGCCTGGTGAAATTCGGCGACACCCATGTGCTTGTGACCGCCACGCTGGAAGACCGCCTGCCGCCCTGGCTGAAGGGCCAGGGCCGCGGCTGGGTCACCGCCGAATACGGCATGCTGCCGCGTGCGACCTCCGAACGCACCCGCCGCGAGGCCGCCGCCGGCAAGCAGAGCGGCCGCACCGTCGAGATCCAGCGCCTGATCGGCCGCTCGCTTCGCACCATCGTCGATCTCGAGGCGCTCGGCGAACGCCAGATCACGGTCGATTGCGACGTGCTTCAGGCCGACGGCGGCACCCGCACGGCGTCCATCACCGGCGCCTGGGTCGCGCTCGCCGACTGCATCGCCTGGATGAAGGCGCGCAACATGGTCAAGGCCAACGTGATGCGCGACAACGTCGCCGCGATCTCCTGCGGCATCTACAACGGCACGCCGGTACTCGATCTCGACTATGCCGAGGATTCGGAGGCCGAGACCGACGCCAATTTCGTCATGACCGGCGATGGCCGCATCATCGAGGTGCAGGGCACCGCGGAACGCGAGCCGTTCACGCAGGACGAATTCCTGAAGCTGATCGCCCTGGCGCAGAAGGGCATCGCGCGTCTGGTGGACTTGCAGAAACTGGCTGTCGCGTAGTCAATAGACCCATGCACCGCCGAATCACCGGAAAGCTCGTCATCGCGACCCACAATCCCGGCAAGCTCGCCGAGATGAAGGAGCTGCTCGCGCCTCACGGCATCGAAGTGGTGTCGGCCGGTGAGCTCGGCCTGGGCGAGCCTGATGAAACCGGCAACGATTTCCGCAGCAACGCCGCCATCAAGGCGATCGCGGCGGCGCAAGCGACCGGGCTTCCGTCCTTCGCCGATGATTCCGGCATCGTGGTCGACGCACTCGACGGCGCGCCCGGCATCTACAGCGCGCGCTGGGCTGGTCCAGCTAAGGATTTCACTGCTGCGATGGCGCAGATCGAGCGTCTGTTGCAGGAGCGCGGTGCCACCACGCCGGACAGGCGCAAGGCCCATTTCGTCTCCGCGCTCTGCGTTGCCTGGCCCGACGAACATCTCGAAGAGGTCGAGGCGCGCGTTGACGGCACGCTGGTGTGGCCACCGCGCGGTACCGCCGGTTTTGGTTATGATCCGATGTTCCTGCCCGACGGATACGACCGCACCTTCGGCGAGATGGACAGCATCGAGAAGCACGGCCTGCCGCCGCTTGGCCTCGGCCTGTCGCACCGCGCCCGCGCCTTCGTGAAACTGGCGGAGATCTGCCTTGAGCCGCGCTAATAAGGATGCGTTAGGCGTCTACGTGCACTGGCCGTTCTGCCTGTCGAAGTGCCCGTATTGCGACTTCAACAGCCATGTCCGCCATGCCGCGATCGACGAGGCACGCTTTGCATCAGCCTTCGCGCGCGAGATCGCGACGACCGCCGAGCGTGCGCCCGGACGCGAGGTCACCTCGATCTTCCTCGGCGGCGGCACGCCCTCGCTGATGCAACCGTCGACCGTCGGCGCCGTGCTCGATTCCATCGGCAAGCATTGGCGTGTCGCCAGCGACGTCGAAGTCACGCTGGAGGCGAACCCAACCAGCGTTGAAGCCACCCGCTTTGCCGGCTATCGCGCCGCCGGCGTCAACCGCGTATCGCTCGGCGTACAGGCGCTCGACGATGCCTCGCTGAAAGCGCTCGGCCGCATGCACAGCGCGCGCGAGGCGCTCGATGCTATCAGCGTCGCACGCCGCTCGTTCGACCGCTATTCGTTCGATTTGATCTACGCCCGTCCCGACCAGACGCCTGACATGTGGGCTGACGAGCTGCGTCTTGCCATCGACGAAGCGGCCGAGCATCTGTCGCTCTATCAGCTCACGATCGAGGAAGGCACGCCGTTCTTCGGCCTGCACCAGGCCGGCAAATTGAAGACGCCGGACGAAGCCGTCGCGCGCGCGCTCTACGACATCACGCAGGAGACCTGCGACAGACTGGGGCTACCCGCCTACGAGATTTCCAACCACGCACGCCGCGGTGCCGAGTGCCGGCACAATCTGGTCTACTGGCGCGGCGAGGAATATGCCGGCATCGGCCCCGGCGCGCATGGCCGCCTCGATATCGACGGCGTGCGCCATGCCACCGCCACCGAGAAGCGTCCCGAAGCCTGGCTGATGCGCGTCGAAACGAATGGCGACGGTGTCGTCACCGACGATCTCCTCAACAGCGAAGAACGCGCCGACGAATTCCTGCTGATGGGATTGCGTCTGGCGGAAGGCATCGATCCTGAGCGCTACAAGGCGTTGGCCGGTCGCCCGCTCGATCCCCGCCGCATTGCGCTTTTGCGTGAAGAGGGCGCGATCACGGTCGATGCAACGGGCCGGCTGCGCGTGACCAGCAGCGGATTTCCGGTGCTGGATGCGGTGGTCGCGGATCTCGCGGCGTAAAACTACGCCCCAAAACTCTTCGGCGAACCGGCGACTGCAACGCCACCACCCGTCGTCACCTTCATCACCGCAAGGCCGCGCTCATTGGTGCCGTCGGCGCGGAAGCGGAACAGGCCGTCGATGCCGGCGAAACCTGAGGGGTTGGTGAGCACGTCGGACGAGAAGCGCGTGGTGCCTTGCGTGCGCGCAAGTGCGGCGACGAGAGCTACCGCATCATAAGCGAGCGTCGCGGTGCGGATCGGCTCAGCGCCGTATTTGGTACGGTAGCGGCCGGAAAACGCGCGGAAGCCTGCGGGATCGGGCGCGGCATAGAGGCCGCCTTGCAAGTTCGGGCTCGCATACACGCGCGGGCTGTCCCACAGGCCGGTGCCGAGCAGCTGGATGTTGCGCAAATTGGCGCCCGCCGCGGTCATCGCGTCCGCGACCGCGACGACGTTATCGGCATCGTCGGCAATGAACAGCGCATCCGCACTGCCGAGCTGTTGCGCCACGGTGCGCGCCGGCGTCGCGCGATCGGCGCCGTATCTCTCGAATGCGACGACGCGTCCGCCACGCCGCGGCACTGCGGCTTTCACAGCGGCCTCGACCACATTGCCGTAGGCGTTGTCAGGCACGAGCACCGCGACCGAGCGTTTTCCAATGCTCGCGGAATATTCGATGATGCGGTTGACGTCGGACTCCGGCAGGAAGCTCAGCAGATAAACGCCGCGGCCGGCGATGCTGGAATCGGTCGAGAACGCGATCACCGAGATGCCGCGCGTACGCGCGACTTGCGCCACTGCGGGGACAGACTGAGCGAACAGCGGCCCCAGAATGATCTCGGCGCCTTCCTCGACTGCCTGCTGCGCGCCGGCTTGCGCGCCCTGCGGGCTGCCATTGTCGTCCTTGATCAGGAGCTGGATGTTCGGGTTCTGGAACTCGGCCAGCGCCATCTCGGCGGCATTGCGCATGGATTGCGCGGCAAGCCCGGCATTGCCGGCGGCCGAGAGCGGCAGAATCACCGCGACCTTGACCCCGCCGGTGCCGGCGGTGGTCGCCTGCTGCGGCGGGCCGGCCGGCTGGGCCGGCGGCGGCGAGGAACTGGAGAACGGATTGGAGAACTGGCTGAGGCTCTGCTGCACACCGGCGCAGGCCGAGAGCAGGGGCGTGCCGAGCAGCAGGCCAAGCGCACTCCGCCGGGTCGCCCCTGACATCAGGGCACCCTGGACGGGAGACTTCAGATCACGCGGGCCGACCATCTCAGCTTCTCTTCTGACCGGCCGCTAGCCAGCCAGTCACAACACTCTTCCCGCGACACGAGCCGCAGATTCAGGCATATTGTCGGCAAATAGTTAACCAAAACAAAAGGATAATGACCGCTTAACGGGGCCTCACCTCGAATCTGGCCAGCTGTCCGCCGTCCGTCACTCAGCATCAAGGCGGCGTTTCCGCCGTGAATATGACGCTGGTGCTTCACTCCCTCCGAAATGTGATGCCTGAGGGATCACATTCCAATCCTTCCACGGGTTACGTCAGGCAGGATCTTTTTCGAGGGACAGGTTCCCAGCCCCCGACATCATGCCTAAGTTCTTTTCATTATGCGCGCAAAGCCGGCCCCGATAAATACGACTGAAGCCACGGACGCCGCCCCGCGCGGTTTCTCGATCGACGCCGTCAGGCTCACGGCGCCGAAGGCGGCGGCCGGGCTCTATCTGGTCGCGACGCCGATCGGCAATCTCGGCGACATCACGCTGCGTGCGCTGCAGACGCTCGCAGGCGTCGACGTCATCGCCTGCGAGGACACGAGGATCACCCGGCGCCTGACCGAGCGTTACGATATCGCGGCGCAGCTCAAGCAATATCATGAGCACAACGCCGAAGCCGCGCGGCCGAGGATCCTGGAAGCGCTGGCGGCCGGCGGCTCGATCGCGCTGGTATCGGATGCCGGCACGCCGCTGATCTCGGATCCCGGCTACAAGCTGGTGCGAGAGGTCTGCGCCGCCGGTCATGCGGTCTATGCGCTGCCCGGCCCGTCCTCGGTGCTGGCGGCGCTGTCGGTCGCGGCCCTGCCGACGGACCGCTTCTTCTTCGAGGGTTTTCTGCCGGCGAAATCCGCCGCGCGACGATCGCGCCTCGCTGAACTTGCCCGTATCGACGCGACGCTGGTGATGTTCGAATCCGGCAATCGCGTGCAGGACACGCTTGCAGAACTCGCCGAGATCATGGGCAGCCGCGAAGCCGCGATCTGCCGCGAACTGACCAAACTACACGAGGAGATTTCGCGCGCAACGCTGAGCGATCTCGCGCGCGAGGCCGATACGCTGGAAACCCGCGGCGAATTCGTGCTGGTGATCGCCCCGCCCGCGGCGGACGCCGACGTGCTGACAGCGGACGCGCTGGACGATCTCCTGCGCGTGCAGCTCGCAACGCACAGCGTCAAGGATGCCGTCGCACATGCGGTCGCGCTCTCGGGGCGGCCGCGCCGCGAGGTCTATGCCCGCGCGCTCGAACTCGCCAAACATTCGCGGGGCAGCGATGGCGAAGACTAAGGACGCGGAACCAAAGACCGCCTCACCCGAGCGCGTCGCCGCGTTCCGCACCGGCATCTCGGCCGAGAGCCGCGCCGCGGCCTATCTGATGGCGAAGGGCTACCGCATCCTGGCAAAGCGCTACCGCACACCGCATGGCGAGATCGACCTCGTGGCGCGCCGCCGCAACCTGATCGCCTTCGTCGAGGTCAAGGCACGCGCCAGCCTCGATGAGGCCGCCTATGCGGTGACGCCGCGCCAGCAGCAGCGCATCATCGATGCCGCGCAGGGCTGGCTCGCAGCGCATCCCGAGCATGCGGAATTCGAATTGCGATTCGACGCCATGCTGATTGCGCCGCGCTCGCTTCCACGGCATGTGTTGGCGGCATTCGACGCCTCGACCTGAAAGGCAGACCATGAAACTGAACGTCGCCGTCCAGATGGACCCCATCGCCCGTATCAACATCAAGGGCGATTCCACTTTTGCGCTGCTTCTGGAGGCGCAGAAGCGCGGCCATGGCCTGTCCTATTACACCCCCGACAAGCTCTCGATGGTCGGCGAGGAGATCGTCGCGCCGGTGCAGCTGCTGACGGTGCGCGACGAGCCCGGCGATCATTTTACCCTCGGCGAGCCCAGGCGCGAGGCGTTGAACGGCTTTGACGTGGTGCTGCTGCGCCAGGATCCGCCGTTCGATCTCGCCTACATCACCTCGACGCATCTGCTCGAGCGCATCCATCCGAAGACACTGGTTGTCAACGATCCGGCCTCGGTTCGCAACGCGCCCGAAAAACTGTTCGTGATGAATTTCCCGCAGCTGATGCCGCCGACGCTGATCTCGCGCGACCTCGGCGAGATCAACGCGTTCCGCGACAAATACGGTGCCGTGGTGATGAAGCCGCTGCACGGCCATGGCGGCGCCGCCGTGTTCCGGGTGATGCCGCAGGACATGAATTTCGGCTCGCTGTACGACATGTTCTCGGTGACGTTCAAGGAAGCCTGGGTGATCCAGCAGTTCATCCCCGAGGTGAAGCTCGGGGACAAGCGCATCATCCTGGTCAATGGCGAGTTCGCGGGCGCCGTGAACCGCGTGCCCGCCGCGGACGACCTCCGCTCCAACATGGTGCGCGGCGGCGCGGCCAAGGAAACCGAGCTGACGCCGCGCGAACGCGAGATCTGCGCCACCGTTGGCCCCGCGCTGCGCGAACGTGGCCTGCTGTTCGTCGGCATCGACGTCATCAACGGCAACCTCACCGAGATCAACGTGACCTCGCCCACGGGCATTCGCGCCATCGCACGCCTCGGCGGGCCGGATGTGGCGGCCAAGATCTGGGACACGATCGAGCAGAAGCGGGCGAAGTAGGGGGCGTTCGTTATCCGTCCCACTTCGCTAACCACCTGTTCACCATGACGCACCTCGCCTCATGCGAACGCATGAGCGGCCTCGCGTAAATCTACGGGGCCAACGGCCGAGCGACTAACGCGGCGTTCACCATCTGCCCAGAACGCGCGCCGTCACAGGCCATCACACTCGGCCTCGCAACACCCCTTATACTTTTACTCCCTACTCATCGATGCGGGGGAACCCGCCACGTGCGGTTCGAGTGCCCCGCGTAAGAGTAGAAGCGTATGAACACCGCACGCATTGTCGTTCTCGTCATCGCGTTGGGCGCCGGCGGCGTCGCCGCGTATCTGGCCAGCGGCTACGACAACAAGCCCGCGCCCATTGCCCCGGTGGCCGAAAAGCTGCCGACGGTCGAGGTGCTCGTCGCCAAATCCGACATTCAGCTCGGCCAGGCCGTGAAGGCCGACGATCTGCTATGGCAGACCTGGCCGCAAGCGACCGCAAGCAGCGCCTTCATCCGTCGCGACAGCAGGCCCAACGCACAAAACGAGATCGGCGGTTCGATCGCCCGCGTGCCGCTGATGCAGGGCGAGCCGATCCGCGAGCAGAAGCTGGTGAAGGCCGACGGCTCCGGCTTCATGGCCGCGATCCTGCCGTCGGGGATGCGTGCCGTGTCCACCGAGATCTCGGCCGAGACCGGCGCCGGCGGCTTCATCCTGCCGAACGACCGCGTCGACATCGTGCTGACGCGACGCCTGAAGAATCCCGATACCAACGGCCCGACCGGCGGCAACGACCTGATCCTGTCCGAGGTCGTCCTCACCAATATCCGCGTGCTCGCAATCGACCAGGCGCCGAAGGAAAAGGACGGTCAGACCACCGTGATCGGCAAGACCGTCACGCTCGAGCTGAAGCCCGAGCAGGTTGCCACGCTCTCGGCCTCGCGCCAGGGCGGCACGCTCACACTTGCACTGCGCAGCATCGCCGACGCCAGCGCCGCCGACGGTTCGCCCGACGAGGCGCTCAAGCAGCGTCAGAGCGCCGGCGTGAACGTGATCCGCTACGGCGTGCAGACACGACAACTGACGTCACAGAAGTGATGGAGACATCATGAACTACGGGGATGATCGGATGGGCCTGCGCATTCGGGGGAAGCGCGCCGGCTCGTTCTGGGCAGGGGCCATGTTGATCCTGGGGCTGGTCGCAGCTCCCGATGTCGTCCGCGCCGCGGATGCGCCGGTCGGAGACCAGGCGCCGATGCAGGCGCCGGACCTCGGCGTGTCGCCGGTCGCGACCATCGCGTCGGCCCGGACACGTTCGCTGTCGCTCGGCATCGGCAAGTCGGTCGTCGTCGACCTGCCGCGTGAGGTCAAGGACGTGCTGGTGGCCGATCCCAAGATCGCCAATGCGGTGATCCGCTCGGCGCAGCGCGCCTACATCATCGGCGGGCAGGTCGGCCAGACCAACGTGGTGTTCTTCAGCGCCGACGGCCAGCAGGTCGCCGCCTACGACATCGCGGTGAAGCGCGATCTCAACGGCATGCGCACGGCGCTGCGGCAGTTGCTGCCGGGCGTGCAGATCGAGGGCGTCGGCGACAGCGTGATGCTGACCGGTTCGGTGTCGAGCCCGGTCGAGGCGCAGCAGGCCGGCGACATCGCCGCCAAGCTCGTCGGCGGCGGCGACAAGGTCGTCAACAACATCGTCGTGCGCGGCCGCGACCAGGTCATGTTGAAAGTCGTCGTCGGCGAAGTCCGCCGCGACATCATCAAGCAATTGGGCGTCGATCTCAGCGCCAGCCTGAATGCCGGCACTGCGGTGGTGAATTTCAACAATTCCAACCCGCTCACGGCCAGTAGCGGACCGCTGGTCGGCAGTAATGGGCTTGGCATCACCGGCCTCGCCAAGGGCGTCGCCACCGTCAACGCCACCATGCGCGCGATGGAAAGCGCGGGCGTGATGCGGACATTGGCCGAACCGAGCCTGACCGCGATCTCGGGTGAATCGGCGACCTTCATCGCAGGCGGCGAATTTCCAATTCCCGGCGGCTACGCCTGCGACCCGGTAACCCATGTTTGTACGACCCAGATCACCTACAAGAAGTTCGGCATCTCGCTGAACTTCACCCCGGTCGTGCTCAGCGAAGGCCGCATCAGCCTGCGCGTGATGACCGAGGTCTCGGAGCTGTCGAACCAGAACTCCATCACGGTGTCGCAGGCGCTCTCCTCGGGCACGACCAATTCCGTCACGATCCCCTCGGTGCAGACCCGCCGCGCCGAGACCACGCTGGAAATCCCCTCGGGTGGCTCGATGGCGATGGCCGGCCTGATCCAGCAGCAGACCAAGCAGGCCGTCAACGGCCTCCCCGGCGTCGACCAGATCCCGATCCTCGGCGCGCTGTTCCGTAGCCAGGACTTCGTCAACAACGAGACCGAGCTGATGGTGATCGTGACGCCCTATGTGGTGCGCGCGGTTGCCCAGAAGGAATTGTCGCGGCCCGACGACGGCTTCGCGCCGTCCTCGGATGCACAGTCGGCGCTGCTCGGCCGCATGAACCGCCTCTACGGCATCGCGCGCCGCGTCGATCCGATCGACGGCGCCAGCGGCGATTTCGGCTTCATCATCGACTGACACCAACGGTTTGGGGACCGGGCGAGAAACGGGACAAGAGGGGACCAGGCGATGACGAAGACATCAGATCGACGTCGCAATTTGCGCATCGCGCTCGCGCTGACGGGACTCTCCGTCATGCTCGGAGCCTGCAACACCACCGCCGACGTCGTCACCACCCAGACGGTGCCGATCGACTACCGCATGCGTCATCCGATCGCAGTGCAGGAAGGCAAGCGCTCGGTCGTGATCTTCGTCGGCAAGTCGCGCGGCGGTCTCTCGGCTCCGCAGCAGGCCGACGTGATGGGCATTGCCGGGGACTGGGTCCGCGAAGGCACCGGCTCGGTCGTGGTCGACGTGCCGATCGGCGCCGCGAATTCGCGCGCGGCGGCTGCGACCTATCAGGAGATCCGCGCCGTGCTCGGCAGCGGCGGCGTGCCGTCGCGCGCCATCGTCCGGCATTCCTACCGCCCCGACGATCCCGGCCTGCTGCCGACCATCCGGCTGAGCTATTCCAGGATGACGGCGGTCGCCGGCCCCTGCGGGCTGTGGCCGGAGGACATAGGGCCGTCCATCGTCGATCCCGGCTACAACGAGAACCAGCCCTACTTCAATTTCGGCTGCGCCACCCAGCGCAACCTCGCGGCGATGATCGACAACCCCGCCGACCTCGAGCAGCCGCGCGCGGAAACGCCGGCCTACACCGCGCGGCGTGACATCGCCTTCGACCGCTACCGCAAGGGTAACGCGACCGCGACCACCTATCCCGAGGCCGAAAAGGCCAAACTGAGCGATACAGGCAAATGACGGGCATCCTGGACGACGAAGCGGACGATCCGCAGCATCCTGACGAACACATTGCGCCGGTTCCGCGCATCTCGGTGCAGGCTTTTTGCGAGACCGAAAAGACGCTCGCCGCGGTGACCGCGGCGGGGCAAGACCGCCGTCTCGCCAAGGCCCATCTCACCGCTAAGAGCGGCGGCCTCGCCGCGGCGATCGAAGTCTATGACACGATGCCGACGCCGAACGTCATCGTGATCGAGTCCGACGGCACGCGCGACATTCTCGAGGGCCTCGACGATCTCGCCGGCGTCTGCGACCCCGGCACCCGCGTCGTCGTGATCGGCAATCCCGGCGACACCGCGCCGTACCGCGAACTGGTGCGTCGCGGCGTCAACGACTACGTGATCGGACCAGTCGAGACCATCGACGTGGTGCGCTCGATCTGCAGCCTGTTCTCGGCCTCCGAAGCCATCATCACCGGCCGCATCATCGCGGTGGTCGGCGCCAAGGGTGGCGTCGGCGCATCCACGGTGGCGCACAACGTGGCCTGGACCATTGCGCGCGACCTCGCGCTCGATTCCGTCGTGATCGATCTCGACCTCGCCTTCGGCACCGCAGGCCTCGACTACAACCAGGACCCGGCGCAGGGCATTGCGAACGCGGTGCTGTCGCCCGACAGGCCCGACACGGCGCTGATGGAGCGCCTGCTGTCCAAATGCACCGAGCATCTCAGCCTGCTTGCTGCGCCCGCCACACTCGACCGCGTCTATGATTTCGGCGCCGAGGCGTTCGATGCGATTTTCGACACGCTGCGCATGACCACACCCTGCATCGTGCTCGACGTGCCGCATCAATGGTCGGCCTGGACCAAGCGCGCGCTGGTCAACGCCGACGACATCGTCATCGTGGCCGAGCCCGATCTCGCCAATCTGCGCAACACCAAGAACATGCTGTCGGTGCTGAAGACGGCGCGGCCGAACGATCGGCCGCCGCTCTATTGCATCAACCAGGTCGGCATGCACAAGCGCGCCGAGATCGACGTCAAGTCGTTCGCCAAGACGATGGAGAGCCAGCCGCTCGCGGTGATCCCGTTCGATTCGAAGCTATTCTCGACCGCGGCCAATAACGGCCAGATGATCGCGGAGGTCTCCAGGAGCCACCGCACCACCGAGCTGTTCCAGAACATGGCCAACCGCCTCGCCGGGCGCGGCGAGGTCAGGAAGCCGAAGCGTTCGCTGCTCGGACCGCTGCTGAAGAAGCTGAAGGGCAAAGCCGGACGCGGATCGGCGCCGCATCGCAAGGCGTCGTAAAGGCAGGAACCTTAAAGGCAGGAACCTTAAAGGCAGGAATCCTAAAGGAAGGAATCCTAAAGGAAGGAATCGCGACGACCGGAAAGAGGCGGATTATTTGTCCGCCCTTTGCTGTTTCTTGGCCAGCACCTGGCGTAGCGCCGCGACCTTCGCTGCGGCCTGGTCCGGCGGCAAATCTGCCTTCACCAGGATTTCAGCCTCGGTCTCGCGGCCCTGCAATCCCAGCACGAGCGCGAGATTGGCGCGGACCCGCGGATTGTTCTGGTTGCGCTGATAAGCGCGGCCGAGCACCTGTTCGGCCTTCGGCAGATTGTTTTGCAGCATATAGGACAGGCCGAGATTGGACAGCACGGTCGGCTCCTCGGGCACGATCTTCAGCGCTGCGGCGTAATATTGCTGCGCCTCCTCGTTGCGGCCGAGCTGATCGAGCGCCGCGCCCTGTGCCGAGAGGATGCGCCAATCGGGATCCTCGGGCGCATGCGCGCGGCCCAGCACGTCGAAAGCCTGCTGGAAATTGCCATTGTCGGCGAGCGCGCGGCCGTAGCCGGCGAGCAGCGCCTTGTTGCCGGGATGGGCGAGCACAGCCTGCTCGAAGACGGCGACCGCCTGGGCGCGCTGGCCGCTCTCGCGCAGCGCCTTGCCGTAGTCGAGGACGATATTGGGATCGTTCGGCTTGGCGCGATAGCGCTCGCGCAGGGCGTCCATTTCGGGCCTGGCGCCGGCCGCTTCAGACTTGGCTTCAGACTTGGCTTCGGACTTGGCGCCGAGCGCACCGGTGACGTCCTCCAGGCCGGTGGTCTGGCAACCGCCGAGTGCGAGCACCGCGAGCGCAGGCAGCAGGAATCTCGCCGGGGACGAGGCAGGGGACGAACGCTTGGACATACTCTGATCACCGCCGGCGGACTGATCAGAGATGCTTTGCCGATTAACGCTAAAGTCCCGTTAAGAAACCGGCCGGTTTGGCTTAGTCCGTGAATTCCGCACCGAATTCGCAGCCGATGCGCCAGCGCAGGCGGCACTGGCGGGAATAATCCGGCGCGAAGATGATGGTGAATTGCGGCGGCACTTCCAGAAATTCCGCCACGACCTTCACGCCCCCGGCCGAGATATCCGTAATCGTGCAATCCCTCGGCAGCGAGCCCGCGCCAAAATGAATCTTGGCAAGTCGGCTGCACACCCGTCGTTCGCTTCTGCGGCGATTTGCAAGCATTTGAATTCTTCACCCGTTAGATCACGGCCCATCCCGCAGCCTCAGGAGTAGCGGACATTCGTTGGGATGTGCTGAGGAGAGCGGCGCGCATTCGAAACGTAGTCGAAGCTTAATGTCGTCGTCCCGTTGACGGGTCGTTAGGGGATCGCGGCGCCTCGCCTCCGTTCCCGTATTGTTCTTGTCAGGCCGATCTCGATCTGCTACCCCTAATTGTGCGAGGGGGCAGCATGGTCCAGCGGGTTTCGACAGTCGCCTTTGAAGGGATCGAGGCCCGCGCGGTCGACGTGCAGGTGCAGGTCGCACCGGGCCTGCCGGCCTTCGCGATCGTTGGCCTGCCAGACAAGGCCGTGTCGGAGGCGCGTGAGCGGGTCCGTTCGGCGCTGATCGCCTCGGGGCTGGCGTTGCCGGCGCGGCGGATCACTGTCAATCTCGCGCCCGCCGATGTCCCGAAGGAAGGCAGCCATTACGATTTGCCGATCGCGCTCGGGCTGATGGCCGCGATCGGCGCGATTCCGCCGGATGCGCTGACCGGTTTCACCGTGCTCGGCGAGCTCGGCCTCGATGGATCGATCGCGCCTGTCGCCGGCGTTCTTCCCGCCGCGTTCGGCGCCAATCTGCGCGAGGAGGGCTTGATCTGTCCGGCGGCCTGCGGCTCGGAGGCCGCGTGGGCGAGCCCTGACATCCAGATCGTCGCCGCACATTCGCTGATTCAGATCGCCAACCATTTTAAGGGCACGCAGGTGCTGTCTCGGCCGGTGCCGAAGGTGCATGAAGCGGCCGCCTCGCCGCTCGATCTGCGCGACATCAAGGGCCAGGAGAGCGCCAAGCGCGCGCTGGAGATCGCGGCGGCCGGAGGCCATCACCTGCTGATGATCGGTGCGCCCGGCGCCGGCAAGTCGATGCTGGCGGCGCGCCTGCCCTCGATCCTGCCGCCGCTGTCGCCGAGCGAATTGCTTGAGGTCTCGATGATCGCCTCCGTCGCCGGCGAGATCGAGGGCGGCGCGCTGACATCGCGGCGGCCGTTTCGCTCACCACATCATTCCGCCAGCATGGCCGCGCTCACCGGCGGCGGCGCGCGCGCAAAACCCGGCGAGATCTCGCTTTCGCACCAGGGCGTGCTATTCCTCGACGAGCTGCCCGAGTTCGATCCGCGCGTGCTGGATTCGCTGCGCCAGCCGCTGGAGAACGGCGAGGTCTCGGTCTCGCGCGCCAATCACCGCGTGACCTATCCGGCGCGCTTCATGCTGGTCGCGGCGATGAACCCCTGCCGCTGCGGCAATGCATTCGAGCCGGGCTATGCCTGCAAGCGCGGCCGCATCGAGCGCTGCACCGGCGACTACCAGGCGCGCATCTCAGGTCCGTTGATGGACCGCATCGATCTGCGCATCGAGGTTCCCGCAGTCACTGCGGCCGATTTGATCCTGCCGCCGCCGACCGAAGGCTCAGCCGAGGTCGCCGCACGCGTGGCGGCCGCGCGCGACATCCAGCTCGCGCGCTATGCGGCTGCGGGCCTGCCGCGGGTTCGAACCAACGCCGAAGCACCGTCCGCGGTGCTCGAGGACATCGCCAAGCCCGACGCGCAGGGGCAAAAGCTGCTGCGCGATGCCGCCGAGACCATGCGGCTGTCGGCGCGCGGCTATCACAGGGTGCTGCGGGTGGCGCGCACGCTCGCCGACCTCGACAACGCCGACAAGATCGGCCGGCTGCATCTCGCCGAAGCGCTGTCCTACCGGGCACTCGCGGAGGATGTGCGCCAGCTCGCCTGATCATTCCGCGCGTCAACCCTGCGGTAACGAGTTTCCTTTACGCTCTGCAAACCATAAGGCCCACAAGTTCCCGAGTGGCCTAGGCGAGTAGCGTGTCATGTTGCGGTTCAAGATCCTGGCCTCGGTTGTTCCCCTGTTGGCGGCTGCGGTATTCGCGCGCAACGAGATCGGATCGGTCTCCCATCCCTGCATCGCCCTCGGCGACACTTCGGTCGAGCTGACATCCCTGTTCTGGAAGGCCGGCGTTCACGTCGCCTTCACCGACGATCTGTCGCGAGCCACGGTGCGGGTCCAGATCACCGACGATGCGGATGCCGCGGACTTCGCGCTCGTGGACGACGGTCCCGACCCGGAGACCGAGTCCTGCCAGGCCAATCCGGCGTCACGCCTCATCACCATCGCCGCGGAGCCCGTCGACGGCGGCCCGGTGATCTATCTTTCGACTGATGGCCCGTCCGATTACCGCATCTATGTGCGCTCGAAGACGTTCTCGCAGCGCGAGGCCGCGGCGCTGATCGTCGGCGCTCATGGCGAACGCCCGCTGCCGCTCCAGGCCGCCTCGCTTTAACTTTTAAGCATGATCTCTCCGGAAAACCGCTGCACACTTTGCGCTAACGCGGCCCTCCGGGTCCGGATCATGCTCTGAAGCATTAACACCTCGTCAACCCTGTTTCGAGGCCGCACCAAAGCCTCAAGCTGTTCGCAAGGTCGGCGAGACATCGTCGCGCGCGGCGGTGGCTGTTTCGGGTGAGAGTCGGGGTCGGTGGCGATGGATCGGACGTTCCGGATCAAGGTGCGCACGCGCCGTTTCAGGCGACAGCATCCGCGCATCGCCTTCGCGATCCGCTCCTTCATGATCTTCTCGGCGACCTTCGGCGGCGCCTATGGCTTCGTCACCGGCAGTCGCTCGGAGAACTCCGGCTACGATCCCAACACCTTTGCGATCGGCGCGAGCTTCCTGTTCGCGCTGGCCTGCCTCGGCCTTGCCACGCTCAGCATGCGGCTGCGTTTCGTCGCCAAGCGGATGCGCAAGCTCGCCGCCCACAACGAGGCGCTGATCGACCGCAATTGGGAGCTGAAGGAAGCCGAAGAGCGCGCCCGCAGCCTCTTTGAGTCGCAAGGCGATTTGATCGTGCTGCGCGACCATCAGGGCCGCATCACCTTCGCCAATGACGCCTATTGCGCGCTCGCCGGACAGCAACGCAGTGCGCTGCTCGGCACGCGGTTTGATTTCGACGTGCTGGAGCAGGGCGACAGCGCGCGCGAAAGCAACGGCACGCGCATCCACGACCAGAGGATTGCCACGCCGCTCGGCGCGCGCTGGATCGCCTGGCGCGAGGGTTTTGTCCGGCACGATGCCGGCCAACCCGCCGAATTGCAAAGCGTCGGACGCGACGTCACCGACCGCACCGAGAGCGAGCGTGCGCTGTCGGACGCGCGTGACCAGGCCGACGCCGCCAACCGCGCCAAATCGCGTTTCCTCGCGATGGCCTCGCACGAGATCCGCACGCCGCTCAACGGCATCATCGGCATGGGCGGGCTCCTGCTCGACACCAATCTGACGCCGGAGCAGACCACTTACGCGCGCGCCGTGAAAACCTCGGGCGAAGCGCTGATGGCGCTGATCGAAGAGCTGCTCGACTATTCCAAGATCGAAGCCGGCAAGCTCGACCTCGACCAGCGGACCTTTGCGCTCTCGACCCTGATCGAGGAGATTACCGAGCTGCTGGCGCCCCGTGCGCAGGCGAAAAACCTCGAGATCGCGGCCTATGTCGACGAGCGGCTGCCGCTCGAGGTCATCGGCGATGCGGCACGGCTGCGCCAGGTGCTGCTCAACCTCGCCGGCAATGCCATCAAGTTCACCGCATCAGGCGGCGTCGCGCTGATCGTCGAGCCCGGCATCTGGCCGAACGAAATCAGCTTCCTGGTCCGCGACACCGGCATCGGCATCGCGCCCGAGGCACAGTCGCGCATCTTCCGCGAATTCGAGCAGGCCGACGACCGCGTCGCCCGCACCTATGGCGGCACCGGGCTCGGCCTTGCCATCAGCGAACGCATCGTCAAGCGCATGGGCGGCCGCATCACGCTGGAAAGCGAACCCGGCAAGGGCTCGACCTTCGAGGTCGCAATCCCACTCGCGCCATCGCAGGGCGACGCCGGATGCACGGCGTTCCCGAGCCCTGATCTCGCCGGCAAGTCCATCCTGCTGGTGGCCGACGGCATCGAGGCGTCGCTGATCGCGCGGCGGCTGGAGCGCTGGGGCGGCCAGACCTGCCTGGTCTCGGATGCAACGGTCGCCGAAGCGCTGCTGCCGGAACGTTCATGGCATGCAGTGCTGGTCGACCGCGCACTCGGTCCGACCATTGTCGATCATCTGGGCGAGGCCGCCCGCGCTCATGCGACGCAGCGCTTCGTGCTGCTGACACCGAGCTCGCGTCACGAAAAGCTCTCGCCTGATTTCACCGGCTTCCTCACGAAACCACTGCGCGCCGCCTCTCTCGCAGCCCGCCTCGCGCTGACGCCGGAAGTCGCCTCGCCTGACCTGGCGCCCGAGCCCATCGAGCCGGCGCCGGTCAAAGCGCCCGCAAGCGGCCTCTCGATCCTCGTTGCCGAAGACAACGAGATCAACGCGCTGCTGATGCGGTCTTTGCTCACAAAACTCGGCCACCGCGTCGTCATCGCGGTTCATGGCGAGGCCGCGCTTGAATCCTGGCTCGCGGCCAGCTCCGCCGGTACGCCCTATGATCTGGTTCTGATGGACATCCAGATGCCACAGCTCGACGGCATCGAAGCGACCAAGCGTATCCGCGCGCATGAAGCTGCCACCGGCAGCCACCACACGCCGGTCCTCGCGCTCACCGCGAACACGCTGGTGGAAGACCGCTATGCCTGCTTCGAGGCGGGCATGAACGGGTTTCTGATCAAGCCGCTCGATCGCGAAAAGCTGGACGAAGCGCTGGCGGGGCTAGCGGCGGCGCGGCAGCTGGCGGTGTAGCTCTCTCCCCGTCATTGCGAGGAGCTCTTGCGACGAAGCAATCCAGACTGCTTCCACGGAGAGATTCTGGATTGCTTCGCTGTGCTCGCAATGACGAGATGGATACAGCCTTGCCCTACAGCCTTCGCAGCGCCACGCTCTCCACGGCGTGATCGGCACCCTTCTTCAGGATCAGCGTCGCGCGCGGGCGCGTCGGCAGGATGTTGTCCTCAAGATTGGCGAGGTTGGTCCGCTCCCAGATCGCGGTGGCAGTCGCGGTTGCCTCCTCGTCCGACAGCAGCGCATAGCGGTTGAAGTAGGATTTTGGATTGGTGAACGCCGTGTCGCGCAGCGCCAGGAAGCGCTTGATGTACCAGCGCCGCAGCGCCTCTTCATCGGCGTCGATATAAACCGAGAAGTCGAAGAAGTCGGAGACCACGGGCACCGCCTTGCCGTCACGCGGCAGCTTGCCGGTCTGCAGCACGTTGACGCCCTCGACGATCAGGATATCGGGCTGGTCGACTTCCGCCCATTCGTTCGGCACGATGTCGTAAGTCAAATGCGAATAGACCGGCGAGCGCACATGGCGGCGGCCCGACTTGATATCGGAGAGGAAGCTGAGCAGTAGCGGCAGATCGTAGCTCTCCGGAAAGCCCTTCTTCTGCAGGATGCCTTGCTGCTCGAGCAGGGCCTTCGGGTAAAGAAAGCCGTCGGTGGTGATCAGCTCGACCTTCGGACGCGGCGACCAGCGCGCCAGCAGCGCCTGGAGCACGCGGGCCGTGGTCGACTTCCCCACCGCGACGGAACCGGCAACGCCGATGATGTAGGGCACCTTGCGGTCGCGGATGTTGAGGAACTGCCGTTCCGCGTAATACAGGCGCTGCATCGCGTCGACATAGATGGAGAGCAGGCGCGACAGCGGCAGATAGATGTCCTCGACTTCCTTGAGATCGAGGCGGTCGTGCAGCGAACGCAGCCGGTCGAACTCACCCGGCTCCAGCGTCATCGGCGTATCGTCGCGCAGACGCGCCCATTCTTCGCGCGTATAGACGCGGTATGGATTGTATTGCTGCTCGGGTGCGCGGATATCCATGACGCGACCTTTCCGTAAAGAGCTCGGCTAGCTGCTCTTGCGCGACGCTTTCTCTTCCAACCCTGACATGTTCGTACGCTTGTCGAGGGCGGCTTCCACCTCTTCCAATCTTACGCCGCGTGCCTTGAGCAGCACAAGGAAGTGATAGAGCAGGTCGGCACCCTCGGCGATCAGATGCGCGCGATCGTTTTCGACTGCTGCGATTACGGTTTCGACTGCTTCCTCACCGAACTTCTTGGCGCAATGTTCGGCACCTTTGTCCAGGAGCTTGCGGGTATAGGAGGCCTCACCACCGGAGGCCGCGCGGGCGTCGATGGTCTGGGCGAGGTCGTGGATCGTGAAACGCGGCATCGGAAATACTCAGAAACACATCCGGCCAAAGGCCAATCCCTGCCGGCCTGTGTAGCATTTTTAAGAACGGGAGTCGTCAGGCATCCAGGCGCATGGGCAAGCCCCGCCGGGACATGTGCTCCTTGGCTTCCCGGATGGTGAATTCCCCGAAATGAAAGATCGAGGCGGCCAGTACCGCGGTCGCATGCCCATCGCGGATACCGTCGACGAGGTGGTCGAGATTGCCGACGCCGCCCGAGGCGATCACCGGCACCGAGACCGCGTCCGCAATGCGCTGGGTCAGGCCGATATCGTAGCCGGACTTGGTGCCGTCGCGGTCCATCGAGGTGAGCAGAATTTCACCAGCGCCGAGCGAGACCACTTCCTGAGCATATTCGATGGCGTCGATCCCGGTCGAGTTGCGGCCGCCATGGGTGAAGATTTCCCAGCGCTCGCCGCCGCCCGCACGCTTGACCCGCTTGGCATCGATCGCGACGACGACGCACTGCTCGCCGAATTTTTCGGCGGCTTCCTTGACGAACTCGCGCCGCGACACCGCGGCACTGTTGATCGAGACCTTGTCCGCGCCGGCGCGCAGCAGGGTCTTGATGTCGTCCACCTTGCGGACGCCGCCGCCGACGGTGACAGGCATGAAACAGGCTTCCGCCGTGCGCCGGACCACGTCCAGCATGATGCCGCGATTCTCATGGGTCGCGGTGATGTCGAGGAAGGTCAGCTCATCGGCCCCGGCGGCGTCATAGGCGATCGCGGCTTCGACGGGGTCGCCGGCGTCGCGGAGATCAACGAAGTTGACGCCCTTGACGACTCGGCCGTCCTTGACGTCGAGGCAGGGGATCACGCGCACCTTGAACATGTGTCAGCTCCTGCGCGCGTCGCGGATCAAGGTGAGGGCAGCGGAAGGATCGAGCCGGCCGTCATAGAGCGCGCGACCTGCGATGGCGCCGGCGAGCTTTTTCGCGCGCGGCGTCAGCATGGCTTTGACGTCCTCGATCGAGGCGAGGCCACCGGAGGCGATCACCGGAATCGAGATCGCATCCGCAAGCGCGATGGTCGCATCCAGGTTCAGGCCCTTGAGCAAGCCGTCGCGCGCGATGTCGGTGAAGATGATCGCGGCCACGCCGGCATCCTCGAACCGCTGCGCGATCTCCAGCACCGTCACCTGCGAGGTCTCGGCCCAGCCTTCGACGGCGACCTTGCCGTCGCGGGCGTCGAGGCCAACAGCGACGCGGCCCGGGAATTTCTTCGCCGCCGCCTTCACCAATTCGGGATCGCGCACCGCGGCGGTGCCGATGATGACGCGGGTGATGCCTTTTTCGAGCCAGGCCTCGACAGTCGCGAGATCGCGGATGCCGCCGCCGAGCTGCACCGGAATCTTGATCGTCTTCAGCATCGCCTCGACGGCTTGCGCGTTCACCGGCTTGCCGGCGAAGGCGCCGTCGAGGTCGACGACGTGGAGATATTCAAAACCCTGTGCGACAAAGCTCTGCGCCTGCGCGGCGGGATCGAGATTGAACACGGTCGCCCGCGCCATGTCGCCTTGCTCGAGGCGCACGCACTGGCCGTTCTTGAGATCGATGGCAGGAAAGAGAATCACGGTTTCCATCGCAAAAAGTTCGAGATCAAAGCGAGGCCAAAGCGCTGGCTCTTCTCGGGGTGAAACTGCGTGCCGATGGCGGTGTCCCTACCGACGATCGCGGTGACGGGACCGCCGTAATCGGCGCGCGCGAGCACGTCAGCTTCATTGGCAGCATTGAGGTGGTAGGAGTGCACGAAATAGGCGTGCTGGCCCTTCTCACCGAGTGGCAGCTTGTTCAGCACCGGATGCTCTTGCAGGAGCTCGAGCGTATTCCAGCCCATGTGCGGGATCTTCAGGCTCTCGTCACGCGGCGTGATCTTCTCGACGTCGCCGCCGATCCAGTTCAGGCCTTCGGTGATGACATGTTCCTTGCCGCGACTGGCCATCAGCTGCATGCCGACACAGATGCCGAAGAACGGCCGCGCCTTGACGCGGACGGCTTCGGTGATCGCTTCGACCATGCCGTTGACGGCATCGAGCCCGCGCCGGCAATCGGCGAAAGCGCCGACGCCCGGCAGCACCAGACGATCGGCCTCATAGGCCCGATCGGGATCGCTGGTGACGAACACCTTCTGGCCGTTCTCGAGGCTGCGCGCGGCGCGCTCGAAGGCCTTGGCGGCGGAATGCAGATTCCCGGAACCGTAATCGATGATGGCGACGCTCATCTTGACCCTCCCGGTTCTGGAAACAATCCAATGATGCCGCCGGCCGGAATTGGCGGCGGGTTCGAAAATGGCTGACCCGACAAATTGCGGGTCGGCGGCGGGCCACCGCGATCGACCGCCCATTGATCGTTGACAATGCCGCGCTGCTTTTCGCTCCAGCGCTCGAAGAAACGGCGCTCGGCCGTGTCGTGGTCGTCGGCGACGACGATGTCGAGCTGCCGCCACTTGCCGCGCGACAGCGTCCAGCGGCGCAGGCTCGAGGCCTCAAAACCCATCAAGAGCGCAACGACAATATTGGCGAGGAAGATCGAGCGGCGGCCGACACCGACGCTATGCAGCCCGGCATCGAACGCCGCGAGAAAAACGATCCAGCCGATCAGCGCCAGCCAGAGCCTGTTCCAGAGCAGCCAGAGCGGGCCGAAGATCATCGCCCAGACATGGAAGCCGTCGCGCACGAACACGAACTTGTCGGTCGCGCGCAGATCGGCCCCACCTGGGGAGGGAGCATGAACTGTGTAGACAGGCATTTTCGATGCCCCGTTCTCGAGAATTGAAGTGATACCGCTGGCAGCGCTTAGCCACCGAGACGGAGAGATCAGCCGCCAAGCGAACCCTTGGTGGACGGGATTTCGCCCGCCGCCTTGGGATCGATCGCAACCGCGGTGCGCAGCGCCCGCGCCAGGCCCTTGAAGCAGGACTCGGCGATATGGTGGCTGTTATCGCCATATAGGGTCTCGACGTGGAGAGTCACGCCGGCATTCATGGCGAAGGCCTGGAACCACTCGCGCACCAGCTCGGTGTCGAATTCACCGATCTTGTCGCGGGGAAAGTCGGCCTTGAACACCAGGAACGGGCGGCCCGAGATGTCGATGACCACGCGCGACAGCGTCTCGTCCATGGGCATGTGCACGCCGGCATAGCGGGTGATGCCCGCCATGTTGCCGAGCGCCTGCCTGACCGCCTGGCCGAGCGCGATGCCGGTGTCTTCGGTGGTATGGTGATAATCAATGTGCAGATCGCCCACCGCCTTGACCGTGAGGTCGATGCGGGAATGGCGTGCGAGGAGATCGAGCATATGGTCGAAAAAGCCGATGCCGGTGGCGATATTGGCCACACCGGTGCCATCGAGGTTCACGGAGACCTCGATGTCGGTTTCCTTGGTCTTGCGCTTGATCGTCGCGGTGCGCATTGAAAGCTGGCTTTCGCTTCTATTTGAGCATGATCCTTCCCGGAAAACCGGTACCCACTTTTCCGGGATCATGCTCGGGGCCGAAAACGCCAGTCTCTTAACAGCCAAATGACACCTTCGCTACTGCGGGAACGGCTGGCCGGGCCTCTACTTCTGCCTATGGTGAGCGAAATTCGGCCCGGAACGGCCCGTTGTGCGCCCGACCGCGACCGCCTAAATCAGCCGGGACAATGAGGTTCATGATGCAGGATTCCCAGAACAGCTCGCCGGTCTGGCACGGCACCACGATTTTGACGGTCCGCAAGGGCGGCAGGGTGGTGATCGGCGGCGACGGCCAGGTCTCGATCGGCCAGACCGTGATCAAGTCCAACGCCAAAAAGGTCCGGAAACTCGGCAAGGGCGACGTGATCGGCGGCTTTGCCGGCGCCACCGCGGACGCTTTCACGCTGTTTGAGCGGCTGGAGAGCAAGCTCGAGCAATATCCGGGGCAACTGACCCGGGCGGCGGTCGAGCTCGCCAAGGACTGGCGCACCGACCGCTACCTCCGCCGGCTGGAGGCCATGATGATCGTGGCCGACAAGGACGTCTCCCTGGTGCTGACAGGCACCGGCGACGTGCTCGAGCCCGAAGCCGGCGTGATGGCGATCGGCTCCGGCGGCAATTACGCGCTGGCCGCGGCCCGCGCCCTTGTTGATACCGACAAGGACGCCGAGACCATCGTCCGCCGCTCCCTCGACATCGCCGCCGACATCTGCGTCTACACCAACCGCAACGTCACCATCGAAGCGCTGACGGCCGGCTGAGGATGATCTCAGCCCGCAGCGCCAACCCGATCCAACCCGCATTGCCGCCGCTCGCCTGGGTCGGCATCGCGCTATTGCTGCTGGCGTTGCAGGCATCGATCCTGTTTGCGATGGGGCGGGTGCCGATCTGCACCTGCGGTTACGTCAAGCTCTGGCATGGCGTGGTGAACAGCTCGGAGAATTCGCAGCACATCGCCGACTGGTACAGTTTCTCGCACGTGCTGCACGGCTTCCTGTTCTACGGATTGACGTGGCTGTTGTTCGCGCGGCGATTGACTTTTCTCGAGCTTTCTTGGCCTGCGCGGCTGGTCATTGCGATGCTGATCGAGGGCGCCTGGGAGATCGTCGAGAACTCGCCATTCATCATCGAGCGCTACCGCGCCGGCACGATCTCGCTGGATTATTACGGCGACAGCATCGTCAACTCGGTCTCGGACACGCTATTCATGATGCTGGGGTTCGTTGCCGCGCGCGTGCTACCTGTTACCGCAACCGTCGCGCTCGGGCTCGCCTTCGAGATCATGCTGGCGCTGCATATTCGCGACAATCTGACGCTCAACATCCTGATGCTGATCCATCCAATCGAGGCCGTGAAGCAATGGCAATCCGGCCCGCCGATCATCTGACGGCCAAAAAAGCGGCTTGTCCCCGCCGGCTTCCAATCCTAGCTAAGGTCCCATGACAGACTTTTCTCCCCGCGAAATCGTATCCGAACTCGACCGCTACATCGTTGGCCAAAACGACGCCAAGCGCGCCGTCGCGATCGCGCTGCGCAATCGCTGGCGCCGGCAGCAGCTCGAAGGCTCCTTGCGCGAGGAGGTGCTGCCGAAGAACATCCTGATGATCGGCCCCACCGGCGTCGGCAAAACGGAAATCGCGCGGCGATTGGCCAAACTCGCCAACGCGCCGTTCCTGAAGGTGGAAGCGACAAAGTTCACCGAGGTCGGCTATGTCGGCCGCGACGTCGAGCAGATCGTGCGCGATCTCGTCGAGGTCGCGATTGCCCAGGTGCGCGAGAGGAAGCGCAAGGACGTTCAGGCGCGGGCCCAGCTCGCCGCTGAAGAGCGCGTGCTCGATGCACTGGTCGGCGCCAATGCCAGCGCGGCGACGCGGGAATCCTTCCGCAAGAAGCTGCGCGCGGGCGAGCTCAACGACAAGGAAATCGAGATCGAGACCCAGTCGTCAGGCGGCGGCATGCCGATGTTCGAGATCCCGGGCATGCCGGGCGCGCAGATGGGCGCGATCTCGATCGGCGACATCTTCGGCAAGATGGGCGGCCGCAGCAAGACGCGGCGGCTGACGGTCGAGAACTCGCACGAGATCCTCGTCAACGAGGAATCCGACAAGCTGCTGGACACTGATCAGCTGACGCTGGAGGCGATCAGTGCGGTCGAGAACAATGGCATCGTGTTCCTCGACGAGATCGACAAGATCTGCGCCCGCGACGGCCGCGTCGGCGGCGATGTCTCGCGCGAAGGCGTGCAGCGCGATCTGCTGCCGCTGATCGAGGGCACCACGGTCTCGACCAAGCATGGCGCCGTGAAGACCGACCACATCCTGTTCATTGCTTCAGGCGCCTTCCATGTCGCGAAACCGTCGGACCTGCTGCCGGAATTGCAGGGCCGCCTGCCGATCCGCGTCGAATTGCAGGCGCTGACCCGCGACGACATGCGCCGCATCCTGACCGAGCCCGAGGCCTCGCTGATCAAGCAATATGTCGCCTTGATGCAGACCGAGGGCGTCACGCTCGACATCACCGACAGCGCCGTCGACGCACTCGCCGACGTCGCGGTCGCCGTCAATTCCACCGTCGAGAACATCGGCGCGCGCCGGCTCCAGACCGTGATGGAGCGGGTGCTGGACGAAATCTCCTTCACCGCCCCTGACCGCAGCGGCGAGACTGTCCGGGTCGATGCCGATTTCGTGCAGAAGCACGTCGGCGACCTCGCCAAGAATGCGGATCTGAGCCGGTTCATTTTGTAATTTTGGGCGATCGCGCGATGGATGCGGCGCTAAAACCTCGCTCGCCGGATCCGTACATACAGCGCGCCCTCGCCACCGTGGCCGATGCTTGCCTCTTCGAACCCGACCACGAAGGCGCGGAATTCCGGCAGGCTCAGCCATTCCGGCACCTGCCGACGCAGCACGCCGCTTTCGCCGCCGCTGCGACCCTTGCCGGTGATGACCAGCACGAAGGTCAGGCCCTCGTGGTGGGCCCGGTGCAGGAAACCGGTCAGGGCGCGATGCGCGCGCATCTGGGTCATGCCATGCAGATCGAGCCGCGCGTCGATCTCGCTGCGGCCGCGCGACAATTTTGTCCGTTCGCGCTTGCCGAGCGGGGCGAGCGGCGGCATTGCCGGCTTTGACGGACGTGGGACTGATGCCTGAGCCAATGGCCGCGGCGACAGCGTCGGTTTCGCAACCGCGGCCGAAGCAGGCTCCGGTTGCGGCGCGGCGTGAACCTTCGTCCTCCGATGCTTTCGCAGCGGCTTGACCTGTCTCGCCACGAGCTCCCACAGCTCGCGGTCTTCCTCGCTTAAGCCGCGCCGGCGCGGCGAAGGGCGCGGATCCAGCACGGGCGGACGGGACGATCTCTTCATTGCTGGTGGGAACGGGTTTTCATGTGCCGGCGCGGTTCACGGACAGGTTCTATCACAGGACGCGGCGCCGGAAGCGGCACCGGACTAGCGACAGCAACAGTCTCGTCCTTGCCCGATGTTGCGGCTGATACAACCGGCTTCGCTGCCGGTGCTTGCGGAAACAGTCTTGCGATCTTCTCCGATGGCCGCGGGTCCGGTACCGGCAGCCGGGCGGCGCGGACGTCCGGATCGAGGCTCTTCGGCACCAGCATCAGGAAATGCATGGGGTGGCGCAGCCGGCCGGCGACGCGGCCGGCATCCGCCCCCGCGCCAAAATAGAGATCCGCGCGGGCAGGCCCGATGATGGCGGAGCCGGTGTCCTGCGCGATCATCAAACGATGGAACGGTGTCTTGGCGCGGTCGGACTCGATCGGCAGCTCGCCCTCGATGAAGAACGGCGTGCCGAAGACGTGCAGCGATTTGTCGACCGCGATCGAACGGCCGGCGGTGAGCGGAACGCCTTGCGCGCCGACCGCCTCGTCCTTGTCGGAGAGGTTCACCTGGTGGAAGAAGATGTAGGAGCGGTTCTGCCGCCGCAACTCCTTGGCGCCATCGGGGTTTTGGGCCATCCACTCCCTGATCTTCTGCATCGACATCTCTTCTTTTGGAATGATGCCGCGCTCTACCAGGACGCGCCCCACTGCCGTGTAGGGATAGCCGTTGTAGGAATCGTAGTTGAGCCTGATCGTGCCGCCGTCGTCGAACTTGATCCGCGCCGAGCCCTGGATCTGGGCGAACAGCAAATCGGTCGGGTCCTTCAGCCAGGCGATTTCCAGGCCGCGGCCCGCGATCTTGCCGTCCTCGATCTCGCCGCGGTCGTAATAGGGCACGAGCTTGCGGCGCCCGATTTTGCGAAACACCGGCCCCTTGTTGGGCAGACTGACCGAAGCCTGATTGAAGCCGCGCACGAACAGGTTCGAGGGCCGGCGATAGACCGGCACGTTGTAGACATCGGTCTGCGCGCGCGAGCCGTCCAGTACCGGCTCGTAATAGCCGGTGACAAAGCCATCGGGCTCACCGAGGCGCGAGATGCGCAGCGGCGAAAAGTTGGTCTCGAAGAATGTCCTTGCGCTGGCGTCATCACTCGGCTCGAACGACTTGGCAGCGCGGCAGGGTTCGTTCAGCGAGCCGTTCAGCGCTTTCGGCTCGGAGGCGCCGGTCTGCGCATTGATCGAACGGCAACTGGCGCGAAACGTCTTATAGGCCGCGAGATGATCGTCCTCGCTCCAGCCCTTCACGTCGGCCCAGGCCAACGGCAGATATTGCGCGCCGGGAATTTCGAACGGGAGAGGGAGCTGCGGATAGGGCAGAGCACGCGGCGGGATCGCGGCGACTTCAGGGGCGTGACGATGATGGCTGCGGTAGTGGCGCCGGGCGGCTTCCGCGCCAAGCGAAAACGAGGCCAGCACGACGAGACCTGCGCAAAGCGCCGTCGCGCTGGTCTTCAGGAAACTCTTAATTCGCGCTTCCGGTGCCAACCAGCTTCCAGTTCGGATCGCGAGAGGTGGTGTCGCGGGCGAAAGTCCAGATGTCGGTGATGTCGGCGACCTTGTCGGCGTTGCCGTCGACGATGTTGCCGGCCTTGTCACGGGTGACCGAGATCATCTGTGAAACGAAGCGGACAGTGAGCTGGGCCGTCTTGTCGCGCAGCTCGGCGCCGACCAGCTCGGCCTTGTCGATCGAGACGAAGCGCGTCTCGGTCTTCTGCTCGTTCTTCTCGCGATCCTTGATCGCGGCGTCAAAACTCTCATAGACCTCGGACGAGAGCAGGTCGCGCAGCGAGCGGCGATCGCCATTGGCAAAGGCCAGCACGATCATTTCATAGGCGCCACGGGCGCCCGAGATGAAGTGGCGCGGATCGAAGGTCGAATCCTTCTCGAAGATGGCGTCGAGACCCTGGGCCAGCGCAGTGCCCGGCTCGGTCAGGCCCTTCCAGCGATCGGAAGGCGGGGCGGGCTCTGCTAACGGCGCCGCCGGCGGCTGGTCGATCACCTTGCCCGGCATGGTCACGACGTTATTGTCCGGAGCTCCCCCCAACGCATTGCGAGCGGTGCGATCGAACGGTGGCCGTTCGTTGCCGGTCCGCTGCCCCAATACGCTGCGCAGCCGCAGGAAAATAAAGACCGCCAGCGCAAGGAAGATGATGGTGTAGATGTCCACGTCGTATCGCTTTCTGGTCTTTGCTCAGGTCTTCCTGGGGGCCGTGACCGGGAAAATCAATCCGGCCAGTAGACCGTTCCATACCGGAACGGCAAGATGACATCACCAATTTTGGTCCGCGCGTCACGTCCGCCGGATGTAGGCACGAAATTGGGCCCGGCCAATGGCGCCTTTTGGCACAGCGTGAAGTGTAGCGCGTTTTATGCTTAAGGGGAAACCCGATCGTGGGCGGAAATCGCGCATCTTCAAGCGTTTAACAAGCGATTTCGTGTCCGGGGCGGGAGAAACGTCCCAGTTCTGGGGGCGGCCCGGATCGACCCTCCGGAGCCGTTCGTCCTTGTGGAATGAGGCGGCCCTATGTTAGCCAACCGCCGCGAAATTCAGCCCCAATCGGGTAAGGAGACACTTCGATGACCAACGGTAACGGCACCCCTCCCGAGGCGGCCCAGGCTCCCCAGCTCAATGTGCTGGCGCAATATACCAAGGATCTGTCGTTCGAAAATCCGAACGCGCCGAGCTCGCTCCAGCAGCAAAGCCAGCCGCCCCAGATCAACATCCAGATCAATGTCGGCGCCAACAACCTCAGTGAAACCGAGTTCGAGGTCACGCTGTCGGTCGAGGGCAAGGCCGAGACCGCCGGCAAGGTGATGTTCTCATTCGAGCTGGCCTATGCCGGCGTGTTCCGCATCGCCAATGTGCCGAAGGAGAACCTGCATCCGCTGGTCATGATCGAGTGCCCGCGGCTGCTGTTTCCGTTCGCCCGCGAGATCATCGCGACCGCCGTGCGCGATGGCGGGTTCCCGCCGCTGATGCTGGACCCGGTCGATTTCGTCGGTCTCTATCGCCAGAACATGGAGCGGCAGATGGCCGCCCAGGGTCAGGCCGGTCAGGCTTAAGCCTGGCCAGCCGGAGGAACGGCTGGAGCGGGCAAATACTCGTTCCAGATCGCCTTCTCGCCCATCGTTGCGATAAAGGCCCGATGGGCCTCGCGCTCGGCATCTGACACCCGCGGCGCAAGCGGCACCGACCGCTGCCGCCGCGGTGCATCGCCGGCGCTGCTGACACGAATCTCCCGGGCATCCGACGCCAGCAAGAGCTGCGACTGCCGTGCCCCGACTAGATCGACATAAACCTCAGCCAGAAGCTCTGAATCGAGCAACGCGCCGTGCTTGGTACGGTGTGAATTGTCGATCGAATAGCGCGAGCAGAGATCGTCGAGCCGGTTCGATACGCCCGGATGCTTCCGCCGCGCCAGCAGCAGCGTATCGACCAGCCGCTCCCGCGGAATCGGCGCGCGCTTGATCCGGTCGAGCTCGGCATTGATGAAGCTGATGTCGAACGAGGCGTTGTGGATCACCAGCGGCGCATCGCCGATGAATTCCAGGAACTCGTCGACCACCTCGTGGAACAGCGGCTTGGTCGACAGGAATTCAGCCGACAGCCCGTGGACGGCGAAAGCTTCCGCCGGCATGTCGCGCTCGGGATTGATATAGACGTGATAGGTCTGTCCCGTCGGCATGCGGTTGAGGATCTCGACGCAGCCGATTTCGACGAGGCGATCGCCGCGCAGGGGATCGAGGCCGGTGGTTTCGGTATCGAGGACGATTTCGCGCATGATTTTAAGATGCCGTGCAAGACGCCGTAAAAGTCGGCGAATCAGGTCCGCCGCTGCGGCATCTTAGCGACCTCGGTCAGGATGTGCGTGATTTGCGCGCGCACCGGCTGCAGCCCGTGTGACGTATCCACCACGAAATCAGCCCGCTTGCGCTTTTCGGCATCGGACATCTGCTTGGCAATGATGGCGTCGAGTTTGGCCTCGTCCATGGTTCCCCGCGCCAGCACACGCTCGCGCTGAACTTCCGGCGAGGTCGAGACCACGACCACGGCATCGACGCGCTTCTCGCCACCGGTCTCGAACAGCAGAGGAATGTCGAGAACCACGACCGGCGCCTCGGCGGCTTCCGCGTCGGCAAAGAATTTCTGCCGGGAAGCACCGAGCATGGGGTGAACAATCTGCTCGAGCTGCTTGATGGCGGCGGGATCGTGCACCACGCGCGCCGACAGCTTTGCCCGGTCGACCTTGCCGTTCACGGTGGTCCCGGGGAAGGCAGCCTCGATCGCCGGCACGGCCTCGCCCTCATAGAGCTGATGGACGGCGGCATCGGCGTCGTAGACGGGCACGCCGGCCTCCGCGAACAATTTCGCGGTGGTGGATTTGCCCATCCCGATCGAGCCGGTCAGTCCGAGGATCCGCATCAGCATCTGGCCATATCTAGTGTCTAAACCGCAATTAGATGCTCGCTCCGCAGGAACGCAAGCAGCGGCAGCAGCGGCAGACCAAGAATGGTGAAATGATCGCCCTCGATGCGCTCGAACAGATGGATTCCGAGACCCTCCAACTGATAGGCGCCAACGCTCGTGGTGACGGCATTGCCGGCAGCGTCGAGATAGGCCGACAACTCCGCCTCGGTCATTGGCCGCATGGTCATGCGGGCGACCGATACATCCTCGAAGACAATCTTGCCGTCGCGCGCGACAGCCACGGCAGAATTCAGCTCGTGGCTTTTGCCTGCGAGATCGCGCAATTGCGCCAATGCCTGCGGGCGTCCGGCGGGCTTGTTGAAGAGACGGTCGCCGAGCGCCAGTGTCTGGTCGGCACCGATCACGTAACTTCCCGGACGATTTGCTGAGACCGCCATGGCCTTCTCACGCGCCAAGAGCAGGCCGATCTCACGCGGGTTTGAAAGTTTCGATGCAGCCTGAATGCCCCGCTCGTCGACATCAGCGGTCACCGCCTCGAATTCGAGCCCGGCATTTTCGAGCAGCATTTTTCGCGCGCTGCTCTGCGACGCCAGGATCAACGGAGAGGTGCCGCGCCACAGACCCATCTTTGCGAACTATTCCCAAGATTATTCAGAAGGCCGGTTGCGCTGGCGATCGCTGTAGAGCTTCATGATCGCGGCTGCAGTTTCCTCGATCGAGCGCCGCGTCACGTCGAGCAGCGGCCAGTCGTGCTTGGCGCTGAGCTTGCGCGCGAACGCAACCTCCTCGGTGACCGATTGCCTGTCAGTATAGGTGTCGCTGCCGGATCCGGATTCGGCGCCCATGGAGAGCAGGCGGTTCTGTCGGATCTGGATCAGGCGTTCGGGCGTCGCATGCAGGCTCACCACCAGCGGGCGCGTCAGTGTCTCCAATTGCGCCGGCACCGGAATGCCCGGCACGAGCGGCACGTTTGCGGTGCGAATGCCGCGGTTGGCAAGATAGATCGATGTCGGCGTCTTCGACGTGCGGGACACGCCGACCAGCACGACATCAGCTTCCTCGAGCCCTTCGACATGCTGGCCGTCATCGTGGATCATGGTGTAGTTCAAGGCATCGATGCGCTTGAAATATTCCGCATTGAGCACGTGCTGCGCGCCGACGCGACCCGTCGTCGCGGCACCGAGATAGGCTTCGAACAATTGCATCACCGGGCCGATGATCGACAGGCTCGGAACGTTGATCGCCTTGCACTTGTCCTCGAGCCTGGAGACCAGGTCCTTCTCCAGCAGCGTGAACAGCACGATTCCAGGCGCCTCCTCGATCTCGTCGAGCACGCGGTCGAGCTGCTTCTGGCTGCGCACCAGCGGATAGACATGCTCGACCGGGGTGACGTTCGCATATTGCGCGGCGACGGCGCGCGCGACCGTAATCAGGGTCTCGCCGGTGGAGTCGGAGACGAGGTGCAGATGGAAATAATTGTTCGAGGTCGGCACAAAAACTCTTTGTATGGAGGCGGTGTGGTTTGTGGATTTCTGTGGACCTTAACCCCTCGGAAAGCGTTGCGCGACACCGGGGGCGGGATAAGTGCCAATTTTCTTCACACCACTGCCCGTCGGAACAAGTCCGGTCGCCTGTCGAGAGAGAAGCGGGATTGCGCCGATAACTCCCTTGATAGGCTGCGGATCAAAATGCGCAAGCCTTTGAGCTCGGACCATTTATCTGGCCAGACAGGAACTGGCAGGGACATGTTGATGGATGTGAACAAGCGCGCGCGAACGTGCGGACGGCATTGTGTGAGTCCAATCCACGGTCACTCAGACTCAAACCTTAAGAATCTAAGATTCTAGATTTGAGGAAGGCGCTACCGAAGGATATGTGTGGAGGCGAGACCTTAACGAGTTCTTACTATCCCCAGACCGCCGAGCAGGCGGACGGAAAGCCAGGCGCCAAGAATGTTTGAAGACGTCTATCTCTGGGTCAAGGCGCTGCACGTCATTGCGGTCATCGCCTGGATGGCCGGCATGCTCTATCTGCCCAGGCTGTTCGTCTATCACTCGGAAGCCGAGATCGGCTCAAAACAGTCCGAAACCTTCAAGGTCATGGAGCGCCGGCTGTTCAAGGCGATCATCAATCCCGCCATGATCGTCACCTGGCTCGCCGGGCTTTATCTCGCCTGGGCCGGTCACTGGTTCAGCTTCGGCTGGCTGCACGTAAAACTGGCAATGGTCCTCGCCATGTCCGCGGTCCACGGCTTTTTTTCCCGCTGGCTCAAGGACTTCGCGGCCGACAAGCGCCTGCACAGCCAGAAATTCTTCCGGATTATCAATGAGGTGCCGACCGTCCTGATGATCATCATCGTCATCATGGTGATCGTGAAGCCGTTCTAGGCAAGATTTGAGGCAGGAAACGTGAACGATCGCTCAGCGCTTCGGCTTGCGGAGTGGAAAGCGATTTTCTATATTGTCGACATCCCACCCAACGCAGGCGGATGTGGTTGTGTCTGAGCTTTTTAAAGGCCGGACACCGCATCAGGTTTGAAGCCCCACGGGCACGTAACCTTGCCAGACCTGCGGACCTTACCTTCTCGCGTCCGCATTTCAGAGCCTCCTCGCACCCCCCTCCCAAGGCTACCCCACAGGACCACCCCAATGCGGGAAATTAAACTCGAAGACCTCAAGTCCAAAACGCCGGCCGAGCTGGTCTCGTTTGCGGAGGAAAACGGGGTCGAGAACGCCAGCACCATGCGCAAACAGGAGCTGCTGTTCGCCATCCTCAAGCAGCTTGCGCTGGCTGAGACAGACATCGTCGGCCAGGGTGTGGTCGAGGTTCTCTCCGACGGCTTCGGCTTTCTCCGCTCTCCCGATGCGAATTATCTGCCCGGCCCTGATGACATCTACGTTTCGCCCTCGCAGATCCGCCGCTTCGGCCTGCGCACCGGCGACACCATCGAAGGCCATATTCGCAGCCCGAAAGAGGGCGAGCGCTATTTCGCGCTGCTGAAAGTCAACACGCTCAATTTCGAGGATCCGGAAAAGGCCAAGCACAAGGTCAATTTCGACAACCTCACGCCGCTGTTTCCGAACCAGCGTTTCCGCATGGAAATCGACGATCCGACGCGGAAAGACCTGTCGGCACGCGTGATCGACATCGTCGCCCCGATCGGCAAGGGCCAGCGCGCGCTGATCGTGGCGCCGCCGCGCACGGGTAAAACCGTGCTGATGCAGAACATCGCGCACTCGATCGCGCACAACCATCCCGAATGTTATCTGATCGTACTTCTGATCGACGAACGTCCGGAAGAAGTCACCGACATGCAGCGCTCGGTGAAGGGCGAGGTCGTGTCGTCGACCTTCGACGAACCGGCGGTGCGCCACGTTCAGGTCGCCGAGATGGTGATCGAAAAGGCCAAGCGCCTCGTCGAGCATGGTCGCGACGTCGTCATCCTGCTCGATTCGATCACGCGCCTCGGCCGCGCCTACAACACGGTGGTGCCGTCCTCAGGCAAGGTGCTGACCGGCGGTGTCGACGCCAATGCCCTGCAGCGCCCGAAGCGCTTCTTCGGTGCCGCCCGCAACATCGAGGAGGGCGGCTCGCTGACCATCATCGCGACCGCACTGGTCGATACCGGCAGCCGCATGGACGAAGTCATTTTCGAAGAGTTCAAGGGCACCGGTAACTCGGAACTGATCCTGGACCGGAAGGTCTCGGACAAGCGCACCTTCCCGGCGATCGACATCTCGCGCTCCGGCACCCGCAAGGAGGAGCTCATCACCGATCCGCAGGTGCTGAAGAAGATGTACGTGCTCCGCCGCATCCTCAACCCGATGGGCACCATGGACGGCATCGAGTTCCTCTTCGACAAGCTGCGCTCGACCAAGAGCAATTCGGAGTTCTTCGACTCCATGAATACCTGAGTGCAGTGCAGCAAGACATCAGGGCGCCTTCGGGCGCCCTTTTTCGTTGTGCAGCTTTGCTGCAGGGAAAGTGCAGCATGGCGACGAGTGGCAGGCTTCCGAATCATGGTGTCAATTAAGTTGTTGATATATTTATCAAATAGTTGACTTATGATCGACCGAAATCGCTCTGGATGGCGACTTTTGCGGCAAAATCCGAGTGCACTGCTGCAGTGCAATATTTATCTTATTGCGGGTTTGACCGCAGCAAAATCGTTGCTCCGGCTGACCGAGAACGGGCCCGTTTGCCTTTTCCCCGCCAGCCGGACAAATAGGCCATGCACCCGCGAGACCAGACCATCTTTGCGCTGTCGTCCGGCCGTCCGCCGAGCGCGATCGCCCTGGTGCGCGTTTCCGGTCCGCAAGCAGGGATCGTGCTGACATCCCTCGCGGGCAAGCTGCCTGCGCCGCGGCAGGCCAGCCGTCGGCTGCTTCGTGACAGTGCGGGCCAGCCGATCGACGACGCGGTCGTGCTCTGGTTTCCAGGGCCGGGGAGCGCGACCGGCGAGGACATCGCCGAATTTCACGTCCATGGCGGCCGCGCGGTGCTATCCGCGCTCTTTACCGCAATTTCTTCAATTCCGAATACGCGCGCGGCGGAACCCGGCGAGTTCACCCGGCGCGCCTTCGAGAACGGCAAGCTCGACCTGACCGAGGCCGAGGGCCTCGACGATCTCATTCATGCCGACACCGATCGTCAGCGCCGCCAGGCGCTGCGCCAGTTGCAAGGCCTGCTCGGCAATCGCGCACGCGACTGGCGCGAGCGCATCATCGAGGCCTCGGCCCTGATCGAGGCCGGCATCGATTTTTCCGATGAGGGCGATGTGCCGGCGGAGCTGCGGGCGCCAGCGGTGAAAGCGATCAAGGCGCTGCACGACGAAATTGCAGAAGTACTTGCGGCTCAGGGACATTCTGAACGGCTGCGCGATGGCCTGATGGTTGCGATCGCCGGCCCGCCGAATGTCGGCAAGTCGACGCTGATGAATCAGCTCGCCCGCCGCGAGGTCGCGATCGTCTCGCCGCACGCCGGCACCACGCGTGACATCATCGAGGTGCAGCTCGATCTCGACGGCTATCCCGTTACCGTGATCGACACGGCTGGCATCAGAGAGACCGATGATCCCGTCGAGCAGGAAGGTGTGCGCCGCGCGAGGGCGCGGGCCGAGGATGCCGACCTCGTGTTGTGGCTGGTGGAGGGGGAGCGCGCTGTCGGTCCGGACGTAATGCGGTCGCTCCTCCAATCGGGCGCGGGAGATCAGTCCCACAGCTCGGTCTGGGTCGTACGCAACAAGATTGATCTAGGCGGAGCTGGTCCGCAGGGTGAGCTCGGAATCTCGGCGAGCCGCGGCGATGGCATTCCCGAACTGGTCGAGGCTCTCGTGAAATTTGCGGCCGAGTTTTTTGGAACCACCGAAGGTGCGTTGGTCACGAGGGCTCGGCAACGAGATTTGTTGGCGCGGGCCTCGGACAGCTTGCGTCGGAGTTTGGAACTTGTAGAAGAGGGGGAAGAGCTGGCCGCCGAAGAACTGCGTGCCGCCGCTTATGCTCTTGGTCGGCTGCTTGGCCGAGTCGACGTCGAGGACGTCCTTGGGGCCATCTTCCAGAAGTTCTGTATTGGAAAGTAGCCCTAGTTCTACAATGTAGGACTAGCGCTTGTTCCATTGCTTGTGTTTCACGTGAAACACAGACGAGGGTTCCTGACTGTTTCACGTGAAACAACGCAGGCTCATAAGCAGCGGTGAGCCTCTGGCTCCATCCGCGTCATTGCGAGGAACACTTGCGACGAAGCAATCCGGACTGCCTTCGTCGAGGGAATTCTGGATTGCTTCGCTGCGCTCGCAATGACGGAGCACGGCGGCGGGAGGCTCGCTTCAATGGACGGGTCGTGCCCATAGCCCGGTCATCCTGTTTCACGTGAAACACCAATCAGGCCAACACCCTCCCTACTGTGCATGGGGTTGTTTTCGCGAACCACGCAGCAGCCCACCCCGTTTCACGTGAAACATCCACCTCACCCAGTTTCCACTTCCGGCTTTCCTGCCTCTGAGCTAGAAGTCCGCCCATGCGTACAGAGCAAGCGAGTTTCGACGTCATCGTCATCGGCGGCGGCCATGCCGGCTGCGAGGCCGCGGCTGCGGCCGCCCGGATGAGCGCGACGACGGCGCTGGTGACGCACCGCTTCTCGACCGTCGGCGCGATGTCCTGCAATCCCGCCATCGGCGGTCTCGGGAAGGGCCATCTGGTCCGTGAGGTCGATGCGCTCGACGGCCTGATGGGCCGGGTTGGCGACGCCGGCGGGATCCAGTTTCGCGTTCTCAATCGCCGGAAAGGTCCGGCTGTCCGTGGTCCGCGGGCGCAGGCTGACCGGAAGCTCTATGCCGCCGCCATGCAGATCGCGATCCGGGAGACCGGGGGACTTTCCGTCATCGAAGGCGAGGCCGACGAACTCATCGTGGTCGATGGCCGGGTGACGGGACTGCGCCTGGCTGATGGCCGAGAGCTCCGGGCAGGGGCCGTTGTCGTCACCACCGGCACCTTCCTCCGTGGTCTGATCCATCTCGGCGAGAAGAATTGGCCTGCCGGTCGGGTCGGAGAGGCCCCCGCGATGGGTCTTTCGGCCTCGTTTGAGCGCGCTGGCTTCAAGCTCGGACGCCTCAAGACCGGCACGCCGCCGCGTCTGGATGGGTCGACGATCGACTGGTCCGCGGTCGAGATGCAGCCCGGTGACGAGCCGCCGGAGCCGTTTTCGGTGATGACCGGGCGGATCACGACTCCGCAGATCCAGTGCGGGATCACTCGGACCACGGCCGCCACCCATGAGGTGATCCGAGCCAATGTCCATCGCTCCCCGATGTACTCCGGCCAGATCAAGAGCTCGGGTCCGCGCTATTGCCCCTCGATCGAGGACAAGATCGTCCGCTTCGGCGATCGCGATGGCCATCAGATCTTCCTCGAGCCGGAAGGCCTCGACGATACGACCGTCTATCCCAATGGCATCTCCACATCACTTCCAGAGGAGGTCCAGCTCGCGATCCTGGCCAGCATCCCTGGCCTGGAGCGGGTGAAGATGGTCCGTCCCGGCTACGCCATCGAGTACGACCACATCGATCCCCGCGAGCTCGATCCGACCCTGCAGACCAAGCGCCTGCGCGGTCTCTTCCTGGCCGGGCAGATCAACGGCACCACAGGATATGAGGAAGCTGCCGGCCAGGGCATCGTGGCCGGCCTGAATGCGGCGCTCGCTGCCGGCGGCGCCGCGCTGACCGTGTTCGACCGGGCTGATGGATACCTCGGGGTCATGATCGACGACCTTGTCACCCGCGGGATCACCGAGCCCTATCGGATGTTCACCTCGCGGGCCGAATACCGGCTGACTTTGCGGGCGGACAATGCCGATCAGCGTCTGACCGAGAAGGGGATCGCGCTGGGCTGTGTCGGGAGCGCCCGGACGCAGTATCACCGGAGCAAGATGGACGCCCTGAATGCCGCCCGGGCGCTCTCGAAGTCTCTGACGATCACCCCGAACGAGGCGATCAAGCACGGGTTGTCCCTCAACCACGACGGCCAGCGTCGGTCGGCCTTCGAGTTGATGGCCTATCCTGATATCGGTTGGAGCCAGGTCCGGGCGATCTGGCCGGAGCTCTCGGCGATCGATCCTGTCATCGCCACCCATCTTGAGATCGACGCCAAATACGACGTCTATCTGGAGCGCCAGAGCGCCGACGTCGAAGCTTTCCGGCGCGATGAGGGGATGGTGCTCTCCGACGTCGATTACAGCCTCGTCCCGGGTCTCTCCAATGAGGTTCGTGCCAAGCTGCAAAAGGCGCGGCCCTTCACGGTCGGGCAGGCCGGCCGGATCGACGGCATGACGCCGGCAGCGCTCGGCATCCTCGCGGCCTATCTCCGCCGAGAAGCACGCAAGTCGTCCAAAGCAATCGCATAGGCGTTTCACGTGAAACAGCGCGGACCGGGCGGCGACAGACCACTAACGCGACGACCCGAAGCAGGTGAGGGTGGCGCGCGCCGATCTGACCCCGCGCCCAGCAAACCGAAGATCGCCAAGGCCGGCGCTAACGATCAGGCACTCGACTCCGTCATCGCCGCGGACAAGCGTGCGGCCTTGAAGCTCGCGCCGGTTTCACATGAAACGGAGGCGCGGCTCGATCGCTATATCGCGTTGCTCCGGGAATGGCAGGCCAAGACCAATCTGGTCGCGCCCTCGACCTTGCCAAACCTCTGGACCCGGCACATCGCCGACTCACTTCAGCTCGTCGATCTCGCACCGTCGGCCAAACGATGGGCCGACCTCGGCAGCGGTGGCGGCTTTCCAGGTGTAGTCCTTGCCTGCGCGATGGCCGGAACACCGGGCGCCAGCGTCCATCTTGTCGAGCGAATCGCCAAGAAGGCCGCGTTTTTGCGCGAGGCGATCCGCGTCACCACATCTCCGGGAGTCGTACATCTCGCTGAGATCGGGGATAATGTGGATAGAATCACCGGCCCCGTCGATTGCGTCACCGCGCGAGCACTGGCTCCGCTACACCAGCTCATCGGCTTTGCGGAGCCGCTGATGCGCCAAGGCGCAAAAGCGTTGTTTCTCAAAGGTCAAGATGTAGAGGCTGAATTGACCGAAGCCGCTAAATATTGGAATATTCAGCCGCAGCTCCACCAAAGCCGGACGGGCGATGGTTGGATCGTCGAGCTGGCTTCAGTTGAACGGCGCGGGTGAGCGTTCAGGGGTTGAGTTGGGGAATTTCGATGACCGTGACTGACGAGCCGAAGCAAGACCAGACCGCCCAAGAGCAGTCTGAAGTCCCGCATGGCCACCCGCGCATCCTGGCGCTGGCGAATCAAAAGGGTGGTGTGGGAAAAACAACCACAGCGATCAACCTTGGCACGGCACTCGCTGCAATCGGCGAGCGCGTCCTGATCGTCGATCTCGATCCGCAGGGCAACGCCTCGACCGGTCTCGGCATCGATCGCCGCAACCGCTCCTGCTCGACCTATGACGTGCTGATCGGCGAGGCGCCGCTGCGCGAGGCCGTTGTCTCGACCGCAGTGCCGCGGCTCCACATCGCGCCTTCGACCATGGACCTCTCCGGTCTCGAGCTCGAACTGGGCACCACGCCCGGCCGCGCCTTCAAGCTGCGTGACGCGATCTCCTCGCTCAACAACAACGTTTCGCCGGACGCCGACTACACCTACGTGCTGATCGACTGCCCGCCTTCGCTGAACCTGCTCACGGTGAATGCGATGGCCGCATCCGACGCGATCCTGGTGCCGCTGCAGTGCGAGTTCTTCGCGCTCGAAGGTCTGTCGCAATTGCTGCAGACGGTGGAGCAGGTGCGCTCGACGCTCAATCCGAACCTGTCGATCCACGGCATCGTGCTGACCATGTTCGACTCGCGCAACAACCTCTCGAACCAGGTCGTCGCCGACGTCCGCCAGTTCATGGGCGAGAAGGTCTACAAGACCATGATCCCGCGCAACGTGCGCATCTCGGAAGCGCCGTCCTACGGCAAGCCGGTGCTGGTCTACGATCTCAAATGCGTCGGCAGCGAAGCTTACCTGCGGCTTGCCACCGAAGTGATCCAGCGCGAGCGCGAGCTGCGCGTCACGCATTGAAGGTGCCGTAGTCCGTAGGGTGGGTTAGCGCAGCGTAACCCACCAAGTCTCTCGGCTCGAACAAGCCTGTGGCGGATTACGCTACGCTAATCCGCCCTACGATCGACAATTCGAAATTCAGTTCTGGAGTGCTGCAGCGTGAATCCAAGGGAGTTGGCAATGGCCGACGAAGCGCGTTCGCGATTGGGCCGGGGTCTTGCGAGTCTGATCGGCGATGTCGGTGGCGAGGCTCAGCACGTCGATCGTCCGCGCGCGCAGCGCAAGGTGCCGATCGAATTCATCAAGGCAAATCCGCGCAACCCGCGCCGGACCTTTTCGGACACCGAGCTCAAGGAGCTCTCGGAATCGATCAAGCAGCACGGCGTGATCCAGCCGATCGTGGTGCGTCCAGTGAAGGGCGCGCAGGATCGCTTCGAGATCATCGCGGGCGAACGGCGCTGGCGCGCCTCGCAGATGGCGGGCCTGCATGAAGTGCCGATCGTGCCGGTCGACATCAGCGACAGCGATGCGCTGGAATTCGCGATCGTCGAGAACGTGCAGCGCGAAGACCTCAACCCGATGGAAGAGGCGCAGGGCTATCACGCGCTCGCCAACGAGTTCAAACGCAGCCAGGACGACATCGCCAAGGTCGTCGGCAAGAGCCGCAGCCACGTTGCCAACATGATGCGGCTGACCAAGCTGCCAGCGGAGGTCCAGGCCTTCATCGCGGAAGGCCAGCTGACCGCCGGTCACGCCCGCGCGCTGATCGGCGTGCCCGATCCGCTGGCAGCGGCCAGGCGTATCGTCGCGGAGGGCCTCAATGTCCGTCAGACTGAGGCGCTCGCGCATGAAGAGGGCGTACCTGAGCGCAAGCCGCAAAAGGCGCGTGCCACTGGAGGCAAGGAGAAGGATCCTGACACGATCGATCTCGAGAAGCGCGTCAGTGACGCCCTTGGCCTCAAGGTGACCGTCAATCACCGCGATCCCGGCGGCTCGGTCCAGATCAACTACCGCAACCTCGATCAGCTCGACGAGGTGATGAAGCGGCTGGCGAAGGGCGCGCTGTAGACCGCGCACTCTCCACGTCATTGCGAGCGAAGCGAAGCAATCAAGAATCTTTCCGCGGAGGGACCCTGGATTGCTTCGTCGCAAGAGCTCCTCGCAATGACGGGGAGAGAGTGGCGTGCTATCCCCGCCGCCTCGCATTCGCGGCGATCGCCATCAGCGTGCGCTGGGCGATGGTGGCGGCCAGGGTCGATTGCTTGCGGGTGTCGAGCGCAGCGGCCGCAAGCTGCTCGATGATGCCGGCGAGGCGCGCCACGCTGAAATTGCGCAACGCCGTTTCGACCATAGGCTTCCGTGAAAAATGCAGGCGCGGGAATCCGCCGTCGAGCACCGCGGAGGCCGGCGTGCCGTCGGCAATCGCGAGCGCGGATTTGTGCAGCCACGCGGCCTGGCGCTGCGCGGCCGAGATGATCACGCCCGGATAGGTGCCGGCGATCATCGCTTTTGCGAACTCGGTCTCGACGATATCGGGCCGGCCGGCGAAGGCGCCGTCGACGATCGGATCGAGCTTCAGCTCGGAGGCATCAGCCACCACGGCCATGACGTCGTCCAGCGTGATCTCGCCCTTGCCGTAGCCATAGAGCGTGAGCTTGCGCAGTTCGTTGCGCGAGGCCTGGCGGTCTCCGCCGAGGAATGACATCAGCGCGGCGCGGGCATCCTGCGTGATGCGCAGATTCGCGATGCGGAGCTCGTCGTCCATCAGCTTGGCGAGGTCGCGCTCCGTGTCGGGATAGCAGCCGATCGCCACGGCGGTCTTGGCCTTCTCGCAGGCTTTGCGCAGCGGCGATTCCGGACGCAGCTCGCCGGCCTCGATCACGATGCGGCAATCTTTCACGCCCATCTCGGCCAGCGTGTCGACGCCGGCGGCGAAGCTGCGCGATCCTGCGCGGATGCGGATGGCGCGGCGTCCGCCGAACAGCGGCACGGTCATGGCTTCGTCGACCAGGCGCGACGGCTCGGCGGAAAGTTCGTCGCCGTCGAGCTTCACCAGCGAGAAGGGATCGTTGGGATCGTCGACGGCGGATGCAATCAGCGCGTCGGCGCGCTCGCGCACGAGGCCGGCATCGGGACCATAGAGCAGGATGATCGGGCGGCCCGCGTCAGGACGGGCGAGGAAGGCGTCGATCTCTTTTCCGCGCAGCGCGACCATGTTGCTCAAGGTTCGTCATTCCGGGGCGCGCCAAGCGCGAACCCGGAATCTCGATCTACAATCTCTGGATTCCGGGCTCGCCCTGCGGGCGCCCGGAATGACGGGAACTAGCTCCCCGCGGTGAAGAACGCGGCGAGCCTTGTGTTGATGTTCTCGGCGATCTCGTTGGCGGCACGATCCTCGGCGTCACGCAGTGCGCGGTTGCGGGCGAAGCGCTGATAGGAGCCGGGCAGATCATAGGACACCCGCGAGAACGTGGTGCCGGTCATCACCGATTTCCCGGTCACAACCTCGATCAGATTGTACTGGCAGTCGATGCCGTAGTTCTCGGTGTTCGGCAGGCCGGTCGCGGCATTGACGATCAGGGACGTCTTGCTGGTGTTGAAACGGATCACCAGGCGGTGCGTCGGCGGCATGCCTGTGGCCGAGCCGTAGAGCTTGAAGGCCAGCGCGTTGCGGACTTCGACTCCGACCCGGGCTTCGCGCGAGGCGTTCGCCTTGTCGACCGGCGGGAGGTCGACACCCATCAGCTTTTCGCGCAGGCCGGGGGTGCCGTCGGTATGCTCGGCATACATCGGCTGGAAGCAGCCGGCCGTCAGCGCCGCCAATGCAGCGACAGCCAGCAAGCGGGCTGCGATACGGATCCTAGCCGACAACATTCACGATCCTCTTGGGGACGATGATCACCTTGCGGACGGGCTTGCCGTCCAGGGCTAGTTTTACAGCATCGAGGGCCAAAGCGGCAGCCTCGATTTCCGGATTCTGGGCCGCTGTTGCAACCGTGACCTCGCCCCGCTTCTTGCCGTTGACCTGAACCACCAGGGTCACGCTGTCTTCAACCAGCAAATCGCGTTCGATTTGCGGCCAATTGGCCTCCGAAACCAGCCCGGGCTGCCCCATGACCTGCCAGCACTCCTCGGCCAGATGCGGCATCATCGGGGAGAACAGCTGGACCAGGATCTGGCTGGCCTCCCGGATCGCCCAAGCCAAATCTGGAGCGAGGTCAGCCGCTGGCTGGCCGGGGCGCTGCAGCACCTCTGAGAAGGTATTGGTGAATTCGCGGATATGGGCGAGGCAGACGTTGAAGTGCAGCCGCTCGACGCCTGATGTGACCTTGTCGAGCGCGCCATGAGCGGCTTTGCGCAAGAGGAGTGCGTCGTCCCCGAACGCGGCCGGGCGGGCCGCCGGGGCAGCCTTGCCGAGTTCCACCGCGTCGTTCACCAGCCGCCACAGCCGCTGCACGAAGCGCGAGGCGCCCTGGACGCGCTCGTCGCTCCAGATCACGTCGCGGTCGGGAGGGGAATCCGACAGCATGAACCAGCGGGCGACGTCGGCGCCGTAGGTTGCGATGATGTCGTCGGGGTCGACGACGTTCTTCTTCGACTTCGACATCTTCTCGATCGCGCCGATCGTGACGTCTTCGCCTGTCGCCAGCAGCGTCGCGCGGCGTCCGTTGCCGCCAACGTCGATCTTCACCTCGGCCGGTTGCACCCAGCTGCCGTCGGCCTTCTGGTAGGTCTCGTGCACCACCATGCCCTGCGTGAACATGCCTGCGAACGGCTCGTCCAGCGCGATGTGCCCGGTCGCCTTCATCGCGCGGGTGAAGAAGCGGCTGTAGAGCAGATGCAGGATCGCGTGCTCGACGCCGCCGATATACTGGTCGACCGGCAGCATCCGGTTGGCGACCGCAGGCGTCGTCGGCGCGGTCTCGTTCCAGGGATCGGTGAAGCGCGCAAAATACCAGGACGAATCCACGAAGGTGTCCATGGTGTCGGTTTCGCGGCTAGCGCTGCCGCCGCATTTCGGGCAGGTCACGTGCTTCCAGGTCGGGTGATGGTCGAGCGCGTTGCCCGGCTTGTCGAAGCTCACATCCTCCGGCAGCACCACCGGCAACTGGTCGTCCGGCACCGGCACCACGTCGCACTTCGGACAGTGGATGACGGGAATCGGGCAGCCCCAATAGCGCTGGCGCGAGATGCCCCAGTCACGCAGACGGAAATTGACCTGGCGCTCGCCGACCGGCGCGTTGCCGCGCAGCTCGTTTTCCAGGCGCCTTGCGACTTCGTCCTTGGCCTGCTCGATGGTCATGCCGTCGAGGAAACGCGAATTGATCATGCGGCCGTCACCGTCATAGGCGGTGTCGGTGATGACGAACGATTTCGGATCCTGGCCCTCGGGGCACACCACCGGCGTATTGCCGAGGCCGTATTTGTTGACAAAGTCGAGGTCGCGCTGGTCGTGCGCGGGGCAGCCGAAGATCGCGCCCGTGCCGTATTCCATCAGCACGAAGTTGGCGACATAGACCGGCAGCTTCCAGCTCGGGTCAAACGGATGCACGGCGTGGATGCCGGTGTCGAAACCCTGCTTCTCCGCGGTGTCGATGATCGACTGCGCGGTGCCGATCTTCTTGATGTCGGAGATGAACTCCGCAAGGTCAGGATTCTTGGCAGCCGCTGCCTGCGCCAGCGGATGGTCGGCCGAGATCGCCATGAACTTCGCGCCGAACAGCGTGTCGGGGCGCGTCGTGAAAATCTTCAGCTCGTTCTCGCCGGCGGGCGTGGTCGCGGCATCGAGCGCGAAACGGATCAACAGGCCCTCGGAGCGGCCGATCCAGTTGCGCTGCATCAGTCGCACCTTGTCGGGCCAGCGGTCGAGGCCCTCAAGCGCGGACAGCAATTCCTGCGAGTACTTCGTGATCTTGAAGACCCACTGGCTCATTTCCCGTTGTTCGACAACAGCGCCCGAACGCCAGCCGCGGCCGTCGATCACCTGCTCGTTGGCGAGCACGGTCATGTCGACCGGATCCCAGTTGAGCTTGCGTTTCTCGCGCTCGGCCAGACCGGCGGCGAGCATGTCGAGGAACATCTTCTGCTGGTGCTTGTAATAGCTGGGATCGCAGGTCGCGAATTCGCGCGACCAGTCCAGCGACAGCCCGATCGAGCGGAGCTGTTTCTTCATCGCGGCGATGTTGTCGTAGGTCCAGGCCTTCGGTGCGACCTTGCGCTCGATTGCGGCGTTCTCGGCCGGCAGGCCGAAGGCGTCCCAGCCCATCGGATGCAGCACGTTGAAGCCCTTGGCGCGCATGAAGCGGGCCAGCACGTCGCCGAGCGTGTAATTGCGGACATGGCCGATATGGATGCGCCCGGACGGGTAGGGGAACATCTCGAGCACATAGTATTTTGGCCGCGAATCATCGTTCTTCGAGACGAAGATCGCCTGTTCGTCCCATTGGCGTTGCCAGCGCGGTTCAGCGTCGCGGGCGTTATAGCGTTCGGAGGTCATGGAATCGTTGCGTTTTCGTGGTTTCGGCAGCCTGAAGAGGCCGGACTAGGCCATAGAAGTCCTCGGGGGGTCAATGGGTTGCCGCTGCCGGCGGCGTCCCGCAATACTGCTCCGCATAAGTACGGACAAGGCTATTGGGACCAGATTAAGGGCTCGGTGCGAAGTTGCCTCCCAACAGCACCCCTGCAGGCGATGGCATCCAGTTTCGACGATCCGGATTACGACTATGCCGCGTCCATCGCCGGACGGGCGGTGCGGAGCATGGCCGAACAGCGGATTCCGCCGACGCCGACCAACTTCGCCATCTGGTTCCAGTACTACGCTGGCGGCCAGGACGATTTGCGTAACGCCATCGATCTCCTGATCGACCACAACCGCCCCTTCGACACCAGGACCAATCAGGACCTGTTCGAGACCTATATCGTGCCCCAGGTGAGCGCCCACGTCGTGGATACGTCCGAACGGCTGCATGCCCTCATGGGCGCGGCAAAGGAGTTTCTGACCACCGCGATCGCCGACAATCATTCCCAGATGCAGGCGATCAGCCAGGTCGCGGACCAGGGCAAGGCCGGCGTCGATCCGAAGGCGCTGGTCGCCCAGCTCATGAACGAGCTGGCGCGGGCCGCCACCCGCGCGACGCGGCTCGAAGCGGGATTCGAGGAAAAGACCCGCGAGCTCGATGTTATCAGAGATTCGCTCAGCAAGTCCGAGGAGCGCGCCCGGACCGATACGCTGACGGGCCTTGCGAACCGGCGGGCGCTGGATGAATTCCTGCGCAAGGCGCAGACGACCGCAGAGTGGGGCGAGCCGCTCAGCGTGCTCTTGCTCGACATCGACCACTTCAAGACGTTCAACGATAATTTCGGCCACGGCGTCGGCGACCAGGTGCTGCGGCTGATGGCGAAGGTGCTGCGCGAAAAGGTTCGCCAGCAGGATCTGCCGGCCCGCTATGGCGGTGAGGAGCTGATCGCGGTGCTGCCCGACGCCGATCTTGCCGCTTGCGTCGAGATCGCCGAGCGCATCAGGCAGGCGATCGCGGACGCAAGAATCACGCGCCGTTCGACCGGCGAGGTGTTGCCGCACATCACGATTTCGATTGGCGTTGCGCAGTACCGGACGGGCGAAACCGTCGCCGATCTGATCGAGCGCTGCGATCGCGCGCTCTATCTCGCCAAGGGCGGCGGCCGCAATCGCGTGGTGACGGAAGACGAGCTCGATCGCGCCGAGGCTGCGGGCTAAAGACCAGCCGCGCGAGAGCCTAGAGCATGATCCGGAAAAGTGCGCAGCGGTTTTCCGAAGAGATCATGCTCAAACAATAACCTAAGTTGCGATGACCATTCATCCAAATCTCATCGCACTTCAGCCCGCCATCGCGATTCCGGCAGTGCTGCCCTCGATCCGCAAAATCCCGTGCTCGACAACATTGTTGCGACCGCGATGTTTCGCGGCGTAGAGCGCCGCATCGGCGGCTTCGATCAGATCGCCCGGACGCAAGGTCTCGTTCGGCCTCGTCGCCGCAACGCCGATCGACACCGTGACCACCATGTGGGCAGATGTGATGTGCGGCAGGCAAAGCTTCAGCACGGCCGAACGCACCTGTTCGCCGATCTCGACGGCGCGCATCACGTCGGTGTTCGGCAGCAAGAGGCAGAATTCCTCGCCACCATAGCGCGCCGCAAAGCCCATCGTGTCGGCGGCGATGCCGGACAGCGATTCGCCGAGGCGGGTCAGGCAGGAATCGCCTTCGAGATGGCCGTAGGTGTCGTTGAACAGCTTGAAATGGTCGACGTCGATCATCAGCAGCGCGAGCTCGCTGCCATATTGCTGCGCGCGCATCCATTCGAAGTCGAGCCGGCTCTGGAAGCCGCGCCGGTTGGCAAGTCCCGACAGCATGTCGATCGAGGCCATCACCGTCAGCCGATCGTTGGTCGCGATCAGCTCGCGCTCGCGCTGGCTGAGCTGCGCAGCCATCCCGTTGAAGGCGCGCGCCAGCGGCACGAATTCGGACGGCAGCCGGGTGCGCGCGGCGCGGGCCGACAGATCGCCCTCGCCGAGGCGCTTGGCCATGTCGGCAAGCATTTCGATCGGCTTGATCACGAGCTTCTCGGCCGCGATCAGCGCGCCGAGCAGCACGAACATGACGACGAAGGCGAGCTGCAGATAGGCGGTGCGGATGTCGCGGCTGACCGCCGCGGACACCTTGTCTTCATCGATGCTGGCGATCAGGCGGGCATTGGTGCCGGCGATGCGCGTGTAGCTGACCGCGCGACGCGAGCCGTCGGCGGCGAGGAACGACAGCGAGCCTTCGTCCTGGTCCGAGCGCAAGGCCTTGTCGGCGATGGCCGACATCAAGGGCATGTTGTCGAGCGGACGGCCGACGACGCTGTGCTGATCGGCGGGCGCGGCCAGCACCGTGCCGGCGCTGTCGACCAGCACCGCCGTGATGCCCTCGCGGCCGCCCAGATTGTTCATCACCTTCGACATCCAGTCGAGGTTGACGGTCGCCAGCACGACGGCATCGGCGGCGCCGCTGAACGCGGAAACCGGATAGACCGCCATCACGGTCGGCGACTGCACCGGACGCGACAGGATGAAGTCGCTCAGCACGAAGCGGCCGGTCTCCTGCGCCTGCTGGAAATAGGGACGGTCAGACAGGTCGAGGCCGACATACATGTTGTTGGTCGCGCACTGGATGCGGCCGTCCTGGCCGGCGATCAGCAGCGTGCGGATCCAGGGAAGGCTCGTCGGCAGGCTCGCGCGCAGCACGTCGCAGCTCTTGCTGACGCCGCCGGCGGAGGCGCGGATGAAGGCTTCCGATTTCAGGATCGTCTCGACCGACGAGATCACCTCGCGCTGCGCATCGGCGCTGTGCTTTGCGACGGTGGTGAATTCGGTCGTGGCTTGCGCGATCTGCTTGGCGCGGGTGTCCTCGAGCGAACGGATGCGATCGAGCATGAGCGGCGCGACAAGAATGACAGCGAGCAATGCAAGCCGGGCCCTGATGCCGAGGACCTGCTTGAGTTTTGCTCGTTTGCGGTTGAAACTAACGTTTGCCATCTTCGCGACCCACCCCGCCGGACAAGGTAAAGCGAAGGGTTCAAAAACTCTTTCTTGAACTGGGTAAAATTGGAACTACCTCCGTTACGCTCACAGCGCGATCGATCTCATGACAGAAGATAATGCCGTGCCGGTAACCGGCCATTCACCAAACGCGCTCGCCGCGGTCGAGGCCGAGATTGCACGTGCCTGCAAGGATGCGCGGCGCGCACGCGCCTCCGTGACGCTGATCGCCGTGTCCAAGACGTTCGCCGCCGATGCAATTATCCCTGTCATCGGTGCCGGACAGCGCGTGTTCGGCGAGAATCGCGTGCAGGAAGCCAAGGGCAAGTGGCCGGCGTTAACGGCTGATTATCCAGACATTGTGCTGCATCTGATCGGACCGCTGCAATCCAACAAGGCGAAAGAGGCGGTGGCGCTGTTCGATGCGATCCATTCGGTCGACCGTCCGAGCATTTGCCAGGCGTTAGCCAAAGAAATCGAATCCCAGAACAAGCACCCGCAACTCTTCGTCCAGATCAACACCGGCGAGGAGCCACAGAAGGCCGGCGTCGCGCCCGGCGAGGCCGATGCCTTCCTCGCGAGTTGCCGCGACACCTATGGCCTGACGATCTCAGGCCTCATGTGCATTCCGCCGGTGGACGAGCCGCCGGCCGCACATTTCGCGCTGACCGCCAAGATCGCCGCGCGCAACGGCTTGCAGAACCTGTCGATGGGCATGAGCGCGGACTATGCGACCGCCATCATGCTGGGCGCTACCCATGTCCGCGTGGGCAGCGCGATCTTCGGGCACAGGTAGGAGTCGGCGTATTTATTTTGGTCGTCCTGGCGAAAGCCAGGACGACGATGGTGATTACACAAACCTCACCGACACCTTCCCCAGCACGCCGAAATCCGCGGCGAAATGATCGCCGGTCTGGATCGGCAGCGGCGGATGGCAGGTGCCTGTCGTCACCACCGCCCCTGCCCGCAACGTGATACCGAGCCCGCGCAGCTCATTGGCGAGCCAGGTCAATGCTATCAGGGGATCGCCGAGCACGTTCTTGCCATGACCGACATAGCGCTCGCCGCGCAGCGTGATCACGGGTCGTACCTCGACGAGATCCATTGCGCGCCAGTTCGCAGATGTCGCCGGGCCCAGTACGAACAGATGCGCACACGCGTTGTCGGCGATGAGCTGCGCCTCGCCGGCGCTGGCGAAATCGGCGAAACGCGAATCCGGAATTTCGATGGCGGGATGCAACGTATCGACGGCGGCGAGCACCTCGTCGACCGCGTACGGCGTTGGCCGCGGCGGCAAATCGCGCCCCATGCGGAAACAGAATTCCGGCTCGCCGACGCGCATCGCGTTGCCCTTCATCGACGCAGTGCCACCGTCGGCGATGACGGTGTCGCTCATGATGCGGCCGGCCAGCGGGCCCGCGACGTTGATGTGCTTCTGCCCGGCCTCGCTCGTCGCCGCGATCTTCCAGCCGAACAGTTTTCCGAGCGTTTGATTTTCAAGGACGGCTTGGACCGCATATCCGTCCGCCCGGCTCTGCGGCCGCAGCCGCGTCTCCAGAGCGTCGAACTTGGTGCCGTCACGCCAGTGTCGAACCAGGACTTGCGAAGCCGCGGCGATCTGATCCTTGTCGAGCATTGCCCTCACCCGATGATGATTTTTGTCTTGGGTCCTATCAGCCGCAGCAATTGCAGCATCGCAGATTTGGTCATGGAGACGCAGCCCGCCGTAGGACCGAAATTGTCGCGCGCCAGGTGCAAGAACACCGCGCTGCCGCGGCCGGCGATTCGGGGCCTGGTGTTGTGGTCGATTTCGATGATGAAGTCATAGAGCTGGTCGGCGCGCTTGAGCCGGTCGCCGCCCTCGCCCTGCCCGCGCCGGATCCACTGGTTGTAGTGGCGATCCCCGGGGTCCTCGCACCAGGCGTCCGCGCCGGTGATGATTCGCGCCGGCAAAAAGGTTCTGGGGCGGCTGTGCCGGTCGCCCCGCCACCATAATTGCCTCGGCCGAAAGCTGCCCCTGGGCGTGCCGCCATCGCCCTCGCGCTTGTTGGCCAGAATGCCGCCGCGCCCCAGCGCGACCGGAATCGTCAGGCCGGCTGCGGTCAGCCAGCCCCGGCGCGGATTCCCGGCGGCAGCCTTAACGCGGATCGCCGAAACCGGTCCCGATCCCCGATTTCTGGTGTAACTTGCTGACGCGGCTTTGTTTTTCATGCGAAATCGCGATGTCGAATTCATTACAGGACATTCATCGAAACGCCCTGCTATTCTGGGTTAGAGTGCTTCCGGCTTGTGAATCGGTAACAGCCCACTACTTCAACACGAACAACAATAAAAATAGCGACCCCTAAACTTCCCATCACGGCTGGGTGCGGCATGCATGCGCGCCTCGCCGGACTCCAAAAGGATGACCCCCTATGGCCAATGCCCGCAAGATCCTGATCGTGGATGACGATACCGATCTGCGCGACACGTTGGTGGAGCAATTATCGCTACACGAAGAATTTGAAGCCTCCGCCGTCGATACCGGCGCCAAGGGCGCCAGCGCCGCAAAGGCCAACGCCCCCGATCTCGTGCTGATGGATGTCGGCCTTCCCGACACCGACGGCCGCGAGGTGGTTCGCTCCTTGCGCAAGGGCGGCTTCAAGGCGCCGATCATCATGCTGACGGGGCATGACACCGATTCCGACACGATTTTGGGCCTGGAATCCGGTGCCAACGACTATGTGGCAAAACCCTTCCGCTTCGCCGTGCTGCTGGCCCGCATCCGCGCGCAGCTACGGCAGCACGAGGCCAGCGAGGACGCGGTGTTCTCGGTCGGCCCCTACTCCTTCCGTCCCGGCTCCAAGATGCTGACCGCGGCCAATGCCCGCAAGGTCCGCCTCACCGAGAAGGAAACGGCGATCCTGCGCTTCCTCTACCGCGCCGGCCAGATGCCGGTCTCGCGCGAAACCCTGCTCCAGGAAGTCTGGGGCTACAATTCCGGCGTCACCACCCACACGCTGGAAACCCACATCTACCGTCTTCGCCAGAAGATCGAGAAGGATGCCGCCAACCCGGAAATCCTGGTGACGGAAGCCGGTGGCTACAAGCTGGTGCCGTGATACGTTCCAGGAGCGCGCGATTCGTCGTAAATTCGCGCGTTCCTCGAGCTTCGGACCGGAATGTCAATCGACGACGACGTAGCGCTGCTTGAGCGTGTCCCGACACTGCGCCTGTTGGGAGACGCCTCGTTGCGCATGCTGGCGATCGGCTCCGAGCAACGCGACTTCGTCCGCGGCGACATCCTGTTCAATCTCGGTGACGATGCCGATGCCGGCTTCGTGGTCCAGCGCGGCGCTTTTCGCGTCGATGACGGCGCCGGCGCTGAGATGATCGCGGGGCCCGGCACGCTGATCGGCGAGCTCGCGCTGGTCGTGCCGATGAAACGGCCCTCCGGTGCAATCGCGCTGGAGCATTCTTCCGTCATCCGCGTCGCCCGCAGCCTGTTTCAGCGCGTGCTCGAAAGCGACCCCGCCGCGGCGGTCCGCCTCCGCGATGAATTCGCTATCCGCTCCAGCCAGATCGCCAGCGATATCCTGATGGCGGGTTCGAAGCTGAGCACGTAGCTCCCCACCCGTCATTCCGGGGCGTCGCGAAGCGACGAACCCGGAATCCATCGAGCGTCAGCGATGGTGGATGAATGGATTCTCAGGTGCGCAATTGCGCACCATAGCTCGCGCTGCGCGCGCCCCGGAATGACGAGTGGAGGGCTAAACCTCCAGCGTCACCGTGACCGGCACATGGTCCGACGGCCGCTCCCAGCTCCGTGCATCGCGCAAAATCTTGAAATCCTGGACCGCGTCCTTCAGCGCGCGCGAGACCCAGATGTGGTCGAGCCGTCGGCCGCGGTCACCGACGGTCCAGTCGGCGGAGCGGTAGCTCCACCAGGTGTAGACTTTTTCCGACACCGCAATGCGGTCGCGCGCGACGTCGACCCATTCGCCGGCCTCGAGCGCAGCCTTCAGCTTCTCGGTTTCTACCGGCGTGTGCGAGACGACTTTCAGAAGCTGCTTGTGCGACCACACGTCGTTCTCGTGCGGCGCGACGTTGAGGTCGCCGACCAGGATGTGCCTGTCATCACCGCGTGGATGCAGCGGCTCGCAGGCTTTCATCTCGTCGAGGAAGCGCAGCTTGTGGTCGAACTTTTCGTTCAGCGCGGGATCGGGAATGTCGCCGCCGGCGGGCACGTAGAAATTATGCAGCACCAGCGGTTTTGCGATGTTGGCCTTGCCGCCGAACGACACCGAGATATGGCGTGAGTCCACCTTGTCGCAGAAGGTGCGGATGTCGGTGGACTCGAACGGAATCCTCGAGACGATGGCGACGCCGTGATAGCCCTTCTGCCCGTTCAGCGCGACGTGCTCGTAGCCGAGCCGCTTGAAGCGCTTCAGCGGAAACGCGTCGTCGATGCACTTGGTCTCCTGCAGGCACAGTACGTCCGGCCGCGCGCTCTTGAGAAATTTCGCGACCAGGTCGATGCGCAGCCGCACCGAGTTGATGTTCCAGGTTGTCAGGGAAAGACGCATGGGAGTTGCGTCTTAGCAAGCTCTCGTAGGGTGGGCAAAGGCGCAATGCGCCGTGCCCACCGTCTTTTCTGGCTTGAAATGGTGGGCACGCTTCGCTTTGCCCACCCTACGGCAGAAGGGCGCTACCCCGGCGACGGCACGCTGTAATTGGTGAAGTCGATCTTGAACATGTTGGGATCGAGCTTCTTGCTCGCATCGAGATTATAGACAGCGAATGTGGTGTCGTATCCCTGCGGATCGGTCACGGTCCATTGCTTCAATTGGCCGTCCTTGGCGCCGATCATCAGCAACAGGCGGCTGGTGCCGACCAGCGCCTGCTTCTCCTCGATGGTGACGCTGATGAAGAGATCGTCCGCAGTGACGCTGACGACGTTGGTGTCCTTCATCAGGTCGATGCGGTCGGATAGCAGGAAGCGCAGCGGCGTCTGCGACAGCGGATAGACGTCCTGTGTCGCGAGCTTGCGGTCGCGCACGACGACCGACGATCCGTCGGCGATGATGTCGATCGGGCTCGGCGGATCATATTCGACGCGCATCTTGCCGGGCTTCTGGATGTAGAAATCGCCCTGCGTCTTGCTGCCGTCGGGGCCGACCTGGACGAAATTTCCAACCAGGGTCGACAGCGAGGACAGGTAGGCGCTGACCTTGGCCGCCTGCGCCTTCTGCTTGTCGTCGAAGGTCTGGAAGATGCTGCTCGGCACGTTGCGGCGCGGATCTGGAATGACCGGATTCGGCGGCGCCTGCGTTGCGCCCGTGACCGCCGGTCCGCCCGACGGCGGAGCAGCGTCGCGCGCCTTCGGTGCCGGCTTCGGCACGGGCACGGTCTGCGCAACGGACGATGCGGTCACCATCGCGGCGGTGACGAGCAGCACGCCGGCCACGCGCGCACCATGCGCGGCAATGGAGGCAGCGAATCGATTGTCCGGATGTTGGGTCAACGCGTCGTCCTGTGTGGCTGGGCGTCGTTTTAGCGTGATTTTGGGCAAAAGCAGATAACGTTTTTGCGTGAAATGGGACTTTGAGGCGGGGTGCCTCACATATGACTGTCTTCTTCCTCGACCAGAATCTCGCGCTTGCCGGCGTGATTTGCGGGTCCGACAATGCCTTCCAGTTCCATGCGCTCCATCAGCGACGCGGCGCGGTTATAGCCGATTTGCAGCCGGCGCTGGATGTAGCTGGTCGAGGCCTTGCGATCGCGTTTGACGATCGCAACGGCCTGCTGGAACAGGTCGCCGCCGCCGTCCGCGCCCATGCCGCTGGCGTCGAACACGGCACCGCCGTCCTCGTCCTCGGTCGGTTCTTCCGCCGTGACCGCTTCGAGATATTCCGGCTGGCCCTGCGTCTTGAGGTGGCGCACCACCTTCTCGACTTCCTCGTCCGAGGCAAACGGTCCGTGCACGCGGCTGATGCGGCCGCCGCCGGCCATGTAGAGCATGTCGCCCTGGCCGAGCAGCTGTTCGGCGCCCATCTCGCCCAGAATCGTGCGGCTGTCGATCTTCGAGGTGACCTGGAAGGCGATGCGGGTCGGGAAGTTCGCCTTGATGGTGCCGGTGATGACGTCCACCGACGGACGCTGCGTTGCCAGGATCACATGCAGGCCTGCGGCGCGCGCCATCTGCGCGAGGCGCTGCACCGCGCCTTCGATGTCCTTGCCGGCGACCATCATCAGGTCGGCCATTTCGTCGACGATGATGACGATATAGGGCAGCGGATCGAGCGAGAGCTTCTCTTCCTCGTAGATCGCCTTGCCGGTTTCCTTGTCGAAGCCGGTGTGCACCGTGCGCGTAGGCTCTTCGCCCTTGGCCTTCAGCTCGAGCAGGCGCGTGTTGTAGCCGTCGATGTTGCGCACACCGAGCTTGGCCATGTTCTTGTAGCGCTCTTCCATCTCGCGCACCGCCCATTTCAACGCGACCACCGCCTTCTTCGGATCGGTCACGACGGGCGTGAGCAGATGGGGAATGCCGTCATAGACGGAGAGCTCGAGCATCTTGGGATCGACCATGATCAGGCGGCACTCCTCCGGCTTCAGCCGGTAGAGGATCGACAGGATCATGGTGTTGATCGCGACCGACTTGCCGGAGCCGGTGGTACCGGCGATCAGCATGTGCGGCGTGCGCGCGAGATCGATAATGACGGGGTCGCCGCCGATGGTCTTGCCGAGGCAGAGCGGCAGTTTTGCCACTGTGTCGGTGGCTTCCTTCGCAACGAGCAGTTCACGCAGATAGACTTTTTCGCGATGCGCGTTCGGCAGCTCGATGCCGATGGCATTGCGGCCGGGAACGACCGCGACGCGCGCCGACAGCGCGCTCATCGAGCGGGCGATGTCGTCGGCGAGGCCGATCACGCGCGACGACTTGATGCCGGGTGCGGGCTCGAGTTCGTACAGCGTGACGACGGGACCGGGATTGGCCTTCACGATCTCGCCGCGCACGCCGAAATCCTGCAGCACGCCTTCGAGCGCGCGCGAATTGGCATCGAGCTCGGCCTTGCTGAGCGGCTGACGATCGCCGGCCTTCGGCGCGGCCAGCATGGAGACGGAGGGAAGATCGAACTTGTCGCCCTTCTTGGACGCCACCTTCGGCGCGGCCTTCTTGCGCGATGCGCGCGCGGGCGCCTCTTCCTCTTCTTCCTCCTCCTCGTCTGCTTCCTGTTCGTGCTCGTCGTCCTCGTCTTCGGACTGCGGTGAGATCGAGGGGGCAGCGCGGCGGGCACCGAGCGTGGGCTCCTGCCGGCTGAACGAAACGGCCTTGGCCTTCGGCCCGCTGGAGACCAGCGAGCGATAGGCCGTGCCGACCAGCCAGATCAGCCGCGCCTTGGTGCTCATCAGCGCGTGGAACAGCCAGCCCAGCGACACCGAACCACGATCGCTCTCCTCGTCGTCATCAAGCGGCTTGTCGTCGTCCTCGATCTCGGAGAGTTCTTCGTCATGCTCGCGCGCGCCGAGGCCGCAGGCGATCAGGAAGGTTGGGGCCAGGGCCGCGAACAGGATGGCGGCGAGCACCATGCGATAGATCGCGCCCGGTGGCCCGAAAATCACCGCGGGCGCGCGCACCAGCGCATCGCCAACCACGCCGCCGAGCCCGGTCGGCAGCGGCCAGGCGCCGCCATGCGGCCAGCAGCTGACGAAGCCCGCCGCGATCACCGTGCAGAGAATCCAGGAGCCGAGCCGCAGCGCCTCGCGATCGAACGGGCGATGGGTCATCATCCGCCAGCCCCACACCGCGACGGTGAGGATCAGCATGATCGCACCGAGCCCGAGGATCTGCATGGCGAGGTCGGCGCCGATGGCGCCGGCATAGCCGAGAATATTGTGGATCGGCCGTGAGGTCGCGTGACTGAGGCTCGGGTCCTGCACCGACCAGGTCATCAGCGCGGCGGACGCGACGCCCGAGAGCGTGACGAGGCCAAAGCCGGTCAGCTCGCGCAAGCGTCGGCTCAGCGCTTCGCGGATCGAGGGCGGCAGATGGCCGACCAGGGGAATCACACGTTCGATTGCCGACATGCTCATGGGCCCCACCTAACCCAGAGTTTCGACCAACCGGTGCAGCGCTTGCGCCGTGGTCTCACTGTCCTGCACCAGCGCCAGGCGGATATAGCCGGCACCGGGATTGAAGCCGTCGGGCTGAAGCCGCGCCAGATAGGAGCCCGGCACCACACGCACGCCGGCTTCCTTGAAAAGCCTGAGAGTCACGGAGACGTCGTCACCGATCTCGGATGTATTGAGCCAGACGCAGAAACCGGCGTCGGGCCGGCGATAGCCGTAACGATTGCCGATGATCTGGTCGGCGAGATCGAACTTGATCCGGTAGAGCCTGCGGTTCTCCTCGACATGCGCCTCGTCGCCATAGGCAACGGTCGCGACATGCTGGAGCGGCACCGGCACTTGCGGCGCCGCGATGTTGCGCAGCTCCAGGAACTTGCCGATGAACGTCTTGTCGCCGGCAGCGAAGCCGACGCGCAAGCCCGGCAGGTTCGAGCGCTTCGACAGCGACTGGAACGCGGCCACGCGGGTGAAATCGGCACCGGCGCATTCGAGTGCGCTGCCCGGCGCCTCGCGGGTGTAGATCTCCGAATAGCACTCGTCGCTGAGGATCATGAAATTGTAGCGATCGGCGAGGCTTTTCAGGCGCGTGAAATAATCGCGCGAAGCGACCGAGCCCTGCGGGTTGGCGGGCGAGGCCAGATAGAACGCCACGGTGCGCGCCAGCGTGGCCTCGTCGATGGCGTCGAGATCGGGCAGGAAGCCGTTGTCGACGGTGGTCGGCAGATAGACCGGTTCGCAGGCCGCAGCACCTGCGCCCGCGCCATAGACCGGGTAAAACGGGTTCGGCATCAGGATGGCGGGCTTGCCGGGCTTCGGCCCGACATAGCGCGCGGCTGCGATCGCCGCGAGGAACAGCCCTTCGCGGCTGCCATTGAGCACGAGAAGTTCGGTCTTGGGGTCGAGCGCGCGCGGCAGCTTGAACCGCGACGACAGCCAAGCGCTCGCAGCGTTGCGGAACGGCTCCATGCCCTGGTTCATCGGGTAGCGGCCGAAATCGGCGATGTGTTTGGCCAGCACCGGACCGACGAAGTCAGGCACCGGATGCTGCGGCTCGCCGACCGCGAGCGAAATCAAGGGCTTGCCGGGCTGATGCGGCGCCAGCAGCTCGTTCAGCCGGACAAAGGGCGAGCGTTCGTTGTTGGAGTTTGCACTGGCCTGCGGCGCACGGGTTGAAGCGGTCATGACCATTCTGGGCGCCAGTACTCTTCGAACGGCCGGTCGCGCGCTGCGCGCCGGCAGGAAAGCGGTTCAGTTCACCATAGATAGGGCGAGGTTAAGACGCGATTAACCATCGGCGGGCCGGCCCGTCCAGAGCCGGAAAAATAGGGCCGGATAACAATGGGATGGCGGGGTGAAGTCGAATTTGGTTCGGCCGACAGCAGCGCTCTCTCCGTTCCCTCCCCCACAAGGGGGAGGGAATGCACCTCCGTCGGGGCGCTAGTCGAGCCTCATCCCCTAATACGCCGGCAGCTTCTCGAACGTCGTCATGCCTGCGGGGATCGCGTGGAACTCCTGCTTGTCGCAGGTGTAGATCGCCATCTGCGGCTTGAATTGTTCCGGTTCGTCCAGCGTGCCGACCTTGACCACGACGGCGGGCAGGCCGGGTATTTTCGTGACGAGATGCGTGCCGCATTCAGCGCAGAACTCGCGCGTCACCGCGCGTTCGAGATCCTTGCGCGCGAACTGCCTGGGTTGTCCGGTGATGTAGGTGAAGCCGTCCGACGGCATGGCGATGAAGGTGTTGGGCGCGCCGCCCGAGATGTACTGGCACTCGCGGCAGTGACATTGGCCCTGCATCATCGGATCGCCTTCGGCCACGTAGCGCACCTCACCGCAATAGCATCCGCCTTCCAAACGCATGACGACCTCCCATGTTGTTGTTCGTTGTGGTCGATATTTCTGCGCCGGCCATCTGGAATGGCAATCTCTTTCTTCCAGGCTAGTCAAAAAGAATCCCGCCAAAAAGAAAGGGGCTCCAACTTGCGCTGGAGCCCCTCAACGGTCAGGGCATTGCCGGGTATGTGCCCAAACCGTAGTTGTGGACGCGATCCCGAGGAGAGATCGCGCCCGGGAGGAGAGGTTACATGTTGTAGGCGCGCTCGGTGTGCTCGGTGATGTCGAGGCCTTCACGTTCGGTCTCGACATTGGCGCGAAGGCCAACGATCACATCGACGATCTTGTAGAGGATCGCCGAACCGATGCCCGACCACACCAGCGTGGTGCATACGGCTTCGACCTGCGAGATCATCTGCGCAGCGAAGTCGTAATCGGCAACCTTGGGCGGGATCGCGGTGTAGTCGATGATGCCGGCGCCACCGAGAGCCGGGTTCACCAGGATGCCGGTGCCGAGGGCGCCGACGATGCCGCCGATGCAGTGCACGCCGAACACGTCGAGCGAGTCATCGTAGCCGAGCGCGTTCTTCACGACGGTGCAGAAGAACAGGCAGACCACGCCGACCACGAGACCGAGGACGATCGCACCCATCACGCCGGAGAAGCCGGCGGCAGGCGTGACGGCCACGAGGCCCGCGACAGCGCCGGAGATGACGCCGAGCACCGACGGATGACCCTTCACGATCCACTCCGCGAACATCCACGACAGCGCGGCGGCTGCGGTGGCGACGAAGGAGTTGGTCATGGCGAGGGCTGCGCCGCCGTTGGCTTCGAGGTTGGAGCCGGCGTTGAAGCCGAACCAGCCSACCCAGAGCAGCGAGGCGCCGATCATCGACATGGTCAGCGAGTGCGGAGCCATCAGCTCCTTGCCGTAACCGACGCGCTTGCCGATCAGGAGAGCGCCGACGAGGCCTGCGATGCCCGCGTTGATGTGCACCACGGTGCCGCCAGCGAAGTCGATCGCGCCCTTCTTGAAGATCCAGCCGGCATCGGCGTTGATCTCGTCGAGCTTGGCCTGAGCCGCGGTCTTCGCCGCCGCATCACCCGCAGCAGCCAGAGCCTTGGCAGCGTCCTGGATCGCGTCCGGGCCGGGCCAGTACCAGACCATGTGCGCGATCGGGAAGTAGATCAGCGTGACCCAGAGCGGGATGAAGAGGGCGATGGCCGCGAACTTCATGCGCTCGGCGAAGGCGCCGACGATGAGGGCGGGTGTGATCGCCGCGAAGGTCATCTGGAAGCACACATAGACGAGCTCCGAGATGTTGGCGTCGACCGAGAAGGTTGCGGCCTTCGAGTCGGTGGTGACGCCCATCATGAAGGCCTTGGAGAAGCCGCCGATGAAGTCGGAACCGCCGGTGAAGGCGAGGCTGTAGCCGTACACGGCCCAGATCACGGTGACGACGCAGACGGTGTAGAACACCTGCATCAGGACCGAGAGCATGTTCTTGGAACGAACGAGGCCGCCGTAGAACAGCGCAAGACCCGGGATCGTCATCAACAGCACGAGGACTGTCGATGTCAGCATCCAGGCGTTATCCCCCTTGTTGACCGTTGGCTCGGCGTAGGCTGCGGTCGCAGCGAACAGGCCGACTGCGAGAGCCGCCAGTCCCGCGCCATAGGGACGCTTAAACGTCATTTCATTTACTCCTGATTGGATTTTGGTTGAGCGCGAAATCAAAGGGCCGCGGCGTCGGCCTCGCCGGTGCGGATGCGAACCGCATGGTCGAGGCTGATGACGAAGATCTTGCCGTCGCCGATCTGTCCGGTTTTCGCAGCCGACGTGATGGCGTCGATGGTCTTGTCGACCTGCTCGGAGGCGACAGCGACTTCGATCTTGATCTTGGGCAGGAAGCTCACGGCATATTCGGCGCCGCGATAGATTTCCGTATGGCCCTTCTGACGGCCATATCCCTTGACTTCCGTCACCGTGAGACCGTGAACGCCAATGGCGGTCAGGGCGTCACGGACYTCTTCCAGCTTGAATGGCTTGATAATCGCCATAACAATTTTCATGGGTCCTATCCCCGCTTGGGCCCGGTCCGGACGTGGCCGGGCGTTTCTCGACTGGTTCGCCACGAGGGAGAAGTTTCACTACGCGGGCACAGCCACGCCCCCTAGAATCAAATGCCGTGCCAGATCGGGCGGCTTGCCTAACGGACTATGAAAGCGGGTGTTTTCGCGTTCAGCTTGTATCGCGCTGCAGTGCGCTATTACGTCGCGCTCAAAACGTGACCATAGCTGATTAAAATGCAGGCAGGACAGGCTGCCGACACAATGTTGCTCATGTGTCGGGCAGTCAAAAGGTATTTTGCTACAGGAAATGCTCGCTCAACGCCGCCGCTACGCTGCAAAATACCGGGTGCGCCCGCGGCGTGCTTACAGGATGGTCGCAACCGGGGGAGACGATCAGGCGGCGTCGCGCTCCACGAACACCCGGTCGATCAGGCCCCATTCGACCCCTTGCTGCGCGGTCATGAAGTGGTCGCGGTCGAGCGTCCGTTCGACCTCCTCCTCGGTGCGCCCGCAATGCTTGGCATAGAGCCTGATAATGCGCCGCTTGGTTTCCTGCATCTCGTTGGCATGGATCAGGATGTCGGAGGCCTGGCCCTGGAAGCCGCCGAGCGGCTGGTGGACGTGAAGGCTGGCATTCGGCAGGGCCGCGCGGTGACCGGGTTCGCCGGCCATCAGCAGGAACGAGCCCATCGAGCGCGCGGTGCCCATGCACAGCGTGTGCACCGGCGCCTTGATGAATTGCATGGTGTCGTACATCGCAAGGCCCGAGGTGACCACGCCGCCATAGGAGTTGATGTAGAGATTGATCGGCCGGTTCGGGTTCTCCGCCTCCAGAAACAAGAGCTGCGCGCAGACGAGGCCCGACATCGCGTCGTTGACTTCGCCGTTGAGGAAGATGATGCGCTCGCGCAGGAGGCGTGAGTAGATGTCGAAGGATCGCTCGCCGCGGGCGGATTGTTCGACGACCACAGGGACGAGCTGAAGCATGTCGCGCATCGGCGACCTCCATGTCTTTAAGGTGATGAAGTCTGTTTGCTGCTAAGCCGCCAGCATCAGGCAGCAGTTGGTATTAGCCGGCTGCGGCAGCTTCGTTCTGACATCGCAGGCTTGCTGGATGATGCGAAAGCGCGTGCCGCCCGACACGTTCGGCTCGATCTTGAAGATGACCTGGCTTTCGCGAAATGGCGGTTCGGAATCGCGCATCCGGTAGCGGACTTCTTCGCCGGGAATCGATGTTTCAGGCTCGGCACTCGCGAGGTCGAAATCCGGCAGCCAGCGCTCGCGCAATTCCGGAATGGTCACAGCGCGCCAGACCTTTGCCGGCGGCGCGTCGAATTCATATTCGAGCACGAGAGCTTCGTCGGGACGATCGGGCTTCACTGCGTCGCTCATTGATCCATATCCTTCAGGAGGTCAGCGAGTGCGTCCATGCGCTTCGGCCAATAGGCGCGGTAGCGCGCAAGCCAGGCCCCGATGGCGACGATTCCATCGGGATCGACTTCGTAATTCACAAAGCGGCCCTGCCGCTGCTCGCGCACGAGCCCTGCCGCGCGCAGCACCGCAAGATGCTGCGACATTGCGGGTTGGCTGATCTCCAAACCGTCGCGCAAGGCGCTCGCGTTCAGGCTGCCGCCGGCGAGCTTCTCAAAGACCTTGCGGCGGGTCGGGTCGGCCAGCGCCTTGAAGATGTCGGCTTCGATCATGGCAACACATAAGCATTTACTTATGTGTTGCGCAAGCCCTTCCTGACAAGCCTCCAATTACTGAAGCGCCTCGCCATGCTGCGAGATGTCGAGCCCCTCGAGCTCGTGCTCACGCGAGACGCGCAACGGCACGAACAGGCCGACCAGCTTGAGCAGGATGTAGCTGATGCCCGCCGACCAGACGAAGGTGACAGCGACGCCGTAGAGCTGGATCAGCAGCTGCTGCGGATGACCCTCGAGCAGGCCCGCGGTGCCGCCGATGGCGCTGGTCGCGAACACGCCGGCGAGCAGCGTGCCGGTCAATCCGCCGATGCCGTGGACGCCGAACACGTCGAGCGAATCGTCATAGTTGAAGCGGTGCTTCAGCCAGGTGCAGGCCCAGTAGCAGATGGCGCCGGCGGCAATGCCGATGACGATGCCGTGCCATGGCGCGACGAAGCCGGAAGCCGGCGTGATGGTGCCGAGGCCCGCGACCGCGCCCGAGATCATGCCGAGCACGGACGGCTTGCGCCGCGTCGACCATTCGATCGCGCCCCAGGTCAGCGCACCAGAGCAGGCCGCCAGATGCGTCGCGATGATCGCCAGCACCGCGCGCGAATTGGCTGCACCCGCCGAGCCGCCGTTGAAGCCGAACCAGCCGACCCACAACAGGCCGGTGCCCATCACCGCGAGCGACAGATCGAACGGCGAGAGATTTTCGGTGCCGTAGCCATGACGGCGCCCCATCACCTTCGCCGCGACGAGGCCGCCGGTGCCGGCCGACAGATGCACGACGAGGCCGCCGGCAAAATCCAGCACGCCCATGCTGTTGAGGAAGCCGCCGCCCCACACCCAATGCGCCAGCGGGATGTAGACGAAGATGAACCAGGCGACCGAGAACAGGAGATAGGCGGAGAACCGCATCCGGTCCGCGACCGAGCCGGCGACCAGCGCCACCGTGATGATCGCGAACGTCATCTGGTAGAGCATGAACAGTGCCTCCGGGATCGTCTTCGCCGCCGGATTGACGCTGTCCATGGTCATGCCGGCGAGGAACCAGCGGTCGAGCGAACCGATCCACGGGCCATCACCGACGAAGCAGAGCGAATAGCCGAACGCGACCCAGAGGATGGAGATGATCGTCACCGCGGCAAGGCTCTGCGCCATGGTTGCGAGCACGTTCTTCTTTCGCACCATGCCGGAATAGAACAGCGCCAGGCCTGGGATCGTCATCATCAGCACCAGCGCGGTGGCGACGATCATCCAGGCGGTGTCGGCGGTGTTGATCTCGCTAGCCGCGGCGCGCGCCGGTGCCGCCATGACCAAAGCACATCCGATCGGCGCAGCCATAGCGGCTACGCGGCGCAACAGTCCCGCCATGTTATTTCCCCCGGCAGTGTGATGGCGTCGCACGTTACGGCGTCATTGCCGGTGCGATCGACGAAGTCGAAATTAGAGAGCGTCGCTGTCGGTTTCGCCGGTGCGGATCCGCACCGCGTTATCGATCGGCGTGACGAAGATCTTGCCGTCGCCGATCTGCCCGGTGCGGGCGGTCGCGGTGATCACGCCCACCGCTTTTTCGGCGACGTCGGAGGCCACCGCGATCTCGATCCGCAGCTTSGGCAGGAAGTTCACGACATATTCCGCGCCGCGATAGATCTCAGTGTGACCTTTCTGGCGGCCGTAGCCCTTCACCTCGGTCACGGTCATGCCGTGGACGCCGATCGCCGTCAGGGCCTGGCGGACCTCATCGAGCTTGAAGGGTTTGATGATCGCGACGACGAGTTTCATGATTCAGCCTGCTCCCCGGGGATGCGCCCGCCGTGTGTCCCCGGCGCTGCGTCAATCTGGCATCTTTCCGGGCAAATGGCACAAAAAACTTGCAGATTGAAGCGGAAAAACATTTGGCCACGGGCGGTCATGTGAATGGCCGCCTCTGTACAGGGCAACCGTTCATCCTTCACAATGCATTTTTGGCATGGATGCGGTGAACCCGCGCCGGCCGGGCGGTACATAAGTATTTTGGGGGAGGCGTCATGGCGAGTTGGTTCTATGCATCCGAGGGCAAGCAGCAGGGGCCCTATCCGGACGGGCAATTCCGCGACCTGATCGCGCAGGGCGTGGTGCGCGCGGATACGCTGGTGTGGTCCGAGGGCATGGCCGGCTGGCAAAAGGCCGCCGAAATTCCAGGTCTGATCTCGGGCGGGCCGCCGATCATTCCCGCCGGGGGCCCGCCGATGATGGGCGGCGGTAGCTATACCGGTGCCGGTAGCGCCGCCGGCGGATCGCTGTCGATCGATTTCGGAATCTGGGACTTCACCTGGCGTACGCTGGTGACGACGATAGTCTCGTGCCTGGTCATTCCGGTGCCGTGGATGGTTGTTTGGTACACGAAGTGGCTGGTGTCCTGCGTTCGTGTGCCCGGACGACCAAACCTCAGCTTCGAGGGCAACGCGATGACCATCGTGCCCTGGTTTTTTGGCACCATCGTGCTCTTCGCCATAGCGGCGTACACGGGCAGTCAGTTGATCAACCTGGTGGCGACTCTGGCTTACATCGCCATCTACTGGCTCTTCGTGAAATGGTTTGTCGCAAACCTTGCGTCAAACGGTCAACCGCTCGGGCTGAGCTTCTCCGGCACCCCATGGGCCTATGCCGGTTGGATGCTCCTGTTCTTCGTTTCCATCATCACCATCATCGGCTGGGCATGGGTCTATGTGGCCTGGATCCGATGGTTCTGCCGCAACATCCAGGGCACGCGGCGTGAGGTCACCTTCGTTGGCACCGGTCTGGAGTTTCTGTGGCGCGCGATCGTGATCGCGATCGCCAGCTCCTTTATCATCCCGATTCCGTGGATGTATCGCTGGAAGATGCGTTGGTTGGCGTCACAGACGGTGCTCTCGCCGCGCGGCTCGCTCTGAACGATCAGCTCCTCCGCTCGCGCACGGAACCTTCCTGTGCGACGGAGGCGACAAGCGTGCCATCAGGCTTGAAGATCGAGCCGCGGGTCAGGCCGCGGCCGCCTTGCGCGCTCGGCGAATCCTGCGCGTAGAGCAGCCATTCGTCGGCGCGGAATGGGCGGTGAAACCACATCGCGTGGTCGAGGCTCGCCGGCATCATGCGCTTGTCGAACAGTGTGCGGCCATAACGCGCCATGATGGCGTCGAGCAGCGAGAAGTCCGAGGCGTAGGCCAGCGCGCACATGTGCAGCGCCGGATCGTCCGGCAACGTCGCCGCCGTCTTGATCCAGACGTGGATGCGGCCGTCCTCGATTTTCTCGCCGAAGTAACGGCTGAGCTCGACCGGGCGCAGCTCGATCGGCCGATCGGATTCGTAGTAGCGGCGGATGAACTCAGGCATCTCGCGGAACATCGGCTGCTTCGCCACTTCCTCCGCCGTGAGTTTTTCCGGTGGCGGCACGTCAGGCATCTTGTCCTGATGATCGAACGCGCTCTCTTCCTCGGCGTGGAACGACACCATGATCGAGAAGATCGCGTTACCGTGCTGAATGGCCGTGACGCGGCGGGTCGAATAGCTCTTGCCGTCGCGCAGGCGCTCGACCTGATAGATGATCGGGATCTGCGGATCGCCCGGCAGGATGAAATAGCAATGCAGCGAATGCGGCAGCCGTCCCTCGACGGTGCGGCACGCCGCCACCATCGCCTGGCCGATCACCTGCCCGCCGAACACCCGCTGCCAGCTCGTCTTCGGGCTGTTGCCGCGGAACAAATTCACCTCGAGCTGCTCGAGGTCGAGGATCGAAATCAGGTCGATCAGGCTCTTGGACATGCTGGTGCTTTCGATGGATCTCGTCATTCCGGGGCATCGCGATAGCGATGAACCCGGAATCTCGAGCTGATAACCTCTGGATTCCGGGCTCGCGACTTTGTCGCGCCCCGGAATGACACGCTGAGCTCATTCCGCCCTTGTTTCACCGCACTGTTTCGCCCACCTCAAGTCTGCTAGCAAGACCAAGAATTGGCCGGGAATTTTGGCAGGATAATCTGGGTATGTCGGTACAGGGTCACATTGTCATTGGCGGCGGCGCGTTCGCGGGCCTTGCGCTCGCGCTGGCGCTGCGCCAGGGGCTCGGCCCCGAGATTCCCGTCATCGTCGCCGATCCCGCGCTTAGCTCACGGCCGAGCCGCGATCCCCGCGCGACCGCGATCGTCGCCGCCTGCCGCCGCCTGTTCGAGGCGCTCGGCGTCTGGGACGACGTCAAGGCCGAGGCGCAGCCGATCCTCGACATGGTCGTCACTGACTCCAAGCTCGAGGACGCCACGCGTCCGACGTTCCTGAATTTCGCCGGCGACGTCGCGCCGGGCGAGCCCTTCGCGCACATGATCGAGAACCGCCGCCTGATCGATGCGCTGGTCGTCCGCGCCGAAGCTGAAGGCATCGATCTGCGCGCCACCACCGTGTCGTCTTACGACGCGCGCGCCGAGGGCATCGACGTGACGCTCGGCGATGGCAGCGTCATCGCGGCGAGCCTGCTGGTCGCCGCTGACGGTGCGAAGTCGAAGCTGCGCGAGCGCGCCGGCATTGCCACCCACGGCTGGGAATATGATCAATCCGGCATCGTTGTCACCGTGGGCCACGAGCGCGATCACGAAGGCCGCGCCGAGGAGCACTTTTTGCCCGCGGGTCCGTTTGCGATTTTGCCGCTCACTGGCAAGCGATCCTCGCTGGTGTGGACCGAGCGCCGCAGCGAGGCTGCGCGCATCATCGCGCTCAGCGACGAAGAGTTTCACAGCGAGCTCGAGCAGCGTTTTGGCCTGCATCTCGGCGAGGTGAAGGCACTCGACAAGCCGCGCGCGTTTCCGTTGTCCTATTTCGTCGCGCGCTCCTTCGTCGCCGAGCGCCTTGCGCTGGTCGGCGATTCCGCTCACGTCATTCATCCGATCGCGGGGCAAGGCCTCAACATGGGGCTGAAGGATGTCGCTGCGCTAGCCGAGGTCGTGGTCGATGCCGCCAGGCTCGGCATGGATCTCGGCGGCGCCGACGTGCTCGAGCGCTACCAGCGCTGGCGCCGCTTCGACACCATGGCGATGGGCGTTGCCACCAACTCGCTGAACTTCCTGTTCTCGAACGAGTCGGCCTTGCTTCGCACAGTGCGCGACATCGGCCTCGGCATCGTCGATCGTACCCCGCCGCTGAAGAACCTCTTCATCCGCCAGGCGGCGGGTCTGACGGGCGAGATTCCGCGGTTGTTGAAGGGCGAGGCGTTGTAATCGCAGCAGAGGCCCAGTGACTAGGACCATACGTCGGCTATTAGCCGCTTCGTTTTTGGTGTTTCTGCAGGTCACGAAAGTCGCGGCCCAAATGATGGCGCCAGAACCGTTCGAGATGCCCGTTCCAGAAAAATGGCGCGCGCCCCTCGCGCGATTCTTAAGTGACTTGGACGTCACCGACGCTGCATCGACGGTCGAAGCGAGCAAGGCGACACCACACCTGGATCCCACTAGCGTTCTCGAAAGGATGATTTTTCGAGTGATGCACAAGAAGACGTGCTCTCCTGATCAGGATGTGTGCCTGACGATCATAGCGCACATCGAGAAGGACGAACTTGTCTCCGATGCAATGTTTTATGCTGGCGGTAAAATAAACCGTGGAGACGTCATACTCCAGACCATGGGTATGCGATCAGTGCCAACTTTCTTTTATAGCCGGCATCAGACAGTCGGCGTCATAATTACCGTGAAGGGGCTTCTGGTTAGCAGTTGGCCGGCCGAACCGAAATGAACGCCAATCTGCAATCCGGATCCGGCCTTCACTCTCGCTCCATCCGGGCTGCGAAAATCTCAATCGATCTTTCTTGCCTCTTCCGGCAGCATGATCGGGATGCCGTCACGGATCGGATAAGCAAGCTTGGCGCTGCGCGAGATCAGCTCTTGCTTGGCAGCGTCGAATTCCAGCTGGCCCTTGGTCAGCGGACAGACCAGGATCTCCAGTAATTTCGGATCGACGCTGTTTTCGGAACGTTCAGTCGGCGTGTTCATAGGGGTCTCCGGCATTCGCTTGCCTCTAACATAGAAATCTGCGGTCGCCCATCACCTCAACCCGAGACCATCTGCTGGATCTCGTCGAGCAGGCCCTGCAGCCGCGCGGCCGGTATAGGCGCCGCCGACAGCGCAAAACCGAGAAACGTCCAGTACAGGATCTGCGCGCGCGCCTGCGCCGTTGCGGCGTCGAGCCCCCGCTTCTCCAGCAATGCCTCGATATAATCGAGCCTGCGGCGGTCGATGGCGCGGACGGCGGCCTGGGCCGTCGGATCGAACGCCGCCCAGTTGCGCACTGCGCGTTCCAGGTCGAGCCGGGCACCGAAGGTCCGGCGCAACAGTGCCTTCAGCGGCTCGTCGCCGTCGGCCTCGACACCGGCGATGATCTCCTCCGCCGCGATCTCGCGCCAGCGTTTCAGCACGGCGGCGTGGAACGTGCCGAGGTCAGCAAAATGCCAGTAAAAGCTGCCGCGCGAGACGCCCATCGTCCTGGCCAGCGGATCGGCCTTCAGCGCGGTGAATCCGCTTCTGGTGAGCGCCTTGATGCCCTGGCTGATCCAGTCGTCGGCGGAGAGTTGTTCGGTCATGTCCGGTCCCGAAATCCGACCATACACTAGTGTATTGACAGGCGGCGCGCCAGCTTCTATCACACCATACATCGCTGTATGGAAAAGATTCAGGGAGCCTTGTTGATGCGTGATCTCCTGCTCCAATGCGCTGGCGTCCTCGCCATCGTCGTGGCACTCATTCACGGCATTCTCGGCGAGACCAAGGTCTTTCCCCGTGCTACGATCGAGCCACCGCGGCTCCGCACCCTGATCCGCCTGGTCTGGCAGGCCTCGACCGTCGCCTGGATCGGCTGCGGCGTGCTTCTGATCGCGACGCCCTGGATGGATTCGGCGCTGGCGCGCCGCTGGATCGTCATCACCATGATCTGCGTGTTCGGTTTCTCCGCCTGCGCCAACGCCTGGGCGACGCGCGGTCGGCATTTTGGCTGGATGGCGCTCAGCGTGGTGGTCGTGATGGCGGTGGTCGGTTACTGAGCGTGGCCGGACAAGATGTGCCGTCGAACCGGTGAGGCTTAAGGCCGCAGCGCGCGGCAAAATACGCATTGCACGCGGAGCGCGCTGATCTTTTGGCGCCGGCTGGAATATCTCTAAGAGGCGGCGGATCCGAGCCGCAATTGACTTCGCCCTCCCCTTCGCTTCCTTCGGTCGCGCTTCGCGCAGGATCTTGCGCACAGAGGAGGAGATATCAGTGAGAGTCATCCGTGTTCTTGCCATCGCACTGACCGTCGGGATCGGCATGGAATCGACGGCGATGGCCGACGGCTTCAAGGATTGCACCAAGCTCGACAAGGCGTCTTGGAAGCCGGCCACCGAGGCCGAAGCCAAGGCGAAAGCGTTGGGTTACGAAGTGCGCCGTTCCAAGATCGAAGGCTCGTGCTACGAGGTCTACGGCGTCAAGGAAGGCAAGCTCTACGAGCTGTTCTACAGCCCCGAAGATCTCAGCCTGAAGCACACGATCGCCAAGTAAGGCCAAGGTCCGAAGGTGGTCGCGACTTGATTGAAGAAGCGGTGCCAGACATGCGCGGGGTGTCCGACAGACGCCCCGCCGATCGCACGGTAGCGGTCTGGGACCTGCCGTTGCGTCTTTGGCACTGGACCCTCGCGACATGCGTCCTGGTCGCGTGGTTCACGCCCACTGTGCAAGACCGCATTCACCGCATCGTCGGCTATTCGGTCATCGGGCTTCTCGTCTTCCGCTTGATCTGGGGCGGTCTGGGAAGCCGCTATTCGCGCTTTCGCATGACCGGCGTCAGGCTTCGCGCAGCGCCGGGCTATCTCTGGAATCTACGACGCGGCATGACCGGCCGCTATATCGGGCTCAATCCCGCCGGCACGTTGATGCTGGTGGCGCTCATGTTGGCGCTCGCCGTCTCGGCGATCACGGGCGCCCTGTCGGTGACAGTCACGTTCTTCGGCGTCTGGTGGATCGAGGACACGCACGCCGTCGCATCGGATGCGGTCATGATCCTGATCGTGCTGCACGTGGCGGGCGTGGTGCTGATGAGCGTGCTTCAGCGCGAGAACCTGATCCGCGCCATGATCACCGGCCGCAAACGTATCCGCGCGCCCTTCCGGGATTGAGCGCCGCGGGCTGCTTCGTCTCCTTCGCCTGCGAGCGAGCTTTGATTTATTCTAATTCTAATATCGAGCGATTCTAATTTCGATTCGGATCGTTTCTGACTGTTTCTGCTTCCCAAGAGCTGCCCTGCCTGATTTTCCTGCGGCCGGATGTCGCAACATTTGGGGGCACGCGTGTCACGGCAGATTTCCACTGGTCGGTTTGCATTTCTGTTCGAAAGCCGTCGATGCCCCAGCCGGTCGGCTTTATTGGCGGCCACAGCGATCTCGATCCTGACTTCCGGTGGTGCTTTTGCAGCCGACGGTGACGCGAACGCGGCGTTGCTGAAGAAGCTGGAGAAGATGGAGCAGCGCATCCAGCAGCTCGAATCCGAGCTCAAGCAGAAGCAGGACCGACCTGCGGCAGATGCTGACGCTAAGCGGGCGGGCAAAACGGCATCGCTGACGAGCGCGAATGCGGCCGCGTCCTCCACTGATACCAAGTCCTCCACTGATACGAAGAGCGCGGCAGCCAAGCCCGAGGATCGAAAGCCGGAAGCCCAACCGTCCGACAAATCGACCAAGCCGAAGTCGAAAGACTTCATGGCATTGCCGCCGCTACCCTCGGCGTCGGACAAGCCGATCCTCGGTGTTGCGGATTCTCCCGTCCCCGGTCTCAGCCTCGGGGCCTATGGCGAGATCAAGTTCGGCGCCATGCAAAATCCTGCCGCCGCCGGTCAGTGGCAGAAGGGATTTGACGCGGCCAGGTTCGTTCTGCTGCCCACCTATGCGATCACTCCGAACATCATCTTCAATGCGGAAATCGAGTTTGAGCACGCGGGTGCGGGTTTCGACAACGACGACAAGCTGCACGGCACGGCCGAAATCGAGCAGGTCTGGATCGATTTCAAGATCATGGATCAGTTCAACTGGCGGTCGCCGGGCGTCGATCTCGTCCCGATCGGCTACATCAACCAGCATCACGAGCCGACGCAATTCTTCAGCGTCGGCCGGCCCGAGCTTTACAACGGCCTGATCCCGTCGACCTGGAAGGTCCCGTCGAGCAGCGTCTACGGAACCATCACCGAGGACGTCAAATACCAGGTAATGGTCAGCACCAGCAACGAGGATTTCGGCGACTCCTTCGACAACCGCACCGGCGCCAAGACCGTCCCTCTTCCAGGCACGCCGTATGCCGCAGGTATCGATGGCGTCAATGCGCTCGGGTTTTCGAGACCCCCGCTCGGCGACTTCCAGCAGCTCAACAATGCGGTCGCGGTGTCCGGCCGGCTCGACTTCACGCCGACCTTCTTGCCGGGCTTTGCAGCAAGCGTCAGCGCCTATTTCTCGCCGAACACGACGCCGCGCGGTGCGCATGATGATCTCGGCAACTTCCTCGGCAAGTCGAGCCTCACGTTGTTCGACGCCGAGTTCCGTTACCGGGTGCCGGACACGGGTCTCGAGCTTCGCGGTGAATATGTCCGCGCCGACTTCGGACATCCGGAGAATCTGCGCGCCAACAACGACTCCGATCCCACCAACAATGTCGGCAAGTCGATGTACGGCTATTCCGGCGAGATTGCCTACCATGTTCCGCTCGGCACGATTCTCAACAGCGAGTGGGAGGCTGTGCCGTTCTACCGCTACACCTATCAGAACCTTCAGACGGCTGGCTTCGCCGGCACCGATGCAGATCTGCCAACCGGTCAGGGTCAGCGGCAGTACCACACGGCCGGCTTCGCGGTGTATCCATCCCCGAAACTCGTGCTCAAGGCGACCTATCAGCGCGTGATTGACAAGAGCGCCACCGGCGCACTCTCGGATTCGTTCCTCGGCGGCGTCGGGTTCTTCTTCTGATACCGACAGGGTTGCTTTGGACGATTTTGCAAGATTGATGACAGGACCAGGAGCTAGGTGACCATGACTTGGGTTCGATACACCCTGCCGGCGGCGGCCATCGCGGCCGCCACCTCTCCGGCCTACGCCGTTCGGTATCTGTCGATCGAGGAGGCCCAGAAAGAGGCATTCCCGTCGGCGACGCAATTTTCCGAGGTTCAGGCGGGCCGGGTGTGGAAAGCGGAAGCCGGCGGCAAGGTCGTCGGCTTCTTCGTGTTTGACCGGGTCGTCGGCAAACACCTCTTCATCGATTACGCGGTCGCCCTGACGCCGGCAGGGGCCGTGCAAAAGGTCGAGATCCTGGAGTATCGGGAATCCTATGGCGGCGAAATCAGGGGCGCGAGCTGGCTGGCGCAGTTCGTTGGCAAGACCAGCGGGAGTGCGTTGAAGATCAACGGCGACATCAAGAATATCTCGGGCGCGACCTTGTCGTCGACCCATGTCACCGAAGGCGTGAAAAGAATATTGGCAGCCTATGGCAATCGCCTCCGATAGCATTCGTCGCGCCAGGCCGCTTCTCGGCACCTTCGTCGAGATCGAGGTTTCCGGCGCTTCCGGAGACCACGCGGAAAGCGCCATCGACGCAGCATTCGATGCTGTCGCCGAGGTTCATCGGCTGATGAGCTTTCATGAGCGGGATAGCGATGTCAGCCGGCTCAACCGGGAAGCCGGCGTTGGTCCCGTGAGGGTTCATGCCTGGACGTTCCAGGTTCTCGAAATGTCAGTCGCGTTGCATCGACAGTCTGGCGGCCGTTTCGATGTCACGATTGCCCCCGCATTGCAGGCCATGGGGTTGCTGCCCCGACTGAAGCCGTCGGCGGCGCCGACGGCGGCGGTTGCCGATGCGATCACGTTGCTTCCCGACCTGAAGGTCTGCTTTCAATCGGCTGATGTGACGATCGACCTTGGCGGAATTGCCAAGGGATTTGCTGTCGACCGGGCGGTGGACACACTGCGCCACTTCGGCATGGCGAGTGGAATGGTGAATGCGGGTGGCGATCTCAGGGCATTCGGGGTGGAGGCGCGCACGGTTCACGTCCGTGATCCACGCGATCCCGGCCGACCGATCTGCCGCATCGATGTCGCAAGCGAAGCGCTGGCCTCGACAGCGCGCCGCATTGACCCGATCGATGGCCCCGTATCGGCTGGCTCCGCGGTGATTGATCCGACGACGCAGAGGCCGGCAGGCGCGATCAATGGTGTCACGGTTCGCGCGCCATCCTGCATGGTTGCAGATGCCCTGACGAAGGTCGTCATGCTCTCCGGGAGCGATGCCGGTCAACTGCTCACGCATTACGAGGCGAGCGCCCTGATGATCTCGGCCGACCACGACATTCACATCACCTCCGACTGGCATCACGCGGTGCATCTTGCGGCTTAAATCATCGTTTCGCTATTCGCTCTACGCGGCGTTTGCCGTCCTGTCTCTCACGGGCGCCGGCTGGCTGGTGGCGGACTGGCAGAAGGACGTCGCCGGCGACGAGATCTGGCAGATGACGGCCGCCAACATGCTGATGATCCATGGCGGCGTCGCGATGCTGTCGCTGCTGTTGGTGGGAGCCCTCATTCCCCTGCACCTGCTGCGATCATGGCGCAGGGGCAGGAATCGCGTCTCGGGATCCATCATGGCGGCGTTCAACGCCGTGTTGATCGTCACGGCTTTCGGGCTCTATTACCTCGGATCGGAAATGGTCAGGCCTTGGATGAGCTGGATCCATCTTGGCGCCGGCTTTGCCCTGGCCGCGATGTTTCCGTTTCACATCTGGCTGGGACGGCGGGATCGCGCTCGCGAAGAACTGAGGCCAAGATCTGAGATCAAGAGCTGAGATCAAGAGCTGAGACCAAGAGCTGAAGCTGAGAGCAGGACCGACGCCCCTCACTGCAACGGCGGGTCGCCGCTGGTGCGTTTCTTGGCGAGGTCCATCTCGGTGACCGCGATCAGGATCTCGGCCCGGGTCTTCAGGTCTGGTGCTTCCAGCATCGCCTGCTTCTCGGCCGGGCCATAGGGCGACATCATCGCCAGCGCGTTGACCAGCGCCTCGTTGGGCGCGCTCTCGACGCCCTCCCAGTCGACCTTGAGATTGTTGGCCTTCAGGAAATCTGCCAGCGCCACCAGCAGTGCCGCGCGATTGACCTGATCCTCGCCCAGGCGCGCCTTGAAATCGTCGGTGAAGGTGAAGAAATCGACCTTGCACTGCCGGTAGGCGGTGAGCACGTCGAGCTCCTCGAGCACCCTGAAGCGCGCGACGCCTGTCAGTTCGAGGAGGTAGCGCCCGTCGCCGGATTCGGCGAGCTGGGTGATGCGGCCGACACAACCGACGCGGAACAGCGCCGGCCTGTCGGAATTTTTCGGCGAATGCGCCACGTCAGGCTGGATCATGCCGATGACGCGGTGCGTGCGCAGCGCATCATCGATCATGGCGAGATAGCGCGGCTCGAAAATGTTGAGCGGCATCTGGCCGCGCGGCAACAGCAGCGCGCCCGGCAGCGGAAACACCGGAATGATCTCCGGAAGGTCGGCGGGGCCGCGATATTCGATGTTAATCGGCATCTGATGCCCACTGTCGGCAATGAAGTATCGTTCGAAACGTCACCCCTGGCGCGTCGGATCACCGGCGCACGCCGCTCACGAGAACAGGATGGTCGACAGCCGCTTGCGTCCCTCGACGGTTGCCTCGTCGGCGCCGCCCCAGGCCTCGAAGAACTGCACCAGCTGCTTGCGGGCGCCGTCGTCGTTCCATTTGCGGTCGCGCTTGACGATCGCGAGCAGCTGCTCGGTCGCGGCCGCCCGGTTGCCTTGCGCGTTCAGCGCGGTGGCGAGGTCGAACCGCGCCTGATGATCGAGCGGGTTTGCGGCGACTTTCTGCTCCAGCTCCGCGACGGGCCCGAGCTGTTCGGCCTGTTCGGCGAGGTCGATTGCGGTCTGCACGGCCTTCACGGCCGGGTCGTTGCGCTTGGATTCCGGCACCATGGCCAGCGTCTGCTTGGCCTGCTCCATCGCGCCTGACGTGGCGTAGCATTTGGCGAGGCCGGCCAGCGCTGCGATATTGGTTGAATCGTACTGCAGCACTTCGGCATAGATCTGCGCGGCCGCAGCAGCGTCGCCCTCGGCGAGGACGGCCTCGGCCTCCTGCAGGATCTCGGCGATGTTGGGCTCGCCCGGCGCGGTGACGCCCTTGGTCACCTTTTCGATGAAGGCGTTGACTTGGCTCTCCGGCACCGCGCCCATGAAGCCGTCGGCCGGCTGGCCGTTGACGAAGGCGATCACGGCGGGGATCGACTGGATGCCCATCTGGCCGGGGATCGCCGGATGCTGGTCGATGTTCATCTTGACCAGCTTGACCTTGCCCTTGGCCGCCTTGACCGCCTTTTCCAGCACGGGGGTCAGCTGCTTGCATGGGCCGCACCACTCCGCCCAGAAGTCGATCAGCACCGGCTGGCGCTTCGATTCCTCGATGACGTCCTTCACGAAGGTCTGGGTGGTGGTGTCCTTGATCAGATCGGCCGCAGCCGGGTTCGCTCCGTTACCCTGGTCGATGATCGTCACGGGATCCCCTCGTCTGATGTCTGGAATGGCGGGTCTTTAGCACGTCGCCATCACATATGCTTCGGTCCAGGCGCTAAAATTGGGCCGGGACGGCCGAATTTCAATCCGTCCGAGCCGATTCGCTGGTTTCGGGCCATTTTCGATCGATTTGGCCGCTTCGGGGCTCATATTGGGGCTCCGAAAGCGAGATGATGCTGCCGGTAGCTGTTGCATTCGCCTCCCGCTTTTGGCATACGACAGCCGTTGCCGGCGCGTCACGCGACCGACACAGGATGCGGGTGTAGCTCAGTGGTAGAGCACGACCTTGCCAAGGTCGGGGTCGAGGGTTCGAGCCCCTTCGCCCGCTCCAATTTTTCCCAGCGCATCCAGCCAAACCGGGTCAGGCCGTGGTTTTCCGCGCGCCGCTGGTGGCTGGCGTGGGCCTGACATGACAATTCTCGTCACCGGTAGCGCCGGCCATCTCGGGGAGGCCATTCTCCGCACGTTCCGGCGTCGCGGGTCGCCCGCGCGCGGGATCGACCTCAAGCCGTCGCCCTTCACCGACGCGGTCGGCTCAATAGTCGATCCCGGCTTCGTCCGGGCGCAGATGGATGGCGTCACCGCAATCATCCACACGGCGACGCTGCACAAGCCGCACGTGGGGACCCACAGCAAGCAGGCCTTCGTCGACACCAACGTCACCGGGACGCTCAACCTGCTCGAGGCGGCCGTCGCGGCCGGCGTGACGAGCTTCGTCTTCACCAGCACCACCAGCGCGTTCGGCTCGCAGCTCAGGCCTGAGGCCGGGCAGGCGGCGGTGTGGGTCACCGAGGAGCTACCATCGGTACCGAAGAACATCTACGGCACCACAAAGCTGATGGCGGAGAATCTGTGTGAGCTGTTCTTTCGCGAGCGCGGCTTGCCGGTCGTGATCTTGCGGACCTCGCGGTTCTTTCCGGAGGACGACGACGATGCCGCGATGCGGTCGGCTTACGCGCTGGACAACGCCCAGGCCAACGAGCTGCTCTATCGGCGGCTGGATATAGCTGATGCGGTGAGTGCCCATCTGCTCGCCGTCGAGCGCGCGCCCGGGCTCGGTTTCGGCCGCTACATCGTCTCGGCGACCAGCCCGTTCGGGCAGCACCACCTCGCCGCGCTCGCTCGTGATGCGGCCAGCGTCGTGCGCGAGCTCTATCCGGATTGCGCGCAGCTTTATGCCGCGCGCGGCTGGCGGCTGTTCCCCGAGATCGACCGCGTCTATGTCAACGCGCGCGCCCGGCACGAGCTCGGATGGCATCCGGAATTCGATTTCGCCCATGTGCTGCGCAACCTGCGCGCTGGCTCCGATTTTCGCAGCGCCCTGGCGCGCGAGGTCGGATCGAAAGGCTACCACGACACGTCGTTTGACGACGGTCCGTATCCCGTCGCCAATTAGTCGCCGCTTTTGTCAAATCGCATGATGAATCAGATGCGTGGCTGGTGTCGCCGCGCATCGTCCGGCCTCTGCCGTTCTACTGTGCATGGGGTTGTTTTCGCGGCTTTGTGTTGGCTGCATCCCATGCTGCTTGCAAAACAGGCGATCGCCAGTGCGATTTCGCGGTGCAGCGAGAACGTCGTCGCCGCTGCATGCGACGATGTGAGACGATCAGTCTCAATTTTTGCGCAACGCAACCGCAGCGGACGCGATGCGCTTTTCACCGCCCGCAGATGTGCTAACCTTTTTGCGTCTGCCTCTCGACAGACCAAAGACTTCGCCTACTCACACAGCAAAACAAAGAACGTGCAGCCCTGACGGCTGCCTTAGGGGAGTGACGCGATGACATCGATGATCCATCGATCCGTGTTGGCGCTTGCGGCCGTGGCCCTTCTTGCCGGGACCAGCGTTGCCAGCGCACAACAGGACAAAGCACGAGCGCTGAAGAAGTACGAATCCGGCACCAAGGAATTCTGGACCCATCCGCCGGATGACTGGTTCCTCGGCGACGAGACCGAGGCGCAGAAGGGCCTCGCGCCGCCCTCGGGTCCGCCGACCGGTGCCTCCGAATCCGAGCTCGCCAATATCATCAAGAAAGTGAAGTTGCCGGCGGGCTTCAAGATGGAGGTCTACGCCTCCGGCGTGCTGGCCGCGCGGCAGATGGCCTGGGGTGACAAGGGCACGTTGTTCGTCGGCTCGTTCGGCCTCGGCAACGTCTACGCCATCAAGGACAATGGCGGGAAGAAAGAGGTCAAGACCATCCTCAAGGGGCTAAACATGCCCACCGGTCTGGCCGTCAAGGATGGTTCGCTCTACGTCATCGCGGTCGACAAGCTGATCCGCTACGACGATATCGAAAACAAGCTCGACAATCCCGGCGAGGGCAAGGTCGTCTATGACGACATGCCGTCCTATGCCGCGCATGGCTGGAAGTACCTCGCCGTCGACAAGGAAGGCTGGTTCTACATTCCGTTCGGACCGCCCTTCAACGTCGGCATTCCGCCGACCAGCGTCTCGCAGATCCGGCGCGTCGATCCGAAGACCGGCAATGCCGAGGTCTACGCGCTCGGCGTTCGCAACTCGGTCGGCGGCGACGTCGATCCGCGCACCGGCAAGTACTGGTTCACCGAGAACGCGCGCGACTGGGTCAGCGACGACCTGCCCTCGGACAAGCTGAACATGATCTCCAAGCTCGGCGAGCATTTCGGCTATCCCTACTGCCACCAGGGCGACCTTCCCGATCCGAAGTTCGCGATGGGCCACAAATGCTCCGAGTTCACGCCGCCTGTGCTGAACCTCGGCGCCCACGTCGCTCCGCTCGGCATGAAGTTCTATACCGGCGACCAGTTCCCCGCCGAGTACAAGAACAACATCCTGATCGCCGAGCATGGCTCCTGGAACCGTCACAAGTACCAGGGCGGGCGCATCATGCGCGTGATCGTCGGGCCCGACGGCAAGAACGCCAAGCAGGAGGTGTTCGCCTCCGGCTGGATCGAGGGTGACCAGGGCTATCTCGGCCGCCCCGATGACATCGTTCTCGCCAAGGACGGCTCGATCCTCGTCGCCGACGATTGGGCCGGCGCGATCTATCGCATCAGCTACAGCAAGAAGTAGCGCGACATGACCAGGAGGCTGCGGTGCTCGCAAGGCGCCGCAGCCTCTTTTCATTTTCACTCCGCTGTCGTTCCGGATTGCGCGCCAGCGCAAGTCCGGAACCCATAACCCCGACTCGTGGTTATGATTTCGGGCTCGTGCTCCGCACGCCCCGGAATGACGAAGTCGATAGATTGGAATTCCCACCATGCGCCGGCAGTTCATCTCGCACGCAATCAGCGCAGCCGTGCTCCTCGCACTCGCTCCGGCGCAAGCCGCCGACAACGCCGCCGTTCAGGAGAAGGCGGCCGTGTGCTCCGGCTGCCACGGCGAGAACGGCATCTCGCAGACCGAGAACATTCCCTCGCTGGCCGGGCAGCCCGACCAATTCCTGCAATGGCAACTCGTGTTCTTCCGCGCGGGCTCGCGCAAGAACGAGCAGATGCAGCCGATAGCGGAGCAAATCGCCAACGAGGATATCCGCAGTCTCGGCGCCTATTTCGCCGCGATGACGCCGCCGAAGGGACCTGAAGACAAGGATCCGGATCTGTCGAAGAAAGGCGCGCAAGCGGCTGTCGGCCGTCGCTGCGCTTCATGCCACACGGATAGTTTCGCCGGCACCAAGGCTGTCGCCCGCCTAGCAGGCCAACGCGAGGAATATCTCGTGAAGGCGCTGCACGATTACAAGGCGGGCCTGCGCGTCGGTGGCGGCGTCGCCGCGATGGCTGATGTTGCGTACTCGCTGAGCGAGGAAGAGATCACCGCGCTCGCGCATTATCTGGCGTATTTCAAATAGTGCGGGGCTACCCCGCCCGCTGCTTCTCATACGCCTTCAGATGCGTGTACGCGATGCGCAGCTTCGGCACGGGGACCTTGGCCGCATCGGCGCGTGCAATGAGATCGCCGATCACGTGATCGGCCTCGACCGGGAGGCCTGCCTTGATGTCACGGAACATCGAGGCCGTCATCGGCGAGCCCTCGGTGGTGAGGTTGCCCTTGACGCGCTCGAAGAACGGGCCGCCCGGCGTGTAGCCGGATGCGGTGGCGATCGCGCTGGTCTCGTCCAGCATGCCGAGCAGGAAATCCCGGCCGCCGGGAGCAGCGAGGATGTTGCCGACGGAGGTGCGCATCAGGCTGGTGGAGGCTGCGAGCGAAGAGAGGAACACCCACTTCTCCCACATGTCCTGCATGATGTTCTGGCTGGCGTTGGCACCATTGATGCCGCTCTTGAAGGCCTCGTCGATCGCCCTGACGCGATCCGACAGCTTGCCGTCGCGCTCGCCGTAATTGATCGACTGCATCGGCTGCAGCTGCACCACTTCGCGCTTCTCGTTCAAGGTTGCGGCGATGGCGCAGAGACCGCCGAGCACGCGCTCGCTACCGAACTTGGCATCGAGCGTGTCGAGATGCTTCATGCCGTTGAGCATCGGGATGATCGCGGTATCAGGGCCGACGGCGGCGGCGAACGACTTGATGGCATCGTCGAGGTCAAACGCCTTGCAGCTCAGCAGCACGACGTCGAACTTGTCCTTGATCGCGTCGGCCTGCACTGTCGGCGGGTTCTTCAAGGTCACGTCGCCATTCGGGCTCTTGATGACGAGGCCGTCGCTCGCGAGTTCGCTGGCGCGTTTGGGGCGGACCAGAAAGGTTACGTCGCGGCCGGCCTGCAACAGCCTGCCACCAAAATAGCCGCCGATGGCGCCGGCGCCGACCACGAGGATGCGCATGGGAAAGTCCTTATTTTTGCTCTTCCACCGTCCTGGAGAATGCCAGAACGACCTCGAGGAGACCACCCGCTTTCTGGAGGATGCTGGATCACTTCTCCAGCACCATCTCCTCGACCTCGCGCAGCTGCTCCTTGCCGAAGAACATCTCGTTGCCGACGAAGAAGGTCGGCGAGCCGAACGCGCCGCGTGCGACCGCTTCCTCGGTGTTCTTGATCAGCTTGCCCTTTACCTCCGGTTCCTGGGCACGGGCGAACAGCTTCTGCGCGTCGAGGCCTGATGACGCCAGCGCCTTGGCCGCAACTTCAGGATCGTCCATCTTCTTCGGGTCGCGCCACATGTGGTAGAAGGCCGCGTCGACATATTTCTCGAACACGCCCTCGAGCTGAGCGGCGATCGCAGTGCGCATCAGGTTCAGCGTGTTGATGGGGAAGTCGGGATTGAAGACGTAGGGCTGGACCTTGAAGCGCTTGAGGAAGCGCTCGGTTTCCACCTGCTGGAATTCGCGCTTGTTCTTGACGCCGGCGAGCGTCTCCGCCGGCGACCTGTTGTTGGTCGACTTGAAGATGCCGCCGAGCAGGATCGGCACATATTCGAATTTGACGCCGATGCGCTGCTCGATCGCCGGGATCGCCAGATGGCTGAGATAGGCGTTCGGACTGCCGAAATCGAACAGGAATTGCGGGGCTGTGCGGGTCAAATTCGTTCTCCCTGACCAGGCTTTTTGAGATGAATTTTTTGCATTGTGGCGCAGGGCGCGCCACAGGTCCACCGTTTAATGACGGTCATAATATCTTGACGATCAGACCAGGCGCCGGATCGCCTGCTTGCGCCACACCAGAAGGTAATAGCCCGCCTGCAAGAGGAACATGGCGCAGAACACGATCGGATATGCGGCCCAGACGCCCGCAAGTCCGATCATGCGGCTGAGGATCACCGCCGACGGCAACTCGATCGCGACAATGGCTGATATCGACAGCAGCATCGGCGTCAGCGCCACTCCCGCGGCACGCATTGCGCCTGAGAATGTGGTCGCAAGGCCGAACGGCACCGAGCTCCACAGGGCGATGAAGAGCAGTCCCTTCGCCAGATCGAGCACGGCGCCGTCGGTGATGAAGATGCCGAGCACGGCGCGCGGAGCGAGATAGATCCTGTCTCTTATACACATCTAGATGTGTATAAGAGACAGAGATCGAGCACGGCGCCGTCGGTGATGAAGATGCCGAGCACGGCGCGCGGAGCGAGATAGATCAGCGCCACCAGCCCACCAGTCAGCACGAGGTTGAACGCGAGACCCGTGCGGACGATGCCGTCGAGCCGGGCCCGGTCGCCGCTGCCAATCGCCTGCGCGCCGAGGATCGAGACCGCGATCGAAATCGACATCGCCGTGAACTGCGTGTAGCCCATCACCTGATTGACCGCGCCATAGGCCGCAGTCGCGTTCGAGCCATAGCCGTTGACGAGGCCGAGCAGCACCAGCTCGGCGACCGCCATCACGACCATACCAACCGCACTTGGCAGGCCGATGCCGAGGATTTGTCCGAGCACTGCGCGATTGAGCCGCAGATGACGAAGCAATGCAGCGTCCGGTGCGAGCGCGTGCTTCTTTCGCAGCAAGTAGACTGCGAGAACGATCAGCGTCACCGCGTTGGAGATCGCGGCCGCCCAGGCTGGACTGGTGATGCCGACGTCGCTGCGGATCAGTATCGGGGTCAGGATCAATCCGATCGTCGTCGACAGCGCCAATGCCAGCAGCGGCGTCACAGCGTCGCCGATGCCGCGGATCATTGCCGTCATCAGCAGGAAGACGAAGCCGAGCGGCATCGTCAGCAGCATGATGCGCGCGTAGCGGCTAGCCTGGTCGAGAATGTCCGCGGGCGTGGCCAGCGCCATCATCAATTGGCGGCTGAACAGGCCACCGGCCAATCCCACTGATATCGAGAGCAATAGGCCGACCGCGAGTGTCGTGCCGGCGACGATCTTGATCCTGTCGTGCTTGCCTGCGCCAAAGGCCTGGCCGATCAGCACGGTGGCGCCGGTGCTCAGGCCCATGACGAAGGCGAACAAGAAGAAGAACACCGGGAAGAAGGTCGAGACCGCCGCGAGTGCGTCGACGCCGATCATGTGGCCGAGATAGACGTTGCTGATGGTGCCGAACAACGATTGCAGCGCGTTGCTCAGCATCAACGGAGCGAGGAAGCGCAGAAATGTTTTCCAGAGCGGCGTGGGAGCGGACATGGATGTGCCTTTCATCAGGACGTGCGAAGCCGTTGCCGCGCGATGCACGCGCGGCATGGCCGTTGATGGGGTTATTGGAGATCGCGCCTAGGCGCGGTCGCTATAGGCGAGCTTGACGATGTGGTCGCGGATGTCGGCCGGCCAGTCGGCAATCAGTCCGGTGAAGCGGCGCCGGTCATCTGCGAACAGAGCACGCGACGCTTCCTCGAACTGTGCGCGATTGCCGGCCATGGTCGTCATGAAGTGATAGGCCGCATCGCGCGCCTGCCGCTCGCGGTCCTTGTCGCCGCTCGCGCGCCTGGCCTCCTCGACGAGCTTGCGCAGCGCGACCGAGGCACCACCTGGCTGGGCATTGAGCCACTCCCAGTGCCGCGGCAGCAGCGTCACCTCGCGCGCGACCACGCCGAGCTTTGGCCGGCCGCGGCCGCGCGACTCTGTCGATGGTGCAGCCTCCTCGACCGGTGGCGGCATCAGCTTCGCCAGGCGCGCCAGCACCTCGCGGTCGCCGCCGCGCAGATCGAAGTCGATCGATCGGCCCGTGGCGTCCTCGAAGATGATGATGGGCTCGTCCGGCCGTGCCGCCACCCGCTTGACGACAAGTGCGACCTCTCCGGCCGGCCCGGACACCAGCCGGCGCGGCCCCTGGAACGCGGTGAAAACCCTCTGCATTGGAATCATTGCCATATTGACGACGTTGGGCGCTTTAATACCCGGGTAAATAACCGAGGTCAATATACCCGGATGAAATTTCCGTCCAGACGGCTCGACATTCCGTTCCCGGGCTGGCACCTACGCGACCGACCAAGCCTAAGCCCCGGGGATCTCGCGATGCTGACCGTCCACCACCTCAACAATTCTCGTTCGCAGCGTGTGCTGTGGCTGCTCGAGGAATTGGGCGTGCCCTACGAGATCGTGCGCTATCAGCGTCAGCCCGACATGCGTGCTCCGAAAGAGCTGCGCGCGATCCATCCGCTCGGCAAGTCGCCGGTCATCACCGACAACGGCAACACCATCGCCGAGTCGGGCGCGATCATCGAATATCTCGTCGCCACCTACGGCAATGGTCGGCTGATCCCGCCGCCGAACCCACCGGAGCGGCTGCGCTTCACCTATTGGCTGCATTATGCGGAAGGGTCCGCGATGTCACCGCTGCTGCTGAAGCTGCTGTTCACGCTGATGCCGAAGCGCGCGCCGGCGCTGCTTCGCCCGCTGGTGCGAAAAGTCTCGAACCAGGCGCTGACCACGCTGGTCAATCCGCAGCTCAAGCAGCACATGGATTATTGGGAAGGCGAGCTCGGCAAAAGCGAATGGTTCGCCGGCAACGAGTTCACCGCGGCCGATATCCAGATGAGCTTTCCGCTTGAAGCCGCCCAAGCACGCGGCGGGCTCGAGCAGGGCCACCCCAAGGCGATGGCGTTCCTGGAACGCATCCACGCGCGCCCGGCTTATGCGCGCGCGCTCGAAAAGGGCGGGCCGTATCAAGTGGGGCGGTAAGCTTCCTCACCGCCCCACGACGAGCTCAATCTGCGTGCAGCACGCGCCCGCGCGTTTCTGGCAGCGCGAAGGCCGCAATGAAGAACAGCGCGTAAGCCACCACGGCGAAGATCGCGATCGCATTGGCAAGCGATGTCGATGCCGACAGCGCGCCGACGAGGAACGGAAACAGCGCGCCGATGCCACGGCCGAAATTATAGCAAAAGCCCTGGCCCGAGCCGCGCAGCCGCGTCGGATAGAGCTCGGTCAGGAACGCGCCGACGCCAGAGAAATAGCCCGAGGCGAAGAAGCCGAGCGGGAATCCGAGCACCCACAGGATCTCGTTGGTCAGCGGCAGCTGCGTGTAGAGCAGCACCACGGCCATCGCGCCGATCGAGAAGATCAGGAACAGATTGCGCCGTCCGATCCGGTCGGCGAGCCAGGCGCCCGTGAGATAGCCGATGAACGAGCCGATGATCAGCGTCGAGAGATAGCCGGTCGAGCCGACGATCGACAGGTGACGCTCCTTGGTCAGGAACTGCGGCACCCAGAAGGTGATGGCGTAGTAGCCGCCCTGACAGCCTGTCGCCATCAGCGATGCAAGCACCGTGGTCTTCACGATCGGAAAGGTGAAGATCTCCCACAGCTTTGGATGACTGCCCGTCTCAGCGTGCTTGGCGCGTGCGGCGGCCGCGATCTCTGGCTCAGTGACAGAGCGGCGGATGTAGAACACCAGCAGCGCCGGCAGCGCGCCGATCACGAACATCCAGCGCCACGCCGTTTCAGCCGGCATCAATGAGAACAGGATCGCCTGCGACAGTACCGCAAGGCCCCAGCCGACGGCCCAGCCCGATTGCACCGAGCCAACCGCGCGTCCGCGATATTGCGGCCGGATCGCCTCGCCCATCAGCACGGCCCCTGCGGCCCATTCGCCGCCGAACCCGAGGCCGAGCACGGCGCGCGCGATCAACAGCTGTTCGAAATTCTGCACGACGGCGCAGACCAGCGAGAAGAACGAGAACCAGATGATGGTGATCTGGAGCGTCCTGACCCGGCCGATATGGTCGGAGAGATAGCCGCCGAGCCAGCCGCCGATCGCGGAGGCCAGCAGTGTCACCGTGCCGGCAAGACCGGCCGACGCGGCATCGACCTTCCACAGCGCGATGATGGTGCCGATCACCAGCGGGTAGATCATGAAGTCCATGCCATCGAGCGCCCAGCCTGCCGCGCAGGCCCAGAAGGTGCGCCGCTCCGGCGCATTCATGTCGCGATAGAAGGCAAGAAGGCTGGTGTCCTCGATCTCGGCGCGTTCGATGCGCCCGGTCGGATCGGCTGTGGTCATGTGCGTTTCCCCGGCAAATTGCTTTTGGCCGGGTGGTGGTAGCACGCGCGGCGCGCCGCGCAAGCCAGCGCGTGCGGCCGTGCCATGCAAGGGCAGGCTTACTGTCCGGCTGCCTCCGCGCCGCGTGTGCGCGGGTCGGGTGCGCCGAGAGGGCCGTTCGGTGTCACGGCAATCGAATTGGCCGACGTCTGTCCCATCGGTTCGACGATGAGATGGTCCATCGCCTTGAGCTCAAACAGCACGTCGTCGGGAAAACCGCGCTCGACGCGCACCTCATCCGGAAGCCACTGATGATGCAGCCGCGGCGCGGCGACGGCGGCCGCCACATCCATCTTGTAGTCGAGCACGTTCACGATCACCTGGAGCACGGTCGAGATGATGCGGCTGCCGCCGGGCGAGCCAGTCACCAGCACTGGCCTGCCGTCCTTCAGCACGATGGTCGGTGACATCGAAGACAGCGGCCGCTTCCCAGGCCCGGGCAGGTTGGGTTCGTAGCCGACAAGGCCATAGGCATTGGAGGCACCGACGGCGGCGGTGAAATCATCGAGCTCGTTGTTGAGCAGCACGCCGGTGCCGTCGGCGACGAGGCCGACGCCGTAGCTGAAGTTCAACGTATAGGTATTGCTGACGGCATTGCCGCTGCTGTCGACGACGGAATAGTGCGTGGTGTTGCTGCCTTCGCGCGGCGCGGGCAGCGCGGAAACGATCTCTTTCGACGGTGTTGCGCGATCGGTTGAGATGCTGGCGCGCAATTTGGCTGCATAACCCTTCGAGGTGAGCGTCTCGATCGGCGCATTGACGAAGGCGGGATCGCCGAGATAGCGCGCACGGTCGGCGTAAGAGCGCTTCATGGCTTCGATCAGCAGATGCAGCGATGCCGGCGAGCCCTGCTTCAGATCGGTGAGCTGAAAGCCTTCGAGGATGTTGAGCGATTCGACCAGCACCACGCCGCCGGAAGATGGCAGCGGCATCGAGACGATGTCGTAGCCGCGATAGGTGCCGCGCACCGGAGTGCGAACCACCGGCTGATAGGCCTTCAGATCGGCGGGAGTCATGATGCCGCCGGCGTCGGACACGGCCTTGGCGATCTTCTCTGCCACCGGGCCTTCATAGAAGCCGCGCGGGCCTTGCGCTGCGACGTTCGTCAGCGTGTCAGCGAGATCGCTCTGCACCAGCCTATCGCCTTCGCCCAGGGGCTTGCCATCAGGCTTTGCGAAGATACTGGCTGACGATGGAAAGTGGGCCAGTCGCGGGTACCAGCCCGGCAGCGTATCGGCGATGTCGTCAGTGACGATAAATCCGTCCCGCGCGAGTGCGATCGCGGGTTCGAGCAACTGTGCCAGCGTGAATTTGCCCGAGCCGTACTTCTCGTGCGCCAGCGCCAGCCCCGCGACCGTGCCGGGCACGCCGATGCCAAGCCCGGAATCGCGCGACTTGGCGGGATCGGGCTTACCGTCGGGCCCGAGGAAAATCTGCGCCGTGGTCGCCGCCGGCGCGCTCTCGCGATAGTCGATCGCAATATCCTCATTGCGCTCTGCGGAATGGATCACCATGAAGCCGCCGCCGCCGATATTGCCGGCGCGCGGATAGGTCACCGCCATCGCAAAGCCGGTTGCGACGGCCGCGTCGACGGCGTTGCCGCCACGGCGCAAGATATCCGCGCCGACCTGCGCGGATATCTTCTCCTGCGCCACCACCATGCCATGCTCGGCAGGGATGGCATGCACGGTGTCGAGCGCGGGCGGGACATAAGTTCGCCGCGCATCCTGCGCGATTGCCGATGTAAGCCCAATCGCCAGAGTGGCGATGAGCACGACAAATGTCCGACGTGTCGAAAAAGACGCCATCATCAAATTTCCGCCAAGCGTTCGGGTCAATTCAAACGCGTCGCTGTAATGCTATACGGTTTGCGCTAAGAGAGACAAAACTGTTTGTGATGAGGACTGCGTGATGACGACGATCGCCCCCGAGGCGCGCATGGCCAGCGCCCCGCGGACCTATCCGCCGCGCGCAGCTGTCATCAGCTGGATTTTCTTCGATTGGGCTGCGCAGCCCTATTTCACACTGATCACGACCTTCGTGTTCGCGCCCTATTTTGCCACCAGCGTTGCGCCGGATCCCGCCACTGGCCAATCGCTCTGGGGATTTGCGATGGCAGCAGCTGGCATGGCGATTGCGCTTCTGTCACCCGTGCTTGGCGCTATCGCGGATGCTTCGGGTCGCCGCAAGCCGTGGATCGCCGCGTTCGGTGCGGTCCTGGTGCTGGCCTCCTGCGCATTGTGGATCGGCAAGCCCGGCGACCATGGCATCATTCCGCCGCTGCTGCTTGCGGTTGCGCTTGCCAGCGTCGGCGCGGAATTCGCCACCGTCTTCAACAATGCGATGATGCCGACGCTGGTGCCGCCGGAGCGCATCGGTCGGCTCTCGGGCACCGGCTGGGCCACGGGTTACATCGGCGGCATCGTCAGCTTGATCATCGTGCTCGGCTTCTTCGCCGCCAATCCCGAGACCGGCCGCACGCTGCTCGGCTTCGCACCGCTGTTCGGGCTCGATCCCGTCACCCACGAAGGTGATCGTGCTGCCGGCCCGTTGACCGGGCTGTGGTTCATCATCTTCGTGACGCCGATGTTCTTGTTCACGCCGGATTACCCGGCGAAGCGGCCGGTGCGTGAGGCGTTGCACGAAGGCCTGGCTGATCTCAAGCAATCGCTGAGGGATCTGCCGCAGCAGAAATCGCTCGCCGCGTTTCTGATTGCCAACATGATCTACACTGACGGCCTGGTGTCGCTGTTCGCGTTCGGTGGCATCTATGCGGCCGGCACATTCGGCTGGCATACGATCCAGATCGGCACGTTCGGCATCATCCTCGCCATCGCTGGCACCTTTGGTGCATGGCTTGGCGGCAAGCTCGACGACTCCCTCGGTCCGAAGCGCGTCATTGCCGGCAGCATGCTGATCCTGCTGCTGTCGGTCGCCGCAATCCTGCTCGTCGACAAGGACAGCGTGCTGTTCGTCAAGGTTGCGCCGCCGGTACCCGGCGGGCCGCTGTTCGCGGCCGCCGCCGAGCGTGCTTACATCGTGCTGGGCTGTTTGATCGGCGCCGCCGGTGGTCCCCTTCAGGCGGCGTCGCGCACGCTCCTGATCCGCCTCGCGCCGAAGGATCGGATCGCGCAGTATTTCGGTTTGTTCGCGCTGACGGGGAAAGTGACGTCCTTCATCGGACCGCTGCTGATCGGTGTGATCACCGCAGCCACCGCGAGCCAGAAGGCCGGCATGGCCGTGCTGGTGGCGTTTTTCGTGACGGGTTTCGCGCTGTTGATGCGGGTCCGGGACTAGCCTGCAATTCACCGTATTCCGGGGCTCACGCCAAGTGGCGCGCCCCGGAATGCCGGCAAGATCAGTGCCGGAAGTGCCGCGTGCCGGTGAAGACCATGGCGATGCCGTGCTCGTCGGCTGCCTTGATCACCTCGTCATCGCGCATCGAGCCGCCAGGCTGCACCACAGCGGTGGCGCCGGCTTCGATGCAGGCCAGCATGCCGTCAGCGAAGGGGAAGAACGCATCCGAGGCCACGACCGAGCCTTTGGTCAGCGGCTCGGCGAGCTTCAGCTCGTTCGCTGCGTCCAGCGCCTTGCGGGCCGCGATCCGCGCGGAATCGACGCGGCTCATCTGCCCGGCACCGATGCCGACGGTGGCGAGATCCTTGGCGTAGATGATGGTGTTCGACTTGACGTGTTTTGCCACTCGGAAAGCGAACTTGAGGTCGCGCATTTCCGCGTCCGTCGGCGCACGCTTGGTGACGACCTTGAAGGTCATATCGTCGACCACGGCATTGTCGCGGCTTTGCACCAGAAGGCCGCCCGCGACGGTCTTGGCGGTGAGGCCCGGCGCGCGCGGATCGGGCAGGCTGCCGGCGAGCAGCAGGCGGAGGTTCTTCTTCCCACCGATGATGGCGATCGCCTCTTCGCTGGCATCGGGCGCGATAATCACTTCAGTGAAGATCTTGGTGATCTCGCGCGCGGTATCGGCGTCGAGCGCGCGGTTCATCGCGATGATGCCGCCGAAGGCCGAGGTGGAATCGCAGGCCAGCGCCTTGCGATAGGCGTCGACAAGGTTCGCGCCTTCGGCGACGCCGCAGGGATTGGCGTGCTTGACGATGACGCAAGCCGCGGTGCGCTTGGCGTCGAATTCGCTGATGCATTCATAGGCGGCGTCGGTGTCGTTGATGTTGTTGTAGGAGAGCTCCTTGCCCTGGAGCTGCCGCGCGGTCGAGACGCCAGGACGCTTGTCGGGCGTGGCATAGAACGCCGCGGTCTGGTGCGGGTTCTCGCCGTAGCGCAGCGACTGGATCAGCTTGCCGCCAAAGGCGCGGAAATCGGGCGCGTCGATCTCGAGCTGGCGGTTGAACCAGTTCGAGATCGCGGCGTCATAGGCCGCGGTGCGCGCATAGGCCTTTGCGGCAAGGCGGCGGCGCAGCTTCAGCGTGGTTGCGCCGTTATTGGCGGCGAGCTCGTCGAGCACGGCCTTGTAGTCGTCGGCCTCGACCACGACGGCGACGTCGTCATGGTTCTTCGCGGCGGCCCGGATCATCGCGGGGCCACCGATGTCGATGTTCTCGATGCAATCCTCGAAGCCCGCGCCTTTGTCGACGGTCGCCTCGAACGGGTAGAGATTGACGACGAGCAGGTCGATCGGCGCGATGCCGTGGGCCTTCATCGCCTCGGCATGCTCCTTGTTGTCGCGGATCGCGAGCAGGCCGCCATGCACCTTSGGATGCAGCGTCTTGACGCGGCCGTCCATCATCTCGGGGAAGCCGGTGAGGTCGGAAACGTCCTTCACCTTCAGACCGGCTGCGGCGATCGCTTTCGCGGTGCCGCCGGTCGAGACCAGCTCGACATCATGCGCGGCAAGTGCCTTGGCGAACTCGATCAGGCCTGATTTATCGGAGACGGAAAGAAGGGCGCGGGTGACGCGGCGGGGATGGTCAGTCATGAGCAAGATCCTCTGTTCAGGGAGTGTCTATGCCCAGGCGCGCGGCAGATATGTGTCGCGCTTCCCGATGGTGCTCCATCCAAGGTCGCCAGTCGCGCGAACGAGCGCTCGATAGCAGTTTTCGAGGCCCTTCACAACGACCAGATGGGACCGAATCGTGCCTGTTTACAGCGGGAGTTCCGGCTCGCGGCGAGCGTTACGGCGGGCATTGGTGACTGCTGGCGATGCCGTCGAACGCACAAAACTCCAGCGGATCGAGGGCGCCCGGCGCGCATCCTGGCGGATCACGATCTGGGCGGTGCGGCGGGGGCCGTCATTGCCGGCCAGGAACACGCTGTCTTCGAGATCGACCCTGTCGTCGAGCGCCTCGAAGGTCCAGACGTCCCGGTTCGGCAGCACCAGCATCACCCCGCGCGCATCCGACAGCCGGCTTGCCTTCACCGCGGGATGCAGATGGAAGCGCAGAGCAAAATCGGCATCAGATCCTTTGAGGCGCGCGCCTTGCGGCGGCGACAGCGTGTCCTCGCCGTCGATCCGGGCACCGTCATTGGCAACCATCAGCACGCGGCGGTGGATCACGCCGAACTTGGCGAGATAGCCATCATGCGAGGTCGTCAGCAGCGTGCCGCCTTCGACGACCTCGCGGTAGCTCTCGACTTCATGCGGGCCGCTCATGATCGGCGCGCCGCGCAGCAGCCGCTTCATCGCCGACATCTCGACGAACTGACAGGACGACGTGTCGTGATAGGTCAGCGTCGAATGCGCCGCGGTGCCGCGCGCGAACGGACGCCAATTGTCACGACCCGTGGTCGGCATGCCGCAATTGGTGACGATGCGGCTGATTCCGGAGGACAATTCGAACGACAGGGAGCCGGCATGGGCGTCGTGGCTGACGCTGGGCGGCGGCGGCGGGCCGGTGTCGATGATCACAGTGGTCGGGCCGGCATCGAGGCGCTGGAAGCCGGTGTGCGGCATGTTCGCCATCGGCGCGCCATGGGCGTCATCATAGGCGAGCAGCGTCGCGAGCAGATCCGACGGCGTCGCGCTCATGCCGTTGAACAACGCGAAATTGCCATCGCCATGCCGGAAGAAGCGTAGCATCGGCATCATGCGGTCGATCGCATTGAGCAGCGCCGGCGGCGGCGCGATATTGCGCGCGGCAAAGGTCTGCCGCAGTGGCAACAGGTCGATCAGGAGTTCGATCAACGCGCCCGGATTGCGCGAGATGTGGCCGCCATCAGGGAGAATCTGCCGCTGCAATTCATCAGAGAGCTTTTTCGACGCGCTGCGGATGTGACGCGCCTGGTTGGCGAGGCACAGCGTCGTGTAGCATAGCGCGATCTGCACCTGGAGTTTTGGCACCCCGTCCGGGATGTTGACCATGGTGTAGCGCAGGAAGCGGATCTCGCGTGCGAGTGCGCGCAAGTAACGGCGGTAGAATTTGTTGTCGGTGTCGCTGAGCACCAGCGGCGCCTGCGACAGCAGCGAGATCACGCGCCGCGCCAGCACGTCGGCGCGGCGGGCAACGGGCCGGCGCTTGTTGGCAGGGTTGCTGATCCAGTCCTCGACCAGCGCGCGTGCATTCGCCCGGGTCAGCGCGGTGTCGGCGGCGCGCAAATGCCGCAGCCAGCCGAAGCCGAGCAACGCGACTTCCCAGTCTTCCGAGGGCGGATCGAGATCGAAGATCGAGCGGCCGTGGCAGTTGACGATCTTGCCGGCGAAGACGAAGCGCCCGGCATAGATCTCGGCGGCGCGCGTTGCATCCGCGGTACGCAGATCATGCGGCGCGATGATCAGCCGGTCGGTTCGGCCAGGCCAGACCCGCGACAGCGCAACGGAACCGCCGCTCGCGCGCGCGAGCATGTTCCGCGCGAAGCGGTTCATCACCAGCGTCGAGATACGTCTGCGTTGAGCGACCGACACGCCTTGCCTTGAAGGGGGAGAGGATTCCGACGAATCCTTATTAATCCCAAAATCGGGCGGCTGACACCACCTTGAAAGGTCCCGAATCAGTCCAGTGGTAGCAAAATCCGGTGCAAAATCAGGATTTAACGAGCCGGGCCGCGTAAAACCCGTCGAGCCCGCCGAGCTTCGGGTCGGCGTGCGGCAGATGGCTCGGCAGGGTCCGGAGATCGCCCTCCGCGGTGATGATCTCGCTGAGCCCGGAGACCTCGCTGGCCTCGATCGGCACGCGGCGAAGCGCAGGTTCTGCGGCCAGCAATGCGGCGACGGCCTGCTCGCCTTCTTCGGGTTCCAGCGAACAGGTGCAGTAGACCAGCGTCCCGCCCGATTTGAGCAGCGAGACGGATTTCTTCAGCAGCCGCTGCTGGAGAACGGTCATCGCAGCGATGTCCGACTCCTGCCGCAGCCACGCGACGTCAGGATGCCGACGGATCGTACCGGTCGACGTGCAGGGCGCATCGATCAGGACTCCGTCGAAGCCGTCCACAGGCCCCGTCCACTCGACGGCGTCGGCGACGACAGTCTCGGCCTGGAGCGACAGCCGGTTCAGATTTTCGCGCAGGCGCGCCACCCGGGCGGGCGAACGGTCGAGTGCCGTGACACGCGCGCCAGCCTGCGCCAGCTGTGCGGTCTTGCCGCCGGGCGCGGCGCAGAGGTCGGCGACGGATTTACCGGCGATGTCGCCGAACAGCCGGACCGGCAGCGCGGCAGCGGCGTCCTGCACCCACCATTGTCCTTCGGTGAAGCCGGGCAGCATCGTCACGGCACCATGGAGTACCGTGCGCACCGATCCGGTCGGTAGCACTTCGCCATGCAGCCGGCTTGCCCATTGCGCGGCGTCGGACTTCACCGTGAGATCGAGCGATGGTTCATGGCCGAGCGCGAGTGCCATCTCCCGCGCGGTCGTCTCGCCGTAATGCGCGCTCCAGCGCGCCAGCAGCCATGGCGGCAGGTCCAGCGACTGCGCGGCGACCTCCTCGACCAGCGCCTGGCCCTCGCGCGCGCAGCGACGCAGCACGGCGTTGACGAGGCCGGCATAGCGCGCGGCGCGCCGGTCGGATTGTACCAGGCGCACCGAGAGATCGACCGCGGCGTGATCGGGCACATCCATCCAGAGGATCTGGGCAGCCCCGATGAGAAGCGCGCTTTGCGCGCGCGGCGCGTCGGAGGGAATGCCCTTGTCGAGCAGGCGCGACAGCACATGGCCGAGCGTGCCGAGCCGGCGCAGGATGGTCGCGACCAGGCGCCGCATCAGCGCGCGGTCGCGGTCGGCGAGTGTCTTCAGGCCGGGATGGGCGCCGGATCCGTCGAGCTGGTCGTCGAGCGTGCGGTGCTTGTGCAGGACGCCGTCGACGATGTCGGCAGCGATCCGCCGCGCCGCGAGACCGGGCACTTCGGATGGTGGGGCGAAACGTTGAGATGGCATGCGGCAGTAAGGTTCTGAGCGAGCGGCAGTTCCGCCGAGGGGGCGCATGCCTTAAGAACTGCAGCTGTGGCATGCGAATATGCCAAATGTAAGAATGGCCTCTGGCGATTTCAGCCCTTGGCGGCCATTTCAGCAATGCGTTATTGGACGTCGCGCGGGTCGCGATCCTGCGCTAGGACACCCGACGATGAACGACCAATCTTCTGCCTCCAATCGCAAGCCCTTGCCACCGGCCGCCCAGCGCGCGCTGGCCGAGGCCGAGGCGCGTCGGCAAGCTGCCGCTGCGCATGCTGAGGATGGCGCGAAGGCCGCGCCGAAGGAATTGCAGGGCCCGAAGGGGCCCGAGCCGACACGCTACGGCGATTGGGAGCGCAAGGGTATCGCTTCTGATTTCTGACGCTGACTTGCCGGCTCGGCCGACTCAGCCCTAGCGTGCGCGAATGTCGCGTTTCGACCCCGGTAGCTCCTATCGCCCGTCTTACGGCGGCTCGCCATTTGGCCGTCGCTTCTCGGGACTGTTGCCGTGGATGTTCGTGGTCGGCATCGTGACGGCGATCGTGCTCACCTTTCGGCATGGCAGCAGCTGGCCGATTGCGCATCCGGCCGAAGAGCGCTCGCGCGATGCCGAGATCATCCTTCAGCATTCAGGCAATCCCGAGGATCGTCTTCAAGTCGACGTCGTTCGCACCATCGATGGCGACACGTTTCTCGCCCGCGTGCATCAGCGCGATGGACAGGATCTCGTCGCGCGGGTTCGGTTGCGTGGCATCGATGCGCCCGAGAAGAAGGCGTCCTGCCGGGACGAGCTGAACAAGGCGGAAGCGGCCACCGAAGCGCTGCGCAATTTGCTCGGTCAGGGCGGCGTCACCATCTACAATCTCGGCACGGAAAAATACGGTCGCGTTCTCGCCGACGTCGCGACCAGACGAACCTCCAACGTTTCGGCCGCGATGCTCGCGGGCGGGTACGCGCGCAGCTACAATGGCGGTCATCGCGAGGGCTGGTGCAGGCGAGGTTGGCGCTTCTGGTAACAAAAAAGCCGCGTCGTCAGACGCGGCTTTTTCAAATCCTGTCTTGATCGCGATGATCAGCGCGTCACGACAACCTTCGTGCCGACCGAGACGCGGCTGTAGAGATCGGTGATGTCGTCGTTGAGCATGCGGATGCAGCCATAGGAGACGAAGCCGCCGACCGAGCCCGGCACGTTGGTGCCGTGGATGGCGTATTCGCCGCCGGACAGCGTCATCGCCGCAACGCCCATCGGGTTGCGCGGCGAGCCGCCGGGGATCACGTCGGGAAGCTGCGGCTTGTCGCGCTTCACCTCGGCGGGCGGCGACCAGGCCGGGTTGCGATATTTGCCGTCGATGCGGGTGGTGCCGGCCCACTGCTTGCCGGACTTGCCGACGCCGACCGGGTAACGCACGGCGTGGCCGTCATCGAGGATCAGGTAGAGCCGGCGTTCGTTGGTTTTGACCACGATGGTGCCCGGCGAATAGTCGGCCAGGTGGGCTCCCACCATTTCCGGCCGCGCCTCGGCCGCCGTCGACATCAAGGCCCCTGCGGCGATGGTGGCGGCCAGCGCCAGTGCAATCTTCATCGACATCGATTTTCCCCTTAACCCCGAACGGATCGTCCAAATTCACACAAAACCGGCAATCGCCGCCTCGCCAGGTCCTTGTCAGGGGACATTCTTAACCGCGCTTGTTAACCGAACAGTTTCCACGCGCGGACGCCAGAGGCGAGCCAGCAGGGGCAAGAAAGGAAATGTTCGAAATAAAGTAAATGACCTGAAAACAACACTCGGCGGGAAAGATGCGGCCGCGCCGGGGGCGCCCTGACAAGTGCGTGAGGTACCAGCCATCGTCATTCCGGGGCACGCGGAGCGTGAACCCGGAATCCATCTCGCCGCGTGTTCGTGGTTCGATGGATTCCGGGTTCGATGCTGACGCATCGCCCCGGAATGACAAGAGGAGATCCTTACGCGCTTTTCTTGTTCTGCCGGTTCTTCACGAGATCATCGACCACGGCGGGATCGGCCAGCGTCGAGGTATCGCCCAGGCTCCCCGGCTCGTCCTCGGCGATCTTGCGCAGGATGCGGCGCATGATCTTGCCGGAGCGGGTCTTGGGCAGGCCGGGCGAGAACTGGATCTGGTCGGGCGCGGCGATCGGGCCGATCTCCTTGCGCACCCAGGTCACGAGCTCCTTGCGCAGTTCGTCGCTCGGCTCGACGCCGGCCATCAGGGTGACATAGGCGTAGATGCCCTGCCCCTTGATGTCGTGCGGGTAACCGACCACGGCCGCTTCCGAGACCTTCTCGTGCGCGACCAGCGCGCTTTCGACTTCCGCCGTGCCCATGCGATGGCCGGACACGTTGATGACGTCGTCGACGCGGCCGGTGATCCAGTAATAGCCGTCGGCGTCGCGCCGGCAGCCGTCGCCGGTGAAGTACTTGCCCTTGTAGGTCGAGAAATAGGTCTGCTCGAAGCGGGCGTGGTCGCCATAGACGGTGCGCATCTGGCCCGGCCATGAGCGCGTCAGGCAGAGATTGCCTGTGGTCTCACCCTCCAGCACCTTGCCGTCGGCGTCGACGATCTCAGGCGCTACGCCGAAGAACGGCTGCGTCGCCGAGCCCGGCTTGAGCTTGGTCGCGCCCGGCAGTGGCGTGATCAGGATGCCGCCGGTCTCGGTCTGCCACCAGGTGTCGACGATCGGGCAGCGGYCGTCGCCGACGACGCGGTGATACCACTCCCAGGCTTCCGGATTGATGGGCTCGCCGACCGAGCCGAGCAGGCGGAGCGAGGCGCGCGAAGTCTTCTTCACGGGCTCGTCGCCCGACTGCATCAACGCGCGGATCGCGGTCGGCGCGGTGTAGAAGATGTTGACCTTGTGCTTGTCGATGACGCTCCAGAAGCGCGAATTGTCCGGGTAATTCGGCACGCCTTCGAACATCAGCGTGGTGGCGCCGTTGGCGAGCGGCCCGTAGAGAATGTAGCTGTGGCCGGTGACCCAGCCGACGTCGGCCGTGCACCAGTAGATATCGCCCTCGTGATAGTCGAAGACGTATTGATGCGTCATCGAGGCGAACACGAGATAGCCGCCCGAGGTGTGCAGCACGCCCTTGGGCTGGCCGGTCGAGCCCGACGTGTAGAGGATGAACAGCGGGTCCTCGGCGTGCATGTGCTCGACCGGGCATTCCGTCGTCACCATCGCCGCCGCCTCGTGATACCAGAGGTCGCGCGTCGGGTTCATGTCGACCTTGCCGCCGGTGCGCTTGACCACGACGACCCAGTCGACGCCGTCAGCCTTGGCGAGCGCTGCGTCGACATTGGCCTTCAGCGGCACCTTCTTGCCACCGCGCAGGCCTTCATCCGCGGTGATGATGATCTTGGACTGGCAGTCGTTGATGCGCTGCGCGAGCGAATCGGGCGAGAAGCCTGCGAACACCACCGAGTGGATCGCGCCGATCCGCGCGCAGGCCAGCATCGCGTAGGCCGCTTCCGGAATCATCGGCAGATAGATGGTGACGCGATCGCCCTTCTTGACGTTGCGGGTGCGCAGGATGTTGGCCATCCGGCAGACCTCGTCGTGCAGCTCCTTGTAGGTGATGTGCTTCGACTGCGAGGGATCGTCGCCTTCCCAGATGATCGCGGTCTGGTTGCCGCGCTTGTGCAGATGCCGGTCGATGCAATTATGGGCGACGTTGAGGATGCCGTCCTCGAACCATTTGATCGAGATGTTGCCGGGGGCGAAGGAGACGTTCTCGATTTTGGTCGGCGCGTGCATCCAGTCGATGCGCTTGGCCTGTTCGGCCCAGAACCCGTTCGGGTCCGCGATCGAGCGGGCATACATGTCCTTGTACTTGGCCTGGTCGACCCAGGCCCGCTTGGCCCATTCCGCGGGGACGTCGTAAATCTTCTCGGACATGCTTCCCTCCACATACGGCAAGCCGAGCACAGCAGACTGGCAAGCCGACTTCATCGTTGAACGATTATGCGTCGGGCTAACCGCCCCCGACAAGGAGGACAAGCTGGACCTTCGGAGAGCGGCCGGCCATGCGGAGAATCAAGGCCGCAACGGGATGCTGTCGCAAATCTGAAAAAGAAGGGGCAGCGGCTTTCGGCTCTTTACCCAAATCTCCAGAACAGGCCCGCGCAGGGCGCCCATGCGTCGCAGGAGGTATTTAGAAACCACCCCTCACTGATTCGGGACTCGCAATGCCGTTCGGAACACCCTAAGTGGCTAACCCGGGTCCCAAGAGACCCTTCCAAGTGCGCCTTGGAACAAACATCAGAACAGCGGCATTGAACGGTAGCAGACAGGGTCAAGGCGTAAGGCTATGATGGATCAGCAGAATCTCGGGACGATGCGGCCTGCCTCGGCCGATCCTGCCGCCATTGCGCTGGCCAAGGCCCTCGGACAATGGCCGAAACCATCAGGTTCCAGCCGTCCCAGCCCGAAAAAGGTGTTCGATTCCGCCTCCCCGGCGGCGGTCGAGGCGCTGGCCAAGGAGCTCGGCCTGCGGCTCGGCGACCAGAACGAGCTGACCATTCGCCGTATCAGGCGCGGCAAAGGCTATTCCTTCGTCCGTCCGAACGGCGCCCATATCCGCGACGCCCGCACCATTCGCCGGCTGCACGCCATGGCGGTGCCGCCGGCCTATCGCGAGGTGCGCTATTCGGCCGATCCGAGCACGCATCTTCAGGCGGTCGGCCGCGATGCCGCGGGCCGGCTGCAATATCGCTATCACGCCGACTGGGAGAAGGTCCGCGAACACCGCAAGGCGCATCGCCTGGAGAAGCTCGTCGGTGCGTTGCCGAAGATCAGGCGCAAGGTCTCGGCGTTCCTGTCGGGCGACGAGCCGACGCGCGAATTCGCGCTCTCGGCCGTGATCGAGCTGATCGCGCGCACCGCGATCCGTCCCGGCAATGAATCCTACGCCCGTCTCAACGGCACGCGTGGCGCCACCACGCTCCTGAAGTCCAACGTCACGCTCGAAGACGACAGCTTCGTGCTGACCTTCAAGGCCAAGGGTGGCAAGGCGGTGCGGAAAGAATGCGACGCCGCCAAGCTGGTGCGCGCCATCGGCATCCTCAACGGCGTTCCCGGCAAGCGCATGTTCCAGTATCGCGATGCCTACGGCATCGTGCGCGCGGTCAGCACCACGCAAGTGAATGCATTCCTGCGCGAGATCGCCGGCATCAAGATTTCGCTGAAGGATTTTCGCACGCTGATGGCCTCGGCCGTCGTCGTCGAATCGCTGTCGCGGATCACGCCGGCGACCAGCCAGCGCGGCCGCAAGAAGCAGGTGCTGGAAGCGATCCGCGCCGCCGCCGACAAGCTCTCCAACACGCCGGCGATCTGCCGCAAGAGCTACGTCCACGATACCATCGTCACAGCGTTCGAGGACGGCATTTTGGAGCGCTTCGCAGCGACCATGAAGGGCCAGCGCTCGCAGGCGCGGCGCGAGCAGCTTCTGCAGCAGGTGGTTGCGACCGCGGCGGTGTGACCCGCCGAACCGCTACATCTTGTCTGAGACACCCTTGTCCGGACCGGGATCGCGGCCCGCGGCGGCGCTCGTGAGCCGTTCCAGATAATGCGCCCAGCCTTTCGCATGCGCGGCCATCTGTTCCTCGGTTGGCAGCCCGCTATGGGTCATGCGCAGCAACGTGCCGCCGTCGCGTTCGATCAGGTCGATCTCGATCAGGCTCGACCCCGGCGGCACTTCCTGACCGCCCTCCCAGCCGAATGTATAGGCGAGACGATGCACCGGCACGACCTCGCGGAAGGCACCGCGGGCCACGCTGGCACGTGGGCCGATACCCTTCAACAGATAGAGCCCACCGGGATGCGGTTCGGTGGTCGCATCCGAACCCATCCAGCTCAGGATTTTCTCAGGGTCGGTCAAATAGGCAAAGACGGTGGCGCGCGGCGCGGCGATCTGGGTCTCGCGTCGCAATACGAACGGCTCGGTCATTTGCGATCATCCCTAGGGTGATCCTGGCACATGGCGGCGCCAAAGCGGCTCGTCAAGGATTGCCCGTGACAAAGACGGCCCTCCTTCGCCATCATCGGATCATGCAACTCTCCCCGACCCTCGCCTGGCTTGTCGATGCCGCCTCAGACAGCGCCGGCGCCGATCGCCTGCTTGCGGAACTCGGTGCGCATCTGCTCGCCGACGGCGTGCCGCTTGCGGCAGGCGCCCTGACGCTGGAGGTGCCGCACCCGCTGATCGCGAAGCGGACATGGTTGTGGCGGGCGGACAATGGCCGGGTGATCGAGGCGCTCGGCTTCGCGCCGGGTGGGCTCGCGCCCGATTTGCCCGACGATGCCGGCCGCCGCTGGCTGCGCGGCGTCGCGGGCGGCGAAGTGCATGAAGACGTTGTCGGCCGTGATGGGCCGTTGCTCGGCTGGATCGGGCCGCGTCCATTCACATCAGACGAGATCGGGCAGTTGCGCCAGGCCGCGCGCTTTGCCGCGACGCCGCTTGCCGTGCTCGCTGCACGCGCCACCTTGCGGGCGACGCTGGAAGCCTATCTCGGCAAGCGCAGCGCCGAGCGGGTGCTGGCGGCGCCTCTGCGGCGCGATTTAGGTGAGACCATCCAGGCTGCGCTGCTCTACGCGGATCTGCGCGGCTTCACGACGTTGTCAGAGACCATTCCGCCGGCCGATGTCATCGCCGCACTCGATGCCTGGTTCGATCGCATCGCCGGCGCCGTTCATGCCTTCGGCGGCGAGGTGCTGAAATTCATCGGTGACGGCGTGCTCGCGATCTTTCCGGTGGGCGAGGCGTCACCGCGGCGTGCCTGTGAGGCTGCTCTGCGTGCCGCGGGCGCGGCCGAAGCCGGGATGGCGTATCTCAACGCGGAGCGCGGCGCGCAAGGCTTGCCGCCACTTGCGTTCGGCGCTGCGCTTCATCTCGGCGAGATGCTCTGGGGCAATATCGGTGCCGCCAATCGGCTGGATTTCACGGCAATCGGTTCCGCCGTCAATCTCGTCAGCCGGCTCGAAGGCCTGTGCAAGCCGCTCGGCAGGACCGTGCTGGTCTCAGGCGCGCTCGCCGCCGAGACCGATATGCCTCTCATTGCGCTCGGACTGCACGAGCTGCGTGGCATTGCCTCGCCGTGCGAGGTGCTTGCGCTGCCGGAGACGCAGAGACGGACGGCGTAGCCCTACAATCCGCCCATCTTGCAGACGAGCTTCCACTCTTCGGCCGTCACTGGTTGCACCGACAGGCGCGAATATTTCACCAGCGCCATGTCGGCGAGCTTCTTGTCCGCCTTGATTGCGGCCATCGTGACCGGTGTCTTCAACGGCTTGTCGGCCTTGATGTCGACGCAGACGAATTTTTCGGTCTTGTCGGTCGGGTCGGGGTAGGCCTCCCTGATGATCTCCGCGATGCCGACGATCTCCTTGCCCTCATTGGAATGATAGAAGAACGCCTTGTCGCCCTTCTTCATGTTCACGAGGTTCTGGCGCGCCGTAAAATTGCGCACGCCGGTCCAGGCCTCGCCTTTGGCGCCTTTCGCGACTTGCTGGTCCCATGACCACACCGATGGTTCGGATTTCACCAGCCAGTACGCCATGCTCATTCCTCTGCCTTGAAGGGACGGGTCAACAAACCCGAAATCGCAGCGTCGATCGTGCTCCTGCCGCTCAGGATCGAAGCGACGGCTTCTGATACAGGCATCTCGAGGTTTTGCGAAGCGGCGAGCTCGATCAGCACCGGCGCGGTGAACTCGCCCTCGGCCAGCTTGCCGGCCGGCGGCTGCTCGCCGCGTCCGAGCGCCAGCCCGAGTGCGAAATTGCGCGACTGCGGGCTTGAACAGGTCAGGATCAGATCGCCGAGACCGGACAAGCCCGTGAGCGTCTCACTGCGCGCACCGAGCGCGCGGCCCAAACGAGTGAGTTCGGCAAAGCCGCGGGTCGTGAGTGCGGCCTGAGCGGAGGCGCCGAGCTTGCGCCCGACCGAGATTCCGACTGCAATCGCCAGCACGTTCTTCGCAGCGCCGCCGATCTCGACGCCGCGGACATCGTTGGTGTGATAGGGCCGGAACGTCGCAGAGCCCAGTGCCCGCACGAGCGCGCTCGCCAGGGCCTCGTCCTTTGCCGCCAGTGTCACGGCTGTGGGCAAGCCGCGCGCGACGTCGTCGGCAAAGCTCGGGCCCGAGAGGATCGCGGGGATCGCATGGGGCGCGGCTTCCGCGATCACGTCGGTCATGAATTTGTGGGTACCGTGCTCGATGCCCTTGGCGCAGGCGATGATCGGCACGTCCCCCGTGACATGCGAGGCCAGCATGTTGACGGCGCCACGCAGATGCTGCGCCGGTGTCGCGATCAGCAGCATTTCCGCGCGCGACGCTGCCGCAAGATCGCTTGTCACGACGATCTCAGGCGCGAGTCGTACGCCCGCGAGCCGCGGATTGTCACGGGTCGAGGCGATCCGGGCGGCATGATCGGCATTGCGGGCCCACAGTGTCACATTCCGTCCGGCGCGCGCGGCCACCGTCGCAAGCGCCGTGCCCCAGGCGCCGGCACCGATCACCGCGACGGAGTCTAGTCGGGTCATCGCTAATATCCCGCGCGCGTCTTGTCGTAGCCATCAGGCGCGGTTGCGCCGGCGTCGAGCAGCCAGCGCGCGCGGGGCTGGGCCTCCATCGTGTCGGTCAGGCCGAGCGCGAGGCGTTCGGCACCAGCCCAGGCGATCATCGCGCCATTGTCGGTGCAGAGCGCGGGCGGCGGCATGATCAGCAGTGTCCCGGCTTGCCGCGCGACGTCATCCAGCGCGCCGCGGATCGCCTGATTGGCTGCGACGCCGCCGGCCGCGACGAGCGCGTTGGGCGCACCGAACCGTTCGCGGAAAAGCCTGAGGCCAACGCTCAAGCGATCGGCTGTCGAGTCCAGTACAGCCGCCTGGAAACTCGCGCAGAGATCGCTGATGTCCTGCGTTGTGATCTCGGTGAGCCGGCTCGCTTCGGTGCGGACAGCCGTCTTCAATCCCGATAGCGAGAAATTGGCGTCGGGGCGTCCCTGCATCGGCCGCGGGAAGGCGAAGCGCGTGGCATCGCCGTCCGCCGCCGCGCGTTCGACCTGCGGGCCGCCGGGATAGGGCAGCCCCAGCATTTTCGCGACCTTGTCGAAGGCTTCGCCGATGGCGTCGTCGACGGTGGTGCCGAGCCGTACATATTGGCCGACACCGGTGACCGCGACGATCTGGGTATGGCCGCCGGAGGCGAGGAACAGGCAATAGGGAAATTCGATGCCGTCGGTGAGGCGCGGCGTCAGCGCATGTGCTTCGAGATGGTTGACCGCGACCAGCGGCGTGTCATGGACCATCGCGATCGCCTTCGCGGTGGTGAGCCCGACGATGACGCCGCCGATCAGCCCGGGACCCGCGGCGGCTGCGACACCGTTGAGCTGGGCGAAGCCGATACCGGCCTCGCGCATGGCCCGCTCGATGATGCCGTCGAGCAGGTCGACATGTGCGCGGGCCGCGATCTCCGGCACGACCCCGCCGAAGCGGGCGTGCTCCTCGACCTGGGACCGCACGATGTTGGAGAGGATCTTGCCGCTGCCATCGGGCGCGCGCTCGATCACGGCCGCTGCGGTCTCGTCGCAGGTGGTCTCGATGCCCAGTACCAGCATTGGCGAATTGTTATCCAATCTGTGCCCTTGCGCTCATCCGTAAAGCAGAGTTCTGGTTACGCGGTAGCATTCCAGGGTTGGCTTATGCAATCGCCACCGGCCGTCGTCCCTCGCGAATGCATCACCGCCTCGTGGTCCGGGAACACAAGCGATGTCCATTCTTGTCACACGGCCGCATCCGGACAACGAGGCGACGGCGGAAAATCTGCGCGCGCGGGGTCATGCGGTGCTGCTCGCGCCGGTGCTCAAGTTCGAGCCGGTTGCTTTCCATGACGAGAGCGAGGCGGACTACGGCGCGCTCATCGTTACTTCGGCCAATGCGATCCGCGCCGTTGCGCCGCAATTGCGCCATCCCGGCCTGTTCGAGCTGCCACTGTTCGCGGTCGGCGAGCACACGGCTTCCGTGGCGCGCGAGGTCGGCTTCGCGGACGTCATCGTTGCAGGTGGCGATGCCGCATCCCTGCGCGACAAGGTGATGCAGAGCGCACGTGACAAGGTGCTGAAGAAAAAAAGTACGCTGCTTTATCTTGCGGGTGCGGATCTGTCCCGGGATCTCGGTGGCGAGCTCGGCGCCGAAGGGTTCAGCGTGGTCACGCAGACGACCTATCGCATGGCCCCGGTCAAGATTCTCCCGCGCGATGTCTGCGAAGGCTTTGCCGCCCATGGCATCGAGGCGGTGCTGCATTACTCCCGCCGCAGCGCGCGCGCCTTCCTGGATGCGGCCCGGGACGAAGGCGTCGAGATCTCGGCGCTGGCTATCCCGCAATGCTGCCTGTCCGAGACGGTCGCCAGCGTGCTGCGCGATGCCGGCGCGTCGCAGGTCCTGGTGGCCGCGACCCCGGACGAAAATGCCCTGTTCGACGCCTTGGAGCGTGCTTTGCGGACCCGTTTGGCGTAAGAGGACGGGCCGAATCCGACGCAATCGGGCTCGTCTCTGGTATGCAAGTGTGAGGAACCGTCACGATGGCCGACTTCAAGCCTGAAGACGCAGGCAAGCCTGAAGACGCTGAAATGCCCCCCGAGTCCGGCCGCGCCAAGCGCACCCCGCCCACCATCGACCTCGAGGCGACCGAAGTCTCCATCCAGCCGAAGGATGTCGCCGGTGAGCCAGGCGCGCAGCCGTCGGCGGAGCGGGCGAACACCGAGCAGGCGAATTTCGCCCAATCAGGTGCCGAAGACGCCAAGGTCGAGACGGCCAAGGCGGAGCCGGAGCGCGAGCCACAGGCCGCCGCAGCCTCGAACGCCATTTCTCCCTGGGTGATCGCGCCATTCTCAGGCGCCGTCGCAGCCGCGCTCGTGATTGCAGTCGGCTGGGCGCTGGGTTGGCCCGCGGTGCAGGCGCCGCCCGCCACGCCGCAAGTGACCAGCGCGACGGTCGATGCGCTGAGCGGTCGTGTGGCTGCAGTCGAAGCCAAGGCGGGCAAGCCCACGGCCGATCCGGCAATGACAGCACGGCTGGACGCGCTGGAAAAATCGGTCGGCACCTTGCGCAGCGACATCGCCAGTTTGCGCGCACAGTCCGACAAGACCGCGAGCGCATTGAACGACGCGAAATCCGCGCCGCGCGACGCTTCGGCGTCACCTGGTCTCGCCGCCCTCGACGAGCGCATCGCCCAGCTCGAGCGCGCCAGCACGACCGCCCGCGCCGAGCTCGCGCAGCAGGGAGAGAAGATCGCCGACGCGAGGGCGATGGACGACAAGCCGTTGCGCTATGTCGTTGCCGCGACCCTGCTCGACGTCGCCGTTCGTCATAACGATCCCTATGGGGCGCAGCTCACTGCTGCGCGGGCGTTCGCCGCCAAGCCGGAGATGCTCAAGCCGCTCGAGGGTTTTGCCTCCACGGGCGTTCCGACGCCGGTTATGCTGACCCGCGAGCTCCTCAACATCGTGCCGAAGCTGTCGCCGCCGCCGGAAGCACCGAGCAGTAATGCCGGCATCGTCGAGCGTCTTCAGGCGGGTGCATCGAAGCTCGTTCGCATCGAGCGTACCGACGGGGTCGGCAACGACCGCGGCGCTATCGTCGCGCGGGTCACCGCCGCGGCGCTGCGCAACGACTTCGCCGAGGCGCGCCGCGAGCTGAAGACGCTGTCGGATGCCGATCGTGCGCCCGCGCAGGCCTGGCTGGACAAGGCCGATGCACGCGATGCCGCGCTCGACGCCTCCCGCAAATTCGCCGACGACGCTCTGGCTGGTCTCACCAAGCCTGCTCAATAAGATTCGCGCAACAATCCGCGCGTATAGGGATAGTCATGCTTCGCATTGTCCTCTTCCTTGTTCTGATTGCGCTTGCAGGTGCAGGCGCGGCCTGGGTTGCCGACCAGCCCGGCAATGTCGTGCTGACCTGGGGCGGTCTCCGGGCCTCACCGAGCATTCCGGTGTTCGTGCTCTGCCTCGGCATATTCGCCGTCGCGGTGGTTTTGCTCTGGAGCATTCTGACGATGATCTGGCGCATGCCGGGCCGGATACGCCGCCGCCGTCATGAGAAGCGCCGCGCGCGCGGGCGCCACGCCATCACCCATGGCCTGCTCGCGATCGGTCATGGCGATACCGGGCTTGCCCGCCGGCATGCCGAAGCGGCGCGGCGTCACGCGCCGGATGATCCGCTCGCGCTGCTGCTGCATGCGCAATCGGCCCAGCTCGACGGCAATCGCGACGAGGCGCAGCGCGCTTTCCGCGCCATGGCCGAGCGCGAGGATACGCGGCTGCTCGGCCTGCGCGGCCTGTTCATCGAGGCGCAGCGCGCCGACGATGCCGTCGGTGCCGTCATGATCGCGGAGGAAGCGATCAAGCTGTCGCCGTCCTCGACCTGGGCCTCGCATGCGGTGCTCGGCTTCCGCTGTGCGCGCGGCGACTGGAGCGGCGCGCTCGCGATCCTCGATTCGAATCTGTCCGCCGGCCTGATCGACAAGCCCGCCTATCGCCGCCAGCGCGGCGTGCTGCTCGCGGCGCGCGCGCTGGAGCTGGAGACCATGGACCGCGACGTCGCGCGCGAAAGCGTGATGGAAGCCGTCAAGCTCGCACCGACGCTGGTGCCGGCCGCCGTGCTCGCCGCGAAATTCGAGAGCGAGGCGCATCAGGTGCGTCGCGCCATGAAGCTGGTCGAAGCCGCGTGGCTCGCCAATCCACATCCCGATCTTGCCGATGCCTACGCGCATGTGAAGCTCGGCGATTCCGCGCGGCAGCGCCTGCAGCGGGTCGAGACGCTCGCGGCGAAAACGCCCGCGGACAAGGCCGGCCATGTCGAGGGCCAGCTCGCAATCGCGCGCGCCGCGATCGATGCCTCCGAATTCGCCCGCGCGCGCGAGGTGCTGTCGCCTTATGTCAACGATCCGACCCAGCGCGTGGCGCTGCTGATGGCCGAGCTCGAGCGCACCGAGCATGGCGATGGCGGCCGCGCCCGCGCATGGACCTTGCGGGCGGTGCGTGCCCGTCATGATCCCGCCTGGACCGCGGATGGCTATGTCAGCGATCACTGGCATCCGGTCTCACCGGTCACCGGCCGGCTCGATGCCTTCCAGTGGCAGACGCCGGTGGCGAGCCTGCCTTCGGACAAGGGCACGACGATCGAGTCCTCGGCCTTCGAGGAGGCCATGCTCGCCGCACCACCTCAAAAACGGGTGACGGTGGAAAGCCAAGCGCCGGTGGAACCGGTCGGGATCGCGCCAACACCGACACCGGCACCCGCTCCGGCCGCGCAGGACAACGCACCTCCGGTGGCCAGGGAAGAGCCGGTTGCAGCGCCCGCGGAGCCAGTCATGCCGGCTCCTGAAGTTGCCGAATCATCGCCGGTGGCGGCAACTCCAGTGTTCCGGACGCGCGCCGACCTCGGCAAAGCGGCGCAGACACCTATCCAGGCCGTCATCCCGATCGTCCGCGCGCCCGACGATCCCGGCATCGATGACGATGGTCCGAGCGATGAATTTACGGAACAAATCGGCACGCCCAGGGACCATGCAAAGGCCCAGGCCGGCGGCTGGCGCGGATTCTGGTCCCGCTGGGGCGCGTGAGGCGCATTTCGCCCCCCGCTTGTCTTGCCAATTCGGGCCATGCCCGATATCAGAAGCGCGCGTATCGGGGCCGGCCTCGTCCGGGCCCCGGCAGGGTTCGCCGCAATAGCTCAGTCGGTAGAGCACGTCATTCGTAATGACGGGGTCGGGGGTTCGAATCCCTCTTGCGGCACCACCTCCTATTCGCAGCCATTCTCCACCGTTCGTTTTCAAGGCTCAAGGCACTGAAATCAGTGCTCTTTTGAAACGTGTCGCTCGCTCGCGTTCATCCTGGTTCGTTGACAGTCGCGAAAACAGTGGTTCTTTTGGTGGTGCTCGATGCAACGGGCGATTCCAAAAGGACCACACTTCGGGAGCGAGGACATGGTTGGCGGCAAGCTTACGGACAAAGCCATCAAGAACGCGAAACCGGGCGAGCGGCTGGAGATATTGTCCGACGGTGGCGGGCTGCAATTGTGGGTCACCCCCAAGGGGGGCAAGCTCTGGAACTACGCCTATCGGTTTGGAGGCAAGCGCAAGCGGCTAGCGATCGGGTCCTACGGGAAGGATCCGGCGGGAGTGCCGCTCGAGGCAGCGAGGCGACGCAGGGATGAGGCCGCGGGGCTGCTCCGAGATGGCGTCGACCCGGCCACTCGAAAGCGTCAAATGAAGGCAGCTCAAGCAGAAGCGCACGCCAATACGTTTGCGCTGATCGCGGATGAGTTGATCGCCAAGAAAAAGCGAGAGGGCGTAGCAGACGCGACGGCTGGGAAGTTGGAATGGCTGCTCGGGCTCGCCAAAGTAAACCTGGGGCCGCTCCCGGTCTCTGAGATTTCAGCCGGCGAGGTCCTCCGCGTCCTTCGTCCCTTAGAAGCAGCTGACAAGCTCGAGACGGCCAAGCGTCTGCGCGCCGTGATCGGCTCGGTGTTCCGCTATGCTATTGCCACGGCTCGCGCAGAAATCGACCCAACCCTAGCGCTGCGCGGTGCGATCGCGTCACCGAAGCCCCAACACCGTGCCGCCGTCACCGATCCGGCGGAGTTCGGAGCGCTCTTGAGAGCGATCGATGGTTTCATGGGGCAGCCAACAACGAAAGCTGCGCTGCAACTCATGGCGTTGCTTGCTTGTCGCCCTGGCGAACTGCGGCAGGCGAGCTGGAGTGAGTTTGATCTTGATGGGCAGGCCTGGGAAATCCCCGCCGAGCGTATGAAGATGCGCCGCCCTCACCGCATTCCTCTGCCGGTGCAAGCGGTCAACGTCCTCAAAGCGTTGCACCCGATCACGGGGCACGGCGCTGCGGGACTGGTGTTCCCGGGCCTCCGCAGTGTGAAGCGGCCGATCAGTGAGAACACCATGAACGGCGCGCTTCGGCGCATCGGCTTCTCGCAAGAGGAAGCTACTGCGCATGGCTTCCGCTCGACATTCTCCACGTTGGCCAACGCGAGCGGAAAGTGGAGTGTCGACGCCATTGAGGCGGCACTTGCGCACATCGAGCCGAATGCAGTGCGTCGAGCCTACCAGCGCAGTGATTTTTGGGATGAGCGCGTGAAGCTCATGACGTGGTGGGCGGACTATCTCGACGTGCTGCGCGAGGGAGGGCGGGTGGCAAAGCTCAAAGAGATTGCCGCCTGAACGTCGCTGTTCGCCGAGCAACCGCCGGCGTTCACTTACATCCATAATGAACGCGCAAAATCGGGTGGTGCTGACGAGGGAGTCGGTCGCCTCCGGCCGAAATAGACCGGCGAGCTCTCCGAGCCCGCTCATGCATGCGGCAGGGGGGCGCGCGCGGTGCCGTTGGCGCACGGAGAGATTCGGAGTGCAGCGACTTTTCGGAGTCTCTGTGGATAAAGCATTTCCGTAGGCGCCGCGGCTGTTTACAGGTGTTCTCACGAAGAATATTAATGACGAATCTTCAAGTGTCCGGTAATACGTTTGAAATCACGCCCGCCCTACGCGGGCGTTTTCTATTTGGCCAGCAACCCTTAAGCTGAGACGAACCAGCCCGGCGGCAACAACCGCGCGGGCTTTTTTTCTGAACCGACCTGAACTCGGACGTCAACGCCGCCCTACCGGGCGTTTCGTCCAACTGAACCGACCTGAGCCCGCCGGCAATCCCGCCGCGCGGGTTTTTTTATTGGAGGCCCTGATGGGCAAAAGCCTGAAGCGCTCCGAGGAACTCGCAGCGCAATCAAAAGAACGAGCCCGAACAACGCGGCTTCAAGCTAGTACGAGCCATATTGTAATGTCGCATCGGCCTTATGGTCCGCGCCTGCATATGGATGAAAACGCAGCGAGCGCCGTGACAGGCAGCGGCGCGATGACCGTCTCTGAGTTTTGCGACTGGGCCCGCATCGGTCGAACGAAGCTGTACGCCGAGATCAAGGCGGGCCGGATCGTGCCGCGCAAAATCGGAGCCAAGACGCTCATCCTCCGCAGCGACGCAGAAGCGTGGCTGCAAGCGCTGCCGCCTGCCGCCTAACCAACCTAATCAAAAACCCGGCGGCACGATCCGTGTCTTTGACGGAACGATCGCGCACACCGGGCTTCAGTGGAGTTTTCAGAGTGAGCATCGATACCAAAGGCGCCTTACGGGCGCAACGCGTTCGCAATCCTCTCCCATTTGATTCTAGTATCGTCGTCCGTCCGCGTCCGAGCACGATAGGCGGTCGCTTCATTGCGCGTCGCTGGCGTCGGAAGCGAGGTGCGGTAATGGGCTATCACGATCGCTATCCCCACCGCCCTGGATTCAAGACCCACGGGACGAGCAGAACTGCCGCTGATCGCATCGCGCCCCATGCGCAGACGTTGCGCGGCGGGGTGCACGCCTTCATCCGGGCGAACTACCCGGCCGCCTACACGGCGGACGCGATTGCTGAGCACCTAGGAGCTTCCATCTTGAGCATTCGACCGCGCGTCACCGAGTTGCGCCACGCCGGTCTCATCGAGCCGGCAGAGCAGCGGGGCCGAAACAAGTCCGGCATGTCAGCGATGCGCTGGCGCGCGAAGGTGAACGTTGGGGAGGCCTCGCAGTGAGCGAGCGGGGCTACTTCGTAGTTGATCGCGGCATCTGGGACCATGATGTATTAGCCGATGCCAAGCCGTTCTCCCGGCGCGAAGCGTGGCTTTGGCTGGTTTCGGAGGCGGCATGGAAACCGCACAAGCGCCGCATCATCGGCAGGTCGATTGAGCTCGCTCGCGGGCAGTATGCCGGATCGCTCCGCTTCATCGCTAGCAAATGGCGGTGGGACAATTCGCGGGTCCGTAGATTTCTGGATGTGCTGATTTCGGCAGAGATGATCGACGCAAATACCGACGCAGGCGTGACGGTGATAACCATCTGCAAATACGACGAGTATCAGCGCATCAGTCTGCCGAGCGACGCAACGCGCGAAAGCGATGACGACGCACGAACGACGCAGGAGCGACGCAAAGTAGAAGACAGGGAAGACAAGGAATCTCTCTCCTCACTTCGTTCGGAGAGGGCGCCAGCGAGGCGGCCGACACGCAGCCGAGCTCGGGCTCAGCTTCCGGATTGTTGGCAGCCTGACGAGCAGGATCTCGAATACGCCACGGATCGCACCTTTGAGGAGCCAAAAATCCGCCAGATGGCGAACGCGTTCAGCAATCACCACCGCGCCAAGGGATCGCTCATGGCCGATTGGCATGCGGCATGGCGAACCTGGGTCGAAAACGAAATCAAATTCCATGGAGGAACGAATGGGTACCGAACTCGCGATCTACGAACCGCTCAAGCTTCCGGATCCACGCCGACCAGCTCTGATGCCATCCTTGCCGGCATGGGTCGACTCGCGGATCGCATCACTGCAAGAAAACTGGCAGAACGGCAAGAAGGCACTAACTTTGCCGGCGGCGATGGTGGTGAGCGGCACTAACCGAGAACAGCTCCTTCTAAGCCATGCCTACGAACTCAAAAAATTCCTGCAATACACGCCGATCGCCAGCGCCGATGCCGAGGCCGAAACGCTAGCGATCGTCACGAAGATGCTGTTCGCACTGCCTGGCCAGCGCGCGAGTGAAACCGCCAACGAGGCTCGCGGAGAGGCCTATCTTGCGGCGCTCGAGGACATCCCGTCATGGGCTGTCCAGGAAGCGGTTCGCAAATGGTACCGTGGCGAACACGGACCGAAATACGACTATCGCTGGTCTCCGTGCCCCGCTGAGCTGCGCGAGGTCGCCTATCTCGAGCAATATCCAATGAAGAGCCGGATCACGATGCTGGAGCGTGTCGCGAAGGCAGTGGCACTTGTCGAGTACAGGCGATGACAGCGGGCGGGACAATTCAATTAGCCGGAGACACCTCCGCTTCCGTCATTTCCTTTGAGGCCCCGCGGAAGAAGGACAGGACGGCAGCTGCCCGGGCCAAAGCCTATCGGGAGCGCAAAAAGCGGAATACGAAGCCGGTGGAAGGCGAGCCTCCATCCTCGGGAGGCCTGCCGTCTTCCGGGCCCCTCCCAGCGGACAGCGACGCGGCAGAAGCGCCCGATACGCAGTTGCTGCCCGTCACGGCGGCGTCACGGGCCGTCACGCTGCCTTCCTCCCAAGTAAAGAGCACGCCGTCACCGCGCAATTATGCCTCGATCCTCCTCGTGTCGGCCGGAGTTGCTCTGGGCGCGGTCGGCATCGCGATCAATGGTTGGTTTGCCCGATCGTTGGGTGCAAGCGATGTCGCCGGATGGCTCTTCCTAGCCGTTGGCGTTGCCGCTGATGTTGTTGCTCTCGTAATGCCCTCCTGTGCCGCTGCCCAATGGCAGGGTCAACGGAAGGCGACCGCAGTGGCAGGCTGGGCCATCTGGTTGGTCACGTTCGCCTATGCTTTGACCGCCGCTATCGGCTTCGTGGCAGTCAACATCACCGACACGGCTCTAGCGCGGGCGGCGCGTGTCACCCCTGCTGTGACGGCAGCGCAAGCCGCTCTTTCGGATGCGACGATGGCCCGTGACAGGGAGTGCAAGGGCGGCATTGGCAAGTTCTGCCGTGAAAGAGAGCTAGCCGTCGCGGAGCGCCGCCTGATCCTTGATCACGAAGTGGAACTGGTCCGACAGAGTGCGGACCCTCAAACTGAAGCGGCCGTCAGGCTCGTCGGATGGGCAACCCGCGGCATCTTGCGACCGTCCGCCGATGACTTCGCTCTGCTGAGGCTCGGCTTACTAGTGCTCTTGCCTCACCTAGGCGGCGTGATCTTGATGGTTTGCCGTGTGCGGCGCGGTTCTCAAATTTGCCCACCCGATTCCAATTGATTCCACTTGGACTTGATCTTGCCGCAAAGCGCAGGGAGTTCAGTCCGCGGAATCGTCGAGGTTGCATTTAGAGCATCCGTACAAGGGACGGGTCCAGTTACGTTTCAGACTCACCAAGGTCGCTGCATGGCAGCGTGCCCCAACCGATAGCTTGCCAGCGGCTGCATGCCAGACGGCCACACGCGGTGCGACGGACGACCGCCTGATGAAGCTGGACAGATAGCCGAGGATCGCACCGGACCGGCTGGCCGCCCGGCCAAAATTACGCTCGGCTAGCTACGACCAACTGGCGCGCACGATCTCACCTAACTGCCTCGATATTTCCCACAACACCTCTGGCCCGGCCCCTGCTCTCGGTGATGGTGTCTCACCGTTTCACAGCCGACTCAAGAAACGCAATTTGCAAGATGAATCGCACGAGACGCCCGCCCAATTTTCAGAAAGTAAGGGGCTTTCGATAGCGGCCTTAAACACCCGACTCAGCCAGTGGGTTATCGCTGCCGACGGTTCAAGCGCAATGCGCCCGGAACTTCCCCGACGCGGCCGGTCTTGGAGCCGCGCGAAGCCGTTCGTTTCAAGACCTTCTTTGTTTTAGTTTTCGGTGTCTTGGGCCCTGTGACTCGCCTCGCGCGGGTTTGGGCAGCAGCTCTCGGCCGTTTCGGGGGGTGCGTTGGCTCACCCCTCCAGGCGTTTAACCCGACACAGGCGACGACTATGTGGCCGACGGCATTCTGCTTGATCGATGCGGCGCTGCTGGACAGCCATGCGATTAGTTCGGCAAACGTGATCCTGTTGCTTTTATTGGGCCGCTGCCACTGGCGGCTATAATGATGGGTAACGACCAGAATCCCATGACGCCGATAATCGGGCTTGAGGTAATCTTCTGCAAGCTGCACGCGTAAGGCGTTTTCAAGCTCGGCGCCGGTCCAGCCTTTGCCGCCGTGCTTAACCTCGACCGCGACCTGAAAAGGGATTGCCGTCGAGGAGACTGTAATGTCGGGCTTGTCGCCAAGGGCTACCTCGCTCTCGCGAGTGATTTGAAAGCGGCCCTTTGCGCGCAAATGCAATTGCTCGGCTAGCCACAACTGGACTTCGTCCTCATCCTTTGCGCGCTCAAGAAGGGCACGCGACGAGAAATCGTCGGTGCTCAGACCTTTTTGAATGTCCGCCAGAACGCCCAGTACGACACGGAACAAGTCACCCCCCGTCTTAGCCGGGGCGAGGAAGCTGCTTTCGAAACCGCGGACTTCCTCGGCGGTCCATGCTGGAAGCTCGGCGTCGCGTGTGGCCTTGCCGCGCGCGAGCTCACGGAAGCGATGTGCACGCACCGCGAACGCAGGATTTTCGGCGAGCCTTTGCATAGCATAGTAGGCATCGGGCCCGGAGCGCGCGAGAAGTATGCCGAGAATGGCATCGCGCGCGCTTTGCGCTTGATCGCGCGTGTCGGGAGTGTGAGTGCCTTCACGCTTGACATCGTCCTTCGGGCGAATGCTGGCGTAAGCAACGTGAAGCAGGCGTTCGAGCGCTTCGGTCGATGCTACTGCGAGCGATCCTGCAACAAGCCCATCGTACCGGTCGAAAAGGGTGCTAAAAGTCTGCTCCGCCCTCGCCTTGCGATCCGCGGCAGGAGCTGCATTGAGCCAAGTTTCCAGGATGGAAACAGCTTGATCGGGATCGACTATCAAGAGAAGGCCAAGATAGGAAAGCGTCCAGTCATTCTTACCCGCCTTCGCATATCCGTCGAACCGCTTGCGCGCGACGGAGAACAGCTTAGTTTTTTGCGTCACATCTAGTTCAAGGCGCTGGACTAGGCGCTGGGCGGTATTGATCGTCTGCGCGGCACTGGCTTCCGCTGCGACCATGGCATCGAAAATCAGCCGCTGGACCGGCTTCTGAATTGAGGTCGCAGCTCCGCCATAGCGATGCAAGAAGGTAGTCGAAAGATTGCCGGGTGCTGACCATTCGAACTCGATCTGCTCCCTTATCGCGGGCAGAACCGCTTTTGGACTCGCAATCGTCAGCAGGTCGATCCAGTCCGGATAGGTCTGCTCGGCGCGGCAACCGTGGCGGGCCGCCAGTCCCATTTCTTTTTCGCTGAGATTTGCGGGCCAATCGGCATTGTTTGCTGCCTCCACGCCCACGGCCGCAAATGCGAGGAGCGTAGGCCACTTGATGGTTATATGGCCGCCCGGCTTTTTAATGGGGCGTACCGCTTTGACCAGCCGCCAGAGGATTTTCATGCCGTCGCGAAAAGCTTCCGCCACCTCCCGGCTAAAGCCCTCCTCAAGGAGACGCCACTGAAGAGCGACATTGCCTTCGTCCGATCCAGTGCGGTGCTGAAGCCACCGTTGAAGGGTTTGCAGCCTGAAGATTCCTTTCGTCCAGGATGAAAGGAGGTTTGGGTCTCGCAGGAGCTGGGGATTAACGAGTATTTCCTGACGGAATGCGATCCAGCTTTCCTTGTCCTTGACCCGCTGATACCGACCCTGAAGCTCGTAGAAGGCTATTTGAAGTGCATGGGTTCGGTCGAGCGTTGGCACGGGTGCCGGTGACAGCGCGGCCCCGAGCTCAGCAAGCAATGCGGCCTCGGGCCCGATTGCCATGCGTAGCTGAGACGCTTGTGCGGCGAGCTTTCCCGATTTACCGAGAATCTCGATCAAGCAACTGAGAGCGACTTGCCGGTCCTCAAGGTTCGGCCTTGTTCTGAGATCGTCGAACAACCATCGCAGATCGCTCTCGGCCAGTCCCCAGAGCCGCGAATTTGCGCCGACAAGCACTTGCCAATGGCGTGTCACCGCGCCGTACCTGCTGCTGTTGGCCCTTTGCTCGGCGACATCGGCCCACATGAGGTCGCGGTTCAGAGCGGCATTCGCGCGAATCCGTTCGGCGAGGCGCTGCTTGGGTTCGTTGTTCGACCCATCGCGGCCGGATCGTTCGACAACCATCAGCATACGGATGACATAGTCGGGATGCGCCGCAACTTTGAGCCGCTGAACCTCAAGATCGGCGAGCCCCAGCATATGCCGAGTGAGATCGACGTACCGAGCGCTTGTGCGACAGAAGTCATCGACAAAGGGTTTCGACAAGCACAGGTCGGCCAGCCCGCTAAGGAACGCGGCGCGGGCGGCGTTGTCCGGCACTTTGGCATAGATTTCTCTAAGGTGATAACCGAACCCATCGGTTGAATACGGTCCGGCCGATTTAGCGTTCTCAATGATCTTGAGGAGATCATGAGTGCTGAGATACTTTGGATAAAAGCTTGCACTGAAGGAAGAGGCGAGGCGCGCGCTGGCAGTTGCAGGGTTCCTAAGAAAGCGCTTGGCGATTTTGGCGATTGTGGCTTCATCGCCGCAAGCTTCGAGCGCGTCCATCGCGACGATACGATAATGGTCGTTCGCCTTCTCATCGAGCGCAACAGAGCGCGCGAGACTGACCGCGCCTTTGATTGCGCCTTCGCGAATGAGACGAAGCAAGTCGAAATGAAAGTCGTCCCGCTTGTTGATGGACGCTGCTTTCAAAATCGCAGGCGCAAGCTGTTCGGTGGCAAACATCCATAGGTCGCGATTTTCAAGGCGATCATCGGCCGTTTCACCGGTGGCTTGTTTGGAGGCGTAAGCCAACAAGATTTGCTCGCGGGCTTCGGGTGGCAGAGAGCCAGGGTCGCCGTAGCCAAGAAGAATGAGGGGCTCGCGTTTGGTGAGTTCTTGCCGGATTTCCGTGTGCCAAAGTGCCAGCCAAGCGGCGATAACCCTGAGGGAGGGGACGACCGTCTCAACTCCATAGCGTTCCGCGAAGAGAAGATGGAACATCTCGGCGTGAGGGCAACCTGCCCGAAGTAGCCTGTCCAGCCATTTGGCTGTGAGATATTCCTGGCTGGATCGGTGATGGAAGCGTATGCGGCCATAGGTTGCTGGTGCGAATAGCCCGCGGCGAAGAAGCGCGTTTCTTTTTGCCGGAGTCCATTCGGGTAATATGTGGGCCGGGTCGAGCGCGCCAGTTGCGAGTGACGGATCGGTTTCATTGCCCGGCGCGCGGAGCGTGAAGGACTTGCCGAGCGTGAGCGCAGCTGCGAGGCGTTCGGCTCCCCAAAGTGCGTCGTCCTGCGAAAGGGCTTCGTTGTCGGGCCGATGCGGGTTCGGCTCCGCAAGCTTACGCAGCACACTGTGTTCAATCATTTTGGCGAAGGCACCAAACTTGCCGTTGGCGTTCCAATAGTCCGCCAAATCGAGAAGATCGCCAGGTCTTTCAGTGAGGGCGGATAGGCCCTGCTTGACGATGGCCGCGGTGAAGGCCTCGATATCCTTGACCGCGGCAGCCTTGGCAAGTTCGCTGAACTGTTCCGCCGAGAGCGGAACAAGCTGAACAACCGTTAGGCCTTCGAGGTTTTCTTCATCCTGATTGGGTGTGCGTCTTTGCGGCCTTTCTTCTTTATCGAAAATCGGGCCCAAGAGGCCACTCAGGTTGCCCGCGGGTGCCGCCGGATCTGTCTCCGGGCTCTTCCATGCAGGTAAGTAGCGGAGAAACAATGCGCGGTCGTCGGCGCCTCGCCAGTCTGTGATGCGGCAGGATACATAGATGTGAGCGCGTTCGCTCGCGTCACCGATATCCTTCGCAAATCGTCGTAAAGCCGTCTCGAAGTTCTTGCGGTTGAGACGCGCTTCATCAACAGAATCGAGGAAGAACCAGGCCTCACCTGGGGCCGCCAACCAAGCGCGAAAGCGCTCCGTGCTCTCCCGGTCCAGCGCTTGTTCTGTACCTTGCTCGAGGTCCTCGATCCTTAGAAAGAAGGCGGGCTTGCCATCGGCTTGCAGAGTAGCACATTGGTGGCGAAACTCTTCCGTCTTGCCGCTATAGGCTTCCGCTAGCAAGATCACCCGTCGGCGACGACGTAAGTCGGCCCACGATAGCCACCCGCTTACTTGTGGTCCCCACAGGCGGCCAATATCGAGATCTGCCTCCTGATCTTCCCGAAGGGGAACGAAATATCTATTGAGATCGATAAAATCCATAGCGTTTGGAGAACCTATCAAACGTCTTTGTCGCCAACTGCTATGCCACTCGGCTCGGTGGCGGCGTGTCGAGCTCTACTCGCCGCTAGAAGTTCAACATAGGCAACGCTGGGTCACTATTTGGGGAGCCACGGCCGGCCGCGAGGTAGGCTATCATTTCCGAGAGGCGGACTACACCACGCGCCTCGTCGCCGATGATCAGCGCGCGAGTGCCATGGTCCACTGGCGTTTATCGCTTGGCGGTCCATCCCGGTATCTCCCCTGGGTCGAATTGCTGCGCGACTGCCCGGCAAAGCTCGTCAGTCGCGTGGATCGATGATGCGGGCGAAAACAGATCAGCAATGCCCGCTTTCTCCGGGTATCGGAAAACGAAGTCCTTGTGCAACGGCGAGAGCGCGCGCACGAAGGTCTCAACGCCTTCGATCGGCGCAAGCCCAGTGGCCGATGCTTTGTCGTAGAGGTCCGCCAGATCGTGCGACCGCTCCCATTTGCCCGGCGGCTCCCCCTTCTTTTCGAGATGCGCCTTCAGTGCGTTCTCGACGGAGAAGCCGATCAGCAAAAATAAGGGAATACGGTTACTCTTGTCGTCGGCGAGACGGCGCGCGCCTTCCAGTATGCTGACCGCCCACGCGAATTTCTCAAGGTGCATCAAACAGTCTCGCGTCATTACCGAATTGCTTCGCCATGCACTCCACGTGCTCGCGGGTGTCAATCGCCGTTTTCAGGAAGGCATCCGCGCCGGCAAGCCATCGCGCCAACTCTTGCGGCGTTCGGCGCTGCGCCAGCACGTTGGGATGGATAAACCCTAACTCCACGAAATCGAGCTGGGATGACGCGGGCTCTAGCAGCCGCTTCAGATCGCCGAGCCGGCTGGTCAACTCGGCGACACGCGCCCGCTCGTCGCGCACCTTGGCGCGTAGGCTTTCGATGTGCTTGTCATTGGCTTCGGTCATGGCGACATCCCGTGGTGCATTAGCGATCGAGATACGGTGCGAGCGCGGCCGACGCCTGGGCGATCTCTGCGTGAGAATCGCCGGCTCGCAGAATTAGGTTTGCGATGTACATCCGCGCGGCTACGAGGAATTGCTGGCGTAACGGATGCTGCTTTGTGTGCTCATTGCCCATCTGAAGCTTGCGAACCTTGTCGGCGATCTTCTCCGCGTCGAAGGTGACGGGGTTCATGTCGTGTGCGGCTTCGTTCCGGATGCTGCGCAAGAGATCGATGTCGGCGCGAGCGATGGGCCCGATGATCTTCAGGAAATAAGCGACGGTAGTCTTCTGCGACCACGTTTGAAGCGGCCCGCTCTCTTTGAACAGATCATTCCAGGCCTTGTCGGAATCCGGCTCGCGCAACCGAGATTTGATAGCTTCGGCGAGCGCATAGTCGATCAGCGAGCCGACAACCAAGATGACGGCCCTATCGTTGACGCCGTCCAACTCGGCAAAGACGGCTTCCCAATCTTTCGGAATGTGTCGCGCCATGGTAGCGCGGATCATGTCGCAAAACCTCGCAGTGTCAACTATCGACAGGCCCGCGACATCCGTCTAGGCTTGAACGATCGAGGGCGGGACCATGCGGAAAGTTCTGATCGCGGGCGCGGCGCTGGTGTTGCAGACGCTTCCGAGTGCTGGTGCTGAGGTTACAGCATTGACGCTGAGCTGCGACGGCACGGCGAAAAACATCCTCACGACTGCCGAGGATGATAAACCGGAGAAGATTACCAAGTTAGGCATACTGGTGAATCTAGCGGGGCAGACCGTCCTGGGTTTTGGGCATCCCGCGCGGATCACGAAGGTTGATGCCGTGAGCGTTGAATTCTCCGCACATGGCACTGAGATCAGCAATTGGTCGATAAACGGCACCGTCGATCGCATTACCGGCAGCATCACTGCAACGGAGTTGTCTAGCAGCGCCAAAGGTGCGCTAATCTTTGGCGAGAGCTGGGATTTGACGTGCAAGCCGACTAAGCGTGTCTTCTAGCGAGAGGGAAAATCCGATGTGGGCGCGCCGAATGCATCGTTGCGCTGTCATCAGCGGAATGGTCCTGTTCGGCGGGTCACAGGCCTTCGCCGACAAAATCATCTACACCTGCGGACCTTCCTCTGGCTATAGCTACTATCTGCCGGGGGGCCTTGCGCAAGACAGCGGTGATCTCGGCTGGAAAAAGGATGGCATCAATGCTGGGCTGCGGCTGATTTTCACGGACAGCCACGCATTGGATTTGGTGTCGATGGGTGACCCGCCGAACGATTTCCGCTATTCGGCTCATGGTTGTCAGATTAACTCATTGCAGAGCGACAACACGGGATTGCAGCTCATGGCGCGATGCGCGTCCGAATCTGAGCTGTTTATGTTCAGCTTCAAACCGGACAAAACTGGTGAGTTAGTGCGAGCTGGCATCGCGTCTTCCCAGCTATCAAAGCGGGCAGGCGTGCTCCACAGCGAATGCCGGATTGGACCCTAGCTTACTAGCGGCACGTCATGGCGAAGACAGTAAAGGTTACCAGGCGCAAGCACGACAATGCTCCATTCCAGCGAGCGGCCCACTGCATCTTCTGCGGGGCGCCAAAGATGAATGGGGAGCACATATTTTCGCGTTGGTCCCACAGATTCCTGCCACCGCGATCGATGAGGAAGTACGACGTTGAGCGAGTGGATGTGAAGGTTGTGCAGTCGGACCGATACCTGATCAAACGTATCGGCGACATCCGGGACTGGAAGGTCTATTGCGTTTGCGAATCCAACTGCAACAACGGCTGGATGCGCGATAAGGTCGAGAATTTGGCGCGACCGATCATGATCCCGCTGATTGATAGAGATCGCCTTTTGCGCGGAGAGACAACGCGCCTTCTGCCGCATCAACAGAAGATCATTGCAACATGGGCCGTTCTGAAGGCCATGGTTGCGGAATTCGATACGCATAGTTGGGTGACGACCCATCATTCACAACGAAAGTATCTGATGAACAGGCTAGCTCCTCCGGCACGCGGCTGGGCCGTTTGGATTGGTCCATATCTGCGAGTGAGCTGGCCGACGCATTGGGGATCGTCGCCTTTCTTGTATCTCTCGCCGAAGCAAGAAGCTCGACGCGGCGGCAGTCTCGTTGCCACCTTCTATAATAGTCACGCCTCTACGCAGGTGATCGGATCGCTTTTCATCCACGTCATGCGCTCGCCAGCGAATGATTACATCGAAAACTGGAAATTCTCGACGCCAGATGGTGGCTCCGTTTTTCGTATCTGGCCGCCGAGCGATGTAAGCGTGAGCTGGCCGGGAACGATTATGAGCGACCGCGACGCGGACTATGTCGCGACGGGCCTCTATAGGGATTTGATGGACCGGGTCTCACCACTGATCAAGGAAGGAATCGAGAACGCCCCGGCGAGATCGGGCGGCGCCCCGTTTTGGCGGTGGCGCGCCTAGCAGCGCGTGGGCCAATGTGTCCCCAACCGTTGCGGGCAGATCGCCTCGGATCGTGCAGACGCCACGGCGCCGCGATCCCACCACATGAACTGCCCCTGACCCTGCTCTGGTGTTCTTGTTTCACTGTTTCACTGCCGACTCAGTAAACGCAATTTGCAAGATGGAACGCAGGAGACGACCGCCCATGACTTTAGGCAGTTGCTGCGGCTAAGCAGTTTCATATGAAACGAGCCCGTAGGAATGCGGACCTCATTTAGCGGTCTATTCCTCCAGGAGCTTCGAGGCCGAGATGCGCAACCCCTTCGCAATGCGCGCGATGTTATCGATCGAGACATTTCGCTCCGAGCGTTCAACGCCGCTCAGGTATGTGCGATTAATCCCACATTCATGGGCCAAGGCCTCCTGACTGAGCCCGCGCGCGGCCCGAAGCCGGCGCATGTTTCGCGCCAGAACATCCCGCAATGGTCCCTTGTGAGTCCTTTTCACAGGGCCATTTCGGCGCGCTGTCGCTTTTAAGGCGACCGCTTTTAAGTTACATTCGAACGGCAGGGAGCCCGAAATCCAAGCCGAGGCGGCTGGTGACGGACTTCCGTCAGCACGAACAGGGAGCCGAGCGTGACCAATAGCTGCAGGTGGCCGATCGTTGGCCTCATTGCTTTGGCGGCGCTGATAACCCCGGCGAAGGCCGCAGAGGATCTCTCCTCATTCGGCACCCCTGTTGAAACCACCACGCCGGCCCGTCCAGTAGCCCAATCGAAGGCGCGCGCGAACAAGCTTTGGTCGGCCGAGGTCTGCGCCGAGATACAGCGGATCGAGAACGTTGTGATTTCGGGCCCATTGCACCCTAGCGATCGAGGGATGGCCCGGGGAGGGCTGCTGATGCTGGAACAACTTCACTGCGGAATCGACGTAAGCGAGAAGCTGGCTGCCGACGAAGCCGTTCTCGAGAACGAGCAGCGAAAGGCTCAGCGAACCTACGAGAAGAACATGGACGCGGCTCAACGCGCTGCAGAGCGTGCGGCGGCTCCCCGGGAGCCAATCATCATCCAGGTCCCCCAACCCGCTCCGGCGTCCTCGCTTCCCGATCCACCTGCCACCGTGAACTGCTCCACCACCCGGTTGGGAGGCGGTATGTCGAGCACGACTTGTCGATAGAGACGGCCTGGTCGGCGGTGACGCCCGATCCAACTGGCCTGTGAACTGGTCGGCCAACACTCCCGTACCCCTTCCGCCCTGGTCGCGAACTGGTTGTGGCCTTGTAGGTCTTGGAGGTCTCCTCTGGACAAAGTGAAGAAGACAAGGGCTCGGTTGGCCGAGCGGTTGGCGGCCTTGCTCCGGCAGGATCCGGACTGGGAGATTGTCGCGGACGAGATCGAAATGATGCTCGACCGTAGCGAGTGGACCGTCCAGCCGACACCGAGGGACAATCCTTTGGTTTACGCACGCAGCTTGATACTGGAAAACCTCGTGGGCCTTCAGTTGGCCGAGCAGGCGGAGAAATACGGGGCCGATCCCGACGCGGTCGACAGCGCCTACGATCTGATTGTGAACCTGATGCCGAGCGATCATCATCTCGATTGAGAGGCCGAACGCTCGGCAGTAGCTACGCCACTCTGTGGTCGTTTCCGTGGTCCGTTTCAAAAATCGCGCAGAAAATACCGAACGATATCAGCTTGCTGCGAGCATAGTGCGATGCCCTCTTGCGCACCAGCCTTCGCAGGCTGCGTCTGCTTCGGCTCGGCAAGCCGCTCCGCAGCGAAGGCCGCGCCCGCGCTTCCGTGATTCTTCTCACATAAGCTGGCGCGGCTCTCCCCTAGTGTCCCGGCCACGCAAACAAGGGGAGATTTCACATGCGCAAGATCGTTCTGGTTGCCGCCATGGTGCTGGTTTCCGCATCTGCCCATGCGGGCGACCGCAGCCTGTCGGTGTCGCCAGTGACCGAGCAGAGCTCCGCTCCGCAAACCACCACGCCCGCCGCCCCCGCGACTCACACCACGGAAGTCGCGCCTGCCACCCAGGATCCGAAATATTTCGACCGTCCGCCGGTGGTGTCGCTGGCCGCGCCTGTCGTGGCGACCGCTCCTGCGGCGCCCACAACGGCGACACCAGCATCGACGACAAAGCCCGCCAAGATCGCCAAGCCTGCAAGGACGGCAAAGGCCAGCACACCGAGGCTCAAGCCGTACTGGACCGAACGCCGCATCGTCGCCGAGCTGCATCGCCACGGCATTTATTGGTAAGCCGTCGATGGTCTCAAAGCAAAATGGCCGGGCATGAGCCCGGCCATCATACTTAGCGTCGCGATGACTTGCTTAGCGCTGCGAGACCGTCTGCACCACGCTCGAGACCGGGCGCGCATTGGTCGCGCTGCTGGACGCCGGCACCTTCAACTCCTTGAGCACGGCTTCGTCATAGTCAGGCAGCGATTCGAACGTCGTCTTCGCCTTGATCTGCACGACCTTGTAGCCGCCGGCCTTGAGGCGCGCGAGCAGCGTCGGCAGCGCCTCGCCGGTGCGCTTCTGGAAGTCGTGCATCAGGATGATGCCCTTGCCGAGCTTGTCGAGCTTGGTCATCACGTTGCTGACGATCTTGTCCGGCGTGCTCTCCTTGCGGAAGTCGAAGGAGTCGAGGTCGGTCGAGAAGATTCCGAGGTTGCGGCTGCCGAGATAGGTCACGAGTGCCGGGCTCTGCGACAGCTGCGGGAAGCGGAAGAACGGCGACGGATTGGTCCCGAGCGCCCATTTCACCGCGCTAAAACCTTTCTCGATCTCGTCCCTGGCCTGCTGCTCCGTCATCTTCTTGCCGGCGAGGTTGACGTGCGACCAGGTGTGCGCGCCGACCGTATGGCCCTGAGCGAGCACCTGGCGCAGGATTTCCGGATGATAGGTCGCATGCTTGCCGACGGAGAAGAACAAGCCCTTGGTGCACTCATCCGCGAGTGCCTTCAGCACCGCCGGGGTGTTGACCGGCCACGGGCCGTCGTCGAAGGTCAGCACAACCTCCTTGTCGGCGAGGAAATCAAACTGCTTGTACTGCTCGAAGCCGAAGCCGGGACCGCCTGTCGTGTCGATCTCGACCACGCGCGAGACGCCGAGCGCATTCGGATTGCTGCAATTCGTCGTCTGCTGAACCGGAGCCACTGCCGGTGCGGGCGCTGGAGCAGCGGTGGCAGAAGCGGGCTTGCCCGCGATCGCCGCAGTGGTGTCGACGTCATCCTTGGCGCCAAGCTTGGCCTGCGCCGGAAGCGGATCGGCAGCACGGGCTGCCGTTGTCTTGGGGGCGCCCTGGTCGGCGCGCGAGGAATAGAAGTACCAACCTCCGGCGATCACGATCGCCGCAACCACACTGGCCAGCATCAGGCCCAACGCATTACGCATCGCTACTCTTTCCAAACACGCAACCAAACTGGCGGAATGACCCGCGTCACGAGCCATTAATGCGAAGGAACAGTTAACGTGACACCAACGCGACGGCGGTTGCGGAGGAATTTCAGGCGGGTGCGCCAAAGTGACCGATGTCACGGAGGGTGGGTCGCTTGTGATGGTCATCACAGTTGACGCAGTCCTGCTGAGGCATGGTCATTCCCATCGACAACGGGCCCGCCGCCGGCGGTGCCAATGGGAGCTCCAAATGACCAAGTCCTTCTCTGCCAAGATCCGCGACGCCAGCCTGACCCTGGGCTTCGCCGCCATCGTCTCGATCATCTCGACCAGCTCGAGCTTCGCCTTCTCGGAGGCTGTGAAGCAGGCATGCTATAGCGACGCCTTCCGCCTCTGCGCGTCAGAGATTCCCAACGTCGAGAAGACCACGGCGTGCATGATGCAGCGTAAATCCCAGCTGAGCATGGGCTGCCGCACTGCGGTGGAAAAAGAACTTGGCGGCGGCGCCGCAAACAAGGTCGTTGACGCCCGGAACAACTGATAAAAGCGCACGCCGTAAACTCAGCGTTGTGTCACTCAAGCTCCCGCACGATGCACCCCGGCGCCAAGCCGGGGCCACGTTGCGGCAGTCTACCCGCCAATAAAGCCGTTGCGGCATTCGCAGCACCCCACTAGCTTCGCGCCCACATTTTCCGGGTACGAGGCCTTACGTGATGACCAGATTTCTCTTCATTGTTTCCTTGGTTCTGTGCGCTTCCGCCGCCTCGGCGCAGCAGCAGCCCGGCCAGGACGCCTGCGCGCGCGACGTCACGCGCTTCTGCCGTCCGGTGATGAACAATGGCGATAGCGCCGTGCTCGCCTGCCTGAAAGAGCACCGCGCCAGACTGAGCAAGGCCTGCGACAGGGTGCTGACCGAGCACGGGCAGTAATCGGGCCGCGCAAAAAAGCCTATGTACTGCTGCCCGCCGCGGTCGCGACCACGGGCAGCACTTCGCTTCCGGCCCGGTCCGGCGTCTCTTCCTTCCAGCGCACCGAACCGAACGGCCGCTCGAGCATGCGGCGGATCCGCACCGGCTCGACGCCGATGTGGAGGTCGCTCGCGCGCTGGTACAACGCGCGTTCGGATTGGGTCGCACGGTTGCGCTGACGCAGATAGTCGAGCCAGGTCGGACAATGATAGCGCTCGGTCCACAATTCCGGATCGGCGATGTCACGCGCGATCGACCAGCCATAGGCGCCGTTACGCTGCCGCGACAGCTGGATGTCCTGCATGATGTTGTGAAAGGTACGCGCGTTCTCCTGGGCGACGCGATACTCGATTTCGACCACCAGCGGCCCGCTGCGCGCGGTGAGCGACAGCTTGACCTCGGGATCGGCCAGCACGTCCGCGTCTTCGTTGCGGGCGCCGACGCGAGGCATCGCCAGCCAGATGCCGAGCACCGGCGAGATCAGCATCAGGCCCGCCGCTGTCAGCAGTGCGACCTCGACGCCGGCATAGTCGGTGAGATGCCCCCAGCCCCAGGCGCCGATCGCAATGCCGCCTGAGATCGAGGCCTGGAATGCTGCGAGCGAGCGTCCGGCGACCCATCGCGGCGCCGAGAGCTGTACGCCGATATTGAACAGCGCCACCGCGGCCATCCAGACCGCGCCGGCAAGCACCAGCGCGGCCGCGGTCAGCACCGGCTCGGTGCTCAGCGCAATCGCGGCCATCGCAAACGCCATCGAGATCGTGCAGGCGCGGATCGCGGCTTCGCCGCTCATGCGCTTGCGCAGCTCATGGATATTGAGCGCGCCGACCACCGCGCCCGTACCGAACGCACCCAGGATGATGCCGTAGGTCTGTGCGCCGCCATGCAGCAGGTCGCGCGCCACCAGCGGCATCAGCGCCATCACGGCGCCGCCGATCAGGCCCATCACCAGCGTCCGCAGCAGCACGATCTTGATCGGCGGCGAATTGGTGATGTAGCGGAAGCCCGAGACCATCGCACGGTTGAGCTTCTCCCGCGGCAGCCGCGAGGGCTCGACCGCGCGACGCCACAGCAGCAGCACCACCAGCAACGGCAGATAGAGGATCGCGTTGCAGGCGAACGCCGCCACTGCGCCGGCTGCGGCGACGATGACGCCGCCGACCGCGGGGCCGAAGCTGCGCGCGATATTGTAGCTGATGCCGTTCAGCGCCACCGCTGACGGCAGCGCGTCCGGCGGCACCTGCTCGCTGACCGAGGATTGCCAGGCGGGTCCAAACAGCGCATTGCCGCTGCCGACCACGAAGCAGAAGGCCAGCAGCGATTCCGGTGTGATGAGTTTGAGCCCGGCCAGGATCGTGAGGGCGGACGCGCCGGTCAGCGCGATCATGAGCGCGACCAGCGTCACGATGCGGCGGTCGTACATGTCGGCGATGGCGCCCGCCGGCATCGAGATCAGCATGATCGGCAGCATCAGGGCGGTCTGCACCAGTGCCACCTTGTCGGCGGAGGCCGCCATCTGCGTCATCGCCCAGGCCGCGCCCACGCCCTGGATCAGCAGGCCGAGATTGGAGAGCAGGCTGGCGAGCCAGATGCGCCGGAACACGGTATACCGAAGGGGGGCGGTGATGCCATCGGCGGAACGTCTCTGACGGTTTGTCTGCTCGGTCATATACCCTTCCAAGTCGTCTGGCAGAAATGGCTTGAATAATTCGGGCAGGCTCAGTGATGCCCGCGAAAGTCGTTCGCTGTCCAGTGGTTAGGCCGCTATAAGCGGTGCAAAGACATGGTTTTATCGGGGAGGATCAGATGAAGTTGTCGCGACGCACAATCCTGCAAGGTGCAGGTAGCCTGCCTTTCTCGGTTGCGAGCTTGCGGATGGGGGCGCTGGCGCAAACGTCGTCCGCGGCCGGCAGTTCCGAGGTGCCGCCGATCCTGTTCGTCCACGGCAATGGCGATTACGACGCGCTCTGGATGACGACGTTGTGGCGGATGGAATCCAACGGCATCGCGCGTGACCGCATGATGGCGATCAATTTCACCAATCCCAATGCACGCAGCGACGATACTGTCGAGCAGGCCAACCGGTCCTCGACCGAGGAACAGCGCCGCGAGCTCGCCGCGGCCATCACCGAGCTGAAGCGCCGCACCGGTGCGGCACGCGTGGCACTGGTCGGCAATTCGCGCGGCGGCAATTCCATCCGCAACGTCATCAAGAACGGCGGTGCCGGTGACGTCAGCCACGCGGTGCTGTGCGGTACTCCCAATCACGGCGTGTTTGCGCTCGACGATCTGCTCGGCAGCGAGTTCAACGGACGCGGGGCCTTCCTGCGCGGCTTGAACGAGGGCGACAGCGAGGTGACGCCGGGCACAGCCTTCCTCACCTTGCGCAGCGACGGCATGGACAAATTTGCACAGCCTGACGGCCGCTTCATGGGCAAGCCGGGCGTGCCGACCAACGTCACCGCCGAGGGGCCGGAGCTGAAGGGCGCGACCAATCTCGTGCTCGGCACAATCGACCATCGCGAGACGGCGTATCACCCGCGCGCCTTCCGCGAGATCTACAAATTCATTGCCGGGCGCGAGCCCGCGCGCATCGCGATCACACCAGAGCGGACGGTTCGCCTTAGCGGATTGGTCACGGGCTCGGCGGATGGCGTGCCGACCAATCGCCCCGTGGCCGGCGCGACGGTGGAGGTCCACCATGTCGACCGTGAGAGCGGTGAACGCCGGGGCGACGTGGTGTATCGTTCGAAGACGGGTGCGGACGGTCGCTGGGGCGCGGCCGAGGTCGATCCCGCCTCGCCGCTCGAAATCGTCCTGACCTCGCCGGATGCGCCGACGACGCACTTCTACCGCTCGTCCTTCCCGCGCTCATCCGCCGTCGTGCATCTGCGCGCGGCGCGCCCTTTCACTCCCGAGGAAAAGGACGCCGGTGCAGTCGTGATCATGACGCGCCCGCGCGGCTATTTCGGGCTGCCGCGGGACACGGTCCTGTTCGACGGCCGGGAGCCCGCCGACGTCCATCCGGGAGTGCCCACGGATGCGGCAGCAACGCTGCGCCTTCCGGCCAGCGAGATCGGGCGTAGTATCGTGGCCCAGTTCAACGAAGAACGAATTGTGGCGCGCGCCTGGCCGGCTTACGAGAACAGGATTGCGGTCGCCGAGCTGACTTACTAGCTAATGCAGTGCGTCGGATCTGCGGGAGAGAGCCATGAACATCGCCAGCGTGTGTCGGCCCATCATCCCCCCGACCCCGCCGCGCGCGCCGGAGAACATGTCGTTCTTCGGTCGGGTCACGGCGATCAGGCAGAATATGATCGCGACCTGGGGCCAGCGCGCCTATGAGGAAGAGATCCTCCAGGGGCGCTTCTTCCTGCACAAGAGCTTCATCCTGAACCAGCCGGCCGCGATCCGGCATGTCCTGCTCAGCAATTACGAGAACTACACGCGGACGCCGGCCGGCATCCGCATGCTGCGTCCCGTGCTCGGCGAAGGCCTCCTGCTCGCCGAGGGGCACGACTGGACGTTCCAACGCCGGACGCTGTCGCCGGCCTTTACGCCGCGCGCCACCGCCAATCTCGTGCCGCATATGACGGCGGTGCTCGACGAGACCATCGCGAAGCTGGATGCGCGTACGAACGAGCCGGTCGATCTGCGCGAGGTCATGCAGCGCATGACGCTGGAGATCGCCGGGCGCACGATGTTCTCGTTCGGCATGGACCAGCACGGCGCGACCCTGCGCAACTTCGTCATGGAATATGGCGAGCGGCTGGCGCGGGCCCACTTCCTCGACATGGTGCTGCCGGTCTCCTGGCCGACGCCTTTGGATCGGGCCCGGGCTCGCTTCCGCAAGCGTTGGGTCGAGTTCGTCGCGATGCTCATCGCCGAGCGGCGTGCGGCGGGCAAGAAGGACGGCGCACCGCCGCGCGATCTGTTCGATCTCATGGACGAGGCGCGCGACCCCGAGACTGGCAAGGGCTTTTCCGACGCGCAGCTCGTCGACGAGGTCGCGACCATGATCCTGGCGGGTCACGAGACCACCGCAACCGCACTGTTCTGGGCGCTCTATCTGCTTGCGCTCGATCCCGGCACGCAGGAGGAGGTTGCCTCCGAGACGCACGGCGAGCATCTCGACAGCATGGCCGACATCGACCGGCAGAAATTCACCCGCGCCGTGATCGACGAGACCATGCGGCTGTATCCGCCGGCCTTCCTGATCGCCCGGGCCGCGCGCGACAAGGACAATGTGGGCGGCGCCGAGGTCAGCAAGGGCGATGTCATCATGATCGCGCCATGGCTGCTGCATCGGCACGAGAAGCTGTGGGATCAGCCGAACGCGTTCATTCCCAAACGCTTCATGTCGAAAGAGCAGCCCGACCGCTTCGCCTATTTACCGTTCGGCGCTGGGCCGCGCGTCTGCATCGGTGCGCCGTTTGCGCAAGCCGAATCCGTGCTGGCGCTGGCGCGACTGATCGGCGCGTTCCGGGTCGAGCTCGCGGATGCAACGCCGGTCATTCCGTATGGCGTCGTCACGACCCAGCCGGACCACTCACCCATGTTCCGCATCACGCGCCGTTGACGGGCACTCGTCGAGCCGTCGGCGTGCTCCACTCAAGATAGGGTTACGCCATGAGCGATATCCAGGCCCAGCTTTCCGTTTTGAAGCAGACTGCCGACGCGAAGGTGGTCGACGCGATCGCCTCTCTCATTGAGAACGGCGAGGATCACGAGCTCAATCGCGTCAATGTCCTCGACTTCGCCAAGCTGCATGACGTCGACGAAGAGCACGCGATCTCTGCTTTCCTGCATTCGGCGCGGCTGGGGCTGTTCGATCTCGGCTGGAACGTGCTGTGTCCCGGCTGCGGCGGTGTGCTTGGGGCCCATACGACGCTGAAGGCGCTCAAGCCGGACGATTATCACTGCGCGCTCTGTGCCTGCGGCTACAAGGCGTCCGTCGACGATCAGGTCGAGGTCTCCTTCACCGTGAATTCGCGTGTCCGGCGCATCGCCGCCCACGATCCCGATACGCTTCCGGTGTGGGAATATTTCAAGCAGGTGTTCTGGAGCTCGGGTGTCGACTTCAACAAGGAATCCTTCGCGACGCTGGCCAACGAGGTGACGCTCGACACGATGGAGCTGCCGGCCGGCGAGAAGGCGACCATGTCGCTGCAGCTGCCGAACGACTTCATCATCATTTTTGAGCCGGTGACGCACGCCGCCCAGTTCATCGACGTCCAGGGCGAGCCGACCAAGGATCGTCAGCAGCTCGCCATCATGTACAACAAGGTTCAGGCGCCCACGGGAACCACGACGATGCGGCCGGGGCCGCTGCGGCTGTCGCTGGAGAACCAGGCCGGCGTGCGGGTGCTGCCGTCGGTGTTCATCGCGGCCGAGGCGCTCCATCATCTGATCGGCCAGCGCAAGCCGTTCCTCACTGCCAAGCGCATGCTGTCGAACCAGACCTTTCGCGACGTCTTCAAGGCGGACAATCTCAGCCTCGATCAAAGGCTGCAGATCACCTCGCTCACCTTCCTGTTCACGGACCTGAAGGGCTCGACCGCGCTCTATGAGCGTGTCGGCGATCTCGCGGCCTTCGATCTCGTGCGTGCGCACTTCCATGCGCTGCTCGAGATCATCTCCTCGGAGAAGGGCGCGGTGGTGAAGACCATCGGCGATGCCGTGATGGCGACCTTCATCCGTCCCGAGCATGCGATCGTCGCGGGCCTGCGGATGCGGGCGGCGATGGACGAGCTCAACAAGCAGCGCGGCACCGATGATCTCATCGTCAAGATCGGCATCCATGAAGGGCCGTGCCTCGCGGTGATGCTGAACGAGCGGCAGGATTATTTCGGCCAGACGGTCAATATCGCCGCCCGCGTGCAGAGCCTGTCGACCGCGCAGGAGATCCACATCACAAGTCCAGTGCTGGATGCGCCGGCGGTTGCCGAGCTCCTTCAGCGGCGTGAGATCAAGCCGATCCAGAAGCAGGCGGCCCTGCGCGGCATCGCCGACAAGATGGTGGTGTACGAGATACCGTAGGGACGGCGCCAGCCGACCCTCCGGATTGCCGAAACGTAATGCAGCGCGCGGAACTGACGCACGTTGCGCCGGTTGAGTTTCCCGCTCATATAAGGCTGGTAACGGCCGCGCTTCCCCGCGGCTTCATCGATTTCGGTAGGACCTTATGCTCGACGGCCTGCGCCAATTCATCGCCGACATTGTTGCTCCCCATGCCCAGGACCGCGCCTTCGGCGACAGCGACTACCGGCTGGCGGCAACCGCACTGCTGATCCACGTGGTTTCGCTCGACGGCCAGCCGACGCAGGCCGAGCAGAGCAAGCTGCACAATCTGATCGAAAGCCATTTCAAGCTCGATCGGGGCACGGCCGACCGGCTGATTGCCGATGCGACCCAGGTCGAAGGCGAGGCGGTCGACCTCTATCACTTCACCAGCGTCATCATGCGCTCGCTCGACGAAGACGGCCGCAAGCGCATCGTCCAGATGATGTGGGAGCTGGTCTATGCCGACGGTCAGGTCACCGAGTTCGAGGACAACGTGGTCTGGCGTGCCTCCGACCTGCTCGGGATTTCCCAGCGTGACCGGATCGACTTGAAGCATGCTGTCGCGGACCGCAGCAGTGATCAGGTCAGAGATGGCGCGGTTGGCGGCTGAGATGCGCTTCGCGCGCATTGTTCTGGGTTGTGCGGCTCACATGACGAAACTTTAATGTAACGTCGCTTCGCCCGGATTCCGGATTCCCCTGTAATTCCGGGGGTTTCCTGCTTCCCTGTTGCCCGCTCAGGCAGCCATGCTGCCCGCGCCGCTTGCTTGTCGCGCACGGCCTATGCTCCAGTTCCGCCGTTTCGGGGCGAAAAAACTTCAATTCAAGAGACTTGGATAAAGAGACTTGGATCGTGACTGAGCGGGTAACGTTGATCACCGGCGCTTCGGCGGGCATCGGCACGGAGCTGGCGCGCGTGTTTGCCGCGAACGGACATCGCCTCGCGCTGACGGCGCGACGTGCGGACCGGCTCGAGGCGCTCGCGAACGAGCTCACCGGCCCCTGCGGCAAGAAGCCGATCGTGATCGCCTGCGATCTTCAGCAAGCGGATGCCGGCGAAAGGATCGCCGCCGCGCTCGCGGCCGAAGAGGTCGAGCTCGACTATCTCGTCAACAATGCCGGCTTCGGTGTGTTCGGCGATGCGGTCGAGCGCGACCGCGACGAACAGGTCGGCATGGTCGACGTCAATGTTCGCGCGCTGACGGATCTGTCGCTGCGMTTTGCCGATCAGCTCATCAGGAACAAGGGCGGCCTTCTCAATGTCGGCTCGGTCGCGGGCTTTCTGCCGGGGCCCGGCATGGCCGTGTACTACGCGTCGAAGGCCTATGTGATTTCGCTGACCGAGGCGTTGCGGGCGGAGCTCGCGCCGCGCGGCGTTCGTGTCACGGTGCTGTGCCCGGGGCCGGTGCAGACCGAATTCCAGGGGCGCGCCGGCGTTGGCGACGGGCACGATACGGCGATTCTCAACGTCCCTGCCGCCGACGTTGCGCGGCAGGCTTATCGTGGCCTGATGGCGAACAAACGGGCAGTGCTGCCGGGCATCGGCATCAAGATTGTGCCGTTCGCGCTGCGCTTCTTCCCGCGCGGCTTCATCCTGTCCGCCACGAGCCGGTTCCAGCGGCAGCGGCACTGAAGCAACCCCAAACGACCCTAGTGGCCCGGAGCTTGCTTCAGGATCGGGGCGTGTGTGTGCAAACTCACACGATGTTAACTTTCGTTTAGCTATGCTGGCGGCTTGAACTGATAGCACTCGCAAAGGCCATGTCGTTCCGGACGAACAGGTTTGGTGGCGCAGAATTGGTGCCCTTCCCCCGAAGGACGCCGAGCGCGATCGCCTCCGAATCCCGGCTTCCGGTTCTGATCGTCCTGCACCAGGAATCCTCGACACCCGGCCGCGTCGGCAACGCGCTGCGCGCGCTCGGCCATCGCCTCGATATCCGCAGGCCGCGCTTCGGCGATCCCTTGCCCGAGACGCTCGACCAGCATGCCGGCGCCGTCGTGTTCGGCGGTCCGATGAGCGCGAACGATTCGGATGATTACATCCGCCGCGAGATCGACTGGATCGAAATTCCGCTCCGCGAGCAGCGTCCGTTCCTCGGCATCTGCCTCGGTGCGCAGATGCTGGCAAGACAGCTCGGCGCACGCGTCGCGCCACATCGGGATGCGCTGACCCAGATCGGCTATTACCCGATCCGCCCGACGGCGGCAGGCCACGCGCTCTGCCCGGACTGGCCGGCGCAAGTCTATCACTGGCATCGCGAAGGCTTTGAGCTGCCTGATGGCGCCGAATTGCTAGCGGAGGGCGATGATTTCCCGAACCAGGCGTTCCGATCAGGCAATGCCTTCGGCGTGCAGTTTCATCCTGACGTGACCTACGCGATGATGCATTGCTGGACCACACGCGGCTATGACGGCCTCAGCGCGCCCGGCGCGCGCGAGCGGCATCATCATTTCTCGGATCGTGCCGTGCATGATGTCGCGGAACGCGCCTGGCTGGATCATTTCGTCGACGGCTGGCTGGCGCGCCGGCCGGTGCTGGCGCAAGCCGCCGAGTAGATCGCGGCTTCGCGCAGATACTTGGCGCAAGTCCTTGGCGCATCCCCAACTATGCTAGTCTCGCTGCCAACGAGCGCGCGAACGCGTGCCGGCAAAGGGAGAGCGTCATGGCCTATGAACATATTCTCTATGAGGTGAGCGAGAGGATCGCAACCATCACGCTCAATCGTCCCGACCGCATGAACGCGTGGACGCCTGTCATGGAGCGCGACGTGCGCCACGCGATGGAGGCCTCAAGCGCCGACGACAATGTCCGTGTCATCGTGCTCACAGGCGCGGGCCGCGCGTTCTGCGCCGGCGCCGACATGGATGCGCTGAAAGGGCTCGATCCCAACGACGTCCGGCGCGCCTCGAACTTGCCGCCCTTCGACATGAACCGCCGGCCGGACTGGCAGACGCGTTACGGCTTCTATCCGTCGATCGGCAAGCCTGTGATCGCGATGCTCAACGGCGCCACCGCCGGCATCGGTCTCGTCCACGCGCTCTATTGCGACCTGCGCTTTGCCGCCGACAATACGGTGTTCACGACAGCCTTCGCGCGGCGCGGCCTGATTGCCGAGCACGGCATCAGCTGGATGCTGCCGCGCATCATCGGCCATGCCAATGCGATGGATCTCCTGCTCTCGGCGCGCCGCGTGGGAAGCGATGAGGCGTTGCGGATCGGGCTGGTGAACCGCCTCAGCCCACCGGACAAGCTGCGCGAAGAGACCTACGCCTATGCCCGGGATCTCGCCGACTTCGTCTCGCCCAGCGCGATGGCCGTGATCAAGCGGCAGCTCTACGAGGTGCCGTTCCAGACGCTGGCCGAAGCCACGATCGAGGCCAACAGGGAGATGATGGTGGCGCTGAACGGGAGTGATTTCCGCGAGGGCGTGGCGAGCTTCATGGAGAAGCGGCCGCCAAGGTTTACGGGGAAGTAGGGGGAAGATGTGGACGGAGCCCGCCGTCGCCCTTCGGGCTTTGGCGCGGCAGCCTTCGCTGCGAAGCGGCTTGCCGAGCCGAAGCAGGCCCAGCCTGCGAAGGCTGGTGGAGCCAGGCGGGATCGAACCGCCGACCTCGTCATTGCGAACGACGCGCTCTCCCAGCTGAGCTATGGCCCCTTTGCTGGCCGCTCTGGTAAAACGCGGCCGACAACCGGGCGCCATTTAAGTCCCCGCCAAGGTCAAGTCAAGGACGGGTGTAACGGGGTTTTAGCCATCACGGCACCGACTTCCCTTGTTTGGACCGGGGGGAACCGATATCTAGCGAAAGCGACACGCATCTCCATCGGAGACGAGCCCACTTCATGAAGCCCATCGTCTATGTGCTGATTCAAATCATCAGCCTTTACAGGTATATACTGATCATTGCGGCAATCTTCTCCTGGTTGATTGCGTTCAATGTCGTCAACACGCGCAATCAGTTCATCTCTGCTGTAGCCGAATTTCTCTACCGGATAACCGAACCTCTGCTCGGGCCGATTCGTCGTCGGCTGCCGAATTTCGGGGGGTTGGATATCTCGCCCATTATCCTCTTCTTCCTGCTGTTGCTGATCGAGATCTATCTGTCGGACTACGTGTACCCCTACGTGCCGTAGAGGCCGATGGAACCCTGGCGTATCTCCACCACGGGTGTCAGCATCGCACTGCGGGTGACGCCGCGCGGAGGACGTGACGGCATCGACGGGATCGAGCAGCTTTCCGACGGCCGCAGCGTGCTGAAGGTGCGCGTGCGGGCCATCGCCGATGGCGGTGAGGCCAATCGCGCGGTTCTGGCGCTGCTGGCGAAATCGCTCGGCGTCCCCAAGGCCGGCGTCAGCCTCCTGTCGGGAGCGACGTCGCGGCTGAAGCAGGTCGCCATTGCGGGCGATCCGGCGCGGCTTGATGACAGGTTGCGCGAGATCGCATCGGTCAAATCGAAAGACTAGGGAACTGACATGACGGCCAGGATCATCGACGGAAAAGTCATCGCCGCAGACCTTCGCGCCCGCGTCGCCGACGAGGTCGCCCGCGTCAAGCGCGAGCACAATCTGGTGCCGGGTCTCGCCGTGGTCCTGGTCGGCAACGATCCCGCCAGCGAAGTCTATGTCCGCTCCAAGCATACGCAGACCCAGGCCGCCGGCATGGCCTCGTTCGAGCACAAGCTTCCCGCAGACGTCTCGCAAGCAGATCTGCTGGCGATCGTCGCCAAGCTCAACCGCGATCCCGCCGTGCACGGCATTCTCGTGCAACTGCCGCTGCCCAAGAGCCTCAACACCGAGGCCGTCATCAACGCGATCGATCCCGCCAAGGACGTCGACGGCCTGCATCCGAACAATGCCGGCCGGCTCGCCGGCGGCTTCGAGGCGCTGTCGCCCTGCACGCCGCTCGGCTGCATCATCCTGACCAAGAGCGTGCACCCTTCGCTCGAAGGCATGAACGCAGTCGTCATCGGCCGCTCCAATCTGGTCGGCCGCCCGCTGGTGCAATTGCTGCTCAACGAGAATGCCACGGTGACGATCGCCCATTCGCGTTCGCGCGACCTGCCCGGCATCGTCAAGCAGGCCGATCTCGTCTATGCCGCGGTCGGCAGGCCCGAGATGGTGCGCGGCGATTGGCTGAAGCCGGGCGCGACCGTGATCGACATCGGCATCAACCGCATCCCGAAGGATGACGGCAAGACCCGTCTCGTCGGCGATGTCGCCTATCAGGAAGCGCTTGGCGTTGCCGGTGCCGTGACGCCGGTGCCCGGCGGCGTCGGCCAGATGACCGTCGCCTGCCTGCTCGTGAACACGCTGCGCGCTGCTTGCGCGATCGCGGGTTTGCCGAAGCCCGCGGTGTAGCCTTCTCTTCACCCCGCCGTATTCTCGATCAGCCGCCGGTAGAACCGGATCATGTCGGCATAGCCTTCGATGCTGAGGCGCTCGTTGGTGCCGTGGAATCGCTTGAGGTCGTCGGAATTGGCGCGCACCGGCGAGAAGCGGAAAATGTTGTCGGTGAGGGCGGCATAGTGACGTGAGTCCGTCGCCGCGATCATCAGGCCGGGCGCCACGATCACATCGGGGAACACTTCGCGGATCGAGCGCGTCAGCGCCGCATAGGACGGGCTCGCGGTGCCCGTCACCGGTGGCGGATCGGTATTGCCCGGGAACGTCGCGATCGAGATCTTCTCGTTGGCGATGGTCGAGCGGACATGGTCGGTGACGCTGGCCTCGGTATCGCCCGGCAGCAGGCGGAAATTGACGGTCGCCTCTGCGTTCCCCGGCAGGACATTGTCCTTGTCCCCGGCGTTGAAGATCGTGAGCGCCGTCGTGGTGCGGACCATGGCCTCGGTCGGACCGCTCTTCTCGAACTCCCGCATCAGCAGCGGCTTGAACAGCCACAGGTTCGACAGCACCACGCGGTTGAAGCCGCCCATCTCCGGCGCCAGCGTGTCGAACATCTCGGCGACAGCGCCGCGGATATGGGCCGGCAGCCGGTGGTCCTCCAGCCGCGCCAGCGCGGCGCTCATCATTCCGATCGCGGTCTCGCGCGGCGGCATCGAGGAGTGTCCCGGCGCCGTGTGCGCGGTCAGCACCAGCGTCGAATAGCCCTTTTCTGCGACTCCGATCAGCGCCGCCGGCTTGTCGAGACCCTTCATGATGCCTTCGGCGATCAGCAGGCCTTCGTCGAGCACGAAGTCGAGCTTGACGCCGCGCGCGGCGAGCGCGGCGGCGATCGCTTTGGCGCCGCGGGTGCCGGAAACTTCCTCGTCATGACCGAAGCCGAAATAGATCGTCCGCTTCGGACGAAAGCCATCCTTCGCCATCTGCTCGGCGGCTTCGAGCATTGAGTAGAGATTGCCCTTGTCGTCCCAGGAGCCGCGTCCCCAGATGTAGCCGTCCGCGACCGCGCCATCGAACGGCTTCTGCTGCCAGTCCTTCTCGGTGCCCGGTGCGATCGGGACCACGTCCTGGTGCGCGAGCAACCCGATCGGTTGCGCTTTCGGATCAGTGCCCTCCCACGTGTAGAGCAGGCTGTGGCCGCCGATCACCTCGCGCTTGGCCGCGGCATGGAAGGCCGGGAAGCTTGCGGCAATATGGGCAGAGAGGCCGCGCAGGGCGTCGGCATCCTGCTCCGGATTGAGGAAGTTCGAGATGGTCTGGAAGCGGATCGCCTCCGACAGGCGCTGCGCCGCGCCCTTGGTATCGACACTGGCGCGCGGGATTGCCGTGACCTGCATTTGGCGCGAACCGCGCGTGGCGACGTTGTAAGCCAGCACGCCGGCGAGGATGACGACGCCCGCGACGATCAGCAGGATCAGATTACGGAGGATCTTGAGAAGCCGACGCATGACAAGCTCGCGGGGTTCTGGAAGCGCGATTAAGCCGCGCCACGGCGTCCGACAAGATCAAGCCCGAAAGACCGCGAAGTCGGGATTACGCCTTGTTTTTCTTCTCGCGCTCAATGCCTTCGAGGATCAGCTTCTGCGCTTCCTCGGGGCCACCCCAACGGGTGATCTTCACCCACTTGCCCTTCTCGAGATCCTTGTAGTGCTCGAAGAAGTGCTGGATCTGCTGCAGCGTGATTTCAGGCAGGTCGGAGTACGATTTAACCTTGTCGTAGCGCTGCGTCAGCTTCGACGACGGCACCGCCAGGATCTTCTCGTCGCCGCCGGCTTCGTCTTCCATGAACAGCACGCCGACCGGGCGCACGCTCATGACGGCACCGGGGATGATGGCGCGGGTGTTGATGATCAGCACGTCGCAGGGGTCGCCGTCATCGGACAGGGTGTGCGGGATGAAGCCGTAATTACCGGGGTAACGCATCGGCGTGTACAGGAAGCGATCGACCACGAGCGTGCCCGCCTCCTTGTCCATCTCGTATTTGATCGGCTCGCCGCCCACGGGGACTTCAATGATGACGTTGACGTCGTGGGGGACGTTTTTCCCGATCGAGACCGCATCGATACGCATGAAATAGGCTCCGTTATTGCCGACGTTAACTTTCGCCCGGCAGCGATTTTGGCGCTGTCATACGCGGGCTTGGGCCGCCGATCCATCGTGTTTTTGTGAAATAATGAATCCAGCGATCACCGGCGCAAAGGGCTGACGGTATCGACGGGAGGGGAGCGCCGCCGTGAGGCTTTCAGCGGTTTGATTGGTCCGAACCCTAGTTGGTCCAGGCGAAAGCGACCTTGTCGAGCGCCTTCGGCCCGAACCGCTCCGAGGAACGTGCCACCATGCGGCCGCCCAGAGCCCGGTAGAACTCTGTCGCCGGATCGTTGTCCGAGAGCGCCCACACCACCATGCTCTTCAGGTTGCTCTGCATGAGGTCGCGGCGGGCGGCGGCGAACAGCCGGCGGCCGAAGCCGAGGCCCTGAAACTCGGGACGCAGGTAAAGCTCGTAGATCTCGCCGTCAAAATGCAGGCTGCGCGCGCGGTTGCGGCCGTAATTGGCGTAGCCCGCGATCTTGTCGCCGAACACGAGCACGCTGACGCGGCTGCCCTTGCGGATCGCGCTGTCCCACCATTGTGGGCCGCGGCGGTTGATCAGCTTCTCCAGCTCGGCGCCGGGAATGATGCCCTGATAGGCGGAGCGCCAGGCTTCATCATGCGTGGACGCCACCGCAGTTGCATCTGCAGCTTTGGCCGGCCGGACCTCGATCAGGGTTGTGCTCATGGAAGCGATCAAACCAAGTCGCCGCGCCGGCGGCAAGACCTATCGTTAATTATCGGTTAACCTGTGGACTTTCTGCATCAGTATTTTAACCATGTTGTACCGAAAAAAGACAAGACGCCATTTCGAACGGCAGCAGCGTGCCGTGCGCCGGTGCAAAACTCCGGCAACGCAACGAATGAACCGCGATGACAGCGCAGAAAATCCGCCCAGAGTGATTCGTTCCGACTAGTTTGGCCAAACTCTCCGTGCGCGCCCTCGGCAATTCATGCGGCTTCTCAACACCCTTGCCCCTCTGCTTCTGCTGTCTGTGCTGACGGCACGACCTCTGTGCGCTCAGGTCACGCTTCAGGTCACGCTTGGCGCATCAGGCGCGGAAGGCGAGCCGTTCCGCAGGCAGGAATGGCGCGTGCCGTCGCCGGATACCGATATTGCCGCGCGCGCGCTGTTGTTTCGCCCCTCGGGCGCCGGTCCGTTCCGGCTTGCCGTGATCGCACATGCCTCGACGCAGAACGTGCTGCGTCGCGCGCAAATGCCGCAGCCGGAATATCGCGCGCTTGCAAGTCTTCTCGTGGCGCGCGGCTTTGCCGTGCTGGTGCCGGAGCGTCTCGGCCATGGCGCGACCGGTGGCCGCTATGTCGAGGATCAAGGCGGCTGCGACGAAGCGGACTACGCGCGCGCGGGCCGCGCGACCGCAGAGGAAATTTCCCTCGCGCTGGACTATTTGCGAAAGCAGGATTTCATTCGCGGGGATGGCGCAGTCGTGATCGGTCATTCTGCCGGAGGCTGGGGCGCGCTGGCGCTCGCGAATGCCGATCCGAAAGAGATCTCCGCCATCATTGCATTCGCGCCAGGGCGCGGCGGCCACGCCAATGACGAACCGAACAAGATCTGCGCGCCGCATACGCTGCTTGCGGCTGCGGCGGAATTCGGCAAGGCAGCGCGCATTCCCGTCACATCGCTGGTTGCAGCGAATGACAGCTATTTTGCTCCGGCATTTTCGAAAACAATGGCGGATGCGTTTCGCAGCGGCGGCGGCAAGGACGATTTTCGTGCACTGCCTGCCGTTGGCAGCGAGGGGCATTGGCTGATCGAGACGGAATCCGGCGTCAAAGCAGCAAGCAGCGAGCTCGACCGCGCGCTGAAGCCTGTGGCGGCGAAGAAGCCATGATGCTGTATTTCCTGGTCAAATATCTGCACGTGCTCGGCGCCATCGTCATTCTCGGCACTGGAACTGGCATCGCTTTCTTCATGCTGATGGCACATCGCACCGATAATGCGGAGTTCATCGCGCGGACGGCGTCGGTGGTGGTGATCGCGGACGCGATCTTCACGCTGTCGGCGGTGATCCTGCAGCCGGTCACGGGCGGCCTGCTGATGATGCTCTCGGCCACCTCGATCACGGAACGCTGGATCCTCGTCTCGCTCGCGCTCTACGCCATCGCCGGCCTGTTCTGGATTCCCGTCGTCTTCATGCAGATCGAGATGCGCGATCTCGCGCGCAAGGCCGCCGGGCAGCAAGCGGCGCTGCCGGAGCGTTACTTCGTGCTGTTCCGCCGCTGGTTCGCATTCGGCTTCCCTGGCTTCGGCACCACCATGCTGATCCTCTGGCTGATGATCGCCAAGCCGTTTTGAGAGAGCAGATGAACCAGCGAACCATTTTGGTGCTCGGCGCCTCCGGCCTGATCGGCCGCTTCGTCACCGATGATTTGCGCACGCGCGGCTTTCGCGTGGTCGGTCTCGCACGCAGCCTGTCGGCGGCGCAGAAGATGAGCGCGCTCGATCTCGAGCTGCCGATCCTGTCACTCGATGCGATTGCGCTGACGCGCCTGCTGAGCGAGCATGCGGTCGACATCGTCGTGAACTGCCTCGGCGTGCTCCAGGACGGCCCCGGCAGCGACACCAACGCCGTCCATCGCGATTTCGTGGCGCGTCTGCTTCAGGCCATCGCCGGCAGCGGCCGTGCGATCCGGCTGGTGCACATCTCGATCCCCGGAACTGCCGAGGCCGATCGGACCGCGTTCGCCACAACCAAGCGCGAGGCCGAGCGTTTGATCGCGGCCTCAGGGATTCACCACGCCATCCTCCGGCCCGGCTTCGTGGTCGCGCCGTCAGCCTATGGCGGCAGCGCCATGCTGCGGGCGCTGGCTGCCTTCCCGCTGGATCTTCCGGCCAAGGAGATGGCAACGACGTTCCAGCCCGTCGCGGTCGAGGATATCTCCGCGACCATCGCCTGGCTCGCCGCGCGCGAGATCGACGATGCGTCTGTGAAGGCGGTGAGCTGGGACCTGATGCAATCCGAACCGATCACGATGGCCGGCGTCATCGAGCAGTTTCGCCTCGCGTTCGGCACCGCCGGTTGGCCGCGCATCGCGATGCCATCCTTCATGCTCGATCTCGGCGCTAGGGGCGGCGATCTCGCCAATACCCTGGGCTGGATGCCGCCGATGCGCTCCACCGCGATCGCCGAGTTGCGTCGCGGTGTTATCGGCGATCCCTCCGCATGGATCGCTGCCTCGGGCATCGTGCCCAAGACGCTGACGGATGCGATCGGGCGCCATCCCGCCGCCATCCAGGACAAATGGTTCGCGCGGCTGTTCCTGATCAAGGCATTGATCTTCGCAAGCCTGGTCGTGTTCTGGCTCGTCTCCGGCTTCATCGCGCTGTTCGTGTCCTACCGCGCCGCCGCCGGGATCCTGACCACGCACGATTTCCCGCCAGCGCTGGTCGATCCCATCACGACAGGCACCAGCCTGATGGATATGAGCATCGGCGTATTGATCGCCTTCCGCCGCACAGCTGCGATCGGGTTGGTCGCAGGCATCTTTGCTTCGCTCGGCTACATGTTTGGCGCGGCGATCCTGACGCCCGATCTCTGGATCGAACCGCTTGGGGCGCTGGTGAAGACAGGACCGGCGATCGTGCTGATGCTGGTCGCACTTCTGATGCTGGATAATCGCTGATGGCAAGATGGCCCGACGATGACGTGATCCTGTACGACGGCGTCTGCATCTTCTGCTCACGCTGGGTGCGTTTCGTTGCGCAGCGCGACACGGCGAAGCGATTTCGCTTCACGCCGATCCAGTCGGATTATGGCGCGAGGCTGGCGCGCACGTTCGGCATCGATCCCGATGATCCCGATACCAACGCCGTTGTCCATGGCGGCGAAGTGTTCATGAAGTCGGATGCGGCGCTGACCGTGCTGTCGCTGCTTCCGGGCTGGGGCTGGGTGCGCGTACTATTCGCGGTGCCGAAACCGCTGCGAGACCCCGTCTACAGCCTCATCGCGCACAACCGCTACCGCATCTTCGGCAAGTACGATGCGTGCTTCGTGCCTGATGCGGACCTGCGGGCGCGGGTGATCGAGTAACTCGATAGCGGCGCTACAGAATCGGTGTCGTCCCGGCGAAGGCCGGGATCCATAAGCACAGGCCGGAATTTGGCGAAGGCTAACAGTTAAAGGGCCAATCCACGGTACTGCGACCGTGGTTCACCGCGAAATCACGCGGTATGGGTCCCGGCCCCCCGTGCGCAATTGCGCACTAGGCCGGGACGACGTTGGAGCTAGACTAACGCTCTCCAATCGCCGCCAGCACTTCCTTCGCCGCCCGCTCCCCACTATCCCTTGCCCCATGCGCGGTCGTGAAGAAATTCGGCGAGGTCGCTTCGCCCGCGAAGAACAGGCGCTCCTCCACCCTCTCGGCCAGCACCGCGCGATCACCCGCATGCCCCGGCAGCGCGTGCGAGTAGGAGCCTCGCGCAAACGGGTCGTGCCCCCAGCGTGACTCGTACAGCGGCTTCAGCTTGAGGCGGATGTCGTTACCGAGGAGGCCTGCGATCTCGTCGATGCTGTGCGCCGCGATGGTGCCGTCGCCGGCGGCTTCCAGCTGGCGGGCAAAGCTGCCGCCGAAAAAGCCTTCGATGCATGGCTGGCCGAACGGGCGGATGTGATAGGTGCCCATCTCGGTGCGCATGGTGGCGCCGCGCAGGTTTCCTTCACTCGGGAAGGCTTCGGCATCGCTAAGCGCCAGCGTCACCTTGTCATCGACGCCGAGCGGCAGGCCGGCTGCGGCATCGACCTTGCGGGGAAGCGGCGGCGAGAAGCGGATCGCCTCATCCGCGATCAAATTGGTCGGCACGGTGACGATCACCTTGTCCGCGGTCTGCGTGCCCTGTGATGTCTCGATGCGCACGCGCTTGGCGGAATGATCGATCAGCGTGACGTGGCAGTTCAGCGCCACGGGACACGGCGCGCCATAGGCCGCGATCAGCGCGCCATAGCCGCGGCGGACGCGCCAGTTGAGCTCGCTGTCCTCATAGGCGTCCCAGTCGAGTGTCGACATGTCCTCGAGTTCGCAGCCGTTGATATAGGTCGAGATCGCGTCGATCATCGGGTTCCAGCGATTGCCGGGCTCGAGACTCAGGCTCGCGGGCTCGTCCTTGCCCTTTTGCGCCGCCTGCCATAGGCGCTGATAGAACGCGTCCATCGCGCGCATGAAATCGTCGCGCTCGCTTTGCGGAAACGCATTGCCATAGGCGCGCTCGCGCCAGGGCGGCAGGTCCTTGTTGAGCTCGAAATCGAGCGCGCGGGCAATTGGAACGAACGAGTTCTTGTCGGCCGAGTGCAGCCAGCCGCAGCCGACGTCAAAGGTCACGTCAGGCGAAGCCTGCACGGTCCAGGCGCGGCCACCAAGCCTGTTACGCGCCTCCAGCACGATCACCGAGAGGGCAGTGCCTTGCAGCGCATGCGCCGCACCAAGGCCGGCCGCACCGGCACCGATGATTGCGACGTCAACGGAGGAGGGGAAGGACATGGATCGGCTCTAGCACGTTCGTGCAGCGTGCTGAAGCGGGCCCGGTATGCCGTTCTCGTGTCCCGGACGCGGTACAGCGTGTAACGCCGCTCCGCAGAGCCGGCAACTGTTATGTCGATGGGGCGATCATATAAGGTTTTCGGTCGCGCATCATTGCGTTGAGCACGGTTAGAAGCTTCCTGGCGACGGCAATGAGGGCGAGTTTGGCTGGTTTGCCGGCCTTTCGCAGGCGTTCGTAGAATGCCTTGAATGGATCGGCGCGGCGAACCGCGTTGAGAGCGGCCATATAGAGGGCGTCGCGGATACGCTTGCGGCCGCCGCCGATCTTGCGCTTTCCACGATAGGTACCGCTGTCGACGTTGAAGGGAGCCAGGCCGGCCAGTGCCGCAACCTGCTTCGGACCGACACGCCCGAGTTCGGGCATCTGCGCGAGGAGCTGCATGCAGGCCACCGGGCCGATGCCGGGCAGTGAGCGCATCAACTGCGCATCTTCGGCGATCTCCTGCTCTGCTTTGATGAGCGCACTGATCTCGGCCTCGATCTCCGCGATCTCGTCGTCGAGCACGGCGATGAGGCGGCCGATCCGTTCGGCCATGGCGCGGTCCTCGGCCTCACTGCGGCGGTTTTTCTCCTGAGCTCGCATGCTGACCAGCTGATCGCGTCGTTTTGCCAGCCTTGCCAAAGCGTTGCGGGCCGGTGTGGCGACCTGCTCAGTTGCGGGCGTCATGGCTCGAGCAAAGGCTGCCAGCATCCGCGCGTCGATTGGGTCGGTCTTGGCGAGCTGGCCGCTGGCGCGGGCAAAGTCGCGGGCGCGGGCCGGATTGATCCGGGCAAAGCGAACCCCGGCCTGACGCAGCGCCTCGCGAAGCTCGAGGTCGTAGACCCCCGTGGCCTCAAAGACGACCAGCGTATCGCATCGCCAACGCGCCACCAGCTGTGTGATGGCCTGTGTCGCGTTGTCGATGCGTTCCGATGCAYCGATGGCCTCATCGAAAATATCGAGATGATGTTTGGAGACGTCGATTCCGACGCAGCGAAGGGSTATGATCACGGTGCCTGTCCCTGTGATGCGAGGTCTGTTGGCGCAGCCTCGTGCAACTGTTCAGGTTGATAGATGGAACGGGCGGGAGACCGGGCCGGATCACGGCGTCAAGCGCCAAGGACCCAACGGCTTCCCGCCCACCGCCATCATGACAGACTTTCCACACACAGGGACCCAGGGTGATGTGCGGAAGGTGAGAACGTCTGGGCCCCGGCTCAGCAGCGCATCACCATAGCGCGTCGAAGACGCGCGTGACCGCGCTTTTGGTGCTGCGCTGCGTCCGGGGCACGAGACGGCGGCCTTACGCCACCGCTTCCTTGGCCTTTTCCGCACGCTTGCGCTCGTTCGGATCGAGATGCTTCTTGCGCAGGCGGATCGACTTCGGSGTGACCTCGACGAGCTCGTCATCCTCGATATAGGCGAGCGCCTTTTCCAGCGTCATGCGGATCGGCGGGGTCAGGCGCACCGCTTCGTCCTTCGAGGTGGTGCGGATGTTGGTGAGCTGCTTGCCCTTGAGCACGTTGATCTCGAGATCGTTGTCGCGGGTGTGCTCGCCGACGATCATGCCCTTGTAGACCTTCCAGCCGGGCTCGATCATCATCGGGCCGCGGTCTTCCAGCTTGAACATGGCGTAGGCCACCGCCTCGCCCTGGTCGTTGGAGATCAGCACGCCGTTGCGGCGGCCCTGGATCTCGCCCTTGTACGGGGCATAGCCGTGGAACAGGCGGTTCATGATCGCGGTGCCGCGCGTATCGGTGAGCAGCTCGCCCTGATAGCCGATCAGGCCACGGGTCGGCGCGTAGAACACCAGGCGCAGGCGGTTGCCGCCCGACGGCTTCATCTCGACCAGCTCGGACTTGCGCTCGCTCATCTTCTGCACGACGACGCCGGAATGCTCCTCGTCGACGTCGATCACGACCTCCTCGATCGGCTCCATGGCGCCGCCGGTGGCTTCGTCCTTCTGGAACACGACGCGCGGACGCGACACCGAGAGCTCAAAGCCCTCGCGGCGCATGGTCTCGATCAGGATTGCGAGCTGCAATTCGCCGCGGCCGGACACTTCCATCGCATCCTTGTCCGACGCTTCGACGACGCGCAGAGCGACGTTGCCCTCGGCTTCGCGCAGCAGACGGTCGCGGATCATGCGGCTCGTCACCTTGTCGCCTTCGGTGCCGGCGAGCGGCGAGTTGTTGACGATGAACGACATCGACACGGTCGGCGGATCGATCGGCTGGGCTTTGATCGGGGTATCGATCGACGGATCGCAGAAGGTGTCGGCGACGGTGCCCTTGGTCAGGCCCGCGATGGCGACGATGTCGCCGGCTTCGGCTTCCTCGAGCGGCGTGCGCTCGAGACCACGGAACGCCAGGATCTTGGTGATGCGCCCGGTTTCAACCAGCTTGCCGTCGGCATGCAGCACCTTGACCTGCTGGTTCGGCTTGAGCACGCCGGACGAGATGCGGCCGGTGATGATGCGGCCGAGATAGGGGTTGGCCTCGAGGATGGTGCCGATCATGCGGAACGGGCCTTCCTCGACCTTCGGCGGCGCGACGTGGCGCAGGACCAGGTCGAACAGCGGCTCCATGCCCTTGTCCTGCGGACCCTCGGGGCTCTCGGCCATCCAGCCCTGCTTGGCCGACCCGTAGAGGATCGGGAAGTCGAGCTGCTCTTCGCTGGCGTCGAGCGCCGCGAACAGGTCGAACACCTCGTTGATGACTTCGGTCGGGCGCGCGTCGGGGCGGTCGACCTTGTTGATGACGACGATCGGCTTGAGGCCGACCTTGAGCGCCTTGGAGACCACGAACTTGGTCTGCGGCAGCGGGCCTTCGGCGGCATCGACCAGCACCAGCGCGCCGTCCACCATGTTCAGGATGCGCTCGACCTCACCGCCGAAATCGGCGTGGCCGGGCGTGTCGACGATGTTGATGCGGGTGTCCTTCCACTGCACCGAGGCCGCCTTGGCCAGAATGGTAATGCCGCGCTCGCGCTCCAGATCGTTGGAGTCCATCGCGCGATCAGTCACCTTCTGGTTCTCGCGGAACGTACCGGACTGCTGGAGGAGCTTGTCGACGAGGGTCGTCTTGCCGTGGTCGACGTGAGCGATGATGGCGACGTTGCGGAGATTCATGAGTGAGCTTCTTTGCGGTCGGACAATGGGTTAAGCGCGATCTCGCCGGTCAAGCCGGGACCTCTTCACGGACAACGCTGGAAACGTGGAAAACGGGGCCTGCTACGCCCAAAAAGGAAACCCGGCCATATCGACCGGGTAGCCTATGCGTTTGCGCCGCAATATAGGGAAAAAACGCCAAAAAACAATGCGTTCTTTCGGGGTTGGTTGATTGAATTTTGCCCGGGAATCCCCGGGGCTTAGGCGTATCCCGGGCCAAACCGGTCCTTTGTTCGCCGGGCCAGCCGTCCCGATCAGCCCTGGACAGTGCGGCCCGGCTCCTCGGTCGGATAGACCCCGCGCAGCACCTCCTCGAAGTGCATTTTCACGGCATCGTTGCAGAGGCAGGCACGCAAGCGCAGGCCGTCATGATTACGGACCAGGATCGAGCCGCGGCGGGTATCGAGCACGCCTTCGGCCTTGAACGATTGCAGCACGCGGCTGGCATAGCTGCGCCCGACACCGAGCAAGGTGGCGAGCTGCTCATGCGTGAGCGGCACGCTGCTTTCGTCGCCGGTGCGCTCCATCGCCGCGATGATCCATTTCGCCGTGCGCTGCTCGATCGAGTGGATGGCGTTGCAGGCGGTCGACTGGAAAATCTGCGCCAGCATGCAGTCGGCGTAGCGGGCGAAGATGTTGCGCAGCGAGACCGAGCGCGCCTTGGCTGCGTCCAGCTTGCCGACGTGAATGCGCGCAAAAGGGCCGCCGAATTTCACGCAGATGCGGGTATAGGCCGGCAGAAATCCCTCGCTGACGATGCCGCCCACCGCGCCCTCGCGGCCGACCAGAATGGTCTCGACGTCGCGGCCGTCCTCATTCGGAACGAGAAACGTCGCCAGCGACGGCCCGCAGGGAAAGTGCACGACCTGGACATCGTCGCCGGGATTGTAGAGCAGATGACTGGCGCTGACGTCGTCGACGGCAATATGTGGCGCGATCAGCGCATAGTCCGCTGCATTCAAACGCCGCAGCAGATTGTTGGCGGGGCGGCTTTCGATCTCGCTTGTCTTGCTGGTACGCGCATCCATGGCAAACTCCCTGTCCTCCTCTCGACACTAGCCAGTCCCGTCCACGGGCTGTGTGCACAAGTGGACAGACGTCAAAACTGTTCTGTGGTGAGTTTCGTTCCGGGAACCCTCGGATGCGCTGGGCGCAGGCATCGGCATGAGGCTGTCCAGATCGGTATAGAAATGCAGCCCTCGATAGCCAGGATCATGATACCTGTTACCCCGGACGGCACAGCCGACATGCCTGCCGATGTGCTGATCGTCGAGGACGATCCGATCATCGCCATCGACTTCGAGGATCGTCTGCTCGGCTTTGGCGTGGGAAGCGTGCGCACGGTGGGGTCGGTGGCGCAGGCGCTGCAAGCGATCGCAAGGCGCGCGCCCGACTTCGCGCTGCTCGATGTCGAGCTGATCCGCGAAAAGAGCTTTGCGATCGCCGAGCGGCTCGCAGCACTGGAGATTCCGTTCGTCTTCGTCACCGGCTATGGCGCGGAGACCGGTATCCCTGCGCAATTTGCCGCGCGTCCGCGGCTGCAAAAGCCGTGCTCCAGCGATGCGCTGGAGGCGGCGTTGCAGACCCGCGGCGCGTGACGGCGTGTCAGCGTCAGGCGAATTTCGGATCGAGCGTGGTCGACCACAGTGCGACGTCGGCGCGGTCGCGCAGCGTCACCGTCATCTGGCCCGAGGCACCATCGATCTTGACGTGACCGAAGAACTGCATGCCTGCTGACGGCGGCAGGTTCTGCTTGTCGAGGCCGGGCGCCTTGATGAAGCGCACCTCGGGGCCGAACGTGTTGTCGAGCTCGTTCGGACCGAACGTGCCGGCGTGCAGCGGACCCGAGACGAATTCCCAGAACGGCTCGAATTCCTGGAATTGCGCCTTGTTCGGATCGTAGTAATGCGCGGCGGCGTAATGCACGTCGGCCGTCAGCCACACCGTGTTCTTGATCGGCGCCATCTTGATGAAGCGCAGGATGTCGGCGATCTCGAGCTCGCGGCCGCGCGCCGGGCCGTCGCCTTGCGCGAAGGCCTCCGAGCCCTTCTTGTTGGTCGCATCATCATAGACGATTAGGCTGAGCGGCATGTCGGAGGCGATCACCTTCCAGGTCGCGCGCGAATTGAGCAGGCCACGCTTCAGCCAGGCCATCTGCTCGGGCCCGAGGAAGTAGCTGGCCGGGCCGTACTCGGTCTCGAGGTTGGCGCCGTTCGGGCCGCGATAGCTGCGCTCGTCAAGCACGAACACGTCGAGATGCGGGCCGTAGGAGATCTTGCGATAGACCCGGCCCGGCTCGACGATGCTCTCGCGCATCGGATACATCTCGTGGAAGGCGCGGCCGGCGCGGGCCGCGAGCAGCGAGATGTCACGCACCTTGTAAGTCGAGGGCAGGTCCTTCGACAGCGACCAGTTGTTGGTCACCTCGTGATCGTCCCATTGCACGAAGATCGGCACCTCGGCGTTGAAGGCGCGGACGTTGTCGTCGGTGAAATTGTATTTGTGCGCGGCGCGGTACTCGTCCAGCGTCTCGGCGACCTTGGCCTTCTCGGGGATGGTGACGTTCTTCCAGATCTTGCCGTCGGCAAGCTTCACTTCGGACGGGATCACGCCGTCGGCGTAGATGGTGTCGCCGGAATGCAGCAGGAAATCCGGCCGGTGCTTGCGCATGGCGTCGAAGGTGACCATGCCGCCGTCATCGGGATTGATGCCCCAGCCCTGGCCGGCGACGTCGCCACCCCAGACGAAGCTGACGTCGCGGCGGTCGGCCGGCGCGGTGCGGAAGCGGCCGACCACCGGCTCGCCTTCGACCGCGGTGTGGGCGAGATCGCGGAAGCGGACGCGATAGAAGATGTCCTGTCCGCCGGGCAGATTGTCCACCAGCATCTTCGCGGTGAAATCGCTCTCCGGCAGCGCCGCGATCGGCGGCAGCTTGCGGGCATCCTTGAAGGTATCCGTCGTCGCCACCTCGACCAGCATCTGCGCGGGCCGGTCGGTGCGCGCCCACACCACGCCGCCGTCGACGGTGACGTCGCCGGATTGCACGCCATGGGTGACCGACGGCCGGTCGGCCGCGCGCGACAGATGCGGCATCGCGAGCGCGCCGAGCGCACCGGCGCCGGTGGTGAGGAAACGACGGCGGGAGAATTTGATCTTCATGGGGGAGCCTCGATTGGCGCGAGGGACGGTCGCCATGCGGCGACCGCTACGATGAAGTCAGACGCTATATTGAGACAATGTGACGCGGCAATTACGCGCACAAGCGCTTATGCGTTGCCGGCGGCCCGGAATTGCGCGCCGGTGCGCTGCAGGTTTTGCGGCAGGCTAAGCAGCACCGCCTTGCGGTCGGCGACCGCGGCGTGGAATTGATCGAGCGCGATATTGAAGGCGGCCAGCGCACCTTCCTCGATGGCGCCATGATCGAAGCAGCGCAGCGTGTCGCGCAGGATCTCGTCGGCCTCGGCCTGCATCTGGTCGAGCTCGTCGGCGGTCTCGCTCTTGCGCGCTGCGGCCAGCATGTCGAGCAGGCGTTCGCGTAAGTGGCTGTTGTTGTCGCGCTCGTCCTTTTTCAGATAGCCCGCGAACCACGCGCCGAGCGAGCCCGTGGCCGAGAGCGCCATCAGGCTCCACCAGATGTAATCGCTGTATTTGTCGAGGAAGGTCTTTTCCTCGCCGTCGACGAAGGCGGCCGCGCCGGGATGGACGGGGATGACCGCATCCTTGTCGGTGTCGGGCGTCTCGATCTTCGCAGCCTGCGGGAAGTCGGTCAGCAATTGCTGGCGCACGGCGAAGAGCTGCCGGGTGAAGGCCGCAACCGTGGTCTCGGACAGGCCTTTCCGCGCCACGATGTGGTGCGAGAAGCTGATGGTCTTGACCTCGTCGTCGGGACGATCGGGCGAGCCGCCATAGGTGCCGGCGGGAATTTCCGAGGCTTCATAGACCGGATGGTTCTGCGCAATCGCATCGGCCGAATCGATCGCGAGAAATGTCGGTGTGCCCCCATCCTTAGCGGTGGCGGCGATCGCATCCGCCGTGATCTTGCTGCTGACGGGGCCGGCCGCGAGATAGACGTCCGCCTTCTGGGCCTTGATCGCCTCGGCGACTTCGCTCGCCGGGAATTGCACGATGTCGACCTTGGCGGGATCGACGCCGTATTGCTGCAGGATCACCTTGAGCAGATTGACGTTGGCCGGCGTGCGGCCAACCACGCCGACGCGATGGCCGGCGAGCTGCGCGATCTTAGTGATCTTCGCGCCTTTCCTCTTGCCCTTGCCCGGCACCGACCAGATCACCACGACGTTCTTGCGCAGCGTTGCGACGGCTTGCGCGTTTTTGGGGACGTCGAGATCGCCGCGAACGATGGCGAGATCGGCCTTGCCTTCGGCGAGCAGATCGGCGCTGGCGGTGGCGCCGTCGGTCTGGATCGGGCGCAGCCGCACAGAGCCCTTGCTTTGCGCAAAGGCCTGCGTCAGCGTCTGCACCACCTTGACGTCGTCGCTGTTGGCGGGACCGACTGCGATCTTCAGCGTCACTGGTCGCATTGCGAAATAATAGCCACCCACCAAGGCGCCGACGACGGCCAGCACCAGCGCTAGGGACACGAGTGCCGTCTTCCGCGCCGCGGATCGCGGCGAAGGCGGAGAGGGCATCTCGGCCAGGTTGGATTCCCCGGTCATCGATCTCCCGAACAGTCGCTTCAGGCTCAGTTTCATCTTGGCCGGCGATTTACGCCCGCAACTGTAGCAAATTTCTTGCCCCGAGGGGTTACATCTCCGTCATGGTTAGCGGATCGGCCCAAATCCGGTCTGGATCCCACACCGTAAGCACGGTGTTAGGGTAAAGTTCCCCTGAAAACGGAGGCGATCATGGCTGAACTTCTATCGGCGGATGCACGCAAGCAGGCACTGGGCACCCTCCCGGGCTGGACCGAGCTCCAGGGCCGCGACGCCATCGGGAAAACCTTTGTCTTCAAGGATTTCAACGAGGCCTTCGGCTTCATGACCCGGGCGGCGCTGGTCGCGGAGAAGATGGATCACCACCCGGAATGGCGCAACGTCTACAAGACGGTCGAGGTGGTGCTGTCGACCCATGATGCCGGCGGCGTGACGAAGCTCGATATCGCGCTCGCCACGGTGATGAACACGATTGCCAAGCTGACGCAGGGATGACGTCTTGCGGGCCACCGCCAAATCCCCATCTTGTGATCGTCGTCGGATGCGGCCTTCTGCCGCGCCGCCTTGAGCGGGAGTTTGCAAAGATGGCTGCCGAACACAGTGTCGGCTTCGAGCCGGCCGATCGGCTCGCGGAAGATCGTGACAGCGTGCGCCGCCGCTTCTGGCGCAAGCTGAAGCGCGTCGTTGCGCACCTGCCGTTCGCCGAGGATCTGCTCGCCGCCTATTACTGCGCGTTCGATCGCCAGACGCCGCGCCACGTCCAGGCGTCGCTGCTGGGCGCGATCGCCTATTTCATCCTGCCGTTCGACTTCATTCCGGACGTGATGCCGGTGCTCGGCTTCACCGATGATGCCGCGGTGCTCGCCACCGCCATTCGCATGGTCGCCAGCCATATCACGTCGGATCATCGCGACGCCGCCCGCGCCGCGCTGAAGCGCGGGGTGGATGAGGCGGAAGCGGCGCAATAAGACGGAAGAGATTCGCTATCTCTTCTCCGCCCGCGCCTTTTCCGCATCCCACGCCTGGAATTGCTTGAACAGCGTTTCCCTGTCCGCGTCCGATACTTTCGCTGCCGCGGGACTCTGTTTCAGGAATGCCTCGAAGCGCTGCTGCGTCACCGGCTCGACGCCGTGCCGGTCGAGCCATTGCTGCGCCACCGGCAATCGGCTCCAGCCCGCCAGCGGAGCCGCGAGCGACACCTCTTTCCATTTGGGATGGAAGGGCGGGTTCTGAAGCGCCGGGAATTTCGTGAAGAAGGCGTCCACGAACAGCGCGAGCTTGCGATAGCGCTCGGTGTTGGGCGCCCAATTGTAGGCCGCGAGCACCGCAGGCACCGCGATCGTGTCCACGCTCTCGCCGTCCTTGATCAGGTTGGGATAGTCCTTCGCGGTCAGCGTCGCCGGCAGATAGTCGTTCTGGAGCGGCTTTGCGTAGTCGACCTTCGCGAGATGGAAGCGGCCATCATTGCTGAAACTCGAGACCGACTTGTACGGCTTGCCGCCGACGACGATCACGGCGTCGATCTCGCCGGCCTTCAGCTTCTCCATCGCGATGCGCTGCTCGACATAGACGAATTTGGCCTTGATCCCGAGCCGTTCGAACACGGTCAGCGCCGTGACGAAGGTGCCGCCGTTCGGCAGGTCGACGCTGACCGTTTTGCCTTCGAGGTCTTTCAGCGTCGCCACCGATTTCGGCGCGATCACCTGCATCTCCTCATTGTAGAGCTTGGTCACATAGGTGAACTGCCGCTTGATGTCCTTGGCAAAACCCTTGCGTTCGAGGTAGTCGAGCGTATCGGCGCGCACGACACCGAGGTCGACGCCTTGCAGGAACAGGATGTCGGCGACGCTCTGCACCGAGCCGCGGCCGACGATCGGCAGCACGCGGATCTTGTTGCCGTCGTCGAGGACGGAGGCAAGGTCGGCGCCGAACTGAACATAAGTGCCGCCGATCGTGCCGGTGATCAGCGTCACGGTGTTGGCGTTCAGCGCCTGCTTGGTCGAGCTCGAGCCGAACTGGAAGATGGCCTTCAGGCTGTCGGAGACCTTGGCCGGATCATATTCGGTCTGCTCGGCGCGGGCCGCGAAGGCACAGATCGTCGTGATGGCGACAAGCGCCATTTTCAAAGCGTAACGCATGATGTCCCCTGAAGAGTTCTAGTTCGATAGCTGAGCCAGGCGCTGCTGCGCCTCAGGCGATCCGAGAGTTGCAGCCTTCTGGTACCAGTCGCGTGCCGCGCTCGCGTCGGCATTGACGCTGCGCGTGTCCCTGGTGCCGAGCACGGCTGGATCATAGGTCCGCGCCAGCAGAAGTGCGGCTGTCGCATCGCCCGCGCTGGCGGCACGTTCGAGCAGCAGCCGCGCGGCGGCGATGTCGCCAACGCCGAGGAGGTTCTTTGCGCGCGTCATCAGCCCTGTCAGTGTCTCGGCGTCGAGTGTCTTGACCGGCGAAGGTGGAGGCGGGGCGGGCTGCATCACGGCAACGGGCACAGGCGTTTGGGCTTGCAACGCACTCTGATAGGCGGTCGCGATCGCCTCACGGCTGGGCGGCGACGGGACCGGCAGGTTCTGCAGGTCGGCGCTCGCCAGCGTCGTGTTGGTGACGCGAGCGGAGTCCTTGAGCGGGATCTGCCGCACAACTTGCGGAGTGGCCGGTGCCGCGGGCTGGTCGGGCGCTGCGCCGCTCGCGCTGGCCGCGACGAGGCCGCGCAGATCGGATTGATACAGCGCGCCCAGGATTGCCAGCGCCGATATCGCCAGAACGGCGAGAGCGCGCGGGACGATTTTGGGGCGCAGCACCTGCGGCGCAAATTCGCGCGGGTCCGGCTCACCGAGCGGGTCGGACAGGAAAAGAGGAATCGGATCGTCCCTTGAAAGATCGGCGCGCTCGGCACGCGCGCGAATGTAGGACGCGGTCGACGGAAGTGGCGTGACGAGATTGGAGTCGAGCGCCCTCGACCCCCTGGACGGACGGGATGCCGTCGTCTCCATGGTGATGCTCCCCATTACTGACGCAACGCGAGGGCCTTCCCGGCTTCAGTCTTCTTGTTGTTGTCCAGAAGCGCCCCGCAAACTGGAACCCGTAAATCGCAATTCGAATCAGCCCAAAAGACGACGGCCGTTGGCGCGATCAGGGAGATATTTGGGTTTGATTGGGGCGAGGCGGCGGAGTGCACCGCAATTTCAGCGCGAATGATTGAAGAGAGAACAACGAAAATGGCCGGGACGAGCCCGGCCATTGAAACGATTTGAAACGGCAGTCGCCGCCGCCATCGGCGCGCCTCAGTCGTTCACGGATGCAGGATCACCTTGCCCATGGCCTGGCGTCCAGCGAGCACCTTCAGTGCGTCGGCGGTTTGCGCCAGCGGGAAGGTGCGGTCGACATGCGAGGAGATCTTTCCTTCCGCCGTCCACTTCACCAGCTTCTCGAGATTGGCGCGGTTCTTGGCCGGGTTGAGCCGGGTCCAGGCGCCCCAGAACACGCCACGGATATCGCAGCCCTTCAGCAGCGCGAGGTTCAGCGGCATCTTGGGAATGTCGCCGGCGGCGAAACCGATGACGAGGAAGCGGCCCTCCCAGGCGATCGAGCGCAGCGCCGCTTCCGCATAGGCACCGCCCACGGGATCGAAGATGATGTCGACACCCTTGCCGCCGGTGAGCTTTTTCAAGCCTTCTTTCAAATCTTCCTTGCCGTAGTTCAGCGTCAGCTCGGCGCCGTGTGCCTTGGCGAATTCGAGCTTCTCCTCGGACGAGGCGCACGCGATCACCTTCAGCCCCATCAGCTTGCCGAGCTCGCAGGCGGCAAGGCCGGTGCCGCCGGCAGCGCCGAGCACCGCGAGCGTCTCGCCCGGCTTTGGGCTGGCGCGGTCTTCCAGCGCGTGCAGCGCGGTGCCGTAGATGATGATGATGCCGGCCGCGCGGTCGTAGTCGAGGTTATCAGGAATCTTCACGATCCCTGCCGCCGGCAGCGCGATCTTCTCGCGCGCGCCATTGTGGCCGCAGGAGGCGACCACGCGATCACCGACCTTGAGATCAGTGACGCCGGGACCGATGCTCTCGATCACGCCCGCAACTTCGGCGGCGGGCGAGAACGGGAACGGCGGCTTGATCTGGTACTTGCCCTGAATCATCAGGATGTCGAAGAAGTTCAGCGCCGCCGCCTTGATCGCGATCACGGCCTCGCCGGGACCAGCCACCGGATCCGGCACATCGGCGAGCACGAGATCGTCGGGCTGGCAATATTGCGAGCAGAGGATGGCTTTCATGGCGGCACCTTGGGGCGTTTCGAGGTGAAGTTATGGTTGGCCCGTTTCTGCCGGATTTACCGCGGCCGGACAATCCAGATTCTTTGCTAGACGTTATGTTCGGCCTATCCTCGTCATTGCGAGCGAAGCGAAGCAATCCAGACTATTTCCGCAGGACGGATTCTGGATTGCTTCGCTGCGCTCGCGATGACGGAGTGCGTGGAAACAGCGAGGATTCAAACGATGTTTGAAACAGGTCTGCTCAAGGGAAAGCGCATCCTCGTCACCGGCGGCGGCTCGGGCCTCGGTGCTGCGATGGGACGCCGATTCCTCGCGCTCGGCGCCGAGCTCGTGATCTGCGGCCGCAAGCTCGACCGGCTCGAAGCAACTGCGAGCGAGATGCGCAGGGAGACCGGCGGCAAGGTCACGACATCAGCCTGCGATGTTCGCGACGGCTCCGCCGTCGACGCGATGATGGATGCGATCTGGCGCGAGGCGCCGCTCGACATCCTCGTCAACAACGCGGCCGCGACCTTCATCGCGCAGAGCGAGCATCTGTCGTTTCGCGCGGCCGATGCGATCCTGGCGCCGACGCTGCATGGCGCGATGTATTGCACGCTCGCAGCCGGCAAGCGCTGGATCGACGGCAAGCACGATGGCGTCGTGCTCTCGATCCTGTCGACCTCGACCATCACCGGCCGCGCCTTCACCGTCCCCTCGGCGATGGCGAAATCCGCGGTGCTGGCGATGACCAAGAGCCTCGCGGTCGAGTGGGGCCCGAAGGGCATCCGCACCGTCGCGATCGCGCCGGGACCGTTCCCGACTGCAGGCGCATCGGGACAGCTCCGCCCCGAGGGCCGAGACGAAGGCTGGACCACCCGCAATCCGATGGGACGGGTCGGCGAGCATAGCGAGCTTGCCGACCTCGCCAGCTTCCTGGTCTCGGACCGCGCCGGGTACATCAATGGCGAGATGGTGGTGATCGACGGCGGCGCGCATTTGCGCAGTTCCGGCGCCGAGGATTTGCTCCGCTGGACTGATACGCAATGGGCCGAGCAGCGCGCCGCGAGGTCCAAAGCCTGACCGTGTTTCCCCGCTAACTGCCTTCCCAAATTGAACTTTCCCGGCTATCCCTGCGCGGGGACAAATCGCCGCCGGGCCATCTTCCAGTCACAATATTGAGGGAACCACACCAGCATGTGGCGGGCGCTCTTTTTGGCTTTGATGATTGGCGTGACGGCGTGGGGATTGAGTGATTCCGCGCTGGCACAGTCGGCGCAACCTGCGCCGAAGGCTGCTGCAAAGCCAGCCCCGGCGGCCGCCGCCAAGACGGCGGCCAAGCCCGAGAGCAAGCCGGTCGCTCCTGCCGCGGCAGTTGCGGGTGGCGCGGAGCCAACGTTGATTGGCCAGTTCGGCACCTGGGGCGCCTATTCGGCGACACCCAACGGCAAGAAGGTCTGCTTTGCGCTGGCCAAGCCCTCGTCGTCGAAGACCAATCCGCCGAACCGGCCGCGCGATCCCGCCTATGCTTTCGTCTCGACCCGGCCGGCCGAGAAGGTGAACAACGAAGTCTCGGTCATGATCGGCTACGCGCTGAAGCCGGGCTCGGAATCCTCGGTCGAGGTCGGCGGCGCTGCGTTCGCGATGTATACGCAAGGCGACGGCCTCTGGATCAAGAACGCGGCCGAGGAGGAGCGGATGGTCGAAGCCATGCGCAAATCCGCCGACCTCGTGGTCAAGGGCGTTTCGGCCAAGGGGACGGAGACGACCGACACCTTCTCGCTGAAGGGCCTCGCCCAGGCGCTCGACAAGATCGCCCAGGATTGCAGACGATAAGCTTGCCGGCGTTAAGGCTGCGGTCGATAAGGTCGCAATCGGCGGTTCCGGTTGCTATATAAGCCCGGTTCCAGATTTCTTCCGTCATTCCGGGGCGATGCGAGCATCGAACCCGGAATCTCGAGGTTCCGGGTTCAGCTCTTCGAGCTGACCCGGAACGACCACAGCAATTAGGCCTATCAATGCAACCGACGACCGAGCCGCGCGACGCAATCCTGGTGGAGAAAACTCCACTCGAAACCTATGTGCCGCCGGCGAAGCCATCGCTGATCGGCCTGTCGCGCACCGAGCTTGCCGATCGGCTCGGCGAGATCGGCGTCGCGCCGGCGCAGCGCAAGATGCGCGTGCAGCAACTGTGGCACTGGCTCTATTTCCGTGGCGCCCAGAGCTTCGACGACATGACCTCGATCTCGAAGGGCATTCGCGCCGAGCTCGCGCAGCATTTCACCGTCGATCGGCCCGAAGTCGTGGCCGAGCAGATCTCCAACGACGGCACCCGCAAATGGCTGCTGCGCATGGCGCCGACCGGCCCGCGTGACCGCGGCGCCGAGATCGAGTGCGTCTACATTCCCGAGACCGACCGCGGCACTCTCTGCGTCTCCTCGCAGGTCGGCTGCACGCTCAACTGTTCTTTCTGCCACACCGGCACGCAACGCCCTGTCTCTTATACACATCGAGACCGACCGCGGCACTCTCTGCGTCTCCTCGCAGGTCGGCTGCACGCTCAACTGTTCTTTCTGCCACACCGGCACGCAACGCCTGGTGCGCAACCTCACTGCCGGCGAGATCGTGGGCCAGATCATGGTCGCGCGCGACCGCCTCAATGATTGGGCCGATCGCGAGGACGGCACGCGCCGGGTCACCAATGTCGTGATGATGGGCATGGGCGAGCCGCTCTACAATTTCGACGCGGTGCGCGATGCGCTCTTGATCGTCGGCGACAATGAAGGCATCGGCATCTCCCGCCGCCGCATCACGCTGTCGACCTCGGGCGTGGTGCCAAACATCGTGCGCGCCGGCGAGGAGATCGGCGTCATGCTGGCGATCTCGCTGCATGCCGTGCGCGACGAGCTGCGCAACGAGCTGGTGCCGCTCAACCGCAAATATCCGATCAAGGAGCTGCTGCAGGCCTGCCGCGATTATCCCGGCGCCTCGAACGCGCGCCGCATCACCTTCGAATATGTGATGCTCAAGGGCGTCAACGATTCGCTCGACGATGCAAAATTGCTGGTGAAGCTGCTCAAGGGCATTCACGCCAAGATCAATCTGATCCCGTTCAATCCCTGGCCCGGCACGGCCTACGAATGCTCGGATTGGGACCAGATCGAAAAGTTCTCCGAGTATATTTTCAACGCCGGCTATTCCTCGCCGGTGCGCACCCCGCGTGGCCGCGACATCCTCGCCGCCTGCGGTCAGCTCAAGTCGGAGACGGAGAAGCTCAGCGCGCGCGAGCGACAGGCGCTGCGCGCCATGGCGATGACGGATTGATCATGCGCACGGTCTCCGCGCGCGTCATGGCCGGGCTTGACCCGGCCATTTATGTTTTGAGTTCGTCATTCCGGGGCGCGCGAAGCGCGAACCCGGAATCTCGAGATTCCGGGTTCGGTGCTACGCACCGCCCCGGAATGACGGTGGGACTCAAAGGGGCTGCCAGATGTCCCTGATCGGCCGCCTCATCGTCATCTTCTTCGGCTTTCTCGCTGCCTGTTTCGTCGGCGGCATGATCGTCGTCGTCGCACTGCTGTTTCCGGAGTTCGCCGATCTCGGCGCGGGTCCTGTCGACCAGGGCACGATCGACATCCTGCTCGGCTTCGGCTTCATCTTCGTCTCGGGTTTCGCGCTGGTGCCGGCGGCGGTGATCGTTGCGATCACGGAAGCGCTCTACATCCGCAGCGCGCTGGCCTATGCCGTCGGTGGCGGCCTTGTTGGCCTCGCCTGCTATCTCGGGCTGATCCCGTTCCACCCTGACACGTTCCAGTTTGAAGGCATCGTGCGTCGGCATCTGGAGATCATGACCGGTGCGGGCATCGTCGCCGGCGCCGTCTACTGGCTGATCGCCGGCCGCAACGCCGGCGCCTGGCGCATCCCGTCACCCCCGCGCCGGCCGCCTCCGCCGCTGCCGTCGAACTCAAGGCCGGATGCGCGGTGACACTTTCTTACCCTCCCCTGGAGGGGGAGGGTCGCTTCACATTGAGCGTAGCGAAAATGTGAAGCGGGGTGGGGTGACGGTCTCTCCGCGTCGAACAGTCCCAGTGTTGAGAGATCACCCCACCTCGCTCGCGCTGCGCGCGATCGATCCTCCCCCTCCAGGGGAGGATGAGTACTTCCGATGGGGTTTCCATCCCCGTCCCACTCCGCTAAACCGCGCGCCATGAACCGGACCGGACTCTTCATCGCCCTGGCGCTGTGGCTCGTGATCGGCGTCGTTTTCGGCCTCTATCCCGAGCTCGATCTCAAGCTCGCGGCGCTGTTCTTCGATCCCGCGACCAAAACCTTTCCGATCAAGCTGAACGAATGGGCCGGCTTTGCGCGCGACGCTGCGATGTGGGTGTCCTGGGCCTTCGTGCTGCCGTCGCTGGTTGCGCTCGTGGTCAAGATGATCAGGCCCGATCGTCCCTTGATGGTGTCGGGCCGCGCGATCGTGTTCCTGCTGGTCACGATCATCCTGTCGGCCGGCATCCTCACCAACCTCACCTTCAAGACCTATTGGGGCCGGCCGCGGCCGGTGGTGGTGACCGAGTTTGCCGGCGACCAGCAATTCGTGCCGTGGTGGGATCCGCGCGGCGATTGTACGCGCAACTGCTCGTTCTTCTCCGGCGAAGGCGCCACCGCGTTCTGGACGCTGGCACCGGCCGCGCTCGCGCCGCCGCAGTGGCGGCCGCTCGCCTATGCCGGCGCGGTGGTGTTCGGCGCCGCGACCAGCGCCCTCCGCATGGCCTTTGGCGGGCACTTCTTCACGGATGTTGCGACCGCCGGCCTCGTCACCTTCGTGGTGATCTGGTTCGCTTTCGCGTTTGTCTACCGCTGGCCGCGGACCCGGTTCTCGGACGAGGCAGTCGATGCCGCCCTGACCCGGCTGAACATGCCGGCCTACCGGCTCCGCAAGCGCCTGTTCGGCCGCAAGACGGGCCCGGCGCCGTCGATCTGAGCCATTAAATGCGTGCCGAGGCCTGCGAAATTTGATATTCGCGCGGTCAAACCATCCCATCTGTCAGCCCCTTGAGACCCGATTGGAAGCGCCATGACCACGATCCTGAAGAGCCTGCCCAAGGGTGAGAAAGTCGGTATCGCTTTTTCGGGCGGTCTCGACACCTCGGCGGCACTGCTCTGGATGAAGCAGAAGGGCGCGCGCTGCTACGCCTATACCGCCAATCTCGGCCAGCCCGATGAGGCCGATTACAACGAGATCCCGCGCAAGGCGGAAGCGTTCGGCGCCGAGAAGGCCGTGCTGGTCGATTGCCGTATGCAGCTCGTCCACGAGGGCATTGCCGCGATTCAGTCCGGCGCCTTCCACATCTCGACCGGCGGCATCACCTATTTCAACACCACGCCGCTCGGGCGCGCTGTCACCGGCACGATGCTGGTCGCGGCGATGAAGGAAGACGGCGTCAACATCTGGGGCGACGGCTCGACCTTCAAGGGCAACGACATCGAGCGCTTCTATCGCTACGGCCTGCTGACCAATCCATCCTTGCGCATCTACAAGCCCTGGCTCGACCAGCAGTTCATCGACGAGCTCGGCGGCCGCGCCGAGATGTCGGCCTTCATGACCGCGCAAGGCTTCGCCTACAAGATGAGCGCCGAGAAGGCGTATTCGACCGACAGCAATCTGCTCGGTGCCACGCATGAGGCGAAGGATCTCGAAAGCCTCGACAGCGGCATCAAGATCGTCAACCCGATCATGGGCGTGCCGTTCTGGCGTGACGACTGCGTCGTGAAGGCCGAGACGGTCGTCGTGCGTTTCGAGGAAGGCCAGCCGGTCGCGCTCAATGGCAAGACCTTCTCTGATCCCGTCGCGCTGTTCCTCGAGGCCAATGCCATCGGTGGCCGCCATGGCCTCGGCATGAGCGACCAGATCGAGAACCGCATCATCGAGGCCAAGAGCCGCGGCATCTACGAGGCCCCCGGCATGGCGCTGTTGCACATCGCCTATGAGCGCCTCGTCACCGGCATCCACAACGAGGACACCATCGAGCAGTACCGCATCAGCGGCATGCGCCTCGGACGTCTGCTCTATCAGGGGCGCTGGTTCGACTCGCAGGCCCTGATGCTGCGCGAGACCGCGCAACGCTGGGTCGCGCGCGCCGTCACCGGCGAGGTGACGCTGGAGCTGCGCCGCGGCAACGACTATTCCATTCTCAACACCGAGAGCCCGAACCTCACCTATGCGCCTGAAAGACTCAGCATGGAGAAGGTCGAGGACGCGCCGTTCACGCCGGAGCACCGCATCGGCCAGCTCACCATGCGCAATCTCGACATCGCCGACACGCGCGCCAAGCTCGGTCTCTATGCGAAGACCGGACTTCTCTCGGGCAGCGAAGGCTCGCAGATCTTCCGGCTCGAGAGCGACAAGGACTGAGACGTCTCGTGTCCCGGACAAGCTGCAACGCGCAAGCGTTGCGGCGCCGAGCCGGGACCCAGGATCCATCCGCAGTTTCGCTTTGGCTTCTGGGCCCCGGCTCTGCAGCGCCTAAAGCGCGTTTACGCGCGTCTTCGACGCGCTATGGCGCTGCGTCCGGGGTACAAGAACATCAAACAAGAATGGCCGGGATCCCTCCCGACCATTTCGCATTTGTGGGTAGTCGCCTCAGCGCGGCGGCGCGGAGCCGGGACGCTGACGGCAGCGCATCATGGCGTGCTGTGGAGTGTCGGCGCGCGCGTCAGTCTTGCGTGTGTGATAAAAGTATGCAACCTTGGCGTCATTAGACTGGCAATGTCCTCGCGCAAAATCGCCCAAGGCAACGGCTGATCTTCCCGCGTGAGATGCGTCGGCGTCGACGAGCGAGGAGGGTTCACCATGGCGCTCCCTGTTTTCTCCTGCCCCGTTCATGTCATGGGGGATCTGTCCTACTGGTGGTATGTCTATCAGTACGCGACGACGTCGAACCCCGCTGCAAACATGTCACCTGCGGCCATCATCTGCCCGCAGCACCCCAACGCGGACACCGACGTCAAGAGAGCGATACAGTACGCCGCCGCCAACGGCATCGGGATCGCGGTGCGAACGGGCGGCCACGCCTATTCCGGAACTTCGTCGACATCCAGCAACAACATCCAGCTCGATCTGAGCGGAGCCTACAACGACTGGGATTACGACGCGCAGACTGGCCTGCTGCGCCTCGGCATCAGCTACTCGCTGCTGGAGTTCAACACCAGGCTGCGGCAAGCCGGCCTCTTCATGCCGACCGGCCAGTGCTACAACGTGCATGTCGGCGGTCATGTCCAGACCGGCGGCTACGGCCAACTGGCCCGCGCCTTCGGATTGTTCAGCGACCAAATCGTGTCGTTCGAGATATTCCTGGCCGACGGCACCAAGAAGACGGTTGCCGTCGACAGTGCCGTGCAAGCGGACAAGGATCTCTTCTTCGCAGTGCTCGGCGGCGGCCCCGGCAACTACGGCATAGTCACCCACGTCACGATCCGCCCGCGCAAGGATGCGGATCACAAATATTCGCGCGCGTACAAATACGTCATTCCGTACGATCCGAGCCTCGACCATGGCGTCCTCGTGCAACTGTTCGATCTGGTCCGGGAGTGGGAGAACGCGCCGGGCGACTATGATTTCTGCTTCACGGTCGCGTCCGCGGAGGACGAGTTCCTTGAGAACTTCCTGGGCGTCGCTTCGCGCGACGATTTCATGATCACGTATTTCGGGGGCAAGAACGCGCCGTCGCCCCTGAGTGCCCTGCTGGTCTATTTTCAGTACTCCAACATCGACAACAGATCCGACACCTATGACCCTTCGTGGTGCCAGAAGATCAAGACGATCCTCGCCAGCGCGAAACATGGTTCGACGGCCTGGGAGCGATTGAAGGAGTGGGCCGAACAGGAGCTCATCGATCTGTCGACCACGCTGCGCGATGACGGCGTCATCACACCGATCTCGCAAAGCGTCACCGAGCTCTGGACTTACCATGGCACGCGCGAATTCAACTATCCGTTCCTGAAGAATGGCCAGGTTACCGACAAAGTTGCCACGCCCGACTGGTCCGAATGGGCCGCGACCCGGATCGACAAGATGGTCGGACGCAGCGGCGATGGACTCATGGTGTTCGTCCAGTGCCAGAATTTTGGCGGCGCGAATTCAGCGGTCACGAAGAATGGCCAGCGTAAGCAAACGGCTTACGCATGGCGCGACACCACCATCGGCTACAATATGGACGTCTTCTTCAACACGAGCAGGAAGAACGCCTCGGAGCTCGCGGCGGAATGGCAGGACGCCAACATCTCCGAAGGCGTCGGGCCGAACGGCAAGTTCTCTGCGGACGATCACCGCTGGTTCTGGGCCAGCCACGGTGACCTCGACATGAGCAAGGTCTGGCCGTTCTACTATTCCAAGAGCGACTATGAGAAGTGTTGCAAGGTGAAGCAGACGGTCGACCCGAATGGCATTTTCACCGCCAACACCTTTGTTGTGGGCTACACGCACCAAACGGCGCCGAAGCATCTTGCCGCTTCGCCGGGTGATGCAGCCATCGCGCCCCAGGCCGGCGAGATACCGGACGACGAGACATACGCCAGGGCGCGCGCCGCCGCCGCCGTGTTGCGGGCCCGGGAAAAAGGCATCGCCACGATCCAGCTGCTGCGGCGCGGGGCCGGACGTCGAAGCGACAGGTCGTTGCCCGACGAAAGCCTGCCCCGGAGCTGATTCGGCGAGAGCACGCGGCTGGTGTCCGAAGCGACCGCAAACAAAAATGGCCGGGATTGCTCCCGGCCATTTTGCATTGGTGGATGTCGCCTCAGCGCGGCGGCGTGGTACCGGGCGGGGGCGGCGGCAGCGAGGCCGTACCACCGTTGAGCAGCGGCGTGATGCGGCGGATGGTGACGCGCCGGTTGATCCGGCTCGGGCCGTCGGTCTGCTCCTTCAGGTACTGCCTGCCGTAGCCCTGCGACGTCAGGTTCTCGGCGGGCACGCCGAATTGCTGGGTCAGCAATTCAGCCGCCGACTGCGCGCGGCGATCCGACAGCGACAGATTGTCGACGTCGTTGCCGACCGCGTCGGTGTGGCCCTCGATCAGGAACACCTCACGCGGGTTGGCCTGGATCGCACGGTTGAGGCCGTCGGCGATCGTCTGCAGCCGCGCCGCCTGGTCCGGCGGAATGGTCCACGATCCCGTCTCGAAGTTGATCGTGTTGACGTCGATGCTCGGCATCGTCATGCGGACATTCGGTGAGTAGCGGATCTCGTCGAGCGAGTAGCGCCGCTCGATCCGCTGCACCGGTGGGGCCCGCATCGTCTCGTAGATCACGTCAGGCGTGGCCTCCTGGGCGTCGACGATGTAGCGATCGTAGGGGATGCTCACGATCGGCGGCGGCACGTCGACATAGAAGCCGCCGACCGCGCGCGGATCGCGATAGCTGTTGTCGATGATGATGATCTCGCGCCCGCCGGGGTCCCTGCGGATGCGACGCAGCAGCGACCCGTCCGGGCCGACCACGGTGATCACCTCGCTGCCGTCAGGACGGATCACGACGGTGCGGGTCTCGCCGCCGATGGTCTCGGTGCGAATGTCGCGGGCGCCGTAGCGGAAGCGATAGAGATCGTTGCCGCGGACATATTCCTGCCCGCCCGGATCGCGGATGATGATGCGATCCGGCTCGGTGTAGACGGTGCGGCCGCCTTCGACGATCTCCTGCCGCTGATTGCGGTAGTCGGCGATGGTGGCACCGATCACGGCACCGGCCACCACGCCTGCACCGAACGCAAGCGGTGTCAGGTCACGCTGCTGCGGGCGCGGCGGCGGCGGCAGCGGCGTGGTGGTGGTAGGCGCGGCGCGGAAGGCCGGCGCAACGGTCGGCGGCGCGTACTGAGCCTTGTCGGCCGGCGGAGCTGCCGCCGGCGTGGCGGGCACGACAGTCGGCGCCGCGACACCGGGCGGAGGAGCCGGAGGACGCGGCACGGCACCCGCCTGTGGTGTGGTGGGCGGCGTTCCGGCAGCGGGCGCGCCGGCCGGCGGCGCTCCAGCAGCAGGCGCACCTGCAGGCGGCGTTCCACCCTGACGTCCGGGAGGTGTCGTTGTCGCGCCACCGGGCGCGGGCGTTGCCGACGGAGCCGGCGTTGGCGCCGGTGCTCCCGCAGCCGGCGGAGCGCCAGGACGTCCGGGAGGCGTGGCGCCGGGCGCCGGCGTTGCGGTCGGGGCAGGAGACGGAGACGGAGACGCCGTCGGGCGGGGCGACGGCGCAACGGGCGTCGGCGTCGGCGTTGCCGCCGGGGCCGGCGTTGGCGCCGGTGCTCCCGCAGCCGGCGGAGCGCCAGGACGTCCGGGAGGCGTGGCGCCGGGCGCCGGCGTTGCGGTCGGGGCAGGAGACGGAGACGGAGACGCCGTCGGGCGGGGCGACGGCGCAACGGGCGTCGGCATCGGCGTTGCCGCCGGGGCCGGCGTTGTCGTGGGCGCAGGCCGCACCGCAGGGGCTGCGGACGGCGGTGTGGCTGCGGCCGGCGGAGATGTCGGGGTGGGCGCCGGATGCGTCGGTGTTGCCGTGGGCGCCGGGAGGGGCGCTGTCGGAGCATGCTGCTGCGGAGCCGGCGGGGGTGGCGGAGGCGGTGTCGGCGCATGCTGCTGCGGGGCCGCGGCCGGAGGCGGCGTCGGCGCCTTGGGTGCGGCAGGCGGTGGAGGCGGCGGAGGTGCCTGATGGGTCGCGGGCGGCGGCGGAGGTGGAGGCGGCGGCGCCGGGTGTGTCGGCGCAGCAGCCGGAGGAGGCGGGGCGGGCGGATGCGGCGGCGCAGCCACAGGGGGCGGTGCGGCCGGTGCCTTGGGCGCAGCAGGTGGCGGCGGCGGCGGTGGCGGTGGTGGCGGTGGTGGCGCCGCCGGGCGCGCGGCGGGCGGCGCCGGCGGCGCCTTCGGCGCTTCCTTCGGAGGCTGCTTCGGTTTTCCGTCAGGGCCTAATTCTGGCTGGGCCTGCGCGACCACGAGCGGCGGCGCGCTTTGCGCGTGCGATGCGGAGCTTGCGAATTGCATCGCGGTCAGGGCCGTCGTGGCAAGCAGCACGAAACGAAGGTTGGTCATGTCGAGAAATTCCCCGGAAGGTTCTTTGACGAGTGAAGTGGGGTGATGAACAGCTACGCGTTAGGCCGGATTGTGGCGGGTGAAGACATTGCGTCGCGATTTATTTCTGCATGCAAATCATGTCACGCGAACAACGTTCATTGCGCATTCAGGCGTGAGTCGCAATCGCATCACATCTGATCCTGCGACGAATTGGCATCCGTCGCGGGGTTCGGTGCGACCGGACCGCTCGGTCCGCGCGATGGAATCTCCTCAGGCCCGCGCCCCGGCAATTCATCGGGCGGCGGTGATTCGCCGGGCTCGCGCACCGGCGGCGCAATCTCGGGCTGCGGATTGCCCGGCGGAATTCCGGGCGGCGGCTCGGTCGGCGTGCCCGGTGTCGATGGCGGTATCTCCGGCGGTTCGATCGGCATCGGCATCACCGCGACCAGTTGTCAGGAGAACAACAACGATGATCTTGCGCCGATGTTCCGAGAGCATGATCCGGAAAAGTGTGCAGTGGTTTTCCCTCCCGACAAACGCGGAACGCGTTTGCGCGGAGATCATGCTCAAACAACAACCGGCACTATTCCGGCGTGTGGCAGACCGCCTCGATGTTGTGGCCATCAGGATCCAGCACGAACGCGCCGTAATAATTCGCGTGATAATGCGGGCGAACGCCGGGCGGCCCGTTGTCGCGGCCACCTGCGGCCATCGCAGCCTTGTAGAACGCATCGACCGTCGCGCGGTTCTTTGCTGATATCGCGACATGCACCGGCTTGTTCATCGCGCCTTTGCCGTCGATCCAGAAATCCGGCTTGCCACCGGCGCCGAATCCGGCTGCCGCGGCGTGACCGGTCTGCGCTTCCGTGACTTCCATGATCAGGCTGTAATCGAGCGGCGCCAGTGCCTTGCTGTAGAACGCTTTCGCCGCCTCGTAGTCGGAGACGGAGAGGCCCAAATGATCGATCATCGCATCCTCCGTGGTTGGCCGTCAGCGCGACAGGAACGTGTTGCTTCTTGTCTTGCGCGCGACGGCGAAGCCGCGCGCGACCATGTCAGCGATACAATCCTGCTGCCATTCGTTTTGTGACAGATGCTCGATCACGACTGCGCGCGGCCACAGCGATGGCGGCGCGTCGCGAAAGAAGCCGATCAGCACGCGGTCCTCAAAGCCCTCGACGTCGATCTTGAGCGAATCGACCTGTGTGACACCGGCTTCATCGAGGATCCGCGTCAGCCGCAGCGACGGCACCTTGATGGCCTCCGCGCTAGCCGCGCCGGTAACGACATGCGTGGCGCCGAGATTGCCGCCGCCGCTTTCGATCATCAGCTCGCCGTCGGCATCGCCGGCGGCAGCCTGCACCAGGCGCACCTGCGTCGCCTTCGATGCGGCATGGTTGAATGACAGCCGCGCGAATGTGAGGGGATGCGGTTCGATCGCGACCACCTTGCCATTGGCGCCGACCTGCCGCGCCATCACCAGCGCGAAGGTGCCGACATTGGCGCCGACGTCGACGAACGTGCCGCCGGCCTGCGTGTGCTTGCGCAGGAAATCGAGCTCGTCGATGTTGTAGTCGGGGTTGAACAGCGCGCCGCGTTCGGTGGCGCTGCCCTGATGATAGAAGCGGAACGAGGCGCCCTGATATTGCACGTCAACAGGGCCGCCGCGCAGCAGATTGACCAACCGCGACATCCACGGACGGAATGCGCCGCGCTTAAGGCCCGATCCCTGCGCGAGGCGGATCATCGCGGCCTGCGCAGTGTTCGGTGCAAACGCACCGAATGGCGCGGTCGAAAGGTCGTTGTCGGGCGTCAAGCAGGCGGTCCTCGTTGCAGGCGGCGCATGCATAGCCGGTTTTGCCGGGGACTCCAACGCTGCGCCGCGCGAGAAATTTACTCCGCGGCGCCGTTGCGCACCCGCCGTGGCCGCGCAGCGTGATGCAGCACCCGCGACAGCTCCTCCATCGAATAGGGCTTTTGGACGAGCTCGAAGCCGGCGACACCGTCCTGCGACAGGGCCTGGCTGTAGCCGGTGGTCAGGACAACAGGGACGCCGATGCCGCGGTCGCGGATCGCCTGTGCGAGATCGAGTCCGGTCATGCCGGGCATCACGACGTCGGAGAACACCACGTCGAAGCGATCGGGATCGCCGAGAAGCTCGGCGAGCGCGTCGGTGGCATTGTCGACCAGCGTGATGCTGTAGCCGAGCTCGGTCAGCCCGTCGGCGGCGAAATTGCCGAGTTCGATATTGTCCTCGACGACCAGGACCGACATGCCGCTGCCGGCGACTGCGGGCGCCGTGGTTGGCGCCGGGCTCCGCGGCAACAGATCGGCCGGCACGCGCGGCAGATAGAGCGAGAAGGTGCTGCCCTGGCCAACCTCGCTCATGACCGTTACTTCGCCGCCGGATTGCCGGGCGAAGCCGAATACCTGCGACAGGCCGAGGCCCGTGCCCTGGCCGACCTGCTTGGTGGTGAAGAACGGCTCGAAGATCCGGCCCAATTGCGCGGCGGGAATGCCGATGCCGGTATCGCTGACGGCGACGCAGACGAATCCAAGATTCTTCAAGATCGGGCTGCCCGAGAGATGCGCGAGCGTGTCGGGGACGGTCGTCGCCGCGTGCACCGTAAAGACGATTCGGCCCCTGCCTTGCATGGCATCGCGCGCGTTGGTGGCCATGTTGATCAAGGCCGTCTCGAACTGGCCGGCATCGGCGCTGACGAGGCAAGGCTCTGCCGGCAATTGCATGACGATCTCGATCGCCGGGCCGAGCAGCGTGGCGAGCATGTCGCGCAGCGACTGCATGCGCTCGCCGACATCGAACACTTCCGGTTTCAAGGTCTGGCGCCGGGCAAAGGCCAGCAGTTGCGACGTCAGCTTGGCCGCGCGCGCGACCGCCTCCGCAATTGCGTTGGTGTAGCGCTTGCGCCGCTCCTCGCTCAGTTGCGGCCGGTTCAACAGATCGACCGACGCTCGGATCACGGTCAGGAGGTTGTTGAAATCATGCGCGACGCCGCCGGTGAGCTGGCCCAGCGCCTCCAGTCGCTGGCTGTGCTTGAGCGCCTCCTCGGCCTCGCGCCGCTTGGCAGCTTCGAGCTGGAGATGCTGGGTGCGCCGGAAGGCGAAGGCGAGCAGGATGAACAGCAGCGCGGTCGCGGGCAGGCCGAACACCAGGTGCTGGCTCATGGTGGCGAGCCAACGCGCGCGGATCGCCGAGGTCTCGAGGCCGGCGCTGACATAGATCGGATATTCGGCGACGCGCCGGTAGCCGATGCGCCGCTCGATGCCATCAGACGGCCAGGCGATGGTCATGAACCCATGGTCGGGATGAACCGAGATGCTCCGCCCGACCGGGCCGTTCGGATCGAGCTGGAACTCGCGGTTGAGCCGCGGGAAATGCGCCAGCAGCACGCCGTCGGTGCGCCCCATCGCGAAGAAGCTGCCGGGGTCGGTGCCGATCCTGGCATAAAAGCTCTCGAAATATTCCGGCAGCACGGAGGCCTGGATCACGCCGGTGAAACTGCCGTCGTCGGACCAGCGACGGCGGCTGACGCCGAAGAAGCGCGCGCCCTGGTAGGGCGGACGCGGCGTCAGCGAGGCGCCGATATAGGTGCCGATGGTCTGGTCGACATGGGCGTAGAAGTAATCGCGGTCGGCAAAAACCTGCTCCGGCGGTGGTGAGGCGAGACTGTTGACCAGCGATTTCCCGTTGGCATCGAAGATCCAGGCCGATTTGAGCTGCGGCAACGAATCGGCGAGCTGCTTCAGGCGCCGGTGCAGCGCAGGCTCCCGCGAGCGGATGACGTCGTCGGGAAGGTCGCGCACGACCTCGTTGAGCTCGGCGAGGCTCCGGTCGATGGTCTCGAACACCTTGAGCGCATGCTCATGCGCGATTTCGAGCGAGCGATCGATCTCGCGATCGGCGACGTCGAGCGTCGAATTGTAGGAGATCGTGGAAGCGAAGACGAACAGCGCGACCGGCAGCGTCAGGGATGCCGCCATCATCCACTGCAAGAGTCTCAGCGAGTTGCGTTGTGCGCCCTGCACGGTCGCTCCGGTCCCAGACCGGAGAGCTTACTTGAACTTCCCGCCGGGAAGGAAGCAGCTTGTGGCGTGAACCTTCGGTTGTATTTTGCCGGTTCGCCCGCGCCGCGGTTCGTGGCAAATTTGAGTCAACCCGAATTTGAGTCGAACCAAATTTGAGTTGAACCAGGGCTGTCGAGGGGAACGACGCCCCGGCCGGAGCGGCCGGGAACCGTCGCAGGACATCCGCCTAGATCTGGCGCTCGACCATCTTGAGCTTGAGCTCGGCGATGGCTTCGGCCGGGTTCAGGCCCTTCGGGCAGGCCTTGGCGCAGTTCATGATGGTATGGCAGCGATACAGCCGGAACGGGTCCTCGAGATTGTCGAGCCGCTCGCCGGTGGCCTCGTCGCGCGAATCGGAGACCCAGCGGTTGGCCTGGAGCAGGGCGGCCGGACCGAGATAGCGGTCGCTGTTCCACCAATAGCTCGGGCACGAGGTCGAGCAGCAGGCGCACAGGATGCACTCGTAGAGGCCGTCCAGCTTCTCGCGGTCCTCGTGGCTCTGGCGCCACTCCTTCTGCGGCGTCGGCGAGGTCGTCTTCAGCCACGGCTCGACCGAGGCGTATTGCGCGTAGAAATTGGTCAGGTCAGGGACGAGGTCCTTCACCACCGGCTGGTGCGGCAGCGGATTGATCTTCACCGCGCCGTCCTTCACGTCATGCATCGAGCGGGTGCAGGCCAGCGTGTTCTGGCCGTCGATGTTCATGGCGCAGGAACCGCAGACGCCTTCGCGGCAGGAGCGGCGGAAGGTCAGCGACGGGTCGATGTGGTTCTTGATCCAGATCAGGCCGTCCAGCACCATCGGACCGCAATCATTGGTGTCGACATAATAGGTGTCGACGCTCGGGTTCTTGCCGTCGTCGGGATTCCAGCGATAGACGCGGAATTCGCGAACGTCGGTCGCGCCCGCGGGCTTCGGCCAGGTCTTGCCGCCGGATATTTTCGAGTTCTTCGGAAGTGCGAATTCAACCATTCGATGAGGGCCTTCGCTGTTCGCTCAATACACGCGCGCTTTGGGCGGGATGTACTGCACGTCGTTGGTCATGGTGTAGTCGTGAACCGGGCGATACTCGATCCTGACCTTGCCCTTGTCGTCGAGCCAGGCCAGCGTGTGCTTCATCCAGTTCTTGTCGTCGCGCGCCGAGAAGTCCTCGCGGGCATGCGCGCCGCGGCTCTCGGTGCGGTTGGCGGCCGAGTTCATCGTCACCACCGCCTGCGAGATCAGATTGTCGAACTCGAGCGTCTCGACCAGGTCGGAATTCCACACCAGCGAGCGGTCGGACACCGCAATGTCGGTGATGCCGCTGTGGACCTTCGCGATCAGGTTCTGGCCTTCGCTCAGCACTTCGCCGGTGCGGAACACGGCGCAGTTGTTCTGCATCACGTGCTGCATGCCTTCGCGCAGCTTCGCGGTCGACGTGCCACCCGAGGCGTAGCGATAATGGTCGAGGCGGCCGAGCGCGAGATCGGCGGAGTTCGCCGGCAGCTCGGGCTGCTTGGCGTTCGGCGTCAGCTTTTCGGCAAGACGCAGCGCCGCGGCGCGGCCGAACACGACGAGGTCGATCAGCGAGTTSGAGCCGAGGCGGTTGGCGCCGTGCACGGAGACGCAGGCGGCTTCGCCGATCGCCATCAGGCCGGGGATGATGGCGTTGTCGTCGCCGTCCTTCTTGGTCAGCACTTCGCCGTGATAGTTCGTGGGGATGCCGCCCATGTTGTAGTGCACGGTCGGCACGATCGGGATCGGCTCGCGCGTCACGTCGACATTGGCGAAGATCTTGGCGGATTCGGAGATGCCCGGCAGGCGCTCGGCGAGCACGGCGGGATCGAGATGGTCGAGATGCAGGAAGATGTGGTCCTTCTTCTTGCCGACGCCGCGACCTTCGCGGATCTCGATGGTCATCGCCCGCGAGACGACGTCGCGCGAGGCGAGGTCCTTGGCGCTCGGTGCATAGCGCTCCATGAAGCGCTCGCCTTCGGAGTTGACGAGATAGCCGCCCTCGCCGCGGGCGCCCTCGGTGACGAGACAGCCCGAGCCGTAGATGCCGGTCGGGTGAAACTGCACGAACTCCATGTCCTGCAGCGGCAGGCCGGCGCGCAGCACCATGCCGCCGCCGTCGCCGGTGCAGGTATGGGCCGAGGTGCAGGAGGCGTAGGCGCGGCCATAGCCGCCGGTCGCCAGGATCACGGTCTGGGCGCGGAAGCGGTGCAGCGTTCCGTCGTCGAGCTTGAGCGCGATGACGCCGCGGCAGGTGCCCTGGTCGTCCATGATCAAATCGATGGCGAAGAATTCGATGAAGAACTCGGCCGCATGGCGAAGCGACTGGCCATACATCGTGTGCAGCATGGCGTGGCCGGTGCGGTCGGCGGCGGCGCAGGTGCGCTGCGCCTGGCCCTTGCCGAACTCCATGGTCATGCCGCCGAACGGACGCTGGTAGATCTTGCCGTCCTCGGTGCGCGAGAACGGCACGCCCCAATGCTCGAGCTCGTAGACCGCGTCGGGCGCGTTGCGCACCATGTATTCGATCGCGTCCTGGTCGCCGAGCCAGTCCGACCCCTTCACGGTGTCGTACATGTGCCAGCGCCAGTCGTCCTTGTGCATGTTGCCGAGCGAAGCGGAGATGCCGCCCTGCGCCGCGACCGTGTGCGAGCGGGTCGGAAACACCTTGGTGATGCAGGCCGTCTTCAGGCCGGCTTCGCTGCAGCCGACCACGGCGCGCAGACCCGCGCCGCCGGCACCGACCACGACGACGTCATAGGTGTGGTCTTCGATCGGATAGGCTTTGCCGTTGGTGGCGGGAGCGCCGTTGCCCTTGCCATTCGTCTCGTTGGCCATGGGGTTTACACTCCGGATGAGAGCTTGATGATCGCGTAGATCGAGGCGAGCGCCACGGCGATCGAGAAGAAGTTGTTGAGCATGATCGAGACGAGCTTCAGCTTCTCGTTATGGACGTAGTCCTCGATCACGACCTGCATGCCGATCTTCATGTGCCAGGTGCTGGCGACGATGAAGAGCAGCATGATCACCGCGATCGGCAACGAGCCGAGGATCACCTTGGCGCCGGCCTGGTTGCTGCCGAGCGTCATCATGATGATGACGATCACCGGGATCATCAGCAGCGTCATCGCGACGCCGGTGAGGCGCTGGCGCCAGAAATCGGAGGTGCCCGAATGCGCGGCGCCGAGATTGCGGACCCGGCCAAGCGGGGTGCGCATGCTGCGCTTCGGCGTATCTGACGCGCTCATCGTATACCTCCGATCGCGTAGGCGATGATCCAGATCAGGATCGTCAGCGCGATGCCGCCGATCAGGGCGGCCCAGGTCAGCGCTTCGCGTTCATTGGCCTTGAAGCCGAAGCCGAGGTCCCACACGAAGTGCCGGATGCCGCTCAACATATGGTGCATCAGCGCCCAGGTGTAGCCGAACACGATCAGGCGGCCGATGATGCTGCCGGTGAAGGCCTGCACGTTGGAATAGGCCGCGGCCGAGCCCGACGCCGCTGCGATCAGCCACCAGGCCAGCAGCAGGGTCCCGACGTAAAGCGCGATACCGGTGGCGCGATGGACGATGGACAGCGCCATCGTCAGCGTCCAGCGGTAGACTTGCATGTGTGGTGAAAGCGGTCGTTCGATCCGTGCGGTCATGGGCTTTTGATGTTTAAGGCGGCCCAGCAGGGGGCGCGCGGGGATCGCGAAAGGTCGGCTCTATTTACGGAGTCGATTTGCCCTGCGCAATCACCAAATCGCCATAAATCGAACCTGCGTTCAGCTCTAGACCCTTGATGAACCAAGCCCAATCAGGGGCTTGGTATACCAGCTCGGTGGTGCACCGACAAAGGATCGAATCTATATTCATCCATTGGCGCGATCCGCGAGGCGCATTGAAATTACTATTGGAACGGCTCTAACCCGCCGACCGGCCGCTCCGGTTCGAACTAGTCAGTTCATGACGCCAAAACCTATGGAGGCAGCCGAGTCGCCGCTTCAGATTTCCGCCCTGCGCATCGATTTTCCGCAAGACGGAGGATATGCGCGCGCTGCATTCCACCCCAGCCGGAAACTCCGGCGCGTCGACCGCGCAAATCGGATCACCTACAGGCTCAAAAGGCACCTCACTCCGAATGGCTGACTCGGAGAGAGCTTGCGGCCGAGGGGACAATCCGGGTGATCGCAGGTCTTGATATCAAGGAACTCGTGGAGCTCGCGCTCCTGCTGATCGCAGTCGGCGCGCTGTCTGGATTTCTGGCGGGCGTGTTCGGCATCGGTGGCGGGGCGATTCTTGTGCCGGTGTTTTACGAATGCTTCCGCATCGCCGGCGTGCCGCTGGACGTGCGCATGCCGCTTTGCGTCGGCACCTCGCTCGCGGTGATCATCCCGACCTCGATCCGTTCGTTCCAGGCGCATTACAAGCGCGGCGCCGTCGATATGACGATCCTGCGCGTGTGGTGGCTGCCAATCGTCATCGGCGTCGTCGCCGGCAGCGTGATCGCGCGCTACGCGCCGGAGCGGCTGTTCAAGATCGTGTTCGTCGCCGTCGCCTACTCCGCGTCCGCCCGTCTCATCTTCGGTCGTGACAGCTGGACGCTCGGCGACGACCTTCCGCAGGGCCCGCTGATGCGCATCTACGGCTTCTGCGTCGGCATTTTGTCGACGCTGATGGGCATCGGCGGCGGACTGTTCTCGAATCTCTTGATGACGTTCTACGGTCGTCCGATCCATCAGGCGGTGGCGACGTCATCGGCGCTGGCGGTGCTGATCTCGATCCCCGGCGCGCTCGGCTACATCTACGCCGGCTGGCCTGCGGCTGCGACGTATCCCGGCGTCTCAGCGCTGCAAATCCCGTTCGCGCTCGGCTACGTCTCGCTGATCGGCGCCGTGCTGGTGATGCCGATGAGCCTCGTCACCGCGCCGCTCGGCGTGCGAGCCGCGCACGCGATGTCGAAGCGGACGCTCGAGGTCGCGTTCGGGTGTTATCTGTTTCTCGTGGGAAGCCGGTTTGTGATGAGTTTGGCCGGCGGGCAATGAGCGTTGGCATCGTAGGGTGGGTTAGCCTTGCGATTGCGCGAAGCGCAATCCGCGGGGCTAACCCACCCTATGACTTCGTTCGCAAGAACTGCGAGCGATCCCCTCACTTCTCCGCGTAAATATCCTTGTACGTATCACGCAAGATGTTCTTCTGCACTTTGCCCATCGTATTGCGCGGCAGCTCGTCGACGACGAAGACGCGCTTGGGCATCTTGAATTTTGCCAAACGCCCGTCGAGTGCCTTCAGCACCGCGGCCTCGGTCACGTCGGCGCCTTTGTTGCAGACCAGCACGGCCGTGACGCCCTCGCCGAAATCGGCATGCGGCACGCCGATCACGGCGGACTCGATCACGCCGGGCATGGCGTCGATCTCGGTCTCGATTTCCTTCGGATAGACGTTGAAGCCGCCCGAGATCACCAGATCCTTGCCGCGGCCGAGGATGTGGACGTAGCCCTTGTCGTCGATCTTGCCGAGATCGCCGGTGATGAAGAAGCCGTCGGCCCTGAACTCGGCCTTGGTCTTCTCGGGATTGCGCCAATAGCCCTTGAAGACGTTCGGGCCCTTGACCTCGATCATGCCGATCTCCTCGCGCGGCAATTCCTTGCCTGTCTCGGGCTCGGTGACGCGCACGGTGACGCCGGGCAGCGGAAAGCCGACCGCGCCGGGGACGCGCTCGCCGTCGTAAGGATTTGACGTGTTCATGTTGGTTTCGGTCATGCCGTAGCGCTCGAGTACGGCGTGGCCGGTGCGATCAGACCATTCGCGGTGGGTCTCTGCGAGCAGCGGCGCCGAGCCCGAGATGAACAGGCGCATGTGCTTGGTCGTCTCCTTCGACAAAGCGGGATTCTGCAGGAGCCTCGTGTAAAAGGTCGGCACGCCCATCAGCACCGTGGCGCGCGACATCAGCTTGATGATCAGGTCCGGATCGAGCTTCGGCAGGAAGATCATCGAGGCCCGCGAGAACAGCGTCACGTTGGTCGCCACGAACAGGCCGTGCGTGTGGTAGATCGGCAGCGCGTGGATCAGCACGTCCTTGTCGGTGAAGCGCCAGTAGTCGACGAGCGAGAGCGAGTTCGACGCGAGATTGTCATGGCTGAGCATCGCGCCCTTGGAGCGGCCGGTCGTGCCCGAGGTGTAGAGGATCGCGGCGAGATCGTCGTTGGCCCGCAAGACGGTGGTGAATTCGCTGCTCGCCTTGTCGGCGGCTTCCGTCAGCGAGCCCTTGCCGTCAGCGCCTAGCGTCTCGACCCTGGCCTTTACCTTGGCGGCGATCGGGGCGAGGCCCTCGGCCTTCGCGGGATCGCACACCACCAGGGCCGGTTCGGCATCGCCGATGAAGTAATCGAGCTCGTTGAGCGTATAGGCGGTGTTGAGCGGCAGATAGACCGCGCCGGCCCTGACAGTGCCGAGATACAGCACGATATTGGCGACGGACTTTTCGACCTGCACCGCAACGCGGTCGCCGGGCTTCACGCCGCGCGCGACCAGCACATTCGCCATTTGGCCTGCCCGCGCGATCAGATCGCCGTAGCTGATATGGACGCCGTCCTGCGTCTCGATCGCGAGACGTTTGGGATCGTCGAGGCCGTCGAACAGGCGGGAAAACAGATTGGCGTTGGCAGCTGGGTTCATGCAAGATTTCCTCGACCGCAAGGCTTGTACGACACGGCTCGTACGACAAGGCCGGTCAAAACCGAGGGCTGGATTAGCAAAAACCGCCCCAATGAAGCAACGGAGACAGTTTGCATGACCAAATCTGGGAAACGCGTGGCCTGGGTCACCGGCGGCGGCAGCGGGATCGGGGAGGCCGGCGCCGAGGCGTTGGCGGCCGACGGCTGGACGGTGGTGATTTCCGGCCGGCGTAAGGACGCCCTGGATGCCGTGGTTGCGAAGATCGTCAAGGCCGGCGGGACCGCCGAGGCGATTGCGCTTGATGTGTCCAACGCGGACCAGGCCCAGAAGGCCGCCGATCAGATCGTCGCCAAGCACGGCCGCATCGACCTGCTGGTGAACAATGCCGGCATCAACGTCCCCAAGCGCAGCTGGAAGGACATGGAACTTGAGGGCTGGGACAAGCTCGTCCAGGTCAATCTCAACGGCGTGCTCTATTGCATGCGCGCGGTGCTGCCGACGATGCGCAAGCAGCAGGACGGCGGTGCTGCCGACGATGCGCAAGCAGCAGGACGGCTCGATCATCAACGTCTCGTCCTGGGCCGGCCGCCACGTCTCGAAGATGCCGGGCCCGGCCTACACCACGACCAAGCATGCGGTGCTGGCGCTGACCCATTCCTTCAACATGGACGAATGCGTCAACGGCCTGCGCGCCTGCTGCCTGATGCCCGGCGAGGTGGCGACGCCGATCCTGAAGCTGCGCCCGGTGGTGCCGAGCGAGGAGGAGCAGGCGAAGATGCTGCAATCCGAGGATCTCGGCCGCACCATCGCGTTCATCGCGTCGATGCCGCCGCGCGTGTGCATCAACGAGCTGCTGATCAGCCCGACGCATAATCGCGGGTTCATCCAGACGCCGAACAACAGGGATTGAGTTGCTCCACCCGCGCCTCATCCACCGCTGTCGTCCCGGATCTGCGCTTCGCTTGTCCGGGACGACGGCGGAGTTCGTAGCGCGCTTGCGGACCCCACGGCCACCCCGCCCGATAGTTTCACCCATCACAAAGAATTTTTCCTCGAAACCCCTTCGCGCACCCTCCCGTAATTCGGTCCAACGACGCGCTGCTGCTTCACGCCAAACTGTCGCAGACGCCGTTGTTGCCCCAACGCAAACGCCGGCGAGTGCCGGTCACATCGAAATCGGGAGTTTCTCCATGTCGAAGCGCATTGCCTATCTCGCCGCCGCTGCCTTCAGCGCGCTGGCCATCACCGCGACCGTCATCGCGCCCGCCCGCGCCGAGGAAAAGACCGTCATGGTCGGCGGCGCCGCGATGTTCCCGTCCAAGAACATCGTCCAGAACGCCGTCAACTCGAAGGACCACACCACGCTGGTTGCGGCCGTGAAGGCGGCCGGTCTCGTCCCGACGCTGGAAGGCAAGGGCCCGTTCACGGTGTTCGCGCCGACCAATGCCGCGTTCGGCAAGCTGCCGGCCGGCACCGTCGACACCCTGGTCAAGCCCGAGAACAAGGCGACCCTGACCAAGATCCTCACCTACCATGTCGTGGCCGGCAAGCTCGAGGCCTCCGACCTCACCGACGGCAAGAAGCTCAAGACCGTCGAGGGCGAGGAGCTGACCGTCAAGAAGCAGGACGGCAAGGTCTGGATCGTCGACGCCAAGGGCGGCACCTCGATGGTGACGATCTCCAACGTTAACCAGTCGAACGGCGTGATCCATGTGGTCGACACCGTGCTGATGCCGGCGACGTAACACTACACAGTCCTGTTTCATCCCCCACAGGATGTGGCGAAACAGCGAGCCGGGGAGACCCGGCTCGCTTTATTGTGACCGCCAGGGCAGGCGATTCGTTGTGGCGCCTGGCGTAACGAAGGCAGGCTATCAGGCGTATAATCATCGACACACGACGTTCAGGACGGAACCACCATGTCGAGCCTTACCGTGACCGACGAGCAGATCAGCGCCATCAAGCCCAAGGTGATCCAGCCGGTCTGGGTCCGGGTGATGCACTGGACCAACGCGTTCGCCATGATCCTGATGATCATGTCGGGCTGGCAGATCTACAACGCCTCGCCGCTGTTCGACTTCCGCTTCTCCCACGACATCACGCTGGGCGGCTGGCTCGGCGGCGGCCTGCTCTGGCATTTCGCGGCGATGTGGCTGTTGATGATCAACGGCCTCGCCTATCTCATCACCGGTTTTGCCTCGGGTCGCTTCCGCAAGAAGCTGCTGCCGATCACGCCGGCGGGCGTGCTCCACGACATCAGGGCGGCCCTGACCTTCAAGCTCAGCCATGACGATCTCAGCGTCTACAATTACGTGCAGCGCGCGCTCTATGCCGGCATCATCGTGGTTGGCGTGCTCATCGTGCTGTCCGGCCTGTCGATGTGGAAGCCGGTGCAATTGCATTGGCTGGTGACGCTGTTCGGCGACTATCCGACCGCGCGCTACGTCCATTTCTTCTGCATGGCCGCGATCTGCGCCTTCCTCGTCATTCACGTGTTGCTCGCGCTGCTGGTGCCGAAGAGCCTGCGCGCGATGATCATCGGTCGCTGAGAAGGAGCATCATCATGGCCAAGCGCTCATTCCTGATCCCCGGCGTCGACAAGCGATTGCTGATCAAGGATTCTCTCAAGGTGATGCCCGATCTCACCCGCCGCCGCTTCATCGCGGGTGGTGCCAGCCTCGGCGCGCTGACCTTGCTGACCGGATGCGACGTGGTCGATTCCTCTTCGGCCGATGCACTGCTGACGAGGATCTCGAAATTCAACGATGCCGTGCAGGATTTCATCTTCAATCCCGATGCGCTGGCGCCGACCTTCCCCGAGAGCGCGATTACAAAGCCGTTCCCGTTCAACGCCTATTACGATCTCGACGATGCGCCCGAGGTTGACGGCAAGGCCTGGAAGCTCGAGGTGCGCGGCCTCGTCGATGTCAAGAAGTCCTGGACGCTGGACGAGCTCTATAAGCTGCCGCAGTTCACGCAAGTGACCCGACATATCTGCGTCGAAGGCTGGAGCGCGATCGGCAGCTGGACCGGCACGCCGCTGCGCGATTTCCTGAAGCTTGTCGGCGCCGACACGCGCGCGAAATATGTCTGGTTCCAGTGCGCCGACAAGGATGGCTACAACTCACCGCTGGACATGCGCACCGCGCTGCATCCGCAGACGCAGATGACGTTCAAGTTCGGCAACGAGATTTTGCCCCGAGCCTACGGCTTTCCCATGAAGATCCGCGTGCCGACAAAGCTCGGCTTCAAGAACCCGAAATACGTGGTCTCGATGGAAGTCACCAACGACTACAAGGGCGGCTATTGGGAAGACCAGGGATATAATTCGTATAGCGGGAGTTAGATTTCCGCAGTGAAAGTGGCGGTGCGAGGCTCAGCCCTGTCACCCGCCAGCTGCGCACCATTCGCGCCACATGGTACGAAAGGCGGCCTCGAGCTGACGGGTGAACCGCGGACCGTCGCACAGCGGTGATGCCGCGAGCCGGCCGCGAAGGCCGGTCCGCAGCACCGCGAGCGCGGACAGGTCGGCAGCGAGCCGCGCGGCGGTCGCAATGTAATCCTGCGACCGCTCCGTCACGAGGTCCTGCAATCCGACCTGGCTCAGCATGCTGGCCCCGACCCGTCCCGCGTGCCGGTCGCCGGCAAGCGTCACGACGGGAACGCCCATCCACAGCGCTTCGCAGGTCGTCGTCGCGCCATTGTAAGGAAATGTGTCGAGCGCGATGTCGACCTCACCATAGACGGCGAGATGATCCGCCGCCGTCGGCAATTTTCCGATCAGCCTCACACGGTCGCTGGCAATCCCACGGTGCTCGAGCAGCCTCAGCACCCGCCTGCGCATTTCGGGATCGAGCAGCCGGGTCGACTTGAGAATGAGATGAGAGCCGGCGACCTCCTTCAAGACGCCAGCCCAGGCGTCCAGCACCTGATGGTTCACCTTGGCGAGATTGTTGAAGGATCCAAATGTCACGAAACCATTGCGCTCTGCCGGCAGCCTGCTCACGTCCGGCGCCGCAACCGGCGCGGTGTAGCAATGAAAACCGTCGGGCAGCCGGAATAGCCTTTCGGACGACGCGGAGTCGGCCGCGCCTGGCGGATCGACGATCGGATCGGTGAGCCGGTAGTCGATCGCGGACAGGCCGGTCGTGTCGGGATATCCGAGCCACGTCACCTGCAGCGGAGCGGGTTTGCGGGCAAAAACCTCCAGCCTGTGGCCATAAGTATGACCCGACAGGTCGACGAGAATGTCGATTGCGTCGGTGCGAATCTGGGCGGCGAACTCGCTGTCGTCGAGTCCTGTGGTCGAGCGCCAATGCGCTGCGTGAGACCTGAAAAAACCGGTCTGCTCGTCCTCGTCCGTACATCCCGAGTAGCAGAAGGTCTCAACGGATGCGGCATCATGGTTGAGGAAGATCGCAGAGAGGAAATATCCGACCGAATGCATCCTGAAATCCGCGGACACGTATCCGATGCGCAGCCGGCGTTCCGGATCGCGCAGGTTCGGCCAGTCGGCGAACCGCGGCGTTTGCGCGTGAAAGCTCTCAACTTCCCGCGCGCTGTTGCGCAAGATGTCCGGCGCGAATTCGCGGTCGTAATGCAGATGCATCAGCAGTGAAGAAAGATGATTACGGAAATTCGTGCGAAGCTGCGCCGCAAATCGAAATCGCTCAGCGGTGTCCGCGTCGCAGCCAAGCGGCGGACGTTCGTCCCTCCCGCATGCCAGATAGGCTTGAGTGAGCCGTGGATCGCGAGTCGTGGCGGCCTCGATGGTCGTGACCACCTTTGCAAATTGGCGCTGGCATTCGCCCAACGCCATGTCCGCTGGCGACAATGAGGCATCCAGGCTTAGATCCAGTGCAAGGGCCTGGCCGAAGCATTTCTGCGCTTCATCCATCTCGCCGGTTTCCGCCAGACAGTCACCGAGGTTGCGCCAGGCAACGGCATAGTCCGGCAGCAGCGCCAACGCCTTCCGGTAATGCGCGATGGCCGACGTCCTGTCTCCGAGCGAGTGCAGGGAGTCCCCGAGATTGTTCCATATCTGGGCGAGATCGGGCCGAAGCGCCAGCGCCTTCCGATATTCCGCCACCGCCTCGGCGAAGCGGTGTTGGTCCTTGAGCGCGATGCCAAGATTGTTCAGCGCTTCCGGAAAGTCGGGATGGATTGCGATGGCGTTCCGATAACGGCCGACCGCGGCTTCGAGCCGTCCTTCCTGATGGTGCCAAAACGCTTCGAACAGAGCCTTTTCGGCTTCGGGTGGCGCCCCTGGAGCCGCCTGCTGCGCTGTTGCCGTCATCGCCTCTGCCAGTTCGCCACCATCGAAATTGGCCGAACCTACCCAAATTGTGTGACGGTCCGGAGTAGGTGCGGGCGCCGATCCTGTCGCGGGCTTGGAGCGTCCGATTTGCCGATTATCGAGCCAACCGCCCCTGAAACGCCGCCAGAATCGCTCCCAGCGCCAGCAGCGCCGCCGACACGTTCAGTGCGTAGCTCAGGCTCCCCAGCGCATCGGTGATCGCGCCGACCACGATCGGTCCGAGCGTCTGTCCGACGCCGAACGAGATCGTCATCGCCGCGATCGCGCGCGGCCACACCTCCGGCGGATAGTTGAAGCGCACGAAGGCGGTGGTCGAGCCGACGACGGCGAAGAAGGCAACGCCGAACACCAATGCAGAGGTCGCAAGCCACGCGGTCGAATGCCCGAGCATCGGCAGGCCGGCACCGATCGCGTTGGTGCCGAGGATGATGGTGGTCGCAAGGCCGCCGCGGTCGAGCGCGAGCACACCTCGCCAGACCCAGGGCGTCACGAACGCGCTCATGCCGATCAGGCCCCAGAATGCGGCCTGCGCCGCCGCACCGCCGCCGCCGTCGCGCACATAGGCGATCATGAAGGTCATGTAGGCGATGTAACCGGCGCCGAACAGGAAATAGGACGCGAGGTAGATCAGCACGGGAACAACGGCGAAGGCGGCGTGGCTGCCTTCGGAAAAGCGCGCGCCGCTCTCGATCCGGACCAGAAACAGCGGCACCGTCATCACCGCCGAGAGCAGCGTCAGCGCCCACCAGACGATCCACCACGAGCCCGGGCCGAAATGCTGCAGCGTGAACGGTGCAATCAGCCCGGAGGAAAGGATGCCGATGCCAGGCCCGGCATAAAACAAACTCAGCAGGAAATTGGCCCGCTCGGGGCGCGACTGCGCGATGGTTGCGGCCAGCGCACCGCCGGCAACGAACCCGGCCGCGGCCCCGAGACCGAGCACGAGGCGCGCCAGGCTCAGCGCGATGAAATTGCCCGTCAGCGCGCAGGTGGCGAGCGCGGCGAGGCAGGCGAGGGTTCCGCCGCGGATCGCCGCCGCCCAGCCGACGCGCTGGATCAGCCGGGACGCAAAAAGCGCGCCGACGAGGTAGCCGACGGCGTTGATGGTGTTCATGAACCCGGCCGCCGAATAGGACCAGCCGAGGTCCTCCCGCATGTCGGGCAGCACCAGCGCATAGGCAAACCGGCCGATGCCGAGCCCGACGGTCGCGGCCAGCGACAAGGTCAGGATCAGCCGCGCAGGATGTGCGACGGGTGGGCGGTCTGGGGCAAGCAAGGGGGTACTCCGGCGGCCGCCAGTGTGGCAGGCCCTGCCCCCTTTGCACAGCCGCGGCGCGGCAATGGTGTCTTGCCAAGCGCGCAACGCCGCTCTAGCACTCCGGCCGTCCCGTCATTCCGGGGCGCGCCATTTTTGGCGCGAGCCCGGAATCCATTTCCCCGCTGGCGCTGTGGCCCGATGGATTCCGGGCTCGCTCGCTTTGCTCGCGCCCCGGAATGACGCCCCAGGATTGAGAGGAAACTGATATGGCGACCCACAAATTGCTGCTGCTCCCCGGCGACGGTATCGGCCCGGAGGTGATGGGCGAGGTGAAGCGGCTGATCGATTGGCTCAATTCATCAGGGATCGCCAAATTCGAGACCGATACCGGCCTCGTCGGCGGTTCGGCCTACGACGCCCACAAGGTGTCGATCTCGGAAGGAGACATGGCCAAGGCGATGGAGGCCGACGCCATCATCTTCGGCGCGGTCGGCGGTCCGAAGTGGGATGCGGTGCCGTACGAGGTTCGCCCGGAAGCCGGCCTCTTGCGCCTGCGCAAGGATCTCGCTTTGTTCGCCAACCTCCGCCCGGCCGTCTGCTATCCGGCGCTGGCGGACGCTTCGAGCCTGAAGCGCGAAGCGGTCGAGGGCCTCGACATCATGATCGTGCGCGAGCTCACCGGCGGCGTCTATTTCGGCGAGCCCAAGACCATCACCGATCTCGGCAACGGCCAGAAGCGCGCCATCGATACCCAGGTCTACGACACCTATGAGATCGAGCGCATCGGCCGCGTCGCCTTCGAGCTTGCCCGCAAGCGCAAGAACAAGGTGACCTCGATGGAGAAGCGCAACGTCATGAAGTCGGGCGTGCTCTGGAACGAGGTCATGACCGCCGTCCACAAGCGCGAATATCCTGATGTCACGCTCGAGCATCAACTCGCTGACTCCGGCGGCATGATGCTGGTGAAATGGCCGAAGCAGTTCGACGTCATCGTCACCGACAATCTGTTCGGCGACATGCTGTCCGACATCGCGGCGATGCTCACCGGCTCGCTCGGCATGCTGCCCTCGGCCTCGCTCGGCGAAGTCGACGTCAAGAGCAGGAAGCGCAGAGCGCTCTACGAGCCCGTGCACGGTTCGGCGCCTGACATCGCAGGCCAAGGCCTCGCCAATCCGATCGCGATGATCTCGTCCTTCGGCATGGCGCTGCGCTATTCCTTCGACATGGGCGATCTCGCCGACAAGGTCGACGCCGCGATCGCAGCCGTGCTCGCCAGCGGCCTGCGCACCGCCGACATCAAGTCGGAAGGCACGACCGCCGCCTCGACCACGCAGATGGGCGAAGCGATCCTCAAGGAATTGCAGAAGCTGCACGCGTAAGGATTGGTGCTGTCATTCCGGGATGGTCCGAAGGACCAGACCCGGAATGACAGCTTTCAGCTTCAGTTGCGCACTCGGAGCCACCGCATGGATTTACCCCGCCCCAAGATCGCGGAAACCTTCATCCATGAAACGGTGCGCCAGCGCGAGGCGCAGATCGGGCGGCGCTGCGAAATTCTCAGCCATAGCCGCATCGAATATGCCTCGCTCGGCGACTACTCCTATCTCGGCGAGCATTGCGACGTTGCCGGTGCGGTGATCGGCAAGTTCTGCGCCGTCGCCAATTCGGTGCGGATCGGCGCGCCCAATCATCCGATGGGCCGTGCCTCCCAGCATCGCTTCACCTACGTCCCCGAATATTACGAGGCCACGGCAACGCGTGACCGCGACTTCTTCGCGGATCGCCGCGGCGACCGTGTCATCGTCGGCAATGATGTCTGGATCGGCCATGCCGCGATCCTGCTGCCGGGCGTCTCGGTCGGCGACGGCGCGGTGATCGGTGCGGGCGCGGTCGTCAGTCGCGATGTGGCGCCCTACACCATCGTTGGCGGCGTTCCCGCGCGCGCCATTCGCAAGCGCTTCGATGATTCCGTGGCAGAGAGCCTGCGCCGCATCGCCTGGTGGGATTGGCCGGATGAGCTGATCTTCGCGCGCCTCGCCGATTTCCGCTCCGAGGCGATCGGGGAGTTTTGCCGGCGCTACGATCCGGCGGGCAACACGTAAAACGAATCTCGCACAAACAATAAAGGCCGGGCGTGAGCCCGGCCTTTTGATTCGGTCGTGATGTCCGCTCAGTACAGCGGGAAATTCTGCGGATAGCCGCCGACATCGGCCGGCGTCGCCAGCGGCTGGCGATCGATCGGGCGGTTGAGGTTTTCGCGCGCGAAGGACGGGTAGCCCACGGCCGGCGGGAAGGCGTAGTCGCTGAACTTGCGATCGCCCGGATTGACCTCGGTGCCGCCGTCGAGCCAGGAGCGCTTGCTCACGTAAATACGGGTGCGACCCTGCTGGTAGACCGCATTGGGACCACCGGCGCCGTAGATCGGCCGGCCGCGATCGTCGTAGCGCTGCTTGGTCTTGGTATCGGCCGAGGCCGGCGCCGCGAAGGCCATCGCAACCACGGCGCCCGCCGCAAGCAATGTCGCCAGTTTGTTCGCGGCCAGGAAATTGAAGCTCATCACGTCCCCTTCAGGCGGCAAGCCGCCAGTCGATTTCAACCCTCATACTAGCCCGGCCGGGGTGGCCGCAACTAGGTCAATTCAGTCACACCGCGCCGGAATAATTGTTTCCGTCGGGAAAAATTGCATGAATACCAGCGACTTGAGCTTGATGCTGCTCAAAGTGCGCCGCGCAATTGCGCATTCGCCGCGCCCAGCAGCCAGTCCGCCGAGCCGCCGGGCTCGCAGGAGCGGCGCTTCAGCTCCGCATGGGCGAACATCTCCGCCAGCTTCGGCTCTTTGCCCGAGGTCAGCAGCGTCAGGCGGTTGAGCGTGCAGGCGATCGCCGCGCGCCGGGCCGGCAGCGTGCCGCCCTGGCAGGAGAAGCCGGAGATCTGCAGTGCCGGCTCCTCGTTGCGCTTGAGGTAGCCGAGGCAGGAGGGTGCCCGCTCGGCCATGCCGGTCGGCTGAAACAAGGCGACAGGGCCGAACTTGGTGTCGATCAGGCCGGCCTGCTCGAGCACGGTGGCCGCATCCAGGCCCATCCGGACGGCGAGGCCCGAGACCGCCGGGCGCGTGACGTCGAATTCGCTGCCTTCCCGGTAAATCTCGATCTCGGCCACTTGCGTGTCGGCATCGCCAGTCCAGCGCATCACGTCGCGGCGGCCGCCTTCAGGGTGCCGAAAGATGGTATAAGAGGCTGGTTTCTCTGACGAATCGAGTTTGGCGACGGCGAAGGCCGGACGCGAGCGGGAGGCCTCGGACCACAGCAGCTTCTCCGCGGTCACGTCGTCACGCAGGTCAGGCAGCTGACCGAGCCCAGCAAGGGCGAGGATGGCAAACAGGGCGAGCGTCCCCACATAGGCGAACAGGCGCGCCAGCGTGCCGACCACTTCGTCGGCGAAATTGGCGAGCGCCAGATGGATCTGGGTGGGGCTAACGGCCGTGCTGGCCTCAGGCGACTGCATCCATGGCCTTCAGGCATGGTCCAACGTTGTCTTGAGGCTTTTTCTCGCATAGAAGCGCTGCTCTTCCTGTTTAAGCACTAGCTTCAGGAACGGGCTTTTTCATCGGAGAGTGAACGATGGGTTACAAAGTCGCAGTCGTCGGCGCGACCGGCAATGTCGGACGGGAAATGCTCAACATTCTCGATGAGCGCAAATTTCCCGCGGACGAGGTCGTGGCGCTGGCGTCACGCCGCAGCATCGGCGTCGAGGTCTCCTATGGCGACCGCACCCTGAAGGTCAAAGCGCTCGAGCATTACGATTTCTCCGATGTCGACATCTGCCTGATGTCGGCGGGCGGCTCGGTGTCGAAGGAATGGTCGCCGAAGATCGGCGCCGCCGGCGCGGTCGTGATCGACAATTCGTCGGCCTGGCGCATGGATCCCGACGTGCCGCTGATCGTGCCCGAGGTGAACGCGGCCGCGACCGAAGGCTTCAAGAAGAAGAACATCATCGCCAACCCGAACTGCTCGACCGCGCAGCTCGTGGTCGCGCTCAAGCCGCTGCACGACAAGGCTGTTATCAAGCGCGTCGTGGTCTCGACCTATCAATCGGTGTCGGGCGCCGGCAAGGATGCAATGGACGAATTGTTCTCGCAGACCAAGGCCGTCTACACCAACCAGGAACTGGTCAACAAGAAATTCCCGACGCGCATCGCCTTCAACGTCATCCCCCACATCGACGTCTTCATGGAGGACGGCTTTACCAAGGAAGAGTGGAAGATGATGGCGGAGACCAAGAAGATCCTTGATCCCAAGATCAAGCTCTCCGCGACCTGCGTGCGCGTGCCTGTGTTCGTCGGCCATTCCGAGGCCGTCAATATCGAGTTCGAGAACCCGATCAGCGCGGACGAAGCGCGCAACATCCTGCGCACGGCGCCGGGCTGCCTCGTTATCGACAAGCACGAGCCCGGCGGCTACGCCACGCCCTATGAAGCGGCCGGCGAGGATGCCACCTATATCAGCCGCATCCGTGAGGACGCGACGGTGGAGAACGGTCTCGTGCTGTGGTGCGTGTCGGACAACCTCCGCAAGGGCGCCGCCCTCAACGCGATCCAGATCGCGGAGGTCTTGATCAACCGCAAGCTGATCAGCGCCAAGAAGAAGGCGGCTTAAGGAGCTCTCTCCTGTCGTCCCGGACAAGCGCGCAAAGCGCGCGCAGATCCGGGACCCATAACCACAGGACGTGGTTTGGTGAGAAGCTGGTAACTCCGGGTCTTCGCAAAACGATTGCTGCGGCGTATGGGTCCCTGTGTGTGGAAAGTCTGTCATGATGGCGGTGGGCGGGAAGCCGTTGGGTCCTTGGCGCTTGACGCCGTGATCCGGCCCGGTCTCCCGCCCGTTCCATCTATCAACCTGAACAGTTGCACGAGGCTGCGCCAACAGACCTCGCATCACAGGGACAGGCACCGTGATCATASCCCTTCGCTGCGTCGGAATCGACGTCTCCAAACATCATCTCGATATTTTCGATGAGGCCATCGRTGCATCGGAACGCATCGACAACGCGACACAGGCCATCACACAGCTGGTGGCGCGTTGGCGATGCGATACGCTGGTCGTCTTTGAGGCCACGGGGGTCTACGACCTCGAGCTTCGCGAGGCGCTGCGTCAGGCCGGGGTTCGCTTTGCCCGGATCAATCCGGCCCGCGCCCGCGACTTTGCCCGCGCCAGCGGCCAGCTCGCCAAGACCGACCCAATCGACGCGCGGATGCTGGCAGCCTTTGCTCGAGCCATGACGCCCGCAACTGAGCAGGTCGCCACACCGGCCCGCAACGCTTTGGCAAGGCTGGCAAAACGACGCGATCAGCTGGTCAGCATGCGAGCTCAGGAGAAAAACCGCCGCAGTGAGGCCGAGGACCGCGCCATGGCCGAACGGATCGGCCGCCTCATCGCCGTGCTCGACGACGAGATCGCGGAGATCGAGGCCGAGATCAGTGCGCTCATCAAAGCAGAGCAGGAGATCGCCGAAGATGCGCAGTTGATGCGCTCACTGCCCGGCATCGGCCCGGTGGCCTGCATGCAGCTCCTCGCGCAGATGCCCGAACTCGGGCGTGTCGGTCCGAAGCAGGTTGCGGCACTGGCCGGCCTGGCTCCCTTCAACGTCGACAGCGGTACCTATCGTGGAAAGCGCAAGATCGGCGGCGGCCGCAAGCGTATCCGCGACGCCCTCTATATGGCCGCTCTCAACGCGGTTCGCCGCGCCGATCCATTCAAGGCATTCTACGAACGCCTGCGAAAGGCCGGCAAACCAGCCAAACTCGCCCTCATTGCCGTCGCCAGGAAGCTTCTAACCGTGCTCAACGCAATGATGCGCGACCGAAAACCTTATATGATCGCCCCATCGACATAACAGTTGCCGGATCGGCGCTGCGCTTGTCCGGGACGACGATCTCGTTTGACGCGGCAGTTTACGAAATCAGCTACACCACGCTGCGCGCGCTCTTGAATTCCTTGCTTCCCTTGTCCAGCACGAACAGCGTTCCCTCGGCGACGCCGAAATAGGCGCCGTGCAGCTGCATCTGGCCGCCTTCGACGGCCTTGCGAACGAACGGGAACGTCATCAGGTTTTCCAGGCTGCGGAACACCGCGGCCTTCTCGATGCGCTCGACGAATTGGGCCATGCTCTCGTGGTCGCGCTGCTCGACCACTTCGCCCGGCTTGATGAACATCTGCATCCATTTGCCGATGAAGTCGCCCGGCGTGAGCGGCTCGATCTTGTCGACGAAGGCGCGGATGCCGCCGCATTGCGCGTGGCCGAGGATGACGATGTGCTTCACCTTCAGCACCGTCACGGCATATTCCAGCGCGGCCGAGACGCCGTGCGCGTTGCCGTCGGGCTGGTACACCGGCACGAGGTTGGCGATGTTGCGGACCACGAACAATTCGCCCGGGCCGACGTCGAAAATGGTTTCCGGCGCGACACGGCTGTCGCAGCAGCCGATCACCATCACTTCAGGGAACTGTCCCCTGACTGACAGCTCGCGATAGCGGTGCTGCTCGGCCGGCAGCCGCTGGGTGGCGAAGGCGTTGTAGCCTTCCAGCAAGTGCTTCGGGAATGTGATCATGGCCTATGCCTAACCATATACCGGTAGCGCGGACAAGCCTTTCGAATGGGCATGCCAGATGCTATCGGCTTCGGTCATAATAGACGAGGAAACCGGAAGGACCGCTCGCATGACCCGCCCGCGCCGCAGCCATCTGTTCATGCCTGGTTCCAATCCCCGCGCGCTGGAAAAGGCGCGGAATCTGGCGGCCGACGGCCTGATCCTGGACCTCGAAGATTCCGTCGCCCCGGACGCCAAGTCGGCTGCGCGCGACGGCATCGCCGCCGCGATTGCGGCCAAGGGCTTTGGCAAGCGCGAGATCCTGATTCGCACCAACGGCCTGGACACGCAATGGTGGGCCGAAGACGTCGCGATGGCCGCCAAGGCCTCGCCCGATGGCATCCTGGTTCCCAAGGTTTCAAGCATCGAGGATCTCAAGACCATTGACCGCGATCTCGCCCACCTCGGCGCCGCGCCATCAGTGAAGGTCTGGGCGATGATCGAGACCGCCCGCGCCGTGCTGCATGCCGAGGAACTGGCCGAGGCCGGGCGCGATCCCAACACGCGCCTGTCGGGCTTCGTGTTTGGCCCCAACGACATCTCGCGCGAGACGCGCATCAAGATGATGCCCGGCCGCGCCGCGATGATTCCGATGATCACCCATTGCATCCTGGCGACGCGCGCCGCCGGCCTCGAGATCCTCGACGGCCCCTATAGCGACATCGCCAACCCCGATGGCTTCGCCACCGAATGCGCGCAAGGCCGCGACCTCGGCTTCGACGGCAAGACGCTGATCCATCCCTCGCAGATCGAAGCCTGCAACGCGATCTTCACGCCGCCCGAAGAGGATGTCGCACGCGCCCGAAAAATCATCGCGGCGTTCGAGCTGCCCGAAAACGTCTCGCGCGGCGCGATCCGCCTCGACGGCGCGATGGTCGAGCGCCTGCACGCGGACATGGCCAGGCGTACGATCGAAATCGCGGATGCGATTGCTGCGATGGGGAAGGGCTGAGTTTATAGCCGGGCGCCCTGTCGCTCAGGTCGAAGGCTGTATGTTCGGCGAGATGCTGCTGCCGCCTGCGCGGCTATTGCCTTCTTCGCGCATTCTTCAACGTCTCGGAAGGCAACTCGCCGATTTCCCGACGATATTCGGATGCGAATCGCCCCAGATTCTGAAAGCCGCATTTGAACGCGACAGCAAGGACGCTGGTCTGTCCATCAGGCCGTCGCAACAGTTCTGCGGCACGATGAAGCCGGATGCGCCGCGCGAACTGGCCCGGTGATCCCCGTCCGGAATCTGAGAATTCGCGGAAAACGGTTCGCACGCTCACCTTGGCGACCTCGGCGATCCTCTCCAGATCGAGTGGCCGGTCCCAATGCGCTTCGATGTAGGACTCCACGACGTTGACCACCGATCGGCCGGCTCTCGGCGCGGGGCGCTGGAGCCGGTCGGAGAAATTGTGCCGGTGCGCGAGAAGCATCCGGACCATCATGGCGCGCTCGAGTTCGGCAATGGCGATGGGTGAGTAATCCTGCCCGAATCTTTCCAGTTCCTCGGCGAGCCTGAAAACGTCATGGCGCACCTGGGTCATCAGCACAGGATCGGCTTCGCTCGAGTCGAAACGCAAGGTCGCGTCGCTGGCGTCGCCGAGCAGGCTCCTCAACAGGCGGGCGATCCCAAAGGCGTCTATTCTCAGCACAAGCTGGCGGTAACCGGGTGCGAAATCCAGATCCAGCTTGGCGTCGCCGGAGATGATCGGACTCCAGGCCCCGATAGGCCCGCTCTTCCCATCGGTGTTGAAGGCGGCAGCTCCCTGGATGGAGAAGAGCTGGCGGAAGATTTGCGATTCGGGAAAGGACAGCGATGTTGCGCCGTCATAGGCGCAGAACGCGAGCCCGATGGACTCCAGGCGAACGAAATTGGCCTGGACGCCGAATTCGCGACCGCGCTTGTCGAATCGATCGGCGCCATACTCCGTGAACAGTCGCTCGCGCGCGACCTCGCTGTCGCGCGACCGAAACAACGGATAGCGGTCAAGATATGAGACGGCGCTCACAGCAGATTCCTCAGCATGAATAACTACCGAATCGGAGTCCGGGCGCTACCAATTGGAGATTGTATGGAAGGGTAGGGCGTGGGTGACTGATCCGGTGTCGGCGACGAACAACGGTTACGGAAATTGAGCCTGGTCAGCGAAACGTTCGGCTCAGTCGAATGGATCACATATTTCGCGGGCACACCGGCTACGGACGAAATTGCGAACTGCACTTGTGACGTTTCGACGCTGGCCTTCTGCCGAATATCGATACTGTTCTCAGCAGGACTGTCGCACCTCAGGGCCCAAGGGGCCGCCGAGATGGCGCCGTGTGGCTGTCAGGTTAAACGCCGTGGCAAAATGCGGCCATAGTGTCTGCGATCGGACAAATACTCTGATAATTCGATTGAGATATCCAGACATACGCACGGCCCCGCGATTGGGTGAAATTCGAACGAGGCTGGGGCCGCAGCAATTCGATGAATACTGAACGCAGGTTCGCGCATGTGCTGCGGACCCTGCGTCTATTTCGGAGCAGGAAAATGTTCGGTCGCAAGTCCCGGATTGATGCATCAGCGCGGCTCGACGCCATCGGCCGTTCGCAGGCGATGATCGAATTCAACCCGGATGGCACGATCATCACGGCCAACAAGAATTTTCTCGACGCTCTCGGGTATCGGCTCGACGAGATCCAGGGCAAGCACCACTCCATGTTCGTGCCGGCCGCCCAGCGGGACAGTGCCGAGTACAAGGCGTTCTGGGCTGCCCTGAACCGTGGCGAGTATCAGGCGCGCGAGTTCAAGCGGATCGCCAAGGGCGGTCGCGAAGTCTGGATCGAAGCTTCCTACAACCCGGTGCTGGACGGCAACGGCAAGACGGTGATGGTCGCCAAGATCGCGACTGAAATCACCCAGAAGAAGATCCGCAGCCTCGCCGATGCCTCCAAGATCGCGGCGATCGGCCGGGCCCAGGCCGTGATCGAATTCAAGCTCGATGGCACCATCGTCACCGCCAACGAGAACTTCTGTAACGCGCTCGGCTATTCGCTCGCGGAGATCCAGGGCAAGCATCACAGCATGTTCGTCGCGCCCGCCGAGCGTGACGGCGCTGCCTATCGCGAGTTCTGGGCGAAGCTCAACCGCGGTGAGTACCAGGCCGGCGAGTTCAAGCGCATCGGCAAGGGCGGCCGCGAGGTCTGGATTCTCGCCAGCTACAACCCGCTGTTGGACGAGGACGGCAAGCCGTTCGGCGTCGTCAAGTTCGCGACCGACGTCACCACCGAGAAGCTCAAGAGCGCGGATTCTGCCGGCCAGATCGCGGCCATCGACAAGGCGCAGGCCGTGATCGAGTTCAACATGGACGGCACGATCATCACCGCCAACGAGAACTTCCTGCACACGGTCGGTTATTCGCTGGCCGAGATCAAGGGCAAGCATCACAGCATGTTCGTCGAGCCGAGCGAGCGCGACGGCGCGGGCTATCGCGAGTTCTGGGCCGCGCTCAACCGCGGGCAGTACCAGGCGGCGGAGTACAAGCGCATCGGCAAGGGCGGCAAGGAGGTCTACATCCAGGCGTCCTACAATCCGATCATGGATCTCAACGGCAAGCCGTTCAAGGTCGTGAAATATGCCACCGACACCACCAAGCAGGTGCTGGTCCGGATGGGCAACGAGCGCGTCCGCGGCATGATGGAATCGGTCGCCGCCGGCTCGGAGGAATTGAACGCTTCGGTCCGGGAGATCTCCGAGGCCATGACCAAGTCGCGCGAGACCGCCAGCAGTGCGGTGGATCAGGTCGCCGCCGCCGATGCGCAGGCCCAGCGCCTCACCGAAGCCGCGCAGGCGATGAGCGGCATCGTCGAACTCATCAACAACATCACCGGGCAGATCAACCTGCTGGCGCTCAACGCCACGATCGAATCGGCGCGCGCGGGTGAAGCCGGTCGTGGTTTTGCAGTGGTGGCGTCCGAAGTGAAGAGCCTTGCCAACCAGGCCAAGCAGGCGACCGACAAGATCGGCGCGGAGATCGGCAGCCTCAACGGCATCTCCGGCGACGTCGTCAGCGCGCTGAGCTCGATCAAGCAGGCGATCAACAACGTCAGCGAATACGTCACCTCGACTGCTGCCGCCATCGAGGAGCAGAGCACGGTCACGAACGAAATGTCGACCAGCATGCAGCGGGCAGCGGCAGAAGCCGCCGCGATGGCCAGCCGCAGCTGACCGCGACGAAGCGATCGGCGCGCCGTCTCAGTGCTGGGCGACCTCGGCCCGATCGAGCGTTTCCAGCGTGGCGGCGTTGCCGCAATAGCCGTGATAGTTCTCCGCGGCCGTGCCGTCGGCGAGATCGCGATTGCATTGCGCCTTGTGAGCGCAGAGCGCGCAGACCCGCTCCATGTCGCGCAGCAACAGCGGTTGTGCCTGTCCGAGCCGCTCTTCGCTGATGCCGAGCTGCTCCAGCATTTTCGGCAGCTCGTCGGCAGCGTGGTGGCCGTGACGGACCAACTCCTCGAGATCCTCAGGCGCGATCCTGAGGTCGTTCGCGATCCGGTCGAAATCGGAGCGGTCGAGCTGCCGCATCTCGTTCAGCTCGCGGCGGTGCTTCAGCCAGCCGGCAAAGGACTCGATGAGGTCCTGGACGATGGGATAAGGCCTGCTTGCGGTGCTCATGGCGAAGCTCCAATGGCGTCGTGCGATGCAGCAAGACTAGGCAAAATGATGCAGGAGCGCGTTGCGCTGGATCAAACTCGGATCGCTTAGCCGCAGGCCATAGGTGCATCGCAATCGTATCTGGGGCACTGAACTTTCCCAGCCGTCATGGCCGGGCTTGTCCCGGCCATCCACGCCTTGCCTCTTGGCGCGAAGAACGTGGATGCCCGGGCCTTCGCCGCGCCGAAGCGGCTTCGGCCGCGCAGGCGGGACGAGCCCGGGCATGACGACCTCGTACGATGCTGCCTCGGAGTGCAGGAGAGCGGCCGCTACGCGAACCGCTCCACCGCCCAAGCAAACAGGCTGCCCGGCATCGGTGGCTGCAGCGAGCGCCCCTTGCCGGAGATGTGCAGGCCGATCACGTCGGGATCGGTGACGATGCCGAGATAGCTCGACGGCTCGAAGAACAGCTTCGGCTCGGAATGCACCGCGTAGAACGATCGCTTCGGCAACGCGCGCTGCAGATCGCCAGACCGGCGTGCAAGGATGGTCAAGGCCGGAGGCCCGAAGATGGCGATGCGAAGGTCGGACAGACGCTGCGAGCCGCCGCTCAGGCGCTTGATCGCAAAGCTCAGGCGATGGCTCAGCGACAGCCATTCCGGCGTCAGCTCCTCCTGCTCCATCAGATTCTCGAAGGCGCCGACGATCTGATGATCCTTTGGCAGATAGAGAACGGAGTTGCCGAGCCGGCGGGATCGCTCCCAGGCGAAGTAGGGCTTGGCCGGATCGATCTCGACGGGTTTCAGCAGCAGCACGTCGGCATCGAGCCAGAGGCCGAGATTCTTCGCCATCAGCTTCATGCGGAAGAAGTCGCTGAACTGCAGCGTGGTCCAGTCGCGCCAGCTGCCGTCCGGCTGCGGCGGCCGCAACCGTTCGGAGAAGGTGTGCGGCAGGATCGCTTCGGCATCCGCGTTGTCGACGCCCGCGGGCAGGCCTGGAATGGTGTCGAAGCTATAGACTGTGACCTTGTGGCCGGCAGCCAGCTGCGAGCGCAGGCAGGTCTGGCGCAGCGCGTCCATCGGGCCATGCCAGAAGGTGACGATCTCGGGCAGCATGAGGCAGAGCTATACGGGATATCAGGGGCAAAGAAAAAGCCCCGGCGCGGCTCGCACCGGGGCTCGAACGAAAATCTGAAACTACGCCCAGGCGCGTTCGCGCTTGAGCTTTTCTTCATAGGTGTCGATCGAGGACTTCTTCTCCATCGTCAGACCGATGTCGTCGAGGCCGTTGATCAGGCAGTGCTTGCGGAACGGGTCGATCTCGAATTTGACCTTGCCGCCATCGGGACCGCGAATCTCCTGGTTCGGCAGGTCGATCGTCAGCGTCGCGTTGGCGCCGCGCTCGGCGTCGTCGAACAGCTTGTCGAGGTCTTCCTGCGACACGCGGATCGGCAGAATGCCGTTCTTGAAGCAGTTGTTATAGAAGATGTCGCCGAACGAGGTCGAGATCACGCAGCGGATGCCGAAATCGAGCAGCGCCCAGGGCGCATGCTCGCGGCTCGAGCCGCAGCCGAAATTGTCGCCGGCAACCAGCACCTTCGCATTGCGATAGGCTGATTGGTTGAGGACGAAATCCGGGTTCTCGCTGCCGTCGTCCTTGTAGCGCTGCTCGGAGAAGAGCCCCTTGCCAAGGCCGGTCCGCTTGATGGTCTTGAGGTACTGCTTCGGAATGATCATGTCGGTGTCGACATTGATGATCTTCAGCGGCGCCGCGACGCCTTCCAGCGTGGTGAACTTGTCCATTGTGGGCTTCCTGGTTCGAATTCAGGGACGGCTGTTTAGCCCGGTTGGTGCACGAATCCTAGGCCGGATTCGGCAATCTTGGTCTGTCAGGTTGGCGGAGCCATGCTGTCGGGGACAAAGCCGGTCGGTAGGCCGTCGATGCTCTTCACGTTTTTCAGGCCCCAGTATTTTCGTAAGTTTTTGATGCCCTGCGCCGTCCAGTAGCGCACCAGGCTGCCACGCTCTTGCTTGTAGTCGAACAGTGGCACGCCCATGCCGCACGACGTCTGCACGAGGTCGACCGAGAGGCGCACGATCTGGCGGGCGCCTGTCATCTCTTCGAACCGAGGAGCGAGATCGGCGTATTCAGGCGTGCCGCGCATCAACGATCGGCCCTGGCCATAGAGCCGCAGGACAACCGGCGGGCCCTCGAAGGCGCAAAACATGATGGTCAGGCGCTTGTCATCGGAAGCCATCAGGTGCGCGCGGGTTTCGCTGCCGCTGCCGGTGCAATCGAGGTAGGCGACATCATTGTCCCCGAGCACCCGGAACGAGGATAGGCCCTTGGGGGACACGTTGATGCGTCCCTTCGGCGGGGCGCTCGCGACGAAGAAGATCTTCTGCCGCTCGATGAAAGCCCTGTGCTCGGGCTCGATCCCAGCAAATTGCTTGCCCATGTCTGTGCGTCCTTCGAAGCCGGAACAAAAGCTAGCACGCCGTTGATACCGGTTTAAGGACCAATTTTATGCTGGTATAAAAACCACCATGAAAGGACAGGACCCCATCGCTCCGGCACTCTCGCTCAGCGCGTTCTTGCGGGCGCTCCGGGAGCGCCAGTCGCCGGCAGAATTCGGCCTCGCCGCCGGACCACGGCGGCGCACCCCCGGCCTGCGGCGCGAGGAGGTGGCCCAGCTCTGCGGCCTCAGCGTCACATGGTACACGTGGATCGAGCAGGGGCGCGATGTCTCCGTCTCCGCTCCGGCACTTGCGCGTCTCGCCAACGGATTGCGCCTGTCACGGGCCGAGCGCAGCTACCTCTTCGAAGTTGCGGGTAAGCGCGATCCCGAGCGCCCCGGCAACACCGATGATCCGCCCGACGAGGTCCTCGCCTGCGTCGATGCGATCGATGGGCCCGCCTACATCCTCGATCGCACATGGCGCGCGCGTCGCTGGAACGCGAAAGCGTCGCTCCTGTTTGCAGGATGGCTCGATGCCGACGGCGAAAAAAATCTGCTGCGCTACATCTTCCTCAGGCCTGAGGCGCGAACCCTGATCCTTGACTGGACCTCGCGCGCGCGTCGCGTCGTCGCAGAGTTCCGCGCGGCCGTGACAGTCTATTCTGACGACCCCGAGATTCGCCGGCTGGTCGAGGAGCTGAGACTGGGAAGCCCCGACTTCGAACGCTGCTGGGAAGCGCAGGGCGTTCTGGCGCGCGAAGGCGGCGAACGTGCGTTCGATCATCCGACCATGGGGCGGCTGCACTATCAGCAGGTGTCGCTGTCTCTCGCGGGATGGCCCGACTATCGACTGACGATGCTCCTCCCTGCACCGCGCGTTGATCAGTCCGCGCCCTACTCTGCCTGAGCCTCGATATCAGCCATATCGTCGTCCGAAAGGCCGAAATGGTGGCCGATCTCGTGGATCAGGACGTGGCGGACGATATGGCCGAGGCTCTCGTCGTGCTCGGCCCAGTAGTCCAGGATCGGCCGGCGATAGAGCCAAACCAAGTTGGGCAGCCGCGCCACGTCGCCCAAACTCTGCTGGGGCAGGCCGACGCCCTGGAACAGGCCGAGCAGGTCGAACTCGCTCTCGCATTCCATCTCGTCGAGGACCTCCTCGGTGGGGAAGTCGTCGACGCGGATGATCAGGCCTTCGCAGAGCCCACGAAACTCCGCCGGCAGGCGCTCGAAAATGTCGTGCGCCGTCACTTCCATCTCGGCCAGCGAGGGCGCTTTCAGGTCGGTCCACATGGGCACCTCTTAGCGCGGGTTTCGCGGTGATGCATCCGGCTTTATAAGCGCGCGAGGTTGACGCGCGCTGCCAAAACGGGGAGCGTGGGGCCGGTGGGAGCCCAATGCGAGGGCGGTTCAGGTGGGCGGGAAAATGCGAGCAAAAACAACGGTGGCTCTACTGTGCATGGGGTTGTTTTCGCAAGTCGGCGTGAGCGCCCAGGCGGAAACGGCCGGCACGGTGGTCCGCATGGCCCAGGCGGTCTCACCCGACGCTCCGCCACCGCGGAAGCGGCCCCAGACGCGCCTGCGCGTCACGCCCTATTACTCACCTGACGGCGTCTATCCGCGCTACAATCCGGGCCCGGATGCGGTCCGCGAATGCAACGCCACCTATGTTCAGGAATACCGGCCGAGCGGCACGGTGATCGTGCCGCATATGAGCTGCTACTGGCGTCGCGGCTGATCGAGAGCCTAGTGCCCGCGCAGCGCGCCGATCAGGCCCGCGCCGACGACGATCGCCGAGGCGCCATAAACCAGGATCGCCATCACGAGCTGCGTCAGCGGGCTTGCCGTGCCGCCCTGGACGCCCGGCCCTTGCGAGGCCAGCGCCGAACCCGCGCCGAGCAAGATGCCCGCCGCGATCGCGAGGCCGGATATCCGCAATCCCTGTAGCTGTGGCATGACCATCTCCTGCATGCGCTCGACCAGAAGATACGCGTGTCGCTGACGGCTGGTTTTCGTCGGCGTCCGGAATGTTGCGCCGATGTTCAGGAACTTTGCCTGTGCCCCTCTGCATTCATCCATGGGGCGCGTTCAGCCATAACAGATTCAGGCCCGGCATTCCAGATCGGGTGCTTTTAACTTGCGGGCGGCCGCGTGATCCTCTCATGTTACGTGCGGAGGTCGTCATGACGAGATGGATCGCGTTGGCCGTTGCCGTTGGGCTTTCCGCAAGCCTGCCTCAAATGTCCGCCGCGCAGAAGGTGACGAAGCTGCCGGACGCCTCCGCGGGGCGCGCGGTGTTCGATGGGCGACGGCATGTTCGATACGACGCCACGCGATACGTTCCGCGTCCCGATCCGCCTTATTACGCGCGGCCCGTCTACTACCGTCCCTATCCCTATGGCGTGCCCGCACCGTTCGTGATCGGCTACGGGCCGTTTTGGTGACGCGGCTTGCCAGCGGAGCGTCGTTCATTCATGGCGCGTTCACGTCGTTGTCCTTAGCTTCATCGAGGGAACGACAGGGAGAGATTCCATGCTGAGGACCTTGCGTCCCCGGACAAGCTCGTTGCGCTTGCTCGGGCTTGCCGCATTTGCCGTTCTGATGCTGTCGTCAGGGACCGCGCGCCGCGCTGAAGCGATGACGCCGATCAATCCGACGGCGCTGCCCGCGGCGCAGGCTGCAAGCGACGACATGATGATCCAGGTCCGCCATGGCGGCGGTGGTGGAGGCTTTCACGGAGGCGGCGGACATTTCGGCGGCTTCCATGGTGGCGGAGGTCACTTCGGTGGCTACCACGGCGGTGGCTTCCACGCCGCGCCGGCTTTCCATGGCGGCGGCTATCGTTATGGCGGCTTCCGCTATGGCGGATATGGCGGCTATCACCGTCATTGGGGCGGCGGCTACTATCGCCCGCATTACGGCTATCGCCACTTCCACCGGCGCTATTATGACGGCGGCTACTATCCCTACTACCACTATCCGCGCCGCTGCCGGATCATCTGGACCTATTACGGTCCGCGCCGCATCTGCCGCTGGCATCGCTGGCATTACCCGTACCGCTATTGGTAAGTGCGGTCGAAATGAAGAGGGCGCCGTCGCGGCGCCCTTTTCATTGCGTGGCTCAAAGCCAGCCCTTCACATTCCAGGATGACGGCTTCCACCGCATCAGCGTCTCGATCTTCCACTTCTTGAACATCGCGGGCGGCCAGCGGCTCAACCGCGAGGTCTCCTCCACCTCGGGCTTGGCGACGATACGGAGCGGCGTGGCGCGCCGCCGGTGCTGGCGGGTCGCATCGCTGATCAGATCGACATATTCAGGCTTGTTGGCCATGACACTGCGTCCTCGCGAGGACGCAGTGTCGGCGCAGCCGATTAACGGCGGTTTACCGCATCAGTTACAATTGTGGGACCAGCTCAGCGCCAATCCCTGACGTCGACGAAGTGACCCGCGATCGCCGCTGCTGCCGCCATCGCCGGTGACACCAGATGCGTGCGGCCCTTGAAGCCCTGGCGGCCTTCGAAGTTGCGGTTCGAGGTCGAGGCGCAACGCTCTTCCGGAGCCAGCTTGTCCGGGTTCATCGCGAGGCACATCGAGCAGCCCGGCTCGCGCCATTCGAAGCCGGCCTTGATGAAGATCTTGTCCAGACCCTCAGCTTCCGCCTGCTCCTTCACGATGCCGGAGCCCGGCACGACCATGGCGTTGACATGCGCCGAAACGGTCTTGCCCTCGGCGATCTTCGCAGCGGCGCGCAGGTCCTCGATGCGGCCGTTGGTGCAGGAGCCGATGAAGATGCGGTCGACCTTGATGTCGGTGATCTTCGTGCCCGCCGTCAGGCCCATGTATTTCAGCGCGCGATGCTTGGAGAGGCGCTTGGCTTCATCAGTGATCTTGTCGGGGTCGGGCACGACACCGGTCACCGAGATGACGTCCTCAGGCGACGTGCCCCAGGTCACGATTGGCGGCAGCTTGGCGGCGTCGAGGCGCAGCTCGTTGTCGAAATGCGCGCCCTCGTCGGAGCGCAAGCGCTCCCAGTAGCGCATCGCCGCATCCCAATCGGCGCCCTTCGGGGCTTTGGGGCGGCCGCGCAGGAAGTCGAACGCCTTCTGGTCTGGCGCAACGAGGCCGGCGCGGGCGCCACCTTCGATCGACATGTTGCAGACCGTCATGCGGCCTTCCATGCTGAGTGCGCTGATCGCATCGCCGGCGTATTCCAGCACGTAGCCGGTACCACCCGCGGTGCCGATCTCGCCGATGATGGCCAAAATAATATCCTTGCCCGTCACACCATCAGGCAATTTGCCGTCGACGGTGACGCGCATGTTCTTCGCCTTCTTCTGGATCAGCGTCTGCGTCGCCAGCACGTGCTCGACCTCCGATGTGCCGATGCCGTGCGCGAGCGCGCCGAACGCGCCATGCGTCGAGGTGTGGCTGTCACCGCAGACGATGGTGGTGCCGGGCAGCGTAAAACCCTGCTCGGGGCCGATGACGTGGACGACGCCCTGGCGCTTGTCGAACTCGTTAAAATATTCGATGCCGAATTCCCTGGCGTTGTCGGCCAGCGCCTTGATCTGCTCGATGCTCTCAGGGTCCGGATTCGGCTTGGTGCGGTCGGTGGTCGGCACGTTGTGATCGACGACGGCGAGCGTCTTCTCGGGCGCGTGGACCTTGCGACCGGTGGCGCGCAGGCCTTCGAACGCCTGCGGCGAGGTCACTTCGTGCACCAGATGGCGATCGATATAGAGCAGGCAGGTGCCGTCCTCGGCTTCGTGCACCAGATGGTCGTTCCAGATCTTGTCGTACAGGGTGGTCGGCTTGGACATGAGCTTAAGCTCCGGGAATGTTGGTAACGGAAAAGCGCGGTCACGCGCGGGGCAACAGAGTCGTATGCAGCGCAGCCTTTAAGCTGCGGAACTAAGCTCTGACGTTGCCGAGGTCGCGAAGCGTCCGAAGAACCGGCCAGGCAGCCGGGAGCGATCGTCGATGACGACGCGCCGGGGCGAGACGAAGCTGGTCAGATCTGGAAACATTCCAAGCATATATAGCAGGCCGAATTGGAAGCGCGAGTGCCTTGACGCGCACGGCTGACGCAACAAAAAAGCGCGGGGTGTGGCCCCGCGCTCTCGAAATTCGACTGTAAGCGCAAGCTTACTCGTTGACGGCGGCCTTGGCGTGCTCAGTCTTCTCGACGATGCGGGCCGACTTGCCGCGGAGGTTGCGGAGGTAATAGAGCTTGGCACGACGCACCTTGCCGCGACGCACCACCTTGATCGAGTCGATCATCGGCGACATCACCGGGAACACGCGCTCGACGCCTTCGCCGTAGGAGATCTTGCGGACGGTGAAGCTCTCGTTGAGGCCACCGCCGGAACGGCCGATGCAAACGCCCTCATAGGCCTGCACGCGGGTGCGGTCGCCTTCGACGACCTTCACGTTGACGATCACGGTGTCGCCGGGACCGAATTCCGGAATGTCCTTGCCGGCGGCGAGCTTGTCGAATTGCTCTTGCTCGAGCTGCTTGATCAGGTTCATGGGTAAATCTCCATCGACGCGCCCAGCCTTGCGAAACGGGGGCCGCGCGAAATTCGTTTATCCAGCCATTGCGGATGTGGCCGCTCCTATAAGGCAAGCCGGAGCGTTTGTCACCCGTCTGTCTTGTTTTTTGGCGTTTTTTGGCGCCGGGGCCGATTCGGTGCCTTCGGCGGGATTTGGGCCCATAAATCGGGCCGTCGGGCCTCCGTCAGGGCCTCGGATTGCGCCCGCCGCCAGCTGGCGACCTTGGCGTGGTCGCCCGAGGTCAGGATCTCCGGGATCGGAACGCCCTCGAACAGCTGCGGCCGGGTGTATTGGGGGTATTCGAGCAGGCCGTCGGAAAAGCTCTCCTCGGTTCCCGAGGCTTCCTTGCCCATGACGCCCGGCAGCAGCCGGACGCAGGCGTCAATCAGGGCCAGGGCTGCGATTTCGCCCCCCGACAGCACAAAATCGCCGATCGAGACCTCCTCCAGACCGCGGCCATCGATCACCCGCTGGTCGATGCCCTCGAACCGCCCGCAGACGATCAGGGGGCCGGGGCCCTGGGCCAGCTCCCTGACGCGGGTCTGGGTCAATGGCCGACCTCGGGGGCTCATCAGCAGCTTGGGGCGGTCCGGTCCGATCGCCGCGGCATCGATCGCTGCCGCCAGAACGTCAGCCCGCAGCACCATGCCCGGGCCGCCGCCGGCCGGGGTGTCGTCAACGCTGCGATGGCGGTCCGTGGCGGAGGCCCTGATGTCCCGCGCCTCGATCTGCCAGAGGCCGGAGGCCAGCGCCCGGCCGGCCAGGCTGACGCCGAGCGGCCCCGGAAACATCTCCGGAAACAGCGTCAGCACCGTCGCGCGCCAGGGGGAAGGGTTGGTCATGTCAGTCAGCTTAGCCAAAACCACGGCGTGTGGTTATGGGTCCCTGCCTTTGCCGGAGGGATCATCGCCTTCGATCTCCTGCGGCAGCGCGATCACGACGCGGCCGCCGGCGATGTCGACCTCGGGCACGACCGCGTTCGTGAACGGCAGCAGCATCGTCGCGCCCTTCAGCGGTGCGATCTCGATGATGTCGCCGGCGCCGAAATTATGGATGGCGAGCACGCGGCCGAGCGCATCGCCATCGATGGTGACGGCGGCGAGCCCGATCAGATCGGCGTGATAATATTCGTCGTCATCGGTCGCGGGCAGTTTTTCGCGCGCGACGTAGAGCTCGATGCCGTTGAGGCGTTCCGCCTCATCGCGGGTCGTGACGCCCTTGAACGTCGCTACCAGATGGTCCTTGGCTTCGCGGGCCTGCGCCAGTTCGAACTGGCGCTTGCCGTCCTTGGTGAGAAGCGGACCGTAGCGCTTCACGGCAAAGGGATCTTCGGTGAAGGTCCACAATTTGACCGCGCCGCGCACACCATGCGCGGCGCCGATCCGCGCGACGCAGATCAGCGCCGACATGGCCTAGCCTTAGCCCTTCGCAGCGGCTTCAGCCTGCGCCTTGCGCTCCTTGCGCGGCACGGCCTTCTCGGGGTTGTTGCGCGCTTCGCGCTTCTTGACGCCGGCGGCATCGAGGAAACGGGCGACGCGGTCCGACGGCTGCGCGCCCTTGGCGAGCCAGGCCTTCACCTTGTCCATGTCGAGCTTCAGGCGGGTCTCGTTGTCCTTCGGCAGCAGCGGGTTGAAATGGCCGAGACGCTCGATGAATCGGCCATCGCGGGGGAAGCGGGAGTCGGCGACGACGACGTGATAGACGGGACGCTTCTTGGTGCCTGCGCGGGCGAGGCGGATAACGACGGACATTGAGTTCTCCTTTAAAGTACAGTCTGTTTGGCTGATTGGTATTTTCGCGTTGCGCGAGACCGATGCGATCCCTCGCGACGAATTCCTCATTTCTTCTTGCCTGGAAATCCGCCGAGGCCCGGCAGCGTCGGCTTGCCGCTCAGACCGGTCAGTCCAGGAACGTTCGGCAGGCCGGTGCGAAGACCGGCCGGCAAATCCTTCGGCAGGCTGGGTAGACCCTGACCGCCGCCGCTCTGCATCTTCTCCTGCAGCGCCTTCATCTCGTCCGGAGACGGCATCTTCATGCCGCCGCCGAAGCCCATCGCCTGCGCGATGCCGGCGAGCGGGCCGCGCTTGCCCGAGCCCATCGCCTTCATCACGTCGGCCATGTTCCGGTGCATCTTCAGCAGCTTGTTGACGTGCTCGACGCTCTGGCCGGAACCAGCGGCGATACGCTTCTTGCGGCTGGCCTTGAGCACGTCGGGATGACGGCGCTCGTCGCGCGTCATGGAATCGATGATCGCGACCTGGCGCTTCAGGATCTTGTCGTCGATGCCGGCCGCGGCGATCTGATTTTTCATCTTGGAGATGCCGGGCATCATGCCCATCAGCCCGCTGATGCCGCCCATGTTGGCCATCTGCAGCAGCTGCTCGCGCATGTCGTTGAGGTCGAATTGACCCTTGCGCATGCGCTCGGCAGTGCGCGCGGCCTTCTCGGCGTCGATATTGGCGGCGGCGCGCTCGACCAGCGAGACGACGTCGCCCATGCCGAGGATGCGGCCGGCGATACGATCGGGATGAAAATCTTCCAGCGCGTCGGTCTTTTCACCCGTGCCGATCAGCTTGATCGGCTTGCCGGTGACCGCGCGCATCGACAGCGCAGCGCCGCCGCGGCCGTCGCCGTCGACACGCGTCAGCACGATGCCGGTGAGGCCGACGCGCTGGTCGAAGGAGCGCGCGAGATTCACGGCGTCCTGGCCGGTCAGCGAGTCCGCGACCAGCAGCACTTCGTGCGGGTTGGCGGCCGCTTTGATCGCGGCCGCTTCCGCCATCATCTCTTCGTCGAGCGTGGTACGGCCGGCGGTGTCGAGCAGCACGATGTCGTAGCCGCCGAGCTTGCCGGCCTCTAACGCGCGCTTCGCAATCTGCGGCGGCTGCTGGCCCGCGACGATCGGCAGCGTCGGAATGTCGAGGTCGCGTCCGAGCACCGCGAGCTGCTCCATCGCCGCCGGGCGATAGACGTCGAGCGAGGCCATCAGCACCTTGCGCTTGTCGCGCTGGACCAGGCGGCGGGCGAGCTTGGCGGTGGTGGTGGTCTTACCGGAGCCTTGCAGGCCGACCATCATGATCGGCACCGGCGGCACGGAATTGACGTCGATGGTCTGGCTTTCGGCGCCGAGCGTGTTGATCAGCTCGTCATGGACGATCTTGACCACCATCTGGCCTGGCGTGACCGACTTGACGACGGTGGCGCCGATCGCCTGCTCGCGGACGCGTTCGGTGAAGCTGCGCACGACCTCGAGCGCGACGTCAGCCTCGAGCAGCGCGCGGCGCACCTCGCGCATCGCAGCATCGACGTCCTTTTCGGTCAGCGCACCGCGCCCCGTCAGACGATCGAGAATGCCACCAAGCCGTTCCGACAGATTGTCGAACAATGAAGTTGTCCTTGTCCTGCTCGCCAGAATGGCGATCTTCCAAACACCTTTGCGCCCGAGGGCGCATAGCGCTGTCGGGCGTTGACCTCTGGCCTCCAGGGCCAGTCGGCGGGTCGAAAAGAAAGCCTTTCCGAGAAAGTGGCGGGGTTAAACGCCGCTCAGGCCTGAAAGTCAAGGAAAGTTAGGGGGGCGGGGCGCCTCTGCCGGGGCAAGGCCTTGAAAACGGGCGCTTTCCGCCGATGGGTTCCTTTTTCGGCGGCCCCGCCCATATAGCCGGTGATGTCTTACCTCTGCCACCAACCTTGATGTCTCGCATGAAAACCTATGACGGCCCCGTCTCCGACCATTTCAATGGTCTGCATTTCTTCGACCCGGACGGCTCGCCGCCAAAATCGCTCAGCGAGGTGCTGCGCTGGCAGCTCAGCCGTGGGCGGGAGCGCGCGAGATGGCCCGTGTGGGTTCCGAGCCCTCACGCCGACACTCCGCCGGAGCGGGTCGACGGCGACAAGGTCCGGCTTTCTTTCGTCGGCCACGCCAGCTGGCTGATCCAGACCGGTGGCCTCAATATCCTCGTCGATCCTGTCTGGTCCTCGCGGGTCTCGCCGGTCGCCTGGGCCGGGCCGAAGCGGCACAACGATCCCGGCATCGCCTTCGAAAAGCTGCCTGACATCGACGTCGTGCTGGTTTCGCACGGCCACTACGATCATTTGGACATCGCGACATTGTCGCGGCTCGCAAAGAATTTCGCGCCGCGCGTGGTCACCCCGCTCGGCAATGACGTGACGATGCGCAGCGCCGACTCCACCATCAAGGTGGAGGCCTTCGACTGGCATGATCGCGTCGAGCTCGGTGGTGGCATTGCCGCGCATCTCGTGCCGACACGGCACTGGACCGCGCGCGGCATGTTCGATCGCAACAAGGCGCTGTGGGCGAGTTTTGTGTTGGAGACGCCGGCCGGGAAAATCTACGTCGTCTGCGATTCCGGCTATGGCGATGGCAGCCATTTCCGCCGCGTCGCCGAGCAGCACGGGAAGTTGCGTCTGGCGATCCTGCCCATCGGTGCCTACGAGCCGCGCTGGTTCATGCGCGACCAGCACATGAACCCGGAAGATGCGGTGAAGGCTCTGGCGGATTGCGGCGCAGAGCAAGCCCTCGGGCATCATCACGGCACGTTCCAGCTGACGGATGAGGCGATCGACGCGCCGGCAAAAGCGTTGGTGGAAGCGCTCGATGCCGCGAAGATTCCGCAGGAGCGGTTCGTGGCGATGAAGCCGGGACAGGTGGTGGAGATTTAGGTCTCTCTACGCACACCGCTCGTGCCCCGGACGCAGCGCAGCGCTACTTTAGCGGTGCGCTGCAGAGCCGGGGCCCATGTCGCAGTGGTGTGCCGTGTTGCTTGCTGGGTCCCGGCTCTGCGCAGCAACGCTGGCGCGTTGCAGCGTGTCCGGGACACAAGACTTACTGCCCCTGCTTGATCGCCCAACTCACATTCACCGTCACCGACAGCGTTTCCTCGCCCGGCGCAACCGCGGCAGGGGCTGCCATCGGCGCTGCAGCCATGCGGCCTTTGAACAGAGGCATCGGCGCGCCACCCTCAGAGACGCTGAGCGGCGCGCCCAGCGTGACGCCGTTGGCCTTGGCATAGATCTCGGCCTTGCGCCGCGCGTCCGCGACCGCCTGCTCGCGCGCATCGTCGAGCAGCTTTGAGGCCTGCGTCACTTCGAACGAGATGTTGCCGATGTCGTTCGCACCGGCGCTGACCAGCGTGTCGATGATGCCGGCGACCTTGGTCACGTCGCGGATCTTCACCGTGACGCGGTTGGAGGCACGGAAGCCGACCACTGGCGAGGCACCGCTCGAGCGGTTCGGCGCATATTGCGGCTGCAACGACAGGCGCGAGGTCTGGTAGTCCTTCTCCGGGATGCCTGCGCCCTTCAGCGCCAGCAGCACCTTGCCCATCGCAGCGTTGTTGGCGTCAGACGCTTCCTTCGCCGATTTGGCGTCGTTGGCAACACCGGCATCGATCTGCGCCAGATCAGGCGCCGCCGAGACCGTCGCCTCGCCGCTCACCGAGATGGCGGACGGAAAATCCTCGGCGAGCGCGGGCGTCGCCAGCAGCGTGGCGGCGAAAAGGGCAACAACGGCGACAGGCTTCTTCATCGGTCTCACTTCAGCGGCACGAACACGTTGATCACGAGCTTGTCCTCGGCCGTCTTGAGCGGATCGGTGAGGTACTCCTCGATGAAGGTGTCCTTGGCTTCCAGCTTCTTGTCGTCGAGGTGATTGGTGATCGCCTCATAGGTGTTGTCCATGTTGTCGTAAGAGCCGCGATGGACGAATTTCAGCGCCTTGCCCTCCGGCGATTTGCCGATGCTCATGTCCTTGCTCAGGTTCTTCGGGTCCTGCTCGACCGGGATCTCGGCGAGGAAGGTGAAGCCGGTGTCGTCAGTCGAGGTGTAGACGATCATCGAATTGCCGGCATGCTTGATGCCCTGCTTGTCGAGCAGCGTGTTCAACGCCTTGAAGGCGTCGACCAGGGTGTCGAAGGCCGAGTCCCAGTTGGCGGTGCCCTTGACCATCACGACCTTCTTGGCTTCGAGCGTGGTTTCCAGGCCAAAGGGATCGGCGGTCTGAACCGGAGCAGGGGTGGCGGCCGCCGCCGGGGGCGGTGCCGCCGGGCTCGGCGAGGCGCTGGCTGCGGGTGAAGGCGTTGTGGCAGGCGCCGGCGATGCGCTGGCTGCCGGAGACGGCGTTGCCACTGGCGCGGGCGAAGCGCTCGCGGCCGGGGAGGGCGAGGCCGACGGGGCAGGCGAGGGGCTCGCTGAGGCCGCCGGCGCCGGGCTCGGCGTCTGCGCGAGAGCGCCTGACAGGCCGAACGACAGGGCCGCTGCCGGGATCAGCGCGGCCAGAGCAAGACGACGAAACCCGATCATTTTATTCTCCCCAAGAAACTTCCGCATCAAGGCCTGAGCGCCCAGGCCCAAATCCGGCCGCGCATCCCGGATCGCGCGAACTGCGCCGTTCTAACACGCGAGCGCCAAATTCGTCCCATGACAGATGCGTCATGGCAGACGCCCAGGCCTCGGATGCCAAATCACTGGCCAAGCCGCCAAGGATCGCCATATAAGGCAGGCGAAATTCAGGAATTTTCATGAGCGCGCTGGCCAACCACGCATTTGCCAAGATGAACGGCATCGGCAACGAGATTGTCGTTGTCGACATGCGCGATTCCGCGGGCAAGGTCACGCCTGGTGATGCCCGCGCGGTGGCGTCCGCGGATGGCGGTGTGCCCTATGACCAGCTCATGGTGCTGCAGAAGCCGCGGCTCGATGGCACCGAAGCCTTCATCAGCATCTACAACAGCGACGGTTCGGAAGCCGGCGCCTGCGGCAACGGCATGCGTTGCGTGGTTCGCCGCATCTTCGAAAAAACCGGACAGGCCACGGCGACCTTCCAGACCGCAGCCGGCCTGCTCAATGCCTGGCAGGGTCCGGCGCCTGATCTCTACACCGTCGACATGGGCGCGCCGAAGTTCGGCTGGCAGGACATTCCGCTGGCGGAGGAGTTTCGCGACACCCGCTACATCGAATTGCAGATCGGGCCGATCGACAATCCGATCCTGCATTCGCCGTCGGTGGTCAGCATGGGCAATCCGCATGCGATCTTCTGGGTCGACGACGTCAGCGCGTATGATCTCGAGCGCTTCGGGCCGCTCTTGGAAAATCATCCGATCTTCCCTGAGCGCGCCAACATCACGCTCGCCCATATCGTCGACCGCGAGCACATCACGATGCGCACCTGGGAGCGCGGTGCGGGGCTCACCCGTGCGTGCGGCTCGGCGGCCTGCGCGACGGCCGTTGCAGCGGCGCGGCTGAAGCGCACCGAGCGCAAGGTCGAGATGACGCTGCCGGGCGGCAAGCTCGGCATCGAATGGCGCGAGCGCGACGATCACGTGCTGATGACAGGCACCGCGACCTTCGAATATGAAGGCCATTTCGATCCGGCGCTGTTCGCGCCGGTGGGCTGATGGCCGTCGACATCGTCACCTTCGGCTGCCGCCTCAACGCTTTCGAGGCCGAGGTGATCCGCCGCGAGGCGGAAGGTGCCGGCCTTTCCGATACCATCGTCATCAACAGCTGTGCCGTCACCAACGAGGCGGTGGCGCAGGCACGGCAGTCGATCCGAAAATTGAAGCGCGAGCGGCCGGAAGCGCGCATCGTCGTCACCGGCTGCGCGGCGCAGACGCAGAGCGCGATGTTCGCCGACATGGCCGAGGTCGATCGCGTCGTCGGCAATGACGACAAGATGCGCGGTGATGCCTGGCGCGCGGCCCGCGATGCCTTCGATCTCGGCGCCAGCGAGAAGATCGCCGTCAGCGACATCATGGCCGTGAAGGACATGGCGCCGCATCTGATCGACGGCTATGCCAGCGGCCTGCCGCGCGTGTTCGTGCAGGTGCAGAACGGCTGCGACCACCGCTGCACCTTCTGCATCATTCCCTATGGCCGCGGCAATTCCCGCTCGGTGCCGATGGGCGCTGTGGTGGATCAGGTGCGGACGCTGGTGGAGCGCGGCCATGCCGAGATCGTGCTGACAGGCGTCGATCTCACCAGCTATGGCGCTGACCTGCCGGGCGCGCCAAAGCTTGGCCTGCTGACCAGGCAGATCTTGCGACACGTGCCGGAGCTGAAGCGGCTGCGCATCTCCTCGATCGATTCGATCGAGGCGGACAGCGATCTGTTGGATGCCATTGCCGACGATATCAGGCTGATGCCGCATCTGCATCTGTCGCTGCAGTCCGGCGACGACATGATCCTGAAGCGGATGAAGCGGCGGCATTCGCGCAGCGATTCGATTGCATTTTGCGATCAGGTGCGGCGCCTGCGCCCGGATATCGCCTTCGGCGCCGACATCATCGCGGGCTTTCCGACCGAGACCGAGGAGATGTTTGCGCGCTCGCTCGATCTCGTCGAGGAATGCGGCCTGACGTTCCTGCACGTCTTCCCCTATTCACCGCGCCCGGGCACGCCAGCCGCAAAGATGCCGCAGGTGGCGGGTGGCGCGATCAAGGAACGCGCGAAGCGGTTGCGTGCGGCTGGAGAAGTGGCGTTACGACAACGGCTGCAGGCCGAGATCGGCGCGACGCGCGATGTGCTGATCGAGAGCGATGGTCAGGGGCGCACCGAGCACTATCTCCCGGTCGCGATCGCAGGCGAGCGCGTCGGTAGCGTCGTGCCGCGAAGGATTGTTGGTAATGATGGCGAGCGGCTGATCACACACTGAACTGTCGTCCCGGCGAAGGCCGGGACCCATACCGCGTGATCTATCGGTCGCGCGCGGTGCTTGCCCCAGCCGAGCTGAGCAACTGCGAGTCTTCGCTAAACTACACCCTGTGGTTAAGGGTCCCGGCCTTCGCCGGGACGACACCGAGGGTGTGGATTTAGAGTGCTTAAATTGCGCGATCCTACGACGCCCGCACCTGCCAGAAGCGCAACGTCCGTCGCGCGTTCTCCGGCGACATGCGTGCAAAATTGTTTTTCGCTCTCGCGACATCCGCCGGCTTCATCGCTCCACTCGCAAAGCGGCTTTCGAGCACGGCGGCGGTCGTTTCCCAGCTCAGCTGTGCCGCCTTGCACGGCACCAGCAGGCCGTCTTCGCGCAGGCTCTGCATCAGCGGACGTATCACTTCCACGGTCGATCCTGACAGCGCCGCCAGCGCGGCCACCGCCTCTTCGTAGCGCCGGTGTTTTGCGAAATTGAGCAGCGTCGCTTCGGTGAGCTGGCCCGATGCCTTGAGGTTCGCGATCGCCCGCTTGGCGCCCTCGAAATCGCGCACACCCGACATCTCGCGCTCGACGCCGACGGTGACGGCGGCGATCGCGCTCTGGATTTCCTCGAACAGATGCGGCGGCGCGCGCGACAGCAATCGCGTGCGGACCGCGTCCGTCGCCGAGCGCAGCAATTTGCGGCGCAGCTCCGACGGCAGGTCGACGCGCACGCCGACGCTGACGGCGAGCTCCGGATCGCTTTCTGCCTGGCCGACGATGATGGCAAAGCCGTTGCCCGAGACGCGCGCGCCGGGATTGGCAGCAAGGCGCCGGCTGACACTGGGATAGCGGCGCGCCAGCAGCGCGTCGGTCACGATCTCCTTCAGCCACCAGCGGCCGGCAACGGCGAGCAGATGCGGCTCGCCCTTGCTGGAGGCGATCTTCACCAGATCGCCGTCGTCGAGCCGCGCGGATTCCTGCAGCACCGGACCGGCAATGCGGATCTCGTCATTGTTGGCGAGGCGGCGGATCACCGAAGGCGGCGCCTGCGTGATCGGCGCGAGCTGGGCGCTGATTTCGGCGAGCGCAATGCGCGCGCCCATGTCGGCGATGGCGCGCAGCTCGATGGTGCCGATCAGGCGCTCGAGCACGTCATCGAACAGCGCGATCTGCTCGTCGTTGAAGCTGCCGGCGGAGGAGAGGAACAGGTCCGTGACGCGCCGGGCGGTCTCCAGCCCCTTTTCCGCCGAGCCGGTCCGGATCGCGGATTCGACCTCGTCGATGATCGATAGCTGGGCGGTAGACATGACGCGCGGCTCGTCCTGAGCGGATGATGGATGCTTCTTCTAAGCAGGCGCTATCATTAGAGGCGAGCACTGAACGTTTCGTAAACCATGCCTCCTTGAGGCCACTATTCCCCGTTCCAGCCGCAGGCGCGGAGCTTCTCGTGCATGTGGGGCGGGGCCGGCGCGACGACGCGAATCGGCTCCCTGTTCCTCGAAATCGGCACCACGATCTCGCGGGAATGCAAATGCAGCTTCGGCTCGCCGAAGCGCGGGCCGTTGCCGTAAATGTTATCGCCGAAGATCGGCCAGCCGGTCGCTGAGGAATGCACGCGCAATTGATGGGTCCGCCCGGTGACCGGTTCCATGGCGAGCCAGGTAAAACCCTCCCCCCGGCCCATCACCTTCCAGTTGGTGACCGCCTTCTGGCCCTCGGGGTCGGGCTTCTGCCACCAGCCGCGTTCGGCATTGAGCCGGCCGAGCGGCATGTCGATGGTGCCTTCGTCCTCGGCTGGGCCGCCCTCGACCACGGTCCAGTAGGTCTTGCCGATCTTGCCGTGCTTGAACAGGAGGCCGAGCGAGGCGGTCGCCTTGCGATGGCGGCCGAGCACGAGGCAGCCGGAAGTGTCCTTGTCCAGCCGGTGGGCCAGCACCGGCGGCCGCGGCAGGCCGAAGCAGAGCGCCGTGAAGGAGTCCTCCAGATTGGCGCCGCCCTTGGGGCCGCGATGCACCGGCAGCCCGGAGGGCTTGTCGATGATCAGCATCAATCCGTCGCGGTGGAGCACACGCGCCTGGATCTCCTCGGCGGTCAATTCGGGAACATCGAGCAATTGCAGGACTTTCGGACAAGACTTTCGTTTGGGGGCGGGAACGGCTAACACACCCCCGCCATGAACGATACCACGTCAGATCCCCCCAAGCTGAGCTGGTGGCGCCGCCTGTCCAACGGGCTGAAGCGCACCTCGTCCTCGCTGGGGACCGCAGTTGCCGACCTCGTCACCAAGCGCAAGCTCGACCGCGCCATGCTCGACGACATCGAGGACGTGCTGCTGCGCGCCGATCTCGGCACGTCAGTCGCTGTGCGGATTGCGGATGCCGTCGGCACCGGGCGCTATGACAAGGCGATCTCGGCCGACGAGGTCAAGGACGTGGTCGCGACCGAGGTCGAGAAGGTGCTGGCCCCTGTCGCCAAGCCGCTCGAGATCGACGCCAGCAAGAAGCCGTTCGTGATCCTCGTGGTCGGCGTCAACGGCTCCGGCAAGACCACGACGATTGGAAAACTCTCGCAGAAATTTGCCTCCGAAGGCCGCAAGGTGATGCTGGCCGCCGGCGACACGTTTCGCGCGGCCGCCATCGAGCAGCTCAAGGTCTGGGGCGAGCGCACCAGAACGCCTGTGATCTCGGGCGCGCAGGGATCGGATTCAGCGAGCCTCGCCTTCAATGCGCTGACCGCGGCGAAAGAGCAGACCATCGATGTGCTCCTGATCGACACCGCCGGCCGCCTGCAGAACAAGTCGGAGCTGATGAACGAGCTCGAGAAGGTCGTCCGTGTCATCCGCAAGGTCGACGCGTCGGCACCGCATGCGGTGCTCCTCGTGCTCGACGCCACCGTCGGCCAGAACGCGCTGTCGCAGGTCGAGGCCTTCCATCGGGCGGCAGGGGTCACGGGCCTGGTGATGACCAAGCTCGACGGCACCGCGCGCGGCGGCATTCTGGTGGCGCTCGCGGAAAAGTTCAAACTGCCGGTGCATTTCATCGGCGTCGGCGAAGGCGTCGACGATCTCGCGCCGTTCACCGCGCGCGATTTCGCCCGCGCCATTGCCGGAATCGAAAGCTAGAGTATGGACAAGACCCAGCCGCATCCGCTGTTCAAGCTTGCGACCGAGCTCGGTCCGCTGCTCGTGTTCTTCTTCGTCAATGCGAAGTTCAATCTGTTCGCCGCGACCGGCGCCTTCATGGTCGCGATCGTGGCGGCGATGATCGCCTCCTATGTGGTGACGCGCCACATTCCGATCATGGCGATCGTCACGGGCGTGATCGTGCTGGTGTTCGGCACGCTGACCCTGGTGCTGCACGACGAGACCTTCATCAAGGTCAAGCCGACCATCATCTACGGCCTGTTCGCTGCGATCCTCGGCGGCGGCCTGTTGTTCGGCCGTTCCTTCATCGCTGTCATGTTCGACCAGATGTTCAATCTGACGCCGCAGGGCTGGCGTATCCTCACCCTGCGCTGGGCGCTGTTTTTCGCCGGCATGGCGGTGCTGAACGAGATTGTCTGGCGCACCCAGAGCACGGACTTCTGGGTGAACTTCAAGGTGTTCGGCGTCACGCCCATCACCATGATCTTCGCCATCGCCCAGATGCCGCTGACCAAGCGCTATGGCGCCGAGCCGGTGTCGCTGGAGACCAGTGAGGCCGAGGCGGGGGATATCAGGAAGGGGTGACGCCCGGCTTGTGGTTCCCGCCTGCCAACGCCGATCAAGCCTATTCACGCTGCAGTGCACTTCGCGCGCGCGTCATGGTCGGATCGGGCGGCGGATCCGATCAGCTTCTTCACGGCTCTGTAACTGCAAGCTGAAATTATTCAGCGCTTTACCTGACCTGAAGGGTCGAAGGCGGTAGCCTTTCCCGTCAAGGCATGGTGGCACGCCGGAGGGCACGGTGGTGAGCGCGAACAAACAGGACCACACTGCTGAACACCTGATTCAGTACCTCCGGCAGCTCGCTCCGCAGGTCCGGCGCCGCCTGCTTGCCGAGTTGGAACGGCTGCATCTCCTCGGCGAGGATATTCCGCATTCCGAACCATTGATCGCGGCGCTCCGCGCCGAGTTCCGCAACACGGGGCAGAATCATTATCGCGTCGGAAATCCCTCACGCTACTTCTTCGAGCCTCTCGAGCCGGTCATGGTCGATAAGGCGCCGGAGCGAGCCAATAGCGGCCAGATCGCCCGTGGATCGCTCGCGCCGATCTGGAGCCTCGTGACCGAGCAATTGCTGCGCAGCATGGCCGCCGACTACATCGCCAATGCGACCAAGGCCATCTCCGCCGATAAGCAGCCCGAGGCGCGGCAGATGGCCCGAGCGTTCCAGAAGAAGGTCGTGATCTCACTCAGCGGCCTGCTTGATTCTGCCGAAGGCGCCGCCAATGTTCGGAACGGGCTGATGGCCTATACCAGTTCGCATGCGACGTTCGACGACCTCAAGAAGATGCTGCGCTGCCTCGACATGCAGCGGGAGCTTGAGGAGTTTGGCCGTACGCTCCCGCCGAAGATTGCCCGACTCGAGGGCGTCAGCCTCGACAATGTCCTCCGCCTCTTGTGCGCGCTCAAGACCAAGTGCGTCGATGTCGTGCCGTTCGCGCTCACGATCGTCGCAAAGCGTCTGGAAATGCCTTGGGAGCTGCTATCCGTCGCGACCGGTCCGGCCGACGACCGGAGTGCGGCGCGGATCGCGGCGTCTCCCTTCGCGATTGCGGTTTCGATGGTGCTCGATCAGATCGAGGAGAAGCATCTCCTCCTGCTCTTTGCGCTCAGGAACAACCGTCCGGTGCGGGCCAAGGAGATCGTTGCCGAAATCTACCGGATCGAGGAGGCGCTGCGGACTCAGATCGAGCTCAAAGGGTCCGACTGGGCCCGGCAGCTGGACGACCTGATGAGCGCCGTCCGGATCGCCATCGACGCGGAGATCAGCAGCATTCCGAGCGATCACCGGCACTTGACGCACATTCTGGAATCGCCGCGGTTGCGCCCGGACCATTCCTTCAGCCACAAGGTCGGCCATATGTTCGAGAAGGGCTGGGACGTCGTGACCGGCTTGCTTGCAGGCAACATCGACACGACCCATCGTCGCGACAACGTATCGTGACCTCAGTTCGCGGAGGAATTCGTCCGCGCCATCGTCAGCTGCCCGCCCTGAGCGCCTTGGCGAGTTCGGGCAAGAGCACGGCTTTGAAATTGTCCGGCGTGATCGGGCCGACCAGCTTGTAGACGATGGTGCCTTCGGGGCCGACGACGAACGTCTCCGGCACGCCGTAGACGCCCCATTCGATCGAGGCGCGGCCGTTGGCGTCGGTGCCGACGCGGCCGAACGGGTTGCCGTAGCGGCCGAGGAAACGCCGCGCATTGTCGGGCGCATCCTTGTAGTTGATGCCGACCATCTGGAAGCGCTTGTCCGCGGCGAGCTCGGTCAGCAGCGGCGCTTCGTCGTGACAGGGCACGCACCAGGACGCCCAGACATTGACGAGGCTGACCTTGCCCTTGAACGCGGCGGGATCGAGGCCGGGCACCTGCGCGCCGCCGGCCTGCAATCCCTGGAGCGGCGGCAGCGTGATCTGCGGCGCGGGCTTTCCGATCAGTGCGGAGGGAATGCGCGAGTGGTCGCCGCCGCTGAGCCCGAACCAGAACAGCGCGGCAAGCCCGATGAAGGCGAGCAGTGGCAGCACCATCAGGAAGGTGCGGCGTTGGGTCGGCGCGGAGGTCGTTTGATCGCTCATTGTGTATCCACGGCGCTGCGGCCCGAGCGGCGCGTAACGCCGCTGCGCTCGAGCTCACGCAAGCGCTCCGTCTGGTTGCGATAGTCGATGATGACCCAGCCGATCAACATCACGACCACGATGGCTGCTGCGGCATAGGACGCCACGATGAAGGACGCATAGGGACCGAACGACATCGTCATGCAGCTTTCTGACCTGCCTGCATCATCTGCAGGGATCGCACGCGCCGGCGCAAAATCTCGTTGCGCATGGCAGCCAAATGAAGCGTGACGAACAGCAGCGTGAAGGCGACGGCCATCACCAGCAGCGGAATCAGGAACGCCTTGTCGAGCGTCGAGCCGCCCATGCGCATCACCGAGGCCGGCTGATGCAGCGTGTTCCACCAGTCGACCGAGAATTTGATGATGGGAAGATTGAGCGCGCCGACCAATGTCAGCACCGCAGCCGCACGCGCCGCGCGCGTGGGATCCTCCACCGCGCGCCACAGCGCCATCAGGCCGAGATACATCAGGAACAGGATCAGCACCGACGTCAGCCGCGCATCCCATTCCCAATAGGTGCCCCACATCGGCCGGCCCCACAGCGAGCCCGTCAGCAACGCGAGGAAGGTGAAGCTGGCGCCGATCGGGGCCGCCGCCTTCGCCGCGACGTCGGCGAGCGGATGCCGCCACACCAGCGTGCCGAGCGAGGCGACGCTCATCACGCCCCACACGAACATCGACAGCCACGCATTGGGCACGTGGATGAACATGATCTTCACGGTCGCACCCTGCTGATAATCGTCGGGCGCAACAGCGGATTGATAGAGGCCGATCGCGAGCAGGATGAGTGTCGCGGCCGCAAGCCACGGCAGCACCCGCGCCGAGAGCGCGAGGAACCGTGTGGGGTTGGCGAGGTCGATCAGCGACATTGGTATCCTGATAATCACCGGGGACTGCTCACGCAATCAACATGAAAGCGCGCAGCGAAAGTTGATCGGGGTCAAGGTCAATCCAAGCCATGTTTCAGGCTCGCCGCCGCCGCAAACGGGCCGATCACGAGGCTGACCAGCGACAGCGCGCACAGGATCGAGAACGGCGCGCCGAACGACAGCGGCCCGGTGATCGCGGCCTGCGAGGCGGCGACCCCGAAGATCAGGACGGGAATCGACAGCGGCAGCACCAGCACGGCCATCAGCAGCCCGCCCCGGTGCAACGTCACGGCCAGTGCCGCGCCGATCATGCCGGTGAAGGTCAGCGCCGGGGTGCCGGCCAGCAGCGTCAGCGCCACCGCGCCGGTTGCGACCATATCGAGGTTGAGCAGCAGGCCGAGCACGGGGGTTGCGACGATGAGCGGCAGGCCGGCTGCCAGCCAATGCGCCAGCGCCTTGGCGGCGCAGGCCAGTTCCAGCGGCGTCCGGCTCATCGTGATCAGGTCGAGCGAGCCATCCTCATGGTCGGCCATGAACAGCCGGTCCAGCGTCAGCAGGCTCGCCAGCAGCGCGCCCAGCCACAGGATCGCCGGCCCCAGCCGCGACAGCAGCGCCAGGTCCGGCCCGACCGCGAACGGCATCAGCACCACCACGGTCAGGAAGAACAGCACGCCGATCAACGCCCCGCCGCCGACGCGGAGCGCGATCCTGAAGTCCCGGCGGATCAGGGCGGCGAGGGCGGTCATGGGGAGGCCCTTTCGGCGGACAAGAGGGGGGAGGGAACGGAGAGAGCGGAGCCCAGCCGCTTGGAAAACTGAGGGTCGGACTCTCTCACGCCACACCCCCGATCCGCAGCTCCCGCGATTCGACCCCCAACGGCCCGTGGGTGGCCGCGATGATCATCCCGCCACGCGTAAGATGCTCCCGCATGAGCCCGCCAAACATGTCCTGGCCGGCGACGTCCAGCGCCGTGGTCGGCTCGTCCAGCAGCCAGACCGGGCGGCGGACCGTCAGCAGCCGGGCCAGCGAGAGCCGGCGGCGCTGGCCGGCGGACAGGAAGGCAGCGGGTAAATGAGCGGCGTGGTCGAGGCCGACTGTGGCCAGGCTTTCGGCCGCGTCAAAACGCTCGCCGCCCAAGAAATCAGCCCAGAATGATAGATTTTCCGCCACGCTCAGCGCCGGCTTCAGGGCATCGCGATGACCGAGATAGTGGCACTGCTCGGGCAGCGTCATGTCGGCGTCGCCCCCGTCCAGTACGATCGTGCCGCCAGCCGGAATGAGCAGGCCCGCAATCAGCCGCAGCAGCGAGGTCTTGCCCGATCCGTTGCGGCCGACGACCGCGACGGCTTCGCCGGAGGCTGCCTCGAAATCGAGCCCGGAAAACACCTCGCGGCCGCCGCGCACGCAAGTCACCGCGTGTCCGGTCAGCTGCATCTGGCCTGGTACCGTCACGTTCACAGCCGGGCCTCAGGAAATCTTGGGGTAGCGCATCAGAATTTTTGGCTCGCGACTTGCTCGGTACTGTTGTGGCTGTGGCGGCGCGGTTAGAAAGCTTCTATAAGCCCGGAACTACTTGATGCAGCAACTCAACCTGCCCCTGCAAGCGACCCCCAGCCGGACTCGCTGACGGTGTTAAAATACCCTGTGCCGGGTATAACTAACAATTGGGATTCCTACATGACCTCGCTCGACAGCTTCAAATGCAAAAAGACCCTCAAGGTCGGCGCCAAGACCTATGTCTATTACAGCCTGCCCACGGCCGAGAAGAATGGTCTGAAGGGAATTTCGAAACTTCCCTATTCGATGAAGGTCCTGCTCGAGAACCTCCTGCGCAACGAGGACGGCCGCACGGTCAAGAAGGAAGACATCGCGGCGGTCTCGAAGTGGCTGCGCAAGAAGTCGCTGGAGCATGAGATCGCGTTCCGCCCGGCCCGCGTGCTGATGCAGGATTTCACCGGCGTTCCTGCCGTCGTCGACCTCGCCGCGATGCGCAACGCGATGCAGAAGCTCGGCGGCGATGCCGAGAAGATCAACCCGCTGGTCCCGGTCGATCTCGTCATCGACCACTCGGTGATCGTGAACTTCTTCGGCGACAACAAGGCCTTCGGCAAGAACGTCGCGGAAGAATACAAGCAGAACCAGGAGCGCTACGAGTTCCTGAAGTGGGGCCAGAAGGCGTTCTCGAACTTCTCGGTCGTGCCGCCCGGCACCGGCATCTGCCACCAGGTCAATCTCGAATATCTCTCCCAGACGGTGTGGACCAAGAAGGAGAAGATGACGGTCGGCAAGAAGACCGGCACTTTCGAGGTCGCCTACCCTGACTCGCTGGTCGGCACCGACTCCCACACCACCATGGTCAACGGTCTTGCCGTGCTCGGCTGGGGCGTCGGCGGCATCGAGGCGGAAGCCTGCATGCTCGGCCAGCCGCTGTCGATGCTGCTGCCCACCGTCGTCGGCTTCAAGCTGAAGGGTGCGATGAAGGAAGGCGTCACCGCGACCGACCTCGTGCTGACCGTCACGCAAATGCTGCGCAAGCTCGGCGTGGTCGGCAAATTTGTCGAGTTCTTCGGCCCCGGCCTCGACAATCTCTCCGTCGCCGACAAGGCGACCATCGCCAACATGGCGCCCGAATATGGCGCGACCTGCGGCTTCTTCCCGGTCGACGCCGCCGCGCTCGACTATCTCAAGACCTCCGGCCGCGCCCCGGCGCGCGTCGCGCTGGTGCAGGCCTATGCCAAGGCGCAGGGCCTGTTCCGCACCGCCAAGTCGGCTGACCCCGTGTTCACGGAAACGCTGACCCTCGACCTCGCCGACGTCGTGCCGTCGATGGCCGGTCCGAAGCGTCCCGAAGGCCGCATCGCGCTGCCGTCGGTCGCCGAAGGTTTCTCGCTCGCACTCGGCACCGAGTACAAGAAGGCCGAGGAGCCCAACAAGCGCTTCCCCGTCGAAGGCAAGAAGTACGAGATCGGCCATGGCGACGTCGTCATCGCCGCCATCACCTCCTGCACCAACACCTCGAACCCGAGCGTGCTGATCGGCGCGGGTCTGCTCGCACGTAACGCCGCCGCGAAGGGCTTGAAGGCAAAACCGTGGGTGAAGACCTCGCTCGCTCCGGGCAGCCAGGTCGTCGCGGGCTATCTCGCCGATTCCGGCCTGCAGGCCGATCTCGACAAGGTCGGTTTCAACCTGGTCGGCTTCGGCTGCACCACCTGCATCGGCAATTCCGGTCCGCTTCCGGAAGAGATCTCGAAGTCGATCAACGAGAACGGCATCGTCGCCGCCGCCGTGCTGTCAGGTAACCGCAACTTCGAAGGCCGCGTCTCGCCGGACGTGCAGGCGAACTATCTCGCTTCGCCGCCGCTGGTCGTCGCGCACGCGCTCGCGGGCAGCGTCACCAAGAATCTCGCCGTCGAGCCGCTCGGCGAAGGCAAGGACGGCAAGCCGGTGTACCTCAAGGACATCTGGCCGACGACGAAGGAAATCAACGCCTTCATGAAGAAGTTCGTGACCGCGTCGATCTTCAAGAAGAAGTATGCCGACGTGTTCAAGGGCGACACCAACTGGCGCAAGATCAAGACGGTCGAGAGCGAGACCTATCGCTGGAACATGTCTTCGACCTATGTGCAGAACCCGCCCTATTTCGAAGGCATGAAGAAGGAGCCGGAGCCGGTTACCGACATCGTCGAGGCGCGCATCCTCGCCATGTTCGGCGACAAGATCACCACCGACCACATCTCGCCGGCCGGTTCGATCAAGCTCACCTCGCCCGCCGGCAAATATCTCAGCGAGCACCAGGTGCGTCCGGCCGACTTCAACCAGTACGGCACGCGCCGCGGCAACCATGAAGTGATGATGCGCGGCACCTTCGCCAACATCCGCATCAAGAATTTCATGCTCAAGGGCGCGGATGGAAATATCCCCGAAGGCGGTCTGACAAAACACTGGCCCGATGGCGAGCAGATGTCGATCTACGACGCCGCGATGAAGTACCAGCAGGAGCAGGTGCCGCTGGTCGTGTTCGCCGGCGCCGAATACGGCAACGGCTCCTCGCGCGACTGGGCTGCGAAGGGCACCCGTCTGCTCGGCGTGCGCGCCGTGATCTGCCAGAGCTTCGAGCGCATCCATCGCTCCAACCTGGTCGGCATGGGCGTGCTGCCGCTGATCTTCGAGGACGGCACCTCATGGTCGTCGCTCGGCCTCAAGGGCGACGAGAAGGTCACGCTGCGTGGCCTGGTCGGCGACCTCAAGCCGCGCCAGAAGCTGACCGCGGAGATCGTGTCGGGCGACGGTAAGTTGCAGCGCGTTTCGCTGCTTTGCCGCATCGATACGCTGGACGAGCTCGATTACTACCGGAACGGCGGTATCCTGCACTATGTGCTGCGCAAGCTGGCCGCGTAAGCGCGAATTTGTGAACAGTGGCTCACCGCGACGTGAGTAGAAGGTTAAGCGAAGGCGGCCTATCACAAGGCCGCCTTCGCTCGTTTGCGGTATGTTTCGGATGGGCCCGCCCGGCAGAGACCTCGCTCCGGACGGTTGAATGTACCGCGCCCGTAAGACTACGGTGACCATCAGGCGATAAGATCTCCCCCCAACGCGCTACCATGTGTGACGATCGACATGACTGCATTGATGGCTTCTAATTTCGTTTCGCGCTGGTCCGGGGCGCTCTGGTCGGGAGCACTCGGCATCTGCGCGATCGTCGCCGTTATCCGTCCTGCTGAGGCCGATCCTCGTGCCGTGGTCGAGCTCTTCACCTCGCAGGGCTGCTCCTCCTGCCCGCCCGCCGACAAGGTCATCGGCGACCTCGCCAAGGATCCCTCGATCATCGCGCTGAGCATGCCGATCGACTATTGGGATTATCTCGGCTGGAAGGACACGCTGGCGGACTCACGCTTCTCGGCGCGGCAGCGCGCCTATTCGCGCATGCGCGGTGACCGCGAGATCTATACGCCGCAAGTCGTGGTCAACGGCGCCGCGCATGTCATCGGCAGCGACCGGCCCGGCATCGAAAACGCCATCGACAAGACCGACACGAGCACGGGCGTGATGAGCGTGCCGGTAACGATGTCGATCGCAGGCAAGCAGATCAACGTGTCGGTGGCCGCGAGCACTGAGCCGGCGGTCTCGCATGGCGAGGTCTGGATCTGCTCCATCATGAAATCGGTGCCGATCGAGATCAGCCGCGGCGAGAACCGTGGACAGCAGATCACCTACCACAACGTCGTGCGCAATCTGCTCAAGGTCGGCGACTGGAACGGACGTCAGGAAACCTGGACGGTGCCGATCGAGAATCTGACCTCGCGCGAGGGCGTCGACGGCGCGGTGGTCTATGTCCAGGACGGCAGCCGCGAGAAGCCCGGTCCAATGCTGGGCGCGGCGTACACGTCGCTGCACTAATTCGTTTTTCTCTCTATAGGCGTCGTACTCGCTCTAACTCCTCATGGTGAGGAGCGTGCCCTTGCGCGCGTCTCGAACCATGCAGGCCCCGCTGGTGCGTAGCTCGGCCTCGCATCCTTCGAGACGCCGCGCCCAAGAGCGCGGCCCTCAGGATGAGGGGCGAGAGTTTTCGCGCAGATGTTCTGAGAGGCGTTCGTCCAGCCGCCAGAAACACCCCGACACAAACAAAAAAGGACCAACTCGCGTTGGCCCTCCTTGTCATGCGTACAGACCCGATCCTGTTCGACCCCGGGGGGCTGGGGGCTGAGGAATCCGGAACCGAAAGGACCGGGTCAACGCACACACATCTTTTCGCAATGCAGGGCGGCACGCGGTGGGCGGAAAAGCGGCGATCCTGTGATTCCTGCTAACGATCCCGTGACGGATTGCCGCTGAGAAGTTCCACCGTTGCGTGTGTCATGAATCGGATCCGATTGGCAAGGCGGCCCAGAGTCCTCCAGGGCTCCGTGACGAGCCTCTTGCAGCGGGGAACAGTTGGCGCAATCATACAGATGTCATGATCCGCGGCTCCGGGGACGGTCTTCGCGGACGGGGGTCATGCTTGATGCGAAGAGGAGGCGCCCCATGAGTTTGACGTCGGAGGATGCCGATCCGAGCGAGCAGCGCGCGGCGGCGCGCCCCGCCGCTGCGAATGCACAGCCCGGCCGGGTGACCTTCAACCGGCTCGAGCTGCACCGAATTCTCAATCTCTATGGCCGCATGGTCGCCGACGGCGAATGGCGCGATTATGCGATCGACTTCCTGAAAGACCGCGCGGTGTTCTCGGTCTATCGCCGCGCCTCGGAAGTGCCGATCTATCGCATCGAGAAAGATCCGCGATTAGCGCGCAAGCAAGGCATGTACAGCGTGATCTCCGCGACCGGCCTGATCCTGCGCCGCGGCCACGAGCTCGAGCGCGTGCTGCTGGTGATCGACAGGAAGCTGGCGGTGGTTTAGCGGCGATTACTTCGCAGGCACGCTCTTCGCGCCCTCGCCAAGGTCGCGCTGCATCATCACCGTATCCAGCCAGCGGCCGAATTTCAGGCCGACATTCGGATGCGTGCCGATCATCTTGAAGCCGCCCCTGGCGTGCACGCCGATCGAGCCGGCATTGGCGGAATCGCCGATGACCGCGATCATCTGCCGGTAGCCGCGCGCCTCGCATTCGCTGATTAACCGCTCCAGCAATAACGAGCCGATGCCGCGGCGGTGGAACGAGGGATCGAGATAGATCGAGTTCTCGACCGTGAAGCGGTAAGCCGGCCGCGGCCGGTAGGCCCCGGCATAGGCATAGCCGGCGATGCGGCCGTCGATGATCGCGACGAAATAGGGGAAACCACCGTCGACGAGAGCGCGGTAGCGGCGCGTCATCTCGGCGAGATCGGGCGGATCCAGCTCGAACGTCGCGGTGCCCTCGCGGACAGCCTGCTGGTAGATGGCGGTGATGGCGGGAAGGTCGGCCGCGGTCGTGGGCCTGATTTCGGGTGCGGACATAGGGGAGAAGATTAGCAGGGACCTTGTTGCGAGCAACGCCATTTCCGCATGCGTCATGGCCGGGCTTGTCCCGGCCATCCACGTTCTTGCGCATATGTAGTTGCAAAGTTCGTGGATGCCCGGGACAAGCCCGGGACGGATACCCCTTGAAAGCAAAAACCCCGGCCTCGCGGCCGGGGTTCGTGTCCGTTTCCTCTGGTCTGGCGCTTAGTCGCGCTGGCCGAGGAGCTGCAGCAGCAGCGTGAAAAGGTTGATGAAGTTCAGGTAGAGCGAGAGCGCACCCGAGATCGCCGCACGCTCTGCGATGTCACCGCCGGCCGAAGCGTAGCCGTAGATGTAGTCGTTCTTCAGGCGCTGGGTATCCCAAGCGGTGAGGCCCGCGAACACGAGAACACCGACCACGGACACCACGAACTGCAGCACCGAGCTTGCCAGGAACAGGTTCACCAGGCTTGCGATGATGATGCCGATCAGGCCCATGAACAGGAACGAGCCCATGCCGCTCATGTCGCGCTTGGTGGTGTAGCCGTAGAGGCTCAGCGCGCCGAAGGTCGCTGCAGTGATGAAAAACACCCGCACGATCGAGTCATGCGTGTAGACCAGGAAGATGGTCGACAGCGAGATGCCCATCAGCGCCGAGAACACCCAGAACAGGATCTGGGCGGTCGAGGGTGCCAGACGGTTGATGCCGGCCGAGATCACGAACACCATGGCGAGAGGTGCCAGCATGAACAGATATTTCAGCGGGCTCACGAACATCGCATAGCCGAACGGAGTCAGGAACAGCTTGCCGACGCGGACGGCTTCCGGGGTCGGAACGTCAGTGACGGCAGCCATGTAGACACCGAGTGCGGCCAGGCCGGTGATGGCCAGGCCAATGCTCATGTAATTGTAGATGCGCAGCATGTAGGCGCGCAGACCGGCGTCGACCGTCGCGGCGTCAACACGCCCGGCGGCCCTGCCGAAAGGAGAAGCGTAATTGCGGTCTAGGTCCGACATGGTCGAATTCCCGTTGGTTGGTCCGGTCCGGCATGAGGGTCGCCATGCCGCCGGTTCGTCAAATTCTATCTCGGATACCGACGTCTGCCGACATTAAATTTGCATAACAATCGGGGCTCCGAACCCATCCGATATGTGGGAAACTAACACATTCGGTGCAACGGTCCACGCGCGGCTGAATGTCGCCCTTGTCGCACATTCCTGACGCGAGCCTGACAAATAAACGTGGTTAATCCCGGAAATCCCGCGATTCCGGTCCGGCGCTATCAACCGCTACCTTTTGTCACAAATTCCGCAACACCGTGGCGGGCTTTTTGTTCAACGCCAGCAGCGTGCCGGCGAGCCCGAGCCCGACGGTGACGACCAGGGCGGCCGCAACCACGCCGGCTGCGCTGCCGGCTTGCCAGACGAAAGTCAGCGTCATCAGCCGCGTCACGATCATCCAGGCTGCGATGCTGCCGGCGATCACGCCGAACACGGCAGTGGCAAGGCCGATCAGCAGGTACTCGAGTGCATAGGCGCCGAGCAGCCGCAGCCGTGTCGCGCCGAGCGTCTTCAGGATCACCGCATCATAGACCCGGTGGCGATGACCGGCGGCGAGCGCGCCGCCCAGCACCAGGATTGCCGAGATCAGCGTCACGGCACTGGCGCCGCGAATGGCGAGCGCGAGATTGGTCACCACCGCACCGACCGTCTCCATCACCTCGCGCACGCGCACACTCGTCACCATTGGGTAAGCGTCCGCGACCTGCTTGATGATCTTGCCGTCGCCGGTTGCATCACCGCCAGCCTCGGTTAGCGTTGCGATATGGGTGTGCGGCGCGCCCTTGAACGCGTTCGGCGAGAACACCAGCACGAAATTGATGCCGAGCCCCTGCCAGTCGATGGTGCGCAGATTGCCGATTTTCGCCGGGATGTCGCGGCCGAGCACGTTGACCACGACCTCGTCGCCGAGCTTCAAGCCAAGCCCGTCGGCGATTTTCTTTTCCATCGACACCTGCGGCGGGCCGGAATAATCGGCGCCCCACCATTCGCCCTCGACCACCTTGGATCCCTTGGGCAATTCGCCGGTATAGGTCAGGCCGCGGTCGCTCTGCAGGACCCATTCGGAATCGGTTGATGGCTTGAGGTCCTCGGCGCGAACGCCGCGGGCGGCGACGATACGCCCGCGCAGCATCGGCACGTCCTCGATCTTCGCGCCAGGGGCGATCTGGCGCAGATAATCGTCGAAGGGCGCGGCCTGCGTGCTCGGAATGTCGATGAAATAGAACGACGGCGCCCGGTCGGGCAGCGCGGCGAGAAACTGCCGGCGCAGATTGCCGTCGATCTGGGTGATGGTGACGAGCACGGCGAGGCCCAGGCCGAGCGAGAGCACGACGGACGGTGTCAGCGCGCCCGGCCGGTGGATGTTGGCGATCGCCAGCCGCAGCATGGTGAAGCGCGTGCGCGGCAGCTTTCGCGCGATGGCCATCAGCACGGCGGCAACGCCGCGCAGCACCGCGAACACGACGACGGAGGAGGCGACGAACACCGCGGCAATGCGCTTGTCGAAGGACAGGCCGATCACGACGGCGACCAGCAAAGCGACGACGACGCCCATGAAGGCGAGATAGCCCACGCGCGGCCGGTGCCATTCGGCAGCTACGGTGTCGCGGAACAATGCCGCCACCGGCACGTCATGCACGCGCCCGAGCGGCCACAGGCCGAAAGCGAGCGCGGTGAGCAGGCCATAGAGGAAGGACAGCGCGAGCTCGTCGGCATGCACGGCCGGCACCACCGGCAGCGGCAGCAGCTTGCCGAAGACGCCGACGATGGCGAACGGCATCGCCGCGCCGAGCGCGAGGCCAATCACCGATCCGATCGCGGCGAGCAGGACGACTTGCGCGAGATAAATGCCGAACACGTCGCGCCCCGTGGCGCCGACGGCCTTGAAGGCCGCGATCACCTCGAGCCGGCGGTCGATATGGCTCTTCACGGCATTGGCGACTCCGACGCCGCCGACCAGAAGCGCGGCGAGGCCGACCAGCGTCAGGAACTGCGTGAAGCGGCTGATATTGCGCTCGAGCTGCGGCGAGGCGTTGGAGCGGCTGCGGACCTCCCAGCCGGCCTGCGGCGCGGCGTCGCGCGCATCCGCAATGAAGGCGTCGGTGGCGCGGTCGCTATTGGCGGTGTCGGGCAGCTTCACGCGATAGACCCAGCGCACCAGGCTGCCGGGCTGAATGAGACCGGTGGCACGCAAGGCCGCCTCGCTGATCAGGAAGCGCGGGCCGAAACCGAGGCCGCCGGCGAGCTTGTCGGGCTCGGCCTCGACGGAGCTGCGGATCTGGAAGGTCGCAGAGCCAATGGTGACACGGTCGCCGATCTTCAGCGACAGCCGCGCCAGCAGCGTCGGATCGGCAGCCGCGCCGAAGGCACCGTCACGCTCCGCGACCAGATCGGACATCGGCAGCGGCGGCGCCAGCGTCAACTGTCCCAGCATCGGATAGGTGTCGTCGACCGCCTTCATCTCGACCAGTGCCAGCTTGCCCTCGGCCGAGCGCGCCATGCCGCGCAGGGTCGAGGCCACGGAGACGGTGCCGCGCGAACGCAGGAAGGTGACTTCCTCCGGCTTCGCCTCGCGCTGGAACAGCACGAAGGAGACGTCGCCGCCGAGCAGCGTGCGACCTTCGCGCGCAAGACCCTCGCTCAAGCTCGCCGACACTGAGCCGACGCCGGAAATCGCCATCACGCCGAGTGCGATGCAGGCGATGAAGACGTAGAAGCCGCGCAGGCCGCCGCGCAATTCGCGCAAAGCGTAACGGAGCGACAGCGCGATGCCGTTCGGCTTTGCAAAGTGAGGCTTGGCAAAGTGAGGCTTGGCAAACGGTTCGACAGCGAGGCTCATGCGTTGGTCGTCTGCGTGTCGATGCGCCCGGAGCGCAGGCGGATGACGCGATCGCAGCGATGCGCGAGCGAGGAATCGTGCGTCACCAGCACCAGCGTCATGCCGCGCTCGGCATGCTTGGTGAAGAGCAGGTCGACGATCTGTTTTCCCGTGGTCTCGTCGAGATTGCCGGTCGGCTCGTCGGCGACGAGGATCGCCGGATCGGGCGCGACGGCGCGGGCGATGGCGACGCGCTGCTGCTCGCCGCCGGAGAGCTGCGTCGGATAATGATGCAGGCGATCGCCGGAGAGCTGCGTCGGATAATGATGCAGGCGATCGCCGAGCCCGACCGATTGCAGCTCTTCAGCCGCGCGCTTGTTGGCATCGGGGTTGCCGGCGAGCTCGAGCGGCACCGCGACATTCTCCAGCGCGGTCATGGTCGGGATCAGATGGAAGGACTGGAACACGATGCCGACCTGGCGGCCGCGGAAGCGCGCGAGCGCGTCCTCGTCGAGGGCATTGAAAGGCGTGCCTGACACCACCACCTCTCCACTATCAGGACGCTCCAGCCCCGCCATGACCATCAGCAGCGTGGATTTGCCCGAACCTGACGGGCCGATCAGGCCGATCGTCTCGCCCGAGCCGATGCGCAAGCTGATATCCTTGAGGATGTGAACGCGTGCCGCCCCCGACCCCAAGGAGAGATTGACGTTGGAGATGGCGATGGTGTCCGGCGTGGTGCCGGCGAGCGAAGAGGGAGAGATGCTGATGTCCATGGTCCGGTCATATGGCAACTCCGCACGCGCGGTCGAGAGGCGTTACGGAATGTTCATGCACATAGCCGTGTTGATGCTCGCTTTGATGACGGTCGTAAATCCGGCGTGGGCGCAGGCGACGAAGCCGATCAAGCTTGTCGTTCTGGGCGATAGCTTGAGTGCGGGTCTTGGCCTCCCGGCTCAGGACGCGTTTCCCGCGAAACTCCAAAAAGCCTTGCAAACCAAAGGTATAGAGGCCGATATGATCAACGCCGGGGTGTCGGGCGACACCTCGTCCGGCGGCCGCGACCGGCTCGACTGGTCGGTGTCCGACGGAACCGAGGGCGTCATCATCGAGCTCGGCGCCAACGATGCGATGCGCGGCATCGACCCCGACTTGACGCGGGCGGCGCTGACCGACATCGTTCAACGTCTCAAGGCGCGCAAGATCGCCGTGATGCTGTGTGGCATGCTGGCGCCGCCGAATTTCGGCGCGGACTATGGCGCGCGCTTCAATTCGATTTATCCGGATCTGGCGAAACAGTTCGATGTCCCGCTCTATCCGTTCTTCCTCGACGGCGTCGCCGCCGACGCCAGGCTCAACCAGGCCGACGGCATTCATCCGACCGCTGAAGGCGTCGACATCGTCGTTGGCAGGATGCTGCCCACGGTGGAGGCATTCGTGCGCACGATCGGCGAGCAACGCCGTTGAAAAGCAGGCAATGCTAACCCTAACAACCGGGGTTTTCCCGGTGTAGCTTTGGGCACGCTTCGCAGAGTCACACAACTGCGATAGGAATCAGAGTACCGGTGATTCGACGCCGGCTCTAATTTGGATAGGGTCCTTTCTCGAGGACTGTACCCAAGCATCGGGAGTGCGAAACGATGCCGCGTTTGTTCACTGGTCTGGAAATTCCGGCCGAGATCGGCCAGTCGCTTTCCAACTTGAGGGGCGGCCTTCCCGGCGCCCGGTGGATCGATCCCGAAAATTATCACGTCACGTTACGCTTCATCGGCAACATCGATGGCGCCTCCGCCAACGAGATCGCATCGATGCTGTTTCGCGTCGATCGCAAGCCGTTCGAGGTGAAGGTGCAGGGGTTGCAGAGCTTCGGCGGCCGCAAGCCGCGCGCGGTGGTCGCCACCATCGCGCCGAGCAAGCCGCTGATGGATTTGCAGGCCGAGCTCGAACGCATGATGCAGCGGATCGGCCTTGATCCGGAAGGCCGCAAATTCATTCCGCATGTCACGCTGGCCCGGCTGTATGACGCCACCGACCGCGATGTCGCCGACTACCTCTCGATCCGCGGCTACTTCCCGAGCAAAGCCTTCATGGCGGAGCGTTTCGTCCTGTTCTCGTCGCGCGCGTCGACCGGCGGCGGCCCGTACGTGGTCGAGGACGCGTACGAGCTGTGTGAGTAGCCTGGTTCTCGTGTCCCGGACGCTGCGCAGCGCGAAGCGTTGCGCTGCAGAGCCGGGACCCATCTCTCCACGATGGTGATGTACGAAACAGTGGGTCCCGGCTCTGCGCAGCAGCGTTACACGCTGCGGCGCGTCCGGGGACACGGAACGCATAGCCCGTCCACCAATTGACGGCTTGCAATTTCCGCCGGTCTCTGGCGGTAAAGGGCGATGCTCTCCACCCCAAATTCCTCCTTCAGCGAAGCCTACCAAGCCCAGATCGCCTCCGGCGCGATCGAGCCCGATGCTGCGCAGGCCGAAGTGGCCGAGGCCTATGCCTGTCTCTTATACACATCTAGATGTGTATAAGAGACAGGGCGATCATCGGCCAGTTCTTCGCGGCGCTGGCGCGCAAGGCGTCGCCGGGCAAGTCCGGCCTGCTCGCCCGCCTGTTCAGCGGCGACAAGGATGAGGCGCCGCGCGGACTCTACATCCACGGCGAGGTCGGCCGCGGCAAGACCATGCTGATGGACCTGTTCTTCCAGCACTCCAATGTCGAGCACAAGCGCCGCGCGCATTTCCACGAATTCATGGCCGATGTGCATGAGCGCATCTACGACTATCGCCAGGGCATTGCCCGCGGACAGATTCCGGATGGCGATGTCATCGCGCTGACGGCGCATGCGATCTTCGAGGAGAGCTGGCTGCTCTGCTTCGACGAATTCCACGTCACCGACATTGCCGACGCGATGATCCTCGGCCGCCTGTTCGCAAAGCTGTTCGAGCTTGGCACCGTCGTGGTCGCAACCTCCAACGTCGCGCCCGACGATCTCTACAAGGGCGGTTTGAACCGCGCGCTGTTCCTGCCCTTCATCAAGCAGATCACCGACCACATGGACGTCTCGCGTCTCGATGCGCGCACCGACTTCCGGCTGGAAAAACTTCAGGGCGTACCGATGTGGTTGACGCCTGCGGATGGCGATGCCGACGCTGCGCTCAACAAGGCCTGGGTGAAGATGACCGGCAACGCCAAGTGCAAGTCGCGCGACATCCAGATCAAGGGGCGCACCCTGCACGTGCCGTGCTCGGCCCATGGTGTCGCGCGCTTCGGCTTTGCCGATCTCTGCGAGAAGCCGCTTGGTGCATCCGATTACCTCAGGCTGGCGCACGACTATCACACCATCCTGGTCGACCATATTCCAGTGATGGACTTCTCCCAGCGCAACGCCGCCAAGCGCTTCATCACGCTGATCGACACGCTCTATGACAATGCCGTGAAGCTGATGGCCTCGGCCGATGCCAACCCTATCTCGCTGTACCTCGCCCATGAGGGCACCGAGGCGATGGAGTTCAAGCGGACCTCGTCGCGCCTGATCGAGATGAGTTCGGAATCCTATCTGGCGCTGCCTCACGGCCGCAAGGATTCCACCGCCAGCGGCTCGACCAAAGGCCTGGTCGAGACTTAAGTCCTATCTCTGCCCGTCATTCCGGGGCGCGCGGAGCGCGAGCCCGGAATCCATCGCGCCACCAACTCTGCCGCCCGATGGATTCCGGGCCTGCGCCTGCCGGCGCATCCCGGAATGACGGAGCGGGTATGCTGGCTGCTTTCTCGTCAAGCCCGACAATTGGGCATCCACCGACTTGAACGGGGGAAGCGAAAGGGATAACCACCCATCAGTTTTCCCTCCTCACGTGTCTAAAGGACAGGTTCACATGGCGCGCGACAAGATTGCTTTGATTGGCTCCGGCCAGATCGGCGGAACGCTGGCTCACCTCATCGGGCTGAAAGAACTGGGCGACGTCGTGATGTTCGACATCGCCGAGGGCGTGCCGCAGGGCAAGGCGCTCGACATCGCGCAGTCCTCGCCGGTCGACGGTTTCGACGCGCACTATACCGGCGCCAACTCCTACGAGGCTCTCGACAACGCCAAGGTCTGCATCGTCACCGCCGGCGTGCCGCGCAAGCCCGGCATGAGCCGCGACGACCTCCTCTCCATCAACCTCAAGGTCATGGAGCAGGTCGGTGCCGGCATCAAGAAGTACGCCCCCGACGCCTTCGTCATCTGCATCACCAACCCGCTCGACGCGATGGTCTGGGCGCTGCAGAAGGCCTCCGGCCTGCCGCACAAGAAGGTCGTCGGCATGGCCGGCGTGCTCGACTCCGCCCGCTTCCGCTACTTCCTGGCCGACGAGTTCAACGTCTCCGTCGAGGACGTCACCGCCTTCGTGCTGGGCGGCCATGGCGACACCATGGTGCCGCTGGTGAAGTACTCGACCGTCGCCGGCATCCCGCTGCCCGACCTCGTCAAGATGGGCTGGACCTCGCAGGCGCGCCTCGACGAGATCGTCGATCGCACCCGCAACGGCGGCGCCGAGATCGTCAACCTGCTCAAGACCGGCTCCGCCTTCTACGCCCCGGCTGCCTCGGCGATCGCAATGGCCGAGAGCTATCTGCGTGACAAGAAGCGCGTGCTGCCGTCGGCCGCCTACCTCAACGGCGAATACGGCGTGAAGGACATGTATGTCGGCGTGCCCGTCGTGATCGGCTCCAAGGGCGTCGAGCGCGTCGTCGAGATCGAGCTCGCCGGCAAGGACCGCGAGGCCTTCGACAAGTCGGTCGGCGCGGTGCAGGGCCTGGTCGACGCCTGCAAGAAGATCGCACCCGATCTTCTCGGCCGCTAAGGCAAGCAATCCCCGCCGAAGATCGAAACCCGGTCTTCGGCGGTTTCATTTCCGGACCCCGGCTGACCGGGGCGGGTTCCGGGTCCAAGATCTCGATGTCAACGAATCCGGGTTGCAGTTCCTGTGGTATATGGTATGCCAGCCACAAGACTGAGGTGGGCCCTGAGGGGTCACCGCCCGCGGGTTCAGGGAGCGACCATATGAATATCCATGAATATCAGGCCAAAGCGCTGCTGGGCGAGTTCGGCGTGCCGATCTCCAAGGGCGTACCGGTCCTCAAGGCGAGCGACGCTGACGCCGCCGCCAAGGCGCTGCCGGGTCCGGTCTATGTGGTGAAGAGCCAGATCCATGCCGGCGGCCGCGGCAAGGGCAAGTTCAAGGAAGCCTCGGCCGGCGACAAGGGCGGTGTCCGCATCGCCAAGTCGCCCGCGGAGGTCGCCGAATTCGCCAAGCAGATGCTCGGCGCCACGCTGGTGACCATCCAGACCGGCCCCGCCGGCAAGCAGGTCAACCGCCTCTATATCGAGGACGGCTCGGACATCGCCAAGGAGTTCTATCTCTCGGCGCTGGTCGACCGCGAGACCTCGCGCGTCTCCTTCGTCGTCTCGACCGAAGGCGGCGTCAACATCGAGGACGTCGCGCACAACACGCCTGAGAAAATCGTGACCTTCTCGGTCGATCCCGCGACCGGCATCATGGGCCATCACGGCCGCACCGTCGCCAACGCGCTGAAGCTATCAGGTGATCTCGCCAAGCAGGCTGAAAAACTCACCGCGCAGCTCTTTGCGGCCTTCGTCGCCAAGGACATGTCGATGCTGGAGATCAACCCGCTGGTCGTGACCAAGCAGGGCCAGCTCCGCGTGCTCGACGCCAAGGTGTCGTTCGACGACAACGCCCTGTTCCGTCACCCCGAGGTGCTCACGCTGCGCGACGAGACTGAGGAAGACGCAAAGGAAATCGAGGCGTCGAAGTACGACCTCAACTACGTCACCCTCGACGGCAATATCGGCTGCATGGTCAACGGCGCCGGTCTTGCCATGGCGACGATGGACATCATCAAGCTCTACGGCATGGCGCCGGCGAACTTCCTCGACGTCGGCGGCAGCGCCAGCAAGGAGAAGGTCGCGGCCGCGTTCAAGATCATCACCGCGGATCCCAACGTGAAGGGCATCCTGGTCAACATCTTCGGTGGTATCATGAAGTGCGACGTGATCGCCGAAGGCGTCACGGCTGCGGTTCGTGAAGTCGGCCTCAGCGTGCCGCTGGTGGTCCGTCTCGAGGGCACCAATGTCGAGCTCGGCAAGAAGATCATCCGTGAATCCGGTCTGAACGTGGTGCCGGCCGACAATCTCGATGACGCCGCGCAGAAGATCGTGAAGGCCGTCAAGGGAGGCTAAGGCCATGGCCCAGGACCATCTCGCCGCATCATCCCCACTTGCAGAGCATGCGCGCCTCGCCGCGTTCGCCGGCGAATGGAATGGTGAAGAGATGGTCTTCCCGTCGCGCTGGACTGCGGGCGGGCCGGCCACCTCGCGCACCGTCGCGCGCATGGATCTCAACGGGTTCTATCTGATCCAGGACTCGGTCCAGATGCGCGACGGCAAGCAGGTCTTCGCCACCCACGGCCTCTTCACCTACGATCGCGAGGACCGGACCTACAAATTGTTCTGGTACGATTCGCTCGGCTACACGCCGCCCTCGCCCGCCTCCGGCGGGTGGGTCGGCAACACGCTCACGCTGGTGCGCGGCTCGCTCCGCGGCAATGCGCGCCACGTCTACGAGATCATCGACGACGCCTCCTACTCGTTGAAGATCCAGTTTTCTCCGGACGCGGAAGGCTGGGCTGACGTGCTCACCGGCGTCTACCGCCGCATCCACTGACCTCTCACTAGCTAGTTCGCGAAAGCAGACCTCATGTCCATCCTGATCGACAAGAACTGTCTCTTATACACATCTAGATGTGTATAAGAGACAGTGTCCATCCTGATCGACAAGAACACCAAGGTCATCTGCCAGGGCTTCACCGGCAAGAACGGCACCTTCCACTCGGAGGCCGCCATTGCCTACGGCACCAAGATGGTCGGCGGCACCTCGCCCGGCAAAGGCGGTTCGACCCATCTGAACCTGCCGGTGTTCGACACCGTCCGTGAGGCGCGCGAGAAGACCGGCGCCGACGCGTCGGTGATCTACGTGCCGCCGCCGGGCGCGGCGGATGCGATCTGCGAAGCCATCGACGCCGAGATCCCGCTGATCGTCTGCATCACCGAGGGCATTCCCGTCCTCGACATGGTGCGCGTGAAGCGTTCGCTCGCCGCTTCCAAGTCGCGCCTGATCGGACCGAACTGCCCGGGCGTCATGACCGCCGGCGAGTGCAAGATCGGCATCATGCCCGCCAACATCTTCAAGACCGGCTCGGTCGGCATCGTCTCCCGGTCCGGCACGCTGACCTATGAAGCCGTGTTCCAGACCTCCCAGGAAGGCCTCGGCCAGACCACCGCGGTCGGCATCGGCGGCGACCCGGTCAAGGGCACCGAGTTCATCGACGTGCTGGAAATGCTGCTGGCCGACCCCAAGACCGAGTCGATCATCATGATCGGCGAGATCGGCGGTTCCGCCGAGGAGGACGCCGCCCAGTTCCTCAAGGACGAAGCCAACCGCGGCCGCAAGAAGCCGATGGTCGGTTTCATCGCCGGCGTCACCGCACCTCCCGGCCGCCGCATGGGCCATGCCGGCGCGATCATCTCGGGTGGCAAGGGCGACGCCGGTTCCAAGACCGAGGCGATGAAATCCGCTGGGATTACAGTGTCCCCGTCGCCGGCGCGCCTCGGCCATACGCTTGCCGAAAAGTTGAAGGCGTAATTCACTTCTTCGTGCTTTTCCGGGCGAAGTTTCGCGGCAAATAGGGTAAATGGTGCCAATCGCGTCGGGCCTCTGCCGGGGAGCCCGACGCCAGCGCCGTTTGTTATGCGCGAACCGAAATCGCCAGGAACCCAGTATGTCTCGCCAGGACGCGAACGCAGCCTTTGCCCTTTCTTCGTTTTTGCAGGGCACCAACGCCACCTATATCGACGAAATCTACGCCCGCTACGAGAAGGACCCGTCCTCGGTCGACGCCGAGTGGCAGGAGTTCTTCAAGAGCCTCAACGACCAGCCCGCTGACGTCCGGAAGAACGCCGAGGGCCCGTCCTGGGAGCGCGATAACTGGCCGTTGACCCCGAAGGACGACCTGACCTCGGCGCTCGACGGCAACTGGGCCGAAGTCGAGAAGGCGGTCGGCACCAAGATTGCGGCCAAGGCGCAAGCCAAGGGAGCCGACATCTCCTCCGCCGACCTGCTCCAGGCCACGCGCGATTCCGTCCGTGCGTTGATGCTGATCCGCTCCTACCGCATGCGCGGCCACTTCCACGCCAAGCTCGATCCGCTCGGCATCGAAGCCCAGCGCAACCGTGAAGAGCTCGACCCGCGCACCTACGGCTTCAGCGAAGCCGATTTCGACCGAAAAATCTTCCTCGATCACGTGCTCGGCCTCGAATATGGCAGCCTGCGCGAGATCACCGCGATCTGCGAGCGCACCTACTGCCAGACGCTCGGCGTCGAGTTCATGCACATCTCCGACCCTGAGCAGAAGGCCTGGCTGCAGGAGCGGATCGAGGGCCCGGACAAGGAAATCTCGTTCACCCGCGAAGGCCGCCGCGCCATCCTGATGAAGCTGGTCGAGGCCGAAGGCTTCGAAAAGTTCTGCGACACCAAGTTTACCGGCACCAAGCGTTTCGGCCTCGACGGCGGTGAAGCGCTGATCCCCGCGCTCGAGCAGATCATCAAGCGCGGTGGCAATCTCGGCGTGAAGGAAATCGTGGTCGGCATGCCGCATCGCGGCCGCCTCAATGTGCTGACGCAGGTGATGGGCAAGGCCCATCGCGCGCTGTTTCACGAGTTCAAGGGCGGCTCGGCCAACCCTGATGCCGTCGAAGGCTCCGGCGACGTCAAGTACCACCTCGGCGCCTCCTCGGACCGCGAGTTCGACGGCAACCGCATCCATCTGTCGCTGACCGCCAACCCCTCGCATCTCGAGATCGTCGATCCCGTCGTGCTCGGCAAGGTTCGCGCCAAGCAGGACCAGCATGGCGATCCGCCGGACCAGCGCATCTCGGTGATGCCGCTGCTCATGCATGGCGACGCGGCGTTCGCGGGCCAGGGCGTGGTCGCGGAATGCTTCGGTCTGTCGGACCTGAAGGGCTACCGCACCGGCGGCTCCGTGCACTTCATCGTCAACAACCAGATCGGCTTCACCACCTATCCGCGCTACTCGCGCTCCTCGCCCTATCCGTCCGACGTGGCGAAGATGATCGACGCGCCGATCTTCCACGTGAACGGCGACGATCCGGAAGCGGTGGTGTTCGCCGCGAAGGTCGCGACCGAATTCCGGCAGAAGTTCCACAAGCCCGTCGTCATCGACATGTGGTGCTATCGCCGCTACGGCCACAATGAGGGCGACGAGCCGGCCTTCACCCAGCCGGTAATGTACAAGCGGATTGCGGCCCATCCCTCGACCCTCACGCTCTATTCCAAGCGCCTGATCGCCGAAGGCGTCGTCACCGAGGGTGAGGTCGACAAGCTGAAGGCCGACTGGCGCGCGCGTCTCGATGCCGAGTTCGAGGCCGGCACCAGCTACAAGCCGAACAAGGCCGACTGGCTCGATGGCAAGTGGGCGGGCTTCAAGATCGCCGACCAGGAAGAGGATGCGCGTCGCGGCGTCACCGGCGTCGACGTCGCCGAGCTGAAGGACATCGGCCGCAAGATCACCAAGGTGCCGGACGGTTTTCGCGTCCACCGCACCATCCAGCGCTTCCTCGACAACCGCGCGAAGGCGATCGACACTGGCGCCGGCATCGACTGGGCGACCGGTGAGGCGCTGGCGTTCTGCACGCTGCTCGCTGAAAACCATCACGTCCGTCTGTCCGGACAGGACTCCGAGCGCGGCACCTTCTCGCAGCGCCACTCGGTCCTGATCGACCAGGAGGACGAGAGCCGCTACACGCCGTTCAACCATCTCGGCAGCGAGCAGGGCCATTACGAGGTCATCAACTCGCTGCTGTCGGAAGAAGCCGTGCTCGGCTTCGAATACGGTTACTCGCTCGCCGAACCGAACACGCTGACCTTGTGGGAAGCCCAGTTCGGCGACTTCGCCAACGGTGCGCAGGTCGTGTTCGACCAATTCATCTCCTCGGGCGAACGCAAATGGCTGCGCATGTCCGGTCTCGTCTGCTTGCTGCCGCACGGCTATGAGGGCCAGGGACCCGAGCATTCCTCGGCGCGTCTGGAGCGCTACCTGCAGATGTCCGCCGAAGACAACATGCAGGTGGTCTATCCGACGACGCCGGCGAACTACTTCCACGTGCTGCGCCGCCAGCTGCATCGTGAGATCCGCAAGCCGCTGATCCTGATGACGCCGAAGTCGCTGCTGCGTCACAAGCGGGCGGTCTCGCGTCTGGAGGAGCTCGCCAAGGGCACGACCTTCCACCGCATCCTCTATGATGACGCCCAGATGCTGCCGAACGAGCCGATCAAGCTCGTTCCGGACGAGAAGATCCGCCGCATCGTGCTGTGCTCGGGCAAGGTCTATTACGACCTCTACGAGGAACGCGAGAAGCGCGGCATCGACGACATCTACCTGATGCGTGTCGAGCAGCTCTATCCGGTGCCGCTGAAGGCGCTGGTGGCCGAGCTGTCCCGCTTCAAGAAGGCGGAAGTGATCTGGTGCCAGGAAGAGCCCCGCAACATGGGTGCCTGGCACTTCATCGAGCCCTATCTGGAATGGGTGCTGAACCAGGTGAACGGCGTGAGCCGGCGTCCGCGTTATGTCGGCCGCGCCGCTTCCGCTGCGACCGCGACTGGCCTGATGTCCAAGCATCAGGCTCAGCTGAAGGCGTTCCTGGACGAAGCACTGAGCTGAACTTCTTCGAACTGCGTCATGCCCCGCCCCAGTGCGCTCTTGCGCACGAGGGCGGAGCATCCGGTCAGACGTGACGTCCTCGTGAATGCGATGCGTCCCGGCTTGCTGGGTGGCCTGCTTTTCGCTGGCCGTGACATCAGGAATTCATGACCGCATTGGCGATCCCTTAAGGAAAAGACCATGACTGAAATTCGTGTGCCGACGCTCGGCGAATCCGTCACCGAGGCCACCATCGGCCGCTGGTTCAAGAAGGCCGGCGACCCGGTCGCCGTCGACGAGCCCTTGGTGGAGCTCGAAACCGACAAGGTCACGATCGAGGTCCCGGCGCCCTCCGCCGGCACGCTGAGCGAGATCATCGCCGCCGATGGCGCGACTGTCGCTGTGGGCGCGCTGCTTGGCCAGATCACCGACGGTGCCGGCGCTGCCAAGCCTGCCGCCGCGCCCGCCAAACCCGCTGCTGCTCCGGCGGCCGCCGCCGCTGCCCCGGCTGCTGCGACGAAGGCACCGCCGGCCGACGCGCCGCTCGCTCCCTCCGTGCGCAAGATTTCGGCCGAAAGCGGCATCGATGCTTCGACCGTTCCGGGTTCAGGCAAGGATGGCCGGGTTACCAAGGGCGACATGCTCGCTGCGATCGAGCGTGCGGCCTCCGCGCCGACCCCGGTCAACCAGCCTGCCGCTGCCGTGCAGGTCCGTGCGCCGTCGCCGGCCGATGACGCCGCCCGCGAAGAGCGCGTCAAGATGACCCGCCTGCGCCAGACCATCGCGCGCCGTCTCAAGGACGTGCAGAACACCGCGGCGATGCTGACGACCTTCAACGAGGTCGACATGACCAACGTGATGGCGCTGCGGGCCCACTACAAGGATGCGTTCGAGAAGAAGCACGGCTCCAAGCTCGGCTTCATGGGCTTCTTCACCAAGGCCGTCGTGCAGGCGCTGAAGGACATCCCGGCCGTCAACGCCGAGATCGACGGCACCGATTTGATCTACAAGAACTACTATCACATCGGCGTCGCCGTCGGCACCGACAAGGGCCTCGTCGTGCCCGTCGTGCGCGACTGCGACCACAAGTCGATCGCCGATATCGAGAAGGGCATCGCCGATTTCGGTCGCCGCGCCCGCGACGGCCAGCTCAAGATCGACGAGATGCAGGGCGGCACCTTCACCATCTCGAATGGCGGCGTCTACGGCTCGCTGATGTCGACCCCGATCCTGAACGCGCCGCAATCGGCGATCCTGGGCATGCACAAGATCCAGGATCGTCCGATGGTGGTCGGCGGCAAGATCGAGGTGCGCCCGATGATGTATCTGGCGCTGTCCTACGATCACCGCGTGATCGACGGCAAGGAAGCCGTCACCTTCCTGGTTCGCGTCAAGGAGAGCCTGGAAGATCCGGCGCGTCTGGTGCTCGATCTCTGATCGCTGATGCTCTGCCAGCGCCGTCGCCCTCAGGTGCGACGGCGCCTGTCGAACCATGGAGGGGCGCGTGACCGATAAAGTCGTTGTCATCACCGGCGGCAGCCGTGGCATCGGGCGGGCAACCGCGCTTGCGGCGGCTGCGCGCGGCTATCGCGTCGTGGTCGGGTATGCCAGCAACAAGCAAGCCGCCGACGAGGTGGTCAGCCAGATCGAGGCCGGCAACGGCAAGGCGATTGCGGTGAAATGCGACGTCGCCGAGGAACGCGACATCATCGACCTGTTCAAGGCGGCCGACAAGTTCGGCACGCTGGCCGCGCTCGTCAACAATGGCGGCATCGTCGGCAAGAGTGGTGTGCGTGTTGACGAGATGTCGGCCGAGCGTATCCAGCGCGTGCTGGCGGTCAACGTCACCGGCTCCATCCTCTGCGCGCGCGAGGCGGTGAAGCGCATGTCGACCAGGCATGGCGGCAAGGGCGGCGTCATCGTCAATCTGTCATCGGTTGCTGCCAAGCTCGGCGCGCCCAATACCTATGTCGACTACGCTGCGTCGAAGGGCGCGATCGATTCCTTCACCACCGGCCTCGGCTATGAGGTTGCGGGCGAGGGCATTCGCGTCGCAGGCATTCGCCCCGGCCTGATCGATACCGAAATTCATGCCTCCGGCGGCGAGCCCGACCGGCATCATCGACTGGCCCACATGGTGCCGATGAAGCGCGTCGGCACCGCCGATGAAATCGCCAATGCCATCGTCTGGCTGATGTCGGACGAGGCCTCTTACGTGACTGCAGCCACGCTCGATGTGTCCGGTGGACGCTGACGCGCCGCGCGGACGCTGACACATCCTCACAACGCTAAACCTACGGGACTTTCTCTCATGGCTACCTACGATCTCGTTGTCATCGGCACCGGACCTGGCGGTTATGTCTGCGCGGTGCGCGCCAGCCAGCTCGGCATGAAAGTCGCCGTGGTCGAAAAGAACGCCACGCTCGGCGGCACCTGTCTCAATGTCGGCTGCATGCCCTCGAAGGCGCTGCTGCATGCCTCCGAAATGTTCGAGGAAGCCGCGCATTCCTTCGCCAAGATGGGCATCAGCGTCTCCGCGCCGAAGCTCGAATTGCCGGCGATGATGAACTTCAAGCAACAGGGCATCGACGGCAACGTCAAGGGCGTCGAGTTCCTGATGAAGAAGAACAAGGTCGACGTGCTCAAGGGCGCCGGCAAGATCTTGGGCACCGGCAAGGTCGAAGTCTCCGTCGACGGCAAGTCGCAGGTGATCGAAACGAAGAACATCGTCATCGCCACGGGCTCCGACATCGCGCGCCTCAAGGGCATCGAGATCGACGAGAAGCGCATCGTCTCGTCCACTGGCGCGCTGTCGCTGGACAAGGTCCCCGGCAAGCTCCTGATCGTCGGCGCCGGCGTGATCGGCCTCGAGCTCGGCTCGGTGTGGAAGCGTCTCGGCGCCGAAGTCGTCGTCGTCGAATTCCTCGATCGCATCCTGCCCGGCATGGACGGCGAAATTGCAAAGCAATTCCAGCGCATCCTCGAGAAGCAGGGTTTTGCGTTCAAGCTAGGGGCCAAGGTCACGGCCGTTGATACCTCAGGCAAGACGCTGAAGGCGACGATCGAGCCCGCGGCCGGCGGCGCCGCCGAGACGCTCGAGGCCGATGTCGTGCTGGTCTGCATCGGCCGCGTGCCCTACACCGACGGGCTCGGCTTGAAGGAAGCCGGCGTCGCGCTCGATCCCCGCGGCCGCGTGCAGATCGACCCGCATTTCGCCACCAGCCTGAAGGGCGTCTATGCCATCGGCGACGTCGTCGCCGGTCCCATGCTCGCGCACAAGGCCGAAGATGAAGGCGTGGCCGTTGCGGAGATCATCGCAGGCCAGGCCGGCCACGTGAACTACGACATTATCCCAGGCGTCGTGTATACAACGCCGGAAGTGTCCTCCGTCGGCAAGACCGAGGAAGAGCTGAAGCAGGCCGGCGTCGCCTACACCGTCGGGAAGTTTCCCTTTACCGCCAACGGCCGCTCCAAGGTCAACCAGACCACTGACGGCTTCGTGAAGATTCTCGCAGATGCGAAGACCGATCGCGTGCTCGGCGTGCACATCATCGGAATCGAGGCCGGCGAGATGATCCACGAGGCCTGCGTGCTGATGGAGTTTGGTGGCAGTGCGGAGGATCTCGCCCGCACCTGCCACGCGCACCCGACCCGCTCGGAGGCCGTCAAGGAAGCCGCGCTTGCAGTCGGCAAGCGGGCCATCCATATGTAGGGCGCGCCCAAAGCCGAATCGGGCGGGACATCACATGCTGCGCCGCCTTCTTCAACCGGTCTGGGTCCTGCTGGCGATCATCTTCCTGATCGAAGCCTGGCTGTGGGACCATCTTGAGCCTGTTGTCGCGTGGGTGGTCGCACTCATCCCGCTCGCGCGCTTGAAGGAATGGCTGGCGGACCGTGTCGATGCGCTGTCGCCGGCGATGACGTTGATCGTCTTCGCCGTGCCGATCATTCCGCTGTTTCCGCTGAAGCTGGTCGGCCTCTGGCTGCTCACCCACGAATACTGGCTGACCGGCGTCTCCACCTTCCTGTTCGCCAAGATGCTCGGCGTCGGCGTCACCGCATTCCTGTTCGATGTCACGCGCGACAAGCTGCTGGAGATGCACTGGTTCGAGCGGCTCTATGAGTGGGTGCTGCGGCTGCGCGCCAAGGCGACCGAGCTCGTCGAACCCGTCAAGCAGCGCATCCGCGAGCTGATCAAGGGCAACGGCGAAGGCTGGTCCTCGCGCACGCTCCGCCTGATCCAGCGCTTCCGCAAGAGCGTGCACGAGGCGCGGTAGCGTTGTTGTTTGGCGCCACTCGCGCCAACCCTCAGGTGTCGTCCCGGCGAAGGCCGGGACCCATAACCCCAGGGAGAAGTTTGGCGAAGACTCGTCGTTCTGTACTGCTACCTATCGCAATTGATAGATCACGCGGTATGGGTCCCGGCCTTCGCCGGGACGACGGCTGAGAACAACAGCTGCCTCACCCGTGCAGATGCAACAGATGCGGAGCCCACGCACCCAGCACGGTCATGCCAAGTCCGGCGAGCGTCAAGAGCCCCGCGACCCAAGCGAGCGGCAGCATGCCGGTGATGATCGTCGCCGATGCCAGCACGATGCCAATCTGGAATGCGGCCGATGCCAGCTCGAAGTGGTGGTATTTCGCGGTCGCCTCGTCGCGCTCGTGCTCGGCATGCTTGGCCTTCTCGGCGAGCTGCTCGGTGCCTTCGCCGGTCTCGGGTTCGGAGCGGTAGCGCGCCGCGGTCTTCGTCCAGTCGTCGATCTGCTTTTGCACCGCGGCCTTGGTGGCCTCGTCGGTGGCGCTGCCCAGCGTCAGCTTGCCCTGGTCGGCCGCGGTCTGGACCACCGTGCGGCGAATGCTCTTGGCCTGGAAGAACGCCCAGAGATTGGAGGCCTCGACGTTCTTGCTGATGGACTCGGTCTGAGCGCCCTTGCCGAGCGTTTCCGAGATCGCCAGGAACAGCGCCAGCACCGCGATCAGAAGTGCGATCTTCTTGTTCTCGCCCGATGCGTGCTCGGCATGCTCGGCGTGCTCCATGCTTTCGTGTGCGCTCATGAATCCCCTCCTGTTCGGTCCGCCACGATTGACCGAACCGCGCGGCCTGCGCAAGAGGCATGGAAGGGATGACAGCTTGATGTCAGGAATGACCGCGCCCGTCAGCGGCTCTTTCAGCGTCTTGGATGCGCGCTCGCATAGACTTCCAGCAATCGTTCAGAATCGATGCCAGTGTAGATTTGCGTGGTCGAGAGCGAGGAATGGCCGAGCAGTTCCTGGATCGCGCGTAAGTCCCCGCCGCGCGAGAGCAGATGCGTGGCGAAGGAATGCCGCAGCGCGTGTGGCGTGGCACTGTCGGGCAGGCCGAGTGCGCCGCGCAGGCGCTCCATCGCGAGCTGGATGATGCGCGGGCTCAAGGGTCCGCCACGCGCGCCGACGAAGATCGGCCCGTCCTGTGGCAGCGTGTGCGGGCACATCGAAACGTAGTCCTGCACCAGCGCCAGCACGTTCTGCAGCACCGGCACCATGCGGGTCTTGTTGCCTTTGCCGGTCACGACGAGCACGTCGCCTTCGCCCGGCTTCGGCACCTCGCGGCGCTTCAGGCCGAGCGCTTCGGAGATGCGCAAGCCCGAGCCATAGAGCAACGCCATCACCGCGGCGTCGCGCACCAGGATCCAGGTCTCGCGATCCTCGCCGGCGCGCTCGTCGGCGTCAGCCAGGCGCTTTGCGGAAGCCATCGGCAACGGCTTCGGTAAGGTCTTTGCGACCTTCGGCGCGCGGATCGCCGAGAGCGCGCCGACCTTGCCCTTGCCCTCGCGCTCGAGAAAACGGCCGAACGAGCGCAGGCCCGCGAGCGCGCGCATCAGTGAACGGCCGGCAATGTCGTCGGCGCGCCGCATCGCCATGAAGGCGCGCACGTCAGTTGCTTCGAGCGAGGCGAATCGCTCCAGCGTCACGCGCTCGCCCCAATGGCTGCACAGGAAATCCAGGCACTGCCTGAGATCGCGGGCATAGGCCTCGAGCGTCTTCGGCGACAGCCGTCGCTCGGCGCCGAGATGCGCGAGCCAGCGCGTCATCTGCTGCGCGATCGAGGGATCGGCGCTGGCGAGCTCGATTCGAGGGGCGGCGGCTTTGCTCATGCGCTCTGGACGGAATGATTCCGCACAGTATATCGCATCAGACCCGTTTACTGTTCGCTAAGGCCGCTTCGGGGCGTTAGCCTCAAGGCCCCAAGAGACCTCCAAGGTTCCGATTCTCCCGACATGGATCACACGTCGCGCAGCACCACCGCCTCCGCCAACGCGACCCGCATGGTCGACGTGCTGGTGCCGGTCGCGCTCGACCAAACCTATTCCTACAAGGTCCCGCGCGGCATGGAGCTGAAGGCCGGCGATCTCCTCAGTGTGCCGCTCGGGCCACGCGAGGTGCTCGCCGTGGTCTGGGGCGAAAATGCCAATCCCGATCCACGCCTGCACAATCGGCTCAAGGAGGTCAGCGAAAAGCTCGACGTCCCGCCGTTGAAGCCCGAGCTGCGTGCGGTCGTCGACTGGGTCGCCAATTACACCCTGAGCCCGCGCGGCATGGTGCTGCGCATGTGCCTGCGCATGGGCGAGAACCTCGGACCCGAGCGGGTGCGCGCCGGTGTGCGCCTGGTCGGGGACCCCCCGCGGCGGCTGACGCCGGCGCGGGCGCGTGTGATCGAGGTGCTCTCGGACCGGCTGCTGCACACCAAGTCCGAAGCCGCCAAGGAAGCGGGCGTCTCGGCCGGCGTGATCGACGGCCTCGTCGACGAAGGCACGCTGACGGTCGAGCCGATGCCGCCACCAGCGCCGCCGCCGGCGCCCGATCCGGAGTTCGGCCGGCCGGATTTTTCGCCGCTGCAGCGCGCCGGCGTGGATGCGATGCGCGCGCTCGCGGCCAACGGCACGTTCCACGTCGCTCTGCTCGACGGCGTCACCGGCTCCGGCAAGACAGAGGTCTATTTCGAGGCCGTTGCGGAAACCATCCGCCGCGGCAAACAGTCGCTGATCCTGATGCCGGAGATCGCGCTGACCGGCCAGTTCCTCGATCGCTTCGCACAGCGCTTTGGCGTGCGCCCGATCGAATGGCATTCCGAGCTGACGCCGCGCACCCGCGCGCGCAATTGGGCGGCAATCTCGGAAGGCACGGCACCCGTCGTGGTCGGCGCGCGCTCGGCACTGTTTCTGCCTTACGCCAATCTCGGCCTCATCGTCGTCGATGAAGAGCACGACCAGGCCTACAAGCAGGACGAGGGCGTGCACTATCATGCCCGCGACATGGCGGTGGTGCGCGCGCATATCGCAAAAATCCCGATCGTGCTGGCGTCCGCGACGCCGTCGGTCGAGTCCGAGGTCAACGCGCGCAAGAACCGCTATCAGCGCATCGCGCTGCCCTCGCGCTTCGGCGGCCAGCACATGCCGCATATCGAGGCCATCGACATGCGCCGTGAGCCGCCGGCGCGCGGCCGCTACATCTCGCCGCGGCTGGCCGGTGAGATCAGAAAGGCCATCGAGAAGCGCGAGCAGGCGCTGCTGTTCCTCAATCGCCGCGGCTATGCCCCCCTGACGCTGTGCCGTGCCTGCGGCCACCGCTTCGCCTGCACTATCTGCGATGCCTGGCTGGTCGATCACAGATTCCGCCAGCGCCTCGTCTGCCATCACTGCGGTTTCTCGATGCCGCGTCCGCCGACCTGCCCGCACTGCGCCGCTGAGGAATCGCTGGTCGCGGTGGGCCCCGGCGTCGAGCGCCTCCAGGAAGAGGCCGCCGCGCTGTTTCCAGAGGCGCGCACCATGGTGCTGTCGAGCGATCTCATCACCTCGATCGAGACGATGCGGAGTGAGCTCAACGAGATCGCGGAAGGCCGCGTCGACATCATCATCGGCACGCAGCTCGTCGCCAAGGGCCACAATTTCCCGCGGCTGAATCTCGTCGGCGTCGTCGATGCGGATCTGGGCTTGAGCAATGGCGATCCGCGCGCGGCGGAACGCACCTGGCAATTGCTCAACCAGGTGATCGGCCGCGCCGGGCGCGAGCAGGGCCGCGGCGTCGGCTATCTGCAGACCCATCAGCCCGATCACCCTGTCATGAAGGCGCTGATCGCCTGCGACCGCGAGGCCTTCTACGACAGCGAGATCGATTTGCGCGAGAAGACGCTCTATCCGCCGTTCGGCCGGCTTGCGAGCCTGATCATTTCTGCCGGCGATCGTCCGAGCGCGGAAGGGCTGGGCCGCAAGCTCGTTGCACTCGCGCCGCGCGATGAGCGCGTCGTGGTGCTCGGCCCTGCGGAAGCCCCGCTCGCCGTCATCAAGGGCCGATATCGTTTTCGCATCCTGGTGAAATCGGCGCGCGGCTTTGATCTCTCGGACTATTTGCGCAACTGGCTCGCGGTGTGCCCGAAGCCGAAGGGCAATCAGAAGCTGGAAGTGGACGTCGACCCGCAGAGCTTTTTATAGCGCCGCTGTCGCCTCATCCCCTACCGTCATTCCGGGGCGCGTGAAGCGCGAGCCCGGAATCCAGTCATCCACTATCTCTGTCGCCCGATGGATTCCGGGCTCGCGCTTCGCGCGCCCCGGAATGACGAAAAAGCCCGTGGTCCCCCAAGACCACGGGCTTGTTTCACGCGCGCATCGAACTGCTCATGTCCTGAGGACGATGATCGAAACTGCGCTCGTGAGGTGAGGCGCCTCAGGCGCCGTTAGGACACCACTTCCGCGGTGACGCGGCCGACGCCGGCACCGGTGAGGCCGATGGCGCGGGCAGCACCGGTGGAGAGGTCGAGCACGCGGCCGCGCACGAACGGGCCACGGTCATTGATGGTGACGATGACGCTCTGGCCGCCATGGGTGACGCGCACCTTGGTGCCGAACGGCAGCGAACGGTGCGCCGCGGTCATGGCGTTCTGGTTGAAGCGCGCGCCGGAGGCGGTGCGGCTGCCGGACTCGTTGCCGTAATAGGAGGCCATGCCCGAGAAGCTGTGGCCCGTGCCCGAGGAGGGCGTCATGGCCGCATTGGCATTGCGCCAATCGGAGGAGGAATTTGAGCCGTCCTGGGCGGCGTGGTGGTGCCGGTGATGCCTGGATTTGGCGGAAGCTTCGGTGGCAGTTCCACCGACGAGGAGAGTTGCGGCGACGAAAGCGATCGCCGTACGAGGCCGGGTCAAAGTGCCCAGCGTCTTCAAAGACAGCATTTAGTGGTCCCTAAGCTAGTATTGCCACATATGTGGCCAGTGGAGCCCCCATCAGTTTGCGAGCGGGTTGGCGTTTCCTTTCCCAATGAGGCATGAATTGGGCAGTAAATCCGTTCCGTTTCGCCATGAAATAACTTGTGATCCGAATCGATATTCAGACGATGTTCCGTAATCTTGTGCTTTAACGATTCGTTAACTAATCGATTACTCAGCAATACTGTAAAGCGAAGTTGTTATTCTTCGAGTTCAGAATTGGGTAAGTATTCGGCGGACGCGGTCTGCGCGGCACTGGTCACGCCTCAGCGAGCCGTGTTCATGGCCGCTATGCGCTGAGGGCGGGAACGAATGGGTCCGATGCGGCCCGTCCGGCGCGTGGCAATTCCGTGACGTGGCAGGTCATCGCGCTCTCGGCCGTGACGGCGTCGCGAACTGCGACGAACTGGCGACAGAACGTCGTGCCTTTAATTTGGCGTCATGTTGCACGTGCGCGCCTGCTATGTTAGCAAAGCCGCGATTTTAACGGACCCGGCACTTCCCGTGTCGGCCGAGAATCAAAGTCCCGCTTGAATTCCAAGGGCTTGGATCGCTAGGCGCCGCTTCGTGGCGACGGTTTTTCCCTTGCGAGTTTGACAGCTAAAAGAGCGCGTCTGTGGCTGCAGAAGATACGTCCGTTTCAGGTGTGTCCGGCCGTTATGCAACGGCCTTGTTTGAACTGGCCCGCGACCAGAAAGTGGTCGACGAGGTCAAAGCCGATCTCGACAGGTTCGAGGCTCTGCTGAACGAAAGCGCCGATCTCAAGCGCCTCGTCCGCAGTCCGGTTTTCGCGGCTGACGCCCAGTCCAGGGCCCTCGCGGCCGTGCTGGACAAGGCGGGCATAGCAGGCATCACCGCCAATTTCCTCAAAGTGCTCACCGCCAACCGCCGCCTGTTCGCGGTGGCTGACGTCATCCGCGCCTATCGCGCCCTCGTCGCCAGGTTCAAGGGCGAGGCGACGGCGGACGTCACGGTGGCGGAAGCGCTGTCGGACAAGAATCTCGACGCCCTCAAGGTTGCCCTGAAGTCGGTGACCGGCAAGGACGTCGCGCTCAACGTGAAGATCGATCCCTCGATCATCGGTGGCCTCGTCGTGAAGCTTGGCAGCCGCATGATCGATAGTTCGCTTCGCACCAAACTCAATTCGATCAAGCACGCGATGAAAGAGGCAGGCTGATGGACATCCGCGCCGCGGAAATTTCCGCGATCCTCAAGGACCAGATCAAGAATTTCGGCCAGGAAGCTGAAGTCTCCGAAGTCGGACAGGTGCTGTCCGTCGGCGACGGTATCGCCCGCGTCTATGGTCTGGACAACGTCCAGGCCGGTGAAATGGTCGAGTTCGAGAACGGCACCCGCGGCATGGCGCTGAACCTCGAAGCCGACAACGTCGGCGTCGTTATTTTCGGCGACGACCGCACGATCAAGGAAGGCGACACGGTCAAGCGTACCGGCGCCATCGTGGAGGTTCCGGTCGGCAAGGGTCTTCTCGGCCGCGTGGTCGATGGTCTCGGCAACCCGATCGACGGCAAGGGTCCGATCCAGGCCGACAAGCGTATGCGCGTCGACGTCAAGGCGCCCGGCATCATTCCGCGCAAGTCGGTGAGCGAGCCGATGGCGACCGGCCTCAAGGCGATCGACGCCCTGATCCCGATCGGCCGCGGCCAGCGCGAACTGATCATCGGTGACCGTCAGACCGGCAAGACCGCGATCGCGCTCGACACCATTCTGAACCAGAAGCCGCTCAACGCGCAGCCCGACGAGAACATCAAGCTGTACTGCGTCTACGTCGCAGTCGGCCAGAAGCGTTCGACCGTCGCGCAGTTCGTGAAGGTGCTGGAAGAGCAGGGCGCGCTCGAATACTCGATCGTCGTCGCCGCGACCGCCTCGGATCCGGCGCCGATGCAGTACATCGCGCCGTTCACCGCCTGCACCATGGGCGAGTTCTTCCGCGACAACGGCATGCACGCGGTCATCATCTATGACGATCTGTCCAAGCAGGCCGTCGCCTACCGCCAGATGTCGCTGCTGCTGCGCCGTCCGCCGGGCCGCGAAGCCTATCCGGGCGACGTGTTCTATCTGCACTCCCGCCTGCTCGAGCGCGCGGCGAAGCTCAGCAAGGACCATGGCTCGGGCTCGCTGACCGCACTGCCGGTCATCGAAACCCAGGCCAACGACGTGTCGGCCTACATCCCGACCAACGTGATCTCGATCACCGACGGCCAGATCTTCCTGGAAACCGACCTGTTCTTCCAGGGCATCCGTCCCGCGGTGAACGTCGGTCTGTCGGTGTCCCGCGTCGGTTCGTCGGCGCAGACCAAGGCCACCAAGAAGGTCGCCGGCAAGATCAAGGGCGAGCTCGCGCAGTACCGCGAAATGGCGGCGTTCGCGCAGTTCGGCTCCGACCTCGACGCCTCGACCCAGCGCCTGCTCAACCGCGGTTCGCGCCTGACCGAGCTCCTGAAGCAGCCGCAGTTCTCGCCGCTGAAGATGGAAGAGCAGGTCTGCGTGATCTGGGCCGGCACCAACGGCTATCTCGATCCGCTCCCGGTCAACAAGGTGCGTGGGTTCGAGGACGGTCTGCTGTCGCTGCTGCGTGGCAAGCATGTCGACATTCTCAACGCGATCCGTGACAGCCGCGACCTCTCCGACGACAGCGCCGCAAAGCTGAAGTCGGTGGTCGAAGGCTTTGCGAAGAGCTTCGCTTAAACTGCCGTCATGGCCGGGCTAAAGCGCGAAGCGCGTCTTCGCAAATGATGTCCCGGCCATCCACGTGCTAACGCGTGGAGACAAAGACGTGGATGCCCGGGACGAGCCCGGGCATGACGACTGGGATAGGCTAGCGGGCCGACGTAGCGTCGAACCGCCGGGGTGAACGAAGAATGGCGTCACTTAAAGACATGCGCGTCCGCATCGCCTCCACCAAGGCGACGCAAAAGATCACCAAGGCCATGCAGATGGTCGCGGCCTCGAAGCTGCGCCGCGCGCAGACCGCCGCGGAAGCTGCACGTCCCTATGCTGACAAGATGAGCGCGGTGATCTCCAACATCGCCAGCGCCGCCGCCGGTTCGCCCGGCGCGCCGAAATTGCTGGCCGGCACCGGCCGGGATCAGGTTCATTTGCTGCTGGTCTGCACCGGCGAGCGCGGACTCTCCGGCGCCTTCAACTCGTCGATCGTGCGTCTCGCCCGCGAGCGCGCGCTGGCCCTGATGAACCAGGGCAAGGAAGTGAAATTCTTCTGCGTCGGCCGCAAGGGTTACGAGCAGCTCCGCCGCCTGTTCGACAAGCAGATCGTCGAGCATCTCGACCTGCGCAGCGTGCGCCAGCTCGGTTTCGTCAATGCCGAGGACATCGCCAAGAAGGTTCTGGCGCGTTTCGAGGCTGGCGAGTTCGACGCCTGCACGCTGTTCTATTCGCGCTTCAAGTCGGTGATCGCGCAGATCCCGACCGCCCAGCAGATCATCCCGCTGGTCGTGGAGGAGGGCGCTGCCGCCAGCACGACGTCCTACGAATACGAGCCGGAAGAGGACGAGATCCTCACCCGCCTGCTGCCGCGCAACCTCGCGGTCCAGATCTTCCGCGCGCTGCTCGAGAACAACGCCTCGTTCTACGGTGCGCAGATGAGCGCGATGGACAACGCGACGCGCAACGCCGGTGAGATGATCCGCAAGCAGACGCTGGTCTACAACCGCACGCGTCAGGCGCAGATCACCAAGGAACTGATCGAAATCATCTCGGGCGCCGAAGCCGTCTAGCAAGGACGCATCGGTACCCATCAACGCAACATCCCGGTCAGATTGACCGTTGCTTAGAAGTTCGGATCGAAGGAGACATTCAATGGCAGCCCAGCTCGGTCGCGTCACCCAGGTCATCGGCGCCGTCGTCGACGTGCAGTTCGAAGGCCACCTGCCGGCCATTCTCAACGCGCTCGAGACCAAGAACGGCGGCAACCGCCTGGTGCTGGAAGTCGCCCAGCATCTCGGCGAGTCCACTGTCCGCACCATCTCGATGGACACCACCGAAGGTCTGGTCCGCGGCCAGGAAGTGACCGACACCGGTTCGCCGATCCGCGTTCCCGTCGGTGAGGGCACGCTCGGCCGCATCATCAACGTCATCGGTGAGCCGATCGACGAAGCCGGCCCGGTCAAGTCGGACGGCCTGCGCGCCATCCACCAGGAAGCGCCGACCTACACCGACCAGTCGACCGAGGCTGAAATTCTCGTCACCGGCATCAAGGTCGTCGATCTTCTGGCTCCCTATGCGAAGGGTGGCAAGATCGGCCTGTTCGGCGGCGCCGGCGTCGGCAAGACCGTGCTGATTCAGGAGCTGATCAACAACGTCGCCAAGGCGCACGGCGGTTACTCCGTGTTCGCCGGCGTCGGCGAGCGGACCCGCGAGGGCAATGACCTCTATCACGAGTTCATCGAGTCCAAGGTCAACGCCGATCCGAAGAAGCCGGACGAGGGTGTGAAGTCGAAGTGCGCGCTGGTGTTCGGCCAGATGAACGAGCCGCCGGGCGCCCGCGCCCGCGTCGCGCTCACGGGTCTGACCATCGCGGAAGACTTCCGCGACAAGGGCCAGGACGTGCTGTTCTTCGTCGACAACATCTTCCGCTTCACCCAGGCCGGCTCGGAAGTGTCGGCGCTGTTGGGTCGTATTCCCTCGGCCGTGGGTTATCAGCCGACGCTCGCGACCGACATGGGCGCGCTGCAGGAGCGCATCACCACCACGCAGAAGGGCTCGATCACCTCGGTGCAGGCCATCTACGTTCCGGCCGACGACTTGACCGACCCGGCGCCGGCGACCTCGTTCGCGCACTTGGACGCCACCACCACGCTGTCGCGCTCGATCGCTGAAAAGGGCATCTATCCGGCGGTGGACCCGCTCGACTCGACCTCGCGCATGCTCTCCCCGCTGGTCGTCGGCGAGGAGCATTATGCGGTCGCCCGTCAGGTCCAGCAGGTGCTGCAGCGCTACAAGGCGCTCCAGGACATCATCGCCATTCTCGGCATGGACGAGCTTTCGGAAGAGGACAAGCTGACCGTGGCCCGCGCCCGCAAGGTCGAGCGCTTCATGTCGCAGCCGTTCTTCGTCGCTGAAATCTTCACGGGTTCGCCGGGCAAGTTCGTCGACCTCGCCGACACCATCAAGGGCTTCAAGGGCCTGGTGGAAGGCAAGTATGACCACCTGCCGGAAGCTGCCTTCTACATGGTCGGCACCATCGAAGAGGCGGTCGAGAAGGGCAAGAAGCTGGCGGCGGAAGCTGCCTAAGCTCTCCACCTCGTCATCGCCGGGCTAAAGCGCGAAGCGCGTCTTCAAACTGAAGTCCCGGCGATCCATCGAGAGAGAACTTTCGTTGATGGATGGACCCGCGGGTCAGGCCCGCGGGTGACAAGCAAAGCAAGCGGAAACATCATGGCCACCTTCCACTTCGATCTCGTCTCTCCGGAAAAGCTCGCATTCTCGGGCGAGGTTGATCAGGTCGACATTCCCGGCGTCGAGGGTGACTTCGGCGTGCTGGCAGGTCATGCGCCGGTCGTGGCTGCGATCCGCCCCGGCATCCTCACCGTCACATCAGGCGGCAAGCACGAGAAGATCATCGTGCTCGGCGGCCTTGCTGAGGTCTCGGAAAAGGGGCTGACGGTACTCGCCGACGTCGCGACCTCGCTGGACGAACTCGACCGCGCCCAGTTCGCCGAGACCATCTCGGAGATGCAAGAAGGCCTGAAGGAGCACGAAGGCAGCGAGCTCGATCAGGCCCTCGCGCGGCTCGACCACTACAAGAGCATTCAGCAGCAGGTCAATTCGACCGCCATGCACTAGTTCGGCACAAGTCGCCGGCCTCTCAAAAAACTGTAACAAAATCAGCGCTCGTCACCACCGTGGCGGGCGCTGAAACTTTGTTGCACCGCGCCGGAGATAGCGGCATTCTGCGGCCGCTAGAAGAGTTCCAGGGCAGGTCGCAGATGAAGCGCAAGATCGCGGCGATTTTCGCGGCCGATATTGCCGGCTATTCGAGGCTCGTTGCGGAAGACGAGGAAGAGACGCTGCGGCGACTGGCGTCCTATCGTCTGGTCATTGACGATTTCATCGCCAAGGCCGGCGGGCGCATCTTCAACACCGCCGGTGACGCCGTGCTCGCCGAATTCCCGAGCGCGGTCGAAGCGGTGCGCTGCGCGATCGACATCCAGGAATCCTTGCGAACCCGCAACATGGCCTATCCGCCGAGCCGGCAGATGTCGTTCCGCATCGGCATCACCATCGGCGATGTGGTCGAGCGCGATGGCGATCTGCTGGGTGACGGCGTCAACATCGCGGCGCGCCTCGAAGGTCTCGCCGAGGTCGGCGGCATCTGCGTGTCCCGCGCGGTGCACGAGCAGGTCGCCAACAAGCTGTCGGTGCAGTTCGCCGACATCGGCGCCCAGGAAGTGAAGAACATCCCGACGCCGGTGCACGCCTACATGGTGGCGATGCGGCGCGAGGACGGGACCTATGCCACGCCGCAGGTGAAGAAGGTTGCAAAGGCGCAGCCCGGCCCGAACTGGATGTGGCCGCTGGTGGTCGGCGTGGTCTCCGTCGTCGCCATCGGCGTCGGCGGCTTCCTCTATTTCACCAAGCTCGAGACCGCGCAGGTCGCGTCCCGCCCGCCAACGTCCACGGCCGCTGCGCCCGCGCCGAGCATCACTGCGCCGTCACCCAGCCCGACGCCCACGATGGTTGCGAAGGCGCCTTCGCCGCTGCCGACAGCGACGCCGACCCAAACGGCTGCCGCGACACCGGCGCCAATTCCTTCGCCGCCGGCGACATCAGGCGGCAAGTTCGCCGTGGACGCGGTGCCGTTCGTCGCCGAGCGCCAGCGCGGCAATCTCAACGAATATTCCGCCGCCGGCGATTACAAGGCCTTTGCACTGAACATCGGCGGCTTCACCGGCTCGTCGGTCAATCAACCGAACGAGGAAGCCGCGCGCACTGCCGCGCTCGACCAGTGTCAGAAGCACGCGGACGCTGCGCAATCGCCGCGACGCTGCGAGCTCTATGCGGTCGGCAACAAGGTCGTCTACAGCCATGGCAGCCCGCCGATGCCGCCGCAGCCCTGGGTGCGGCACGACACCGTGACGGAGCGTCCCGTCGCATCGAAGGATTTTCCGATGCTGCGTGACCAGGCCAAGAATCGCATCGAAAACATTTACATGCCGGCGGCGAAGTCGCGCTCGGTCGCGATTGGTCCGGGTGGCCAGTACTTCATGGTGTTGGGCGCCTCGTCAGTCGAGGAGACGACGCGACGTTCGCTGGAGTCCTGTGGCGCGTTCGCGGGCTCTGCCTGCATGATCGTGGCGGTCGACGACGTCTTCGTCGTGCCGGTTCCAACCCTGCTCAAGGCCAACGGCTTCTTCCACGCCGCGAGCAATGCCTCGATCGTGGCTGATGCGCGCGACGACGTCGTCCGCAAGCTCGGCGACGGCGCTGGCTGGAACGCGGTTGCGGTCGGCACCGCAGGCCGTCCGGGTCTCGGCTTGAAGGCCGCAGACGAACAGACCGCCGTCACCACCGCGCTCGCCGACTGTGCCAAGCACGACAGCGACTGCCACGTGATCGCGATCGGTCCGTTTACGGTCGGGCCGACGAACTGATGCGATGAGATTCGAACCGGCGCGCCGAGGACGGTGCGTTCCCTCCCCCCTTGCGGGGGAGGGCTAGGGAGAGGGGTGGCCCAGCAAATGGTGGCGATCGTTGACGCTGCGCTTGCGCAGGTGCGCGCAGGATAGAATCCCCGTGTGGCACCCCCCTCCCTGCCCCTCCCCCACAAGGGGGAGGGAACGAGAGAATGCTACCTTCCTCACGCGCAAATTTTCGACAAGAATTCTCTAATGATTTCAACCCCCGTTCTACTGTGCATGGGGTTGTTTTCGCGCTTTCAGGTCGCGAAAGGCGCAAACGCGCTCGCCACCGCGCGATAGACCTCGCGGCGGAACGGTACCACGAGGTCGGCGACGCAGTCGAGGCGCTCCCAGCGCCATGCATCGAACTCCGCCGGCTGGCCGTTGCGCGGCGTCAGCGGATCGATCTCGTCATCCTGGCCGGTGAAGCGCAGTGCGAACCATTTCTGGCGCTGGCCGCGAAATTTTGCCAGCCGATGCGTCGGCGGTCCGTCATAGGGCGGGAATTCGTAAGCGTGCCAATCGGTCTCGCCGAGGTAGTCGGCGCTGACGACGTTGGTCTCTTCCCAGAGCTCGCGCATGGCGGCATCGCGCAGGTCCTCACCCTCGTCGACGCCGCCCTGCGGCATCTGCCAGTCGAGGCCGGGCAGGATGATCTCGGGGCCGTCGCCCTTGAAGCGGTGCCCGATCAGCACCCGGCCGCCGGCATTGAACAGCGCGATCCCGACATTGGGACGATAGGGTTTTTCGTTCGTCACGCTTGGATCTCTCGTTGTCAGCCCGGCGATGCCTTAGCACCGAACCCCGGATGACAATTTGAATTAGTCATCCGCGAGTGCAGAAAATTCCTTCACCACGCGCTCATAGACCGGGCGCTTGAACGGGATGATCAGCTCCGGGAGGTTCTTCATCGGTTCCCAGCGCCAGCTGACGAATTCGGCCTTGTGGCCGCCGCCGCCGGGACTCTCGACATTGATCTCGCTGTCCTTGCCGGTGAAGCGCACCGCGAACCATTTCTGGCGCTGGCCGCGGTAGCGGCCCTTCCAGGCACGCCCGGCGACCGTGCGCGGGATGTCGTAGATCAGCCAGTCCGGCACCTCGCCGAGCCGCTCGATCGAGCGCACGCTGGTCTCTTCATAGAGCTCGCGCTTGGCGGCTTCCCAATTGTCCTCACCGGGATCGACGCCGCCCTGCGGCATCTGCCAGACATGGCTGTCGTCGACATGCTCGATGCCACCGGCGCGGCGGCCGATGAACACCAGGCCCTTGGTATTGATCAGCATCACCCCGACGCAGGTCCGGTAGGGCAGATCCTCGTAACGCGCCATTCCGCCAAACCTCTCGCGTGCTGCCGGCCGGGGCTGTCGGCGCCCGTGCCGTATCAATTCTTTGATTTAGCTGGATTTTGATTTCAGCATCGCGGTTGTCAATGGCACCAATAGGATACCCCGGTCGCTCAATGTCTTGATCCAGGTGCCGACCCGCTCGATCGAGACGGGCAGCGCCGAGGCGGTGCCGATGGCCACGCCACGCTCCCGCGCGGTCGATTCCAGCTTGTTCAGGGCGCGGTCGATTTCCATCGGGGTCGGGACCACGTCGATGGCGATGTCGCCCTTGCCGAACGGCACCGCCAGGCTCCCTGCGACCTGTGGCGCGATGCTGCGGGGCGAGGAACCGTCGTCGAAGAAGCCGAGCCCGCGCCTGGAGGCCTCGCGGATGATCGGCTGCATCGCCGCGTCGGTCGCGATGAAGCGGGCGCCCATGAAATTGGTGAGGCCGGCATAGCCCTGCATCCGGCTGAGGTGCCAGTACAGGCGGTCGGTGTTCTGATCGGGGGTGAGCGAGGTCAGCAGCGTCTGCGGGCCAGGGTCGTTGTCGGGGAAGTCGTAGGGCTCCATCGGGATCTGCAGGAAGATCTCGTGGCGCTGGGCGCGGGCGCGCTCTGCGAGCTTGCCGGGGTCGGCACCATAGGGTGTAAAAGCCAGCGTCACCGCGCCCGGCAGCTTCATGATCGCATCGGTGGTCTTGGCAGCGCCGACGCCGAGGCCGCCGATCACGATCGCCACCACAGGCATCTTGGCTGCCTTGGCCCGGTCGGCTTCGGCGGCGTAGACGTTGAACGGCTTGAGGTCGCCGGAGATCGCGGGGATCATGCCGTAGCGGGACTTCTCCAGAAGCTTTGGATCGATCCCGGCCGTGACCGCCGGCGCTGCGGAAGCTTCGCCCTTGTCGGCGGCCTCGCCTGCACCGATCACCACGTCGCGGCGCTCGCCGGTCGAACCGTCGATCATGGTGACGGTCTTGCGCTCGCCGGAGGCCTCTTTCGGCGCCTCCTTGGTCGCATGCTTGCTCTCTTGGGGATGCTCCTCGCCGTGGCCCGCGGCGGGCTTCTCATCGGTGGCTTTGGGATCGCGAATCGCCATCCGCGTCATCGGCTCGCCGCCGAGCGGGTCCTTGTTGAAGATGGCAAAGCCGGCAAAGGCGACCAGGAACAGGCCGAGCATGACGGCCAGCGCCTGCATGGCGGTGAACGGCAACCGCAGCCGCCGTTTCCGACGCGGCTTGTCCTGTCCGAGCGGGGCGCTCAGATCATCGGCCGTTTCAGTCATGCGAGATCCCGAATCACTCAAACCGACGATACCACGGCGCGGTCAAGCGGCGGCAGGCCGGGATAGGCCGGGGACATCAGGAGCTGTCTCTTATACACATCTAGATGTGTATAAGAGACAGGGCTTGTCCTGTCCGAGCGGGGCGCTCAGATCATCGGCCGTTTCAGTCATGCGAGATCCCGAATCACTCAAACCGACGATACCACGGCGCGGTCAAGCGGCGGCAGGCCGGGATAGGCCGGGGACATCAGGAGTTCCCAAGCAAAAAGGGCGGCCCCAGGAAGCCGCCCTTTCCTTGGATTGCAGACCTTGCGCTTAGTTCGCGGCTTTCGGCTTGTCGGCCGCCGCCTTGTCGGTGGTGCTGGGCGTCGGCGCGGCGGAGGCACTGTTCTTGATGCCGTGGAGCAGGTCATCGGCCATCTTGAGCGCCTTGTCGTCCTTGGCGTCCGGCGGGACGTAGGACTGCGAACCGGTCTTCTCGTCGCCGTCGTTCTTGAGATGGCCGCGCAGCGAAGCTTCGCCCTTGGTGTCGGTGCGAGACTTCAGCTCGTCCGGCACGTCCTGCAGCACTTCGATATCGGGCACGATGCCCTTGGCCTGGATCGACTTGCCCGACGGCGTGTAGTAGCGCGCCGTGGTGAGGCGCAGCGCGCCGTTGCCGCTTCCGAGCGGGATGATGGTCTGCACCGAGCCCTTGCCGAACGAGCGTGTGCCGACGATGGTCGCGCGCTTGTGGTCCTGCAGCGCGCCGGCGACGATTTCCGACGCCGAGGCCGAACCGCCATTGACCAGCACGATGACAGGCTTGCCCTTGGTGAGGTCGCCCGCATGCGCGGTGCGGCGCTGGGTTTCCTCGGCATTGCGGCCGCGGGTCGACACGATCTCGCCCTTCTCCAGGAACGAGTCGGACACGGTGACGGCTTCCTCGAGCAGGCCGCCCGGATTGTTGCGGAGGTCGATGATGTAGCCCTTGAGCTTGTCGCCGATCTGGGTCGAGAGGTTGGCGACTTCCTTCTTCAGGCCTTCGGTGGTCTGCTCGTTGAAGGTGGTGATGCGGATATAGGCGATGTCGTCGGCCTCGACGCGCGCACGCACCGAGCGGACGCGGATGTTGTCGCGCACCAGCGTGACGTCGATCGGATTGTCCTGGCCCTTGCGGATGATCTTGAGCTTGATCTTGGTGTTGACGGGTCCGCGCATCTTCTCGACCGCCTGGTTCAGGGTCAGGCCCTGCACCGCTTCATCGTCGAGATTGGTGATGATGTCGTTGGCCATGACGCCGGCGCGCGAAGCGGGCGTGTCGTCGATCGGCGAGACCACCTTGATCAGGCCGTCTTCCATGGTGACCTCAATGCCGAGGCCGCCGAACTCGCCGCGGGTCTGCACCTGCATGTCGCGGAAGCTCTTGGCATCCATGTAGCTCGAATGCGGATCAAGGCCGGTGAGCATGCCGCTGATGGCGGATTCAATCAGCTTGGTGTCGTCGGGCTTCTCGACATAGTCGGAGCGCACGCGCTCGAAGACATCACCGAACAGATTGAGCTGGCGATAGGTGTCAGCGGTTGCGGCTCGCGCACTGGAGCCCATGAACACCGCGCGCGGCTGGGTCACGAACAGGGTCAACGCTGCACCGGTGGCCGCGCTGAGGAGGATAACTGAAGTCTTGCGCATCATCCGCGAACCTTCTCGCCTTCATTTGCGGCCCACCATGGGCCTGGATCGATTGGAGTGCCGTCTTTGCGGAACTCGACATACAGCACAGGTTGACTCGCGTTGGTGGCGAGAATGGAGGCGACTTGAGATGTCGACCCCATGGTCGCGACCGGCTCCCCCGTGAGAACAAACTGACCGATGTTGACCGAAATGCGCTCCATCCCGGCGATCAAGACATGATACCCGCCACCGGCATTGAGGATCAAGAGTTGTCCATAGCTGCGGAACGGGCCGGCATAGACCACCCAGCCATCACACGGCGTCGTGACCTGCGAACCGGGCTTGGTGGCCAGCGAAATGCCCTTCTGGACCCCGCCAACCCCGTCGGAACCGCCAAAGTCCCTGATCTTGTTACCGTTAACCGGCAAGGGCAGGAGCCCCTTGGCCGAGGCGAACAGGATCGCGGGGCTGGTCCGGGAGCGATCCTTGAACACGGCCGGGCCGGGTTTGGCCGCCGCGCTGGCCGCCGCCTTGGCCTCCTGAGCCGCGGCCTGCCTTGCAGCCTCGGCGGCCTTCTCCGCGGCCTTGGCGGCGCTTTGCAGGTCCTGCTCCATCTTGGCGATCAGCCCCTGGAGGTCGCCGACTTGCCGTGACAGCGCGATGGCGCGCGAATTCTCGGCGTCGAGGTCCTTCTCACGCGAGGCCTGCTGGCGCTGCCGTTCGTCGACCAGGGCGGTGAGTCGGGTCTGGTCGTTGCGGATCTTGTCGCGGTCGGAAGCGAGCTGGTCGCGTTCGGCCGCGATGCTCTTGCGCAAGGCCACGAGGTCGCCGAGCTCGCTCGCGATCTTCTCGGCGCGGCCGCGCAATTCAGGCACGACGGCGCCGAGCAGCATCGCGGTCCGCAGCGATTGCAGCGCATCTTCGGGCCGCACCAGCAGTGCCGGTGGTGTGCGCCGTCCGGCGCGCTGCAGGGCCGCCAGAACTTCGACGATGTCGGCGCGGCGCGAATCGAGTGAGGCACGCATCTCCTGCTCGCGGCCGTTCAGCGTCTTCAGCCGCGCCTCGGCCTCGTCGATCTTGGTCTCGACAGTGCGGACATTGGCGGCTGTGTCGATCAATTGCTGATTGAGCTGGGTGCGGTCCTGGCCGAGCGAGGAGATCTCGGCTTTCAGCTTGGCCTGCGCCTCTTCCGCGCTTTTCTTGCTCGCGCGCGCCGCCTCCAGCTCCTGTTCGCGCTGCTTGATGGCGTCGGGCGAGATCGCTGCGGTCTGCGGCGCCGGCGCTGCCGTCTGAGCTTGCGCGAGGCTTGCTTCGGCGAGGAGGCTTGTGCCGGCGCAGCTCACCATCAGCAGCAAATTGAGGACAGGCGCTCGCATCTGTTGGGCAAGGTGCTCGTTGTCGCGCGAATCACGCGCGGTGATAAGGGTGGCCGGCCAGAATGGTGGCGGCCCGATACAGCTGTTCCAGAAGCATGACGCGGACCATTTGATGCGGCCAGGTCGCAGAGCCGAACGCGATCGCGAGCTTGGCCTTACGGCGCAATTCGGGCGAAAGTCCGTCCGCCCCTCCGATCACGAAGATAGTATGACCGGCGCCCTCGTCGCGCCAGCGCCCGAGATTCCGTGCGAATACGGTGGAATCGAGGTTTTGTCCGCGCTCGTCCATCGCGACCAGAATCGATTTTTCGGGAACATGCGCGGAGATCGCCGCAGCCTCTTCGGACATGCGTGTCGCGGTGTCTCGCGCGCGGCTCTCAGGGATTTCGTGGATGCTGAGCTCGCGGAATCCGAGCTTGCGGCCGGCCTCGTCGAACCGCTCGAAATAGCGGTCGGCAAGCTCCCGCTCGGGGCCCTGCTTCAGCCGGCCCACCGCTATGACAGCAACACGCATGAGGTTTTAGGGTCGCGTTTCCAGATCGCGCGCATTCCGCGCGCGCACGACGCTAGCATGCGCGTCGGCCGATTCGAAATCGGCCAGCAGCCTTCAAGAACGCGTTCAGATCGCCTTCGCCGCCCCAGGGCCCTGCGTGTACAATCTCTCGAGATTGTAGAACTCACGGACCTCGGGTCTGAACACGTGCACGACCACATCGCCGGAATCGATCAGCACCCAGTCGCAATTGGGCAAGCCCTCGACATGGATGTTCTTGATGCCGGTTTCCTTGAGGCTCTTCGTCACGTTCTCCGCGATCGCGCCAACGTGCCGGTTCACACGGCCCGTGGTGACGATCATGTAGTCGGAGTATGCCGATTTGCCGCGAAGGTCGATGGTGACCGTGTCTTCCGCCTTCATGTCGTCGAGGCGGGAGAGGATCAGGCTCAGCGTCTTGTCGGCGTCGGGTTGCGCCTTCAAGGCCGCAGCTTGGGTCGATGTTTTACGCGTCGGTTTCGTAGCCTTGGGTAAAACAGACTTTGTCGAAGCTGACTTGGACAATACAGACGTGGCCAGGGACCATTCCTTTCACTGTATCGCGAAGACCGAATCCGGCCCTCGCTGGTTACACTACATCATGTGGGGTTAAGGGTTTCAATATGCCAGAGAGCCCGTAAATCCCCACACTCCGTCTCACTTCGTACCTTTCCAGCTCCCGTCCGGGTTCCGCAGGCCCGTCGAGGAGAGGTTGAGCTTCATTCCGGTCAGGAACACCCAGGCCGGTGCCGGCTGATCCGCAAGCAAGGCTGCCTCATTCTCCGGCAAGCGATAGCGCGCCAGCGCCTGGGCGGCGGGCGAGGCAAGGGCACGGAAACTTTGCGGCGGGCGATCGATGACCGCCATCGGCACCAGGTCGGCGATGCGCCGCCAGTGCTGCCAACGATGGAATTGAGCGAGATTGTCGGCGCCCATAATCCAGACAAAGCGCAAGCCCGAGAGACGGCGGCGCAAGGTGTTGATCGTGTCGATAGTATAGCGGGTGCGAATGACGGATTCGAGACAGCTCACCTCGATCCTGGAATCGTTGGCGACGTCGCGCGCGGCCTGCATGCGCTCGCCGAGCTCATGCAGATTGCCGTTCTCCTTGAGCGGATTGCCTGGAGTGACCAGCCACCAGACGCGATCGAGTTGCAATCGCTTGAGCGCGAATTGGCTGATCGCACGGTGGGCCTGATGCGGAGGATTGAACGAGCCGCCGAGCAGGCCGATGCGCATGCCCTGGGTGTGGGGCGGGACCGCTTGCGCCACGGAACGCGGCACGACGAATTTGTTACTCAATGCCCCCGCCTCGCGACGTTACGGCCGCGTCTGTCCGGTGCCGTGAACGCGATACTTGAAGCTCGTCAATTGCTCGGCACCAACCGGACCACGGGCGTGGAAGCGACCGGTAGCGATGCCGATCTCGGCGCCGAAGCCGAACTCGCCGCCATCGGCGAACTGCGTCGAGGCGTTGTGCAGCACGATCGCGGAATCGACTTCGCTGAGGAAACGTTTCGCCGCGGCCTGATCCTCGCTCACGATCGCATCGGTGTGCTGTGAGCCGTGGGTCTGGATGTGCGCGATCGCGCCGTCCAAGCCGTCCACCACCTTCGCCGCGATGATCGCGTCGAGATATTCGGTGTCCCAATCGTCTTCGCTGGCAGGTTTTACGCGCGCATCCGTCCCCTGCACCGTTTCATCACCGCGCACTTCGCAGCCGGCCTCGAGCAGCATCTCGACCAGCGGCTTCAGGTTCTTAGCCGCAGCGGCGCGATCGACCAGCAGCGTCTCGGCGGCGCCACATACGCCGGTGCGGCGCATTTTTGCGTTGAGCACGATCGACTTCGCCATGGCGAGATCGGCGCTGCCGTCGACATAGACGTGGTTGATGCCTTCGAGATGAGCGAACACCGGCACGCGCGCTTCCTGCTCGACGCGCGCGACGAGGCTCTTGCCTCCGCGCGGCACGATCACGTCGATCGAGCCGTTCAATCCCGACAGCATCATGCCGACCGCCGCGCGGTCGCGCGTCGGCACCAGCGTGATGGCGGCTTCAGGCAGACCTGCCTCGCGCAGGCCCTGCACCAGACATTCATGGATGGCGCGGCACGAGCGGAAACTGTCGGAGCCGCCGCGCAGGATCACCGCATTGCCCGATTTCAAACAGAGCACGCCGGCATCCGCCGCAACGTTGGGCCGGCTCTCGAAAATCACGCCGACGACGCCGAGCGGCACGCGCACGCGCTCGATGGTCATGCCGTTGGGTCGCTGCCAGCTCTCGGTGACGACACCGATCGGATCTGCGATGCCGCGTACGACGGCAATCCCCTCGGCCATGCTCTCGACCCGCGCCGGCGTCAGCGTCAGGCGGTCGATGAAGGAGGCGATCATGGTGCTGGAGGCACGGGCCTCGGCAACGTCCTCGGCATTGGCCGCGAGAATAGCAGCGGCGTTGGCGCGGATCGCCCGCTCCATGGCTTCCAGCGCCCGGTTCTTCTGCTCCGGCGGCGCCAGCGCCAGCACGCGCGCAGCCGCGCGAGCACGTGTGGCGAGATCGGACATCAGCGCCTGAAGATCGGCATTGCCGTCAACGGCTTTGAGGGGGGCGGCCATGGAAGTTCAACCTTCTGCTAAGACGGTCTCGTAGCACGGAAATCCCGCTTTTGCGAAGGGCGGCGCGGGTATGGCAGGGCTTCGGAAGGCGGGTTCGAGATCGGTCATTGGCCCAGCCCCAGCGTCATGGCCGGGCATAGCTGTCCTACGGACGGCTATGCCCGGCCATGACGGAAAAGCCTTACCCGCCCACCACCAGATCGTCGCGGTGGATCATCTCCGAGCGCCCGCTAATGCCCAAAATGGTCATCACGTCAGGGGAGGAGCGGCCTTTGATCTTCTCTGCGACCTCGGCGTCATAGGCGATCAGGCCGCGGCCGACCTCGCTGGTGTCGGGGCCGCGAACGATCACGGCGTCGCCGCGGGCGAACTGGCCTTCGACCTTGATCACGCCGGCCGGCAGCAGGCTGGCGCCGGCGCGCAGCGCGGTCACCGCGCCGGCGTCGATGGTCAGCGTGCCCTTCGGCTCCAGGGTGCCCGCGATCCAGCGCTTGCGCGAGGTGATGGGATTGGCCGGGGTCAGGAACCAGGTGCAGCGGCCGCCATTGGCGATCGCCTGCAGCGGATGCTCGATCTTGCCTGATGCAATCAGCATGTGCGTGCCGCCGGTCGTGGCGATCTTGGCGGCCTCGACCTTGGTGCGCATGCCGCCGCGCGAGAGTTCGGACGCCGCGCCGCCGGCCATCGCCTCGATCGCGGGCGTGATCGCCGGGATGACCGGGATATGCCTGGCGTCCGGGCTGGAGAGGGGCGGGGCGGTGTAGAGCCCGTCGATGTCGGAGAGCAGTACCAGCAGATCGGCGCTCGCCATGGTGGCGACGCGCGCGGCGAGACGGTCATTGTCGCCGTAGCGGATCTCGTTGGTGGCGACGGTGTCGTTCTCGTTGATGACGGGGATCGCCCGCCACTCCAGCAGCTTGCCGATGGTGGAGCGCGCATTGAGATAGCGGCGGCGTTCCTCGGTATCCCCCGGCGTCACCAAAATCTGTCCGGCGCCGATGCCGTGCGCCCCGAGGACCTCCGACCAGATCCTTGCCAGTTCGATCTGGCCGACGGCCGCGGCCGCTTGGCTTTCCTCGAGCTTCAGCGGGCCGCGCGGCAGCTTGAGCCGGCTGCGGCCGAGCGCGATCGAGCCCGACGAGACGACCAGGACGTCGCGTCCCTGCTCGTGCAGCTTCGCCATGTCGTCCGCGAGCGCAGCGAGCCAGGAGGCGCGCACCTCGCCCCTGTCGGAATCGACCAGCAGCGCGGAGCCGACCTTGACGACGATGCGGCGGAATTGACTGAGTTCGGGGCTGGCCATGGTGCGTATGTGTTGGCGCGTGTGACGAATTGTTCTGAAAGGCGGCGGAGCGACAGGCGGCGCCGGTTGAGGCCTGCTTTTGCAGCAGGACGATGGCTGGCGCAAGGCGGCTGGCCGGCAATCGGCGAAGGTCGGCCTTGTCTTGCCGGCCAGCCTGGCTCTAATGCCGCCAACCAACAACGGGCTGGACGAGAAAACGAATGGATCGCCGTAAATTCATGGCCGGATGTCTCGGTCTACCGCTGCTGGCGCACGCGGGTGCAGCGCAAGCGCAAGCCGGGCTGACCAAGATCATCTTCCCGTTCGCGGCGGGAGCAGGCGGCGACACGCTTTGCCGGCTGATTGGGCAAGAGATTGCCCCGGTGCTGCAACGGACCATCGTGGTCGAGAACCGCACCGGCGGCGACGGCCTGATCGGCATCAAAGCGGTGAAGGGTGCGAGCCCCGACGGCAGCATGGTGCTGGTGACGACGGGGCCGACCATGTACCTGCTGCCGATGGTGGAGACGATTCCGAGCTTCGACACGGCGAAGGACTTCATGCCGGTGTCGCTGCTCGCACGGTTTGAATTCGCCGTCGTGATCGGCCCGGAGATCGATGCCTCCGACTTCAAGGGATTCGTCGCCTGGCTGAAGGCGCATCCCGACAAGACGTCGTTCGGCGTGCCCAGCAACGGCACCATTCCGCATTTCATGGGCTCCAAGCTCGAGAAGGATATCGGCATTCCCCTGACGCGCGTGCCCTATCGCGGCAGCGCGCCTGTTCTCAACGACATCATCGGCGGCCACATCTCGTTCGGGATCACGACGCTTGCCGACGCGTTGCCGCAGCATCGCGCCAAGGGCCTGAAGATCATTGGGGTCTCGAGTGCGGACCGGTCGCCGTTCGCGCCCGAGGTGCCGACGCTGAAGGAGAGCGGCATCGATCTCGTCGCCGATGCCTGGTACGGCATGTGGCTTCCTGCCGGCAGCCCGCCGGAGTTCGCGAGCAAGTTAGGTGCGGCCGCGAGTGCTGCGCTCGCCAAGCCCGAGGTGAAGGAGAAGCTCACGGCGATCGGGCTGATTCCCGTCGGCAGCAGCGCGGAGGAGCTGACCAAGGAGCTCGCCGCGAACACGGCGTTCTGGCAGCCGATCGTGCAGGCGACGGGGTATAAGATCGAGAATTGAGTCTCCACTCGCACTCCACGCTCCGTCGTCATGGCCGGGCTTGTCCCGGCCATCCATGCATCAGCAATCGACGCAAGACGTGGATGCCCGGGTCAAGCCCGGGCATGACGAACCGAGCGGGCCTCGCTCCACACTCACAGCTTCGCGCGCTGCGCGATGCCGTCCTTGATCGATGCAAGCTCCGCTTCATCCCAGATGCCGATCAAGATGCCGCCCTTCACCTGGAGCTGGTTGTCGGCATAGTTCGCGATTTTCTCGCGCGGCGTGGTGATGTGGTCGTTCGGATGCAGCGCCCAGTCGAACAGCTCGGCCTGCAACCGCGCGATGATGCCGGCACATTCCGGATCGTCGCCGCGATCGACATATTCGTCCGGGTCGGTTTCGAGGTCGTACAGCATCGGGCGAAAGCCGGAGGCGTGGATGTATTTCCAGCGGCCGTCGTACACCATGAACAGGCGGCAGCGTTCGATCGGCTGGTTCAGCTTCAGCCGGACGTCCTGCATGGCGTAATCGTATTCGGAGAATGCCACTTTGCGCCAATCTGATGGCGTCGGGCCGCGCAGCAGCGGCAGCAGCGAGCGTCCTTCGAGGATGTGGCCGGGCACCTTGCCGCCGAAATAATCGACGAAGGTCGGCGCGAGGTCGATGGCCTCGACCAGCGCATCGCTGCGCGTGCCGCGCGTGACGTCCGCTTCCTGTGAGGGATCGATGATAACAAGTGGAATTTTCGCGGACTGCTCGTGGAACAGGTCCTTCTCACCCATCCAGTGATCGCCGAGATAGTCGCCGTGATCGGAGGTGAACACGATCATCGTCGTCTCCAGCAGATCGCGCTCCTCCAGAAACTTCATCAGCACGCCCATCTGGTCGTCGATCTGGGTGATCAGACCCATATAGGTCGGGATCACCTTCTCCCGCGCCTCGTCGCGCGCCATGTTGCGGGAGTAGCGCATGTCCATATAGGCGCCGAACACCGGATGCGGGTTTTGCCGCTCGCGTTCGGAGCGGATCACCGGGATCATGTCTGATGTCGAGTACATGCTCGCATAGGGCTCGGGAGCGATGTAAGGCCAGTGCGGCTTGATGTAGGACAGATGCAGGCACCACGGCCTGCCGTCGGTCTCGGCCTCGCTGATGAAATCCATCGCGCGGCGCGTCATGTAGGGCGTCTCGGAATGCTCGTCCGGCACGCGCGCGGCCTTGTCGGCATGCACCAGCAGCCAGCCGTTCTGCAACGAACCATCTTCGGCTGCGCCTGAATTGGCCCAATGCTCCCAGGGGTTCGTCGCGTCAAATCCGTGCTGGCGGAGATAGTCGTCGTATTTCGGGCGCGCGCGGCCGGTCGGATGCAGGCCGTCGTCACGCTCATACGGCTCGAACCCGCATTCGGCGACGTGCACGCCGATAACAGACTCAGGCGGGATGCCGAGCGCCTTCATGCCTTCGAGGTCAGGCGCCATGTGGGTCTTGCCGACCAGCACGTTGCGCACGCCGATCTTCTTGAGGTGATCGCCGAGCGTCGGCTCGCCGACGCGTAAGGGCCAGCCGTTCCAGTGCGAGCCGTGCGAGCGCATGTAGCGGCCGGTGTAGAACGACATCCGCGAGGGGCCGCAGATCGGCGATTGCACGTAAGCCTTCGAGAACAGCACGCCGCGCTTGGCCATGGCGTCGATGTTCGGGGTCTTCAGCGTGGGGTGGCCGGTGCAGCCGAGATAGTCATAGCGAAGCTGGTCGCACATGATCCAGAGAACGTTCTTCGCGCGCGCCATGCCTCGCCCCTGTCGTTTCTTGATCGTTCGATGCTGCGCTATCGCGGTAGCGAAGACAAGCTAGTGAAGCGCGTGTTCCCAGCCATGCACTCCACTGTCGTCCCTGCGAACGCAGGGACCCATAACCACAGGGAGTGGATTGACGAAGAATCCTAGTTCAGTATTACAACCATCCGCAACCGACAGATCACGCGGTATGGGTCCCTGCGTTCGCAGGGACGACAATGGAGAGAGCCTAAGCCGACCACGGCTCCGCTTCGGCGGCGCTCTTGGCCTTGGCCGAGACCGGGCTCTCGCCGATCACATCCACCAGTGCGCGCAAGGCTTCCTTGACGCCTTCGCCGGTGACGCCGGAGAGCAGCAGCGGCGTTTTCTTGGCGGCGCGCTTCAGCCGGTCCTTCTGCTTCTTCAGCTCGTCCGGCTCGACCGCGTCGATCTTGTTCAGCGCCACGATCTCGATCTTGTCGGTGAGCAGCCCGCCATAGGCGTCGAGCTCCTTGCGCACCGTCTTGTAGGCCTTGCCGGCGTGCTCGCAGGTGGCGTCGACCAGATGCAGCAGCACGCGGCAGCGCTCGACATGGCCGAGGAAGCGGTCGCCGAGGCCGGTGCCTTCATGCGCGCCTTCGATCAGGCCGGGAATGTCGGCGAGCACGAATTCGCGCCCATCCGCATTTACGACGCCGAGCTGCGGATGCAGCGTCGTGAAAGGATAGTCCGCGATCTTCGGCCGCGCCGCGCTGACCTTGGACAGGAAGGTCGACTTGCCGGCATTGGGCATGCCGACGAGACCGGCATCCGCGATCAGCTTCAGCCGCAGCCAGATCCAGCGCTCCTCGCCGGGCTGGCCGGGATTGGCGTTGCGCGGGGCGCGGTTGGTCGAGGTCTTGAAATGCGCGTTGCCGAAGCCGCCATTGCCGCCCTCGGCGAGAACGAACTTTTCGCCGACATTGGTGAAGTCGTGGATCAGCGTCTCGCGGTCTTCGTCGAAGATCTGCGTGCCCACGGGGACCTTCAGCACGATGTTCTTGCCGTTGGCACCGTGGCGGTCTGAGCCCGAGCCGTTCTCGCCCTTCTGGGCCTTGAAGTGCTGCTGGTAGCGGTAGTCGATCAGCGTGTTGAGGCCGTCGGCGACCTCGATGATCACGTTGCCGCCGCGGCCGCCATTGCCGCCGGAGGGACCGCCGAACTCAATGAACTTCTCGCGGCGGAACGCCACGCAGCCGTTCCCGCCGTCACCGGAGCGGATATAGACCTTTGCTTCGTCGAGGAATTTCATGGGCCATAGGTAGGCCAGCCTGACACCCGCGGCAACCCGGATGACCCCGCAAATCGGCCGAATTTCGGCGATTTTCGGCGCTTGCTTAACCAGCCGGCCGCCGCCGGATCAGGAATTTCTGCATGCCTTCCAGCACCAGCTCCTTGCGCTGGTTGAATACGGTGCTCCGAAGCGTCACCGCGCCTGTCGTGCGTCCCGGCACCAGCTCGGTGACCTCGAGCGCCGGATAGATCGTGTCGTCGGCGTAGACAGGCTTGAGGAACCGGCTCGACTGCTCGAGGAAGCCGACCAGCGAGTCCTCGACCATGAACGGAAACAGGCCGGCGCCGGGCGCGGTGTGGATCAGCGTCTGGAAGCCATGCGCGAGCAGATGCGGCATGCCGCGGCTGCGGCAATATTCCACGTCATAATGCACCGGATGGGTGTCGCCGCTCGCGGTCTGGAATGCCGCGAACACCGCCGTGGTCTGGGTGCGGCTCGGCAGCACGAAGCGCTCGCCGACGACGAAATCCTCAAACCAGCGTTGCGCTGACATCATGCGATGCTGGGCCGGGTCGAAATCGGTCATGCCTTAGCTCTTTCCCTTGGCTCTTTCCTGGCTCTCTGTTCGCGGGCGGCCTATCGCTACCGCGATGCGGAGAGTGCGACAATCCGTTCAATTCGGCTTGTACGGGCTTGTCGCGCTCGCCTGCTTCATTAAAACGGCGCCCGATGCCCATCTTCAAGAATCCTTCCGCCTATGACGATCGCTCGGCGCGCCTCGCCGGCATCGCCCTCATGGTGCTGTCGATTTCCATGTTCTCGTTCGGCGACGCTATGGGCAAGTTCCTGGTCGGGACCTATTCGGTGGGGCAGCTGCTGTTCCTGCGCGCCTGCGCCGCGCTGCTGCTGCTGTCGCCGATGATCTGGCGGCAGCGTCACCAGTTCCTGCATCTGGAGCGGCCGCGATTGCAGCTGTTTCGCGTCGTGCTGTCGACGCTGGAAGTCGCTGCCTTCTTCCTCGCGGCGGTCTATCTGCCGCTCGCCGACGTCGTCACCTATTATCTCGCCGGTCCGATTTTCGTCACCGCGATGTCGGCGATCTTCCTGGGCGAGAAGGTCGGCTGGCGGCGCTGGACCGCGATCCTGATCGGCTTCTGCGGCGTGCTGATTGCGCTGCGGCCGTCGGCGCAGACGGTGAGCCTGCCTGCGCTGATTGCGCTCGGCGGCAGTCTCTCCTTCGCAACCTTGATGCTGATCACGCGCAGCCTGCGCAAGACGCCCGACATCGTGATGGCGTCCTCGCAATTCATCGGCACGTTCTCGCTGGGCGCGGTGCTGTCGGCGTTCCACTGGGTGCCGCCGACGCCTCGCAGCCTGGTGTTCTTCGCGCTGGCCGGATGCATCTCGGTGACGGCGCTGTTCTGCGTCAACCGCTCGCTCAAGCTCGCGCCGGCGAGTGTGGTGGTGCCCTACCAATATTCGATGATCGTCTGGGCCGTGATCTTCGGCTTCGTCGTGTTCGGCGACGTGCCGTCCATGGCCACCCTCGTCGGCGCCGCGATCATCATCGGCGCCGGGTTCTACATCTTTCTTCGCGAGCGCGATCTCGGCCGCGCCAGCGTGGAAGTCAATCCGCCGGCGTGAGGCTTACCCTCCCCTGGAGGGGGAGGGTCGGCGCAACGCGCCGGGGTGGGGTGATCTCTCCAATCGGGCAGCGTTCGATGTGGAGGGACTGTCACCCCACCCCGCTCGCGCTGCGCGCGATCGACCCTCCCCCTCCAGGGGAGGGTAAGTCACTTCATCCGCCGCGCGCTGCTCCAGCTCTTCAGCGACGACCACACCCCGCGCGAGAGGCGGAAGCAGTCGACCGGCGTCGACGAGCCCAGTGCCAGGAAACGGTGCAGCTGGACGCCGCTCCACTGGAAGCCGCACTTCTCCAGCACGTTGCGCGAGGCCGGATTGGTGACACGCGCGCCCGCATAGAGATGGTCGTCCTCGAACTCCTCGAAGAAGAAGTCGATGGCGCCGCGCGCGGCCTCGGTGGCAAAGCCCCGGCCCCAATGCGCGACGCCGAGCCAATAGCCGAGCTCGGCATTGCCAGGCGTGGAGCGATCGATGCCGACCATGCCGACCGGCCCGCTGTCGTGCTCGATCAGGAACACGCTCTCAGCTCCGAGCGCTGATGTGGCGCGGATGAATTCGACGGCGTCGTCCTGCGAATAGGGATGGGGGAGGCGGCGGGTGTTTTCCGCGACACGGCGGTCATTGGCGAGGTGAGCGATGGTCTTGACGTCGGCAAGCGTCGGCCGCCGCAAGGTCAGCCGCTCGGTGGCGACGACGCTGGGTCTCGCCTCCCGCAAGGTCACGCTCGAAAAATCCTGCAACATGTCCGGCTCCGTCAAAGTCACTAAGGGAAAAAGTGAACACGACAAACGAAAGGGGAGGCCGGTTTCCCTGCCTCCCCTGGAGCCTTTGATCTTTCGATCTCTGGAACTCCGCCGGTTCGGTCAAGGACCCGGCGGACTCCAAATAAGATCCACCGTTATTCAGCTGCCTCTGCAAGCGGGAGTACCGCTACGAAGGTGCGTCCGTTGGCTTTGGCCTGGAATTCAACGTGACCCTCGATCTTGGCGAACAGAGTGTGGTCCGTGCCCATGCCGACATTAAGGCCGGGATGCCAGGTGGTGCCGCGCTGACGCGCAATGATGTTGCCGGGAATCACGCGTTCCCCGCCGAACACCTTGACGCCAAGGCGCTTGCCCTTTGAATCGCGACCGTTGCGCGATGAACCGCCTGCTTTTTTGTGAGCCATGGCTCGTCTCCGAAATCCTGCGTATCTCTAGATCAATTCCTTGACGGAATCATTTCACGATTTCTCACGCATCAATTCTTTGAATTGGCGTGATCAAATCATGCGGCGGCTGCTTCTTCCTTCTCGACCTTCGCCTTCTTCGGGCGCGGGCCCTTGGTCGGCTTGGCGTTGTCGGTCAGGATCTCGCTGACGCGCAGCACCGTGATCTCGTCGCGATAGCCACGCTTGCGGCGCGAATTCTTGCGGCGGCGCTTCTTGAACGCGATGACCTTCGGACCACGCTTGTGGTCGAGGATCTCCACCGCAACGGAGGCACCGGCCACCGTCGGAACGCCCAGCACCGGCGTGTCACCGCCGACGACCAGAACTTCATTCAACTGCACGATCGAGCCGACTTCGCCTTCGATCTTGCCAACTTCGAGAACATCATCCGGCACGACGCGGTATTGCTTGCCGCCGGTTTTGATGACTGCGAACATCGTTTTTTCTCCGTGTTCAATCCCGGCCTCGCGACGAAAAATCGTCCGGGCCGGCTTTTTGATCAGTCGCTATGGGTTTATGCGAGTTTTGCGCGGGCGGGAGTTATCCCTTTGAAACCCCACGCAAAAACAAGCGGCGCGAGAAACGCCCCGCGCCGGTTGTGCGGACTTATAGCCGCCGAGGCTCAGGAGTCAAGGAAAACCGGCAAAAACAGCCCGGATTTGAAGGATTTGGGCCGTGTCCGGCGCTCGCGGAATCTCGGCCCTGCGCTGCAACCAACGGGTTCCCGCGCAGTTAGTCCTCCCGAATTGGCACTCGGGCAAGGGCTCTCATGGCAACGGACGAACTGGTCAAGACGACGGGCATCGCCCATCACGGCGCCGAGCGGCTGCCGTCGGTGGATGTCGACAGCTTCAACATCGAGATGAAGGACGACGACGGCTTTCTCGGCGACCGTGCCAGCAAGGGCGCGTTCCGCGAGATCCTCGACCGCTGGCGCAAGCCGCTGCGCAAAACGGGGGAGGATCCGTTCGGCAAGGAGCCGTCGGAAAGCATCAGCAAGAAAACGCTGGATTCGATCCTGATCAGCGACGACGTCGAAGCTTCCGCCGTGGTGCACAGCGCCATCGAGGAATTCGCCCAGGAACTCGCCTACGTCACGCGTCGGTTTCTGAAGACCAAGGCCTGGGCCAGGACCGAGCGCATCGTGGTCGGCGGCGGCTTCCGCCAGAGCCGGATCGGCGAGCTCGCGATCGCGCGGGCCGGCATCATTCTGCAGACCGAGGGCTATACGATCGAGCTGGTGCCGGTGCGCCATCATCCTGATGAAGCCGGGCTGGTCGGCAGCGCCCATCTCGCGCCGAAATGGATCTTCGAGGCCTATGACAGCATTCTCGCCGTTGATATCGGCGGCACCAACATCCGCTGCGGCCTGGTGGAGACGGGCTGGAAGAAGGCGAAAGACCTGTCGAAAGCCAAGGTGGCGAAGTCCGAGCTGTGGCGTCATGCCGACGACGAGCCGACACGCGAAGGCGCGGTGAAACGTCTGACCAAGATGCTGAAGGGGCTGATCAGCGAAGCCGAAGCCGAAGGCTTCAAGCTCGCGCCCTTCATCGGCATCGCCTGTCCCGGCGTGATCAACGCGGACGGGTCGATCGAGAAGGGTGCGCAGAACCTGCCGGGCAATTGGGAGAGCAGCAAGTTCAACCTGCCGGCGAGCTTGATCGAGGGCATCCCCGTCATCGGCGAGCACGACACCGCGATCCTGATGCACAATGACGGCGTGGTTCAGGGCCTCTCCGAGGTGCCGTTCATGCAGGACGTCGAGCGCTGGGGCGTGCTCACCATCGGCACCGGCCTCGGCAACGCGCGCTTCACGAACAGGCGCAAGGAAGGGGCCAACGGCAAGGACCGGGATTCTGCGGATGGAAAGAAGAAGGCCAAAGAAAACAACAAGGACAATGGTAAAGGCGACAAGGAGTAACCTTGACTGGTTAGGTTAAGGGCCGGATTGCGTTGCGGGACGCTGCCTGCACGCTACGGTCGAGACGTCGTCTCACGCAGGCCTGCGAAGCCGCCCTTCCTGGCCCGCATTTCGATGAGCGGCACGGGACCGCCAGTGTTTACCGCGTCTGGCGGTCCCACCCTTTTTTCAAAACACCCTGTAACGAGACTCGACACGTACCCCGACGAAGGTGCGTTCCCTCCCCCCTTGCGGGGGAGGGTTAGGGAGAGGGGTGGCCCAGGAAAAGGTGTCGGTGGTTGATAGCGCGGCGGCACGCGCGCGACGGAAAGAATCCCCGTGTGGTACCCCCCTCCCTGACCTCGAGAGCGAGCTTCGCTCGCCTCGGACCCCCGCAAGGGGGGAGGGAACGGAGAGAGTGCGGCTCCCGCCATTCACCCCCATCCAACCCGCCGAAAAAACCCCGCGATCTCCTCCGCCGCGCGATCCGGATCCTCCCGATGCGGGAAGTGCCCGACGCCTGGAAACATCGCCAGATCGAGATCGCGAAACGTCTCCCCCAGCCTGTCAGTCCATTCATAGGGAAACAGCGGATCGTGCTCGGCCCAGCGCACGCAGGTCGGCACGTCGATCGGCGGCAGCAGCGACACTTCGCCCTTCATCATCGCGACGCGCCCTTCATGCGAGCCCCGATAATGCGCAAAGCCGCCGGCGAGGTTGCCGTCCCTGAAATAGGTGTCACTGATGAGATCGAGCACATCGTCGAAGGCGTCCTTGCGATGCGCCCAGCCCTTCAGGAAGTGGCTGATATAGAGCCGGCAGCTCTCGCGGCTCGCGCCGACCAGCCGCGGCGCCATCTCCATCTGGTGAAACGACTGATACCAGATGTGATTGAGCCGCTCAGGCGCCGCCATCCGCGGCCCGATGCCGGGATAGACGAAATCGAACAAGAACAGCCCGGCGAGCCGCTCGGGCGCCAGCCGGCCGAGCTGCTGCATCACGGCGCCGCCGACGTCATGGCCGACCACGCCGAATCGGCTGATGCCGAGCGCGTCCATCAGGGCCAGCATATCGGCCGCATGGCCATCAGGCCCGTAAGGTCCCTCAGGCTTGTCGCTGTCGCCAAAGCCGCGCAAATCGGGCGTAACAAGCGCGAATCGGTCCGAAAGCCGCGAGATCACCGGCTCCCAGGTCAGCCAGATCTCCGGCCAACCATGCAGCAAAAGCAGCGGTTGTCCGTGTCCGGCGCGGACGACGTGGAATTTGGCGCCATTGGCCGAGATTGTCAGGTGCTCCATGGCAGTTCCTTGCTGAGAAGGGTTTTCAAGCGAAGTGGCGACCGGTTCGCGCCAGGAAAACGGGCCATGGAAACCCCGTCAAACGAGAATGTGGCTGGTGCGGGGCTGAAACAGGCAGCGGATTTTCCCCTTTCGCGCCTTGTCTGGCCCGCCATCCTCGCTTATGAACGCCCCCAACCACAGGGGCCCTGCCTCTATATGGCGCCTTCAGGAGAGGTGGCAGAGTGGTTGAATGCACCGCACTCGAAATGCGGCATAGGTGCAAGCCTATCGGGGGTTCGAATCCCTCCCTCTCCGCCATTTTGCCTTGAGCCATTGATACCTACGGCCTCACGGCCGGTGTCTCCACCTTCATCCCCGCGCGCGTGACATAAGATAGGGCTCGACCAATTCCGCCTCACTGGTGCGTCTTCCTGGACGACTAAGGTTTCACCGTCTCCGACGCGCTCCAAAAGAAGATGATCAGCAACATCAAGATCGCCGATCTAACGCTCGGTGAGTTGGCGAAGCTTTCGTCGCCGACCGAAGAGTCTGCAACGAAGACCGAGACACCTCCGAAGGGAGGCATTACCCCATTTCGCAGGCGGATCTAATTTTCAAGATTTGTGCTGATAGCAGACTTCGCTAGTCAGCCGCGTTGGATGGGCTTGCGTCAGTCAAACTTCGTGCCTAGGCTGTGAATGCTTACGGTGCAATTGGTGAGTCCCAGGCCCTTGCCTCACACAAACCAATTGCTTCGGGGGCAACTTTCCGCGGATTCTGTCCCCTGAAAGGTCAATGGTCATTTTCTTTGGCGCAAATCTAGCGCCTTAGCTCGCCTGACTTTTGGGCCGGGATCCTCATTCTTCAATGTAATGAGGTCTCCATGTCAAATAGCTTCCAACCTACCGGTGTAAATTCAAGCGGCCTGACGGCCCTGATCCAGAATCTTGGACGGGACTGCACACCTACCCAGTTCATTCGAGAGTTCGTCAAAAACGGATTCGAGGCCTGCCAACGGGTCGGTGGGGGCAGGGTTGAGGTCGATTTCAACGATGCGATCTATGCGTCAACCGGCCATTACAAAATAACCTTCACCGACAGTGGAGATGGGATGACTTCTGACCAGATGGTCAGTCTCCTCAATAATCTCTCGGCAACTGGTGCAACAAACCATCACAAAAACTATGGCGTTGGTGCAAAGATCAGTGCGCTGACACGTAATCACGAAGGGATTCTGTATGAGTCCTGGCGCGACAGCGTCGGACACACCGCGGCAATCCGCTTTAATGAGGATGAAGACGTTTATGGTCTTCAAGGGGTTGTGCATTCCAGTGGCAAAACTGAATACGCTCCCAAGATTTCCAACGCAAAACGCCCGAAAATCGTAAGTGAACACGGCACGCGGGTGACCCTACTGGGTATGCTGCCTGATCAAGACACGATGCTACCCCCTGAGGGCATCGGCGGCATCCGCGAATCTTGGATCATTCGCTACCTTAACACCCGATTTTTTAGGATTCCTGAAGGCGTCGAGCTTTTTGGTCGGATTGGATATTACCGCGATATTGCGAACACCAAGCATAACTATCTCCTTCAGGTGATAGGCCAAAAGGCAGTTCTGGACAGCTGGGCAGAGAGCTCCGGCGAACTTGCAGTCACGGGAGCTAAGATCTATTGGTGGATCATGCCGCAAGGCGCGGATGGGCATGGAAGAGAGCTGGTTAAAGGCCACTCTGCTCTGCTGCACGAAGACGAGATCTTCGACATTAGCGACGCCCGCTCAAATCGACTGGCCTACTTCGGCGTCATTTTCGGCCGTGATCGCGTTGTCATCTATGTTGAACCTTCCAACGCAGAACAGAACACGTCTAGGACGGGTTTGGTGCGCCCGGATGGCTCTCCGTTAAAGTGGGACGTCTGGCAAGACGAATTCCGGCAGAATATGCCGCCAGTATTGCGAGAGTTCCTAGACAAACTGATCAATGAGAATTCAAAGGATTCCCATTCGGATACCATCCGCGAGCGATTGAAGTCCTTGAGAGAATTGTTTCGCATAAGTCGATATCGTCGTTCTCCGACCGGCGCACTTTTGGCAAATCCCGACAGCGAAATGCCACTCGGCACGGGTCATACGAAAAGCGGAGGGCAAGGCTTGTCTTCCGAAAAGGCAGGCAAGGGAGCGCGACCAGGTGGGCTGGCGACGTCACTCCTGAGCGAATTAGTAGAAGACGACAGCGGCGTGACCGTCGATGCAGTTTCCCCTGATCCGTTCCCACAGTGTAAGTGGTCGGAAGAAACCGAGTCGCTCCGAGATCGGGCGGCGGAATTTCTTCCGTCAGACAACCTGATCGTGGCAAATAAGAACTTCCAGGGATTGCGCGATCTGATCACGCATTTTTCGAAGCACCACCAAGACATGCCGGAACTGCTGAAAGTGATCGAAGATGTGGTGAAGGAGGCGTTCGAACAAGTATTGATCGAGTGCGTCGCGGGAGCTCTGTCTCTCCGTCACCGCCAGCACTGGAATGTGGATGATTTTGAGCGAGCGGTGTCGCGAGAGGCGCTGACGACGGTTGTAATGCAGCGCTACTGGATGTGCAGCCAGATCCGACGCACTCTCGGGAGTAAGATCAAAGGCTTCAATGAGCTAATGAACCAGGAAGCGGCTTAGATTCATCGTTCGCATTTGGAGGGCCGCCGGAGGCGGCCCTCCCGCAGACCTTGCAAACCCGCGAAATCCTCCCGATGATCGGCGCGTCGTAGCATCGCTCGCGAGGCCTTCATGCGAAAATGCGAAGTCGCCGTGCTGGGTCTGGGGCTCATGGGCGGAGCAGCGCTGGGCGCATTGCTGGATGCGGGCGTCGATGCGCTCGGCTTCGACCCTGTCGCAGCAGGTTCGGATCGCGGCTCGTCACATGGCTCATGTCGCATTTTCCGTCGCTTCAATTTCGAAAACCCCAACTACACCAGCCTGAGCGACGAGGCTCATGCCGGCTGGATCCGGCTGCAGACCGAAAGCCGTCAAACGGTTCTGACGGAAACCCCCGTTTTGGAGGCCGGCCGCCCCGGCTCCGCCATGGTGGCGTCCTCGCGCGCGGCCGCGATCGCGAAAGGGCGCCCGGATCCGAAGATGACCGCGGCCGAAGCGAACAAGGAATTTCCGGCTTTCAACCTGCCCGACGACTGGGACGTCGTCGTGCAGGACGGTGGCGCGATCCTGCACACCGAAATCGTCATGAGACTGATGCGCGAACGCGCCGGCGCGCGCGTGATTGCCGAACGCGCGAGCTTTACGCCGCGCCGGGACGGCGTGTCGATCCGCACGGCGAGCGAAGAGTTCTTCGCCGAGCGCGCGATTCTGGCGCTGGGCCCATGGCTTGGTCGCGCACTCCCGCAACTCGGCGCGCTGCTGAACGTCACCCGGCAGGCGGTCGGCTGGTTCAAGCCTGTCAGCCCCAACACCGTGGTTTCAGGTCGTTTCCCGATCTTCATTCTGGACCGAGGTCCTGATAACACGGTCTACGGCTTTCCGGACTTCGAACAGCGCGGCGTCAAAGCTGCACCTCACAACCACGGCCCCGTGGTCGGCCCCGACGACTGGGGTCCGCCCGCCACCGATGCCGAACTCCGCACCGTGAGCGAAGCGTTGGCCGCCCTCGTCCCGGGCGCGGCCGGGCCGATCATCGATCGCGACGTCTGCCTCTACACCAACACCGCGCCCGCCGACATCAGGCCCGATGCGGGCGAGGAATTCATCATCGATCGCTGGCCGGAGTCCCGCCTGATCGTCTGCTCCGCCTGTTCAGGCCATGGTGCGAAGTTCGCGCCCGCCATCGGGCAAAGGCTTGCTCGCCTCGCCACCGATCCGTCCTACCAGGCAGAACCCTTCTTTCAGCTGTCCCGCTATTCTCAATTCGCCTGAGCGGATACGAGACCAAGATCAATTCCCATCTCCGCCGCCCCCAAGCGGATTGATCACCCTCGCCTCCAGCCCCTCGACATCGCGATCATTGCACGTCGCCAGCGTCAGATCGATCTACCTTGGGTGGAAGCCGCCGCCAAGAAGCCGCAATGGCGCATTGTTATGTCTCGCGCTGCAAGTCGGTTTGTAAATTCATTCAGCCCCACCTCTCGCGGGGGTAAACTGGAAGGAATTGGATCATGAGCTCCGACGTGGACGGCGACGATTTAACTGCTGGACAAACCAATAAAGCGCAGAGCGGTACCGAGTTAGTTGTCGATCAAGTCGAACTCGGCAACGCCAACGATTACATTCTGCAGGTCAAGCACGAAGCTGTTTCCCCACGTGTTGGAGCCATCCGCGGAATTGCCGGCCTCTTTGGGGTGTCCGGTCACGGCGGCGATACGGGTGTGTTCGGCGAGGGCTCGATCGGCGTTCAAGGACAGGGAGAAAAAATTGGCGTTCAGGGTACGAGTGGATTGATTGCTCTGGATGGATCTGGCGGGCAGCTTGGCGTTCGATCCAGAGGGAGCCAGGTAGGAACCTTGGCCATAGCCGATATTCCCGGAGGTGTTGGCTTACTTGCTGTCGGTGATACCGGAGTTGTGGGGGCCACGTCGGGTAAAGTAGGGACCGGCGTTTCTGGTTCTGGATTCATTGGCGTTCGCGCCACCTCTGCGGCTGGCTTTGGAATAGTAGCCCAAGGGCCCGCGAGCGGGTTTTTTTCGGCAGCGGGATACTTCATTGGACAAGTGGTCGTTGTTGGAGACCAGATTGTTTCGGGAGCCAAAAGTGCTGCCGTGCCCCACGCTGATGGTTTTCATCGCCTCTTATACGCAGTGGAGTCGCCAGAAAGCTGGTTCGAAGATTTCGGCGAAGGCTCTCTCGTTGACGGCGCAGCGGAGATAACTTTGGACCCCGAATTCGCTGCTCTCATAAAATCCAGGAACTACCATGTTTTTCTGACGCCTAACGGCGACTCGCGGGGCCTCTACGTCAAGAGAAAGACAGACAAGCTATTTGAGGTACGCGAACAGCAAGGAGGGAAAAGCAAGCTGAAGTTCTCATACCGCATCGTTGCGAAGCGTAAGGACATCAAGGGGGAACGGCTCAAGAAAATTAGGCTTCCAGGCTCGGTCCCCGGCGGTCCAGAAATGCCGAAACTGCCGGATACGAAAAAGATTCTGAACAAGTTTTCGAAGCGTTCAGACAAGTCGGCAAAGTTGAGCGTCCGACGCTCTTAACCGCTTTCGAGAGCAAATTGCCCGTTACGATGTTGGGTATTTTTGCTTCCTGATGGGCACAATGTTTCCACTGGGCCGCTCGCGATATTGTGCCCACTCCTCCATCAGCTCGCGTAGCGGTGATAAGTTGAACCTGTCGCCGCCGCGGTCCGACCAATACCTCGCATCCGACAGCGAGCCTTGATCCACGACCATGTTCGACAAGACCTACCGCCAGCGCCTCGAGGCTGACCTTGCGCAATGGGAAGCCGATGGCGTGATCGCGCCGGCGGCGGCCGGCGCGATCCGCAATGCGCTGCCGCCGCTCTCGCCTGGCATCAACATATCAGTGGTCGTCGGCATCGTCGGCGGCCTGTTGATTGCGGCGGCTTTCCTGGCCTTTGTCGCCGCGCACTGGATGGAGATCGCGCGCCTGGCGCGGTTTGCGATCCTGCTGGCCGGCATGGTCGTCGCCGGCGGTCTCGGGGCGTGGTTCGCGACAACGCGCCGCCTTGTGCTGGCCGATCTCTGCGCCGGCATCGGCGCCCTCATCTTTGGCTCAGGGATAGCGCTGGTCGGGCAGATGTATCATCTCGGCGACGATTTTGCCGGCGGCATGCTGCTGTGGGCGATCGGCGCATTCGCTGCCGCGGCTCTGACCAGCTCGCGCGGCGCGCTCGCGGTCGGCCTTGCCGCCGCCTGCATCTGGTCCTGCACGCGCGTCTATGATGCGCCTGACAACCTTCATCTTCCGTTCGTGGCGGTCTGGCTGATCGCCGCTCTGCTTGCGTTCGTCTGGAATTCCCGCGTCGCCGCCCACCTCGTTGCCGTCGCGGTGCTGCCATGGTGGGTCGCGACGTCGGTTCGCTTCGACATCGCGGGGGCCCAGCCGTCCTTCGTGCTCGCCAACGGCGCGGCGCTGCTGTTCGGCGCCGGGCTTGCGATCGCGGCTAGTCCATCGCCGCGCGCGCGCCTGCTTGGCGGCGTGCTGTCGATCTATGGCGCGCTGTCGCTGGCCATGGTCGCGTTCCTGGAGGTGATCACGGTCGACGATCTCATTCGTCTGCGCACCGCCGTGCCGGCGCAGCCGCTGTGGGCGATCCTGTGCGGGATTGCCGGTGTCCTCCTCGCGCTTGCGTCTGCCGGCATCACCAAACGTCCAGGCGAAATCCTGGCGGCCTGCGCGATCGGCCTCGTGCTGGTCGCGGCGCCGATCTGGCCGGCCTCCGCGGCCGACGAATCCTGGTTCGCCTATGCCGCGCTGCTCTGCGCCATGCTTTGCCTCGTCGTCTCGGGCGTGCTCGATGACGTGCGCCCGCGCATCGTCGCCGGCTGGCTCGGCATCGCCGGCGTCATCGGCGGCATCACCTGGGCGGTGAAAGGCTCGCTGCTGCGGCGTTCGGCCTTCCTTGCGGCCGCAGGAATCATTGCCGTCGTGTTTGCATCCGCGCTTAATCGCATGCTGCCGAGGGCTGAGCGATGATCGAGACTCTCACAACATTCTGGCAGCGCATCCCGAAGGCCGTGCTGTTTGGCGCCGCCATCCTGGTGCAATGCGCATTGCTGGTCCTGATGGTTGCCGATCGCGTGCAGATCCTGCGCGAAGGCCGCGAGGTGACCTTGCAGACACGGCCGGTCGATCCGCGCGATCTCCTGCGCGGCGACTATGTCGTGCTCGGCTACGACATCACGCAGCTGCCGGCGGGTGCGCTCGCCGGTCAGCCCTCCGCCGAGCGCAATCCGGTCGTGTTCGTTAAGCTCGCGCCCAAGGCTGACGGCGTCTACGAGGCCGTCTCGGTGCATGCCGCACCCGTCGCGGTCACCGGGCTAGAGGTCCTGATCCGCGGCCGCGTGACCTATTCCTGTGGTGCAAACGACCGCATTTTCTGCGACAGGCTGACGATCAGATACGGTCTGGAAAGCTATTTCGTGCCGGAAGGCGAGGGGAGAAAACTCGAGCAGCTTCGCAACGAGCGGAAACTCCGCGTCGTCGCCGCCGTGCTCCCCTCCGGCCGCGCCGCGATCAAGCGGCTGCTGCTCGACGGCGAGCCCGTGTACGAGGAGCCGTTGTACTAGAGCGTAATGGGATGAGATTCGACTAGGCCTCCGACTGAGGTGCGTTCCCTCCCCCACAAGGGGGGAGGGAACGGAGAGAGCGCTGCCATCGGCCGAACTCAATTCAACCTAACCCCATCATGCTCTAGCGCTGAGTCTTCAATGCCCGCCGCAGCACGTCCCACATCCCAGGGTCATTCATGTGTGCCACGTTGAAGCGCAGGAAGCTTTGTGCGGTCTGCGCCACGCTGAACACGTTGCCGGGTGCGAGCACCACATCCTCGTCGAGCGCGGCGCGGGCGACAGCGGTGGCATCCTGTCCATCGGCGAGGCGGCACCACAGGAAGAAGCCGCCACGCGGCATCAGCCAGGGCTCGATGCCGAGCGCCCCGAGCTTTCGCGCGACATCGCGGCGCGTCCGCGTGAGCTTTTGCCGGAGTTCGTCCATATGCTTGCGATAGCTGCCGCCGGCCAAAACCTTTGCGACGATCTCGGTCGCGACCGGGCTCGGGCCGCCAAAGCTGGTTGCGACCTGGAGGTCGACGAGATGCTCGACCCAGTCGGCGCGGCCGGCGATGTAGCCGCAGCGCACCGAGGCGGAAAGCGTCTTGGAGAAGCTGCCGATGCGGATCACGCGGTTCAATCCGTCGAGCGCGGCAAGGCGCGGCGATCGCTCCGGCTCGAAGTCGCCAAAAATGTCGTCCTCGATGATGGTGAGGTCGTGCGCCGCAGCCAAGGTCAGCAGCCGGTGCGCGGTCTGTAGCGAGAGCGTCGCGCCGGTCGGATTGTGCAGCGCTGAATTGGTGATGTAGAGCCGGGGCCGCTCGCCGGCGAGCACCTGCTCGAAGCGCGCGATGTCGGGGCCCGACGGTGTGTAGGGCACGCTGACGATTTTCACCTGATGCGCGCGCAGCAGCGCACGGAAATTGAAGTAGCAGGGATCGTCGACCAGCACGGTGTCGCCGGGACGAAGCAGGAAGCGGCAAATCAGGTCGGTTGCCTGCGTCCCCGAACCCGTCAGCATCAGCTGATTGATCGTGGCCTCGATCTCGTCTTCCGCAAGGCGCGCGAGCAGCAGCCGGCGCAGCGCGAGGGAGCCCGAGGTCGAACCGTAATTCGTCAGCACGCTGGCATCAGCGCGGGCAAGCGCGCGGGTGGCGCGCCGCAGTGCCGCTTCAGGCATCCACGCCGGCGGCAGCCAGCCGCAGCCGGGTTTGGACACGGCATCGTCGGCATCGAGCGATTGCCTGGAGACCCAGAACGGATCGACCGCCCGATCGCGGCGTGGCTCGACCTCGGTCAACGCAAGCGGCGGCGCTGCGGTTGGCGAGACGTAGAAGCCCGAGCCGCGGCGGGCGCGGATCAGCCCTTCAGCGGCGAGGCGATCATAGGCGTCGACCACCGTGGAGGGCGAAACTCCCATCGTGGTGGCAAGGCTGCGGATCGATGGCAGCCGGTCGCCGGCGCTGAGCGTGCGCGCGGCGAGCTTGGCGCGGACCGCGCTCATCACGTCGATGGTCCGCGTCGCGCCGCGACCCCTCGTCTGCGCTTCGATGGCCAAGGTGTATTGCCTTCCGAACCCATACAGTTTGTCCGGATTGTACTGGATTGTGACTGGTCTTGCTACAGCAGAGCGCCGAGGATCGCGCCTCAAGAAAAGTGGGATGGCCATGCAATCTGCGAGCAGCGGCTGGGGCAACGGGCTTCTCGGCGTCATCATCTTCAGCGGCTCGTTGCCGGCGACGCGCGTCGCGGTCGGCGGCTTCTCGGCGCTATTCCTGACCTCGGCACGCGCGATCATCGCGGCGCTGATCGGCGCGGCCGTGCTCAGCCTGCTGCGTCAGGCGTGGCCGGAGCGGAAGGATCTCATCTCGCTCACCATCGTCTCGCTCGGCGTCGTGATCGGCTTCCCGCTGCTGACGGCACTGGCGCTCCAGCACATCAGCTCGGCGCACTCGATCGTCTTCATCGGCCTGTTGCCGCTATCGACCGCGATCTTCGCCGTGCTGCGCGGCGGCGAGCGGCCGCAAGCGCTGTTCTGGCTGTTTGCCGTTCTCGGCAGCGCCACCGTTGTGGCCTTCGCGCTGTCGAATGACGGCACAGCGTCGGTCACCGGCGATCTGCTGATGGTGGCCGCGATCGTGCTGTGCGGGCTCGGCTATGCCGAGGGGGCTGCACTGTCGCGCCGGCTCGGCGGCTGGCAGGTGATCTCCTGGGCGCTGCTGCTGGCGCTGCCGCTGATGCTGCCTGTGATGATCTGGACCTGGCCGTCGGCCTGGAGCGGCGTCAGTCTGCCGGCCTGGATAGGACTCGCTTATGTCTCAATCTTCAGCATGTTCGTCGGCTTCATCTTCTGGTATCGCGGCCTTGCGATCGGCGGCATCGCGCGCATCGGTCAGTTGCAGCAACTGCAGCCGTTCTTCGGCCTTGCGCTCGCCGGCTTCCTTCTGCACGAGCCGGTCGCCTGGAGCATGATCGCCGCGACCGCTGTGGTCGTCGCCTGCGTGTTCTTCGCGCGATCCGTCGATCGCGCAAGTCATTGATCTTGCGTCTCATTTCTACTGTGCATGGGGTTGTTTTCGCGCTCGATTTGCGTGAGGGGTTGGATCCTCATGGCTGTCCCATCACCGTTCGCGTCAGCGCGCTTCTGGCAAACTTCTTCAACGGCATCGGCTTGCCGAACAGATAGCCCTGGACGAGGTCGAAGCCGAGCTCGCTCGCGGCCAACAGATCGGCGCGGCTCTCGACGCCTTCCGCGACGGCGCGGGCGCCGTAGCCTTGCGCGAGCTCGACGATGTGACGGCACACCGTGCGCTTCAGGCGATCACTGCCACAGCCGGTGACGAATTGCCGGTCGGCCTTCAGCTTGATGAAGGGGATCCTGTCGAGCCCCATCAGCTCGGGCCAATTGGCACCGAGATTGTCGATCGACAGCCCAATATTGTGGAAGCTCATTTCGCGCGCGATCTCGGCCAGGAAATCGAGCTCGTGGATCGCCTCATTGCTGGCGATCTCGATCGTCAGCCCACCGAAGGCCGGATGGACAGGCATCCGGCGGCAGAGATCGCGCACGGCCTGCGGCTCCTTCAGATAGGGCGCGGGCAGGTTGATCGACAGATCGACCGCGCTCTGCCGCTCCAGCAGATAATGCCAGTCCTGCAAGGCGCGCTCGATCACGAACTCCGACAGGTCGCGGAAATGCGGATCGTTTGTATCAGGGATGAAATAGGCCGGCGGCACCACGCCCCAGGTCGGGTGGCGCATCCGCACCAGCGCCTCGGCGCCGCGGCGGACCAGCGAGCGCGCGTCGATTTTCGACTGGTACCAGAGCTCGAGCCAGCCCGCATGCAGGGCCTCGCCGACATGCACGGCCGGGCTCGGGGCCGGCTCGTCCGGCAGCAGCATCGCGACGCGCTCGCGCAGCGTCTCCGCCGCAAAAGGCGTCGTCAGCGGCGGCAGCATCGCGAGCCCGTATTCCTCGCCGACCTGCTGCACCGCCTTGACGATGATCGAGTCGCGCGCACCGACGGCGAGCACCTTGCCGTCGAAGCCCTCGCGCACCAGAATCTCCAGGAAATGGCCGGGCTCGATGCCGTCGGCGGCGATGCCGAGCAGGATCAGGTCGGGCAGTTCAGTCGCGAGCACGGTCTGCAGCTCGCTCGCACCGCTGCATTCGCTGGTGACGAAGCCGAGATCCTCGAGCACTTCGCTCATGAAGGCGCGCAGATGCCGCTTGCCGTCAGCCACGCATGCGCGCGGCATCATCTTCCGCCGTCCGAAGGTCCTGGGCCTCCGTCCGGCGAGCTCACCAATTCCATCGTCCATCGCAAACCACTCCCGTTCCGTGACGGTGTGTTAGCGATGGGAGAGGCTTCAAATATGGAGAGCTTCAACGCGATTGTTGAATTGTCCTGATAACCTTAAAGCCCCCATCATTCGTAAAATTGTACGGATCGCCTTCGTAAAGTCTTCACGCTCGTCCGCGACTGGCGCTGTCATACGCGCCAATCCCGCGAGGATTTGCGCCGGACCGCCTTGCAGGCGCCTGTGCGCGGTGTCCTGCAATTGGACGAAGCGTTTCGCGCTTCGCCCAATTGAATAACGGCGCCTCAATTGCTTGTGGCTTTGTCGTGTTCGGCCATGCCGACCGCCTTGTAGTCATAGGTCGGATAGAACTCGGTGCGGTACGGGCCCCACGCGGTGTCCTCGATGATGCGGTTGACCTCGCGCAGCCGCGAAGCCGGCAGCCGCAGCGTGACGACCTGGCCGATGCCCATCACCACGTACCAGCTCACGACCTCCACGCCCGCGGGCGGAAACGCCTTGCGAAAGCCCTGCTTGTCGAGCTGCGCGTTGAGCTCGCTGAGAGGACGCGACTGGTCGTGCTTGAAGAACACGGTGAGCAGCACGGCGTTGTCACCGGTCGGTGCGGCGCTGCCGGGCGGCGGTGCGGTCTGCGCCATCGTTGCCGACGTCACAAAGCACGCGCCCGCGAGCCACGCCATCACCGTCAAAGTCATTCCGATCGATCTCATCGCCCATGTCCTTCCATCGCCATGTCCTTCCAACGCCATGTCCTTCCAATGCAGCATGCTATGCATCGGAGAATAGCTGCGTTACGTCCGGTCCACGAATTCATTTCCGCGCGATGCACGCATATTCCTGCATCGCGCGTGACGGTTCTGCGACAACGCGTCGGTCAGCCGGGCAGACAAGTGTGAAGCACTTCACACGAGGATTGCTGCACCTGCGCTATTGCTCGGCGGAGCCGGTGGTGGGCTGTCAGGGATTACAGCTATGACGACGCGGCGATTGATCTATTGGTGGTTCTGGATCGTGATGTCAGGGCGATTTCTCGATCGCTTCCTGTACATGCCGAATGCGCCCGAATAGAGCGCGCAAGATTCGCAAGAATCACGTCGCCCCGATCAATTTCCGAAACGCCGCGGCGCCGTCCTGCACCGCGTCGCGGCCCTTCCAGGCCAGATAGGTCAGCTTGCCGCCCAGCGTGTCCTGACTGCGTAGCCGTCGCGAGCCGAGGATGTGACCGACATTGGCGGGGAAGCGGCTGACCTCGGCCGAGACCAGCGCCGCGATCGCGTCCATCAGTTGCTGAAGCCGGACGCCCCATTCGCAACTTTCGATGCCGTCGATGCGGACCTTGAGCGCATATTCGGTATCGTAGATTTCGGCGAGCAGGTCGCGTGCGACCAGCACGCGGTTGTGCCGGAGCGCAATCCGGAGAGCGAGGCGCTTGTCGTCGAGCCGGTCGAGGACCATGTGGACGACGCCGGCGTAAGGCGTTGCGGCGACATCGGCCGCGCTCTTGCTCGGCGCCGCCTTGGTGGCGAGGCGCACGAGTTGCCACGAGCTTTTCAGGCGCCGGGCCACGAGTGCCAGCGCAAAGGGGAGCGCCTCGGGATTGGCCTTCTTGAAGCCGTCGAGCTGCGCGGTGACCTGCGCGACCTGGCCGTCGTCGAATTTCGCGATCGTGGCGGGCAGCTTCTCGTTGAACGTCGATAGCTTATCGCCGGCGCGCAGGACCTGCTGCATCTTCTTCACGTCCTCGAAGGCGTTGCGCGAGGCCGTGTATTGCGCAAGCTTGCTGCGCGCGAGCTCGGCACTCTCCGCCGATGCCAGCGTATTTTCGAGCACCTTGAGGACCTTGACCTGGAAGGTCGTCGCGATCTTCTGCACTTCCTTCGGATTGTTGGCCGTGACCTGGTCGTTGATCGCCTTGATATAGTCACGCGCCATGGTCGGCAGCAGGTCACGGCAGATCCACTCCCAGATCGGGGTGAGCGTATTGCGCGAGATCCGTCCCGCATTGGCGTGCTCGGGCGCGCCGTCGATCAGCAGCAGTTCGAGCGGTGCGAAGAAATAGCGGGAGGGATTGGTGGCGCGCGCCTGGGTCGATCCGTCCTTGCGAAACTCGGCCCGCAGCTTGGCCTGGACGCTGGCCGAGCCCGGCATGTCGATGCCGCACAGTTCGAGCCGTTCGAGTTCGCTGAGCAGACAGCTGCGCGACAAAGGCGTCAGCTTCTGCAGGAACTCCGTCAACTCGTCGATCTCGTCCATGGCACGCAGTCTCTTGCAACGTTTCCAGCGGGCCTGTCGGTCCAATGCATGGAGGCATTTGCGCGCTCTCAATTGTCACACAGAGAAGCAAGGCGCCGTTAATATATCCGTAAGATGGGGAATCTTGAGATCGGCTGCGGCGCCTCTCGTTAAGCATGCTTTTGGAGGCCTGCCCGAGATTCAGGCGGATTCGTCAACCCTTGCGTGGTCCGGAGTGGATATGTGCAAGCACAAATTGTGCCGAAGTCGATATTTCCACATATAACTGACAAAATCACCGTAGTCTTACGGAGCGAAAAGTTAACTACAGACCCCCCCGGGTTCCGCTAAACGAGTCACATGGGGTCACAGAACGATACGGCTGCTGATTCGCGGCCGTCGGAATGGTTCGAAAGCAGCGCTTCTGCGCCTGAAGAGCTCGATTTCGCCCGTCTGAATGCCGCCCGCGCCAAGACGGCTGACGAGATGGCTGCGGCCATCGCCCGCGAGCTCAATGGCCCCCTGACTGCGCTGCTGCTCTACATGGGCGAGATCAAGCATCACAGCGACCAGCTCGCGCCCGTGACTGCGGACCGTGCCTATTTGCAGCAGGTCGTGGAGAATGCGCTGGCGCAGACCGAGCGCGTCTGCGGTCTCGTGAAGCAGCTCGCCGGGACGCAGAGGGGCGGCCTGCCCACGCCGTCCACGACCGAGGATGCCGAACAGAAGGCCGGCCGGGCATTGCCGGCGCCGCGCGAGGGCGCCTCCGAACTTTCGAGCCTGTCGGGCAAGCGGCTGACCAAGCGCGAGCGTGAAGTGCTGCGGCTGATCAGCGAGGGATTTTCGAACAAGCAGGGTGCGTTGCGGATGCAGATCAGCCCGCGCACTTTCGAGAGCCATCGGGCCGAAGCGATGCGCAAGCTCGGTGCGCGCAACACCGCCGACCTCGTCCGCGCAGCGCTGCTGCATTCAATCGATTGAGGCCTTCGTGTTGCGCCGCCTTCGCGGGCGGTGCGCTCGCGGCCAGGACGCGCTCTAGAAATAGTCTTCAGCGAAGGGGCGCACGCGCGAATTGGGCCGCAGTGCTTTCGGCTCGTCCTTCGGTGCGTTGGGGATGATGGTGATGGTCCAGCGCGGCGGAATGGTCGATTCCTGCTCCAGTACCGAGCGGACAAAACCCGTCACCGTGGACTCACCCGCCTTCACCGTAGCCATCCGGCCGTTGAACTGGGCGATGCGGAAGCGACGGACCTCTTTCTGGTCCGCAGTCTCATAGGTGAACATGGAAACCCTCCTGGTTTCCGGCGACTATCGCCACCTATGATTAGTCATCTGTGAAAATTGGAAACCGTATAAGTACGGCGGGGCCCTCGCGGGACCGTCAATCCTGCGATTCCTGCGCCTTTGCAGCAGCGAAGGCCGCATCCATCCGCTGCAGCAGATCGTCAAATTCGGCATCCCCGAGGGCGTCGGCCGTACTTTCCAGCAGCAAGGCCAGCCCCGCGAGCCTGGCATAGCCGAACGTCTTGGCCGTGCTCTTCAGCGAATGCGCCTCGCGGGCGATCCTGGCCCGGTGCTGGTTGAGCGCGAGCGTGCGAAACAGTGCGAGCCGCGCGCTGGTCTCGGTCCAGAACACCGCGCGCACTTCGCTCGCGCCATCCTCGCCGATCTCGCGCACCAGCAGGCCGAAGGCGCCAGGCTCGCGCAGCGCTGCGGTATCGGGCGCTCCCTGCGCGGGCGCGAAAGCGGCGTCGGCCATGATTGTCCCGTTCCCCGTTGCATGCCCCGGCCCTGGCGGGCGAGGCCTCCGGGAACGTCTATGCCATTCCGATTTCAGTTCTGGTCGCGAGACGTGCGGTGTTTGCAGGCCGCCGTCAGCACTTGCTTTACCATGCGGTGCCGTGCATGCGCCGTCAGGGCCCGAGCAGCCGGTCGCACTGGGCCTTAACCGTTGCGTAGCATTCGCACGCCGCCTGGCGCAGACCGTCCAGATTGAGGATCTGGATGTGTCCGCGGCTGTAGTGGATGAAATTGGCTTGCTGCAAGGTATTGGCGACCAGCGACACGCTGTTGCGCCTCGCCCCGATCATTTGCGCCATGGCCTCCTGCGTCAGCAGCAGCCTATAGTCGCCCGACAGATCATGGGTGTGCAGCAAGCAGCGGGACAGCCGCGACTCCACTGGATGCGCCGCATTGCAGCCCGCGGTCTGCTGAACCTGCGCATAGACCGCAAGCCCGTGGCGCGTCAGCAACGTCCGCAGGGTGGAGCTCTGCTCGGCCGCGATGCGCAGCCGCTCGAGGTCGATCACCGATGCGACGCCGGGAACCAGCACGACCGCGGTGTTCAGCGCGCAAGCATCGCCCATGGTGGAGAATGCCCCGAGCAGGCTGTCGCGGCCGATCATGGCGACCTGCACATGCTCGCCCTTGGCGAGTTTCACGACCAGCGAGATCACACCGCGATGTGGGAAGTAAGCGCGCCTGAGTGTCTCGCCGGCCTCGACCAACACCGCGTCATGCGGCAGATCGACCGTGCGCAGATGTGGACGGAGCAATTCATAATCGTCTGTCGACAGCGCCGACAGGAAACCGTTGGATGGCCGTACGATCGTTTCCAAAGCTGCCTCCCGTCTCGTCAATGAATAGATCTCGGCGATGAATCCATTCCTTTCAGGTGCAATGAGTTCCATCTTGTTGCCGGCAGGATAAGTTGGCAATTGCGGACTTTACGGATCGCCTCGACTTTCGCCCTTTTTTGATCTCGCCTCGCGCGCATTCGGGACGACCACCGGCGATGGTAGCGCTCACATCAGGGCCGTCGCGCCAGCAGACGCGCGTAGTGCGCCTTGACGGTCGAATGGCACTCGCATGCGGTCGCTTCCAGCGCGCGCAGGTCGGTGATCTCGATCTGGCCCCGGCTGTAGCGGATGATACCGGCGCGTTGCAGCGCATGCGCGACCAGCGAAACGGCGTTGCGCCGGACGCCCATCATCTGGGCCAAAGTCTCCTGCGTCAGTGCGAGGGTTTCCGTGTCGGAGAGCTCCCGGGCCCGTAGCAGCCAGCGCGCCAGCCGCGCCTCGACGGGATGCAGCGTGTTGCAGAGCAGGGACTGTTGCGCACGTGCGAACAGGGCTTGCTCATGCCTGATCACCAGGCTGCGGAACGGGCCGCTGGCAGCAGCCACATCTCGAAAGGCCGAAATTTCAATTGCGGATGCGGAGCCGGAAAACAGCACAATGGCGTCTGACGCCGCGATTCCGTCGGCGAGTGCCGCGCCGCCGCCGACGATGCTGTCGCGTCCGAGCATTGCCACTTCGATGGTCTGTCCTTCAGAGAGGCCCACCGTGATCGAAACGGTTCCGTCGTGCGGGAAGTACACCTGCCGCAGCGCCGACCCCGCTTCACTCAAGACAGTCTCTCTGACCAATTCAATCGTCATGAGATGAGGCCGCAACAGTTCGAAGTCTGCCGGGTCGAGCATCCGAAGCAACTGGTTGGGCGGTGGGCTGCTCGCGGTCATGCGGGATCAATCCAGCGCGTTCAATGAGACCTGTGAGCATCAATGAGACGTGAGATTTATGCGCTCGTGGTCCAGTTGTGCGAATTCAAGATCATATTGTATTGGTTGTGTTGCTGTCCATATACCCGTTGGGAGGCAGACAGCCAGCCACATTTGCGGCGGAAATAAGAAAGCGCACGCTGATTCGCGCGCGAGCCCGGCGAGCTGGTCCTGCGTCATCAACCGGGAAGGAGTGGCAAGAGGGACGCCTATGAGCCGGAACCGTTGCTCCCGCCCGTGGATTGCCGAGGCTTCGCGCGTCGCACGCGCATTGATCAACCGCTTGGCGTCATGGTGCAACACGGCGCGGATGTCCTGTTCCCTGCGCGCGCATTCCCTCACGCCGTCGTACGCATTTGCACCGATCAATATTTCGATCCAGATCACAGGAGACCGGCGTGTCCCAGGGTCCGATCCTTGAATCGCCGATACTGAAAGCTCAACCGCGGGCGTCAGACCAGCACCATATTCTCGTCATCGACGACGACGCGATGATGTGCATGGCCATCGAGGCATCGCTTCAGCGAAGCAATTTCAAGGTGACGATTGCTTCGGGCGGAGAAACCGGGCGTCGCGCACTGGAGCGACATCACTTCGACCTGATGCTGGTCGACATCTTCATGCCACACATGCGCGGCTTCGAATCGATCCGCGTGTTTCACGAGACCGCGCCGGACGTGCCGTTGATCGCGATGTCCGGCTACGTCTTCGCGGACCACGACGGTTCGGCGCCGGACTTCCTGCGCATGGCGCTCGAGCTCGGCGCCGCGCGTTGCCTGCGCAAGCCGTTCACGCCTGACACCCTGCTCGCCACCATCAACGAATGCCTGCGCGAACGCGACGCCTGCCGCAGAGGTCGCTTGGTTGTGGGCTTGCGTTAGGTGATCGTGACAGTCACGGCCCCCGCGTAAGCATTCGTTTACGCTGCGTGGGGCTTGCACGCATGCGGCGCGTCAGACGCGAGAGACCACGCGTGGACACCGCCGATTGCGCGTGATTTGATTCAATTCGCTCGAGCCGTGCAAATCCCCCGAGATCGGCGGGATTTTTTTACGCCCATCGTAGCGCCGTTATCCGTGCGTTTACCTGTCGCGCGTCCGGCCTCGCGTCTCGCAGCGGATTTGCCGAAAACCGAGGGACCCGTGTGTGCGAACGGCAAACTTCTCTTCAATATCCGTATTAGCACGGAGGATGAAATTAACGGGACCGTGAAATGGCTTGTCTAACGATTTAGGAGCGGACTTCCGCCGATCCCAAGCGCGGCGCAGGCGTCGAGGTCCAGCACAGTCAAGGCGTAGCTCATGCAAGGGGTAGCTCATGGATGATCTGTTGCGGGAGTTTCTGACGGAGACCAGCGAGAGCCTGGACACCGTCGACAATCAGTTGGTGAAGTTCGAGCAGGAGCCGAACAACGCCAAGATCCTGGATAACATCTTCCGCCTTGTTCATACCATCAAGGGTACGTGCGGCTTCCTCGGCCTGCCGCGGCTCGAAGCGCTGGCGCATGCCGGCGAGACGCTGATGGGCAAATTCCGCGACGGCATGCCGGTGACGGGACCGGCGGTGACGCTGATCCTATCCTCGATCGACCGCATCAAGGAGATCCTCGCAGGTCTGGAGGCCACCGAAGCCGAGCCCGAAGGCGAGGACCGCGATCTCATCGACAAGCTRGAGGCAATGGTCGAGCAAGGCATGGCGGCCATGGCGGCCGGTGCTGCTGCTCCCGTTGCCGAAGCGCCGCCATTGGTGCCGGAAGCGCCTGTCGCCGCTGCGCCTGCGCCGGCTCCCGCCGCTGCAAAAGAGATGACCACGGGCACACTGATCGACCAGACCCTGGARCGYCCCTTGCGTCCGGGCGARGTCTCGCTCGATGATCTCGAACGCGCCTTCCGCGAGACCGCGATCGAAGCCCCGGCGCCCGCGCCGGTGGCCGAGCCCGCGCCTGTTGCCGAAGCGCCTGCGCCGGCCGCGAAGGAAGCCAAGTCCGCCCGGGAAAAGGCTGCGGCCAAGAAGTTGGCAGCCGATGAGACCGCCGGCGAGGGCGACCGCATCGCCAACCAGTCGATCCGCGTCAACGTGGATACGCTGGAGCATCTGATGACCATGGTCTCCGAGCTGGTGCTGACCCGCAACCAGYTGCTSGAGATCTCCCGCCGCAACGAGGACACCGAGTTCAAGGTGCCGCTGCAGCGCCTCTCCAACGTCACCGCCGAGCTGCAGGAAGGCGTCATGAAGACGCGCATGCAGCCGATCGGGAACGCCTGGCAGAAGCTGCCCCGCATCGTCCGCGACCTCTCATCCGAACTCGGCAAGCAGATCGAGCTGGAGATGCACGGCGCCGACACCGAGCTCGACCGCCAGGTGCTCGATCTGATCAAGGACCCGCTCACCCACATGGTGCGCAACTCCGCCGATCATGGCCTGGAGACCCCCGCCGAGCGTCTCGCCAGCGGCAAGGGCGAGCAGGGCACCATCCGCCTTTCCGCCTATCACGAGGGCGGCCACATCATCATCTGCATCGCCGACAACGGCCGCGGTCTCAACACCGACAAGATCAAGGCCAAGGCGATCTCGTCAGGTCTCGTCAGCGAGGCTGAGCTCGAGAAGATGAGCGAAGCCCAGATCCACAAGTTCATCTTCGCGCCGGGCTTCTCGACCGCGGCGGCCATCACCTCGGTCTCGGGCCGCGGCGTCGGCATGGACGTGGTCCGCACCAATATCGACCAGATCGGCGGCACCATCGACATCAAGTCGGTGGCCGGTGAAGGCTCTTCCGTCACCATCAAGATCCCGCTGACCCTGGCGATCGTCTCCGCGCTGATCGTGGAAGCCGCCGGGGACCGCTTTGCGATTCCCCAGCTCTCGGTGGTCGAGCTCGTCCGCGCCCGCGCCAACTCGGAGCACCGCATCGAGCGCATCAAGGACACSGCTGTGCTGCGCCTGCGCAACAAGCTGTTGCCGCTGATCCACCTGAAGAAGCTSCTGAAGATCGACGACGGCGCGGCYAGCGATCCCGAGAACGGCTTCATCGTGGTCACGCAGGTCGGCAGCCAGACTTTYGGCATCGTCGTGGATGGTGTCTTCCATACGGAAGAAATCGTGGTCAAGCCGATGTCCACAAAACTGCGTCACATCGACATGTTCTCCGGCAACACCATTCTGGGCGATGGCGCGGTCATCATGATCATCGACCCCAACGGCATTGCCAAGGCGCTCGGCGCCGCCGGCTCCTCGGCCCATGACATGGGCGACGACAATGGCGCRCACCACATCGGAAGCGGCGAGCAGACCACCTCGCTCCTCGTCTTCCGCGCCGGCTCCAGCCAGCCCAAGGCGGTCCCGCTTGGCCTCGTCACGCGCCTCGAAGAGCTCCCGGCCGACAAGATCGAGTTCAGTAACGGCCGCTACATGGTGCAGTACCGCGAGCAGCTGATGCCGCTGGTGGCCATGGACGGCGTCACCATCGCCAGCCAGGGCGCCCAGCCGATCCTGGTGTTCGCCGATGNGGTGCAGTACCGCGAGCAGCTGATGCCGCTGGTGGCCATGGACGGCGTCACCATCGCCAGCCAGGGCGCCCAGCCGATCCTGGTGTTCGCCGATGACGGCCGCTCCATGGGCCTCGTCGTCGACGAGATCATCGACATCGTCGAGGAGCGCCTCAACATCGAGGTCGGCGGCTCGGCGAGCGGCATCCTCGGCTCGGCCGTGATCAAGGGCCAGGCGACCGAGGTGATCGACGTCGGCCATTTCCTGCCGATGGCGTTCGCCGACTGGTTCACCCGCAAGGAGATGAAGCCGTCGATGCACTCGCAGTCGGTGCTGCTGGTCGACGATAGTGCGTTCTTCCGCAACATGCTGGCMCCGGTGCTSAAGGCYGCCGGTTACCGCGTCCGCACCGCGCCGACCGCGCAGGAGGGCCTCGCAGCACTGCGTGCGCAGACCTTCGACGTGGTCCTGACCGACATCGAGATGCCCGACATGAACGGGTTCGAGTTCGCGGAAACGATCCGCTCCGACAGCAATCTGGGCGCGATGCCGATCATCGGCCTGTCGGCGCTGGTGTCGCCGGCGGCGATCGAGCGCGGCCGTCAGGCCGGCTTCCACGAYTATGTCGCCAAGTTCGACCGTCCCGGTCTGATCGCGGCGCTGAAGGAGCAGACCGCGGGYGCCGCCGGCGCCTCCGATCTGAGCCGGGTAGCGGCGTAAGCGGGACYTGAGGAGAGACGATATGAGCAAGAAGACGCAAATTGGCGAAGGCGCCATGGTCGAATACGTCACCGCGATGATCGGCGGCCAGCTGTTCGGCCTGCCGATCTCCCGGGTACAGGACGTGTTCATGCCGGAGCGGGTGACGCGGGTGCCGCTGTCATCGGCGGAGATCGCCGGGGTCCTGAACCTGCGCGGCCGCATCGTCACCGTGGTCGACATGCGCGCCCGTCTCGGCCTGCCCAGGGACGAGGACGGCAAGACCCCGATGGCGGTCGGCGTCGACCTGCGCGGTGAATCCTATGGCCTCCTGATCGACCAGATCGGCGAGGTGCTGCGTCTGCCCGAGGACGGCAAGGAAGAGAACCCCGTCAACCTCGACCCCCGAATGGCCAAGCTCGCCGGCGGTGTCCACCGCCTCGACGGCCAGCTCATGGTCGTCCTCGACGTCGATCGCGTGCTCGAGCTCAAGACCGAAGTGCAAATGGCTGCCTGAACTTTCACGAAAGATATTTTAGCCGGAGATCCAAGATGAAGACCTGTTTGGTGGTTGACGATTCCAGCATCGTTCGCAAGGTCGCGCGTCGCATCGTCGAAGCGCTGGGCTTCCAAGTCATTGAAGCGGAAGACGGCGTCGAGGCGCTGGTCCATTGCAAGAAGGCCATGCCGGAGGCCATCCTGCTCGACTGGAACATGCCCGTTATGGACGGCTTCCAGTTCCTGGGCACGCTGCGCCGCATGCCCGGCGGCGACGAGCCGAAGGTCGTGTTCTGCACCACCGAGAACGGCATCGATCACATCACCAAGGCGATGGGCGGCGGCGCCAACGAGTACATCATGAAGCCGTTCGACAAGGAAATCGTTTTGGCGAAGTTCCAGGAAGTCGGACTGGTCGCGCGCGAAGAAGAGACAGCGGCCTGAGAATACACCTGTTAGTAGCGTCAAGAGGTATCCTGTGAACGCGCCCGACTACGAGTATCTGCGTAAGCTGCTGAAAGAGCGCTCGGGTCTCGACCTGTCCGCCGACAAGCAATATCTGATCGAAAGCCGCCTGCTGCCGCTGGCGCGCAAGGCCGGGCTCCCCGGCATCCCCGAACTGGTGCAGAAACTGCAGGCCGGCTCGAGCGCGCTGATCACCAGCGTGGTCGAAGCCATGACCACGAACGAGACCTTCTTCTTCCGCGACAAGGTCCCGTTCGACCATTTCCGCGACACCATCATGCAGGAGATCATCAAGGCCCGTGCCGGCCGCCGCAGCGTGCGGATCTGGTGCGCCGCCGGCTCGACCGGGCAGGAGCCCTATTCGCTGGCGATGACCCTGAAGGAGATGGGCGCGGCCCTGACCGGATGGCGCATCGAGATCATTGCGACCGACCTCTCGCAGGAAGTGCTGGAGAAGGCCAAGGCCGGCGTCTACAGCCAGTTCGAGGTACAGCGCGGCCTGCCGATCCAGATGCTGATGAAATACTTCAAGCAGACCGGCGAGACCTGGCAGATCAACCCCGAGCTGCGGGCGATGATTCAGCACCGGCAGCTCAATCTGCTGCAGGACTTCTCGCACCTCGGCACGTTCGACGTCATCTTCTGCCGCAACGTGCTGATCTATTTCGACCAGGAAACCAAGATCAACATTTTCAACCGCCTTGCGCGCCAGATCGAGCCCGACGGCTTCCTGGTGCTCGGTGCGGCTGAAACCGTGGTCGGACTGACCGACACGTTCAGGCCGATTGCCGATCGCCGCGGCCTCTACAAGCCGAACGATCCACGTGCAGCTGCGGCCAAGCCGGCCGACGCTGCCGCAGCGCCTCGCGTGGCGGCGATGGCAGGACGATAGGCATGGCCGAGGATGGCAAGGGCGCAGAGCGCGTCACGTTCAGTCGGGGCTATGATGTCTGCATCATGGCCATCGACGGCACGTGGCGGCGCGACTGCACGCTCAATGCGATTTCCGACACCGACGCCATCCTCACGGTGGAAGGCTCGATCCAGGGGTTGAACCTGAAGGAGTTCTTCCTGCTGCTGTCGTCGACCGGCCTTGCCTACCGGCGCTGCGAGCTGGTGCGCGTCAACGGCGCCGAGATGGACATCCAGTTCCTGCGCGGCAAGAACCGCAAGAAGCGCGGTGCCGCCAGCGACCATGACGCGCTGGCGTGATCGCAGCGCTCATCGTGCGACGCTTTCCTGACGCGTTGCTTCACATTTTCTGAAAACATCGGAGCGAATTCGCTGACCCCGCTTTACGTGGCTTAAGCGCGCACCGTGTATCCATCGACGGTCGCAATTTCAGGGGCCATCAATGCCAAGAAGCTCTCTCTCCCCCATCTCGTCAAACCTGCCCGACGGCGCCGAGCGGCGCGCGCTTCAGCTCCTGGTGGTCGATGACGACGCCACGCAGCGCAGCCTGATCACGGTCGCTGCCAGGCAGGCCGGCCATGAAGTGGCCGTCGCACCGTCGGTTGCGGAAGCGATCGAGAAGCTGCGCGGTGCGCGTTTCGATTGCGTGACGCTCGATCTCGTGCTGGAGGACGGCGACGGCATCGACGTGCTGCGAGAGATGGCGGCAGCGAAATTCACGGGCTCGGTGATCGTGGTCAGCGGCATGGACGGCAAGCGTCGTAGTGCCGCCCGCAGCTTCGCCCGCTCCGTGGGGATCGAGCTTCAGAGCTTGCCGAAACCGCTGGATCTCGCGGCGCTGCGTATCAGCCTTGCCAATCTCGGCAAGACCGCGATGGGCCTGCCGACGATCCATACCTGGGGTGGCGTCGCCACCGACGCGATCGTGGAGCGGCACCGCGCCTGAGGCGCGGTGCTGTCATGCCGTCGGCTGCGGCAAATCAGCCGCGTCGATTGTGCGTTAGACGGGATTGCCGGATTCCGACAGAGTTTGCAGGGCCCGGTCGAGCTCGGCCCGGCAGGCGTTCAAGGCGGCGCTCGCCGTAGCATAACGGGGCGTGACGTCGTCAAGCACGACAATCTCTGTGGAACCCAAGCTCGACCTCAAGATAGCACCATCGTCGTCCGGTTGCATGGCGGCGTCGATCAGGCGCATGCTGATCTCGATGCGCGCGATCAGCGAGCGCAGTTCGGCTGCGATCAACTGACGGCTGTCGGTTTCAGCCATCGCGGCGAGCGGGGGTATGCCTGCGTAATTTAGCATGGATATTCTCCGTCCCCCGCAATAAGGCACTTCACCGCTACTTGTGCGTTAACTTCATGTCCCGTACAAATGCGGGCGGGCCGAATCTGCGCCGAGAGCCATAAACGTTAGGCGCGGACGCGAGTCCTTGAATGCCGATGTGGCGAATGGACATGGCACATGGTCGAACAAACCTCCCGTGGTGAGATCTTCGTCGTCGATGACGATCCTGCTGTTCGCGACACCTTGTCGATGGTGTTGAAGGCGGCAGGCTATGAGGTGATCTGTTTTGCGGACGGCGCGGCACTGCTTTCCATCGCGCGAAACCGCACACCTGCTGCGATCCTGCTCGACGTGCATATCCCCGGGAAGTCGGGTCTCGACATTCTGAAGGAGCTGCATGGCGAGGACTATCCGGCCCCGATCTTCATGATCTCCGGGCAGGGCGACATCACCATGGCGGTGGGCGCCATCAAGAGCGGTGCGCTGGATTTCATCGAGAAGCCGTTCCGCGGCAGCGAGATCGTCGGCCGGTTGGACGAGGCAATCGGCGCCTATGCACGCAGGCAGGCAGAGAGTGCGTCGCCGAAGTTCGGCTCGCTGCATTTCCCTGGACGCGAGCCGCTGACCCGCCGGGAGCGCGAGGTGCTCGAGCAATTTGCCGCCGGTGCCTCCAACAAGGAAGCCGGCCGCACGCTCGGCATCAGCCCGCGCACCATCGAGGATCATCGCGCCAATATCATGAAGAAGCTCGGCGCCCGTAATGCCGCCGATCTGATTCGCATCGTGATGACCGCGGCTCAGCGCGCATCGTAGCTGTCCATCCGGGCTATTGAGCTTCAGCTGCTCAGCGCCTTGCGGATGATCCGCGCCAGGTCGGATTTGCGATAGGGCTTCGCCAACAGCAGCACGCCTGAATCCAGCCGGCCGTGGTGGATGATCGCGTTCTCGGTATAGCCCGACGTGTAGACCACCCTGAGATCCGGACGCGACTTCAGCACCTCGTCGGCGAGCTGCCGTCCATTCATCTTGCCGGGCATGATCACGTCGGTGAACAGCAGGTCGAACGGCTTGCCACTGTTGATGATCGCGATCGCCTCCGCGGCGTCGGCGGCCTGCAAGGTGACGTAGCCGAGTGAATGCAATTGTGTCAGCACATAGTCGCGCACCAGCCGGTCGTCCTCGACCACCAAAACGGTCTCGCATCCGCCCACGATCGGCGCCGGCGCTGCCACCTCGCAGGCGACGGCGGCGGCGTCGCCGGGCGGCAGATACATCTTGACCGTGGTTCCGTGGCCCTGCTCACTATAGATCTTGATGTGTCCTGCGGACTGCTTGATGAAGCCGTAGACCATGGCGAGCCCCAGCCCGGTCCCTTTGCCCGGCTCCTTCGAGGTAAAGAAGGGTTCGAATACTCTGGCCAGCAAGTGGGGTGGGATACCCGTCCCGGTGTCGCTCAAGGCGATCAGCACGTAATGGCCGGGCGGGATATCATTCGCGCTGGCGTAGACCTCGTCGAGATAGGTAGCTCCCGTCTCCACGATCAGCTTTCCGCCATCAGGCATGGCATCGCGGGCATTGAGTGCGAGGTTGAGGATCGCCGTGGTGAGCTGGCTGGGATCAACGGTGGCGACGCAGCTCTCGTCCTCGAACGTGGATTCGATCTGGATATGTTCGCCAAGCGTCGGCCGCAGCAGTTTGGCCGCTTCTATGATCAATGAATTGACGTCGGTCTCGCGCGGTTGCAGCGGCTGCTTGCGCGCAAAGGCGAGCAGATGCTGGGTCAGCTCGGCGCCGCGCCCGGCGGCCTCGTCGATCATCTTGGCGATGACCGCAAGCTGTGGCTCCGCTGCCACCGCCTCCGCCAGGATCCCGATCGTACCGGTGATAACGGTGAGGATGTTGTTGAAATCGTGCGCCACGCCGCCGGTGAGCTGGCCGATCGCTTCCATCTTCTCTGCGTGTCGGATGCGCTCATCGGCGGCGATCTTGTCGGTCAGATCACGGTAGAACGAATTGAAGAGGAGGCCTCTACGTCGCCGGAGCGCCGTGACGCTGAGCTCGGCCCTGAACTCCTGACCGTCGCGTCGCCGCGCGACAATTTCACGCCGCGGGTTGGTTAGCCTGTCTTCCCCGGATTTCAGGAAACGTTGCAGCGCGGCGTTGACGTTTTCGCGCTCGCTGCCGGCGACGAACAGGTCGATGGCGTTTCTGCCGATCGCCTCCTCGCGCCGCCAGCCGAAGAGCTTTTCGGCCTGCGAATTCCAGCTCAGGATGGTGCCGGTTTCATCGGTCTGGGTGAATGCATCGAGCGACGTCTCGACGATGTCGCGGGCGAGCCGCTCGCTCTCGCGCAGCGATTCCTGCGCACGCCGAACCTCCTTCATGTCGCGCCCGATGAAGAAGAAGCGCTTGGTCTGCTCCGACCAATTGCCGAGCCAGGACAGCCACACCTCGTGCCCGTCCTTGTGGAGGCAGCGATTGTCCGAGAGCTTCGGCCGCTCGCCGCGCCGCAGCGCGCGCACCTCCTCGCGCGAGCTCTCCAAATAATCGGGATGCAAGAACATGGTGCAGAGGTGGCCGATCATCTCCTCCGGTCGATAGCCGAGGATGGCTTGGCAACTCGGGCTGATCTGCACCACATAGCCCCGGGCGTCCGTGATCATGATCAGGTCCTGCGAAGTGTTGAAGAGCTGTTGGCGCTCCTCCAACGAACGTTCCGTTCGTCGCACGTCGGAGACGCCGCGTGCGACTTCGGTGGCTCCGGTGAGTTCGCCGGAGGGGCCTCGGATCGGCGAGACGCTCAGCGAAACCTCGACCGGGCTGCCATCCTTGTGCAAGCGGAACGTCTCGTAGGGTGCGATCGACTCGCCCCGCGCAATCCGCTTCAGGTTCGCTTCGGTCTCCGCGCTCCGATCGGTGGGAACGATCAGGGAGATGGATCGATTGAGGACTTCGTCTGCGGCGTAGCCATACAAGCGGGCCGCCGCGTCGTTCCAGCCGATGATGGTGCCGTCCGGCAATTCCGAGACGATCGCATCATCCGGGGCTTCAACCATTGCGCTGAACACGTGCTCGCGAGCGGCGTGAAGGTCAGATCCAAATTGTTGCGCGGATTTTCATCAGGCTGCAAGCACTTCGCGATTGAGCGGGCCCGTCCGCCCCATTTTCCGATTGCAGATGCGGCTATGCACGCACTCGTGCATATACCGGGCGAGCGAACCTCAGCTCTGCAGCGCCTTGCGGATGATCCGCGCCAGGTCGGATTTGCGATAGGGCTTCGCCAACAGCAGCACGCCTGAATCCAGCCGGCCGTGGTGGATGATCGCGTTCTCGGTATAGCCCGACGTGTAGACCACCCTGAGATCCGGACGCGACTTCAGCACCTCGTCGGCGAGCTGCCGTCCATTCATCTTGCCAGGCATGATCACGTCGGTGAACAGCAGGTCGAACGGTTTGCCACTGTTGACGATCGCGATCGCCTCCGCGGCGTCGGCGGCCTGCAGGGTGACGTAGCCCAGGGAATGCAGCTGTGCCAGCACGTATTCCCGCACAAGCCGGTCGTCCTCAACCACGAGGATGGTCTCATGCCCACCCTCGATCGATGCCGGCATCACGCCCTCGGCGACCGCCGTCGGCGTCTTGCCCGGCGGCAGATACATCTTGATCGTGGTGCCGTGGCCTTCCTCGCTGTAGATCTTGATGTGGCCAGCGGACTGCTTGATGAAACCGTAGACCATCGAGAGGCCGAGGCCGGTGCCCTTGCCCGGACCTTTCGAGGTGAAGAAGGGATCGAATACGCGCGCCAGCATATTGAATGGAATGCCGGTGCCGGTGTCGCTCACCGCGATCAGCACGTAATGACCAGGCGGGACATCGTTGGCGCTGGCATAGACCTCGTCGAGATAGGCCGCGCCCGTCTCCATGATCAGCTTGCCGCCGCCGGCCATCGCGTCACGCGCGTTGAGCGCGAGGTTGAGGATCGCGGTGGTGAGCTGGTTCGGATCGACCACCGCGACGCAGCTCTCGTCCTCGAATACGGATTCGATCTGGATCTGTTCGCCGAGCGTCGGCCGCAGCAGCTTTGCAGTGTCGATGATCAGCGAGTTGATGTCGATCTCGCGCGGTTGCAGCGGCTGCTTGCGGGCAAAGGCGAGCAGGTGCTGGGTCAGCTCGGCGCCGCGCCCGGCCGCCTCGTCGATCATTTTCGTGATCGCGGCAAGGCCGGGATCCTTGGCCACGGCATCGGCCAGGATTTCGATCGTCCCGGTGATGACGGTGAGGATGTTGTTGAAATCGTGCGCCACGCCGCCGGTGAGCTGGCCGACCGCCTCCATCTTCTCGGCATGGCGGATGCGCTCCTCGGACGCGATCTTGTCGGTGAGGTCGCGGTAGAACACGTTGAATAGGACGCCTTCGCGGCGCCGCAGCGCCGTGACGCTCAGTTCGGCCCTGAATTCCTTGCCGTCGCGCCGCCGGACCATCAGCTCGCGCCGGCGGTTGAGCGTCTGGCCCTCGGCGGACTCGAGGAAGCGCGCGAGCCCGGCCTGGACCCTCTCGCGCTCGCTCTCCGCGACGATCAGCTCGACAGCGTTCTTGCCGAGCGCCTCGTCGCGCCGCCAGCCGAACAGCTCCTCGGCCCGCGAGCTCCAGTTCAGGATGGTGCTGCGGTCGTCGGTCTGGACGAAGGCGTCGAGCGCAGTCTCGACGATGTTGCGCGCAAGCTGCTCGCTGTCGCGCAAGGACTCGGCGGCCAGCCTCGCTTCGGTCATGTCGCGACCGACGAAGAAGAATCGCTTGGCCTGGTCCGACCAGTTGCCGAGCCAGGACAGCCAGACCTCGCGGCCGCTCTTGTGGATGCAGCGCGTATCGGCAAGCTTCGGATGCCCGCCGCGCCGAAGCTCGCGCATCTCCTCGCGGGATTGCTCCAGGTGGGCGGGATGGATGAAATCGACGCCGCTGCGTCCGACCATTTCCTCCGGCTTGTAGCCGAGCACGGCCTCGCTGCTCGGGCTGATCTGGACCAGGCGGCCGCGCGAATCCATGATCATGATCAGGTCTTCGGAGGCGTCGAACAGCTGCCGACGCTCCTCGAGCTGCTGCTGCAGCGCGCGCTCGGTTCGCCGAGCATCGGTCAGTCGGCGTGCCGTGCCTGATGCGCCGATGATCTTGCCTGCAGCGTCCCGGATTGGCGACAGGCTCACCGAAATTTCGACCGGAGTGCCATCCCTGCGCACGCGCACGGTCTCGAAATGCTCGATCCGATCGCCGCGCGCGATCCGTTGCAGGTAGTCCTTGCCCTCCTGGCTGCGGTCGGCCGGCAGGAGGATCGAGGTCGGCTGCCCGACCGCCTCCTCGGCCGAATAGCCGTAAAGACGTTCGGCCGCCGAGTTCCATCCGATGATGGTGCCGTCAAGGGTCTGCATGACGATCGAATCGTCGGAGGATTCGACCGCGGCGCTGAACAGGCGCTCGCGCACGGCGAGCTGATCGCGCGCGGTCTCTGTTCGTCGCCGCTCCTCGATCTCATGCTCCAGCGCCGACGTCTTGGCCTTGGTCTCCTCGACCATGTGAGCGAAGGCGCGCGCCAGCATGCCCGTCTCGCCCCCGGCGTCGATCGGGATCACGGCGGGCTTGCCGCGTCCGATCGCCTCGACAGCTCTGGTCAGGCGTCCGATCGGCCGGGTCAGCGACTGCGCCAGCAGCCAGGCGAGCGCGGCGGCGCCCAGCACCGCGATGATGCCGATGGTCAGGCTGCTCCGCTCGATGGCGAAGGCGGGCGCCATGAAGACGGCGTAAGGGACGACTCGGATGATGCCGACCCATTGCCCATCGGCCAGGATCGCGGGCGCGATTACGGTGCCGCTCGGCCTGCCGTCGCTCGCAGGCACGATTTGGGTGGCGCTCTGCGTCGATCCGATGACATGAGCGAAATAAGGGAAGTCATCCTGCCAGCGGGTCGGGGTGCCCAGTTGCGAGCCGAACTCGCGGGTGCGGTCCGGGTGTACGATGTAATCGCCGTTGCGGCCGACGACATAGACCTGCTCGCCGGGCCGGGTCGTGATGCGAATACGGTCGAACACCTGGCGCATGTCGACGTTGATGACGACAATGCCGAACAGCCGGTGGTCGGGTCCGTATAGCGGTGTCGCGACGCGCAATGTCGGGACATAGGGCATCTGGATCGCACGATTCTCGACATTCAGGTCGACCGGCGAGACATAGATCTGGTTTTCGGCGAGCTTGCTCGCTTCCTGGAAGAAGAAGCGATCATCCTTGTTTTGCAAGGCATCGTCGGGAACGATTCGGGCCGAACCGTCCGGGCCGGATCGGTCGACGCGCAGATATTCGACCCCGTCGGCGCTGATGATACGAAACTTAGCGTAAGTCGGGTTTGCCCCGACAAGGGCCACGAGTTGCGTTAGCAATCGCTCCCGCCAGGTCTTCTCGGACAGATGGTCGTCAGGATCGATGCCGTTGTTGAAATGCGCCTCGATCAGGCCGCGCACGGCGGCCCGGGAGCGGAATGTCGCGATATCGGCGCGCGCGCCGCTGGTCTGGGCTTCGAGCTGGGAGGCGAGCAGCCCCGACTGGGTTTCGATGCGGTCGAGCACGCGGGGCAGGAACGCCCGTTCCAGAGTGTAGTGACTGAGCCACCCGATCGCGGAGACAGCGACCACGACCAGCAGAATCATCGCGATGGCCAGTCGGGTTGCGAGCTTCATGTCGGACTTCGTGCCGCGTCGAGAATGGACCCGTATGTTCTACGCGACATCGCTCCCCCCGTCATCGGCTGCCGGAACCGGCATCGATGTGGGGCGGAGATGATGACTGCGCCGCGGTCAGGCAGCGGTCGACCGCCGCCAGCAGCGCGTCGGCCCGGAACGGCTTCTGCAAGCTCGCGATCGCCCCCAGCTTGGTCGCCATTTTCAGGAAATCCGGCTCGGCATAAGTGTCCGGCGTGATCGAGCGGCCGGAAATGACAATGATCGGGATCTGCGGCTGCTGCGCCCGGACGTGGCGCATCGTCTCCAGCCCGTCCATGCCCGGCATGTAGATGTCGAGGAACAGCAGGTCGAACTCGTTGGCCTCGAACAAAGCGAGCCCCTTGCGGCCGTCGCCGGCGGCAGTCACCTGGTGGCCGGCCCGCTCCAACAGCAGGCGGATTGTCAGCTGAACGGCCGGATCGTCATCCACGATCAGGATGTTGGCCACGTCTGAAACCCTCCGGGGTCGAATGGGGTGCCCCGACGACCCAAATCAAAGCTTCAAATGCGAAATTGTTGCGCGGATCGTGCCTGTCCTGCAAGCGCTGTGCGCTTGGCGTCATTGCCTTTTTCCGGCATTTGCCGGAAGCCGATTGGCATCATGAGCCTTACGCACGTTCGCGTGCATAGAGGCGACAGGCTCTTGCCGGGCGTCCCAGCCCCAACCGACATGGGAATTAATTCTCGCCGTAGTTGTACGGGGAGTGGATTTCACCAAGGGTTAAAGGCGCCTCACCACAATCATGACGTTTACAGTACCCCTGTTTGCAACCCGCCTCGCGTTGTCAACATTCGGCAAGCGAGGCTGGCCGAACGACCCACAGCGCGAGACCTCTGATGTTCAAATCGATCGCACACACCGGAATTCGAACCCGGCTGCTGGGTGGCTTCGCGCTGATCTGCATGCTGCTCGCGGCGACCGTCGTCTACACCGTGTTCGTCGTGTCGGACATTTCGGCGCGGATCAAGCAAGTCGTCGACAGGCGCGCGCCGATTGCGATCGCGAGCACGGAGCTCGTCGGCAATCTCTATTCGACGCTCTCGACCCTGCGCGGATATCTTCTGACGGGCGACGAACAGGCCAAGCGCGACCGCGCCGCGGTCTGGGCCGAACTCGATCGCACCGCAGCCGCCGTCGACCGCATGGCTGCGGAATTTTCCGATGCGCGCAGCGAGGCCAATTGGCACGAGGCGAAGGCGTTGATCGCCGAGTTCCGCCAGGCGCAGGATCGGGCGGAGAAGGCGGCCTTCACCCCGTCGGCCTATCCCGCGAGTGACCTGCTCGCCAAGGAAGCCGCGCCGCTGATCGCAAAGATGTTCGCCGAGATCACCGCGATGATCGACGAGGAGGAAGCGCTGGAGGCGACGCCGCAGCGCAAGCACCTGCTGAAGACCTTCGCCGATGTTCGCGGCAATCTCGCCGCAGCGGGCTCGCAATTGCGTCTGTATGTGGCATCCGGAGACACCGCCGACCGTGAGAAGTTCGAGAAGCCGCTCGCCACCTTCCGTACCGCACTTGCCGCGGTCCGAACGCAACAGGATCTGCTGACCGCAACGCAGCGCACTGCCTATCAGGCTATTGCCAAAGCAAACGAGGCCTTCGCGCCGTTGCCGGAGAAGATTTTCGCTATCCGCCAGACGCCGCAATGGAATGCACCCGTCCACATCCTCTCGACTGAGGCCGCTCCCCGGGCGGCACGCATTCTCGATCTCCTCGACGGCCGCAAGGACGCCGACGGCAAGCGCTCGGGCGGTCTCAAGAGTGACCAGCAGTCCAGGCTCGCCGAAGACAGCCACAGCGTAGCCGAGAAAGTCGAGAGGCTACTCCTGCTGCAATGGATCCTGCTCGCTTCCGGGCTGGCGCTTGGGATAACGATCTCGATCCTGGTTGCGCGCTCCATCACCCGTCCTATTGCCGAACTGGTTCGTGATTCTGCGCTGCTCTCCAGCGGCGACACCAGCGTCGAATTCAGAACTGCGCAACGTGGCGACGAGATCGGACGTGTCTCGAAGGCCGTGGCCAAATTCCGCGACAACGTCATCGCTCAACAGCAGGCGGCGGAGAGTCTCGCTCAGGAGGCGGCGGCGCGTCAGGCTATGAACCGCAACACCGAGAGCGCGGTCGAGGAATTCCGGGACACCTCGCGCAACCTGCTCAAGCTGGTCGGCGAGAACGCGGGCACCATGCGGCAGACCGCCGAGAGCCTTGACGGCATCGCGCAGGATGCGACGAGTCAGGCCGCGTCTGCGGCAACGGCCTCCGAGCGGACAGCCGTCAACGTGCAGACCGTCGCCGCGGCTGCAGAAGAGCTCGCCAGCTCCATCGTCGAGATCGGCCGGCAGATCGAATTGTCGAACAAGACCGTGCGATCGGCCGGCGAAGTGACGGCACGCTCCGAGGCCGAGATCGAGGGCCTTGCACAGGCGGCGCAGAGGATCAGCTCGGTAGTCGACCTGATTCAGGCTGTTGCGGCGCAAACCAATCTGCTGGCGCTCAATGCCACGATCGAGGCTGCGCGCGCAGGCGAAGCCGGTCGCGGCTTCGCCGTCGTCGCCTCCGAGGTGAAGGCGCTGGCGGACCAGACCAGCCATGCCACCCAGGAGATCGCCCAGCATATTTCAGCGATCCAAAACTCGACCGGCTCGGCCGTCGCGTCCGTCAAGGAGGTGGCATCGGCGATGCGCCGGATCGACGAGGTGACCGCAGCAATTGCCAGCGCCGTGGAGGAGCAGGGCGCGGCGACGCGAGAAATATCTGAGAATGTGCAGATGGCGGCATCGGGCACGCAGACGCTCGCGACCAGCATCGGCACCGTCTCCGGCGCGATCGCCGAAACCAGCCGCTCGGCCGGTGATGTGATGGGAGCCGCAAACCAGGTCTCGGGAGCATCCGAACGTCTGGCGGCCGAAGTGCAGGCCTTCTTCGTCAAGCTGCGCAACGGTCCGTTGGATCGGCGCAAGGGCAACGATTCCGGCTATCGGGGGCCGGACCGGCGAAGCGGCGCTGAGGCTGCCTGATCCGGGTGGGCTCGTCCGGTTCATCCTCGATAACCGCGATCCACCGGGCATAGCGGCGGTGTTCGCAGGCCTCTTGACCGTGACCATCATTGGGCTCTTTGTCGAAACCTGATCTTCTGCGCGATCGAGCGGAACAAGGTCCAGACAGGGGCACCCATGACCAAGAAGAAAACACCTGATCAGCTTCGCAGCGCGCGCTGGTTCGCGCCTGACGACCTTCGTTCGTTCGGCCACCGCTCCCGCGCCATGCAGATGGGCTACGCCCCGGAGGAGTGGAAGGACCGGCCGTGCATCGCGATCATCAACACCTGGTCGGAGGCGCAGCCCTGCCATATGCACTTCAAGTCGCGCGTCGACGACGTCAAGCGCGGCATCCTGATGGCCGGCGGCTTGCCGGTGGAGTTGCCGGCGCTGTCGCTGTCGGAATCGCTGTTGAAGCCGACCACCATGCTCTATCGCAATCTCTTGGCGATGGAGGCCGAGGAGCTGCTGCGCAGCCATCCCGTCGACGGCGTGGTGCTGATGGGCGGCTGCGACAAGACCACGCCGGCGCTGCTCTTGGGCGCGACCTCGATGAACATCCCGGCGATCTATCTGCCGGCGGGGCCGATGCTGCGCGGCAACTGGAAAGGCAAGACGCTGGGCTCCGGCTCCGACGGCTGGAAATATTGGGACGAGCGCCGCGCCGGAAAGATCTCCGACAAGGACTGGCTCGATATCGAGGCCGGTATCGCCCGCAGCTATGGCACCTGCATGACCATGGGCACGGCCTCGACCATGACCGCGATCGCCGAGGCGATCGGCATGACGCTGCCTGGTGCCTCCTCGATTCCCGCTGCCGATGCCAACCACATCCGCATGGCCTCCGAATGCGGCCGCCGCATCGTCGAGATGGTGTGGGAAGATCTGACGCCGAAGACGATCCAGACCCGGAAAGCCTTCGAGAACGCGATCGCGGTGGCGATGGCGATGGGCTGCTCCACCAATGCGATCATTCATCTGATCGCACAGGCGCGCCGTGCCGGCCAGGACATCGGCCTCGATGATTTCGAGATCGCAAGTCGCAAGGTGCCTGTGATCGCCAATGTCCGTCCGAGCGGCGATGCCTATCTGATGGAGGATTTCTTCTATGCCGGCGGCCTGCCGGCGCTGATGGGCCAGATCAAGCAGCATCTGCATCTCGATTGCATCACGGTGACGGGCAAGACCCTTGGCGAGAACATCGACGGCGCCGAGGTGCACAATGCCGATGTGATCCGTGGCGTCGACAATCCTATCTACAAGGAGGGCGCGCTTGCCGTGCTCAAGGGCAACCTCGCCCCCGACGGCTGCGTCATCAAGCCCTCCGCCTGCGCGCCGCGCTTCCTCAAGCACACCGGCCCTGCGCTGGTGTTCGACGACTATCCCGCGATGAAGAAGGCGGTCGACGATCCCGATCTCGATGTCACCGAAGACCACATCATGATCCTGCGCAATGCAGGGCCGCAGGGCGGTCCGGGCATGCCGGAATGGGGCATGTTGCCGATCCCGACCAAGCTGGTGAAGCAGGGCGTGCGCGACATGGTGCGCATCTCGGATGCGCGCATGAGCGGCACCAGCTACGGCGCCTGCATCCTGCATGTTTCGCCGGAGTCCTATATCGGCGGCCCGCTGGCGCTGGTGCAGAACGGTGACCGCATCACGCTCGACGTCGCCGCGCGCACCATCAACCTCGACGTATCAGAGGCCGAGCTGGAGAAGCGCCGGGCCGCCTGGAAGCAGCCCGAGCGCCGCTTCGAGCGCGGCTATGGCTGGATGTTCACCAGGCACATCAAGCAGGCCAATGACGGCTGCGACTTCGACTTCCTCGAGACCGATTTCGGCGCGCCGATCGGCGAGCCGTCGATTTACTGATGCGGTCGTTCCGGGGCGCGCGAAGCGCGAACCCGGAACCCATTTTACCGCGGTGTGTGCGGCCTGATGGATTCCGGGCTCGCGCTCCGCGCGCCCCGGAATGACGAGAGAGAACACCATGTCAAAACTCAGCGAAGCCACCCGCAACAAGCTCAAAGCCGTCTCCACCGCCACCGTCGCCACCGCACTCTTCAAGCGCGGCCTGCGCATCCAGATGATCCAGGATGTTCATCCGCTCGGTGCGGACCAGCCGACCATGGTCGGCGAGGCCTTCACGCTGCGCTACATGCCGGCGCGCGAGGATCTCAACACCATCGACGTGTTCAAGGACCGCTCGCATCCGCAGCGCAAGGCGGTCGAGGATTGCCCGCCGGGCAGCGTCCTGGTGATGGACAGCCGCAAGGACGCGCGCGCGGCCTCTGCCGGCGCGATCCTGGTGACGCGGTTGATGAAGCGCGGCGTCGCCGGTGTTGTCACCGACGGCGGTTTTCGCGATTCCGCCGAGATCGCCAAGCTCGGCATCCCCGCCTACCATCATCGCCCGTCAGCGCCGACCAATCTGACGCTGCATCAGGCGATCGAGATCAACGTTCCCATCGGTTGCGGCGATGCGCCGGTGTTTCCCGGCGACGTCATTCTCGGCGATGCCGACGGCGTCATCGTGATCCCCGCGCATCTTGCCGACGAGATCGCCAACGAGACCGTCGAGATGACGGCCTTCGAGGATTTCGTCACCGAGGAAGTCGGCAAGGGCCGCGGCATTTTCGGTCTCTATCCCGCGACCGACCCGCAGACGCTCACGGATTTTGCGGAGTGGCGGAAGAAGAACGGGAGGTAGTTCCTTCGCCTCTCCCCGCAAGCGGGGCGAGGGAGAAGATCACGCCTCCGCCATCCCCGTTGCCCACAGCGCGAACGCATAGACGATCGCGACTTCATCGAGCCGGTCGAACCGGCCCGAGGCGCCGCCGTGGCCGGCGCCCATGTTGGTGCGCAGCAGAACCGGGCCGCCGCCGGTCATGGTCGCGCGCAGGCGGGCGATCCATTTGGCGGGCTCCCAATAGGTGACGCGCGGATCGGTCAAGCCGCCCATCGCCAAAATCGCGGGATAGTCCTTGGCCGCGACATTGTCGTAGGGCGAGTAGGACAGGATGGTGCGGAAATCCTTTTCGCTCTCGATCGGGTTGCCCCATTCGGGCCATTCCGGCGGCGTCAGCGGCAGCGTGTCGTCAAGCATGGTGTTGAGCACGTCGACGAACGGCACTTCGGCGACGATGCCGGCGAACAGTTCGCCGGCACGGTTTGCGACCGCGCCCATCAGCATGCCGCCGGCCGATCCGCCATGGCCGACGATGCGCTTGGCGCCGGTATATTTCGCAGCGATCAGCGCACGCGCGCTGGCAGAAAAATCGTCGAACGAGTTCGTCTTCTTCTCGCGCTTGCCGTCGAGATACCAGCCCCAGCCCTTGTCGGCGCCGCCGCGGATATGGGCGATGGCGTAGACGAAGCCGCGATCGACCAGCGACAGGCGGTTGGCGTTGAACGAGGCCGGCATCGCCATGCCGTAGGAGCCGTAGCCGTAGAGCAGCAGCGGCGCTGTGCCATCCAGCTTCAGCCCGCGGCGATACAGGATCGAGACCGGCACCTCGGCGCCATCCTGCGCCTTCGCCATGATGCGGGTGGTGACATAGTCGGCAGCGATGTGCCCGGACGGGATCTCCTGGCGCTTGCGAAGCACGCGCGTCCGCTTCGCCATGTCATAGTCATAGACCTCGGACGGCGTCGTCATCGACGAATAGGCAAAGCGCAAATTCGTGGTGTCGAATTCGTAGGAACCCATCGTGTCGAGCGAGTAGGCGGCCTCGTCGAAGGCGATCGCATGCTCCTCCCTGGTGGCCAGATCGCGGATCACGATCGACGGCAGCGCGTTGGCGCGCTCCAACCGCACCAGATGGCCGGCATAGAGATCGAGGTCGATGATGTAGATACCCGGGCGATAGGGAATCAGGTCGCGCCAGTTCTTCCGCTCGGGCGCGGCAAGTGGTGTGGTCACGATCTTGAAGTCGATGGCGTCGTCGGCATTGGTGAGGATGAATAGCTCGTCGCCGCGATCGGCGAGCGAATACTGCACGCCCTCTTCGCGAGCTGCGACGAGGCGCGGTGGAGCCTCGGGATTGGAAAGGTCGATCAGCCGCTGCTCTGACGTCTCGTGGTCGCCGCCGGCGATCACGCAGAAGCGGCCGCTGGTGCTTTCGTGCAGATGGGTGAACCAGCCTGAATCCTGCTCCTCATAGACCAGCGTATCGTCGGCCTGCCTGGTGCCGAGCCTGTGTCGCCACACCTGCATGGGGCGGTGATTGTCGTCGAGCTTCACATAGAAGAAGCTTTTGCAGTCCGCGGCCCAGACCACGCCGCCATCGGTCTCCTCGACGATATCGTCGAGATCCTGACCGCTCGCCCAGTCGCGGACGCGGATCGTGAAATATTCCGATCCCTTGGTGTCCGCGCTCCAGGCCTGCAGCTTGTGATCGTCCGAGTGGCGGCTGCCGCCGAACTTGAAATATTTGTGGTCTTTTGCCAGCGCGTCGCCGTCGAGCACGATATGCTCGACGCCGCCATCGCGCGGCATGCGGCCGAACAGTTCGTGCTGCCCGCCCTCCCGAAATCTGCGGAAATAGGCGAACGGCCCGTCCGGCGACGGCACGCTGGAATCGTCCTCCTTGATGCGTCCGCGCATCTCGCGCACCAGCGTCTTCTGCAAGGCGGCGGTGTGGCCGAGCAGGCTCTCGGTGTAGCCGTTCTCCTCATCCAGATATTTGCGGATGTCGGGGTCGAGCACTTTTGGGTCGCGCAGCACCTCCTGCCATTTTGCGTCCTTCAGCCAGGCATAGTCGTCGGTCACGGTGATGCCGTGGTGGGTGAAGGTGTGCGGCCGCCGCGGGGCCGTTGGAGCCAAAGAAAGTCTCTTTGTCGGTAACTCTGTCACGCGGTCCTCGTTCGGTCTGCAGTCCTATTTGCGGTCCTTTATATCGGTTTGTACATGTGGATTGCCAAGGTGCGGCAGGCAGTCGTCTCCCGCAGGGGTTGTCGAAATCCGCCTTGTGTGGTTAGGGTGCGCCCCGGAAAATATAAATGCTCTTCAACTCCTATCTGTTCATTTTCTTGTTTCTGCCCGTCGTCCTGCTCGGCTATTTTGCGCTCGGCCGGCGTGGCAGTGTCGCGCCCGTGGTGTGGCTGGCGCTCTGCTCGCTCGCCTTCTATTCTTTCAGCAACTGGCAGTTCGTTCCGCTTCTCGTCGCCTCGATCGCGTTCAATTATGTTGTCGGCCTGTTTCTAATTGTCCGAAAACTCGGTCCGCGCGCCCGCCGAGTGATACTGACTATCGGTGTCGTTGGCGATCTCGTTGTGCTCGGCATATTCAAATATGCAGGTTTCATCGTCGTAAACCTGAACGCAATCTTCGCCACCGGCATCTCGATCGCTATCCTCCTGCCGGTTGGTATCTCCTTCTACACGTTCACGCAGATCGCCTTCCTGGTCGATGCCTATCGCGGCAGTGTCGCGCGTTATGCGCTGCCGCATTATGCGCTGTTCGTGACATATTTTCCGCACCTGATCGCGGGTCCTATTCTGCACCACAAGGACATGCTTCCGCAGTTCGAACGGAGCGAGACCAAGCGCGCCAATCCGCACCTGATCCTCTGCGGCCTGATCATCTTCTCGATTGGCCTGTTCAAGAAAACCTGTCTCGCCGACGGAATACAGCCGCTGGTATCGCTCGCCTTCGACCCATCGACGCCGTCGTTCGATCAGGCCTGGATCGGTGCCCTTGCCTATACTTTCCAGCTCTATTTCGACTTCTCCGGCTATTCCGATATGGCGGTCGGAATTTCGCTGATGTTTGGCATCTTTCTACCGATCAATTTCAACTCTCCCTACAAGGCAAGAAGCATCATCGATTTCTGGCGTCGCTGGCACATGACGTTGTCGCAATTCCTGCGTGACTATCTCTATGTCCCGCTCGGCGGCAACCGTCGTGGGCCACTGCTTCGCTATGTCAATCTGATGGTCACCATGCTGCTTGGCGGCCTCTGGCACGGTGCAGCCTGGACGTTCGTCGCGTGGGGCGCGTTGCACGGCGCCTATCTCTGCATCAATCATGCGTGGAACCGTTTCGGCCCGAACATTTCGCCACGGCTTGCCCCGTTGGGCGATATTGTCGCGTTGCTCCTGACCTTTGTCGCAGTCGTTGTCGCCTGGGTGTTTTTCCGCGCCGATACCGTCGACTCAGCGCTGACTATCCTGACGAGGATGGCCGATCCCTCCCGCATCGTGTTCGGTCGCGGCGAGATCGCCGATTCGGGCATTATCGTGCTTTATGCGGCGCTGGCCTGGTTTGCGCCGAACACTCAGGAGATCATGGGCTACGACCACGCCCATCGCCGCGTGGGTGGGAGGTTGACGGTATGGCGGTTGCGGCCGCTGTTTCTCTATGCAACCGCTGCCGTGCTGGCATTCGGGATTCTGGGAATCCAGTCGCACAGCGAATTCATCTATTTCAGGTTCTGATCGTCCATGTCGGTCAGAAATCTCGTTCAATTTGTCTGCGCTGCCGTGGCCGTCATGCTGATGTCCGTAGGATGCAATTTCGTCGTCGATCCCCTGCAATTGTTCCGACCGGCGAATTTCTACAAGCCGATGTATTCCAACGACAGCCGCATGCAGAACGCTGGCCTGATCCGCAGCCAGACGTTCGACACGGTGTTCATGGGTACGTCGCTCGCGATCCATTTCCGGCAGAGCGACATCGATCGCATCGTCGGCGGGCGTTCGCTGAAATTGTCCATGACGGGGTCGACGTCGCACGAGCAGAGCTTTGTGCTTGCCGCGGCCCTGGCGCGGCATCCGAAGCGTGTTATCTGGGAGGTCGACGACTGGATCTTCCGCGACGCGCCGGAAGTTGATGCGGACATTTATCTGCCGGTCAATCTCTATCGTCGGAATCCGAGGGGTATTGCGGAGTACCTTTTCAACGGCGTCATAGCGCGGGAGTCGGCGTGGATGCTGGTGCGATCGACCCCGCTGCTAGCGCCGGTCGCGACGAGGGTCCCGACAGGCATTGTGTTCAAGTTCCCGATCCCGGATGTGGACGACATCAATGTGCTCGCGCCGACCTTTGACCTCGGGTCCTTCTACAACGCCACGCGCGCGATGGCCGCATTCGCGTCGATCACGAGTCCGGCCCGCCGCGTCCATCTCGCGGACGGTTATAATTTCGATGCGATGATGAAGAACTTTGAGCGCGACGCCATCGGCCTGATCCAGGCCAATCCGGAGGTACAGTTCGATATCTACCTCCCGCCCTATTCGATCTTGCAATTCGTCGCCATGCGCGATGCCTCCCCGGCGACGCTGAAGATCGTCTATGACTTCACGGCTTTCGTCACGCAGCGCCTGACGCAGCTACCCAATGTGCGTCTGCACGATTTCCGAGCGATCAAGGAAGTGACGCACGACTTAAGCAATTACGGCGACGTCATCCATCATTCGCCGGTGGTGGATGCGAAGGTGCTGGAGTGGCTCGCGAGCGGGGAATATCGGGTTGATCCGAACAAGCCGCTCGCCTCGCTGGATGCGCTGAAGGCGCAGGTCGAAGCGTATCGCGTGCCGCAACCGTAGCCAAACACTCCGCCGTCGTCCCGGCTTTCGCCGGGACGACAACTGAGAATTTACGCCCCGACCTGCTCGCCGAGATACGACACCGCCGCTTCGAGCCCGCCTTTGCCGTGCGGGATCTTCAGCGCGTTGAGGCCGACCTCGATGACGCCAAGCGTGCCAAGCAGCATCGGTGCGTTGACATGGCCCATATGGGCGATGCGGAAGGCCTGGCCCGAGAGATCGCCGATGCCGGTGCCGAGCACGACCCCGCACTTCTCCTTGCAGTAGCGTTGCAGCACCGCTGGATCGTGGCCGGTGGTCATGGTCACCGTGGTCACGGTGTTGGAGCGTTCATGCGGCTCGGCGACGTTGAAGCCGAGCACCTGGCCTTCCGTCCATGCACCGACGGCGCGGCGCGTGGCCTCGCCGAGCAGCGCGTGGCGGCGGAAGGCGTTCTCCAGCCCTTCCTCGTGAATGAGGTCGATCGCCTTGCGCAGCGCGAACAACAGATGCACCGGCGCGGTCCCGGCATATTTGCGATAATTCTCGGTGCCCTCGCGCTCGCTCCAGCTCCAATAGGGCGTCGACATGTTCGCCTTCTTGTGCACCTCCTGCGCGCGGGCGCTGGCGGCCACGAAGCCGAGACCGGGCGGTGTCATCAGGCCCTTCTGCGAGCCGCACATCGCGACGTCGACACCCCATTTGTCCATCTGGAACGGCATGCAGCCGAGCGAAGCGACAGTGTCGACCATGTACAGCGCGGGATGGCCGGCCGCCTTGATCGCCTTGCCGATCGCCTCGATGTCGTTCTGAACGCCCGAGGCGGTGTCGATCTGCACGACGACGACGGCCTTGATCTTGTGCTCGGTGTCGCGGCGCAGGCGCTCCTCGACCTCATGCGGCCGCACCGCGCGGCGCCAGTCGCCCTTGAGAACCTCGACCTCGGCGCCCATCAAGGCTGCCGCATTGCCCCAGCCGATCGCGAAGCGTCCGCTCTCCAGCACCAGCACCTTGTCACCGCGCGACAGCACGTTGCTCAGCGCCGCTTCCCAGGCGCCGTGGCCGTTGGCGATGTAGATGTAGGATTTGCCCTTGGTCGCAAACAGGCTCGAAATGTCGCGGAGCAGGCTTTCGGTGAGGTCGAGCATCTCCTTGGAGTAGATGTCGATCGCCGGACGATGCATCGCCTGCAGCACGGCGTCGGGCATCGTGGTGGGCCCGGGGATGGCCAGAAATTCCCGGCCCGCGCGAACGGTCATTGCTATCTTCCTTGTGTCGTGAAGACTGTCTGGTGGGTGACTGATTTGCTCTTCTACGCGGCCGGAGGCCTTGAGAAAAGCACGTAAAATGCAGGTCTGAGCGCCCCTAGCGTTTGGTCTCCCGGCAGCCGGCGGCCTCCGCCTCCTCGACCGAGCAGAACCAGCGGGTGCCCTTGCTGATCTTCATCTTGATCTGGGCGTACCAGCGGCTGGTTGGCTGGTGGTAGATGCACTCGCCGGATGAGTTGACGTTGCCCTTGATGGTGCAGTCCGGCGAGGGCGCGACCGGCCCCGAGGCCGAGGCGAGCAGCACCGAATGGGCGCCTTCCGGCGGCTTGGTGGCGCCCAGGATCGCGGTCTTCTTGTTGCGCACGCGCCAGTCCCAGGGCGCGATGAAGGCGCCCTGCCACATCCCGGCCTTGGCCTCGCGCGCGGCAGCTTCGTCCGCCTCGTAGTCCTTCGAGAGGCGAACATAGGCCAGCGCCCAGCCGCTGCGCACCAGCCATTTCTGGATGTCCTCGCCGCCGACCTCGCAGCGCGCCACGGTGCGGCCGCGCCGGTCGATCGAACGAGCATGGCAGAGCCAGGTCTTGCCCTCGGTGTATTTGGCGAGCTCGTCGCGCGCGGCGGCGCCGCAGGTCCAGCGCTCGCTCTTGGTGTTGAGGCAGAGCTGGTCGGCCGACGGCGCGTCGATGCCGCCGAGCCGGATCCGCGTGGTACCGATCACGACGGAATCACCATCGCGGACCTTCGCGGTGCCGGTGATATCGGCCGCCTGCGCCAGCGAGGGGATGGCGAGCAAAGACAGCGCAATCAGGAATTTTCGCAACATGCCGGTCCGCATTGTCTGGGAACACCTTGATAAGCCGCGCAATTGTGGTCGCCTTTGGGCCTTGCGGCCAGCCTATGCCTCACAGAGGACTTTCAACTTCCCGTCATTGGTCGAACACCGCTCGTGTCCCGGACGCGCTGCAGCGTGAAACGCTGCTGCGCAGAGTCGGGACCCAGAAAGCGACACGGAGCGCCCGGCGACATGGGCCCCGGCTCTGCAGCGCACCGCTGAAGAAGCGCTGCCATAGCGCGTCAAAGACGCGCGTAGACGCGCTGATGGCGTCCGGGGCACGCGTGCGACCATCTCACCCCCGCACCATCGCGCGCTTCGCCAGCGCCAGTCCCATCAGCACGAACGCCGACGTCACCTCCGGTCCGCCGACCAGAATCCGCGTCGGGGTCTTCATCTTGTTCCATTCATAGGCGCGGAACGGTCCGCGGCGGCCGCCTTCACCGACCGCGGCGACGATCACGTTCAGCGCCGGTGCGAAGGCGCGCGGATCGGCACCGAGATGGCCGAGCGCGATCAGGGCCAGCGCCGCATCGAACACGTTCATCTCCGCGGCCATCAGCTCGCCCTTGACATAGGAGAGCACGCGATGGCGGATGAAATCGAAATCGCCGTCGGGATCGATGGCGGCCTGCGCCGCCAGCGGCAGCGCCAGGAAGGCCGCGTAGCAGCGGCCGAAATAGGCGCTGTAGAGCTCCGGCAGATAATAGATGTGCGAGCGGGGATTGGCGAAGGCACCGCTCGCCGCCAGCCGCTTCTGGAAGCCGATGATCCGATGCACGGTGGCAAGCCGCGACGGCGTCTCCAGAATCTTCCAGCGCGCCAGATTGCGAAAGCTCACCTCGAGAATGTCGAGATTGAGCGTCGGATCGAGATCGTTGCCGTAGGGCCGCTCGCCCTTGAGGTTGTCGATCCAGGTCGCGACGCCGCCCTCGTAGTCGATATTGTCGTTCAGCGGCACCGTCACCCGCAGCTCGTTGACGCCGGCTTGCACCTGGTAGCCGGAATAGAAATCCAGGAGCGGCTGGTCGATGATCGGATCGGTGCAGCCGGCCTGCGTCGCAGCCGAGATCGAGCATGCGGTGGTGTCGCAGTCGGGCACGTAGACGCCGAAGCCGAGGTCCTGCTTGATCTGGGCGAAATAGCGCGAAAAGCGCGGATGCGGCGCGGGCGCGAGCGCGGTGATGACATTGAAGCGCGCACCGCCCGCGCCCTCGACTTCCTCGCGGCTGATGTTGACGCAGAAATCGACCATGTCGGCGATGGCGCGTTCGGCCGAGGTCTTGTCTGCAGGCGAAGCCAGCCCGGTCTCGACATAGCTGAGCAGCGCCTCGATGAAGAACGCATCGTAATAGGCCGAGCGATGGCGGATCTGCACCGGCTCCCACATCGGCTCGGCAATCCCGCGCCAGGGCGGATTGACCACGGCGCGCGCGGGCGAACGCGCGATGAAGACGCGGGCGAGATTGAACAGCAATGACGAGTTCTTGTAGCCGCGTGCATTCAGCCCCGTGAGCGCCATGATCAACTCGCGCCCGCGAAAATCGGGGTCGCCGATCAGGTTGAAGGCGGCGTAGGTCGGCAGGAAACCGTTTCTGTTGTAGGAGCCGAGCAGATGCTGCGCGCAGTCGCGGATCACGCCGTCGATCTGCGCCTGCGGCGGAGCCGAGCCGGTGAACATCGCCGGTGGCGGCTTGGGGTGGTCGAGTGCGATGGTGTCAACGAGATCGGCGACGGGCCCGCCGATCGCGGCCCAGTCGGGCTCGGCGTCGTCGCGGGCGCGCAACAGGGCCGCGCGCAGCCGGTTCAGCTTGGCTTCGTCCCGCAACTCGCTCAGGCCGGCACGTCGCAGCAGCATCCGCAGCGCGGGATTGCCGAGTGCGGTCTTGTAGAATTTCGCCAGATGCGGATCGCCGCTGGCAGGGCCCGACAAAACGGGGTCGCAGACGTCATAAAGGGAAGGGCCGTCTTTCTGGGCCGTCAGCGCCCGGCACGCGGCACCTGCGAAATAATGAAAGCTCATGAAATACCTGGTGGCGGGGGACTTTTGCGGAGGCCTGGCTGGGGACCCGCCCCCGCAAGTCTTTGAAAAAGCTACCCGGATTCGCGAGAAATACAAATGTGATGGACATCACAAAAAATCCCGGCATGAGGGCTGCGTGATCGACCCCCGGAAGGTTACGGAGTTGTGAAAAACCGGGGACTTAAGGCGGGCTAATTAACTAATATGTTCAGTAACTTAGATCAAATTTTGGTCGATCTATTGCGGGGCAGGCGATCTCGGGTTAAGGGTTTGTTTGGTGCGGTGCCGCAAATAACGCGCAATTCGGGGGCACTCCCCGGCCAATCCCTCAAACCTAAAGACGCCATCGCGCTACTCAACCAGTGTGCGCACGCTTGGCAGGTCTTTGGCACTGACAGGAATGAAGCGAGATGGATTTAAGGCAGCTCGACATGTCCCGACGTTCGATCGCGCTCGCCGCAGCCCTCATCGGCACGGTGTCGCTGGCGATTGGCGCCCATGCTGCGCTCAACATGCGTGCGCTCGACGCTGCCAAGGCCGTTTCGACCGACCAGGTCACGGGCTCGGTGAGCCAGACCTCGCGTCTCGCGCTCGTCATCGGCAATGGTCATTATCCCGACGCCAGCGCGCCGCTGACGCAGTCGATCAACGATGCGCGCGCGCTGTCGTCGTCGCTGCGCAAGAACGGTTTTGACGTCGACATGGTGGAGGACGCCAGCAAGGACGACATGGTCCGCGCCGTCAACCGCCTGAAGTCCCGCATCAAGCGCGACAGCGTCGTCATGCTGTTCTTCGGTGGCTATGGTGTGCAGGCCGGCCGCGAGAGCTACATGCTTCCGGTCGATGCCGTGATCTGGAAGGAAAGCGACGTCCGCCGTCAGGGCGTCTCGATCGAAGGCGTGCTCGAGATGATGAAGGAGCAGGGCGCCAAGGCCAAGCTCGTCGTCGTCGATGCGTCGCGCCGTAACCCTTACGAGCGCCGCTTCCGCTCCTATTCACACGGTCTCGCGCCGATCGGTACGCCCGACAACGCGCTGATCCTCTCCTCGGCTTCGCCTGGCAAGGTCGTTGACGACGGCAAGGGCGAGCATTCCACGCTGGTCGGCGAGCTCCTCAACCATCTCAATGCGCAGGGCACCGCCGAGAGCGTCTTCAACAAGACCCGCGTCGCCATCTCCCGCGCCAGCGAAGGCGACCAGGTCCCGACGGTGTCCTCGTCGCTGCTCGAGGATGTCAATTTCAGCGAAGCCGGCGGTTAGTTTTTCTTAGATCTTGCGAAGTCTCGTGCCCCGGACGCGGCGCATCATGCAATGATGCGACGCTGAGCCGGGGCCCATTCTTTTGAGCCTCTCGTTCGGTGAGAGATGGGTCCCGGCTCTGCGCAGCAGCGTTTCACGCTGCGGCGCGTCCGGGACACAGGTGGCCTGCTACTTCGCAGCTTCCGCGGCCATCACCGGGCGCACCGGATCGCCTTCGCGCAAGAGCGCGCCGGCGCGGGCGACGACGATATCGCCCTCGTTGAGGCCGTCGCGGACCTCGATATTGCCGCCCGACATCAACCCGATCTCGACACGCTTGGTCTCGACGCGATTGCGCCGGATCACCTGCACCACCGTTCCGGCGGATGAATATTGAACCGCGGTCAGCGGCACCGCGACGTTGCAGCTCTGCCCGGTCTTGATCAGTGCGCGACCGCTCGCGTTGATCAGCAGGCGCTTCTGCGAGGTCATGCCGATATAGACGAAGCCCTGCTGAATGTTCGCCTCGACGGTCGGACCGATGCGGCGCACCTTGGCGTCGATATCGCCGGCGCCGGGAATGCGGACCGTGACGGGCTGATTGACCGCGAGCTTTCGCACATCGTTGGTCGCGACCAGGCCGACGAGGTCATATTCGCTGCGCGCCACGATCGTGAACAGTGCCTCGCCCTTGGCTGAAGCGAAGTTGCCGATCTGCGCGGTCGATGTGGCGATGACGCCGGCGACGGGCGCGGTGACCTGCAGCGTGCCGCCTTCCGGTAGGGCCAGTCGCGCCATCACTTGGCCGGCCGTCGTGGTGTCACCGGCTTCGGCCAGCACTTCCGTGACCTTCAGCCCCGGGCGTTCGGGCCGCACCGAGGTCTCCTCGCGCGCGATGATGTTGCCGGTGGCTTCGACGATGTCCGAGAAGCAGGATTTTGCCGCCTTCAGCACCGTGACTGCCGGCCCCTTGGGCGCGGCGTCGTCATCGGCCGCGCGCAACGGCTGGGCGGAGAGCAGCGCCAGGCCCGCGAGGGCAATGAAGGTCTGGGAAAGGGAACGCGCAGGCAATGAACGCATCGGATATTCCGGTTGGCCGCAGGGATCCACGAGCCGTTTATCGATAGCAGAAGCGCTGGCGGCGGGCCATGGGCTGACCGGACGAGAAATGCCGCAGCAACGCCGGCGGCACAATGCCACCTGTTGGATTGGTCGCTGCAAGGGCGAAGAGGTTCGCGCTTACCCTCCCCTGGAGGGGGAGGGTCGGCTCACATGGAGCGCAGCGAAATGTGAGACGGGGTGGGGTGACGGTCCCTCCACATCCAACAGTGCCCGTGCGGAGAGATCACCCCACCCCGCTCGCGCTGCGCGCGATCGACCCTCCCCCTCCAGGGGAGGGTAAGAGGACTCAATTCAGCGTCAAGAACTCCACCCAGTTCGGCTTCTTGCCGGTGGGATAGGATTTCAGCTTGCTGAGCGCGCCGCTCGACTGGTCGATGGCGTAGACCGTCATGCCGTCGGACAGCTCGCCCACGGCCGCAAGATAACGGCCGGTCGGATCGATGTTGAAGCCGCGCGGCTGCTTTTCGGTCGGCACGCTGCCGATCGTGGTCAGCATGCCGCTCGACGCATCGACCTTGTAGCCGGTGAGCGTGTTGGTGGTGCGCTCGGAGGCGTAGAGGAAGCGGCCGTCCGGGGTGATGTGGATGTCGGCGGCCCAAGGCTTCTGGCTAGGCTCCTGTCCGTTAAAACCTTCCGGCAGCGCCGTGGTGCGCTGGATCTCGCTCCAGGCTCCGCTCCTGGCTTCGTAGCTGTACGCTGCGATTTCGGCGTTCAGTTCGTGGATGAGATAGACGAACTTGCCGTTGGGATGGAACACGAAGTGCCGCGGCCCGGATTTCTCCGGCGTCTTGAGAGGGGGATCGCTCGGCGTCAGCGAGCCGGCAGCGGCATCGAACGCAAAGCTCAGCACCTGGTCGGAACCGAGATTGGTCGCGAACACGTAGCGATTGTCGGGCGAGGGCAGGAAGGCGTGCGCGTTCAGCCCGGTCGGGATCACTTGCTTGGGCTCGCCGACGACGCCGTTCGCAGAAAGCGGATTCAGCGCGACCTTGTTGCCGCCATAGGAGGCGCTGAACAGCACCTTGCCATCGCGGTCGGTCGCGATATTCGCCATGCTGTCGGCAAGCGGTCCGTTGCCGATATGGCTGAGGAGGCCCGTCTTGGGATCGATCGCAAAGCTCACCGCCTGGAACGGCTGCGAGCGGACGCCGGCGATCAGCACTCGGTGGTCCGGCGTGATCGCGAGCGGTGTCGAGGAGCCGGGCTTGTCGACGCCGGTGAAGGCAGCGGTCTGCAGCGGCGTCATCTCGCCGTTGTCCGCGATCTTGAACACGCTGATGTCGTTGGAGTCGGCATTGCCGACATAGGCGAAGGTTTCGGCCATGCCGGCGCGGGCTCCCAGGACGAGGGCAAGAGTGGTGACAAGAGTGGTGAAGAGAGCGGTGGCGATCGCGGCGCGCGGCGATTTCGAGGTGATTTGGCGTGGCGGTCTGATCAAGGGCGTCCTCCTGCGGATGTGGCGTTTGTCGTTTTGCGGCAGAGGATAACGGCTCGCGTTCCCCGGCACCAAATTCCAGATGGGATTGATCGATGCCGAAATCGTATCGGTGACCGCGATCCGGCGGCGTGCCTCTAGCGCGAGGCGGTGCGGTCGCGCGACGACAGGCGGGGGCCGCCCGAATGATCGGGCGGTCCGAGCAGGGTCCAGACCGCAACCGCGACCAGGATGGAGGTCAGGATGGTCCGGGCGACGAGACGTCTGTGTCTCATGGCAGTGGCATCCCGGCCATGATGGCAAAGTCGCCGTCGCTCATGCCGGGGCCTGTGCCGGCGAAATAGATCGCGACACACGCGATGACGGCAAAGGCGAGATAGCCTGCAACAATCCAGCCGTCGTAATTGCGGACGGCCGATTGGGGCGAAAGCACATGCCCAGAAAGCATCTGCCGATGTCCATGTTCTGCAATATCCATGGTCCAAATCCGTCTGTTTGAAAATTGATGCGCCAAACCGCGCGGACGGGATTCTGCGCTGCAAAAAGGCGACTGCCGTATGAAGCCGTTCACAGCCGGGACACGATCACGGAGTTGCGAACGAGTGTCCCCGTCGTGGCAAAGCGCCACACCGGTTAAACCGATCGCAAGGTCTTTCCGACAAACTATGAGCGGCGCTGCGCTTCGCCTGCTCTCTCGCCGCGCCTGACCGTGGCCGGGAATCGTCAGAGGGATCGCCAGGGAAGGGATCGCCAGGGAACGGCAGTCTCCTCCCGCCGTTACCCCCCGGTCTCGCGGGCGGAGGACGCCAGAACGAAGGCTTGCAAACCGAAGGCTTGCAAACCGAGGCTGGCAAAATCGGAGGCTAGAAAGTGTTTTGGATTTATTGGGACACCGCCTGGTCGCTGGTCATCAGCGGCATCATGTTCGCCACCATTGTCACCCATCCCGACGCCGAGTTCGTCGAGATCCAGGCCACAAGACGGGTGAAATGAGACCGGCGAGATAACGCGGGACTCGAGGTCGCCACCCTTCATAGGTGCAAATGAGGCCTGATAGGTGCAAATGAGGCTTGGCTCGCGCGCGGCGCGGGCCAAATGCGTTTGGTGAACCAAATCTTAGGGTCGGCCCGGTATTTTTCGGCATCTTTTTCGAAAGGCCCGGCGCTCTCCTATGGCATTGTTCGGCAATCCTTCCATTCGTTCCGTTCTCGGCGCCATCATTGGCGTCCTCGGCCTGTTCCTTGTCGGGCAGCTCGCGACCGGGCTGTTTGGAGCGATCGAGCGCAGCAACTCCGCGCAAAAGGTCGAGCGCTACGCCGGCACCGACCAGCAACTCTTCACGGCTCTTCTCGGCTTCCGGATCGAGCGCGGCACCTTCCTGTCGGCGCTGGTTGCGGAAGAGCCGGCCAATGCGGCTGCCGACGACCGGATCGCCAGCAACCGGCAGTCGTCGGAAGCGGCCTACAAGATCGTGCTCGAACGCCTCGACGGCGTGTCCGATTCCCGCCTTGCCGGCCTGCTGGGCAAGTTCGTGGCACTCCATGATGCGCTGATGCCGCTGCGGACCAAGGCCGAAGGCCTGATCCATCAGCCGAAGGCGGCACGCGACACCAAGGCGGCCGACGACTTCCGGAAATCAGCGCAGGACTATCTCGACTCCATCCTCGCGCTGACCATCGAGCTCGAGAATGCGCTCAAGCTCACAGATCCCGTGGTCGATCATCTCCTCGGCGTGAAGCAGTCGGCCTGGGCCGCGCGCAATTTCGGCGGCCTCATCGCGATCCGTCTCGAGGCCGCGGCCGCCGCTGCCAAGCCCTGGAGCGCCCAAGACATTGTCGGGGCAGCCGAGGACGGCGGCCGCGCCAAGCAGGCCTGGAGCCAGGTGCAGGATGCGGCAAGCCGCGCTGACGCCCCGGCGAGCCTCACGGACGTGATCTCGCGGTCGAAGCAGGGCGACGCCGTCGCCATGGTCGAGCGTCAGCAGGGCCTCATCAAGGCGCTCAGCAACAACCAGACCATCGACATCAAGGGCGTCGAGCTTGCCAAGCTCAACACCGCCATCCTCAATTTCTACGTCGAGGCCGGCCAGGCCGCGCTGGCTGAAATGGTCTCCCGCGCCGGTCAGCAGATGACGGCCGCAAAATGGAGCCTGGTGTTCAACGGCGCGATGATGCTGGTCGCGCTCGCCATCACCGTGTTCGGTTTCGTTCTTGTTCAAAGCCGTGTCAGCACGCCGATCCGCAAGCTGACCCAGGCGATGCAGAAGCTCGCCGAGCACGATTATGCGATCGAGCTTGCAGGCATCGAGCGTGGCGACGAAATCGGCGACATGTCGCGTGCGGTATCCGTGTTCAAGGACAACATGATCGCGGGCGACCGTCTCGGCGAAGAAAAGGCCGCCGAACAGGCGAAGAAGGAGCGGCGCCAGTCTGCCGTCGACCGCCTGATCGGTGAGTTCGAAAAGACCGTCACGGAATCGCTGCACACGCTGGCTTCGGCCTCCGGCGAGCTCAACGCCACCGCGCAGTCGATGTCGTCGACCGCCGAGCAGGGCTCGTCACAGGCGGCCTCGGTTGCGAGCCTGTCGGGCGATGCCTCCTCCAACGTGCAGACGGTGGCGGCGGCGACGGAAGAGCTGTCGGCCTCGATCAGCGAGATCAGCCGCCAGGTCGCCGAATCCTCCAGCATCGCCGGCGCTGCCGCCAGCGAAGCCGATCGCACCAATACCGAGGTGCAGGCGCTGGCCGATGCGGCCCAGCGCATCGGCGATGTCGTGGCGCTGATCACGGGGATTGCCGAGCAGACCAATTTGCTCGCGCTCAACGCCACCATCGAGGCCGCGCGCGCCGGCGAAGCCGGTCGCGGCTTTGCGGTGGTTGCGTCTGAGGTCAAGAACCTCGCCACGCAGACCGCGAAGGCAACCGAAGAAATCACCGGCCAGGTCGCCGCGATCCAGGGCGCAACCAAGTCGTCGGTATCAGCAATCCAGTCGATCGGCACCACCATCCAGCGCGTCAACGAGATCGCAGCCGCGATCGCGGCGGCCGTCGAGGAGCAGGGCGCGGCGACGCGCGAGATCGCGCGCAACGTGCAGCAGGCTTCCCAGGGCACCAACGAAGTCTCGCGGCACATCAGCGGCGTGTCGCAGGCCGCCGGGCAGACCGGTGCCGCCGCCGGCGAGGTGCTGGACTCGGCGAAAATGCTGGCGCGCCTGTCGGACGATCTCAAGCGCGACGTCGACCGCTTCGTCGGCGATCTCCGCGCAGCGTAGTCAACGCTCCGGTCGCGTGCCCCGGACGCTGCGCAGCACCACAAGCGCGTTCACGCGCGTCTAGACGCGCTATGGTGATGCGCTGCAGGGCCGGGGCCCATGCCGAGGCATTCTGGATCCCGGTTCAGCAGCGCAGCGTTGCACGCTGCACTGCGCCCGGGACACGAGAGCCGCTCACCCCACCATCGCCGCGGCGATCTTCTGCAGAAGCTTATTGCAAGACCTTGGGCATCACGACGACGACATCGACCTGCTTGTTCAGCACCCGCGATGCAACGGCCGCGATGAGGGGCGAGTAGCTGTCCTCGATATCGGAGGCGACGTCCTCGTTCCTGGCGAAAGCGTAGAGCATCGTGCCCTCGATTTCGTCGAAGCGGATACCCGCGAAGACGTGATCGAACGTCTCGGCGCCGACAATGCCGGCCATCAGCGCCTGGATGGCGTGGTCCTGAACGCGTGTGAGCTTCATCATGCCGATGAGATATGGAAGCGCGGCGCAAATGCAAGGTGGCGGAGGGGCGATGTCAGCCGCTCGCGTTGATCAATTTCAGCGTAGCCAGCCCGTCGCGGAGCCGTATTCACCAGGGGACGGCGCATCGAGACACGCCAAACATTGCCCCTCCGGAGCGCGGAGAGCAGTTCACAAATGGCCTCGCGGACGGTAGGCTCCGCGCACTATTCTTTGAGGCGCCGCAAGCGGTGCCGCCGTTTTGGCTACGGACATTGCCGCGTGGCAGTATTGGAGCACAGATTCATTGCGGACCAGCTGCAGCGAACGCGCGCCGGCATCAGGACATATCGACGACATGGCGCGCTGCGCATATTGGTGGCAGCTGCCGCCGAAGATGTTTCGGCCCGGCTGGCTGCAAACCGCACCGTCCTCGAGCCCCGATCCCGCCGTCGCTGCTTGCGCTGTGCGACGACGTGATCGAGTGAGCCGGAGACATCGATGAAGCGACGAACATTCATCTCGCTCCTGGGTGTTGCCTTTGGCACTGCGCTGGTGCGGCCTGTTGCGACGCTCGCGCAGCAGACCAGGCCTGTTGTCGGTTATCTCGGCAGCGGCTCTGCGGAGGACCAGAAGAACCTGGTGGCAGCGGCCCTGCAGGGCCTGAAAGAGGCAGGCTTCGCGGCGGGTCAGAATGTCACGGTCGAGTTTCGCTGGGCCGACGGCCAATATGAGCGCCTGCCCGCACTTGCGGAGGAGTTGGTCAAGCTCCCGGTGTCGCTGATCATCGCCGCCGGCGGCAGTGATCCAGGTCGCGCCGCCAAGGCCGCGACGTCGACCATCCCGATCGTCTTCATTACTGCCGCCGACCCGGTCAAGGCCGGGCTCGTCACCAATCTCAATCGGGGCCAGGGCAATGTCACTGGCATCAGCATGATTGGTGCTTCGCTGGAAGCGAAGCGGCTCGAGCTGCTGCATGAAATGCTGCCCGAGGCCTCGATCGGCGTAATGATCAATCCGGGCTATCCCGCTGCCAGGGCGCAGGCCGAGGAGGTCGAGGAGGCCGTCAAGCGCCTCGGCCTCAAGGTCAGCGTGATCAACGCCAGCACGCCTGTCGAAGTGGATGCGGCCTTCGCCAAATTCGACGCGCAGAAGGTCGGCGCCGTGCTCGCCTGCAACGATCCGTTCTTTGGCTCCGACCGCCTGCAGATTGCCGCGCTCGCCTCGCATTACAAGCTGCCCGCGATGTCGTTCCGTCGCGAGTTCGCCGAAGCCGGAGGCCTCGTCAGCTACGGCGCGCAATTTGCCGAGGGCTACCGCCAGACCGGCATCTACGCCGGCAAGGTCCTTGCGGGCGCGAGGCCAGCCGATCTGCCGGTGATGCAACCGACCAAGTTTGAATTGGTGATCAACCTGAAGACGGCAAGGGCGATCGGGCTTGCCATCTCGGAGGCGTTTCTGCTGCGCGCCGACGAGATCATCGAATGACTTGCTGCGGTCTTCCAGGAGATGACGCTCGAACAATCAAGCCGCAGCCGCCTGCTTCGACAGCAATTGCTTCAGCTTCGCCGCCGGCACCGCCGGGCTGAACAGCCAGCCCTGCATCTGGCTGCAGCCGAGCTCGCGCAGCACTTCGCGCTGGGCTTCTGTCTCGACGCCTTCGGCCGTCGTCGCCATGTGACGGGCGGCGGCCATATGCACCACGGCCTGGACGATCGGCGAGGAATCCTCGGGTTCGCCGATGCCGCTGATGAAGCTGCGGTCGATCTTGATCTTGTCGAACGGGAAGCGGTGCAGGTAGCTCAGCGACGAATAGCCGGTGCCGAAATCGTCGAGCGCGATGCGCACGCCAAGCTCGCGCAGCTGCCGGAGGATGGTCAGCGCCTCCTCGTCGTCGCGGATCAGCACGGTTTCGGTGATCTCGAGCTCGAGCCTTTCTGGCGCGAGGCCGGACTCGGCGAGCGCCGCGGCGACCTTCAATGCCAGCGTCCTGGAGCGGAATTGCACCGGCGAGACGTTGACCGCGATATGGATATCGCCAGGCCACGAGGCGGCTTCCGTGCAGGCTTGCTTGAGCACCCATTCGCCGATCTCGCCGATCAGGCCGGTGTCTTCCGCGACCGGAATGAAGTCGGCGGGCGAGACCATGCCGCGCTCCGGATGACGCCACCTCAGCAGCGCCTCGCAGCCGGTGACGACATTGGCGGAGAGATCGACCAGCGGCTGGTAGTGCACCTCGAACTCGCCGCGGGCGAGCGCCTGGCGCAGATCGAGCTCGAGCTGGCGGCGCTGCCGCGCCTTGGCGTCGTAGTCGCTCACGAAGATGCGGAAGGTGCCGCGCCCCTCGGCCTTCGCCGCATACATCGCGAGATCGGCGCGCTTGAGCAAATCGTCGATGATGTCGCCGTGGTCGGGCGCGATCGCGATGCCGATGCTGGCATCGGTCGTGATCTCCTGGCCCTTGCAGTCGACCGGCATGCGCAGCGTCGTCAGGATCTGTTCGGCCAGCGCCGACAGCTCGGCCTGGTCTTGAGTGCCGGCCTTGACGATCGCGAATTCGTCGCCGCCGAGCCGCGCCACGAGATCGTTACCGCTGACGCAGGCGCGCAGGCGATTGGCGACCTGGCGCAGCAATTCGTCGCCGACCTCGTGGCCGAGCGAATCGTTGACGCCCTTGAACTCGTCGACGTCGATATAGAGGATCGCAAACGGCTTGCCGTGGCTGAGCTCCGCGACGCGGCGCTCCAGATGGCCGCGCATCAGCACGCGATTGGGCAGGTCGGTCAGCGCGTCGTAATGCGCCATATGCGCGATGCGCTCGTCGGCGCGGATGCGCTCGGTGACGTCGTCATGGGTGGCGAGCCAGCCGCCGGCCGCGCTGGGCTGGTTCTTGATCTCGATCAGGCGGCCATCGGACGTCTCGACGATCCTGCTCTGCGTCTGCCCGACCTGGCTCAGGACCTTGTCGCAATAGGCATCGACGTCGCCGTCGAACGAGCCGGTATCGGCGCGATGCTGGATCACGTCGCGGAAATAGGCGCCGGGTTTCACCACCGCGCTCGAGAGCCCGTACATGTCGATATAGCGGCGGTTGCAGACGATGAGCCGCTCGTCCTGGTCGAACATGAGAAGGCCCTGCGTCATCGTGTTCATCGCGGTGTCCAGCCGCTGCTTCTCCAGCGAGACGCGGTGGGTCACCTGGCGGAAGATCAGGAACAGCGTCAGCACGAGCAGGCCGATCGACAGCACGGCCACGGTGACGAAGAATTTTGTCTGTGTACGCCAGGTCGCGAGCGTCGCGTCCAGCGATTTGGTGGCGACCACGACCAGCGGTTCGCCGGTCAGCATGCGCGAGGCGACGATGCGGTCGTTGCCGTCCATCGGGCTCGCGAGCTGCGTCGTCACGAAGGGGCGCTCGAACACGGCCCTCTGCGCGGGCGAGCCGGCGCGATAGTTCTGCCCGATCATCGCCTCGACATGGGGAACGCGCGCGAGCAGCTGGCCGTTCTGGTGGTGCATCGCGATCGAGGATTCCTCGCCGAGCCCGACTGATACGAAGAAGGATTCGAGCTGCTCGGGCGTAATGGCCCGTGACACCACGCCGAGGAATTCGCCGTGCGCGCCGGACACGCGCCGGCTGAACACGATGGCTGGACCCTTGCCGAACCGGCCGGGCACGACCTCGATCTCTTCCTGCAACGCCGGATCGTTCTTGAGGCGGTTGAAATAGCCGCGATCGGACACCGAGATGTCGGCGACCGGCCACTGCCGGGACGAATTGATCAGGGTACCATTGGCATCGAAGACATTGGCGCCGGCGATGTCGGACCAGCCGCTCGCCTTGCTGCGCAGCACCTCGTGCATAGCGAGCGTGCCCATCTCGCTGCGGAACGCATCGGGGGAGTCGATTCCGTGGCTTTCGAGCTCGGCGATGATGCTCTTCTGCAGCACCGCGAAATCCTCGAACTCGCGGTCGAAATGGCGGGCAAGCAGGCGGACGGAGCTTTCCAGGCTTTCGCGGCCGCTCTCGATGGCGTTCTGCCGGAAGCGGTCGACGGTAAGTCCGGTGCCGATGGCGGTTGCGGCCATCAGCACGAAGCCGCCGACGATCAGCCACGTCAGCGGTGCGCCCCGCCACTGGCGAAGCAGCACGCGCAAGCGCGCGGTCCATCGGATTGATGCGCCCATCCCAGTCCTCCCTTGGGATGCAAGATGCCCCAAAACCGACAAGAGCCCGTTACCATTAAAGGTTAGGGAACTATGAATCGGAACAAAATCAGGGGGTTGGCGCGGCGTTGTGCGAGCGTGGAAAGTGATGCGGTTCGGGAGCCTGCTTTCACTCCCGCTTCACTTCCCATTTCAGCGCTTCGGCATTCCTCTTGGCCCACTCCGCCGGCACGTCGAATTTGCCGGTCTTCAGATCGTAACGGACTTGCCAGCCGCCCAGTCCCTTCATCACGGTGTTCTTCGGATGCTTGTCGAATTCGCCGCCGAGCAGGATCACGAGGTAACGGTTGTTGGGCCAGCCCATGCCGAGCGAGCGGTAGGCGTCTTCCGTGCCCTCCAGCAGATTGGCGGAGATGTGGAAGTCGAGCTTGGGAAACGTCTTGGTCTCCGGCCGGCCGTAGAAATAATTCCAGGCGAGATCGCTGAGCGATTTCTTCCCGGTGGCGCTGACGAAGGTGCCGTTCTCGGCGTGGTAGAGAAACAGGTCCTGCTCGCCGGACCCGGTCTTCTGCATCCGCACCAGCCATTGCGAGTCGGCGGTGAAACGGAAACCGGCGCCATAGCCCTGCTCCGGCTTCAGCTCGGTCATCTGGTCGCCGCGCCGCGCCCAGACCTGCCACTTGACGTCCCAATCGCCGGCATCCTTCATGTACTGCTCGAGCCTGGTGGCGCCGTCGGGCGAGGTGAAGGCGAGATCGGCATTGTCGGTGAGGACGAACCCGGGCGGCGGGCCGGAGGCGGCCAGCGCGGGGGCGGCGGCAAACATCAGGGCGAGCGCCAGCCATGGCGCGGCGCGGCAAAATCCGGTCATCGAGGAAATTCCCTGAAATATAGCTGCAAGGCGGCGTCGGTGATTGGACGCCGGAGGGGCCGCGCCGGTTCACCCTGTCGGGCGGTCATCCCATCGACCGTCTTGCTGCCGCAGCCAAAACGGCGCAGTTTGCCGGGGCTGATTTGCGACCCGAAATTCCGATCAAGGTTGAGGACTGATGATCACCGCAACCAAGGCCTTCATCGCGTTCTGTCTGCTTGCCGTGGTCGGCACCGTGCTGGTGATCGGCCCGAGCGAGCTGCGTCGCCTGCTGCCGGGCGGGGCGGGCACCGAGGTTGCAGTCGCCGCCAAGCCTGCTAGCCCCACAGCCAAGGCCGAACCCAAGGCCGAGCCCAAAGCAGAGCCGAAGCTCGCTGCGGTCGTGCCCTCACCGGCACCGGCCGAGGCATCAAAGCCGGGTGCGCTGGCCGAGACCCAGAAGCAAATCGCGGCGCTGGCCGATGTCGCGCCGGCCAAGCCGCAGCCTTCAGTTGCGGACACCGGCCCTCGCTTCGATGTTGCCCGCGTCGACGACCATGGCGAGGCCGCCGTGATCGCGGGGCAGGCCGCACCAGGTGCCAAGGTCGAGCTGCTGCGCGACGGCCAGCCGCTCGACAGCGTGGTCGCCGATGCGTCGGGCCAGTTCGTGATGACCCCACCCAAGCTTCCCGCCGGCAGCTATGAGCTGGCGCTGCGCGCCAAGGCGCCCGACGGAACCATCATGCAATCCAGCCGCACCATGCCGGTCACGGTCGCCGAGGCTGCGCCGCCGCCGGCGCGTGTCGCGGCGGTCGCCAAGCCTGACGTAAAGCCTGAAGCAAAGCCGCAAGAAACCAAACAAGAAACAAAACCCGACGACAAATCGGATGTCGTTGCGTCGTTGCCGCCGCGCCTCGCCGCGAACCCGGAGCGGTCGGCGGTTCGGCCCCGCATGATGGGCGCACCGAAACCCAAATCCATGGCGAGGGTTCCGACCGCCGCGACCGTCGCCGCTGCGTCGCCCGCGGACGTGCTCAACGCGACCACCCCGGCGGAAGCCGGCAGCCGCGTGGTCTCCCGCGGCGACAGCCTTTGGGCGCTGAGCCGTCTCGCCTATGGCGACGGCGCCCGCTACGCGGTGATCTTCAACGCCAACCGCGAGAAGATCAAAAATCCCAATCTGATCTATCCCGGCCAGACCGTTCTGGTGCCGCAAAACGCGCAGTGAGGTGGTCGTCATTCCGGGGCGTCGCGTAGCGACGAACTATGGTGCGCAGTTGCGCACCTGAGAATCCATCGTGCCACCATTGTCGCTGCCCTATGGATTCTCAGGTGCGCGATTGCGCACCATAGTTCGCGCTTAGGGCTGTCTCTTATACACATCGCGTAGCGACGAACTATGGTGCGCAGTTGCGCACCTGAGAATCCATCGTGCCACCATTGTCGCTGCCCTATGGATTCTCAGGTGCGCGATTGCGCACCATAGTTCGCGCCAAGGGCGCGCCCCGGAATGACGAGGGAGAGTGCGGAACATTTGGTTCCCTGGCGAGTCTTCTCCCTGCGACGTGATGCGCGCTTGGCGCTGGAGGAGGGCCAAGGAGTGGTCAGCTCGGTTGCCATATCGAGATCGCGGTTGGGACTAGCGCTCGTCGGCGCGATCCTTGTCGTTCTGGCAGTGCTACCGCCGAACCGGGCGGAAGCGCAGTTCGGAATACGCGGCGGGCCGCTCGGGGTTGCCCGTTTCGCCGTCGGCCACGTCATCGGGCTGGCGCGATTGCGTCACGGCCGCATGGCCGTGCGCGGAGGCCGCACCCGTGACGCCGCATTGAGGTCGCAGGATCCGCGCAGCAGCGAGCGCGGCCAACCCGCCAATCCCTACATCCTGCGTGCCGCGATGACGGCGCAGGCTGCGCTGTCGGGCTGGCATGGCGGTCGCCGTCCGCAGGGTTGGTGGCGTCATCCTGACGGCAGCTATGGCTGGATCGGTCCGGTGTTCTGGCCGTTCGCGCATGACGATCTCACCACGGCGATCATCTTCGGCGACACGACCAGCCTCTCGCTCTACGGCTATGGCGACATCTATGCCGCGATCTTCGCGCCCTATGCGGCGCCGGAGCTCGCCGCCTACACCGCGCCGCAAGGCCGAGCTCGAAGTCGAGTTGGACGACGGGTCCCGTCGGTGGAAGCGGTCTGCGACAGCAGTGACACCGGCGGCCTGCCGGTCGACCGCATCGCGGCCGCCGTGCAGCCGAATGAGATGCAGCGCACCGCGCTCGACGAACTCGGCGCCCCATGGACCGCGGCGCGCGACACCATCCGCGCCGCCTGCCCGGCGCAGGCTCCGATGACCGCCGCCGAGCGCCTCGGCGTGATGCAGGCAAGACTGGATGCGATGATCAAGGCCACGGACACGATCGCGCCGGCGCTCGCCAAATTCACAGGCCTTCTCGAGGACGAACAGAAAGCAAAGCTCGAGTCGCTGGCGAGGGAACGTCGTGCCGCACTTGCCTCAAGCCAGCACAAGGACGCGCAGGCGGCCTCCGCCTGCGATCCCAATGACGACCCCCGCTACGATTTGCAGGCCCAGCGTCAGTACGAGCAGCTCGTGCAGCAGCAATGGCCCGCCGCTGACATCGCCGCCACCCTCAAGCTCGACGACACCGGCCGCGCCCGTCTCGACGTGCTTCAGGACACCACGCTGCGCACCATGGAGACGCTGAGCCCGTGTGCGATCAAGCCAGAAGCAACCCCACAAGCCCGCCTCACCGCCGTGAAGACGCGGCTCGAGAGGATGCAGCAGGCGGTGGGTGGCGTCAGCGATGCGCTCGATGATTTCGAAGCGGATCTGAGCGACGCGCAGAAGGCGGGGTTCGAGGCGATGGGGCCGAAGCGGGCGATGTGATCACCCACACGCCCAATCAAACTTCATGTCCCTGAAGTCCAGCTGCGCATTGCCGCCACCAAAATTGTAGCCGCCGAAATATTCCTCGAACTCGATGTAGAACGGGCTCATCTCCGGCACGGCCTGGCAGGGCCGCATGGTGCCGCCGAGATGGTTGGGCGCGTGGTCCTTGGCCCAATCATGCAGGCGGAAATTGTCGCGGCCCGGCACGTCGCCGACATAGTAGTAATAGGGCTGATACCCGGTCGGCGCCCCGCGCTTCACATGCGCATCCTGCGGGCCCTTGCCGGCATTGGGATCATCAGCGCGGGCCGTCAGCACGATGGTACGGTTTTCAGTGAGATCGGCGCGCGGCGTGCTCTGCAGCAGCTTCTTCGCATAACCCGGCGCGGATTCATGGAACGCGCTGGCGCCGCCGACATCGAGCCAGCGCGGCCGCTCCGCGGTCGCAAGCGCAAGTGGCTCGGGCGGCGTCGCGAACGCGCCGTCATATTCGGCCTTGGTCAGAAGCAGCGCGGCATATTCGTAATCGAGAATGTCGGTCATGCGCGAGAGCCGCGGATGCGAGGCGCGCGCCGCCACGGCCTCGCGGATTTCGGGATCATCAGGCGCGCCGCCGTCATTGTGGTCGGGCGCGGTCGCAAAGAACGACACCGCGACGATGTCCTCGCCATGCACGCGATAATCGTCCGGAAGCAAAAGTGTGAATCCATGCATCAGCGGATAACCGGTGACGGGATCGAGCGGCCATTGCTCGCTCGCAATGCCCGGCGGCAGGCCAAACACCCAGCCATGGTCGCGCGCACGCTCGGCGGGACGGTCCAGCATCTGCAGATCATACGCACGCGATGGCAAGGCAAAAACCACAGGCCGTCTCCCATCCGAACTTCCCGCCTCGTCGTTGAGGCCTGGGGTTAGTCGCAGGGAGCAGTGATGTGGTTCGGGGCGACAGGACAGCCATCGGATCGACCGATCCGACAGGCAAAGACATCAGAGCTTGGTGAGAGATCAGGCACAAACGCCCGATGATGCCACCATACCAGTGTTTTGCCCGACGCCTCAAGGAGAATTTCGAAAAATCCGTATCGTCGCGAATCCCACTGCTGGTTCAGTGCCTTGGCTACTGTGCATGGGGTTGTTTTCGCGCTTCGGTTCGCGGCTACCCTCGCCGTCGCGCCGCCGCCGCATCCACCACGTTGTCCACCTCCTCGCGCCAGCTCAGAATCTCCATCGCCAGCACCGGGTGATTGAACCCCTTGAGCTGGAGATCGTCGAGCGCGCGGGCTTCGACCCATGGTTCGACCATGCCGTAGACGCGGCGGCTGACCACGATCTGGTTGGCGTGGGCCTCGCTGCAGAGGCGGGAGGCGAGGTTGGTGACGCTGCCGATCGCGGCATATTCCAGCCGCTGCTCGAAGCCGACCTGGCCGAGCGTGGCATAGCCGAGCGCGATGCCGATGCCGAAGCCGAGTGAGTGCCCGCGGTTGCGCCAGCGCTCGGTCAGGGGGCCGATCGTGTCGCGCATCTCCACCGCCATCTTCACGGCGCGCTTGGTGTGGTCCTCGAACTGGATCGGCGCGTTGAACAGGATCATCACGCCGTCGCCGGCATATTTGTCGAGCGTGCCCTCGTATTTGAAGATCAGCTTGCCGAGTGCGGCGTGATATTCGCGCAGCACGTTCATCGCCTCTTCCGGTTCGGTCGCCTCGGTGAAGGCGGTGAAGCCGCGCAGGTCGCAGAACACGACGGTGACCTCGCGGCGCTGGCTGGTCAGCAGCCCCTCGGGGCTGTCGGACGAGGCGATCAGCTGCGCCACCTGCGGCGCCAGGAAGCGCTCGAGCTTGCGGATGCGCTCGAGCTCGCCGAGCTGGGTCTCGACGCGCTCCTCCAGCGACTTGTTCCAGTCCTTCAGCTGCTCGGTCTGTTGCTGGAGCTTGTCGGCCTGGGCGCGCACGGTCTCGTTGGCCGTCTCCAGCGCGTGGCTCTTCTGGTCGACCTCGGTGAACAGGCGCGCATTGCGCATCGCCAGCACCGCCTGGTTGGCGAAGGTGCGCATCAATCCGATGAGGCTGTCCTCGAACGCGCCGCTGGCCCGGCGCAGCACCACCAGCGCGCCGAGCGTGCCTTGTTGGTCGACCAGCGGCACCACCAGCACCGCATGGAAGCCAGCCGCGATCGCGACGTCGCGCAGCGGCCACTCGGCGGCCTGGTCGAGATCGGCAACTGCGATCGGCTCGCCGCTGCTGGCGGCATGGCCCAGCACGGTCTCGCCCTCATTGATCGTGAGGTGAGGGCCGTCAGCCGATCTGTCGATGCCGTTGGCCTCGACCAGGTCGAAGCGGTGGTGTTCGACATCATAGCCATAGATCAAGACCGCATCGGCATGGCTGATCTCCAGCGCGCGCGCCGCGATCGTCGGCAGCACCGCGTTGAGGTCGAGCGATGAGGCGACCGCGCGGCCGACCTCTTCCAGCACCTTCAGCTCGTTGATCGACTGCGCGAGGTCGCGGGTGCGCTCCTCGACCTTGGTCTCGAGATCGGTGTAGGTCTCCTGCAGCTGGCCGGCCATGCGGTTGAACTGGTCGGCGAGCTCTTCCAGCTCGTCCGAGGTGTGCACGTCGATGCGGTGGCTGAAGTCGCCCTCGCCGAGCTTGTGGGCGCCGTTACGGAGTGCCGTGATCGGGATGATCATGCGGCGCGCCAGCAGCGTGCCGGCGAGAATCGCCACCATCAGGCCGACGCCGATCAGCAGCGCGACGCGCACCAGCTGGTCGCGGATCGGCGTCAAGGCCTGCGCGGTCGGCTGCTCGAACAGCACGCTCCAGCCGAGTTTTGGCACCGTGCTCTCGGCCGTCAGCACCGCATGGCCATTGAAGTCGGTGCCTGAGGTGTCGCCCTCGCCGCCGGGGGCGATGGCGGCTGCGACCTGCGGCAGCTTCGACAGATCCGTGCCGACGTCAGGACCCTTGGACGAGCTCGCGAGCACGCGGCCGCGCCCGTCGACCACATAGGCGAAGGCGGCCTTGCCGAGCTGGGAATCCGACAAATAGTCGGACAGGAAGCTGAGATCGATCTCGGCCACGGTGACCCCGGCATTGAAGCCGGAATGCGCCACCGAGATCGACATATACGGCGTCCGGTCGACGAACCAGGCCGGTGCATAGCTGACCCCGCGCGCGACCGCTTCGGTGAAGCGGATGTCACGGGCAAGGTCACTGTTGCTGCCTGTTGTGGTCGACTGGCGCGAGACGCGCAGCACCTCGCGGCCATCGCCGTTGAGCTGGTACAGCTGGGAGATGACCGCGACCTGCTGCAACAGCTGGCTGTAGTCGGCGCGACGCTTGTCGAGCGTGTCCCGGCTTGCCGTCGTCACCCAGCTGATCTGGCGCTCGAGCTCGGAGACGGATTGCTCGATCCGCCGGGCCGCGCCTTGCGCCTTGTCTCCGAGCCCGTCGGTCAGCTGGGTCTTGGTGGAGCGATAGGAGATCCAGGTCTCCATCGCGCCGTTGACGGCGAGCACGAACACGACGAGGCCGACGAGGGAGACGACGTATTTGGCGAACAGGCCCTCGCGCAGACTCCAGGTCTTGTCTTTCGCTCCTGCCATCCGGATCCTCTCGCGCCGCGACCGACGCCGGCGCTAAGGGGCCGCAGGGCCCCATGGCCCTTCTACCACATTTTGGGTCTTTGGACCGGCAAGGGAGGTGTCGAGGGACCGGTTTGGTAACCCGTCAGGGGACGCCGGGATGGCTGGCGGGGCGGTGAATTGTCGCGGGTGCACGCATCACCGGTTGAAGAGCTGCCGCATGACATCGTTCATCGGCTGGCTGTCCTGCTGCGCCTGAGGCGGGGCTTGAGGCGATTGATCCTGGGTCGGCGGGGCCGGCGATGCCTGCGGCGCGGGGGTGGTCGGCGCGCCGGGCAGGCTGCGGCTCCGGCCGGCGCTGTTTCCCGCGCCGCTCGACAGCCCCTGCTGGATCAGATTGCCGATGGCCTCGCCGAGCTGGCCACCGGGCATCGGCATGGTGTTCGGCAGCTGGATCTGCGGATTGGTGTTGCCCGCGGTGGTGTTGTTGCCGGCCGCGTTGTTGCCCTGAGTGGGGCTGCCGAGGCCAAAGCTGCCCAGGATGTCGCCGAGCTTGGCGCCGTCAGGACCGAACAGGCCCTTGCCCATCTCGCGCAGCTTGGCATAGGCGGCATCGGGATTGTCCATCATGCCGGCCATGTCAGGGTAGATCTGCGGCTGCGACCACGAGCCAGAGATCATCACGGGAATGCCGAAGCCGACCGGCTCGGAGGTGCGGCCCTGGCCTTCGGTGGTCATGACCAGCTTGGGCTCGACCCTGAAACCCATCATCTTGGTGTCGAGTGCGATGGTGCCGGCGCCGGTGATGCGCACCAGCGGTCCGATCAGATTGAAGTCGGTCGTCACCGCCTGGCCCTTGTCGATGCGGAACGAGGCGGAGAGCTGCGTCAGGTCGGTGGTTTGCTCCTTGTTCTGATCCTGGCTGGCGTTCTGGTTGGAGTTTTGGTTGGCGTTCTGGTTATCCTGCCAGCCCGACAGCTTGCTCGTCGTCAGCGAGCGGAGCATCTGCGCGATATTGATGCCGCGGATGGCGCCGTCCTGGAAGCTGACGAAGGCCGTGCCCTGCATGTTCGCCATCAGCGCGCGCTGGCTGCGTCCGGCGCTGCGCAGCGCGAGCTTGGCCTGCAGCTTGCCGTCGATCCGGTCGAAATCCGCAAGACCCTGCAACAGCGGCAGCGCGCGCACGCCGACGATGTCGGAATGCATCGCAAAGCTCGGCGCGCCWGAKGTCGCATCCAGGATCASYTCGCCSGAGACCTGGCCGCCATAGGCGCCGAGATTGGCGGTGCCCGCCTTCAACACGCCGCCGGCGAGCTTGGCATCGATCGCCAGTGGCGCCAGGCGGGCCTGGCCGAAGATCGCTTCGGTCGCCGAGATCCGCACCTGCGCGTCGACATAATTGAGCCCGGAGACGTCGATCGGCGCATCGCTCCAGGGCTGCCCGGACGCATCTTGCGAGGATTGCGACTGGGGGATCGTCAGCCGCTGGAAGTCGAGATCGAGCTTGACCAAGGGCTTGCTGGCGATGTCGACCGAGGCCCAGCCATTGAAATTGCCATCGCCGAGCGTGCCGTTGATGCCGTTGATCATCACGACATCGCCGTTGAGGCGCATGTCGGCACGCCCGGTCAGCTGCGACTTCAGCACGTCAGGCATGTCGATGGCAAAATCCACCGGGGTTGCCTGCCGCTCGCTAGATGCCGGCGTCGTCGCCTTGATGTCGAATTTGGTCGGATGATCATAGACCCGCGCCGAGCCTGTCACCTTGACCGTGCGGTCGCGGCCGATGACGGCATCGGCATCGATGGCGCTGATGCGGCCTTCGATGCGGTCGCGGATGCGGGCGAAGGCGACTTCGCCATTGCTGATCTTGAAGCGGTCGATGGTCACRCCGTCCATGTCGGCCGCAAGCGGCTTCGACGTTGCAGACCCATCGGCATTGGGCAGGCGATCGCGCAGCAGCGGCTGGTACAGCACCGGATGGGTGACGACGATCTCGCGGATCTCGGGCCGGCCCGACCACGCGCTCGCCAGCGTCATGTCGAYCTGCACGCGCTCGATCGTCACCTTGGTGATGCCGCTSCGATCCCTGGGGTTCTGCAGCGTGAGGTCGCTCAAGSTGATGTTCAGCGTCGGCCACAGGCTGATCTTCGCCGCGCCGTCGATGGTGAGGCGATAGCCGGTCGCGCTCTCCACGCGCGCGGCGATCTTCGACGTCAGGAAGCCCGAGGGGATCCCGATCACCAGCAGGAGCGCGACCACGATGATGACGGCCACCACCGCCGCGCCGGCGAATTTAACTGCTCTCATCTCGACTTTCCAACGACGGACGAGCGGTGCCGCACCCGGCAGATCGCCCGTCCCTTGGGCCTAAGTTTATCCCGGGACGGGAAGCCGCTCCAAGCCGCTAAAAATAGTCGGAGGGTGCTGCAAAATTATGTGACTTATGACACACTTCCCCGGCGCGGTTTTACGCGATGCTGACGTTCATGCTTCCAAACGATTTGCCCAGGAAATTCTCGAGTAGCTTCACAAGGACGTAGAAATGAGCAAGCAGGCCGAATTTGCGGTCATTCTGAAAATGAATGCCATGTTCGCCGATCTCGGGTCGGACGAACTCCAGCGGCTGTCCAACCTCTGCCACACCCAGCATCTGGCGAATGGCGAGCTGCTGTTCCAGAAGGGCGACCCTGGCGATGCGCTGTTCGGCGTGCGTCGGGGCCAGGTCCGGATCGAGACCGGCGCCTCCGACGGCAGCCGGCTGACCCTGAATTTCATGGGCCCAGGCGACCTGTTCGGCGAGGTTGCGGTGCTGGATGGCCAGAACCGCACCGCGGACGCGACCGCCGGCGAGGCCAGTGAATTATTCGTGCTGCGCCGCGAAGATTTCCTGGCTTTCCTCGAGCGCGAGCCGAAGGTTGCGATCAAGATCATCGCGCTGCTGTGCCAGCGTATCCGCTGGCAAAGCGAGCGCATGGAAGAGTCGATGCTGCAGCCGCTGCCGGTGCGGCTGGCAAGGCGCCTCTGCGCGCTTGCCGCCGATTTCGGTTCCGAGGTTCACATCTCGCAGGAACAGCTCGGCGTCTTCGTCGGCGCCGCTCGCGAGAGTGTCAACCGCCAGCTTCAGGCCTGGCGCAAGGAGGCGATCCTCGACCTCCAGCGCGGGCGCATCCTGCTCAGGAACATGACCAAGCTGACGGCAATCGCGCGGAACGAGTAGGATCCTGCTAACGCGGCGAGGAATTTCGCGCCGCTCGCGTCAGTCGGGTCGGCGGCGATTTACTCCGCCGCGGGATGCACGATGCTCTTCGGTGGCGGTAGCGCTTCAGTGGCCTCGTGATGGTCGCCCGTCTCTGCATCCGCGCTGTGCACGATCAGCCGCTTGCCGAAGCGCCAGATCAGTGCGCCGAGATCGTCCATCACCATGAACATCGCGGGCACGAACACCAGCGACAGGACGGTCGAGAAGATCAGGCCGCCGATCACCGCGAGCGCCATTGGCGAGCGGAATTCGCCGCCGGCGCCGACCGCGAGTGCGCTCGGCATCATGCCGGCGGCCATCGCGATCGTGGTCATCACGATCGGGCGGGCGCGTTTCATGCCGGCGTCGATCATCGCCTCGTCGCGCGGCTTTCCGGCGTTGATCGATTCGATGGCGAACTCCACCAGCATGATCGCGTTCTTGGTGACGATGCCCATCAGCATCAGGATGCCGATCCATACCGGCGTGGTGAGCTGCTTGCCGGTGACGAGCAGAGCCGCGATGGCGCCGCCGATCGACAGCGGCAGCGAGAACAGGATGGTAATCGGCTGCAGGAAGGTGCCGAACAGCAGTACCAGCACCGCATAGACCATCAACAGCCCTGCCTTCATCGCGGTTGCGAAGCCGTCGGACAATTCGTTCAGGCTCTCGGCGTCGCCCGACGGTGAGACCTTCACACCCTTCGGCAGGCTCTTCATGACCGGGAGTTCGTTGATCAGCTTGGTGGCATCACCGAGCGCGGTGGTGCCGACGGTGTCCGCGGCAACGGTCGCCTGCCGGTCGCGGTCGTAGCGGTTGATGCTTGTCGGGCCCTGATCGAGCTTGACGTCGGCGATGACGGACAGCGGAACGCCGCCCTTCTCGCCGTGTTCGCCCAGCGGCACCCGCAATTGCTCGAGCGTCTTCAGATTGCCGCGCGCGGCGTCCTCGAGCTGCACCCGGATCGGGACCAGCCGATCGCCGACGTCGAATTTGGCGAGCGCAGGTCCGACGTCGCCAATGGTGGCGACGCGGATGGTTTGCGACAGGCTTTCGGTCGAGACGCCGAGCCGCGCCGCGAGATCGGCGCGCGGTTCGATGCGCAGTTCGGGCCGCTCCAGCGACGTTTCCGAGATCACGTTGGCGATGGTCGGAATCCGCTTCATCTGCGTCGCAAGCTCGCTTGCGACGTTGTTGACGATATTGGCGTCGACGCCAGTCACAACAAGCGAAATGGGGCGCAGACCGTTCTCGTCCAGGAACCAGAAGCGCAGGTCGGGGATGTTCTCCAGCTCCTGGCTGATGGAGAATTCGAGTTCGCGCTGGGTGATCTTGCGATCGACCTTCGGCACGTAGTTGATGATCAGCGATGCGCGCCGGACTTCCTGGGTGCCGGGCGGAACACGGCCGCCGTCGACGAAGATACTCTTCACCTCCGACCGCTTGCGCAGCTGCGCCACGATGTCCTCGGTGACCTTTTCGGTGTAGGCGAGCTGGGTCCCGGGCGGCAGTTCGAGGGCGATCAGCGATCGTGCACTGTCCTGCGTCGGCAGGAAGCCCTGCGACAGCAGCGTGATGCTCCAGATCGAGGCCGCAAAGATCCCGAAGCCGATCAGCACCGTGAAGAAATAGTGCTTCACCGACCAGGCGACGACGCTGTGATAGCCCCGCAAGATGCGGCCCGGCGGCGGTTCTTCATGGGTGTGGTGCTTGAGGAAGTAGGCCGCCAGCACCGGTGTGACGAAACGTGCCGCCAGCAGCGAGAAGAACACCTGCACCGACACCGTGATGCCGAACTGCTTGAAGAACTGCCCGGCGATTCCGGACATGAAGCTCGCGGGCGCGAAGATCGCGATGATGGTCAGCGAGATCGCGATCACCGCGAGGCCGATTTCGTCGGCGGCTTCGAGGGCGGCACGGTAGGGCGATTTGCCCATGTTCATGTGCCGCACGATATTCTCGATCTCGACGATGGCATCGTCGACCAGGATACCTGTCGACAGCGTGATGGCGAGGAAGCTGACGAGGTTGAGCGAGAAGCCGAGGATGTCCATCGCCCAGAACGCCGGGAAGATCGAGAGCGGCAGCGAGATCGCGGCGATGATGGTGGCGCGCAGGTCGCGCAGGAACAACAGCACGATCACGACGGCGAGGATGGCGCCCTCGAACAAGGTCGATATCGCGGCCTCGTAGTTGCCCTTGGTGTACTCGACCGACGTGTCGATCAGCTTCAGGTCGACGTCGGGATAAGCCGCCTTGAGCGCATCGATGCGCTTCTGCACGGCGGCCGCGACGACGACGTCGCTGGCGCCCTTGGAGCGCTTGATGCCGAGCGCGACCACCGGCTCGCCGTTGAAGCGGGCGAAGGTGCGGCGGTCGGCGATGGTGTCGGTGACGGTGCCGAGATCGTCGAGCCGCACTTCACCACCTGCGAACAGCGGAATCATGGTGCCGGCGAGGTCGCTCAGCGTCTTGGCGCCCGCCAGCGTGCGGATCGCCTGGTCGTTCTTGCCGATCTCGGCGCGGCCGCCGGCGACGTCGACATTGGTGCCGCGCAGGCTCTGGCTGACATTGACAGTGGTCAATCCCATCGCCTGGAGACGGTCGGGATCGAGCGAGACCAGGATCTCGCGCTCGACACCGCCGATGCGCTCGACCTGGGCAACGCCGCGAACGCCTTGCATGGCGCGCTTGACCACATCGTCGACGAAATAGGACAGCTGCTCCGGCGTCTTGCCGGGCGAGATCGCGGCATAGGTGACGATCGGCAGGCCGATGACGTCGACACGCTGGATCAGCGGCTCGGTGACGTTCTGCGGCAGGTTCGAGCGCACGCGCGTCACCGCGTCCTTGACGTCGTTGAGGGCGCGGTCGGTGTTGGTCGACAGCGCGAACTGGATCGTGGTCATCGACAGGCCGTCGGTGATCGACGAGGTGATGTGCCACACGCCTTCGACGCCGGACACGGCGTCTTCGATCGTCTTGGTGACCTGGGATTCAAGCTCGGCCGGCGCCGCGCCGAACTGCGACACCGCGACCGAGATCACGGGAATGTCGGCCGAGGGCAGCCGCGTGACGGCGAGCTTGGTGAAGGAAGCCCAGCCGAGCAGCAGCAGGATGAACGAAAAGACGACAGACGGCAGCGGATGACGGATCGACCATGCTGAGATATTGAGTGCCATCAGCGTCCCCGCTTGCGATCGAGTTCATCGGCGAACATGGTTTTGATCTGGTCGCCGTCATGCAACGACGAGCCGGCGTCGGCGACAACGATTTCGCCGACATCGACGCCTTCCAGAATTTCCGTCTGGCTGTCGGAGGTCAGGCCGACGCGCACCCTGCGTGTCTCGACGGTGTTGCCTTTGACCACCTGCACGGTGAGATGGTCGATTGCGGTCTTGGGAACCGCGACGCCGCAGCTTCGCTTGGCGTCGATGGACGCGCGGGCGAACATGCCTGATTTCAATGAGGGATTGTTGGTGACGCTGATGCGGACGCGGCCGAGCTGCGTGGCGCGGTCGATCTCGGGCGACACCAGGCGGACCCGGCCGATCAAATCGGCGGCGTCATCCCGGCTGATCCGCACCGTCGCGCCGGGGCTGAGCTTCGGCATGTGCACGCCGGGAACCTGCGCGTCCAGCTCGATCTCATTGTTGACGGCGATGCGGAACATCGGCCCTGCCTGCGGCGAGGCCGGCGCGCCGACGATGGTGCGGACTTCCGTAATGAGACCCGCCGCGGGTGCCTTCAGCGAGATCGGACCCTGCGGGCCCGGCCGTTGCGGCTGGCCCGGCATCTGCGGCGGCGCCGACAGGCGCGCCAGCTCCTGGTTGTCGGTGACGAGGGCGCCCTCGGTGGCGAAGAGATCGGTGACCTTCGATCCTTCCTGGTCGGCCACGACCACGGCCTCGCGCCGCGGCACGAAGAAGCCGGTCACGCGCACCAGGTCGGAGAAGCAGGCATTGGTCGACTTCGCCACGATGACGAGCGCCTCGCCCGGCGTCTCTTTCTCTTCGGGATGGCTCCGATGCTCGAACCAGTAATAGCCGACGCCGAGCACCAGGATGAACGCCACGGTTCCTGCAGGCTTGATATATTCGGAGATGTTCATCGCCGGATCATCCTGGCCTGGCTGGAGGTTGCTGGGAGCGATTGCCTGAAACGAAGCGGCGTCCCGCAGGGCTGCGAGACGCGCGCCGGGATCGAGACTTTACACCACATCACGACGTGTCACCGCAAAGGATTCGTCGCGGTCACTTCGATGCGGTGGCCTTGTTTTCCATATTGACGACCTGCACGCGGCGGTTCACCTCCGCCAACGGCTGGCTCGGATCCTTCAGCTTGCTCTTGCCGTAGCCGACGGTGACGAGGTCGGTGGCGGCGATGCTGTATTTCTCGACGAGGTAGCGCTTGATCGAATCGGCGCGGCGTTCCGACAGGTCCTGATTGTAGCTGTCGCCACCAGCGGCGTCGGTGTGGCCGGCGACCACGAAGGTCGAGCCCTTCAGTTCAGGGCTGGTCAGCGCACGGCCGAGCGCCTGCACCGACGGCAGCGACTTGGTGCTGATATCGGCCGAGTTGTAGTCGAAGGTAATTTCGAGATCGATATTCGGCTTGTCCTTGACTGCGGAGGCGAGCTCCTCGCGCTCGGTCGACGAGAGCGAGCGGGTCGCGCGACCGCGGACGGTCTGGATCAGCTTGGTTTCCGCCGGGTTCGGCGCCGGATCGGCCTGCGGGGTGATCGAGAGGCCGCGGGTCAGAGGCTTTTTCGGCGTCGGCGCCAGCGCGCGGACGATCTCGTCCTCGGTGACGTTTTTGTTGTTGCTATCGTCGCCGGCGAAAGCGGGCGGCACTGTTAGCGACAGGGCGGCGCCGATGGCGATGACGGAGAGGATTGCGGTCAGTCCCTTTGCAGCCAATCTCATTGTCAGTCCCTCCTGCGCGAAGCCCGCGCGGTTCCAAAATCCTGGCAACAGGCCCCCCGGCAAGGCCGCTTGCGGCATCCGTTTGATTAGTCTCGCTGCGCCGCCAGGGGTTCGAGCCGCCGCCCGCCTCAAATCAAAAAAATATCAACGCACTCCGTAACTTGCGAATTCCTGCACGATGTTCGGATCCATCGCCTTGGCATTGGCGATATCAAGCGCGCCCTCCTGGGCCGAGCCGTTGCGCTGCTTGGCCACGCCGCGGCCGTAGAGCGATGAGGTCAGGCGCGGGTTGATCCTCAGCGCTGCGTCGAAATCGACGATGGCGTTCTTCACCGCCCCCGATTTGAGGTTCACCAGCCCGCGGCTATCCAGCGCATCGACGAAATTCGGCCGCAGCCGCAGCGCCTCGTTGCAATCCTTCAGCGCGCCCTGGAGGTCACCGACCACGGTCCGGGTCCAGCAGCGATTGTTCAGGGCCTCGACGTCCTTCGCGTTGATCCGGAGCGTGTCGTCGAAATCCTTGATGGCGAGGCCGTAGGCGCCCTTGCTGGCATAGACTTGGCCGCGCCGGTACAGCGCATTCACGTCGTCAGGGTTGGCGGCAATCTTGGCGGTCAGGCCCTTGATGGTGGGATCTTCCGCCAGCACGGCGGCGCTCGGGCCGCTATCGACGCTCGGCGCCGGAGCGATCTCGGTCGGCTTGACCGGAGGAGGCGGTGGAGGCAACGCCGCGTCCACCTGCGGCTTCGGTGACGGAGGCGCGGGCGGCGGCGTCGGCGGATTGTTCGCAACCACCGGCGGAGGGGCCGGCGGCGCGGGAGGAGCCGGCGGAGCCGGAGGCGGGTTGTTGGCGACCGGAGGGGGCGAAGGCACGGGAGGCTGCGGCGGCGGTGTCGTCGCGGTCGGGCGCGATCCGCTTGCACCCGGAATGAACGAGAAATCCTCGGCGAGCGAGGACGAGATCCAAGGCACTTGCTCGCCGCGCGAGGCGCGGGTGACGCCCATCTTGGTGCGGTTCAGCGTTTCCTCCGCCATCAGGTCGGGGACGCGGATTTCCTTGAGCAGTTCCTGCACGAACAGGCTGTGGTCGCCGCCGGCATCCGACACCACCGACGCCAGCGCCGCCGAATACATCACCAGCGTGCCGTTCGGCGCGATCACCGGGGTCAGGCCGGCCGAGAAGCTGCGGAACCGGCGTTCGAACGGGTTGCGCCTGGAGGCGTCGATCAGTGCGATCTTGACGCCGGCGCCGCGGGTGTTGAGCTCGCCCAGGATGGCCTCGATGCTGAAACCATCACGGCGGACGTCGGACTCGGTCCAGATCTGCGCATCGACGGGGATCATGTAGCTCTGGCGCGCCGATTGGATGCCGAACCCGCTATAGAAGATCAGCGCGACCGAGCCTGGTTTGATCTTGCCGTAGAGCTTGTCGAAGGCACGGCGCATGGCGTCGCCGGTCAGGTTCTCGCCAACCTCGACCGCAAAGCCGTCGCGCTTGAGCTCGTCGGCGATGTCGCGGGCGTCGTTGATCGGCTCCTTCAGAGGGCTGTCGGCATCGGGGTATTTGGCATTGCCGATGACCAGTGCAAAGCGGTCGCCGGCCGCATGCGACGGGGCGGTCGGGACAAGCGCGACAAGCAATGGCAGAAGAAAAAGGAAGCGAATTTTCATAATGAGCGCGGTCCAGCCAAAAAGGCGCCGTTCCAGCTTGCGCCGCGGCGACCTTAACTTACGCAAAGTGCATTATCAAACCGGCGAATGAGGGCGTCAACCGCTTGGAGATTCGGCACTATCGCGACAATTGACCGCGACACGATGGCCGGCTGTGAGGGGAATAATTCGGCAGTCACGGTCCTACTCGGCACATTGTCGTTCAGGAGCTCCGGCGGCCCCATGTTAGGCCGGGATCTGAGACAACGATGTGATTGGTCTCACATTGTGGCCGCGTCCGCCGCAACCTGCGATGTTTGACCTTTGCGGCGGCCGATGGCTTGGTGGGTCCGACGGTCCGACCAGAAAAGCAAAAGCAGGGATCAAGACCAGGATCAAGTCATGGGAAATGCCTACGAAATCTACGCCTTGCGCTATGCGACGATGTCGCCGCGCACCCCCAGCATGAATTTTCTTGCGCCCGACCCGCATGACAGGGCGGCGCAGGACCTCGACTACTTCGTTTGGCTGATCCGCGGGCAGGGTCGCGATATTCTGGTCGATACCGGCTTCAATGCCGAGGAGGCAGGCTTGCGCGCGCGCAAGCTGACGCTCAATCCGGTTGACGCGCTGGAGCGCTTTGGCGTCGCCGCGCCAGCCATCCGCGACATTATCGTGACGCATCTGCATTACGACCACGCCGGCAATCTCGATCGCTTCCCGAGCGCGCGCTTCCATCTCCAGGAGCGCGAGATGGCCTACGCGACGGGCCGCTGCATGTGCAACGGACTGCTGCGACATCCATTCTCGGTCGAGCACGTCACCCAGATGGTGCGCCACGTCTATGGCGAGCGCGTCACCTTCTATTCGGGCGATGGCGAGGTGGCGCCCGGCGTGACCGTGCATCGCGTCGGCGGCCATTCCGACGGCTTGCAAGTGGTCAAGGTCGAGACGGCGCGCGGGCCGGTGGTGCTGGCATCAGACGCCGCGCATTACTACGCCAATCTGCAGCGCAGGAGCCCATTCCCGATCGTCTACAATGTCGGTGACATGGCAGTGGGCTGGGAGACGATCGAACGTCTCGCCGGGCATCCTGACCGGTTTATTCCAGGTCACGATCCGATCGTGACCGAGATCTATCCGCGGGCGAGCGACAAGGTCGACGCCTGGGCCTTGCATCTGCCGCCGACGCGGTCGTTTGCGAAGTGACGGCGAAGGGGGCGAGAACTGTCGTCTCACCGTTTGGGTGGAGAGGCAGTTAAGGGCCAATGAGCGATATCGGAGATCGAAAGAGACCGCCAACTGAGGCGGTCTCAGGTTACCGAGTGTATCGTGCAAGACTGCCAACTAGCAGGGTGGCCTCAATTGCACGTATCAATTGGATACCGGTTAGAACCGCCAATACCGACGAAGTATTTCTCGCCAGCCTTGCAACGCGCTTTGCATTTTGGGATTTCTGCCCGACAGACGGCGATAGCCGGGCCCTGCCTTGCCGCATCTGGAACGTTCGCTTTTGCCCAACCAACACACTCTGCTCCTTGTTCGGTGCATGAGCGGGCCGACGCGGTCTCAATAGAAACGAGGCTCAATGCCCCGATTAAAAGGCACATGGCAAATCGCATTCAATCCCCCCTGAAAAGTCAAAATTTTAATCAATGAGAAACCCGCCCACAAGGCGGCGCGCGGTAGATTCGCCGATACTGACTTGCCTCTCTACATCGCCCGGTTCGCGGGCTCGATCGCTATCGTCGCACGATTATATGCGTTCGAGAACTCCACCAAGATCACGGTTAGCGCCAAGGTCAGTTTTACTCAGGATCAAAATCTCCCGTTTGAGTCTCAACCGGCGACTTCCGGTCTGAGCTCCTCTTCGGACGTGTTCAGCCTTCGAGACGGACGGCGGGCGTGATGTCAACGAGTGCCGGCAGGATCCCTGCAAGCAACGATATCGCCGGGAGATTTTCGCGCCGCTGGCTCCGGCGGAGAGAATATCGCCAGATATCCTGTGTCTCCTGCGAGCTGATATGCGGCGACCTCGCGATAGCCGACGGCGGTCAGTTCGCAGCGCAACAGCTCGATCGGCGTGCCGTGCTTCGACGTCGGAAGCTCGAGATCGACAATCCCGACCCGCGCGCCCTGCTTCAAGGCAGGCGCGAGATTGTAGAGGAAGGCATAGGGCTGGGCGATCTCGTGATACATGTGCACGAGGATTGCGGCATCCAGCGAGGAAGCGGGCAGGCGCGGGTCGTGTGGTTCGCCGAGCGCGAATTGCACGTTCGTCAACTTCAGAAGTTCTGTTCGCTTTGCGAGCTCGACGAGGTAGTCCCGCGTGACGTCCTGGGCAATGACGGAGCCGGCGGCTCCGACGAGGCGCGAGAGCCTGACCGTGTGGTAGCCGCTGCCCGCTCCGATGTCGCCGACCGTCATGCCTGGTTTCAGTTCGAGAGCACGTGCGATCTGACCGGCCTCGTTGAGGGCGTCGCGGCGCTCTTCGGCGGCGCGGCGTGCGCTGACGATCCGTGCAACAGGGCGCTGGGGTGCGGGAAACTCGCTCGCAGCTATTCCGGGGGGAGCCAGATAGCCGATGTCAGCAGCGTAGGCGCGCGTTGCGCCAAATGCCACGAGGAGCGCCGCGATATAAGCCAGTGCCTTCACGAGCCCACCAAGCGTTCTCAACCGGTCGAAGCGTCTGCGCCTCCATGGGTACAGCCTTAATACGCCTGCTTGGCATCCGCCTCTTCGCTGGTCTGGATCAGGTCGAGACTTTCCTCGATCTTGCCGAGCAGGGCGGAGAGCTGCTTGCGCTCTTGTGCGGAGAGGCACGCCAAAATCTCGTCTTCCCGCCGCAGCAATTGCGGGAACAGCTCCTCGTAGAGCGCGCGGCCCTTTTCCGTCAGCTGCAGGCGGAATTCACGGCGGTCGGCTTCGTTCTCGACCCGCTCGATCAGGCCGTCATGCAGCAACGTGGTCACCGCGCGGCTGATCGTTGATTTGTGCGTGCGGGTGCATTGCGAGATGAACTGCGCGCTGCACGCATCGTTGCGGAAGCCGAGTGTCGCGATGACGCGCCAGGCCGGAATGTCGAGGCCATGCCGCCCCTGATACTCGACCGCGAGCGCGGAACTGACCTCCGCCGCGAGCCGGTTGAGCCGGAACGGCACGAATTTGAACAGATCGAGCCGCGCCTTCGGCCACGATGAAGCTTTATCGGCTCCGCGTGTCTTCAGCGCGATGTCGCTGGATGTCCTCGCCAAGGAGAGCGCTCCGAATTCCAGTTGACGGCCGGCCGGCTCCGGTCCAAAATAGTTGCACGTGAGACTATCTAGCAGATCAGTCCTCTTCTGACCAGAGCCGAGGTTCGTGTAATGGCGCCGGCCAATACCCCTCACGCGAAGACCCAGTTCGGCTACCGCCGTCACCCCGATCAGGACCGCCCCGGCTCGAGCCCGGCGGAGCACCCGGTCGTGATCGTCGGTGCGGGCCCCGTCGGGTTGTCGCTGGCGATCGATCTCGCCCAGCGCGGCCAGCGCGTCGTCCTTCTGGACGATGCCGACCGCATCGGCGAGGGCTCGCGTGCGATCTGCTTCTCCAAGCGCTCGCTGGAATATTGGGACCGGCTCGGCGTCGGCGACCGCATGGTCGACAAGGGCGTGGTGTGGAGTGTCGGCCGCATCTTTCACGGCGAGTCCCAGCTCTACCAGTTCAATCTGCTCCCGGAGGACGGGCACAAGCGGCCGGCCTTCATCAATCTCCAGCAATATTACGCCGAAGCCTATCTGGTCGACCGCATCAGCGATCTGCCCGCGATCGACCTGCGCTGGCGCAACAAGGTGATCGCGGTCGAGCAGCGCAACGAATCCGCTGTGTTGATGATCGAAACACCCGATGGCGCCTATCGCCTGCACGCGCAATATGTCGTCGCCTGCGATGGCGCGCGCTCCTCGCTGCGGCAGATGGTCGGCGCCGAGTTCGCGGGGCAGGTGTTCGAGGATCAGTTCCTGATCGCCGACGTCAAGATGACGGCGGAATTCCCGACCGAGCGCTGGTTCTGGTTCGATCCGCCCTTTCATCCCGGGCGCTCGGCGCTCCTGCACAAGCAGCCGGACGACGTCTGGCGCATCGATCTCCAGCTCAATCGCTATGCTGATCCGGTCGTCGAGAAGAAGCCGGAAAACGTGCGGCCGCGCATCGCGCGCATGCTTGGTCACGACAAGTTCGAGTTCGAGTGGATTTCGCTCTACAAATTCCAGTGCCGGCGGATGGACCGCTTCATCCATGGCCGCGTGATCTTTGCCGGCGATTCGGCGCATCAGGTCTCGCCCTTTGGCGCGCGCGGCGCCAATTCGGGACTCGAGGACGCCGAAAATCTCGCCTGGAAGCTCGATCGCGTGCTGCTCGGCACCTCGCCCGCGAGCCTGCTCGAGAGCTACCATGTCGAGCGCAGCCTCGCCGCCGACGAGAACATCCGCGAATCCACCCGCTCGACCGATTTCATGGCGCCGAACTCGCACCAGGAGGCGCGGCTGCGCAAGGCGGTGCTGTCGCTCGCCAAGGAGACCGAGTTCGGCAAACGCATGGTCAATGGCGGCCGGCTCTCGGTGCCGTGCAGCTATGACTCGCCGCTATCATCGCGCGATGCGGATGCTTGGCGCGGCGGGCCATCGCCGGGCTGTTCCATGCTCGATGCGCCGGTGGGTGAAAAGGCCTATCTCACGGATGCTTTTCGCAAGGGCGGAACGGATTTCACCTTGCTGTCGTTCAGCAATGGCGCAGCGATCGAGGCGCCCGACGGCGTCAAGGATATCCGCGTTGGCGGCGAACGCGGGCTTGCCGATCCCCAGGGCCTCGTCGCGAAACGCTACGACGCCGAGCCAGGCACCGCCTATCTGCTGAGACCGGATGGCTATGTTGCCGCACGTTTCCGCCATCCGACACGCGCGGCAATTGCGGCCGCGCTGTCGCGGGCCGCAGGTCTGAATTGAGGTTTGAGATGCCACTCTCCACCAGCTCCAACTTCGCGCGGCCAGACGACGCCTTTCGCGCCATCGTCGAGGCGCATCGTGGCCTCACCGAGGAGCAGAGCGCCGATTTCGACGCGGCGCTGGTGCTGATCCTCGCCAACCATATCGGCGACATCGACGTGCTGCGGGAGGCGCTCGTGTTGGCGAAGCGCAGGATGATCGACGGACACCAGCAACAGCAGCAACAACAATAACCCGGAACTCAAAGCAAAGACCTAAGGATGAATTGATGGCGAAGAACTTCGCATCCACCGGCGATCTCTCCGAGAAGAAGATCACCTTCTCCGAGATCGGCACCGATCTCTACGCCTTCACCGCGGAGGGCGACCCCAACACGGCTGTTATCGTCGGCGACGATAGTTGCCTCGTGTTCGACGCGCAGGCCACGCCGGCCATGGCCAACAAGGTGATCGAGCGCGTCAAGACCGTCACCGACAAGCCGATCAAATATGTCGTACTGTCGCATTATCACGCCGTGCGCGTGCTCGGCGCCTCCGCCTACAAGGCGCAGGGCATTGTTGCCTCGCAGGAAACCTATCGCCTGATCGAGGAGCGCGGCCAGCAGGATTGGGATTCCGAATATGGCCGTTTCCCGCGGCTGTTCCAGGACGCGGCGAGCATTCCCGGGCTGACTTGGCCGACGCTGACCTTCGAAGGCGAGATGTCGATCTATCTCGGCAAGCGCGAGGTGCGGCTGATGCAGTTAGGGGCCGGCCATACCTCCGGCGACATCGTCGCCTGGGTGCCGGACGCTGAAGTCATGTTCTCCGGCGATCTCATCGAATATCACTCGGCCTGCTATTGCGGCGATGCGCATTTGCGCGAATGGCCGATGACGCTGAACGAGATCCGTAACTTCAATCCCAAGGCGATCGCGCCCGGCCGCGGCGATGCGTTGAAGGGCACCGCCACGGTTCGCGAAGCCATCGCGATGACGCGCGACTTCGTCACCTCGCTCTATGGTGCTGCCGAGATCTCGGTTGCCAAGGGCCGCAGCTTAAAGGAATCGATGGCGGCGACGCGCGAGGTGATGGATCCGAAATTCCACAGCTTCGCCATCTACGAGCACTGCCTGCCGTTCAACGTGTCGCGCGCCTATGACGAAGCGTCGGGGATCGACGATCCCGTGATCTGGACCGACAAGCGCGACCAGGAAATGTGGGCCGCCCTGCAAGGAGGAGGATAGTCATGAACATCAATACCTCGCCTGATCAGATCATCCGAAGCTCCGCCCAGGTGACGCCGGGTTACATGTCCGGCTTCGGCAACAGCTTCGAGACCGAGGCACTGCCCGGTGCGCTGCCGATCGGGCGCAACTCGCCGCAGCGCTGCGCCTATGGCCTCTATGCCGAGCAGCTTTCCGGCTCGCCGTTCACCGCGCCGCGCGGCACCAATGAGCGCTCCTGGCTCTATCGCATCCGCCCCTCGGTGAAGCACTCCGGCCGCTTCGAGAAGGTCGATGCCGGGTTGTGGCGCTCGGCGCCGTGCCACGAATACGATTTGCCGATCGCGCAGCTGCGCTGGGATCCGACGCCGCTGCCGAAGGAGGAGGTCACCTTCGTCCAGGGCGTGCAGACGATGACGACGGCCGGTGACGTCAATACGCAGGCCGGCATGGCCGCGCATGTCTACCTCATCACCAAGTCGATGGTGGACCAGCACTTCTACAATGCCGACGGTGAGCTGATGTTCGTGCTTCAGCAGGGAAATTTGCGCCTCGTCACCGAGTTCGGCCGCATCGATGCCGAGCCCGGCGAGATCGTGGTGATCCCGCGTGGCGTCAAGTTCCGCGTCGAGATTCCGAATGGGCCGGCGCGCGGTTATCTCTGCGAGAACTATGGTGGCGCCTTCACGCTGCCGGAGCGCGGCCCGATCGGTGCCAATTGCCTCGCCAATGCACGCGACTTCCTCACGCCGGTGGCGAACTACGAGGACAAGGACACGCCGACCGAGCTGTTCGTGAAATGGGGCGGCTCGCTGTTCAAGACCACTTTGCCGCATTCGCCAATCGACGTCGTCGCCTGGCACGGCAATTATGCGCCGTACAAATACGATCTGCGCACGTTCTCTCCCGTAGGTGCGATCGGGTTCGATCATCCTGATCCCTCGATCTTCACGGTGCTGACCTCGCCGTCGGAGACGGCGGGCACGGCGAATATCGATTTCGTGATCTTCCCCGAGCGCTGGATGGTCGCCGACAATACCTTCCGTCCGCCCTGGTATCACATGAACATCATGAGTGAGTTCATGGGCCTGATCTACGGTGTCTACGACGCCAAGCCGCAGGGCTTTGTGCCGGGCGGTATGAGCCTGCACAATTGCATGCTGCCGCACGGCCCCGATCGCGACGCCTTCGAGCACGCCAGCAATGGCGAATTGAAGCCGGTGAAGCTGACCGGAACGATGGCCTTCATGTTCGAGACCCGCTACCCGCAGCGCGTCACAGCGCATGCCGCAAACGCGTCGACGCTCCAGGACGATTACGCGGATTGCTGGAAGGGCCTGGAGAAGCGGTTCGACCCGAACAGGCCGTAATGATTTCGTCATTCCGGGATGCGCCGAAGGCGCAGGCCCGGAATCCATTGCACCACCGGTTACGTGGATGAATGGATTCCGGGCTCGCGCTACGCGCGCCCCGGAATGACGGTGGAGAAACCGTCGAGTTATCCGGCAGGAAACCCAATGCCTCACCCCAACGACCCCAGCCTCCGCTCCTTTATCGCCGTCGATCCCACCTCCGACTTTCCGATCCAGAACCTGCCCTATGGCGTGTTCTCGACCCCTGGCAATCCGACGCAGCGCGTCGGCGTCGCGATCGGCGATTACGTGCTCGATCTCTGGGAGCTGGAGCAGGACTCGCGGCTCGATGTCGGCCCGCTCGGTGTGTTCTCCGGCCCCTCGCTGAATGCCTTCATGGCGCTCGGACCAAAGGTCTGGAGCAGGACCCGGGCGCGGATCAGCGAACTGTTGCGCCACGATCATCCGGAATTGCGCGACAACGAGGAGCTGCGCAGCCAAACGCTGGTGCCGATGCGGGATGCAAAGCTGCATCTGCCATTCGCGGTCTCCGGCTACACCGACTTCTATTCCTCGAAGGAGCACGCCACCAATGTCGGCGTGATGTTCCGCGGCAAGGACAATGCGCTGCAGCCGAACTGGCTGCACATGCCGATCGCCTATAACGGCCGCGCCTCGACGGTCGTCGTGTCAGGCACCAAGGTGAAACGGCCGCGTGGGCAGCTGAAGCCGCCGAATGTCGAGGTGCCGAGCTTCGGACCCTGCAAGCGGCTCGATTTCGAGCTCGAAATGGGTGTCGTCATCGGCCAGCCCTCGCCGATGGGCGGCATGCTGACCGAGCAACAGGCCGAGGACATGATTTTTGGTTTCGTGCTGCTCAACGACTGGAGCGCGCGCGATATCCAGCAATGGGAATATGTGCCGCTCGGGCCGTTCCTCGCAAAAGCTTTCGCGACCTCGATCAGCCCGTGGGTCGTGACGCGCGAGGCGCTGGAGCCGTTCCGCCTCGACGGGCCGGTGCAGGAGCCGGTGCCGCTCGATTATCTCAAGCAGGCCAAGCCGCAGAACTACGATCTGGAGCTCGATGTCTCCCTGCGCGCCACCGGCGCCAACGCGCCGGCCGGCATCAGCCGCACCAATTTCAAATACATGTACTGGTCCTCGGTGCAGCAGCTGATGCACCACGCGTCCTCCGGCTGCGCCATGAATGTCGGCGACCTCCTCGGCAGCGGCACCATCTCCGGCCCGGAAAAGAACCAGCGCGGCAGCCTTTTGGAGATCAGCTGGAACGGCACCGAGCCGGTGGAATTGCCCGGCGGCGTCAAGCGCTCATTCCTGGAGGACGGCGACAGCCTCGTGATGCGCGGCTGGTGCCAGGGCAACGGCTACCGCGTCGGCTTCGGCGAGGTCGAGGGGACGATTGTGGCGGCGGAGTGAGCCTACCGCCGCTCCGGCGGCACGTCGCGCACCCGCGCGCAATGCGCGGCAACGTCGTCGAGGCTATACTTCAGATGCACCCGCTTGTCTGACGGCGCCTGCTTGGTCGTGCAAACACCCGGCCGCCATTCCTGCGTCGGTCTGATCGGGCGCGGCGCGAAGCCGCCGCCGCAGTTCGGGCAGACGTTGGAGAGCTTTGTCTCGACGCATTCCGCACAGAACGTGCATTCATAAGAGCAGATCCGCGCATCCGTTGCGTCGGGCGGCAGGTCGCGGTCGCAATATTCGCAGTTCGGTCGAAGCTGCAGGGCCATGGCGAATCTCCCGGATTGGCCGCGATCATTGCAGGTCGCGGCAACAGCGCGAATGGCGTAGTTCCCTCGATTTCAGCCAACCTTCAAATCCTTCAGCGGCAGCTTCGAACTCTCCTTCAGCCGGTCCAGCACGATGGATGAGCGCACATGCGCCACGCTCTGATGCGGCATCAGGACGTCGTTGACGAGATTGGAGAGGCCTTTGAGGTCGCGCAGCACCGCTTTCAGCACGTAGTCGGCATCGCCCGTCAGGGAATAGGCTTCCTGGATCTCGTCGATGCGGTTCACCAGCGTTCGAAACCGCTTGGAATTATCAGGCGAATGCGTCGCGAGCCCGACCTGGATGAAGGCGATTACGCCGAAGCCGAGCGTCTCGCTGGAGAGGTCGGCGTGATAGCCCGCGATCACCTTCTCTTCCTCTAGCCGCATCCGCCGCCGCGAGCATTGCGAGGCCGAGAGCCCGGCAAGCTCGGCAAGCTCCTGGTTGGTCAGGCGGCCGTCGTCCTGGAGCGCGCCGAGGATCTTGAGGTCGAAGGCATCTACCTGAAGCATGCGTCTTTTGTCCAATTCGTGCACAGATCATGCATAGGATAGCGAAATCGCGGCCCGTTTGCACGCTCATTGCACGCCCCATGAAGGATAGTTCGTCCCAGCAGCAATCTGGGAGAACCGTCAATGGGTCCGTTTCCGCACGATGCACCGCCGGCCGCCATCAGCGCCGACAATCCGATGGGCACCGACGGGTTCGAGTTCGTCGAGTACGCGCACCCCAATCCGCAGGAGCTGCACGATCTGTTCAAGCTGATGGGCTATGCGCCCGTCGCGCGCCACAAGAGCAAGAACATCACGGTCTATCGCCAGGGCGACATCAACTATCTCGTCAACGAGGAGCCCGGCACCCACGGCACCGACTTCGTCGCCGCCCACGGTCCCTGCGCGCCGTCGATGGCCTTTCGCGTCGTCGACGCGAAAGCGGCCTATGACCGCGCGATTGCGCTCGGCGCCGAGCCCGCGGACGCCTCATCCGCGCAGAAGGCGCTGGATGTGCCCGCGATCAAGGGCATCGGCGGCAGCCTGCTCTATTTCGTCGATCGCTATGGCGCCAAGGGCTCGGCCTATGATGCCGAATTCGATTGGCTGGGCGAGCGCGATCCGCGCCCCGCTGGTGCCGGCCTGTTCTATCTCGACCATCTCACCCATAACGTCCATCGTGGGCGCATGGACGTGTGGACCGGCTTCTACGAAGAGCTGTTCAACTTCCGTCAGATCCGTTTCTTCGACATCGAGGGCCGCGCCTCCGGCCTGTTCTCGCGCGCGCTGACCAGCCCGGATGGCAAGATCCGGATTCCGATCAACGAGGACGCCGGCGATTCCGGTCAGATCGAGGAATATCTGACGATCTATCGCGGCGAGGGTATCCAGCACATCGCCTGCGGCTGCCGCGACATCCACGGCACCATCGAGGGCCTGCGCGCCGCCGGCCTGCCCTTCATGCCGTCGCCGCCCGCGACCTATTTCGAGAAGGTCGATGCGCGCCTGCCCAAGCATGGCGAGGACGTCGCGCGTCTCCGGAAGAACGGCATCCTGATCGACGGTGAAGGCGTGGTCGATGGCGGCCAGACCAAGGTGCTGCTGCAGATCTTCTCGGCCAACGCGATCGGCCCGATCTTCTTCGAGTTCATCCAGCGCAAGGGGGACGACGGCTTTGGCGAGGGCAATTTCAAGGCGCTGTTCGAATCGATCGAGGAAGACCAGATCCGCCGCGGCGTGCTGAAGGTGGGGAACGCGGCGTAGGGGCGCCGATGTTGGGTACACTGCGGCATCAAACACAGTCGTCGTCCTGGCGAAAGCCAGGACCCATTACCCCAGGGAGTGGTTGTAAAGCGTACTGGTAACTCCGAGTTTTCGTCAAATTACGTTCGGTGGCTATGGGTCCTGGCTTTCGCCAGGACGACGACGGAGTGTGATGTGACAGCGGAGGTCTTGCCGCCCTAGCGCCCCGCCCACGCCTTCGTCACCGCCGCAATCTCCGCGCCTTCCGGCTCCCTCACCGCTGACGGCGTTCGCGAAAAGCGCGGCGCCGGCGCCGGCTGCTTCACGCCGTGGCGCTCGATGAAGACGTTGCGGGCAACCATGTGCGGATGCTCGGTGGCTTCCGACATGGTCAGCACCGGCGCGAAGCAAATGTCGGTGCCTTCCATGATCTTGCACCAGTCCTCGCGCGTCTTGCTCTTGAACACGGACTTGAGCTTCTCCTTCAGCACGGGCCAGGCCTTGGGGTCCATCTGCGCGTCGAAATCGGCATCGGTGAGGCCGGCGCGCTCGCGCAGCAGCGCGTAGAACTGCGGTTCGATCGAGCCGATCGAAACGAAGTGTCCGCAGGCGCATTCATAGACGCCGTAGAAATGCGCGCCGCCGTCGAGGAAGTTGCGGTTGCGACCTTCGGTCCAGCGTCCCAGCGTTTTCATGTCGAAGAAGAACGACATCAGCGATGCCGCGCCGTCGCACATCGCGGCATCGACCACCTGGCCTTTGCCGGACCTCGAGGCATCCAGCAGCGCTGCGAGCACGCCGACGACGAGATAGAGCGCGCCGCCACCGAAATCGCCGACCAGGTTGAGCGGCGGCACCGGCGCTTCATTGGTGCCGATCGCGGCGAGCGCACCGGTGATCGAGATGTAGTTGATGTCATGGCCGGCGGCATTCGCCAGCGGACCTTCCTGGCCCCAGCCCGTCATGCGGCCATAGACCAGCTTCGGATTGCGCGCGAGCACCACGTCAGGGCCGAGCCCGAGCCGTTCCATCACGCCGGGACGAAAGCCCTCGACCAGCGCGTCGGCGCCGGCGAGCAGGTCGAGCACCTGCGCGATCGCGGCCTTGTCCTTGAGGTCGAGCTCGATCACCTTGCGGCCGCGTCCCGCGACCGACTTCATGCTCTTCTTTGCGCCGATGCGATCGAGCGTGACGACGTCGGCACCCATGTCGGCCAGCATCATGCAGGCGAACGGGCCGGGGCCGATGCCGGCGAATTCGACGACACGGAATCCGGACAGCGGACCGGAAGCGCGGACGGATGTGTTCTGAGCTGGTTTATCGAGCACGTGTTGTTTCCTCGGGTCGCGGGCGAATGCCGATCGTTCGGCAATCGCCACGGACGTTCCTCTCTGGGGCGAGTTAATTGGCTGATTAACTCTTCCCGCCTTCATGTCGGCGAGGCAAGCGCTTTTCATGCATGGGCGCATCAAAAAAGCGGCGCGCATTGCTGCGCGCCGCGGAAGATTTGTGTTGAGTCGCTAGGGCAGATGATCAGCCCGCGGCAGTCACCGCGCGTTGCGCCATCACCTTGACGAGATTGGCGCGGTACTCCGCCGTGCCGTGGATATCGGCCAGCAAGCCGCTTGCCGGAATGCTGACGCTGTCGATCGCCGACGGCGACCAGTTTGCCTTCAGCGCGGCCTCGATTGCGCCAACGCGCATCACGCCGCTCTGCGAAGCGCCGGTCGCGGCGACACGAATCTCGCCCGACTTCGTCTGCGCGACGAAGACGGCGGTCAGCGCGAAGCGCGAGGCCGGGTGCCGCATCTTGGCGTAGCCCGCTTTTGCCGGCACCGGGAACGACACGGCGGTGATGATCTCGCCGTCTTCAAGCGCCGTCGTGAACAGGCCCTTGAAGAAATCGTCAGCCGCGATCGCCCGCTTGTTGGTCTTCACGGTGGCGCCGAGCGCGAGCAGCGCGGCCGGATAGTCCGCGGCAGGATCGTTGTTGGCGATCGAGCCGCCGATCGTGCCGCGATAGCGCACCGCGGGATCGCCGATCAGCGACGCCAGATAGGCGAGCGCAGGGATCGCCTTCTTGGCGGCATCGCTGGTCGCCACATCATAATGCGGCGTGGCGGCCTTGATGGTCACGGTGTCGCCGGAGACCTCGACGCCGATCAGCTCCTTGATCTTGGCGAGATCGATCACGTCCGAGGGGCTCGCGAGGCGTTGCTTCATCACCGGCAGCAACGTCTGGCCGCCGGAGAGGAATTTTGCCTCGCTGCTCTTGCCGAACAGGCTGGCGGCTTCGTCGACCGAGGAAGCGCGATGATAGGTTGTCTGGTACATCTTCGTTCCTCCCTCTCAAGCCGAATGGATCGTGCGCCACACCCGGTCAGGGGTTGCGGGCATTTCCAGATTGTTCTTGCCGATCGCATCCGTGATCGCATTGATCACGGCCGCAGAGGCGCCGATCGCGCCGGCCTCACCGCAACCCTTGATGCCGAGCGGATTGCCCGGGCACAGCGTCGTGGTGTGGGAGAGGTTGAAGGAGGGCACATCGTCGGCGCGCGGCATGGCGTAGTCCATGAACGAAGCCGTCACCGGCTGGCCGTTGCCGTCGTAGATCGCGTGCTCGAGCAGCGCCTGTCCGATGCCTTGAACCAGGCCGCCATGGACCTGCCCCTCGACGATCATCGGGTTGATCAGCCGGCCGAAATCGTCGGCCGCGACGAAGTTGACGAAGGAGGTCTTGCCGGTGCCAGGGTCGACCTCGAGCTCGCAGATATAGGTGCCCGCCGGGAAGGTGAAGTTGGTCGGGTCGTAGAAGGCACTTTCCTTCAGGCCCGGCTCCATCCCGTCAGGCAGATTGTGCGCGGTGTAGGCCGCGAGCGCCACCATCGGCAGCGCAATCGCCTTGTCGGTGCCCGTTACCTTGAACTCGCCGTTCTCGATGACGATGTCGGCTTCCGAGGCTTCGAGAGCATGCGCGGCGATCTTCTTGGCCTTGGCTTCCATCTTCTCCATGGCCTTCAGGATCGCGGTGAGACCGACGGCCGCGGAGCGCGAGCCATAGGTGCCCATGCCGAACTGCACCTTGTCGGTGTCGCCATGGACGATCGAGACCTGGCTGATCGGAATGCCGAGGCGCTCGGCGACGAGCTGGCAGAACGTGGTCTCGTGACCCTGGCCGTGGCTGTGCGAGCCGGTCAGGATCTCGATCGTGCCGACCGGGTTGACGCGCACTTCAGCGGATTCCCAGAGGCCGACGCCGGCACCCAGGCTGCCGACGGCTTTCGACGGCGCGATGCCGCAGGCCTCGATGTAGCAGGACACGCCGATGCCGCGCAGCTTGCCTTGCGCCTTTGCCTGCGCCTTGCGCGCGGCGAAGCCCGCATAGTCGATCGCCTTCATCGCCGCGTCGAGCGAGGCGTTAAAGTCGCCGACGTCATAGGCCATGATCACGGGCGTCTGGTGCGGGAACTGGGTGATGAAGTTGTTCCTGCGCAGTGCGGCCGGATCGACCTTGAGCTGCCGCGCCGCCGTCTCCATCATCCGCTCGACCAGATAGCTCGCTTCGGGGCGGCCCGCGCCGCGATAGGCGTCGACCGGCGTGGTGTTGGTGTAGACGCCGATCACCTCGGCATGGATCTGCGGGATGTTGTACTGGCCCGACAACAGCGTCGCGTAGAGATAGGTCGGCACGGCCGACGAGAACAGCGACATGTAGGCGCCGAAATTGGCGTAGGTCTTCACCTTCAGGCCGGTGATCTTGTTGTTGGCGTCGAACGCCATCTCGGCATGGGTGACGTGGTCGCGGCCATGTGCGTCCGTGAGGAACGCCTCGGTGCGGTCGCTGGTCCACTTCACAGGGCGGCCGGTCCTCTTCGAGGACCAGAGCGCCACCATCTCTTCCGGATAGATGTAGATCTTCGAGCCGAAGCCACCACCGACGTCTGGGGCGATGACGCGCAGCTTGTGCTCTGGGGCGATGTTGTAGAACGCCGACAGCACGAGCCGTGCCACATGCGGGTTCTGCGACGTCGTGTAGAGCGTGAAATGCTCTTCCGCCGTGTCGTAATTGGCGATCGCCGAGCGCGGCTCCATCGGGTTCGGCGCCAGGCGGTTGTTGGTGAGGTCCATCTTCACCACGTTGGCGGCCTTGGCGAAAGCAGCATCCGTCGCGCCCTCGTCGCCGATCACCCAGTCATAGACCTGGTTGCCGGGGGCCTCGGGATGAAGCTGCGGCGCGCCAGCCTTGATGGCGGCATGGACGTCGGCGACGACAGGGAGTTCCTCGTAGTCGACGACCACGGCTTCGGCGGCGTCGCGCGCCAGATTCTTGCTTTCGGCGATCACGACCGCGACGGCCTGACCGACGAAGCGCACCGTATCCGGCGCCATGGCCGGCCATGCGCCCATCTTCATCGGGCTGCCGTCCTTGGAGGTGATGGCCCAGCCGCAGATGAGATTGCCGACCTTGTCGTCGACCAGCTGCTGTCCGGTGAGCACCGCGACCACGCCCGGGATCTTCAGCGCGGCGGACGAATCGATCTTCTTCACCTTGGCATGCGCGTGCGGGCTGCGGATGAAATGGGCAAAAGTCATGCCCTGCAATTTGATGTCGTCAACGTACCGGCCCTTGCCGGTAATGAAACGCTTGTCTTCCTTGCGCACGACGCGCGCGCCGATGCCTTCAACACCCATGTCTGGTCCTCCCGACCGGAATTGTCTTGACCGCGCTTTCCCTCGAAAGCTGCAGCGGTTGTTCTTCTATCGAGGCGCGCCGCTTACTCGGCCGCCTGCGAGACCTTCATGCGTCCGGCTGCGTCCAGCACGGATTTGACGATGTTGTGATAGCCGGTGCAGCGGCAGATATTGCCTTCAAGCTCCTGACGGACGGTAGCTTCGTCGAGCTGGCCACCATGGCGGTGCACGATGTCGATCGCCGACATGATCATGCCCGGCGTGCAATAGCCGCACTGCAGGCCGTGATTGTCGCGGAAGGCGGCCTGCATCGGATGCAGCTCGTCGCCCTTGGCGATGCCTTCGATGGTGGTGACGCTGGCGCCGTCGGCCTGGCCGGCCAGCATCGTGCAGGACTTCACCGCCCTGCCGTCCATATGCACGACACAGGCGCCGCACTGGCTGGTGTCGCAGCCGACATGGGTTCCGGTGAGGTTGAGATGATCGCGCAAGACATGGACCAGCAGCGTGCGGTCCTCGACATCGACAGCAACGGCCTTGCCGTTCACCGTCAGTTTGACTGTAGACACGTGTGTACCTCCCGAATGTTTGTAGTTATTCCAATTAGAGACAGCGCGAACGGAACTTTGCAACTGGGATTTTGGTCGGCCTTCGTCATCGAAAGGTCATTGTGACGGCTGTCGCACACGCGCGATTCGGTCACAATGCTCCGTGCTGCCGCCAGCGCGTGACGCGGCCCTGCAAGAAGCTTTCGAGAACGATGTTCGCTTCGTCGGTGGCGGCCGTGCTCAACCGCATCGCGCGTCGGGCTTCTCGCGCGTCGTTTCTCCCTTGCTGCCTTGTTCGTTGTGCGAATAGGAGCACGCGCCCAGGCCGATGTAATCGCGATCTTGGTAGTAGGCGGTCGCGATCTAAGTCATTGATTTTGTTCGCTGCGATGCAGCGAACTGCCGCTGGCTGGGGACGTAGAGCGAAACGTCGAAGTCGCAACCCTCGGACGTCATTCCGGGGCCCGCGCCAAGAGGCGCGCCCCGGAATGACGTTGAGTGAGACATCAGAAGACGCAGCCCTAGTACTTCCTGGCGATTGATCGCGGCGGCGCGCGCCTCTAGTCGAGCTGGACAAGCAACAGCAAAGGGGTGGACACGATGCAGATGAACGACAGTCAGCGCATCGCGGCGTCGAAGGCGATGGTATGGGCCGCGCTCAACGATCCCGAGATTCTCAAACGCTGCATCCCCGGCTGCCAATCGCTCGAGATGGCATCTCCGACAGAGATGGTTGCGACCGTGGTGCTGAAGGTCGGACCGGTGAAGGCGACATTCAGTGGCAAGGTCACACTTGCCGATCTCGACGCGCCCAACAGCTATCGCATCATCGGCGAAGGCGCAGGCGGCGTCGCGGGCTTTGCCAAGGGCGGCGCGAAGGTCAGGCTCGAGGAAGAATCGCCTGATGTAACCATCCTGCACTACGAGGCCGAGGCGCAGATTGGCGGCAAGCTCGCGCAGCTCGGCGCACGGCTGATCGATTCGACCTCGCGCAAACTCGCTGCGAACTTCTTCGAAAGTTTTGCGGCATTGGTAGCGCCATCAACGTGACGGGCGCGTGTGTTTGCGGAAATTCGATAGTGCATGTCGAGCTACAAAATAGGGGAAAGACGCGAATTTCGACAACGAGATGTATGGCGGACGTCGCCATTGATTTGCACTACTACCTTCCGCCCATACTCAGCGCGAAACGACGATGTTGTAATTCCCGACGATGGTTCGCAGCAAACTGCGTATCACGAGCGCGCCGCGCTCGAGCGCCCAACGTGGTGCAGACAACAACATCGGAGGGAATACATGACCTTTGGAACCAAGGGCTTCTTGGCTGGCATTTCGATGATTGCGATGCTGGCCGCCGCCTCATCAGGCGTTCGCGCCAACGACTCCCTGATCAAGGCGCAATCGGATGCCAACCAGTGGGCCGTCGCCGGCCACGACTACGGCAACACGCGCTTCAGCCCGCTCAACCAGATCAACACCGAGAACGCCGGCAAGCTGACGCTCGCTTATTCGTTCTCGCTCGCCTCGCTGCGTTCGAACGAATCCTCACCGATCGTCGTCGGCAACACGCTCTACGTTTCGAGCTCGTGGGGGCCGAAATACGTCTACGCGCTCGATGCAGCCACGGGGCAGCGCAAATGGACCTTCGAGCCCGATATTCCCGATGACGTGCTGCAATTCGCCTGCTGCGACGTGAATAGCCGCGGCGTCTCCTATGCCGACGGCAAGATCTTCGTCGGCCGCCTCGACGGCAAGCTGACGGCGCTGGATGCGGCGACCGGCAAGACGCTGTGGACGTCGAAAGTGGTCGACTACAAGCAGGGCTCGGTCATCACCTCGCCGCCGCTCGTCGTGCGCGACAAGGTCATCACCGGATTTGGCGGCGGCGAATACGGCGTGCGCGGTTCGCTGCAGGCCTTCGATATCAATACCGGCAAGCAGGTCTGGCAGACCTTCACTGTTCCCTCGCCGGAAGAGCCCGGCGGCGACAGCTGGAAAGGCGACACCGCCCAGCATGGTGGCGGCGCGGCCTGGCTGGTCGGCTCCTACGATCCGAAGAGCGACACAGTCTATTGGGGCACCAGCAATCCCGGCCCCTGGAACACCGCAGTGCGTTCGACCGGCGACGGCAATTTCGGCAAGCTGACCAACCTCTACACGGCTTCGACGCTCGCGCTCGATCCCAACACCGGCAAGATCAAGTGGCACATCCAGACCACGCCGGCCGACGCCTGGGACTATGACGGCGTCAACGAAGCCGTGCTCGCCGACCTGAAGATCGGCGGCAGCACCGTTCCGACGCTGATGAAGGCGGATCGCAACGGCTATTTCTTCGTCGCCAATCGCGAGACCGGCAAGGTTCTCTCGGCGGAGAAGTACGTGTTCTCCAACTGGGCCAAGAAGTGGGACGTCAACACCATGCGTGCGGAAGAGGATCCGGACAAGCGTCCGGGCCCGAACCATCCGGCCAAGGACATCTGCCCGAACCTGATCGGCGGCAAGAACTGGCAGCCGATGTCCTTCAATCCGCAGACGGGCCTCGTCTACATCCCCTCCAACAATGTCTGCATGGACTGGTCGGTCTCGGACGTGTCCTACAAGCGCGGCGTGTTCTATCTCGGCGCCGAATTTCCGACCAAGGAAGGCCCCGGCGGCTTCCTGGGCGAACTCATGGCCTGGGATCCGGTCGCCCAGAAGAAGGTCTGGTCGATCAAGGAAGACCTGCCGTTCAACGGCGGCACGCTGACCACGGGCGGTGGCCTGGTGTTTGCCGGCAACATTCACGGCGACTTCCGCGCCATCGATGCGAAGTCAGGCGCAGTGCTCTGGAGCAAGAATCTCGGCTCCGGGATCGGCGCGGGGCCTGTGACCTACCAGGTCGACGGCAAGCAATATGTCGCCATCGTCGTCGGTCGCACGGCTGCGCTGCCCGCGTTCCTGGGCGAGGTGGGCAAGAAGATGACGGCCGCTGCGCCCGAGGGCGGTTCCCTCTTCGTGTTCTCCGTCCAGTGATCCTCGCGCGCGTATCCCAGAGGTGACGGGATACGCGCGCGCTTTTTCAGGACAATGGTTGCGGCATCGGCTGATGCCTCTTGCCGCAACGCCTGGTTCAACAGGGCTCCGACCCACCAAAGCCATGGGAGACGAGGGTGCGTCCGAATTTTTCCGGCATCGGCACGAGCCGCAATCGCGCCATCTCAGGCCTGCTCGCATGTGTCGCTGCAACGCTGATCACTCCGGTCTCGCCGTTGCACGCAGACGAGGCGCAGCCGTTCCGTCTCTGTGCCGATCCGACCAATCTGCCGTTCTCGAGCGATAGTCCGGCGCAGCCGGGCTTCTATGTCGAGATCGGTCAGGCGCTGGCGCATGCGCTCGGCCGGCCGATCGCCTATGACTGGTACAAATCCTATTTCGGTAAGCGCACGGTGCGCGTCACGCTGCTCGGCAAGCAATGCGATGCCATGATCGGACTGCCGCGCTCCGAGGATTTCATGGGCCCGGCCGTGATCTTCTCCAACTCGTTCGCGAAGGAAGGCTATGCCCTGGTGGCGGCGAAGGGGCAGGTGATCGGCGGCGTCGATGGGCTCAAAGGCAAGCGGGTTGCGGTGCAGTTCGCCAGCACGCCACAAAACCTGCTCGCAAGCCGGGACGACATCCAGAAGGTGACGGTGCTGTCGCCGGAAGAAGGCATGCAGGCGCTTGATCAGGGCAAGGCCGATGTCGCCTTCATCTGGGGACCCGTCGCCGGCTGGCTGAACAAGACCAGCTACAACGATCGCTATCAGATTCAGCTGACCGAGGGTGAGGGCCTGTCATGGGATGCCGCCATCGGCTTTGCGAAGACATCCACTGAGCTTCGCGATCGCGTCGACGCCGTCCTGCCGCAGCTTCAAACGACTATCGGCGAGCTCGCGGTGAAGTATGGCTTGCCGGCGGGACAGCCGGTGCGCTTCGGCGCGGCCACAGTGCCGTCGGGAACGACGACGGGAACCGGAACCGGCGCCGGCGTGACTGAGGTCGCAAACGTGGTGGCGACCGAGACCAAGGGTGACGCGGCTGCTCCGAGCGGCGAAGCCGTCGGCGCGGGCAAGGAGATCTTCAACGGCACCTGTGCGCATTGCCACGGTCCCGACGCCATCCAGAGCGAGCGGAAAATCGACCTCCGGCTGTTGCGCCACCGCTACGGCGACGACGTCCGCAATGTGTTCTGGAAAACCGTGCATGAAGGCCGGCCGTCCAAGGGCATGCCGGCCTGGCAGGAGGTCTTCACCGACGAGCAGTTCGACAGCATCTATTCCTTCCTGCTGACGGTCCAGACAGAATCGAACGACTGAACGTCCCTGACCTTACGGGAGTGCGCAGATGTGCTAGCGTCCATTCATCGTCCTCCCGACGCCGGACCGACTCGGGGCGGATGCTCTGCTGCCGCTCATGCGGTCGATTTCCTGGAAGGCGCCATGGCCAGCTTCCTGATCATCGATGATCATCCGCTGTTTCGCGAGGCGCTCGGCAATGCCGTGCGGCTGGCGTTGCCCGAGGCTCGAATTCTCGAGGCGATGTCGATCGAGGATGCCATGCATACCCTCGCGGCCGAGCAGGGAATTGACCTTGCGTTGCTGGACCTCTCGCTGCCCGATGCGACAGGATTCTCGGGTTTCCTTCGTCTGCGCGAGGCCTATCCGCGCCTGCCCGTCGCCATCGTGTCCAGCGAGGAGGACCAGCGCGTGGTTGGCGAGGCGCTGGCGCTGGGAGCCGCCGGCTATCTGCCCAAGTCGACGTCGAAGCGTGAGCTGGCCCAATCGATCGAAGGCGTGTTGAGCGGATCGGTGTCGGTGCCGAAGGATTTTGTCGGCGCGCCGCAGCGGCGCCGGACTGAGGCCAGCAAGGCCATCGAGGTCAAGCTGCGCGAACTGACACCGCAGCAGCTTCGCGTGCTCGACCTGTTGCGTCGCGGCTATCCGAACCGGCAGATCGCCCAGGAGCTGCAGCTCGCGGAGTCGACAGTGAAGGCGCACATCACCGAGATCCTGCGCAAGCTCGGTCTGTTCAGCCGCAACAAGGCGGTCATCGAAATCGGCAAGATGGATCTGCCGGATCCGCGCAGCCGGCCCAATGCGCGCCCCGATCGCGGAAGGTCCTCGTGATGGGCAGTGTCGTTCTTGAGCTGGATCAAGCCGGTGTGACCTGGCTGGGACATTCTCACAATCCGATATTCACGGTGGCTCAGGCGCGATGCGATTTCTGATTGTCGAAGACCATCCGTTGTTTCGCGAGGCGCTCGAAGGCGCGCTCCAGATGGTCGAGCCTGCGGCCGAGATTTTCCAGGCGGTTTCGATCGACGGAGCGCTCGAGCAGGTCGCGGCGACCCCGGAGTTCGACCTCATCCTGCTCGATCTGTCGATGCCGGGCACGACAGGTCTTTCGGGCGTCATCCGCATTCGCAAGACGTTTCCCAGGATTCCTGTCGTGATCGTGTCCGCGCATCAGGATCCGCAGATCATTTCCGCTGCATTGTCGCTCGGCGTTGCCGGCTACATCCTCAAATCTTCCTCCAAGCAGGATCTTGCGCAGTCGATCGGCGAGGTGCTGCGCGGCGCGGTCTGTGTTCCCACCGCCTATCGCGCGACGCGTCCGCAACGCGCCGGCGGCCCCGCGCAGGATCTCATCAAGCGCCTGCACGATCTGACGCCGCAGCAATTGCGCGTGCTCGAAATGCTCAAGCGCGGTCTGCAGAACAAGCAGATCGCCTACGAGCTCAAGATTTCAGAGACGACGGTGAAGGTCCATGTCTCCGACATCCTGCGCAAGCTCAACGTGCTGAGCCGCACCAAGGCCATCGTCGAAATGTCCCTCATCGATTTCGCGACGCTGGCCGCGGAGGGCGGCACGGCGAGGCACGAGCGTGCCCGGCCGGATCAGCCGTGACGCGATTCTAGGCCGTCTCGTCGCGTTGGTGGGGAGCAAAATCGTAGATAATTTCTTCAATGAATCAAATCATTGGAGGCGGTTAGTATAATACCGGTACTGTGCATGGGGTTGTTTTACGTGTTTGCGCGTGCAGCTAGCTCAACAGGAACGACAGCAGCGCACGCATCTCGGCCGGCTTGATCGGCTTCTTCAGGATTTCGAGCCCGCACAGGCTCGCTTCCTTCGCGGCCTTTTCGGAATAGTCGGCGGTGATGATCATGGCCGGCACCGCCATGTCCAGCTTCTGCCTGATATCAGCGACCACCGACAGCCCGCTTTCGCAATGGTCGAGGTGAAGGTCTGCGATGACTGCATCCGGCGCACCACCGAGCTCGCTGAGGCGCAGCAATGCGTCCGCGCCCGACCGCGTGGTGGCGACATCGCAGCCCCAGCCTTCGAGCAAGGCCGCCATCGCCTCCGAGCCCGACGGATCGTTTTCGATCAGAAGGATCTTGGCGCCTTCGAGCCCGCCATAATGCTGCTCCGCGAGCTTGACGGCATGGGCCTCGTCGCTGACCTCGGCGCGATCGGCCGGCTCCATCTCGAGGGTGAAGGTCGACCCCTGGCCGATCTGCGATGACAGGCGTACCTCGTGCCCGAGCACGGTTGCGAAGCGGCGCACGATGGAGAGGCCGAGCCCGAACCCGGCCTGGTCGGTTGCGCTGGCATCGCCGCGCTGGAACTCGCGGAAGATCGCCTCCTGTTGCGTCTGCGGAATTCCCGGCCCGGTATCGGACACCTCGACATAGACCCGATCGGCGCGACGGCCGCAATCCATGGTGACACTGCCAGCCCGCGTATAACGGATCGCATTTGCGATCAGGTTCTGCAGGATCCGGCGCAGCATCATCGCATCCGACGACACCGCCAGCTCCGTGGTGCAGATGCGCAGAGCCAGACCCTGCCGCGCGGCGATCGGCTCGAATTCGTTGCGCAGCTGCGCGAACAGAGGCGCCAGCGCCAGAGGGCGCACGTCGGGCTTGAGCGCGCCGGCGTCGAGCTTGGCGATCTCCAGCAGCGAGCGCAGCAGATCTTCCAGCGTCAGCAGCGAGCGGTCGACCTGATCGATCAGGAGGCCGGCCTCCTGCGATTCCATCATCTCCGTCAGCGCCGACAAGGTCAGGCGCGCCGCGTTCAAGGGCTGCAGCAGGTCGTGGGTGACCGAAATCAACACCGAGGATTTCAGTGAGCTCGCCGCCTCCGCCTGCTGCTTGGCCCGATACAGGCCTTCGTTGGCGCGTTCGATCGAATGCAGCGCCTCACGCAGCTGATACGTCCGGTCGCGAACCTGGTGGTCCAGCGCGATGGCGGTTTCGAACAATGAAAAGGCGTTGAGCTGCTGGTCCATCGAGCGCTCGACGCGGGACATCAGCGCGGCATTGATCTTCTTCAGCTTCGCGGCCTCGCGCCGCAGCTGCTCGACCGTCTCAGGATCCTGCCAGGTCTCGGTCACGCCTGCCGCCTGCCGATGGCGACGCCTGTGAACGTCTGGTTCACATGCATCGAGCCGAATTGTTCGCCGTAGGTATGGAAACCGACGACCCGGTTCTCTCGATAGAGTTCGGACATGTCACGGGCGAGCTGATGCTGCTCGGCATCCAGCCGGCGCAGCAGGCACTCGAAGCCGATATAGAGAGACACCTCGCCGATCTGGTCCTGCGTTTGCGCAAAGACGTCCTGCGTCGAGCCGACCAGACTTCGCGAGGTCGCAGCGGTGAGCACCATGCCCTCGTCGATGGCGCAAAAGAAATGCAGTGAGCCGTCGGGCTCGACGCGCTGGATCGACCGCGCGTAGTAGGAGCCACCGACGCGCACCAGCACCGGATGGGATGCAAACGAGAAAGGGTCGAGCTTGGCGTCATCCATGATCCCGACCATCCGGGAATATTCCTCGGCGGCGGGCTCGGCGTTCAGCTCCTTCACCGTGCGGCTCTCGATGTCGGCTTCAGTGACCACCATCTTCTGCGGCATCGGCTCGAAATTATCGCATTTGAAGACCCTGAAGGGCAGTGACGTGTTCAGAAGGATCAGCAGGGCGGCATTGGTGTAGGCGTTGCCTTCGAAGAATACCCAGGTCTTCTCGAAGCGCAGTCCGTCGCCTGCCGACCCCCCGACAACAGGGATGTCATCGAGCGAGGCGTAGATCGCGGACATCACCGCCTCTTCCCGGCGGCAGAGCCCGTCGATCAGGACCAGGCCGAACGAATTGCCTCGGTCCACCTGCGGGGTCACGCGCAGGAGCTCGTGGCGCAACTCGCCGCCGATCCGCCGGCCGTCCTCGACCCGGAAGCTATCGAGATTGAGGATCGGCCGGACCACGGCGGAAAAATCAGTGCGGCTGAACGCCAGGACCACCACGCTGTTTTCGTCCCAGCCGTCGGGTGCGAGCTCGCCCGCGGTCGTGCAGCCGCAGACCGGGGTCGAGTCGAATTGCCGGGTGAATTCGGTAATGAACTGGTGCGGGTCGTAGTGGGGTGAGAGGAAGACCAGGATCAGCGCCAAGTCGTCCGAAGGCAGCTGCGCCAAAAGCTCGGCTACAGCTCCATCGACGGTCGCAGCCTTTGATTTCGCAACGGCAACGCCGGATGCGTCGCCAAACCGAAAGTCGGCTTGCCCCACTCCGTTTCTCCCTCGAGGCTCAGCCCGGTCTCGCGCCGAGTGCCTGACAAGTGTCCAGACAGTAAGGCGTTTTCGGCCGTGCCGCAACACGGCGACCGGATAGGGCGGGCCTGGTCAGGCCGAAAGGGTTAGCTCCGACGGTATGCCGAATTTACCGCCCCTTATTGTTTCTGCCCTAGTTTTGCGCATCCGGGTTAGGAGGCGGGGCGCCTCCGGATCGCGGTTGAATAGCATAAATGGGGGTTGGAATGTCCGGGCGTACCGCGTCGCCGTCGAAGCGCAGCATGTTTCCGACCCTCCGGTTCCGCGCCAAGATCATCCTCGGCTTTGCCGCCGTGCTGGTGATCTCCGCCGGCAGCATGGCGTTCGCCTATTTCGGCTTCGAGCGGGTCTCATCGGGCGTGGGCTCTTATCGGAGCAGCGTCTCGGAGGCCGATCTCGCCCGCAATATCGATCGCGAGCTGCTCGGCTACCGATCCGCCGTCAAATATTTCGTCGTCACCGGCAAGGAAGACGACGCCAAGGTGGCGCTCGACGCCGAGGCCAGCCTGAAGAACGCCATCGACCAGGCCGTCAAGAGCGCCAAGACGCCGGCGCGGCAGGACAGCCTCGACAAGCTGGCCAAGGAGTTTTCGAACTTCTCTGCGACCTTCGCCAAGGTCCTCCAGGCCAAGCGCGACAGTGTGCTGCTGGTGCAGAACCAGCTCTCGCGCCAGGCCAATCTCCTGAAATACAAGCTCGATGATATCGGCAACAATGCCTCCGATTCCGAGGCGCAAGCGATCGAGTTCGGCACCAAGCAGGTCAACGCCCAGTTTCAGACCGCCAGCGCAGCGGCGACCAATTTCGTGCTGACGTCCGATCAGGCGATCGCAACCAGCGCGCTGGCGCGGCTGAAATTCGTCGAGAACTCGCTGGGCGCGGTCTATTCCATGGACGACAAGATCGTCGCCGGCCTGAAGGATGCCAAGACTATTCTCGTTGCCTATCGCGAAGCGCTGGAGAAGCTGATCGCCAATGCCAAGCTGGTCGACGATCTCGTCACCGAGATGAGCGGCTCGGCGGGTGCGATCCTTCGCGGCGCCTCGGCCATGAAGGCGGATCTGGTCGCCGAGCAGCAGCGCCTTGAAGCGGAATCTGAAGCGACGATCGGGAAGACCGAGCAATTGGTGCTGATGCTCGCCGTCGGCGGTACCTTGCTCGGTGCGGTCCTCGCCTTCCTGCTCGGCACCGGCATCTCGCGGCCGATGATTGCGATGTGCAAGGCGATGCGTGAGCTCGCCTCGGGCAATTTCGACGTCGTGCTGCCCGGCCTTGGCCGCAAGGACGAGATCGGCGAGATGGCCGGCGCGGTCGAGGAGTTCAAGGTCCAGGCGGTGGCCAAGGCGGAGCGTGATGCCGCCGCCAGCGAAGCCCAGAGCAAGGAGCAGGCAGCAAGCCGCCGCGCCGAGCTGATCCGCTTTGCCGATGATTTCGAGAGCGCCGTCGGCGCCATCGTGTCGAACGTGTCGGCCTCCGCCGTCCAGCTCGAATCCTCGGCGTCCACACTGACCCGCACCGCCGAGACCACGCAGACCCTGTCGAGCCAGGTCGCCGGCGTCTCCGAGCAGGCTTCCAACAACATGCAGTCGGTCGCAACTGCGACCGAAGAGCTGTCGGCCTCGGTCGAGGAGATCGGCCGCCAGGTCAGAGATTCCAGCCGCATTGCCGAAGCCGCCGTGGTGCAGGCCAGGGAAACCGACGGCCGCATCGGCAAGCTCTCGCATGCCGCCCAACAGATCGGCGAGGTGGTCAAGCTGATCACCGCGATCGCCGAACAGACCAATCTTCTGGCATTGAATGCCACCATCGAAGCGGCGCGTGCCGGTGAAGCAGGCCGCGGCTTTGCCGTGGTCGCGAGCGAAGTGAAGTCGCTGGCGAGCCAGACGGCGAAGGCCACCGACGAGATCTCCTCGCACATCGCGGGCATGCAGGGCGCCACCGCCGAGTCAGTCGCCGCGATCAAGGAGATCGGCGCGACCATCGGCAAGATCTCATCGATCTCGACCTCCATCGCCAGCGCGGTGGAAGAGCAGGGCGCCGCCACCCAGGAGATCGCCCGCAGCGTCCAGAACGTGGCCCAGGGCACCCAGACCGCCGCGACCGACATCGGTCAGGTCAATCGCGGCGCCGCTGAAACCGGTTCAGCCTCGGAAGAGGTGCTGAACTCGGCGAAGACTTTGTCGAGCGAAAGCACGCGCCTGCGCGCCGAGCTCGACCGCTTCATGGCGAATATCCGGGCGGCGTAGCGCCGAGCCCCGCGTCACCTAACCGCAAGTTGCGCCGCAGCAAATTTACCGCGGCTTATCCTTTGCCATTTACCGTGCATTCGAGTCGGGGAGCGGGCTGCTGCCCGGCCGCGCCTGGTTTTCGGCGAATGGAGTGGGGTGGGGGATGTCTGTCAAGTCGAAGCCGAGCTCATCGAAGCTCTTCACCTTGCGTTTTCGCGCAAAGATCATCCTCGGTTTCGTGGCGGTGCTCGCCATCCTCGCCGTCAGCATGGCCTTTGCCTACTTCGGCTTCGAGCGAATCGCGAGCGCGGTCGCCTCTTATCGCACCAGCGTGGCGGAAGCCGACCTGGCGCGGACGATCGATCGCGAATTGATCAGCTATCAGGGCCTGACCCGTGCCTACACGCTGACCGGCATGGCGGATGACGAAACGGCAGCCAAAGCGGCCGAAGAGAAGTTGAAGGCGGCGATTGCGAAGTCGATGTCGGCCACGTCGGGTGCGGCGCGCCGCGAGCAGGTCGGCAAGCTCGAGACCGAATTCCAGCGCTTCGCAAAGATTTTCGGCGAGATCATCACGCTGACCCGCGAGAACAACAAAATCGCAGCAGATGAGCTCAACAGCGTCGGCAACAAGATCCGTTTCAAGTTCGACGATCTTGCCGATACCGCTGCGCTGGCGGGCCTGAGCTCGGTCCAGAGCACGGCCAAGGACATCACTTCGCAATACCTCGCGGTCTCAACCTCGGTCAGCGCCTTCGTCGCCAAGCCGGAGCCGAAGACTGCTGATGGCGTCATTGCCCGCATCAAGTTCCTGGAGACGCTGCTGGTCTCGATCTATGCCGCCGACCAGAAGATCACCGACCGCGTCACCGAGATCGGTAATCTGCTGAAGCAATACCGCGCATCCTTCGCAAAGCTGTCCGAGAACGTGAAGGTCATCGCCAAGGCGAACGCCGAGATGACCAAGACGGCGGCGTCCATCCTCCAGCTTTCGGGCGAATTGCGGTCGGACCTGTCGGCCGATCAGCAACGCATCGAGGCGGGCGCCAATACGACGATCGGGGAAACCGAGCAGCTGATGTTGATGCTGGCGCTGGGTGGTCTTGCCATCGGCGCCGTGCTGGCGCTGATGCTCGGCAATGGCATTTCGCGGCCGATGATCGCGATGTGCAAGGCGATGCGTGAGCTCGCCTCGGGCAATTTCGATGTCGTGCTGCCCGGCCTTGGCCGCAAGGACGAGATCGGCGAGATGGCCGGCGCGGTCGAGGAGTTCAAGGTGCAGGCCGTGGCCAAGGCGGAGCGCGATGCCGCCGCCAGCGAAGCCCAGAGCAAGGAGCAGGCAGCAAGCCGCCGCGGCGAGCTGATCCGCTTTGCCGACGATTTCGAGAGCGCCGTTGGCGCCATCGTCTCCAACGTCTCGGCCTCCGCCGTCCAGCTCGAGTCCTCGGCATCCACGCTGACCCGCACCGCCGAGACCACGCAGGCGCTGTCGAGCCAGGTCGCCGGCGTCTCCGAGCAGGCTTCCAGCAACATGCAGTCGGTCGCAACTGCGACCGAAGAGCTGTCGGCCTCGGTCGAGGAGATCGGCCGCCAGGTTAGAGATTCCAGCCGTATCGCCGAGGCCGCCGTGGTGCAGGCCAGGGAAACCGACGGCCGCATCGGCAAGCTCTCGCATGCCGCGCAGCAGATCGGCGAGGTGGTCAAGCTGATCACCGCGATCGCCGAACAGACCAATCTTCTGGCACTGAATGCCACCATCGAAGCGGCGCGTGCCGGTGAAGCAGGCCGCGGCTTTGCCGTGGTCGCGAGCGAAGTGAAGTCGCTGGCGAGCCAGACGGCGAAAGCAACCGACGAGATTTCGTCGCAGATCGCGGGCATGCAGGGCGCCACCGCCGAGTCAGTCGCCGCGATCAAGGAGATCGGCGCGACCATCGGTAAGATCTCGTCGATCTCGACCTCCATCGCCAGCGCGGTGGAAGAGCAGGGCGCCGCCACCCAGGAGATCGCCCGCAGCGTCCAGAACGTGGCCCAGGGCACCCAGACCGCCGCGACCGACATCGGTCAGGTCAATCGCGGCGCCGCTGAAACCGGTTCAGCCTCGGAAGAGGTGCTGAATTCGGCGAAGACGCTGTCGAGCGAAAGCACGCGCCTGCGTGCCGAGCTCGACCGCTTCATGGCGAACATCAGGGCGGCGTAGGAATCACTCCCTCCCAAACGCCCGTCTCAGCTCCACCTTCGCTTTCTCCAGTCGTTCGCGCTGTGTCTTCGGCAAGGTCTTGCCGGCGCGATTGATATAGAACGTCAGCATCGACAGCGCAGAGCGATAGGCGCCGGTCTTGCGGCGCGCGCTGTGCTCGGCGGATCGCTTCAAAGAGGCTGCGATTCGCTTCGGGCTCGTAAGGGTGAACACGCCACGCTTGAGGTCGAGCGCGTCGCTCTCTTTTGTCACGCGCTGCGACCAGCGTTTTGACGTCGCGCGCTTGGTGCTCTTGCGCGTGATGCCGCGACCCGGGCGGTTTTTCTTGCGTGGCGATGCTTTGCGCGAATGTGTCGTCTTTCTGACATGACTCATGCGTCGACTCCTTGGCGGTTCCGGCGGAAACGATCGGCATTCGGTGCCGTTCCTAACGGAACCTGCGCTTGCCGCAGGCGTTGTCGCAGGTGGCAGGCGGAAGGCCGCACCCCCACGACCCCAGCATCGCGATGGAATTGCAGCAGAGCCCAACGCTGAACTATGGACCTGCGATCTCGACGGCGGTCGCGACCGATCGCATCGTCGAGACCAGCATTCCTGCGCGGCTCGACTCCTTGCCGTGGAGTGGTTTTCACACCCGCGTGGTGCTGGCGCTCGGAATCACCTGGATCCTCGACGGGCTTGAGGTGACGCTCGCCGGCGCCCTCTCGGGCGCGCTGAAGCAGAGCCCGACGCTAAACTTCTCCAATCTCGATCTCGGTGTCGCCAACTCGGCTTACCTCGCCGGTGCCGTGCTCGGCGCGCTCGGCTTCGGCTGGCTGACCGATCGCATCGGCCGCAAGAAACTATTCTTCATCACGCTTGCGCTCTATCTTTCTGCGACGGCCGCCACCGCGCTGTCGTGGGACATTGCAAGCTACGCGCTGTTCCGCGCACTGACCGGAGCCGGTATCGGCGGCGAATACACGGCGATCAACTCGACCATCCAGGAGCTGGTGCCGGCACGCTATCGCGGCTGGACTGATCTGATCATCAACGGCAGCTTCTGGATCGGCGCGGCGATGGGCGCAGTCGCGGCCATCGTGCTGCTCGATCCCGCGGTGATTGGCCCCGATCTCGGCTGGCGTTTCGCCTATCTCATCGGGGCGACCGTCGGCCTCGTCGTGCTGTTGATGCGAATGTGGATCCCGGAAAGTCCGCGCTGGTTGATGATCCATGGCCGCCCCGATCGGGCCGCCGAAATCGTCGACGACATCGAACGTACCGTGATTGGGCACGACCAGGATGCAAGCGATGGACGCTTTCCAAGGATGCGGCTCAAGATGCGCGATCACACCCCGATCCGCGAAGTCGTGCACACGCTGTTCTCCGCCTATCGGCAGCGTGCGCTGGTCGGCCTGGTGCTGATGGTCGCGCAGGCTTTCTTCTACAACGCGATCTTCTTCACCTTCGCGCTGGTGCTGACCGACTTCTACGGCATCAGGGCTGATCGCGTCGGCTGGTACCTGCTACCGTTTGCGGCTGGCAACTTCCTCGGGCCGCTACTGCTCGGCCGTCTGTTCGACACGCTCGGCCGCCGCGCCATGATCATGTTCACCTATGGTGTCTCGGGCCTGCTGCTAGCGCTGTCTGGCTATCTGTTCTCGATCGGCGCGCTGAGCGCGCAGGGACAGACCATTGCCTGGATGGTGATCTTCTTTTTTGCCTCGCCCGCCGCCAGCGCGGCCTATCTGACGGTCAGCGAAACCTTTCCGCTTGAAGTTCGCGCGCTGGCGATCGCAGTGTTCTACGCGGTGGGCACCGGCATCGGCGGCGTCGTCGGCCCGGCGTTGTTCGGCGCGCTGATCGATACGGGGTCGCGCGCCAGCGTGTTCGCCGGCTATTTGCTGGGGGCATTCTTGATGATCGCGGCTGCGATCGTGGCATGGCGCTACGCCGTCTCCGCGGAGCGCAAATCGCTCGAACAAATCGCGCGGCCGCTCGCTTCCATGGAGTAGACTATGACATCTGAACTCGCTGATCCGGAAGAGAAGCGCGCCATGCCGGAAGATGAAGCGCCCGATGCGGTGCCTGTGCCCCATGCACTCGTCCCGCATCTCGACGAGACCGCGATCCTGCTCGACATCGACGGCACGCTGCTCGACCTGATGCCGACGCCACGCGAGGTCTGGGTGCCGCCCGGCCTGTCTGAGACGCTGAAACTACTGACGGAGCGTACCTCGGGCGCGCTGGCCATGGTCAGCGGACGGTCGCTCAACGACATCGACCTGATCTTCGCGCCCGACGTGTTTCGCGCGGTCGCCGGTCACGGCGCGGAGATGCGGCTGTCGGTGGACAACGAGGCGGATGACGTGCATGCACCGCCGATGGACAAGGAGCTGAAGCGGCGCCTCGCGGCGATCGCGAAGCTCAGCCCCGGCATCCTGCTCGAGGACAAGGGCTATTCATTGGCGCTGCATTATCGCCTCGCGCCGCATGCGGAGAAAGCGATCTATGAAGCCGTTTCGCTGATCCGCGCCGATCTGCCCAACGCGCCGATCGAGGTGTTGCCTGGAAAGTTCGTCTGCGAGATCAAGCATTCCGGCTTCACCAAGGCAACCGGTGTGCGCGAGCTGATGAAGCGCGAGCCATTCCGCGGACGCCGACCGATCTTCATCGGCGATGACGTGACTGATGAGAGTGTATTCGCCATCATGCCCGACATGAATGGGCTGTCTTTCTCAGTCGGTCGTCGCGCCATCGGCGTCAACGGTCATTTCGATGCGCCAAAAGATGTGCGCGCGTTCCTTGCGCGCCTGCTCGACGACACACGGCTGGAATAAGGCTCGGACATCTCTGCGCCATATTATCGCTCGTGATCGTCTCGTCGCATGCGTTATTCGTGCCGCGCAACGTCGCCGAAAATCCATCTTTGCTGAGCGAAATCGCCGGGTTCCCTCGTGGGAAACTGGTTCCGACGCGCGCGCCCGATTTTGGTTTCAATCCGAAGAAATGATGACAGGAACCATATTGATGAACGGCAGTTAAACGGGGTGGAATGAACAGGAGGGGACGACCTGTGAACTTGATCGTCGTTTCAAATCGAGTTGCGCGCGGCAAACCGAACGAGCCGATGACGGGCGGCCTTGCGGCGGCATTGCTTCCCGTTGTCGAGCATTCGGGTGCGATCTGGGTGGGATCCTCCGGCCGCGTGCGGGATGGTCACCAGAAGGAACCGTTCGCCGAGATCGAAGCTCTGGGCTCCGGCGCAATTGCGACGCTGGATCTGCCGGCGGCGCATTACGGCGGCTACTATGAAGGCTTTGCCAATTCGGCGCTGTGGCCGGCGCTGCACTCCCGCAGCGATCTGATCCGCGTGTCGCGCGAAGACTATGTCAGCTATCGCGAGGTCAACGCGTTCATGGCGCGTGCCTTGATGCGCTTTCGCAAACCGCAGACCGGGTTCTGGGTGCAGGATTATCATTTCCTCGCGCTCGGCGCGGAGTTGCGCGATCTGGGCGTCGATGATCCCATCGGCTTCTTCCTGCATACGCCGTGGCCGGTCGCCGCGGTGATGCAGGGCGTGCCCAATCATCGTGAGCTGATCACGGCGATGCTTGCTTATGATCTGCTTGGTTTCCAGACCGAGGCGGATTGCCAGAATTTTCTCGGCTATGCCGGCGGCGAGCTCGGCCTCATCATCGAGGATGGTGTCGTGCTCTCGCAGCATGGGCGCACGCGCTGTGAGGTGTTTCCCATCGGGATCGATGCGGAGAAGTTTGCAGCCTATGCCGCGAAGTCGGCCGCGCATCCGGACGTCTCACGTTTGCGCCGCAGCCTCAACGGCGAGCGGCTTGCGATCGGGGTCGACCGGCTCGACTATTCCAAGGGGCTGGTCAACCGCATCAGCGCGTTCGACCGGCTCTGGACCGAGCAGCCGCAGTTCGCACGCAGCATTTCGCTGCTGCAGATCGCCAATCCGTCGCGAGGTGGCATCGAGGCTTATGGCAATCTCCAGAACGAGGTCGCGCGCCTCGTCACCGACGTCAACGGCCGTCACGGCGAGGTCGATTGGACGCCGATCCGCTATCTCAACAAGGGTTTTAGCCAGGCGGTGCTTGCAGGCCTCTATCGTACTGCGCAGGTCGGCGTGGTGACGCCGCTGCATGACGGCATGAATCTTGTCGCCAAGGAATATGTCGCAGCTCAGAACCCGGCCGATCCCGGCGTGCTGGTGCTCTCGAAATTCGCGGGCGCAGCCAACGAGCTCGATACCGCGCTGCTAGTCAATCCGCACGACATCGACGGCATGGCGCGTGCGATCGCGGTCGCCGCTGCGATGCCGCTCACCGAGCGCAAGATGCGATGGGACGCAATGATGAAGACATTGCGCGGCCACACCATCCAGCAATGGTCGTCGGATTTCGTAGCCGAGCTCGAGAAGTGCCGCACCGAGAAAGTCGCAGTTGCGCCGCTTGCAGTACAGCCGCCGCAGGCGCTGCGCTGGCTCAAATCGGCGATCTCAGGCGTGCGGTTGATTTGAGAGGCTCGCAAGAGGAGCTCGAACAGCGAGCCTCAATAGCAATACGAAACGCCATCCAGGATCGCGCATTGCCGCTTGTTCGGCGCGTTGGGATCATCCATCGGCACCATGCCCTTGCCCTGGCCGACGAACACGCCGGGCCCGACATGCACCGAGCTCTTGTTGCCGATGATCACGCTCTGATGCGGCGTCGAGCTCGAGCGCGTCCCGTCCGGCCAGAGGATGGCATCGCCCGAAAGCACCCCGCGCCGGCCATCATCGCAGGTCACATCGACGCCCTGGCGGCTGCAGGCCTGGGCCTGAGCGGGCGCCGTAAAGCCAGCACCAAGGGTCGAAATCATGCTGAGTGCGGCGAGGGTCCTGCGGATGATCATGGCGTCCCCGGTCATGTTTGGCGTCTTCTAGTGAATCGTCGCTCCAAACCCGCGACGGGTTCAGCTTGAAACGGGTTCCCAGCAGTCCCGCAACACCGTATATTCCTATTTAAATACAACAGGTTGCGGAAAATTCACCCGATTTACCTGCGATCTCTTGCAAAATCACCGGCGCCCCTTCAAGAGAGGGCGCTCCGGAGAGATGGCCGAGTGGCTTAAGGCGCACGCTTGGAAAGCGTGTGTGCGGGAAACCGTACCGTGGGTTCGAATCCCACTCTCTCCGCCATAGCGCAGAGTTCCGCCTCGCTGGTGGGCCGACGCGGCCCTAGTCCTGCCGACAAACCGATGAATCGCCGTCGCCCAGAGGAGCGAGCCGAAGGCCTTTGACGGAGTTCACCCTCAGCAAAGGCGGGCTTGATGCATCCCCCCACGACATCAGGGCGCCTGAGAGGCTTCCGGGCGAATCCGGCTCGAGCGAGGCCGCAATCAAACTGGCCGCAGGCTGAGACATCGTCACAAAGACCGTTCCCGCTGGGATCGAGCGTTGCATTGGAACGAGCCTGACCTGCAAGGCTTGCTTGGGATTGATCTTGTCGATGAAGTCCTCGTTGTCGGTCGCAGCGCCTGCACCTGTCACGGCATAGGCCTGCGAGTCCACATTCGCATCCTGCGTCAGGCGACAGATCGCCACATGATTGAGCCTCAGCCTGTCAGCAATGACATCCGTGCGATCAAGTATCGCATAGCCGGCGGGACGTGCCCGCGTCTCCGTTGGCTCGATCTGGCGCGAGTCCAGAAACGTCACCGTCACAACCTTCTCCTCGCCGCTTTGCGGATCGCGCAGCGGGAGCGGCAGTTGCGTCTGCTTCAAGCGATGCGCCACCACGAAATCGTCTGAAGCTGCGGCAGTGCTCCGGCGAGCCTGAGCGAGGGCTTGTTGCAAGCGGTCGGCATTGTCATGGGTCGTGCGGAGAACCGAACGGGCGATGACATAGTGGCTGGCGACGCGCCGCTCGAAATCCTCCATGCCGATGCCGACGCCTCGCGTTTCAATGAGAAAGGAGACGGAGTTCATCAGGCCGAACGTGTTGCGAGCGATCCCGGGCGCATTGCCGCCCATCGCCACTGTCTTGTCTGCCCCGTTATAGCTGGTGGTGTGGTACAGAATATTGGTCAGCCCATAGGCTTGCATCGCCTGATCGATCGACGGCTTGAACAGGTCCTTCGCCAAAGCGACGATGTTCGACGGCACGCCGGGATGGGTTGCATACAGGATCATGGCGTCACTTAGCTGCACCCCGCCAAATTTCTCGACCCAGCGACGGGCGACCGAAAACTCGTGATGATCGAAAACGACATCGGGCGGAAGTCGCAGCATCGCGCGATGAATGGCGACATTCTCCGGCGTGCTCAGCAGGACATGGTCGCGATTGGGGTCGACCTGGTTGGCGGTGGCTCGCTGGAAATTTGCGGCGCCATCGGGATTGGCGCGCGGCACGATTGCGACCGTCACGCGATCGAGCAGCGGCGTCAGCTCTCCATTCGCAAGAGCTGCCGTCAACGCAAGCATGGCTTCGCCGCCGGCAGGTTCATTGCCGTGCTGCTGGCCGATGAACCAAACCACCGGCCGGTCGAGCTTCTGCAATAGCTCGGGATCGGTGAAGCCCTCCTTCGACAGCAGCACCAGCGGAATATCGCGCCCCTGTTGCGACGAGCCGATCATCGATACGGCCGCATGCGATGAGCGCGCGCTGAGGTCGGCGAGGAAGGCGAGCATTTCCTCTTGCGAGGTCAACTGGCTGCGGCCCGGTGCGAGGGCCGGCGCTTTCATCGGGACAGGGATGTCAGGATAATGCTGTTTCAACGCTTCGGACTGATGAAAGGCCGCGATGTCTTCAGCGCGCGCGCGGCCGTCTGCATGAACGAAGCATCCCCAGACCAGGGCCGCACCCAGGCTCAGGTAAAATCGCGCTGTTCTCAAACTGAGGTCTCCCTCTCGCGGAAATGTTGACCCGAGCCGCCCGCGCGCACCGCGAGACAAGTTACGTCGGCCGACTGCGAATGCACAACTCGTTTCACGTCGGCCAGGCACGACGAAGGTCAGTTTCGTCCTCCTGCAGCCTGGCTGGATTGAGAGGCCTGCTCGCCCAGAAATCTCTCCAGCAACTGGCTGACGAACCGATTGCCCTCAGGAGTGAAATGCGCCCCGTGCTCGGCGCCATAGGACTGTGCGCCGTCCAGGGTCACGAACGGGATCCGGCGCTGCTGCAAATAGGAGATGAGCTGATCGTCCTTGTGCTGCAGGGCGACAAGCAGCCTGGCGCCGTTGCTCGCAATGAAATCGTCGATCGCACCGACCAGTCTGTCGGTGGGGTCGGGGACGAAGAGCTGAGGTGCGTGGAGTTCGACATAGGCGAACGAGGCCAGACGCGCCAGCCGCAAATGACGCGGCAGCCATTCATCGCGGATCAGCAGTTTGAGTGATTTGGGCACCGGCTGCCCCCTGGCAATCAGTGTCCCGTCAGCCGACGTCTCGAAATAGGGCTTGCGATAGCCGCCGTACCGGACATTCGTTCCATTGTCGAGGCGGTCGTTGTCGGTGCAAAACACCAGCACGACAATGGCGGGCTTGATTGTAGGCCAGAGTCGTTTCAGCCAGATCAGCTCCTGATCCGTCCCATATCCGGAGACACCTGCATTGACGATCGAGAGGCGCGGCAGCCGCTCCCTCAACAGATCAGTGAAGCGTTCATTGGCCTCGGCATCGACGCCCCACACGAACGAGTCGCCAAGGAACAGGACGATTTGCCTGCCATCGGGGCGATACTCGATGTCGCGCAGGCCGAGGCTGTTGTGTCTGGCATGGATCGTTCGCGCGGTCGTGACGACGGCTTCGGAATTGGGAACCGGGATCCAGCCGAGTTCGGCATCGTAGTCGTAGGACAGTGAGCGCTCACTCACGTCCTGGCGGAGCACGCGGAAGTCGGCAAGCCGGAGCGCGGCTTCGACCGCGAGTAGTGACAGGAGGATGACGACGAGTGTCGAGCCGAGTGATTTGAGATTCAAGGCCGCTCCGCCGCGTGACAAGGTGCGCTGGGGTATAGATCACACCGACAACGATCTGCACTCGCTCAGGGATTAGCACCCTGTGAGTACTATCTCACCTCCTTTTAGCGGCGGTCGTCGCCGAAGGTCAAAGCCTGGCGTCCTTCGCCGTGCTTATTGTGGTGCAGCAAAAGCAGTCCCCGGTCTGAATCCGGTCCTCCATCGCCTTGAGTTTTGAGGCCTTGGACGGATAAACTGGCAGCGGCCAATGCCAGGCAAAGAGCTTTGGCCAGACGGTGCGCGGAGGGGGACCGATGCAGTTTTTGGAATCGTCCGACGACGAGATCGTCGCTGGACCGAGCAATCGCAATTTCGGTTTCACGATGGCGTCGGTATTCGCGCTGATTGGCCTCATTGGTCTCTACAAGCATTCGTCGCACGCGCCGTTCTGGATCGGCGCTGCCCTGGTTTTCGCGGGCGTGACGCTCTGGCGGCCGGGGACGCTCGGGGTCGCGAATCGCGCCTGGTTGAAGCTCGGCCTTCTGATGTATCGCGTGGTCAATCCGGTCATCATGGCGATCCTGTTCTTCGGCGTGATCCTGCCGATCGGATGGATCATGCGATTGTCCGGCAAGGATTTTCTCCGGCTCGCGCGCGATCGGGCGCTGCCGACCTATTGGCTTCCCCGTTCCGATCCGAGACCCGCGTCCGAATCGATGCGCCAGCAATTTTAGGCACGCCACATGTCATTCCTCCGGGAGTTGTTTGCGTTCATTCGAGCCCGCCGCAAATTCTGGCTGATTCCGATTTTCGCGGTGATGCTTGTTCTGGGCGGAATGTTGGTGCTGACCAAGGGATCGGCCCTGGCGCCCTTTATTTATACGCTGTTCTGAGCAGTCGAAATGCGAATCCTGGGAATCTCGGCCTTCTACCATGACAGCGCCGCGGCGCTCGTGGTTGACGGCAAGATCGTCGCGGCGGCGCAAGAAGAGCGATTCACGCGCAAGAAGCACGACGCCGAGTTCCCGAAGCATGCGGTCGAATACTGCCTCTCGGTCGCTGGCTGTGGACTCGACGAGCTCGACGCGGTCGTCTTCTACGACAAGCCCTTCATCAAGTTCGAGCGCCTGCTCGAGACCTATCTTGCCTTTGCGCCGCGCGGCTTTCAGTCATTCCGGACGGCGATTCCGGTCTGGCTCAAGGAAAAGCTGTTTCAGAAGAGCGTGCTCCGCAATCACCTCCGCAAGATCGATGACGCGGTGGATTGGGAGGCAATGCTTCTGTTTGCCGATCATCATCAGAGCCATGCGGCCTCGGCGTTCTTCGCCTCTCCCTTCGCTGAGTCCGCGATCCTGACGCTCGACGGCGTCGGTGAGTGGACGACGACGTCGGCCGGCTTCGGCCGCGACAACACGCTCGATTTGCGGCGCGAGATCAACTTCCCGCATTCGATCGGGCTGCTCTATTCCGCCTTCACCTATTACACCGGCTTCAAGGTCAATTCCGGCGAGTACAAGGTGATGGGGCTCGCGCCCTATGGCGAGCCGAAATATGCCGACCTGATCCTCGACCATCTCGTCGATCTCAAGGACGACGGCAGCTTCAGGCTCGACCTCGGCTATTTCGACTATTGTACCGGTCTCACCATGACCAATGGCCGTTTCGACGACCTGTTCGGCGGCAGGCCGCGCGATCCGTCGGAGCTGCTGGAGCAGCGTCACATGGATCTGGCGGCATCCGTCCAGCATGTGACCGAGGAGATTGTGCTGCGTCTCACCCGCAGCCTGGCGCGCGAGGGTCGCTCGAAAAATCTTTGCCTTGCGGGTGGCGTCGCGCTCAACTGCGTCGCCAACGGCAAGATATTGCGTGATGGACATTTCGAAAAGATCTGGATCCAGCCGGCCGCGGGCGATGCCGGAGGCGCGGTTGGCGCTGCGCTGGCGGCCTATCATCAGTTCGCAGGCAAGCCCCGGATCTCAGCGTCGGGGGACGGCATGGCTGGGAGCTATCTCGGGCCGGCCTTCTCACCGTCCGAGATAGGACATCGGCTGCGCGCAGTCGGCGCCGTCTTCGCTGAGCTCGACGATGCCGCCGTCATTCGCGACACCGTTGAGGCGCTGGTTGCGGAGAAGGCGGTCGGATGGTTCCAGGGGCGCATGGAGTTCGGCCCTCGCGCGCTGGGGGCGCGCTCCATTCTCGGTGATCCCCGCTCGCCCACCATGCAGAGCTCGCTCAATCTGCGCGTCAAGTTTCGCGAAAGCTTTCGGCCGTTCGCGCCAGCGGTGCTGCGCGAGGATGTCGCCGACTGGTTCGAGCTCGATGAGGACAGCCCCTATATGCTGATCGTCGCGGATGTCCTGCCCCGGTGCCGGCTGGCCGCCGATCCCGGAGCCGAAAAGCTGTTCGGCATCGAGCGGCTCAATGTTCCTCGATCCGAGATTCCGGCCGTGACGCATGTCGACTATTCGGCGCGCGTCCAGACCGTGCATGCCGACACAAACAAGCGATTTCACGATCTTCTCACCGCTTTCAAGGCCGCGACGGGTTGCCCGGTACTGGTCAATACCAGCTTCAATGTGCGCGGCGAGCCGATCGTGTGCACACCGGAAGATGCCTTCCGCTGCTTCATGGGCAGCGACATCGAGGTGCTGGTGATCGGCAATTGCTTCCTGAAGAAGGAGGACCAGTCGCCGTCTCTGAAGCTCGACTACAAGAACCGATTCGAACTCGACTGATGCGTCCTCCCTGCCGTCTCGACGAAGTCAGCGCGGTCATGCCGCCCTATCCCTATTATCCCTATCGGATCCAGGAGGCATTTGCGCGACCGAACCCACCGCCCGTGTGAGGGCATCGGTCCCCTGACAATTCGCCGCATTGGCGCCAATGCGCCATGCAGAAACGCCGCTGTACAGGCCTCGAAGCCGTCCGTAACCTCCGCGCCGCAATTTCAGGAGATGCGACGTGGCGAAGACGACGGCGACCAAGAAGAAAAGTGCTCAAAGGAAAGCGGCGAAGACCGCGAGCAAGACGGCACCCGTCCGCAAGGCGGCGTCGGCAAAGCTGGTCAAGAGAGCAGTCAAGAAGACCGCGGCCCGTCGTCCCAAGGGACCGGCCTGGCAATGGTCAGCCGTGGACACCGCAGCTGCGATTCGTTCCGGCGCTATCTCAGCGGTCGAGACTGTGGAGTCACATCTGGAGCGGATGCATGCCGTCAATCCCAGGCTGAATGCTGTCGTGGTCGATCTCGGCGAGGAGGCCCTGAAGGCCGCGCATGCCGCGGACAAGCAGCGCGCCAAGGGCGGCGAGCTTGGCCTGCTACACGGCGTGCCCGTGACCATCAAGGAGAACGTCGACTACGAGGGACGGCCGAATTTCAACGGCGTTCCCGCCAACAAGGACCTCATCGCGCCATCGGATTCGCCTGTCGTCCGCAACCTGAAGAAGGCTGGTGCGATCGTCATCGGCCTCACCAACACGCCGGAATTCTCGTTCCGCGGCTTCACCGACAATCCGCTGCACGGGCTGACACTCAATCCCTGGAATCCCGATATCACTTGCGGGGGTTCATCGGGCGGCGCGGGTTCGGCGGTTGCTGCCGGCATCGGCACCATCGCGCATGGCAACGATATCGGCGGGTCGCTGCGCTGGCCGGCGCATTGCAACGGCGTTGCGACGATCAAGCCGACGCAGGGCCGCATCCCCGCCTTCAACGCAAGCGCGACGGCGGAGCGGCCGATGCTGGCGCATCTGATGTCGGCGCAGGGACCTCTTGCCCGCCACGTCGGCGACGTCCGACTGGCGTTGGAAGTCATGAGCCAGCGCGATCCGCGCGATCCCTGGTGGGTGCCGGCGCCGTTGATCGGGCCGAAGCCGAAGGGGCCGATCAAGGTCGCGCTGGCAAAAATCCCCGGTGATATGAGGGTCGATCCGTCGGTCAGCGCGGCGCTGCGCCAGGCCGCCGATCATCTGGAGCGTTCGGGCTATCGCGTCAGCGAGGTCGAGGTGCCCGACATCAACGGCGTCTGGCAGACCTGGTGCGACATCATCACCAACGAGACCGTGGTGATGCAGGAGGCCGGCATGCTGAAGGTCACGTCGGAAGACTTCCACAAGGCGTGGAACGGCATGAAGATCAAGGCCAATGTGCTCGATCTACCCGCCTGGATGCGCGCCACCGCTGCGCGCAGTGGTCATATTCGCGCCTGGCAAATGTTCTTCGAGGAGTATCCGGTGGTGGTGACACCGACCACGGTGAAGCCGACGCCGGGTCCGCGCGACGACACCGTCAGCGCCGAGCGCGTGCAGGAGATCTTCTGGGGCGAGATCCGCTTCATCTCGGCGATCAACGTGCTGGGCCTGCCCGGCGCAGTGGTTCCGGTGGCCGTGCACGACGGCAAGCCGATCGGCGTGCAGCTCATCGCCGGTCGCTACCGCGAGGATCTTGCGCTGGATGCCGCTGCCGCGATCGAGAAGCGCGCGGGCGTGCTGACCCATCGGCTCTGGGAAACGATGACCTGATTTGGCGTTCGAGGCTTCGTGCGTCGGCGCGAAGCCTGTTACGCTATCCTGCCGTCGAAACAGGCGCGCTGGCTTCACGGAGACGCCAGCGCAGTAGTTAATACAAATTGACTTAAACTTTAGCCAATTCGCCAACAGACATTAGGGTTACTTCCTCGATGTCTAAGCGAATTATTGTCCGCTTTACCACCCGCCTCTAACAGAGGAAGGGCGGGACAACGCACATGCCTCATACAGGCCAATAAGTGCGGGCCGCGTCCCACGCGGAGGTGGTACGATGCGCAACGAGACGATTGCTATTCACGCCGGCTACGAGCCCGAGGCCACCACGCACGCGGTCGCCGTGCCGATCTACCAGACCGCAGCCTACGCCTTCGACAGCGCCGACCATGGTGCCGCGCTGTTCAATCTCGAGGCCGAAGGTTTTCGCTACAGCCGTATCGCCAATCCGACCAGCGCCGTGCTGGAAAAGCGCATCGCCCAGCTCGAGGGTGGCGTCGGCGCGCTCGCGGTCGCGACCGGGCAGGCCGCGCTGCATTTCGCTTTCGTCAATGTCGCCGATCACGGCGGCAACATCGTCTCCGTGCCGCAGCTCTACGGCACCACGCACACGTTGCTCTCCCACATCCTGCCGCGGCAGGGCATCATCGGCCGCTTCGCCGAGAGCGACGCGCCTGACGCGATCGCCAGGCTGATCGACGAGAACACCCGCGCCGTGTTCGCCGAGACCATCGGCAATCCCGCCGGCAATGTCTGCGACATCGAGGCGCTGGCCAAGATCGCACATGCGCATGGCGTGCCACTGATCGTCGACAACACGGTCGCAACCCCGATCCTGCTCAAGCCGTTCGACTACGGCGCCGACATCGCCGTGCATTCGCTGACCAAGTTCCTGGGCGGCCACGGCACCACGCTCGGCGGCGCCATCGTCGATTCCGGAAACTTCCCTTGGGCCACGCATGCCGACCGCTTCCCGGCCTACAACAAGCCGGACGCCTCCTATCACGGCCTGGTCTACGCCGAGCGCTTCGGCAAGACGGCCTATATCGAGCGTGCGCGCAGTGTCTATCAGCGCACCATGGGCTCGGTGCTGTCGCCGTTCAACGCGTTCCTGCTGCTCCAGGGCATCGAGACGGTCGCGCTGCGTATGGAGCGCCACTGCGAGAACGCCCGCAAGGTCGCCGAATTCCTGCGCAACGATCCGCGCGTGGCCTGGGTCAATTACACCGGCTTCCCGGACAGCCCCTATTTTCCGCTGGTCCAGAAATATCTCGACGGCAACGCCTCCTCGCTGTTCACCTTCGGCATCAAGGGCGGCATGGAGGCCGGCAAGGCCTTCTATGACGCGCTGAAGTTGATCACACGCCTCGTCAACATTGGCGACGCCAAGTCGCTGGCCTGTCACCCGGCCTCGACCACGCACCGGCAGATGTCGGCAGAGCAGCAGCGCGCAGCCGGTGTGCTGCCGGAGACGATCCGCCTCTCGATCGGCATCGAGCATGCCTCAGACATCATCGAGGACATCGACCAAGCGCTGGAAAAGGCCTGTCCGGCCTCGCGTCTCCAGGCCGCGGAGTAGACAACCAATCCGATGAGCGTCTTGATCGCCAGGGATCAAGGTATCGCGAGTCCGGCGCTGGTGCCGGCCGAAGGCGATCTTGCGCGCGATCACGGCGGCGCTGAACTGACCATTGGGCTGATCAACAACATGCCGGATACGGCGCTGAAGGCGACCGAACGGCAGTTCATGAAGCTGCTCCAGGCCGCCGCAGGGCCGCGTCGCATCCGCTTCCATTGCTTCTCGCTGCCGTCGGTCAAACGCTCGCCGGAAGCGAAGTGGCATGTCGAGAGCGAATATTCCGATCTCTCCGATCTCAAGCGCCAGAAGTTCGACGGGCTGATCGTGACCGGCGCCGAGCCCGTCGCGCCCGAGCTCGACCAGGAACCGTATTGGCGGGATCTCACCGAGCTGATCGACTGGGCCCGGACCAACACGCGCTCGACGATCTGGTCATGCCTTGCCGCGCATGCGGCGGTGCTCCATCTCGATCGCGTCGAACGGCAGCCCCTGCCATCCAAATGCCATGGCATCTTCGATTGCGCGGCAGTGACCACCGACCCGCTGACCCGAGATGCGCCGGCGCCCCTCAAGGTCTCGCATTCGCGCCTGAACGAAGTCACGGAGAGCGATCTGACGCAGGCCGGCTATCAGGTGCTGACCTTGTCGGCCCGGGCCGGCGTCGATGTCTTTGTTCGGCAATATAACAGCCGCTTCGTGTTTTTCCAGGGCCACCCCGAGTATGACGCGCTGTCGCTGCAACGGGAGTATCTGCGTGACATCGGGCGCTTCCTCGCGCGCGAGCGGGAGGTCTATCCGGCGCTCCCGGTGAGCTATTTTGACGCAGCGACGGAAGAAAAGCTGGTGCGATTCGAAAAGCGGGCGAGGCATCAGCGCCATCCGGCGTTGACCAACGAGTTGCCTGCACTCACCTTGCGCACTGACATTGCGGCCGGCAGCGCCGCGCCGGCGCTTTTCCGCAATTGGCTGCAATATCTCGGCGCGGATACGGATGCGTCGCTGCTCGCGCGTTAACCAGAGCTGTTGGTTCCGCGTTAGGATTACCCGGGCGTTAAGCTTGCCTCGGACCGCGCGCAAATGTTTCAGTGCGGAAATATGGAATTACAGGGAATGCACGCGTGCTGTCGGCTCTCAACGGACGATTGAGCAATCGGCTGGCCCGGCATTTCCGCGCCGCGCCGCACCGCTTGCCGGCGCATGCGCCGATGGTGAGCTTCACCTTCGACGACGCGCCTGACAGCGCCGCGGGCGAGGGCGCCTCGCTGCTGGAAGCGCATGGCGGGCGCGGCACGTTCTATCTCGCCGGCAGTCTGATCGATCAGCCCGGGGATCATTGGCACGGTCTATCGAACGATGCGATCATTCGGCTGCATCGCGGCGGCCACGAGATCGGCTGCCATACYTTCTCGCATTTGCGAGCGATCGATCTCGACGAGGTCGCGATGACGCGCGAGATCGAGCGGAACCGCAGCCATTTCCGTGGCATCGATTCCTCGATCCGGCTCGAGAATTTCGCCTATCCCTATGGCTTGGCGTCGGTCTGGCGAAAACCACAGCTCGCCCGGAATTTCCGCTCGGCGCGGGGTATCCTTCCCGGCGTCAACAGCGAAATCATCGATTTGCAGTTCCTGCGCGCCTCGCCGCTGGTCAATTGCGAGATCGATACGGATGGTGTCGACCATTATTTCGACGAGGCAGTCGCAAGCGGCGGCTGGCTGATCTTCTACGGCCATGACGTCGTCGATGCGCCGAGCCCTTACGGCTGCACGCCGGCCCTGTTGCGCCACGCGCTGAAGGCGGCGGAAAAGCGCAACATGCCGATCGTCACGGTTGCCGAGGCATTGCGCAGGATCGGGGCGTAGCTTTTCACTTCTCCCGGCAAGAACGGGGAGAGGGAGCGTCGCTCGCGTCAAATCGTCTTGCAACGCCCGCGCGGTCATGCGACTGGCGTTGTGACGAATCTCGAAAAGCCCCCGACACGCCCATGTCCGCATCCACCGCTCCGCTGCCCGCGCCGGCCGAAGGCCGCGATGCGCTGTCGGTGTTGCATTCGGTGTTCGGCCTGCCGGGCTTTCGCGGGGCGCAGGGCGAAATCATCCGGCACGTCACCGGCGGCGGCAATTGCCTGGTGCTGATGCCGACCGGCGGCGGCAAGTCGCTGTGCTATCAATTGCCGTCGCTGTTGCGCGAAGGTTGCGGCATCGTGGTCTCGCCGCTGATCGCGCTGATGCGCGATCAGGTCGCCGGCCTGATCGAAGCGGGCGTCAACGCAGCGGCGCTGAACTCGTCGCTGTCGTTCCAGGAAGCCTCCGAGATCGAGCGGCGCTTGATCGCAGGTGATCTCGATCTGCTCTATGTCGCGCCCGAACGCCTGGTCACGCCGCGCTGCCTGTCGATGCTGGCGCAGGCGAAGGTCGCGCTGTTTGCGATCGACGAAGCCCATTGCGTCTCGCAATGGGGCCACGACTTCCGGCCTGAATATGTCGGCCTCTCCATCATCGCCGAGCGCTTCCCGGACGTGCCGCGCATCGCGCTGACTGCGACCGCCGACGAGCTGACGCGGAAGGAGATCGTCCAGCGGCTCCAACTGACCGACAGCCCGCAATTCGTCTCCAGCTTCGACCGGCCCAACATCCGCTACGAGATCGTCGACAAGCGCAACGCAGTGTCGCAGCTCAAGGAGTTCATCCGGGAACGCCATGCCGGTGATGCCGGCGTGGTCTATTGCCTGTCGCGCAACCGTGTCGAGGAGGTCGCCGCCGCGCTCGCAGAGGCCGGCATCGCGGCGCTGCCTTATCATGCGGGTCTGGACAGCAGCGTGCGTTCGCGCAACCAGGACCGTTTCCTCAACGAGGACGGCATCGTCATCGTCGCGACCATTGCGTTTGGGATGGGCATCGACAAGCCCGACGTGCGCTTCGTCGCCCATCTCGACCTGCCCAAGAGCATCGAGGCCTATTACCAGGAGACCGGTCGCGCGGGCCGCGACGGCAAGCCGTCAGCGGCCTGGATGGCCTATGGTCTCTCCGACATCGTGCAGCAGCGCCGCATGATCGATGAGTCCAGTGGTTCTGACGACTTCAAGCGCGTGTCGATCGGCAAGCTCGATGCGCTGGTTGGCCTCGCCGAGACGGCGCAGTGCCGGCGCAAGCAGCTGCTCGCCTATTTCGGCGAGACCCTGCATGGCGAGAGCTGCGGCAATTGCGACAATTGTCTCACGCCGCCGAAAATGCGCGAGGGCAGGGTCCTGGCGCAGAAGCTGTTGTCCTGCGTCTATCGCACCGGGCAACGCTTTGGCGCGATGCATCTGATCGACGTGCTGATCGGTCGCCTGACCGAGAAGGTGACGCAGTTCGGCCACGACAAGCTGTCGGTGTTCGGTATCGGCCGCGAGCTCAACGAAAAGCAGTGGCGCACCGTGCTCCGGCAACTGGTGGCAATGGGGCATTTGCAGGCCGACAGCGAGGCCTTCGGCGGGTTGAAGCTGACCGACTCCGCGCGTGGCGTCCTGCGCGGCGAGACGGAGGTGTGGCTGCGCGAGGAGGCGCCCACCACGCGCGTGCGCGCCAGCCGCGCAAAATCCCGCCGCGGCGATCTTGCGCCGGCGGCCAGCGCACCGCAGGGCGATGTCGATCCCGAATTGCGCGCGCGCCTGCGGTCCTGGCGTTCGGAAGTGGCGCGCGAGCGCGGTGTGCCGGCCTATGTCGTGCTGCACGATGCCACCATCGACGGCATCGTCCGGGCCTGGCCGACCACGCTAGACGAACTGCGCAATGTCCCCGGCATCGGTGACAAGAAGCTCGAGCATTACGGCGAGGAGTTGTTGCAGATCGTGAAGACGCGGTAGCTTGCAACGCAACGGTCGTTGGCGAGCCCAAATCCCTCCACACGTCATCCCGGACAAGCGAAGCGCAGATCCGGGATCCATACGCGGCAGCAATCGCTTGACGAAGACAGGCAATGACCGTCTCGTCCCACAACCACTGCTGCGGCGTATGGGTCCCGGCCTTCGCCGGGACGACAGCTGAGGACAGGCTCGAGCCGCGCTACCTCAACCGTTCCGGAACGCGTAACCGTACCCGTTCAACGCCGGTGCGCCGCCGAGATGGGCATAGAGAATCTTTGCGCCCTTCTCGAAATGGTTCTTCTGCACGAGGTCGATCAGGCCCTGCATCGATTTGCCTTCATAGACGGGGTCGGTGATCATCGCCTCCAACCGTGCGGTGAGGCGGATCGCCTCCTTGGTCTCTTCCGACGGCACGCCATAGGCGGGATAGGCGTAGTCCTCGATCAGCACGACGTCGTCCGCAACGATGTCCTCGCCGAGGTCGACCAGCTTTGCCGTGTTCTGCGCGATCGAGAGCACCTGCGCTTTGGTCTGCGCCGGCGTGAAGGACGCGTCGATGCCGATCACCTTGCGGGCGCGGCCATCGGCGGCGAAGCCGACCAGCATGCCGCCATGGGTCGAGCCGGTGACGGTGCAGACGATGACGTAGTCGAACTTGAAACCGAGCGCGGCCTCTTGCTGACGCACCTCTTCGGCGAAACCGACATAGCCGAGCCCGCCATATTTGTGCACGGAGGCGCCCGCCGGGATCGCATAGGGCTTGCCGCCGGCAGCCTTCACGTCCTCGATCGCCTGCTCCCAGCTCTTGCGGATGCCGATGTCGAAGCCGTCGTCGACCAGGCGCACGTCGGCGCCCATGATGCGCGAGAGCATGATGTTGCCGACACGGTCGTAGACGGCGTCCTCGTGCGGCACCCAGGCTTCCTGCACCAGGCGGCACTTCATGCCGATCTTGGCCGCGACGGCGGCGATCATGCGGGTGTGGTTGGACTGCACGCCGCCGATCGAGACCAGCGTGTCGGCGTTCGAGGCGATGGCATCAGGGATGATGTATTCGAGCTTGCGCAGCTTGTTGCCGCCATAGGCGAGGCCGGAATTGCAGTCCTCGCGCTTGGCGTAGATCTCGACATTGCCGCCGAGATGCTTCGACAGCCGCTCCAGCTTCTCGATGGGGGTCGGGCCGAAGGTGAGCGGATAGCGGGCGAATTTATCCAGGTTCATAAGAGCATCCCTGTTGGCGTTGTGTCTGGGATGTGGCTAGCATTGCGCTGTAAAAAGGTGCTCTCGAATATTGCGCCCATATTGCGCGATATCTTGCAAGACATGCAGTTTTTGCCGATAATTCTTCCGATAATTGTTATTTTAGAGAAAGATTCTTCCATGTCTGCGCGGCTCGATCGTATCGACCTCAAGATGTTGAGATTGCTGCAGAATAACGGCCGGCTCAGCAATGCCGAGCTGGCCGAAACGGTCGCGATCAGCCCAGCCACCTGCCACCGCCGCACCCAGCGCCTGTTCGAGGACGGCTTTATCGCCGCTGTCCGGGCCATGGTGGCGCCGAACAAGGTCGAGAAGGGTACGCTCGCCATTGTCGGCGTGGTGCTCGACCGCTCGACCCCGGAGAGCTTTGCCACCTTCGAGCAGGCGATCGCCAGGCTGAAATTCGTGCTCGACTGCCACCTCGTCGCCGGCGACTTCGACTACTTCCTCAAGATCCGCGTCGGCGACATGGAGGATTTCAACCGCATCCATGGCGAGCAGCTGATCGCGCTGCCGGGTGTGCGGCAGACCCGCACTTTCTTCGTGATGAAAGAGGTCGTCGACAACGCGCCGCTGGAGTTCTGATCCACAGCGTTTTCTAGAGCCTTTGAACTATAAGAACTCGTTCCGCCACTTGCGAAATTGCACGATCGTCACGGCAACTTCACTTGCCTTGCGCGTGTACGCGGGTGACGGTCATCTCTTCTCAATGAGGAGACCCTGCCGTGCGCCTTCCCATTCTCGATCCGAAAGAGCTCAGCGACGAACAGAAGCCGCTCTATGCCGACATGCAGGCCGGCATCAAGGACCACTTCAAGGGCTTCGTGAACATGCGCGACGACGGCGCGCTGCTCGGCCCCTGGAATCCCTGGATCCGTGAACCGCGCTTCGGCAAGCCGGTGTGGGAGCTGGTCAAGGCGATCGCGTCGAACCCGTTGTTGCCGGCACCGGTGCGCGAGGTCGCGATCCTCGTCACCGGTTCGCATTTCCGCTCCGGCTACGAGCTCTATGCCCATGTGCTGGTCGCCGAGCAGCGCGGCCTCTCCGACGAGAAGCTCGCGACCATTGTCGCCGGGCAACGGCCCGTCGATCTCACAAAACAGGAAGCAGTTGCCTACGACATGGCGTCTGCACTTGTGAGCGGCGGCGTGCTGCCCGAGCTGACCTATCGGGCTGCGGTCAAGGAATTCGGCGAGCATGGCGCGGCCGAGCTGTCCTATCTCGTCGGCGTTTACTGCATGGTCTCGGTCACGCTCAACACGTTCGACGTGCCGGTGCCGGAGTAGAAGCTGCTAGTTGCGCACGGCGTAGAGCGGCGTGCGCAGCGTCACCTGATATGACGGCTTCGGCATCCACGCGATCTGCGCGGTGACGCCGAACAGGCGGTTGTCGTTGTCGTCCATGCGGTCGAGGTCGAGGCGCAGGATCGGCTGGGTGAAGGAGTCCGCGAGCGTCCGGCCCGCGATCTGCGCGCCGCCGAACGACTGTGCGCCCAGGCGTCCCGTGAACTTCCAGTTGCTCGGCCATTGGTAATAGCCGCCGGCGTAGAGGATCGTGTTCGGCTTGATCCGGGCGAGCTGGCTGGCGATGTCGGTGTGAGTGTATTGCACGCCGACAAGCCAGCCGCGCGTCTCGTCCTCGTCCAGCGCGTAGTCGAACTCCAGGACGTGGTTGAACGAAGTCGTCATACCCTGTTCGTTCGGCACCGATTGGGTCAAGGTCGATTGCAGCGTGATGGTCGGAATCCTGCCGCCATTCTGCTGGTAGAGGTCCGCCTGCACGCCGATGTTCCAGCTGGTGATGTCGAAGGACGACCAGCCGCCGCCGACATCCGTCGTCGAGCCTGACACGCCGCCATAGAGCGACACGCGATCGCTGACGTCGACGGTCAGCGGCAGGTCGACGGCAATCGATTTCGCGGTCGGCAAGCCGTTCGGCAACGTCACGCCACGTCGCGTCGCAAGCGCTTCGAACGCGGCTGATAGTGACGTACCGCCAAAGCCGAGCCCGAGCGTGCCTGCGGGAATCGTCGCGTAGGTCGTGCGAAGATCGAGATAGATGTTCGGGACATCAGGCTTTGCTGGTGCGCCTTCCTCGTCGTCGGCGGCGAAGGCCGCACCCGCCGACATCGTCAGGCAAAGCAATCCCTTCGCGACAGCGCGCAAGGCTGAGCGGGACGATTGGCTGCGATGGGACACGTGACAATCCGACGCGTTGATGGCGGAGCCGTTGTTAGATGGAACGTGATCGTTCCCGTGGTCAAGCGCTATCCGCAAGCGATGGACGACGCGGAAGTGTCCGGTTACCTTGCCGTGGTAGCACTGACACACTCGCCGGCCAGAGTGCAGGCCTGACAATGGAAGGACGACAGTCATGATCACGTCACGCCGCATCCTCCTCGCCGGACTGGCTGGACTCGCTGTGGCCCCGACTGCCGCGGCCACCGCTGTCCCGACGCCCGCTCCCGATGGCACCACGGTCGCCGAAGAGCGCTTTGCGCGGATGATCGCGGCCGCGCATGCGCCCGACCTCACCTGTGCGCAGCAGGCCGAAATTTATGCGGATGCGCATTGGCCCGATTATATCGTGGCGGCCAGGGCCGTGCTCGACGCGCGAGCTTGATCTGCGCTCTTATTTCTTGACCGCTCGCCGCACCTGTTCGCCGATCTGCGACAGCACAAGCTGTGCCTGCGGCAGGATCGCGCCCATAGCGTGGAAATTGTGAACCATGCCGTCGTGGCAGACGTGCTCGACCGCGACGCCCGCGGCGAGCAGCTTGCGTGCATAGGCATTGCCTTCGTCGCGCATCGGGTCGAACTCGGCGGTATGGATGATCGCGGTTGGCAGGCCTGAGAGCCGCGTCGCGCGCAGCGGCGAGATGCGGGGATCCGCGGCATCCAGCCCCTGGGGCAAATAGTCTGCGAGATCAGCCTCGATGGTGCCGCGGTCGATCAGGTGTCCCTCTGCGAAGGCCTCGCGTGAAGGCGAAGTTTCCTCGAAATCCAGCACCGGGCAGATCAGGCATTGTGCGACAATGGAGAGACCTGCGCTCTGCGTGGCCTCCTGGCACACGATCGCCGCCAATGTGGCGCCGGCGGAATCGCCGCCGACCACCAGACGCTCGACGTCGATGCCGAGTGACGATGCTTCGCGCGCGACCCATTCGGTGGCTGCGATCGCGTCGTCGACGGCGGCAGGATATTTGTGCTCGGGAGCGAGCCGGTAGTCGATCGAGACGAGACGGCAGCCGGTCGCATGCGCGAGCGCAGCGGCAATGCGGTCATGGGTCGCAATGCTTCCGGCCACGAGCCCGCCGCCGTGAAAGAAGACGAAGCCCGGCGCGTGCTCGGTGGCCGATGCGGGCGAATAGAGGCGATAGGACAGCCCTCCGCCGGGGCCGGGTAGCGTGCCGTCGGAGGCCGTTACGCCGGGCGCCTCGGCGCGCGCGAATTGCATCAGCTTCGCCAGCGATTGCCGTCGTGCCTCGACGCTCGGCCGGCTCCGCGCCTGCGGCGCAGCCGCAGCCATCATGGTCAACAGGCGCTTTGCGAGGGGATCGAGCGGCATGTGAAACTCCGTGGCGTGCCGACACTATAGCTGGTTTTGGCACGGCGTTGTCTTACCTCGGATGAGGAGGGTTGGTGCTTTGCCGCAGCAAATCGTTTAGAAATTGGGACAATAGTGCCCGGATATTTTTCGAGGGGAAGCCTCACATGGCCGAGATCAAGAAGCCGATCGACTATTCGCCCAGTTGGACCTTCTTCGAGGGCAAATGGCACGACGGTAACGTGCCGATCATGGGACCGCGCACGCATGCGGCCTGGCTCGGCTCGGTGGTGTTCGACGGTGCGCGCGCATTCGAAGGCGTCGCGCCCGATCTCGACCGCCACGTCGCCCGCGCGAATCAATCCGCGATCAATTTCGGCCTGAAGCCGGTGGTCGATGCCGGAACCTGGATGACGCTCGTCAAGGAAGGCATTGCGCGTTTCGCGCCGAATGCGGAACTCTATATCCGCCCGATGTATTGGGCGCAGAACGGTGCCGGCGGCGGCGTGCTGTTCGACCCCGAAACCACCGATTGGTGCCTGTGCATCTACGAAGCGCCGATGCCGAAGCCAACAGGCAACGCCATCACGCTGTCGCCGTTCCGCAGGCCGACCGCGGAATGCGCGCCGGTCGAGGCCAAGGCCGCCTGTCTCTATCCGAACAATTCGCGCGCGCTCGCGGAAGCGGCCTCGCGCGGCTTCCAGAGCGCGCTGATGCTCGACATGCTCGGCAATGTTGCCGAGTTCGGCAATTCCAACGTGTTCATGGCCAAAGACGGCGTCGTCTTCACGCCGGTGCCGAACGGGACCTTCCTCAACGGCATCACGCGCCAGCGCGTCATTAGCCTGCTTCGCGCCGACGGCGTCACCGTGGTCGAGAAGACGCTGCGCTATCAGGATTTCCTCGCCGCCGACGAGATCTTCTCAACGGGCAATTTCGCCAAGGTCGCGCCTGTGATCCGCATCGACCAGCGCGAGCTGAAGCCGGGCCCGCTCTACACGAAAGCGCGCAAGCTTTATTGGGACTTTGCGCATGCGGTGAAGCTGGCGGCGTAGGCCGCCGCACACTCCGTCATTGCGAGTGCCGCCGAAACCGGCTGAACTGAAACGCCTGCGTCGAATGCCAGGGCGTGTGGTGGACCTCGCTCCGCGTCTCGACCAGTTCGAATTCAGGCCCGAGCTCCGCTGCAAGGCTCGCGCTGTCGTGCCGTTGCACCGGAAGGCCGCTGCATTTCTCCGGACCGTCAGGCGCGAACGTCGCGATGATCACGTGCCCGCCCGGCGCAACCGCCGACCGCAGGCGTTCGACGTAGGCCGCCCTGTCGCGCGGATCCGTCAGGAAGTGAAACGCCGCGCGATCGTGCCAGACATCGTAGCTCTCTGCTGGCTCCCACGTGGTGGCGTCGGCGACGATCCAGTCGACGGTGGACGCAGCCGCTCCGATCCGCCTCTTCGTCGCCGCGAGTGCGTTGGCGGAGAGGTCCAGGACGGTGAGATGCCGGTATCCGTCCTGGAGCAGTGCATCGACCAGCCGCGACGCACCGCCGCCAATGTCAATAATGGCTGCGTGATGATCCGGATTGGCCGCGCGAATCATCGCGAGCGAGGTCGCCGGGCTGTCCTGAAACCAGCTGACCTCGGCCTCGCCCTTGGTGGCGTAGACATTTTGCCAGTGTGTAGCGCGATCAGACATCACGGCTTCGGCCTTGGCCGGGAGGGCTGCGCCGAAATGGCGATGCCGCGATCTTCGGAAGGACCTACTCGTCCTTCTTCGACATGCGCTCGAGGCGCTCCTGCATGTCCTTCATCTGCTGGCGCAGGTCTTCGATGTTGCTGTCCGTCGCCGCCGGGGCGTTGGCATCGGGCTCCGGCTCCGTGGTGGCCGCCGGGCGGCCAGCGGTGGGCGCAAACGGCTTGAACATCGAGAAGGTCTGCTGGAACAGCTCCATGTTGCGGCGGACCTGCTCTTCCAGCGGCGCGAAGGGCGTGCCGGAGAGCGTATTGGCGATTTGCTTGCGGAACTTCTCCTGCTCCTGGGTCAGCGTCGCGATCGACTGCTCCAGATATTTCGGCACCACCATCTGCATGCTGTCGCCRTAGAAGCGGATCAGCTGGCGCAGGAAGGTGGTGGGCAGCAGATTCTGGCCGGCCTTGTTCTCCTGCTCGAAGATGATCTGGGCGAGCACGGAGCGGGTGATGTCGTCGCCGGTCTTGGCGTCGTAGACCAGGAAGTCTTCGCCATCCTTGACCATGGCGGCGAGGTCTTCCAGCGTGACATAGGTGCTCGTTCCGGTGTTGTAGAGCCGGCGGTTCGCGTATTTCTTGATCGTGGTGGGTTGGTCTGATTTCGCCATGGGCTCTCACTTGCAAACGCTGAGAACGGGAGCCCGGCGGGCTATGCCGCAGGGCGGGAAGAGTACGCAACGCAACAAAGTAAGCATTTTCAACGGGGGCACGCTACCGTTTTGTGCGGCACGGTTAATTGCACAGCAAAAACTTGCTTGCGAAAGCGCCAGGAACGCTATTTTGAATGCGGTGCGGCATTGACATGCCTCAACGACGTTAACAGGATGCCGGACGAGACTGACGGGCCCTTTCCTGCGCCCGCCCGCCCCCTCTTAGAACCTCAAGCCCCAGGAGATGCCCATGTCAGACGATGTCGTCATCGTCAGCGCCGCCCGCACCCCGGTCGGAAGCTTCAACGGAGCCTTCGCGACCCTTCCCGCTCACGACCTCGGCGCCGTCGCCATCAAGGCCGCGCTGGAGCGCGGTGGCATCGAGCCCGGCCGGGTCTCGGAAGTCATCATGGGTCAGATCCTGACCGCGGCTCAGGGCCAGAATCCCGCCCGCCAGGCTTCGATCATGGCCGGCATTCCCGTGGAGAGCCCGGCCTGGGGCGTCAACCAGCTTTGCGGCTCGGGCCTGCGTACCGTGGCGCTCGGCTATCAGGCGCTGCTCAACGGCGATTCCGAGATCGTCGTCGCCGGCGGCCAGGAATCGATGAGCATGGCTCCGCACGCCCAGTACCTGCGTGGCGGCGTCAAGATGGGCGCGGTCGAGTTCATCGACACCATGATCAAGGACGGCCTGTGGGATGCCTTCAACGGCTACCACATGGGCAATACCGCCGAGAACGTCGCAAAGCAGTGGCAGATCACCCGCGCCCAGCAGGACGAGTTCGCTGTCCACTCGCAGCAGAAGGCCGAGGCCGCGCAGAAGGCCGGCAAGTTCAACGACGAGATCGTCCCCGTCACCATCAAGACCCGCAAGGGCGACGTGGTCGTCAGCGCCGACGAATATCCGCGTCACGGTGCGACGCTCGACGCGATGGCCAAGCTCAAGCCTGCCTTCGAGAAGGACGGCACGGTCACCGCAGGCTCGGCCTCCGGCATCAATGACGGCGCTGCCGCCGTGGTTCTGATGACCGCCAAGCAAGCCGCCAAGGAAGGCAAGAAGCCGCTCGCGCGAATCGTGTCCTGGGCGCAGGCGGGCGTCGATCCGAAGATCATGGGCTCGGGCCCGATCCCGGCCTCGCGCGCCGCGCTGAAGAAGGCCGGCTGGAGCGTCGGCGATCTCGACCTGATCGAGGCCAACGAAGCTTTTGCGGCGCAGGCCTGCGCCGTCAACAAGGATCTTGGCTGGGATACGTCCAAGGTCAACGTCAATGGCGGCGCGATCGCGATCGGTCATCCGGTCGGTGCGTCCGGTGCGCGTGTGCTGGTGACGCTGCTGCACGAAATGCAGAAGCGTGATTCGAAGAAGGGCCTTGCGACGCTGTGCATCGGCGGCGGCATGGGTATCGCGATGTGTCTGGCGCGCGACTGACGGTGACGCTCGACTGACTTGGACTTTGTGCGTGCACCGCACACATCAGTGAGTGCGTTGCACGCGATTAAAAAGGCAGCGGTTGCAAATCAAATATTCTTCGCAACCGCGCAAGCCTCGACTAAATACAAACGCCCGGCTCAACGCCGGGCGTTTTGTTCTTGATGTCCGTCAAACCAGCCGCATAATCCACCGTTAAAAAACCATCACTCAGAAACGTCCGATGAGTCCAAGGGAAGGAATACGATATGGCACGAGTTGCATTGGTGACGGGTGGTACTCGGGGCATTGGAGCTGCGATCAGCAAGGCGCTGAAGGCGGCCGGCTACAAGGTTGCGGCGAGTTATGCGGGCAATGATGCCGCGGCGGAGAAGTTCAAGGCCGAGACCGGTATCGCTGTCTACAAATGGGACGTCAGCAGCTTCGATGCCTGCGCCGACGGCGTGAAGAAGGTCGAGGCCGAGCTCGGTCCGATCGAGGTGCTCGTCAACAATGCCGGCATCACCCGCGACACCGCCTTCCACAAGATGACGCTCGAGCAGTGGAACGCCGTCATCAACACCAATCTCGGCTCGTTGTTCAACATGACGCGCCAGGTGATCGAGGGCATGCGCGCGCGCAAATTCGGCCGCATCATCTCGATCTCGTCGATCAACGGCCAGAAGGGGCAGTTCGGCCAGGTCAACTATTCCGCAGCGAAGGCCGGCGACATCGGTTTCACCAAGGCGCTCGCGCTCGAGAACGCCAAGGGCGGCATCACCGTCAACGCGATCTGCCCGGGCTACATCAACACCGAAATGGTGCAGGCGGTGCCGAAGGACGTCCTGGAGAAGAACGTGATCCCGCAGATTCCTGTCGCTCGCCTCGGCGAGCCCGAGGAAATCGCGCGCGCGGTCGTGTTCCTGGCAGCCGACGAAGCCGGCTTCATCACGGGATCGACCATGACCATCAACGGCGGCCAATATCAGGCCTGATACGACCTCAAGCCAGTAGCGCCAGCCGCGACAAGGCGATAGTGAAGACGCAAATGCCCGGCCTCGTGCCGGGCATCAGCGTCCTCAGAGCCTTGTGATCCATGACCCCGCGCACCGCCACACTGATCGGATTGACCGCGATCCTGATGTGGTCGCTGTTGTCAGTGATGACGGTGGCAACCGGAAAGATCCCGGCGTTCCAGCTTGCCGCCATGACCTTTGCGATCGGCGGTCTCGTCGGCCTGCTGACCTGGATCGGCCGAAGCGATGCCGCGAAGAGCCTGCGTCAGCCGCTGGTCGTGTGGGTCGTCGGCGTCGGCGGCTTGTTCGGCTATCACGCGCTGTATTTCCTTGCGCTGCGTTTTGCGCCGCCAGCCGAAGCCGGTCTTCTCAATTACATGTGGCCGCTGCTGATCGTGCTGTTCTCGTCCTTCCTGCCGGGCGAACGGCTCGCCGTGCATCACATCGTCGGCGCGGTGCTCGGTCTCGTCGGCACCGTGTTGCTGTTCGCCGGTAATACCACCGGCTTCGCACCGGGCGCGGTGCCGGGATTGATCGCGGCCTTCATCGCCGCCTTTGTCTGGGCGACCTATTCGGTGCTGTCGCGGCGCTTGAAGGCCGTGCCGACCGATGCGGTTGCCGGCTTCTGCCTCGCCACGTCTGCGCTCGCTGCGCTGATGCATGGCCTGCTCGAAACCACCGTGTGGCCGGCGACCGCGTTGCAATGGCTTGCCGTGATCGGGCTCGGCATCGGCCCGGTCGGTGCGGCCTTCTACGCCTGGGACATCGGCATGAAGCGCGGCGACATCCGCGTTCTCGGCGCCGCCTCCTACGCGACGCCGCTGCTCTCGACCGGCTTCCTCATCGCCGCCGGCTTTGCAAAGGCCAGCGCCAACATCGCCATTGCCGCGATCCTGATCGCCGGCGGCGGCCTGATCGCGGCAAAGGACATGGTGCTGCGGAAGCGGTGAGGGCGCCTCAAAGCGCCGGCTGCCAGCCGGGCGGCCGGTACATCGCTTCCGGGATCTGTCCGAGCTCGGAGCGCTGCAGCCGTTGCGGCGTCAAGGCATAGAACTCCTGGAAGCTCATGATCAGCGGTCGCCATTTGTCGGGATCGATACGGTTCGGCTTGGCGTCCATCATGATATCGGGATGCGCATGGACGCGGGTGATGCGGACTTCGATTGCGGTGAGGTTGCCGCGCCAAACCGCATCGTCCTGGGCCATCTCATGCACATAGGCCACCTTGGCTTCCATCTGCACCGGGCATTCGGCGGCGCGCGGGGCGCTGACCGTTTCGCTCGCCAATGCCGTCAGGCCGCTGATGCCGAACTTGTCGTGCTCATGCCGATAGCCGCGATACAGTTTGCCTGATGGCACAGGATCCGAGCCCGTGGTGCGGGCGAGGCGATCGACCGCGGCAACAAGATGAGCCGATGGCAGATTGAGGACGCATTCGCCGGTGCGAATCATGTTTTCGGTGGTTTTCGAGCTTGAGCCGAGCCCGAGCATGCAGCGCCATCCAACCCACCATGCCGAGGACATCGGCGCGAGATTGTGAGAGCCGTCCTCGTTGGTCGATCCGATCAGAACGACTGGTGTTCCGAAATACAAAATGGCGGGGTCGATCTGGACGGCAGCGGGGCCGAGTGTTCCGTGCATCGTGCGCTCCTCTTGATTGGAAGCGCAGTCGTAGTGGGACGAACTGATCGAACCCACCCGATTCCAGATAGGCAGAGCGTTCTCGAGCGAAGTGGATACCGGTTCGCGTGAAGAAAACGCGTCAGGAAGAGATTCTCTAAGGCTCCCAACCCTTCGGCGCGAGCTCGAACTTTGCGAACTCGAATGCGGGTGCCACCGTGCAGCCGACGAGCGTCCACTCGCCGGTGGTCTCGGCCATCTGCCAGGCGTCCGCCGGCACGATCGCCTGCGGCCGCTCGCCGCTGACAAGGTCAGTGCCGAGCCGTACTTCATGCTGTGAGCAGCCTTCATGGGCGATGCGCAGCGTCAGCGGGCTGCCGGCGTAAAAGTGCCAGGTCTCGACTGCATCGATGCGATGCCAGTGCGAATGCTCGCCGCGCGCGAGCAGGAAATAAATGAGGGTCGAACGCGACCGGCCATTGGCGTCGGTCGTCTGGTCGCGAAAGGTTTCGCGATAGTGGCCGCCCTCGGGATGCGGGCGGAGTTCGAGGCGCGCAATGATTTCAGCTGCAGTCGGCATCGATCCCCGTCAGGACTTATACTTCGGGATTTGTTCTCTAGGATTTATTCTCTAGGACTTATTCTTGCGCTCGCGCAGCTCGCCGAACACTGCGGCGGCATCCGCACCCTTCATGTGTAGCCTGGCTGCGACCGCCGGTTCATCAGCGCGCAGGAACACGTTTGCTCGCTTCTCATCACCTAGCAGTGAGGGAATGGTCGGCTTGTTCTCCGCCCGCAGCCTGGCAACCTCCGCCGCGCGCGCCTGCAGCGCCGCGTTGTCCGGATCCACCGTGAGCGCGAATTTGACGTTGGACGCGGTGTACTCGTGACCGCAATAGAGCTTGAAGTCGTCGGGCAGCGCCCGCAGCTTCAACAGCGAGTCCCACATCATCGGGTAAGTGCCCTCGAACACGCGGCCGCAGCCGATCGAGAACAGCGTATCGGCGGCGAACAGCGTCTTCTCGGTGTCGAACACGTAGGAGACGTGGTCGAGCGTGTGGCCGGGCGTTTCCAGCACGCGCCCCAGCAGAGTGCCGACCTTGACCACGTCGCCATTGGCGACGCGCAGATCGACATTGGCGATCTTGGTCGTCTTGTCATGCGGTGCGACGACGCGGCAATTGAATTTCTGCTTGAGCTCGGCGACCCCGCCGACATGATCGCCATGATGATGGGTGATCAGGATGTCGGTGAGCTGCCAGCCCTCGCGCTCCAGCGCCTTGATGATGGGGCCGGCTTCCGGGGCGTCGATCGACGCGGTTGCCTTGGTTTCCACATCGTGGATCAGATAACCGAAATTGTCGTTTAAACAGGTGAAAGTACGAATTTCGGCGGCCATGACATCTCCATCGCGCTCAGCCCCGCCAGACAAATATGGCGTTAACGTTGCGCAGGCAATGCAATATTCCGCGCGCGGCAGCCGCCTTGTGCATGTTACATTGCCGTCATGACCATCGATGTCGTTGACCTCAGAGAGTTCTATTCCCGTCGCCTCGGGATTGTGGCGCGGCAGATGATCAATCGCGGCATCCACGAGCGCTGGCCGAACGCCGAGGGCCAGCGCGTGCTCGGCATCGGCTATCCGACGCCCTATCTCGGGCTGTTCCGCGAGGACGCGGAGCGCTGCATCGCCTTCATGCCGGCGGCCCAGGGCGTATTGAAATGGCCGACCGGGCGCCCCGCGCTGGCCGCCTTGGTCGACGAGTTCTCGCTGCCGCTTCCGGATGCTGCGGTCGACCGCATCCTGCTGGTCCATGCGCTCGAAATGTCGGACGATCCTGCGGCGCTGCTGCGCGAGGTCTGGCGGGTGCTGTCGCCCTCGGGGCGCGTCATCGCGGTGATTCCGAACAGGCGCGGCGTCTGGACGCGCAGCGACAACACGCCGTTCGGCCATGGCCGTCCCTATTCGCGCTCGCAGATCACGGACCTCTTGCGCCAGACCTGGTTCACGCCGACCGGCTGGGGCGAAGCGCTGTTCATGCCGCCTTATGCCGGCCGCTGGGTGCTGAAATCGGCGCAGATGTGGGAGCGCGCCGGAGCTGCGCTGTCGCTGCCATTTGCCGGTGTCCACATCGTCGAAGCAACCAAGCAGGTCTATCGGGCGATCCCCGCCAAACGCGAACGTGCCCGGCTGATTCCGTCGCTGGCAAAGCCCGTGCTGGTGCCGTCGTCGACGACGGCGACGCGGAGCTGAAAACAAATCGTCCCGGCAAAGCCGGGACGACTGCAGTGAAGATCAGGAATCTTGGTGCGCCTTACTCGCCGGGGGCGAGATCGTCGCTGGTCGCGGCCGGAGCTGCCTCGCGCTCGGGGCGCGGGCCGTTATGCGGCCGGCGCCGGCGCCGCGGATAGCGCTCGCCACCGCCGCCATTGCCACCCTCGAAACCGCCAGGGGCGCTGTTTGCCTGTGGCTGTGCGCCGGTGATGAAGGACGGCAGGCGATCGACGTTGCCGGCATCGGCGACGACGGGCTGCGGCTGGTTCGGCGGCTGTGGCTGGTGCTGCTGATATTGAGGTTGCGGACGATGTTCGCGCTCGCGATGCTCGCGCGGCTGCTGCTGATCGCGCACATAAGGCTGCTGGTTATCGCGGTTGTCACGCTGCTGGTAGTCACGCTGGTGATCGCGCTGGCCGTCGCGGTCGCGCACGAAGGGCTGCTGCTGCGGCTGCGGGACGAATCCCGGCTCCTGGCCGAAATTCGAGAAATTCTCGCCGTCGTCCTCGCTGTCGTCGCTGCTGGTGCTGATGGGCTCGTCGCCACGCGGCTGCTGGTTCTGGCGGAACTGTTCCTGGGCCGCCGCGATCAGGCGGAAATAATGCTCGGCATGCTGGTAGTAGTTTTCGGCGGCGACCGGGTCGCCCGAGGAGCGCGCGTCACGCGCAAGCTGGAGGTATTTCTCGGCGATATGGGAGGCGGTGCCGCGGATCTTGATATCGGGGCCGTTCGATTCGTAGACCCGGGTCATCGGGTTCTGGCCGCGGCGGTTATTGTTGTTGTTATTGTTATTGCGGTTGCGCATCCGCTGCTTGTTCTGACCGTTTCTCATGTCCTGCCTTTAATTCCAGCCCTAAAGGTTGCACGCATTACTGATTGCAGAGAGTGACCCGATGGCAGCGGCTCGCATGCCTCGCGCGCACCGCGCGCAAGAGCGGATCAGACCCTGCCGATGTTCGTCGACCGTCGCGTTCAACAAAGACGCGTTCCCCACCCGCCAGCATTCAGTGCCAGCGAACCCATTCATATTGCCTGCCGAAACAAGCCCAGCTGTGTCGCGTAAGTCTTCAAGCGCAATATCTGGCTTTCGTTCACTTGCGGTCGGAGAGCAGCGCAGCACCTCTGGCCATCGCGCTCAACAGGACCTGCGGCTAGGAACCTATAATCAGTAAAGCTCTCGCCCGAGAGCCCGGCTTTCACCCGTAGGTCTACGGGGCCGGCACCGATGTGTTGACCGGAACGTAGTCGTTCCCACGGGATATTCCAAGAGGTTTTTTCGAACCCAATCGGGCTTTTATGGGGGCATTTTTCGGGCGGAGACGGCCCGCTGGATGCCTGCCAGGTCGGCCTTGGGGGGCCTGTCGATGGATAACGCGGCAGCCGTCATCAAGGTTTCAATCGTCCGTGCCTGGCCCTGTCCGGCCTCGACGATCAGGGCCCCGCCGGGCACGAGCCGTTCGCTCGCCTGAGGGATCAGGGAGCGATAGGCGTCGTATCCGTCATTGCCGCCGTCGAGCGCCAGATGCGGGTCGTGCTCGCGCACTTCGATGCTCAGTTTCGGAATTTCTCCTGCAGGAATGTAGGGCGGGTTCGACACGATCAGGTCGAACGGGCCCGACAGCGCCGACGCATAGGAGCAGGCGACGAAGGCCGCACGGTCGGCAAGGCCGAGCGCGGCGGCATTGCTTCTCGCGGTGCGGAGCGCGGTGAGGCTGAGATCGGTGCCGACGCCAAAGGCCTCGGGAATCTCGTGCAATAGCGCGAGCAGGATTGCACCAGATCCGGTGCCGATATCGGCGATGCGCGGCGGATGAGACAGGCTCTGCTCGCGAAACAGTTCAAGTGCACGCTCGACCACGGTCTCGGTATCGGGCCGCGGGACCAGGGTTGCTTCCGACAAGCGAAACGGCAGGCCCCAGAATTCGCGGGTGCCGAGAATGCGCGCCACCGGCTCGCCGTCGATGCGCCGCTGCGCGTAGCTCGCGAGCTGCGACGCCTCGGCCTCCGTCAAGTGACGCGCGGCCTGCGCGATCAGGCCGGTCAAATCGAGATTGAGCACTGCGCCGAGCAGGACACGCGCGTCGAGCTCTGCTTCACCGAGCCCCGCCGATCTCAGCTGTGCAGCGAACGCGCGCCGCGCGCTCTCGATCGATTGACCTTTGAAGGGATTGCTCACGCGCCGGTCACGCCGCCGCGCCTTGCGCGGCGAGCTGTGCGGCCTGGTGCTCGGTGGTCAGCGCATCGATCAGTTCGCCGAGCGCTTCGCCCGCGATCACCTGCGGCAGCTTGTAGAGCGTCAGGTTGATGCGGTGATCGGTGACGCGCCCTTGCGGGAAATTATAGGTGCGGATGCGCTCGCTGCGGTCGCCGGAGCCGACCTTTTCCTTGCGCTCGGCCGAGCGCGCGGCGTCGACACGCTGCCGCTCGGCGTCGTAGATGCGTGAGCGCAGGATGTTCATGGCGGACGCACGGTTCTTGTGCTGCGAGCGGCTGTCCTGCATCATCACCACGATGCCGGTCGGAATGTGGGTGATGCGGATCGCCGATTCCGTCTTGTTGACGTGCTGGCCGCCGGCGCCTTGCGCGCGCATGGTCTCGATGCGCAGATCATCGTTCTTGATCTCCACGTCGACATCCTCGACCTCGGGCAGCACCGCGACGGTCGCGGCCGACGTGTGAATACGTCCCTGCGTCTCGGTGTCGGGCACGCGCTGAACGCGATGCACGCCGGATTCGAACTTCAGCTTCGAAAACGCGCCGCGGCCCTGCACCTCCGCGATGATCTCCTTGAAGCCGCCGACGGTGCCTTCGCTGGCCGAGATCACCTCGACCTTCCAGCCCTGCAAGGCGGCGAAGCGCTCGTACATCCGGAACAGGTCGCCGGCGAACAGCGAGGCCTCGTCGCCGCCGGTGCCGGCGCGGATTTCCAGCACCACGTTGCGGTCGTCCATGGCGTCCTTGGGCAGCAGCGCGACGCGGATCTTCTGGACGAGATCCTCGATCTTCGGGTTGAGCTCGTCGCGCTCGGCTTCCGCCATGCTGCGCATCTCGGCATCGGTCGCGGGATCGGCGATCAGTGCCTCGGTGTCGGCCAGTTCCTTCACGGCCGCACGATAAGTTTTCACCGCGTCGATCAGCGGGGTGATCTCGGCGAGCTCGCGCGTGACCTGCACATAGCGTTCGGAAGAGAGTTGTCCCAGCGATTCAGCTTCGAGCGAAGCGTGATGCGCGAGCAGGACGTCCAGTTTGGCTTCGGGGAGTGACGACATGGGTTCAGTCTCAAATAGCGGAGGGAAGCGAGGTGGCGGAGAGGGGCGACAGGCCCGCTACAACGCCAGGCCCTCGGCTTCGGCAAACTCCGTCAGCTTCTGCCGGATCGAGACGCTGCCCGCGGGTGCGTCCAGCAGCGGCCCAAGCATCGCTGCGGCCTTCTTGACGTCGAGGTCGATCACCATCGCCTTGACCGGGCCGAGCGCGGTCGCCGACAGCGACAGCGAGCGGTAACCCATCGCGAGCAGCGCCAGCGCGCCGATCGGCTTCGAGGCCATTTCGCCGCAGAGCGACAGCGATTTCTGTGCGGCCTGCGATTTCTGCGCGATATCCCGCAGTGCGCGCAGGATCGGCGTCGACATGGTGTCGAAGCGCTCGGAGACCTTGGCATTGCCGCGGTCGACCGCGAACAGGAACTGGAACAGATCGTTGGAGCCGACCGAGATGAAGTCGACCTTCTTCAACAGCTCGTCCATCTGATAAAGCAGCGCGGGCACTTCGACCATGGTGCCGATGTCGATGCGCTCCGGCAGCGTGTGGCCGTGCTGGCGCAAATATGTCAGCTCGCGCTCGACCAGCGCCTTCGCCGAATCGAACTCGGCGACCTCCGAGATCATCGGGAACATGATGCGCAGCGCGCGGCCACCGCCGGCGCGGAGCAGCGCGCGGATCTGGCCGCGCAACAAGCCAGGACGGTCGAGCCCGAGCCGGATCGCGCGCCAGCCGAGCGCGGGATTCTCCTCGATCACCGTCTCCATATAGGGCAGCGCCTTGTCGCCGCCGATGTCGAGGGTGCGGAAGGTGACGGGCTTGCTGCCTGCGGCATCGAGCACCGCCCGGTAGAGTGCGAGCTGGTCGCTGGTGCGCGGCAGGCTCTGGCCGACCATGAATTGCAGCTCAGTGCGGAACAGGCCGATGCCGGCGCTGCCGGTGTCGTCGATATGGGGCAGGTCGATGGCGAGGCCCGCGTTGATCAGGAGCTCGACCTTCTCGCCGTCCTTGGTGACGCAGGGCCGGTCACGCAGCGCCAGATACTGCGCCTGGCGGCGGGCGCGGAAACGCACCCGCTCGGCGTAGGCAGCCTCGACTTCCTGCGACGGGCGCACATAGATCGCGCCAGACGTGCCATCGACGATGATGGCATCGCCTGGATCTGCGATGCCAGGCGCGTTCGGCACCTCGCCGACGGCGGGAATGCCGAGCGCGCGCGCCACGATCGATACGTGGGAGTTGGCGGTGCCTTCCTCCAGCACGATGCCGCGCAGGCGCTTGCGGTCGTAGTCGAGCAGCGCCGCAGGACCCATCGCGCGCGCGATGACGATGGCATTGTCGGGCAATTGTTCGCGTGAAGGCGCGTGATCCTGGCCGACCAACTGCCGCATCAGGCGGTAGCCGAGGTCTTCCAGGTCATGCAGGCGGTCGCGCAGGTATGGATCGGTGGAGCGCAGCATGCGTGCGCGGGTGTCGGACTGCACGCGCTCGACGGCGGCTTCCGCGGTGAGGCCCGTCGCCACCGCCTCGTGTAGCTTGTGCGACCAGCCCTGGTCGTTGGCGAACATGCGGTAGGCTTCGAGCACGTCGCGGTGCTCGCCTCCTTCCGCGACATCGCCGCGCTCCAGCATGCGGTCGAGATCCGAGCGCAGCTTGGCGAGCGCGGTGTCGAGCCGCTTGATTTCCTTCGGCAGGTCCTCGGCGATGTAGTCCTTGATGACGACACGCGGCTCGTGCAGCACGACATGGCCGAGCGCGATGCCCTCCGAGAGGATCGCGCCGGCCTTCTGCGTCGAGTGGCGCGCGGCGGGTTCCTGGCCAGGCTGGGCCAGCGCTGACAATTCGCCTGACGCGATCAGCTCCGCGAGCACCATGGCGGTGGTTTGCAGCGCCTCGAGCTCTTCCTCGACATAAGTGCGCTTGGCGCGGTTCTGCACCACCAGCACGCCCAGCGTGTTGCCGGCGCGCAGGATCGGCACGCCAAGGAACGAGTGGTAGATCTCTTCACCCGTCTCCGGGCGGAAGGAGAAGGCCGGATGGCTCTGGGCGTCGTTCAAATTGAGCGGCGTCGCCTCGCTGGCGACGAGGCCGACCAGGCCCTCATGGGCGCTGAGCACGGTGTGGTGCACCGCCTCGCGGTTGAGGCCTTCGGTGGCGTAGAGCTCGAGCGTGTTGTCGATGCGCAGCACATAGACCGAGCACACCTCGGCCACCATGTTGGCGGCGATCAGCACCACGATCTTGTCCAGCCGCTCCTGGGCCGAGACCTGCTCCGCCATGGTTTCGCGGAGCCGTCTCAACAAGACGCGGGGACCTCCCGACGCGCTCCGCATGAACCGTCAATCTCCTCCGTCTGCCGGGCCCGGCGATATTGGCCGGCGGCTGGCCTAAAATTCCAGAAAAACAATCAAATTGTCTGTCCGGCGCAGGTGCAAACGACGGCTTGCACCGAATCAGCGGCCTGAACTGGGATACAGTCTGCGGCAGCCCACCCTGTTCGCCGTATAGCGAATTGAGGCTTGTTTTGCCAAGCAAAACGCCTGCCAAACGCGAAGGTGTGTACACCTTCGCGTTTGCTGCGACCGCTAAGAGAAAATTAGTCTAACCTTGATCGAGGCCGTAGAGCGTGTGCAGGGTGCGCACGGCAAGCTCGGTATAGGCGGTGTCGATCAACACCGAGAACTTGATCTCGGAGGTTGTAATGGCCCGAATGTTGATATTCCGTCCGGCGAGGGCCGAAAACGCCTGCGCGGCGACGCCGGCATGGCTGCGCATTCCGCTGCCGATCACCGAGATCTTGGCGACGTCGGTAGCGGTATCAAGCCTGAGATAACCGATCTTGGCCTTGGCGGCGGTAATCGTGTCCTTGGCCCTGACGTAGTCGGCGGCCGGCACCGTGAAGGTGAGGTCGGTGGTCTTGCCGTCTTCCGACACGTTCTGAACGATCATGTCGACATTGATATTGGCATCCGCGAGCGGGCCGAAGATCGACGCGGCTACGCCGGGCTTGTCCTCGATCTGGCGCACCGAGATCTGGGCCTCGTCCTTCGAAAAGGCGATACCGGTGACGACGTGGTTTTCCATGATCTCCTCCTCGCCGCAGATCAGCGTGCCGGGCGGCTGGTTGGCATGCGGGTCGATATCCTCGGGCTTGTCGAAGCTCGATCGGACGAAGATCGGCATGTTGTGAACCATGCCGAGTTCCACCGAACGAACCTGGAGCACCTTGGCGCCCTGGGAGGCCAGTTCCAGCATGTCTTCGAACGCGATCTTGTCGAGCCGCTTGGCCTTCGGCACAATTCGCGGGTCGGTGGTGTAGACGCCGTCGACGTCGGTGTAGATGTCGCAGCGATCGGCCTTGACGGCGGCGGCAACTGCCACGGCCGAGGTATCGGAGCCGCCGCGGCCAAGGGTGGTGATGCGGTTGGTCTTGGGGTCGATGCCCTGGAAGCCGGCGATAACAGCGACCTCCTTGCGATCCTTGAATCGGGAGATGATCTCGCTGCCGTCGATGCCCTCGATCCGGGCCGAAGCATGGGCATCGCTGGTCTTGATCGGGATCTGCCAGCCCTGCCACGAGCGGGCCTGGATGCCCATGCTCTGCAGCACGATCGCCAGCAGGCCCGAGGTCACCTGTTCGCCGGAGGCCACGACGGCGTCATATTCGCGCGCATCGTGCATCGGCGAGGCCTCGGTGCACCAGGCCACCAGCTCGTTGGTCTTGCCCGACATCGCCGAGACGACCACAGCCACTTCATGGCCGGCGTCCACCTCACGCTTCACATGGCGTGCGACGTTGCGGATACGTTCGATATTGGCGACGGATGTGCCGCCGAATTTCATCACGAGGCGGCTCATGACGACGCGTGCATTCCCTCTTGAGGATCAGTATGGTGGCCGGCAAATGGACGAGGCCCTGCGGACACCGACCGGGCGTATACATAGCGACGGGGCCGGGGGCAAGCGGGTTCCTGCGGGGGCAGGCTTCAGGTCCAGCCGGGGTATGGGTTAACCGAGATCATGGCGCGTTACATCGACGAAATCCTGCAACCGGGCGAGCGGGTGCTGTATTCGACCAATGCGCACTGGATCTTCTACTTCCCGGCCATTCTGGCCTGGATCGTGGCCCTGGTCCTGTTCGCAGCCTCCCGCCGGAGCGATGTCTACAGCGTGGAGATGCTGAGCCTGTTCGGCTCCGGCCTGGTAGCGCTGGCCGCTTTGTATTGGACGGTGAGGGGCTGGTTCCATCGCCTCACCACCGAGACCGACGTCACCAACCTGAGGGTCGTGCACAAAGTCGGCTTCATCAAGCGCCGGACTTTCGAGATGGCGCTGGACAAGGTCGAGAGCGTGGACGTCGACCAGACCATCCTTGGACGTATTCTCAATTATGGCGACGTGACCATCAACGGCGTCGGCGAAGGTCGCGAAACCATCCGCACCATCGCCTCGCCGCTCGCCTTCCGTAGCTCGATCACCACGCGGTAGGACTGCGCGTAACCATGAGCATGCAACAAGATAGTTCCGCAACTGCCACCCCGCCGGCGGGCTCGACCGTCGACGCCGCCGAGATCGCGAAATTCTCCAAGCTTTCGGCCGAGTGGTGGGACCCGAAGGGCAAGATGGCGCCGCTGCACCGGATCAATCCGCTGCGGCTCGGCTATATCCGCGACGCCGCCTGCCGCAAGTTCGAGCGCAATGTGCGCAGCCTCAACTGCCTCGGCGGCTTGCGCGTCCTCGACATCGGCTGCGGTGCCGGCCTGTTGTGCGAGCCGCTGTCGCGCCTTGGCGCGCAGGTGATCGGCGTCGATCCCTCGGCCAGCAATATCGCTGCCGCAAAGTTGCATGCTGACAAGAGCCATCTGTCGATCGACTATCGTTGCACCACGGTGGAGGAAATCGACCCGCGCGAGCGTTTCGACATCGTGCTGGCGATGGAAGTGGTCGAGCATGTCGTCGACGTCGGCGTCTTCTTGAAGCGCTGCGCCTCGATGCTGAAGCCGAACGGGCTGATGGTCGTGTCCACGCTCAACCGCAATTGGAAGAGCTTTGCGCTCGCCATCGTCGGCGCCGAATACRTCCTGCGCTGGCTGCCGCGCGGCACCCACGAGTGGAACAAGTTCGTCACCCCCGACGAACTGACAAAACACCTCCTCGACAACCGCCTCGTCATCACCGAGCAGACCGGCGTCGTCTACTCCCCCTTCGCCGACAAATGGACGCTCTCGTCCGATATGGATGTGAACTACATGGTGGTGGCGGAAGGGATGGTGTGAGGTGGCGTGAGGGAGGTGCGAGCTCGTGCCCCTCGGTCGGTGTCGTCCCTGCGAACGCAGGGACCCATAACCACAGGCCTCAGTCGTTAGCCAAGACAGGCGTTCCGAGCATGTACTGCGTCTACATCCTCGCCAGCAGCCGTCACGGAACACTCTATATCGGGATTACCAACTCGCTCCAGAAACGCTTCGAAGAGCACCGGAGCGGCAAGGGCTCGGAATTCGTCAAGCGCTACGGCGTGTACCGGCTCGTCTATACCGAAGCTTTCGAGCGAGCGGACGAGGCGATCGCCCGCGAAAAGCAACTGAAGCGCTGGAAGCGCGACTGGAAAATCGAGCTGATCGAGCGCGATAATCTGGAATGGCGCGATCTAAGCGATCTGCTGGTTTAATGGGTTTGTCGTCTGAGACGGCTGGGTCTGTGCCACACCCTCAGTGTCGTCCCTGCGAACGCAGGGACCCATACCGCGGAATCTCTCGGTGGAGGACGGTCTCAGATGCGCGGGTTGGTAGCCTTCGCAAAACTGCTCCCTGGGGTTATGGGTGCCTGCGTTCGCAGGGACGACGGCGGAGTTTGTTGCGAGAGCATCGCTCCTATGACGTCAGTGTGATTGACCTGCTGCCGTGCGCTCGGCAGTTTGCGTCGAGACACCCCTAACGCTTCTCACCCCCCCATGTTCACCATCGCCAGCCTTTGGATTCCCTTCACCGTCATCGCTGCGCTCGGCCAGGTCGCGCGCAATGCGATGCAGCGGTCGCTTACGAAGCCGCTGGGGACCTGGGGTGCGACCAATATCCGCTTCCTGTTCGGCTTCCCGTTCTCGCTGCTGTTTCTGGCGGTGGTGCTGGTTGCGACCGGCGATCGCATCGGCATGCCGCCATCCGTGTTCTGGCCGTGGCTGCTGCTGGGTGCGCTGAGCCAGATCGTCGCCACCGGCCTGATGCTGCTCGCGATGAATGACCGCTCCTTCGTGGTGACGACGGCGTATCTCAAGACCGAAGCGATCCAGACTGCGATCTTCGGCTTCGTCTTCCTCGGCGATCACCTGACCTGGCTGAAGGTGCTGGCGATCGTGATCGCCACTGTCGGCGTCGTCATCACCGCGCTGCGGCCCGGCGGCGAGAAGAGTTTTGCCGAGTTGAAGCCGACCATCACCGGCCTCGTTGCGGCGGCAGCCTTCGCGCTTTCCGCGGTCGGCTTTCGCGGCGCGATCATCAACGTTCCCGACGTCTCTTTCGTGACGGCGGCCTCGTTCACGCTGGTGCTCGGCCTATTTGTGCAGACGCTGATCCTGACGATCTATCTGCTCTGGCGCGCGCCACAAGTGCTGCAGTCGATCCTGGGATTGTGGAAGCCGTCGCTGCTCGCAGGCTTCATGGGCGCGTTCGCGTCGCAGTTCTGGTTCCTGGCGTTCGCGCTGACGGCCGCCGCCAATGTCCGCACGCTCGCGCTGATCGAGGTGCTGTTCGCGCAAGCGGTGGCGTATTACTCGTTCAAGCAGCCGATCGCATCGCGTGAGATCATCGGAATCGTGCTGATCGTGATTGGTGTGGTGCTGCTGGTGGGCTTCTGACGCGTTTTGCGCGTCAGTTGCGGTCTTCCGGCAGGGTCGGCAGCGGCGACACTTCTATGCCTTCGTCGATCAGCGACTTTGCTTCGTCCGGCGAGGCCTCGCCGTAGATCGGGCGGTGCTCCTTGTCGCCGTAATGCATCGCACGGGCTTCGTTCGCAAAGCGTTCGCCGACATTGTCGGCGTTCTTGACGATGTGGTCGCGCAGCTCTTTCAGCTTGGCGCGCAGCTCGCGCTCCTGCGCCATCATCAGCGAGGTCGGTCCTGATGGCGTAGCCTCGGGCGCAGTTGTTGTGGCCGGCTCCGGCGGCGGCGTCGCCTGGCCGCGGCCCTTCTTGCCGACGATGCGCGGCGCCATGATCGCCTTGTCGACCTTGGCCGAGCCGCAGATCGGGCAGGTCACGAGCTTGCGCTTCACCTGCGAATCATAGGCCGACGAGCTCTGGAACCAGCTCTCGAACTGATGGTCGCGGTCGCAATGGAGCGCGTAGCGGATCATGCCGATCCTCGCACCAGATGCAGATGGTCCGGCCCGGCCTTGGGGTCGGAGACGCCGAAGCGGCGGCCGTGCTGGAGCGAGGGGATCGCGCGACGCGCGGTCTCGACCTTGGCCGGATCGATCTTGGCCATGATGATGCCGGGCTCGACATCGCCCTCGGCGAGGATCTCGCCCCAGGGATCGATGATCAGCGAGTGGCCATAGGTCTCGCGCTTGTTCTCGTGGGTGCCGGCCTGTGCTGCGGCGAAGATGAAGCAGCCGGTCTCGATCGCGCGCGAGCGCAGCAGGATGTGCCAGTGCGCTTCGCCGGTCTTGCGGGTGAAGGCCGACGGCACCGTGATGAAAGACGCGCCGCTCTCGGCCAGCGCGCGGTAGAGCGCGGGGAAGCGCACGTCGTAGCAGATCGTGAGGCCGACGCGGCCCCAGGGCAGGTCGGAGATCACGGCGGTCTCGCCCGGCTGGTAATTGGCGGATTCGCGATAGCTCTCGCCGTCCGGCAGCTCAATGTCGAACATGTGGATCTTGTCATAGCTCGCGAGCAAATTGCCCTCGGGCCCGATCAGGAAGGAGCGGTTGACCGCCTTCTCGGCCGAGAAGCGCAGCGCCAGCGAGCCGACATGGATGTGGATCTTCAGCTCGGCCGCAAGCGCGCGATAGGCCTTGAGCGAGGCGTCGTCCTCTTCGCTCTGCAGGTGCTCGAACAGCGCCTTGCGGTTCAGCTGCATCATGTTGCTGACTTCGGGCGTCTGCACGTAGTCGGCGCCCTTGGCCGCCGCCTGCCGGATCAGCTTCGTTGCCTGCGCGAGGCTCGGCTCGGGCATCAAGCCGGTGCGCATCTGCACCATGGCGGCGGTGAAGGTTTTGCCCTCAGCTTGATTCTGGCTCATGATACCGCCTTGACGCTTTCGAGCAGGCCGTCGAGCCTGCCCTCGCGGTCGAGCGCGTAGAGGTCGTCGCAGCCGCCGATATGGGTGCCGCCGATCCAGATCTGCGGGAAGGTCGAGCCTTCGCCGGCGCGGTCGTACATCTCCCCGCGCCACGCCGGGTTCTGGGCCACGTCGAATTCCGTGAAGGTCGCCTTCTTGCGGGTCAGCAGCGACCTGGCAGCGGAACAATAGCCGCATCCCGGCCTGGTGTAGATCTCGACAGCAGCGGTCATGGCGTCCAGCGCTCTCATGTCATGAATTTGTTGAATTATATGGGAGTTTACCTGATTTCGACAACCCGGGCAAAGACCAGCACGTCGACCTGGGCCGCCTTGGCGCGCAGCAGAGCGCGTGCGCAGGCATCCAGTGTCGCACCTGACGTCAGGACGTCGTCGACAAGGATGATGCGCCGGCCCTGGATTTCGGCCTGACGGTCGGGGGATACCTGGAATGCGCCCTGTACATTGGTGGCGCGCTGGGCCCGCGACAGGCCGATCTGCTGCTCGGTGGCGCGCACCCGGTGCAGCACCTCAGCCTTCACCTTCACCCCGCTCTGCCGTGAGATGATCTGCGCCAGTGCAGCCGATTGGTTGTAGCGCCGCCGCCAGGCGCGGCGCCAATGCAGGGGCACCGGCACCAGCATGTCGGCGCCTTTGAGCAACTCGCCGCCTGCCCGCGCCATCCAACGGCCCATGGCGGGCGCGAGATCCGTGCGGTCCTGGTACTTCAGCGCATGCACCAGCGTGCGTGCGACATCGTCGTAACGCACCGCTGCGCGGGCCCGCTGATACGCTGGCGGGCTCGCGATCGCCTCCATCGACAGCATGTCGGGGCCGGGATCGTAAACGAAGGGAATGCCGAGCCGCGGACAATAGGGCCGCTCGATGAACGACAACTTTGCCCAGCACGCCGCACACACGCCCTCGCCATCAACAGGTTCGCGGCAGGACACGCAAAGCGTCGGCAACGCAATGTCGAGCGCGAGCCTTGCCACATGCGTGAGCATGTGGCGGCCGGCAGTCCACGCGGCACGGAGCGGTGCGGCGAGGGAACGGGTGGGTGCGGCGTCGGCGTCCATGGGGGGAGGCTAGCGTTCTGCCCAGCGGTGCTCAAGTGTCAAGGGGCCGTCACGAAAGCAGTTCGTGGTGCTCTCTTAGGATGGCGCGGGCGCTTCGTCGCTCTGAGGCGGGTGCGAGGATCGAGTCGTAGGCAAGCCGCATCTGGCGGGCGGCCCGCACAGGAGGCATTGCGCCTACGCCCGTTCCTAGACCCGGGACGAGGAGGGACTGAATCGTCTCACCGTCGCCGGCATTGTACGACAGGACGGCAATGAGAGCTGCCCGAAATGCGAGGTACACATTGACGGTCTGATCGATGCGCGCCGGGACCCGCATCGTGGGCGCACTCACCAGATACGGGAAGCGTTCGTGGTCAGTGGCGAGCACGATCGCCTGGCCGACTGGCAGCTCTCCATAATGCTGCTCTGCCAATATGGCTTGGAGATTGGTCTGGAGATCCCAACCGAAATAGCGCGAGTAAAGCAGGTCGATGCCGCCATCCATGTGCCCAAAGCTGTTAGCCGGGCTCAGGATTGCATCGGCCTGTTGCGCAAAGATGTCGCCAAGCGAAACTTCGACGTCTGCCACGTCGGTAAATGCAGTTCGCCACGCTTCGACAACGTCTGCGTTGATATCGCGAAGATAAATGCTGAACACGACCCAAGCCTCGGTGAGGCCTGACCATACGATGGCGCGCCCGGTTGCGCCACCTGCGTTGCCGTTGGGCGGGTTGCCAGACTGGCCGTCATCGGCGTAACCAGCGGCATGGCTCAGACCCCGCAGACCCCACCAGTCTTGTTCGATCGCGCATTGCTGCACGCAAGGCAGGGCCGCGCGCAGGCGCTGGGCGAGGTGACCTTCCTGCTCGACCGGGTCGCGGAGGACATGTCCGACCGGTTGGCTGCGGTGATGCGCGAGTTTCAGGCGCCGGCTGATCTGTGGACGCCTGGGGAGGGGCTCGCTGGGCTGCGTGCGACCCAACACATCGCGCTCGATGCGACGGGTGCGGAGAAACTGCCCCTTGCGCCCGATAGTCTCGATCTCGTCGTCTCGGCGCTGGCGCTGCAATTCGTCAACGATCTGCCGGGCGTGTTCGCGCAAATCCGCCGCGCGTTGAAGCCGGATGGATTGTTGCTCGCCGCGATGATCGGCGGCGATAGCCTGACCGAGTTGCGGCAGGCTTTTGCCGCGGCGGAGGCCGAATGCGAGGGCGGCGTGTCGCCGCGCGTCGCGCCATTTGCTGATTTGCGCGACATCGGGGCGCTGCTGCAGCGGGCCGGCTTTGCGCTGCCGGTCACCGACGTCGATCGTGTCGTGGTGCGCTATTCCAGCGCGTTCGCGCTGATGCAGGATCTTCGTCGTATGGGCGCGACCAATGTGCTGATCGAGCGGCGGCGTGCGCCAAGCCGGCGCGCGACGCTGCTGCGCATGGCTGAAATCTATGCCGAGCGTTTTGCCGATGTGGATGGGCGCATCCGCGCGACCTTCGACATCATCTGGCTCTCAGGCTGGGCGCCGCATGCGAGCCAGCAGCAGCCGCTGAAGCCGGGTTCGGCCAAGGCGAGCCTGGCCGAGGCGGTGAAGAAGGCCGGGAAGGAGTAACCTGTGTCCCGGACGCGCAGCAGCGTTCTTACGCTGCTGCGCAGAGCCGGGACCCAGCTCTGCGGCAGGCATGGGCCCCGGCTCTGCAGCGCACCGCAAGAGCGCTGCCATAGCGCGTCGAAGACGCGCGTAGACGCGCTGATGGCGTCCGGGGCACGGTCTGCCTCACATCAGCAAATCGATCAAATGCGGGATCAGCGGAATGTCCGCCGGGGGCATCGGATAGTCGCGCAGCTTGTTGGCACGGACCCAGGCCAGCGTCTGGCCTTCGCGGGCTTCGACCATCCCTTCCCAGCGCCGGCAGATGTAGAGCGGCATCAACAGATGAAAGGTCTCGTAGCCGTAGCTGGCAAAGGTCAGCGGCGCCAGGCACGGCTCGGCGACGGTGATGCCGAGCTCCTCGTTGAGCTCGCGGATCAGGCTCTGCTCCGGCCGCTCGCCGGGCTCCAGTTTACCACCGGGAAACTCCCAGAGGCCGGCGAGCGTCTTGCCCGGGGGGCGTTGCGCGATCAGGACGCGCTTGTCGGCGTCGACCAGCGCGCACGCCACCACCAGTGTCAGTTTGAGATCGGCCATGCCTGATGTCGCTCGCTGAAGATCTTTACGGTTCGTTAACCCCATGCGGGTCCGCGCTCTAAGTCATACTTAATCGACCGCTCGTAGAATGGGAACTCTTTGAACATTCCGGGCTCGAGCCATGCACGTTGCGCTTCGCACTCTCATCCGCCGGTTCGTCCGCGACACCAGGGGCAATATCGCGGTGATCTTCGCGATTTCCTGCGTGCCGCTGATCACCGCGGTCGGCTGCACGATCGATTACTCCCGCGCGACACAGACCCGGACCAAGCTGCAGGCCGCGGCTGACGCGGCCAGCGTCGGCGCGATCGCCAAGGCCTCGCCGGCCTTCCTGGCTGCGGGCTCGATGACATCGGACGGCCCGATTGCCGTCGGCGTGACCGATGCCCAGAATATCTTCGATGCCAACCGCTACAATTTGACCGGCTATACGCTGAACAGCGTGACACCGACCGTGGTCAAAAGCGGCTCGACCGTCACGTCCACGGTCACCTTCAGCGCCACTATAAACACCATGTTTCTCGGCCTGATCGGCAGGAGCTCGCTGACGGTAACAGGCACGTCGACCTCGACCGTCAACATGCCGCTCTACGTCGACTTCTATCTGCTGCTGGACAATTCGCCGTCGATGGGCGTAGCGGCGACGCCGACTGACGTCAGCACCATGGTCAACCACACGTCGGACAAATGCGCCTTCGCCTGTCACGACTACAATGATCCGAACAATTACTACAATCTTGCCAAGACGCTCGGCGTGACCACGCGGATCGACGTGCTCCGCAGCGCGACGCAGTCGCTGATGGATACGGCCAGCGCCACTGAAACCTACTCGAACCAGTTCCGCATGGCGATCTACGATTTCGGCGCGTCGTCGCAGACCATCGGCCTGCGCGCGCTGTTTTCGCTGTCAGCGAGCCTGTCGAGCGCCAAGACGGCGGCAGGCTCCATCGATCTGATGGGTGTTTATGGCAACAACGATGCCTATACCGCCGACAAGGACAGCCAGTTCAGCACGGTGTTTCCGGCGATCAACACCGCGATCAGCTCGCCTGGCGCCGGCACGTCGGCGGCGCCGATGAAATATCTGTTCTTCGTTTCGGACGGTGTTGCCGACGAGTACAACACTGGCTGCTCCAAGCCGACGGTGAGCGGCGGCCGCTGCCAGTCGCCGATCGATGTCTCGCTCTGCACCACGATCAAGAATCGCGGCATCAAGATCGCGGTGCTCTACACCACCTATCTGCAACTGCCGACCAACTCCTGGTACATGACCTATATCGATCCCTTCAATCAGGGACCGTTCGGCCCGTCGCCGAACAGCCAGATCGCACAGAACATGCAGAGCTGCGCCTCGCCCGGGCTCTATTTCGAGGTGAGCCCGACGCAAGGCATTTCGGATGCGATGAACGCGCTGTTCAAGAAGGCCGTCGCCGACGCGCGCATTGCGGGGTGAGGCTTACGATCTGTAATCGCCGTTGATCGCGACATATTCCTTGGTGAGGTCGCAGGTCAGCACGCGGTCGCGGCCCTTGCCGAGGCCGAGCGAGACCTTGATTGCGATCTCCGGAGCCTTCATCGCTTCCGACACCTGCGTCTCGTCATAGGAGGGATCGCGTGCGCCGCTCTTGGCGACGCGGATGCCGTTGAAGGAGATCGACAGCTTGTCGCGATCGGCCGGCTCGCCGGCCTTGCCGACCGCCATCACCACGCGTCCCCAATTGGCGTCCTCGCCGGCGATCGCGGTCTTTACCAGCGGCGAATTCGCAATCGACATCGCGATCTTGCGTGCGGAGGCCTTGGTCTTGGCGCCCTCGACGGTGATCTCGATGAGCTTCTGCGCGCCTTCGCCGTCGCGGGCGACCTGCTCGGAGAGATTGGCGAGGATCTGGTTGAAGGCTTTGACGAAGGCTTTCAGGCGCGGATCGCTGGCGCGGCTGATCTTGGGCGCGCCGTGCTCGGCAGCCGCGCCGGTGGCGAAGGCCAGCAGCGTGTCCGAGGTCGAGGTGTCGCCGTCGATCGTCACCGCATTGAACGTGTCCTCGACGCCGGCCTTGAGCAGCGCCTGGAGCGCGGCGGGCGCGATCGGCGCGTCGGTGAAAATGAAGGACAGCATCGTCGCCATGTCGGGGGCGATCATGCCGGCGCCCTTGGCCATGCCGTTGATCGTCACCTTGGCCTTGCCGAGCTTGACGGTCGCGGTCGCGACCTTAGGGAAGGTGTCGGTGGTCATGATCGCCTTGGCGGCGGCGAGATAGTCACCGGCTTCCGCTGTTACGGCGAGCCGTCCCAGCACGCCGTCGAACTTGGTCGCGTCCAGCGGCTCGCCGATCACGCCGGTCGACGCCAGGAAGATCTCGCTCTCGCTGCAGCCGACGGCCTTGGCCGCGATTTTCGCGGTCAGCGCGGTGGAGGCGCGGCCGGTCTTGCCGGTGAAGGCATTGGCATTGCCGGAATTGACGACGAGCGCGCGGGCCTTGCCGCCCTTCAGCTTCGCACGGCACCATTCGACTGGCGCGGAGGGGCACTTCGACTTGGTGAAGACGCCGGCGACCGCAGTGCCCTTGTCCATGATCGCCAGCAGCACGTCGGTGCGGTTCTTGTAGCGGATGCCGGCCTCGGCCGTCGCAAGGCGGACGCCCGGGATGACGGGCATGTCAGGAACGTTTTTGGGGGCGAGCGGGGAGACGGTTGAGGACATCGCGGGGCGCCTTGGTGAGGTCTGGATATGCAGATGCCCGGCCCCTCTTTGCGGGGCCGGGCATCAGGTAGGCTTAGATACTCTTCGCGTCAGCGAAGTGACAGCGAATTCTTACTTCTTGGCCGGAGGGGCCATCTTGCTGTCGGCAGGCTTCGCATCCGCGGGCTTTGCGTCGGCCGGCTTGGCATCCTTCGACGCGTCCGCTGCCGGCTGATCCGGCCGCTCGACCTTGGCCTCGGTACGGAGCTTGGCGACGTAATCGGCCTGGGCCTTGCGGGTGACGTACTGCTCGATCTGCGGCTTGACCTGGTCGAACTCCGGCGCCTTGCGGTTGCGCTTTTCTTCGACCTTGATGACGTGCCAGCCGAACTGCGACTTCACGGGGTCGGAGATCTTGCCCGGCTCCAGCGCGAATGCGACGGCCGAGAATTCCGGCACCATCTGTTCCTTGGTGAAGAAGCCGAGGTCGCCGCCGTCGGCGGAGCCCGGATCCTTTGACTTCTTCTTGGCCAGTTCGGCGAAATCCGCGCCCTTGTCGAGCTCGGCCTTCACCGCCTTGGCCTCGTCCTCGGTCTCGACCAGGATGTGGCGGGCGCGCACTTCCTGCTCGCCGGTGATCTGCTTGGAGGCCTCCTCATAGACCTTCTTCATGGCGTCGTCGGTGGTGGCTGCCTTGCCTTCCTGGGCGAGCAGGCTGTCCATCAGCAGGCGGTTGCGGGCGAACGCCATCCGCTTCTTGAATTCCTCGCCGTCCGCGACCTTCTTGTCCTCGGCGGCCTTGGCCACGATCTTCATGTCGATCAGGAACGACAGGACGTTCTGGTCCTTGGTCGCCGGATCCATCTGGGCGAGGCTCGCTCCGAGTTCCTCCTCGGCCATGGTGACGTCGCTCTTCCTGATTTCAGCGCCATTGACCTTGGCCAGGACCGGATCATCGGCCGCCCGGAGAGGGCCCGCGACGGCCAGGGTCAGCGCCAGGGCGAGGCTGCCAGCCAGGGCGGACGCACGGCGGAAACGCAGGCCGGTGGTTACCGGGAACGAGGTGGTCATGGAAAATCCTTTTGTTGAAGCAGGGGGCTGCTCGAGCGGGGCGGACACTCGCCCAATTCAGGGGGGCTTGGCAACGCGAAAAGTCTGTCAAAATGATGAATTTGCGACGACATTGGCCGCCGTTGACAAGGCTATGGGCCGGCCATATCTCTGCCGGGTCGCGTCCATGGCGATGGCGTTTATTTTGCTGCGTTTTTGGCCGTTGAACCCTGACTTGCCCAATTCCCACCCATATGGCGGATGACCCCGCAGTCGGGCACTGACACCACAAGGCGTCACGGTGAGTTGATAGGCAAGTGGGTGACAACCTACTGGCTGCAACGCGGTTCATTCGCGAACACAGGAACTGGTCATGATCGGCGCGCTCGCCCGCAAGTTTTTCGGCTCCTCCAACGACCGGCGGGTGAAGGGATATCAGTCCCGCATCAACGCGATCAACGCGCTGGAGGGTGAGCTCGTCAAACTTTCCGACGAACAGCTCAAGGCCCGCACCGCCGAGTTCAAGAAGCAGCTCGCCGAGGGCAAGACGCTGGACGACCTGCTGGTGCCCGCCTTCGCCACCGTGCGGGAGGCCGCCAAGCGCACGCTCGGCCAGCGCCATTTCGACGTCCAGCTGATCGGCGGCATGGTGCTGCACGAGGGCGACATCGCCGAGATGAAGACCGGCGAAGGCAAGACGCTGGTGGCGACGCTCGCGGTCTATCTCAACGCGCTCGCCGGCAAGGGCGTCCACGTCGTCACGGTCAACGACTACCTCGCCCGCCGCGACTCCGGCTGGATGGGCCAGATTTACGGCTTCCTCGGCCTGACCACGGGCGTGATCGTGCATGGCCTGGACGATGCCGAGCGCAAGGCGGCCTATGCCTGCGACATCACCTACGGCACCAACAACGAATACGGCTTCGACTATCTTCGCGACAACATGAAGTACCGGCTCGAGGACATGGTCCAGCGGCCGCACTTCTACGCCATCGTCGACGAAGTCGACTCCATCCTGATCGACGAAGCGCGCACGCCGCTGATCATCTCCGGTCCGCTCGACGATCGCTCCGATTTCTACAACACCATCGACTCGTTCCTGCCCAAGCTCGACAAGACCGACTACGATGTCGACGAGAAGCAGCGCACGGTGACGCTGACCGAAGCCGGCATGGAGAAGATCGAGGGGCTGCTGCGCGATGCCGGCCAGCTCAAGGGCGAGTCGCTCTACGACGTCGAGAACGTTTCCGTCGTGCACCACATCAACCAGGCGCTGCGGGCCCACACGCTGTTCACCCGCGACAAGGACTACATCGTCCGCGACGACGAGGTCGTGATCATCGACGAGTTCACCGGCCGCATGATGCAGGGCCGCCGCTACTCCGAAGGTCTGCATCAGGCGCTTGAAGCCAAGGAGCACGTTCAGGTTCAGCCCGAGAACCAGACGCTGGCCTCGATCACCTTCCAGAACTACTTCCGCATGTACGAAAAGCTCGCCGGCATGACCGGCACCGCGCTGACGGAGGCCGACGAGCTGTTCGACATCTACAAGCTCGAGGTCGTGGAGATCCCGACCAATCTGCCGGTCAAGCGTCTCGACGAGGACGACGAGGTCTATCGCACCCAGAACGAGAAATATGCGGCAATCCTGGCCGAGATCGAGCGCGCCAATGCGCGGCTGCAGCCGGTTCTGGTCGGCACGGCCTCGATCGAGAAGTCGGAAGTGATTGCCGAATATCTCAAGAAGCACGGCTACCGGCAGATCGATTTCGGCAACGAGAACTCGATGCAGAAGCTGTACGCCGCGGCGCGCGCCAACAAGCCGGCCAAGCTGTTCGCGGTGCTGAACGCGCGCTTCCACGAGCAGGAGGCCTATATCGTCGCCGAGGCCGGCGTTCCCGGCGCGATCACGATCGCGACCAACATGGCCGGCCGCGGCACCGACATCAAGCTCGGCGGCTCGCTCGAAATGCGGATCCAGCAGGAGACCGCAGGGATCGAGGACGAGGCCGAGAAGGCGAAGAAGATCGAGCAGATCAAGGCCGACATCGAGCACTTCCGCGACATCGTGCTGAAGGCCGAAGAGACGGTCGAGATCGAGCCGGCCAAGGGTTCGAAGCCGGCCAAGACCGTCCAGAAGCCCGGCGGCCTCTACATTATCGGTTCCGAGCGCCACGAATCCCGCCGCATAGACAACCAGCTCCGCGGCCGCTCCGGCCGTCAGGGCGACCCCGGCCGCTCGAAATTCTTCCTGTCGCTGGAAGACGATCTGATGCGCATCTTCGGCTCGGATCGTCTCGACAGCATGCTGCAGCGTCTCGGCCTGCAAGAGGGCGAGGCCATCATTCATCCCTGGATCAACAAGGCACTCGAGAAGGCGCAGCAGAAGGTCGAAGCCCGCAACTTCGACATCCGCAAGAACCTGCTCAAGTTCGACAACGTCCAGAACGACCAGCGCAAGGTGATTTTCGACCAGCGCATCGACCTGATGAAGGACGACAGCGTTGCCGAGACCGTCACCGACATGCGCCACGCCTTCATCGACGATCTCGTCGCCAAGCACGTGCCCGAGCATGCCTATGCCGAGCAGTGGGACGTTGCCGGCCTGAAGGACGAGTTGAAGCGCGTGCTTGATCTCGATCTGCCTGTCCAGGACTGGGCCAAGGAAGAGGGCATCGCCGACGCCGAACTGCGCGAGCGCATCCGCAAGATCGCCGACGAGGACTATACGGCGCGCATCGAGCGCAACACCGAAGAGGTGATGACCTATATCGAGAAGCAGGTGCTGCTGCAGACGCTCGACCATCTCTGGCGCGAGCACCTGATCATGCTCGACCATCTGCGCCAGGTCATCGGCCTGCGCGGCTACGGCCAGCGCGATCCGTTGCAGGAGTACAAGACCGAGGCCTTCAACCTCTTCCAGGAGATGAGCGCGCATTTGCGCGAGGCCGTCACGGCGCAGCTGATGCGCGTCGAGATCGTCCCGCCGGAGCAGGAAGCGCCCGTGCTGCCGCAGATGGAAGCGCACAAGTTCGATCCGAACACCGGCGAAGACGAAATGGCGCTTGCGAACGTTACGCTCGCGCCCCAGGCTACCGACGCCGCGCTTCGCGACCCCAAGAACCCGGCCAGCTGGGGCAAGGTCGGCCGCAACGAGGATTGCCCTTGTGGCTCAGGCAAGAAGTTCAAGCACTGCCACGGGCGGTACGCGTAAGGGCGGGAGTCTCGGCGTGATGCCCCGGCTCGACTTGAGCGGGGCATCTGGTGCGCCACTTTGTGAGCGTGGATGCGATCTCTAGCTGCCGGGCGGCCGATACTTGCCCCGCAACTCGCTTGCGATTTGCCGGACCTTGGTGATTTCATCCTGCGTCCACAAGCGCGTGAGGTTCACGTTGTGGATGGCGCCAGACGCTACCACGGTGCCCGATATTGCCGGTGCGGCACTGGGGTCGGGTACGTCGAAGATGACCAGCACACCGGGCCCGTCGGCAGCCGTGCTGTACATCGAAATCAATTTACCGCCCGCAGCTTCGATCAGCGCCTTGGCCGCCTCGTGACGATTGGTCTTGGGATTCTCCATGATGGCGTTGAGCGATTTTGGCGTGTACTGCGCTGTCATACAGAAATGCATGATGACTTCTCCTCTCGGGAGCGAGTGATGATGAAATGTATGCAGTCCATCCGGCGTGATGAAAAAGCGCCGGTCCAAAATAGATCAATGAAGGATCGCGAGCCCTGCCGTGGGCAAATTGCCGCTAACAATCAACGGGGCCTTCGGCACTACCCTGTGGCGGCTGCAGGGAAGTCTACATCAGTTAGCGATCGTGCGGAAGGGCTCCGAAATGTCCCTTGAATGCGCCGGCATCCACTTGCCTGGCGCACACTCCGTCGCTCGATCCCGTCTCAATTCGAACTATCGATCAAGCTCTCCAGCAACCGCTTCAGCTCGCTCGTCGACTTGTCGCCGTAGCTCTCCAGGATGTGCTCTTCCTGGTCCACGGCGAGCGAGTTGAGCTTCTTGCACAGCACCTTGCCGCGGTCGGAGATGAACATCAGCACCTTGCGGCGGTCGTTCGGGTCCTGCACGCGATAGACCAGCGTGTCGGAGACCATGCGGTCGATCATCTTGGTCAGCGTCGGATGGTTGAGCAGCACGGCATCCGCAAGCTCGCCCATCGAATGGCCGTCGCCGTCCGACAGCACTTTCAGGATCCGCCATTGCTCGACGGGAACTCCCTCCTTGCTCAAGCGCAGTTCCAGCTGCCGGTTGATCTCCCGGTTGGCTTGCGCGAGCAGGTAGGCGAGGTGTTCGGTGATGGGAGCGTTGGATTTTGCCACGGCTAAGACTTCGTCTTGACCCAAATGAGTGAATGTCTTGCAATCAATGCTGCATCTATATGCACTTCAATTCTTGAATATTCAATATTTTCAAAATAGGATGATTGCACAACAAAAGGGCGGATGCCGCGGCCGCCTGCTCAATGTGCTTTCAGGTCTGGTGCCAGACAGGAGTTGGCGTGCACGCGACGGTAAACTTCCCGGCTCACGGCGGTCCGGCGTTGCCGCCGTCCTTGCTGCTCAGGAATCTGTCGTCATCGGCGGCTGATGCCGCGCTGTCGCCGGGCGATCACGCGCTTCTCAGGCGCCGCGGCACCAACAAGCTGCGTGTCGGTGGCTTCATCTGCTGCACGGGATCCCCGGGCGTCTGGGGCCCCTGCGCGACCAACAGCGCTCGGCTCGCGGTTGCCGAGATCAACAAGCGCGGCGGGATCCTCGGTCGCGAGATCGAGTTCTCCGTCTACGACGCCGGCGGACCGCTCGACGAGGTCCTCAACCGCGCCGAGCAGGCCATCGCCTCCGACGAGGTCGATCTCGTCGTCGGCCTGCACACGAGCGCAGTCCGCGTCGCCCTGCGCGATATCACCACGCGGCATCGCATCCCCTATATCTACACGCCGGTCTATGAGGGCGGCGAGCGCACGCCCGGCGTGATGGCGATCGGCGAGACGCCGCGCTGGCAGAGCCGGCCATCGATCCATTGGCTGGCCGACGTGAAGAAGGCGAAGCGCTGGTATCTGATTGGCAGCGACTACGTCTGGCCCTGGCAGTCGCACCGGGCCGTCAAAAACTACATCAAGGAAACCGGCGGCCAGGTGGTCGGCGAGGAGTTCGTTCCGCTCGGCGAGGACAATCACGAGCCGCATCTGGCACGCATCCGCGCCGCGCGGCCCGACGTGGTGCTGATCTCGCTGATCGGCACCGACAGCAGCACTTTCAACCGCGCCTTCGGCGAATGCGGCTTGGGCGCCACCACGCTGCGGCTGGCGGGCGCCATGGATGACACCGTTCTGCTCGGCATCGGCGCCGACAACAGCGAGAACATGTTCTGCGCCTCCGGCTATTTCACCGGCACCGGCGCGCGGGCCAATGACGACTTTCAGAGCCGCTACCGTGCGATGTTTGGACCGAATGCACCGCCGATCGGTTCGGTGGGACAATCGGGTTACGAAGGCATGCGCTTTCTCGAAGCGGTCGCCAACAAGGCCGGCTCATTGGCGATGGGGCCGATGCTCGCAGCTGGCCGCAACATCGTCTACAGCGGCGCCCGCGGACAGGTCACCGTCCGCAACGGATATGTGCGGATGCCGATGCATCTCGCTGAGGCTGACGGTCTCGACTTCAAGCTGATCAAGCCGATCTGACGCACGCGACAATACGCGACGACCTCCAGCGCAAAATAATACTTGAAAAGGAAAATATTTCCGTCTCTAGTAATGGCGCGACGCCGATTGGCCCGCGCCGTGCAGGCGTGAGCCGAGCGGCTGTCCAATGCCAGGGATCAAGAAGCCTCAAGGAGCGCGCCGTGACAGTTGTTCTTCCCACGCCAGCCCAACTCCGCAGCGTCGCCGAGCAGTGCGGCCTCGCGCTGACCGACGCCGACGTCGCCTCGTTCCGCGGCCTCATGCAGGGCTCGATCGAAGCCTACAATCTCGTCGGCGCGATGCCGGACGAGGTGCCGGAGGTCAAATACCCGCGCACGCCGGGCTATCGGCCCTCGGCGGAGGAGAATCCGCGCAACGCCTGGTATCGCAAGTCGACGGTGAAGGGCGCCGCCAGCGGCAAGCTCAAGGGCAAGACGGTCGCGCTGAAAGACAATATCATGCTCGCGGGCGTTCCCATGATGAACGGCTCGGCAACGCTCGAGGGCTACATCCCCGATTTCGACGCCACCGTCGTCACGCGCATCCTGGACGCCGGTGGGGAAATCCTCGGCAAGACCCATTGTGAATCCTTCTGCATGTCCGGCGGTAGCCACACCGGCGCGGTCGGCGCGGTGCATAATCCCTACAAGATGGGCTATTCGGCCGGCGGCTCGTCCTCGGGATCAGGCGTCGTCGTCGCGCTTGGCGAAGCCGACATGGCGATGGGCGGCGATCAGGGCGGCTCGATCCGCATGCCGTCCTCATTCTGCGGCACCTACGGCATGAAGCCGACCTGGGGCCTCGTGCCCTACACCGGCATCATGCCGATCGAGATCTTCGTCGATCATACTGGTCCAATGACGGCCACTGTCGCCGACAACGCGCTCATGCTCGAAGTGATCGCCGGCGACGATGGCTACGATCCCCGCATCAAGGCTCCGAAGGTCGAGGAATACACCAAGGCGCTCGGCCAGGGCGTCAAGGGCATGAAGATCGGCATCTTGAAAGAAGGCTTTGAGCAGGCAACCGCCGAGTCCGCCGTGAATGAGAGCGTTCGTGAGGCCGCCAAGCGTTTCAAGGATCTCGGCGCCACGGTCGAGACCGTCTCGATCCCGATGCATCTCGTGGGACCCGCGATCTGGACCCCAATCGGCACCGAGGGCATGACCCAGACCATGATGTATGGCGACGGCTATGGCCTTAGCCGCTCTGATCTCTATTCGACCTCGCTGATGGATTTCCATCGCGGCTGGCGCCGGCAGGCCGATTCGCTGTCCGAGACGACCAAGCTGTTCCTGTTGCTCGGCACCTACATCAACAACAATTTTGGCCCACGCTACTATGGCAAGGCGCTCAATATCTCGCGGCGCCTGACTGCGGCCTACGACAAGGCCTTCAAGGACTATGATCTGCTCCTGCTGCCGACGACTCCGATGAAGGCGACCAAGCTGCCGGAGCCGACCGCGAGCCGTGAAGATTACGTTGCCCGCGCGCTGGAGATGATCTCCAACACCGCGCCGTTCGATATCACCCATCATCCCGCGATGTCGCTGCCCTGCGGCATGGTCGACGGTCTTCCCGTTGGCCTGATGCTGGTCGGCCGCTTGTTCGAGGAGTTCACCATCTATCGCGCCGCGCATGCTTTCGAGCAGATCGGCGACTGGAAGAAGATGTGAGGAGCAAGCACGTGCAGGCGGGGTGGGCTGCAGAGCGTTTTCCAGCGAAGTGGATACCGGTTCGCGTCAAGAAAACGCGTCAAAACAAGAAACCAACGCATGGCTAACGCATTCGTCGCGGCGTTCGAGATTCTGAGCTTTGGCGCGATCATCGTCCTGATCGTGCTGGGGCTCGGGATCATCGCCAGCATGATGGGCATCTTCAACTTCGCGCAGGGCGAGTTCGTCCTGCTCGGGGCCTACATCACCTATCTCGCCTACGCCAAGGGCCTGCCGATCTGGGCCGGCATGGTTGCGGCGCCCTTCGTGGTCGGTGCGCTTGGCTTCGTGCTGGAGGCGCTGATCATCCGCCGCTTCTATGCCGCGCCGATCGTGGCCATGCTCGGCACCTATGCGCTCGGCCTGATCATTCGCGAGGCCGTGCGCGGCCTGATCGGCGGCTTCTATCTCACCGTGCCTGAGCCGATCGGCGGCTCGATCGATATCGGCACCATGCACATCTCGGCGTGGCGCTTCACCATCATCGTCATCACGCTGCTGGTGATGGCCGCCTGCTATCTCCTGCTGTCACGTACCAGCTTCGGCTTGCGCATGCGTGCCACGCTGGAAAATCCGTCGCTGGCGCGTGCGTCGGGCATTTCCACGCCGTTGATGTACGGCGCCACCTTTGCCTTCGGATCAGCGCTTGCCGGTCTCGCCGGCGCACTGATCGTGCCGGTGTTCAGCCTCTACGCCGATCTCGGCATCCGCTTCCTGATCCAAGGTTTCGTCGCCGTCATGGTCGGCGGTATCGGTTCCTTCATCGGCCCCGTCGCCGGCGCCGGTGTGATCGGCACGCTCAGTGCCGCGCTGCCCTGGGTCATGGCGCCCGTGGTCGCCGACGTCCTCGTCTTCGTTCTCGCCATTGCTTTCATCAAATTCCGGCCGCAGGGCCTCATCGCTGGAAAAGGGGTTTAGTCATATGTTCGACAGTCAACTTTCGCGTCGCCGCTTTCTGTCCAATTTCGCCTTCGCGTCCGGTGCAGTCGCGACCGGCGTCGGCAGCTGGGTGATCCCCGCGCCCTGGGCCAATGCGGCCGAGGCTCCGATCAAGGTCGGCATCGCGACCGACCTCACCGGCCCGATCGCTTATGCCGGCAATGCCGATGCCAATGTCGCCAAGATGGTGATCAAGGAGATCAATACGGCCGGCGGCCTGCTCGGCCGTCCGCTCGAGCTCTACATCGAGGACACCGCGTCGAACGAATCGGTCGCCGTCGGCAACGTGCGCAAGCTGATCCAGCGCGACAAGGTCGACATGGTGCTCGGCGGCATCACTTCGTCGATGCGCAATGCGATCAAGGATCCGATCGTGGCGCGCGGCAAGACGCTCTACATCTATCCGCAGCTCTACGAAGGCAAGGAGTGCACGCCTTACCTGTTCTGCACCGGACCGACCCCGGCGCAGCAATGCGACGAGTTCATTCCCTGGCTGATCAAGAACGGCGGCAAGAAGTTCGCGCTGCCGAGCGCCAACTATGTCTGGCCGCATACGCTCAACGTCTACGCCCGCAAGGTGATCGAGCAGAACGGCGGCGAGGTCGTGTTCGAGGAATACTATCCGCTCGACCAGATCGACTTCTCCTCGACCGTCAACCGCATCATCTCCAACAAGGTCGACGTCGTCTTCAACACCGTCATTCCGCCGGGCGTCGGTCCGTTCTTCAAGCAGCTGTATGAAGCTGGCTTCCTCAAGAATGGCGGGCGTCTTGCCTGCGTCTACTATGACGAGAACACGCTCAACATCAACCAGGCCGCCGAGATCGAGGGCCTTGCGAGCTGCCTCGACTATTTCAAGGTGCTGACCAAGGAGAACCCGTTCGACGCCAAGATCCAGGCTGCCTACGAGAAGGATTTCCCCGGCAACTTCCTGTTCGCGGCCGGCAGCGCCGCGACCGGCACCTATCGCGGCCTCAAGCTGTGGGAAGCGGCGGTGAAGGAAGCCGGCAAGATCGACCGCGACTCGGTTGCCGCCGCGCTCGACCACGCCAAGATCGCCGAAGGTCCAGGCGGACCGGCCGAAATGGTGCCCGGCAAGCGGCACTGCAAGATGAAGATGTACACCGCGGTCGCCAAGGGCGGGAATTACGAGATCGTCGGACGCAGCGACGGCCTCGTCGATCCCAAGGAGTGCTAGCCTCCTTCACCTCTCCCCGCCGGGGAGAGGTACAGTGCCCGCCACAGGGACTTTAATTCGAAATGCTGAAAACTATGGGCGCAGTGAAACAGGCGATCCCCGCCGAGATCGGCGGGGAGATGGACGTCGCAATGGCTGAACGCGTCGCGACGGCACCGGCTGTCGCCGGACGAAAGATCCTGCCGATCGTGGAGGGCGTGGTGCTGGTCGCCGCGCTCGTAGCGCCGTTGCTGCTGCAGGATTATCTGACGGTGTTCGCGACGCGCGTGGTCATCCTCGCGCTGTTCGCGCTGTCGTTCGATCTGGTCTGGGGCTATGCCGGCATCATGAGCTTCGGCCAGGCCCTGTTCTTCGGCTCGGCCGGCTATGGCGTCGCGCTGCTCGCGCGTGATCTCGACATTACCAATATCTTCCTGGTGCTGCCGGCGGGGACACTCATCGGCCTCACCTTCTCGCTGCTGCTCGGCGGCTTCCTGCTGCTGGGCCGGCATCCCTCCAGCGTGATCTTCGTGTCGCTGGGCACGCTGACCGGTTCCTACGCCGCCGATCGCTTGGCGCGCGGCTGGTATTATCTCGGCGGCCAGAACGGCATTCCCTCGATTTCATCGATGACATCAGGTGGCTACGAATTCTCGGAAGGGCCAGCGTTCTACTACCTCGTCCTCGGCATCCTCATCGTCGTGTATCTGCTCTGTCGCTTTCTGGTGCGCTCGCAGTTTGGCCTTGCGCTTGCGGGCCTGCGCGAGAACGAGCAGCGCATCGCGTTCTTCGGCTACAAGGTGCAGCATCTGAAGGCGATCATCTTCGCGATCGGCGGCGCCATCGCGGGCCTCGCCGGCAGCCTCTATGCCTTCCACGAAGGCTTTGTCTGGCCCAACATGGTCGGCGTCGTGGTCTCGACGCAGGTGGTGCTCTACGTGCTGTTCGGCGGCTCCGGAACGCTGATCGGCGCCGTCATCGGCACCGTCATCGTCGAGGGTGTCAGCTTCTGGCTGTCGGATAATTATCGCGACATCTGGCCGATCATTTTGGGTCTGTTGCTGCTGCTCGTCATCTTGTTCCGGCCACTCGGCCTGATCAGTCTTGTCCTCGGCGAGCGCGAACGGGTCGGTCGCTTTGGTGCCAAGAGCCAGGAAAAGAGCAAGGAAAAGATCAAGGAGAAGCGCAATGCTCCTTGAAGCCGCAGGCATCTCAAAAATCTTCGGCAAGCTCACCGCGCTCGACGGCGCCGCACTCACCGTCGGCGAGAACGAGTTCCACGGCCTGATCGGCCCGAACGGCTCCGGCAAGAGCACGTTGATGAAATGCATCGCCGGAGCCGAGGTGCCGACGCAAGGCAAGGTGAGCTTCGTCAACACCGACATCACCGCGTTCACGCCGACCGAGCGGGCGCGCGCCGGCATGAGTCTGAAATTCCAGATCACGTCGGTGCTGCCGTCGCTGACGCTGTACGACAACATCCTGCTCGCGCTGCAGGCGCAGTCCTCGCTGCTCGATCTCGTGTTCTCGCGCACGCGGGGCGTGCTGCACGATCAGGTCATGACCATGCTGACCCAGTTCCGCCTTGCAGATCGCGCCTTCGATGCGGCGGCCGCGCTCTCGCATGGCCAGCAGCAATGGCTCGAGATCGCGATGGCGCTCGCGGGCAAGCCAAAACTTCTCTTGCTGGATGAGCCGACCGGCGGCATGAGCCTGGAGGAGCGCCGCGTTACCGGCGAATTGCTCCAGCCGATCAAAAAACATTGCTCGCTCGTCATCGTCGAGCATGACCTCGATTTCATCCGCGACATCTGTGATCGTCTGACCGTGCTCGATCAGGGCAAGGTGCTGGCCTCGGGCACCGTGCCGGAGATCCAGGCCAACACATCCGTCCAGGAGATTTATCTGCGCCGTGCCTGAATTTTTGGACATCAAGCATCTCGACGCCGGCTATGGCCGCAGCCAGGTCCTGTTCGACGTCACCCTCGGCATCCCCTGGCGCGGCGGCGTTGCCGTGCTGGGGCGCAACGGCGCCGGCAAGACCACGCTGATGAAGACCATCGTCGGCGAGCTGCCGGCGTGGAAGGGCGAGGTCGGCTTCGACGGCCGCGACATCAGCCGCCGGCGACCCGAGGAACGCGTCCGTGCCGGCATCGGCTACGTGCCGCAGGAGCATTCGGTGTTCGCGCGCCTGTCGGTGCGCGACAATCTCGCGGTCGGCTCGCTCTTTAACAAGGATGCGACTGCGGTCGACCGCGTGCTGGCGATCTTCCCGAAACTCGGCCAGCGCCTCGACCAGCCCGCCGGCACGCTCTCCGGCGGCGAGCGCAAGATGCTCGCCATCGGCCGCGCCATGTTAGGGGATCCAAAACTGCTGCTGCTGGACGAGCCGACCGAAGGCGTCTGGATCGGCGTGATCGAGGAGATCACCGAGCGCCTGATCGCGCTTGCGAAAGAGATCGCCGTCATCATCGTCGAGCAGCACCTCGACCTCGCGCTGCGCGTCGCCGATTACGCCTACGTGCTCGACCGCGGCCGCGTCGCGCTGCAAGGGCAGGCAGGCGAGGTGAGGGGCAATCCGGAGCTGATGCGGTATCTGGCGCCGTAGGGTTGGGCCACGTGTTTCCGATTCGATTGTCAAACAGCCATGACATCGCGATCCCGCGACGCTCTGCGCCCGGATTTTGTTCCGCTTTCGCGCCCTTCGAATCGGAAGGGCGCAGGGAAGGCCGGGTACCGGCTGGCACCCGCGAGCCCCTGTGCATGATGCGTAGGTAGACGCTCACAGGGGAGACACAGGTGCAGCCCGATAACCGGCCTTCCCTGCGCAGTGGTTTGACGGCTTATGTCGCGCTCTCCGCGGGGAGCGATGCACTATTGCCCCCGTCGCCTTGCGGCTTGCCGATGCGGCCATCCGGTTGGACGACGCGCACCACCGCAAGAACTTGACGCACAGCATTCGGGCGCCAGGACCACACGATTTTGCCGTACGCAGGACCGCCCGTCTTCGCCCTGTCGGGCTTGTCCGGGCGCAGCGCCGTCGTACCGCGCCTGCGTATCGCTCACGGGGACTACCCGCCCTGCGACCGCATCTGGCGCCAACGCCGCCCGCGTCCACCGCAACCCACCCCACGAACCGTGACGATCGCGACCCGCCCCTTCCGGAGGGATGAGATGGCGAGCAGCATAAGGTGTTTCGGGGTTCGGGTAAAGAGAAATTTTATTTATCCGAAGGGGTTGAACTTGAGCAAGGGGTGTCGCGCTCGCCGACATAGAGCCGCTAACGCCAATCTCCACTTCTGCAATATCTTGTCGACTATCTCTTTCACCCGACGCAGAATTCCGACGAACCTTATCGCGGTTCTGCGAAATAGGTCGTTGGCGTCATGAGAAGTGCACCGTCAAGTGGTGGAGCTATCTCGAACATCTGCGCGCCCTCAGCAAGCCGAGCCTCATAACTTAAGCGGCAGTTGCCAAAAGTCGACGAGCTACACGACCTGAGACTATATCCGACTGAGCCACGCGCGCGTCCAGCCGCGCCCTAGAAAGCAAAATCACGTTTTGTTCGCCCTTTTCCCGTTGAAACACTGCTCAAAGGTCGAGATTAAGGATAGCCACCATGTATACATGCTTTTTGCGATAAACCTCCTTGATCATTGATGTCCAAAGTCCGTCCAAAGCTACTACTGCTTTTCGTGCATGGCCTTGGCGGCGGTGAAGGTACGTGGGGCGCTTTCAAAGCCTTGATCGAAGCGGATGAAAGTCTCAGGGATTCTGTTGAGACAGCTTTCTTTACGTTCCCCACTAGCGCCTTACGGATTCCGTTCGTTTCAAGTTGGATTTCTCTTCCAATCCAAGATCTCGCCGACGCACTCCGTACTGAGATCGATTATAAATATGGGTCTTACGAGAAGATTATTCTTGTCACTCACAGCCTCGGCGGTCTTGTTGGAAAGCACTATCTCATTGATGCGTTGAAGGCGTCTCGTCCGTTGAGAGTAGTTGCGGTCTTGTTCTTTGCAACGCCGCATACCGGGGCCGAACTAGCAAGCGCCGCATCTGCTCTATCGTCGGAACATCCGCATCTACGTCAGCTCAAAACCAACTCCGACTTCGCTACGCTGGTAGCGCGGGACTGGATAACGTTGAAATGCGAATCAAAAGTTCGCACGACGTACATTGTTGCGGGTCAGGACGCGATCGTTTCCACCGAAAGCGCGAGCGGGCCGCCTGGTGCAAGTCGTGAGGTTATTCCAAGGTGCGGCCATATTGACGTAGTTAAGCCTGCTTCCGACAATGATATTTCGTTTTTGATTGTTCGACGAATTGCTATCGAATTCTTGCGCGATAGAAACGAAGAGCTGACGCAACTTGCGCAGGCGATTGCCGAGGGGAACGAATACGCTGCGGCGCATCTCGTCGCCAGTAAAGGGCGAAGCTGGATCGAAACGGCGGAGAGCGATCGAGCAATTGAGCTCTTTGGACAGGTAGTTGAACGTTTCCAATCTAGTTCTCCCGCTTTCATTTGGAGTGCTTATTTGATGGCGCTCGCAAGACTGTTTCGGTTTCGAGAGAACTCGTCTACGGCATTTGATAGGATTTCTGAGCACGAGGCAGGAGTCCTGGGTTTGCGTCCCCTCATTCTTGCGGAAAAGATGGAGTTTGCTCGTAAGAGAGGTGATCGGAACGCCGCATTGGGCTTTGGGAATGAACTGCTCCAGTTGTTGCCGGACGATGAGGTTCCATCCGAAGCGGGTGCATCGTACGCGATAGGAACGGCACATTTCATACTCGGCAACTTGCTGAGGTTCGGTGGCAACTATCACCAAGCGAAGTTAGCCATTTCGAAGGCGCGACGGTTCTTTAGGCCAACGATTCTATCCCATCAGATTGAGCTAGCTCATTGTCACTATGCTCTTGCAATTTGCAGTTCGATGACTGGCGTCTCGCATGAGGAAGCGCTGGCGCCTGCAATAGGACCTGAGCTACGGCCATTTGCCGAGGCGTTGCTCACACTAGTCAATTCTCACTCTGAATGGGCGATGGGTCGGCTGAGCGAGGCGGCAGACCTGGCGAGTCACGCTTCAGAAGCATTCAGCCAAATTCGATATGTGTCGTACGCTAACAGGGCCCAGAAACTGGAATCCCTGCTTCAGGTTTGGAGGCGTCTCGACCTGGGAGGCTCGCCTGATCGCGCTGTTGCGCTCGCGCCCGACCACGCAACTCTAGTTCGAGCAATGCTGGGTGATCAAAATGCTCGCGGTTCGCTCCTCGATCACATTCACGTAATGCGGCCCTCCGAACTCCTTGGCTTGTTACAGTTCGCGAGCGCCTACAACGCGAACTGGGCCGAGAATATCGGCGAGCTACGCCATCCGCCTGTGCTGGTACTGGAGGAGAGACGGCTGCGTTGGGAGTCGAGCCGCTCCTACTCGCTTGCTGATTGTGATCGGAAGCTGCGACTGCTAATGAATGTGCCCCAAGAGATTCTTGTTCCTCTGATTGCAGACTAGTTGTTGTGCATGTTTTTTGCCTTGGGTTGCTCGGAGATGACTATGTCAGGTGAGGCTTTAACGAGGGAAGAAATTGAGTTTCTAAAGCAGCGCGAGTTATTTGTGCCTGCCGCATTGGACTCGCTCGGCTGGGATTCGCTTGATGAAGTGCCAGAATTGACTCGACAGCTAACGTACCCGTTGCGTCCCACTCTCATTAGGGACTATCGGAATCTAGCTAAGGAGGAAATCGCTGCTATAGCGTCATCGTTTTACGGGTTGCCTGGCGTGGCGCACTACATTGTGCTGAACCCTGATGCAGAGAGCAGTACATCACACCCGCTCCTCGAAATCGCAAAGCAGTTGGAGGACGTGCTGCCTCTAAAACATCCGGTCGAACATCCAATGGAAAAGCACCAGGAAGCGATCGCTCGTTTTGGGGAGCCGGACGGAACATTGAAGATATACGACCTCGAAACTCGGGATGGAACCACCGGGTACCGTGAGCAAGCCGAAACATCGGAAATGTTCGATGCGCATAATGATGGGCTCGGCTACGCTGGTGCTGTCGAGGCATTTATTTTGCACGCCGACGCTCCGCCACTCTGGGGCGGCTATACGTATTTCTCCAATATGATTGCTTTGTCATTGCTCTTAGCCCGTCTGGACGCAGAGGCGTTTGATAGTTTGTTTCTTCCTGACGCCATCACGGCTCTGCGACCGCGTGGGAAAGGAGCAATAAGAGTGACCAGTCCGGTGTTGTTCATGAACGAGCATGGGAGACCGCAAAACTTCTTTCGCGTTCAAACTGGAGAGTACAGGATTACCTGGAGAGAAAATTGTCCAGAACTCGATCGAGCTAGAGCGTTCCTTATGGCCCACGTTCAGCCCTTCTCGGCTGGCACGAGCTTCGTCCATCTTGATCGGAAAGGCTCTGGTTGTATCGCGCGAAATCACTGGGTGGTCCACGGCAGAACGCCCTTTATCAATGGCGACGATCGCTTCAACACCAGGGTGTTGGCTCGCAAATGGTTCATGAGTGCACCGGAGCATGCGAGCTACAAACATGTTCCAGGCATGCACATCATGGAGAGATATGCCTCAATCTACCCTGAACGATTTGGGGCCGAGCGATTGATCGGTGATTGGCATTTCGACCCGGTGAGTGGAGAAAATGTCAGGATTAGCTAATCCAAAGGCCGGGTCACAGGCGCAGCTCTCATTTGATCGGCTCCTGAGCAGCCCGCGCTTGTTTGCTGTAGACGAACTAGCGTGCAAAGTTTCCGCGGATGTGATCCGGTCGGTGCGTTGTTCGACCAGGGAGACGGCTTCTGGCGAGAAGCCTTTATTGTTCCTGATTTCACTCGCGGCCATTTGCCATCAAATGAACTGGGACTTTCTAAGCCGTCGAATGCAGGCGTACTTTGAGACCAAATCTATCGATGGCATTGCGCTCTCATCAATAAGCTCTCGCACGATCTCGGAGCTCTTGGCTGGCTATCATAGGCCTGAGCGCATTCGCGCGACTGAGCGAGCCAATCTACTAAGAGATGTTGGGGCTGTTATTGTCGCTCGATATCACAATGATCCTGCCAACTTGATTGCTGCGACGAAAGGCCGTCTTTACGGTGAAGGCGGACTCCTGTCGTTGCTTGACGGCTTTATAGCGTTTCGTGAAGATCCCTTGCGAAAAAAATCTAACGTGCTGATACACGAGTTGGTGCGGGAGGATGTGGCGTCCTTTGACGACGAGAGCGATATTGCTCCCGCTATCGATTACCACATAATGCGGCTTTACCTCCGCACCGGACGCGTGGTCCCCGTGCATGCGGCGACTCTAAGCTTGCTGCAAGCAGACTCCTATCCCAGGCCAAGGCTTGTTAAGTTGTTGCGTCAGGCGGTTAGCGATGCGCTATCGCTCACATCGTTTTATGCCGCAATTTCGATCCCTGAACTGAATACTATCGAGTGGCAAATAGGCAGAGAAATCTGTGATCGTGCGCAGCCGCACTGCCAATCGGTTGAGAAAGCAGTTCCGAGCACGCGGATTGAGGCGGGCCAGCCGTGCCCAAATTCAGTGTTTTGCCGTGCGTTTCACGATGTGGCTTGGCGATCTCTGCGCGAGCCGGATCTTAGGAAGCGCTTCTACTAGCTAGCGAGAAAAATACACCACCGATTCGCCGAGTATTTTTTCTGGCGCATACAGTGTCTGCGCTGGACTCAATCTACCCATATGAGCTTTTACAGAGGTGGTTCGAACGATGCTCGACTCAAAGCCAGCATTGTTCAGCATTTCGGCGCAGATCTGTGGGGTTGGAATCTTGATGTCCTTATAAAAGGAATCTTGAAGGACAACGATGCCTTCGGCTCGATCTTTCATCAATCGCGCCAACTGAAGGATCGTCGCCGAAAGCCGCCGGAAATAGTCCGCATGTATGTGATAGTAGTATCGTTGCGAGGCATAACTCGCATGATTGTAAATGCTGTTTAGCGTTTCTCTACAACGGTCGCCCCAACCCTCTGTTTGTTCCGTGTGATACTTTCTGACTGCCCTTGTTGTTCCGATCATGTCGCTCCTAAGTTGATCAAGATTGAACGGAATCAGGTGTTGTAGGACGGATAATTCCGGAAGATGAGCAACGACGTAGTCAAGCCGGTTCATATAGGGCGGCGAGGTCAAGCAAAGGTCATATCGCTTCGTTGTCTTGAGCGTTGTGAAATCGTGTTGTTGAATCGTGATATCTTTGCGACCTGCTTCGGGCGCGCTCAGTAGATCGTGTGAGATCGTTTTCGCCCAATTGGCCGCGGAAATTCTTAAAGAGGCCTGGGACGATTCAGTTTGACTTTCGACCCTTCGATACCAAATGGGATTGCTGCCCTTCTCAAGTCGGGTCGAATCTCTGGCTCCGAGAGCCATGCTAAGAAGGGCAACAACCTCCGAGTCGAACCGACCGGTTGTATCGTTCATCAGCTTCCGCCATAGAGTTTGTGGCGTAACACTTCGGCCTTTGCATATTGCTTGAACGACGCCTTCTACGTACGAAGCATCGTTGGGTCGAAGTACATCCTTGGACGAATGTCGGTCCTCGTGTGTCGAAGACTTGGTCTTCAAGTATTTGAATACCAATCGTTCATCAGGCCTCCATGCGATTCGAGAGCGACTTAGCAGAAGGGAAAAGGGGCTGATATCAACCCCGTGACCGCCGCACCCGAGTAAGGAACAGGCGAGTAGCGAAGTCCCCGACCCCACGAAGGGATCGAGCACCATCGCCTTCCTGGTGACTCCAAGTCGCAGGAGGGCTTGGATGGCAAAATCCACCGAATATCCGGTGTAGGTGTAAGCCCAGGAAAAAGGATCGCTCTTCTTAGGACGCTTTACTTTGGCGCTCGGAAGGTCGTCCCACCTATTCGATCTGGTCAATGGCAGTTCGGGTTGGGCTTCCCCAACGATTTTCATTGCTGCCATCCCGGCACTGGGCAAGCGCTTCATCGCTTAGGGACACCGCTATTCTATGCTTCAGCGGTATACTGAAGTTATTGTGCCGCCTTCGTCCCCAGTTTGGCATTCACGGGAGAGCTTAACCACAGAAATCAGCGCTCGCTGGATCAATCCACCACAGCTGTCTGTGTCGGTGTAGAAGTGTAGCAGACTGCCGCTCTTACTTCATCGCGCTGAATCGGCTGTCGAACGAGTTCGACGACATCACTGGCGCAGCGCCGGCGAGCTGGCCGCCGCCGCTGCTCGTGCCCTCAGCCGCACCATCGTTGATCGACGGCTTCAGCGCGGGACGGGTTGCGGCGACCCTGGTTTCGGCAGGCTTGGCAGCAGGCTCGGCAGCCTTGGTGGCTGCAACAGTGCTGTCCTTGGACTTGTCGTGGCCTGGCACGAAGCGGGTCACCGCGGCCTTTAGCCTGGAAGCGGCGGTCGCCGGCGTCGTGGTCGCAGGTGCCGGGGTCACCGACGCGGTCGCTTGCGGCGGCGGCGTGGTCGCCGTGGTGTCGGCGGTGCCGAGGCCCATCTTGCGGCCGAGATTGGAGAAGAAGCCGCCGGACTTCTCAGGCGCAGCCGCCGAGGCGACGCGGGTGTTGGTCGCGGGTGCGCTCACCGCGACGACCGGCTCTTCCTGCGGGGCGGCGGCGACAGGCTCAAAGTTCGGCTTCGGCGGGTTGACAGTGCCGGGAATGGTGCCCGGTGCCTTCGACATCGCCAGCATCTGCAGCGTATTGCCTTCGGCGCCTTCCGACAGGCCGGTCGAGCCTTCCGGAATCTTGGACGCGAACACCTTGTTCATGCCGCCGTCGATGCCGGTGTTCATGCGCGCCACCGGCGTGCCGCGGGCAACGAGCTTGGCGTACTCGGCCTCGTCACGCTGCTGCTTTTCGGCGACGGCGCTGGCGATGTCCTCGGGGATCACATAGGCCGGGCACTTGGCGGAGGCGTCGAACACGGGATCGCGCTTGGCATCGGGTGCCTTGGCTGCGTCGAACACGTACTTCTTCTCGCAGAAGTCGACCTTCGGCTCCTGCCGCGTCACCTCGAAATGATCATAGCCTTCCTTGATCATCTTCCAGAAGGCCATGTTCGGATTGTTGCGGTGCTTGGCCATGTTCACCGGCGTCATCCGGAACGGATAGGCTTGGAACTGGAATGCCTTCTGGCCGCCGAAGAAGGATTCGCGGCCGAGCGAATAGATCTCGGCGATCTGCTCGTCCGTCATCGCGTAGCAGCCGCGCGACGAGCAATCGCCGTGCACCATCAGCTGCGAACCGGTGCGGCCGAGCGCCTTGTCGAACGCGTTGGGGAAGCCGGTGTTGAACGAGAGGTAATAGGCCGATTGCGGATTCATCTGGCTCGGATTGATCGAGTAGAATCCCTCCGGCGCCTGGCGGTCGCCTTCGCGCACCTTCGGACCGAGGTCGCCCGACCAGCGGCAGATCGGATAGGTCTTGAGCAGCGCGAACTGGCCGGAGCGGGTCTGCTTCCAGATCTCGAGCTCGGCCTCCTGCTTGAACAGGCGAACCAGGATTGGCGAGTTCAGATCCATGTCCTTCTCGCCCATCGCGGCGATGAGCTTGGGCGGGACCGGCTGGTTGGCCTTGGCGTTGGTCGCCAGCGACACCTGATCGGTATCGCAGCCGGCCAGCACAATGCTGGCGGCAAGCGCAACCGAAGCCAGGAGCACGCGAGCAAGCGAACGAGAATTCAAGATGGACCCCACAACGTGCCGGGCAGAGAGCGCGAACCCCGAATTTTGGAGCATGGCCTGACCGGAAATCCGGACGTTTTCAGACCAAGCCCCAGCAGCGCTTATGCCCTGAAGCCATTGATTAAAATTCTAACCTCCGCACCATCAGGTCGCAACCCGACCTGAAATCACGAGCCCGTTGGCGAGGCGGCGTGGTCAACAGAGACTTAAACTGGGCCTTAACTTGGGCTTTTCAGCCAAGCCAGTACTGAGATCGCCGATTTGGGCAAAAAAAGGGTTAATGCGGGGTTACCGGGGCGCTCCAGCGGAGCTCTCTCGTGCCCCGGACGCGGCGCAGCGCCCCTTGGCTCTGCGCTCCGCTTCGCTGCGCTTGTCCGGGACACAGAATCGCTCCGAATCAGCCCAGTTTCCGGCCGATATCGAGGAATTTCTGCCGGCGCTGCTTGCGGATGGCCTCGCCGTCCAGGCCGCGCAGCTCGTCGAAGGCCTTGGCGATGGCGTCACCGGTGGTGGCGATCATGGCGGCGGGATCACGGTGGGCGCCGCCGACCGGCTCCTTCAGGATGCTGTCGATCACCCCGAAACGGAGCATGTCCTGGGCGGTGATCTTCATGTTGTTGGCGGCTTCCTGCGCCTTGCTGCCGTCGCGCCAGAGGATCGAGGAGGCGGCTTCCGGCGAGATCACGCTGTAGATCGCGTGCTCCAGCATCAGCACCTTGTTCGCGGTGGTGATGGCGATGGCGCCGCCCGACATGCCCTCGCCGGTGATGATGGCGACGTTCGGCACGGTCAGCGCCATGCACGCATCGGTCGAGCGCGCGATGGCCTCGGCTTGTCCCCGCTCCTCGGCACCGATGCCGGGATAGGCGCCGGCGGAATCGGCGAGCGACAGCACCGGCAGGCCGAACCGCTCCGCCATCTCCATCAGCCGCACGCATTTGCGATAGCCCTCGGGTCGCGCCATGCCAAAATTGTGCTTGATGCGGCTCTCGGTGGAATCGCCCTTTTCCTGGCCCATCACGCAGATGGCTTCGCCGCGGAAGCGGCCGAAGCCTGCGACCAGCGCCTCGTCCTCGCCGAACTTGCGGTCGCCGGCGAGGGGGGTGAATTCGGTGATCAGGCCCTTGATGAAGTCGTTGAAATGCGGCCGCTGCGGATGCCGCGCGACCAGCGTCTTCTGCCACGGCGTCAGATTTTGATAGAGGTCGGCGAGCGCCTGCGCGGCCTTGTCCTCGATCCGGCCGATCTCCTCGGCAATGTCGGTGCCGGAGGCGGCCAGCGTCCTGAGCTCATCGACCTTGGAATCGAGCTCGGCGACGGGCTTTTCGAAATCGAGATAGCTACGCATCTGGTCTGGCATCGTTTCAATATAGGGGGACGGGACGACGAGGCGAAGCGGGTCGGCTTCAGGAAAAGAAGTGTAGCTTCTTCAAGGGGTTGACCTGTGCGCTCCCGGGAGCGCGGCAAATCACTGACAAGGCCACGGCTCTTTCTGCGGAGATGTGGCCGAAGTCAAGGCGGTTTCGCCGGCGGCGCAGCTCGGCGGCTACTTCTCCGCCAGCGGGTGCAGGTCGCGTACCAGGCTCTTCAGCCGCTCCTCGACCACATGGGTGTAGATCTGGGTGGTCGAGATGTCGGTATGGCCGAGCAGGGTCTGCACGATGCGCAAATCCGCGCCGTTGTGCAGCAGGTGGCTGGCGAAGGCGTGTCGCAGCACGTGCGGGGAGACCAGCCGCGCCTGCAGCCCCGAGACGACCGCGAGCTCCTTTAGATCGCGCGCAAAATGCTGCCGCGTCAGATGTCCGCTTTCGCCGAAGGAGGGAAACAGCCATTTCGTAGCGGCGAGGCTGCCCTTCTTCTCGCCTTTCGCGGCTTCGGTCGCTGCGAGGTAATCCGCCATTGCCTGCCGCGAGGCCTCGTTCAGCGGCACCAAACGTTCCTTGTCGCCCTTGCCGCGCACGACGATCATGCGGGCATCGCGCTTGGCGGCCGAGCGCGGCAGCGACACCAGCTCGGAGACGCGGAGGCCCGTGGCGTAGAGCACCTCGAGCAGACAGTAGAGCCGCAAGGCGCGCAGCCGCTGCGAGGGCGAAGCATCCGCGGCCTCGCTCAGCTCCTTGGCGCGGCGGAGCATGCGGTCGACATCCGAGATCGACAGCACCTTGGGCAGGCCGCGGCCGCGCTTCGGACCCGACAGGATCGCCGCGGGATCTTCAGTTCGGATGCGCTCACTCAGCAGAAATCGAAACAGGTGCCGCATTGCCGACAGTCGTCGCGCGACGCTGGAGGATTTGAAGCCGCGCGCATCGAGATCGCCGAGATAGTCGCGTAGCGTTTGCGTTTCGGCGTCCACAAAGCTGTGGCCGACGCGGGTCAGAAATTCGGAGAAGTCGGTGAGGTCGCGCCTGTAAGCATCGAGCGTATTGGGCCCGGCGCCCTGTTCCGCCGCGAGCATGTCGAGGAACAGGCCGGTGAGCTTGGCGTCGGAGGGCTTGCTGGCGGAGGATTTGCGCATGCCCTGGAGGCTAGCTCCTATTTCTTGAGAAATTTATCCGGCGGGATCGTCACCGTCATTTCTCGCGGCTTCGGATTGACGAAGTTGGCCAGCGCGAACACCACACCATAGACGATGCCGGCAATCACGGCGACGGCCGTCAGGAAGCGGAACAGGCTGGGCATCGGGCAAGGTCTCGACGATGGTCTTGAACAGGCAAATTAACCAATGAAATCATCCAACATGTTCGCCGTTTCGTGGCAAGAGTCCTCTGGCGAGGGCCCCGAGGGGGTCGTATAGGTGACCGGAATGCCGCCTTTGGCGGCAGTTTGGGCGAGATCCAATCGAGCGAAATGATGTCCGACGCCGCGTCACCAGCACAAGCGAACCCTGAGGCCGACATCCTGTCGGCGCTCGGCGGGCGTTCGATCGTGCTGGTCGGCATGATGGGCGTCGGCAAATCGACCATCGGCCGGAGGCTGGCAGCGCGGCTTGGCCTGCGCTTTTTCGACGCCGATGTCGAAATCGAGGTTGCCCACGCCGGTATGACCATTCCGGAAATCTTTACGACTCACGGCGAGCCCTATTTCCGCGACGGCGAGGCCCGCGTGATCGCGCGCCTGCTCGAAGGCGGACCGATCGTGCTGGCGACCGGCGGCGGCGCATTCATGCGCGAGGAGACGCGGAACCGCATCGCGGCGAAGGCGATCTCGATCTGGCTGAAGGCCGACCACGACGTCATCATGCGCCGCGTGCGCCGTCGCGCCGACCGCCCCTTGCTCCAGACCGCCGATCCCGAAGCCACGGTCACGCGGCTCCTCACCGAGCGTGAGCCTATCTATGGCAAGGCTGACCTCACCATCGCCTCGCGCGAGGTGCCGCATGACAGGATCGTCGACGAGACCATCGAGACGCTGCATGCTCATCTCTGCGGTGAGCCGGCCGCCCAATCCTCTGCCGACATCGCGAGTGCCGTTCGATGACCGCGCCCCTGAAACATTCCGATCCCGTCAATGTCGACGTCGCGCTCGGGGATCGCGCCTATGACATCGTCATCGGCCGCGGCGTGCTGTCCTCGCTCGGCGAACGCGTTGCCGCTTTGCGTCCCGGCGTGCGCACGGCTGTTGTCACCGACCGCACCGTCGCAAAATACTGGCTCGAGCCGACGGAGGCCTCGCTCGCGGCCGCCGGCATTCCGACCTCGCGAATCGTCGTCGAGGAAGGCGAGATCTCCAAGACCTATGCGGGCCTGGAAAAGGTCAGCGAGGCCCTGATCGCCGCCAAGATCGAGCGCAACGATCTCGTCATCGCGCTTGGCGGCGGCGTTGTCGGCGATCTCGCCGGCTTTGCCGCAGCGATCCTGCGCCGTGGCGTCGATTTCGTGCAGGTGCCGACCTCGCTGCTGGCACAGGTCGATTCCTCCGTCGGCGGCAAGACCGGCATCAACTCGCCGCAGGGCAAGAACCTGCTCGGCGCCTTCCACCAGCCGGTGCTCGTGATCGCCGACACCGCGGTGCTCGACACGCTGTCGCCGCGGCAATTCCGTGCCGGCTACGCCGAAGTCGCCAAATATGGCGTGCTCGGCGACGAAGCCTTCTTCACCTGGCTGGAAGAGAACCATTCCGACATCTTCAAGGGCGGTTCGGCCCGCGAGCATGCGATCGCGACCTCCTGCCGGGCCAAGGCCGGTGTCGTCTCGCGCGATGAGCGCGAGACCGGCGAGCGCGCGCTGCTCAATCTCGGCCACACCTTCGGTCACGCGCTGGAAGCCGCAACCGGCTTCTCCGACCGCCTGTTTCACGGCGAGGGCGTTTCGATCGGCATGACGCTGGCGGCGCAGTTTTCCGCAAAACTCGGCATGATCGGCGAGGCCGATGCGGCCCGTGTCGAACGTCATCTCATCGAGGCCGGCCTTCCGACCCGCCTGCAGGACATCGCCGGTTTCGCGCAGGAAGGTCTTGCGGATGCCGACGCGCTGATGGCGCTGATGGCGCAGGACAAGAAGGTCAAGCGCGGCAAGCTCACCTTCATCCTGCTCGAAGCCGTGGGGCGCGCCGTCATCGCCAGGGATGTCGAACCGGCTCCGGTGCGCGACTTCCTGCAAGAAAAGCTGAAGGACAAGCTCGCCCTCAAGGCGTGATTGCGCGGCTGAAGAGCGTTTTCGGGCGAAGTGGATACCGGTTCGCGTTAAGAAAACGCGTCAAGACGAGAATGTTGAGTGATTCATGGACTGGCTCGGCTTCACCATCGTCATCATCTGCCTGCTGGTTTCGGGCTTCTTTGCCGCGAGCGAGACCGCGCTGACCGGCGCCTCGCGCGCCAGCATGTTGCGGCTCTCCAAGCAGGGTAACCACGACGCCGACGTGGTCTCGCAGCTGCTCGACATGCGCGAGCGCCTGATCGGCGCGCTGCTGCTCGGCAACAACATCGCCAATATCAGCGCTTCTGCGCTCGCAACCTCCATCTTCACGGCGTGGTTCGGCGATGTCGGCGTGCTCTATGCCACCGGCGTGATGACGGCGCTGGTGGTGATCTTTGCGGAGGTGCTGCCCAAGACCATCGCCATCAACGCGCCGGACCGCATGGCGCTCGCGGTCGCGCGCCCGATGCGGCTGACCATGTATGTGCTGGGGCCGCTGCTGCGCGTGGTGGAAGTGATCGTGCGCGTGTTGATGCGTGGTTTCGGCCTCGCCGGCGAGCACCAGGCGATCCTGTCGCCAACCGAGCGCCTGCGCGGTGCGGTCGACCTGTTGCATCACGAGGGCAAGGTCGAAAAGCAGGACCGCGACATGCTCGGCGGTCTGCTCGATCTGCGCGAGCTCCAGGTCTCGGACGTCATGATCCACCGCACCGAGATGATGATGATCAATGCCGATCTGCCGCCGGAAGATCTGGTGCGCGAGGTGCTGGCGACCGAGTACACCCGCATCCCGCTCTGGCGCGAGAAGCCGGAAAACATTATCGGCGTGCTGCACGCCAAGGATCTCTTGCGCGCGATCCGCGCCTCCGACGGCGACACCTCGCGCATCGACGTCTCCACCATCGCGCTGCCGCCCTGGTTCGTGCCGGAGATGCGCCCTGTCTCCGAGCAGCTCAAGGCATTCCGCCGTCGCAAGACCCATTTCGCGCTCGTGGTCGACGAGTATGGCGAAGTTGAAGGTCTTGTGACGCTGGAAGACATTCTGGAAGAGATCGTCGGGGACATCTCCGACGAGCACGACGTCGTGGTCGCGGGCGTGCGAGCCCAGCCGGACGGCTCCGTTGTGGTCGACGGCTCGGTGCCGATCCGCGACCTCAATCGCGCCATGGACTGGCGCCTGCCCGATGAAGAGGCAACCACGGTCGCCGGCCTCGTCATTCACGAGGCGCGCTCGATCCCCGACCGCGGCCAGAGCTTTACCTTCCACGGCTTCCGCTTCCGCGTCCTCCGCCGTGAGCGCAACCGCATCACCGCGCTCCGTATTTCGCCAGTCCCGCGCGAGGCCGAGCTGGAAGAGGCAAAGCCGAGGCGGGCAGGGACGTCGTTTTGACGCAGCGGTTGTAAGCTCCGAAGCCTCCTCATCGTCATGGCCGGGCTTGACCCGGCCATCCACGTCTACTGATCGAACGAAGGACGTGGATGCCCGGGACAAGCCCGGGCATGACGACCATCTTTGATGATGAGCAGGACCCCCTCCAGGGGAGGGTAAGAAAGCTCAACCTTCCCCCGGCGCCTGCGCGTGGATCGCCAGCGCGTGCACGCTGCCGGAAAGTTCCGCGGCCAGCGCTGCATTTATCATGCGGTGACGGTCGACCCGGCTCTTCCCTTTGAAGGCTCCAGACACGATATAGACACGGAAATGCGTCTCGCCGCTCGGCCGATGGCCGGCATGGCCCTCATGCAAATGTGACTCGTCGACGACCTGCAGGCTTTCCGGCGTGAAAGCTTCCTGCAACTTGTTGCTGATAGTGTCTTTCATAACCATGAGTGCCATTAAAGCGTGCGATCGTGTCCCGTCAATTGCATAGGCCGCCTCCGGTGGCCGTACTTCAACGGACGCCGAAGTGAAACTTCGGCTACGGGTCTCAAGCTAATTGCAATGTCAAGACTTGAAGGTTTTTGCATTGCGTAGTCAAAGTCAGCCATGCCGATCGATTCATCAAAGTTCTTCGACTCCATCCGCGTGAAGCCGCGGGGCAAGCAGGCCGAGGTGAAGCCGCGCGACACCGTGGTCGCCTGCGAGTGGACCGGGTGTCAGAACAAGGGCGCGCATCGCGCGCCCAAGGGCCGCGAGAACCAGCGCGAGTACTGGCACTTCTGCCTGGATCACGTGCGCGAGTACAATCAGAACTACAATTTCTTTTCCGGCATGAATGCCGACGCCGTCGCGCGCTATCAGAAGGATGCGCTGACCGGCCATCGCCCGACCTGGAAGATGGGCGCCAATGGCGGCGTCAAGAAGGGTGCGGAAGCCGAGATCGACGGTGCCTTCGATCCCTTCAGCATGTTCTCCGAGATCAACGGCCGCGCCAGCTGGCGCAAGGGCCCGGAGGCAGCGCCCAAGGCCGAGACGCGCAAGGTCATGAACGCCGAGCGCAAGGCGCTCCAGGTGATGGGCCTTGGCCCTGACTCGACGCTCGCCGACGTCAAGACCAAGTACAAGGCGCTCGTGAAGCAGCACCACCCCGACGCCAACGGCGGCGACCGCTCCACCGAAGATCGCCTGATCGAAATCATCAAGGCGTATAATTATCTGAAGACGGTGGTGCGGGAGGCGTAAGGCCTCGCTCGCTTTCTTCCTTCTCCCCTTGCGGGAGAAGGTGGCGCGAAGCGCCGGATGAGGGGTTCCCTCCACGCGCGAAGATTCATCGTGTGGACGGAGACCCTCACCCTTCTCACCGCTGCGCCATAGCCGATGCGAAGCATCGGCGTTCTCAGGTGACGGCGGCCGAAGGCCGCCTATGCCACCCTCTCCCGCAAGGGGAGAGGGAAAGCACGCCGCTCCATCCGGGCTAAGCATTCTCTACCTCTCCGGCATCGCCCCCACATAGGACGAGCTCGGCCGGATCAGCCGCCCCGTCCGCTGCTGCTCGCGCGCATGCGCGGTCCATCCGGCTGAACGCGCCACCGCGAAGATCGGCGTGAAGGCCTGCCGCGGAATGGTCAGCGCATCGAGCAGGATCGCGGTGAAGAACTCGACATTGGTCTCCAGCGGCCGTTCCGGATTCTTCTTGCGGAGCGCCGCGCGGATATAGGCCTCGACCTCGCCGGCAAACGGCAAATCGGTGCCGTTGGAGGCGAGCGCTTCGACCGCTGCTTTCAGCACGTCGGCGCGCGGATCGCGGACGCGATAGACCCGGTGGCCAAACCCCATCATCCGCTCGCCGCGCGCCAGCGCCGCATCGACCCAGGGCTGGATGCGTTCGCGCGAGCCGATCGCGTCCAGCATTTCCAGCACCGGCTCCGGCGCGCCGCCATGCAGCGGGCCGGTCAGCGCGCAATAACCGGCGGTGACGGCCGCGAACAAATCGGCTTGCGTCGAGGCCACCACGCGCGCGGTGAAGGTCGAGGCATTCATGCCGTGGTCGCTGGCAGTGACGAGATAGGCGTCCAACGCAGTGACCTCGCGGGTGGCAGGCGTGCGTCCATGCAGCATGCGCAGCGTGTCGGCAGCGTGGCTGACGTTTGCATCAGGCGCGATGGGCTCGAGGCCTTTCGCGCGCCGGACCAGCGCGCCCGCGATCACTGGAAACGCACCGACGATGGTCGCCTCGTGCTCGAGCCCGTGCTCGGCGCGCAGGCCCGCGATGGCCGCGCGAAATCCGTCGACGATGCCCATGCCTTGCGTCGCCGGCAGCAGCTCGGAGAGCCGCGCGAAAGCGCGTTCGCGCGCGGCACCCAGGCTCGCCCGGACATTTGCTTCGGTCAGCGTGGTCTTGCTCGCTCCGTTCCAGAGCCGGGCGGTGACGCCCTCGAAGCTCGAGACGGCGGCGAGGCGCCCGACATGCTCACCGGCGATGATCAACTCGCCGCGCTCGCCATCGACGTGGCTGAGCACGGTTTCGGCTGCGGGAACGCCGTCCAGCCCGATCTGGCTTTTGGTGAGGTGGATGTTCATGGCCCAAATCTCCCTTTTGCACTGCACCAGGAGAAAATCGGGCCTCTCGACAGATTGATCAATCTTGATTACATCAATCAATATGAATAATTCCGAAGGCCTCTACCTCTCAGCCCGGGAAGCCGCTGCCGAGCTCGCGATCTCGCCGGCGACCCTTTACGCCTATGTCAGCCGGGGCCTGATCCGCTCGGAGCCGACGCCGGATTCGCGCAAGAACCGCTACCGCGCCGAGGACGTCCGCGCGCTGAAGGAGCGCCGGGTGCCATCGCCGGAGCCGCGCGGCCTGCGCAGCTTCGATGCCGATCTGCCCGTCATGGACACGGAGATCTCGACCATCACCGAGGAGGGCGCGATCTATCGCGGTGTGAACTGCATCGATCTCGCCGAGAACGACACGCTGGAGCACACCGCAACGCTGCTCTGGGACGTCTCCGACGTCGATCCCTTCGCTTCTGATAATCAGCCGAAAATCTCGGACGAGATGCGCATCATCGCGCAGGCCGCGCGTCGTGCCGCGCCGATCGATCGCGCCATCGCCGTGCTCGCGCTGGCCGCGAGCGCCGATTCCCGCGCCTTCACCCGCGCGCCGGATGGTCGCGCGATGGTCGGCGCGCGCATCGTCCGGCTCCTCGTCGCGACGATGCTGAATACCGAGCCGTCATCCGAGCCGTTGCATCAGCAGATCGCCCGCACGTGGGCGCCTGATAACAAGCACGCGGGCGATCTCATCCGCCGCGCGCTGGTGCTGCTCGCCGATCACGAGCTGAACGCCTCGACCTTCACCGCGCGCTGCGCAGCCTCGACCGGGCTCAATCTCTACGACAGCGTCATCGCCGGCCTCGCCGCGCTGAAGGGCCCGAAACACGGCGGCGCCGGCGTGCTGGCCTCGCAGCTGGTCAAGACATTGGTCGACCGCGACGTCGAGCCGATGGTGCGCGAGCGCGTCGCGCTCGGCGAGCGCTTTCCGGGCTTCGGCCACGGCGTCTACAAGCACGGCGATCCCCGCGCGCAGTCGCTGCTGAACGCGCTCGCGCGTGCCGGCGCGCCGCGCAAATTCACCAAAGAAGTCCCGGATCGGATTGCGGAGGCGACTGGCGAGTTCGTCAACATCGATTACGTGCTCGCCGTGCTCGTCCACGCGCTGCGCCTGCCCCCAGGCAGCGAGCTCGCGCTGTTCGCCATGGCCCGCAGCGTCGGCTGGATCGCGCATGCGAGCGAGCAATTGCAGTTCGGCAAGCTGATCAGGCCGCGGGCAAGGTATGTGGGGCCTGCACCGGGGAGACGGGTTGGGGGCGCTGAAGCGAGGGCTTGAACGGAGGGAAGCGGCGAGCTGCGCTGCCACCCTCCCCTGGAGGGGGAGGGTCGATCGCGCGAAGCGCGAGCGGGGCGGGGTGATCTCTCAACGCGAACAGTGCCCGTGTTGAGAGATCACCCCACCCCGTCTCACATTCCGCTACGCTCCATGTGAGCCGACCCTCCCCCTCCAGGGGAGGGTAAGAGTTAAGCCCGCGACTTGGCCTCCGCGACGACACTGCCATTCCGCCGCCGATAGATCCACGCCGCCACGCCCACCACGATCGCCACCGCGGTCACGGTCAAAATCCACATGTGCTTGAATAGATGCACGTGATGCGGCAGGCCGGCATATTCATGCAGGGCCGACACCGCCAGCACGCCCGGCAACACGTGCGCGGGTGCCCAGACCAGGATCGCGGGGATGTTGACCGCATAGAATGTCGCCGGCGGCATTCCCAGCGCGCCTGATGTGACCGGCACGAACGCGCGGATCGGCGGCACGAAGCGGGCGAAGAACACGGCCCAGGTGCCGAAGCGGTGGAAGAAGGTCTCGCTTTCCTCGACCACGCGCGGATAATTCGTCAGCGGCCAGGTGTTGAGGATTTCGCGCTGCTGCCGGTGCCCGATCCAATAGGCCGAGCCGTCGCCCAGCACGGCGCCGACGGCCGCCGCCAGCAACACCCATTGCAGTTTCAGGTCCCCGCCGGGAACCAGGGCGCTCAGCGCCAGGATGATGGTCGAGCCAGGGATCACCGAGCCCACCACCGGGACGGCTTCGAGCAACGCCGCCAGGAACAGGGTCAGATAAGCCAGCCACGCATGGACTGAGACGAAGGATATCAGGGGATCAAGGAATGACGTCACGAGGTCTCTGTAGCGGGCTGGGGCATTCGGGTTCAGACCCTTACACAAGTAAGAAGAGGCGGGGAAAGTGCCATTCGGCCGGACAGGGCCGCTATCCGGGGCGAAATTTGGGCGAGATTTGCAGGGCAGCCTTCCAAAAATCGCGTTCCTTGCCTATCTAAATGAAAAGACAACGGAACTTTGATTGGCGCATGGGCTTCTGCCGGCCACTTGTCTCTGATACGTTCGCAGACGCACCCAGCCGCAGCCAACGTGCAAATAACTGGTCTCGGGATCGCCCGGGGCCTCGGAGGATTGATGACGACCGCCGCGATGTCCAAAGTTGAGGAAGTTTCCGGTTTGCCCGACATGAAGGTGTCGGTCCGCCAGGTGTTCGGGATCGACACCGATCTCGAAGTGCCGGCCTATTCCGAAGTCGATCCTCACGTGCCCGAAGTTGATTCCGACTACCGTTTCGATCGCGCCACCACGCTTGCCATTCTCGCCGGCTTCGCGCGCAACCGCCGCGTGATGGTGACCGGCTATCACGGCACCGGCAAATCCACCCATATCGAGCAGGTCGCTGCCCGCCTGAACTGGCCCTGCGTGCGCGTCAACCTCGACAGCCACATCAGCCGTATCGACCTCGTCGGCAAGGACTCCATCGTGGTCCGCGACGGCAAGCAGGTCACCGAATTCCGCGACGGCATCCTGCCCTGGGCGCTCCAGCACAACATCGCGTTGGTGTTCGACGAATACGACGCCGGCCGCCCGGACGTGATGTTCGTGATCCAGCGCGTGCTGGAAGTGTCGGGCCGTCTGACGTTGCTGGACCAGAACAAGGTGATCAAGCCGCACCCGGCGTTCCGCCTGTTCTCGACCGCCAACACGGTCGGTCTCGGCGACACGTCGGGCCTCTATCACGGCACCCAGCAGATCAACCAGGGCCAGATGGACCGCTGGTCGATCGTCACCACGCTGAACTATCTCAGCCATGACGAGGAAGTGGAGATCGTGCTGGCGAAGGCCAAGCACTATCGCACCCAGGAAGGCCGCGACATCGTCAACAAGATGGTGCGCCTTGCCGATCTCACCCGTAACGCCTTCGCCAATGGCGATCTGTCGACGGTGATGAGCCCGCGCACGGTGATCACCTGGGCCGAAAACGCCGACATCTTCGGCGATATCGGTTTCGCGTTCCGCGTCACCTTCCTCAACAAGTGCGACGAGCTTGAGCGCCCCCTGGTCGCCGAGTTCTACCAGCGCTGCTTCAACGCCGAGCTGCCGGAATCGGCAGTCAACGTGGCACTCAGCTGAGGTGTGGGATGTCGTCCCGGACAAGCGCAGCGAAGCGGAGCGCAGATCCGGGACCCATAACCACAGGCCGTGATTGTAGCGCGAGCTGTCAGTTGCCACCCTTCGCCAAATGACGTCCTGGGGTTATGGGTCCCCGCGTTCGCGGGGACGACAGATCAAGCTGAGCTTGGGACGACAGTGAGAGCGAGATGAGCACGCCTTCCAACTCCAAATTCCGTAACACCAAGGAAGCGCCGACCGAGCCGTTCAAGCGCTCGGTGGCCTCCTGCCTGAAGGCGATTGCGAAATCGCCCGAGCTCGACGTGAGCTTCGCGGCCGAGCGCCCGGGCCTTGCGCCCGGCAAGGCACGTCTGCCCGAGCCTGCGCGAAAGATGACCAAGCGCGATGCGGCGATCGTGCGCGGCCATGCGGATTCCATCGCGCTGAAGATCGCCTGTCACGATCCAAAAGTTCATCGCAAGCTGATGCCGGGCAATCCGCAGGCGCGCGGCGTGTTCGAGGCGGTCGAGCAGGCCCGGGTCGAGGCGATCGGCGCGCGCCGCATGGCGGGCGTTGCCAAGAATCTCACCGCGATGCTTGACGATCACTTTCATCGCGGCAAGTTCGACGAGATCACCGACCGCGCCGATGCGCCGCTCGCGGACGCGCTGGCGATGCTGGTGCGCGAGCGCCTGACCGGCATGGCGCCGCCGGCGGCCGCCAAGAAGATGGTCGATCTCTGGCGCCCCATTCTCGAAGACAAGATCGGCAAGCGGCTCGACCGGCTCGACGGCGTGGTCGAAGACCAGACCAAGTTCGGCGATGCCGTGCATGATCTGCTGACGGCGCTCGATATCGGCGACGAGCGTAGCGCCGACAGCGAAGAGAACGAAGACAACGACGAGAACCAGGACGGCGACAACGATCAGTCCGGCGCGGAAGGCTCGCCCGATTCCGATGCCGCGCAGGAGATGAGCGCCGACCAGGCGCAGGCCTCCAGCGAAGAGATGAGCGACAGCGCGATGGAAAGCGCGCAGGCCTCGACCTCGGATACGTTCGACGACGGCGAGCTCGGCGACGACGAGACGCCAGGCGAGGCGACGCGTCCGAACTCGCATGGCAAGAACGAGCCGCGCGGGCCGGAATATCACGCCTTCGCGCCGAAATTCGATGAGGTCATCGCCGCCGAGGATCTCTGCGATCATGACGAGCTGGAGCGCCTGCGCGCTTATCTCGACAAGCAGCTCGCGCATCTGCAGGGCATCGTCGCCCGCCTCGCCAACCGGCTGCAACGCCGGTTGATGGCGCAGCAGAACCGCGCCTGGGAGTTCGATCTCGAAGAGGGCATCCTGGACCCTGCGCGCCTGTCGCGCGTCGTCACCGATCCCTATCATCCGCTGTCCTTCATGCACGAGAAGGAGGCGACGTTCCGCGACACCGTCGTCACGCTGTTGCTCGACAATTCCGGCTCGATGCGGGGACGGCCCATCACGGTCGCCGCCACCTGCGCCGACATTCTGGCGCGCACGCTGGAGCGTTGCGGCGTCAAGGTCGAGATTTTGGGCTTCACCACACGCGCCTGGAAGGGCGGGCAATCGCGCGAGGCGTGGCTGGCCGCCGGCAAGCCGGCCAATCCCGGCCGTCTCAACGATCTCCGCCACATCATCTACAAGTCCGCCGACGCCCCCTGGCGCCGTGCGCGGAAAAACCTTGGCCTGATGATGCGCGAGGGCCTGCTCAAAGAGAACATCGACGGCGAGGCGCTCGACTGGGCGCACAAGCGCCTGCTCGGCCGGCCCGAGCAGCGCAAGATCCTGATGATGATCTCGGACGGTGCGCCGGTCGACGATTCAACGCTGTCGGTCAATCCCGGCAATTATCTCGAGCGGCATCTGCGCCACATCATCGAGGAGATCGAGACCCGCTCGCCGGTCGAGCTGATCGCGATCGGCATCGGCCATGATGTGACGCGCTACTATCGCCGCGCGGTCACGATCGTGGACGCCGAAGAGCTCGGCGGCGCCATCACCGAGAAGCTCGCTGAACTCTTCAGCGAGACCAACACCGCGCCGTCGCAGCCGGCCGGTCGCCCGCGACGCAAACTGCATTCGTGAGCACCCATCAATCCCGCCGCAGCTTCGTCAGCCACGCGGCGGCGGGATTTTCCACTCTCGCAGCTCCTCGGCTTGCGCACGCGCAGTTCGCGCCGAGGCAGACGCAGCCTGAGCACGCTGTCAACGAACCCGCCAGCATCGAGGTCAATGCGCGGCCGATTCCGTTGTTCGAGCCGCGCGACCGTTCGCGCGTGCGCTTCGGCTCATTGCAATATCGCAGCGGGCTGGCGCTGACCTCGCCGCATCGCGGCTTCGGCGGCCTCTCGGGTTTCCGCTTCCTCGACGACAAGGGCGAGCGTTTCCTCGCGCTGTCGGATCAAGGCACCTGGTTCACCGGCAGCATCCGCTATGCCGACGGCAAGATGGTCGGTCTCGCCGATGTCGAGGCCGCGCCGATGCTGAACAGCGAGGGTCGCCCGATCACGGAGAAGCGGCTCTGGTACGATACCGAATCGCTCGCGCGCGACGGCTCGCTCGTCTATGTCGGGCTCGAACGCGTCAACCAGATCATGCGCTTCGACTTCGCACACGGCGGCACGCGCTCCCGCGGCGAGGTGATCGCCTCGCCCGCTGCGATCCGCAAGCTGCCGGTCAACAAGGGGCTCGAGGCGCTGGTGTTCGTGCCCAAAAGCCAGCCGCTCGCGGGCACGCTGATCGCACTGTCCGAGCGGGGGCTCGATGCCGACGGCAATCTGGTCGCCTTCCTGATCGGCGGCCCGTCGCCCGGCCAGTTCGCCGTGCGCCGCACCGAAAAATTCGACATCAGCGACGCCGTGCTGCTGGCCTCCGGCGAGCTCTTGATCCTCGAGCGCAAATTCTCCTGGTTCACCGGCATCGACATCCGCATCCGCGCGATCCCCCTGAAGAGCATCGCACCCGGCGCACTGGTCGACGGTCCCGAACTGTTCCGGGCCGATCTCGGCCACGAGGTCGACAACATGGAAGGCATCGACGCCCACGTCACGGCCGAGGGCGAGACCGTGCTGACCATGGTGTCCGACGACAATTTCTCGCTGCTGCAGCGGACCCTGCTGTTGCAGTTCACGCTGGTGGAGTGAACATCTTCGGGGTCTCTTGCCGCTTTCGGCTTGACGATGCTGCATTCGTCGAACCAATATGAGGTGTATTTAAGATATCATTATCGTATTGATTGAGAACGCTCATGGGCTCTGTGCTCAAATTGCTCGGGTTGATCTCCGTCTTGATCATATTTTGCGTGTTGCGATATTTCGATTTCGGTACCGTCGGGCAAATCGAGACAACCTATCGAGATCACAAGACCCTAGTTGTTTATGCGCCCTCATTGGGCGGTCGAACGTCCAGGCCGGAGCTAGAACGACTGGTTCGTGAGACGTATCCGGCAGCAGACCTTCTAATCCCGACCTACAGCCATCAATGGGCTTCCAATATCAACCCCTACGAGATAACCCAAAAAATTGAAACCGCGATAGATGCGGAAGACAAGAAGTATCATTACGAAAAGATCGTCCTGTTCGGCTACAGCACCGGCGGGCTACTGCTTCGTAAGGTGTTGCTCTGGGGATATGGTTACGAGGACCGCCCTGAGCAGCAGGTTCGTGGCCGACACGACTGGGTCGAACGCATCGAGCGTTATGTATCTCTCGCTGCCCCAAACCGTGGCTGGCCCTATCACAAGCCAACGAATCTCGATGATTACAAATACGCGTTCGGTTCTATCGCCCTCGAGGTCGGACGACTGACCGGAACAGGACGTTTCATCGCCAGCCTGATGCAAGGTGCGCCATTCGTTGCGAACATGCGCATCCAATGGATCGATCTATTCCGTTCACTCCCAGCCAACCAACATCCGTTGGTTGTCCATCTTCTCGGCAACAAGGACGAACTTGTCGATCGCGAAGACAGCATTGATCTGGAGGCAGGATCCCCCGAAGGCGTCATTTTCAAATCGTTGGAAGGTTTTTCCCACGGCGAGATTGCATCGCGTCTCTATCAAGGAGGGGGCAAGGAGCTAACGGCAGCAGGCGAGGCTATACAGATGGCGCTGACGAAGACGCGGTACGAATTTCCGTCAGACTGGGCCGACAAGGTGGGGGCACTTCACACTGATCCCGACGTCAAGCAGTTGATCTTTGTCATGCACGGCATCCGTGATGAGAGCCCGTGGCCAGCCGAGGTAAAGCAATCGATCGACATACTAATAGGCGACGCTTCGAAGGGCGTGAAGGTCATTCCACCTCTCTATCGCAGGTTCGCGATGCTGCCTTTCCTGTTCTACTGGGATCGCCAAAGCAACGTGCGCTGGTTCATGGACCAGTACACGGAGGCGAGAGCAATGTATCCCAACCTTCGCGATACCGACGTCGACTTCATCGGTCACAGCAACGGGACCTACATTCTGGCAAGCGCACTTCAGAACTATCAAGTGCTGAAGATAAGAAACGTCTTCTTTGCCGGTAGTGTCGTGCCCATGCATTATCGTTGGGACAAGCTGATGCGGGATGACCGTGTCACGGGACGGGTCTGGAATATATGTGCCGCGGGCGATTGGGTTGTCGCGATCTTTCCGCAGTTCTTCCAGCAGATATCCGATCTCATCGGGAATGAGGATGCTAAGCCGGGCGTTCTTGACATTGGCGCGGCTGGCTTTCGCGGCTTTCGGCATGGCACCGGAGACGAAGATCGGCTGTTCAATCTGACCTATATCGCCGGACCTCATATCGCAGCATTTGAAACGAAGGCGAGAGTCGACGACATTGCGCGCTATGTCACGCTCGATCCGAAGTTAAACTTCCTTGATCTCTGGTGGTCGAAGAACGGGCCAGAGCCCGAGCGCAGCCTTCAGATCGCGTCCAATCTAAGCTGGTTGATCTGGATCCTTGGCCTCGGCCTGATAGCGTTCATAGGCATCGTTTGCTATCGTCGCAGTTGGAGCCTGTTCGCCATCTATTGGGTCGTACTGCTGGGTGTCCTGAACTCATGGTGAACGTGGTGGCACCCTTGGCCGACACACAACCATGCCCCACCGCCGCGCCATCCTCGCTTTGCTCCTCACCCTCGCCGTATCGCCGGTCTTCGCGACGGCCGAGCACAAATACGCGAAGGGCGAATACGCCATCATCCTCGGCGGCAAGGCGCCGAACGGAAAGCTCTCCATTGCGGCGCATGGCGAGGGCGATGCCGGTTCGGAGAATTTCCGCCTCTCATTGATGGCCGAACCAGCCCATCGCAAGCTGATGACGCTCGACAACGTCAACGACGATAACATCCTGGACTCGGCGCCGGATGCCTTCCACGCCGCGTGGTCGGCGGACTCGCGCATCGTCGCGGTGTCGTTCCGCAGCGAGCGCCACGTCGTTACGCTGAACATCTACGCCGTCGACGGCAGGCTTGCGAAGCTGCTCGAGAGCCCCGACCTGTTCCGCGACGTCACCGGCCGCACCGTCGATAGCGCCAACGACATCCAGGTGCGCTCGTCCGTGCCTGATTTCACCTGGGCGGCTTTCAATCCGGCGGCGCCGCGCCGCTTCCATCTCACCGACTACCGGGTCCTGGTCGCCGATGACGCCAGGCTTCTCGACAAGCTCGGCCCTCTCGCCAGGGCGTTGAAGCATGACGGCGACGGCAACATGATCGAGTTCTCGGCCGAGGCCGATGGCGAGCTGCTGCCCGACGGCAAGATCCGGATGGGCAAGCCGCAGCCGGGGAAGTTCGTGGATTCGCAGTAGCAGCGCGGCCCCGATGCATGGCCGCGCCGGCGGCCATGCCGTGCGCGCATCTCGCAATTTGCGATTCCCCCATTAAACTTCATGCAAGTGCTTCCATCACTCCTTCCCCCGGATCCCTCGCATGAGCGCCCTGTTTTCCCCGATCAAGCTGCGCGGCCTGACGCTGAAGAACCGTCTCGTGGTGTCGCCGATGTGCCAGTATTCGGCCGAGGACGGCGTTCCCACCGATTGGCATTTCACCCACATCAACAATCTGGCGCTGTCGGGCGCTGCGATGTTCTGCATCGAGGCCACCCATGTCGAGGCGATCGGCCGCATCACGCCGGGCTGTCTCGGGCTCTATAGCGATGCCTCCGAAGCCGCGCTGAAGCAGATCCTCGCCTCCGTGCGCAAGCATTCGTCGACGGCGATCGCGATGCAGCTCGCCCATGCGGGCCGCAAGGCCTCCAGCGCGAAGCCCTGGGACGGCGGCCAGCTCATCCCCGAGGCGCAGGGCGGCTGGCAGACGGTGGCGCCGTCGGCGATCCCGCACAAGGACGGCGAGGCGGCGCCCACAGCGCTCGATGCCGCGGGGCTGAAGCGCATCCGCGAGGCCTTCGTCGACGCGGCCCGCCGCGCGGCGCGCATCGGCATCGACGCGATCGAGCTGCACGGCGCGCACGGCTATCTCATGCATCAATTCCTGTCGCCGATCTCGAACAAGCGCACTGACGAATATGGCGGCTCGCTCGAAAACCGCATGCGCTTCCCGCTCGAGATCTATGACGCCGTGCGCGCCGTGTTCCCGCACGACAAGCCCGTGGGCATGCGGGTGTCGTCGACCGACTGGGTCGAGGGCGGCTGGGACATCGGCCAGACCGTCACCTTCTCGGAGGCGCTGAAGGCGCGCGGCGTCGACTGGATCGATGCCTCCTCCGGCGGCGTCTCGCCGCTCCAGAAGATCACGCTCGGCCCCGGCTATCAGGTGCAGTTTGCGGATGCGATCAAGCGCGAGACGGGATTGCCTGTGATCGCCGTCGGCCTGATCACCGAGGCGAAACTCGCCGAGGAGATCGTCGCCTCAGGCAAGGCCGACATGGTCGCGCTCGCCCGTGGCATGCTCTATGACCCGCGCTGGGGCTGGCACGCCGCGGCCGAACTCGGCGGCGAAGTCGAGGCCCCGCCGCAATATTGGCGCTCGCAGCCGTCGGCGCAAAAGGCGCTGTTCGGCAAGACCAATTTCGGGGCGCGGTAGTTCGTCAGCTCTCCCCGCGCTCGTCCGCCGAAGCCGTGGGCGAAGGCGGATGCGGGGAGAGGGAGCAAGCAAGACCTCACGTATCCGTAACTCTCCTCACCTTCCACCGCTCGCAAAATCGGCCTAACCTCCGCTCATCCGGGGATCACGGAGGAGCCGCCATGCGGTTTCGTGTTCGCAAGACTGCCCACGTGCTGGAGCGCGTTGGCCTCGCGATGGCGGGTGCTGCGTGCGGGCTGTTCGTCGGCGCCTATGTCGGATCGGCGTTTCCCGCGCTCACCACGCAGGGCTTTCTGCTGCTCATGATGCTTCTCGGCAGCATCGGCTTTTATCTGGGCATCGACACGCCGCAGCTGCCCTTCGACGACGCGCATAGCCTGATCGATGCCGCCGAGCTCTTGAGCTCCGCCGGCACGTTCTTCGCCACGCTTGCAGCATTCGCCTCCGTCGCCGTCATCGTGCTCCGCCTCGAGCCGCACGCCGCGCTGACCTGGCTGGTGTTTGCGGGCTGGATCGGGGGCGTCGCGATGCAGATCGTCGCGGGGGCGAAGGCGAGGATGCGGAAGTAGCTTTTTTCCTTCTCCTCTTGTGGGAGAAGAAAGCCCCTAAAACACCACGCCCACCCGCGTGCCGCGCTTCCAGGCGATGCGGCAGCGTTTCTTGGTGTTGACGTGCAGCAGCTCGAACCGATCGGGGATCTTCACCTGTCCGCCGAGATCGACGCAGGCGCCTCCCGGCGAATAGTCGATCAGCGTGCACAGAATCACAGGCGCGCGCGGGTCGGTGATGATCTTGGCCTGGCGGGACACCAGGCCTGCAGGTTTCACACGGGCGTGTCGACGCGGATGCATTGGCACTCTCCTCCAATACCGCGGACAGCGCGGTGGGCTTGGGAGGAGATGATGGAGGGGAGTTTCTGCGATCACGCTAAGGCGGGGTGGAGAATTTTAATGAAAAGTGGTGGCGATGGAAGAAAACGGCGGTAACGGGGTGCGCACCCTCCCCTGGAGGGGTCCGGGACGAGCGTAGCTCGCCCGTGGGTCGATCGCGCGAAGCGCGAGCGGGGTGGGGTGATCTCTCCAAACGGGCACTGTTGGACGCGGAGAGACCGCCACCCCACCCCGTCTCACATTTCGCTGCGCTCAACGTGAGCCGACCCTCCCCCTCCGGGGGAGGGTGGCAGCGAGCTCACAACCTCACACCCCCGCCGCCATCTCCACCCCCGGCTCCACCGGCATCGGCACCGTCACATACGTCTTCGGCAGATTTACCGGCCGATAACCAGCATCCACGTCCATCCGCTTCACCACGCTCTCATGCACATGCGCGCCCTCGGGGATGAAGCGCGGCTCGCAATCGGGAATGTAGAATCCCGCGACCACCTTCCGCTCAGGCCATTCCTTGTATGTCGCGCGCTTCGGCAAATACTCCAGCACGCGCCAGGCCGGGCTCATCGAATCGTGCAGCGGGCTCTCCTTCGGCGTATACGCAGGCCCGACATATTTAAAAGGCGAGCCCTTGCGCTCCTTGCCCCAGGCGAGCTGGTTCACGGTGCTCGGGTTGAAATGCAGCCCTGCTTTATCAGCTTCCTCGATCATCCACAGCAGCGGATATTTCGACTCCGCGCTTGTCTCCTCCGGATAGCCGCCGCCGACGTCGCAATGCACGCCGGCGAACCACACCTGCAGGATGTCCTGCGGCACCTTCTTCTCGTCGGGGACGTAGCGGTTGCTCCAGAACTCCTGCGGCTCGTCATACGCCTTCAGGCGGAACATACGGCGCCGCTCGTCGATCGCGATCGCCTGGCGGAAGATGTTGACGCTGGGGTTGCGCAGCGTGAAGGCGAGCTCCTCCAGGCTGAACACCAGGAAGAATACGTCGCGCCGCGGCACGATCACGCTCGCCACCGTGTCCCAGACGCCGATGAAGTGGATGGTGGGCCAGCGCGTCGAGGTGATGCGCGCGAACTGCGCGGCGAGGTCGAATGCGTCCTTCGGCAGCGGCCCCTGCTCGTCGAAGGCAATGTCTTCGAGGTCCTTGATGTCGTTGCCGCGCCCGAGCCCGGAATATTGCTTGTAGGCGATCAGGCCCGAGCCTGCGAGGTTCGCCTGCTCCGGCGAGATCAGTCCCACCTTGTGGATCAGCCCCGCCAGCACGCGCACGGTGTAGGCGCCGCGCGAAAAGCCGAACAGGTAGATCTTGTCGCCGGGCGCATAATGCTCGACCAGGAAGCAATAGGCCGACAGCGTGTTGTCATCGAGCCCGTAGCCGGTGGCGAGCCCCAGCACCAGCCTGATGTTGGCCTTCCACCTGTTCCAGGTCGACGGCTCCGTCACCGTGCCGACGCCGGGATCGTAAAACACCATCTGCCGCGGATGCGTCTTGTCGGTCTTGCGCAAGGACCGATAGAGCTTCAGGACGTTGGAGATGTTCTGCGAGATCTCGTTGCCGGTGCCGTCACAGCAGATGACGAGGTTTTTGGGGGTGATGCTGGCCGAATGCTCCACGGTACGCCTCCCGGAGTGATGCTACCGGGGCGAGTATAGCAAAAAAGCGCGACGGCGAGGAGACGCCTTCTCTTCCCCTCTCCCCCTGCGGGAGAGGGTTACGGTGAGGGGTCGCGCGACGCTACTAGCTGGCCCGCGTGACATTTCCTGAAACGTTCCAGACCTGAGCGACCCCTCATCCGGCCCTTCGGGCCACCTTCTCCCGCAGGGGAGAAGGAGAGCAAGTCTTCTTCCCCCTACTTCTTCTTCCCCTGGCCGATCTCCGGCTGCCAAGCCCCTTCCTTGCGGCTCGGGGCCGCGGCGATCACCTTGGCTTTGTCTTTCTTCGGTTTCTTGGTTTCGCGATTGCTGCGTTGCTGTCCCTTGGCCATGGCGTCGATCTCCTTTGCCGGTTTGAGTTCGTTCAGTTCGTCCGATTGCAGCACGCGTCCGCGCGGCGTGCAGACTCGCACGTCCATGTAGCCGTCGCGCAGCAGCTTGCGCGCCAGCCTCAGCGCGACCGCCGCGCTGCCGCGGCCGAGATTGGTGCTGCCGTATTCGCTCGTCGCCCAGACGAGATAGGGCACGCGGATCGGCCTAGCCATGGAACGGCGCCTTCAAGCAGACGAGCAGCAGCAGGAACAGCGGAACGACGATGGGATGTGCGCGACCCTACGCCTGCATCATACCAATAGCGAGGCCTAAAACGCCGCCTGCGCTGCGGTTTCCCTGCGCGCGGCGCGGCGACGATTGTACTGGCTATTGCCGCGCCACGGGCGCATGGTCGTTGCAGTCGGCGTCGGTTGGGGGCCCACTTGCGAAAAGGCAGTGCGCGCATGTCCATCCGTTCGCGGCGTGAAACCGTGACATTCAGGCATCCCTTCCACCTCCGTGGCATCGCGCGCGAATTTCCGTCGGGCGCCTATGAGGTCGTCACCGACGAGGAGACGATCGATGGCCTGTCGTTCGAGGTCTGGCGCCGCGTCGCCACCATGATCACCGTTCCGGTCGAAGGCCTGCACGGCGCCACCGAGCGTCTGTCGATCGGCTCTGTCGACCTTGCGGATGCCAAGGCCGCTGATGCCAAGGTTACTGATGCGAACACCACTGATGCGAAGGATCGCCAATGACTGACGACCCGGTCGAACTCGACAAGCACCGCGGCATGGCCGCGCAGAAGGCGACCGATTTGCGCCGCACGCTCGCCGAGGTCGAGAGCCATGTCCGTGAGCTGCGCGAGCGCGAGGCCGATCTCGAGCATCGCCTGATGACGGTGCCCTCCGCCTCCTGGCCGGAAGCCGCGGTGAAGGCGCGCTACCTCCTCAATCTCTATGCCGCGAGCCTGCCAGCCGAAGACACCCGCCACCGCGCACTGGTCTCCGCGCTGCTCGACGATTTTGCGAGATTGGGCGAGGATAGCTGAAGCGCGACCGCGAGCGCTCGCGACAGCCACGGCTCGCGCCCGGAACCAAGTGTCGTCCTGGCGAAAGCCAGGACCCATAGCCACCGAAGCGAGTTGTTGCGCAGGCGTGTGCCACAGCGTGCTTCTACAAGCGTTGACCGGGGTAATGGGTCCTGGCGTTCGCCAGGACGACGACGTTGCCTCAAGCGATCATCGAGCCCGCGAAGCAATTCGTGTCAAGGGAGTCCCCCCATGCCCCTCACCAGCGGCCGCTTCATCGGCCACGAACAGGATCGCGGCATCGTCCAGTTCTCGATGCAGGACGGCGCGAAGGAAATCCCTTGCGCGATTTCGACCTCCGCCATGGACGATCTCGAACGCGGCGCGCAGGCCCGCCCCGCCGAGCGCGAAGCCCAGTTCACCCGCCTCCGCGACCGCATCGAAACCCGCGCCGCCAGCAAATACAGCGCCTGCGAGTTCGAAGGCTCCCCGCCGGGAATCGTGCTGCGGAGCATCGATTTTCGGGGGTAGTGGGGAGGGCTATTGCCGCTCGTTGGGGATCAGCGAAGCGACGGTCCTGCTCCCGACCCCCGGGGGCGACGTTCCGCCGCCATGACTTCGATCTCGTGATGTTCTATCGGCGCGGGATGGAAAACGATCAGATCACGCTCACCGTTGCGCATCTCAGCGACATCGAGGCATTCAAGCGAGAGCTGCAGGAGGCCTTCGCGGTTGCCGTCATCGCGGAGTTCGGCTCTCTGCCGGACGGCCCGATCCCTTCCGACGAGGATCTCGACGGCGCGATGGCTTCGCCAGGCGCTGTGGTCTTGCGGATCGTCTGCCGGGGCCGGAAGGTCGGCGGCGCTGTCGTCACGATCGATGACGACACCAACTGCAACTCGCTCGATCTCTTCTTCATATCATCAGGCGAACATGGCCGCGGCCTGGGGCACAAGGCATGGACCGCGATCGAGCAGAGCTATCCGAAGACGCGCGTCTGGCAAACCCACACGCCGTACTTCGAGAAGCGGAATATCCACTTCTACGTCAACAAGTGCGGCTTCAAGATCGTCGAGTTCTTCAATGCCCACCATCCGGACCCCCATCCGCATGGCGCCGACGACTTGCCCGGTGGAGGCGAAGGCTTCCGGTTTGAAAAGATCATGTGAGGGCAGGCCGCGGGCACATTGGCATCAAGCCCGTAGCCGGTGGCGAGCCCCGGCTCCAGCTTGATACCGCCTGTTCCAGGTCGACGGCTCCGTCACCGTGGCTCAAACAATAACCTAATGCGCGATGACGATTCATCCCTAAGCTCATCGCGCTTTAGCCGCGCAGTCCCGCGCCTCACGCGGCCCGGTCGAGCTCCTTCTCGTAGGCTTTCAGGCTTCCCTTCAAGACCTCTTCAAGCTTGCTCTTGCGCGACCCGATGGCCTCATTGGCGGCGCGCACGGCGGCCGCCTCGATTGCCGCGTCGCGGCTGAGCTTGTCGTGATGGAAAAGCCATTTTGCCACCGTCGCCCAATCCCACAGCGGGCTGTCGGACGTCACGCGTGCGACCGGCGGGGGAAAATCCCTGGCGCGCTGTCCCTTGGAATATTGCGTCATCGCCGCGCGCGTCATCCCGGTGCGCGCGGCGATGTCCGAGAGGCTGACGAGCGGGTCGGGCTCGACGCGATCGACGCGGGCGCCTGCCGCCTGCACGTCCCGCACCGCCGTGACGATGGCGTCGCCGATGGATTTGGCCTCCCGGGTGAAGTCGACGATGATGTGGCCCTTCTGGAAGGCGATCGCCGCGTCATCGCAGCCGGCATCATAGAAGCGCTGCTCGAAATCCTCGGCCGCGGGATCGAGGCCCGAGGCAATGATGCTGAATTCGAATTTTGTCACGAGCCCTGTTCTCCTCCGTGCGGGCAGCGCGCGATCGCCCGCATCACCTGTCGGGCGTGATCTTCCGGGTTCTTCGGCGTGCCGTTCACGCCGACCTGGCAGCCATCGCGGCCGGCATGCGGGCAGAACAGCCGCCCCCAGTGCCCCATCTTGCGCCACCGCCAACCTTTCGACTCGGCGTCTGCGACAACGGCCTCGATCTCCTTGTGCGGATGCCTGGGACGATCGGCCATGTCACGACCTGAAGATAGCAGGAGTGTTAACAAATGTCAACACTATCGCTCACCGAGTGGGTGTCGGTCTTGCCCAGGCGGCGATGGAGCGTGGGGACGTTGGAGATGTTCTGCAAGATCTCGTTGTCGGTACCGTCACAGCAGATGACGAGGTTTTTGGGCGTGGGGTTGGCCGAGTGCTCCATGGGATGCGCCTCCGGGTGATGCTACCGGGGCGTGTATAGCGGAGAATCGAAGTTTTGTAGATGACGCTGGGGGAGCTATCTCAGACTTAAGTGCCCATGACACCGCTGGCCAATCGTGACACAAGTATAAGTTGCCGCAATATTCGAGGTTTTCACTATGCCGTTGACGCTCGACCAGTGCAGCGAAGCGCTGCTCGGTAGAGGATACTTTCCCAAGGAATTGCCGCCACCCTTTCAAACACGCTCACTCGCTGACAAATTAGTAGCCGTTCGCGGGAGATGGTCTGCAATTGGTGCTGCCATGAGCAGCAGAGCCCGCAACAAGCTGCCGCTGCCTTCGCATTCAGTGCGTTTTGATATGGCTAGGAAAGGCCACGCTCGTCGCACCCTCGCGATACCAAATCCGATCAATCAGTTTTACTTGGTAGAAGAAATCGCTACGCATTGGGCGGCCATTACGGCCCTTACCGAAAGCTCAACTCTATCGATCACAAGATGCGAAATTGCGCCCGAAGGCCGGGCGGTCCCAATCCCCCCGCTTTCGACTCTAGGTGAGAAGCGCATCGTTATGTATGCCGCTAGAGGCGCCATACTTCAAACGGACCTCCTGAGCTTCTATCACTCAATCTACACGCACGCTATTCCTTGGGCGCTACATGGCAAGTCGGTGGCCAAGGCAAATCGGGATACGAGGGACCCTGCGGTCTTTGGCAATAGGATCGATGAGCTCGTTCGTTCGTGTCAGGATGGTCAAACCATTGGAATCCCCGTTGGTCCGGACACCTCGCGCATTATCTCCGAGATTCTGCTCTGCTCGGTGGAAAAAAAGATATCGGCAGAGCGCCTGAATTTGATAGCGAGTGGCTTCCGCTATATCGATGATTTCTTCTTGTGCTTTGAATCATTGGCTGATGCAGAAGCCGTTCTGACCTCGCTTCGCGAAGCCTGTTTGCATTTCGATTTGCAACTAAATGCAGCGAAGACCGATGCATTTCATGCTGTTGCTTTCAATGAGGAGACTTGGCCAGGTGAAATCGTAGCAATGAACTTAGGGTTCAATGGAGCGAGCCAGCGCCGTTCATTGATGAGATATTTTGCGGGAGTGATCAAGATCGCGAAAGAGATGCCCTCTGAGAGTATTGCTAGTTTCGCCGTACGAAATTCGACGAGGGTTTTAATAGCGAGGGAGAACTGGGATATCTATGAAGCGTTCCTTTTACGGATGGCCCGCGAGAATAGTAATTGCATCGACTCCGTTGTGAAAATCATCTGCACGTATGCAGCGATCGGATTTCCAATTTCTCCACTCGTTTCCGCGTTCGTTGAGCGAGTGGTCGCAGATCACGCTCCGTACAATCATCACTTTGAAGTGGCTTGGGCGCTCTGGTTAGCGCGAAGTCTCGATATCCGTTTATCGCCCACTTCATCGAAATTTGTTGTTCGTATGGAGAATGATGTTTGCGCAATACTTGCACTTCATTTGCGCAGCCGTCGATTGCTGTCAGGCAGGAATCTCGATTGGCTTCCCACTGTTACGTCTGATGATCTGCGGAGCGACCATTGGCTCCTCATATATGAGGCCGCGTCGCGGCGTGGCTGGCGCGTTAGTGGTGCCGCCGCGGCAGTTGCCGCGGACCCATTCTTCGCGGCCCTGAGGGATGAGAAAATCTCGTTCTATGACAGTCGGGCTTACAACAGGCCGTTGAACTTGCCGGGAATCGCGTTTCGGCTCAATCTCGCGCTCGAAGGGCGGAGACGGGCGGTTCTCCCCGGTGCAATAATGGCCGTAAGTGAGGGCGTACCCGGAGACTATGAGCAGTTAGGCGGCGACTATGGGGCCGACGAGTTCTACCCGCCCATTCCGGAGCCCGATGAGATCGACGATATCCCAATTTAGGAAAAGCGAGTTGCTTAGGGCAACGAAGCTGTTCCCCGCACCGCTCGTCGTTTTCTCAAGGGCGATCAGATCTATATGTCGAGCATCGACAGTTGGTTTGGTGGGTCTGCAACGTTAACGTCGGCAAATGAGAGGCCCTTGACCGTCCCGAGGTCCCTTACAACCCGCGTTATGTGGTGTGCAGTATTTATCTCCTAAATGATTGCTCCGCAAAGCAGCGCGCTTTGTGAGCTGGGCCTGTCTGGCAAGTGACACACAGGCTCCCACACAGAGACCTTGGTGCAGGCCCCGATTACTTGTCGGGCTTGTCCTTGGCTTTCGGCTTTTGTGGCTGCTCGGCAATCACGCCAAGTGAAGCGCCTCTCGTTGTCGTCCGTTTCAAGTTTGCGGGCGGCTTGCTTGAAATTTATCTAGCTGAGTTTGTTTGGACATGGCCATCATTCCTCCATCCAAGCGATATCGCCTTTACTTCGATGAGACTGGTACTGGTGACATCAAGGCTCACGAGAAAGACTCCAATCAACGCTATCTAAGCGTCACGGGAATCGTTTTTCGACAAGACGTGCACGATACGACGTTTACGAGCAGATTATCCGCGTTCAAACGGCGTATATTCGGAACGCCAGATGTAGTCTTGCACCGCCGAGACATCATGGGGTGCAATGGAGTGTTTGAAGCACTAAAGGATGAGACTCTTCGCGCCGAGTTCGATCGACAATTCATCGATCTTGCCAGATCCATCCCCGGTCCCGCATTCACGGTGTCCATCGACAAAAAGGCTCACCTAGAAAAATACAAGGTTTGGCAGTTTGACCCCTACCACTATGTTCTGACCTGCCTTGTCGAGCGCTATATATTCTGGCTAAAGCGCCACAACGCCGTGGGCGACGTAATGGGCGAAGCGCGATCTCCGTGGCATGACGGGCGATTAAGGCGAGCTTATCGAAGGCTTTATGACCTGGGCAGCGACTATCTGACCGCCGCGGAGGCCAAAACAAGACTCATATCTCGCGAATTGCGTCTTGAACCAAAAACGGCAAACGTTGCTGCGCTCCAAGCCGCAGACCTGTTAGCGCATCCTGCACACCGCACATGGAAATTTATGCAGCAGGACCTGCCAATTCCGAACGATTATGGGGCGTCGCTGGTGAGGATTTTGGAAAACGGCATCTATGACCGTCATCCAAGAACGGGCCTAATCAGAGGATGTGGGCGCAAATGGTTGCCCTAACGAAACCCGGGGGCCTATAGCCCCCGGCGATCGCAAGCGATCTCCCTCCGACAGAATTTCTTACTCAGATAGACCTTTCAGATTCACGACGGATTAAACTAAATATAAATTATTCCTGCCGAAAAATCAATGGGTTACTAACCCATTGAGCGCGAATCACTTTTTGCGCAATCAACAGATGACGAGGTTTTTGGGGGCAAGCTGGCTGCGTGCTCCATGGGATGCGCTCTACGGGTGATGCTACCGGGGCGAGTATGGCCGGGCACCACAGAACTCGACACTGCTCGGCGCGCTCTGAATCAGTTCTCGTGAAGGCACGCTATACGTCTGTATTGCGGACATCCTTCGGCACATTGCATAGATCCGCAATTGATCGCCATATTCGGCGGAATTCGGGAGCATGCCAAGGATAGGAGGAGTGCTCGCAAACAATCACCGGACCGCCAGCGTCGTGCTGCCAGTCCGGCACGTGGTGAAACTCCTCCATGACCATTGGAGCGGTAGCTAGGTTGACGGGAGGCGCACCATGCTGCTGCAGAATCAAACTCTCATCGATCTCGGGCCAGTTAATTCCGCGGACCCATTTGCACTTTCCCAGAGTGACGTCAGACGCTTGTGGCTCATCGAGCGGCACCCACTCTCCGATGACATCCTTTTGCGATAATCGAAGCTCGAACTGGAGTGCCTGCGCTAGTGCAACGGAGAAATAGCCAATCTCGCGAGCCTTGTTTCTAATGGCAATCGCTTGATCTTCAGTCATGCGCACATTTCGGGGAGGACTGCTTTGCAATTGTAAGCCTTCGAGCGCAGGCAGCAGTCGCTTGCAGTCCCGATCGCCGAGAGCGGTGTTCCCATATCGAACAACCTCACGCAGCGTACTAACCAGCTTGTTTGTCCCTGCGGCTTTGCCGGAGGCCTCCCAGTTTGCTGCCCAACGGGCCGTTGTTGTCGATCCGATCTGCTTCAAGTGCTTGTTGCCATGTTCACGCTTTATGCGTGCGAGAATGCGCGCGCGTTCGACGCGCGTTTGATGACATAGCTTCTGAAAGGGAGAGGCAGCGTCGCTTTGATAGCGATCGACTAACTCGCTGACCCTGTAGCTCATGCTCGAAGCCCTGGTGAGTCAAAGAACGTAGAAAATGACTAGTGCGGAGATCGCTATCGCACCTGCGATGCCTGCATCCTCTGCGCGGATACTGATTCCAAAGAACTTTACCTCGAGTCGATGCGCCATGAGATGATTCTCCTCTAAAAATCTGGCGCGCCGAAAATCGCTAATTCCACGCGCTCCTGACAATGCCGGGCGAGGGATAAAATAATTCTGTTGTTGGTTCAGATGGTTATCGCGAAATCGTCAGCCTCGCGTTCTTTGAGTGTGAGCGCAACGCTGCGCCGGCAGCGGCTCGATGCAAGCAGATGGTATCGCTGGAGAATGCTTGCCCGGCTCTTTTTGGGCCGGACTGGTTTTTCGTTGCGCAAGCTACTTGCTATGAAGTCGGGATCGATTTCTCGAACGAAAAATGGGCTCTTAGCAGTCGCGTGTTTACACCCGTGCAAGGAGTGAGAAGCCGCGCGGAGACGCCGCTGCCCCACAAACAACAACGGCCGGATCTTCGATCCGGCCGCGACGCAAAACTCTACTTGGCTAAGCCTACGCCACGCAACCTAGCCCCCGCCCAATTCAGGGAATCTCTTAGCTGGCCTTCTTGACCGGCGCGTCGCCGACCTTCTTCTGGATGGCGCGCTTCAGCTCGAGGGCGCGCGGCGACAGGGCGTCGGCCTTGGCCTTGAGCAGGAAGGCATCGAGGCCGCCATTGTGGTCCACGCTCTTCACCGCGTTGGTGGAGACGCGCAGGCGCACGTTGCGCTCCAGGGCTTCGCTGATGAAGGTCACGTTGACCAGGTTCGGCAGGAAGCGGCGCTTGGTCTTGATGTTGGAGTGGCTGACCTTGTGGCCGACGAGGGGGCCCTTGGCCGTCAGTTCGCAGCGGCGAGACATGGCAAAAATCCTTGGTTCGAACCCCCAACGATTGCGGCCGCCATTCGGGGCGCCACGGGGGCTAATTCTTTCGTCCTTGTAGGGAGCGGGCGGACGTATAGGGGGGAAGGGGCGGGACGTCAAGGCGACAGGGCCGAAAGGCCGTGTCGTCCCGGGGCGGGCGCGAGCCCGAACCCGGGATCTCAGGCCGCAAAACAGGTGCCACACCTCTCCCATCGGGAGAGGTCGGCATAGCGCCGGGTGAGGGGTTTTGCACCATCGTGGGACCTGAGCCCCTCACCCGCGCACGGGACGATGCTTCGCATCGCCCGGGGCGCGACCTCTCCCGATGGGAGAGGTATCGGAGCCCGGGGCGAAGATCCCGGCCAATCACCAAAACGGCAATGTTTAAAACCCCTTACCATCACATAAAGGGCGCAATCGCACCCGAATAGTCCATTGAGTTCCTGGCGTCTCGCGCCTTTATGCATTGTTTGCAGCTGTATCTGGCTTAAGTAACAACCACTCGTTTCCCGATTGGACCGTCTCGTGCACACGTTCCCGCTCATTCCGCCCCGGCTGCGGTCGGCCGGCAGGCTGGTTTTGGCCGCTGTTGGCGGGCTGGTTTTGGCGTGGGCGGCTGAGCCGGCGGCCGCGCAAGGCAAGCTCGAGGCGCAGTATGAGGCGACGCTGGCGGGCATTCCGGTCGGCCGCGGCGCCTGGAACATCGATATCCAGGACGATGTGTTCTCGGCGGCGGCCTCCGGCGGCACCACCGGCATTCTGAAATCCTTCGCGGGCGGGTCCGGCACCGGCGCTAGCCAAGGCCGCGTCGTCAATGGCGCGCTGGTTGCGTCCGCCTATCAGGCCTCCACCACCACCTCGAAGAAGACCGAAGAGATCCACATCACCCTCGACAAGGGCAATGTGAAGGAGTTCGGCATCATTCCGGAGCCGCCTGTCGATCCCGATCGCATCGTCGTCACCGACGCGCATCGCAAGGGCGTGTTCGATCCGATGACGGCCTCGCTGGTGCGCGTGCCTGGGACGGGCGATCCCTTGTCGCCGGAGGCCTGCCACGGCTCAGCGCCCGTGTTCGACGGCCGCATGCGCTACGAGCTCAAGCTCGATTTCAAGCGCATGGAGACCGTGAAGGCCGAGAAGGGCTATCGCGGCCCGGTCGTGGTCTGCGCGCTCTATTTCGTGCCTGTGGCGGGCTACATCCCCGACCGCCCCGTGATCAAATACCTCGCCGCCCAGCGCAACATCGAGATCGCCTTTGCGCCGGTGGCCGGCACCCGCATCCTGGTTCCGTTCTGGCTGAAGGTCCCGACGCCGCTTGGGCCGGCAATGCTGGAAGCCACCAGCTTCATCACCACCGCCCAGCCGCCACGCGTCGCGAAGACGCAGTAGCTCTTTCTTACCCTCCCCTGGAGGGGGAGGGTCGATCGCGCGCAGCGCGAGCGGGGTGGGGTGATCTCTCCCCGCGGGCAGTCTCCGAGTGGAGAGATCACCCCACCCCGTCGCCCATTTCGCTCCGCTCAATGGTCGCCGACCCACGGGCGAGCTACGCTCGTCCCGGACCCCTCCAGTGGAGGGTAAGAAAACAAGCAGTATCAACAACTTACCTACTGTGCATGGGGTTGTTTTCGCTGATGGGTTTTTCGCAGCCGGCTTTGCCGGGAATCCATTTGACTCCTCCCCGATTCTGATTCGACTCCGCGCCATCCCCAACTTAACCAAATCCGTCATCAAATCGTGGCTTGTGCGGCACCCCAAAACTCCATCTAGTGCACACGCAAAACGAGTCCCACGACACCTTGCGTGAACGGAACAGGACTCCGAGGGGAGTCTGCGATTCGGCCGCGATTCGTTCTAGAGTCGTTCCGAAGCTTAAGGGCACAGGGAAAAGCGTCGCAAAGTGAAACAGTTGCGCGAGATTTGGGGAGGCGTCACCGCATTCTCCGCTGTCATGCCCCGGCTTGACCGGGGCATCCAGTACGCCGCGGCCTCTCGGCTCAACCAACACCGCCTCGGCGTACTGGATCGCCCGGTCAAGCCGGGCGATGACTGGTGCGCGCGTGGCGAGCGCCTTGCACCCTATCGCCCCAGACAGCACTGACATTCGCCGCATTACCCACTACCTAATCAGCTAGACATGGCCTTTCCTCCCTCCCCCTTCGCTTCCGAGCGCGCGCTGTCCGATCGGGTGCCCGGCGCCGGCGTCACTGCGGTGCTCGGGCCGACCAACACCGGCAAGACCCATCTCGCTATCGAGCGGATGCTCGCGCATTCCTCGGGCATGATCGGCCTGCCGCTGAGGCTGCTTGCGCGCGAGGTCTATAACAAGATCGTCGCCCGCGTCGGCGCGGACGCCGTCGCGCTGGTGACGGGCGAGGAGAAGATCAAGCCGAAGCATCCGCGCTATTGGGTCTCGACCGTCGAGGCGATGCCGCGCGACCTGGATGTCTCCTTCCTCGCCGTCGACGAGATCCAGATCGCTTCTGACCTCGAACGCGGCCACGTCTTCACCGACCGCATCCTCAACCGCCGCGGCCGCGACGAGACGCTGCTGCTGGGCGCCGCGACCATGCGCCCGATCATCGAGCGGCTGCTGCCCGGTGTCTCCATGATCACCCGGCCCAGGCTGTCGCAGCTGGAATTCGCCGGCGATCGCAAGATCACGCGCCAGCCGCGCCGCACTGCCATCGTCGCCTTCTCCGCCGACGAGGTCTACGCCATCGCCGAGCTGATCAAGCGCCAGCATGGCGGCGCCGCCGTGGTGCTGGGCTCGCTGTCGCCGCGCACGCGCAACGCGCAGGTGGAGATGTTCCAGAACGGCGACGTCGATTATCTCGTCGCCACCGACGCCGTCGGCATGGGCCTCAATCTCGACGTCGACCACGTCGCCTTCGCCTCGGACCGCAAGTTCGACGGCTACCAGTTCCGCCGCCTCACGCCTGCCGAGTTCGCGCAAGTCGCCGGCCGTGCGGGGCGCGCCACGCGCAACGGCACCTTCGGGACGACGGGCCGCTGCGGCCCGTTCGAGCCCGAGCTCGTGAACGCGCTCCAGAACCACATCTTCGATCCCGTGAAGATGCTGCAATGGCGCAATACGAAGCTGGATTTCTCCTCCCTCGGCGCGCTCCAGGTCTCGCTGAACCTGGCCCCCGGCCACGAGACCCTGACGCGGGCGCCGATCGCCGAGGACATGCGCGTGCTCGACCACGCCGCCCGCGACGTCGAGGTGCGCGATATCGCGCATGGCAAGCAAGCCGTGGAACGGCTGTGGGAGGCCTGCCAGGTCCCGGACTACAGAAAGCTGTCGCCGGCCGCCCATGCCGAGCTGGTGACGACGCTCTACGGCTTCCTGATGCAGAAGGGCTGCATCCCCGATTCCTGGTTCGCGGCCCAAATCGACCAGGCCGACAATGTGAGCGGCGATATCGACACGCTGTCGGGTCGGATCGCGCAGATCCGCACCTGGACCTTCGTCGCCAACCGCCCGGACTGGCTGAAAGACCCCGAACGCTGGCAGGGGATCGCCCGCGAGGTCGAAAATAAATTATCGGATGCGCTCCATGAACGCTTGACTGAGCGTTTCGTTGATCGCCGGACCAGTGTATTGATGCGCCGCCTGCGGGAGAACACGAGCTTGAATACGGAAATCGGCAAGACCGGCGAAGTCATCGTCGAAGGCCATGTCATCGGCCGCCTCGATGGCTTCACCTTTGCACCGGATGCGGCGGAAGCCGGCTCCGATGCGAAAGCCTTGCAGGCTGCCGCGCAAGCGGTGCTCGCCGGCGAGATCAATACGCGCGCCGAAAAGCTGGGCAACGCGCCGGACGATCAGTTCGTGCTGACCTCCGACGGCACCATCCGCTGGACCGGCGATGCCGTGGCGCGGCTGACTGCCGCAGAGGAGGCGCTGCATCCGCGCATCCGCATCATCTCGGATGAGCGGCTGACGGGCGCGCCCCGCGACAAGGTGCAGGCGCGGCTCGACCTCTGGCTCAAGACGCATATCGAAAAGCTGCTCGGGCCGATGTTCGAGCTGTCGAAGGCCGAGGACGTCACGGGCATCGCCCGCGGCATCGCCTATCAGGCGGCCGAGGCGCTCGGCGTGCTCGAGCGTCCGAAGATCGCCAACGAGCTGAAGGATCTCGACCAGCCCTCGCGCGCGACGTTGCGCAAATATGGCGTCCGCTTCGGCGCCTATCACATCTATTTCCCCGGCATCCTGAAGCCCGCCGCGCGTGCGCTGGCTGCGCTCTTGTGGGCGCTGAAGCAGGACAATGTCGATCTGTCGGCGCTGTCTGGCGCCCAGCATCTGGCGTCCTCGGGGCGCACCTCGTTCCCGGTCGACAAGAGCCTGCCGCGCGATGCCTATCGTGTGCTCGGCTACAAGCAGGCCGGCGAGCGCGCCGTCCGCGTCGACATTCTGGAGCGCCTCGCCGATCTGATCCGTCCGGCGCTGGCCTGGCGCGAGAACTCGCCCGGCGAAAAGCCCGCCGGCGCGTTCGATGGCCGCAGTTTTGTGGTGACGCAGGCGATGACCTCGCTCACCGGCTCCGCCGGCGAAGACTTCGCCTCGGTGCTTCGTGCGCTCGGCTATCGCATGGAGAAGCGTGCGCCGTTGCCGCCGAAGCCGGCCGCGCCTGCTGTTGCGGAGACGCCGGCGACGGAGGCTTCCGCCGAGACGCCTGCTGAAACGACGGATGCTGCGATCGAAGCTGCCGCTGAGCCCGTCACCGTCGAAGATGCGCCCGGCATGGAGCAGCACGACGAGCCCGCGCACCACGAGCCGGCGCTCGAGGCCTCGCCCGAAGCAGCGCCTGTCACGCCGGAAGATGCCCCCGGCATCGCGCCTCCGGCTGAAGAAGCTGCTGCGCCCGCGGAGACTGCTGCTGAAGCCGCTCCCGCTGAACCTGCTGCAACGGAAGTCGCCGCAGCGCCCGACGCTGCTGCGCCTGCTGAAGCCGCAGCCGCGCCCGCTGAACCCGAGCTCATCGAAGTCTGGCGTCCCGGCGGCCGTCACGAGGACCGCAAGCCGCGCCACGAGCGCCATCGTCACCAGCGCCACAACAATCAGCGTCCGCAGCAGGCCGGCGCCGAAGCAGGCGCTGCGCCGGCGGACGGCGAAGCCGTCCCAGCCGCCGACGGCGAGAAGCGTAACGAGCGCCATCGTCACGGCGGTCATCGCAGAGACGGCGGCAGGGATTTCCGCAAGCCGCGCGAAGGTGGCGCCGAGGGCGCGCCGCGTCAGGACGGGCGCGACGATCGCAATCGCAGCTTCCAAGGTAGAGAACAAGGCAAGGACCGCGACAAGGATCGCGATCGCAACCGCGATAACAAGAAGTTCGGCGGTGATCGTGACAAGGGTCGCGACAACAGGGGCCGCGATCGCGACAAGGGCCGTGACCGTCAGGGCGGTCCGTCGTTGCGGCCGTACGCCTCGAGCGCGAATCCGCGCGAGCGCGATCGTCCCGCGGATCCGAACTCGCCATTCGCAAAGCTCGCTGCGCTGAAGGAGCAGCTCTCGGGGCGCAAGGAGTAATCCCACGACCACCGAGCGGCAGCGCCTCGACAAATGGCTGTGGCACGCGCGGGTGGTGAAGGCGCGGACTTCGGCGGCTGAGCTCGTCGAGTCCGGACACGTCCGCATCAACGGCACGCGCGAGAAATCACCGGGCCATGCGATCAAGATCGGCGACGTCATCACCGTCGCGCTCGACCGCACCGTGCGCGTGCTGAAGGTGACCGGCTTCAACGAGCGCCGCGGCGATGCAGCCTCCGCGCGCGTGCTCTATGAGGAACTCGGCGAGCGCAAAGTATAATTAGTTGCGCTCTGAGTTCATTTCTTGGTCGATCAACCACACAAAGCCGTCATGATCGACCGTTCCCGATCTTGCAGCGCGGGGCCATCCGCGCTACGCAAGCCGCGACTTTTAAAAGAGCTTTTCGGAGCGTTGGATGACTTACGTCGTCACTGAAAACTGCATCAAGTGCAAGTACACCGACTGCGTCGAGGTCTGCCCGGTCGACTGTTTCTACGAGGGCGAGAACATGCTCGTCATCCATCCGGACGAGTGCATCGACTGCGGTGTGTGCGAGCCGGAATGCCCCGCCGACGCCATCAAGCCGGACACGGAACCGGGCCTGGAAAAGTGGCTTGAGGTGAATACCGAATACGCCAAGAGCTGGCCGAACATCACCCAGAAGAAAGAATCACCTGCGGACGCCAAGGAATTCGACGGGCAGGAGGGCAAGTTCGAGAAATATTTTTCGAAGAAGCCCGGCTCCGGCGACTAAATTCCGGCGCAAACTTAACCCTAATACCTTCGTCAGCGCCGAAAACCGGCCCTCAAGACCCCTAAATCATTGATTTTTGCGGGAAATGTGCTATATTGGGCACATTAAGCCGAACCCCCGTCAGCCCAGTTGGCCCCGTTGGGTTCCCGTGAAACCAAATGTCGAAACAGGGGCGTGGCAGTTTCCGCGCGCAGGCTGTGTCACAGAAAACGCGTAAAAAGAGTACTTCAGCGAGGGCTTCCCATAAGGAGGCCAAAAAAGTCGCCGCGGCCAGCCGTAGCGCATCCAAGGGTCGGGCCGCTGCCAAGGCGCCGCCGGCTGCAAAGTCCTCGAAGAACAAAAGAAGCGCAATGCCTAACAAGACTGCCAAACCGGCCGCGAAAGCGACCGTTGCAAAGCCTGCTGCTGCCAAGCCTGTCGCTGCCAAGGCTCCTGTCGCTGCCAAGGCTCCTGCCGCCAAGCCCGTTGCTCCGAAGGCTCCCGTTGCTGCCGCCCCCGCCAAGGCCCCCGTTGCTGCTGCCAAGCCGGCCGTGAAGGCTGCTGCACCCGCGCCGAAGGTCGAAGAAAAGAAGGTCGTGACCCAGCGCCAGGGCTTCAAGGCCAACGAATTCGTCGTCTATCCCGCTCACGGCGTCGGCCAGATCCTGGCCATCGAGGAGCAGGAGATCGCGGGTGCGAAGCTCGAGCTGTTCGTCATCAACTTCATCAAGGACAAGATGACGCTGCGCGTTCCGACCAACAAGGCCGAGAGCGTCGGCATGCGCAAGCTTTCGAGTGACAAGACACTCAAGGAAGCGCTCGATACGCTGAAGGGGAAGCCGAAGGTCAAGCGCACCATGTGGTCGCGCCGCGCCCAGGAATACGAAGCGAAGATCAATTCGGGCGACATCGTCGCGATCGCGGAAGTCGTGCGCGACCTCTATCGCTCCGAGTCGCAGCCCGAGCAGTCCTACAGCGAACGCCAGCTCTATGAAGCGGCGCTCGATCGTCTGTCCCGCGAGATCGCGGTGGTGCAGCACTCGACCGAGACCGAAGCGGTCAAGGAAATCGAGGCCCAGCTCGCCAAGAGCCCGCGCCGTACCAATGCCAAGACGGAAGCCGCTGAAGGCGAGGCGGATGCCGAGGGCGATACCGACGATACCGATGGCGACGACACCACGGTCGCCGACGAGGCTGCGTAAGCGTCTCGCCACGTTGTTTGCAAGAGATCGAAAGCCCGGCCGTTCGGCCGGGCTTTTTGTTGTGGGGTGGGTGCCGGGCGCCTTGGATTGGTCTCTGGCGCTGGCCTGTTCCCGCTTGCGCTCCTCAGAACCTCATCTCGACCCTGCCCTTGAGAGATGTGTATAAGAGACAGATGCAAATGTCTCACTTGGACTGCCGAGCTCGAGCTTGGCGCGGCTGACGAGATCGTCGCTTGCCACCAGCGCGCAGTCGAGCGTGCGCGTGAGTGCCTCCAGACGGCTTGCGACATTGACGGTCGCGCCGATCACGGCAAATTCCAGACAGGTGTGCCCAATGTCGCCGAGCACCACCGGCCCGTAATGCAGGCCAAAGCTGACGCGCATCGGTGGCTCCCCGGACGCCGCTCGCTGTGCGTTCCAGCCGTCCGCTGCAGCAATCATTGCCTGGGCACAGCGCAGCGCATTGCTGGCGTCACGCGCGCCTGCGAAGGGCGTGCCGAATGTCGTCATCAATCCGTCGCCCAGATATTTGTCCAACGTGCCGTCGTGGCGGAAAACCTCCTGCTCCATCAATCCGTGGAATTCGCGTAAGGTCCGCACCACTTCCTCCGGGGCGCGCACATCCGCAAAGGCCGTGAAGCCAACGATGTCCACGAACAGTACCGCGACGTCCTGAGTGCGCACCTGCTTCAACGGCTCGTCGTGCTTCGATAATTCCGTGACGACATTGGGCGAGAAGTAGCGCGCAAGATTGCCGCGCTCTCGCTCCACGGCGGCATGTCTGATCAATAGGTCGTTGCTGCGCCGGACCGCGAGCGCCAGCGTGACGGCGACGATCAGGAAGACGACGATCTCCTGGATGCGGAGGCCGAATCCGATCGCACTGGGCGAGATCAGCGCGAACAGCCTGTGATCGCTGCCCACCGCCTCTGCAATGCGGGCGGTCAGGGCGGGATCGCGATCAGGTTGCCACCACACCCAGGCCACGCCGATCGCCCAGAGCGCTGCGGTCCATGTGCCGACCGCGATCACGGTTCGCCAGGAATAGGCCAGTGTGGCGCCTGCGAGCAGGACGAAGAAGTAGATAAAGTTGCCGAAATGGTATTGCATCGCTACCGGCCAGTGCGTCGTGCCGAACGGGTTCGGGACGACGATGACGAATGTGAGCAGCGCCAGGTCGCAGAACAAAAGCGCCAGTTCCGACCGCGATACGCCGACCCGCCCGACCCTGACCTGGGCCCAGCCGATCAGGGCGAACAGACCGAGCAACGCCACGTAATAGAGCTGGTCCCATGCCGGGTTGATGGCCAGCAGCAGGCAGGCGATGACGGCCAGCGCGACATAGCGCGCCCGCACGGCCAGTTGCAGGCCCTCCCTCTTGCCGGCTTCGAGCGCCGCCTGTGCGAACTCAACGGTTTCGGTGTCGCGCTGGCTGCGCTCACGCGAACGCGCGGTGGACGAGCCGAGGCGCTCGACGAGCATTGTCACGGGGCGGTCTCCTCGCTTGGGCCGTTGCAGCACAGCGGCGCCGTCAGCCACCGCTTCCAACAGTCTAGTGATGCCTGCCCGCGGGGTCATCAACTCGGGCGGGTGTTTTCCTCCCCGCGCGGCGAACCGCTCACTTCACCGGCCGCTTCTCGAGCTTCCTTGCCAGCGTGCGGCGGTGCATCCCCAGCCGCCTTGCCGCTTCGGAGATGTTGAAATCGGTCTCGATCAGCGTCTGGTGGATGCGCTCCCATTCCAGCGTCTTGATCGAGGTCGGCCGCACGTCCAGCGCGACCTCGGCATTGCCCTCGGCCTTGTGGAACGCGGCTTCGATGTCGTCGGTGTTGGAGGGCTTTGCGAGGTAGTGGCAGGCACCGAGCTTGATGGCCTCGACGGCGGTCGAGATGCTGGCAAAGCCGGTCAGCACCACGATCAGCATGTCTTCGTCGTGGGTATGCAGCAGCTCGACGCAAGCGAGCCCCGAGGCGCCGCCGAGCTTGAGGTCGACCACGGCGTAGCCGAACGTTCGTCCTTCCAAGACCTGCCGGACGTCTTCGATCGAGGCGGCGAGTACGACCTCGTAGCCGCGACGTTCGAACGAGCGCTTTAGCGTGCGTGCAAAGCCCTCGTCATCCTCGACGACGATGAGCGAGCGATCAGGCGTCAAAGCTGCCTCCGATCGCGAGTGTGGCGAGCGGCAGGGTCAGGCGCACCGTAGCGCCGCGCTTCCTGTGGTTCTCGGCGGTGACGCTGCCTCCGAGCTTGCGCACCACGTTCACCACCAGGAACAGGCCGAGCCCGCCGCCGGCGCGGCCCTTGCTCGACTGATAGGGTTTTCCGAGCTGCGCCAGCATTTCCGGCGCGAAGCCCGGGCCGCGGTCGCTGATCGAGAGCACCAGATTGTCGCCCTCGCGTTCGGCAACGAGCTCGACCCACTCGCGCGAGACCTCATAGGCATTGTCGAGGACGTTGAAGATCACCTGCTTCAGCGCGATGTCGGAGACGATCGCGACGTCCTCGCCAAAGGTGTTGACGAAATAGAGCGTGCGCGCCGAGCGGGCGTCGCGCCATTCCTCGACCAGCGCGGTGACGAACGCCGTCACCGTCGTCGGCGAGGATCCTTCTCCGCGGGCCTCGCCGGCCGAGACCAGAATGCCCGTCACGATCGACTTGCAACGCTGGAGCGAGGTTTCCATTTCGGTGAGGTCTTCGGCAAGCTCCTGATCGGCGGCGAGATCCGGCATGCGGCGCCAATCGCTCAGGATGACCGAGAGCGAGGCCAGCGGCGTGCCGAGCTCATGCGCAGCGCCAGAGGCGAGCAGGCCCATCCGGACGATGTGATCCTGCTCGGCCGCATGCTGGCGCAGCGCCGCCAGATGCGCGTCGCGCTGGCGCAAATTCCTGTTGATGCGGGTTACGAACACCACCAGCAGGATCGCGTTGAGCGCGAAGCCCAGCAGCATGCCGGCGACGGTGAGCGTATAGGTCTCGCTGAGCGGATTGGGCGGCAGGTCGAGCGGCCGGTAGGCCAGCGTCAGCCAGACAAAGCACGCACAGGTCAACGCCACCAGCGACCAGGTCGAGCGGGCGTCGAGCAGCACTGCGCCGAGCGTGACCTGGAGCAGGAACAGCGAGGTGAAGGGATTGGTGGCGCCGCCGCTGAGGTAAAGCTGCGCGGTCAGCGCGGCGACATCCAGCATCAGCGCGACCAGCAACTCGTTGCTGGAGATCGCGGCGCGGTGGCGCACCCAGACCAGGCTCGACACATTGAGCAGCACCAGCGCGCCGATCACCGCGCCCATCCGGGTGAGGGGCAGGGGAATGCCGAGCCAGAAGTGCACGCCGCCGATGGTGACGATCTGGCCGACCACCGCGGTCCAGCGCAACTGGATCAGCAGCGCCATGTTCTTGCGGTTGGTCTCGTCGTCGGTCGGAGCAGCGCCGATCAGCTCGCTGCGCGCATCCGCCTGCGATTGCAGCGTGACGGCGAGCTCGCCAAATTTGTTCCCGTCGTCAGGTCGGTTCGACGATCGTTCCAGCATCTGATCCCGTCCTGCGGACGGAGGCATCGAAGCCGCCGGCCGATTCGTGGACGAAGCGCTTGCGGCGGAACAGCCCGCCGCGGAATGTGACGAAAAGCCTGCCCGCCAGCATAAAGGCCAGGGTAAACCACGTCAGCGCGTAGATCAGGTGGTTATTGGGAAAGCGGACCACGGTCAATCCGCCGATGGGATCGTTGCCGGATTGTGATCCGGCATCGGCATCGACGAAGAAGGGCGCGACGTTCCGGAGGTCCCGCGCTGCCGCGATCGCCGCAACATCCCGCGAGTACCAGCGGTTGTGCTGAGGCACGTTGTCCCTGAGAAATCCGCCCTTCGGCTCGGTCATGCGCAAGAGGCCGGTGACCTCGACCTGGCCGCCCGGATTGCCGCCTTGGCGCGTCGATGGATCTCGCCGCCCGGACGGCACGAAGCCGCGGTTGATCAGGATCGTCGCGCCGTCGTCGCGTTCGAGCGGCGTCAGCACCCAATAGCCGGGGCCTTCCTCGGTGACAGCTTGAACCAGCGTTTCACGGTCGTGCAGGAAGCGGCCGGAAACGCTGACATGCCGGTATTCGTCATTTGCGGGGGAGACCGCTGGCCATGATGCGGGCGAGGGGATCGGCTGGGCCGGGGCGTGGACACGCTGCTCGACGCGGTCGATCAACGCCAGCTTCCAGGCGCGGCGCTCGACTTGCCAGACGCCGAGGCTCATCAGAACGACGAAGGCAGTCAGCGAGAGAACCGTGAGCCACAGGCGCGGACGCGCAGCCCTTGCGGGGCTGCGCGGTTCGGCATCCTCGTGGCTCACGAGATCGCTCACTTCATCCCCGTCATCTCGTGGATCGGCATCATGTTGCTGTTGAGGTGATTCATCACCCACAGCGAACCGGACAGCGCGATCACCACCATCACGATGGTGAAGATCAGCGCCATCATGCTCCAGCCGTTCTCGGACTTCGGGCTCATGTGCAGGAAGTAGATCATGTGCACGACGATCTGCACCACCGCGAAGGCCATGATGACCAGCGCGGTGATCTGCTTGCTCGGCAGTGTGCCGCTCATCACCAGCCAGAACGGGATCGCGGTGAGGATCACCGAGAGCACGAAGCCGAGCATGTAGCCCGAGAACGTGCTGTGGGCGTGGCCGTCATCGTGGTGATGGCCGTCGGCGTGGGCGGCGTGGGTATCGGTGTTCATCGCAGAACTCCCAGGAGATAGACGAAGGTGAAGACGCCGATCCAGACCACGTCGAGGAAGTGCCAGAACATCGACAGGCACATCAGGCGGCGGCGGTTGGCCTCGATCAGGCCGTAACGCCAGACCTGCACCATCAAGGTCACCAGCCAGATCAGGCCGCAGGAGACGTGCAGGCCGTGGGTGCCGACCAGGGTGAAGAAGGCCGACAGGAAAGCGCTGCGCTGAGGCGTGGCGCCCTCGCGGATCATGTGGGCGAACTCGGTGAGCTCGATGCCGATGAAGGCGGCGCCGAACAGGCCGGTGATCAGGAGCCACATCTGGGTCTGTGCGATCTTGTTCTGCTGCATCGTCAGCATGGCAAAACCATAGGTGATCGACGACAGCAGCAGCATCGAGGTGTTCACCGCGACCAGGTCGAGGTCGAACAGATCCTTCGGCGCCGGACCGGCGGCATAATTGCCGCCGAGCACGCCGAAGGCCGCGAACAGCATCGCGAAGATGAGACAGTCGCTCATCAGATAAATCCAGAAGCCGAGCGAGGTGCTGTAGCCTTCCGGATGCGGGTGTTCGTCGGCCAGATAGAAGACCGGCTCGCCGGTTTGGATGGGATTGACAGCGACAGTCATTTACTTGGCTCCGGCGAGCAGTTTGGTGCGCGCGTCCTCGGTCCGGATGACGTCGTCAGCCGGAATGTCGAAGTCGCGATGATAGTTGAAGGTGTGGCCGATCCCGACGGCGAGCAGCGCGATGAAGCTCAACGCCGCCAGCCACCAGATGTACCAGATCAGACCGAAACCCATGGCGGTGGCGAAGCCGGCGAGAATGATGCCGGTGCCGGTGCTGCTGGGCATGTGGATCGGCTTGAACCCGGTGAGCGGACGCTGGTAGCCGCGCTTCTTCATGTCCCACCACGCGTCATTGTCGTGAACGACGGGGGTGAAGGCGAAGTTATAGTCCGGCGGGGGCGAGGAGGTCGCCCATTCCAGCGTGCGCGCATCCCAGGGATCGCCGGTGACGTCCCTGAGCTGCTCGCGCTTGAGGAAGGAGACCGCGAACTGCATCAGCATCGAGAGGATGCCGAGGAAGACGAGGCCGGCGCCGATCGCGGCGATGACGAACCAGATTTGAAGCGAAGGATCGTCGAACACGCGCAGGCGGCGGGTCACACCCATCAGGCCGAGCACATAGAGCGGCATGAAGGCCATGTAGAAGCCGGTGACCCAGAACCAGAACGACATCTTGCCCCAGAACGGATCCAGCCTGAAGCCGAACGCCTTCGGGAACCAGTAGCTGATGCCGGCGAAAGCGCCGAACACCACGCCGCCGATGATCACGTTGTGGAAGTGCGCGATCAGGAACAGGCTGTTGTGCAGGACGAAGTCGGCCGGCGGCACCGCGAGCAGCACACCGGTCATGCCGCCGATCACGAAGGTCAGCATGAAGGCGATCGTCCACATCATCGGCAGCTCGTAGCGTATGCGGCCGCGATACATCGTGAACAGCCAGTTGAACATCTTCGCGCCCGTCGGGATCGAGATGATCATCGTGGTGATGCCGAAGAACGAATTGACGCTGGCGCCCGAGCCCATCGTGAAGAAGTGGTGCAGCCAGACCAGATACGACAGGATGGTGATGACGACCGTGGCGTAGACCATCGAGGTGTAGCCGAACAGACGCTTGCCGGAGAAGGTCGAGGTGACTTCCGAGAAGATGCCGAAGGCGGGGAGAACCAGGATGTAGACCTCGGGATGGCCCCAGATCCAGATCAAGTTCACGTACATCATCGGGCTGCCGCCGAAATCGTTCGTGAAGAAGTTGGTGCCGACGTAACGATCGAGCGAGAGCAGCGCGAGCACGACGGTCAGGACCGGGAAGGAGGCGACGATCAGGATGTTGGTGCAGAGCGAGGTCCAGGTGAACACCGGCATCCGCATCATGGTCATGCCGGGGCAGCGCAGCTTGACGATGGTGCAGATCAGGTTGATGCCGGACAGCGTCGTTCCGACGCCTGCGACCTGCAATCCCCATATGTAATAGTCGACGCCGACATCAGGACTGTAGCCGATGTTGGACAGCGGCGGATAAGCGAGCCACCCGGTTCGGGCGAATTCACCGATGAACAGCGAGAGCATCACCAGCACCGCGCCGCCGACCGTCATCCAGAAGCTGAAATTGTTCAGGAACGGGAATGACACGTCGCGCGCGCCGATCTGCAGCGGCACGACGAAGTTCATCAAGCCCGTGACGAGCGGCATCGCCACGAAGAAGATCATGATTACGCCGTGGGCGGTGAAGACCTGGTCGTAGTGATGGGCGGGGAGGAAGCCCTCGGAACCGCCGAACGCGAGTGCCTGCTGCGCACGCATCATGAGGGCGTCGGCGAAGCCGCGCAGCAGCATCACGATCCCGAGGATCATGTACATGACGCCGATACGCTTGTGGTCCACGCTGGTGAACCATTCGCGCCAGAGATAGCCCCAGAGGCGGAAATAGGTGACGCCGGCGAGCAGCGTGATGCCGCCGAGCGCGACCACCGCGAAGGTGCCGACGAGGATCGGCTCGTGCAGTGGCAGCGAATCGATGCCGAGACGGCCGAAGATGAGCTTGAGAAGATCAGGAGACATGCGAGCTCTCTTTAGGAGTCGGATTTCGGACGTTGTCCGAGGAAGAAGGAGGAGGACTTCAGCGGCGAGAAGGTCGGCCGCTTGAGACCGGCGCCGATGAGCGGCGCGGTGTCGAGCGGCGCCTTGATCGCCGCGGTCGTCTGCCTGTCTCTTATACACATCTAGATGTGTATAAGAGACAGGCGCGGTGTCGAGCGGCGCCTTGATCGCCGCGGTCGTCTGCCCCTGCGGCGCATCCGGCGTGCAGGTGCCGGCGACGAAAACAGGCTCGGGGCCGAACGCGGTGCCGCGGCGGGCGTACTTGTCGTAAGAGAGCGGCAGGGTGTTGTTCAGGCCCTCATGGCCGTTGCCGCCCTTGGCGTCGATCGCCATCATCTCGCTCTGGCACATCTTGCCGGTCTCGACACACATGTTGAGGATCAGGCGGTAGAGATCGGATTCGACCGTGCCCCAGCGGCGCACCGGCTCGTTCTCGCTCGGCTTCTCGAGCTGGAGATACTCGGCGCGACCAAGCGAACCGCCAGCCGACTTGGCCTGTGCGACCCAGGCATCGAAGCCCTTGTCGTCGAGACCCTGGAAGTTGAAGTGCATGCCGGAGAAGCCGGCGCCGCTGTAGTTCGCGGAGAAGCCCTTGTAAGTGCCGGCGTGGTTGACGACGGCGTGGAGCTTCGTCTCCATGCCCGGCATCGCGTAGATCTGGCCGGCGAGCGCGGGGATGTAGAACGAGTTCATCACCGATGACGCGGTGATGCGGAAGTTGATCGGACGATCGACCGGGGCTGCCAGATCGTTGACGGTGGCGATGCCGTAGTCCGGATAGATAAACAGCCACTTCCAGTCGAGCGCGACGACATCGACCTCGAGCGCCGCCTTGGACTGGTCGATCGCGCGATCAGCATGGATGCGGCCGAGCGTGCGATAGGGGTCGAGCAGGTGCGTACCCATCCAGGTCAGCGCGCCCAGGCAAACGATGATCAGCAGCGGCGCCGACCAGATCACCAGCTCGAGCTTGGTCGAGTGATCCCAATCCGGCTCGTAGCGGGCCGAACTGTTGGACTGGCGGTAGCGCCAGGCGAACAGCACCGTCAGCGCCATCACGGGGACGACGATCAGGAGCATCAGGACGGTGGAGATGATGACGAGGTCGCGCTGTTGCGCCGCGATATCGCCGGCTGGCGCCAGCACGACGTAGTTGCAGCCGCTGAGCGCGACTGCCAGGGGTAGCAGCGCCAGGATCTTGAGACGGGACACGGGCCGAGCCTTATGAGAATGAGTTTCTTTTGCGAGGCCAAGGGGTAGCTGCGGCGCAGCAATCCGGACATTGGACAATTTGTCCAATGTTGCACTGCGGGATGTTGAGCCAGACAAGGCCAGATTGCCTGGCGTCAAGCCGGGCGGTCGGCTTTGGTTTTCAGGACGTTAAGGGCGCACGCATGGCGACGGCACAGACCCCCGCAATGGCGGATATCCACTCGGGCGAGCACGGCCACGATCAGGCCAGTCCCGGCGAGATCGCCATCGGCGTCATCATTGGCCGCACCTCGGAATTCTTCGACTTTTTTGTCTACGCGATCGCCTCGGTGATCGTGTTCCCGCGCCTGGTGTTTCCGTTCACCAGCGAACTGACCGGCACCCTCTATTCCTTCATGATCTTCGCGCTGGCCTTCATCGCCCGGCCGATCGGAACCGTCATTTTCATGACGGTCGACCGCGAGTACGGCAAGACGGCCAAGCTGGTCTCGGCGCTGTTCCTGCTCGGCACCGCCACCGTGGCGCTGGCGTTCCTGCCCGGCTATTCCGAGATCGGCGTTGCCGCGATCTGGCTGCTGGCGCTGGCGCGTCTCGCACAGGGTCTGGCCTGGGGCGGCGCCTGGGACGGCATGGCTTCGCTGCTGGCGCTAAACGCGCCGGCGTCCAAGCGCGGCTGGTACGCGATGGTGCCGCAGCTCGGGGCTCCCCTCGGACTGATCGTGGCGAGCGCACTGTTTGCCTATTTCGCCGGAAATCTCTCGGCCGATGATTTCTTCGATTGGGGCTGGCGCTATCCGTTCTTCGTCGCCTTCGCCATCAACGTCGTGGCGCTGTTCGCGCGCCTGCGCATGGTGACGACGGAGGAATATGCCTCGCTGTTCGAGACCCGCGAATTGCAGCCCTCGCGTATCTCCGACACCGTTGCCCGCGAAGGCCACAACATCATGCTCGGCGCATTCGCGCCGCTCGCGAGCTTCGCGCTGTTCCACATGGTCACGGTGTTTCCGCTGTCCTGGGTGTTCCTGTTCACCCGCGAAAGCCCGGTGCGCTTCCTGATCATCGAGATCGTCGCCGCCGTGTTCGGTGTCGCCGCGATCGTGACCTCAGGGATCATCGCTGACCGCGTCGGCCGCAAGTCGCTGCTGATGGGATCGGCGATCGCGATCGCGATCTATAGCGGTTTTGCCCCGCAGTTGCTTGATGCCGGCGCGTTCGGCGAGACCATCTACATGGTGATCGGCTTCATCCTGCTCGGCCTCTCTTTCGGCCAGTCCTCGGGCGCGATCGCCTCGAACTTCAAGCAGATGTACCGCTACACGGCTTCCGCGCTGACCTCTGACATGGCCTGGCTGTTCGGCGCCGGCTTTGCCCCGCTGGTCGCGCTGCTGCTCGCCACCAATCTCGGCGTCATCGCCTCGGGTGCCTATCTGCTCTCGGGCGCGTTCTGGACCCTGCTCGCSCTCTGGCTCAGCGGCCAGCGCGAGGCCGGCGACATGGATGCGGGCGAGTCCTCGAACTGACGGGAATAAAATCTGGGCCGGACGATCCTGTTTGCTGCCGCAAACAGGAGATCACATGAACGTCCGGTCGAGTTCCGTCCTTCCAAGAAGCACGACAAGCCTGGCTCTTGCCGCCATCACGATCGCGCTCCTGTGCGCAGCCGGTCCTGCCGGCGCCACCGGCAACGCCGCACGCGGTCAGATGCTCTACAAGGGCTGCGCAGACTGTCACTCGATCAACGAGAACGGCGTCGGCCCGATGCACAAGGGCGTGGTCGGGCGCAAGGCGGGCAGTGTCGCCGGCTATGACTATTCGCCTGATCTGAAGAACTCGGGGATCGTCTGGACCGAGGAAAACCTCGACAAATGGCTGACCGGACCGCAGGCCATGGTGCCGGAAACCAAGATGTTCTTCGATGTGCCGGATGCGCAGGATCGCGCTGATATCATCGCTTATTTGAAGGAAAAGGCGCGGTAGGAACCGCGCCTCAATCCGTCACGATCTTCACGCGATCGCGCACCTTCACCTGTGCGTTGCGATCAAGCCCGTTGAGCACGCGAAAGCGTTCGGCGGGGTGATCGACGCCGGCCATGCGGTGGGAGAGCGATTCCACGGTATCGCCGGGCTGCACGGTGATCACCTTGATGCGCAGCGGACGTGCGGCCTGGATCTCGTCGAGCGTCAGGCGGCGGAATGAATTGACCGTCTCGCGCGCATTGCGCTCGCTCTCGGTCGATTTCTGCCGCGTGGCGAAGATGAAGCGGTAGACGTCGCTGCCGAAGCGCAGCGCATAGACCTTGAACTGCCACTGATCGCCCTTGGCGGTGGCGGACGCGGCCGGAAAACCGTTGATGATGATGTCCTCGGTGGAGGCCTTCTCGACACCCTCCATCCAGCCGGAATTGAGGTAGTCGCCGAGCGACTGCTCGGCCGGCACGCGCACGACGTCGAAGCGCATCGCCTGCGAGCCGCCCTCGCGCACGCCGATTACCGCCTGCGCGGTGTTGTCGAGCGTGAAATTGTCCGGAGCCTGAAAGGTGAAGCCGAGCTTCGGATGCAGGAACCGCCGGCCGCGGACAAAGCCCTCGCTGGGGTCTTCGCCGTAAACGAGATTGTCGATCGCGGAGAGATAGCTCTCGCGGTCGCGTTCGCCACCTTCGGGGGCCACGTATTGCCGCGCGATGGTTTGCGCATTCTGCACCCGCTCGGGCGTGGCCGGATGCGACGAGGTGAAATCCTGCGCGCGCGGGTCGAGGGAGCTCTTGCCGACCTTCAGCTCGGCATTGCGCTCCATCGCCGACAGGAACCGGGCGGCCCCATAGGGATCGAAATGAGCCTTGGCGGAGATGCCGACGCCGATGCCGTCAGCCTCGAACTCCTGATTGCGCGAAAAGCTCGCCATGGTCAGCTTGGTCTTGGCGAGTGCGAGCGCGGTGAGATCGGGATCGGTGCTCATGTCGGTGACGACACGGGTAACGATCGCGGCCTGGCGCGCCTGGTCCTCGCGCATCGCGGCGTGCTTGGACAGCACATGCGCCATCTCGTGGCTGAGCACGGAGGACAATTCCGACGTATCGCTCGCAAGCGCAAGCAGGCCGCGGGTGACATAGAGCTGGCCGTTCGGCAGCGCGAATGCGTTCACCGCACCGGAATTCAGGATGGTGACCTTGTAGCCCTGGTCGGGGCGGTCGGAGGCGGCAACCAGCCGGTCGACGGTCTTGCTGACCAGTGCTTCGAGCTTGGGGTCGTCATAGGTGCCGCCATAGCTCGCCAGGATGCGCTCGTGTTCCTTCTCGGTGGCAGGGGTCTGGGCGACAGCCGGCTTCGGCTTGGGCACCGCGACGGTCGCAGGGGCGGTCGCGGTCTGGAACCGGCCCATGTCGCCGCAACCGGCCAATGCCGTGCCCAGCAGGAGGCAAAGCGCCGCCGGCGCAGCCCGGAGGCGGCGTTTTTCGCCCTTTTTGTGCTGTTCTAGCACCCCATTCACGTCGCTTAACCCGTGCCCGGCCCGCTAAGGCCTTACCCCAATAGGCTCGTTTGCGCCCAGCAATTCAACCTGTCCCAAGAGACGCACATCGATACGCGGCCCCGCAGTCCCCTCAACCCAGCCCCGAACGCGAATACGACGATTTTCCAGGGACTTAATGGTTACCCCGACGCTCTCGAACGCCGGCAACGCTCGCTTTGAAATAGTCACAGCAAAGCCGCGTGTCCAGTTCCGTCCGAAGTTGAGGTAGGTCGTTGCCCCAGCTTGCCGGACCGACAGGACTTTGCCCTCCACCACCATAAAGCGCCCGATCCCGGCCAAAATATCGTCCGGACTTTCCGCGTTTTTTATGGCCGACGGGTCAGCCCAGTTGCCCTTTTTTTGGCGCCGCGCCTCGGCTTCCGACGCCAGCAGGGCGGCCGCGCAATCCTTATCGGTGATCTCGGCCGAGACAACGGCGTCGCCCTGGGCGAGGAGCATGGCCTGCACGGGCTTGTCGCTCTCGTCGATGAACACGAGTGCACTTTGCCGGCCATAGCGGTCGGGCGTGTCGTCCGTGCTACGCAGCGTGACGTCGCGGCCGACGAGCAAAGAGGTCAGCGCCTGCGTCGTCGTCGCTGTCGCCTCGATGCCGATGATGCGGACTTCGCGGCCGTCATCGAGGCGCACGCTGCGCGCGTCGATGATGGTCGCGACACGGCCTTCGCCCTGTGCCTCGAATTGGCACGGCGTCGCGAGCGCGGCGCGACACGCGATGAGAAGAAATGCAACGATGATGTAAAGGCGTTGCGTCACATGACCCGGAGAGGTTGCGTTAAGTGTCGATTATAACTCAAGCGAGGCAGATGACGAAATCGCAGTGTGACACGTCGGTGGTGCCTCATTCTCCGTCATTGCGAGCGCAACGAAGCGATCCGGAATCCCTCCGCGGAAAGACTCTGGCTGCTTCGCTGCGCTCGCAATGACGAGTGGAAACAATTTGCCGCAGCTCACCATTCCGCTTTGCGGAAAACATGCGCGGCAATCGTGCGTCCGTAACCTGCCTGCGCTTGCTGCGCTCTTGCGCATGCGGCATGATTGCGGGAATAGCAATAATCAAGCCGCCATTCAGAGCCAGGCGATCAAGGGAGGTTGTTTTCAATGAAGCATATTTTGTCGGGTATTTTTGCCGCAGCGCTTGCCCTCAGCGCGAGTGCTGCGCAGGCCCAGGACAGGCCTCCCCTGAAGATCGGCGGCATTCTCGACATGTCGAGCCTCTATGCCGACATCACCGGCCCGGGTAGCGAGACCGCGGCCAAGATGGCCGTGGAAGATTTCGGCGGCGAAGTGCTCGGACGCAAGATCCAGGTGCTGGCCGCTGACCATCAGAACAAGGCCGACCTGTCCGCCAACATCGCCCGCGACATGCTCGACAATCAGGGCGTCGAGATGATCTATGACGTCGCGGCGTCCGCGACTGCGCTTGCTGCCGGCGAGATCGCGAAAGCGCGGGGCAAGATTATCATGTTCAACGGCCCTGGCTCGATCCGTCTCAGCAACGAGGCCTGCGGTCCCACCACCATCCACTACGTGTTCGACACTTACGGCCAAGCCAATGTGACGGGCCTTGCGGCCGTGAGGTCGGGCCTCGACACATGGTTTTTCCTCACCGCCGATTACGCCTGTCTCTTATACACATCTAGATGTGTATAAGAGACAGCAGTCGTCCGGTGCCAAGGTGATCGGCATCGCCAATGCCGGCAACGACACGGTCAACGCGATCAAGCAGGCGGCCGAGTTCGGCATCACCAAGGGCGGCCAGAAGGTCTCGCCGTTGCTCGCCTTCGTCACGGACATCGACTCGATCGGGCTTGAGACCGCGCAGGGTCTGCTGCTGGCCGAGGCCTTCTACTGGGACATGAACGACGAGACGCGCGCTTTCTCGAAGCGCTTTCAGGAGCGTGTCAAGCGGCCGCCAACTTCGGCGCAGGCTGGCGTCTATTCCTCCGTCACGCACTATCTGAAAGCGGTGAAGGCAGCCGGCACGACTGATGCTGCTGCCGTCATCAAGGTGATGAAGGAGACGCCGATCAACGATTTCTTCGCGCATAACGGCAAGATCCGCGAGGACGGCCGCATGATCCACGACATGTACTTGTTCGAGGTCAAGAAGCCGTCGGAATCCAAGGGCCGCTGGGACGATTACAAGCTGCTCGCCACGGTTCCCGGCAACGAGGCATTCCAGTCGCTGGAACAGTCGCGCTGCCCGCTGGTGAAGAAGTGACGGCGTGACGAAGTCGCACCGTCATCCCGGGGCTCGCATAGCGAGAGCCCGGGATCCATCGGGCGGCAGTGACGGTTGAGAAATGGATTCCGGGCTCGCGCTTCGCGCGCCCCGGAATGACGGAGCAGAACAACAACAAAGGGAGACGTCCCATGAACGACATGGTCCTGCAAAAGCTCGAAGGCGGGCTGCTCACCATCACCATGAACCGACCCGAGCGGAAGAATGCGCTTAATCCCGAGATGGTCGCAGGTCTCGTCGAGGCGGCGCGGCGCGCGGCCGACGATCCCGAGGTGCGCGCGGTGCTGGTCAAGGGCGCGGGCGGCTCGTTCTGCGTCGGCGGCGACGTCAAGTCGATGGCGGCCGGACGTGCGCCGCTGCCGTTCGAAGTCAAGATGGCAAACTTGCGCCGCGGCATGGAGGTCTCGCGCATCCTGCACCAGATGCCGAAGCCCGTGGTGGCGCAGCTTGATGGCGCGGCAGCCGGCGCCGGCCTGTCGATGGCACTGTCCTGCGATCTCCGCGTCGCCAGCGAATCCTGCAAGATCACGACAGCCTTCGCAAAAGTCGGCTTCTCCGGCGATTACGGCGGCACCTATTTCCTGACCCAGCTGCTTGGTAGCGCCCGGGCACGCGAGCTTTATCTGACCTCGCCGGTGCTGACCGCGAAGGAAGCGCATGCGATCGGCATGGTGACCAAGGTCGTGCCTGACGCCGAGATCGATGCGGCCGCGCATGAGCTCGCGCTGTCGCTGGCGCAGGGACCGTCGATTGCGCTTGGCTTCATCAAGCGCAACATCAACAATGCCGAGCACCTGCCGCTGGAAGATTGTTTCGACGGCGAAGCGATCCATCACACCCGCTGCAGCGACACTGAGGATCACAAGGAAGCCGCGAAGGCCTTCGTCGAAAAGCGCAAGCCAGCTTTCAGGGGCGCATGACCATGGCGCCCTATATGCGGCTGCGGCAGATTTGTCTCGTCGCGCCGCAGCTCGCGCCTGTTATCTCCGATATCACCGAGATCATGGGCCTCGCCGTCTGCTACCGCGACGGCAATGTCGCGAAATACGGCCTGGAAAACGCGCTGATTCCGGTCGACACGATCATGTTGGAGGTGGTCGCGCCGTTCAAGGGCGGCACCACGGCCGGCCGCTTCATCGAGAAAACCGGTGGCCGCGGCGGTTACATGGCGATCTTCTGCTGCAATGATCCCGACGAGCGCGGGCGCCATGCGAATGCCATGGGCGTGCGTACCGCCAACGTCATCGACCACGCGCCCTATCACGGCGTCCAGCTCCACCCGCGCGACTGCCGGGCCGCCTTCATCGAGTTCAACCACACCGAAGGGAGCGATGACATTCTAGGCGCGTATCCGCCGGCCGGGCCGGACTGGCAAAAGTTCGTTCGCAAGGATGTGACGCAGGCGCTGACCGGTGTGGAGATGCAGAGCCCCGACCCGCAGGGGCTGGCGGCGCATTGGGGCAGGATCGTCGGCGTTGCGGCTGATGGCTCCGAATTGAAGCTACCCAACGCGACCTTCCGCTTCGTGAAGGGCGCCAGCGAGATCATGAGCGCGCTCGAGTTTCGGGTCGTGGATACAGCGCACATGCTGCATGTCGCGAGGTCGAAGGGACTCGCGGTGGCAGGGAATGAGTTTTTGCTGGGTGGCGTGACGTTCCGACTCGCGGCCTGAGCGGTTGCCTCACACGCAGCTGTCGTCCCGACAAGCGAAGCGCAGATCCGGGATCCATAACCACAGGGTAGAGTTTGGCGAAGACTCGTGGTGACCAGCTCGCGCGACAACTTCTCCCTGTGATTATGGGTCCCTGCGTTCGCAGGGACGACAGCGGAGAATGTAGCGGCGCCGGTGCGAGAGGTTGACTACCTCCCCCTAAAATTCGCAACGCGACGTTCTTCAGTCGCCTTCACGCCTTCCTTGAAGTCTTCTGTCGCGCGCAGGCGGGTCTGCTCGGCGAGCTCGTGGTTGGTCGCGGCCATGACACGATCGGCGAGTCCTGCGCGCATCGTGGCGCGGGTGGAGAGCAGGCCGAGCGGAGAGCATTCGGCGATCTCGCCGGCGAGCTTCATCGCCGCCGCCTTCACTTGGTCCTGCGGCACCAGCTCGTTGGCGAGGCCCCACTTGTACGCTTCTTCGCCGGTGACGCGGCGGCTGGTGTAGAACATCAGCTCGGCGTTGTTCTTGCCGATCAGCTCGGGCAGCGTCGTCGTCAGGCCGAAACCGGGATGGAAGCCGAGTTTTGTGAAGTTCGCCGAGAATCGCGCTTCGGGGCAGGTAACGCGGAAATCCGCCGACACGGCAAGCCCGAGGCCGCCGCCGATGGCAGCTCCCTGCACGGCTGCGACGATCGGCTTCTTGGCGCGGAAGATACGCACGGCCTGGATGTAGAGATGGTTGATCGGGCCGAGGCTGTCGGCCGGATCGCCCTTGGCCTTCTTCTCCGCTTCCTGAGCCTCCTGCGCCTGCCGCGCCGGGTCGCCGAAATTGGCGCCGGCGCAGAACGCCTTGCCCTGCGCCGAGAGAACGGACGCGCGGATCTCGATGTCGCGGTCGAATTCGTCGAGCGCGTCCGCGATCTGATTGATCAGCGCGATGTCGAAGAAGTTGAGCGGAGGCCTGCGGATCTCGATGGTGCCGACGTGCCCGACCTTCTCGACGCCGATATCTTTGTAGGTGGTCATGATGTCCTCGAATGATTAGCGCAGGCCCAGTCCGCGCGACTAGCGCAAACCAAGTCCGCGCGCGATGATGCCGCGCAGCACTTCCGTCGTGCCGCCCTGGATGGTGAGTTTCGGTGCGGTCTTGATGGCGAAGTCGAGCTGCCGCTCCAGCGTCTCGCGGTTGGTCGCGGTCTCCTCGACGAAGGCGGCAAGGTCGCGCACGCGATGCGGGAGCTGCTGCTCCCAGACCGTGCCGATGTCCTTGACGATGGACGCCTCCACCACCGGCTCCTTGCCGGCTTGCAGCATGCCGGCCACCGAGACCGACATGCGCCGCATGGTGTGCAGCTGCGCGACGAGCCGGCCGATGCCTTCGGCGCTGCGCGTGTCCGGATGAGGACCGACTGCGCGCACGAGCTCGGTCAGTACGTAATAGGTCTCGAGGAAGCGCTCGGGGCCGGAGCGTTCATAGGCGAGCTCGCTCGTTGCCTGCTTCCAGGCGCCGTCGACTTCGCCGAGCACGTGATCATCCGGCACGAAGAAGTCGGTGAACACGACCTCGTTGAACTCGTATTGGCCGGTGATCTGGCCGATCGGGTTCACCTTGATGCCCGGTTGCTTCATCTTGACCAGGAACTGGGTCAGGCCGTGACGGCGGTTTTCCTTGGTCGGTGGCGACGTCCGGAAGATCGCGATCATGTAGTCGGCGATATGCGCCGACGAGGTCCAGATCTTGGTGCCGTTGATGAGATAGCCGCCATCGGTCTTGGTCGCGCGCGTCTTTGCCGCGAACAGGTCCGAACCGGAGTTTGGCTCGCTCATGCCGATGGCAAAGCAGATCTCGCCGCGGCAGATGCGCGGCAGGATGTCCATCTTGATATGTTCGGGCGCGTATTTCAGCAGCACCGGGCCACTCTGGCGGTCGGCGACGAAGAAACGCCGCGTCGGCGCGTTCGCCACGCGCATCTCTTCGGTCACCACATAGCGCTCGAGGAAGGAGCGCTCCTGGCCGCCATATTTCTTCGGCCAGGTCATGCCCAGCCAGCCCTTGGCGCCGACTTTCCGGGAAAACTCCGGCACGTCGGTATCTTCGCGGTTGGGCTTGTGCGGATCGAAGGTGCCGGCGGCAATTTCCTCGGCGAGGAAGGCGCGCACTTCCTTGCGCAATTGCTCGCATTTCTCGGGCAAGCGTATCGGATCGAAACGGAGGGCAGCGGTCATATGTTTCGTCTCCCGATCAGCGCGATGCCACGAGCGGCCACAATTCGTCGGCGCCTCGGCGCGCGACCAGCTTGCCGAGCTCGACGGCCCAGTAGCTCTCCGAACCGAAATCGTCGCGCCAGGCCAGCGCCCGCAGCGAATAGCGGTGCAGGATGTGCTCGATGGTGAACCCGATCGCACCGTGAACCTGATGCGCGATGCCGCCGCCTTTTTCGGCCGCTTCCGCGCAGCGGATCTTTGCAGCGGCGGCTTCGAGATAAACTTCGTCGTTGAACGATTTTGCGTTCGCGATGGCGTCGGCGGCGGAGGTCGCGGCCGCAAGTGCCGCGGCGGATTCGCCGGCGAGGCGCGCGAGATTGTGCTGCACGGCCTGGAATTTCGAGATCTTCTTTTCGAAGGCGACGCGCTCGTTGGAATAGCGCACGGAGATGTCGAGCATGGATTCCAGCGCGCCGGCGATTTGCAGGCTGCGCGCGACGCCGCCCATCAGCATCAGATTGGTCTGGTCGACGCCATCAGGCGCGGCCTTGATGGTGATGGGCTGGACCTTGTCGAGCGTGACGGTGTCGCTGTGGTCGTAGCCGACATTGAGCCCGGATTCGATCCGGCCCTTCGAAGCATCGACCAGCGCGATCGAGACACCGTCCTTGCCATGCGCGAGCACCGCAAAGTGTTTTGCCGCTTTGGCAAAGGGCACGCCGCGGCAGCGGCCAGAGAGTGCGCCGTCGGCATCAAGGGTGACGCGATCCTTCGGTGACGCCGGCAGCGCTGTCATCTCGCCTTCGGGCGACGTGATCTTCGCCTGCGCCAGCAGCCAGCCCGCCAGCATGGTCTCGGCCAGTGGAACCGCGACTGCGAAGCGGCCCGCAGCGTTCAGCAGGGCAAAGCCGTCGGCAAGGCTGGCGCCGGAGCCGCCGAGCTCGTCGGGCACCCAGGACAAGGGCAAGCCTGCTTCGCTCAGCGCCTGCCACAGCGGCGCCTGCCACGAATTTGTCTTGTCGTTGTTGATGGTTTGCGGATCGGCAAGATCGGCGAAGATCTTCTCCGCGGTCTCGACGACGATATTGTCACTCTCCGCCACTGCGTTCCCCGTGTTTTGCCATTGGCGCCTCCTGCCCCATGGGGCGGCGCGCAGTCTCTTCTTGCGCCCGATGATCTGAAAAAGCCATGGCCCTGACAAGCGTCGATCGCAGGCCCATCTGCGGCTCCGGCATGGGGGCAACAACCGGTCTGGACTAATTCCGCTTAGCGGAGTTTGCTCGATTTGCACGGCACGGCAAACTCGCTAAACAGGGCGCCAGCAATTTACTGAGGGAAGGAAATACCGGATGGCCAAGGACAGTTTATGCGCAATCGTGACGGGGTCCGCATCCGGCCTCGGTGCTGCGACCGCAGAAATTCTCGCGGCGAGCGGGGCGCGGATCGTCATCAACTATTCGTCGAGCAAGACCGAAGCCGAGGCCACCGCAGACATCTGCCGCAAGGCCGGCGCCGCGGAAGTTCTGATCGTCCAGGGCGACGTCTCGCGCGACGAAGATTGCCGCAAGATCGTTGCGGCAGCCGCCTCCTGGGGCAAGCTCGACATCCTCGTCAACAATGCCGGCACCACCAAGCACGTCGCTTATGGCGATCTTGACGGATTGTCGGCGGACGATTTCCAGCGTCTGTACGGCGTCAATACCGTCGGTCCGTTCCAGATGGTGCGTGCCGCGCGCAGCCTGCTCGAGGTCGGCGCGAAGGCATCGGGGCGCACTTCGGCGGTCGTCAACGTGTCCTCGGTTGCTGGCATCAACGGCGTCGGCTCCTCGATGGCCTATGCTGCGAGCAAGGGCGCGCTCAACACCCTCACGCGATCGCTGGCGGTTGCGCTTGCGCCGATGATCCGTGTGAACGCTGTCTGTCCGGGCTATATCGATACGCCCTGGTTCACCAAGGGGCGCGGTGAGGAAGGCGCGAAGAAAGTGCGCGATGCCGTGTTGGCGAAGGTGCCGCTCAAAGTCGCCTCATCCGCCGAGGATATCGCGCAGCTCGTCTGCTTCCTGGCGCTGCCCGCCTCCGGCAACATGACCGGCGAGGCCGTGCGCATGGATGCGGGGATGCATTTGATTACGTGATAATGGACGCGCTCTCTCTCCGTCATGGCCGGGCTTGACCCTGTCTCTTATACACATCGATGCATTTGATTACGTGATAATGGACGCGCTCTCTCTCCGTCATGGCCGGGCTTGACCCGGCCATCCACGTGCTACCGCGCGGATCGTAAGACGTGGATGCCCGGGTCAAGCCCGGGCATGACGGTGCGGAAGCAGCAGTGTGCTGCCTTCGGCGCTTTGAAGCGCTACCCCTTGATCACGCCGCTCGCGACCAGCCGGTGCCAGATGAACAGCACCACCACGGCGCCGATCGTGGCCATGATGAAGCCTGCGCCCTGATCCGGACCGTAGTGGCCGATGGCCTGGCCGATGAAGGTCGCCAGAAACGCACCGACGATGCCGAGGATGGTGGTGAGGATGAAGCCGCTCGGGTTGTTCGGTCCCGGCGCCAGAAAGCGTGCGATGAGACCGGCGACGAAGCCGACCACGATGATCCACAAGATGCCGCTCATGCTCATGTTCGTGCTCCCCTCGTTGCAATGAAAATCAGAGCCTGCCCGAAAGTTCGTTCTCGGTCGGCAACCGTCCGTCCGGCGTTAAATGATCGATGACCTTCGGCAGGTATTGGCTCAGGCCGGAGAGCAATTCGTCGCGCGACAGGCCACTCTGAGCTGACAGGCTCTGGATCTGGTCGGCGCCGAGCGCATTGGCGAGATCGCCGGGGCTGATGGCCTTGTTCTCGCCCTTGGAGACCCAGGTGTTTGCGGTCTCGCCGTGGCCGGCCTGCTGAAGCTGGTTGACGAGATCGCCGAGGCCGCCGCTCAGCACGGAGCCGGCCGCGCCGCCCGCGAGCAGGCCACCGAGGCCGCCCTTCAGGACATCGCCGAGGCCACCGCCTCCGCCAAGCGCGCCACCAAGTCCGCCACCAGCGCCGGCATTCACCGGCGGGGGCGCCGGGATCGGCGTCGGCTGTGGCACCGAGCCGGGTTGGCTTCCGGTCATATGCTTGAATGCCTTCCAGGCGAGCAGGCCGAGGATCGCCATGGTTATCGGCGACATGCCGCCGGAGGATGATTGCGAGCTCGGCGTGCTCGGACCGCGGGGACCGTTCTGCATGCCGTTGAGGACGTCGAGTAGACCCATGGTGCTCTCCTTTGCCGTTCTCGTCGGCGAGCTCTCGCCGGTGACAAGCCCCCAGGCAAAAACATATGGGGCTCTCATGACGGTTACAAGGCAGATGCGCTTTGGCCGCGGATGGGCAGCGGCTTCTGCCTCTGCTATCGAAAGCCGGTCATTCAGGGAGCAAGTCAGGTGGTGACGGATCGACCGATCGTGGTGGCCGGCGCGGGTGCCATCGGCTGTTTTGTCGGCGGCATGTTGGCAGTCGCCGATCGCCGCGTCGCATTGCTGGTGCGGCCGCGGGTGAAGACCGAGATCGAGCGGTTCGGCCTGCGGCTGACGGATTTCGACGGCTCCGAGAAGAAGCTGGATGCGGGCCGGCTCGCGCTGTCTGAGGATCCCGCGATCTTCCACAGCGCCGGCGTCGTGCTGGTCACGGTCAAGAGTGCGGACACGGCCGACGTCGCGGATCAGATCGCGCAGCATGCGCCGGGGGATGCCGTGATTGTGTCGCTGCAGAACGGCGTCGGCAATGTCGGCGTGTTGCGGGAACGGCTCGGCGGCCGGCGCGTGCTTGCCGGCATGGTGCCGTTCAATGTGGTCGCAAAGGGCGAGGGGCGTTTCCACCGTTCGACCTCGGGTGACATCACTGTCGGCGAAGATGCCGACGACACGGCTGCCGCGCTGTCCGTGCCCGGCCTCACCATGCGTGCAAGCCGAGATATCACCGGCGTGCAATGGGGCAAGCTGATCATCAATCTGAACAACGCGCTCAGCGCGCTGTCCGACATGCCGCTTGCAGCCCAACTGGCGAACCGCGACTGGCGAAAATTGTTTGCCGACCAGATGGCCGAAGGGCTGGCGACGCTGAAGGCCGCCGGCATCACGCCGGCTTCGGCAACGCCGATCCCGCCGAACTGGATGCCGACCCTGCTGCGATTGCCCGACATGATCTTCAACGTGATCCTGGGACGCACGATGAAGATCGATCCCGAGGCGCGCTCCTCGATGTGGCAGGATCTGAAGCAGGGCCGCAAGACCGAGATCGACTATCTCCAGGGAGCGGTGATCGCGCTCGCCGAGAAAAACAACGTCGATGTGCCGCTGATGCGCCGTGTTGTTGCGCTGGTGAAAGAGGCGGAAATTGCGGGCAAGGGTCCGCCAGGACTTTCGCCGCAGCAGATTCGTGGTGTGGTGTGAGTGTTGTCGGTTGATGGAGGAGCGAGATGAAATATGGGCTGATCTTTGTACTCGCGCCGATCGTGCTCTGCGGCGCCTTCAGCTTTGCCGAGGCCCGGCCGCCGACCGTCATGAACTCTCCCGGTTATGACGCGCGTTTGCAGGAGAGCCGCAAGGCGCTGGGAAATTCACAGACGACAACAACACCCACGAATGCCCCAACCGCTGCACCGAAGCGCAGCAAGAAGAAGCACGCGAACTGAAGCCACACCTCCGCTGGCGCTTGTCCGGGATGACAGCGGAATGCGGGGGCGCCGTCTCAGCCCTTCTTTGCCGGTTTGCTCGGCGTCGGGCTGAACAGCTTTTTCAGATCGTTCAAGCCCTCCGACAGCCGCGGCCACTCGCAGGAGAACGAACCCTTGGCGCAGCTGCCGCTCTTCGGTCGCGCAACTACACCCTGCTGCACCTTCGGCCGCTCGACCGGAACCGGCACGCGCTCGACCTCGGTCCGCAGGGCGACCTGCTGAAGCTGCTGCGCTTGCTGCTCCTGCTGCTGGCGCGCGGTGGCCTGGGCCGCTTCGTTGCTGCGGCGCTGATTGGCGAGATAGGCCGTGTAGGACTCGTCGATCTTCTTCTGCTCGTCCGGCGTCGGGTTGGGACCTGCTATGTCGAACGTGCGGTCCTGGAGGAAGTCGTAATAGGTGTAGCCGCCGCCGGCCTTGCGCCGACCGGCAAACTTGGCGTTGCAGTCGGCAAGTGCGGACGTCTTTTCGGCTTTGCTCGCGGATTTTTCGGCGGCGTCGGCGCATTCCTCGAAGTCGACGGGCGCGCGCTTCCACCATTGCGCGTGGGCATGCGATGGGGTCAGCAGAAAAAGCCCTGCTGCGGCAACGAGAAATGGCGCCGCACGACGCGATGCAACTACGTCAGACATTCTACGAGAGCATTCCCTGCGAGACTCAACCCAAACTGAATCATGGCCGATTTTTGCGCCTTTCTCGCCGGCTTGTCACCCTTGGAACCGGGGAATTTCATGGCCGGGTTGCTGACATTTTTTGCTTGACGTGGCCCGGGAGTCACAGCCGCGTGGCATGCGATGCGCTTAGAGTTTGACCGGCTCGACGACGAAGGAGAATGACCATCATGAGAGCGCTGACCCGTTTCGCCGCAATCGCTTTGGTGCTGGTTTGCGGCCGCGCGCTCGCAGCAGAGGAAGACGCGCCCAACCGCAAGCCGGTGAAGGTCGTTGCCGATGCGTGGCTGCCGGTCGGCGGGCGGGGAATGTTGCCGCTCTATCTCTCCAGCGACTGGTCGACACCACTGCCGGCGATTTCGCGCGCCATCATCGTGCTGCACGGACGCCTGCGCAATGCCGATGTATATTACATCTCCGCTCACACCGCGCAGGTCGCGGCTGGCGATGACGGCAAAAGCGCGTTGATGATCGTGCCGCAGTTCCTGGCGGAGATCGATGTCGAGGCTTACAAGCTGCCCGCGGACACGCTGCGCTGGTCACTGGAGGGATGGGAAGGCGGCGATGCAGCGCTTGCGCCGAACCCGGTCTCCTCCTTCGAGGCGCTCGACGCGATCCTGGCAAAGCTCGCCGACCGGCGCATCTTCCCGAACCTGAAGCAGGTTGTGGTCGCGGGTCATTCCGGCGGCGGCCAGGTTGCCCAGCGCTATGCCATCGCCGGCAAAGGCGAAGCGCTGCTCTCGCGCCAGCACATCGATGTTCGCTATGTCGTCGCCAATCCCTCGTCCTACGCCTATTTCAGCAACGAGCGCCCGGTGCCGGCGATGGCCGCGTCCTGCCCGGGTTACAATAACTGGAAATACGGCATGAACGAGCGGCCGCCCTATCTTGCGGATGCGACACCGGCCGCGCTGGAGCAGCGTTACGTCGAGCGCGACGTGATCTATCTGCTCGGCACGCTCGACACCAATCCCGAGCATCCCGCGCTGGACAAGAGCTGCATGGGCAAGGCGCAGGGGCCCTATCGCTACGCGCGTGGTCATGCTTACGTGGATGCGATGGCGAAGCGCGATCACGGCACGCCCAATCACAGGGTGTGGGATGTCGTCGGCGTCGGCCATGACGGCGACAAGATGCTGACCTCGAAATGCGGCCTTTCGGCACTGTTCGATAGTCCGGGCTGCGGTGCGGAACGGTGATCTCGACGCCTTGAAGGCGGATGCTTGACGGTTTGGCACCGGGGTGCGAGCGCGCGTCGAACAAGAGAATTCATAGAAGGACCGAATTCCATGACCATCACCATCGCAGCCAACAGCGTGCCGAAGCCGCCGGCCGACATCATCGAGGGCTTCAGGAATGCACCGACCTCGATCATTTCGGACAATCTCGGCCGGCTGCCGGGTGCGGTCGGACTGAAGCCGTATCACCGCAGCGGCCGGCTGATCGGCGCGGCTTTCACGGTGCGCACCCGGCCCGGCGATAATCTTGCCATCCACCGCGCGCTCGAGCTGGTTGGTCCCGGCGACGTCATCGTGGTCGATGGCGGCGGTGACGAGACGAGGGCTCTGGTCGGCGAGATCATGAAGAACATCGCGCAGTGGCGCAAAGCGGAAGGCTATGTGATCGACGGCGCGATCCGCGACGTCGCGGCCTTCGCGGAAGATACCTTTCCCTGCTTCGCCCGGGCCGTGATCCACCGCGGCCCCTACAAGAATGGTCCGGGCGAGATCAACGTGCCCGTCACGGTTGGCGGCAGCGTCGTTTCCCCAGGCGATATCGTGGTCGGCGACGAGGACGGCGTGGTATCGTTTCCCGCCGCCGGCGCCGCAGCGCTGCTGGAGGCGGTGCGTGTCCAAATCAGGCGCGAGGATGAGACGCTGAAGGCGATCCGCGAGGGCCGCTACCAGGGGGCTTACGGGAAGTCCTGATCGATCGCTTGTGGCCTCGCGAAGGGCTTCCGATCCGGCCCTTGCTTTGATATGTACAGCTCCAGGCAACCCGCCGACTTGCGGGTTCCGCGGTCCCGTAGCTCAGCCGGATAGAGCGGCGGTTTCCTAAACCGTAGGTCGCATGTTCGAGTCATGCCGGGATCGCCATTACGGCTTCAAGACGCTTGTGAGAAAGCGTGATGTCGCCTCGTGCACGTCAGGCCGATTAAGGATGGTGTGCACGTCCGCGTCCACGACGAGGACCACCGCCTGTGGATTTCCCTTCAGCGCGCCGCTGCAGTTGCCGGTGACGGCAAAGTCCTTGTTCCAGGGATTGCTGGGCGAGAAATAGGGGTCACGCGCAGAGATGGCGTTGAAGACCGGCTCCTCGGGGCCGAAGCCCGGACGCGGACGATCGACGAAGTAGTTCGCCTCGCACGACCACGAATAGATGAGTCTCGCCACGCTGCCTGAGCCTGCATAGCGGCTCACTGCGACCGATCCCTCGCTGGTGCCGGCGATCACGATCCGGGTGGGATCCACCCAGGCCCACGTCTTGGACATCTTCAGCGCATGCTCGAGCTCGGCGAGGCGTAGCGCGTGAACGCGTTCATAAATGTCGACCGAGACGGGGGAGGTGTAGATCAGCCGATCTGGAATCGCCAGGCTGTCGGGTGCAACCGAGGCGAGCCCGAGCGCGTCGGCAAGCCAGATCTGAAAATCCTTGACGGCAGGTGCGACGCCGCTCGATCCGTGCAACAGCACGACCAGCGGTGCTTTGCCGGCGACTTCGGGGGCCGCTGAAGCAAAGCCCTGCCAGCGGTGGCCGCCAGCCAACGCGGCCGGCAGGACGAGGCTGGCTTTGGACCAGGTGGCGGCGAGATTCTCAGGGGTCGGCTCGAGCGTCGTGCCTTTGATGTCACCCGGCTGGTCGGCGGCAAGTGCAATCCCTGCCGTCAGAATGAATATGAGGCAGGCAACTAGGCCCAGCCTCCTGCCGCCTTTTCCGATCGGAGTCATTTCGAAGCTTCACCCCGCACCGTGCACCCCTTCGGCTGGCGATCCCAGACGGAATCATAGCGGTCCAGACTCATGTGCGGAAGCGTAGACTTCTCGGTCCCGGCGCATTCGCGTATCCCACGCAAGAGTTGCCGGGAAATTCTACGGCTGGTGCCGCCGCGTGATCGCCACCTGGGCGGCCTGGGTATAAAGGCTCGACACCAGTTCGAGATGGGAGCCCGCGGCGTCCGACTTTTCGGCCCAGCCGTCCAGCGCTTCCAGCATCGGAGGAAGCGTTTCCGCCCGCATGGCCGCATAGGCTTCGGTAACGTCGTGGCCCCGCTCGGTCGCGCGGTAACGCGTCTCTTTGCGCGATGAGGAGCCCTCGGTCTCGATCAGGCCGGCCTTGACCAGCTTGCGGGTCGCATATTGCAGATTGGGGACGTCGACGCGGTTGAGCAGCTGGCCGATCTCCGAGAGGCGCTTGGGCTCGTCGCCCATGCGCACCACGTTGAGCACGGCGACGTCATCGCCGGTCAGCGGCACGTCGCAGACGGCGGCAAGGCAGGCCGCCTTCCAGCGGTAATAGGCCTGCGCCATCCGCTCCAGCCTGAACTCGAATTCGGAGAGCCGCCGCTCGGTTTCGGTGCGTGCCAGGTGCCACGAGCCCGGCCGCTCGGTGGCGGCCGGCCGCTGCTTGTCTCTCGCGGCCGTGCCCGTGCGTCGCGCGGCCGCCTTCTGCGTCTTCCTCAACATCGTCTCCTGATTCCCGCCCTCGCTCACGGCCTGGGCAGGCTGTGCCCAATCTATGCTATTTACAAGTTCGATTCTTACATTAAAAATTCAATTAAGAAAGCATGATGAAAAGGCAGTCGCCTTTGCCTCGTGCCGGACGCGTCAAACAGACGCGCCGCCATGGGAGAAGGCTCCAAGGGCTCAACGAGGAGAGGGGACGATCACGATGGCCGGACAGTGGATCGACATCGCTGCCAAGGATGGCAGCACGTTCAAGGGATATCTTGCGGTCCCCGCCTCGGGCTCCGGTCCCGGCATCCTGCTGTTGCAGGAGATTTTCGGCGTCAACAAATCGATGCGGGAGGTCGCCGATCACTACGCCGAGGAAGGCTATGTGGTGCTGGCGCCCGACCTGTTCTGGCGCATGGAGCCCGGCGTCGAGCTCGGCTACACCGAGGCCGATTTCGGCAAGGCGATGGGCTACTACCAGCGCTTCGATGCCAATCAGTCGATCAAGGACGCCGCCGACGCGCTGAAGGTTCTGCGCGCACGCCCCGAATGCAAGGGCAAGGTCGGCGCGCTCGGCTTCTGTCTCGGCGGCAAGCTTGCTTATCTCACCGCCGCGCGCACGGATGTCGACTGCGCCGTCAGCTATTACGGCGTCGGCATCGAGGCCGATCTCGGCGAAGCCGGCGACGTCAAATGTCCGGTCGTGTTCCATTTCGCCGAGCTTGACCGCTTTGCGCCGGCGGAGGCGCGTACGCAGATCATGGCGGCTTTCAAGGAGCGGCCGGACATCGAGTTCTATCTCTATCCCGGCTGCGACCACGCTTTCGCGGCGCCGGAGCGCACCAGCTTCAACAAGCCAGCGACGCTGATGGCCTATACGCGCTCGATCGCGCTATTCCGCAAGGTGTTGGGTCCGCATTACGATCTCTCGGCGCTGTGGGACAAGCACACCGAGCTCGAGTTCGCGACGCGTTCAGCTGAGCAGACCATGACGACCATGGTTGCCGAGCCCTATGTGAATCATATTCCGACCATGACGGGCGGCGTCGGCTATCGCGACTTGCTGCGCTTCTACAAGAACCACTTCATTCCGAAGACGCCGCAGGACACCAAGCTGGTGCCGATCTCGCGTACCATCGGCTCGGACCGCATCGTCGACGAGATGCTGTTCTGCTTCACCCACGACATCGAAATCGACTGGATGTTGCCCGGCGTGCCGCCGACCGGCAAATATGTCGAGATCCCGCTGGTGGCGATCGTGCGCTTCCGTGGCGACAAGCTCTACAACGAGCACATCTATTGGGACCAGGCGTCCGTGTTGGTGCAGATCGGGCTGATCGATCCGAGCAAGCTGCCGGTCGCCGGCATCGAGACCGCCAAGAAGCTGGTCGACGAATCGCTGCCGTCCAACACGTTGATGGCGCGCTGGTCCGAAAGCGCCGGGAAATAACCTGATTTGATCGACGGCGCCGCTTGCGGCACCGTTTCGCAAATGCTCGCAATCTCTCGTCCATCGTGTTGGGGGTCATGAACATGCCGTCGCTCTCTCGTCGCTCGCTTCTCCAGCTCGCCGGCGGCGCCGCCGCGCTGCCACTCGCCTCGGGTCTCACCGGCGGCGCGCTCGCGGCTACGCCGGGCACGCTGACCATCGCCTACAATGTCAATCTGCCGTCGTTCGATCCGACCGTCGGCCTCTCCGCCGTCAATCCGACCATCCAGTCGATCTATCAGGCAGTGTTTGATCCCTATATCGGCCAGGCGCCCGACCTGTCGTTCAAGCCGGGGCTGCTGACGAAATGGGGCTGGAACGAAGATCGCAGCAAGATCACGATGGACGTGCGCAAGGGCGCCACCTGGCATGACGGTTCGCCCGTGACGCCGGAAGACGTTGTGTGGTCGCTAACGCGCGCCGCGGACCCGAAGGGCGGCAATCCCATCCAGTTCGTCTGGTCCAAGGTCGGCAATTACAAGATCGACGGCAACACCATCACCGGCGACGTCCTGGAGTTCGAGCCGACGCTGTTCAAATGGATGGCGTTTCTCACCGGCTACATCCTGCCGAAGGCCTATTACGAGAAGGTCGGTGCGGAAGGGTTCGAGAAGGCGCCGATCGGATCGGGCCCCTACAAGGTCGATGCCTTCGAGCGCAACGCGTTCCTCAGGCTGAAGGCGCATTCGGGCTATTGGGGTCCCAAGCCCGCCTTCGAGACCGTGGTGTTCAAATTCATTACCGATCCCACCAGCCGCGTCGCGGAGATGGAATCCGGCGGCTCCGATCTCACCTTCGAGATTCCTTACGAAGAGTTCGACCGGCTGAAGGGCAAGCCGGGCCTTGCCGGCCAGACCAAGCCGGTCTCCGACATCGCGATGATCTTCCTCACCGACATTGATCCGATGCTCGATCGCAATGTGCGTCTGGCGGCAAATCACGCCATCGACAAGAAGGCAATCGTCGACCGGCTGCTCAAGGGCTACGGCGTGCCGATCGCGACGCTGGAGGCGCCGGGCTACGCCGCCTTCGATCCCTCGATCAAGGTCGCCTACGATCCCGAACTTGCCAAGAGCCTGCTCGCCAAGAGCGGATACTCGCCGGAGAAGCCGGTCAAGTTCACGATCCAGACCACGCGCGGCTTCAAGCCGAAGGATTATGAGATGATCCAGGCGATCGTCGGGATGTGGCGCAAGGTCGGCATCGACGCGACCATCGAGGTCTACGAGATCGCAAAGCATTTCGAGCTGCGCGCGCGCCACGCGCTAGCTCCGGCCGCCTTCTACAATTGGGGCAACGCCATCGGCGATCCCTCGACCTCGACCGGCTTTGCGATGTTCGGGCCCTCGCCGCACTGCGCCTGGAAGGGCAAGGACCTCGTCGAGCGCATCGGGCCGTTGTGGGGCGAGAAGGACGAAGCCAAGCGCATCGCCGGCTACAAGGCGGTCGACAAATACATCGCCGAGGAAGGCGAGGTGATCCCGCTGTTCCAGTATGTGCAACCGATCATCCACAAGAAGGGCCTCAAGGTCGTGTCGCAGTCCAACGGCATGATCCTCCCGCAGCTCGTCACGCCGGCTTAGGCCGGGCTTTAGAGAAGGGCGCCCAGGATGCGATGGGGCGAGCTGATCAAGCGACTCGTCCTGGTTCCGCCCACACTGTTCGGTGTGGCGGTGATCGTCTTTGTGCTGTTGCGTGTCGTGCCGGGCGATCCCATTGCGATGATGATCCCGCCCGGTGCCTCGGAAGCCGATATCGGGCGGCTGCGCGCGCTCTACGGCCTCGACCAGCCGATCCTCCAGCAATTTGCGAGCTGGCTCGGCCAGGTCGCAAGCGGCGACTTCGGCCGCTCCATCAGCGTGCGGCAAAGCGTGCTGGAATTGTTGCTGGCGCGGCTGCCGGCCACGATCGAGCTTGCGTTGCTCGCAACTGTCGTCGCTGTCTTGCTCGGCGTTATCGCTGCGCTTGTCGGCATTCTGCTGCGGGGCCGGCGCGCGGAATGGCTCGTCGATGGCGGCGTTGGAATGCTGCTTGCGATTCCGGATTTCCTCTGGGCGCTGATCCTGCTGCTGATGTTCGGCGTGCTGGTCCCCCTGCTGCCAATCTCTGGCCGGATCGATCCGGAGATCGAGCTCAATCTGCATAGCAATTTCTTCCTGATCGAAAGCGTGCTGACAGGCCGCTTCGACATCGCCTTCGCGCTCCTGCACCACATGATCCTGCCGGCGCTGGCGCTGGCGCTGCCGTTTGCGGCCCTGGTGGCGCGGCTGTTGAAGGCATCGCTGGCGGAGGCCGAGGACCATGACTATGCGCAGATCGCGCGCGCCCGTGGCTATTCGCGCCCGAACATTCTGCTGCATGAGGTGTTTCCCAACGCGCTGATCCCGACGGTCGCGCTCGGCGGCGTTCAGGTGACGCTGCTGCTCGGCGGCACCGTGCTGGTCGAACGCATCTTCTCCTATGAAGGCATCGGCAACATGGCGATCGACGCGGTGATCAACCGCGACTTTCCGCTGATCCAGGGTTTGGTGCTGACCTTCGCGGTGCTCTTCATCGCGCTTAATCTCGTCGTCGATCTCGTAGTGACCATGCTGGACCCGAGGCTGCGCCATGGCTGACATCGCAGTCACCTCCATTGCCGCGCCGCCGTCGCGCCTGCTTGTCGGCTTGAAGCGAGGCGGTCCGCGTCTCTGGATCGGCGCCGCGCTGGTCACCCTGTTGGTGCTGGCCGCGCTGTTAGCGCCCGTGCTTGCGCCGCACGATCCGCTCGAGCAGGATCTGATGTCGGCGCAATTGCCGCCGGCCTGGATGACGGGCGGCGATCGGTCTTACCTCCTCGGCACCGACAGCCTAGGCCGCTGCGTGCTGTCCCGCCTGATCTATTCGGCGCGCACCGCGGTCATCGTCGCTCTGATTGCGGCAACGCTGGCCGCTCTGATCGGCGTCGCGCTCGGCCTGTTTGCGGGGAGCTTTGGCGGCTGGGTCGACCAGTCCATCTCGCGGCTGATCGATGTCTGGATGGCCTTTCCGCCCGTGCTTCTCTCGATCGTGCTGGCCGCGGTGATTGGCGCGGGGCTCACCTCGGTGATCGCGGCGATCGTGGTGGTCGATTGGACGCGCTTTGCCCGCGTGATCCGCGCCGAGACCATGGTACAGCTCACGCGTGACTACGCTGCCGCAGCCCGGGTGATTGGCTTGAGCCGGGTGAAGCTGCTGCGGTTGGAGATCTTGCCCAACCTAGTTCCGCTACTCGTGACCCTCCTCGCTGTCGAGATGGGGATCGCGATCCTGGTCGAAGTCATCCTGTCCTTTGTCGGCATCTCCGTAGCGGGCGATACGCCGACCTGGGGCAGCATGATCGCCGAGGGGCGCCAGATCGTCTATCAGGCGCCCTGGATCATGGCGTTACCGATCGTCTGCATCATCACCAGCGTGATCGGCCTCAACCTGTTCGGCGACGGCCTGCGCCTCGCGCTCGATCCGGTGCAACGCTCGTGACGGCGACGCTCACAGTGGAGGGGCTGAAAGTCGCGATCGGTGCCGCGAACGTGCTGCGCGGCGTCAGCCTCGACGTCCAGCCCGGCGAGGTTCGCGGGCTGGTCGGTGAATCCGGCGCCGGCAAGTCCATGCTCGGCCGCGCCGTGCTCGGGCTGCTGCCGGCGAATGCGACCGTCACCGCAGGGCGCATCGCTTTCGAAGGCCGCGATCTCCTGGCCATGGCTGAGGCTGAACGGCGCAGCCTGCTCGGCCGTCGGATTGCGCTGATCCCGCAGGATCCGATGACCTCGCTCAATCCGGTGAAGCGTATCGGAGCGCAGATCGGCAATTTGCTGCGACATCACCTCGACCTGTCGAAGCGCGCGGCGCTGACACGCGCCGCCGAGCTTCTGACCGAGGTCGCAATCCGCGAGCCGCAGCGGGTGCTGTCGCTCTATCCGCACGAGATCTCGGGCGGCATGCGCCAGCGCGTCCTGATCGCGATGGCCTTTGCCTGCGATCCAGCGCTCGTCATTGCCGACGAACCGACCACGGCGCTCGACGTCACCGTGCAGCGCCAGGTGCTGCAGCTCGTCGAGCGGCTGCGCCTGCGCCACGGCAGCGCCGTGCTGTTCGTCACCCACGACCTCGGCGTGGTCGCGAAGATCTGCCGCAGCATGACGGTGCTGCATGCCGGCCGCGTGCTGGAGGAGGGCGAGACGGCCAATGTGCTGACGCGGCCGCGCCATGCCTATACCCGGGCGCTGCTTGCCGCGACGCCGCGCGCCGACCGGCCGGCTGACGCGCTGCGTCCGGTGCCGCCTGATCTCATCGCGCAATTGTGGTCTGAAGCGCACCGGCTTGACCATATCCCGGCGGCGGGGGCGACATGAGCGACATCCTGCTTCGCACGGGAAGCCTTGGCTTCGGCTATCCGCAACGCAACGGCCTGTTTGGCAAGCCGACCTTGCGCGAGGTGATCAAGGGCGTCGATCTCGCGGTGCCGCGCGGCTCGGTGCTCGGTCTCGTCGGAGAGTCCGGTTCGGGCAAGACCACGCTCGGTCGCCTGTTGGTGCGGCTGTTGAGGCCGACCTCCGGTGGCATCCAGTTCGACGGTGTCGAGATCGGCCAGCTCGACGAGGCCGCGTTGCGCCCTCTGCGGGCGCGCATTCAGATGATCTTTCAGGATCCGCAATCCTCGCTCAACCCGCGCCTGCAGGTCCGCGACATCGTCGGCGAGGTGCTGAAGGTCAACCGGCTGGTGCCGCCATCAGAGATCGAGGCCAAGGTCCGCGAGCTCCTCGCCAAGGTGGGCCTCCGGCCCGAATATGCCCGGCGCTACCCGCACGAATTCTCCGGCGGCCAGCGCCAGCGCGCCGGCATCGCACGGGCGCTTGCGCTGGAGCCAGATTTCATCGTTGCCGACGAGATCGTGTCGGGCCTCGATGTCTCGACCCAGGCGCACATCCTGCTGCTGTTGAAGGAGCTGCGTGCGCGGCTCGGCCTCACCATGGTCTTCATCAGCCACGATCTCTCGGTCGTGCGCGTGCTCTGCGACGACGTTGCGATCCTGCATCATGGCGAGGTCGTCGAATTCGGTCCCGTCGCGCGCGTGTTCGGCGCGCCGCAGCATTCGTATACGCAGCAATTGCTCGCCGCCATTCCGCTGCCCGATGTCGAGCCGGGCTGGCTCGACGATTCCACGGTTGTCACTCCCCAACAGCAAGGATCAGCCGCATGACCGAGACCATCAAGGGTTCCGTCGTCCTCGTCACCGGCGCTGCCGGAGCAATCGCGCGGGCGCTCATCGCAGAACTGAAGACACGCGGCGCTGCGAAGATCTACGCCGCTGCACGCGATATTTCCGCGCTGACCGCCTCTGATGGCATCGTGCCGGTCAGGATGGACGTCACCAGCGACGACGATGTCGCGAAGGCGGTTGGCCTGCTCGGCGATGTCACGGTGCTGATCAACAATGCCGGCGTGAACCACAACACCGGCTTCATGGTCGCGCCCGATCTTGCGATCGCGCGCGAGGAGATCGAGATCAATTATCTCGCGCCGCTGCGGGTGACGAAGGCGTTCGCGCCGACGCTGATCAAGAACAAGGGAGCGGTGCTCAACATCCTCACCATCCTTGCGCGCGTGAACCTGCCGTTCATGGGATCCTACTGTGCCTCCAAGGCGGCGGGCCTCAGCCTGACGCAGGGCCTGCGCGGCGACCTCGGCCCGAAAGGCGTGCGCGTCGCTGCCGCACTGCCCGGTGCGATCGATACGCGCATGACCGCGATGCTGACCATCCCCAAGATGACGACCGCGGATGCGGCCAAGGAAATCCTCGACGGCTTCGCGGCCGGCGAGGAGGAGATCTATGTCGGCGAGATGGCGCGCGGCCTTGCACAAGGCCTTGCCCATGATCCCAAGGGTGTCGAACGCCAGTTGGCGTCGCCGGGCTGAGTTTCACATCGGATGTTGCGTTGTTGCGAACCATAAGGAAGCGAACATGATCCCGTTGAGAGTACTGCTTGCCTCCGCCGCGCTGTCGCTCGGTGCCTCGATCCTGCCGGCTTCGGCGGATTCCATTCCCGGCCTGCGCGGCCACGACCACACCGGCGTCACCGTGCCGGACGTGAAGGCCGCGACCGCCTTCTTCACCGACGTCCTCGGCTGCTCGCACGCGATGTCGTTCGGGCCTTTCATGGACGACAAGGGCACCTTCATGCAGGACGTCGTCAACGTGAACCCGCGCGCCGTCATCGACGAGATCAGCATGGTCCGCTGCGGTTACGGCTCCAACATCGAGCTGTTCCAGTATCAGTCGCCCGACCAGGCCAAGACGCTGCCGAAGAACAGCGATATCGGCGGTCACCACATCGCGCTCTATGTCGACGACATCGCAAAGGCCGCTGACTATCTGCGATCGAAGAACGTCAAGACCATGCAGGGACCAATCCCCGTGAACGAAGGGCCGGCGGCCGGTCAATCCATTCTCTATTTCCTGACGCCGTGGGGAATGCAGATGGAGCTGATCAGCTATCCCAAGGGCATGGCCTACGAGAAGAGCGCCAAGACCGTGCTGTGGTCGACGACCGAACCGACGAAGTGACATCAGTCATAGACGAATTCGCGACCCGGTCTTTCAGCCGCGGAGTGGGCTCTTGGCGGGTTTGCATGGCCGCGTAAATTCGGTTCTCGTCAAGCCCCCGATAAAAAAAGATCGGCACTGCTTTGCGCGCCATCGTGCTTGCGAAGCGGGGGCCGTATTCACATCTCCGCTCCCGCAATTCTGGGGTGTGGCCTTGGTTAACAAGACCACCCAGTTGCGAATTGTGGAGATGAATTATGAACATCAATGGTTTCGACGTCGCCTGGCTGATCCAGCCGGCGCTTTGGGCCGCAGCCGCGATCGCGTTTGTGATCCTGCTGCGGGTAGCCAATATCTTTCGTTACATTCCGAACAACCAGGTCGGCATCGTCGAGAAGATGTGGTCGACGAAAGGATCGATCGACGAAGGCTTCATCGCGCTCAACGGTGAAGCCGGTTACGAGCCGGAAGTGCTGCGCGGCGGCGTGCACGTGTTCTTTCCGTTCATGTACCGGATCCACAAATCGGATCTCGTCACGGTCGGACAGGGCAAGATCGCCTATGTGTTCGCGCGCGACGGCGCGCCGCTTGGCGCGTCGCAAGTGCTCGGCGCCAACGACAGCGAGGACAAGTCGGACTTCCAGGACGTGCGGCGATTCCTGCTCGCCGGCGGCCAGAAGGGTCCGCAACGCAAAGTCCTGCGCGAAGGCACCTATGCGATCAATACGACGCAATTCGCGATTATCACCGACGATCGTGTCTATGGCCATGCCCTGAGCGAGCAGGAACGCGGCGTGCTCGACGCCATGCAGCTCACGATCTCTGAACGATGGGGCTTTACGCCCGTCGTGCTTGCGGCCGATCATGACCTCGTTGGCGTCGTCACCGTGCATGACGGCCCGTCGCTGCCGCCGGGCGAGATCATTGCGCCCGAGGTCGGCGCCGATCTCCGTGACGGCGAGATCTTTCACAACAATTTCCAGGAGCCCGAGAAATTCCTGGCTGCCGGCGGCTATCGCGGCCGGCAGCTCCAGGTCATCGTTGAGGGCACCTGGTACATCAATCGCCTGTTCGCGACCGTCGAGGCGGTGCCGAAGACGGTGATCCCGGTCGGCAATGTCGGCGTCGTCATCTTCTACACCGGTCCGCACAGCGGCGACGTCTCGGGCGAGCAGTATCGCCACGGCGAACTCGTCCTCAACGGCGGCCGCGGCGTCTGGAAGGATCCGCTGCTCCCAGGCAAATACGCGTTCAATACCTATGCCGGCAAGATCGAGATCATCCCGACCGTCAACTTCATCCTGAAATGGGTGCGTGGCGAGGTCGGTGCGATGAAGCTCGACGAGAACCTCTCGGAGATCTCGCTGATCACCCGCGATGCGTTCGAACCGACGCTGCCGCTCTCGGTGGTGATGCATATCGACTACAAGAAGGCGCCGATGATCATCCAGCGGTTCGGCGACGTGAAGAAGCTGGTCGAGCAGACCCTCGACCCGATGGTCAGCGCGTTCTTCAAGAACATCGCGCAGAAGATGACCTTGATCGAATTGCTGCAGAACAGGGCGTCGATCCAGGAGGAATCGGCCGCTCAAATGAAGGCTAAGTTCGAGAGCTATTCGCTCGACCTCCAGGAGGTCCTGATCGGCACGCCGCGCGCGGCGACCGGCGACCACACCATCGAGAACATCCTGATCCAGCTCCGCTCGCGCCAGATCGCGCGCGAGCAGATCGAGACCTATCAGGAGCAGGAGAAGGCTGCCGTGCAGGAGCGCGCGCTCAACGAGGCCAAGGCGACCGCGGCGGCGCAGTCGGCGCTGACGCAATCGCTGATCCAGATCAAGGTGAACGAGAACGAAGGTGCTGCGGCGCTTGCCCGCGCGCAGAAGGACGCCGAGACCCGCAAGGTCACCGCGGCCGCGGTCGGCGAGCAGTCGCGGCTCGAAGGCCAGGGCGAGGCCGATCGCGTGCTGGCGGTCGGTACTGCCAATGCCCAGTCGACCAAACTCTCGGTCGACGCCTATGGCGGGCCGGAGTTCAGGCTCGCCGAGCAGAACTTTGCCAAGTTCGCCGATGCGCTCACCCGGATCAACCAGCCGCTGGTGCCGCAATTCCTGATGTCAGGTGCGCAAGGCGCGGAGAATAGCAATGCTGGCCTGATTCCGACCGCGATGCTGAGCTCGATGTTTGGCCGCATGATGCCGGATGCGCTGGAGCGGCTGAAAGAGGAGGCACCAAAGGCTGCGCGCAGGCCCAACGGCCAGTGATCGCAGCCGATTTGCTTGGGCGGCGTGAATATTGCTAACAAAGGCGTCCGGGCTGGAAGCGCACCTTCCTGCCCGGCCCTTGCTTGCCCACATTCGGAGCCAATGATGCCTTTCGATTTGATCCTGCGCGGCGGACGGGTCATTGACCCCTCGCAGAAGCTTGACGCCGTGACCGACGTCGCATTTTCCGGCGGCAAGGTCGCAGCAATTGGCAGCGGGCTCAGAGCGGATCCGGCGACGGAAGTGCGCGACGTCTCGCAGTTCATCGTCACGCCGGGGCTGATCGATCTCCACACCCACGTCTATTGGGGCGGCACCTCGCTCGGCATCGATGCCGAGGAATTCTGCCGCGCCTCCGGCGTTACAACATCGGTTGATACCGGCAGCGCCGGCCCCGGCAATTTTGCCGGCTTCCGCAAGCACGTGATCGAGCCGAGCCAGGTCCGCATTCTCGCGTATTTGCATGTCTCCCATGCCGGCATCTTCGGCTTCTCGCACCGGATCATGGTCGGCGAGAGCGAGGAATTGCGGCTGATGAACCCGATCGAGGCGGCCAAGGTCGCCGATGCCAACCGCGACGTCATCGTCGGCATCAAGGTGCGCGTCGGACTGCACTCCTCGGGCACGTCAGGCGCTGTCCCGCTCGATATCGCACTCCAGGTGGCCGATGAGGTCGGCATGCCCCTGATGGCGCATATCGATCATCCGCCGCCGACCTATGAAGAGGTGCTGGCGCGCCTTCGCCCCGGCGACGTCCTCACCCATGCCTTTCGTCCCTTCCCGAATTCGCCGGCGACTGCGCAGGGCACGGTCAAGAAGGCGGTGCGGGATGCACGCGAGCGCGGGGTGCTGTTCGACATCGGCCACGGCAAGGGCTCGTTCGCGTTCAAGACCGCACGCGCCATGCTCGCCAACGGCTTCTATCCCGATACGATCTCCTCCGACATCCATCAGCTCTGCATCGACGGCCCGGCCTACGACCAGGTGACGACCATGTCGAAATTCCTGTGCATGGGCATGTCGCTGTCGGACGTGATCGCGGCCTCGACCGAGAATGCCGCGATGGCGCTGCGACGCCCCGAGCTCGGCAGCCTCAAGCCGGGCAGCGTCGGCGATGCCACGCTGATCTCGGTCAGGCAAGGCCAGTTCGATTATGAGGACGTCGTCGGCGAGCACCTCATCGGCGACAAGAAGATCGTCTCCGAAGGCGTCGTCATCGGCGGCCGCTGGTGGCATCCGAACTAGGCGGGGCTAGCCCTGTTCGCGATAGAATTGCAGCAGCCGCGCGCCCTCGGGTGAGAGCCAGTCGGGCGCGCCGGCGATGTAGCCTTCGACTTGGCCACTCGTCCCGACGAGATAGGTGATGGGCATGCCGATGAGGGGGAACATCTCCGTCGATGCTTGCGCCGCCGCACCGTAGGCGTCGACATAGCAGGCGAGGTTTTTTGCGGCGAGGCTGGCGAGGAACGCGGTGATCTTGCGCAAATCCTTCGTGTCCGTGCAGACAGCGACGACGTCCAGCTGGTCGCGTTGCGATCCCGCGAGGCTCGCCAGCACGGGCAGATCGAGCCGGCACGCCGCGCACCACGTCGCCCAGAAATTGACGAGGGTGATGCGGCCCGGCTTCGCTGTCACCACCACGTCTTTTCCATGCAAGTCCTGAAGCCGTATCGGCGGCATCGCCGTTCGCGGTCGCACCACCGTGAACTGGCTGCGCCCGGCTTCGAACACCGGCGGCCAGCTTCCCTGCGCACGGCTTGCGCGCAGGGGGGCAACAAGCGCTGTCGCGGCGATCAGGAGCGATCGCCGCGACAACGCGCGAGGCGTCTCACGCATGGATATAGGCCCAGCCTTTGAGCTGCAGATCGACGACGCGTCCGATCCCGAAGGGGACGAGGTTCGCGCCCGAGATCAGCGGGATCGAGACCTGCTCCTTGGCCTCCGCGATCGCCTTCGACGAAGCGCACATGCTGTAGGTCAGGTTGGGCAGCGACTGGCGCAGCGTCGCGAGCGGCTCGACCAGCGGCGTCTTGTCCGCCCTGAACACGTCGATGCCCTTGCCATTGGCGACGACCTCGATCAGCAACCGGGCGCCCTTGTCGGCAAAGTGCTTGGCGAGGTTGGCCGAATAGCTGATCGCGTGGCCCATCACATAAGGCTCGTTGCTGTCGATCAGGATCACGACGCCATCGGCGAGGCGATCTTCCTTGGCCGCGGCTGTGCCGCCGGCCGTGAGGATTGCGGTGCCCGCAAGCAGGCCCCGGCGGGACCATTTGATGGCAGAGATCATGGCAGCTCGCCCGTCAGAACTGGCGCGGCGCGATCGGTGCCTTGCTGTTGCGACCCCACAGCACGAACAGGCTGAGCGCGAGCAGGACCACGTTGAGCGGCGTCACCTCGGCCTCGCCGCGCGAGAGGTGGAAGACGAGGGCGATGACCTGCAACACCGAGCAGCCCAGTGCAGCGAGCACCGTCAGCCGCGGCAGGATCCGCGTCAGCGCCGGCAGCAGAATGCCGATCCCGCCGGCGAGATCGACCAGCGCAATGGAGCGAACGAAGGTTTCGGAGTACTGCCCGGCCCACGGCATCATGGCGGCCAGCTGGGGGATGGGGGTGGTCAGCTTGACCAGCCCCGCGCCGATGAAGGCGAGGGCGACGAGGATCTGCGCAGCCCAGAGGCCGATGCGAAGGGCGCGGCCGGGCGTAGCGGTCTCGAAGGTGGCGGTCGACATGGTGGTTTCTCCAAAACGGTGAAGGTTGCCACCATTTGATGGTTTCGCCCGATTTGATCATTATATGTTCCAGGAGTGGTTCATTTCCTGAGTGTTGATGATCGCATGGATTCCCTAGTCAGCATGCGGGTGTTTTGCCTGGTCGCGGAGCTGAAGAGCTTTGCCGCGGCAGCCGAGCGCCTGCGCATCTCGCCCGCCATGGCGAGCAAGCATGTGATGCAGCTCGAGAAGCGGCTGGGCACGCGGCTGCTCAACCGGACCAGCCGGCGTGTCAGCCTGAGCGAGAGCGGCACGCTCTATTTCGAGCAGACGCGCCAGATGCTGGATTCGCTCGACGAAGTCGAAGCCGCCGTCAGCCATGCCACAGTCGTTCCGCGCGGCAGGCTTCGATTGACGGCGCCGGTGTGGATGGCGAACACGATGTTCGCTGGTGTGCTGGCGGACTATCAGGCGCGCTATCCGGAGGTGTGTCTCGACGTCGATCTCAGCGGCCGGCTGGTCAATCTGGTCGAAGAGGGGTTTGACCTTGCTTTGCGTGCAACAGGCGAGCCCGACGAGGCGTTGATCGCGCGGCCCATCACCAAGGTCGCGTTCTACCTCGTCGCCGCGCCCGCCTTTCTGGATCGCACTGGGCGTCCGGCGAAGTTGGCCGACCTCGCCGGCCAGGCCTTGCTGCACTATGCGCTTTATCCCGGAGAGAGCTTCTCCTTGAACAGGAACGGCACGGTCGAAACCGTCAAGCTCAATCCGGTGCTGCGCAGCGGTAACGAAACGCTGCTGCATGTGGCCGCACTGGAAGGCATGGGGCTCGCCTTCTTGCCGAAGTGGCTGGTCGCGGACGACATCGCCGCTGGCCGTCTCGTCCACATCCTGCCTGATGACGTCATCTTCGATGGGCGCCTGTTCGCGGTCTATCCCAGCCGCAAATATCTCTCCGCGAAGGTGAGGACCTTCATCGACTTCATCGCGGCCGACAAGCGGATGAGGTGACTACAGCGACCCGATCACAGCGACCGGGCGATCAGCAGCTTCATGATCTCGTTGGTGCCGCCATAGATCTTCTGGATGCGGGAATCGATGAAGATGCGCGAGATCGGATATTCCTGCATGTAGCCGTAACCGCCGAACAGCTGCAGGCATTCGTCGGCGGTCTGGACCTGCTTGTCCGAGCACCAGTATTTCGCCATCGACGCCGTGACGGTGTCGAGGTCGCCGGCGACCAATTGCTCGATACACCAGTCGACGAAGACGCGCGCGATCATCGCTTCGGTCTTGCGCTCGGCGAGCGTGAAGGCGGTGTTCTGGAAATCCATCAGCGGCTTGCCGAACGCCTTCCGCTCCTTGGTGTACTCGGTGGTGAGCTTGACGGCCCGTTCCATCGAGGCGACGGCGCCGACCGCGAGTGCGAGGCGCTCCTGCGGCAGTTGCTGCATCAGCTGCACAAACCCCTGGCCTTCTTCCTTGCCGAGCAGATTCTCCGGCGGCACCGTGACATTGTCGAAGAACAGTTCTGACGTATCGGAGGCGTGCAGGCCGATCTTGTCGAGATTGCGTCCCCGCTTGTAGCCGTCAGCACCTGCGGTCTCGACCACGATCAGCGAAATGCCTTTCGCGCCGGCTTCGCCGGTACGGGCGACGACGACGACGAGATCGGCGGCTTGGCCGTTGGTGATGAACGTCTTCTGGCCGTTGATGACGTAGGAATTGCCCTGCTTCTTGGCCGTCGTCTTCACGGCTTGCAGGTCCGAGCCGGTGCCGGGCTCGGTCATGGCGATGGCGCCGACCATCTCGCCCGAGGCCATCTTCGGCAGCCAGCGCTTCTTCTGCTCCTCCGAGCCGTAGTTGAGGATGTAGTGCGCGACGATGGCGCTGTGCACGGAAACGCCGGTGGTTAGTTCCGGCACCGTGCTTTCGAGATCTTCCAGCACCGCGGCGTCATAGGCGAAGGTCGCGCCGAGCCCGCCATATTCCTCCGGCACGCTCGCCAGCAGCGCGCCCATCTCGCCGAGCCCGCGCCAGGCGAAGCGATCGACCATCTTCTGCTCGCGCCATGTCTCGGCATGCGGCGCCAGATCCTTGGCGAGGTATTTGCGGAACTGGTCGCGGAAGACGTCGAGCTCTTCGGTCATCCAGGAGGAGCGGTAGGCCATGGTCACCTCGGTTGATGCGGCTTGCCCGCTGGTAGATCAGCCAGCGTCGGCAATTATTGTGTTTTCAGGCTGCGCCGTCGACGCTACCAAGGCGACGGGTGCAGCGTTTGTCGGGATGGTTGATTGTGGCTGTCAAAACCAAAGAGCTCAAGCTCGACCTCGGGCGGAACGGTGCGGTCTCCGCGATTATGATGCAGCCGGACAATGCGCGCGCCTGCTACGTCCTGGCGCATGGCGCTGGTGCCGGGATGCGGCATGCATCCATGGACAAGATTGCGGAGGGTCTCGCCGAGCGCGGCATCGCCACGCTGCGCTTCAATTTTCCCTACATGGAAAACAAGCAGGGGCGTCCCGACCAGCCGGCCGTCGCGCATGCCACGATCCGCGCGGCGGTCGAGGAGGCTGCGCGGCTGTGTCCCGGGCTCAAGCTTGTGGCGGGTGGAAAATCGTTCGGCGGTCGCATGACCTCGCAGGCGCAGTCAAAGTCACCGCTGCCCGGCGTGAAGGGACTCGCCTTCCTCGGCTTCCCCCTGCATGCCGACAAGAAGCCATCGACGGAGCGGGCGGAACATCTTGGTGGCGTCGCCATTCCCATGTTGTTCCTGCAGGGAACGCGCGACGGCCTCGCCGACCTCGGCCTTCTCAGGCCCGTCGTCGCGGCGCTCGGAGCAAAGGCGACGCTGCATGTGATCGAAGGCGGAGATCACGGCTTCGCAGTGCTGAAGAAGTCAGGCCGCACCAACGACGAGGCGCTCGCCGAGGTGCTCGACACGCTTGCGGCCTGGATCGACAAACTGAGCTGAAGCTCAGGCCGAATAAAGCCCCTTGTCGCGCGCCTTCTGGATCGCGAGCGCTGCAATGAGATCGAGCGTCGGCGTCGAGAGGCCGGCGGCGCGCGCGAAGGCGGCGGGCGCCTTCACCAGCACGTCGATCTCCATGGCGCGGCCGAGCTCGTAATCCTGCAGAAGCGAAGGCTTGTGGTTGGGGGCGGGGCCGCTGCGCGTCACGCGCTTGACCTCAGGAATGAAGTGCTGCGCGATGTCGTTGGCCTCGGTCAGCATCCGCGGGATGACCTCGGTGAAGGCGGGGTCGTCGCGCACGCCGCGCGCGGTCTGGCCGGTGAGCAGGCACAGAACCGAGAGCGACATGTTGGTCAGCAGCTTTGACCAGATCGCCTCGCGGATCTCGGCCACCGGCGGCGATTCCAGCCGCGCATCGTTGAACATGCCGCGAAGCTTTGTGATCCGTTCGCAATTGCGATCGTCGCATTCGCCGATCAGGAGGCGATTGCGGTCCGGCGTCAGGTTCTGCACCACGCCGGGCGCGGTCACCTCGTTGGAGGAGAAGATGACGCCGCCGATGATCCGCTCTTTCGGGATGCAGGCGCGCAAGCGGCCGCCCGGATCGAGGAAGGAAATGTCCGGCGGTGCCGGATGCCGCGGCGGCAGGCCGATACCGTACCACCAGGGAATGCCGTTCTGGGCGAACACGATCGCGGTATCGTCTTGCAGGAGCGGCTTGATGCTGGAGACGAGGCCAGTCAACGCCGTGGCTTTCAGCGTTGAGATCACGACGTCCTGCGGGCCGAGCTGGGCCGGATCGCCTGACGCGTTCACCTTGGCGCTGACCTCGGAATCGCCGACGCGCAGCTTGAGGCCATTGGCGCGCACCGCCTCCAGATGCGCCCCCCGCATCACGCACGAGACCTCGTGACCGGCGCGCGCGAGCCTGACCGCAAGATGGCTCCCGACGGCGCCCGCGCCGAAAATGCAGATGCGCATAAATAATGTCCCGTCCCTGATCCCTAGGATGCCGCCCGGCCGCAGCATGACACAAGCCGCCATGCGATGGGCGCGACCGCCCCACGCTGGAAAGATATGGATCGGGACGCGTTGCCTCGGCCATAGTGCGCGGCAAATGAATGACCGGAGGATCGCCGATGACTGCCAGCCCCGTCCTGTGGACATCAGATGAGCGTGGGGTTGCGACCGTCACGCTCAACCGTCCCGAGGTCAACAACGCCTATGACGGCGCCCTGATATCAGGCGTGCTCGCAGCCATGGACGATCTGGGCAAGAAGCCCAACCTCCGCGTCGTCGTGCTCAAGGGCAATGGCAAGCATTTTCAGGCAGGCGCCGACCTCAAATGGATCAATGGAGTCCGCCCGCAATCGCCTGAAGCCAACGAGGCGGCGTCGCGGGCGACGTTCGAGGCCGTGCAGCGGCTCAATACGTTGCCGATCCCGACCGTGGCACTGGTGCAAGGCGGCTGCTTCGGCGGCGGCACCGGCGTGATTGCGGCTTGCGACGTCGTGATTGCCGCCGACAACGCCCTGTTCTCGATCACCGAGGTCCGCTGGGGCCTGACCGCCGCGATCATCATACCGCAGCTTTGCGATGCCATTGGTGTACGGCAAGTCCGCCGTTACGCGCTGACCGGCGAACGCTTCAGCGCCGAAGACGCCCGCCGCATCGGCCTCGTCCATGAGGTGGTGCCGCTCGCCGATCTCGAAGTCGCCGGCAGCAAGGTGGTCGAGCAGCTGCTCGCCAATGGGCCGGAGGCGATGGCCGAGACCAAGCGGCTTGCGCTGGAGAGCTCGTTCGGCGGAATGGCGGTGGACGATGCCGCCTACATGCGCCTGGTCCAGCTGCATTCGCTCAAGCGCCAGAGCGCGGAAGCGGCCGAAGGGTTGGCCTCGTTCGCCGAGAAGCGCGCTGGGAATTGGAGCGGCGGAAAGAGCTGATCCTCAGCAGCCGCGGCAGATGCCGTGAATGCTGCGATAGACGGCGTCGTCGTCCTGCCGCATCTGGCGCAGCGATTCCATCGTCTTGCTCTCGTCAGTCGCCACCGGCGTAGCTTTGTTGCGCTTTGCCGCGAGCTCTTCTTCCTGCCGCTTGTAGCAGGCTGAGCGGTCGGCCTTGGCCTGGATGAAGCGGCAGTTCTGTTCGAGTGCTGCGGCGGGGGCGGCCGAGAGCGCGAGGGCGGTCAGAGCGGCGAGAGCGAATTTCAAAGGCGTCGAATCCATTTATTGAGCCAAGGTCCTTGTCGTCGCCCGGCTTGACCGGGCGCCCCAGTACGCCGCGGCTTCTCCGGATACGTTTGACGTCTCTGGAATACTGGATCGCCCGCTTTCGCGGGCGATGACAGCGGAGCTTAGCCGCCTTCTCTCAGGTCCGCCCATCGAGAGCAATCGTCATCTTGTGACGGCGGCGCGACACGGCCTACAGCGACGGCGCGAGTGACGTTTTCAGCAAGCTCAGCAGCGCCTGCACCGCGGCGGCATTCCGCCGTCGCTCGGGGATCGCAGCCTTCACCCACAATTCCGGAATCGGAAAGTCGCGCAGCACCGGCTTCAGCGTGCCGTCGCGCAAGGCGTCCGCGACGAGATAATGCGACATCAGCGCGATGCCGTTGCCGGCGATGGCGCTGCGTGCCAGCACGTGTCCCTCGTTGGAGGAGAGCAGCGGGCTGACCTGGATGGTGATGCGGCCGCGTGGCCCATCAAAGATCCATTCGGGGCCTGTCGGCATGAAGCTGAGGCAGCGATGCTCGACGAGATCACGCGGGTGCTTTGGTGTGCCGTGCTTCTTCAAATAAGCGGGTGAGGCGCAAAGCAGCCGCTTCAACGGGACCAGCGGCTCGTCGACGACACCACCAAAGGAATGCGGGAAGGCGCCGATCGCGATGTCAAAGCCCTCGCTGACGGGATCGACCGGACGATCAATCAGCACGATCTCCAGTTTCAGCCGTGGGTTTTGCGTCTGGAATGCGCTGAAGGCATCCGCCAGCCGCGCCACTGTCATCGAGGTTGGCGCCTTGATGCGGAGGTGATCGACGAGATCGTGACCTTTCTCGCCCATGCGCGAGAGCAGGTCGGTGGCATCAGTCACGACACCGCGGGCGCGATGCACATAGCGCCGGCCGGCTTCGGTCAACCGCAATTGCCGGGTCGAGCGGTGAAACAGCGGTGTGCCGATCCGCGCCTCCAGCTGAGTCACGAGCTTCGCGACGACCGAGGTCGACACATTGAGTTTCCGTGCTGCGGCGGAGAAGCCGGCCGTGTCGGCGGTGGCGAGGAAGGCCTGAAGGTTCACCAGGATGTCCATGTCGACCTTTCGCGATTCGAGAAAGCTGATCGCCCATTTTGATGGATTGTAGCTCGCTGCGCGTTAATTCATAGTCGTCACCAAGCAAAGGATTTTGGGAAGGACGCGCCATGCGGGCCACGACGATCAACGAACCGGCACGCCAGGTGCCGCTTTACGGCGAATATGAAGTTGTGGTGCTCGGTGGCGGGCCGGCCGGCATCGTCGCTGCGGCCTCAGCGGCGCGCGCCGGGCGGAAGACGTTGCTGATCGAGCGCTACGGCTTTCTCGGCGGCATGGGCACCGCGGCCGGTGTCACCAATTTCTGCGGCCTGCATGGCAATGTTTATGGCGAAGCCGTCCGGCTGGTGCAGGGCATGGCGTCCGATCTGCTGGCGCGGATCGATCATCTGAACGGCCTCAACGCGCCGCATCTGATCCTCGGTAAGGTCTTCGCTCAGGCCTATGACACTGCAGCCTACAAGATCGCGGCCGACGAGCTTCTCGCAAGCCACAAGGTTCACATTCTCTTCCATGCGCTCGGTGCCGGTGTGGTGATGGGTGATGACCGCCGCATTGATGCACTGATGGTCGAGACCAAGGCCGGCCGGCAGGCGGTGCGCTCGGAGATCTTCATCGATTGCTCCGGCGACGGCGATCTCGCGGTCTGGGCCGGTGCGCCGTTCGAGATCGGCGACGAACACGGCCATCCCATGTATCCGTCGATGATGCTGCGCCTCAACGGCATCGACCCCGCAAAGGCGGGTGATGCCTGGCGAACCATCCCGCAATTGATGGAGCAGGCCACCGCCGCCGGCACGCACAAATTTCCGCGCAAGAGCGCGATCGTGCGGCCGCAAAAATCCGGCATCGAATGGCGGGTGAACTTTACGCAAGTGGCGCGCGAGGACGGTCACGCCATCAACGGCGTCGAGCCCGATGATCTCACCCGCGGCGAGATCGAGGGCCGCAAGCAGGCGCTCGCGGCGTTCGAGTTCCTGCGCACCGTGCCGGGCTTCGAGAAATCCTACATCGTCGACTTGCCGCCGCAACTCGGCATCCGCGAGACTCGCCGCATCACGGGCGGCTATCAGCTCAGCGGCGTGGACGTGCTCGGCTGCGCCTCGTTCGAGGACTCCATCGGCGTCAATGGTTGGCCGATCGAGGCTCATGTGGCCGGCGACGTCATCTTCACCTTCCCACCGATCCCGGAATCGCGCGGCTATAACGAGCTGCCCTACCGCATGCTGGTGCCCGAAGGCGTCGACAACCTGCTGGTCGCCGGCCGCTGCGCCTCCATGACCCATGAGGGGCAGTCGGCGGCGCGGGTGTCCGGCGCCTGCTTCGCGATGGGGGAGGCTGCAGGTTCCGCGGCCGCGCTGGCGCTGTCCGGAAACCGGATCCCGCGTGATATACCGGTTGAAAAATTGCAGGAAACGTTGAAACAACAGGGCGCCTTCGTCGGACGGGATCAGCCCGTGCCTAAGGGCCTGTAACGGACTGCAAAAAGAGAATTATTGGAGGAAACGGGATGATCGGGATTGCGCGGGTCGCGGCGGCTCTTAGCCTTTTGTCTATGATGGCGATGGGCACAGCCAGGGCCGAGGATGCGCTGAAGGCCAAGGTCGGCGTGCTTCGCCTGTCGTCCTCCGCGCCTGTCTTCATCGCGCAGGACAAGGGCTATTTCCGCGAGGCCGGCCTCGACGTGGAGCTGAAGTTCTTCGATGCGGCGCAGCCGATCGCGGTCGCGACGACCTCGGGCGATGTCGATTTCGGCGTCACCGCCTTCACCGCAGGTCTCTACAATCTCGCCGGCAAGGGCGTGCTGAAGGTGATCGGCGGCATGAGCCGCGAGAAGGCTGGCTATCCCCTGATCGGCTATTTCGCCAGCAACAATGCTTATGCGGCTGGCCTCAAGACACCGAAGGATCTCGCGGGCAAGCGCATCGCGATGACGCAGGTCGGCTCCTCCTTCCATTATTCGCTCGGCCTGCTCGCCGACAAATACGGCTTCAAGCTTTCGGACGTGAAGATCGTGCCGTTGCAATCGCTGTCGAATGCGGCGGCTGCGCTGAAGGGCGAGACCGTGGATGCGGCGCTGCTCCCGATCTCCACCGCGCGGAAGCTGATGGACGATGGCGGTGCGAAGTTTTTGGGCTGGGTCGGTGACGAGACGCCCTGGCAGCTGGGCGCGGTGTTCGCTTCACCGAAGACGCTGACCAACAAGGCGCTGGTGACGAAATTCCTCGGGGTCCTCGCCAAAGCCGATCGCGAATATCACGACGTGATCCTCGCGTCGATGAAGGACGGCGTCGCGCCGATCAACGACAAGACCAGGCCGCTGCTGGAGATCATCGCGAAGTACACCAACCTCCCGGTTGAACAGGTGGTCGGCAATTGCGCCTATATCGATCCGGACGGCAAGCTCGACGTCAAGAACGTCGATAACCAGATCAAATGGCTGCAGGAGCAGGGATTTGCCGACAAGGGCTATGATGCCGATACGATCATCGCCAAGGATTACGTGAAGGCGGATTGAGAGATTAGCTCGTGGACCTGATCGCCAACCACATCACCCACCGCTTCGGCGATCTCGCCGTGCTCGACGACATCTCGTTCACGGTGAGTGCCGGCGAGGTGGTGGCGATCGTCGGTCCCTCGGGCTGTGGCAAGAGCACGCTGCTGTCGATCCTCGGCGGGCTGTTGCAGCCGACTTCGGGCGCGCCGGAGTTGCGTGGCGCGCCGCCGGCCGACAGTCTCAATCCGCTGACCTTCGTGTTCCAGGATTTTGCGCTGCTGCCCTGGGCCACGGTCGAGGAGAACGTCGAATTCCCGCTGCTGCATACCCGGCTCTCGGCCGCGCAGCGCCGTGCGCTGGTCGACGACGCCTTGCGCCGCACGGGACTGACCGATTTTCGCAAAACCTATCCAAAGCAGCTTTCCGGCGGCATGCGCCAGCGTGTCGGCATTTCGCGCGCGCTCGCGGTCAAGCCTGCCATTCTCCTGATGGACGAACCGCTCTCGGCGCTGGATTCGCAGACGCGTGAGCTGCTGATGGAAGATTTCGTCCGCCTGCTCGCCGATGGCGGCATGGGCGCGGTCTATGTCACCCACAATCTCGAAGAGGCGGCGCGGCTCGCCGACCGCATCGTGGTGCTGTCGCGCCGGCCCGGGCGCATCCGCGAGGTCGTCACCGTGCCGATGACGCGCGCGGCGCGCGGCGAGCCGTCTGCGCGGGAGAAGCTGCTGGCGCTTCAGAACCAGATCTGGTCACTGATCCGCAACGAGGCGATCGATGCCGAACGCGAGGTCCAGCATGCTTGATCGCGCGACGGACACATTGGCCAAGGACGATACGACGCGGCGCGTCCGCTTCCGCGGCGCAGGCTTCGTTCCTGCTTCAAGCCGTTTCGGCGGCTGGATCGCGCTCGCGCTGGTCATCGCGATCTGGCAGGCGGCGGGCAGCGCCAGGCTGGTCAATCCGCTGTTCCTGCCGGCGCCGTCGGCCATCGTGCGCGCGATCTACGAGCTCGCGATATCGGGCGCGCTTTGGCAGCATCTCTCCGCCTCGCTGCTGCGTATCGGCGTTGGCTGGATGCTGGGCACGGCGGCCGGCGTCGTGGTCGGCTTCGCCATCGGCCTGTCCAGGCTCGCGCGCAGCGTTGGCATCACCTTCATCTCGGCGCTGTTCCCGATCCCGAAGATCGCGCTGCTGCCGCTGCTGATCCTCTGGCTCGGCATCGGCGAAGAGCCGAAGATCGCGACCATTGCGCTCGGCGTATTCTTCTCGACCGCGATCTCGGTCTATAGCGGCGTCGATGCCGTGCCGCGCAACCTCATCCGCATGGCGCAGAGTTTCAATGTTCCCTTCGCCACGATCGTGCGCAAGGTGGTCTGGCCCGGCGCGCTCCCGGCGATCCTCGCCGGTTTCCGCATCACGGCGTCAGTGGCACTGTTGCTCGTCGTCAGCGCCGAGATGATCGGTGCCCAATACGGCATCGGCGCCTTCGTGCTCCAGGCGGGCAATCTCATGCAGACGGATCAGCTGCTCGCGGGCGTGGTGATCCTGTCGGTGTTCGGGCTTGCTGTGGGCAAGGTGATCGGCTGGCTGGAGGTCAAGTTGTTGCATTGGCGGTAGCTGCAATCCGCGCTAACCCACCCTACGAAACTCACGCGTTGCCGCGATCTTCCCGAAACAGATCCAGCTTCTGCTGCACCGGCCGATCCGAGAAGCTGAACAGAACCGCATCCTCGTCCGCCTCGTGCGTCACCCATTGCCAGCTCGGCACCACGAACAGATCGCGCGGGCCCCATTCGAACACGGCGTCACCGATGCGGCTGCGGCCCCTTCCTTCGATCGGACAGAACACGGTCCCATCGGTCGCGCGATAGCGTGCGGTCTTGAAGCCCTTCGGCAGCAGCTGGATGAAGGTGCCGATGGTCGGCATCGCGAAATCGCCGGTCTCGGGATTGCTGAATTTCAGCTTCAGTCCGTGGCAGGCGTCCCACTCCTGGCTCGTCCTGGCTTTCTCCAGCGCCTCGCGCGTGTAGGCATAGGGATAGCTGAAGATCGGCGAGGTTTTTGAGCTCCGCTTCACGTCGACCGGCAGCAGATTGTGGCCGTAGCGGGCAAAGCTGTCGCCGGCGGGCTTGGTGATCTTCTGCTGGTCTTCCTTCGATCCTTCCGCAAACGAACAGTCGAAGAACTGCACCAGCGGGATGTCGAGGCCGTCGAGCCAGAACATCGGCTCATCCGTCTCGTTGGAATGATCGTGCCAGGTCATCGACGGCGTGATGATGAAATCGCCAGGCTCCATCGCCGTGCGTTCGCCATCGACGGCGGTGTGAGCACCCTTGCCTTCGAGCACGAAGCGCAGTGCCGACTGGCTGTGCCGGTGTGCGGGTGCGACATCGCCGGGTACCACCATCTGCACGCCGGCATAGAGCGAGGTCGTGATCTTTGATTGGCCGCGCAGGCCTGGGTTTTCCAGCACCAGCACGCGCCGTTCGGCTTCCCTGGCGGTGATGAGCTTGCCCGCTTCCATCATGTAGTCGCGGATGACGTCGAACTTCCACAGATGCGGCCGGCAGGCGCTCTTCGGCTCCGGCGTGATCAGATCGCTCATCACCGTCCACAGCGCAGTGAGATTCTCGCCGTCGATCTTCCTGTAGAACGCCTCGCGTTCCGGCGTCTTGGTCACGGCTTCCATGGCGCGGCTCCCTCGTTTCGTTTGATTGACAGTATACTTACAATCCAGGTAGCGTCAACTTGACGAACGACATACAAGGTCGTTGTCATTCCGGGCTCGACGCTGGCGCGTCGCCCCGGAATGACAAAGCAGGGAGGGTTTTGATGAAGCTGCACGGCTATTTCCGTTCAAGCGCCGCCTATCGCGTGCGGATCGCGCTCAATCTCAAGGGTCTCGGCGCCGAGCACCTGCCGCATCATCTTCGCAAGGGCGAACAATGCGCCCCCGCTTATCTCGCCATCAACCCGCAAGGCCTGGTGCCGGCGCTGGAGAACGATTCCGGCGCAGTGCTGACCCAATCGGTCGCGATCATCGAATGGCTTGAGGAAACCCATCCCAATCCGCCGCTGCTGCCAAAGGATCCGCTGCAACGCGCCAAGGTGCGCGCGTTCGCGCTGGCGATCGCCTGCGACACCCATCCCGTGCAGAATCTGAAGGTGCTGGCGCGGCTGCGTGAGCTTGGGTTGGCGGAAGACAAAGTCCAGGACTGGGCCTGTCTCTTATACACATCTAGATGTGTATAAGAGATCCCGTGCAGAATCTGAAGGTGCTGGCGCGGCTGCGTGAGCTTGGGTTGGCGGAAGACAAAGTCCAGGACTGGGCCGCCTGGGTCAATCGCGAGGGGTTGTCCGCCTGCGAGACGCTGATCCAAGACGAGCCGGGCCCGTTCTGCTTCGGCGCCGCGCCGACGCTCGCCGATCTCTGCCTGGTGCCGCAGCTTGCCAATGCGCGCCGCTTCGGTGTCGATGTTTCCGCTTATCCGCGCCTGCTCAAAGCCGAGGCCGCCGCCAAGGCGCTGCCGGCCTTCGTCAATGCCGCACCCGAGAAGCAGCCCGATGCCGAGTAAGCCTCTTCCTCCGATCACGATGGACGCGGTCTATGCCGCGCCGGGCTATCTGTTCCGGCGCATGCAGCAGATCGCAGTCTCGATCTTCATGGAGGAGTGCAAGGCGTTCGACCTCACGCCGGTGCAATATGCAGCGCTGATCGCGATCCACACCCATCCCGGCATCGACGCGACGCGGCTGTCGGCGGTGATCGCGTTCGACCGTTCCACGCTCGGCAGCGTGATCGAGCGGCTCCAGGCCAAGGACTTTGTCGAGCGCAAGCCGGCGCCGGAGGACAGGCGGATCAAGCTGCTCTATCTGACGAAGTCAGGTACAGCGATCCTGCGCGAGATCATCCCCGCGGTCGAACGCGCCCAGGCGCGCATGCTGGAGCCGCTCAAGCCCACCGAGCGCAAGGCGCTGATGGGATTGATGACGCAGCTCGTCGATCTCAACAACGAGGTCTCGCGCGTGCCATTGCGAGCGGAGGACGCGCTGGAGCATTTGGGGAAGGGCGGGTGAGTTTGCCCGCGTAGGTGCGTCATTCTCCGCCGTCGTCCCGGACAAGCGAAGCGCCGATCCGGCAACTGTTATGTCGATGGGGCGATCATATAAGGTTTTCGGTCGCGCATCATTGCGTTGAGCACGGTTAGAAGCTTCCTGGCGACGGCAATGAGGGCGAGTTTGGCTGGTTTGCCGGCCTTTCGCAGGCGTTCGTAGAATGCCTTGAATGGATCGGCGCGGCGAACCGCGTTGAGAGCGGCCATATAGAGGGCGTCGCGGATACGCTTGCGGCCGCCGCCGATCTTGCGCTTTCCACGATAGGTACCGCTGTCGACGTTGAAGGGAGCCAGGCCGGCCAGTGCCGCAACCTGCTTCGGACCGACACGCCCGAGTTCGGGCATCTGCGCGAGGAGCTGCATGCAGGCCACCGGGCCGATGCCGGGCAGTGAGCGCATCAACTGCGCATCTTCGGCGATCTCCTGCTCTGCTTTGATGAGCGCACTGATCTCGGCCTCGATCTCCGCGATCTCGTCGTCGAGCACGGCGATGAGGCGGCCGATCCGTTCGGCCATGGCGCGGTCCTCGGCCTCACTGCGGCGGTTTTTCTCCTGAGCTCGCATGCTGACCAGCTGATCGCGTCGTTTTGCCAGCCTTGCCAAAGCGTTGCGGGCCGGTGTGGCGACCTGCTCAGTTGCGGGCGTCATGGCTCGAGCAAAGGCTGCCAGCATCCGCGCGTCGATTGGGTCGGTCTTGGCGAGCTGGCCGCTGGCGCGGGCAAAGTCGCGGGCGCGGGCCGGATTGATCCGGGCAAAGCGAACCCCGGCCTGACGCAGCGCCTCGCGAAGCTCGAGGTCGTAGACCCCCGTGGCCTCAAAGACGACCAGCGTATCGCATCGCCAACGCGCCACCAGCTGTGTGATGGCCTGTGTCGCGTTGTCGATGCGTTCCGATGCAYCGATGGCCTCATCGAAAATATCGAGATGATGTTTGGAGACGTCGATTCCGACGCAGCGAAGGGGTATGATCACGGTGCCTGTCCCTGTGATGCGAGGTCTGTTGGCGCAGCCTCGTGCAACTGTTCAGGTTGATAGATGGAACGGGCGGGAGACCGGGCCGGATCACGGCGTCAAGCGCCAAGGACCCAACGGCTTCCCGCCCACCGCCATCATGACAGACTTTCCACACACAGGGACCCATACGCCGCAGCAATAGTTGTTGCGCGAGACGGTCATTGCCTATCCTCGCCAAACTGCTGCTGCGGCGTATGGGTCCCGGCTTTCGCCGGGACGACAGCAAGGGTTGGAGCGACGGTGGATGCTACATCCGCAACAACGCCTGCCGGTCAATCTTCCCCGTGCCCGTCTTCGGCAGTTCGTCGATGAAGATCACCTCGCGCGGATATTTGTACGGCAGCAGCTTGCCCTTCACATAATCCTGCAGCCGCCGCGTCGTCTCGCTCTGGTCCGTGGCGCTGATGTTCATCACCACGACCGCTTTCAGCGTCATGCGCCTGTCAGGCAGTTCAGCCGCGAAAACCGCGCACTCGCGGATGTCAGGGTGATCGGCGAGGCACAGTTCGACCTCGAGCGGGTAGACCCATTGGCCCGAGATCTTGATGAGATCATCGGCACGGCCGCGGAAGAAATGAAAGCCGTCGCTGTCTCGGACGAAACGGTCGCCGGTGTAGATCCAGCCCCCCTCGCGGATGGTCTCGGCGGATTTGTCCGGCCGATTCCAGTACAGCGGCGTGTTGGAATCGCCGCGTACCCACAAAATGCCTTCCTCGTTGTCGCCGACCTCGCGACCGTCCTTGTCGCGTAAGCTCACCTCATAGCCGGGCACGCGCAGGCCGGCGGCACCGAGCTTCTTCTGCGCAGGGCTGTTGGAGAGATAGATGTGCAGCGCCTCTGTCGAGCCGAGGCCTTCGACGATCTCGAGCCCGGTGAGCGTCTTCCAGCCGTTGAAAACTTCGGCGGAGAGCACTTCGGCCGCGGAGAGGGACATGCGCAGGGACGAGAAGTCTGTCCGGGCTGCACCTTCGGCCTTGGTCAGCGATGTGTAGAGCGTCGGCAGGCCGAAGAAGACTGTCGGTTTGTACTGCTCGATCGCAGAAAAAATCGACGCCGGCTTGGGCTGACCCGGCAGCAGTAGCGTCGCTGCTCCCGCCGAGAACGGGAAGGTGACAGAATTGCCGAAGCCATACGCGAAGAAGATCTTTGGTACCGAGAAGCATATGTCGTCAGGCGTCAGCTTCAGCACGTTCCGCGCGAAGGCGAGATCGCTATAGGCCATGTCGTGCTGGAGATGCACGATGCCCTTGGGCCGACCGGTCGAGCCGGACGAATACATCCAGAACGCCATCTCGTTCCGATGCGTCTGAGCTTCCGCCAATTCGATTGGAAATTGCGAAAGCCAGTCTGCGGCGGCGATCGCCTTCGGCGCGGCGTGGTCGCCGAGATGGCCATTGACGACGATCAGCGTATGTAGCTGAGTGTCCTTGCAGGCCTCGGCATTGAAGCGCGCACAGAACTCGGCATCCGCCACCGCAGCGGTCGCGCCGGAATCGGCGAGATAGAATTGCAGGAGATCGGGCGGTGTCAGCGTGTTGATCAGCAGCGGCACGAAGCCCGCGCGTACCGCGCCGAAGATGGCGGCGGGGTAGGCCGGTGTGTCATCGAGGAACAGCAGTACGCGGTCGCCGCGCTTGAGGCCCAGCGATGCAAAGCCGTTGCCCCAGCGGCAAGCGTCTGCACAGAGCTCGGCATAAGTGCGTGTGCCCGCAGGCCCAATGAGCGCGAGCTTGTCGCCGCGACCCCTAGCAAGATTGTCGAACAGCACACGGCTGGCGTTGTAGATGTCCGGAACGGCAAAGCCGATTTCGCGGGCGCCCGCGCTGTCGGCGGGCACCTGGTCGCGAATCTCGCTGATCATGCCGTCACCTCGTCGACCGCATCTCCGCCGCCGTTCTTCTCGGCCTCGTAGCGGGCCATGAAGGCCGGCGACATCGCACGCAGACGCGCATCGTCGATGCGGCCGGAGCGGGTGATGTAGCTATAGGCAAAGTCGAGCAGGCCGAGCTGCATGTGCTGGGCAAAGTGCTCGTACCAGAACGCGCTTGTGCGCGCGGCATTGACGAGCTTCTGCACCACAGGCTTGCGCGCGGCCTGGTAGCGATGCAGCGCCGTCGTCAGATGTGCGTCCGATTCCAGCGCCTTGACCAGCGCGATCGCGTCCTCGATGGCGAGCCGCGTGCCGGAGCCGATCGAGAAATGCGCCGAGTGCAGCGCATCACCCATCAGCACCATGTTCTTGAACGACCAGTGCTCGTTCCAGACCCACGGGAAATTGCGCCAGACCGATTTGTTGGAGACGAGGCAGTGGCCGCCGAGCGTGTCGGCAAACACCTCCTCGCAGACGCCCTTGGATTGCTCGGCGTCCTTGTAGGCGAAGCCATAGGCCTGCCAGGTGGCGTGATCGCATTCGACCAGGAAGGTGCTCATGGTCGGCGAATAGCGATAATGATGGGCGTTGAAGGCGCCGCGGTCGGTTTTCACGAAGGTCTGCGACAGCGTGTCGAAACGCTTCGAGGTGCCGTACCAGACGAATTTGTTGGAGGAGTAGGACAACGATGTGCCGAAATCGCCCTCATAGGCGCGGCGCACCAGCGAGTTCAGGCCATCGGCGGCAACGATCAGATCGGGGCCGTTGAGCTGGTCGATCGCCTGGATCTGGGTGTCGAAGCGCGCCGTGACGCCAACATCGAGCGCGCGCTGCTGCAGGAATTGCAGGAGCTCCAGCCGTCCGATCGAGGAGAAGCCGACGCCGTCGATCGCGACATGATCGCCGCCATGGTTCAGCGTGATGTTCTCCCAGCTCTCCATATGCGGCGCGATCGCGTCGACCGTCTCGGGGTCGTCGGCGCGCAGGAACTCGAGGGCCTGGTCGGAGAACACGACGCCAAAGCCCCAGGTCGCATCGGCCGGGTTCTGTTCGAACAGGTCGACTTGATCCTCGGGGTGACGCTTCTTCCAGAGATAGGCGAAGTAGAGCCCGCCGGGCCCCCCGCCAATCACGGCGATCCGCAAATTCTGCCTCCCTAATTGACAGTATACTTACTATCTCAGGGTAGACTAATGGGCTCCGGCCACCCACGCCAGCGGAATTATCGACAGGCGTAGCGCACCGCAGCACGGCCGCGGGCACCCACATTGCGCGTGCCCGAAACCGTCAACTGCGAATCATAGCCAAACCGCGTCGGATTGACCACCCGGGCGTCAGACGCAGCGCTTTACGTAGACCCCGTTCACCAGCACCCGGGTACAGCGAACCACTGGCACGGGGTGGCGAACCACAACCGCGCCATTAGGGCCTGCGCAACCGGCGCGGTAGACGCCGCGGGCGCACACCACCGCGTTGGCATCGGATGACTCGAAGGTCATGGTCGCCGCAAAAGCGAAGAGCGCGGAAGCGATAAGCAGGAATGAACGCATGTCTTCCTCCCAGATTTTGTCGTGATTGAATCGTTGTTGGCACACGATTAGTCGCCGCAGGCGCGCGATAATTCATTCGCGCGCCACCGGATATCAATCGCGCGTGAACTGCGCGCCGCTTATCGCGCCGCGAATGGCGCAAGCACTTCCTTGCAGCCGGGCGACAGCGAAGCCGCGTTGCTGGCAATACACTGCACGATACGACCGCCACCGGGCTCGACGCCGGCGCAGAGCGAGCGGACGTCGGCGCCGCACGCGGAGCGGAGGATGAACAGCTCTTCGCGCGGCCGCAATGGTCGCAAGACGATCACAGCGGGCGCGGCAGCCGGTGCTGCGGCCGCAGCGGGTGCGGCACCGGCTGCTGGTGCTGCCGTTGCAGTCGCGCCGCCGCTACCAGCCACAGCGCTCACCTTGGCGCACGCCGCCGACACCTTGGCCTTGTTCTTCTCCAGGCATTCCAGCGCAGGCGCACCGCCCGGCGGCACGCTGGCGCAGACCTTGGGATAGTCGGCGCGGCAGGCGCTCTTGACCGCAGCAGTCTGGGCACTGCTCGGCTGCTTGGCGGCGGCCTTTGGAGCGGCCGCGGCGGCCGGCTTTGCTGCGGGTTCGGCGGCAGGGGCCGCTTCGGTCTTTACAGGCTCAGATTTGGCAGGCTCAGATTTGGCGGGCGCTGCTTCGGTCTTTGGGGCCGCCGCCGGTTCGACGGCGCGAACTGCGCTCTGGCATCCCGCCGACAGGCTCGACATGTGGCCCTGCAAACATTGATACGCTTCGACGCCGCCCGGCGTCACGCTCGCGCAATGCGCCATAAAATCCGAGCGGCATGCGGAGCGAATGGCGCTCTTCTGGGCCTCGGTCTGCGCGAATGCGCTTGTTGCAGTTGCGAAGAGTGCTGCTGCGAGCAACGCGTGACGCGTTGATGCATGTTTCAACGTGTTGAACATCTGAGTGAATTCCTGCCCTGTCGGTAACGCCGACGTTTTCTTAAAACTGATGCAAACAAATCATCGCGGGTGATGCCGCGCGCGGCATCCTTGGCCGCTTTGGCCACTACCGCAAGTAGATAATGTCAGTGCAATTGCGACGTAACTACGTCGTCAGAGCTTGATCATCCGCTTGCCGCGGTTCTCGCCGGCGAGCAATCCGATCAATGCTTTCGGCGTGTTCTGCAAGCCGTCGATGATGTCTTCCTGTACTTTCAGCTTGCCGGATTTGACCCAGGCCTGAAGATCGCCGAGCGCGCGCTGGCTGTCCTTCATGTAATCCATCACGATGAAGCCCTGCATCACGAGCCGCTTCACCACGATCAGTCCGGGCACGCCGCGCGGGCCGTGCGCCGACGGCGCGCCGTCATATTGCGAGATCGCGCCGCAGCAGGCGATGCGGCCGTAATTGTTCATCTGTGGAATACAGGCTTCGAGAATGTCGCCGCCGACATTGTCGAAATAGACGTCGATGCCCTTTGGCGCGGCCGCGCGCAGCGCCTTGAACACCGCGCCGTCCTTGTAGTCGACCGCGGCATCGAAGCCGAGCTCGGAGGTCAGCCAGTGGCACTTATCCGTGCCGCCGGCGATGCCGATGACGCGGCATCCCTTGATCTTGGCGATCTGTCCGACGATCGAGCCGACCGAGCCTGCGGCGGCCGAGACCACGACCGTCTCGCCCTCCTTTGGCTTGCCGACCTCGAGCAGGCCGAAATAGGCGGTGAGGCCGGCGATGCCGAACACGCTGAGCAGATGCGTCATCGGCTCGAGCTTCGGCATTTTCGTCAAATGCTTTGCCGGCACCGCGGCAAACTCCTGCCAGCCGGTGTCGCCGAACACGATATCGCCGGGCGCAAGCTCGGGCGCCTTCGAGCTGACCACCTCGGCAATGCCACCTCCTGCCATCACGCTGTTGGCTTCGACGGCCGAACGATAGGTCGCGCCGTGCATCCAGGCGCGGTTGGCCGCGTCGAGCGAGATGTAGCGCACGCGCAGCAGGGCCTCGCCGTCCTTTGGTTCGGGCAGCGTGCCCTCGACCATCTTGAAGTGCTCGGGGCCGAGCTTGCCGCTCGGTTTTTCCACCAGCAGAATTTGGCGATTGACACTTCCGGTCATGACGTTCCCTCTCCGATTGTTTGACGTTTATTGATGCAGCTGCCGCAAACAAAACGTGCAAGCCGCGTTCGTTGTGCGCTGCATGAAGGCTAGATCGCTGCGTTCCGTTTCGCAACGGGAACATCCGCCTCGCGCGCCCGCACGCAAAGCGTGTTGCGTCGCTGTCATATCTGCGACATCATGAAGCGGCCGGTGTCGTGGGGGTCGCTAATGTCGAACAAGTTCACGCAATACATCCTAGGCGCGATGGTGCTGGGCATCATCATGGGCTCGGCGATCTACAATTTCCTGCCCGATACGCGGGGTGACTGGGCCTCCTCCATCAACCTGATCGCCGTGATCTTCCTGCGCCTGATCAAGATGATCATCGCGCCACTGGTGTTTGCGACCCTCGTCGGCGGCATCGCCCATATGGGCTCGGGCTCCAAGCTCGGCCGCATCTTCGCCAAGACCATGGGCTGGTTCATCAGCGCCTCCTTCGTCTCGCTGATGCTTGGCCTCATCATGGTCAATCTGCTTCAGCCCGGCGCCAACTTCCCCGGCACGCTGCCTACGGCGGGGCAATCGACCGGCCTGGCGGTCTCTGCCTTCTCGCTCGAGAAATTCCTGACGCATCTGATCCCGACCTCGATCGCGGATGCGATGGCGCAGAACGAAATCCTGCAGATCGTGATCTTCGCCGTGTTCTTCTCGGTGGCGATGGGCTCGATGCCCGAGCGCTCCAAGCCTATTCTGGCGTTGATCGACGACCTCGGCCACATCATGCTGAAGGTGACGAGCTATGTGATGCTGTTCGCCCCGTTCGCGGTCTGGGCTGCCATCACTGCGACCGTCGCCAAGAACGGCCTGCTGGTGCTCTGGAAGCTCATCGTGTTCATGGGCGGCTTCTATCTCTCGCTGTTCATCCTCTGGGGCATCCTGGTCGTCGTCGGCTTCATCGTGATCGGGCCGCGCTACAGCCATCTCCTGAAGCTGATCCGCGAGCCGCTGATGATCGCGTTCTCCACCGCGAGCTCGGAGGCGGCCTATCCGAAGACGCTTGAAGGCCTCAACCGCTTCGGCGCCTCGTCGCGCATCTCGAGCTTCGTGCTGCCGCTCGGCTATTCCTTCAATCTCGACGGCACGATGATGTATTGCACCTTCGCGAGCGTCTTCATCGCGCAGAGCTATCACATCGACATGCCGCTCGGGACGCAGCTGGCGATGCTGGCGACGTTGATGATCACCTCAAAGGGCGTCGCCGGCGTGCCGCGCGCCTCTCTCGTCGTGATCGCCTCGACACTGTCGCAGTTCAACATCCCCGAGGCCGGTCTGCTGATGATCATGGGCATCGACACCTTCCTCGACATGGGCCGGAGTGCCACCAACGTGATCGGCAACACGCTGGCGACCTCCGTGGTCGCGAAGTGGGAAGGCGAGCTCGGCCCCGAGCATGCGACGGTCGGACCGGGCGATGTCGTGCCGGGCGACATGATCCCCGGCGAAGTGCCCGCTGAATAGAGGGGTGCGCGTCATGCGTCCGACTGTGGCGATATCGGCGGGCCTGTTGCTGGCATCCCTGCTGGCAACGGGAGCTTCCGCTCAGACGTCCTCCGGCGAAGGGCTCAGCCCGACGCTGTCAGCCATCAAGAACGCGCACACCGTGCGGCTCGGCTATCGCGAAAGCTCGCCGCCGTTCTCCTTCCTCGACCAGGCTAACAGGCCGATCGGCTACAGCCTCGAACTCTGCGAGGCGATCGTCGAGGAGATCGGCGCCGAGGTCGACGATCTCAATTTGAAAATCGACTACGTCAAGGTCACCTCGGACGACCGCATCGACGCCGTGCTCCAGAACAAGATCGATCTGGAATGCGGCTCGACCACGGCCAATTCGGAGCGGGGCAAGCGCGTCGCCTTCTCGCCGCTGATGTTCGTGGCCGGCACCAAGCTGATGGTGCCGAAGGCATCCAGCGTTCAATCGCTGACCGATCTAAAGGGCAAGACCATCGTGGTGACGAAAGGCACCACCAACGAGCAGGCGATCCAGGCGGCCGACAAGAAGCTTTCGCTCGGCCTGAAAATCGTCGTCGGCGCCGATCATGAGCAGTCGTACCAGATGCTGGTCGACGGCAAGGCCGACGCTTTTGCGACGGACGACATTCTCCTCTCGGGCCTGATCGTGCGCCACAAGTCGCAGGACAAGTTCCGTGTCACCGGGGACTATCTGTCCTACGATCCTTACGGCATCATGTTCCGCAAGGGCGAGCCGCAATTGTCGGCCGTGGTCGAGCGCACCTTCCGCAAGCTCGGCTCCAACCACGACCTCGTGCCGCTCTACAACAAATGGTTTATCGCGCGCATGCCGACCGGCGAGAAAATGAACGTGCCGATCTCGCTGCAGCTGGAAGAAGCGTTCAAAGCCATGGACGATTCCGCCAGCGCGAATAATTAGGCCGCTATCCCGTCATCCCCGCGCAATGGCGAAGCCATTGTCGCTGAAGGTGCGAGTGGCGCGATGCAAGGCATCGCGCCCGGAGCCTCGAAGGATGAGCGGCCCGCCCGTGGCTGCTAACGTCCCCCAAACACCCGGTCCAGCGCCGCGTCATACGTCGCCTGCACCAGCTCCGGATGCAGCTTCGCCAGCGCCTCCATCATCACGCCGGAATTGATCTCGAGCACGCGCCATTCGCCAACCACGCGCACCACGTCGATCGACGCAAAGCGGATGCCGATGGCTCGCGCAGCATCGACCGCGAGCCTCGCGCAAGCCGTTCGCACCTCGCCGTCCTCCAGCAACACCGGCTTGGCGCCGGCATCGAGATTGTGTCGCCAATCGTTGCCACGCTGCTTGCTGTAGACGACGAGGGGCACATCATCGAGCAGCACCACACGGACCTCGTCCTCGATCGCGACATAGGGTGAGATCACGAGCCCGGTGCTCATCGAAAAAACCTCGGCCGCCGCGTGGTCGAGCTGGGCCTCGGTCGTCACCTTGAACACCGATCGCCCGGATGTCCCTTCGTTCGGCTTCACTACCACACCTTGCGGATGGGCGTGAAACAGCGCGAGCATGGCACCGCGCCAGGCGGGCCCGACAACTTTCTCGCCCAGCTTCGGATTGAGGAAGAGGTGATGCGGGATGCACGGCACGCCTTGAAGTGAGAGCGCCTCTGCTGTCGCCGATTTGTCGTTGGCGAGGCGGTGCGCGATCGCGCTGTTGAGGCCGATGTCGTAGCCGAACGCGAAGCGGCGCATCTCGCCGCGGCGCATCGCGATCAGCCAGCCGCCGGCGCGGACATCGACGTCGATGTCATGTGCCGCGCAATAGCGCCTGATCGCCTGGACGAAGATCCGCTCGCCGCCTGCCATGTCCTGTTCCTGTCGCCAAAAGCCGCAAAAATGCGGGAAACGGCGCCAAAGCGGGGTGAAAGTCAGAGCTATTCTTAATGAAATTCTCGCGAGCGCGATGGAAATTAAGTGCTGCATTTGTGCCCGAAAGGGCAAAGAAATTGCCCTCTCGGGGCGCCCGACAGCAGATCCATTAATGATGTGACCAATTCCGCCGCAAATGCCGCTTTGACCGGCATCAATTGCATCCGGAACGAGGTTGATTATTGGTCGTAATGGCGTAGATCACACACGCGAAATCCTCCGCCATGGCAATGGTGTCCGCCCGGTTTTCAGGGCCGGGCAACGCTTTTGCCCTAAAACCGCAGACATTCGGAATATCGAAAATCATGAGCGCGTTTTACCGAGAGAAGGTCCTTTCCGTCCACCACTGGACCGACACGTTGTTCAGCTTCCGCGCCACGCGCGACACCGGCTTCCGCTTCCAGAACGGCCAGTTCGCCATGATCGGCCTCGAGGTCGATGGCCGTCCGCTGCTGCGTGCCTACAGCATGGCCAGCGCCAACCACGAGGAAGAGCTCGAGTTCTTCTCGATCAAGGTGCAGGACGGTCCTCTGACCTCGCGCCTGCAGAAGATCAAGGAGGGCGACACCATCCTGGTCGGCCGCAAGGCGACCGGCACGCTGATCACCGACAACCTCATCCCCGGCAAGCGGCTGATGCTGCTCTCGACCGGCACTGGCCTTGCGCCTTTCGCCAGCCTGATCAAGGACCCCGAGGTCTATGAGCAGTTCGAGAGCATCGTGCTCGTGCACGGCTGCCGCCAGGTCTCCGAGCTCGCTTATGGCGAGAAGCTCGTCGCCAATCTGCGCGAGGACGAATTGTTCGGTGAGTTGCTCGCGGACAAGCTGATCTATTATCCGACCGTGACCCGCGAGCCGTTCCGCAACCGCGGCCGCATCACCGACCTCATCAACTCCGAGCAGATCTTCAACGACATCGGACAGGGTCCGCTGAACATCGAGACCGACCGCGTCATGATGTGCGGCAGCCCGGCGATGCTGGAAGAGCTGAAGACGATGTTCGAAAGCCGCAACTTCGTCGAAGGAAGCGGCAACAAGCCCGGCCATTTCGTGATCGAGAAGGCGTTCGTCGAGCGCTGATTGGCGTTCGCTCTCAGGGGTCAGAGTCGTCCTGGCGATAGCCAGGACCCATAGCCACCGAGTCAAATTTGGCGAAGGCTGGTTGTTGTCAACCTTCGCACAACCCTGGTCTGGGGTAATGGGTCCTGGCTTTCGCCAGGACGACGGCGGTCGGTAAAGCCTCCTGCTGAGCTGAGCCCTGCCATGCCCGCCGCTGCTGCAGTGCAGCAGTCTAACCTCTCGGTGGATTGATTTTTCTCGACCGAATTCGCTAGCCTGAAACAAGCGCTGCGTCATATCCGTATGGCAGGTGCGGGCGTATCATACCGCCTGATGCTGGCGAGAGGGTGGGAATCGTGGCCGACAACAACAAGACGCAGGAATCGCCCAAACGTTTGCCGTTGGCGGAAGAGGGGATCATGGAAACCCTGCTGCTGCCGTTCTCGCCGCGCTTCATCATCCTCACGATCTGCGCGGTCGTCACCGCGCTCCTGATCGGCATCGCCATCGTGGACCGCAGGATCTTCGACATCCTGCTGGTGCCGATCGCGATCTTCGGCGCGCTGACGCTGCTCGGCGTCCGCGACCTCATGCAGAAGAGTCACGCGGTGCTGCGCAACTATCCGATCTCGGCGCATATCCGCTTCCTGCTCGAAGAGATCAGGCCGGAGATGCGGCAGTATTTCTTCGAGAGCGAAAAGGACGGCATGCCGTTCTCGCGCGACATTCGCGCGGTCGTCTATCAGCGCGCCAAGATGCAACTCGACAAGCGTCCGTTCGGCACCCAGGAGGACGTCTATCGCGAGGGCTATGAGTGGATGCATCACTCGGTATCGCCGAAGGCGCATGCCGAGGAGAAGTTTCGTATCACCATCGGCGGGCCGGATTGCGCGAAGCCTTATTCGGCCTCGGTGTTCAACATCTCGGCCATGAGCTTTGGTGCGCTCAGCCCGAACGCGGTGCGCGCGCTCAATGCCGGCGCCAAGAAGGGCGGCTTCGCCCATGACACCGGCGAGGGCGGCTTCAGCCCCTATCACGCCGAGATGGGGGGCGACATCATCTGGGAGATCGGCTCCGGCTATTTCGGCTGCCGTCATCTCGACGGCAGCTTTGATCCGGAGGCGTTCGCGCGGGTCGCGAGCCAGGACCAGATCAAGATGGTCGAGCTCAAGATCAGCCAAGGCGCCAAGCCCGGGCATGGCGGCGTGCTGCCGGCGGCGAAAGTCTCGGAAGAAATCTCCAAGATCCGCGGCGTCTCGATGGGCGAGGACTGCATCTCACCGGCCTCGCATCGCGCCTTCTCCACGCCCGTCGGCATGATGCAGTTCATCGCCGAGATGCGAAAGCTCTCCGGCGGCAAGCCGGCCGGCTTCAAGCTCTGCATCGGCCACCCCTGGGAATTTCTGGCGATCTGCAAGGCGATGCTGGAGACCGGCATCTATCCTGATTTCATCGTCGTCGACGGCAACGAGGGCGGCACCGGTGCTGCGCCGCTGGAGTTCATGGACCATCTGGGCATGCCGATGCGCGAGGGCGTCAATTTCGTCCACAATGCGCTGATCGGCATCAATGCGCGCGACCGCATCAGGCTTGGTGCGTCCGGCAAGATCGCCACCGCCTTCGACATGGCGCGCGCGATGGCGATCGGCGCCGATTATTGCAACTCGGCGCGCGGCTTCATGTTCTCGCTCGGCTGCATCCAGTCGCTGAGCTGCCACACCGACCGCTGCCCGACTGGCGTTGCGACCCAGGATCCGACGCGAGCGCGTGCGCTCTATGTGCCGCTCAAGATCGACCGCGTGCACAATTATCACCACGCCACGCTTCACTCGCTGACGGAGCTGATCGCCGCGGCCGGCCTCGAGCATCCGCAGGAATTGCGCCCGATCCACTTCAGTCAGCGGACGTCGACGACCCACGTGCAATCCTTCGCCCAGCTCTATCCGGCGCTGCGTCCGGGCGAGCTCCTGGAAGGCACGGAGGATCCGCGCTTCCGCGACGCCTGGCGGATGGCGCGAGCGGAGACGTTCCAGCCGGCGCTGTGAGCACTGGTGCGCGGGTCTTGCCCCGCCCGTTGGTGCAAATTCAGGGCAGCAAGGTTGGCGCTTAACGGTTGATTCAGCTTTGGGTGTAGATTCAGCCCATGGACGAGCGTCGCAACAAGGCCAGGCACCGCGTACTGAAGGCTGGAACCATCGAGTTCGGCGGCGGCGCGATCGACTGCACCGTCCGGAACTTCTCCGACAACGGCGCCGCTCTCGACGTCACCAGCCCGGTCGGCATTCCCGAGCATTTCACCTTGAACATCAAGGCCGACGGCACGCATCTCGCCTGCACCGTGGTGTGGCGCAAGGAAAAGCGGATCGGCGTGCGGTTCGGGTGAGGGCGCGCTCACCCCGTCTCCACCTCACTTGACCGGCTCGCCAGAATCTTGTCGATCCTCCTGCCGTCGAGATCGACCACCTCGATATGCCAGCCGGCGAAGTCGAACGCGTCACCGACATCAGGCAGCACGGTGAATTGCTGCAGCACGAGGCCTGCCACCGTGTTGTAGCGGTGATGCGGCGGCAGCTCGACGCTGAGCAACTCGCCGAACTCGTCGACCGGCATCCAGCCCGAGACCAGCAGTGAGCCGTCTGCGCGCCTGACATAAGCCGGCTCAGGCGGGCCTTCCTCGGAATGGAAGGCGCCGACGATCGCTTCCAGAATATCCGCCGCCGTCACCACGCCCTCGAAGGCGCCGTATTCGTCATGGACGAGGCCGATATGCACGGGCGCCGCCTTCAGGATCGCGAGCACGTCGCGCGCGTCGGCGGATGCCGGGATGATCGGCGTCTCGCGCACCAGGGCGCGCAGATCGGGCGTGCGCTCGCGCATATAGGCAACCAGCAGATCCTTGGCCTGCAGCACGCCGATCGGCTTGTCGCGATCACCGTCGCAGACGGGAAAGCGCGAATGCGGGCTCTTGGCAATCAGCGCCTGGATCGCTGCCTGATCATCGTTCAGGTCGATCTCGTCGACCTCCGTGCGCGGCGTCATCACGGCGCCGACCGGGCGGTCGCCGAGCCGCATGACGCCAGCGATCATTTCCTTCTCGCCGGGCTCGAGCACGCCGGCGCTCGCGGCCTCGCTGACGAGATGGTGGATCTCGTCCTCGGACACTTTTTCCTCGGATTTGCCGCCACGGCCGAGCAGGGTGAGGATCAGCTTGCCGGAGACGTCGAGCAGAAACACCAGTGGCAGCGAGACCTTCGCAAGCACGTCCATCGCCGGCGCGACCTTGACCGCGATGCTTTCAGGGTCGCGCAGCGCTACCTGCTTCGGCACCAGCTCGCCGACAATCAGGGTCGCGTAGGTGATGAGCGTGACGACGATGCCGACGCCGACGATGTCGGCGACGCCGGCCGAGAGACCAAGCTCGACCAGCCATTGCGTCAGCCGCTGCCCGAGCGTCGCACCGGAGAATGCACCGGAGAGTACGCCGACCAGCGTGATGCCGATCTGCACCGTCGAGAGGAACTTTCCGGGATCGGCGGCCAACGTTAGCGCGCGCTTCGCGCCCGGCACACCCTTGGCGGCTAGCAGCGACAGCCTCGCGGGCCGCGACGAGACCACGGCGAGCTCGGACATGGAGAGCAGGCCGTTGATGACGATCAGGACGACAACGATGAGAAGTTCGACGGAGAGCATGGACGTTCCGAGGGTAAGCGAGTGTGGCCGCGGATCGCAGCGCACGCATTGATATGGGTATTCTGTGAGGAAATGCCGGAAATCCTGTCGCATTTACCCCGCGGGGAACCTTGGCGGCTGCAGCATCAGGGTGGGGCTGCGAGGATCTGACACACCGCGGAACTACGGATCGTTGCTTAACGGGCTCTTAGTGGCCGCCAGTTAGGTTTTCCGACAATTTGCAGAAGTGTATTCGGGGACCCTGAGGATGCGGATCGGGAAGCTATTTGCACTGTCGATGCTGACGGTGACGGTCTTTGCAGTCGTGCTTGGCGCGGAGGTGCTGATACCCCAGACGCGCATCTTCACCGACCGATCCGACGCGATCAAGCGAGTCGATGCGTTCGGCACGATCCTGATGGTCAGCCAGCAGGTCGCCGGCCTTCGCGCCCCCTACATCTCTCCCATCTTTCAGGAGGGAGCTGCGACGCAGGCTCAGATCGATGTCACGACGAAGGCTGCGAAAGCGGCCGAAGCCTCCTTCGAGAGCGCAAGGCGCGCCCTCCTGGTGCTGGATGACGGCGCTGCGATGGCCGAAAACCTCGATCGCGCAGCGCGGCGGCTGAAGGACATCACCACGGCTGCAGATCGTGCGATGAGCGTTCCCCTCGTTGGGCGCGATAGTGTTGCGATCAAGGGCTTCCTTCCTGCCGTTGCCGAGGTCATCACCAACATCGAGCCGATCATGAACCGGCTGGAGGGGAGGGTCGTGGATGCCGATTCCTCGCTGGCAGCGCTGTTGAGCCTGGCGCGGACGGCGCAGGATCTCCGCGTCTCGGCCGGCAACCGTGCCGCGACGCTGTCGCCGGCGCTCTCCGCGCGCCGTCCGCTGCTGACGGCTGAGTTCTCTCTGATGGATCGCTTGCAAGGGCGTGTCGAGGCCGATCGCGAGCGGATCGCGGCCGGCATCGACCAGCTCGGCAATCCGCCGCGCATCGCCGCCGCGTTCAAGGCGGCGAACGAGTCTTATTTTGGAAAAGCCGCGCCAGTGGTTGAAAAGGAGATGCCCGCTGCGCGCGCCGACGGCAAGTACAGCGTCACGAACGAAGAGTTTGCGAACTTGATCGTCCCCGCCATCCAGATGTTCTTCGGCGTGCGCGACGCCGCGCTGGCGGAAGCGGCCGAGCGCGCCTCGGCTGCCCGCAGCGGCGCGCTGGCGATGCTCGGGCTCGCGGCCGTCGCCGTGCTGGCGTTGCTCGGGACGCTGGCCGGTGTGACCACGATGCTGCGTCGCCGCGTCGTGACGCCGTTGGCGAAGCTCGCGGGCGTGATCGGCGCGCTTGCCGCCGGACGGCACGAGGTCGAGATTCCGGCGACGGGCCGCGACGACGAGATCGGTCAGGTTGCCGGGTCGTTGCTGCATTTCAAGGATTCGCTGCTCGCCCAGAAGGCCGCCGACGAGGCGGCCGCGATCGAGGCCGAGGCGAAGCTCAAGCGCGGCCAGCGCGTGGACCAGATCGCGCGCGATTTCGAAGCCATGATCGGCGATGTCATCAACACCGTCGCGTCGGCCTCCTCGGACCTGGAGGTCTCGGCGGGAACGCTGACGAGCACGGCCGAACAGTCCGAGCAGGTCACCGCAACCGTCGCAGCCGCCTCCGAGCAGGCCTCCACCAATGTGCAGACCGTTGCGGCGGCGGCGGAGGAGATGGCCTCGTCGGTCGACGAAATCGGCCGGCAGGTTCAGGACTCCGCGCGCGTCGCCGGGGAAGCCGTGCAGCAGGCCGAGCGGACCAACGATCATGTCGGCGAGCTCGCCAAGGCGGCGGGGCGGATCGGGGACGTCGTCGAACTCATCAGCCAGATCGCGGGCCAGACCAATCTTCTGGCGCTCAACGCCACCATCGAGGCGGCGCGTGCCGGCGAGGCCGGACGCGGCTTCGCAGTGGTCGCCTCCGAGGTCAAGGCGCTGGCCGAGCAGACCGCCAAGGCCACCGGCGAGATCAGCCAGCAGATATCAGGCATCCAGGCCGCGACCGAGGATTCCGTCGGCGCCATCAAGGCGATCGGTGACACCATCACAAGGATGTCGGAGATCGCATCCGCGATCGCCTCGGCGGTCGAGGAGCAGGGCGCGGCGACACGCGAGATTTCCCGCAACGTGCAGCAGGCGGCGCGCGGCACCCAGCAGGTTTCCGCCAGCATCGTCGACGTGCAGCACGGCGCGAGCCAGACCGGATCGGCATCCGCCAGCGTCCTCGCTGCGGCCAGATCGCTGTCCGGCGAAAGCACCCGTCTCAAGACCGAGGTCGGAAAATTCCTCGACGCGATCCGCGCGGCGTAGGCGTCAGGCAGTCTCGCCGGGATTCTCCAGGCTGAACGTCTCCGATTGCTCGTCATAGGCGAACAGCTCTGCATAACGGCCCCAAGACACCACGGTCTTCAGCGTCTCGTCCGCATAATCCTCGGACATGTAGTCTTCGAGCTCGTTGCGGAACCGCGCCGCAGGCGCGGTGTGCGAGGGCCGTTCGTCGAGCACGCGGCGGATCAGGCCCATCACCGGGACGTAGGTGACGAGATGCTCGGCGAAGAGCTTTTTGCGTGCGTCGGTCTCGAGATGGGCGAAGCGCTTGCCTGCGTCGGTGAGCATCAGATCGCCCTCGCTCAGCTGGGCGAACCGCAACAGTTGCAGCGACTCGCCGAGATGCAGGATTTCGTCGGCTTCGAGCTGAAGCTGGCTCGCCAGTACCGGCAGGTCGGCATGTCCGTTGTAGGGCGCGTTCGCCAGTGTCTCGATCAGGCCGGATAGCACGTTGGACGACACATGGTGCAGCGTCATGCCGACGCCGGTGCCGGGGATGCCTTCGATCGCCGGTGCTCTCGGCTCCGCGCGCTGGGTCATGCGCGCATAGATGCTGTCGACGAGCTGGCGGAAATGCGGGTCGAGCCGGTTGCGTGGATGGCCCAGCTCGACCTTGATCTCGGCCGCGACACGGCCCGGGTTCGACGAAAACACCAGGATGCGGTCGCACATTAGCACCGCCTCCTCGATGTTGTGCGTGACCATGAGGATCGATTTAATCGGCAGGCGGCCCTCCATCCAGAGATCGATCAGGTCGGTGCGCAGCGTTTCGGCGGTGAGCACGTCGAGCGCCGAGAAGGGTTCGTCCATCAGCAGCATGTCAGGGTGCACGACCAGTGCGCGGGCAAAGCCGACGCGCTGGCGCATGCCGCCCGACAACTCCTTGGGAAAGGCCGATTCGAATCCGTCGAGGCCGATCAGGTCGATCGCGGCGAGGGCGCGCTTGCGCCGTTCGGCAGCATCGACGCCAAGCGCCTCCAGCCCGAGCTCGACGTTTTGCAGCACCGTCAGCCAGGGAAATAGCGCGAACGACTGGAACACCATGGCGACGCCGTTCGGCGGTCCTGCGATGATCTCGCCCCGGCAGGTTGCCTGTCCCGTCGACGGAGCGATCAGGCCGGCGATGATCCGCAGCAGCGTGGACTTGCCGGACCCCGAACGGCCAAGCAAGCCGACGATCTCGCCGGAGCGGATCGTCAGATCGACCTTCTCCAGCACCAGCAGCTGTTCACCGCTTCCCTTCGGAAAGTATCGGCAGACACCGCGGATATCGATGAGCGCAGGGGGTTGATCGAGCATGATGATCTCCTCGTCAGCCGAGCCGCAGGCGGCGCTCGCCGAAGGCGTAGAGCGGTCGCCAGACCAGACGATTGAACAACGTCACCAGAATGCACATCGTGGCTATCCCGAGAACGACACGCGGGAAATCGCCGGATTCAGTCGCAGATGCAATATAGGCGCCGAGGCCCGTGGCGTTCAGATGCGTGTCGCCCCAACTGGCGACTTCGGCGACGATCGATGCGTTCCAGGAGCCGCCGGAAGCCGTGATCGCGCCGGTGACGTAATAAGGAAATATGCCCGGCAGGATCACCTTGAACCACCAGCGCCATCCACCGAGATGAAGGCTGCTTGCCGCCTCGCGCAGATCGCTCGGAAAGGCGCTGGCGCCGGCGATGACATTGAACAGGATGTACCATTGCGTGCCCAGGATCATCAGCGGGCTCAGCCAGACATTTGGATTGAGCTTGAAGCTGACGATGGCGACGACAAACACCGGAAAGGCGAGATTGGCGGGAAACGCGGCAAGAAACTGCGCCAGCGGCTGGACGCGCTCGGCCAATTTTGGACGCAAGCCGATCCAGACGCCGATCGGCACCCAGATCAGAGTCGCAAGGGTAATCAGGACGATGACGCGCAACAGCGTGATCAGCCCGTCGCGAATCACGACGAGCACATCGCCCGGGCCGAGACTGGCCGAGAGATAGCGATAGGTCAGCCACGCAGCGTAAGCCGTGCCGGCGAGAATGACGGCAAGCCAGATTCTGTCAATCGATCGCGACAGCTGGTCATTGCTCTTTGTCGTTACCCGTAACTTGGGGAGCGAGATGCGCAAGTTCGAGACGGCGCGATTGATCGCGGAGAACGGCAATGTCACGGCGCGCAGGGCGCGGGTCCGCCGGAACAAATCGAGCATCCAGGAGGTGGGCGGCTCACCGGATGCCGTTTGCTCGAAGCGGAATTTGTCGGCCCAGGCAATGATGGGCCGGAACAACAATTGATCATAGGCGATGATGACGAGCAGCATCGCCAGGATGGCGTAGAAGATCGCCGGCAAATCGCGCTGCTGGATCGCCAGCGCGACATAGGACCCGACCCCAGGCAAGGTCACCGTGGTATTGCCGACCGTGATCGCCTCCGATGCGACCACGAAGAACCAGCCGCCCGACATCGACATCATCGCGTTCCAGATCAGTCCCGGCATCGCGAAGGGCACGTCGAGGCGCCAGAAGCGCTGCCACCCCGAGAGATGAAAGCTCTGGGTGGCCTCCTCAAGATCCTTCGGCACGTTGCGCATCGACTGGTACATGCTGAACGTCATGTTCCAGGCCTGGCTGGTGAAAATTGCAAACACCGAGGCGAGCTCGGCGCCGAGCACCTGGCTCGGAAACAGATTCATGAAGAAGACGACAGTGAAGGTCAGGAAGCCGAGGATCGGCACAGACTGGAGGATGTCCAGCACCGGGATCATCACCATCTCCGCGCGCCGGCTCCTGGCCGCGATCGCTGCATAGACGAACGTGAAGATCGTCGAGCAGACGATCGCGAGCAGCATCCGCAGCACGGTGCGCAGCGCATAGAGCGGCAGGTTTGCCGGATCGAGCGAAACAGGTGAGCGCTCCAGCTCCGACAATGGCGCGACGGTCTGCTCGCCGCCATAGACGATCAGCACCATGGCCCCGATCACGAGGATCAGTGCGACGACATCCCAGACGTTGGGGCGTAGCGCCCGGCCGATCGCGGTCGTGCGGATATCTCTCGGCTTCATGGGCCCGCCTCTGGGCAGCAATCCTGGGGCTAAAACTCGGCGTGGAGTCGGCCTGAGAAGATCGAGACCGGCCCACGATCGGCGTTATAGGCCGGGTTTGTGATCAACTGATAGTCCGCGGTCAGCGTCACACCCTTGATCACGGAATAAGCGTAGTACGCCTCGAGGATGCGTTCGGTGCGATAGTTGAGCTGGCCGTCGCCGATCAAGAGCCCGGTGCCGCCGGCTGCGAGGAAGTCGCGATGCGCGGCCGACAGGCCGTTGATGGCACCGCCGATACCCACCGTGTCGTCAGGACGTCCCCAATGGCTGCCCTTGATCGACAGGCCGCCCGACAGGCTGCGGTCGATGTCGGTGAAGGACAGGATCTGGTTGCGGCCGTCGTTCCAGCTGGCCCGTGCAAACAGTCCGACGTCATTGACGATCTGTTGCTCGAGATTGACATAGAAACCGTATTTGAGCCGGTCGCGCTGGTTCGCAGCGGTGATGGTGTTGATGTCGAGCGCCGGATTGGCCGCGGCGAGATCGACGACCTCGCGGTAGTTCGCGGTGTGCCCACTGTTGGCGAAGACGCCGACACGCAATTTTCCGGGCTGCTCCAGCAGCGTATGACGCTCCTCGAATTCGACCACCGAGCCCCCGGTCTTGAAGGTCAGCACGTCGCTGTTCGGCGCGTCCGGCACCTGGAATAGGCCGGCGCGGATCGCCCAGTCCTTGCGGTTGAGCTCGACCACGGCGCCGCGGGTGTAGCCGGGCAGGTCGGCCGGGAAGTCATAGGCTCCCGACGACCACATCGCCCAGTTCATGAAATCGGCGCGCGGGTCTTTCGCATAGGAGTTGCCGTCGAAGAAGTCGCCGACAGCGAAGCGGCCGACGATCAGCGTGACGCGGTCGATGTCGCGCTTGCCGGCCAGTTGGTTCGGCCCGTCCTCGACTGCTTCCTGTTCGCCGCCGAGCCCGAAGGTCTGCTTGATGTAGTAGCGCTGCGCGCGGATCTTCGGGAACGGCGCGCCCGCCTTCTGCGCTTCACCGTTGGAGAAGCCGGCAAGTCCGAGCGCGCCGTTGAGGCCAAAGCCCTGCGCGAGCTCGGGATCGAAGTAGATTTCCCCGCCGTCCCACAGCCGCGCGCCAAGAAAGGCTGTCGCGGTCCATGTCGCCTGCAACTGACCGCCACCGGGCAGGCTCTGCGGTCTCGCATAGGGCGAATGGATGGGCCCATAGCCTTGCGGCAGCACGGTCGTTTGCGCGTGGACGTTCCAGTCCTCGGAGTCAGGCAGCCTGGGTTTGCCGACGGCCGGCATCCATGGCGTGTCGCCGAACTGATAGTTCAGGCCGAGCTTGAACAGATGGATGCGCGGGTCGACGTTGACACTGCCGAGGCCAAAGCCGCTGAGATCGTAGGTCTTGCGCGAGAGATCGACATATTCGTACTCGGCCTTCGCGGTCCAGTTGCCGCTGACGGCGTATTCGAGACCGAGACCCGCAGTCCATCCGGCCTGGTAGTGTCCGACCGGGAACAGCGGCGTGACGCCATCGGCATCGTTGACGTTGATGCGCGTGTGCCCCCAGGCAACGCCGCCGGTGAGGTAAGGCATGAAGCGGTCGAAGGCATAACCCACGCGGCCGCGCACCGTGCCGACATAGTCGATCGTCGTGTTGAAGGGCACCGGCGAACGCGCGAGCGCCGGACCGTCTGTCGGCCCCGTGAACGTCGCATCTGCTTCGATGCCGAGCACCACCCGGTTTGCGAGCTGTCTGTTGTAGCCGAGCTGATAACCGCCGCTGAAGCCGGTCGCGCTGTGAGGCAGCAGCGCGCCCTGCAAGGGCAGGGGATTGGTGCCAGGTCCGAAAGCGGCATCGCCATAGGCAACATGACCGCCGACATAGAAGCCGGTCCAGTCGTAGACAGCCTTCGCTACCGGCGCCTTCAGCGGCAGGTCAGCGGCAAGGCTGGCGGCCGGTAGCGCAAGCACGCCCGAGGCGATGGCCGCGGCCGTCCGCAAATACCTGCAACGATGACTTCTCAACGTCAAAACGCACGCCCCCAAAACGCGAATGAAACCCAGCCGCCGCGACATCCCTGCCGATTCGCGGCGATCCTGTCATCAGGGGCCTTGGCGATTTACGCGATCGAGCGAGATGAACCCGTTTCGACGCGATTTCATCCCTGCCCCGCGCTTGTCCAGACTTTATTGCTAATCATTCGCAATAGCAACTAGTCCAGAATGTCGCAGAGGATGGTTCGCATCGTTATGTGACGGTAATGCAACAAAGAATGACCCCGCCCGGGGGGACAGCCGGGCGGGGTCGGGGGCACGACACGGGGTGGATGAGGCGCCCGTGCCGGACGCGGGATCCACGTGAGATCGGCCTCAACATTGGTCCATTTGTGGTCCGCGTGCCCAATTGGACGGAGGCTTGCCGTATCAGGTTCGAACGCGCTTCCGGCGGCTCGCGGGCGCGCATTTTTCCCAAATAATTTCAGGGGGATGAGAGTTAGCCGAGCGGACCCTTGGCGAGCCTGTTCACGTCGAAATCATCGATCTCCGCCAGCAGCTCGCAAAAGGCCCGCGCGCCCTGGTCGAGCAACTGCTCGCCCTTCGCCGGCACCGCCAGCGTCGCGTTGCCGACCGCGCCGCTGGCATTGAGGTCCTGCGCCTGCCAGGCAAAGGGTGCGGGTCGCTGTGTCGAGAGCCAGCGATATTGTTTTTCCATCGCGATGCTGCTCGCGGGAAAATCAGCAATCGCATTGGCGCGCACCTGATCCGGATAGCGCGCCAGCATGATCGAGGTCTCGACCGCACCACCGTGAATGCCGTGGCGCACTTCGTCTGATGGGAACAGCTTGTCCGCGCCTGATAGCCGCGACCACGACGTCGTCACCACCAACAGCTTTTGATGCGCGCGAAGATCCTGCGCTACCAGCATCATCGCGGCGCTGTTGCCGCCATGGCTGGTGATGATGACGAGCTTCTTGACGCCGCGTCGCGCGATGTCCTCGCCGATCCCGGTCCATCGCCTCAACGCCACCTCGGTCGGCAGCGTCTGCGTGCCCGGATAGTCGATATGCTCGGTGGAAATGCCCACGGGTTCGACTGGCAGGAACGTCACCGGAAGGGCCGCCGGCAACACGTCCCGTACGCGCGCCAGATAGGCGTTCGCGATCAGCACGTCGGTCTCGTTAGGCAGATGCGGGCCGTGCTGCTCGGTCGCCGCCAGCGGCAGCACCGCGATCCAGCGCGAAATGTCCGCGGGGGCAGCGTCGGCCCAGCGGATCTCGGTCCAGTCGCGGGAAGGCGTCATCAAGGTTTCTTTGCCCGAATTTGTCACGTAGTTTGGGGTTATCAGAGGACGCGGGCCCGGCCGGTTCGCGTCCTCGAACGTGTTGCGGTTTTATCGTGTTGTTGTCACATCGGCTAGAAGCGATCGACGGAGTGCATTCATGAGCCTTTCCCATCTGCGGCGAGCGTTAACGGCAGGCATGCTGGCATCTGTCGTGTCGGTCCTGCCGGCGCGCAGCGAGACCCTGGACAAGGTCACCTTCGGCACCAATTGGGTCGCCGAGGCCGAGCATGGCGGCTTCTTCCAGGCGGTTGCCGACGGCACCTACAAAAAATACGGGCTCGACGTCAGCATCGTTCCGGGCGGGCCGAACGAGAACAACCGCATGTTGCTGATCGCCGGCAAGATCGATTTCTTCATGGCCGCGAACACGCTGATGTCGTTCGATGCAGTCGCCAACAATGTTCCGGTCGTGACCGTTGCCGCGGTGTTCCAGAAAGATCCGCAGGTGATGCTGACGCAGCCCGATGCGAAGGTCACCAAGATCCAGGACCTCAAGCCGCTGACGCTGTTCGTCTCGAAGGAGGGTATGACCAGCTACTTCCAGTGGCTGAAGTCCGAATATGGTTTCAGCGAGAAGAACGTCCGCCCGTATAATTTCAACCCGCAACCCTTCATCGCCAACCCCAAGAGCGCGATGCAGGGTTACGTAACCTCCGAGCCCTTCGCAGTCGAGAAGGCCGCCGGCTTCAAGCCCAACGTCATCCTGCTCGCCGATGCCGGCTTCAACACCTATTCGACGTTGATCGAGACCCGGCGCGACCTGGTCGAGAAGAAGGCAGACCTGGTGCAGCGCTTCGTCGATGCCTCCATGATCGGCTGGTACAATTACATCTACGGCGACAATTCTGCCGGCAACGCCATGATCAAGAAGCTCAATCCCGAGATGACCGACGAGCTGCTTGCTTATTCCGTCGCCAAGATGAAGGAGTACGGCATCGTCGATTCCGGCGATTCCCTGAAGAACGGCATCGGCGCGATGAGCGACGAGCGCTACACCTCCTTCTTCGACAAGATGGTGAAGGCCGGCGTCGTGAAAGGCGATCTCGATTTTCGCAAGTCCTATACGCTACGCTTCGTCAACAAGGGCGTCGGCGTCGAGCTCCGCCCCGCCAAGCCGTAACGTATGATTGGATCGGGAATAGCAGTGGCTTGGTTTACCTCTCCCGTAGGGAGAGGTCGGATCGCATCGATAGATGCGATCCGGGTGAGGGGATCTGTACCCTCGTGGGACCTGCGCCCCCTCACCCGGCGCTACGCGCCGACCTCTCCCCGATGGGGAGAGGTGACGTGCCCCGCAACGATCAGCGAGCGATGATAGAGCGCCAACCTCCGCCCACCGTCGAGGCCAGCCTGACGGCGCTTGCCGTCAGCCTTCGCGGCGTGACGAAGGTGTATGACAACGGCGTCATGGCGCTCGGTCCGCTCGACCTTGCGGTGCGCAAGGGGGAGTTCATCTCGCTGCTCGGGCCCTCCGGCTGCGGCAAGTCGACGGCGCTGCGGCTGATTGCGGGGCTCAGCGCCGCGTCGTCAGGCACGGCGCGGGTGTTGCGGCACGAGGGCGAGATGCCGCCCGGCCACGGGATCGGCTTCGTGTTCCAGGAGCCGACCCTGATGCCCTGGACCAGTGTGCGCGAGAACGTGCGGCTGCCGCTGAAGCTCGGTGGTGTGCCGAAAGCTGAAGGATGGGCGCGGGCCGATGCAGCGCTCGCCAGCGTCGGGCTCGCCGATTTCGCCGACGCCTTTCCGCGCGAACTCTCCGGCGGCATGAAGATGCGGGTCTCGCTGGCGCGCGCGCTCGTCACCGATCCCGATATCCTCCTGATGGATGAGCCGTTCGCGGCGCTCGACGAGATCACGCGCTTCCGCCTCAACAACGATCTGCTCGTGTTGTGGCGCGGCCTTGGCAAGACCGTCATCTTCGTCACCCATTCGGTGTTCGAATCCGTCTATCTGTCGCAGCGTGTCGTGGTCATGTCGGCGCGGCCAGGACGCATCCAGGCCGACATCCGTATCGAGACCGTCGAGCCGCGTGGCGAGGAGTTTCGCACCTCCGTCGCTTACTCCGATTATTGCCGGAAAGTGTCGGCCGCACTGGCGCCGTCCTATCAGGGGCAGTCGACGCTATGAACGCGCAAGCCCCGGTCGCCGCAAAGCCGTCGGGCGCGCAACGCGCGGTGCGTTTCCTGCTGCCCGTCATGGTGTTTGCGGCGGGCCTCGCCGCCTGGGAGCTCGTGGTGCGCGTCAGGGAGATTCCGCCTTACGTGCTGCCGGCGCCCTCGGTCATTTTCCTGACGCTGATCAAGGACTGGGCGGTGCTGGCAGAATCGCTCGCCACAACGCTGCTCACGACGCTTGAAGGTTTTGCCGCCGCAAGCATCGGTGGAATCGCGCTGGCGCTGTTGTTCAATCAGTCGAAATGGGTGGAATATTCGCTGTTCCCCTATGCCGTCGTGCTCCAGGTGACGCCTGTCATCGCGATTGCGCCGCTGCTGCTGATCTATCTGGAGCAGCAGACTGCCGTCGTCGTCTGCGCCTTCATCGTCGCCTTCTTCCCGGTGCTTTCGAACACCACGCTTGGGCTGAATTCGGTCGATCGCAATCTCGCCGGCCTGTTCCAGCTCTATGGCGCTTCGCCGCCGCAAACCCTGCGCTTCCTGAAGCTGCCGGCGGCGCTGCCCTATATTCTCGGCGGCTTGCGCATTGCCGGCGGCCTGTCGCTGATCGGCGCCGTCGTGGCCGAGATCGCGGCGGGAACGGCGGGCGCCGGCTCGGGCCTTGCCTACAGGATCGCCGAGTCGGGCTATCGGTTGAACATACCCCGCATGTTCGCAGCGCTGCTTTTGTTGTCGCTGGCCGGGATTGTCATCTATGGGGTGCTGGCGCTAATTTCCCACCTCGTTTTGCGGCGCTGGCATGAGAGCGCGCTTGGAAAGGAAAACTGATGTCTACCGGTTCGATTTCGTCCGATAAGATCGACCTTCTGATCTATGGGCCGTCGCGGCCGATCCTAGAGAACGGGTTTTCCGATCATTTCGTCGTGCACAAGGCCGAGACGCGCGGTGACCTCGAGCGCCTGACGCCGGCGATCCGGGAGAAGATCCGCGGCGTTGCGGTGACCTATCACACCGTCCGCGCCGACAAGGATTCGCTGTCGCAACTGCCCAAGATCGAGATGGTGGCGAGCTTCGGTGTCGGTTACGACCACATCGACGCCAAATACGCGGCCGAGCACAACATCATCGTCACCAACACGCCCGACGTGCTGACCGAGGAGGTCGCCGACGTCGCGATGGGCCTGCTGATCTCCACCGTGCGCGAGTTCATCAAGGCCGATCGCTACGTTCGCTCCGGCCTCTGGCAGACGCAGAACTATCCGCTCAGCGTCGGCTCGCTGCGCGACCGCAAGGTCGGCATCGTCGGCATGGGTCGGATCGGCCAGGCCATCGCGCGCCGGCTCGATGCTTCGCTGGTGCCGGTGGTCTATCACACGCGTAACCCGTCCAAGGACGTGTCCTACAAGCACTATCCTGATTTGATCGAGATGGCGAAGGCGGTCGATACGCTGATGGTGATCGTGCCCGGCGGCACCAGCACCAACAAGATGATCAACGCCGAGGTGCTGAAGGCACTCGGGCCCCGCGGCGTGCTGGTCAACGTGGCCCGCGGCTCGGTGGTCGACGAACCGGCGCTGGTCCAGGCGCTGAAATCAGGCACCATCCTCGCCGCCGGCCTCGATGTGTTCGCAGCCGAGCCCAACGTGCCCGATGAGCTCAAGGCCATGCAGAACGTCGTGCTGCTGCCACATATCGGCTCGGCTTCGGTGGTGACGCGCAATGCCATGGACCAGCTCGTGGTCGACAACCTCAAATCATGGTTCTCAGGCAAGGCGCCGCTGACGCCGGTTGCGGAAACGCCGTTCAGGGGACGCTGATGCGCATTCTTTGGGTCGTTGCATGTCTGGTCGCGGCGGCTTTTGCCGCGATCGGCTTCGCGCATGCGCAGGACGCGACGACCCTGAAGAAGGAGATGATCGGGCAGTGGGAGCTCTCGACCACCGAACGCAGCAAGACCTGCGTCGTCACGATGAAGGGCGATGCTGCTGCGCAGGGCTTCAAGCTCGAGCTCGAGCCGGCCTGCAAGACCGCGCTGCCCTTCACCAAGGATATCGTGGCCTGGAGCCTGAAGGGCCTCGACATCGTCCGTTTGCAGGATGCATCCGGCGAAGCCGTGATCGACTTCACCGAGGTCGAAGCCGGCATTTTCGAAGGCCTGCGGCAGGGCGAGGGCGTCTATATTTTGCAGGACCTCGCCGCCGCCCGCTCGATGGCCAAGTCGATGGACCAGATGATCGGTGACTGGGCGATGGTCCGCGGCAACGGCCAGCCGATCTGCGGGATAACGCTGACCAACACGGAAGCCGAGCAGGACAATTTCCAGGTCTTCCTCAAGCCGAAATGCGATGCGGCGATCGCCCAGTTCAACCCGACGCAATGGCGGCTCGAGCGCGGCCAGATCATCCTGATGTCGAAATCGGGCGAAGTCTGGCAGTTCGAGGCCGACGACAATGCGCAATGGCGCCGGGTTCCCGATACGGCCGATCCCCTGATCATGCTGCGCCAATAGGCGCTTGCCCGTTAACTTTTTCTGCTCTGCAAATTTTTCCGGTGCTGATGTCGATCCCGCCCCGGGCGGATCGTCATCCCAATAGCGAGCTGATCGCGCGACTGACCCGGCCGCGTCTCGCCTTAACAGGAGTTTTGCATGCGCTTCATGTACATCGTCACCTCCAGCCAGCCCATGAAAGGCCCGAGCCCTGCGCTGATGGAGGCCATGCAGAGAATATCCGAGCGGGAAATCAAGGCCGGCCGGATGATCGACAATGGCGGCCTGATGCCGCTTGCGACAGGCGCGCGCGTGCGGATCATCGACGGCGAGCTCAGCGTCATCGACGGTCCCTTCATCGAGGCCAAGGAAGTGATCGGCGGCTATGCCATCTTCGAGCTGCGCGACAAGGCGGAGGCGCTGGCCATGGCCAAGGAGTTCATGCAGCTGCACCTCGATCACATGCCGGGCTGGGACGGCACCTGCGAGCTGCGCGCGTTTGCCACGCCGGGCGTGGACGTGGCCTGCGAGGTTAACGCGAAGTCGGGCGTAGCCGCGCACGCCTGATGGACAGCACCTCGAGTTACGGTCGGCGGCGATGACGGCCGCCGACATCGACCACGCCATTCGTGCCACGATTCAAGCGACCTGGCGCGTCGCGCAGCCGCGGCTGATCGCGACGCTGTCGCGCATGCTGCGCGACGTGCCGCTTGCGGAAGAGTTGACCCAGGACGCGCTGGTTGCTGCGCTGGAAGCGTGGCCCAGCATCGGCGTGCCCGACAATCCCGGCGCCTGGCTGATGACGACCGCGAGGCGCCGTGCGCTCGATCATCTGCGCCGCGGCAGGATGCTGAACGGCAAGCACGACATGCTGGCGCGGGACATGCTGCAGGAGCAGGAGATCGTGCCCGATTTCGACGCCGCGCTCGACGACGATATCGGCGATGAATTGCTGCGGCTGATCTTCACGGCCTGTCATCCGATCCTGTCGCGCGAGGCGCGCGCGGCGCTGGCGCTGCGCATGATCTGCGGCCTGACCACCTCGGAGATCGCACGCGCCTGTCTGGTGCCGGAAGCCACCATCTCGCAGCGCATCGTCCGCGCCAAGCGGACGCTGTCGAATTCCGGTCTCGCCTATGAGACGCCATCAGGCGAGGCTCTGTCGGAGCGTCTCGCCTCGGTGCTGGAGGTCGTCTATCTGATCTTCAACGAGGGCTATCTCGCGGCGCGGGGCGAGGAATGGCTGCGGCCGCAGCTCTGCGACGAAGCGTTGCGCATCGGCCGTGTGCTCGCGGGCCTTGCTCCTGACGAGCCCGAAGTTCACGGCCTCGTCGCTCTCATGGCTTTGAATGCCTCGCGGGCCCGTGCACGCACCGATGCGAACGGTGACCCCATTCTGTTGATGGACCAGGATCGCACGCGCTGGGATTGGCTGGAGATTCGCCGCGGACTGCGCTCGCTCGAACGCGCCGGCGAACTCGGCGGCGGCGGAGGATTTTACACGCTGCAGGCAGCGATTGCGGCGTGTCACGCCAGAGCCGAAGCAGCCAGCGCGACCAATTGGCAGCACATCGCGCAGCTCTACGCCGAGCTGGGGCGGCTGGTGCGTTCGCCCGTCATCGAGCTCAATCGCGCTGTCGCGGTCGGCATGGCCGAAGGACCGCAAGGCGGACTGGACATTCTGGACCAGATTGCCGACTCTCCGGCGCTGGCGGCCTATCATCATCTGCCGGCGGTTCGTGGTGATCTCCTGCAAAAGCTCGGGCGGCTCGCAGAGGCGCGCCAGGCCTTCGAAGCCGCCGCGCAGCTTGCGACCAACGGACGCGAGCGTGTGCTGATGGAACGGCGCGCCTCGGCGCTCCAGGTTCGAGACAACTAGGTTGCCGCTCCTTGTTGCACGATGCGATTCATGCAACCATGCATAGAGTCTGGTCTTGTTCGGATCGCCTTGATGCTCAGAGCCATCGTCATTGTCGTTCTCGCCTTTGCCCTGTCGGGTTGCGATGCCATCGCCACCCTGAAGGACGGGCTGCAGCAAGCCCAGGCGGTCGAAAGTGATCTTGCGCAATCAACTGGCGTCAAGCCACGGGTTGGCTTCAATTGGAATAACGGACGTCTCACATCGGTGACTGTCCTGTTTCCGGCGCTTTATGAGAAGAAGCCCCTGCGCGACCTCGCCGGCCTCGTGCGTGCCGCGGTGACAAAGGAATTCAAGCAGACGCCGGAGGCGATCGTCGTCTCCTTTACCCTGGACAAGGGGCCCTCTGTCTGAGAGCGGGCGGTCAGACATTTGTCGCAACAGGCTGTCCGCGTGGCGCAAGGAGCGATCCGGTCCGGTCTCACACGATTATTCTGGCCCGGGATCGTCTCAAACGTTATGACTGGCCGCATCACATGGGAGACTTCGAGATGCTTCGACACCTTGGAATTGCAGCGTGTTTCGCCGTCGCGATGGCCGTGCCCGTTCATGAGGTGGCGGCACAGGACGCCCTCGGCGGCGCCATTGTCGGCGGCGTGGGCGGAGCGATCGTGGGCGGCGCGATCGGCGGAGGGCGGGGCGCCGCCATCGGTGCCGTCGTCGGCGCCGGCACCGGTGCCGCGATTGCCGCGGAAGGTGAACGCCGTCGCTCCGGTTACTACGCCTATCGGCGCGGCTGCTACATGCAGCGCCCGGATGGCCGCTACGTCCCGGTCGATCCGCGATACTGCTACTAGATCAGGTGACCGCCGGCGCCTCCAGGAAGGCGCCGGCACGGGATTTGGACTAGATCAACCGCATCCCCTTCAAACTCGCATGCCCGTTCTTGCCGACGATGATGTGATCGTGCACGGCAATTCCCAACGGCTTCGCAATCTCGATGATCGCCTTGGTCATCTGGATATCGGCCTGCGAAGGCGAGGGATCGCCGCTTGGATGGTTGTGGACCAGAATGATGGCGGTCGCTGACAGCTCCAGCGCGCGCTTGATCACCTCGCGTGGATAGACCGGCGTGTGGTCGACGGTGCCGGTCTGCTGCACCTCGTCGGCGATGAGCTGGTTGCGCTTGTCGAGGAAGAGCAGGCGGAATTGCTCCTTGTCGGCGAAGGCCATGCTGCTGCGGCAATAGGCGATCACTTCGTTCCAGGATGACAGCGCGTTGCGGCTGTTGACCTCGCCCTTGGCGACGCGGTGCGCCGCTGCGGCGATCAGCTTGAGCTGGTTGATCGCGCCCTCGCCCACGCCCTCGACCTCGCGCAAGCGTGCCACCGGCGCATGGACGACCTCGGCGAACGAGCCGAACACTTTGATCAACGTCTTCGCCAAAGGCTTGGTGTCGCGCCGCGGCAGCGCCGGGAAAAGCGCCATTTCAAGGAGCTCGTAGTCGCTGAGCGCATCCGCGCCGGCGCTGTAAAAGCGCTCGCGCAGCCGCTCGCGATGGCCGAGATAATGCGGCGTGTCCTCGGGCTTGCTCTTGTCGGTGTCGGTCTTGGCAGGCATCGTCCGGCAGCATTGCCGCGGATTTCCGCTTTTGCAACCGTCAATTGTGACGGCCTAGCGGCTCGGCTTCGGCGAGGGCAGGGTGACGGCAACCACCCCGGCGAGAACCAGCGTCATTCCGGTTAGAATGGACCAGGTGAACCGCTCGCCGAGCAGCGTTGTGCCGAGGATCACCGCAAAGCCCGCCCGCAAATAGCTGCCGCTGGTGGTGCCGAGCGGGCCGAGCGTGCGGATTAGCCGGAAATAGATCACCATTGCGAGCGCAGTGCAGACGATCGCAAGCGCCACGACGGCTGTGATCGCCTCTGCCGGCGGCCACGCCAGCGTCCAGGGCCGCTCGAGCATCGCAGCCGCGGGCAGCATGAGGATGGCAGCGCAGCTCATGGCGCCGGCCGCCGTGACGATTGGCGGAAGTTTTGCGAATTGTTGCGCCCATATCGGCGCAAGCGCGTAGCAAAGGCTTGCGCCGAGCACAGCCGCCTGCGCCACCGGTGCGGCTGTGCCGATCCCCGACAGCGCATCGAGACCTATGGTCAGGGCAACGCCGGCGAGGCCGAGACCGACGCCGATGATCTTTCGGCCGTTTATGGCTTGTCGCCCGCGCCCGGTCATCAAGGTGATCGCGAGTACGAACATTGGTGGCGTCGCATTGAGCACGCCGGCGAGGCCACTCGTGATGAGCGCCTCACCCCAACTGATCAGGGTGAATGGCAGCGCGCTCTGCAACATCCCTTGCACGACGAAGGCGGCCCAGACTGATCCATGACGCGGAAGGGAATGACCTCGCACGGCTGCAAGGAGAAGCAGAAGACCTGCCGCGAGCGTCACGCGCACCGCGACCATCGTGAAGGGTGGAATCGAAGGAATCGCCACCTTGATCAGCGTGAACGAGCTGCCCCAGATCAGCGACAGCAGCAGCAGAAGGGCGATCTCGCGGGCGAGGGTGGTTTGCGCTGATGTTGCCTGCTGGACCTGCGTGCTCATGCGATGTGCTCCGGGATTTACCGCAACCATGACCAGGAAGCGGCGGCGCAGGCTGGCCGAATTCGGACCTCATCGTCCGATCGAGTCCGATTTCAGCTACTCGGCGGGTCGCATCGAAACTATTATCGCGGCATGACCACGGGCCCGGCGCAACAGCAAACCCTGCCGCCGCATCTCGACCGGGAGACCTGCGACCGGGCGCGGCTGGCCCGTGCCCGCGCGTTCGATGGTCTGTTCTTCTCCGGCGTTCGCTCGACGCGCATTTACTGCCGACCGGTTTGCCCGGTGCGTCCCGCGCGCTCGGTGAATGTTACCTTCTACGCAACCGCTGCTGCCGCCGAGCGGGCCGGCTTTCGCCCCTGCCTGCGCTGCCGGCCGGAAGCCGCGCCAGGCTCGCCGGCCTGGCTCGGGACGGCCACCACGGTCGCGCGCGGGATGCGGCTGATCGACGACGGCTTTCTCGATCGCGCCTCAACGACGGAACTTGCCGAAACTCTTGGTGTCGGACCACGCCACCTGCTGCGTCTGTTCCTGCGTCATGCCGGCGCCAGCCCGAGCGAGATCGCGGCGACCCGGCGCGTTCAGGAAGCCAAACGCCTGATCGACCAGACAGACATGACCCTGGCGGAGATCGCCTTCGCCGCCGGCTTCGGCAGCGTCCGCCGCTTCAACGACGCCTTTGCGGCGACCTACAAGCGGACGCCATCGTCGTTCCGGCGGCGCCGATAGCACCCCACGCCGTCGGCGGCTGGGCCGGCCAGACGAAAAAAATCTGACATCGACCGTTTCCTTTTCACCGCCCGTTCGTCTCAACGCTGTGGGCCTCAATGAGCGGCCAGCGCAGTTTCCGCCCAGGAGAACATCGATGTCAGAGATCAAAGCCACGCCTTCGCGACGCGCAATCGTTGCCACCGGCCTTGGTGCCGGCGCCTTGCTCGCCGCTCAAATCGTCCCGTCACACAGCCAGACCAGGAGTTCGACCATGGAAGCCACCATTCGCACCGGCAGCGACATCACCACCCTCGTCAACGTCTTCACGGTCGAGCCAGATAACCAGCAGATGCTGGTCCAGCTGCTGAAGGAAGGCACCGAGACCTTCTTCAGCAAGCAGCCCGGCTTCATCTCGTCCAGCGTCCACGCCGGCAAGGAGGGCGGCCGCGCCATCAACTACTCGCAATGGAAGAGCGCCGGCGATATCGAGAATTTCCGCAAGGATCCGAAATTCGCGCCTTACGTCCAGCGCCTTGCCGCGATCGCCAAGGCCGAGACCATCCTGTGCGAGGTCGTCGAGGTCAATCATGCCTGACTTCGGGCGGGTGGCGCCTCGCCGCCGATTGACGTATCTCGCTGATCGGCGACGTGGAGGCCAGGCTTGACCGACGACGTGACGAGCAATGGTGCAGGGGCGGTCCGGCAGACCGCCCAGCAAGCCCTCGAGCGTCTTGCGGTGGAGATGCGGCCGCAGCTGCATCGTTACTGCGCGCGCATGACCGGCTCGGTCATCGACGGCGAGGACGTGCTTCAGGAGGCGCTGCTCAAGGCCTTCGAGGCGGCGCCGCGGACGGAGCCGCTCGACAATCCGGAAGGCTGGCTGTTTCGCATCGCCCACAACGCAGCGCTGGATTTCCTGCGCCGGCGCGCCCGCTACAATGCTGCTCATGCCGATGAAGATCTGGACATGATTCCCGCCCTGACCAGTCTCGTGACCGAGCGAGAGATCGTGGCTGCGAGTCTCGGCACCTTCATGCGCCTGCCGGTGGCGCAGCGCGGCGCCGTGATCTTGCGCGACGTGCTCGGCTATTCCGTCGACGAGGTCTGCACGATCATGGGCAGCGGCATTCCGGCCACCAAGGGCGCCCTGCAGCGCGGCCGTTCCCGTCTTCGCGAACTCGCGGCGGAATCCGACGACATCAAGCCGCCGGAACTGGATGACGCTGAACGCGCCCGCCTGTTGCACTACGTCGAGCGCTTCAACGCGCGCGATTTCGATTCCTTGCGCGACCTGCTGGCCGAAGACGTGTGCCTGGAGATGGTCAACCGGACCCGCCGTGCCGGCCGCCGCGACGTCAGCGAATATTTCAGCCGCTACGAGGAGACCGCCGTCTGGCATTTCGTGCCTGGATTCGTCGACCGGCATCCGGCGATCATCGCCTTCGACCCGCAGGACCCGTCAGGCCCGCCGCGCTACTTCGTGCTCCTCGATTGGAAGAACGGCAGCATCGTCAGCATCAGGGATTTCCTGTTCGCGACTTACGCGATCGAAGGCGCCGAGCTGTTCACGCTGGATTGACAACGAACGGCAAACAGATCACCCGATCTGCTTCTCGCCGTGCCGCTCCGACAGCGTGAAGATCTCGACGCCGGTGGCGGTGACGCCGACCGAGTGCTCGAACTGCGCCGAGAGCGAACGGTCGCGGGTGACCGCGGTCCAGCCGTCGGAGAGGATCTTCACATGCGGCTTGCCGAGATTGATCATCGGCTCGATGGTGAAGAACATGCCGGGCTTGAGCTGCACGCCTTCGCCGGGGCGGCCGATATGGATGATGTTCGGCTCGTCATGGAACATGCGGCCGAGACCGTGGCCGCAGAAATCGCGCACCACGCTCATGCCCTGCGGCTCGACGAAGCTCTGGATGGCGTGGCCGATGTCGCCGGTGGTGGCGCCGGGCTTCACCGCCGCGATGCCGCGCATCATCGCTTCATAGGTGACTTCGATCAGCCGTTCGGCCTTGCGGGCGATCGGGCCGACCGCATACATCCGGCTGGAATCGCCGTACCAGCCGTCGACGATGAAGGTGACGTCGATGTTGACGATGTCGCCTTCCTTCAGCGGACGGTCGCCCGGCATGCCGTGGCAGACCACGTGGTTGAGCGAGGTGCAGGTCGAGTAGCGATAGCCGCGATACATCAGCGTCGCCGGATAGGCGCCATGGCTGAAGGCGAACTCGCGGACGAATTCGTCGATGCGATCGGTCGGCACGCCGGGGCCGACGATGTCGGTGAGTTCGTCGAGGCACTTCGCCACCAGGGCACCGGCCTTGCGCATGCCGGCAAAGGCGGCCGGCCCATGCAGCTTGATCTGTCCGGTCTTGCGCAGGGAGGTATCAGTGGCTTCGACGTAGCTCATGCTTGTCTGGTCTTCTGGGGTAGGCCCGGTCTTGGCAGGGCGAAAAGGCTTGATTTCAGGCCCCAATTTAATGATTGCGGGCTTCGGTGCAAGCTTAGCCTACCCGCCATGCGCCCGAAAGCGGTCTCAATTCGGGACTTCTACGGTGGTTTCGACCGGCAGTGCGCCGCCGCGAACGCGGATTTCGCGGACCGGGTAGGGAACCCGGATACCCTCGCGCTTGAAGGCGTCCCACAGCGCCAGCATCACGTCGCTTTTGACGTTGTCCATGCCGTCGGGATCCGCGATCCAGAAGGTGAGTGAGAACTTCATGCCGGCCTCCGCGAACTCGGTCAGGATGCAGTTTGGCGGCTTGCCCTTTTGCGCGCGCGGATGGGCGGAGGCGGTCTCGATCGCGAGCTTGCAGACGAGCCTTGGGTCGGCGTCGTAATTGGTGCCGAAGGCGATCTTCACCAGCGTGTTCTTGTCGGTATAGGTCCAGTTGACGACCTTCTGCGTCACCAGGTCCTCGTTCGGTACCAGGAATTCGCGGCCGTCGCCGGCGGCGACGGAAATATAGCGCGTCTTCATCGCGCTGATGCGCCCGGTATTGTCGCCGATGGTGACGAGGTCGCCCGGCTTCACCGATTTGTCGGCGAGCAGGATGATGCCCGAGATGAAGTTGGCGACGATCTTCTGCAGGCCGATACCGATACCGACGCCGACCGCGCCGGAGAACACGGCGAGCGCGGAGAGGTCGATGCCGACAGCGCCGAGCGCAATGACGACAGCGACGGCAAGCAGCCCGATGCGGATGATCTTCACCAGCAGCACCTGGACCGACGGCGTCAGATCGCTCGCCGAGTTGATCGTGCCCTCGGCGAAATTGCTGGCGATGTTGGTGATCCAGAGCGCGATGATCAGGAGTGCGCCGGCCTTGATCACCAGCAGCGGCGTCAGCCTGAGACCACCGAGCACGATCGCATAGGAGTCGAGCAGGTCAACCGTCGCATCGAGCTGGCCGACGATCGACAGCGCGGCAAAGAACCAGGCCGCCACCGACACCAGCTTGACGATGAAGGCGTTGCGCAGCACCGAGGTCACCAGCCGGATCGCGAGCCAGGCCAGCCCGAGCTTGGCGGAGACCATCAGCAGATAGCTGCGGCTCGGCCAGGTCGCGTGATACATCACCACGCGCGAGATGATCACGAGCAGGGTGAACACGGCGGTCGATGCGCTCGCGGCCATCACGCGGACGAAGCGGCGGAGCGGCACCGGCCAGCGCATGGCGAGTGAGGAGATGTCGACATGGCTGCGAATGGCGGCCTCCGCCGCATAGGCGATCCCCGCCGCGGCCAGGATGAGCCCGAACTGCAGGTAGAACCAGGGCGAGGCGATTTCCGCTCCGACGCTCCGCGCAGTCGTCTGAACGAACTCCATGAGGTCTTTGAGGTCCATGTCCATCTGATGGTCTCGCGGAAAGCAGTCGGGCGGGTGTGATTCGAAGGCACCGCAGAATCCCACAAGGGCTGCGGCCGGGCCATCGATACACCGTGAAGTGAAGCGCGTTAAGGCCGCAAAATACGGGCAGATTGCCGCGAATGCGAGAAAATGGGTTGGCGCAGGAGTGTGGCGACGATAAGGATGCAATTCCAGCGATTTGTACCCGGAAGGTGGATGGCTTCCCTCGACTCTTTCAGCATCGCCATTCTGCTCGGCGCCGTCCTCGTTATGGCCGGTATCCTGTCGAGCCTGCTCGCGCTGCGCTTCGGCGCGCCGCTGCTGCTGGTCTTCCTCGCGATCGGCATGCTGGCGGGGGATGCGGGTCCCGGCCAGCTCCAGTTCAACGACGTCGGCACCACCTATCTGGTCGGCTCGGTGGCGCTTGCGCTGATCCTGTTCGACGGCGGCCTGAAGACACGCTTTGCCAGCATCCGCACCGTGCTCGCACCCTCTGTGGTGCTCGCGACCGTCGGCGTCTTGCTGACCGCGCTGATCACGGCACCCTTTGCGAAATACGCGCTCGACCTCAACTGGACGGAGTCGCTGCTGGTCGGCGCGGTGGTCGCCTCGACTGACGCGGCTGCGGTGTTCCTGCTGGTGCACACCCAGGGCCTGCGCCTGCGCCCGCGCGTCGGCGCGACGCTGGAAGCCGAATCCGGCACCAACGATCCCTTTGCGATCTTCCTCACCTTGATGCTGGTCGAATACATCTCCCTGGGCTCGAGCACGCCCGGCCATGTGGCGATGGAGTTCGTCCAGGAAGCGTTGCTCGGCGCCGTCGTCGGCGTGATCGGCGGCCGTCTCGTCGTCATCGGGCTGAACAAAGTGGCGCTGCCGCAGGGCCTGCACGCGCCGTTCGTGACCACGGCCGCGCTCGTCATCTTCGGTGGAACGCAGATCATGCACGCCTCCGGATTTCTGGCCGTCTATCTCGCCGGCATCATCATCGGCAACCGGCCGACGCGCGCGCATAATTCGGTGGTGGCGTTCCTGGATGCTGCGACCTGGCTGGCGCAGATCGTGATGTTCGTGTTGCTCGGCCTTCTGGTGTCGCCGAACCGGCTGGGCTCGAGCGTGCTGCCGGCGATTGGCGTCGCCTTCGTCCTGATGCTAGTGGCGCGGCCGATCGCGGTGTTCGTGTGCCTGGCGCCGTTCCGTTTCAACTGGCGCGAAAAGGTCTTCATCGCGTGGACGGGCCTGCGCGGTGCGGTTGCGATCTTCCTGGCGTCGATCCCGATGCTGGTCGGCCTGTCGAAAGCCTATCTCTATTTCGACGTCGCCTTCGTCGTCGTGATCATCTCACTGCTGCTGCAGGGCTGGACGCTCGCGCCGGCCGCGCGCAAGCTGCATGTGGCGCTGCCGCGGATGGAGCGCGGCCCGCGCCGCATCGAACTCGACCTGCCCGGTCAACTCGAACAGCAGCTGGTCGGCTATGCGGTGCGGCCGAAGAGCCTCTATTTCCGCCGCGGGCTCATTCCGTCTTGGTCCAAGCCGACGCTGGTGATCCGCAACGAGCACATCCTGACGCCCGTGGAAGCCGAGCCGGTCGCGCCCGGCGACTACATCTATCTGCTGGCCCCGCCAGAGAAGGCCGAGGCGCTCGATCGTTTCTTCGTCGACATGCAGCCGAGCACGGCGCCCGATCCGCATCTGCTCGGCGATTTCATGGTCTCCGGCGAGCACACGCTCGCCGAGCTCGCCGAGATCTACGGCGTGCAGGTCAGCGAGGACGAGAGCAAGCTCACGCTCGCGGACTATTTCGACGTCAATCTCGATCGCGCGCCGAAGGAAGGCGCCGAGCTCGGGCTTGATTCCATCGTGCTCGTCGCGCGCAGCATCTCCGGCGGCCGCGTCAACGTCGTCGGCCTCCGCCTGCCGGAAGACGACGAGACGCCGGCCCCGCTGACGCGGCGGCAAGCGCTGCGGAAGAGGCTTGCGGAGCTGTGGACCTCGGTGGCGGGGGTTTAGCTGCGCTGCCGCCCTACACTCGCAGTCATCGCGCGACTTGATCGGGCGATCCAGTATTCTAGAGACGGCAACGAATACGGAGAGGCCGCGGCGTACTGGATGCCCCGGCCAAGCCAGGGCATGACACCGTCTGTGTGATGGCGGCCTGTCTCCCCAATGTCGTCCCGGTCACGTCAGCACCTTCACGCCGCCGAACGACGTCATCCGTCCGTGCCGCAGCATCACGATCTGCGTTGCGAGCTGCCGCAATTCGGCGGCGTCGTGGCTGACATAGACCATGGGGATATTGGCTTCGTCCCGCAACCGCACCAGATACGGCAAAATCTCAAGCTTGCGGGCCTCGTCGAGCGCGCCGAGCGGCTCGTCGAGCAGCAGAAGTCGCGGCTTTGACAGCAGTGCGCGGCCGAGCGCGACGCGCTGGCGTTCGCCGCCCGAAAGCTTTCCGGGACGGCGATCGAGGAGAGCGCCGATGTCGAGCAGCTCGACGACGCGCGTGCGCTGCGCCGGATCGACCGCAAGGCGGTTCATCCGCCGGCCATAGTCGAGATTCTGCGCGACGTTGAGATGCGGGAACAGCCGCGCGTCCTGGAACACATAGCCGATGCGGCGGCGCCAGGTCGGCACGTGAATGCCTGATGCGGTGTCGTCGACCGTCTCGCCGTCGATGACGATGGTGCCGCGATCGGGCCGCAACAGCCCCGCGATCATGTTGATCAGCGAGCTCTTGCCGGCGCCGGATGCACCGAACAGGCCGGTGACGCGGCCCTCGCTTTCGAACGATGCGGCGAGCGAGAATTCACCGAGTTTCTTTTCGACATCGACGCGCAGCATGGTCAATTCCCGTGCAGGCGCGCAGTGGCGCGGCGGGCGAACCACTCGGCTGATATCAGCGCGCCGAGCGCGAGCGCGATCGAGATGACGACAAGCCGGCCTGCGGCGGCATCGCCATCGGGCGTCTGGATCAGCGAATAGATCGCCGACGAAATCGTCTGGGTCTCGCCGGGAATGTTGGAGACGAAGGTGATGGTGGCGCCGAACTCGCCGATCGCCTTGGCAAAACCGAGCACCATGCCGGCGAGCACGCCGGGCAGCGCCAGCGGCAGCGTCACGGTGAAGAAGACCTTGAAAGGCGCGGCGCCCAGCGTCTCGGCCGCCTGCTCGAGCCGGCGATCGATCGCCTCGATCGACAGCCGCATCGGGCGCACCAGCAGCGGAAACGACATCACGCCGCAGGCGAGCGCAGCACCGGTCCAGCGGAACGCGAAGACGATGCCGAGATGATCGGCGAGGAAGCCGCCGACGAGACCGCGGCGGCCAAAGGTGAGCAGCAGCAGATAGCCGGTCACGACAGGCGGCAGCACCAACGGCAGATGCACGATCGCATCCAGCACGGACTTGCCCCAGAAATCGCGGCGGGCGAGCAGCCACGCCAGCGCAATGCCGAACGGCGTTGCCACCAGCGTCGCGATCACCGCGACCCTGAGCGAGAGCAGGATCGCCGTCCATTCCGCGGGAGAGATGTCGAGCACGAAAATCAGGTGGCAAGAATCATGTTGTCGGGCCGATCAGGAATTTGAAGCCGTATTTTTCCAGAATGGTCTTGGCGGCCGTCGTGCGCAGGAAGGCGAGATAATCGTTGGTCTCGGGTTTCGCGGTCGTGGTCGCGGCCACGGGATAGATGATCGCCGGATGCGAATCCGCCGGGAAGGTGCCGACGATCTTCACGCCGGGCTCGACCTTGGCGTCGGTGGAATAGACGATACCGAGGTTGGCTTCGCCACGCGCCACCAGCGTCAGCGCGGCGCGCACGCTCTCGGCCATCGCGAATTTCGGCTCCGCCGCCTGCCAGGCCCCCAGCTTCTCAAGCGCAGCCTTGGCGTATTTGCCAACTGGCACCGACTTGACGTCGCCGGTCGCGATCCTGCCGTCGCCGGCGAGTTTTGCGAGGTCGAAGCCTTGCGCGATGGTCACGTTGTCGATTTTGGAATCCTTTGGCGCGATCAGGACGATGCTGTTGCCGAGCAGATTGACCCGCGTCGTCTCGTTGATGGTCTTCTTGGACAGCGCGTAATCCATCCAGTCCGTATCGGCGGAGACGAACACGTCGGCCGGCGCACCCTGCTCGATCTGTTTTGCCAGAACCGAGCTCGCGGCATAGCTGACGCTGAACTTGACGCCGGTTTTGGCGGTGTAGGCGGCATCGATCTCGTCGAGCGCGTTCTTCATCGAGGCGGCAGCGAACACCGTGATGGTCTTGTCCTCGGCCTTCGCAGGCGAAAGGCTGGTGCCCGCGAGCATGACGAAGGCGGTGAAAAGTCCGGTAAGTCGGTACATGGATGGCGCTCCGTGCGAGCCCGCGCGCACGAAACGTACGCGCAAATCTGGCGTTGGGTGGATGAGGCGACGGGCGGAAGCGCTGTTCCACGTGTCCCGGAACGGCTTACGGCCGACAGGGATATCGCTGGCCGCGAAGATAGCAGGCTGACGCCTGAGGTCAAAGGCGACCGTTTGTCTAACCTACTGCGCCGGCAGGATCGAAATCGACAGCGAATTGTCCTTGGCGCCGCTGATCTGGAGCACGAACGGCTTGTCCGAGAGCTCGTATTTCATGGTCTTGCGGATGCCGTCGCAATCGGTCGCGCCGCTGAAGGCCACGGGCTTGAGGAAATGCCCATCCTGGACCAGGTCGACCCAGGCCCCGCTCGACAGGCTGATGGTGTAGAGCCCGGCCTTTGCCGCCTTGATGCTGGTGAAGCCGGCAAAGGTGCCGTCCTTCGGCGCCCGCTCCGGCGGCGAGGGCAGTTTTGCCTCGGCAGGCGCGACCAGACCCAGCGTGATCGCCGAGGACGGGACCGCGGCTTGCTCGGCTCCCGAGGCCAGCTTGGCACGATCAGGCGCGGTCAGCGCAGCGCGGTCGCGCTCAATCGGCCATTTGAACTTGTCACAGCCGCTCGGCTCTTCGGCAGCGAAAGCGGAGGTCGCACTGATCGAGAGCACGGCAAGGAGAACGAGGACGCGCATGTCAAATCTCGTCGTTGGCCGCGCGAGGATGCGAGGCTTGCAGTCAGTTTTTGTTGGAGGCGGGATGCGCATCCCGGAATGCCGCAGGCTTACGGCGCGGCGGCTGGGGTGATCCTATCGCATTTGGGATAGACGAACCAACCAACAAGTTCGTCATCCCGGACAAGCGCGCCCAAGCGCGCGCAGATCCGGGATCCATAGCCACTGGCAGTAGTTTGGCGAAGACTCGGAGTGACCAGTTCGCGCCGCACGACGTCCTGGTAGTATGGGTCCCGGATCTGCGCGCGCTTGGGGCGCGCTAGTCCGGGACGACGGCAGTATGTGAGGCGACAGCCTCCCCACACGCCCTACGGCTTCGCGTCCGGCGCATGCAGCACGGCCCTGCAGGCGGCCGGCATCTGCGCCAGCGTCATCGGCGGCTTCGGCTTCGGCGGCTCCGTAGGCGGCTTGGGATGCAGCACGCCCTCGCTGAACCAATAGGCGAAGTCGGAGGGCTTGCAGCCTTCGTCCTCGGATTGCGACGGCTGGCCCTGGCATTCGCTCGCGCCCGCGGGGCAGCGCATGCGGATGTGGAAATGATAGTCGTGGCCCCACCAGGGGCGGATCTTCGACAGCCAGGAGCGATCGCCCTTGGCCTCGCGGCACAGTGCCTTCTTGATCGCGGCATTGACGAAGATGCGCTGCACCGCCGGCTCCTGCGCGGCGTCGCGCAGCACCAGCACATGGCTCGGCGTGAACACCTTGGGATCGATGTCGAGGCGGTCGTCGCGCACCATCATCACCGCGGACATTTCCTCGCGCTCCTCGCGCGAGAGCCGACGGTCCGGCATCGGCGTCAGCCAGATGTCCGCATCGAGACCGATTTGGTGGCTGGCATGGCCTGAGAGCGCCGGCCCGCCACGCGGCTGGCCGATGTCGCCGACCAGGATGCCCGGCCAGCCCGCGTCCTTATGCGCCTTGGCGGCCAGGCGCTTGATCAGCGCGATCATGTCAGGGTGGCCGTAATTGCGGTTACGCGACAGCCGCATCACCTGCCAGGCATCGCCGTTGAGCGGCATCTGCTCGGCGCCGCCGATGCAGCCCTTTACATAGGAGCCGATGACATGCGCCGGTCCCGTCGAGGGCAGCAGCTTGCGCGCGAACAGTTCCTTGGCGCCGATCTTGGGATCGTTCGGATTGGCCAGCGGCGGCAGCGGCTTTGGGTTCACGCTGCCCTTGTCCTGGGCCAGCGCGCCGCTGGCGGTCAGGAGCGTCATGACGAGCAGGAGAGGGGCGATGCGGCGGGGACTCATGCTGACTTCTTATAACCCATCGCCGCCGCGTCAGGGTTAAGAATTAGGCTTGTCACGCCGGCCTGACCTCACAACGTCTTTACAGCCGCAGGCGCCTCGCGACATCATGCCCTTAAGGCAGAGGGTTTTTCATTATGACATTTTTTCTGACGTGGCTCGCGCGGCGGGTCGCTCTCGCCAGTTTTGCACTGGCCCCGATCCTGGTCACCCCGGCGCGGGCCGACGTCCAGGTCGATATCGACAAATCCTCACAGCACATGTCGGTGCGGGTCGACGGCGCGCCGCGCTATTCCTGGCCGGTCTCGACCGGGCGCAGCGGCTACGGCACGCCGAGCGGCACCTTCCATCCGCAGGCGATGATGCGCAGCTATTTCTCGCGCAAATACTACAATGCGCCGATGCCGCACGCGATCTTCTTCTATTACGGCTTTGCCATTCACGGCACGACCGACATCTCCCGCCTCGGTGGCCCGGCGTCGCATGGCTGTGTCCGGCTGCATCCCGCCCACGCAGCAGCCCTGTTCGCGCTGATCAAGCGTGAAGGCGCTGGCAACACCACGATCCATATTTCGGATTAGGGCGCTTCCAACTCAGCGGGAAGATCGGCAATAAGTTGCAGATTTTCGCCGCATCGGCGTGATTTTTAACGGCGCGATAACTCTATCCTGCAGTGACCAAAATTCATGCGTGGAACGCGATGCGTTTACCGTCCTGCATGCAAGCGAACCTGGTTGCGGAATTGATTCAAGGAGAATGCGTGTTTTTGCATCTTCTCCCTCGCCGAATGCGACGAGAAAGCCGGCTCGATGCGCCGCCCGACGGAATTCGCGCCTCGTAAACAGGCAAGGTCGTCGCGCTGCGCGGTGACAGTTTCTTGACGCCGCCGACCAAGATTACTTTTCTTTCAGACACTTGGAGCAAGACTTGCGGCCGCTGGGCGCGGCTAGGATGAGTGAAGTTGAGTTTGGGGTCGAAGAAAACAAAAAAGCGAAAGCGCAACGTGCCTGCCCGTGGCCGCCAACGGCCGCACAAGCCGCGATTCGCGCGCGCGCCTCGTGCACCGATCGATCGCGACCAGCTCGTGCAAAGCCGTGCGGAAGCCGAAGCGGCCATCGCCGAAGCGCGCCGGTCGCATGAGCGGCTGCGCCAGGCCATCGATCTCTTGCCGCAGGGCATCGTGATCCTCGATCCCGAAGGCCGCTACGTTCTCTGGAACAAGCAGTACGCCGAGATCTACAGCAAGACCGCCGATCTGTTCCAGGAAGGTGCGCGTCTGGAAGACACGTTGCGGGTCGGCGTTGCCCGTGGCGACTATCCGGAAGCGGCCGGTCACGAGGAGGAATGGATCGCCGCGCGGCTGAAGAAGCTCTACGAGCCCGGCAAGCGCCACGAGCAGACGCTATCCGATGGCCGGGTCATCCTGATCGAGGAACGCCGCACCGATGACGGCGGCGTCGTGGGCCTGCGCGTCGACATCACCGAATTGAAGCAGCGCGAGGCCTCGTTCCGCCTGCTGTTCGACGGCAACCCCGTCCCCATGATCGTCTGCGCGCTGGACGACGAGCGTATCCTCGGCGTCAACGACGCCGCAATCGCGCATTACGGCTACAGCCGCGCCGAGTTCGAGCGGCTGAAGATCCGCTCTTTGCAGGCCTTCGACAGCGAGCCGCCCTGGACCACCGACTGGTCCAGCGAGGAGCAGGCCGCGCGCACCTGGAAGCATGTCAAGGCCGACGGCGCGCTGATCGATCTTGCGATCTATTCCCGCGAACTGACCTATAACGACCGGCCCGCCGTGCTGCTCGCGCTGATGGACATCACCGAGCGCAAGCGCGCCGAGGCGCGGCTTGCCTTCATGGCCCAGCACGACGGGCTGACCGGGCTGCCCAACCGCAACCTGTTGCGCCAGACCATGGACGAGATGCTGCTGCATTCGCGGCGCAGCCCCGAGAAGGTCGCGGTGCTGATGCTGGGGCTCGACAATTTCAAGGCGGTCAACGACACGCTGGGGCATGCGGTCGGCGACAAGCTGTTGCGCGGCGTCGCCAAGCGTCTGCGCTCGACTCTGCGCGAGGAAGACGCGCTGGCGCGGCTCAACTCCGACGAGTTCGCCATCGTCCAGAGCGGGCTGACGCGCCCGGAGGACGCGGCTGGTCTCGCCAAACGCCTGCTCGAGGCGATTGCCGATCCCTATCTGCTCGACGGCCATTCCGTGGTGATCGGCGCCTCCATCGGCATCGCGATGGCGCCCGGCGACGGCGACGAGTCCGAAAAGCTGCTCAAGAGCGCCGGCATGGCGCTGTCGCGGGCCAAGCTAGATGCGCGCGGCACCTTTGCCTTCTTCGAGGCCGCGCTCGATGCGAAAGCGCAGAGCCGCCGCAAGATCGAGGTCGAGCTGCGCGATGCGATCCAGAACGACGTGCTGCGCCCCTATTATCAGCCGCTGATCGACCTCCAGAGCGGCCGCATCACCGGCTTCGAGGCGCTGGTGCGCTGGCCGCATGCCGAGCGCGGCATGGTCTCGCCGGCCGAGTTCATCCCGGTTGCGGAAGAGACCGGTCTCATCAATCCGCTGGGCGGCCTGATGCTGCGCCGTGCCTGCCTCGACGCCGCAAGCTGGCCGGACGACGTCCGCGTCGCCGTCAATCTGTCGCCGCTCCAGTTCCGCAGCGGCAATCTGCTCTCGATGGTGACGGACGCACTGAAGCATTCCGGCCTGCCGCCGCGCCGGCTCGAGCTCGAGATCACCGAGACGCTGCTGCTGGAGAAGAGCGCGCAGGTGCTGGCGACGCTGCACGCGCTGCGCGCGCTCGGCGTGCGCATCTCGATGGACGATTTCGGCACCGGCTATTCCAGCCTCAGCTATTTGCGCAGCTTCCCGTTTGACAAGATCAAGATCGACCAGTCCTTCGTGCGCGATCTCGGCGCCAACCGCGAGGCCCAGGCGATCATCCGCTCCATCGTCAGCCTCGGCAAAGGCCTCGGCGTCATCATCACCTAGATGTGTATAAGAGACAGCGAGGCCCAGGCGATCATCCGCTCCATCGTCAGCCTCGGCAAAGGCCTCGGCGTCATCATCACCGCCGAGGGCGTCGAGACCGAGGCCGAGCTGAGTTGCCTGCGCGCCGAAGGCTGCGACGAGGGCCAGGGCTTCCTGTTCAGCAAGGCCCGGCCGAACGCCGAGATCATCAGTCTCCTGGCCGCGCAACGTGGCATCGATGGCGCGGATGAAGATGCCGCGCTGGTGGCCTAGCCTTCGGCACTCCGGCTTCTAGTAGCCGGAGTAAGGGCCGGACGGCATGCACCTGTCGTCGACATAGCCATACCCTCCGCCGCCGCCATAGCCGTAATACGCCTCGGCTGGATAGCTGTAGGCGGGATAGCCGCCGCCGTAATAGCCGCCATAGCCACCGTAATACGCGCTCGCGATCCCGGCGCCGACGACGGCGCCTGCAAGACCGTAGCCGAGGCCGCGATAGCCGTAACCGCGGTAGCCATAGCCCCGATAACCATAGCCGCGATAACCATAGCCACCGCGATAGGCGAGGCCACCACGATAGCCATAGCCACCCCGGTAGCCTAATCCGACGCCGCGATAACCGTAGCCGCCGCGGTAGCCGTAGCCCCAGCGCACTTCGGTGGTGACAGGATCGACCATCGACTTCATCGCCGCCACCGATGTCGGCATCGGGCCGGCCTGGGCGGCGCCCGTGACGAGCAGGGTGCCGGCTGCGGCGAGAATGTGAGTGCGCAGAGAACTCGAGAACCTCATGACCATCTCCGTGCTGTGCGGCGGCGCTTCTGCGCGGCCATCGACAGCCTATTTGGAAACAGCCTTGCTGTCGCGTGCTTGATTTAAATCAAACGGATCGCGGCCAGTCGCGCGGCGCTTACGCCGCGCGAAGTCCCGCCAGGAAAATATCCACGCTCTTCATCAGCGCTGCCGCATGCTGCCCGAGCTCGCCTGAGGCGACCATGACATTGCCGGCGAGCGCCCGCGACTGATCGGCGGCCTGGCTCGCACCGGCGACGTTGGCCGAGACGTCGGTCGTGCCGGTGGAGGCCTGCTGCACGCTGCGGGCGATCTCCCGCGTTGCCGAGCCTTGCTCCTCGACGGCAGCCGCGATCGTGGTGGCGATGCCGCTGATCTCGCGGATGGTGCCGCTGATATCGGAAATCGCGGTGACGCAATTGCCGGTCGCCGCCTGGATCGCGTTGACCTGGGCCGCGATCTCGTCGGTGGCCTTTGCAGTCTGGCTCGCGAGCTCCTTCACTTCGGAGGCGACCACGGCAAAGCCGCGGCCGGCGTCGCCCGCACGCGCCGCCTCGATGGTGGCATTCAGCGCCAGCAGATTGGTCTGGCTCGCGATCTCGCTGATCAGCCGCAGCACGTCGCCGATGCGCTCGGCCGAGGCTGCAAGGCTCGTGACCATTTCGGTGGTCTCGGTGGCCTTGACCACCGCACCGCTCGCAACCTGACTGGAATGGGTGACCTGGCGGCCGATCTCGGTGACGGAGGAGGCGAGCTCCTCGGTCGCAGCCGCGACCGCATTGACGCTGGTCGAAGCTTCTTCCGAGGCGGTTGCCGCGGCGGCGGCACGCTGCGAGGTGCCGTTGACGCTGGATGTGATTTCGCCGGCGACATGCTGCATGCCCTCGGTCGCCCTGGCGACGGCGGCAACCACGCCCTTGACGTCGGCCTCGAAGCGGTCGGCCATCTGGCGCTGCAGCGCCTGCTTCTCGATCGCGGCCCTGGCCTTGTCGGCCTCCTGCGCCTCGCGCAGCGCGCCTGTTTCGAGCATGCCCTGGCGGAACGTTTCGACCGCCTTGGCCATGGTACCGAGTTCGTCCGGCCGCTCGCTGCCGGGAATGGTGACGCTGGTGTCGCCGCTCGACAGCCGGTTCATGACCGCTGTGATCGCGGTGAGCGGCCGCGACAGCCCGCGCCCAAGCAGGAATGCCAGCAGGATGGCGACGGCCAGGATGGCGACCGTGCCGAGGATCAGGTTGCGTTCGGAGGCGGCGAAGGCGGCCTCGTATTCGGTCGTGTCCTTGATGATCTCGACCACGCCGACCGGTTGGCCGGCGTAGTTCTTGATCGGCCCGACATAGACCTCGACGGGATGGCCATCGAGCTCGGCCTCGCGCAGCAGCGGCGCGCCTGAGATCACGGCTTTCAGCTCGTCGGGCTTGGCGACGGCGTTCTCGCCGAAGGTCGACGACAGCTTGTTCAGCGACGTGCCGTCGACCGAATAGACCGCGAGGTCGATGCCGAAGCGCTTCTTGGCGCGGTCGACGAATTCCTTGCCGAAGGCGGCGCCGACGTCGACATTGGCGAGGTTCTTGCCGTCGCGCACGATCGGCGTCATGCCGAAGATGCCGAGCGCCTCGCGGCCGGGCTCAACGCCGACGATCTGCCGGCCGGTCTTGAGCGCTTCGACCACGGTGACGCGGCGCGCGGAGACGTCGTCGCCGAACGTCTTTGGCGTGTGGACGCGATAGAAAGAGATTGCGGGCGGAAGCTGGAAGGTGATCAGCGGGATGCCCTGGGCTTTCAGCGCCTTGTTGGCGTCGCCGAGCAGGGCACCGAGCGCATCGCGGTCGCCCCTCACGATGGCGTCGCCGACGGGCGGCAGCGCCGCGATCGCGGCGGAGACCGCAAGGGCCGAACGTCCCTCGTAGTCGATGGCTGCAATCACGCTCTCATATTGCAGCTTGAGCTGCTGATCGAGCGCCATTCGCGTCAGCGCCCGCTGCTGGGTGATCGAGAAACCGGAGAGGATGGCGCAGGCCACCGCGACGGTGAGCGCGATGGTGAGAATCAGGCGGGCCGCAATCGACTTGAGCTTGAGCATCGAGAATTCCCGGGCATTCCAAATATTGATTGTGGCTTGCCCTGAACGGTCCCAGAAATTGCTTAACAACAAGGACGGACAGCCCCGTGTTTGCACGAATTCGCTACGGTCCTTTTGCATGACTCAATGCGCCAAGCGCATGATGAGATTGGCTTGTTCGCCGCAAGCAGGGACAAAGCGCCGCAGCGTCGCGCGTGGCTAGCTGATTTCGGCCAGGATCATCTTGCCGACGTCCTCAAAATGCGTGTCGCGCGCCTGGATCTGCTGGGCAATCGCATGCATGTCACGAAACCGTCGCTCGAACGGATTGCCGCGGAAGACGGCGGTGGCGCCGGCCATGTGATAGGCGGTGTCGACCACCCCAGCCGATTGCTGGATGGTCCAGGTCGCGGCGAGGCGGACGGCGCTGCGATGCGCCGGGCTGAACACGCCTGTTGCGGAAAGCTCGCGCCACATCGCATGCGCGGTCGCATAGAGATAGGCGCGCGCGGCGCGCAGATCGGCCTCGGTGCGGCCGATCAGGCCCTGGACCGCCTGGTTGTCGCGCATCGCGTGTGCGGCTAGCGATTGGTGTTTTCCGCGCGCCAGCGCAATCGCCGCATCCAGCGTCGCGCGCGCGACGCCGAGCGAGACGGCGGCAAAGCCGAGGCTGAAGGTCGAGCCGGTCGGCAGCCGATAAAGTGGGCCCGGCTCGCGCAAGGCCTCGGGCATGTCGCGGAACACGGCAAAGCGACCGGGGATGAAGAGATCCTTCACCTCATAGGAATCGGTGCCGGTGCCGGCGAGCCCGATCGCCTGCCAGACGTCGTGCATCACGGCGCTTGCGACCGGGAACAGGATGGTGCGCAGTTCGGGCGAGCCGTCTGCATTCTTCCGCGCTGTGCCGTCTTCATTGGCAATGCGGACATGCGCCCCGAGCCAGCTCGCCTGCCGCGAGCCCGAGGCAAAATCCCAGCGCGCGGTGACGCGGTAGCCGCCCTCGACCGCGCGCGCCTCATGCGCCACCGCGCCCCAGGCGAGGATGCCGGGCGCGGTGTTGAAGATCTCATGCGCGCTGTCGTGGTCGAGCGCCGCCGCGATCATCGCGCAGACCGAGCATTGGCCGAGACACCAGGCCGTGGATGCATCGGCCTTCGCGATCTCCTCCAGCATCCGCATGAAGGTCTCGGGCGGGGCTTCCGATCCGCCCAGGCTCTTTGGCAGCAGGACGCGATAGAGCCCGTTCTCGATCAGCGCACCCACGACGTCAGGCGTCAGCCGGCGCGTCCGTTCGATCTCGTCAGCTTCGCTCGCAATCAGCGGCGCGATGGCCCGCGCCCGCGCGACGAGATCATCTCCGACAGTTCCGTCCATGTCAGCGCTTCCTCGCCCATTCTGCCGTGAGCGGTGAAACGCGATGGTGATCTATCTGCGCACCTCAATCAAGCCGCAACGGCAGTCGTAGCGTCGTCTTTCCGGGCCAGCGAGAAGAACAGGATGGCGGACAGCACGAAGGCGAGGACAAAGAAGATCGTTCGCGCCAAGGCCAGGGCTTTGGCCTGCTCGGGCGGCACGACGGAGATCAGGATGCCGAAGGGGATGTAGCACCAGAGTACGATCGCAATGATGCGTCCCATTCTACCGAGACGGAGGAAGCCGAGCGAGAACAGGAATGTCGCGAGATAGCTCGCATGAAACTTGACCTGAGACGCGATCATCTGGATTTCACCGTCGGCGGCCGACACCGGCAGGCCCATCTGGAGCGCGTGCACAATCGTCATGATGTGATGATTTTCCAGCGAATCCAGCAGCAGCGTCAGCATGGCGGCCGCCAGCGCGACGCTGACCAATCGCGAATCCACCAGCCCGCGCAGGCGGGCGGCCAGCGCCACGAAGAAGGCGCCGTAGAAAACCATGAAGAGATTGTCGAGGCCGAGGTTGAGCCGAAGTCCGAGGACGGCAAGCGGCGAGGCAATGAAGGCACGGTAGTCGTCGATCGCGCGCGCGCTCTGGAAGAAATCCTGCGAGCTGTGGGTCGCGAGGATGGCGGCCACCATCGCGGCGACGGTCAAGGCTGCAAGGCTGGCAAGCAGCGCCAGCGTGCGGTCCAGGTTTTTCTGTTCCATGTTATATGCCCTTCGACAAACCATCGATGCAATATAGATATCGACTGATATTCGAATATCAAGTGATATTTACGAGCGAGAGAGAATGTGCGCGTGCCGAAGCTGAATCGCGAAGAAAGTCAGGCTCGTACCAGGAGCCTCCTGATCGAGGCGGCCCGCCGGGAGATCGTGAAAAAGGGTTTTGCGATGGCCTCGATCCGCGACATCGCCGAGGCTGCGGGCTTCTCGCTGGGCGCGATCTACTCGAACTTTCCGGACAAGGAGGCGATCCTGCTCGAGCTGATCCAGCAGCATCAATCCGAGGAGCGCACGCGGATCGAGGCGGCGTTGGCGCGTGCGCAAGGCGACGCCGCTGCCGCCATGGCGGGCATCGAGGCCTGGGCTGAGACGGTCAATTCCGATCCCGATCTCGGCGTGCTCGCGATCGAGCTGCAACTGCATGCGCTGCGCAGCCCTGCGTTCGCGAAAGTCTATAACGAGTCGAATCGCAAGCATCGCCGCGCGCTCGGCACGATGATCGCGCATCTGTTCGAGCTGTTCGGCAAAAAGGTCCCGGGAGAACCGTCGGAGATCGCGACCGGCCTTGCCGCGCTGAGCCGCGGGCTTGCGCTGTCGCCGACCGGTGGCGACGACGATCGCGGCGGACGCATCGTGCTCACTTTCCTCAAGGCGCTGATCGAAGCGGCGCCGTCCGTCGAGAAAGCCAAGAGGTCGCGCACGTGAAGAAGCCGACCCGCCGCGCCGAGGCGCCGCCTGAGCTAAGGCTCGAACACGCGCCGATGAGCGATATCATCGATGCCCTGGCTGGCGGGCAGGTCACCGCCACGGCGTTGACAAAAGCCTATCTCGCGCGCATCGCGGCCTATGACCGCGGCGGGCCGGCGCTGAACTCGGTTCGCGCGCTCAATCCCGACGCGCTCGCGATTGCAAGCGGGCTCGACGGCAGCCGGCCATCAGCCAAGCGGCCGCTGGCCGGCGTGCCGATCCTGGTGAAGGACAACATCGCGACATCAGACAAGCAGCCGACCACGGCGGGCTCGCTGGCGCTGGAGGGCGCGCGTGCGAAGCGCGACGCCACCGTCGTCAAGCTGCTGCGCAAGGCCGGTGCGGTGATCCTGGGCAAGGCGAATTTGACCGAGTTCGCCAACTTCATCGCGTTCGAGATGCCCGGGGGCTATTCCTCGCTCGGCGGCCAGGTGAGGAATCCTTACGCGCCGGCGCTGATGGGTGAGCACAACATCCCGGTCGTGACGCCGGGTGGCTCGAGCGCGGGGTCGGCGGTCGCCGTCGCGGCCGGCCTGTGCGCGGCCTCGATTGGGACCGAGACGTCGGGTTCGTTGCTGTATCCCGCTAGCCAGAATGGGCTCGTCACCGTGAAGCCGACGGTCGGCCTGATCAGCCGCGCCGGCATCATCCCGATCGCGCATAGCCAGGATACCGCAGGGCCGATGACGCGCACAGTGCGCGATGCGGCGATCCTTTTGAACGTGCTCGCGGCGGAAGACCCGCGCGATCCCGCCACGGAGCGGCAGCGGCGGCCGGCCGACTACGCCGCGGACCTCTCGCGCGATGCGATGAAGGGCGCGCGCATCGGCGTGCCGAGCGATCCCTCAGATCCGCTGAACGATCGTTACTACGGCAAGCTTCAACCCGCATGGCTCAAGGTGATGACCGAGGCGATCAAGGTGATGGAGGATCTCGGTGCCGTCATCGTGCGCGCGAACATACCGACGTCAGGCTGGATCGGCGGGCCGGGCACCGGCATGGCCGTGCTCAACCGCAATCCGCTGAGCAGCAACAAGGGCAATCCCACCGGCGCGCCGATCGTGTTCGTCTACGAGCTGAAATACGGCCTCAATCGCTATTTGACGGATTGGGCGACCAATACCGACCTCAAGACCATGGCCGACATCATCGCCTTCAACGCGGCGCACGGAGACAGGGCGATGCGCTTCGGCCAGGACCTGTTCCTTGCCGCCGACCTCACCCGGGGCGATCTCAGCGAGCGCGAGTACAAATCGGCGCGCGCCATGGACTTGCTCTCGGCGAAGACGCGCGGCATGGATGCCTATATGAACCAGCACAAGCTCGATGCAGTGCTGTTCCCCGGCAGCAGCGGCTGCGTGATTTCGGCGAAGGCGGGTTATCCCAGCGTCATGGTGCCCGCAGGCTTCATCTCGGGCGCCGGCGACAAGGAGACGCCGGACTATCCGCTCGGCGTCAGTTTCGCGGGCCGGGCCTGGAGCGAGCACAAGCTGCTGCGTCTCGCCTACGCCTATGAGCAGGCCTCGCAGATGCGTAAAGCCCCGCCCGGCCTGCCGGCGCTCTGAACCAAGGCGGCGAGGCGTGCGACCAATTCTCATGCCGATCGTCAGAATTCTCCTGGTCCTGCTCGCATTCGCCTCGCCCGCCTTCGCGCAGGACGGCATCCACGAGCTGAACGCCGCGCGCGATGCCGCGAAGACCTTCAAGGTCTATGTCGACGGTGTCGCGAAAAAGGGCCAGCGGCCCGACCTGACCCGGCCTGATGTCGCCGCCATGCTCGGCCACATCTACGATCTCGACGCCTTCGCGGCGCTGCCGCCCCCGGAGGCGAGCGACATGAACTGGCTGCCGGACTGGTTCGACGCCGCTAACCAGACTCACAAGCTCTTCATCTTTTACGGCGTCAAGCCGGGGCCGCAGCCTGACCTGGGGGCGCTCGGGCGCAACATGATGGAGTACGGCGACCAGTACGCGACGGCGATCACCTTCATGATCCGTGGCCTGGCACGCGAGGCCGTTGCGATCCCGTTATTCTGGAATGACCTGCCGCCCGAGCAGCGCACCCGCATTCGGGCGGAGGGCTTTGCTGGCGTCCGCAAGAACAGTGCCTTGTTCATCCTGACTACGGTCTGCGCTGCGATCCAGGGCACCCCCAAGCCCGCCAACGCGCGCCTCGTCGCGGCCGCGCTGCGCGACACGCGCGGCGTCTGGGCGGAGTTTCTGACGCCCGGGGACCGGGCTCGCCTGGTTGCAGAGCTCGCCGACCTTCCCAGATGGGCGCCCGATGAGATCGCGCGCGCCGATCTCGCCAGCTTCACCGCCGCGCTGCAGGCGCCGAATTAGGCCTCCGCCTTCGCATCCGGGCTGCTTTGCCCGAGCCGCGGCTCCGTGCCCGCCAGCAGCCGTTGAACATTGGCGCGGTGGCGGATGATCACATAGAGCCCGCCCGCGATCACCAGCAGCCGATAAGGCAGCGGATGCGCGAAGCCGCAGACGAGGATGATGGCGGTCAATGCCGCGAGCATCGAGCTCAGGGAGACAATGCGGGAGAGCGCCAGCACGATGCCGAAGACGGCCGCCGTGCCCAACCCCACCGGCCACGACATCGCCAGCAGTACGCCGAGCCCGGTCGCTGCCGATTTGCCGCCCGTAAAGTTTAGCCAGATCGAGCGGCCGTGCCCCAGCAGCGCGGCAATGCCCGCGAGGCACACGATCCACGGCACCCCGATATCCAGATCCGACGCGGTCGGCGGCGTCGCAGATAATTCGCTGATGAGCCAGGGACAGAACGCGCGGGCAACGATGATCGCGGCCGCGCCCTTGAGCACATCGATGACGAGCACCGCCAACGCAGGCCATTTGCCGAGGGTCCGCAGCACATTCGTGGCCCCGGTGGACTTCGAGCCGTGCTCGCGGATGTCGATGCCTCCAAGCAGCTTTCCCGCGAGATAGCCCGTGGGGATCGCGCCGAGCAGATAGGCGATCACCAATCCAGCTGCGCCCGCGATCCAGAATGCCATGTTTGTGTCCCGTGTCCGGTAGGCGCTTTTATCGCCAACCTCGACTGAGCGCCATGGGCAGGGCATCGTTCGCCGATGGTCATGGTGTCGCCTGCGTCTGCCTCAAATGAAGGCTCCATCAAAGTGCGCAACGCCGCAAAATGGCCGCACATGGAACGGCATCTTTGCACCACGCCTTGTGGGAAACGGTGGGGGAGAGCCTGACATGCGGATATGGACCTGCGTCGTTACAGCGGTGTGTGCCGTCGCCTTCTGTGCCGTCGCCTTGGGTCCCGTCGGCGCCGAACCCGCATCCGCTTGCGGCATTCCTCAGGACATCCATGACGGATGGGTGATGACCGTGCCGGAGAAGCAGGGGCTCAACACCGCGCTGCTCTGCGCGATGGACGAGGGCATCAGTGGCGGCAAGCTCGCCAATGTCGACGACATCGTCGTCATCAGGCACGGCGTGCTCGTGTTTGAGCGCTACTATGATTATCCGCACCAGATGAATTACGACGCGACCACGCGGCACAACGGCTACTCCATGACCAAGAGCGTCGTCTCGCTGCTGGTCGGCGTCGCCATGGATCGCGGCTTGATCAAGGATCTGGACGCGCCGATCTCGTCGTATCTCCCTGATTATGCGGGCCTGCGCGCATGGGACAAGGATCGCATGACGCTCCGCCATCTCCTGACGATGTCGGCGGGATTGGGCACCGAGAGGGCTCTCGGCGTGTCCTTCCAGTACGACAACGTGTCCTTCCAGTATAACAATGCCGAAACCGAGCTGATCGGCACCATCCTGAAGAAGGTCACCGGGAAAGGCGTCGATGTGCTCGCTCAGGAGAACATCTTCGCACCGCTCGGCATCGAGGATGTTGCCTGGTACCGGAACCCGGTGAGCGGCCTTCCGACGTCGTCGTATGGACTAAGCCTGCGGCCGCGCGACTGGGCGAAGATCGGCCAGCTCGTTCTCAACCGCGGGGCCTGGGACGGCAAGCAGATCGTTTCGGCCTCCTGGATAGAGCGATCGACCGCCGAGCACATCAAGACGGATAAGGCCGCGTTCGGCTATGGCTATCAATGGTGGATAGGGCATTCGCCGGACAGCACCGGCACCATCGAATGGGCCGCTGCACTCGGCTTCAATTCGCAGAAGACCATCATCATCCCGTCGCTCGACATGGTCGTGGTCTTCAATGCGGGGCGGGAATCCAAGAACATGGTCGCGCCCGAACTGGATCTGCTGGATCGCTACATCCTGCCGGCGACGTTGAGGAATTGATCGGGCGTCGGGCGGGGCCATCCGTCGACTTGGCCGTTTATGCAAGCCATGCATAATCATATTTTGACCTGACATTGGATTTTCGCTAATCGGCCCGGCACCTTCCCGGAAAGAGCCAATATCGTCCGGGGAGGGGACATGTCCGACAATGAGCTTGCAGACCATCCGTCCGATGCGCCGTTGACGCGTCGCCGCCTGATGTCGCTCGCGGCGACGACCACGGGCGCGATCGGTTCGTCGATGCTAAATCTGCCCGCGTTTGCCGAGGAGAAGACAGCCGTGGCCACCGACCCGATCGAAAAACTGTTGCCGGGCTTTCGTCGCAGCCGCATCAAGACCGCAGGCGCGGAGATCAACACCCTGGTGAAGGGAGAGGGCCCGCCGCTGCTGCTCCTCCATGGCCATCCCCAGACGGTCGTGTGCTGGCACAAGGTTGCACCAAGACTTGCCGAGCGGTTCACTGTCGTGCTCACCGATCTCAGGGGTTACGGCGATTCCAGCAAGCCCGACGGCGGCAAGGACAGCGTCGCCTATTCCAAGCGCGAGATGGCGCGCGACCAGGTCGAGGTGATGCAGTCGCTCGGCTTCGAGCGCTTCCTTGCTGCCGGTCACGACCGCGGCGGGCGTGTTCTGCACCGGTTGCTGCTGGATCATCCCCACGCGGTGACCAAAGCTGCCGTGCTCGACATCGCGCCGACCGCGACGATGTATGGGAAGGTGACCAAGGATTTCGCCATGCGTTACATGTGGTGGTTCTTCCTGAGCCAGCCGGCGCCGCTTCCGGAGACCCTGATCGGCAACAATCTCGATTTCTATCTTCAGGCCCACATCAACAAGCAGAACAAGACGCCGAGCGCGATCGATCCGGTCGCGTTCGAGGAATACCGGCGGTGCTACACGCCCGAGACGTTGCACGCCGTGTGCGAGGATTACCGGGCCTCTGCCGGCATCGACCTCGTCCACGACGCGGCCGATGCGGACAAGCGGATCGGTTGTCCCTTGCTCGCGCTCTGGGGCGAAAAGGGCGTCGTCGGGTCGACCTATGACGTGCGTGCGACCTGGCGAGAAAAGGCCACGGACGTCAGAGGCGAGAGCCTTCCTTGCGGGCATTATCTGCCCGAGGAGGCGCCGGAGCCCTTGATCGAGAAGCTCGCCGCATTCCTTATTTGAACCTGTCCGGCCCGGAGGCGCACCAAAACCGCAGATGTCCCTGACCCCAGCGGCGAAGGAACGCGCGATGAAGGCCCTGAAATCATCGATCTGTGTTGCGCTCACCGCGCTCTCCCTGAGCCTGTCGCTCGCCGCGCCGTCCCATGCGGGAGAGGATGAGGCAGGCGTGCTGACGCAGCAGATGAAAGAGCTCTACAACGCCGGCAAATACATCGAAGCGCTGCCGCTCGCCCAGAAGGCCCTGGCCCTTCGCGAGAAGGAATTTGGCGCCGATGATGCCATGGTCGCGATGCCGCTGAATGATTTGGGCACGATCCACTACAATCTGGGCCAGTACCCGGTCGCCGAGCTGCTGTACAAGCGCGCGCTGGCGATCCGGGAGAAGACGCTCGGTCCGGTCTCGACCGAAGTCGCAACCGTGCTGAACAATCTCGGCGAGCTCTACCGGGTCGAGGCGCATTATTCGGACGCCGAGCCGCTGCTCAAGCGGTCGATCGCGATCCGCGAGAAGACGCTCGGCCGGAACGATCCCTCCATCGTGATGGCGCTGAGCAACCTCGCCGCGGTCTACAGCAATCAGGGGCGCTACGACCAGTCGGAGCCGCTGTTCAAGCGGGGACTCACCATTCTCGAGAAGGCGAACGGCCCCGACGATCCCGAAGCCACGGTGTTGATGAGCAACCTCGCCGACGCCTACATCCATCGGCATCGCTATGCCGACGCCGAGCGGCTGCTCAAGCGATCGATCGCGGTGACCGAGAAGGCGTACGGGCCCGAGCATCCCGATATCGCCCAGGCACAGAACAATCTGGCGACGCTCTATGCGCGTCAGGGCCGCAATGCCGATGCCGAGCGGCTGTACAAGCAATCGGTTGTGACGTTCGAGAAGACGCTCGGTCCCGACCATCCTGACCTTGTCGATATCCTGGACAACCTCGCCGCATTCTACAAAGACCAGGGCCGCTACGCGGATGCTCAGCCGCTGGTCAAACGGTCGGCGGCCATTCGCGCGAAGGCGCGGCCGATCTGACCTGCCATGCGTTTCTCCCTTCCTGCACTGATTTTCCTTGCCCTGATGGCGCATGCTGCGCCAAGCGCCGCCAGCGATTGGCAATATGGCTGCCGAGGCGTGCTGCCCAGCGGCGATGCGCCTGTCATCATCTTCAACCGCTCTTCGCTCATCATGTTGCCGAAGGCCTGGGTCAAGGGATCGCTGCTTGGCGCGGTCAACGATCAGCTCTTGAGCTCGAGCTTCCGGGCAACGGACAACAATTCGGGATTGGTCGCGACCCTGGTGTTCACGCGCGAGGATCATCCCGACCAGAAGCTGACCCTGACCGAGACATCGTCAAGGACGATCTCGGATGCTCACGGCCCGGCCGGCCGTCAACCGCGCTCCGAGCAAACCACCGTGTATCGCAAGGTCTATCGGTGGGTGAGTGACAGCATCTATCAGGGTCCATACGACATCGCGATGGACTGCGTGAATTACGAGCTCTCGGCGCCGCTTCGATAGCTCGTCAGCCTGAACAGCCTGCCCCGCGTCGGAAGCGGACGGCATTTTTTCAGATTTTTATCGCATTGACGGTTCGACCCGATGTCGGCATGGACCGGTCTCGATCGTCCTTGGGCCGACACCTCCCGAAGGCGTGGTCGATGGGCCCGCACGCGTGGAAGTGATCTCGTACCTCGAGCCGTCAAATATCGAACTGGAGCACTCCTCATGAGAATCACCGTCGAAACCAGCGTCGCCGCCCCGATCGATCAGGTCTGGCGTGCCTACACGACGCCTGCGGACATCGTGAAATGGAACGCGGCGTCGGAGGACTGGCACACGACCAAGGCGACGGTCGATTTGCGTGAAGGCGGCGTGTTCTCGTCGCGCATGGAGGCAAAGGACGGCAGCATGGGCTTCGACTTCGCCGGCATCTACACGACCATCGTCGAACACAAGCTGATCGAATATTCGTTCGGCGATCGCAAGGCAGAAGTCGAGTTCGTGCCCGGGGCGAAAGGCGTCGTCGTCCGCGTCGTCTTCGACGCTGAGACGACCCACCCGGTCGAGCAGCAGCAGGGCGGCTGGCAGGCGATCCTCGACAGCTTTAAGCGATACGTCGAGGCGAAGAAGACCTCGTGACTTGCCGACGGACGCATCGCATGCATCTGATTGGCGAGAGGCTCCTCTTGCGCGAATCAGGTTCGAGTGACGGCGATGTATGTTCTCGACCAGACCATCAAGGCTGATCCGCACCGGCAATGGTCGCTTCCGGACCGCATCTTCTTCGGGTACGGCGCCTGCCATATTCTGGCAGGCGTATTCCTGAATCAGCCTCCACTTCCCGGCTTTTACGCGGAGCGCGTTATTCCCGCCGAGGGTTTCCTGGGGAGCCATGTCTATGTCACCGACGGTGTCATTGCATTCGATTATCACGGCTACTCGAGGCGTGACCGATTGCTGCAGCACCACAAGCGCGTGTGGGCGAGCCAATATCACGGCTGGCTTTGCACGATCGAAATGGTCGACTTCGACCTTCTCTCGACGAGTGACCTGAACAAGCGGCGAATGCGGGGGCCAGACCAGTATCTGCGCGATGCGATCCCGCGCGCTCGTCGTTTTATCGAGCAAAGGGACCACGCCAGCGCAGCGGCCAAGGCACTAGCGATCAAGGCACTAGCCATCGAGGCGGCAGGCTAGTTTGGAGGCAAGAGCCGAAGAGCCTGCGTTGGGCAATTCGATCACCTGTGGTCCGGGCCAGCCTGTTGATTCAAATCAATGGCAAACCCCCGCTTCGACGCCAATTGCCGCATTGCCACCTCATCCTCACGGGAGACGAGCATGCGTGTATTGACCATAGCGGTTGTCCTGAGCCTGACGCCGGTTTCGGTTGTCGCCGCCTCCGACTGCCGCGTCACCGGCAATCCATCCACGTTTGGCGTCGACATGACGGCCTACTTCGCCGTCAGGTCGGGTGAAACATGTAACTTTCCGATGCGAATTCCAGGAGCAATGCACAAATCGGGCGTTGCCCAGAAGCCGGCGCACGGGACCCTCAGGCAGCTGAATGTAACGACGTTCAGGTACACCGCGGCATCGGGATACAAGGGCAACGATACCTTTGCGATCTATGGTGAGGGAGAAGGACCGTACGGCTCGGGAAGATCGGTCATGACGGTGAATGCGACGATCGAGTAGCCACGGGCGGTCGGCGTCAGCCCGTTCAGCACCCCCGGCAGATGCCGCTGATCTTGCGATCGACGTTCGCATCCTCCTGATCGAGGAAATCCTGCGGTCCCATCGTTGTTGCGGGAACGTCTGAGACGTGCGGCTGGCGATGGCCGACCGGCGCCGTCCAGGGTCTGGTGGTGGTTTCCTTTCCCGGAATTGAGGGATGGAAGGATTGCGCCGACACGGCGTCGATCGTCGAGACGAGTGCGAGCAAGACGACTAGCTTCGAGGTGATCATTGCGGCCTCCAAATGGCATCCGCGCGAGCTGCGCGGCTCAGACATTCAGATTTGCGTCGAAGGCTTGTTATTCCATTCATATCGGAGGCGTGATGCCGCCGTGACCGCTGTTCCGGCGCGGGGACTTGTCAGGCGGAGCTTTCTATGGCGCAATCATTTCCTAAAATCAGTCAGTTCACGCCGAAGGTTTCAAAGGCAACGGGAAGGCGTACCTGCACGTTGTCCCGTTTGGCCAACGCCAGAAGGGATTTCATCGAATTGTCGAAGTCATCGAGAGCGTAAGGCATTGGCCGTAGAGGCTCATCAAGCGAACGCGTAAAGTCGTCCCAGTGGACGGGAATGACGACCTTGGCTCCAACCGCCTGCACCACTTCGCGCCAATAGTCAGAGATGAATTCCTCAGATTGTTTGCCAAGCCCACCGATACCGAGAAACACGGTGTCCGCCTTCACGCCCTTGAACTTGCCAGGAATGAAATTACCGCTCGCGACCAGGAGAAGACTTGTCGAATGATGCTGTAGGAGGAAAGAAAAATTACCTCCCTCTCGATATTCACTGGCACTTGCGGGGACGGTGAGGGGGTGATCGACCGTTCCCGGAAAGGCGACGCCGGGCGAATGCGGGGTTTGGAAAATTGTGACCGTGAAATCGCCGAGAGTATAGATCTTTCCATCGTCGAAGACGGTGATGCGGTCGGATGATAGGCCATCTCCGAGAACGACGTTGCGCGTCGAGAGCGATCCAAAGACCAACGCACCAGTTTTTAGTGCGACCCTTGCTGTGTCCATCGCGTGGTCATGATGCGTGTGAGCAACAAAAATCGCATCTAGACCCTTGATCCCAGCCTTGCTCAAGGCACTGTTGATCAGGCGCTCGTCCGGCGGAATTTTACCGATGAGCAGACGCCAGATTGGTGGGCGAGAAAAGAACCCATCAGACAATATTCTCGTCTTTCCATCGTCAAATAGAATGGTCGTCGTTCCCATGAACTGGGCACTAATGTGCGCTGAACTTGGCGCGGAAGAAGTCTGCAATGAGGTGTATGCCGCCAACGAAGGACTGCTCAGCAGCTTGTAAAGAACGACGACTGCGATCAGGCCCAGGGCCGCGAGTCCGATTAAGCCCATCCGATAGACGAGTTTCATCACTCTTCCCTCAAATTCCCGGAAGCACATCTTGTATTGTCACATTTTACGAGTGACTTCCAATGCCCGCAACGCGCCCGCAGCCTGACGACGCGCGGAGCTATGAGTTGCGAGCTGCGCCATGATCGGCGACCTTGTTCAACTGACGAGAGGGACGGTGGTCAGATCGCACTCAGCCTCGGTATTTTGTACGACACTGGAAGCGCTGGTTTCCCTCAGGATGACAAGCAAGCGGCTGAATGGTATCGCAAGGCTTTTGAAGTGATTGAGCCAGATTTCGAAAGGCACCGGAATGCGAACCATTGGCCTGATCGGCGGCATGAGCTGGGAGAGCACAGCGCTCTATTACAAGCTCATCAACGAGCGCGTCCGTGACCACATGGGCAAGCTGCATTCTGCGCCGCTGTTGCTTTACTCCTACGATTTCCAGGACATCAAGGAGATGCAATACGACGGCCGCTGGGCGGAAGCCGCGGCGAGCCTTGCCGAGGTGGCGTGGCGGCTCGAAAGCGCCGGTGCCCGTGCGATCGTGCTGTGCACGAACACGATGCATAAGCTGGCGCCCGAGATCACCGCGAAGCTGACCATCCCCTTCATCCACATCGGCGACGCCACGGCGCAGCGCATTCGGGCCAGGGGATACCGGCGCGTCGGGCTCCTCGGCACCAGGTTCACGATGGAGGAAGACTTCTACATCGACCGGCTGAAGGCGCATGATCTCGATGTTCTCGTTCCTCCGGCCGACGAACGGGCCGATGTGAACCGCATCATCTACGATGAGCTGTGCCTCGGAATCGTCTCCGATCCCTCGCGCCGCCACTATCAGGACGTGATGGCCGCGCTCGTCGCCCGAGGTGCCGAGTGCATCATCCTCGGCTGCACCGAGATCACGATGCTGGTGGGCGCTGCGGATACATCTGTCGAGACGTTCGACACGACGGCGATTCACGCGGAGACTGCGGCGGATTTTGCGATCGGGTGATTGCGTGGAATGGCCTACAAGCAGATGTTTTTCGTGCAAGTGTATGGGCGAGCAATTCGCCGGGGTTGTCGCATTTTCTCAAATGGTGGACGACAGCGCGCATGACGCCGAAGAGCCGGTCTTACTCGCTGCGTATGGGCGAGTGCCGCCGGAGGCGGGGACAGTCGCCGCCTGAAGAAGGGACCCTCAAAGGCTCGGCATTTGCTTAGGTTGCGCAAATTGGTCCGCTCTGCTGCGATGAGCGGACCTCAGTCAGACGGCCGCGACTTCGCGGATGGGCCATTTCCGGACTCGTGCATCGCAGCGAGATTGCGTCCCTAATCTATAATTCTCGTCCGCGCGCGCAAGCAGCGTAGGCGCTTGTCGCAGCGTCTTTAATGAACTGAGGGCAAGTCCCGGCTAAAGCACAAATAGGTCTTGAAGATGCAAGCCGGTTATTTGCGTATGCTCAAGCACCAGCGTGTCATTGCTGCCGAGCTTGACGAACACGTCGCTTCCGTGCTGCTTGATATGGCTCGCGAGTTGACCGAGATTCGAGAAGAAGGCTGAGACGTCGACCGTGTCGCCGGCCGAGATATCGGCGATGTGAGAAACACCCGACCCCCTTTCTATCACGACGTGATCATTGCCTACGCCGAGATAGACGTCGCCGGCGACGTGACCTCCCTTGCCGAACACAAACGTATCGTCGCCCGCGCCGAGCATCACGTCGCCGATGATTTGGCCGTGGTTCACCACGGCCTCCTGCCCGCTCCCACCCAGTACCGCAACGGAGGTGCCCTGGATGAGCCCGAAATTATCCAAAACCGACGAATTGTTCGCGTTAGATACGCCATCGCGCTCCACGACATTCAATTCCACCGCGGCTGAAGCGAAGTTCTCACTCTGGATGACTCCGGTGCAAGTGTTATCAACCGCTGCGTGGTTCCCAGAGACGACAACACCCGCCGCGCGCAGCGGGACACCGAGCGCGGCGCCATGATAGACGCCACCATTGGTCACAATCTGCCCGCTGTTGGTCAGATGATGACCGTCGCCGGCCATTAGAACGCCCACAGCTCCATCGCCATGGGTGGCAATGGAGCCGTGATTTTCAATGATCCCATTGAGAGCATTGCCGAAGGCATCGCCGCTGCCTGCGAAGACATCGCTATTAGTTACGCCAAGCCCGATTCCGATAGCGGCGTCGCCATGGGTGCTTACACAACCGTTATTGACAATATCTATGTCCTGCCCGGTCTTGAAAAACAGTCCACCTGTTCCCGCAATTCCGACCGCAAAAGTACCGTGCGTTTCGATGGTCCCGGTGTTGCTGATATGATGGCCGTCACCCCTGCCGAGAATCCCGAAGCTACTTCCGCCAGTGACAGAAATCGTGCCATGGTTCGCGATGAACGCATCGCGAAGCTGGGCCAGCATGCCATCTCCCTCCGCGCCAACAAGCCGGATTTCGCCGGTATTGAGTTCAACAGCAGCCTCGCCCCGCACGAGCATCACGGAGAGACCGTTCCCGGAAGCGGTAACGTCACCAAAATTCTCAGCTTTGGAACCGTCGCCGATCGCACCTACGGCGAGCGAGCCGACGGCGCCGGCCGGTTGAATGTCCTGAACGTGACCGTAGTTGGCCACGACTCCATTTAGGCCGCCACCGATAAGTGCAGATGCAAAACCTCCTTCGATACGAACGGTCCCGTAATTGGCGATATGAAACTGGTCACCAAACGCCGACAGTCCGTCGGAAGTCAAAAAGGCATTGTTGGGGTCGAACACTCCGCCGTGAGTTGCGACATAGCCGTAGTTCTCAATTGTCTCATTTTGGCCGACAGCAGCAATTGCCGGCGCACCCAGGCCGAATGTTTCTATGTGACCGAAATTTCGGATTGTGACGCCGTCGGCAAAAGCAGAAATGTCACTCGACAGGTCGCCGGTCGTCGCCAGGCGGCCAAAATTGATAATCGTGTCGTCCGTTGTGCTTGTTGTCAGTGCGTCTTCTTGAAAACCGGACGTAAAGATATTTTTGAAATTGATCCGTACCATGGTGACCCTCCTAACTGACAGTCCAGAGGCTACCCAAAAAAAAGATGGTCCTACGAGGCGATGCAGGAGTCAAGTTCGCTCCCACGACCGCCTTTGCATCGATCATGCCCGTGGATCCGGCGCTATTCGATTACCTCGTCAGCGCGCACCAGGATCGATGGAGGGATAATCAGGCCAAGCGCCTTCGCGGTCTTCAGGTTGACGCCGAGCTCGAACTTGGTCGGTTGCTGGACTGGAAGATCGGCAGGTTTTGAGCCCTTGAGTATCTTGTCGACGTAACTCGTTGCGCGCCTAAGCATATCAGGCGTATTTGCACCGTAGGCCAACAGCGCGCCTGCGCTGGCAAGTCCGAACGGCGGCGCCGCAAATACGGCCGGAAGCCGATGCCTGGCAGTGGCCTCAATGATGCGCAGACGGTTCGCGAAGAACATACCCTCGATGGTAGAAACCAGAAGCCCATCGGCCCCCCGTTCGCTCGCCTGTGCGACGGCGCCTTCCAGGTCGTCAGGCCGGCGTGCCTCGACCGGAATGACAATGAAACTTAAGCTGGGAGCCACCGCCCGGACTTCCTTCAACACGAGCGTCGCATCAGGAACTCCGGGATTTGCGAGCAGCGCAAGGCGGGAAAGGCTAGGAATGACCTCCTTGCACAACTCGACGTTCTTGCCGACCTGTTCGACCATCAGATTGGAAAAGCCGGTAACGTTGCCCCCCGGTCGTTGAAGGCTTTCGACAAACCCAAATCCAACCGGGTCGGACACGTTTGCCATCACGATAGGAATCGTGGTGGTCACCTGCCTTACCAGCCGCACGATCGCCGTTGACGGCGCCACGATTACATCGACCTTGAGCCGCACAAGATCTTCGGCAATGCCGGGCGCAAGCTCGACCTTCCCCTCGGCGTAGCGCGCCTCGATTGCGATCGTCTCGCCCTCGACATAACCCAGATCGTGTAGCCCCTGGCGAAACGCTTCGTGAAACGGCGCGACCACCGCCTGAGGAGCGATCCAAACAATGCCAACACGAGGTAACGTTGCCAACTTCTGCCCACGCGCCGCGAGCGGCCACACCGTTACACCGCCGGCAAGAAATTTGATGAAGTCGCGCCGCCGCATTAGCCGTCCCCAGAGCCTCGGGTCAAGCCTCACGCAATGACTAAGACTAGCATTTTGCGACCGGTTGACGAGTGGAAACTGGCAGCCAATCGACCTAAGGCAGGAACAGCCTCGATGTCTCAATTGGGTCTTGGTTGTGTGCAAACGCACAGGTCGGGAGCGGCCGTTGCCGCCAATCATTGCAGTCGGCCGATGTCGTCGGGTCCGATCGTCAATGA